>Ga0209207_1000003_pt1 | contig 819868 bp, 778 predicted proteins | sample SaghotsprinmetaG_FD_184140 | JGI IMG/M metagenome (GOLD analysis project Ga0209207, IMG submission 184140) | Hot spring microbial communities from South Africa to study Microbial Dark Matter (Phase II) - Sagole hot spring metaG (SPAdes) (version 3) | ecosystem: Environmental > Aquatic >... | reverse complement strand
CTTTTACCGCCTTCAATCTACTCGACCGAAGCTCTTCAGACTCAAACATCACCACCTGAAGAGGTGGCGAATTCTACGCAGTTTTCGCTGCTTTGCAAGCCCTATTTTAAATCTAACTTCTTGTTTTATAAGAAGTTTAAGGAGCCGCTTATGCCTGAAGAGCTGCGCATTATAGGGACAGAAAATCCAAGGTCAACCGAATATTGCGCTTTTGTTTCAAAAGCCGCGAACTCCAGAGCCAGCACACCCCCACCCCCCCGCGCCGCCTGCAGAAACGACAAAGCCGTTGAAGCTGACGCTTCAACGGCTTTGTCGAACCAAACGCGCAGCAGTCAGTAGAAAGACTACTCCGACTTAAGCGTAATCCGCGCGAACGCTTTCTTACCGGCCTGACAAACATGTACCGCGCCCACTTTATATACAAAGGAGCGATCGACCACCTCACCATCCACGCGCACTCCGCCGGAACCCAGCAGATCACGCGCCATCGCAGCGTTCTTTACCAGACCCGCCTTATTCAGCAGCGCAGCGATCGGCATATCCTCAACGGACAGCACCTCGATCTCCGGCAAGTCTTCTGGCAGCTCACCGTCCTTCATGCGATTGCCCGCTGAACGGTGCGCACTGAGCGCAGCCTCTTCACCATGGAAGCGCGCCACAATCTCTTCAGCCAGCTTGATCTTGATATCGCGTGGATTGGCGCCCTGCTCGACATCACACTTGAACTGCTCAATCTCATCCATGGAGCGGAAGCTGAGCAACTCAAAATAGCGCCACATCAGCGCATCCGGCATGGACACCAACTTGTTGTACATAACGCCCGGCGCCTCCTGGATACCAATGTAGTTACCCAGCGACTTGGACATCTTCTTCACACCATCCAGCCCTTCGAGCAGCGGCATAGTGACAATGCACTGTGACGCCTGCCCATAGGAGCGCTGCAACTCACGCCCCATCAGCAGGTTGAATTTCTGGTCAGTACCACCCAGCTCGAGATCAGCCCGCAGCGCAACCGAGTCATAGCCTTGCACCAGCGGATAGAGGAACTCATGGATAGCAATCGGCTGATTGGTCGAGTAGCGCTTACTGAAGTCGTCACGCTCAAGCATGCGCGCCACGGTGTACTGGGATGTCAGACGAATGAAGTCAGCCGGCCCCATCTTGTCCATCCAGGTGGAGTTGAACGCAACTTCGGTTTTCGCCGGATCGAGGATCTTGAACACCTGGCTCTTGTAGGTCTCGGCATTCTCCAACACCTGCTCACGGGTCAACGGCGGGCGAGTCGCGCTTTTGCCGCTGGGGTCACCGATCATTCCAGTGAAGTCACCGATCAGGAAAATCACCTGATGACCCAGCTCCTGAAACTGGCGCAGCTTATTAATAAGCACCGTGTGCCCAAGGTGCAGATCAGGTGCCGTTGGATCAAAACCGGCCTTGATACGCAGCGGCTGACCACGCTTGAGCTTCTCAACCAGCTCGGCCTCAACCAGAACCTCTTCCGCGCCACGCTTGATCAGCGCCAACTGCTCTTCAACCGACTTCATGACAGGACTCACGACCACTCAAAACAAAAGGGAACCAACCATACAAGATCGCAGACAAATCACAAGTTTTGCCCACCACCCACCGACGCTAAGACCAGCACGCGACAACCGGGGTTGCCTAGCTAGCGATTTGGTTATATTTTATACAGTTACTGCATATTCATCATTTTGTTTATCTATTTTTCTTTTCATCTTTTCAAAGTCAAAAAGCAGCCTATGACCTCTACAACTAAAGCGCCGCCTCTGTATCCGAAAAGCCATATCTTGGCAGCCAGTGGCGTCGCCGCCCTGCTGAGCCTAGCCCTCCTGGTTTTCCCCACCCGCGAAGTAGAAGCCAAAAAGACCTTTATAAACCTTGAGCTGGACAATGGTGTCGAGTATTCCGAGCAGCAGAATGACCCCGAATCCGCTAATTCACTGAGCCTTGCCCCTAACGAATCCCCTTTCGCCAGCAACGCAACAGACGCACGCAAAGATGAGCAGCAGGCCAGTCAAGCTGAAGAGTCTCAAGACACCGATCCGCTGCACCGCATTGTCCGCGTTGAAAATGGCGATACGCTGTCCACGGTGTTTGCCAAGGTCGGCCTGAGCGCAACTACCCTGCACGCAGTGCTCAACAGCAGTAAAGAAGCCAAGCAACTGACACGCCTTAAGGTGGGCCAAGCTCTGGAGTTCAACCTGAGTGTTGACGGCCAACTGGAAAGCCTGCACAGCAAACTCAGCGACCTGGAAAGCATTGCTCTGACCAAGAGCGAAAAGGGCTTCAGCTTCAAGCGCGAACTGGTCAAACCTGAAATCCAAACTACCTACACCCACGGCGTGATCAAAAGCTCGCTGTTTCTCTCGGCAAAACGCGCCGGCCTGTCGCACAGCCTGACCATGGATCTGGCTAACGTATTCGGCTACGACATCGACTTCGCCATGGATATTCGTGAAGGTGACGAGTTCGAGCTGATCTACGAGAAGAAAGTGGTCAATGGCAAGCAGGTTGGCACGGGCAACATTCTCTCCGCACGCTTCACCAACCGCGGCAAGACTTACACCGCCGTGCGTTACACCAACAAACAAGGCAACAGCAGCTACTACAACGCCAATGGCGAGAGCATGCGCAAAGCCTTTATCCGTACGCCGGTAGATTTCGCCCGGATTAGCTCACGCTTCTCCACTGGCCGTCGTCACCCGGTGCTGAACAAGATTCGCGCTCACAAGGGTGTGGACTACGCCGCGCCGCGTGGTACACCGATCAAGGCCGCCGGCGACGGGCGCATTACCCTGGCCGGCCGGCATGGCGGTTATGGCAATGCGGTGATCATCCAGCACGGCCAGCGCTATCGCACCCTGTATGCCCACATGAACGGTTTTGCCAAAGGGATTCGCAGCGGCACCAACGTCAAACAAGGGCAGATCATCGGTTATATCGGCACTACCGGTTTGTCTACCGGACCGCACCTGCACTATGAGTTCCAGGTCAACGGCGTGCACGTCGACCCGCTAAGCCAGAAACTGCCGATGGCTGACCCGATTGCCAGCAGCGAGAAAGCACGCTTTATGCAGCTGAGCAAACCTCTGATGGCACAAATGGACAAAGAAAAGTCCACCATGCTCGCCCTCAACAACCAGCGCTGAACCATGCCTCTCTACCTGGGCGTGATGTCCGGCACCAGCCTCGACGGACTGGACATCGCGCTGATTGAGCAGACCGACACGACCCAACTGCTCGGCACGCACTACCTGCCCATGCCCGACACGCTACGCAGCGATCTGCTCAGCCTGTGCGCCCCTGGTGCAGATGAGCTAGCCCGCGCGGCTGTCGCCGAGCAGCAATGGGTGCACCTCGCCGCGCAGGGCATCAACAACCTACTCAAGCAACACGGCATCGCCGCGCAGCGTATTCGCGCCATCGGCAGCCATGGCCAGACCGTACGCCATGAGCCTGCGCGAGGGTTTACTGTGCAGATCGGCAACCCGGCATTGCTGGCCGAGCTAACCGGCATCTGCGTAGTCAGTGATTTTCGCCGCCGGGATGTGGCTGCTGGCGGCCAGGGCGCCCCGCTGGTTCCGGCCTTTCATCAGGCCTTGTTTGCAAGCCCAAAGAGTATCTGCGCGATTCTCAATATCGGCGGCTTCAGCAATCTCAGCCTGCTGGAGCCTGAGCGTCCAGTACATGGCTTCGACTGCGGGCCGGGCAACGCACTGCTGGATGCCTGGATACAACGCCATCAAGGCGTAGCCTATGACCATAACGGAGAGTGGGCCGCCAGTGGCCAGGTGCAGCCGCACCTGCTGCAGACGCTACTGAGCAACCCTTACTTCCAGACTGAAGGCCCGAAGAGCACAGGCCGTGAGCTGTTCAACCTGGACTGGCTGGATCAACAACTGCAAACCCTGCCAGCCTTGGCCGCAGTGGACGTGCAGGCCACCCTGCTGGAGCTGACGGCGATCAGCATCACCGAGTCGCTCAAAGCCGCCCAACAGAATACCGAGCGGCTGCTGGTCTGCGGCGGCGGCGCGCACAATCACAGGCTGATGCAGCGCCTGGCCCAGCTGCTGCCGCAGTGCCAGGTCAGCAGCACCGATGAACAGGGCGTACCCGCCGACTGGGTAGAAGCCATGGCCTTTGCCTGGCTGGCGCATTGTTGCCTGGAAGGTATTCCGGGCAACCGTCCCAGCGTCACGGGCGCACGCGGCCTGCGGGTTCTCGGTGCGATCTACCCCGCCTGATCGCAGCACAACCCAACAGCCAGAAACGACAACGCCGTGCTCAAGGCACGGCGTTGCAGTGAACCACCTGAATCAGATCGAGAACGAAGAACCGCAACCGCAAGTGGTGGTGGCGTTGGGGTTCTTGATTACAAACCGCGACCCTTCCAGCCCTTCCTGATAATCGACTTCAGCGCCTGCCAGGTACTGGAAGCTCATCGGATCAACCACCAGACTCACGCCCTCGCGCTCGATGATGGTGTCATCCTCGGCAACCTCTTCATCGAAGGTAAAACCATACTGGAAGCCGGAACAGCCGCCTCCCGTGACAAACACGCGCAACTTCAAGCGCGGATTGCCTTCTTCATCGACCAGGCTCTTCACCTTGTTCGCCGCACCCTGCGTAAATTGCATCGCACTGGGGGTGAAGGTTTCGACGCTCATGCTGATTAACTCCCGGCGCTACGCGCCATACTGCGTTCTGAGCGGCATTATCCGCTTACCCTAGAAAAGTGGTCAACTATTGTGCGGCATCCTGCGGTTGCGGCAGCTCCAGCGGTCGCGCCTCGTCCTGCAAGCGGCACAGGCGCCCTTCGATCTGCGCCCCCATGGCCATTTCCATCAGGGCGTAGTAGAGATTGCCGCGCACCCGCGCACGCGAACCGAGTTCCAGATGCGTGCTGGCGTGGACGTCGCCGATGACCTCACCGTCGATCACGATATGGGGGGCGCGGATCTCACCTTCAACCCGGCCCTGCACACTGATGCGCACCATGCCTTCACTGGCTAGGAGATTGCCGTGCACCTGACCGTCGACCTGTACTGCACCCTGAAATCGCAGATCACCATGCAACTCGGCGCCTACCGCGATCAGACTGGTCTTGCCGGCGAAACGCTGCACGTCAGGGCGCGCCTTGTCTTTATTCCACATAAGGAACAGTTACTCCTCGTTGTTCCACTTGAACGTGCGCAGCAGCGGCTTTTCGCCCTGCACTTCGGCACGCACCTTGATTTCGCGCGGGGTGAAACCCTCAGGTAACTTCAACTCGGCAAAGCGCCCGGCCTCGGGGATGGCCTGAAAGTGCTTGAAGGCAAAGGCAATCGCTTGCCCAGGCAGCGCGTCTGGCAAGCCAGCAGTCAGCGCCGCCAGCTCAAGCGTGACATCCTGCTCACCCTGTTTGCCCACTATAGAGACCTGCAGCTGGCCTTCCAGCGGCGTTTCGCCTTTCCCCACGCGGCTCAGGAGTATCTTGTAGCGGAAATGCTCGGGTCTGTCCGTGGCTTGCAGCTCAAAGGTCTTGATCCGTAGTCCTTCGCGGCGACTGGCCGGAGCCAGTACGCCCTTGTAGAACGCCAGGTCCTGCTGCTGCTTGTAGATTTGCTCCTCCAGCAGCTTGATGCTCAGACGGCTTTGCTCATTGGCCTGCTGACTAACCTTCTCGGCGCTGCTGAGCACCACCAGACGCTGGCGCAACTCGTCCACCTCACGCAGCAACTGCTCATCGCGTACTGCCACGCTCGCCGACTCCACCTGCACAGCGGGCTGGCGCTGCTGTTGCCAAAAGCTCCCGGCATAAAAGGCCAGCGGGATACACAGCACCAGCAGCACGACGAACACGCGCACGCGCCGCGCGCGCGCCGGGTCGTGCAGGCGAACCTCCCAGCCCGCCATCAGGGCAGCAAGGCTGCGTGCGACAGCCCCAGGCGCTCATCGAGGCCGAAGAGGATGTTCATGTTCTGCACGGCCTGACCGGAAGCGCCTTTAACCAGGTTGTCGATCACCGAGAGCACCACCACCAGGTCGCCATCCTGCGGACGGTGCACGGCGATCCGACAGACGTTGGCCCCGCGCACGCTGCGGGTTTCCGGGTGGCTACCGGCCGGCATCACATCGACGAAAGGCTCGTTGGCATAGCGCTGTTCGAACAGCGCCTGCAGATCCACCGAACGATCAACTACCGTGGTGTACAGCGTGGCGTGGATGCCGCGAATCATCGGCGTCAGATGCGGCACAAAGGTCAGACCTACATCCTTACCCGCTGCCCGGCGCAGGCCCTGGCGAATTTCCGGCAGATGGCGATGGCCCTTCACGCCATAAGCTTTCATGCTCTCGCCGGCTTCGCTGAACAGCGAGCCGACGCTGGCACCACGGCCGGCACCGCTGACACCCGACTTACAGTCAGCGATCACTTGCGAGGTATCGGCCAGGCCGGCTTCCAGCAGCGGAATCAGCGCCAGTTGCGCGGCCGTCGGGTAACAGCCCGGCACGGCGATCAGGCGCGCCTGTTTGATCGCTTCGCGATTGACTTCGGGCAGGCCGTAGACTGCCTCTGGCAGCAGATCCGGCGCACCGTGGGGCTGGCCGTACCATTTGGCCCATTCATCAGCATCCTGCAGGCGGAAGTCGGCCGACAGGTCGATCACCTTGGTGCCAGCGGCGAGCAACTCACCGGCCAGGGCATGGGCCACACCGTGCGGCGTGGCGAAGAACACCACATCACAGGCACCCAGGGTGGCCACGTCCGGCACGCTGAAGGCCAGGCTGTCGTAATGACCGCGCAGGTTCGGGTACATCTCGTCGACACGCATGCCGGCCTCGGAGCGCGAGGTGATGACCTCGACCTGTGCCTGCGGGTGCTGCGCCAGCAAACGCAACAGCTCGACACCGGTGTACCCCGTGCCGCCGACGATTCCGACCTTGATCATCACTTGCCCCTCTGCAATACCACCATTGGAAAGCTGCCGATGATACGGCCGCTTCGGCCAGGGGCCAACCGCCAGTGATGACGGCGGCAGTCATGCCCACTACTATCGGGGCACTTTTCAGCAACGAGTTCGAACAATGCTCTATCTGTGGCTCAAGGCCCTGCACATCATCGCCATGGTCTGCTGGTTCGCCGGCCTGTTCTACCTGCCGCGCCTGTTCGTCTACCACGCCATGAGCACGGACGAGATCAGTCGCGAGCGGTTCTGCATCATGGAGCGCAAGCTGTATCGCGGCATCATGTGGCCGTCACTGATTCTTACCGTTGGCCTGGGCTTGTGGCTGATCAGCCTTAACCCGAGCTACTACTTCAGCCAGGGCTGGATGCACGCCAAGCTGAGCCTGGTGTCCCTACTGGTGATCTACCAGTTTATGTGTGGCGCCCAACTCAAGGCCTTTGCCCGGGGCGAGAACCAGCGCAGCCATGTGTTCTACCGCTGGTTCAATGAAGCGCCCGTGCTGGCCCTGCTAGGCATTGTCATTCTGGTCGTGGTTCGCCCCTTCTAATTCCATCAAGAGGATTACTGCATGTCGCTGCCTGCCCTGCTCGAACAACGCCTGCGTCTGCCCGTCGTCGCTGCACCGATGTTTCTGGTGTCCAACCCGCAACTGGTGCTGGCCTGCTGCAACAACGGCATCGTCGGTAGCTTCCCGGCCCTCAACCAGCGTGAGAGCAGTGGCTTCAAAGACTGGCTGGAAGAGATCGAGGCCGGCCGCAGCGACACCGCGGCGCCCTATGCGGTCAACCTGATCGTGCATGGCAGCAACCCGCGCCTGCAGGCGGACCTGGCGATCTGCGTCGAGCAGCGCGTACCTATTGTGATCACCAGCCTGGGCGCGGTGAAGGAAGTGGTGGATGCCGTGCACAGCTATGGCGGCCTGGTGTTCCACGACGTGACCACCCGCAGGCATGCCGAGAAAGCCGCCGAAGCAGGGGTCGATGGGCTGATTGCAGTCGCCGCCGGCGCCGGCGGACACGCCGGGACCTGGAGCCCGTTTGCGCTGATCGCCGAGATTCGTCAATTCTTCGATAAAACCCTGCTGCTCGCCGGCTGCCTCAACCAGGGCCACGAGATACTCGCTGCGCAACTGCTCGGCGCCGACCTGGCATACCTTGGCACCCGCCTGATCGCCACCCAGGAAAACGCCGCCTCGCCCGCCTACAAGCAGATGATCCTCGACGCCAAAGCCGCCGACATCATCCACACCCCGGCGGTCTCTGGCGTGCCGGCGAGCTTTATGCGCCAGAGCCTGGAGCTGGCCGGTTACGACCTCAAGCAGCTGCAGAACAAGGGCGAGGTCAACTACGGCGAGAAACTCAAACCGATGGATGAAGAAGCCAAAGCCTGGAAAACCGTGTGGTCGGCCGGCCAGGGTGTCGGCAATATCCGCGACCTGCCGAGCGTCGAGCAGCTGATCACCCGCCTCGACAACGAATACCGCGCGGCCCTCACGAGCAGCCAGCAACTGCAACAACGCTGGGCGCGATGAAGCGACGCAGCCTGCTCGGCCTCGGCGCGCTCGGGCTGCTGGCCGGCTGGGCACTGCGCCCGAGCGACCTTGGCCAGCCGCACTCGCCCTACTTCGCCGCGCTTAACCAGCTGTTGCGCCGTGAGGGCGGCGGCATCCCCCTGTTAGTGGTTGACCTGGCGCGCCTGGATCAGAATGCCGAGCGACTCGCCAACCAACTCGGCAACCAGTTGCCGTTGCGTCTGGTGGCCAAGTCCCTGGCCTCTATCGGCCTGCTGGAATACCTGGCCAAGAAGCTCGGTACGCAGCGCTTTATGGTGTTTCACCAGCCGCAGATTAATCAGCTCGCGGTGAACTTCCCCCAGGCCGACCTGCTGCTCGGCAAGCCCTTGCCCGCGGCGGCGGCACTGAGTTTCTACCAGCAACTGCCACAAGGCAGCGATTTTGTCCCGGCCAGGCAGCTGACCTGGCTGATCGACAGCCAAACGCGCCTGCAGGAATACGCCGCCCTCGCCAATGCCCTTAACCAGCCGCTGCAAATTGCCTTCGAGATCGACATCGGCCTGGCGCGCGGCGGCTTTGCCACACCAGAAGCACTCGGCAATGCACTCAACTGGATGCGCGGCACTCCGAATCTGCTGCGCATCCGTGGCCTGATGGGCTATGACGCACACCTGGCCCATACGCCCTTCTGGATCAACCAAGACACTGCCTTCGCCCAGAGCGCAGCGCGCTACCAAGCCTTTATTGCCAGTGCTGCCACCTTTAGCGAGCTGTGGCCGGCGCAACCGCTGCTCAATGGTGCCGGCAGCCTGACCTATGCCCTGCACACACGCCTCGCCACACCGCTGAATGAGGTGGCGGTGGGCTCCGCGCTACTCAAACCCAGCGACTTCGACAGCCCCTTGCTCGGCGATCTGCAGCCAGCCTTGTGGGTCGCCAGCCCGGTGCTCAAGGCATTGCCTGGGCAGCTGCCGTTTCTCGACTCGGCACAGCCGTTGCTGCAACGCTGGGATCGTAACCGTCAGCAGACGTACTACCTGTATGGCGGACAGTGGCCAGCCACTCCGGTTTCTCCGGCCGGGCTCAGCTATGACGCGCTGTATGGCCGCAGTGCCAACCAGGAGCGGCTGATCGGCTCCCTCGGCACAGGCTTGCAGGTCGATGACTGGGTATTTTTGCGCCCGCAACGCTCGGAGGGGCTGTTCGAGCTGTTCAATCAGCTTGTGTTGCTGCGCAATGGCCGCCTGGTCGGCAGCTGGGCGGCGCACGGCGGAGCGTGAAGTACCTCCAGAGATGCGCATCTTTGCCGGCAAGGCGGCTTGTTTACTGGCCTGCAGGCCGGCTAGTCTGTAGCGCAACTCCATCCTGGCACCGACAAGGACGCCAACATGACCCAAGCCCGCTACAAGATTGTATTCAACGGCGAGTTGATGCCGGACGCCAGCCTGGAAGCCACCCAGGAAAACCTCGCCCGGCTATTCAAGAGTGACCTGACGCGCATCCACTCGCTATTTATCGGCAAAACCGTCGATATCAAACGCGACCTCAGCGAGAACGAGGCGGATCAGTACCTCAAGGCCCTGCAAAGCGCCGGCGCCAAGGTGCGCAAGGAGCAGGACTTCGCTGCCAGCCTGAGCCTGGTGGAAACCGATGATCACCGCGCCCCCGATAGCGAACCGGTCAACAACGCGCAGATGACCTGCCCCAAATGCGGGCATCAGCAAGCCAAAGCCATCGAGTGCTCGGCATGCGGCATCGTTATCGAGAAATTTATCGCTCGCCAGGCTCTGCTCGCGGAAAACCCGCCAGAAGTGGTCAGCCCGGCGTCCAGCAGCCCCTATGCCACGCCCAAAGCCACTGTGGCGGAAAGCCTGCCCGAATTTGGCGAGCTGAAGGTGATCGGTATCGAAGGACGGATCGGCCGCTTGCGCTACCTGGCCTGGTCACTGGTCTTGATACTGGCCTGTATGCCTGTGTTCGGCATCGCCGCGGGCTTCTTTGCCGCGTCGGAAATACTTGGTGGCCTGCTGATGGTTATCGCCGGTATCGCCGTTGCCGTGATCAGCATCATGTTCGGGGTAAAGCGCCTGCACGATATCGGCTGGTCAGGCTGGTTACTGCTGATCACCCTGGTACCGGTGGTTGGCGGAGTGTTCTCGCTGCTGATGTTCATCATCCCCGGTAGCACTGAGGCTAACCGCTTCGGCCCACCGCCACCGCCCAACAGCACGGCAGTGAAAGTCCTTGCCTTGCTGTGGATCGCCCTGATCGTCGTCGGCATCCTCGCGGCCATCGCCCTGCCCGCCTATATGGGCTATGCAGACGCTGCCGCCTAAGACGCAACCTTGCACGGTGCGAGGGGTCGAAAGGCCCCTTCCCGGAGAATCCTATGACCCGTTATGCGCTTATCACCGGAGCTTCCAGCGGTATTGGCCTGGCATTGGCCGAAGCCCTGGCCCGGCGTGGCCGCAACCTGATTCTGGTGGCGCGCCAGCGCGATGCGCTGGAAAGCATTGCCTGCGAGCTGACCCAGCGTTTTTCCGTAGAGGTGCTGCTCCGCGTCTGCGACCTCAGCCAGCCGCTGCAGGTCAGTGGCTTGCTGCATGAGCTGGAGCAAGGCGAGCGCAGTATCGATCTGCTGGTGAACAACGCCGGCATCGGCACCTCGGGCGCTTACGTGGCTCAGGACTGGGCGCGCGAACAGCAACTGATCGAACTGAATATCCTGGCACTCGCCCGTCTCTGCCACGCCATCGGCACCATCATGGCCGGCCAGGGCAGCGGGCAGATTCTTAACGTCGCCTCGGTTGCCGGCTTTCAGCCAGGGCCGGGCATGAGCAACTACTACGCCAGCAAAGCCTATGTGCTGCACTTCTCCGAAGGCCTGCGCGAGGAGCTGAAAGCCGACGGCGTGAAAGTCTCCGTGCTCTGCCCAGGCCCCACTCGCAGTGCGTTCTTCCGCAGCGCCAGCATGGACGTCAAAGCCCTGCAAGGCAGCAAACTGATGATGAGCTGCGAAGAAGTGGCACTGATCACGGTTAAAGCCCTGGAGAAGAATCGCGCGATCATCATCCCGGGCTGGCGCAACCGCCTGCTCGCCCTCAGCCCGCGCCTGGCACCGCGCTGGCTGGTCCGACGGATCAGCGCACGGCTTAATCGCCAGTTCGGCAAGCCGGCAGCCTAGCTAGCCGGCATTGACCGTACGGCCGTCCGCCCAGGCGCGCAGGGCCGCAAGGTCTTCAGCCATCACCACCGACAGCGGCGCGGTGCCTTGAATGCTCTGCAGCAGCAATGCCTGGTTGACCGTTTGTTGCTGAGCTTGCGCGGCATACAGGGCACTGACCACCGCCTGCTCGATCTCCGCGCCAGAAAAGCCATCGCAAGCGGCGGCCAATTGGGCCAGATCAAACTCCGTCACCTCCAGCTCACGCCGCGCCAGGTGAATACGGAAGATTTCGGCCCGCACTGCTGCGTCCGGCAAGTCGACAAAGAACAGCTCATCGAAGCGCCCCTTGCGCATCAGCTCCGGCGGTAGCCGGGAAATCGCGTTGGCCGTGGCCACCATAAATACCGGCGCCTTGCGCTCGGCCATCCAGGTCAGCAGGGTGCCGAGCACGCGCTGGCTGACGCCACCATCGTGATCGCCACTGGCCAGGCCCTTCTCGATCTCGTCCATCCACAGCACACAGGGCGCCATCTGCTCAGCCAGCTTGAGGGCTTCACGCAGGTTGCGTTCGGTTTCGCCGAAAAACTTGTTGTACAGGCAGGCAAAATCCAGGCGCAGCAGGGGCAAACCCCACAGGCCGGCGATGGCCTTGGCGGCGAGGCTCTTGCCACCGCCCTGCACCCCAACAAGAAGCACACCCTTGGGTAGATCGACGCCTTTGCCCTCCAGGAAGATGCCCTGCCGCTCACCCAGCCAGCGCTTGAGATTGCTCAGCCCGCCGACCTCGGCGAAACGTGCGGTGTCGTACTCGAAACTCAGCACGCCATCGAGATCGAGCAACTTGAATTTGGTCTTGTTCAGCTCCGGCAGATCTTCCTGGGTGATCGCACCGTCATCGCAGATCACATTGCGCGCCAGCGCACGCGCCTCGGCATGGCTGAGACCACGCAGGTTTTTCACCACCTGCTGCAAGGTGCGGTTATCGGTGCGCACCCGAGCATTGCGGTTGCGTGCACTCCAGCCGGTAGCCTCATCACGCACGATGGCCAGCAGCTCTTCTTCGGAAGGCAGCGCCAGACTGAAGCGCGAAGCATAGCGCTGCACCTCGGGCGGTAGTTTGCAGGCATGGGAGACCAGCACCAGCGTCGGTTTGCTGGGTGACTCGCTCATGGCGATTTCCTTGAGCAGACGCACCAGCTTGGGGTTGTCCTCAAGAAACGGATGCAGATCGCACAGCACATAGAGCGTAGGCTGTGTGTCCGCCTTGATCAGGCGCAGCGCGGTTTCCGGCTCCAGGGTAGCGCTGTCGACCGGCTCCTGAATGGAATAGCCCACACGCTGCAAACCCTCGGTTACCGACCACACCTGCAAGCCAAGACCACGGCGCACGGCAAGACCGGTCAGGGTTTCCAGCACCCGCGGCTCATCCCAGGATTCGATCAGCACCAGCTTGGTCTTGGAGTCCAATACCAGACCCAGATCATGAATATCGTTTTTCACCCACACTCCTTGTCTACTAAACTCGGCCCTCTTTTGAATGGCCTGGGGACTGTCCATGGACTGTCTGTTTTGCAAGATCGTCGCTGGTGAAATACCTGCGCGCAAGCTTTATGAAGATGATCAGGTGGTGGCCTTTCACGATATTGGCCCACAGGCACCGGTGCACTTTCTGGTGATCCCGAAAAAACACATCAGCACCCTCAATGACCTGAGCGCCGCTGACACGCCACTGGCCGGGCATATTCTCTTCACCGCCCAGCGCCTGGCCAAGGAGCAGGGCTGCGAAGACGGCTTTCGCGTGGTGATGAATTGCAATGACCTGGGCGGCCAGACCGTGCACCACATCCATATGCATGTACTCGGACAACGGCAGATGGCATGGCCGCCGGGTTAAGTCGTCGGCATGCCTGCCGACTCATGCTCCTTGGCCTGCTGCTCAGCCCACTTGCACCCGCCCAGGAGGTAGGCCACGTATTCAGCGACAGCCTGCCACGGGGCAAACAAGGCCCGCAGCTGGTTGTGGTGCCGGCTGGGCGCTATCTGCTTGGCGACCACAGTGGCCGCGGCAACCATAACGAACGCCCGCTCACGCCGATCGAAATCAGCCAACCCTTCGCCATCGGGCGCTATGAAGTGACGTTCAGCGACTGGCAGCACTACGCCGAAGCTACCGCCACGGCGATGCCGGATAACGAAGGCTGGGGCCTGTCGGCGCAACGACCGGTGATCCATGTGTCCTGGCACCAGGCCCAGGCCTACAGCCAATGGCTGTCGAAAGTCACCGGGCAGCGCTATCGCCTGCCCAGCGAAGCCGAATGGGAATATGCCGCCCGCGCCGGCAGCACCAGCTATTACTGGTGGGGTGAGCAGCTCGACAGCCCGGAAACGCGACCGCGCGCTCATTGCCGCGGCTGCGCCACCTCGCGACTGATCCAGAGCAAGACCGAACGTGTCGGCCAGTTTCCGGCCAACGCCTTCGGCCTGTATGACACCGCTGGTAATGTCTGGGAATGGACCGCCTCGCGCTTCGCCAGCCCCTTCGACGGCAGCGAACAACACAGCGCCGGGTTACTGGATCAAAGCCCGCGCGTGGTACGCGGCGGCGCCTGGAACAGCGGCCCGACCTACCTGCGCAGCAGCCAGCGCGACATGAAGCAGCCACAGCACAAGGACTACGCCCTGGGGTTTCGCGTGCTACGCGAACTGCCCTGAAACCAACGCGTGCGAGGCTGCGACGAAACGTCAACAGACCTTCTGCCGCGCGTGGAGTAAACTGAACGCCGTCATCATCGCCGGAGGTCCTTATGGCCAGCGAACGCCACTTCTCACCTGTTGATCGCCTGCTGCTGCAAGCCGATGCGGCCCTGCGCACCCTGCTGCCATTCAGCGGCCAGCCGACACGGCCGTCACCGGCGATCGTGCAACCGGAGGCCGAGCTGGACGAGCGTCAGGCCCAGCATGTGGCCGGGCTGATGCGCATCAACCACACCGGTGAGGTTTGCGCCCAGGCGCTGTATCAGGGCCAGGCGCTGACCGCCAAGTTGCCACAGGTACGCCAGGCGATGGAGCATGCCGCCGATGAGGAAATTGACCATCTGGCCTGGTGCGAACAGCGCATCCGTCAGCTGGGCAGCCAACCAAGCATCCTCAATCCACTGTTCTACGGCCTGTCTTTCGGTGTCGGCGCTGCGGCCGGGCTGATCAGCGACAAGGTCAGCCTGGGGTTTGTTGCCGCCACCGAAGATCAGGTGGTCAAACACCTGGACGATCATCTGCAGCAGATCCCACTGGAAGACCAGAAATCCCGGGCGATTCTCGAGCAGATGCGTGTCGATGAAGAGCAGCACGCCTGCAACGCGCTGGATGCCGGCGGTTTGCGCTTCCCGGCGCCGGTGAAGTTCGGCATGAGCCTGCTGGCCAAGGTCATGACCAGCACCACCTACCGCGTGTAAGGCTGAATCAGCGGCACAAAAAAGGGCACCCAGGTGCCCTTTTCCATTTCCTAAAATCGTACCGGGTTACTCGCCCAGTTCGACAATCTCGTAATCATGGGTGATCTCAACGCCGCCGCGGCCCAGCATAATCGAGGCTGAGCAGTACTTCTCGGCCGACAATTCAACCGCACGCTTGACCTGGGCCTCTTTCAGACCACGGCCCTTGACCACGAAATGCAGGTGGATCTTGGTAAACACCTTGGGTTCTTCCGTGGCGCGCTCGGCCTCAAGAAAGGCTTCACAGCTCTCGACCGCCTGGCGGGATTTTTTCAGGATGCTGACGACATCGAAGTTGCTGCAGCCGCCCAGGCCGATCAGCACCATCTCCATCGGGCGCACACCCAGATTACGGCCACCGCTCTCCGGCGGGCCGTCCATCACCACTGCATGGCCGCTGCCCGACTCCCCGATAAACAGGGCTTCACCGGCCCACTGAATACGCGCTTTCATTACCCAGGCTCCGCTGCTAAAAAAGGAAGGCAGCTTAGCACAGCGCTTTTGCCGACCGCTGTGCACACCTGTTACGCACAAGTTCCCTCTGCTTGTGATAGCCAGGTCGCAATTCCACACCTAGTATTGGAGTGTTTGTTAAGCTCGCGACGGATTGCTGGCACACTTGTACGGATAACTATTATTAGAAACGCCAGCCAGACAACGGCTTACTTTTATAAATTCGGGATTCGGGCATGGTTGCTATTACCCTCACACCTAAAATAAAAAATCTCGACAAGCTACTCGCGCACTGTCACCGCCGCCGCTACACCGCAAAGAGCACCATCATCTATGCAGGCGATCGCTGTGAAACGCTGTTCTTCATCGTCAAAGGTTCGGTCACCATCCTGATCGAAGACGATGATGGTCGGGAAATGATCATCGCTTACCTCAATGCCGGGGATTTCTTCGGTGAAATGGGCCTGTTCGAAAAGGACGGCGCCGAAAAAGAACGCAGCGCCTGGGTGCGCGCCAAGACCGAGTGCGAAGTGGCGGAACTGAGCTACGCCAAGTTTCGCGAACTTACCCAGCAGGACCCGGACATTCTCTATGCCCTGGGCAGCCAGATGGCCGAACGCCTGCGCAACACCACGCGCAAGGTCGGCGACCTGGCCTTTCTCGACGTCACCGGCCGCGTTGCGCGCACCCTGCTGGACCTGTGCAAACAACCCGACGCCATGACCCACCCTGACGGCATGCAGATCAAGATCACCCGTCAGGAAATCGGTCGTATCGTCGGTTGCTCGCGCGAGATGGTCGGTCGCGTGCTAAAGGCCCTGGAAGAACAGGGCCTGGTCAGCGTCAAAGGCAAGACCATGGTGGTGTTCGGCACACGCTGAGCCGCCTGCGATAGCCATAAAAAAGCCGACGCATGCGTCGGCTTTTTTATGGCGTGGTGCTTTCAGTCCACATCAGGCGCCGCGATCACCCGCTTGCGCTCCGGGAAGAACAGGCGCTCCAGCTCAGCCCCTGGATTATCGGCGCGCATAAACGCTTCGCCGACCAGGAAGGCATACACCTCGCTGATTTCCATCAGCTCGACATCGGCGCGGTTGAGGATGCCACTCTCGGTCACCACCAGGCGGTCACGGGGAATCCGTGGCAGCAGGTCGAGGGTGGTTTCCAGGCTCAGCTCGAAGGTGTGCAGGTTGCGGTTGTTGATCCCTACCAGCGGCGTATCCAGGGTTTTCAAGGCACGCTCCAGCTCATCGCCGTCATGCACTTCCACCAGCACATCGAGATCGAAAGCTTTGGCCGTCGCGGCCAGCTCGGCCATCTGTGCGTCTTCCAGCGCCGAGACGATCAGCAGCACACAGTCTGCGCCCAAGGCGCGGGCTTCGACGATCTGGTACGGGTCGATCATGAAATCCTTGCGAATCACCGGCAGCGAGCACGCCGCACGGGCGTCTTGCAGGTAGCGATCGGCGCCCTGAAAGAAGTCGATATCTGTCAGTACTGACAGACAGGTAGCGCCGCCAGCCTGATAACTCTGGGCAATCTCGGCCGGCACGAAATGCTCACGCAATACGCCCTTGCTCGGTGAGGCCTTTTTGATTTCGGCGATCACTGCCGGCTGCTTACGCTTGGCCTGGCTGATCAGCGCCTCGGCAAAGCCGCGCACCGGGTCGGCGCGGCGGGCTTGCTGCTCCAGCTCGGCCAGCGAAACAACGGCGCGGCGTGCGGCGACTTCTTCAGCCTTGCGCGCGAGAATCTTCTCCAGAACGGTTGGAATACTCACCCGGCATTCTCCTCTTTGAATACAGCGGTAAAGGACACCAACTCTTGCAACTTCTCCCAGGCCAGGCCGGTGTGCAAGGCGTCATGGGCGAGCTGCACACCCTGCTTGAGGCTGCTCGCCAGATCCGCCGCATACAACGCCGCACCGGCATTCAGGGCAATCATGTCGGCCGCTTTCTGCCCAGCTTCGCTCTTGCGCTTCGTCAGAGCATCGCGAATCAGCGCCAGCGAGGCATCCGGGCTTTCCACCGCCAGGCCAACCAAACTCTGGCTCTTCAGCCCGAGGTCTTCCGGCAGCACTTCGTATTCGCTGATCTGGCCATCCTTCAGCTCAGCGACATGGGTCGCCGACGCCAGGCTGAATTCATCCAACCCATCGCGCGAATGCACTACCAGAATGTGCTGACTGCCCAGGCGCTTGAGCACCTCGGCGAGCGGCCGACACAGCGCCTGACTGAACACGCCCACCACCTGGTGTTTGACCCCAGCCGGATTGGTCAGCGGGCCGAGCATGTTGAAGAGAGTACGCAGGCCCAGCTCACGACGTGGCACGGCGGCATACTTCATCGCCGAGTGATGCACCTGGGCAAACATAAAGCCGACGCCAACACTCTCGATGCAACGCGCCACCTGCACGGGCGTCAGGCTCAGGTAGATCCCCGCCGCTTCAAGCAAGTCGGCACTGCCACTCTTGCCAGAAACGGCGCGATTGCCGTGCTTGGCCACCTTGCCACCCGCCGCCGCGACGACAAAGCTCGCTGCGGTGGAGACGTTGAAGATGTTCGCACCATCGCCACCGGTGCCAACCACATCGACCACATGATCGAGGGTCTGCAGGTGCACATGGCTGGCCAGCTCACGCATCACCGAAACGGCACCGACGATCTCGTCGATGGTCTCGCTTTTCATGCGCATGCCCATCAGAAAAGCGCCGATCTGCGCATCCGTGCACTGGCCCGTCATGATTTCGCGCATGACGTCCTGCATTTCTTCGGTGCTCAGGTCGAGCTGGTTGACCACTCGGTTGAGGGCTTCCTTGATATTCATCAGCGCTGGCCTCCTTGTTGTTTGAGGAAGTTGGCAAACAGCTCGTGGCCCTGCTCGGTGAGAATCGACTCAGGGTGAAACTGCACGCCCTCGATATGCAGGGTCTTGTGGCGCAGGCCCATGATCTCATCCACGGAGCCGTCCTCATGCTGCGTCCAGGCGGTGACTTCCAGGCAGTCCGGCAGGGTTTCGCGTTTGACCACCAGGGAATGGTAGCGGGTCACGGTCAGCGGGTTGTTCAGGCCGGCGAAGACGCCCAGGTCGCGATGGAACACCGGACTGGTCTTGCCGTGCATCACCTGACGGGCGCGGACTACATCGCCACCGAAAGCCTGGCCGATGCTCTGGTGCCCCAGGCATACGCCGAGAATCGGCAGCTTGCCGGCAAAGTGCAGAATGGCCTCAATGGACACCCCGGCTTCGGTTGGCGTGCACGGGCCAGGCGAGACAACGATACGCTCGGGCTTAAGCGCCTCGATTTCGGCAATGGATAGCTCGTCATTGCGAATCACGTGGACGTCGGCACCCAGCTCGCCCAGGTACTGCACCACGTTGTAGGTGAAGGAGTCGTAGTTATCGATCATCAAAAGCATGGCGGGACTCCTCAGCGCTTGGACAGGTCAAGAACGGTTTGCTCGGCAAGCGCCACAGCACGGAACATGGCGCGACGCTTGTTCAGCGTCTCCTCCCACTCCAGTGCCGGCACCGAGTCGGCGACGATGCCGGCACCGGCCTGCACGTGCAGTTCGCCATCTTTGATGACCGCGGTACGGATGGCGATGGCGGTATCCATATTGCCGTTCCACGCCAGATAACCCACGGCGCCGCCATAGACACCGCGCTTGACCGGTTCCAGCTCATCGATGATTTCCATGGCGCGAATCTTCGGCGCGCCGGACAGGGTACCGGCCGGCAGAATGGCGCGCAGCGCGTCCATTGCAGTGAGGCCTTCCTTCAGTTGGCCGGTGACGTTGGAGACGATGTGCATGACGTTGGAATAACGCTCGATCACCATCTTCTCGGTGAGTTTGACGCTGCCAGTGCTGGCCACACGACCAACATCGTTGCGGCCCAGGTCGATCAGCATCAGGTGCTCGGCGACTTCCTTGGCGTCAGACAGCAGATCCTCTTCCAGGGCCAGGTCAGCTTCCTCATTGGCACCCCGCGGACGCGTGCCGGCAATCGGGCGCACAGTGACCAAACCATCTTCCAGACGCACCAGCACCTCCGGCGAACTGCCAACCACATGGAAGTCGCCGAAGTTGAAGAAGTACATATAAGGCGTCGGGTTGATGCAACGCAGCGCGCGGTACAGATCAATCGGCGCGGCCTTGAATGGAATCGACATGCGCTGCGAGATCACCACCTGCATGCAATCGCCCGCCAGGATGTACTCTTTGATCGCCTTGACTGCATTTTCGTAGTCATCGCGCTTGAAGCTGGAAACGAAGTCCGGCTCGGCAGCGGCCGGCGCGGCCAGGTCCACGCCCAGGCGCGGAGTGATCGGCTGACGCAGCTTGTGCAGAATTTCCTGCAGGCGCGCCTGGCCCTGCTCCAGCGCATCGGCCTCGCTCGGGTCGACCAGTACGATGGCGTGCATCTTGCCCGCCAGGTTGTCGAACACCACCACTGCATCGGACACCATCAGCAGGATATCCGGCGTACCCAAGGCATCGGGGTTAACACCCTTGGCCAGTTTGGGCTCGACATAGCGCACGCTGTCATAGCCAAAGTAGCCGACCAGGCCACCGTTAAAGCGCGGCAAGCCGGCCAGGGTCGGCACCTTGTAGCGATCCTTGAACTGCTCGACAAAGGCCAGTGGGTCTTCGCAGTGATGACGCTCGACTTCGACACCGTCGACGCTGATGGTCACGTCATGCTCATAAGCGCGCAGCACAGTACGCGCTGGCAAGCCGATGATGGAGTAACGCCCCCACTTCTCACCGCCCTGCACGGACTCCAGCAGGTAGGTATTGGCCTGATCGGCCAACTTCAGATAAATGGACAGCGGGGTGTCGAAATCCACCAGGGTTTCGCAGGCAACAGGAATGCGGTTATAGCCGGCAGCGGCTAAACGCAGAAATTCTTCGCGGGTCATGAGCAGCCTCGTGGCTTGAGGTTAAAACGGTCGAGTGCAGACGCGCCGCCGTAGCGGCCAGGATCAGGTCAGAGGCGCCAGCGCCAACGGGCCAGGGCCTTGATGATTTTCATGTCGGTGCTTGCCGACCAGCGCGTGCAGGTGACCACCACGAAACTCTCTTAATTCAGGCGGGATTGAACTCCGGCCACACTAGCGCAGGGCCGGAATCGAATCAACCCGCAAGACCCGGCAAAAGCGCGGGCTCGGCAGGACGCAGCAGGCCGCTCAGGCAATCGAGCACATACGCCGGGTTTTCCTCGGCAATCGGCCGGCCGTGGTTGTAGCCATAACTCAGCGCTACGCACTGCACCTCTGCCGCTTTGGCTGCAAGCACGTCATTGCGGGAATCCCCCACAAACAGCGCCTGAGCTGCCTCGACCCGCGCTAACTGCAGTACATGCAGCAGCGCAGCCGGATCAGGTTTCTGCTGGGGCAGGGTGTCGCCGCCGACAATCCAGCGGAAATAGCCGCCCAGGCCTTTCTCATCGAGCAACGGTGCGACAAAGCGCTCGGGCTTGTTGGTGACAATCGCCATTTCCATCTGCTGCTCGCGCAGCCAGTCCAGCACCGGCCGCACGCCGGGGTAAACCTCGGTCAGTACATGGTTGTCGGCGTAATGCTGCATAAACAACTCCAGCGCCTGCTCGGTAAGCGCCTCATCGACATGCTCATGTTGCAAGCCACCCGCCAGAGCGCGACGCACCAGTACCCGCGCGCCATTGCCGACCCAGTTGCGCACCTGCACCACACCGGCAGCCGGTCGGCCCAGGTCGCGCAAAGTCTTGTCGATGGCTGCGGCCAGATCCGGCACCGAATCCACCAGGGTGCCGTCCAGGTCAAACATCACCAGGCGCGGCAACTCGCCCTGGAACAGCTCGCGCAGCAGACTCATCCGCGAACCTGAGCCAGTTCAGCGCGCATGGCGTCAATCACCGTTTTGTAGTCCGGCTGATTGAAAATTGCCGAGCCGGCGACAAAGGTGTCGGCACCTGCCGCAGCGATCTCGCGAATGTTCTGCACATTCACCCCACCATCGATCTCCAGACGAATCTCGCGGCCAGAGGCATCGATCAGTGCACGGGCTTCTTTGAGCTTTTCCAGGGTATGAGGAATAAATTTCTGCCCGCCAAAACCGGGGTTAACGCTCATCAGCAGGATCATGTCGACCTTGTCCATCACGTGCTTGAGCACGTCCAGCGGGGTGGCCGGGTTGAACACCAGCCCAGCCTTGCAGCCGCCGTCGCGGATCAGCTGCAGCGAGCGGTCGATATGCTCAGAGGCTTCCGGGTGGAAGGTGATGTAGGTGGCACCGGCCTCGATAAAGTCGCCGATGATGCGGTCAACCGGCTTGACCATCAGGTGCGCGTCGATCGGCGCGGTGATGCCGTATTTACGCAACGCGGCGCAGACCATCGGGCCAATGGTCAGGTTCGGCACGTAGTGGTTGTCCATCACATCGAAGTGCACGATGTCGGCACCGGCGGCGAGCACCTTGTCCACTTCCTCGCCCAGACGGGCGAAATCGGCAGACAGAATCGACGGAGCAATGGCAAAGGGTTGCATGACGCACCTCGGTGGTATTCACGGAAGGCGCGCATTGTACCAGCCCGATCCAAGGCCTGGCGCGCGCGTGAAGCACCTGACAAACACCGACAGGAACAGCTAGGCTGCTGAGACCCGATATTCGCTGGAGAGCCCCATGTTTTTGCGCCCTGCCGCACTGGCCTTGAGCCTGTTGTTATCGACCAGTCCACTGCATGCGGAAGAGCCCACACCCGCGCCCGACGCCCCAGCCACAAACGATGCTGCCCCCGCCGAACCCACCACCGAAACGCGCGCCCCCTTGCCCGAGCGCAGCGAAGTGGAAGCCACCGCATTGGAGCAACGCCTGGAGCAAAAGGAACAGCAGCAACTGAAGGCGGGCGATGAAAGCTTTCTGGCCCTCTGGCTACCGGCCAATGTCGCCGAGCCCAGCGGCGCGGTGATTCTCGTGCCGGGCGATGATGAGAATGCCGACTGGCCGCAGGGCGTTGGCCCACTGCGCCGCAAGCTGCCCGATGGTGGCTGGCACAGCCTCAGCCTGACCCTGCCGGACCCCAGCGGCGATGCGCCGCCCCTGCGCGACGTTACGGCGGAAGCCACCACACCGACTGCAACTGACACGCAGGCCGATACCGACAGTGCACCTGCCGACGAGGCCACACCGACTGAAGCCACAGCCGAAACGGACACAGCCGCAACTGCCGAGAGCACGCCTGCTGCAAGCGCAACGCCAAGCCCGGAAGAGCGGCAAAAAGCGCATGCCGAACGCGTCCTCGCGCGCATTGAAGCCAGTATTGGCTTTGCCGAGCAGCAACAGGCGAAGACCATCGTCCTGCTCGGCCATGGCAGCGGCGCTTACTGGGCCGCGCGTTACCTGGCCGAACGCAAGCCGGCCAAGGTCAGCAACCTGCTGCTGGTCGCCGCCGAGCTGCCCGCCGGTTTCACGCCGCCGCTGGATGAACTGATTCCACAACTGCAACTGGCCACAGGCGACTTCTACTACAAGGATCAGGTCGCTGACCGCCAGGCAGCACTGAAACGCTCACAGGCCAGCAAACGGCAGAAACATCCAGCGTATATCCAGGTAGCCATGAAGGCACTGCCGGGAAATCGCGAAGCCGAACAGGAGCAGCTTTATCGGCGGATCAAAGGCTGGCTAACACTGAAAATGCAGGCAAAGTAATCAGTCACGCAGCGCTTGGCTCACCACTGAAGGCCTAGCGAAAACCGTGACGCTGGCGAATCAGGTCATAGGCCTGATGCAATTCACGGGTGCGCTCCGTGGCCTCACGCACCCGCTCCGGGCTGGCGCCGCTACCGGCCAACTTGTCGGGATGATGGCGACTGAGCAGACGCCGATACGCCTGCTTGATCTGCGCTGGCTCAGCATCGGCAGCCACATTCAGCAGGTTCAGCGCGCGCTGATAAGCATTGCTGGCGGTGGGCGCCAGCGGCCCCTGCTGCGGCGCATAGGCATCACTGAATTGCGCCTGGGTCGCGGCCGCCACCTGCAACCACTTGCCCCAAAGCATGATCAGCTCACGCTCCGCCTGGCTGACCTGACCATCGGCCCAAGCCATACGCCAGCAGGCACGCAGCAAGGTTTCAGCCCGCGCCTGTTGACGACGCAACGGCCCACGCAGACTGTCACGCCCGGTCTTTCCCTGCGCAAACGCTTCAATCGCCCGGCGCTGCCCTTCGGCATTCAAGCCCAGTCGCTGCATCTCTGCCCGCGCCTGCTGGATATGTGCAGGCAGCACACGCCCGGCACTTTTCGCCAACCGCCCGAGCAGTACAAACAACAGCCACTCATCACTCGGCGCTGTACGCCCGCCCAGACGTTCACGCAGCGCCGCCCAGGACTGCAGCCGCAAGCGCCGATCCAGCACCTGACCGAGCAGCGCACCGAGCAACGCACCGGGAATACTGGCCACCGCCAGCCCGGCAACAGCACCCAGCAAAGTGGCAGGCCAAATCATCCTAAGCTCGCGCCTCAAGCAGTCGCTCGACTTCAGCCAGGCGCTCATGGGTGCCGACATCCACCCAGCACCCAGCAAACTGCTCACCGCTGACCTGGCCCGCAGCCATGGCCTGGCGCAACAAGGGCGCAAGTTTGAACGCCCCCGGCTGACACTCGGCAAACAACACGGGCGACAGTACCGCCAGCCCGCTATAGGTCAAGTTGCCTTCCCCCGCCTGAGCATCACTGACCTGGCCGCCCTGCAGGCAGAAATCACCGCCCGCGTGGTGCGTCGGGTTAGCCACCAGCACCAGGTGAGCCAAACCGCTTAACGGGCGGCGCAACTGGGCAAAGGGGTAATCGGTGAAAATATCGCCATTGACCAGCACAAAGGGTTGATCACCCAGCAGAGGCAGGGCCTTGAAAATTCCACCGCCGGTTTCCAGCGGCTCGCCTTCTGCGGAATAGGCGATACGCACACCAAAGCGCGCGCCGTCACCCAGGTAATCCTCGATCTGCTGCCCGAGCCAGGCATGGTTGATCACCAACTCGGTAAACCCGGCGGCCGCCAGAGCGCGCACGTGGTACTCGATCAGCGGGACGTCAGCGGCACGCACCAGCGGCTTCGGTGTATGCAGAGTCAGCGGCCGCAGGCGCTCACCTTTGCCTGCCGCCAGAATCATCGCCTTCATGCGGGCTCCTGCGGCAAGCTGGCAAGCAGTTCACCCAGTTCGGCCAGCTCAGGACGCCGCGCCAGCACTGCTTCTATATAAGAGAAGAAACGCGTCACATCCCCCAGGTACTTGGGCTTGCCATCACGGTGGCAGATACGCGCAAAGATGCCGATCACCTTGAGGTGGCGCTGCACCCCCATCAGGTCGCTGGCGCGCAGAAAATCCTCAAGCTGCGGCTGAACCGGCACACCGACAGCAAGCGCCTGCTGCCAATACTGCTCCAGCCAGCTGCGTACACGCGCCTCAGGCCAGCTGAGGAAGGCATCCTTGAACAGACAGGTGATGTCGTACGTTACCGGGCCGTAGACCGCATCCTGAAAATCCAGCACGCCGGGGTTCGGTTCACTGCACATCAGGTTGCGCGGCATATAGTCACGGTGCACCAGCACCTTGGGCTGCGCCAGAGCACTGTCGATCAGCAACTGACTGGCGCGCTGCCAGAGCGTCAATTGCGCAGCCGTCAACGTCACTCCCAAGTGCCGCTGCACATACCACTCGGGAAACAGCTGCAGCTCACGGCGCAGCAGGGCATCGTCATAGCTGGGCAACGGCGTGCTCATCGGTAACTGCTGGAAAGCCAGAAGTGCCTGCATGGCATCGGCGAACAGCTCATCCGCATTGCCTTCGTTGATCACATCCAGATAGGTCTGCCGCCCCAAGTCGTTGAGCAGCAAAAAGCCGCGGTCAAGGTCCGCTGCGAGAATCTGCGGCACATTGAGCCGTGCTTCAGCCAGCAACTGGGCCACCTTGACGAAGGGCCGGCAATCTTCCTGCGGCGGTGGCGCATCCATCACAATCAGGCTGCGCCCAGCCCCCTGCCAACGAAAATAGCGGCGAAAACTGGCATCACTGCTAGCCGACGTCAGGCTGGCAGCCGGCACAGCGCCCCAGCCCTGCTCGGCAAACAGCCCAGGCAGCTGCTGATCCAGCCAGTTTTCGAGGAGTTTCAGGCGTACATCTTCATCAGGCATTACAAGGTCTCCGACGGCGCTAGCCGTTGCGCGGGTCATGCTTTATTATCCAGCATCTTTTCAAGCCCATCGAGAGGCGTGCGGCCTCAGGGCCAATGGCGCGCAGGAAGCCCGGAAAAAATAAGATGGCAGTAAAATACCCCGCGTTTCGTAAAAAATTCCCTCTACTGGTCACTGGCAGCCTTCTGGCGCTACAGCCTGTAGCCGTCCCTTTTGCTGTCGCTGCCGAGCAGTATGATTGCCAGGTTTCCGCCACCGGCGGCTGGGCATGCGCCCCGAAAGCCAGCAATGCTGCACTGCCCGCCCGGCCAGTACAACGTGATTCGGTTGCCAGCAGCAAGGCAGCTGATGGCAACACTGAACCCGGCAAGAGCCAAGCAGCGCAAACCACGCTGGTTACCGAGAGCCGTGGCAAAGGCCTGACCTCACGCAGCGCTGATTACAGCCACCTTGATTGGGTACCGCGTGAGAACCTCACCGCCGCCCAGCTGGCAGAAGCCGGCCCTTACTGCGCCGGCGCGTATGTAGAGCCGACTCGCCCGGGCATGGACGACAAGACGCCGATGGACGAAGCGCCGATGTTCGTCTCGGCCAAGGCTTCGCGCTATCAGCAGGAACAACAGGTTGCCACCCTCGCCGGTGATGTAGTTCTGCGTCAGGCCGGCATGCAGGTCGAGGCAGACGAAGCCAACCTGCACCAGGCAGAAAACCGTGGTGAGCTGGTCGGCAATGTACGCCTGCGCGACCAGGGCATGCTGGTGGTGGGTGACCGCGCCGAGCTGCAACTGGACAACGGCGAAGCCAAGGTCGATAACGCCGAATACGTTCTGCACAAGAGCCATATTCGCGGCAGCGCGCTCTACGCCAAACGTGAAGAAAGCGCGATCATCCGCCTGAAAGACGGCACCTACACCAGCTGCGAACCTGGCAGCAACGCCTGGCACCTGAAGGGCAACAACATCACTCTGAACCCTGCCACCGGGTTCGGCACCGCGACCAACGTGACCCTGCGGGTGAAGAATATTCCGGTGTTCTACACACCGTATATCTACTTCCCAATTGATGATCGTCGTCAGTCCGGCTTCCTGCCACCCAGCATCGGCAGCTCCAGCGACAATGGCCTGACCCTGCAAACGCCCTACTACTTCAACCTGGCCCCGAACTACGACGCCACGTTGTACCCGACCTACATGAGCGATCGCGGCTTGCTGATGGAAGGCGAATTCCGCTACCTCACCAAGAACAGCGAAGGCCAGTTCGGCGCCGCTTACCTGGACGACAGCAACGACGACCGCAAACTGCAGTCCGAGTACGAAGACCAGCGCTGGATGTACAGCTGGCAGCACAAGACCGGCCTCACCTCGCGCCTGCTGGCTGAAGTTGATTACACCGACATCAGCGACCCGTACTACTTCCAGGATCTAAACACCGATCTGGGCATTGGCTATACCAGCTATGTCAACCAACGTGGCACCCTGACCTACCGAGGTGACAGCTACGTCGCGCGCCTGAATGCGCACGCTTACGAGCTGGCCAATATCACCGATATCACCCCGTACAACCGTTTGCCGCAGCTGACGCTGGATGGCGTACTGCCATTTAAGCCAGCTGGTGTGAACTTCAGCTACGGTACGGAATATGTGCGCTTCGATCGCAGCCTGCGTAAAGGCAACTTTATTAACGAAGACGGCGTGGTTGAACAGCCATGGTACGACACTCGCCTGCAAGGCCTGGCCCGCGCCAATGGTGAGCGCCTGCATGTCGAGCCAGGCGTCAGTCTGCCGCTGAACTGGAGTTGGGGCTATATCAAGCCTCAGGTCAAATATCTGCAGACCAATTACGACCTGAGCCTGGATCAGCAGGGCAAGAACACCCTGCTAGCCGAACAGACCTACAAGAGCAGCCAAAGCCGCGGCGTAGGCATGTTTAGCCTGGACAGCGGTCTGTATTTCGACCGTTCCACCCAGCTGTTCGGTACCCAGTTCCGCCAGACGCTGGAACCCCGCGCTTTCTACCTGTATGTACCAGAAGAAGACCAGACCGATATTCCTGTCTTCGACACTGGCGAAAGCACCTTTAGCTACTCCTCGCTATGGCGTGAAAACCGCTTTTCGGGCAAAGATCGTATCGGTGATGAGAATCGCCTGTCGCTGGGCGTAACCAGCCGCTGGATCGAGCCGAATGGTTTTGAGCGTCAGCGCTTCAGCATTGGCCAAGCGCTTTACTTTGAAGATCGCCAGGTTCAATTACCAGGTATTGACTACCGCACCCGCGGTGATGCAACCGCTTCGGTATCGCCGTACGCCCTCGAGTACCTCTATCGCTTTAACCGCGACTGGCGTTTCTCCTCGGATTTCAACTGGGATCCGGACAGCGGCAGCACACGCTCCGGCAGTGCGATGTTCCACTACCAGCCTGAAGACAACCCGAACAAGGTGGTCAACGCCGGTTATCGCTACCGCAATGACAGCGTGCGTTATGACGAAGCCAGTGGTAACTGGGTCGTGGGCGGTGGCGACTACGGCACCCCCGGCACACCTGAATACATCAAGGACTACTACAAGATCAGCCAGCACGACTTCTCGGTCATCTGGCCCATCGTGCCGCAGTGGAGCGTGATCTCTCGCTGGCAGTACGACTACGGCCGCGACCGTACACTGGAAGCCTTTGCCGGCTTCGAGTACGACAGCTGCTGCTGGAAACTGCGCCTGATCAACCGCTACTGGATCGACTACGACGAAGTGAGCCTGCAGCCGTCGCGTAACGACCAGGCAGACCGCGGTATTTTCCTGCAGATCGTGCTCAAAGGTCTGGGTGGTGTAGTCGGCAATAAAGTTGAGACTTTCCTCGACCAAGGCATTCAAGGTTATCGTGAACGTGAAGACAAAGCTTTCTGATTGCGTGCGCCCGCTGCTGTTGGGCGCGCTGTTTCTGGGTACTGCGGCACAGGCTGAAGTACAACCGCTCAACCGCGTTGTAGCGATTGTCGATAACGACGTGGTGATGCAGAGCCAGCTCGATTCACGCCTGCGTGAAGTGCAGCAGACCATTGCCCAGCGCGGTGCCGCACTGCCGCCTGAGCATGTACTGAGCCAGCAGGTGCTGGAACGCCTGATCATCGAGAATATCCAGCTGCAAATCGGTGAGCGTTCCGGCATCCGCATCACCGACGAAGAGCTGAACCAGGCCATTGGCACCATCGCTCAGCGTAACGGCATGAGCATCGAGCAGTTCCGCGCCGCCCTGGCGGCAGACGGCCTGTCTTACAATGATGCGCGCGACCAGGTGCGTCGCGAGATGATCATCAGCCGCGTACGCCAGCGCCGTGTAGCTGAACGTATTCAGGTCACCGACCAGGAAGTGCAGAACTTCCTCGCCTCGGACATGGGCAAGATGCAGCTGTCGGAAGAATTCCGTCTGGCCAACATCCTGATTCCAGTTACCGAAGGTGCTTCTCCGGAAGATATCCAGGCGGCTGACCGTCAAGCCCGCGAGCTGTATCAGCAACTGCAACAGGGCGCTGACTTCGCTCAGTTGGCGATTGCCCGCTCGGCCAGCGAAACCGCACTGGAAGGCGGCGAGATGGGCTGGCGTAAGGCCGGCCAGCTGCCGCCACCGTTCGATGCCATGATCAGCGCCCTGGCGGTCGGTCAGGTCACCGAACCAATGCGCACGCCTGGCGGTTTCATCATGCTCAAGCTGCTGGAGAAACGCGGTGGCGGCAATCAGGTGCGCGACGAAGTCAACGTGCGTCATATCCTGATCAAGCCCAGCGAAATCCGCAGTGAGGCCGAGACCAAACGCCTGGTTGAGCGCCTCTACCAACGCATACTGGCCGGCGAAGACTTTGCCGAACTGGCGAAGAACTTCTCCGAAGACCCGGGCTCCGCACTCAATGGCGGCACACTGAGCTGGATCGACCCTAACGCCCTGGTACCGGAATTCCGTGAAGTGATGAACAACACGCCGGCAGGTGAGCTGTCCAAGCCGTTCAAGAGCCCGTATGGCTGGCACGTGCTGGAAGTTATGGGCCGTCGCGCCACGGATAGCAGCGCACAGTTCCGCGAGCAGCAAGCCATGACCGTACTGCGCAACCGCAAGTACGATGAAGAGCTGCAAGCCTGGCTGCGACAGATCCGCGACGAAGCCTACGTCGAGACCAAACTCTGACAGGCACGCGTCCTCGCGAAGCAGCAGATCAAGCCCGGTTCATGCCCACGCATAACCGGGCTTTTTTCTGCGCTGCGCCCATGCAGCGACGCATAATGTAGCCACCAAGACCACTGATCCCCCGCTTGATACACGAGAGCCTGCCGATGACCACTGCCCGCCTCTTTGCCCTGACCCCTGGTGAACCTGCCGGCATAGGCCCCGATCTGTGCCTGCTACTGGCTCGTGAGGCGCAGCCGCACGCCCTGATCGCCATTGCCAGCCGCGATCTGCTGACTGAGCGTACCCAGGCGCTAGGGCTAGACATTGAGCTGATCAATGTCGGCCCAGAAGCCTGGCCGACCCAGGCAGCGCCTGCAGGCAGTTTGTATGTCTGGGACACGCCATTGGCCGCAGCGGTCAGCCCCGGCCAGTTGAACCCGGAGAATGCCCACTACGTGCTGCAAACCCTGACCCGTGCCGGTCAAGGCTGTATCGACGGCCACTTCGCCGGGATGATTACCGCCCCGGTGCACAAGGGCGTGATCAACGAGGGCGGGGTTGCTTTCTCCGGGCACACCGAGTTTCTCGCCGAGCTGACCCACACCGAACAGGTGGTGATGATGCTCGCCACCCATGGCCTGCGCGTAGCACTGGTGACCACGCACCTGCCACTCAAGGATGTGGCCGACGCCATCACCCCCGAGCGCCTCAGCCGAGTCACGCGCATCCTTGACCACGACCTGCGCACGAAATTCGGCATCGCTCAGCCGCGTATTCTGGTGTGCGGTCTCAACCCGCATGCCGGTGAAGGCGGACACCTGGGCCGTGAAGAAATTGAAATTATCGAGCCGACCCTGCAACAGCTGCGCACAGAGGGTATCGAGCTGATCGGCCCATTGCCGGCCGACACCCTGTTTACTCCCAAACACCTCGAGCATTGCGATGCGGTGCTGGCGATGTACCACGACCAGGGCTTGCCGGTGCTCAAGTACAAGGGTTTCGGCGCTGCGGTCAACGTGACGTTAGGCCTGCCGATCATCCGCACGTCGGTCGACCACGGTACTGCGCTGGACCTGGCCGGCACGGGCCAGATCGACTGCGGCAGCCTGCAGGTTGCCCTGCAAACCGCCTATGAAATGGCTGCCAGCCAGCTGAAAAGCCGCTGATGGCTAAGGCCGGCACAGGGCGCAAGCCGCCAATGCTGTTAAACTGCCGGGCTTTCTACCCGCGTTACATTCGCCTCACGCCACTGGCGTGAAGCCTGGAGCTGCTGCATGTCCGAATACCAACACCGCGCGCGCAAGCGTTTCGGCCAGAACTTCCTGCATGACGCCGGGGTGATTCACCGCATCCTGCGCGCTATTCACGCCCGTGAAGGCGAGCACATGCTGGAAATCGGCCCAGGCCAGGGCGCGCTGACCGAGGGCCTGCTGAACAGCGGCGCGCAGCTCGACGTGATCGAGCTCGACCGCGACCTGGTGCCTATCCTGCAAGGTCAGTTCGGCAGCAACCCGCGCTTCCGGTTGAATCAGGGCGACGCCCTCAAGTTCGACTTCACCCAGTTGCAGGCCGCGCCGCACAGCCTGCGCGTGGTTGGCAACCTGCCGTACAACATTTCTACGCCGCTGATCTTCCACCTGCTGGATAACGCGCCCCTGATTCGCGACATGCACTTTATGCTGCAGAAGGAAGTGGTCGAGCGCCTGGCCGCAGAACCGGGTGGTGGCGACTGGGGCCGCTTGTCGATCATGGTGCAGTACCACTGCCGCGTGGAGCACCTGTTCAATGTCGGCCCGGGTGCGTTCAATCCGCCGCCGAAGGTCGATTCGGCCATTGTCCGCCTGGTGCCGCACGAGGTCCTGCCGCATCCCGCCAAGGATCACCGCCTGCTTGAGCGCGTGGTGCGCGAAGCGTTCAACCAACGCCGCAAAACCCTGCGCAACACCCTCAAGACGCTGCTGCCTGCAGAGGCCATCGAGGCCGCCGGGGTTGATGGCAGCCTGCGCCCGGAACAGCTGGATCTCGCGGCATTTGTACGCCTGGCGGATCAACTGGCTGAACACACCAACGCCGCCTGACAGTGGCTAGACTGGTTTCTGCCTACCGAGTTAATTACGCATGAGCGATCCGCGTTACCACATCGACGTCAGCGTCGTGACCCGCTACCTGCCGGAGCAGTCGCAGCCGGAACAGAACCGTTTTGCCTTCGCCTACACCGTCACAGTAAGCAACAACGGCGAATTGCCGGCCAAGCTGCTGTCCCGCCACTGGGTCATCACCGATGGTGATGGCCGTGTGCAGGAGGTCCGCGGAGCCGGCGTAGTCGGTCAGCAGCCGCTGATCGAAGCCGGTGCTAGCCACACCTACAGCAGCGGCACAGTGATGACCACCCGCGTCGGCATCATGCAGGGCAGTTACCAGATGCTCGCCGAGGACGGCAAACGCTTCGATGCGGTGATCGCGCCTTTCCGCCTGGCTGTACCGGGCTCGCTGCACTGATGGCCACCTATGCCGTCGGCGACCTGCAAGGCTGCCTGAAACCCCTGCAATGCCTGCTTGAACGTGTGGCGTTTGATCCGGCACAGGACAAACTGTGGCTGGTCGGTGACCTGGTCAACCGTGGCCCTGAGTCGCTGGCGACGCTGCGCTTTCTCTACAACATGCGCAGTGCCCTGACCTGCGTGCTGGGTAATCACGACCTGCACCTGTTGGCCGTGGCGCACAATATCGAGCGTTTGAAGAAAGGCGACACCCTGCGCGAAATCATCGACGCGCCGGATGCCGCCGACCTGCTCGACTGGCTGCGCCTGCAAAAGCTGCTGCATTACGACGAAGCTCGTGACACCGCCCTAGTACATGCCGGCATTCCGCCGCAGTGGAACATGAGCAAAGCGCTCAAGCGCGCTGCTGAAGTGGAGGAAGCCCTGCGCGACGACGCGCGCCTGCCGCTTTTTCTCGACGGCATGTATGGCAACGAGCCAGCCAAGTGGGACGGCGACCTGCAGGGTGTGACGCGCCTGCGGGTGATCACCAACTATTTCACCCGCATGCGTTTCTGCAAGGCCGATGGCACCCTCGACCTGAAAAGCAAGGAAGGTGTCGGCAGCGCCCCTGCCGGCTACGCCCCCTGGTTCAGTTACAAACAGCGCAAGACCCGCGGCCAGCGCATTATCTTCGGCCACTGGGCGGCACTCGAAGGACAATCCCCAGAGCCTGACGTGATCGCCCTGGACACCGGCTGTGTATGGGGCGCGAGCATGACCCTGATGAATATCGATAGCGGCGAGAAATACAGCTGCGACTGTAAGGAGCAAGCATGAGCGAGTTCAAACGCATCCCCCCCGAGCAGGCCCAGGCATTGCGTCAGCAAGGCGCAGTGGTGGTCGACATTCGTGACCCACAAAGCTTTGCCGCCGGACACATCAGCGGCTCGCAGCATCTCGACAATCACTCGCTGCACGCCTTTATCACTCAGGCCGATCTCGACGCACCACTGATCGTCACCTGCTACCACGGCAACTCCAGCCAGAGCGCAGCGGCCTATCTGGTCGGCCAGGGCTTCAGCGACGTCTACAGCCTTGATGGCGGCTTCGAACTGTGGCGCGCAACCTTCCCCAACGACACCGCACACAGCTCGGAAGAATAATTTTCTCCACGCCCAGGCCGCGCCAGCTGTGGCCTGCCGGGCATTGCCGAGCAGCAGTAATATCCTGTTATCGTTGCTCGGCCCTTGACCTCGCTGATTCCGAACTATCCTTTAGCTCAGGCCATCCAAAACAAGGTAGAGCCGGCCAAACGGCATCGGGCCATCGGTAAGAACCTGTTCAAGGTCTCGCGAGCTAGAGTCATGCAGGGCAAGAACAGGCGAGGAAGCGGAGTTTACTGATGTAAATGAGCATTCCGAGTCTGTTCTTAACGCAGCAGGGCCGACGCGCAGCAGACGTTGGACAAGCTCTAGGATTATTAGGTGTTCTGGGGGTTTTACCCGGCGGCATCCGCACCGGGGCTACCAAGCGCCTGACCGAACCCGCACCGGCTCTGCGCATCGAGCGAGGTGAAGTCATGAGCATATTCAGCCACTTCCAACAACGTTTCGAAGCGACTCGCCAGGAGGAGTTTTCCCTCCAGGAGTACCTCGAGCTGTGCAAACAGGATCGCAGCGCCTACGCCTCGGCAGCCGAACGCCTGTTGCTGGCCATCGGTGAGCCGGAACTGCTCGATACCTCAACCGACCCACGACTCTCGCGAATTTTCTCCAACAAGGTGATTCGCCGTTACCCGGCGTTTGCCGACTTCCATGGCATGGAAGAGTGCATCGACCAGATCGTTTCCTACTTCCGCCATGCTGCTCAAGGCCTGGAAGAGAAGAAGCAAATCCTTTACCTGCTCGGCCCGGTAGGCGGCGGTAAATCCTCGCTGGCGGAAAAACTCAAACACCTGATCGAAAAGGTGCCGTTCTATGCGATCAAGGGCTCGCCGGTATTTGAGTCACCGCTGGGCTTGTTCAGCGACGCTGAAGACGGCGCCATCCTCGAAGAGGATTACGGCATCCCCCGGCGCTACCTCAACAGCATCATGTCGCCCTGGGCCACCAAGCGCCTGCAGGAGTTCGGCGGCGATATCAGCCAGTTCCGCGTGGTCAAACTCTACCCGTCGATCCTCAACCAGATCGCCGTGGCCAAGACCGAGCCGGGCGACGAAAACAACCAGGACATCTCCGCGCTGGTCGGTAAGGTGGACATCCGCAAGCTCGAGGAATACCCACAGAACGACGCTGACGCCTACAGCTACTCGGGCGCGCTGTGCCGGGCCAACCAGGGCCTGATGGAATTCGTCGAGATGTTCAAGGCGCCGATCAAGGTGCTGCACCCGCTGCTGACCGCCACCCAGGAGGGCAACTACAACAGCACCGAAGGCCTCGGCGCGATCCCTTACAGCGGCATCCTGCTGGCCCACTCCAACGAGTCGGAATGGCACAGCTTCCGTAACAACAAGAACAACGAGGCGTTCATCGACCGCATTTACATCGTCAAGGTGCCTTACTGCCTGCGCGTGTCGGACGAGATCAAGATCTACGACAAGCTGCTGATCAACAGCTCGCTGTCCAAGGCCCACTGCGCCCCGGATACGCTGAAGATGCTTGCGCAGTTCTCCGTGCTCAGCCGCCTGAAGGAGCCGGAAAACTCCAACGTCTACTCGAAGATGCGCGTCTACGACGGCGAAAACCTCAAAGACACCGATCCCAAGGCCAAGTCGATTCAGGAATACCGCGACAGCGCCGGTGTCGATGAAGGCATGAACGGCCTGTCGACCCGCTTCGCCTTCAAGATTCTCTCCAAGGTGTTCAACTTCGACCCACACGAGATCGCGGCCAACCCGGTGCACCTGCTGTATGTGCTGGAGCAGCAGATTGAGCAGGAGCAGTTCCCCGCCGAAACCCGCGAGCGCTACCTGCGCTTTATCAAGGAGTACCTGGCGCCGCGCTACATCGAGTTTATCGGCAAGGAAATCCAGACCGCTTACCTCGAGTCCTATAGCGAGTACGGGCAAAACATCTTCGACCGCTATGTGCTGTATGCCGATTTCTGGATTCAGGATCAGGAATACCGCGACCCGGAAACCGGCGAGATTCTCAACCGCGTGGCGCTCAACGAGGAACTGGAGAAGATCGAGAAACCCGCCGGCATCAGCAACCCGAAGGATTTCCGCAACGAGATCGTCAACTTCGTGCTGCGCGCCCGCGCCAACAACAATGGCAAGAACCCCACCTGGCTCAGCTACGAGAAGCTGCGTGTGGTGATCGAGAAGAAGATGTTCTCCAACACCGAGGATCTGCTGCCGGTCATCAGTTTCAACGCCAAGGCGAGCAAGGAGGATCAACAGAAACACAACGACTTCGTCACTCGCATGGTCGAGCGCGGCTACACCGACAAGCAGGTGCGCCTGTTGTCCGAGTGGTATCTGCGGGTTCGTAAATCGCAATAAAGCGGCCTGGCGCAACCGGCCAGGGAGCAGCGCAGAGCGCGGCAACGTGCTCTGCCAGCGCTTGCGCCTGATGCCTGCAGTGCACGGAGGGCAGTTATGAGCCATGTGATCGACCGCCGCCTGAACGGCAAGAACAAGAGCACGGTGAACCGCCAGCGTTTCCTGCGGCGCTACCGTGACCACATCAAGAAGGCCGTGGAAGAAGCGGTCAGCCGCCGTTCCATCACCGATATGGAGCACGGCGAACAGATCAGCATCCCCGGCCGCGATATCGACGAGCCGGTATTGCACCACGGCCGCGGTGGTCGCCAGACCACCGTCCACCCCGGCAACCGCGAATTCACTACAGGCGAGAAAATTGCCCGCCCGCAAGGCGGTGGCGGCGGACAAGGCGCGGGCAAGGCCAGCAACTCCGGCGAAGGCATGGACGAGTTCGTCTTCCAGATCACCCAGGAGGAATTCCTCGACTTTATGTTCGAGGATCTGGAGCTGCCCAACCTGATCAAGCGCCACCTGACCGGCAGCGACACCTTCAAGAATGTGCGAGCCGGTATCAGCAATGAAGGCAACCCGTCGCGCATCAATATCGTGCGCACCCTGCGTTCGGCCCATGCCCGTCGCATTGCCCTGTCCGGCAGCAGCCGCAACAAGCTCAAAAGCGCCCAGGCCGAACTGGAGCGCCTGAAACTGGAGCAACCAGACAACCTCAGCGATATCCAGGCACTTGAAGAAGAAGTCGGCAAACTGCGTGCGCGGATCAAGCGTGTGCCCTTCCTCGACACCTTCGACCTCAAGTACAACCTGCTGGTCAAACAACCCAATCCCAGCTCGAAAGCGGTGATGTTCTGCCTGATGGACGTGTCTGGCTCGATGACCCAATCGACCAAGGACATCGCCAAGCGCTTCTTTATCCTGCTGTACCTGTTCCTCAAGCGGAACTACGACAAGATCGAGGTGGTGTTTATCCGTCACCACACCAGTGCCCGCGAAGTGGACGAGCAGGAGTTCTTCTACTCGCGCGAAACCGGCGGCACCATTGTTTCCAGTGCGCTCAAGCTGATGCAGGAGATCATGGCCGAGCGCTACCCGGTCAACGAATGGAATATCTACGCCGCCCAGGCGTCGGATGGCGACAACTGGAACGATGACTCGCCAATCTGCCGGGATATATTGATCAAGCAGATCATGCCGTTCGTGCAGTACTTCACCTACGTCGAGATAACCCCGCGCGAGCACCAGGCGCTGTGGTTCGAGTACGAGCAGGTCAGCGAGGCGTTCGCCGACACCTTTGCCCAACAGCAGCTGGTCTCGGCCGGCGATATCTACCCGGTATTCCGCGACCTGTTCCAGCGGAGGCTCGTGACATGAGTAACAGCAAAGACAAGAAGCGCCAACCGATTTCCACTGGCTCGGAATGGACCTTTGAACTGATCCGTCAGTACGACCGGGAGATCGCGCGCATCGCCGAGCGCTATGCGCTGGACACCTACCCCAACCAGATCGAAGTGATCACCGCCGAGCAAATGATGGATGCCTACGCCTCGGTCGGCATGCCACTGGGTTATCACCACTGGTCCTACGGCAAGCACTTCCTCAGCACTGAAAAAGGCTACAAGCGCGGACAGATGGGCCTGGCCTACGAGATCGTGATCAACTCCGACCCATGCATCGCCTACCTGATGGAAGAGAACACCATCTGCATGCAGGCCCTGGTGATTGCCCATGCCTGCTACGGCCATAACAGTTTCTTCAAGGGCAACTACCTGTTCCGAACCTGGACCGATGCCAGCTCGATCATCGATTACCTGGTGTTCGCCAAGCAGTACATCATGCAGTGCGAGGAGCGCCACGGCATTGATGCGGTGGAAGACCTACTGGATTCCTGTCACGCCCTGATGAACTACGGCGTCGACCGCTACAAACGCCCCTACCCGATTTCCGCCGAGGAAGAACGGCGGCGCATGAAGGATCGTGAAGAGCACCTGCAGAAGCAGATCAACGACCTCTGGCGCACCATCCCGAAAAGCGCCAGCAAAGGTGACGGCAAAGACAGCAAGCGCTTCCCTGCCGAGCCGCAGGAAAACATCCTCTACTTCCTGGAAAAACACGCGCCGCTGCTGGAGCCCTGGCAGCGCGAGATCATTCGCATCGTGCGCAAGATCGCCCAGTACTTCTACCCGCAGCGCCAGACCCAGGTGATGAACGAAGGCTGGGCGACCTTCTGGCACTACACCCTGATGAACGACCTGTACGACGAAGGCCTGGTCACCGACGGCTTTATGATGGAGTTTCTGCAGTCGCACACCAGCGTGGTCTACCAGCCGCCGTTCGACAGCCCCTACTACAGCGGTATCAACCCCTATGCCCTGGGTTTTGCCATGTACCGCGACATCCGTCGTATCTGCGAAGAACCCACCGAAGAAGATCGCCGCTGGTTCCCCGACATTGCCGGCAGCGACTGGCTGAGCACCTTGAAGTTCGCCATGACCAGCTTCAAGGATGAGAGCTTTATCCTGCAGTACCTGTCTCCCAAGGTGATCCGCGACCTCAAGCTGTTCAGCATTCTCGACGACGACCAGAAGGACGAACTGTACGTCCCTGCTATCCATGACGAGCCTGGCTATCGCAGCATCCGCGAAACCCTGGCAGCGCAGTACAACCTGGGCAACCGCGAACCCAACGTGCAGATCTGGAGCATCGATCGACGCGGCGACCGCTCACTGACCCTGCGCCACCAGCAACATGACCGCAAACCGCTGGGCAACTCGACCGAGGAAGTGCTCAAGCACCTGCATCGTCTGTGGGGGTTCAACATCCACCTGGAGATCTATCAGGGTGAACAATTGATCACCACCCAACACGTACCACCGCAAAACGACAGCGCACAAGACTCCGACTACCCACGCCTCGACCTGATGATTCCGCCCATTTGATCGGTTGCGCAGGCCCCATGCCGAACACCAGCATGCGCAGCAGAGCAACCGGGAGTCTGCTGATGCGCCTGTTTACCGTATTATTGCTGTGCCTGGCCCTGGCCACATGCAGCAGCCAGCCGCCTCGCGTCCGGGTACTGACACCCGCCAGTACCGAACTGACGGGCAAACACAGCTTCAGCCTGATCGCCGCCGATCAGGCGCTACAGGGCGAAGTGCCCTTTGCCGAGCGCTACGAACAGCTTGAACAATTGCTCCGCGAAGGCCTGAGCAATCGTGGTTACCAGGCCAGTCCACAAGCACAGATTCAGGTCTATTACTGGCTGGCCGTGCAAGACAGTCCGCTGGATTTCAAGGTCGACACCGCCCCACCGACCTCGCTCGGCCCCTACCAGGCTATTCATCGCCTGCGTGATGAAACCGGCACCCTGCGCTTGCGCCTGACTACTCCGGCGCAGGTAATTCTCTGGGAAGGTCTGATCAGTACCGGCCTAAGCCCCGCCAAGGACAGCGCCGAACTGCTGGAGCGCGCCACCCAAGCGCTGTTGCAGCAAATTCCCATGGCCAGCCCGTAGCCGCGATGCGATCCGGGGGAATACCGCTCCTCAGAACGCAATCAAGCCCAGGCACTAACCGGACAACCCCAGCATCCAGCCGTTATGCTCTGCACAACGGAGGATGAGCCATGCAGATTTACAAAGTGGGCGGCGCTGTGCGTGACCGCTTGTTGGGCCGCGAGGTCAGCGAGATCGACTGGGTCGTGGTCGGCGCCAGCGCCGAACAGATGCTTGAATTGGGCTACCGTCCGGTCGGCGCAGACTTCCCGGTGTTCCTGCACCCGCAGACCGGCGAGGAATACGCCCTGGCCCGCACCGAGCGCAAGAGCGGTCGCGGTTACGGCGGTTTCACCTTCTTCGCCAGCCCGGAAGTCACCCTGGAAGAGGACCTGATCCGCCGCGACCTGACCGTCAATGCCATGGCTGAGGACGACCACGGCACATTGATCGACCCCTACGGCGGCCAACGCGACCTCGCAGCCCGATTGCTGCGCCATGTGTCTCCGGCCTTCGCCGAAGACCCGTTGCGCGTGCTGCGCGTCGCCCGTTTTGCCGCCCGCTACGCGCCTATGGGTTTTAGCGTGGCCGCAGAAACCATGGCACTGATGCGTGAGCTGAGTGAGTCCGGCGAGCTCACGGCGCTGACGCCGGAACGCAGCTGGAAGGAAATCTCCCGCGCGCTGATGGAACCGCGCCCGGATGTATTTATTCAGGTGCTGCGCGACTGCGGCGCGCTGCGCGTTCTGCTGCCGGAAGTCGACGTGCTGTTCGGCATCCCACAGCCACCGGCCCATCACCCGGAAATCGACACCGGCGTGCATGTCCTCAGCGTGTTGCGCCAGTGCGCCGAACACCAACAACCGCTGACGGTGCGCTGGGCCTGCCTGCTGCATGATGTCGGCAAGGGCCTGACGCCCGAAGCCGAGTGGCCACGCCACATTGCCCATGAACACAAGGGTCTGAAACTGATCCGGGCAATCAACCAGCGCTGCAAGGCGCCCAAGGACTGCCAGGAACTGGCGCTACAGGTCGGTGAGTTCCACACCCACGGCCATCGTGCCCTGGAGCTCAAACCCTCGACTCTGCTCAAGCTGCTGCAAGGTTTCGACGTATTTCGCCGCCCGCAGCGCTTCGAAGAATTTATCGCCGCCTGCGAAATGGATGCCCGCGGCCGCCTCGGCCTGGAACAACGCGAATACCCGCAAGCCGACTACCTGCGTGCGGCCATGCACGCCGCCCGAGCAGTGGCCGTGCAACCACTGCTAGCTCGTGGCCTGCAAGGCGCCGAACTGGGCAATGCCCTGCAGGAAGAACGTCTGCAGGCAGTGCGGCAATTCTGCCTGGCACACCCGCGAACGTAGCGTTCCGCGCAACACACTGTTAGGCTGGAGCCCTTGCAGCACTAGGCCTCCAGCCCAATTACGCATAAATTTTGACGCCAAAATCTAAGCGTATGCGCTTTACTCAACAAGAGCCTGCTTGTGCACCCAACCCGTACGGCACACAAGCACTGAACAGGCCACGCCGGAGACCTTCACGTTGTACCTGACCCGTATTCTGTTTATGCGCACACCTCGACACCTGCTCTGTAGTGTACTGCTCGCATTCCTGCCGGCATTGGCTCGCGCCGAAGCGAGCACACCGGACAGTGCCACTCTGCGCGCCAATCAGGTTGCCCATGTGGTCCACGGCATCCTCAGCTATGCCCGCTGGCCCCAGCAGCACGACACCCTGCGTCTGTGTGTGATTGCGCCGACCGAATACGCCGACTTGCTGTGGCAGAACCACGAACTGGAGTCGCGCCAGCCAGTACAGGCCAAGCGCCTGCTGATTGACAGTCCACTGCTGGAAACCGATTGCGAAGCCGTCTATCTCGGCGTAATCGAGGACAGCCAACGAGTTGCCCTGTTCAACCGCCTGGTCGGCAAACCGATCCTGACCATCAGCGAAACCAACCAGGCCTGCAGCGAAGGCAGCCTATTCTGCCTGGGCATCAGCGATGAGCATGTCGGCTTCAAGGTCAACCTCGATGCCGTCGCACGCAGCGGCATCCGCATTCACCCCAACGTACTGCAATTGGGCAGGCGCGCAGGGCCGCAGCCATGAACCGCAGAAAGCCGCAAGCCGCCCAGCAGCGCCCTAGCCTGCGCCGCCTCCTGCATCACGCCCACCTGCGCGTGGCCCTGCTGGCCATGGGTCTGACCAGCCTGTCGCTAACCCTGGTCAGCCTGCTGGCACTGAGCACCTATGCCGGCCACAACCTGCAACTGATTGCCCGCTCCCTGGCCTACACCCTGGAAGCCGCCGTGGTGTTCAACGACCGGGCGGCGGTACGCGATGCCCTGGAACAGATCTGCAAGACCGAAGAAATCGCCCAGGTGGCGGTCTTTGATAAAGACGGCGAGTTGCTCGCCAGCCTAGACACGCCCAACAACACCGTACTCAATAGCGCCGAACAATCGATCGCCCGCCTGCTACTGCCCGACGTGGTGATCCAACCCATCATCTACCAGGGTCAACAGATCGGCGCTCTTCACCTCAGCGGCCAAGGCACCACCCTGCTGCGTTTCCTGATCGGCGGCCTGCTCGGCCTGCTGGCTAGCCTGGCGCTCAGCGCCTTGGGCGCAACCTACGGTTCCAAACGCATCCAGCGCGCCATCACCGGCCCACTGCGCAACTTGTCCGAAGTGGCGCACAGCATTTCCGTGGACCGCACGTTCAACCAGCGCGTGCCGGCCACCCATATCGCCGACCTCAACGAACTGGCCGAAGACTTCAACGCCCTGCTCGATCAACTCGAAGCCTGGCAGCACCAACTGGAACGCGAAAACGCCTCGCTGGCGCACCAGGCCAGCCACGACGCACTAACCGGCCTGCCCAACCGCGCTTTCTTCGAGTCGCGCCTGCTCGGCGCCATGCGTGAAGCACGCGATAGCCAGACGCAGATGGCCGTACTGTTTCTCGACAGTAACCGCTTCAAGGAAATCAACGACCAACTCGGCCACGCCGCCGGCGATGCCGTGCTGATCGCCATTGCCCAGCGCCTACGCGCACAACTGCGCGAAGGCGATACCGTCGCCCGCCTGGGCGGCGATGAATTCGCCGTGCTGCTCAAGCCCATTCATCACGAAGACGATGCCGTGCTGATTGCCGACAAGATCATCGACAGCATGCACGCCCCCATCGCCCTGCCCGAAGGCGGCAGCATCACCACCTCCCTGAGCATCGGCATCGCGCTGTACCCAGAGCATGCCGACAACCCCGAAGCGCTGGTGCATGAGGCGGATGTCGCCATGTACCACGCAAAACGCAGCCAGGGCGGACGCACCATGGCCAAAAGCCAGGACTCACTGCCCCAGTAAATAAGGAGCTTCACTTTGCGCAGCTTATTGCGATTGATCTTTATCAGCGTGCTCGGCGCGACACTCCTCAGCGGTTGCCAGAGCACACCCAAGGGCCTCAGCGCCGAACAGGTCGCCCTGCTCAAGAGCCACGGATTCCAGTGGACCGAGGACGGCTGGGAACTGGGACTTTCCGGCAAGGTGCTGTTCGATACCGACTCCGAGGTAGTATCCAGTGCCAGCACCACACAATTGACCAAAATCACCCAGGCGCTGCTTGGCGTCGGCATCCAGCAAGTGCGCCTGGAAGGCCACACCGATAACGTCGGCCAACCGGCCTACAACGAACAGTTGTCGCTGCGCCGGGCCAAGACAGTGGCGGCCGTGATGCAGGGTGCGGGAATGGATGCGCGACTGATTACCACCCGCGGCCTCGGGCAGAGCAAACCAATTGCCGATAACAACACCGCCGAAGGACGCAGCGAAAACCGTCGCGTGGCGATTATCGTCAGCACGCCCTGATCAGAGACTGGCGGGGAACTCGGCACACAGCGCGGGCGGTGTCAGCTGCTGCTCACGCCAGGTGAACGCCACCGGCCACAACTGCTGGTCAATCTGCGCCGCCTGCCACAGCTCGGCAAAGCTGCGCTGCTGTGCCGGGTGCAGGGTATCTGGCACCAGCAGAGCCAGCGGCCAGAGAACGAAGGCGTTTTTCAGAATTTCCGCACGCGGCAGGATCAGACCATCGAAATTGCCGACCAGATCGCCGTACAGCAGCACGTCGATGTCCAGCGGCAGGCCCTTGCGTTCAGGCGCATAGCGGCCGTTATCGGCTTCGATAAATTTCAGCCGGCGGTCCAGCTCGCCCAGTGGCAAATCGCTGTAGCCGGCCACCACCAGATTGAAGAACGGCCCGCTCTTGATGCCGACCGCCTGGCTTTCGAACACCGGCGAGCAGCGCATGTCGCTGAGCAGCACGGCGAGCGCCTCCAGGCCGGCGCGCAGGTGCACCTCACGGCCGATATTGCTGCCCAGGCCAAGCAGAACGGGAGTTAGCGACATCCGCGCTCGATCTCCACGCCCACCCCACCACTGGCCGCCGGCACGGCGCCGGGCTTGGTCAGCTTGAGCCGCACCCAGGGAATCTGAAACTCAGCCATAAGCAACTCAACCAGTCGCTCGGCAAAGGTTTCCACCAGAATGAACTGCGATTCGCTGGCAAACGCCTGGATGCGCTGCGAAACGCGGGCGTAATCCAGCGCCTTGCCCAGGTCATCACCCGCAGCAGCTGGGCGGTTGTCCCAGCCCAGGTACAGGTCCAGACGCAGGCACTGGCGAATGGTGCGCTCCCAGTCGTAGGCACCAATCACCGTGTCGACTTCCAGACCCTCAATAAAAACTGTGTCCAAGCACGCTCTCCGTGGCACGACAAGGCTGCCGCACCTAGTTAGAATCAGGGCTCCCTCGCCCGGAATGGATACCATGTTTTGGCTGTTGGCGATCCTCGCCTACCTGCTCGGCTCGTTGTCCTTCGCCATTCTGCTCAGCCGCCTGGCCGGCGGACCGGATCCGCGTGCCAGTGGTTCGGGTAATCCCGGCGCCACCAACATGCTGCGCGTCGCCGGCAAACGCCTGGCCATCCTCACGCTGCTCGGCGATCTGTGCAAAGGCCTATTACCAGTGCTGGCCGCCAACCTGCTCGGCCTCGACGTTCAGCAGCAGGCCTGGATCGGCCTCGCCGCCGTGATCGGCCATCTCTACCCAGTGTATTTTCGCTTCCAGGGCGGCAAGGGCGTGGCCACTGCCGCCGGCATGCTGCTCGGCCTCTACCCGCCGGCCGCCCTGCTGGCACTCGCTGCCTGGGCCCTGACATTCGCACTGACCCGTACCAGCTCGCTGGCCTCACTAATTGCCACGCCGCTGACCCTGCCACTGCTGGCCTGGCAACAACCAGCAGCTTTACTGCCGATGTGCGCCCTCACCGGGCTGATCGTCTGGCGCCATCGCGGCAATTTACGCGATCTGTTCGCCGGCCGTGAGCGGCATTTCTAACGCCCAACCTGAATCTGGCTCATCATGCCACCGCTTATAGCGCTGGCAGTTGCTCCATCGGCCAGCGCGCCTGCACCTTGATCGCCAGTTCTTCGTGCTGCCCCGCCAACAAACGCTGACAGCCGGCATAGGCGATCATCGCGCCGTTATCCGTGCAAAACGCCGGCCGCGCATAAAACACCGCCCCCTTCAACTCGGCGAGCATCTGCTCCAGCGCCTGACGCAGCGCCTTGTTGGCGCTCACACCGCCAGCAATCACCAGGTTATTCAGGCCAGTCTGCTTGAGCGCACGTTTGCATTTGATGGTGAGGGTCTCGACCACCGCCTGCTGGAATGCCAAGGCGATATCACAACGGGTCTGCTCGGAATGATCCCCTTCAGCCTGGCACTGCTGCCAGGTATTCAGGGTAAAGGTCTTCAGACCACTGAAGCTGAATTCCAGCCCCGGTCGATCAGTCATCGGCCGGGGGAACTTGAAGCGCCCCGGCGTGCCATTCAGCGCCAACCGGGCAATCTCCGGCCCGCCGGGGTACTGCAAGCCCATCAGTTTGGCCGTCTTGTCGAAGGCCTCGCCTGCCGCATCATCCAGGGACTCACCGAGCAGCTGGTACTGGCCAATGCCATCCACACGCACCAGTTGGGTATGCCCACCTGAAACCAGCAAGGCGACGAACGGAAAGGCTGGCGGTTGCTCTTCCAGCATCGGCGCCAGCAGGTGGCCTTCCATATGGTGTACGCCCAGCGCCGGAATCCCCCAGGCAAAGGCCAGCGCCTGCGCACAGGAAGCGCCAACCAGCAAGGCACCGACCAGGCCAGGGCCTGCGGTGTAGGCGATGGCGTCGATGTCAGTCTTGTCCTTGCCCGCCTCGTCGAGCACCTGACGGATCAACGGCAGCATGCGTTTGACGTGGTCGCGCGAGGCCAATTCGGGCACCACGCCACCATAGATACGGTGCAGATCGATCTGACTGAACAGCGCGTCCGCCAGCAGGCCGCGCTCGCTGTCATACAGCGCGACACCGGTTTCGTCGCAGGAGGTTTCCAATCCCAGAACCAGCATGGGCAGTGCCTTGTAGTAGTGTGTGCAACTTCGAAGGCGCGCATGATAATGGCCGCTGACGCGAGCCGGCCAGCGCTTTTCGATCAGAGGCTTTGCATTCCTCGCGATGAGGCGGTAACATCCGCAACCCTTAAAAACCTACGTTCTCCAGCGCCTAATGCCAGGAGCAACGTTACCCCCGGTAATAAAGAAGGTACGCCCTGGATGCCAGCCGTCAAAGTTAAAGAGAACGAACCCTTCGACGTAGCTCTGCGTCGTTTCAAGCGCTCCTGCGAAAAAGCCGGTGTTCTGGCTGAAGTTCGCAGCCGTGAATTCTACGAAAAGCCGACTTCCGAGCGTAAGCGCAAAGCAGCTGCCGCTGTTAAGCGTCACGCCAAGAAAGTGCAGCGCGAGCAGCGCCGCAGCGTTCGCCTATACTAAGCAGCGGGCTAACGCCCACCGCTGGTTACACGCGCACTGCCTGATACCCGGCTTCGGCCGGGTTTCGCTTTTAGACTCCGCGCCACCTTCGGGTGACGACCGGAGTCTTTTAGTTTTTGCCTACAGCTGTTCTGCCCTGGCGCATGACAGTATTCTGAGCGCCTATGGCCGGCCTGATCCCACAGTCTTTTATCGATGACCTGCTCAACCGCACCGACATCGTCGATGTGGTCGCTTCGCGCATCCAGCTGAAAAAGGCCGGCAAGAACTACACCGCCTGCTGCCCCTTCCACAAAGAGAAAACCCCCTCGTTCAGCGTCAGCCCGGACAAGCAGTTCTATTACTGCTTTGGCTGCGGCGCCGGCGGCAACGCCCTGGGGTTTGTCATGGATCACGACCAACTGGACTTTCCCCAGGCCATCGAGGACTTGGCCAAGCGCGCCGGTATGGAAGTGCCGCGCGAGGAAGGCGGACGCAGCAATAAACCGCGACAACCCACCGACTCACCGCTCTACCCCCTGCTGACCGCCGCCAGTGAATTCTACAAACAAGCCCTGAAAGGCCACCCACAGCGCAAAGCCGCAGTGGACTACCTGAAAGGCCGCGGCCTGTCAGGCGAAATCGCCCGCGACTTCGGCATGGGCTTTGCCCCACCCGGCTGGGACAACCTGCTCAAACAGCTTGGGGGCGACAGCCTGCAACAGAAGGCCATGATCGATGCCGGCCTACTGATCGAAAACGCCGAAACCAAACGGGTTTACGACCGCTTCCGCGACCGCATCATGTTCCCGATTCGCGACAGCCGTGGCCGCGTGATCGCCTTTGGCGGCCGAGTACTGGGCGACGAAAAACCGAAATACCTGAACTCCCCGGAAACCCCGGTTTTCCATAAAGGCCAGGAACTGTACGGCCTGTTCGAGGCGCGCAAACATAACCGCGACCTCGACGAGATCATGGTGGTCGAAGGTTACATGGACGTCATCGCCCTGGCCCAGCAAGGCCTGCGCAATGCCGTGGCCACCCTCGGCACCGCCACCAGCGAAGAACACCTCAAGCGCCTGTTCCGCATCGTACCCAGCGTACTGTTCTGCTTTGACGGCGACGCCGCCGGACGCAATGCCGCCTGGCGCGCCCTGGAAGCCACCCTGCCGAACCTGCAGGACGGTCGCCGCGCACGCTTCCTGTTCCTGCCCGACGGCGAAGACCCCGACACTCTGGTACGCAGCGAAGGCACCGATGCCTTCCGCGCACGCATCAACCAGCACGCTCAACCTCTGGCAGATTACTTCTTCCAGCAACTCAGCGAAGAAGCCGACCCGCGCTCTCTGGAAGGTAAAGCGCACCTGATGACCCTCGCCGCACCGCTGATCGACAAGATCCCCGGCAACAACCTGCGCACCCTGATGCGCCAGCGCCTGAGCGAGATCACCGGACTGTCCGGCGAAGCCCTGCAACAAATGGCACCCAGCGCACGCAGTAGCCAGCCCAACCACAACAGCGCACCACCGAGCGATCACCCGAACTACGCCGACATCCCCGACAGCGCCTATTACGACGTCGAACCACACAACAACGAATACGAAAACCCCAGCCCTGCGCCGACCTTCGAGCGCAACCCAGGCAAAGGGAACTGGAAGAAAGACGGCGGCAAATGGAGCAAAAGGGGCCAGGGCGATTTTGCCCCACGCGCACCGCGCACCGCTGTCAGCGTCGAATCGCCGCACCTGAGCGCCCTGCGCACCCTGCTGCACCACCCGCAACTGGCGCAGAAGGTTGAGGATGTCAGCCACTTTGCCGCCGAAGACGACACCTACGCCCAGCTACTGGTCGCCCTGCTCGGCGCCCTGCAAAAGAACCCCAGACTGCGCTCGCTGCAACTGATTGCACGCTGGCACGGCACGGAACAGGGCCGCCTGCTGCGCGCCCTGGCAGAAAAGGAATGGCTGATTTCGGCCGACAACCTTGAACAACAGTTTTTCGACACTATAACTAGTCTTGTAGCCCGCCAACGCGAGCGCAGCCTGGAACATTTGCTGCGCAAAGCCCGTCAAAGCGAGTTGAGCGCAGAAGAGAAAGATCAGCTGCGCAGCTTGCTGAGCCGTAATGCATCACCAGTAATCCCGAGTCCAACTGGCGCTTAGGGGTGTTACTCGGGTATAATCCGCGGCTTGTTTTTTGCCCGCCAAGACCTTCAGTGGATAGGGTGTTATGTCCGGAAAAGCGCAACAGCAGTCTCGTTTGAAAGAATTGATCAGCCGCGGTCGTGAGCAGGGTTACCTGACTTACGCGGAGGTCAATGACCACTTGCCGGAGGATATTTCCGACCCGGAACAGGTGGAAGATATCATCCGCATGATCAACGACATGGGGATCAACGTATTCGAGAGTGCTCCGGATGCGGACGCCCTGTTGTTGGCGGAAGCCGACACCGACGAAGCAGCCGCTGAAGAAGCCGCTGCCGCACTCGCGGCCGTTGAAACCGATATCGGCCGCACCACCGACCCCGTGCGCATGTACATGCGTGAAATGGGCACCGTGGAACTGCTGACCCGCGAAGGCGAAATCGAAATCGCCAAACGCATCGAGGAAGGCATCCGCGAAGTCATGGGCGCAGTAGCTCACTTCCCAGGCACTGTCGACAGCATTCTCGCCGAGTACAACCGCGTCACCACCGAAGGTGGTCGTCTGGTTGAAGTCCTCAGCGGCTATATCGACCCGGATGACGGCAGCGTACCCGCCGAAGCCGCAGCTCCTGTTCCGGCCAGCGACGGTGATGCCGCCGACGACAAGGACGATGACGAAGAAGACGGCGACAGCGAGGACGAGGAAGAAGAAGGCGACGGCGGTCCGGATCCAGAAGAGGCCCTGCGCCGCTTCACCGCGATCGGCGAAGCCCTTGAACTCGCCAAGAAGGCCCTGAAAAAGCACGGCCGCAACAGCAAGCAAGGCAATGCCGCGCTGAAAGACATGGCCGAGCTGTTCATGCCAATCAAGCTCGTACCTAAACAGTACGATGCACTGGTCGTGCGCGTGCGCAGCTCCCTGGAGCGCCTGCGCGCTCAGGAACGCGCCATCATGCAACTCTGCGTACGTGATGCTCGCATGCCGCGCGCCGATTTCCTGCGCCTGTTCCCTGGTAATGAAGTTGACCAGACCTGGGCCGAGCAACTGGCCAAGGGCAAGGCCAAGTACGCCGAAGCCATTGGTAACCTGCAAGCCGACATCCAGCGTTGCCAGCAAAAGCTGTCTGCCCTGGAAGCCGAGTGCGAGCTGAGCCTGGCTGAAATCAAGGACATCAACCGTCGCATGTCGATCGGCGAGGCCAAGGCCCGTCGCGCGAAGAAAGAGATGGTTGAAGCGAACCTGCGTCTGGTGATCTCGATTGCCAAGAAGTACACCAACCGTGGCCTGCAGTTCCTCGACCTGATTCAGGAAGGCAACATCGGCCTGATGAAGGCGGTGGACAAGTTCGAATACCGTCGCGGTTACAAGTTCTCGACCTACGCCACCTGGTGGATTCGCCAGGCGATCACTCGCTCGATCGCCGACCAGGCGCGCACCATCCGTATTCCGGTGCACATGATCGAGACGATCAACAAGCTCAACCGTATTTCCCGGCAGATGCTGCAGGAAATGGGTCGCGAACCGACCCCGGAAGAGCTGGGCGAGCGCATGGAAATGCCTGAGGACAAGATCCGCAAGGTACTGAAGATCGCTAAAGAGCCGATCTCCATGGAAACCCCGATCGGCGACGACGAAGACTCGCATCTGGGCGACTTCATCGAGGACAGCACCATGCAATCGCCGATCGACGTGGCGACCGTGGAAAGCCTCAAGGAAGCCACCCGCGAAGTACTATCCGGTCTCACTGCACGTGAAGCCAAGGTACTGCGCATGCGCTTCGGCATCGACATGAATACCGACCATACCCTTGAGGAAGTTGGTAAGCAGTTCGATGTAACCCGCGAGCGGATTCGTCAGATCGAAGCCAAGGCGCTGCGCAAGCTGCGCCACCCGACGAGAAGCGAGCACCTGCGCTCCTTCCTCGACGAGTAACACCAGAACCCCCGGCCCTGCCGGGGGTTTTGCATTATGGCCAGCTACCCAGGCCGGCAGGGCAGGTCTACACTTTCCCCAGTGCCCATAAGAACGAGCCCGCCCATGTCGCGTGTTTCGGCCACTCTCCTGTTGTGTCTGGCTTGCTGGTCCCTGCCTGCAATCAGCCTGGAACTGACTGCCGAGGAGCAGTCGTGGCTGGCGGCTCACCCTGAGCTCAGCCTGGGGGTCGATCACAACTGGCCGCCTTATGAGTTCATCGACGACAACGAACGCTATCAGGGCCTTGCCGCCGACTACATCGCCCTGCTCGAACAGCGCTTAGCGATCACCCTACGCCCCGCCCCCGCCCGTAACTGGAGTGAAGTGCTGGCCGACGCCAGAACCGGCAAGGTGCAACTGCTGCCCAGCCTGATGGCCACGCCGGAACGCCGCCAGTACCTGACGTTCACCCGCCCCTACCTGGACTTCCCGATTGTCATCCTGAGCCAGGAGCAAGGCCCACAACCGCGCAAACTACGCGAATTGCAGGGCCTGCGGGTGGCCGTAGTCGACAGCTATGCCACCCACGAACTGCTGCGCGAGAAGCACCCCGACCTGCGCCTCTGGCCACGCCCCAATGTGGCCACCGCATTGCAGGCCCTGGCCGCGGGTCAGGCTGACGTCATGGTGGGTGATCTGGCTTCAAGTGTCTGGCACCTGCGCCAGCTCAAGCTCGATGGCATCGTGATCAGCGGACAAACCCCTTACCGCTACCAACTGGCCATGGCCGTGCCCAAGGACCAGAGCATCCTGGCCGGGATCATCGACAAACTGCTGGGCGAGCTCACACCCGCAGAGATTGCCGAAATCGAACAGCGCTGGGTGGGCGAGCCCATTGATCAGCGGCCCTTCTGGCGCAGCCTGCTGCTATTTGGCCTGCCCGGGCTGCTGGCGGCCCTGCTGATCATCTTCAGCATCCTGCGCATCAATCATCGCCTGCGCAGCGAAATGAAGCGTCGCGCCGCACTGGAAGATGAGCTGCGCAACAGCGAACAACACTATCGCGGCTTGGTAGAAAGCCTCAACGCCGTTGCCTGGCAGATGGACTTGCACGACTTCCGCTTCACCTACGTCGCTCCCCAGGCGGAAAAACTACTCGGTTACCCCGCCCAGGACTGGCTGCAACCAGGCTTTATCGAGCGCGTTCTACACCCCGACGACGCCCGCCGCACCCTCGACTATTGCCGCAGCGAAACCGCGGCTGGCCGCGACCACAGCATGGACTACCGCATGCTTGCCGCAGACGGCCGCGAAGTCTGGGTGCGCGACATCATTACCCTGTCACCTGCAAACGGCGGGCAGATGCTGCGGGGACTGCTGATCGACATCACCGAAACCAAACACACCGAACAGGCCCTAGCCTTGTCCGAGCAGAAGTTCGCCTCGGTATTCCACAATTGCCCGGACATCATCGCCCTCCTCAGCGCACAGGATGGTCGCCTGCTGGCGGTCAACAGCACCTTCGAGCAGCAATTCGGCATCAACGCCAGTGAAGCCATTGGCCACACCACCTCGGAGCTCGACCTGTGGATCGAACAAGGCAGCGGCCCGCGCATCCTGCAGCGACTGCTTGTCGGCAACTCGCACAATATCGAAGGCACCTTCCGCCGCCGCGATGGCAGCCAGTTCACGGCACTGATCTCGGCACAGAAAGTCACCCTGGATAACAACAGCACCCTGGTCGTCGCCGCCCGCGACATCAGCGAACTGAAAGACACCCAACGACGCCTGCAGCTCTCCGAAGACAAATTCGCCAAAGCCTTTCACGCCTCCCCCGACGGTCTGCTGATCACCCGCCTCAGCGATGGCCGGCTGCTCGACGTCAATGAAGGGTTCAGCCGCATCACCGGCTACAGCATGGATGAAGCCACCGACAGCTCAACCCTGCAACTGGGCATCTGGGCCAATCCGGATGACCGCGTGCAGATGATTGCCCAGGTGCAACAGCATGGCTACGTGAAGGACTTCCGCGCCCTGATCCGCACCCGCAGCGGCAGCATGCGCACCTGTGAAATGTCAGTGCAGCCGATCCCCATCGAAGGCGAAACCTGCATGCTGACCATCGCCCGCGACGTCACTGAACGCGAGCAGATGCAGGAACATCTGCAACAGGCTGCCACTGTCTTCGAAAGCACCGCCGAAGGCGTGATGATCACCGACCTGCAGCAGCGGATCACCGCAGTCAACCGCGCCTTCACCAGCATCACGGGCTACAGCGAAGCAGAAGCCCTCGGTCAATCACCACGCCTGCTGGCCTCCGGCAACCACGACAGCGCCTTCTACGCCGCCATGTGGCACAACCTCAGCGCCTCGGGGCACTGGCAAGGTGAGATCTGGAACAAACGCAAGAACGGCGAGCTGTACCCCGAATGGCTGACCATCAGCGCAGTGCGTGACAGCAGCGAACACATCACCCACTTTGTTGGGGTCTTCGCCGACATCAGCTCACTCAAGCACGCCCAGGCGCGCCTGGATCACCAGGCCCATCACGACCCGCTCACCGGCCTGCCCAACCGCACCCTGTTCGAATCACGTCTGCGCGCCGCCATCGAAGATGCCCTGCTCGACCAGCGCATGGGCGCCGTGCTGTTTATCGACCTCGACCGCTTCAAGCACATCAATGACAGCCTCGGTCACCCGGTCGGCGACCAGTTGCTCAAGAGTATCGCCGAACGCCTCAAGGCCCACCTGCGCGACATCGACACCGTCGCGCGCCTGGGCGGCGACGAATTCATCATCCTGCTGCCCGGCCTACCGCAGAAAGACGACGCCGAACTGGTGGCACACAAACTGCTCGAATGCTTTAACCAGCCCTTTCAGTTCGACGGACAAGAATTGTTTATCAGCGCCAGCATCGGCATCAGTCGCTACCCCGAAGATGGCCAGGATGTTGCCACCCTGGTGAAGAACGCCGACGCCGCCATGTACCGCTCCAAGGCGCGCGGGCGCAACCGCGTGGAGCTCTACACCCGCGACCTGACCTTCCAGGCCACCGAACGCATGGCCCTGGAGCGCGAACTGCGCCGCGCCATCGAGCAGGAACAACTGCAACTTTACTATCAGCCCAAACGCTGCCTGAGCAGCAACCGCCTGATTGGCGCTGAAGCCCTGGTGCGCTGGCACCACCCACTGTTCGGCGAAATTCCGCCAGACCGCTTTATCCCGCTGGCCGAAGAAACCGGCCTGATCATTGCCCTCGGTGACTGGGTGCTGCGCCAGGCCTGCTGGCAGATGCAACAGTGGCAGCAGCAACACGCCCCTTTCGGCCCCCTGTCGGTCAACCTCACCGGCGTACAACTGCGCCAACCCCATCTGCTGGTACGCATTTCCAGCCTGCTGGAAGAACACTGTCTACCGGCCGAGTTGTTGCAACTGGAAATCACCGAAAGCTTCATCATGAATCAGGCCGAAGAAGCCCTGAACCTACTGCACCAGCTCAAGCACCTCGGCATCCAGCTGGCCATCGACGACTTCGGCACCGGCTACTCCTCCCTCAGCTACCTCAAACGCCTGCCAGTCGACACCCTGAAAATCGACCAGTCCTTCGTGCGCGGCTTGCCCAATGACAGCAACGACGTCGCCATCGTGCGCGCCATCATCGCTCTGGGCCGCAGCATGCAGCTAACCGTAATCGCCGAAGGCGTGGAAACCAAAGCCCAGGAACTGTTCCTCGCCGCCGAAGGCTGCGCACAGATCCAAGGCTTCGTCATCAGCCGCGCAATCCATGCGGACGCCTTCGCACAAAACTTCCTCAGCCCGCGCCATTCGGTTGGCGCTGCCGAGAAGGCACCGGTATAATCCGCCCGCCTCTGAGGGCCCATAGCTCAGTTGGTTAGAGCAGAGGACTCATAATCCTTTGGTCCACGGTTCGAGTCCGTGTGGGCCCACCAACTCCAAAGCCGCGCAATGCGCGGCTTTTTCATGCCCACAAGAAAAACAGCTAGACCAGTCCTATAGTCCAAAGGTACAAATTCAGTACAGTGCTGGTACAGCGGCGCGCCTTTGGAGCAGGAAAAGATGGCCACCATCGTCAAAACGGAAGCCGGCACTTGGAAGGCCCTGGTGCGTAAAACAGGCTGGCCGACCAACACCAAAACCTTCCGCACCAAGCGCGATGCCGAAGACTGGGCACGCCGCACTGAAGACGAAATGGTCAGGGGTGTGTACATCCAGCGCAGCGGCTCCGAACGCATGACCTTGGAAATGGCGCTGAAACGCTATCTCAGCGAAATCAGCCCCACCAAGAAGCCGACCACACAGCGCGCCGAGGCCACCAAAGCCCAGCAGCTGATCAGCCACCTGGGCAAATACTCCATGGCCGCACTCTCGGCCGAGATCATCGCCAGCTACCGCGATACACGTCTGGCATCGATCACCAATCGCGGCAAGCCCACCAGCAACAACACCGTGCGACTGGAGCTGGCCCTGCTCAGCCACCTGTTCACCGTGGCGATTCAGGAGTGGGGCCTGGGCCTGAGCTTCAACCCGGTGTTGAACATCCGCAAACCGAGCCCAGGCGAAGGCCGCGATCGACGCTTGTCTGCAGAAGAAGAACGCCGCCTGCTGACAGCCGTGAACAATCACAGCAACCCCATGCTCGGCTGGATCGTCCGCGTCGCCCTGGAAACCGGCATGCGCTCATCCGAGATCACATCCCTGCGCAGGCACCAGGTCGACATGAAAAAGCGCGTGGTGCGCCTCTCAGACACCAAGAACGACAGCGCACGCACCGTCCCACTCAGTAAATCGGCTACGGAGACCTTCCAGGCAGCGCTGAACAACCCTGTACGCCCGATTGACTGTGACCTGGTGTTCTTTGGCGAACCAGGCAAAACCGGCAAGCGTGGCCCCTACGCCTTCACCAAGACCTGGGGCTTGCTGAAGACCAAGCTAGGTATGCCTGACCTGCGCTTCCACGATCTGCGCCATGAGGCAGTCAGCCGGCTGGTCGAGGGCGGCCTGTCCGACCAAGAGGTATCCGCCATCAGCGGCCACAAATCTATGCAGATGCTGAAGCGCTACACACATCTACGTGCAGAGGATTTGGTGAGTAGGCTGGATGAACTAAGGCGCGAAAGCTAGCCCTCTACTAACAATTGCGCACCAGAGCCATCCACGCCCCAACACAACAACCATGGGAGAAAACATGCAAGACACTCAAGCCATAGCTAGCAGTTCAGCTTCAAAAAGAAACTCCCTACATTGGCCCCTAGCCATAGTATCGATAGCCTCTTTTATTTCGATATTAATTGCCGCAAACCTACTAAAAAATGACGAGCCAAACCCCAACGCATCGCTGTTATTTCTGGCTCTATCAGTTTTCCTTGGGCTATATACCCTCCTTTGCCTTATAGAGGGAAAATTAGGAAGGCATATAATAGAGTTCAAAACCACACTAATTGCATGGGCACTCCTGGCGGGAGGCCTATTCTTTTATGGCCGAATAAGCGCAGTCGCAGATATAAATGATATTTTCCATGTAGATGCGGCAGCTCTTCCTTTAACAATACTCGCATCAACGGCAATCCACATCTTTGGACTGCTTTTTTGGCCAATAGCTTGCGCACTCCCAATCGCTATCGCATGGCTTTTAATAGTGTGGGCATTTGATTATTTTGATGAAACCGCTCCTGCAGAAGAAAAAGTCGCAAGAGTCATAACCATAGCCGTTGTAGCTCTATCACTATTATTATCTGCAATATTCATACACGCACGGATACATGACAAAGACAGTCGCCTGCAAATAATCTACAGAATCGCACACAGCTCTGACTTTAGCGCAAACTTTCGATGCCAGGGCATAGACCAAGAGGCGCAGAGCGTTTTGTTTATCGGCCCTGAGCAGAAAAGAGTTTTAGTTGCCCCCAGAATTCAAGAGCGGATATTTCTCACCGAAAATAAGGCAGACGTACTAAGAAGCGTCAGCATCCCTACAGACTTCCCTCTAGTTGATTGCATCCCCCCTTATACTCGGAATAGGGTATTCGATATACCGCCGAGCAGACTTTACTCCACCTCACCCCCTACCAAGACCGGCCATGCGCCGGTCTTTTCTTGGCCACGCCGACAGTCGCTACACGTAAAAGCCCACCTTACCAACCTCCGCAATCAAAATTCATGGCCACTGAATCATCAGGGAAATAGATAAATAGCACTCACATCCTAATCGGCATGCCGACTCAAGAACAATAATTAGGACAAAACTTCCTAACCCAAAGAACAGACCAGGACATAATGTCCTATTCATAAATTTAGTTTAGCTAAACCACTAAAAACTCTCGCAAAATTTCGCTCAAATACCACAAGCAGCGAATTTAAAGACAGAATATCTCCGAACTCACAAAGTTTTCGGAGAACCGAATGACTACCGAAGAACTCCTACTCCAGCGCTACAACAGCGCCCCTCTTTTATCTCTTGAGCAGCTCGCAGAGATACTTCAGCGGAGCAAAGATGGCCTACGCATAACTCTTTGCGGGGACAATGAGCTTGCAAGAAAGCTACACGAATGCAGGGTCAAAATCGGCCGCCGGGTTTACTTCAAAACAGTCTCCGTGGCCCGAATGATCGACGAGGCGTAAGGCGCCATGACAGAAAACATCATTCTCCGCCGAAAGGTATCCCGCAGCTTCACAACGCTGCCGAATGACTTGATCCGCGACAAGCAGCTCTCTTGGAAGGCATTAGGCCAACTTGTGTTTCTACTGTCGTTACCACCTAGCTTCAGGCTAAGCCTGGCCTTCCTGACAAAACAAAAGAAATGTGGCCGCGATGCAACCAGAGCTGGGCTCAAAGAGCTTGAAAATGCGGGATACCTCTCCATCGAGCAGCTGAGTGACGAGTCAGGTCGTTTCAGCCACTCCATCTGGCAGATCTCAGATACGCCGTACCAGCAGGATTGCGACGTACCGTGTCCGGAAAACCCGAACACGGATTTACCGGAGGTGGACTTCCCGCATCCGGAGAAGCCGACACTAATAAATACTAATAGAGAACAAATACTAAAAGAAAAAATAACTACAACAACACCAGGGGCTTCTACGGCACAGCAGGCCACATTCACACTGAGCTTTCACCGCAGCATTCCCAAAGAGGACAGGCCTGCATTGAAGTTGGCGCTGGCAAAAATTCCTGAGCCTGATCGCCAAGCACTACTAGATGAACTTGCTGCCTCCATGATGGCAGGCGCAATCAAAACCACACCGATACGCTGGCTGCATGGGCTGATCAACCACTACTTGGCTGGCCGATTCACGCCCTCACTCGGGCAGTCAATTGCCAACCTGAGGGCTACTGAAATCAGAGCCTTACCAATCACGCAGTCCCCCAAGGATCAACGAAAAGCTACTTAGCCGAGTCACATTTCCCCGATCAACCTCAGAACTCGACTCCCGAATTACGAATAACGCATTCATTGACACTTGAGGGATCTGCAAAACATGCAGTGCAGGCTCTTGAGCAAATAGCGAGATATTGCCTATGAAAACTCTCTCCGAACGCATCGCCGAGCGCATACAGAGAAAGCCGACAGCCAGTGCAGCGCTACGCAACCGCAGCACCTTTCTCAATCTGAGAACCGAAATCCAGCGGGCCTACACCGACGGCTGGTCGCTGCTGGCCATCTGGAAAACGCTGCACGATGAAGGACGTATTTCCTTCACCTACCAAGCCTTCCGGCGATACGCACACCAACTGATCGATTTACCAATGCCGGCAAACGGCAGCCAGCAGCAAATCAGAAAGGCGGCTGCAGACACCTTTGCGTTCAAGGCAAAGCCCGCCAAGGAGCCTCTGTCATGAACAGCAACCCCCACGCAGGCGTTCAAGCATCAACGGAACCGTTCAATTTCCGTTCACCTGGCGTTACCCCATATCTGAACGGCAGCGAGGCGATTCGTCGGCGACTGCAGGCTGCCTTTAATCGGCATGAAATGCCGGGCAAGACAGGTGAAGTACCTGTACCGGCAAGCCGGCACTGGTTCTTCACTGCCCTTAATCGCGCTTCGCGCTCTACGGGTGTCTTGCCCTGCGGGGCAAGCGGCTACCGCCGCAAATGGAGTGCGCCATGACCATCCAGAGAGCCACGACCAGAAAAGGAAATACGCCGATCAATGTCTGGGTTACGCCAGAGGAAAAAGCCCGGATCGAGCAACTCGCCGAACAGACCGGACACAGCATGTCGTCGCTACTGCGCAGCTTGGGCATGGGACATATGCCGCCCAGCCTTCTTGATCACCAGTCGATTCTTGAGCTGGCCAAGATCAACGGCGACCAGGGGCGCTTGGGTGGGCTGCTGAAGATGTGGTTGAGCAATGACGAGCGTTTCGCTGGCTTCGAGGAAGTACAGATGCGCCGAACCATTGGGGTGGTGCTGTCGCGGATTGAGGAAGCGCAGCAGGCAATGCTGCAGATGCTCATTAAGGTGCAAGGAGGAGACGATGAAAATTTTAGCGGCTAAAAATCTGTGGCTTCTGGCCTGTTTCACCAGCTCGCTCATGAGCGTAAACGCCAATGCCGGCATTCCCGTCATCGACGGCGGCAATCTCACGCAGAACGTGCTGACTGCCATGGAAAGCGTGGCGCAGACACTGAAACAGATCGAGCAGTACCAGACCCAGCTGCAGCAATACGAAAACATGCTGCAGAACACGGCGGCGCCCACGGCCTACATCTGGGATCAGGCTAGCCAGACGATGGACAGGCTGCGCGGCGCCATCGACACCCTGGACTACTACAAGCGCAACCTGGGTAGCATCGACGGCTACCTCGGCAAGTTCCAGGACGTCGCCTACTACAGGGCCTCACCTTGCTTCTCCAACGCCGGCTGCAGCGAAGCCGAGTGGGCGGCGATGAACGAGAACCGGCGCCTTGCCTCCGAATCGCAGAAAAGGGCCAACGACGCGCTGTTTCGTGGCCTGGATCAGCAGCAGGCTGCGCTGCAGCACGACGCCAACACGCTGCAGCAACTGCAACGCCAGGCTCAAGGCGCTACCGGCCAGATGCAGGCCATCGGCTATGCCAATCAACTGGCCAGCCAGCAAGCCAATCAGTTGCTGCAGATTCGCGGCCTGCTGGTCGCCCAGCAAAACGCCATTGCCACGCGCATGCAGGCCGAGGCCGACCTAGATGCCAAGCAGCAAGCCGCCCACGCCGCCTCGACCGAAGAGCGCATAGCGCCCACCCAAGCCCCCAAGAACTGGCTGGACATGAACCGCTAAGGAGAGCCCATGAAGAAACTAACCCCGCTGCTACTCACCCTTCTGGCGCTTGCCGGATGCGATGACCAGCCAAGCACCAAAGCTATACCCGAAGTCAGTGATGCCAACTGCACCCTGGAAGTGATCAACCAGATCGAAGATCGGACGGCCCGGGCAGAATTTGCCGGCCAGTGTTCTAGACGCTCGGGCGCTATCCAGCCCACCGAGCAGCCGAAGAACTGGCTCGAACTGAACAGTTCGCAGGGGTGACCGTATGGAAACGCTCAAGAACACCAGCCTGATCAGCTGCGGTCTGCTGCTTGCCCTCTACTCCGGCGGTGCCGCAGCCCAGCTCACCAACCAGGGAATGCTGGATCAGGTCATTACCGAGTTCAGCAGCCGCGCGACCACCTGGCAGGTGGTCATCCTCAATGCCGCGTCCTGGCTGTTCTGGACACTGGGCACCATATCCCTGGCATGGACATTCGGCATGATGGCCCTGCGCAAGGCCGACCTGGCCGAGTTCTTTGCCGAGTTCTGTCGTTTCATCCTGTTCTTCGGCTTCTACCTGTGGCTACTCAGGAACGGGCCGGAGTTTGCGACCTCGATCATTAGGTCGCTGCAGAGGCTGGGCGAACAGGCATCCGGAATAACCTCGGTCACACCATCCGGCATCGTGGATATTGGATTCATGTTGTGGAAGCAGACACTCGCCGCGCTTTCGGCCTGGAGCCCAGTCGATAGCCTTATCGGTGTGATCTTGAGCCTGGCCATCACAGTCATGCTGGCGCTCATAGCGATCAACATGCTCATCCTGCTGGTTTCCGGTTGGGTGCTGATTTACGCCGGCATCTTCTTCCTTGGCTTTGGAGGCTCGCGCTGGACTTCAGACATGGCCATCAACTACTACAAGACCGTCCTGGGCTTGGCCATCCAACTGTTTTCCATGGTGCTGCTGGTTGGCATTGGCAGCGACCTGCTCACTGGCTTCTACGCCAAGATGACCAAAGGCACCCTCAACTTCGAGGAGCTGGGTGTCATGCTGATTTTCTGCCTCTGTCTGCTGCTCCTGACCAACAAGGTACCGCCCATGCTTGCCGGCATCATCACGGGAAGCAGTACGGGTGCTGGGGGCATTGGCAACTTCGGGGCCGGTACAGCGGTCGGCGCGGCAATGGGAACTGTCGGCGTGGCCTCTGCCGCCATGAGCATGGCAGGCTCCACTGCCATGGCCGGAGCGCAGAACGTGGCCGGGGGCATTTCAGCCATCAAGGCAGCCGTTGAGAAGGCACAAGGCTCAATTGAGAGCAACAGCATGCCTGACTTAAATGGCAGCATGCAGCAGAGCGGAGGTGGCATGCCTTCCGACTCCGAAAGCGATAGCCCGCTTGCCGCCGCCATGGGCAATCCTGAGCGCGGCTCACTACAACAAGCCGCCAGAGTCGCGGCACACACCACCACCGAGCTCGCCAAAGGCGCAGGGGCAGTGCTCGGGGGGAAAGCCGCCAAGCTCGGCAGCGACTTTATGGAGAGAGCCCAGGAAACACTTGGTGGGCAGATGGCGGCAGCGATTCGGGGCCAGGAGGACGATCAACCCAACAGCATCGGGCCTGGAAGCGAAAGCGGTGATTCGCCGGCAGATGAGATTGCCGCGTTCGTTAATCGCGGCCGTCGCGACGAGAAATTTTAGCGGCTAAAATCAGGTAGCCCCGCGCCGGGGCTACCGCTATGCCACTGGAACAGATTTCCAGTGCGAGAAGTCCACCGCAGACACCTCTGCGGCAACTTCTTCCTCTGTCGGCGGCTCAGTCTCACTGAGGCCAAGCTTCTTGTTCTCGCGAATGGCGTTGGCCACGGCAGTTTTCGCAAGAATATTGCGCTCCAGCACACCAGCCTGCTCGTCTCGATCCGTCATAGGGGCACCTCTCAGGTCATGGCCAGAATTTAGCAGCTAAAGTGCCCTTCCCTCTTTAGCCGCTAAAACTCACCAGCGCCAATAATGAAGCTACTTTGTGCGAAAAGGTTTTAGCGGCTAAAGGATTCCAGCATGGTCGCGGGCTTCCCTAAAGCTTCTGGCCACGCCAATGAGGTAGGACTCCGGCTACGGAGGTTTGCAGTACAGTGTCCTTTAGCCGCTAAAGAATTTGCCACCAGCGGCTGAGAAGGTGGAAGGGCTCACGATGAACACGGAGATGCCACAATGACCAGTCTCGACGCTGAACCCGCTTTTCTAGACGATGAAGGCCCTAGCGAAGATCTTCCCTCATTTATCTCCACAACCAACGCTCACGAGCTATATGGACTGAGGGAAGGCGAAAGCGTGATGGACGCCATAGCTAGGAGCAAGTTTGCCGAGGAGACTCAGTCATCACAAGCGCCCGTGCTAACGGGGTAAACCCGAGCGAGTTGCGACGTTTAGAAATCCCTCGCCAGTGGCTAGTGGCCAGTTTCTAGAAAAGCCGGGGCGATTCACCCTCAAGCTAGGCCCTCTGGCTCGAGGGTTGGGCAGTGAGCTGAATAGCCGGCATTATCGGCTCATCAAATGAGCCGAATACGCTCGTTAATCGGCTCACAGACGAGCAGCCTCCACGAATGCCCCCTCTCTCGATCTGGCAGCAGCCCAGCTGGACGGCTGCCGCGCGCCGATCCTCGCTACGCACCGCGAGCATGTGCAAAACCTCAAGCGCCGTAGCGAGCCGACAGCCGAACGGCAATGCCCGAAATGCGGCAGCACGCTGCTTAGTCGTACGTGAAATCAGGCCTGAAAGCGGGGCAACAGTTCTGGGGCTGCTCGGCGCTTCCCAAGTGCCGAACTATGCAGAGTATTTGAAGCGCAGTAGAGGACTGGAAATTGTGGTCTGTCCCTTATTATCCATCGCTCCGACCTATACGTCTGGAGCCACATAGATTAGTGAACGCCAGACAGTTACATCCGTTCGATGGCTTTCAGGTTGAGTAGTCGGCTGCACACGCCCGGTCTTTTCAATTAGACCTTCTGTGTGAGCTCGACGCATTACCCCGCCCAAGGCGCGCGCCTCATCTGGTTTCTGAAGACCAGTTGCCCATATGTCGTCAGGCGTGAATTCTGACTGCCTCTCAGCAACCTGACGTACTGTGGCATACGCCAGCTCGGCCCAATCGTTATCTGTCATGTAGCCCTCTCAAATACCTGGCCAAAATCATTCTATCCGGGCATCTTCTCGCGCTATGCCGGTGCTCGACTAATGAGCTAGTAGCTGGTTCAAGCTAGACAGCCGACTGACTCCGTCACGGAGCACGAAAACCTTGTCGGGCTCACTCATAAACCACGCGAACGAGCCCCAGGCCAAACCCGTGACGGTTTTCTTGAAGCCTGCCGACTCCCGATCTGCATACGCTGTAACAAAGGCCACCTGAGAGCGCTTGAAGCCCCCTTTGTCGGTGAGCTCAAACAGCGCCTCCTGCCGGCGTGCTGTAACAGCACCGTCAGTTGCTACCACCTCGATGAAGACGATCAGCGGGTGCTGCGGCCCGAGGTCAACCAGGATCAGGTCTGGCAGATTCTTCTCGGCCTCGATGTCTAGGCCAATGGTCAATGCCATGCGCAAATCCTGCATGGCCACCTTGTTGCTCGACTCACTGAGCCAGAGCACCGCAGGCTTCTCCAGGAACTGCTTGGCGAAGACTTCAACGACAGCACGAGAAATCAGCGAACTGGGACCATGGGACAGGGTGCGCGTTTCACCGTTGGGGAAGTGAACAAGCACGCCCTCCTGATCAACAGCGCCCATGCGCATCAGCGAAATGCGCGCAAGCGCGCCTTTATTCAAGTGTTCGTCTTGCCACTTGAGAATAACGGCCTCCAGCTCTTCGCCCTGAAGCTCAGGGTCGAACAAGGCCGCCAGATCAGACTTGAGTGCATAGCGAGGCTTACCGGACGTGGTGGGCACGTCTTTGTCTTCCATGACGGCACCAACAGCAACCAGACCTTCTCGAAGGGTCTCGTCGCGGATGGGTTCGCGGGTGTTGTCCGCGTACCAGCGCTTGCCTGGAACCTCGTATGACTTCTTGCGCAGATTCGATCTGTAGCCCAGGCGTTCCTCGTCGCTGCTCTTCGCGGACTGTAGATCGGTCATGCGATACACATGCACCGGCCCGAGCCGAACGTCAGAGTGCTCGATAGCACCGATATACAGCATGGCGAACACCGTGCTGGCTGCGAGCTCGCGTGTGCAGTAGACCCGATTCGGAGTTCCTTCCGGGAAGATCAGCGGGAGCCTTTCAGCGACCAGTTCCCTTGGTACATAAGGTGGCAGCACTACATATCCCCTTCAAACAATCGGCTGCATGCGGCCTCAATGGACTCTCGGTCGGCCCCGGCCTCAACCAGTCGGGACAACTCGCCCAAGTCTTCGGGTGCCGGCAGCGGCAAAGACTCCAGCTCATAGGCCGAGACTGCAACCGAGCCGCTTACGCAGCGAAACGCACGGTCAGCTGCCGCGCTATTGATAAATGCACCCAGCACCTCGGCGCTCACCTGGGGAGCCTCAGTGATTGGGCGAATCATATTTATATGGTTCTCAACGACCACGCCCCCGTGCGTCTCCAGGAACTCGGCAGGCAGGGCAGCAGCAATGAGGCGACGGCTCTGCTCCTTAGCGGTGGTGCGTTGCAGCAGGACGCAGGGCTTGGTGGTGACAAGCCAGTTATCGCCGGCCTTCAGCTCGAAGTAGGGAGCGTGATTCTTCTTGTCAGCCCGGAATACAAAACGGCCATCGGCAGTGATCGCCTCCGCCCAGATCAGCGGCAAGCGCTTGCTGCTCGGGCGGTGCGCGAGCTGGCTCTTGAAGCGGTTCCACACCAGCGGGCCGGTGCTCACCCCATAGCCCCAGTCTGCGAGGCGATGGGGCATGTGGGTCAGACGCTCGACCAGCGCGCTTTGCTCAGGTGTACGCGGTAGCAGCCACGGCAGCGACGGGTCAGCGGGGAGGGAGATTTCGCCAGTCCGCTTAACCTCCAGCCCTTCAGCCGTGGGGGCAATCTCAGCCACGACAACCGGAGCGCTGTCCGCACCACGGCGATAGGTCGCCAGAGTGGTCTCCTGCAGAACGTCATCAAAAACGCCCTTACGGGCGGTGACGAAATCGATAGAGAGCGGCGGCGCTGACCGTCCCAGCAAGGCACGTAGATTCTTGAAGTAGACGCCAGCCAGGAAGGAGGTCGGTGTGACGTAGGCAATCACGCCCCCCAGCTTGGTGTGACGCAGCGCCAGGTCAGTAAACAGGCCATACAGGTTGGCGTGACCGTACAGCGAGCGCTTGTAGCGCTCGCGGGTCTCTGCATCGAGCTTGGCCCGGCCATAAGGCGGATTGCCGATCACTACGTCGAAACGGTCTTTCGGTGGGCTGCGGCGCAGCGAGTCGCAGACAGTGACCATAACCGGCAGCTTGCGCCCAGCCAGCCTGCTGACAGGGAGCATCACAGCATCCAGGGTGACTTGGCTGAGCCATGCGCCAAACGGATCGATCTCGTAGCCGCGCAAGCGGTTGCCGATGCTCTGCATCAGCAGCTTCGGGCTGCAGTCTCCCAGCTCATCCATGATTCGCTGGGCGATAGGGGCCAGAAACGCGCCGCCGCCACATGCTGGATCAAGTACGCGGCACTTCGCCCAATCAACATTGGCAGCCGTTACCTGGTCAATCAGGCGCGCTGTGAGGGCAGGCGGGGTATAGAAAATGCCGAACTCGCCGCGATGCTCAGCGGGGAGCATGCCGGTATAGGTCAGGCCGATCTGGTATGCGGCGGACTCTGCGTCAAAGCTAGCGGCAGTTCGCCCGATGGTTTCGGCCAGCGCAGCTGCTGCCTCGGGCAGCAGCTCGGTATGGAACTGCTGGAGCGGAGCGCGCAGCTCCTGGGGAACGATGTCGCCATGAGTCAGACCACGCCACCAGGCCTCGATCAGACGCACGCCGAAAGCCCGAGCCAGCGGGAGCTGATGATCGACCGGGAAGCTGTTGGCCAGGGCGCGGGCCATGACTCTTGCGGAGGCAATGACCTGGCTCGGAGTTTCCGATGCCGTAAGGCCTACCAGACGTAACTGTGTTGCCTGTGCCGTGTGAGCCATATTCCCCCCTTTTTTTGCGGGCCGTGATTCTACAGGATTCGGCTTCCGCGCCGACCGCTATTGCGCAATAGTGCGTGATAAAGTGATACCCAACAATCGCAGGAGCACCAAAATGCAGCCGAGTTACCCTCAGTTCAAGCCGGGCCAGGCTGTGCAGAGCGTATTCGGAGGAGAGCTGTTGGTTGTAGCCTCCCAGCTGGGCTGCCAGGTCTTTGTTGAGGGTAAATCTGACTGGTATCACCCAACAAAGCTGATCCCATGCAGCACAGAATCGTCTATTGGAGAACCAACCAAGGCATAACCCGCATGCACTCAACCTGCTCAGAAGGCTGCCCAAGAAATACTGTTTAAATATACAGCACAATTGAGGCGATGCCATACCCTTCTGGGTAGAATCGAGGTGCGCTGAATACTCTAGGTCACCGTCACCAAAAAGGTACACAGACGGTACAGCGGTCAGCTTTTGCTGATTTCGCCAAATTACGCTTAACCCGCTCTACGCCAATACTTTCAGCTTACTGTACCTGTTCCAAACTACGCCCGATTTCACTAGGCTTGCAGCGTTTCTAGGCAACTCATAATCCTTTGGTCCACGGTTCGAGTCCGTGTGGGCCCACCATATAAAAAGCCGCGCAGTGCGCGGCTTTCGCGTTTCTGGCCACTGGGTTTCTTGCCTGCTGTTCAGCCGTTTCGCCGTTCTACAAATTCGGTAAACGCCTGCAGCGGCAACGGTTTGCTGAATAGATAGCCCTGAAACTGCATGCAGCCATTACTGAGCAGGAACTGTTGCTGGGCTTCGGTTTCCACGCCTTCGGCGATTACGGTCATGCCCATGCTTTGCCCGAGGGCGATCACGGTGCGCACGATGGTTTCGCTGCTGCTGTCGGTGAGTACATCGCAGATAAACGAGCGGTCGATTTTCAGGGTGTTGAGCGGCAGCCGTTTGAGGTGGCTGAGGGAAGAGAAGCCGGTGCCGAAGTCGTCCAGGGAGAAGCGCACGCCGCGCTCGACCAGCGCCGTCATCTTGCGCAGCAGATCGTCGATGTCCTGCACGATCAGGGTTTCGGTGAGTTCCAGGTCGAGTCGGCGGGCGTCGATGGCGTGTTCGTCGATCAAGCGCAGCATATCTGCAACGAAGCTGGCCTGACGAAACTGTTTCTGGCTGATATTTACCGCCAGGCCGATGCTGGCGTAACGCGGATCGTCGCGCCAGATACGCAGCTGACGAACGGCCTGTTCCAGCACCCATTGGCCAATGGGGATGATCATCCCGGTCTTTTCCGCATGGCCGATAAACTCAACCGGGGCCACCAGGCCGCGCTGCGGGTGTTGCCAGCGAATCAGTACTTCGGCACCAATCACCTTGCCGGCGCGATTGAGCTGGGGCTGGTAATGCAACACGAACTGCTGCTCACGCAGCGCCACTTCCAGGTCACGATCAAGCATCGAGCGTTCAGCGGCATCACTCTGCAGAATGTGCAGCAGGGAAAACAGCATAAGCATGGCCGCCCCACTCTGCACCCAGGAACCGTTCACCCGTACCTCATCCGGCAGGTGGTAAGCGCTGGTCGGGCTCCAGGATGAAGATGCAAGCACGATGAACAGGCCCAGGCAGAACAGTGCAACGCCGTAGCGCAACCACATCCGCTCATCACGAAAGGCCATCAACGCGGCCACGGCAATCGGCAGCAGATAAAGGTGCGTGGCCCGCGGGGCCGCTGCGGTGTGCGGGTCCATCAACAAGGTGGTGGCGACGATCACCAGAATGATCACGCCGAACAGCAGCAGATTGGCCGGACGCACGCGGTTGCGCAGGGTCAGGACAAATACGCCGATGCCACAGAAGATCATCAGCAGGTCCATCATCACGATGCCCCACTCGCCACGCAGACTGAAGAAGAGGCCCCAGAAGCTGCCGACCAGCAGCAATACCAAACTGGCGAGCATGCGCATACGCCGTTCGCGACGCTGACCGACCAGAGCGAGATCGGGCGCATGCCAGAGTTTGATGACCTGTTTGAGAAAGGCGGAAAGGACGGTCATGAAAAGTCCCTGAGTGACCATAAGCGTCGCCAAGGAGGTCGTCCGAAGGCATGCCAACGCAGCGGTTTATTGATAAGCCGAGTTGAGTGTAGACGCCGTAGCAGAGGCGCTACGGACGATTAGCATGCCGCCTACTCGTCGCCGCGTTCAGCCGCAGCGCTATGCGGGCCCACCAGGCAGTTGCGACCCTGCTCCTTGCCGCGATACAGGCGCTGATCGGCGCAGCGATACAGCTGCTCGGCCGTGCGGCCATCGACGGGCCATTCAGCCAGGCCGAAGGTGGCCGATAGCGCGATGTCATGATCGCCGTAACGCATCGGCTGGCTGCACAGCCGCGCGCGCAGACCTTCCACCAGCGATTCGGCGCCCTGACTCTCGGTATTGCGCAGCAGCAAACCGAACTCTTCCCCGCCAAGACGGCCGAGGGTGTCCGTGGCGCGCAGGCGCTGGCCAAGACTGTTGCAGATATGCCGCAGAGCCTGGTCGCCGGCATCGTGACCGTACTGGTCATTGACCGCTTTGAAATAGTCGACATCCAGCACCACCAGCACCAGCTTGGATTGGCTGCGCTGCGCCTCGCGGATGCTCTGTTCCAGGCTTTGCTGAAAGCTGCCACGGTTGGCCACGCCGGTCAGTGCATCGGTGCGCGCCATATGCTGCAACTTCTGGTAGGCCGTGGCGCGGCGCGCTTCGTAGAGGTAAACGAAGACCAGAATCATCAGTCCGCAGAACACCGCGTTGCCGAGGTCGATCAGGCTTTCGGCATCGCGTTGGATCGGGTAGGTGTACAGATACAGCAGACAGGCGCCAAGGATGAAAGGCAGCGCCAGCAAGCTGCCGCGCTTGAGGCCGAGCAGTAGGTAGGACAGCACGGGGATACTGTAAACCCAGACAAAGGCGGTTTTCGAAGCGTTGGGAATAACGATGATGTACAGCAGAAAGCTGAAGGTCGGCAGCAGATAGAGGTAGATCCAGGGCAGCAGATTGCGCACCCGGACAATTCGCCACGCGCCCCACAGTAACGTTGCGGTGGCGACCAACTCGAAACTGGCGAACAGATAATTCCCGGCCATAAATTGCAGCGCGCAGAACACCCCGAGGGTCAGCCCGGTGCTGGCAAAGATCATGCGGATCAACGAACGCTGGCCGACGTCCTGCATATCGTCGACGGCAGCGGTGCTGTCATTGCCCGGTTTGCTTCGCGGTCGAAAAAACATGGCCCGGCGCTGTATGGATGGCGGATTGATGGCTCACTGTGCCTCAACTACCAGGGCCTTGACCAGACAGGCAGCGCCCGAGCCAACGACCACAGGCGGTTGACTTGCTCGCCACAGCCCGTAAAGTGCCAGCGCATGCACAGACACATCTGCCCAATTTCCGCGTTTTATTACGCCCTGCCCCCTCTCACCAGGCGGTAGATGCGTTGTTGCATGTCCGATCCGCCTGAGGCGGCCCGGATAGCACACCCTCACTCCAGTCTCCTCAGGCCTTTGCCTTAACCAGGAGACACGTATGTCCAGCAACACCTTTGATCTACTCGACCAGCTCGCTGCCCGTGGCTTTATCCACCAGAGCACCGACCTCGATGGCCTGCGCTGGGCGCTTAACCAGGGACCGATCACCGTCTACCTCGGTTTTGATGCCACGGCGGACAGCCTGCACGTCGGCCATTTGCAGGCGCTGATGCTGATGCGCCACCTGCAACGCGCCGGGCACAAACCGATCCTGCTGATCGGCGGCGCCACCACGCGCATCGGCGACCCGAGCTTTCGCGACAGCAGCCGCCCAGTGCTGACGCAAGCGCAGATCCAGCACAACATCGCCGGTATTACCGGCTGCTTTGCCCGCTACATCCAACTGGGCGACGGCCCCAGCGACGGCCTGGTGGTGGACAACGCCGACTGGCTGGACGGCATCGGCTACCTGCAGTTTCTCGACCAGGTCGGCCGGCACTTCTCCATCAACCGTTTGCTGACCTTCGACGCCGTGCGCAACCGCCTGGAGCGCGAGCACTCGCTGAGTTTTCAGGAGTTCGGCTACACCCTGCTGCAAGCACATGACTTCACCGAGTTGGCGCGTCGGCACAACTGCACCCTGCAGCTGGGCGGTGCCGACCAGTGGGCGAATATCATCAATGGCGTGGAACTGGGCCGGCGCCAGGGCTGCCAGCCGCTGTTCGGCCTGACCATGCCGCTGCTGACTACCCGTGACGGGCGCAAGATGGGCAAATCCGCCAGCGGCGCGGTGTGGCTAAATGGCGACAAGCTCGCGCCTTACGACTTCTGGCAGTTCTGGCGCAATTGCGATGATGCCGATGTGGGCCGTTTTCTCGCCCTGTTCAGCGAGCTGCCGCTGGATGAAGTGGCGCGTTTGAGTGCCCTCGAAGGCGCCAAGCTAAATCAGGCGAAGATTATCCTGGCCAACGCCGCCACCGCCCTGGCCCACGGCGAGCAGGCAGCACGCGATGCAGAAGCCACCGCCCAGGCGCTTTTCACGACGCAGGAAACGGACGCCGAGCTGCCGCAGCTAAGCGTTAGCGCGGAAGACCTGGCTGGCGGTTTAAGCCTGACCGACCTGCTGCTGCGCCATGATCTGCTGCCCTCACGCAGCGCAGTACGCCGCCTGGCGAGCGGCGGCGGCCTGCTGCTGGATGGCGAACGCCAAAGCAACCCGGACCAGCCGCTGCAGGCCTGGCAGCTGGGCCGGCGGATAAGCCTGGGCAAGAAACGTCATTACCTGTTGCAGGCGCGGTAACGCAAATCTGCGGCTGATCGCACCCGTGGCGCTCGACACTTACCGGCGGTGTGCAGATCGCCGCCGGTTGCCCCCTGCGCGCAGCGCCACCCATAATCGGCCGCACCTGATTCTGGATGTACTGCGCCCATGGCCATTGCCCGCGACGACCTCGACCAACACGGCCTGATCATCGGCGTTTCGCCTGAGCGTTTTCGCGCCGTGGCCATGCCATTGCTGTTCGACCACCTGAACGCACAATGCGAGGGCACCATTGCGGTCAACCGGCAGGCGCGGATTGTCTGGATCAACGACAAGTACGCCGAAAAGGTTGGCATCAGCGACCCGCGCAGCGTGCTTGGCAAAGAGATCGAAGACGTGCTGCCGGCCAGCCGCTTGCGTGAAGTGGTGGAGAGTGGACAGCCGAGCATGCTCGACCTGATGGCCTTCGGCAGCGAACACTTTGTGGTCACCCGTATTCCGTTGCGCGACGAGGACGGTACTCTAGTCGGCGCGCTGGGGTTTGTGCTGTTCGACCGCGCCCGCCACCTCAAGCCGCTAATGGCCAAGTTCAACACCCTGCAGAGCCAGCTGGTCGCCACCCAGCACGAATTGGCCAAAGCGCGCCGCGCGCGTTACACCATCGCCGGTTTTATCGGCACCAGCAGCGCGGCCAGCGAAGTCAAACGCCAGGCCCGTCGCGCCGCGCAACTGGATGCCACCGTGTTGTTACGCGGCGAAACCGGCACCGGCAAAGAGTTGCTGGCCCAAGGCATTCACAACCTGTCGCCGCGGGCCAACGGCCCGTTTGTCGCGGTCAACGTCGCGGCCATTCCGGAAACTCTGGTGGAAGCTGAACTGTTCGGCACCGCGCCCGGTGCCTTTACCGGCGCGGATCGCAAGGCGCGCATCGGCAAGTTCGAGGTAGCCAACGGCGGCACGCTGTTTCTCGATGAAATCGGCGACCTGCCGCTGCCGTTGCAGGCCAAACTGCTGCGTGTATTGCAGGAACAGGAGGTTGAGCCGCTGGGCTCCAATCAGGTCAAACCGTTGAATGTGCGGGTGATCGCTGCCACGCATATCGACCTGGAAGCCAAGGTCGCCGCCGGGCAGTTCCGCGACGACCTTTACTACCGCCTTAACGTCCTGGCCCTGCGTGTACCACCGCTACGTGAACGCCGCGAAGACATTCCGGCGCTGCTGGAACACCTGCTCGACGATATCGCCAATCGCTCCGCCCAGGCACCGCTGGAAGTCAGCGACGACGCCCTCGCTCTGCTCAGCGCACAGCCTTGGCGCGGCAATGTGCGCGAGCTGCGCAACCTGCTGGAGCGCGCGCAACTGAATGTCGAGGGCCGTTTGGATGCACAAACTGTGCGGGCGCTGCTGGTCGATCCGGTCACGCCCGCCGCGCATAGCATTGCGCCGCAGCCAGCCACCACAACGACGCAAACCCTGGCCGAGCATCTGGCGCAAGCCGAGCGCCAGGCGCTGATTGATGCCCTGCAGGCCACAGGCGGTAACCGTCAACAGGCGGCGGAACGCTTAGACATTTCCCGCGCCGGCTTATACGCCAAGCTGGCCCTGTATGGGTTGGGTAAGCACGACTAATCAAGTCACGCGGTTCCTAAAGCGGACGCAATTCACTCTAGAAACCGCATGGGCGCGATGTATCTGAACAAGCCAAAGATCGTGGGAAAGCCCGTTCCTACAAAAGCGAAAGTCCAAAATTATGGACTTTAAGCCCATCAAACAATCCAAGGTTCTGGACTAATTCCAAAAATAAAGACACACCTTCCGCCCCCGTAACCTCACCAAATCACCCGAGAATCCACGCAACCCTTCAACAGCAAGCCTTTCACTCTCCTCGACCAAAGTCGTAGGGCCATCTGGCACAGCTTTCGCTCTAGTCTGCCCAACGCTTGATCTCAGCTGCCTGGCTTAACGAGCAAGCTCATCAGCGTCGCCACAGAGCGGTGCTTAAAACAACAACAAAAGGAACCAGCCATGGGTACCCTCGGCATTCTGATTTCCCTCGCCCTGTTGATGTACCTCGCCTACCGCGGCATCAACGTACTGATCCTCGCCCCTCTGCTCGCGTTGCTGGCCCTGCTGTTTGCCGGCGACATCCACCTGCTGCTGCCCACCTACACCCAGGTGTTTATGAAGGCCATGGGTGGCTATGTGATTCAGTTCTTCCCGCTGTTTCTGCTGGGCGCACTGTTCGGCAAGTTGATGGATGACTCGGGGTCAGCCCGCGCCATCGCCCACGGCATCGTCGCCAAGGTCGGCAGTGAGCGCGCCATCCTGGCCATCGTGCTGGCGTGCGGCATCCTCACCTACGGCGGTGTGTCGCTGTTTGTCGTAGCCTTTGCCGTGTACCCGATTGGCGCGGCGCTGTTTCGCGAGGCGGGCATTCCCAAACGGCTGATCCCCGGCGCCATCGCCCTCGGCTCGTTCACCTTCACCATGACCGCCCTGCCCGGCACGCCGGCGATTCAGAACGCCATTCCTAACCCGTTTTTCGGCACCGACGCCTTTGCCGCACCCGGCCTGGGCGTCATCGCCGGGCTGATCATGTTCGGTCTCGGCACCTGGTGGCTCACCGCGCAGTCGCGCAAGCTGATGGCGGCCGGTGAAGGCTACGGCGAGCACCGCGACGACCCGGTCGTCGAGGACAACCGGGCGATCCCGGGTTTCTGGTTGGCCCTGCTGCCAATCGTTGTGGTGATCGGCCTGAACTTCCTGATGGCCAAGCAGATTCTGCCGAACCTCGACACCAGCTACCTGGCCAAGCCGGAATTCGGCGGGCTGCAGGATGCCAAATCGCTGATCGGCATCTGGTCGATCATCGTCGCCCTCGGTGTGGCCATTGTGCTGCTGATCGGCCTGCACTGGCAGCGCTGGATGGACCTGAAGAAGAGCGTCAACGACGGTGCGTTCGGCTCCATGCTGCCGATTCTCAACACCGCTGCCGAAGTGGGTTACGGCACGGTGATCGCCTCCCTGGCCGGCTTTGTGATCATTCGCGACCTGGTGCTGGGCGTCTCCGATAACCCGCTGATCTCCGAAGCCGTGGCGGTGAATATCCTTGCCGGCATCACCGGTTCGGCGTCTGGCGGTATGTCGATTGCGCTGAAAACCCTTGGCGAGCAGTACCTGACCATGGCCAACGCCGCCGGTATCAGCCCCGAACTGTTGCACCGCGTCGCCGCGATGGCTTCCGGCTGCATGGACACCCTGCCGCACAACGGCGCGGTGATCTCGCTGCTGGCGATCTGCAAACTGACCCACCGTGAGTCGTACAAATTTATCTTCGTCAACACCGTGGCCTTCCCGATTGTGGCGCTGGCAGTGGTGATTACCCTGGGCACGCTGTTTGGCAGTTTCTGACGGGCATGGTGTGGCGCACTCAGCGCCACACCGCCTGCACTCAATGTTATTCAATCGCTTTCGAGTACTCGCTATGAGCAAGATCACCACCGCCGCCGCCGCCGTGGCGCGCATCCCGGACAACGCCAACCTGGCCACCGGCGGCTTTGTCGGCATCGGTTTCGCCGAGGAAATCGCCATCGCCCTGGAGCAGCGCTTTCTTGCTGAACAGGCGCCGCGCGACCTGACCCTGGTGTATGCCGCCGGCCAAGGTGATGGCAAAGGCCGCGGCCTCAACCACCTGGCGCATGAGGGCTTAGTGCGGCGGGTGATCGGCGGTCACTGGGGGCTGGTGCCGGGGCTGCAAAAGCTCGCGGTAGATAACCGCATCGAGGCCTACAACCTGCCGCAGGGAGTGATCTCCCAGCTGTTTCGCGACATCGCCGCCGGCAAACCGGGGCAGCTGTCGCGCGTCGGCTTGGGCACCTACGTCGACCCGCGGCACGGCGGCGGCAAGCTCAACGCACGTACCACCACTGAGCTGGTGCGGCTGATGCCGATCGACGGCGAGGACTACCTGTTCTACCCGACCTTTCCTATCAATGTGGCGGTGGTGCGCGCCACCAGCAGCGATGCCGACGGCAGTCTGAGTTTCGAGCGCGAGGCGCTGACCATCGAGAGCCTGGCCATCGCCATGGCCGCACGTAACTCGGGCGGCCTGGTGATCGCCCAGGTCGAGCGCATTGTCGAACGCGGCTCGTTGAATGCCCGCGAGGTGAAGATCCCCGGGATTCTGGTCGACTGCGTGGTGCTGGCCGAACCGGCCAATCACCAGCAAACCTTCGCTACCGCCTACAACCCGGCCTTCGCTGGTGAAACTCGCGTGCCTATGGACAGCCTCAAGGCCATGCCGCTGGATGTGCGCAAACTGATCGCCCGCCGCGCAGCGCTGGAGCTGAAAGCCGGTGCGGTGGTCAACCTGGGCATCGGCATGCCGGAAGGTGTGGCGGCGGTGGCCGCCGAGGAAGGCGTGATTGAACGCCTGACCCTGACCGCCGAGCCTGGCGTAATCGGCGGCATTCCCGCTTCGGGGTTGGATTTTGGCGCGGCGAGCAACCACAGCGCATTGCTCGACCAGCCCTATCAGTTCGATTTCTACGACGGCGGCGGCCTGGACCTGGCCTTCCTCGGTCTGGCCCAGGCCGATGCGGCAGGCAACCTCAACGTGTCCAAGTTCGGCTCACGCCTGGCCGGAGCCGGCGGCTTTATCAATATCAGCCAGAACGCCAAACAGGTGGTGTTCCTCGGTACCTTCAGCGCCGGGCCGCAGGATATTCGTATTGAGGACGGCCAGTTGCGCATCATCAAGGACGGCGAGCTGTGCAAGTTCGTCGCCGAAGTCGAGCACCGCACGTTCGCCGGCCACCAGGCTGCCGAACGCGGCCAGCCGGTGCTGTATGTCACCGAACGCTGCGTGTTCAGCCTGACTCTGGATGGCCTGGAGCTGATCGAAGTGGCGCCGGGTGTGGAGATCCAGCGCGACATCCTCGATCGCATGGACTTCACCCCCATCGTGCGTTCGCCGCAGCTGATGGATGCACGGCTGTTTCTGCCGACAGCCATGGGTCTGAGCGAGCAACTCAGCGCTGAGTAATATTTGAGTGTGAGTTTACGGGCCCGATGGGCCCGTTTTTTTGCCCAGGTTTTGCTGCTAAATCTAGGGGGGAGCACGCTTCACCGGGCCACCATGGATAGCCTAGGTGAACGCCCATGGCGTAAATAAACCGCGATTTCCACCCTACAGTTTTTCGCCCAACTTATGCCGCGCGGCATACAAACACACCAATTCCATCGCCACCGTGGCGCCAGCCAGAGCGGTGACTTCGGCGTGGTCGTAGGGCGGCGAGACTTCCACCACATCCATGCCGACCAGATTGATCCCACGTAGAGCACGGAGGATCTCCAGGGCCTGGTGAGTACTCAGGCCGCCGCATACCGGGGTGCCGGTGCCGGGGGCGAAAGCCGGATCGAGGCAGTCGATATCGAAGGTCAGGTACACCGGGTTGTCGCCGACCCTAGCGCGGATTTGCGCGGCGATCTGCTCCGGGGTGCTGCGGTGCACCTGGCGTGCATCCAGCACCTGAAAGCCCATCACGTCGTCATTGGTGGTGCGCAGGCCGATCTGCACCGAGCGCGACGGATCGACCAGGCCCTCTCGAGCGGCGTGGTAGAACATGGTGCCGTGGCTGACGCCCTGCTCGCTGTCGTCGAGATCCGGCCAAGTGTCGCTGTGCGCATCGAAGTGCACCAGCGACAGCGCGCCGTGTTTGCGCGCATGTGCCTTGAGCAGCGGGTAGCTGATGAAGTGGTCGCCGCCCAGGGTGAGCATGGCGCAACCGGCCTGGACGATATGCTCGGCGTGCGCCTCGATGGCCGCGGGAATCTTGTGCGGCAGGGCGTGATCGAAATTGCAGTCGCCGTAGTCGATCACCGCCAGATGGTCGAAGGGGTCGAACTCCCAGGGGTAGTGCCGCTCCCAAGCGCTGGTGATCGACGCCGCGCGAATCGCACGCGGGCCGAAGCGGGTGCCGGGGCGGTTGGTGGTGGCGGTGTCGAACGGCACGCCGCTGACCACCAGGTCCACGCCCTGCAGGTCGCGGCTGTAGCGCCGACGCATAAAGCTGATGACGCCCGCATAGGTCGGCTCGGAGAAGGTGCCGTAGAGGCTGTCGCGGGTGAAGGCCAGGTCGTTGCCGTTGAATGCTTCCATTGCCTTGTCCTCAATACTGACTGCGGAATGTGGTCCAGATGCGCGTGCGCTCACGCTGTTGGCGCAGCGGCATCAGCTGCTCGGCAAACAGCCGTGCGCGCACCGCTTCATCGGGGTAGATATCGGCATCGCCGCTGATCGCCGGGTCGACCAGCGCCGTGGCGGCCTGGTTGGCGTTGGCGAAGAACACGCTGTTGGTCAGCTCGGCGATGGCCTCGGGGCGCAGCATGTAATCGATAAAGGCGTGGGCGGCCTTGGGGTGCGGTGCATCGGCCGGGATGGCCATGGTGTCGAACCACAGCAGCGTGCCTTCACGCGGGATGCGGTACTGCACCTCGAACGGCTGCTTGGCTTCAGCGGCGTTGGCCGCCGCCATATAGGCGTCGCCGTTGTAGGTCAGCGCCAGGCAGATTTCGCCCTTGGCCAGGTCATTGATATGCCGGCCGGCACCGACATAACGCAGATTGGGTTGCAGCTGGGTCAACAACTGCGCCGCGGCATCGAGGTCGGCGCGCTCACTGCTGTAAGGGTCTTTACCCAGGTAGTTGAGGACGATACTGATCACTTCCTGCGGCGAGTCGATCACCGCGATGCCGCAGTCCTTGAGCTTGCTGGCGTACTCGGGTTTGAACAGCAGATCCAGGCTGTTCAGTGGTACGCCAGGCAGACGCTGTTCGAGCGCCTGAAGGTTGAAACCCACGCCGACCGTGCCCCAGGTGTAAGGCAGGCCGTACTGATTACCGGGGTCGGCACTGGCAAGTTTGCTCAGCAGCGCCGGGTCGAGGTTCTCCAGATGCGGCAGTTGCGTGCGATCCAGAGGCTGCACGGCTTTGGCTTGAATCGCCCGTGCCAGCCCACTGGAGGCCGGGAAGACCACGTCATAACCGCTGCCGCCAGTGAGCAGTTTGCTGTCCAGGGCTTCGGTGCTGTCGAAGATGCCATATTTGACCTTGATCCCGGTTTCATCCTTGAAGCGCTGCAACGCCTGCTCCGGCAGATAGGCGGACCAGCTGTAGAGGTTCAGGGCTTTCTCTTCGGCCTGGGCGGCGAAGGCGCAACACAGCAGTAGCGGAACAAGGGCCTGACGCATAAACATGACCTCGGTGCGGAATGAACTGAGCACATCCTGCCTGCCGGTTTGCTTAGCTTAAATATGAAGTGTTCTACTCTGGCATCGATATTCATCAATGTTAGGCGCCGTCATGCTCAGCCAGTTACGCGACCTCGACCTGCAGTTGCTGCGCCTGTTTGTCACCGTGGTGGAGTGCGGCGGCTTCAGCGCCGCTCAGGGCGAACTGGGGATTGGCCAGTCGACCATCAGCACGCAGATGGCCAAGCTGGAAACCCGCCTGGGTTTTCGCCTGTGCGAACGCGGCAAGGCGGGCTTTCGCCTGACGCCCAAGGGCGAGCAGGTGCTGAGCGCCACACGCCGGCTGTTCAGTGCCATCGACACCTTCAAGGACGAGGCCCAGGGCATGGCCGACAAGCTGCTCGGCGAGCTGCGCATCGGCCTGTCCGAAGGGCTGGCTGCGCAGGTGCTGGAACAGGTGGCCGAGGCCATCCAGCGCTTTCGCGCACGCAACCAGGCGGTGCAGATCGAGTTGCTCACCGCCATGCCCGCCGAACTGGAACGCCGCCTGCTGTAAGACCAGCTGCACCTGGCCATCGGCTACTTCTCCGGTAACCAGAGCGCACTGGACTATCACCCGCTGTTTCGCGAGCGCCAGGTGCTGTATTGCGCCGCAGAGCATCCGCTGTTCAGCCACCGGCCGATCAGCCGGGCCGACCTGCAGCAGGCGGACAGCGTGCGCCACCCTTACCGCTTTGTGCAGGCACGCGAGCCGCTGCAGAGCAGCACCAGCTCAGCGCAGACCGAACAGGTCGACGGCGCCCTGGCCTTTATCCTCTCCGGCAGGCACATCGGCTACCTGCCGGTGCACATCGCCGCGCCCTGGCAGGCTACGGGGCGTCTGCGCGCGCTCGAAGCCGACAGCCTGGGCTTCGACGTGCAGTTCCACCTGGCCAGCCATCGCGGTCAGCACCCAGGCGATGCGCAGCGGGCGTTTGTCGAGGACCTGCTGCAGGCGTTCAGCGCCAGCCCGTCGACCAGCACTTAACGCCGCGGCACAGGCTCAGGCGCCTGCTGTAACTGCGTACTCAGGCGGTCAATCGCGGCAATCGTCTGGCTGATGTCGTGATGGATGCTCGGCACACCCAGGCACAGCCAGGGCGCGGTCTCGACAGATAGCGCCTCGGCCTCCAGTTGCAGCTGTGGGTCGAAGAGATCGTGGGTCAGGGGAAGCAGGTGCATGACAGACTCCTTGCCGGACAACCCGGCGTGACGTTTAAGGTCAGGAGGCAGTAAACAAGTGGCCAATCGGCTAAGGGGCAGGTCTTGTAGCTATGGCCCAAGCATCGGCGCCCGAAGTGACAGGCTGATGACCGCGCGGAGCCTGCCTATGCAGACTCCGCCGCGAAGCCGACGGCGTCAACCTGCCAGCGGCCCGTTGGTCGAATGCAGCAGCGGCGGCAATGGACAATCCAGCAGGTCAGCCACCGCGCGCAACAACTCGGCTTCGGCCACCTCGATACGTCCGTCATGCTCGACGCAACGTGCCATGGCCTTAAGTAGACGCGGCTTCTGCAAGGGCTGTAACTGGTTGAGCCGTTTGAGCGCAGCCTCCAGGGCTTTCAGATCGCACTGCGCTGCCGGCAACAGGTTGAGCGCGGTGTAGGGCAATTCGCCCGCCGCATGCGCCAGGGCGGCCTGTGCCTGCTCTGGCAGGATGCTGCCAGCCCGCGCCAGAAACGACAGCAGTACCTGCACTTCGTCCGCCAGTTCCAGCAGGTGAAAGTGGCCACTGAGCCGGCGGCTGGGCGCCAGGTTGCGCTCGACAATACGCAGCAACGTCCACTCCAGCAGCTCAACCTGGCCATCGGCACGGATTAGCCGCGCCATCACCGCACACAGCGTGGCTGCCTGCTCGGTGCCCAGTTGCTTGAGCGCCGGCATGGCCAGGTCCAGCAGGGTCAGCCGCTGGTTGCCTGGCAACTGCCGCAGCGGTTGCTCCAGCGTCTGCACATGCTCCATCAGCTCGCCGCTGAGCAGTGGTTTGAGCATCTGCAGTTGCTGCTCACGCAAGGGCGCCGCTGGAGCCAGCAACAGTCCATACAGCAAGGCCTGGGCGCCGATACCATGATGCGCCGCCTGACGCAGCGCCGGGTGCAACTCATCCAGCACCTTGTGCGCTTGCTGCAAGTGCGCCGCACGCGGCTCGCCAATGCTGGCGATGGCCGCCGTGGCCGAGGCGGCGCTGAAGCCGGCCAGGGCCTGATCCCAGCCCTGGGCCACGCTACGTTGGTCTGCCGTGGCATCGGCGGGCAGTACACTGAGGACCGAGACTGCCGGGTAGCGCCCATCCCACTCTGGCGTAATACGCCGAATCCGCTCATCCAGTGGCGGATGGGTCGCCAGCATGCCCTCCAGCGCGCGGCTGATACCGGCGGCGAAATACATATGGCTGAACTCGGCCGCATGTCCGGCGCGCAATTGCGAACCGTACTGGTTGCCACCGATCTTCTGCAGTGCTCCGGCAATGCTCTGCGGATTGCGGGTGAACTGCACCGCCGAAGCATCGGCGAGAAACTCGCGCTGCCGGCTCACGGCGGCCTTGATCAGACTGCCAAAGAAGGTTCCGGCATAGCCCAGCAGCCACAAGGTGCCGCCCACCGCGATGATTGCCGCCGCCGAATTATTGCGGCTGGAGCGCGAGCTGCCACGGGAGCTGCTGCGCAGCAGAAAGCCACCGATCAGCCCCAACAGCAGAATGCCGTGCAGCACTGCCACCAGGCGCGTATTGAGGCGCATATCGCCGTGGAAGATATGGCTGAACTCGTGGGCAATCACCCCCTGCAACTCTTCACGCGAAAGCAGGCTGATCGCCCCACGGGTAATCCCGATCACCGCATCCTGCGGCGTCAGACCAGCGGCAAAGGCATTGATCCCGGCGTCATCCAGCACATACACCGGCGGCACCGACGTGCCCGAGGCCAAGGCCATCTCCTCCACCACATTGAGCAGGCGCTGTTCTTCCAGGCTCTGCGGCGCGAGGTTGATCAAACGCCCACCCAACCGCTCGGCCACTGCCTGACCGCCGCGACTGAGCTGCAAGCCCTTGTAGATACTGCCCAGCAACACCACGCCGATTACGCCCAGGGCCACCATGCCCACCAGCCGCCAGCTGGGCAATAGCCCACTCGGAGCATCACTGGCCAGCCAGAGCGAGCTATGGCTTTGCCCAAACAATTGCCAGACCACGCCCAACGCCAGGCTGGTCAGGGTGATCAGACTGAGCACCGCCAATACCATCAGAATTAGCAGACGCCCACTGTTACGCCGAGCGCGATCCTGTTGCTCGAAGAAATTCATCCCTGAGAGTCCTTAGAACGATACCTTCGGCGCTTCCTGAATCGCCGCGCTGTCGGCGAACTCCAGCAGGCTGGCGTCCTGGGCGTGGCCAAAGCTGGCAGCCAGCAGCACCGGTGGGAACGCCTGCTTGTAGGTGTTGTAGGCCATGACTGCATCGTTGAACGCCTGGCGGGCGAAGGCCACCTTGTTCTCGGTGCTGCTCAGCTCTTCACTGAGCTGCTGCATATTCGCCGAGGCCTTAAGGTCCGGGTAAGCCTCCAGCGTGACGTTCAAGCGCCCCAACGCACTGTTGAGCAGCCCTTCCGCACCGCCCAGCTGCGCCATGCTCTGCGCATTACCCGGCTGCGCGGATGCGGCCTTGAGCCCGGTCACGGCGTTGTTGCGCGCGGCAATCACCGCTTCCAGCGTCTCGCGCTCATGCGCCATATAGCCCTTGGCGGTTTCCACCAGATTGGGGATCAGGTCATAGCGGCGCTTGAGCTGCACTTCGATCTGCGCAAAGGCGTTCTGAAAGCGGTTACGCAGGGTCACCAGCTGGTTGTAGATGCCAATCACGTAAAAGATCAGCGCCGCGACAACAGCCAGAAAAATCAGCGTGGAAATGGACATGGGGAAATCCTTATCAGCATGCAGGAGAGAAACAGATGGTAGCGGAAAAGCGCTCAAGGAAATGCTCACCGGCGCACTCGGGCGGCACACCTGAAGGGGTGTCGACAGCAAAGCCAACTTATGCTGCGCCATATCGGCTGGCTATGGCGAAGAAAACCCTTGGCAAAATAGACCGACCGGTCTATATATTCAACCCATGAAAAAGACCTCGACACGCGACAAACTGATCCACGCCATGGCTGACGCCCTACAGCGCAAAGGCCTACACGGCGTTGGCCTGAGTGAGCTGCTGGACATTGCCGGCGCGCCCAAGGGCAGCCTGTATCACCATTTCCCCGGCGGCAAAAGCGAGCTGGCGGTGGCGGCTATCGAGCATATCAGCCGGCATATCGACGGTCTGTTCAGCCAGCTTTTTGCGCAGCAAACCGATCCCCTCAAGGCGCTGCACAACTGGCTGCAGGGCGCGCTGCAACAACTGGAGAACAGCCAGTTCGAGCGCGGCTGCCCGCTGGCCACCATCGCTCTGGAAAGCGGCCCTGAGGATGTAGAAATCCGCGCCGCTCTGCAGCGCAGTTTTACCGCCGTGCGTCAGGCACTGAGTGCGCAACTGCATGCCTACGGCTACCCCAGCGAACAGGCGGATAATCTCGCCGCCCTGTTTGTCGCGCTGTATGAAGGCGGGCTGCTGCAAGCCCGCGTGGCCGGCAGCAGCGAGCCGCTCAAGCGCGCCGCCACTGCCCTGTTCAACCTGACCCGCGAACAGTTCCCGGGAGGAGTCCGTCCATGAATACCCCTGCCATTCTTAGCGAGACCGTGCAGCTGCCGGCACTCGACGGTTATCCGCTGACCGCCACGCTGTATCACGCCCCGGAGCCGGTTGCGCAGCTGGTGATTGCCGGCGCTACCGGCGTGCCCCAGGGTTTCTACCGACGCTTTGCCGAATACGCGGCGCAGCGCGACTACAGCACCCTGACCCTCGATTATCGAGGGATCGGCCAGTCGAAGCCGGCCAGCCTGCGCGGCTTCAAGATGGACTACCTGGATTGGGCACACCTCGATCTCGCGGCGGCCGTCGATCAGCACCGTCACCCGCAGCGGCCGCTGTATATGGTCGGTCACTCTTTTGGCGGGCATGCCTTTGGCCTGCTGCCCAATCATGATCAGGTCCAGGGCTTCTACACCTTCGGCACCGGTGCCGGTTGGCACGGCTGGATGCCCAAGGCCGAGCAGCTGCGCGTGCTGACCATGTGGCGGCTGATTGGCCCATTGATGACCAGTTACAAGGGCTATCTGGCCTGGAGCAAGCTGGGCATGGGCGAAGATTTGCCGCTGGGCGTGTACCAGCAGTGGAAACGCTGGTGCCGCTACCCGCGCTATTTCTTCGAAGACCCGCAGATGCCAGGCCTGGCCGAGCGCTTTGCCGAGGTCCGCACACCGATCATTGCCGCCAATGCGCTGGACGATCTGTGGGCCCCACCCGCCTCGCGCGATGCGTTTATGGCCGCCTACAGCAAGGCGCCCTACCAGGCACGGACCATCGACTCAGCCGCCAGCATCGGCGCGATTGGCCATATGGGCTACTTCCGTCCAGCGGCGCAGGCGCTATGGGATGAAACGTTGAACTGGTTTGCCGAACTACAGAGCCAGCGCCAGGCCGCCTGACATCCCAGAGCAAAGAGGTTTCGCTGATGAGTATGATCCCGGCAGGTTTTACCCCGCTGTTTCGCAGCAGCCCCTTTCTCGATTTGCTCGGGCCGATCTACAACCAGCGCAGCGCCACGGGCCTGGTGATTGCTCTGCGTGCCGAGGAGAAACACTGCAATGCTCGCGGCCTGGTGCATGGCGGTGTACTCAGCAGCCTGGCCGATGTGGCCCTGGGCTATAACAGCGCTTTCGCCGAAGAGCCACCAACCCCGCTGGTCACCAGCAGCCTGACCATCGATTACGCCGGCACCGCCAAACTCGGCGACTGGATCAGCATCGAAACCGATGTGCAGAAGGTCGGCAAAAGCCTGGCGTTTGCCAATTGCTATTTTGTCGTCGAGTCGATGCGTATTGCTCGGGCAAGCGCGGTATTCAGCGTACTTTCGCGCTGAGTCCGTAAACTGCGGAGACAGTGCAGGTTGATGGCGGCTAGAAATGGCCTGAGGGGTGAAGCGCAGCGATGGCCCGAAGGGTGGCTGCCATGGATGGCAAGCCATAAAAAAGAAAACCCCGCGATTGCGGGGCCTTTGCAGACTGTGTGCTGACATCCTTGATCTGCTTGCCATCCTGGCAGCTGTTCCGCGTATCCCTGTTGCTAAAGTGCGCTTCCTGCGCGACGTCCATGGGCAGCAGATTAGCCACCGCCTGGCATTCGGCATAGTGGCGATCTGCAGTACGCCGTGTAAGCCATGGCTTACACCGCGAGAAACCGAGCAAACGCTTGGCTTTATTTTGTGACGCAGGTCTTGTTAGACTCGATCCTGTCTTACAAAAACAACAGACCCCGTCAACGGTGGTCACTGGGGCCATACATGCGCTCATTGCTTCTTGCCATCGGCTGTCTGACAGCCAGCATCAGCCCACTTGCATCCGCCAATGGGCAAAACCAGCTTTCCGATCCCAAAGCCGCCGTGCAACTGTTCTGGAGCCAGGTTTATGGCCAGGGCGGTTCAACGCTGTATTGCGACAAGGCGTTCAGCGAAGAGAACGGTCAGCTCAAGGCCAGCCCGATCTACAGCAGCAAGCAGCTGAAAAGTGCGCTGCGCTGTGTGACCGACCGCCAGTGCGGGATCATGAACCCGCGCTTCGTGTACATCGCTTCCGACCTGCATAACCTCTACCCCGCGATGACCCGCGTCGAGCTGGTGCGCCGCAATGCGCAGTTCGGCGAGCTGGATGACAGCGTGCCAAGCAAGTTCGCCGACATCGGCTGTGACCTGAAAACCAGCTTCCAGCTGGTCGAGCCGCGTAATGAAGCCAAGGGCAATATCGCCCGGGCGATCTTCTATATGCACGTTGAATACGACCTGCCCATCGTCGGCCAGGTGCAGATGTACAAGAAGTGGCACCAGATGGACCCACCGGATGCCGAAGAGAAGGCGCGCAACGACAAAATTGCCGGCCTGCAAGGTACCCGTAACCGCTTTATCGACAACCCCGAACTGGTCGAGCAGCAGATCAAGAACTGATCGGGTTCATCCCTCGCTTACTTAGGCGAGGCGTGGTTTGTGCGATGAACGCAGCTTATAGCGATCGCCCGGATGGATCAGCCGGGCGTAGCTGACCAGGTGCTCATCCGACCAGGTTCGACGAATCACACTCAGGCACGGCGCAGTCGGCTCAATGGCCAGCCAACCGGCCACCTGCGCATCGACCTGCACAGCCTCGACCACATGCTCGACATCGGAAATCGGGCAGCTGTTGACCAGCACCTCGTTGGGCGTCTGCAGGGCAAAATCACTGTCCAGGTAATGCGGCACCCAGCGCGGATTGACGAAGCGGTCTTCCAGCTGGATCGGCACGCCATCCTCGCGGTGCACCAGAATGCTGTGAAACACCTCGGCGCCCAACCGCAGGCCCAGCCGTAACGCCACCTCATCATCCGCCGCCAGCGCCTCACAACGAATGATGTCGTTGCTGTAGACATGCCCACGGCCGCGTACTTCATTGGCGATATTCAGCACTTCATGTAGCGAGGATTCGGCCTTGCGGTCGGTGACGAAGGTGCCCAAGCCGGCCTGGCGCAGCAGATAGCCCTTCTGCACCAGATCGCGGATGGCCTTGTTGGCCGTCATCCGGCTGACTCCAAAATCCCGCGCCAGCTGCTCTTCCGGCGGAATCTGATGATTGACCGGGTAAGCGCCGCTGTGGATGCGTTCCAGCAGAAACGCTTCAATCGCCTTGTAGCGCGGGGTTGTACTGCTCACAGCGGCTCCTTGGGGTGGTCCCGGTGCGCGGATAATAACCCGTCAACCGCTACCGTAGGTTGGGTTGAGGCGCCTGCGACGCAGCCCATCGGCCAACAACAGGCGGCATCTGTTGGGCTTCGCTGCGCTCAACACCAACCTACGCCAGTGACGGCAATACCCCGCTCGGCAACAACGGAGTCAGCACGCGCTCGGCGAGCAAGGCATTGGCAGCCTCGATATCCGGGGCGAAGAAGCGGTCTTCGACGTAATACGGCACCTGCGCTCGCAGGGCCTGACGCGCCTGCTCGAGCAGCGGCGAGCTTTTCAGCCCCTTACGGAAGTCCAGCCCCTGGCAGGCGCCGAGCCATTCGATGGCCAGCACGCCACGGGTGTTGGCTGCCATTTCCCACAGGCGTTTGCCGGCAGCCGGGGCCATGGACACGTGGTCTTCCTGGTTGGCCGAGGTCGGCAGGCTGTCGACGCTGTGCGGATGGGCCAGCGCCTTGTTCTCGCTGGCCAGAGCGGCAGCGGTAACCTGAGCGATCATAAAGCCGGAGTTGACCCCGCCATTGGCCACCAGAAATGGCGGCAGCTGCGACATATGCTTGTCCATCATCAGCGAGATGCGCCGCTCGGACAGCGAAGCGATTTCGGCGATGGCCAGGGCGATATTGTCGGCGGCCATGGCCACCGGCTCGGCGTGGAAGTTGCCACCGGAAATCACCTCACCCTCGGCGGCGAACACCAGCGGGTTATCCGACACCGCGTTGGCTTCCACCGCCAGCACCTCGGCGGCCTGACGCAGCTGGGTCAGACAAGCCCCCATGACCTGCGGCTGGCAACGCAGCGAGTACGGATCCTGCACCTTGTCGCAGGCTTCGTGGGAGCGACCGACTTCGCTGCTGTCGCCAAGCAGGTGGCGATAGATCGCGGCGGCGTCGATCTGCCCGCGCTGGCCACGGGCGGCATGAATGCGTGGATCAAAGGGCGCTCGCGAGCCCAGCGCAGCCTCGACCGTCAGACCACCGCAAACGCTGGCCGCAGCAAACAGGTCCTCAGCCTCAAACAGGCCGCGCAGAGCGTAGGCCGTCGACACCTGGGTGCCGTTGAGCAGCGCCAGGCCTTCCTTGGCGGCCAGGGTCATGGGCTGCAAACCTGCAATCGCCAACGCCTCGGTTGCCGGCAGCCACTCACCGCGATAACGCGCCTGACTTTCACCCAGCAGCACCAACGACATATGCGCCAGCGGCGCCAGGTCACCGGAAGCACCCACCGAACCCTTGAGCGGAATATGCGGGTAAACCTCGGCATTGATCAGCGCGATCAGCGCCTCGATCACTTGCCGGCGAATGCCGGAAAAGCCGCGCGCCAGGCTGTTGACCTTGAGTAGCATGATCAGCCGCACCATGGCGTCATCCAGCGGCTCGCCGATGCCAGCAGCATGCGACAGCACCAGCGAACGCTGCAGCTTTTCCAGATCCTCAGTGGCGATACGGGTCGAGGCCAGCAAGCCGAAACCGGTGTTGATGCCATAGGCGGTACGGCCCTCGGCGATGATACCGTTGACGCAGGCAACACTGGCATCGATAGCCGGATAGGCCGATTCCGCGAGGCTCACGCGCACTGGAGCCTGGTAGGCGGCGCGCAGATTGGCCAGGGTCAGTTGGCCGGGGTGCAGGGTAAACAGGCTCATGCATGGGCTCCTTGGGTTGCGCCAATCATCGGCAGATCGAGGCTCTGCTCCTTGGCGCAATCGACAGCAATTTGATAGCCGGCATCGGCGTGGCGCATCACCCCGGTGCCGGGGTCGTTGCGCAGTACGCGGCCAAGACGAGCGCGAGCCTCCGGCGTACCGTCGGCCACTATGACCACCCCGGCATGCTGCGAATAGCCCATACCGACGCCGCCACCATGGTGCAGCGACACCCAGGTCGCGCCGCCAGCGGTGTTCAGCAGGGCATTGAGCAATGGCCAGTCGGAGACCGCATCGGAGCCGTCCTGCATGGCTTCGGTTTCACGGTTGGGGCTGGCCACCGAGCCGGAGTCGAGGTGGTCGCGGCCGATGACGATCGGCGCTTTCAGCTCGCCACTGGCGACCATATCGTTGAACGCCTGAGCCAGGCGCGCGCGATCCTTCAGCCCGACCCAGCAGATACGCGCTGGCAGACCCTGGAAGGCAATCCGCTCGCGGGCCATATCCAGCCAGTTGTGCAGGTGGGCGTCGTCCGGGATCAACTCTTTCACTTTCGCATCGGTCTTGTAGATGTCCTCGGGGTCGCCGGACAGTGCCACCCAGCGGAACGGGCCGATGCCCTGGCAGAACAGCGGACGGATATAGGCCGGGACAAAACCGGGGAAGTCGAAGGCATTCTCGACGCCCTCCTGCAGGGCCATTTGGCGGATATTGTTGCCGTAGTCGAAGGTCGGCACGCCCATCTGCTGGAAGGCCAGCATGGCGCGCACATGCAAGGCCATGGACTGTTTGGCGGCCTTGACCACCACGGCTTCCTCGGTTTTGCCACGGGCCACGTACTCGTCCCAGCTCCAGCCGATCGGCAGGTAGCCGTGGCGCGGGTCGTGGGCGCTGGTCTGGTCGGTGACCATATCCGGGCGCACCCCGCGCTTGACCAGTTCCGGCAGGATCTCGGCCGCGTTGCCGCACAGGGCGATGGAAATAGCCTTGCCTTCACCGGTGTACTTGTCGATACGCGCCAGGGCGTCGTCCAGATCGCTGGCCTGTTCATCGATATAGCGGGTCTTCAGGCGGAAATCGATACGCGATTGCTGGCACTCGATATTCAGCGAGCAGGCGCCGGCCAGGGTGGCGGCCAATGGCTGCGCGCCGCCCATGCCGCCGAGGCCTGCGGTCAGCACCCACTTGCCCTTGAGGCTGCCGCCGTAATGCTGGCGACCGGCCTCGACGAAGGTTTCATAAGTACCCTGGACGATGCCCTGGCTACCGATATAGATCCAGCTGCCGGCGGTCATCTGGCCGTACATGGCCAGACCCTTGGCATCCAGTTCGTTGAAGTGCTCCCAGGTGGCCCAGTGCGGCACCAGGTTGGAATTGGCCAGCAGCACGCGCGGCGCGTCCTTGTGGGTCTCGAACACGCCGACCGGCTTGCCGGACTGGATCAACAGGGTCTGGTTATCTTCCAGGCGAGTCAGCACTTCGACGATCTTGTCGTAGCACTCCCAGTTGCGTGCGGCACGGCCGATGCCACCGTATACCACCAGCTCCTTGGGGTTCTCGGCCACGTCCGGGTCAAGGTTGTTCATCAACATGCGCAGCGGCGCTTCGGTCAGCCAGCTCTTGGCGGTCAGTTGCGTGCCACGGGCGGCGCGAATTTCGCTGTCACGGAAAAGGCTCATGTCGGGCTCCTGTTCTTGGGCTCAGTGCGTAAGCGTCAGCAGATGAATCAAACGCGCCGCAACCTTGGCGGTGCGGGCGTCGATGTCGTATTCGGGGTTGAGTTCGGCCAGATCGACCAGGCGCAATTTGCCGCTGTCGCGCACGGTTTCCAGCAAGGGTTCAAGCAGCGCCAGCGGCACGCCACGCGCAGCAGGGGCGCTGACGCCGGGGGCTTCGCAAGCCGGCAGCACGTCGATATCGATAGTCAGGTAGATCGCATCGCAGCTGGCGATAAAGGCCTGCAACTCAGCGCTGATGGCTGTCAGGCTGGCCTCGCGGATCTCACGGTCTTCGCGCACCAGCACATCTAGTTCGGCGGCGCGCTGGAACAGAGCGCGGGTATTGCTGGCGCGGCTGACCCCGAGGCAGGCATAGGCGAACGGCCAGCCGCGGGCGGCGCACTGCTCGGCGATTTGCGCGAAGGGCGTACCCGAGGAGCGGGCATGGGCTGGGTCGCGCAGGTCGAAGTGCGCGTCGAAATTGATAATGCCGATACGCGGCATGCCGCCCGCCAGATGCTCGGCGATGCCCTGCCAGCTACCGAAAGCCACTTCATGACCTCCACCTAGAACGACCGGCAGATGCCCGGCATCCAGCAGCGCGCAGACGTTGTGACCGAGACGCGCCTGAGCACTTTCCAGATCACCATCAGCGCAGACCACATCGCCAGCGTCATAGGCCGGACCAGAGCGGTGCCAGGCCAGATTGGCCAGAGCCTTGCGGATAGCCAGCGGGCCATTGAACGCGCCGACGCGACCCTGGTTGCGCCGCACGCCTTCATCGCTGGCAAAGCCGAGCAAGACGATGCCGGGCTGGCTGTCCATGCTTAGCGCCTGAATACATTGGTGCCAGCGCGGACTGTCCCGCTCGGGGTCGATACGACCCTGCCATAGATCCATGGAGTTGCGATCAGCGTGCATGGCTGTTGGCCTCTTTCTGATAGCTAATGACGCCGTTGAAGATGCGCTGACGCAGCCGCCCCGGCTGCACCGCGTAGGCCAGTTCGGCGGGTTGCTGCACATCCCACAGGCACAGGTCGGCAGGAGCCCCAACCGCGACCCGCCCGAGGTCCGGGCGGCCGATGGCGCGGGCGGCATGGGCGGTCATACCGGCCAGGGCCTCGCGCGGGGTCAAACGGAACAGGGTGCAGGCCAGGTTGAGAATCAAAGTAGGGAAGCAGATCGGCGAGGTGCCGGGGTTAGCATCGCTGGCCAGAGCCATCGGCACGCGGTGCTTACGCAGCAACGCGATGGGTGGCAGCTGGGTTTCCCGCAAGGTATGGAAAGCCCCCGGCAGCAGGGTCGCTACGGTGCCGGCGGCGGCCATGGCTTGCACCCCGGCCTCGTCGAGAAACTCGACATGGTCGGCCGAAAGCCCTTGATAACGCGCAGCCAGGGCACTGGCGCCCTGGTTGGACAGCTGCTCGGCATGCACCTTGATGGGCAGGCCGTGACGCTGCGCGGCCTGGAATACCAACTCGCACTGCGCCGGGCTAAAGGCGATGTTTTCGCAGAATACATCCACCGCATCGACCAGGCCTTCGGCAACTGCAGCCGGGATCATCTCGTTGCACACCAGGGCGATATAACCGTCGCTGTCGCCAGCATATTCCGGCGGCAAAGCATGGGCGCCGAGCAAGGTGGTGGTGATGCGCAGCGGCAACACCTCACCCAGGCGGCGGGCGACGCGCAGCATCTTCAGTTCATCGTCGACAGTCAGACCGTAGCCGGATTTGATTTCCAGGGTGGTCACGCCGTCGTCCAACAGCGCCTGCACACGCGGCAGGCTCTGCGTCAGCAGCGCGTCCTCGCTGGCCGCACGGGTGGCGCGTACGCTGCTGAGGATGCCGCCGCCAGCCTTGGCGATCTCAGCGTAGCTAGCGCCTTCAAGGCGCTGCTCGAATTCAGCCGCGCGGTTGTCGGCATAGACCAGATGCGTGTGGCAATCCACCAGACCTGGCGTCATTACCCCGCCGCGCCCCACCTCAAGCGCATCGGTCAGCGTCTTCGTGTCGAACTCGGCTTCTGCGCAAAGCCCGGCGATGCGCCCATCCTGCACCCATAAGGCCATGGGCTGCGGGTAGGTCTGCTCGCCATCAAACAGCACAAGATCACGCCACAACTGAATGGAAGATGTACAAGGCATGGGTAGGCTTCCGCTTTATTTGTATATACAAATAAACCTAAAAACCCACACCATCAACTTTTAATCGATAAATGACTATACAAACACAGACCAAACTCCCAGCACTGCAAACCGCCTGAAGCGCCTGTTCAACCCACCAAAACGCAAAACCCCGGCACAAGGCCGGGGTTTTGTGTGTCGCGAGACAGCGTTTAGAACTGCGCGGCGTCCAGCAGGTACAGCGACTCGCTACCGGCCTTGACCGAAGCGGTCAGCGAGTGGATACGCGGCAGCAGGCGGGCGAAGAAGAAGCGCGCGGTGCCCAGCTTGCTCACGTAGAACTCGTCCTGATCCTGTTTGGCCAGAGCGGTACGCGCCATCAGTGCCCACATGTAGGCGTAGGCGGTGTAACCGAACACCTGCAGGTACTCGACCGAGGCGGCGCCCACTTCGTTGGGGTTGGCCTTGGCGCGCTCCAGCAGGTCGCTGGTCATCAGCTCCAGGTTGGCGATGGCGTCTTTCAGCGGGTTGACGAACTCGGCCAGCGAGGCGTCGGCGCTGTCGGTGAAGGCTTTGATCTCTTCGGCGAAGTGCTTGTAGAACGCACCGCCGCTGCCGACCACTTTACGGCCAACCAGGTCGAGCGCCTGAATACCGTTGGTGCCTTCGTAGATCTGAGTGATGCGGCAGTCGCGGATCAGCTGCTCCTGGCCCCACTCGCGGATAAAGCCGTGTCCGCCAAAGATCTGCTGACCATGCACGGTGGTTTCCAGCGCCATATCGGTGAGGAAGGCCTTGGCCACCGGAGTCAGCAGAGCCACCAGCTCTTCGGCGCGCTTGCGGGTAGCGGCATCTTCGCTGTACTTGGCGGTGTCCAGTTGCATGGCCACGTAGCTGGAGAAGGCACGGCCGCCTTCGTTCAGCGCTTTCATGGTCAGCAGCATGCGGCGCACGTCCGGGTGCACGATGATCGGGTCGGCGGCTTTGTCTTTAGCCACCGGGCCGGTCGGCGCACGGCTCTGGATACGGTCGCGGGCGTATTCCACGGCATTCTGGTAGCTGCGCTCACCCAGGGACAGGCCCTGGATGCCAACGCCCAGACGCTCGTAGTTCATCATGGTGAACATGGCGGCCAAGCCCTTGTTCGGCGCATCGACGATCCAGCCGGTGGCGCCGTCGAAGTTCATCACGCAGGTGGCCGAGGCCTTGATGCCCATCTTGTGTTCGATCGAACCGCAGGACAGCGAGTTCTTCTCACCCAGCGAACCGTCGGCATTGACCATGACTTTCGGCACCAGGAACAGCGAGATGCCTTTCGGGCCAGCCGGTGCGTCCGGCAGCTTGGCCAGTACCAGGTGGATGATGTTCTCGGTCAGGTCGTGCTCACCGCCAGTGATAAAGATCTTGGTGCCGGTGATCTTGAAGCTGCCATCGGCTTGCGGCTCGGCTTTGGTGCGAATGATGCCCAGGTCGGTGCCGGCGTGCGGCTCGGTCAGGCACATGGAGCCGGCCCAGACACCGGAGTACATGTTCGGCAGGTATTTCTCTTTCAGCTCTTCGCTGGCGTGGGCGTTGATCGACAGGCAAGCACCGGCGGTCAACATCGGGTACAGGCCGAACGACAGGTTGGCCGAGTTGACCATTTCCTCGACCTGGGCCGAGATCACCTTGGGCATGCCCATGCCGCCGAATACCGGGTCGCCACCAACGCCAACCCAGCCGCCTTCGGCGTAGGTCTGGTAGGCCTCAGGGAAGCCGGCCGGGGTTTTCACCGCGCCGTCAGTCCAGCTGCAACCTTCTTCGTCACCGCTGCGGTTCAGCGGGGCGATCACGCCACCGGTGACCTTGCCGGCTTCTTCGAGAATCGCCGCTGCGGTGTCTTCATCCACCACCTCGGCCAGGCCCGGCAATTGGGCCCACAGCTTGGACACTTCAAACACTTCATTGAGCACGAAGCGCATATCGCGCAGGGGAGCTTTGTAGTCAGCCATGGGGCAAATCCTCGAACAAACCAACAAGTATACGGAAGTGTCTGAAGTCTAACCGAACAACATTTCAGACACATAGGGTCGCGTCGTGACCGTCAAGCCACAAACCGTTTGGCCGGCCCCAACAGGCAAAAACCCGCCAGAAGGCGGGCTTTTGCGCGGTCTAGCCGTCCGTCAGAGGGCGAAGTTTTCCGCCGGCAACTCCATCATGCAGGCACTGCCCGCTTGGGCAGCCGCCAGGTGTGCAGCAGTACGCGGCAACAGGCGCTTGAAGTAGAACTCACAGGTGGCCAGTTTGGTCTGGTGGAACGCCGCGTCGCCCTCACCAGCCGCCAGTTTGGCCTGCGCCACCAGCGCCATGCGCAACCAGAAATAGGCCAGGGTGACGTAGCCGGAATACATCAGGTAATCCATCGAGGCGGCGCCGACTTCGTCGGGATTCTTCATTGCCGCCATACCGATGCTCTGGGTCAATTCACCCCATTGCTGATTGAGCGTGGCCAGTTGCGCGACATAGCCCTTGAGCTGCGGATGTTCGGCCTGAGCCACGCAGAAGGTGTGAACGATCTTGGTGAACCCGCGCAGCAGTTTGCCCTGGCTACCCAGCACCTTGCGCCCGAGCAGGTCGAGGGCCTGGATACCGTTGGTGCCTTCGTAGATCAGGGCAATCCGGCAATCACGCACCAACTGTTCCATGCCCCACTCGCGGATAAAGCCATGGCCGCCGAACACCTGCATGCCATGGTTGGTCACTTCCAGGCCAGTCTCGGTCATAAAGGCCTTGCAGATCGGGGTGAGGAAAGCCAGCAGGTTCTCAGCCGCCTCACGCTGCTCGCTGCTGTCGGCACGGTGAGCCTGATCGAGCAACTGCGCGGTGAAGTAGGCCAACGCCCGGTTGCCTTCGTTGAAGGCTTTCATGGTCAGCAGCATGCGCCGCACATCGGGGTGCACGATGATCGGGTCGGCAGCCTTTTCCGGCGCCTTCGGCCCACTGAGAGCACGCATCTGCAGGCGCTCGTTGGCGTACTTGAGCGCGCCCTGGTAGCTGGCTTCACCCAGGCAGAGGCCCTGCATGCCGGTGCCGAGGCGAGCATGGTTCATCATGGTGAACATGCAGTTGAGGCCTTTGTTGGCCTCACCGATCAGGTAGCCGGTGGCGCTGTCGAAGTTCATCACACAGGTGGCCGAAGCCTTGATGCCCATTTTGTGTTCAATCGAGCCGCAGCTCACGCCATTGCGCTCGCCCGCTTCACCGGCCGCATCCGGCAGGAACTTAGGCACGATAAACAGCGAGATACCCTTGGTGCCGGCCGGCGCGTCCGGCAACTTGGCCAGCACCAGATGGACGATGTTTTCGCTCATATCGTGCTCGCCGGCGGAGATAAAGATCTTGCTGCCGGTCACGGCATAGCTGCCATCGGCCTGCGGCACAGCGCGGGTCTTGATCAGGCCCAGGTCAGTGCCACAGTGGGCCTCGGTCAGGCACATGGTGCCGGTCCAGCGGCCTTCGGTGAGTTTGCTCAGGTAGGTCTGCTTCTGCGCCTCGCTGCCGTGAGCGTGAATCGCCGACATGGCGCCGTGGGTCAGACCGGGGTACATGCCCCAGGAGGTGTTGCTGGCGCCGACCATCTCGCTGACCATCAGCCCAAGCGAGTGCGGCAAGCCCTGACCACCGTAGGCCGGGTCAGCCGCCAGGCCATTCCAACCGCCTTCGACATACTGGGCGAAGGCTTCCTTGAAGCCTTTGGGCGTAGTCACGTTACCGTTGTTGAATTGGCACTCTTCTTCGTCACCGCTGCGGTTCAGTGGCGCCAGCACCTGCTCACAGAACTTCGCGCCCTCTTCGAGAATCGCGCTGACCATGTCCGGACTGGCATCAGTGGCCCCTAGGGCGGTGTAACTGCCATGGAAGTCGAAGACATCATCGATCAGAAAACGCATGTCGCGCAGCGGGGCTTTGTAGTCAGGCATGGTCAGGCTCCAGCAGATTCATGGGGTCGCTTCTGCCCACCACGCTAAGGCGTAGCAGGCCGCGCCAACAACGACCGTCGAACTGCTGAATACAGCGCCATAAGCGCGCCGCCTCACTGGCCGATGCTCGGCTCCAGCTTGACCGCACCGCGCCGCTGACCGTGGCTGCGAATGCAATTGCGCCCAGCACTTTTCGCGCTGTACAGCGCCTGGTCAGCAGCCTTGATCACCTCATCCGGGCTGGCTTGCTCCACGCCACGCTCGGCCACGCCCATGCTGATGGTCACCGTCACCTGCGACGCCGCCTTGCCCGCCCGGCGCTGACGCCCCTGCTTGTCGTTCTGCGGACGCTGCTGCTGATCACGCAGTTGCAAGCGATAGTGCTCGATGGCCTGGCGCACCTGCTCGAGATGCGGCAGGCATTCTTCCACCGTCTTGCCGGGAAACACCAGGGTGAACTCCTCGCCACCATAGCGGTAGGCCTTGCCGCCCCCGCCGATCTTGCGCAGCTGGCTGGCGACCAGACGCAGCACCTGATCGCCGACATCGTGACCGTGGGTGTCGTTGAATTTCTTGAAATGATCCACGTCGGCCATGGCAATCACGTAACTGCGCCCCAGGCGCTGCAAGCGCTCATTCAACGCACGCCGGCCCGGCAGGCCGGTCAACTCATCGCGAAAGGCCATCTGATAGGCCTCATGCGCCAGAGCCGCCACCAGCATCAGCATGACTTGGCTGCTGATCACGTTCAGCGCATTGGGCAGGATGAAGGTGTTCGGCAGCATCCACAGCAGCCCGCCCAGACCGAGTAACTGCGCCGCATGCAGCGGACGTGGCGCACGCAGGTACTGCACCAGCAGCACAACCAGCCCGAGGATAAACACCGGATAAGCCAGCTGTATCAGCGCCAACCCGTCGAACTGCAACGCAGGCCAACGCACCTGCGACAGCCAGTGCAACAACGCCTCGGGAAAGCGCTGTGCCAGCCCCACGCTCACCGCCCCCACAGCCAGCAGCACCGCCGCACGGGCGACCATGTCCTGCAGCAGGTGGGTACGCTCCTGCCAGGCGGCATACAGGCTGTAAAGCAGAGGCAGCAGCAGGCTGCACAGGTGAAAGATCAGCGCCGTATCACTGCGTACCTGGCCAGTGGCACGGAAGTGATCGACCTGGGTATCGAGCAGAAAGTAGCCGAGGTACAGCGTCAGTAGCAGAAACACCTCACGCTGACGGCCATAGACCAGACAGAACGCCCCGCCGAGTAACAGCAAAAGCGTCGGCAATACGTTGAACAGCGAGGTGAAAAACTCGTTCAGTACCGCCAGCCGCGCCAGCAATACCCCGCCAAGCAGAAGCAGCAGCGAGGGCAGAAAATGACTGAAGCGCACAGCAGCAAAACGCGACAAGGCGAGCCCCACACGACGGTAAAAAGTGGACAACGCCGCGCAGTTTGCCTGTAACAGCAGAAATTCGCACGGAACCTGACCAGCAAATCGACAAGCTGCCGACTGTGCCGCATGCCGCCTGAATAACAGGCATAAAAAAACCGCCACCCCGAAGGGTTGCGGTTTCTTTGACCTTACAGGACGGCGGCTTAGTAGCCCAGAGCGAAGTCTTCTTCGGCCATGTCCATCAGGTTGTTGGCGCCAGACAGCATGGCTTCAACGTGCGCACGGGTACGCGGCAGGATGCGTGCGAAGTAGAAGTTGGCAGTCTGCAGCTTGGCCTTGTAGAAAGCCTCGTCTTCAGCACCAGCAGCCAGCTTCTCGGCGGCCAGACGCGCCATGTCGGCCCAGAAGTAAGCCAGGCAGGCATAACCGGAGTACATCAGGTAATCCACCGATGCAGCACCGACCTCTTCGCGATCTTTCATCGCGGCCATGCCGATCTTCATGGTGATATCGCCCCACTCCTTGTTCAACTTGGCCAGCGGCTCGACGAGGCCTTTGATGGCGTCGTTGGACTCGTTGGTCTGGCAGAACTTGTGCACGATCTTGGTGAAGTTCTTCAGCGCGCCGCCCTGAGTCATCAGGATCTTGCGGCCCAGCAGGTCGAGAGCCTGAATGCCGGTGGTGCCTTCGTACATCATGGAGATACGGCAGTCGCGAACGTTCTGCTCCATGCCCCACTCGGCGATAAAGCCGTGGCCACCGTAGATCTGCATGCCGTGGTTGGCGGCTTCGAAGCCGACTTCGGTCATGAAGGCTTTGGCGATTGGCGTCAGGAAGGCCAGCAGTTCGTCTGCAGCTTTCTTCTCGGCTTCGTCTTTGCTGTATTTGACGATGTCCACTTGCTTGGCAGTGAAGTACACCATCGCACGGTTACCTTCAGCGAAGGCTTTCATGGTCAGCAGCATGCGACGCACGTCCGGGTGGACGATGATCGGGTCAGCGGCTTTGTCCGGCGCTTTCGGGCCAGTCAAAGAACGCATCTGCAGACGCTCGCGAGCGTACTTCAGGCCGCCCTGGAAGCCGACTTCGGCATGGGCCAGACCTTGCAGAGCAGTACCCAGACGCGCCGTGTTCATGAAGGTGAACATGCAGTTCAGGCCTTTGTTGGCTGGGCCGATTAGGTAACCGGTAGCGCCGTCAAAGTTCATCACGCAGGTGGCGTTGCCGTGGATGCCCATCTTGTGCTCGATCGAGCCGCAGGACACGGCGTTGCGCGCGCCCACAGTGCCGTCAGCATTGACGGTGAACTTCGGCACGATGAACAGCGAAATACCTTTGGTGCCTTGCGGCGCGTCCGGCAGGCGGGCCAGAACGATGTGGACGATGTTATCGGCCATGTCGTGTTCGCCAGCGGAGATGAAGATCTTGGTGCCGGACACTTTGTAGGTGCCGTCAGCCTGAGGCTCGGCCTTGGTGCGCAGCATGCCCAGGTCGGTACCGCAATGTGGCTCGGTCAGGCACATGGTGCCAGTCCACTCGCCGGAAACCAGCTTGGTCAGGTAGGTGTGCTTCTGCTCGTCGGTGCCGTGCTCGGAGATGGTGTTCATTGCACCGTGCGACAGGCCCGGGTACATGCCCCACGACCAGTTGGACGAACCGACCATTTCGCTCAGTACCAGCCCCAGCGACTCAGGCAGACCTTGACCACCGTGATCAACGTCATGAGCCAGGCTCGGCCAGCCACCTTCAACGTACTGCTGGTAGGCTTCTTTGAAGCCAGCAGGGGTTTTCACGCCTTCCGGGGACCAGGTACAGCCTTCGAGGTCACCTACACGGTTCAGTGGCGACAGCACTTGCTCACAGAACTTGGCACCTTCTTCAAGAATGGCGCTGACCATGTCCGGAGTAGCGTCCTGGCAGCCAGGCAGGCTCTGATAATGCGCTTCGTAGCCGAGCAGTTCGTCGCGTACGAAACGGATATCACGCAAGGGGGCCTTGTAATCAGGCATAGCGGTTAACCTCTGCGGTGGATTCTTAGTGTGTAGGTGACCGGATATTCGGTCGTTTTCGGGAGCAATCCCGGCGCTCGACAACCCCTTGGCAGGCGAGCTAATCAAACAAGCGTTTGAAACATACGTTTATGCCTATTTAATGTCAAGCACCCCAAGCGCCGTTCACGCCACCAGATCGATAACCGTAGGAGGCGTCTGCAAACCGCTGAGCTGCCTGTACAGATCAAGACTAGGCGGTGGCGGCAGATCCTGCTGACCAGCCTTGGTGGTTTTTTCCTCCTCATCAGGCTTTTCTTCGTTCTCTGTTTTAAGCTGCTCGGCACGCGCCTCACTGGCAGCCTGCGCTTCGCTGCGCTGCTGTTGCGCCAGCTCGACCCTGGCCTCGGCCATCTGCAACTGCGCTTGTGCGGCGACCTGCCGATCCTGAGCAGAGGGCTCAGCAGGCGCCAGTGCGGCACGGATGACAACTTCCATCTTGCGCAGGGTGGCTTCCGGATCATTGGGGACCGGGCTGGTGTCGATGCTCACCTCCCCACCCACCGCATAACGCTTGCCATCCGGGCCACGTTCATAGGTGTAGCTTGGCGCACCGGCATAGCGGCCGCCGACCGCCGCGTGCGCCTGCTCGTGGGTGCGCACTTCCTGATCACGGCTGACCAACTTGGCGATTTCCAGTTGCTCAAGACGTTGCTGCTGCGGGCTGGCTTCGCCTTCGCGGCTCTTGGTCTGATCGCGATTGGCGGAAGAGTCGGCAGGTTTATCGGCCTCCTCACGCGCCGAGGCCGACTGCTCATCGGCCAACGGCTGGGCAGCGGTTATCGGCGCCTGAGCGGCGCGGGTGATATCGGGGGATACATCAGGGGAAATATTGGACGCAAGAAGCCGAGCCGGCAGTAGCGTGGCTGCAGGCGCAGGATAAGACGTTGCGCCGCCAATCTGCATGCAATGACTCCTCGCCCCGCAATTGCTGCCTCATTGCCAGGCATGAGTACGCTCGGGGCGGGCGACTCAGGCCGTTGTATCGATCAGGGTACCGAGCACTTCATCGGCGGTTTTCACCACCTTGGCACCCGCTTCTGCCTCATTCTGGCCTTGGCGCAGGGCAACCAGGCTTTCCGCCAGATCGGGACGGGTCTGCTCGGCCGAACTCGGCGCAGGGTTGACCTGATTGGCCGGCGGCGTGGAGGTCGGCTGCTGTGGCTGGGTAACCGCATTGCTGGCGATATCCGCCGCAGCCTGATCGACCCGGCGCTGGCCGGATTGAATGGTGCTGATGCCCGAGTTGAACGCGCTTCCTGAAATTTCCATGCCCAAGCTCCTGCTACGACAAATCTCTAACGAACCAATTGAAGCAGAAGTTGCTCGAAAAACGTACAAGCAAAAGGCTATGGCACTTGGCCTGCTTATAGCGCGCGGTGTAATAGATCGCGATTGAGATAGCCGGAAACCGCAGCCGGCGTGGCTTCGGCCAGGCGCGGAACATAGCCCAGACAGGGAGCTGGTAACCGTTCGGCCAGGGTCGCCAGATTGTCTTCAAGACGCGAGGTGTGCGGGTCAACCAGATTGGCCACCCAACCGGCCAGCGGCAGGCCGTCACGCAGGATGGCCTCAGCGCTGAGCAATGCCTGATTGATGCAACCCAGACGCACGCCGACCACCAGAATCACCGGTAACTGCAAGGCAATCGCCAGATCCGACAAGGCTTCCTGGCCGGCCAACGGCACGCGCCAGCCGCCCGCCCCTTCGACCAGGGTAAAGTCAGCCCGCTTATCCAGAATCGCCTGTACCGGCCCCTGCAGCGCGGCAACATTCAGCAATACACCGACCTCACGCGCCGCCAGATGCGGGGCAATCGCCGGCTCGAAGGCCAGCGGATTGACCTCGTCATAGCGCAGCGCCAGGGTGCATTCGCCGAGCAATGCCAGCGCGTCGTCGTTGCGCAGACCATCCGCTGTGCGCATGCAGCCGGATGCCACCGGTTTGGCCGCAGCAGTCGACAGCCCGGCCATGCGTGCCGCGTGCAGCAGCCCGGCGGCGATGGTGGTTTTACCGATTTCGGTGTCGGTGCCGGTGACGAAAAATGCTTGGCTCATAACGATCTCTGGTGAGGAGTATTTACGACGTTCTGCGGTCACTCAGGGCAGGCCGCGCTTATCTCAACCCTTGCGCAATACGCCGTAGACCACCTGATAAGTCGCTGGCAGCCCTTGCGGCTGACGGAACTGCTCATAGGCATTGAGCAATGCCAGCATACGCGCCCGCCCAGTCAAACCGCCGGGCCGGCCGGGATTGAGGTTGTGTGCGCCGAGGGCTTTGAGTTCATGGGTCAGGCTGCGTACATCGGGGTAATAAAGCGTTTCAGGCGTGGCTTGCAGGCTGAGCAGCGCCAGCCCACTACCAGCGCACAGGTGCTGATAATCCTCGAAACGGCGGAAGCGGTTGACGTGGACAAAGCCATCCACCGCCTGCCAGCTGTCACGCAGCTCCTGCAGAGTGCCGACGCACAGGCTGCTGAACGCCAACACACCGCCAGGGCGCAGCACTCGTGCGGCCTCGCCAAGCACCGCAGAAAAATCCGCACACCACTGCAGCGCCAGGCTGGAAAACAGCAGGTCGCAGGACGCATCACGCAACGGCAGGCGCTCGGCATCACCGGCAATAAACTGCTGCGCGCCGCCCAGCGGCCGAGCGTGCTGCAGCATGCCTTCGGCGATATCCACAGCCACGCCCTGACTGGCCGGAAAACGCTCGCCCAGCGCGCGACTGAAATAGCCGGTGCCGCAACCCAAATCGAGCCAACGCGCCGGGCTGATCGCCGCCGGCAACTGCGCCAGCAACTGCTGCCCCACGTTGCGCTGCAGAGCCGCCACGCTGTCGTAGCTCTGCGCTGCGCGGGAGAACGACGCCGCCACCTGACGTTTATCCGGCAGGCCGCCGAGTGGATCATTGGCCAGATCAGTCATCACCGGCCTCGTGCAGAAAAGCCTGAATCGCCGCCGCTATTTCATGCGGGCGCTCCAGGGCAAAGGCGTGGCTGGCGTTATCAATCAGGCCGACTTCGACATCTGGCAACAACTCCAGCAAGGCCTGCGCGGCGCTCGCTGGAACCAGCGCATCGGCGCCGGCATACAGATGCAGCTGCGGGCCGACAAAGGCCTGTAGCGCCGCCCGTGTATCCAGGTTGGCGAGCAGATCCAGCCCGGCCAGCAGAGTGGCGGACTGTGGTTGCGGAGCCGCGCCGAGCAACTGCCGCGACAGACTGCGAGCATCCGCCGCCCCCTGAGCGCAGAGCAGGGCAAAACGCTTTAGAGTGACGGACGTATCAGCGGCGCAGCCCTGACGGAAAGCACTAAAGGTTTCAGCCGACATAGCCGAAGGCCAGTCTGCCTGCGCCACAAAGCGCAGATTGCTGGCCAGGGTCAGCAGCCCGCTGCAACGTTCGCCACGCCGCGCAGCCAGCTCAGTCGCGAGCATACCGCCAAGCGACCAGCCGCCAAGCCAGGCGTCCTGAGGCAGGGTGGCATCCAGCTCATCCAGCCAGTCGGCCGGGTCGCTGGACTCCAGCATCGGCAATGGCTCGATGTCGATATGCAGACGCGGATCGAGACCGCGCAGGGCCTCGACCAGCGGCTGCAAGGGCGCAGTACCCAGCCCCCAGCCGGGCAGCAGAATCAGTCGATCACGCATGTGCGGCCGCCTCATCCGTAATTAGCGGCCAGCATTCGGCTAAAGCCTCCAGCAACAGCTCCAGCTGTTCCAGGCTGTGCGCAGCGGACAAGGTGACGCGCAAGCGCGCGCTACCCGCCGGCACGGTGGGCGGACGAATCGCCGTCACCAACAAACCACGCTCGCGCAGCATCTGCGACAGCTGCAGAGCGCGACCACTGTCGCCGATCAGGATCGGCTGAATCGGCGTGGCACTGTCCATCAGCTCCAGACCAATGGCCTGAGCGCCTTCACGGAAGCGCCTGATCAGCGCATTCAGGTGTTCGCGCCGCCAATGCTCGCTGCGCAGCAACTCCAGGCTTTTCAGGGTGGCGCAGGCCAGCGCCGGCGGCTGGCTGGTGGTGTAGATATAGGGGCGGGCGAACTGCACCAGGGCTTCGATTAGATCGTCGCTACCTGCGACAAAGGCACCGGCCGTGCCGAAGGCCTTGCCCAGGGTGCCAACCAGCACCTGTACATCGTCCAGGCCCAGGCCAAAGTGCTCGACAATGCCACCGCCGGTGGCGCCTAACGGGCCGAAACCGTGGGCATCATCGACCATCACCCAGGCACCCGCGCGGCGCGCCTCAGCACACAGCGACGGCATATCGGCCAGATCACCGTCCATGCTGAACACACCGTCGGTGACGATCAGGGTATTACCGCTCACCTTGCGCAAACGATTGGCCAGACTGACGCCATCGTTATGCAGGTAACGGGAAAACCGCGCGCCGCTAAGCAGGCCGGCATCCAGCAGGGAGGCGTGGTTAAGCCGATCCTCCAACACGCTATCGCCCTGCCCGACCAGGGCGGTGACAGCACCGAGGTTGGCCATATAGCCGGTGGAAAACAGCAGCGCGCGGGGGCGACCAGTGAACTCAGCCAGCGCTTCTTCGAGCTGGTGATGCGGGGTGCTGTGGCCGATCACCAGATGCGAGGCGCCGCCGCCGACGCCCCACTTCTGCGCACCGGCGCGCCAGGCTTCGATCACCTGCGGATGATTGGCCAGGCCGAGGTAGTCGTTGGAACAGAAGGCCAGCAATTGCCGACCATCGACCTGCACCAAGGGCCCTTGCGGCGACTCCAGCAGCGGGCGCTGGCGATACAGATTGGCGGCGCGACGCTCGGCGAGGCGGGCGGATAAATCGAAAGGCATATGCATACCCTGTAGGCGCCAGCTTGCTGGCGATCAGCGGCAAACCCGATCGCCGAGACGTCGGACCGCAGCAAGCTGACGCCTACATCAACAAGCGGTTTAGGCCGAAGCGGCGTTATAGAACAGCTTGGAATCGCGCTGTTCGACCAGGGCCTGCTCGATGGCGGCCTGGTGCACTTCATCGGCGTGCTCTTCGCGCTCCTCAGGCTTGATGCCGAGGCGGGCGAACAGCTGCATGTCCTTGTCGGCCTGCGGGTTCTTGGTGGTCAGCAGTTTCTCGCCGTAGAAGATCGAGTTGGCGCCGGCAAAGAACGCCAGGGCCTGCATCTGCTCATTCATCGCCTCACGGCCGGCGGACAGGCGCACATGCGACTGCGGCATCATGATCCGCGCAACAGCGAGCATGCGGATAAAGTCGAACGGATCGACATCTTTCTCGCCCGCCAGCGGCGTGCCTTCAACCTTGACCAGCATATTGATCGGCACCGACTCCGGGTGCTCCGGCAGGTTGGCCAGCTGGATCAGCAGGCCAGCGCGGTCGTCCAGCGATTCGCCCATACCGAGGATACCGCCCGAGCAGATCTTCATCCCCGATTCACGCACATACGCCAGGGTTTCCAGGCGCTCGCCGTAAGTGCGGGTGGTGATGATATTGCCGTAGAACTCCGGCGAGGTGTCGAGGTTGTGGTTGTAGTAGTCGAGGCCCGCTGCGGCCAGAGCCTGGGTTTGCTCTTTATCCAGTCTGCCCAGGGTCATGCAGGTTTCCAGGCCCAGGGCTTTAACGCCTTCGACCATCTTCAGCACGTAAGGCATGTCCTTGGCCGACGGGTGCTTCCACGCCGCGCCCATGCAGAAACGGGTGGAGCCAATGGCCTTGGCCTCGGCAGCGGCCTCCAGCACTTTTTGCACTTCCATCAACTTCTGTTTGTCCAGACCGGTGTTGTAGTGGCCGGACTGCGGGCAGTACTTGCAGTCTTCCGGGCAGGCGCCGGTCTTGATCGACAGCAGGGTCGAGACCTGCACGCGGTTCTGGTCGAAATGCGCGCGGTGCACAGTCTGCGCCTGGAACAGCAGGTCGTTGAACGGTTGCTCGAAGAGCGCCTTGACCTCATTAAGAGTCCAGTCGTGACGCAGGTTGGCGGCGGTGGTGGCGCTCATCGGTAATTCCTTATTGTTGGCTGCGCCCTGCTAGATTCAGCGGACGCGACACGGATGTTCGGCATAGTTATGGAAGGCGTATGCGCTGTCAACCCAACTCACAACACCAGGTTTACAACTGGTTAAAAAGCAAACACACCTGTCTGCTTTGCGATGAAGCAGCAGACGCCGCACTGGCCATCTGCACCAGCTGCGAAGCTGAGCTGCCCTGGCTTGGCGGGCATTGCCAGGTCTGCGCCCTGCCGCTGCCTAGCCAAGGTCTGGTGTGCGGGGCCTGCCTGAAAAAACCGCCGAGTTTTAGCAAGGTCGAAGTGCCCTGGCGCTACGCCTTCCCCATCGACAGCCTGATTACCCGGTTCAAGCATCAGGCCAAGTGGCCATTGGGACGTCTGCTCGGTGAGCTTTTGTCACAGCATCTGCAACATGCCTTCGATGAAGGGCTGCCGCGCCCCGACCTGCTGCTGCCTGTACCACTGGCGGACAGACGTCAACGTCAGCGCGGCTTCAACCAGGCCGGCCTGCTCACTGAATGGCTGAGCGCCAACCTGCAACTGCCGCTGCAAGCTCACTGGCTACAGCGGGTGATCGACACCCCGGCGCAACAGCAACTGGATGCCGCCACGCGCAAGCGCAACCTGCGTAAAGCATTTGCCCTGGCGCCGGACAGTGCAGTCAGTGGCCGGCATGTGGCGCTGGTCGATGATGTGCTGACCACCGGCGCCACCGCCGAAAGCCTGGCGCGGCTATTGAAAAAGGCCGGCGCAGCGCGGGTCGATGTGTACTGCCTGGCGCGCACACCAAAGCCTGGTGATTGAGCGGCCAACGACCGTTAAGGAGTACACTTTGCAGCCAATTGCTCCGGAGCCGACCATGTCCCATCCATTTGCCGCACTCACGCCCGACCTGGTGCTGGATGCCGTGGAGAGCCTCGGTTACCTCAGCGACGCCCGCGTACTGGCGCTGAACAGCTATGAAAATCGCGTCTATCAAGTGGGCATCGAGGACGAGACACCGCTGATCGCCAAGTTCTACCGCCCGGATCGCTGGACCGATGCAGCCATCCGCGAAGAGCACAGCTTCAGCTTCGAGCTGGCCGAGTGCGAAGTGCCGGTGGTGGCGCCACTGGTACGCGACGGCGAAACCCTGTTCAGCTACCAGGGCTTTCGCTTCGCCCTGTTCCCACGCCGTGGTGGCCGCGCACCGGAGCCCGGCAACCTCGACCAACTGTATCGCCTCGGTCAACTGCTTGGCCGCCTGCATGCGGTCGGCTCACTCAAGCCGTTTGCCCACCGTGAAGCCCTGCAGGTGAGCAACTTCGGCCACGCCTCGCTGGCCACCCTGCTCGATGGCAACTTTATTCCACGCAGCCTGCTGCCGGCCTACGAATCGGTGGCGCGTGACCTGCTGGGCCGCCTAGATACGCTGTTCGCCGCCCACCCGGTGCAGGCGATCCGCCTGCATGGCGATTGCCACCCGGGCAACCTGCTGTGCCGCGACGAGACCTTTCATATGGTCGACCTCGACGACTGCCGCATGGGGCCGGCGATACAGGATTTGTGGATGATGCTCGCCGGCGAACGCCACGAGCGCCTTGGCCAGCTCTCGGAGCTGATGGACGGCTATCAGGAGTTTCACGACTTCAACCCCCGCGAACTGCCGCTGATAGAAGGCCTGCGCGCCCTACGCCTGATGCATTACAGCGCCTGGCTGGCGCGGCGCTGGGATGACCCGGCCTTCCCCATGAGCTTTCCCTGGTTTGGCAGCGAACGCTACTGGGGCGAGCAGATCCTGATCCTGCGTGAGCAACTGTCCGCGCTGGATGAAGAGCCGCTAAAGCTGTTCTAACCCCTCCCCTAAGGAGCCCGGACGTAATCGAGCTAGCGGGCTCGACCACTACAGTTCGCCCAGCGCCCGTAACGTCTTTGTTACAGGCAAGTGGGGTTTTGGCTTGAATAAAATCCTGCCTGCCCGGACAACCTCAGGTCGTGCCGTCTAGAATCACCGCTCATTAGTTAGCCGCCTAAGCAAGGACCCAGCATGGCCATCGCCAACCCGCGTCGCGGGTATATTCTCGGCCTGACCGCCTACATCATCTGGGGCCTGTTCCCGCTCTACTTCAAAGCCATCCAGAGCGTCCCGGCACTGGAAATCATCGTCCATCGTGCACTCTGGTCGGCGCTGTTCGGCGCGCTGTTGCTGCTGGTATGGAAGCATCCCGGCTGGCTGCGCGAGCTGCTGAATAACCCCAAACGCTTTGCCGTGCTAGCCCTGAGTGGCGTGCTGATCGCCAGCAACTGGCTGGTGTATGTGTGGGCGGTAAATAACGAGCGCATGCTCGAAGCCAGCCTGGGCTACTACATCAACCCGCTGGTCAACGTGCTGCTGGGCATGCTGATTCTCGGTGAACGCCTGCGTCGCCTGCAGTGGCTGGCCGTAGCCCTGGCCGCGCTAGGTGTGCTGCAACAGCTGTGGCAGGTCGGCAGCATTCCCTGGGTGTCGCTGGTATTGGCGCTGACCTTTGGCTTCTACGGGATTATCCGCAAACAGGCGCCGGTGGCCGCCCTGCCTGGTCTGGTGGTGGAGACCTGGCTACTGCTGCCGCTGGCACTCGGCTGGTTGCTGCTGCACCCCGCAGCGATGAGCACCCAGGCTGATTTCTGGAGCACGCCGGAAGCGCTCTGGCTGATCGCCGCCGGCCCGATCACCCTGGTACCGCTGGTGTGCTTCAACGCCGCCGCCCGCCACTTGCCCTATACCACCCTGGGTTTTCTGCAGTACCTGGCACCCACGCTGGTGCTGCTGCAGGCCGTCTTCCTGTTCGGTGAGCATTTCGACCCAAGCAAGCTGCTGGCCTTTATCTGTATCTGGACGGGACTGGCGATCTACAGCGTCGATGCCTGGCTAAGCCTGCGCAAACGCCAACCTGACTAAAAAACAACCAGAAACCTGTAATGCCTGAAGCCATTGGCCTGCAGCCAGTTGCCCCCGGCTTATCCACAGAAGCATCCCCGGCCGTTGTGCACAACACGCTGCTAAGTGCTTAAAAAATAAGCACTTAGCAAAAAGTCCCGGGGCACTAGGCGGTGCTCCGGGGCTCCTCATGCTACGCACAGAGTTATCCACATTGATCGTGGATAAACCTCGGTGTCAGTCCTCCACGTGCAGCTTTAGCTCCACCATCAGGTCATCGGCCAGGGTTTCCAGTTGGCTCTGCAGTTGCTCCAGTGTCAGGCTCTGCGGCACGCCCAACACGGCCTGGGCCTGGAACAGCAACTCGCCACTCATCGGCGCCGGCACCACTTCGGTGTTCAAGCTCTCGACATTGACCCCGTGACTGCTGAGCAGACGGGTGATATCGCGCACGATGCCCGCGCGATCATTGCCCACCAGCTCCAGGCGAATCGCCCGCCAACTACCCGCGAGCTGACTGCCGCCAGCGGCGACCTGCACACGAATGCCCTGCGCCTGCAGGCCCTCCAGCGCAGTGACCAGGCCGGCGTGTGCAGCCAGCGGCACATCAACACGCAGAATCCCGGCGAACTGCCCGGCCATGCGTGACATGCGGCTCTCCAGCCAGTTGCCGCCGTGCTCGCTGATGCACTGGGCGATGCGCTCGACCAGCCCCGGCTGATCCTCGGCAATAACCGTCAATACCAGATGATCCATGTGCAACTCCTTATCCGCGGCTCACTTCAACGCCAGCCAGTAGGTATAAAACACCTCATCACGCACATAACCCAGGCGTTCATAGAGGGCTTGTCCTGGCAGATTGCTCTTTGCCGTCTCCAACTGCAAACCGCATGCACCAGTAGCTTCGGCGTGCGCGCGCGCAGCATTCATCAGCGCCTCGCCAACGCCCTGCCGGCGTGCCTGTGGGCTGACGTAGAGATCACTGAGCAGCCAGGCCGGTTGCAGAGCCAGTGAGGAGAAAAAGGCGTAAAGCTGAACAAAACCCAGCGCAACACCCCTGGCATCGCGGGCCAGAAGAATGACCGAATCCCTCTGCTGTAAGCGCGCCGTGAGAAACGCTTCAACCTGTTCCTGCGGCTTGGCCACCTCGTAAAACAGCAGATAAGCACCAAACAACTCGCCAAGCACCGGCAAATCGGCAGCCGTTGCAGTCCGTATGTGCATGAGTCACACCCTCCATAACGATGCCGAGGCAGTATAGGCAGGTCACCTGCTGCCGGTTGGCGAGTAACGCAGACAATAAACTGTGTACTGTTTTTCACTTTATATGAAACAATATTCAAAAATTATCGCGACAAAACGCCACATGTAGTGACTGCAAAGCACTTCTTGGTCGCATAGCGACGCGCACCCACTGATTTTCCCGGGATCTTGATGTAGTATGCCGCGCCTCGGACTACATGACTGTTTTTCCATGTACGACGCGGCTATTGAGTAGAGCTGAGCAGAGTGAGGCAAGTGATGACTGAACGCGTTCAAGTAGGCAGCCTGCAGGTTGCCAAAGTGCTGTTCGACTTCGTGAATAACGAAGCCATCCCCGGTACCGGCATTGCTGCCGACAAGTTCTGGGCAGGTGCCGAAGCGGTCATCAATGACCTGGCCCCGAAAAACCGTGCGCTGCTCGCCAAACGCGATGCGATTCAGGCGCAGATCGATGGCTGGCACCAGGCCCGCGCAGGCCAGGCCCATGACGCCGCTGCCTACAAAGCCTTCCTCGAGGAAATCGGTTACCTGCTGCCAGAACCGGCAGACTTCCAGGCCACCACACAGAACGTCGACGAAGAAATCGCCCGTCTGGCCGGCCCGCAGCTGGTGGTACCGGTGATGAACGCGCGCTTCGCCCTGAACGCCTCCAACGCCCGCTGGGGCTCGCTGTACGACGCGCTGTACGGCACTGACGTGATCAGCGAAGAAAACGGCGCCGAGAAAGGCCGTGGCTACAACAAAGTTCGTGGTGACAAGGTCATCGCCTTCGCCCGCGCTTTCCTCGATGAAGCCGCGCCGCTGGAAGGTGCCTCGCACGTTGACGCGACTGCTTATGTCGTGAAGAACGGCCAGTTGGCTGTAAGCCTGAACAACGGTAGCGAAGCCGGCCTGAAAAACGCCGCGCAGTTTATCGCCTTCCAGGGCGACGCTGCCGCGCCGCACGCCGTGCTGCTCAAGCACAACGGCCTGCACTTCGAAATCCAGATCGACGCCTCCAGCCCGATCGGCAGCACCGACGCCGCCGGCGTTAAAGACGTGCTGATGGAAGCGGCCCTGACCACCATCATGGACTGCGAAGACTCGGTTGCTGCCGTCGATGCCGACGACAAGGTCGTGGTCTACAAAAACTGGCTCGGCCTGATGAAGGGCGATCTGGCAGAAGAAGTCGCCAAAGGTGGCCAGACCTTCACCCGCACCATGAACCCGGACCGCGTCTACACCAAGGCCGACGGTAGCGAGCTGACCCTGCACGGCCGCAGTCTGCTGTTCGTGCGCAACGTCGGTCACCTGATGACCAACCCGGCGATTCTCGATGCCCAGGGCAACGAGATTCCGGAAGGCATTCAGGACGCGCTGTTCACCAGCCTGATCGCGGTGCACAACCTGAATGGCAACACCAGCCGTAAGAACACCCGCACCGGTTCGGTCTATATCGTTAAGCCGAAAATGCACGGCCCGGAAGAAGTCGCCTTCACCACCGAAATCTTCGGTCGCGTTGAGGACGTCCTCGGTCTAACTCGCAACACCCTGAAAGTCGGCATCATGGACGAAGAGCGCCGCACCACCGTCAACCTGAAAGCCTGCATCAAGGCCGCCAGCGAGCGCGTGGTATTCATCAACACCGGCTTCCTCGACCGTACCGGTGACGAGATCCACACCTCAATGGAAGCCGGCGCCGTAGTGCGTAAGGCCGCCATGAAAGCCGAGAAGTGGATCAGCGCCTACGAAAACTGGAACGTCGATATCGGCCTGGCCACTGGCCTGCAAGGTCGTGCGCAGATCGGTAAAGGCATGTGGGCCATGCCCGACCTGATGGCCGCGATGGTCGAGCAGAAAGTCATGCACCCACTGGCCGGTGCCAACACCGCCTGGGTTCCATCGCCGACTGCCGCCACTCTGCACGCGCTGCACTACCACAAGGTCGACGTGTTCGCCCGCCAGGCCGAGCTGGCCAAGCGCGAGCGCGCCTCGCTGGACGACATCCTGAGCATCCCGCTGGCCAAGGACACCAACTGGTCGGCCGAGGAGATCCAGAACGAACTGGACAACAACGCTCAGGGCATCCTCGGCTACGTGGTACGCTGGATCGACCAGGGCGTCGGCTGCTCCAAGGTGCCGGACATCAACGACGTCGGCCTGATGGAAGACCGCGCCACCCTGCGCATCTCCAGCCAGCTGCTGGCCAACTGGCTGCGTCATGGCATCGCCACTGAAGAGCAGATCGTCGCCAGCCTCAAGCGCATGGCGCCGGTGGTTGACCGTCAGAACGCCGCTGACCCGCTGTACCGTCCGCTGGCACCGAACTTCGACAGCAACATCGCCTTCCAGGCTGCCCTGGAACTGGTAGTCGAAGGCGCCAAGCAGCCGAACGGCTACACCGAGCCAGTCCTGCACCGCCGCCGCCGCGAGTTCAAGGCCGCCAACGGTCTGTAACCCGCAGCAGTTGCCGTGTTGAAAAACCGCCCTTCGGGGCGGTTTTTTATTGGCTCGCGCCAGCAAAGTGCAGGTACTCATGACCTGCATCAGGCAAACGCCTCACAGTTTGTCCAACAATTTAAGGCGCAAGCACGCTTTATTGACTATAGGAATAGACAGGTCCGCCGAAAACATAACAGGCCATAACGCACAATATGACCGAATAATGACCGAATAGCGGCATTACGCCACTACGTGAACTCGGTATACTCCGCGCCCCTCTTTGGGTACCTCTGCCATGTTGAAAAATCTCTCGCTGACGCTGAAATTCTTGCTGCTGCCTGCCATCGCGCTGCTGGGTCTGCTGCTGTATGTGGGCTACACCTCGCTGCAACTGGCAAACAACGATGTGCGCCTGGTCACGCTGGAAACCCATAGTTTCCCGACCCTGGAAAAAGCCGATGCGGTGATCTTCCAGTACTCGCGTCTACCCGGCCTGCTCAATAGCGCCGTAGCCGCTGGTGAACTGGAAACCCTCGACGAAGCACGCAAGGTGCTGGCCGACATTGCCAGCATGCAGCAGAACCTGCAGAGCCTGGTGACCCAGACCAACCGCCGGCAGGAACTGGATGCCTGGCGCAACGCAATCCAGCGCTATGCCGACAACGCCCTGCCCGCCTCGGAACAGCTGATCAAAGGCAGCGCCAGCTTTGAAGACCTTGCACCCAACCTGGGGCGCATGGCCAGCGACCTGGGCGAGGCGCAAAAACTTGGTGATGCGTTCCGCGCCCATGCCTATCAGGACTTCCAGGAAACCCTGGCGCAAACCCGCACCGACAACGCCACCACCACCCGCGTCGGCTTTGCCCTATCGGCCATTCTGGTGCTGCTGATCAGCATCGCATCGGTGCTGGTGATTCGCGGCACCATGGCCAACGTGCGCGGCGTGATTACTTCACTGCAGGCCATCGCCCGCGGTGACGGCGACCTGACCCGCCGGGTGAATGTCGACTCCAACGACGAAATCGGTGAAATGATTCAGCTGTTCAACAGCTTTATCGACAAGTTGCAGGGCACCATCCGGCAGATCATCGATGCCGCCAGCCCGCTGGCCGGCATGTCCCAGGAGCTTTACCGGCTGACCCAGGGTGCCGAAGAGAACGCCCGTTCCCAGCAAGGCCATACCGATTCGATCAGCCGCGACATCCTGACCATGACCAACAGCATTCAGGAAGTCGCCCACCGCTCGCAACAGGCCTCCGAAGAAGCCGGAGCGGCCTCGCAACAGGCTGATCAGGCGCGCAAGAACATCGGCAGCCTGTCGAGCAGTATCAGTGACCTGGGCAGCAGCGTGATGGGCGCCGTCAGTGCCATGCAGCAGCTGGAAGAGGAAACCCAGCAGGTCGGCTCAGTCCTGACCGTGATTCGCAGCATTGCCGAACAGACCAACCTGCTCGCACTCAACGCCGCCATCGAAGCCGCCCGCGCCGGCGAACAGGGGCGTGGTTTTGCCGTGGTGGCCGATGAGGTACGCAACCTGGCCTCAAAAACCGCTGCGTCCACCACCGAAATTCAGAACATCATCCTGCGCCTGCAGAACAGCGCCAACGGCGTGCTCAGCGTCATGACCGCCAATGGCGAAAAAGCCCAGGCGAGTATCGAGCGCTCGGTACAGGCCACGCAAATCCTCGAAGCCATTGCCGGAGCCGTCGGCCATATCAACCAGCTGAATGCCGGCATTGCCCAGTTCACCCAGGAACAAATCGGCCTTTCCAGTTCCATCCAGCAAGACACACAAGTGTTGCAGCAGGACGCACAAGCAACCGCTCAAGGTGCAGAAGCCACCGCTCGTCTCGGCGAACAGTTGGTCAGCACAGGGGATCATCTGCGCGCGGCGACCGCCCAATTCCGCGTTTAACCTGAACACAGGAGCATCACTGCATGTTTAAAGTCCGTCTGCTTCCCTTGGCCATCTGCCTGGCCACTGCCCCAGCCTTCGCGCTGGAGCAAGGCGAACACCGCTTCAACACGTTCGGCACGGTCGGTATCACCCACCTTGGGGGTGAAGACGATGGCCGCAGCTACGGCATTACCGGTCAAACCACCGATTCCTGGCGCGGCGATCAACTGTCCAAATTTGGCGCTCAGATCCAGTACGGCCTGACCGACACCCTGGGGATCACCGCACAAGTCACTGCCAAGCCGGCGCAGGATGACTGGCAGGCCAATATCGAGTGGCTGTACCTGTCCTGGCAGACCACCGACAACCTGATGCTGCGCGTCGGCCGCCTGCGCACCCCGGTTTACATGTATTCGGAAAGCATCGACGTAGGCTTCAGCTACCCCTGGCTGCGCCTGCCTGACGAGGTCTACAGCCAGGTTCAGCTGTCCAACTACGAAGGCGTGGATGCGGTGTATACCGTACCGCTGTCCTACGGTTCCGTGGCCTTCCAGGTCGCCGGCGGCCAGGCGAAGAACCGCGATATTTTTGCCTTCGATGACATGCATGACATCGACTACAAGAAGGTCTTTGGCGCCAACATCAGCCTGGCCACCAATGACTTCGGCACCCTGCGCGTAGGCTACGTGGAAGCCGATATCAGCACCGAGATCGAAGACTTTGTACGGCTCCCGGCAGCACTGGGTGGCACGCTGATCAACCAACGCTTTCAGACCTTCGATGAGCAGAAGGGCAAGTTCACCTCCATCGGCTATCAGTACGACAACGGCACCTGGCTGACCAGCAATGAGTGGACCTCGCGCAGCATTGAAGCGGACAACAGCGGCACCATTGATGCGTTCTACCTGATGGGCGGCCGCCGCTTCGGCGAGTTTCTCACCCACGTTACCTATGCCCAACTGGATGACGATGCCGGCCGGCAGAACTCTTGGACCCTGGGCCTGAACTACAACCTGCTGCCCAACGTGGTGCTGAAAAGCGAATACAAGCGCGTCGACACCTCCGGCGGCTATGACGGCGTTTTTGTACGTACCCCGCAGGAAGCCTTTGACAACGCCATCAATGCTGCCGGCGTCGGTCCTGTACCTGCTGGTGTTGCGGGCAGCCCAGCCCGCAATTTTGACGGTGACATCATCAGCGTCGGCGTCGACTTCGTATTCTGAGGAGAGCATTGATGAAGCATTCTATTCAAACGCTCTGCGCCGCCGTGTGCCTCAGCGTGAGCGCGCTGGCCCAGGCTGAAGTCGCGGTTATCGTCAACCCGGGCGCGGCCAAGGCCCCGAGCCAGGCCGAAGTCGGCAACATCTTTCTGGGCAAGGACAAGTCCATGAAGGGCGTTGACCACAAGGACTGGTCCGCCACCAAGGACAAGTTCTACAGCGCCGTGACCAACAAGAATGAGTCACAGCTGAAGTCCTACTGGTCCGGCCTGGTGTTCACCGGCAAGGGCCAACCCCTACCAAGCGTGGCCGGTGACGCCGACGTGGTCGCCAAGGTCGCCGCCGAAGCCGATGCCATCGGCTATGTCGATGCGGCAGCGGTGAATGACTCGGTCAAGGTGTTGTTTACCCTGCCGTAAGGTCAGCTCAGGCATAAAAAACCGCCCATCTGGGCGGTTTTTTTGTGGATCGCGGTTCCCCCATGAACGGTATCAGCCTCAATAAAGGCTGAGTTCATAACGCTGGTACAGGGCCTGCACCCAGCCTTCGACATACATCGCCTGCAACTCCATCTGTAGGCGCTGCAACAGCGCAGGATCGAACTGCGGGTGGCAGGCGATATCTTCCATCAGCGTCAGAAACGGCAGCACCTCGCGCAACACCGGGTCGACAGCACGCGACCGCGCCACCGCCGCGCTGGTGGCCCATAGCCGTGCACGCTGGCGTTGCAGCATGCTCAGGTTGAGCGCCTCGTTATTCGAATAGATCACCTGCAAACCGGCACTTTGCAGATACTCGCCCGCCCCAGAGCCCTGATGACTGAGGATGCTCAACCCACGGGCCTGCTGCAGGCTGAACAACTGCAACTCATCCGTCGCCTGGGCATACAGGCCTAACCGGGAGATCAGCATCGGCCCGATCCACACATAACCCGGCTCACGCTCCTGTTGCCGCTCCACCAGCAGGGCACAGCTATTGGGCTGCTTCTGCACCTGGCGTAACGCCCGTTGCAAGGGCATGAAACGCAATTCATAGCTGCTCTCGGCGCGGCGAAACAGCTCCGCTGCCAACTCCGGCACCAAGCCCGTCCCCTGCCCATCTGTCCCCTGGGTGACTAACGGCGGCCGCTCCCAGGCAAATAGCAGCACCTGCGCATGCAGAGGCAGGCTGAAAAACCACAGGGCGATGACCCACACTCTAATCCCAGGCACGCAGGGCCTCCTGATAAGGCAAGGTACGCCCCGCTGGGCGCTCGTCGGCCAGCGCCGGCCAGGGCGCGCCGGGTTTGCTTAACCAGTCGGCCGGATCACCTTGAGGATTCATCTGTGGGGCGCAGGCATGCTGTTGCCGCGCGCCGAGTTGTTGTAAGTGCTGATCCAGGGCTGCCGCCAGGTTGCCCATGGCCTGACTGGCGCTGAGCTGACCACTGAGTGCCGGATACAACTGCCGCCACCAGTGGCTGGCCATACCACTGTAATCCGGCACATTGGCCCCGGTGGGCGTCCAACGCTGCGCGGCCGGGCTGCGATAAAACTCAACCAGACCGCCGAGCCTCGGTGCCGCATCGAGCAACGCGGGGGACTCAAGATCAGAGCGGCGGATGGGCGTCAGCCCAACCAGGGTCTTGCGCAAGGAAACCGACTTGGACACCACGAACTGCGCATACAGCCAGGCAGCCTGCCGCTGTTTCAGCGGCGTGGCCTTGAGCAGGGTCCAGGCCCCGACATCCTGATAGCCGGACTTCATGCCTGCCCGCCAGTAAGCACCGCGTGGCGAAGGCGCGACCCGCCATTTTGGCTTGCCGTCAGCATCCAGCATGGCACTGCCCGGCCGGGTGTAATCGGCGGTAAAAGCGGTGTACCAGAAGATCTGCTGAGCTATCTGGCCCTCGGCCGCGACATTGCCGGCCTGGTTGAAGCTCATCTGCTGCGCCTCGGGCGGCGCATAGCGTTTCAGCCAGTCGATGTATTGCCGCAAGGCATAGACCGCCGCCGGGCTGTCCAGCGCACCGCCACGGCTCATACTGGCCCCAGCAGGGCGACAGCCTTCGACGCGAATGCCCCAGTCGTCCACCGGCAAGCCATTGGGCAACCCCGTATCGGCTACCCCGGCCATCCCCAGCCAGGCATCGGATAGACGCCAGCCCAGGGACGGATCGAAGGCACCGTAATCCATATGGCCGTAGACCCGCTGGCCATCGATTTCGCGCACCTGCTCGCTGAAGAACGCCGCAATGTCTTCATAGGCCGACCAGTTCTGCGGCACGTCCAGCTCATAGCCATAACGTTCACGGAAAGCTTTGCGCAGCTCGGGCCGGGCGAACCAGTCCTGGCGATACCAGTAGAGATTGGCGAACTGCTGGTCAGGCAACTGATAGAGCTTGCCGTCCGGTGCAGTGACAAAAGGCAGGCCGATAAAATCAGCCAGATCCAGGCTGGGCAGGGTTACCGCTGCACCCTCACCCTGCATAAATGCCGAGAGCTCCAGCACCTGACCCTCGCGAAAATGCTGGCCGAGCAGGTCGCTGTCACTGATGTAGGCGTCATACAACGACAAACCGGTCTGCTGCTGGGCGCGCAGCTTGTTGACCACATCATCCTCACCACTGACCTCATGGATCACCCGGATCCCGGTGAGCTGACTGAACAGCGGAGCCAACACATTGGCCTCATACCAGTGTGTGTCGATGCGCTCGGCAATCACCCGAATCTGCGCCCCCTGAAAAGGGCGAGCGGCCTCGATAAACCATTGCAGCTCGGCTTGCTGTGCATCACGACTGAGGGAGCTGGGCTGTAACTCCGCCATCGCGTTGGCCAGTGGTTCGCCAGCCAGCGCGACGCCACTCAGGTACAACGCCACGGCGATTGCAATGCGCATGCACAACTCCACTGCTGATGTGCATTTCACTCTAGCCCAGCTTATGGCTTCAGTCGCAGTGAGTGAGCGCCATTGCGGGGCGCGCCTGGCGCAGTTAGTTGCTTAGCAATTCACCACCCGCTACAGCCGTGCTGAACTCGGCATCCTGCAAGGCCTGCTCGGCGGCATGCGCGGGCAGACGCAACGCCGTCCCGGGAAACTCGATGGCCGCCAGCGCGCCATGCTCATGGTTGTGCAGGATCAGCACCTGCTGATTTTGCAGGCAATCGAGAACCGCCAGCGACACCTGAAAGTTCGTCGACAGGCCCACTTCACAGATATCCGGCATGCGCTCGCGGCGCTCGTAGCCGCTGGCACGCTGCTCGTTGTATTTGGCCCAGACCAGGAGCACGGCGCCGATCAGCAGCGCCACCAGCAAATAGATCAGCAGGGTGTCCAGAGTCAGCAAAAACTCCGTGCCCAGCGACAACCGCGGCCCCTGCTGATCGTTGGCGATTACCGCAGCCACCCCCTGCACCAGCAGATAACCAAACCCTACCCAAGCAATCAGCGTCAGCAGGGCATCGATGCTGCGCGGTAGCCATTTTTGTTGCGTACGAATCAGCAGGCTCATGAGGCACTCCGTTTGATGCCGCGATCCGGGCTGACCCAGCGCGCGCGTTGCTGGCGACGCTTGAGCATGACCTTGGGAAAGCTGACCAGGGTGGTAAACAGGGTGAGCATCCAGAACGCCAGCGGGTACCAGATGATCCAGAACAGCGAGCGTGCCAGCCCTTGCTCATAGCGGCGCTCGATCAGCAGGCTGAGGCTGAACTGCACCAGGCACACGCAGGCCAGCACCAGCCCGGTAAAGGCCGGCGGCATCATGCTGGTGACTTGCAGGTTGGTCGGCAGCTCAACCACCTGACCCATCAGCCAGAGCAGAATCGACAGGGCAAAGGTGAAGGCCCAGACAGCCGACAGGCAAAACTCGATCAGCAGCGGCCACATGTAGCGAAAGCGCCAGACCCAGATGCTGCCGACGTTTTTCAGCAGCACTTCGGCACCGCCCTGGGCCCAGCGCAGGCGTTGCTTCCACAAACCGCGCAGGGTTTCCGGCATTAGAATCCAGCACAGCGCACGTGGTTCGTAGAAGATCGACCAGTGATCGAGCTGCAGCTTCCAGCTGACGTCGATGTCTTCGGTGATCATGTCGGCGCTCCAGTAGCCGATGCGATCCAGCGCGCTGCGGCGAAACGCGGCGATGACTCCGGAGACGGTAAACACCCGGCCGTAGACCCGCTGGGTGCGCTTGATCAGGCCGATGATCGAGGAGAACTCACCGACCTGGATGCGCCCGACCAGGGTCGAGCGGGTGCGAATACGCGGGTTGCCGGTGACTGCGCCCACCCGTGGGTTGTCGATCAGCGGCGCCACCAGATAAGCGGCAGCGTCCTGATCCAGCAGGGCATCGCCGTCGATGCACACCAGGTACTCGCTGCGCGCCGCCAGTGCGCCCATGCGCAGGGCCACTGCCTTGCCCTGGTTCTGCGCCAGGTGCAGCACACGCAGGCGCGGCTCTTCGGCAGCCAACTGATCCAACACGGCGCCGGTGTTGTCGCTGGAGCCGTCATTGATGGCGATCACTTCAATCGACGAATAGCGTTGTGCCAACGCCGCGCCGATGGTTTCACGCGCGTGCTCGCCTTCGTTGAAGCACGGGATCAGGATCGACACCAACGGCTCGCCGGCCAGCTCCGGCGGCATCACCTCGCCGGTATTGGACCAGGGCCAGTGGCGCTCCCAGTGCAGCCAGAAATAACAGCCACCGGTGATCCACAGCGCTGACATAAACAGCGGGTAGAAAAATACGAAGTCCAGCAGCACATCCCCGGTCAGGCTCAGCGCCACGCCCACCGGCGCGCCAAGCACCAGCAGGAGAATCAACAGGGCATAGATACGGTCAATCATGGCAACGGATACCAGGCATTGGAGAACGCCGGACGAATGCTCTGCACACGCGGCTGGTCATTGATGAAGTCGTCGGGGTAGTAGCCGTAGTTGCGCACGCCATTCCATTGCAGGCGGCGCATCCACTGGGCGAGCAGTTGGCTGTCGATCGGCCCGGCACTGCCACTGCGCCAGTCACGCGCCTGCAACTCGAACACCGTGCGCTGCAAGGCACCGGGACGTTTGGCAATCTGCTGCACCAGGTTGTCCAGCCAGGCATCGGCCTGCGCCTGCTCGACGCCTTCCATAAAGGGCATGGCCATCGGCGCGGTCCAGTCATAGCTGGCGAGGAAGTCGTCGAGGTTCTGCGCGAACCAGGTTTCGCTGTAGGGGTTGATGATCGGCTGGGCGTACATGTTGCGCGCCGTCTTCACCTGCGGCCCACGAATCGCGCGGACCTTGGCCGTCAGCTCGTTGGTAAAGTCGATCAGGTAGCGGCTCTTGAAGCGCGTCCAGCGCTGCAGGGTGTCCTCGTCACCGCGCAACAGGGCGATATCACCCGGCAGGCCAGCGGCGCGATAAGCCGCCAATGCCGCCGGGCTGGCATCTTCGAAATCCGACAGCAGTGCATCGTCGTGGTAGAGCACGCCGAAGAAGTTGGCGTGCCGCGCCAGGTCTTCGTAGATATCGCCGATCTGCTGGCGCACCGTCGGATCGAACGGCGACAGGCGGCGGTACTGCTCGGCATCCACTGCCGGCGCGCCATCCGCCGACCAGCGCTGCACCCGTGGCAGGCTGGCAGCCAGGTCAAAGCTGAGCACCGGCATCCAGGCGAACACTTCGACCTTGGCGCGGGTGCGCAGCTGCCAGGCCACGCGGTTGAACAGGTCGGCGCGCACCGGCAGGTGACGGTTGGGGAAGTACAGCGACTTGACCAGGCCATCGCCCTCGGGGTCGGCATAGGCCTGCAGAAACACCGTGGTAATGCGCAGATCGGCAATCCGCTGCACCAGTTTGCCGAGGTTGGCATCCATCTGCTGTGGGTCGGCGTCGTAGACATAATCCAGGTCAACATGCGCCACGCGCATCAGTTCTGCTTCTTCCACCGAGCTGATAGCGGCGGCAAAGCGACTGGTGTCCGGGTCGCCATTGAGCAGAAAACGCGGCCCCTGCTGCAGGCTGGCGAAGGCGCTCAGGCCATCTTCCAGGGTCAGTGCCAGCTCGTAGCCGTTGTCACCGACGATCCTCAACGCCGTGCCGCTGGCCGCACCATAAGGCCAGACCCAGACGCGCGGCGCACGGCCGCTGGCAGCCTCGATCTTGGCGCTGATGCGCGCCACATCCTGACCGATGCGCGCGCTGTACTCGGCGTCGCTCTCATAGCGTTTCTGCTGCGGGTCGTACAAACGCGTCACGGCGGCCGGCTGCACATTACCCTGGGGGTTGGCCAAGGCGCCGTAGTGCAGTGCATCCGTGTGCGCAGCAATCTCCACCAAACCGCTGGCGGCAATGTCATGGATTTGCGCCCAGGTTACAAAACGCTCACGCGCCACTGGCAGGCCGCCGAAATCCACCGGACGATCGGCCGGCGTGTCCATCCAGACGCCCACCGGGGCCAGTACGGCAGGCCACTGATAGGCTTTGAGGATCGGCAAAACACGGGTGTAAAAGCTGCTGTAACCGTCATCAAAACTCAACAGCACGGCCTTATCCGGCAGCGCCGGGCCACCCTGACGGGCCGCCAGCAGTTGATCCACCGACACCGCCTGGTAACCGTTGGCCTTGAGCCAGGCCAGCTGTTCGATCAGATTGGCGGTGCGCACCGACATATAGGCCTGGCTGGCATCGGCATCCTCCACGTCGTGATAGGCCAGCGCCAGCACCTTGCCCTGCGGCCACGGGCTTTCACCTGCCGCCTGCATCCGCTGCTGCGGCGGGGTGAAGGGCGGAGCGGAAACGGCGCAAGCGCCGAGCAACAAAGCGACCAGCCCGAGCAGGCCGCAGCGGGAAAAAAAAACCATGGGGGGAAATCCTTAAAAGCGGTAATTGACGTCGAACAGCACGCGCACTTCCTGCTCGCGCTCACCGTCGTAGGCACGACTCAGGGCGGAGATGGCCAGGCCGCCATCGAAACGGTCGGCGAAACGCAGACGCTGGCCATAACTGATCAGGCCGACGGCATCGGTGCCGTAGCCGCGCTGGCTGTTGCTGCCCGCGCCCAGTTCAGCCTGCTGACTCCAGACCGTCTGGTAACGCCGATACAGGGTGTGCGACAGCTTTACGCTGGGCAGCACACTGAACTCGGCCTCGGGATTGAAGTACGGCACTTCATCCGAGCCACTGTTGCCGCTTACGCCCACTTCCAGGCCCAGGTCGGCCTGCCAGGTCGGTGCGGTGTAGAAGCGCTGGCTGCCATCAAGCAGCAGGCCATAGCGGTTGTTGCCATCACTGAAATGCGCGGTATTGACCGACGCACGCCACTCGCGTCGCTCATCACCGCGCCAGCGCAGGTAGCCACTCAGGCTGTCGGCCGTGATATCGGCATTCAACGCACGCAACGGCGTATCGCTGGACAGATGCTGCGCCGACCAGCCGTACTGCCAGTGGTCGTCGATATCGTGGCTGCCACTCAGGCGCAAACCCAGCGGGTTGCCATGCCCGAAGTCATGGCGCGACAGCTCGGCCTCGACGGTGTGGTTGCGTACCCGCCATTCGGCACCGGTGCGCAGCCAGCGGTGCTGGCCGCGCCCTTCCTCGAAATCACCGGTGGCATAACCGCCGCCGACAAACAGCCGCCAGTCATCCTGCAAGGGCGCGCTGTACAGGGTGGTGTCGATGCCCAGGTCATTGCCGCCGGAAACACTGCTGCCCGAGCCCAGACCGCGGTAGCCGGAAACTTGCAGCTCAGCCATATGATGCACCTGGCGCAAGCGCTGCAGCCGCTGCGCCTGCAGGCTTTCCGGGTAACGCTGGATCACGTCATCGGCGAGCAGATCCAGCTGTCGCCATTCCTGCAGCTCCAGTGCCGCCAGGCCCTGCTCGACCTCCAGGGCAAGGTTGCGCGGGGCGGTACTTTCCACCACTTTCAACTCATCCTCGGCGCGCCGCGGCCAGCCACGCGCCAGGTACAGGCCGGCGCGCGCGGTGCGCAGGGCACTGTTGTTCGGCGCATTGTCGGCCAGTTGCGCGTAGGCCTGCTCAGCGGCGGGGGTGTCATTCACCTGCAGGTAGGCAGTGGCACGCAGCTCCTGAGCTTCCAGCCAGCGTGCATTGGGTTCCGCCTCGGGGTTGCCGAGCAGGTACAGGCGTGGCGGCTGCTGCGCAGCCAACTGCTCGGCCTGTTGCTGCGCGGCGTCCAGCTGTTCGCTTTCCACAAGGGCGTAAAACAGGCTGCGCTGATCTTCCAGCCACTCGGGGTGCTTGTCGTTTTCGCCGGCCAGGACCTGGCGATAGAGTTCGGCGGCCTGCTCGGGCTGACGCAGATAGAGCATGGCGGAGGCCACCCAACGCAGTGCATAGCCTGGCAGCTCGACCTGTTCAGTTTGCAACTGCTGGTACTGCGCCAGCACCTCGCGCATCCGCACCCGTGCATGCAACGCCCCCAGGCGGTCGATGCGCACGCGCCGGCTGTCCGCCTCGGCCTCGGGCTGCTCGGCCCAACGCTGCAATAACTGCTCGGCCTCGGCCAGGGCGCGGTCGGCGATCTGAAAGCGCTCGCCTTCGCTGCGCGTGGCCATGTCCGCCAGACGCACCTGCTCAGCGAGCACATCGCCCTGCAACTGACGCACCTGGGCCGCGTCCAGCAGGCCCGAGTAGCGCTGATTCAGGGCCAGGGCCTGCTGTGGCAAACCGGCACGCTGCAGGCTCAGCAGGTACTCGCGCGCCACATCGGCGCGCCCCGGAGCCAGGTCATGGGCGCGGTCGATTTCGTACAGCGCGGCATAACGCTGACCCGCGCTCAGGTAGGCATAGCCGAGCACCAGGCGGCGTTCGGCATCCTCCTTGGCCTGATTCACCAGCGCCTGGCCCTGAGCAATCGCCGCAGCGTGTTGCCCGGCATCGGCCAGGGTCATGACCTGGCCGAGCAGCAGCCCCTGGTGCTCGGCAAAGCGCGCCAGCCCCTGCCGATAAACCGCCAGGGCGACCGGCCACTGGCGCAGGTTGCGGTAAGCACGCGCGACAACGGCCAGGGCATCGGCCGACAGCATCTGTGCGCTTGCCTGCTGCTCATACAGCGCAACCACTTCTGCGTCCTCACCGGCCCAGCCGGCAATCAGCAGGTGATCATTCAGGTAACGCGGCGATTGCCAGTTGGCCTGCTGCGCGCGCAAAAAACTCAAGGCCGGCTGGTAGTCACCGCTACGCGCACGCTCAAGCAGGGCGTCATAGGCCGGCTGGCCCTGCACCCAGGCGCTGAACAACAAGGCGGAACACAACAGGCTGGTTTTTTCACAGATCAAGCGGCGAGTCGCGCTTACAGCTACGCGGCTGGTCTTTACATCTAAGGTCACGGACTACGTCCCTGTATTGACTGGGTTACAACAAGGCACAGGCTGTGCAAAGGCATTTTTTTGACATCGGCGCGCATTATGCCACAGCAAAACCATTTTTCTGACGTTTTACTGACGAAACGCCAGCAGTAACTCAGGCAGATCCATAAGCCTTTGATCTGATGAAGAAAGTTTTTTTGACGCTACCGGGATAAACGGTATCTAGACTTACGTCCAATGGCGCAGGCGGCCGCACCAGCCGACCATGGATACTCAGAAAACTGTGAGATCGCCCATGAGCACAGCGGACGCATTCGCCCAGGCAGGCAAGACGGCGGTGCTGCAGAACATCCATGGCACCATGGCTTTTCTGCAGAAATTTCCGCCGTTCAACCAGATGGATACCGCCCACCTGGCGTATCTGGTGGAGAACTGTCAGCTGCGCTTTTATGGCGAAGGTGAAACCATCATCAAGCCGACCGACGGCCCGGTTGAGCACTTCTTTATCGTCAAACAGGGCCGCGTGCATGGCGAGCGCCCGCATTCGGCGCGGCGCGGCACGGAAACCACCTTCGAGATCACCACCGGCGAATGCTTCCCGCTGGCTGCGCTGATCGGCGAACGCGCCACCCGTACCGAACACCTGGCCGCCGAGGACACCTTCTGCCTGCTGCTGAACAAGCCGGCATTTATCAAGCTGTTCTCGCTGTCCAACCCGCTGCGCGACTTCGCCCTGCGCGGAGTCAGCAGCCTGCTCGATCAGGTCAACCAGCAGGTGCAGATGCGCGCGGTGGAAACCCTCGGCGCGCAATATTCGCTCGATACCCGCCTCGCTGAACTGGCCATGCGCAACCCGATCAGCTGCGCCCCGGACATGCCACTGCGTGATGCCGTGCAGCTGATGCATGAACAGCAGGTCGGCAGCATCGTGATTGTCGACCCGGCCCTGAAACCACTGGGCATTTTCACCCTGCGCGACCTGCGCCGCGTGGTGGCCGATGGCGTCGATCTGACCCAGCCCATCGACTGCCTGATGACTCAGTCGCCCTTCCATCTGCCACCGGATGCCAGCGCCTTCGACGCCGCCATCGCCATGACCGAGCGGCATATCGCCCACGTCTGCCTGGTGGAGAACGAGCAGCTGTGTGGGGTGATCTCCGAGCGCGATCTGTTCAGTCTGCAGCGCGTCGACCTGGTACATCTGGCGCGCACCATTCGCCATGCCGGACGGGTAGAAACCCTGGCGGCGCTGCGCAGCGATGTACGGCAACTGGTCGACAGCATGCTGGCTCACGGCGCCAGCTCGACGCAGATCACCCAGCTGATCACCCTGCTCAACGACCACACCGTATGCCGGGTAATCGAACTGACTCTGGAGGATATGGGCGACCCTGGTGTGCCGTTCACCTGGCTGGTATTCGGCAGCGAAGGCCGCAGCGAACAGACCCTGCACACCGATCAGGACAACGGCATTCTCTTCGAAGCCGCCGACGCAACCGAGGCCGCCGCCATTCGCGCACGCCTGCTGCCACTGGCCCAGGAGATCAACCAGCGTCTGGCGCAGTGCGGCTTTACCCTGTGCAAGGGCAATATCATGGCCGGCAACCCCGAGCTGTGCCTGTCGCGCCAAGAATGGGCGCGGCGCTTCAGCAGCTTCGTGCAGGAAGCCACGCCGGAAAATCTGCTGGCCTCCAGCATCTATTTCGACCTGCGCGCGGTGTGGGGCGAGCCGCAGGGCTGCGAGCAGCTGCGCCAGGGCTTGTTGCTGCAGGTGGCTGGCAATAGCCTGTTCCAGCGCATGCTGGCCGAGAATGCCCTGCGCCAGCGCCCGCCGGTTGGGGTGTTCCGTGACTTCGTGGTGGCCAGCAAGGGGGCCGAAAAGGACACCCTGGATCTCAAGGTGCAGGGCCTGACGCCCTTTGTCGACGGCGCGCGTCTACTGGCCCTGGCCCAGGGTGTAGCGGCCGTAGGCACCCTGGAACGGCTGCGTGCACTGATCCGCCAGGGGGTGATCGATGCCCAGGATGGTGCCGCCTACGAAGAGGCCTACCATTACATCCAGCAAGCGCGTCTGCAGCAGCATCAGCTGCAGGCACGCAATGGTCAGCCCTACTCCAACCGGGTCGATCCTGATCACCTCAACCACCTCGACCGACGCATTCTGCGCGAGTCCTTCCGCCAGGCGCAGCGGCTGCAGAGCAGCCTGGCTACGAGGTACCAACTATGAGCAAGTTCACCTGGTTTAGCGGGCGCGGCCCGGCCCTGACGCAACTGCAGCTGGAGCGGCGCAGCCAACTGGCCGAACCCTGCGCATTGGATGAGCGCCCGCTGCAGCAGCAGCGCTTGGTTATCCTCGACCTGGAAACCAGCGGCCTGAACATGCGCCGTGATCAGGTGCTGTCGATTGGTGCGGTGGTGATCAACAACGGCGCCATCGACCTTGGCCAGCAGTTCGAATGCACCCTGCAGCGTCCGGATCATCAGGCCAGCGCCAGCACCCTGATTCACGGCATCGCCCCCAGCGCGATCGCCAATGGCGTGGAACCCGCTGAAGCGCTGCTGAATTTTATGGAGTTTGTCGGCGACAGCCCGCTGCTGGCCTTTCATGCCGAATTCGACCAGCGCATGCTCGCTCGCGCACTCAAGCAAAGCCTGGGCTATCGCTTGCGCCATGCCTTCTTTGATGTCGCCGAGATCGCCCCACTGGTCTGCCCCAAAGCCAATCTGCCCCACGCTGGGCTGGACGACTGGACGCAGCATTTCGGCCTGCAAGTGCAGCAACGTCACCATGCCAGCGCCGATGCCCTGGTGACTGCCGAGCTGGCGCTGATCCTGTTCAGCAAGGCGCGTCAGCAGCAGCTCGACAGCCTGCCGGCGCTGTTGCAGCAACTCAACAGCCGCCGCCGTCAGCGCGCGCATTCGATGTAAGAGCCCTTTTACAAGGCTATGTACCCATTGCGTGTTGCGCGGCGATAAGGCGTAGGTTGGCGTTGAGCGCAGCGAAGCCCAACAGATTGCAGCCTGTCTCGTTGGGCTTCGTCGCGCTGCTCCTCAACCCAACCTACACATGCAACCCTGCGCTGAAGCGTAAGACGCGCTCTACCCAGTGCATGTAATACGAAATTGGGACATAGCGTTTAACAACCGGCCCTGTAGGAGCGGGCCATGCCCGCGAAACTGCGATCAACACGATCGCACGCATGGCGTGCGCCTATAGGTCTCTCATCAACAAGCCATATTCCAGCTGCACCTCAGGCGGTACCGGCAGGTACAGCACATGGCCGTCGCCCGGGGCGACCGCCATGCCGTGGCCCTGGCGGTTTTCCAGCTGGTCCAGGGTAAAGCGCAGATTGCCCTGAGGCGTCATCAGCTCCAGGCCATCGCCGACGGCAAAGCGGTTCTTTACCCGCACTTCAGCCAGCTCACCACGGCGCTCGCCGGTCAGCTCACCGACAAACTGCTGCTGATCCGACACCGAGCTGCCGCGCTCGTAGTTCTGATATTCGTCGTGCACATGACGGCGCAGAAAACCCTCGGTGTAACCACGATGGGCGAGCGATTCCAGAGTGCCCATCAGGCTCTTGTCGAAGGGTTTGCCCGCCAGCGCATCATCAATCGCCTTGCGGTACACCTGGGCGGTGCGCGCCACATAGTAGTGGGACTTGGTGCGGCCCTCGATCTTCAACGAGTGCACACCCATGCGCACCAGGCGCTCGACATGCTGCACAGCACGCAGGTCCTTGGAGTTCATGATGTAGGTGCCGTGCTCGTCCTCAAAGGCGGCCATCTGCTCGCCAGGCCGACTGGCATCTTCCAGCAGAAACAACTGCTCGGTCGGCGCGCCCACACCCAGAGTCGGCTCGACCAGCTGTACCACATCGCCCAATTCGCTCTCGACCGCTGGCTTGGCGGAGTATTGCCAGCGGCAGGCATTGGTGCAGCTGCCCTGATTGGGATCGCGCTTGTTGATATAGCCCGACAGCAGGCAGCGTCCGGAATAGGCCATGCACAAGGCGCCATGGACGAAAACTTCCAGCTCCATGTCCGGCACTTCATTGCGGATTTCGCCAATTTCCTCCAGCGACAGCTCGCGCGACAGAATCACCCGGGAGAGGCCCTGTTGCTTCCAGAACTGCACGCTGGCCCAGTTCACCGCATTGGCCTGCACCGACAGGTGAATCGGCATCTGCGGGAAGTGCTCACGCACCAGCATGATCAAACCGGGGTCGGACATGATCAGCGCATCCGGGCCCATCAGCACCACCGGCAGCAGGTCGCGCAGAAAGGTCTTCAGCTTGGCGTTATGCGGCGCGATGTTGACCACCACATAGAACTGCTTGCCCTGGGCATGGGCCTCGCGGATGCCCGCCTCAAGATTGGTGTGATCGAACTCGTTGTTGCGCACCCGCAGGCTGTAGCGCGGCTGCCCGGCGTACACCGCATCGGCGCCGTAGGCGAAGGCGTAACGCATGTTCTTCAGGGTGCCAGCTGGCGAGAGCAGCTCGGGATAACGCGGAGTCGGTGCCATGGATAAAACGCTCAGCCAACAGGGCGGGCCACTCTAGCGCGCGGGCGGTCAGCGGCTATTGATCTGCATCTATGTCATGGCGCTGGCAGGGCACGCGCAACCACCCATCGCGGCAGCGCATCGGCTGATTGCAGCGCAGGGGGCGGCGCTGTCATCATATGCGAATAATTCTTGATTTGTTTCCTATCTCCTATTGCGAGGTCCGCGTGTCGGCCGGCGATTCCACCCACCAGCAAGTTGTCGGTCTGTTCTATCGCGATCACCGTGACTGGCTGCTCGGCTGGCTGCGCAAAAGCCTGTACAGCCCGGAACGCGCCGAAGACCTCAGTCAGGACACCTTTGTCCGCCTGCTTGGGCGTAGCGATCTGGACCAGGCCCGCGAGCCGCGCGCGTTGCTGACCACCATCGCCAAGGGACTGCTGATCGATCACTTCCGCCGCAGCGCGCTGGAACGGGCTTACTTGGAAGAACTCGGCCAGCAACCGCACGACGTGCAACCCAGCGCCGAAGAACAGGCGTTGGCCCTGGACGCGCTGCGCGAGATCGACCGCCTGCTCGGCCAGCTGTCGAGCAACGCCCGCGCAGCCTTTCTGCATAACCGCCTGGACGGCATGGGCCACGCGGAAATCGCCGAGCGCCTCGGCGTTTCCGTCTCCCGCGTGCGCCAGTATCTGGCCCAGGGGCTGCGCCAGTGCTACATCGCCCTTTACGGAGAGCCGCAATGAGCGCGGTATCAGCCCAGGTGCTGGATGCCGCCATCGAATGGCAACTGTGCCTGGACTCCGGCACAGTCAGCGCGGAACAACAGCATGCGTTCGCCGCATGGCTGGCGGCGCATCCCGAACATGCGCGGGTCTGGCAGCAACTCAATGGCCTGGATATCCGCCTGGCTTCGGCTGCCGCAGCGCCGGCGCGCCAGGCCTTGCTGCACAGTGCGCGCAGCAGAGGTCTACGGCGTATGGGCGGCACCGCACTCGGCCTGCTGCTGAGCAGCGCCCTGGCGCTCGGCCTGTTGGCGCAGCAACGCCCGCTTGGCGATTACCTGGCCGATGAACACACCGGCCGTGGCGAACAGCGCGAGCTGCTGCTCAGCGACCACAGCCTGGTGCGCCTGAACAGCGCCAGCGCCGTGGATATCCAATTCAGCGACAGCCAGCGCGCGGTGCGCCTGCACAGCGGTGAAATCCTCGTGCAGACCGCGCACGGTGATTCGCGCCCCTTTGTGGTGCTGACTGAGCACGGCAGCCTGCGCGCCCTCGGCACACGCTTTCTGGTACGCCGCGAAGGCAACAGCACGCGCCTGACCGTGCTGCAGTCGGCCGTCGCCGCACACCCGGCCGAAGGCAGCAGCGAACGCATCATCCACAGCGGCGAACAAGTGCTGATGCAACGCCAACGCCTTGGCAGCGTGCTGCCTGCGCCACTCAGCGCGGCGGCCTGGAGCCACGGCATGCTGGTGGCCGACAACCTGCGCCTGGAAGACCTGCTCAACGCCCTCGGCGAATACCGCAGTGGCTACCTGGGCCTCGACCCGAGCCTGGCCGACCTACGCATCAGCGGCAGCTTCCCCCTGCACGACAGCGACAAGGCCCTGGCGGCGCTACCACCGAGTTTGCCGGTGAAAATCGAACGCGTTGGCAACTGGTGGACCAAGGTTGTACCTGCTGCGCAGTAAGCGGCCGGCTAACAACCAGGTGGACAGGGGCTAAAGCCCCTCCCACAAAGAACCGGCACCCGCTCAGGGATCGACAGCAGCGTCTTTAAATCTCGCAAAAAAAAATTTCAAACAGCCCTGTCACTTTTCCACTCTGCTTCGGCAACAGGTCATTGAGATGCATTCCCGCTTAGGAGAGTTTCGTAATGACCCGCGCCCTGCCCCTGTTTCGCCCCGGCCTGCTGGCCGCTGCCATCAGCCTCGCCAGCGTCTGCACACCGGCCCTGGCGGATAGCTACCAGCTGCCAGCCGCCCCCCTGGCTAGCACCCTGACGCAAATCGCCAGCCAGGCTGGCATCGTCCTGAGCATCGACCCGGCGCTGACCGCAGGCAAGCAATCGGCCCCGGTGACAGGTGATTACGACGCCCTCGACGCCCTGCACCAGGCGCTGCAAGGCAGCGGCCTGCAGCTGCAACAGAACAGCGCCGGCAGCTACAGCCTGGCGCCCGTGCCGCAAGCCGCTGTGGCCTTGCCGGACGTTACGGTGACCGCCGCGCAGAATGTGGAAAGCGCCTGGGGCCCTGCGCCCGGCTACCTGGCTTCACGCACCGCGGCCGGCAGCAAGACCGACACGCCCCTGCTGGAAGCACCGCGCTCGATCTCGGTGGCCACCCGCGAGCAGATGCAGGATCGTGGCGTGCACAGCCTCGATGACGCGGTGAAATACATGCCGGGCATCGTCTCCAGCAGCTTTGGCAGCGACACCCGCTACGACTGGATGCGCGTGCGCGGCTTCGAGCCGACCCACTTCCTCGACGGCCTGCCGCTGCCCCGTGGCGTATACGCCAACCCGAAACCGGAAACCTGGAACCTCGACCGCCTGGCCCTGCTTCGCGGCCCGGCGTCGTCAGTCTATGGCCAGACGCCGCCCGGCGGCCTGCTGGATATGGTCAGCCGTCGCCCGAACGCCGAGACCGCCCATGAGATCGAAGTGCAGTACGGCAGCGACAACCATCGCCAGATCAACTTCGCCAGCACCGGCACGCTCGACGAGCAGGGCCAGTTCCTCTACGGCATCAGCGGCGTGGTACGTGACAGCGGCACCCAGATCGATAAGGTCGACAACAAGCGCTACAACATCGCACCCAGCCTGACCTGGAATATCGACCCCGATACCAGCCTGACCCTGCTGTCGCAGTTCACCCACGACGATACCGGCACCACCAGCCAGTTCCGCCCAATCCAGGGCACCAAGATCGATATGCCGTTTGGCAAAATCTCTCACCACAAGAACCTGGGCGATCCTGACTACGACTACTACGACCGCACTTACTACGCCCTGGGCTACGCCTTCGAGCATCGGTTCAACGACGTCTGGCAGTTCCGCCAGAACCTGCGCTACACCAAGTCCGACCTGTCGTTCCAGACCGTCACCGTTGGCTCCTACCCCTGGACCCTGATGGACAACGACGGCAACATCGGCCGCGGCACCACCAACACTGAGGAAGACATCAGCCAGTTCGCGGTGGACAACAACTTCCAGGCCGACTTCGCCACTGGCGAAATCAACCACACCCTGCTGCTCGGCCTCGACCACCAGCGCATCGACACCAACTACATGTCAGTCTTCGGTACCGCGCCGGCCATCAACGTCAACAACCCGGTCTACGGCCAGCCGATCACCCGCCCGTCGCGCGCCCTGGCGTTCTACGACTACAACCAGAAGTCCCACCAGACTGGCCTCTACGTCCAGGATCAGATGGCCCTCGACCAGTGGCGTCTGACCCTTGGCGGGCGCGAGGACTGGGTGCACACCGGCACCACCTTCCTCAACAAGAACGACGCCACCAACACCGAGCGCGACAAGGCCTTCAGTGGCAACGCGGCCCTCAGCTACGTATTCGAGTCGGGCTTCACCCCCTACCTGTCGTACGCCGAGTCGTTCCAGCCGACCAGTAACGCCACTGCCTCGCCGACCGAGTCGTACAAGCCGACAGAAGGCAAGCAGTGGGAGCTGGGCGTGAAATACCAGCCAACCGGCAGCGACATCCTGCTGAGCGCGGCCGTCTACGACCTGACCCAGCAAAACGTGTCGGTCACCAACCGCATCGGGGGCGTAGCCGTCACCAGCCAGACCGGCGAAGTGAAGGTCAAGGGCCTGGAACTGGAAGCCGTGGGCAACGTCACCGACAACCTGAAGGTGGTCGCCTCCTACACGCAGGCGAAGTCTGAAGTGCAAGACGGTGAGTTCAAGGGCAAGCGCCTGCAGCTGATGCCCAATCGCCAGGCCTCGCTGTGGGCCGACTACACCTGGCACAACGGCATACTCGACGGTTTCGGCATCGCCGCTGGCGCTCGCTACACCGGCAACACCTTCGGTGACCAGGCCAACTCCGAGCTTGGCTTCGCCAAGTCCTACACCGTGTTCGATGCAGCCGTGCACTACGACCTCGGCCGCCTGGACAACAGCCTCAGCGGCGCATCGCTGGCGCTCAACGCAAGCAACCTGTTGAACAAGGACTACATCTCCACCTGCGACAGCTACTACTGCTATTACGGCGACCAACGCAGCGTAGTCGCCAGCGCCACCTACAAGTGGTAAGCCACTGAGTCTTAACCCGCGCGCCATCGAGGCCGCCCCATGGGCGGCCTTCGGCTTTTGGAAAAGCCTATGAAAAGCACCACCATCCGCCGCTGGTCTGCCGTGCACACCTGGACCAGCCTGATCTGCACCCTGTTTCTGCTGATGCTGGCCCTCACCGGGCTGCCGCTGATCTTCCACCACGAGCTGGAGCACCTGCTCGGTGAGGCGCCAGAGCTGCGCGAGTTGCCCGCCGACACAGCGCACCTGAGCCTGCAGCAACTGGTCGAGGCCGCCGAGCGGCATCGACCGAGGGAAGTGGTGCAGTACTTCGGCTTCGAGGACGACGAGCCCAACGGCGTGGTGGCAATTACCGCCGCCACCGCTGGCACCGAGCCGAATTCCTCGCACACTTTTATGCTCGATGCCCGCAGCGGCGAGGCAGTGGAGATGCCAGCGGCCAACGGCGGCCTGCTGATGGTCATTCTGCGTTTGCACGTGGATATGTTCGCCGGCCTACCCGGCAAGCTGTTGCTGGCGTTTATGGGCCTGCTGTTCGTGGTGGCGATCATCTCCGGTGTGGTGCTCTACGCACCCTTTATGCGCCGACTGAAATTCGCCGAAGTGCGTCGGGAGAAAGCCACCCGCACACGCTGGCTCGACCTGCACAACCTGATCGGCATCGTCACCCTGACCTGGGCACTGGTGGTGGGCGTGACCGGGGTGATCAGCGCCTGCGCCGACCTGCTGATCAGCGCCTGGCGCACCGAAGCCCTGGCGGCGATGGTCGCGCCGTACCGCGATGCGCCGCCGTTGACCGAGCGTGCGCCCGTCAATCAGGTACTGACGATTGCCGCGCAGGCCACGCCGGAAATGCAGCCGGACTTTATCGCCTTCCCCGGTACGCGCTTTTCCAGCGAGCACCATTACAGCGTGTTTATGAAGGGCAATACGCACCTCACCGCGCACCTGTGGACGCCGGTGCTGATCGATGCGCGCAGCCTGGACGTCACCGCCATCGGCCAACGGCCCTGGTATATGGATGCGCTGTCGATGTCGCAGCCGCTGCACTTTGGCGACTACGGCGGCATGCCGATGAAAGTGCTCTGGGCGGTGCTGGATGTGCTGACCATCATCGTGCTCGGCAGCGGCCTGTACCTCTGGTGGGTACGCCGGCGTAGCCCGGCTACAGCGCGTGAACGCACGGAGGCTGCAGTATGAACTGGCGTCAATCGACCTTCGCCCTGCCGCTGCTGATCGGCCTGATCAGCGCCATCGGCCTGATCAGTGCGCTTTTGGGTGATGGTGGGTGGGATGCCGTGGCCTGGCTCGGCCTGGGCATCCCGGCCGCACTGGGAAGCTGGCCACTGCTGCGCAGGTAGCTAGCCGATACGTTGGCACGCGCGCCACAGACACCTGCGGCACAGCGCGTTGGCCCGCCGCTTACTTGCAGGCCCGCAGATAGAGCGCGTCGTCAGTGGCAATGCGCTTGAGCTGAGCCAGTTGCGGCTTGCTCTGTTCATCTAGCGGCAGTAACTCGGCGCTGCTGCAGTTGAGCAGATGCGGCTGAAAACTGACGTGATCGATATGCTGCTTCTCAAAACGGTACAGGTTGAAAACCGCCAGGCGGTTGCCGTCCGCTTCCTGGTGTACCAGGCTTTTGCTATCGAGCACGGTAAAGGCCGTGGTCATCGGCCAGACATAACTCCAGGGGCGCCAGAACACCTCACCAGACTCACTGGCCACCAGCACAGCCTCAGCCGGCTGACGCTGCACCTGATGGTCAAACCAGGAGTATTCGTAATAGATCTGGTAGCCCAGCATACCCAGCCCACCAAACAGCGGAATGATCCAGCGCGGCAGCTTGTTGCGCGTGAGTTTGCGCAACAGCAGGGCAATACCGGCAGCACCAAGGCCGGATACCACAATGGCAAGCAAGGTCCACAACATAGGCTTGTTCCCGAAAAAAGACGGGCCTCCAATGGAGGCCCGTCGGTAAGACCCTAAATCAGGTCCGGATTATGCTTAGTGGCTCAGCGCGGCACCAGCACCTTTGGGGGTCCGTACACTTTCCACCAGGTCCTGGATTTCCTTGGGCGGAGCGACGGTGACCATCGATACGCCGTAGGCCACGGCGAAGTTGATCAGGGCGCCGACAGAACCGAAGGAAGCCGGGGAGATGCCCATAAACCACTGGTCCGGGGTGTTAGGCAGCATGTTGGTCTCGGGAATGAAGAACCAGCCGAGGTAGGTGAAGATATACAGCAGCGTCACCACCAGACCGGCAACCATGCCGCAGATCGCGCCCTTGTCGTTCATGCGCTTGGAGAAGATCCCCATCATCAGCACCGGGAACAGCGTCGCCGCAGCGATACCGAAGGCCAGTGCCACCACCTGCGCGGCGAACCCGGGTGGATTCAGGCCCAGATAGGTCGCCAGCAAAATCGCGCAGGCCATGGAGATTCGCGCAGCGCGCATCTCATTCTTCTCGCTGATCTTCGGATTGATCAGGGTCTTGATCAAGTCATGACTGATCGCCGAAGAAATCGCCAGCAACAATCCCGCAGCGGTCGACAGTGCCGCGGCAATGGCGCCCGCTGCGATCAGACCGATAACCCAACCAGGCAGGTTGGCGATTTCCGGGTTGGCCAGCACCAGGATGTCATTGTTCACGGTCAGCTCGTTGCCCTTCCAGCCACGCGTTTCGGCGGTTGGGGTGAAGGCAGGTGCGGCATCGTTGTACATCTGGATGCGACCGTCAGCGTTCTTGTCTTCCCATTTGATCAGACCGGTCTGTTCCCAGGTCTTGACCCACTCCGGACGCTCTTCATAGGCCAGGGCCGGGGCAGATGCGCCTTCCGGATAAATGGTGGTGACCAGATTCAGACGCGCCATCGAAGCTACAGCCGGAGCAGTGAGATACAGCAGCGCGATAAAGATCAGGGTCCAGCCAGCGGACCAGCGCGCATCAGCCACTTTCGGTACGGTGAAGAAGCGAATGATCACGTGCGGCAGACCGGCAGTACCGATCATCAGCGACATGGTGAACAGCACCATGTTCAGCTTGCTGGTGGTGTCCGCAGTGTAGGCGGCAAAGCCCAGGTCGCGTACCACTTCGTCGAGCTTCTGCAGCAGTGGCAGGCCGGAATCGACATGGTCACCGAACAGGCCCAGCGGCGGAACCGGGTTACCGGTCAGCTGCAGGGAGATAAAGATGGCCGGAATGGTGTAGGCAATGATCAGCACCACGTACTGCGCCACCTGGGTGTAGGTGATGCCCTTCATGCCACCGAATACGGCGTACGCGAACACCACGGCCGCGGCGATCCAGATACCGGTGGAGTTGCTCACCTCGAGGAAACGCGAGAAGGCCACACCGGCACCGGCCATCTGGCCGATCACGTAGGTCACGGAGATGATCACCAGGCAGATCACCGCAGTCAGACGTGCACCACGGCTGTAGAAGCGGTCACCGATAAAGTCCGGCACAGTGAACTTGCCGAATTTGCGCAGGTAGGGTGCCAGCAGCATCGCCAGCAGTACATAGCCACCGGTCCAGCCCATCAGGAAGGACGAGTTGGCATAACCGCCAGCGGCGATCAAGCCGGCCATGGAAATAAAGGAAGCAGCAGACATCCAGTCAGCGGCAGTCGCCATGCCGTTAGTGACCGGATGGACACCACCGCCGGCAACGTAGAACTCTTTAGTGGAACCGGCACGCGCCCAGATGGCGATGCCGATATAGAGCGCGAAAGACGCCCCCACGAACAACATGTTGATCATGAACTGGCTCATGGACCTACTCCTCGACGCCGAATTCTTTATCGAGTTTGTTCAATCTCCACGCGTAGTGAAAAATGAGCCCGATAAAGACCAGGATGGAACCTTGCTGGGCAAACCAGAATCCGAGGTCGGAGCCGCCAACGGAGATCCCTGCGACCAGGGGGCGCAAGATCATGGCGAAGCCAAAGGAAACCAGCGCCCAGACGATCAGGCTCCAGGTGATGAGCCGCACATTGGCTTTCCAATAGGCTGCGGTATTTGATTTTTCAGAAGTCATAGACGCCTCCGGTTATTGTTATTCTGATGCAGCTTCAAGCTAGCAGCAGGCCAGCACCGGCCGACAGCTAGACATTGGTATTAGCCGCCTGAACGCACTCCGGAAGAAAATTTTTATCCTTGCATAACAATAAGTTAGCCAAACACACGACAAGACCGAGGTCAGTGCTAGGACGTTAGTCGAATGACATAACAGGCGCGCCCCGCTCAACCCCCTCGATAAACACCTGCACCACGCTCCCAGGCACGCCGTTATCCAGACCGCACAGCGCATCACCCACTGCTGCAGATTTGCCCGTTGTGCGCGTTGTCGGCTGGCTCGCCGCAACCGCAAACAGGCGGGCAATCTGCCGCGCCAGCAGGTGTCCGGCGCGCGACTCTTCGCGTAACCCGATATGCCCGCTCATCGCACATACCACAGGCGAAAGAAGCCCAGCGCCAGCAGCAGGCCAACCTGGCCCAGCGCCGTGCACAGGCTGAGGAACGACTGCACGGCCTGATTTTGTGTGGCATTGGCTTGCCCGGTCAGGCCGTCCCAGAAGGCATCCGGCAACAGCACCAGACTCAGCTGCGCCATAGGTTGGCCGGTTAGCTGCAGGCCCTTGATCAGGTCGAACTGGCCGCAGAACATCAGCCCCAGCAGCACCATAAACGCCACCGCCAGGCCCAGGGCGAAACACGCAGAGAACTGCAGCAATAAACGCATCATGTTCAACTCCCTTATCGCTAAATAAAGCGGCGCAGACGGGGCCTGCGCCGCGCGTTGTCAAAGGTCGCTGGCTGGACTCGCAGAGCTGGCCAGCGGTAGACGGCCGACGCCGTACCAGTCGAGTTTGCGGGTCAGCACCATCACCCCGGCGAGCACGCCGAACACCAGCACCGAGCCCATCAGCAGGGCGTAGTCCTCGGCCCCGAGCAGGCCGAACAACATGCCGTAGAGCAGCGCCAGCAAAGCGCCGAAGCCTGCGCCACGTAACGCGCTGTGCAGCACGTAGCTGACGTAGAAGCCGATCAGCAGCACACAGGCGGTGGCGGCAATACCGTAGGCCAGGGCAAAGCTCAGGTGCTCGGACAGCGACAGCAGCAACAGGTAGAACAACGCCAGCGACATGCCCACCAGGGCGTACTGCACCGGGTGCACGGCCATGCGTTTGAGCACTTCAAAGAGGAAGAACACGGCGAAGGTCAGGCCGATAAACAGCAGCGCGTATTTGATCGCCCGCTCGGTTTTCAGGTACTGGTCCACCGGGTCGACAAAGCTCACACCGAAGTTACGGGCAGTCAGCGCATTGCAGCTGTCACCACGGACACAGTCGGCCAGCGCCTCTTCCAGGTTGGTGGCGAAGAAGCTGGTCTGCCAGTGCGCCTTGAAACCCTTGGCCGACACTTCACGGCTGCTCGGCAGGTACTCGCCGACAAAGCTCGGATGCGGCCAGCCAGAGGTCAGCTCGACCCGGCTGTCACGGCCTACCGGGGTGATACTGAGCTGCTCGGTGCCCTGCAGTTTCAGATCGAAAGCGAACTCCAGGGTTTGCCCACCCTGGGTATCCAGTGCCGGCAGCGGTGCATGCACACCGGCGCCGAAACGCTCCTCGGCGCTACCGGGGGCAAAGCTCAGGTTCATGCCGTTGAAGCGCAGCTGCAGGTCATTGCTGATGCCGCGGATATCGCTGATACCGACCGAGAGAAATGGCCGGTCGAACTGATACAGGCCCAGTTCATCGCCCAACCCCAGGCGCGCCGGCAGCTTGAAGGCACCACTGATCTGGTTGTCGCTGCGGTACAGCAGCGCCTTGTAGATGCCGCGCGCACGCTCCTCGGTGGCAACGTGGCCATTCAGTACAAAGCGCTCCGGCAGGAAGTACAGGCGGCCGCGGCTCTTCTGCTCTTCCAGGTAACGTTCGCCGGTCTTGGCGTGGGTTTTCCACTGGTTCCACACCTTGGTGTAGGGCATCACCAGAATCGGCCCGGTGAGCTGCTGGCGGTAGCTGGAACTGCGCGCGATGTCCTGCAGCACCTCGGCGCGCTGGTATTGGCGCTCGCTTACCAGCCCGCCGATCATCGACAACGGCACCAGCAATAACAAAATCAGCAGGGCAATCGCGCCCAGCTTGAAACCCAGGATACGGTTCATGATGCAACTCTCCGCTACGGTTTAGGTAGGTAGAGTCTGGGCGGCGCAGGTGGTGGCTTTATGGAGCCGAAGTGAAGACTCTGTGGAGACTCTGTGCGTGCGACCCAACGGCCCATGGACAGCCACAGGGGAAATGCGTAGCGTGCCGCTGATCGCCACTTTATGGATGAACGGCCATGTCAGAAACCAACCCCTACGCCACTCCGCAAGCCAGCGTCAGCGACCCAGAGACGCAGGTGTCCGATACACAGATCGCCGCCATGCCCATCTCCGACAAATGGAAGGAGCGCTTCAGCGCCATTCACCATGCCGGCGGCGTGAAAATGCCACGGCTCAAAGAGCTACCTGCCGCCGAGCGACGCAAGGCCTTCAGCTTCAACTTTCTGGCGTTCTTCTTCGGGCCGATCTACTACGCCATCAAAGGCATGTGGAAAAAGGGCCTGGCACTGTTTGTCGTCTGCGCAGCCGTGGTAATCCTGCTCGGTGTCGGCCTCGACTACCTCGGTTACGGCCGCATCGCCAATGCCCTGGGCTATGGCATCAGCGCGGTATTCGCCATCCGCGCCAACCTCGATTACTACAAGAAAATGCTGCTCAACGATAACGGCTGGTGGTAGAGGTCTGCTCATGAGTCCCAGGCTATACGGCAGTCCTGAAGGGCGCCCACTGTTCTATTTCCATGGCGTGCCGGGTGCCGCGGTCGAAGCGGAGATGCTGCATCAGGCGGCCTTGGCGCAGGGCATCAAGCTGCTGGTGGTGGCGCGCCAACTGCCGAACGAACTCGACAGCGAGGACTACCTGCAACAGCTGGCACAACAGGTCACGCAGCACGCCGCAGGTCAGCCGATTCATCTGCTCGGGTTCTCCATCGGCGCCTGCCTGGCCTTGCGCGTGGCCGCACGCCTGGGCACACAGGTAACTGCCGTTCACCTGCTCTCCGCCGCCGCTCCCTGGGAAGTGGCCAGCAACCGCGTGGGCATGGGCGCGGGGCGTTATACATTTGCCTGGGCGCAGCATTCCCCCAGGCTCTTTCGCGCCTTTGCCAGCTACCAGGCGTTGCTGGCAAAGGTCAGTCCACGCCTGCTGCTCAACCTGCTGTTCGCTGGCGCGGGCGGTAATGACCGCGAGCTTCTGCGCCAAAGCGCCACTGTGGACTGGCTGAAAGCGATCCAGCGCGACTGCTTTCAGCACGGCATCAACAACTATGCACGGGATATCCGCCTGTATGTCGAGCCTTGGGCTACGGAACTGCGCGAGGTCACGGCTGCGGTCAACCTGTGGCATGGCGAGGCCGACAACTGGGCGACGATTGCCATGTCCGCTTACCTAGAGCAGCAGTTACCGGTGGTCACCGCATTTACGCGCTGCGCCGATCAAGCCCATTACACCTGCCTGCTGGAAAACGCCGCAGCGGCCATGGCCTGCGTATCCGCTAGCGTGCAGAACAATCTGCCCGAATGAACACACACCAAGGATGGAACATGAACAAGCTCGCACTGCCGCTGATCACCCTGCTAGCCTTTAGTACCTACACCCTCTACGTGATGCTGCATGCCGAACAATCGCTGCTGCAATTCGGCGTGCAACTGATGTCCAGTGCTGACACCGCTCAGGTGGTGATTGATCTGTATATCCTCGCGGCACTGGCCTGTGTGTGGATGTACCGCGACGGCAAAGCGCGGGGCAAATCGCTGACCTACCTGCTGCCATTCTTCGCCCTGACGGCGATTTTCGTGTCGGTCGGGCCACTGCTCTATCTGGTGCTTCGTGCCTTGCCACACGCCAATGCAGCGACCGGAGAATGCCAATGAGCAGCCACGCATTGCTCAGTTCCTTGTTGCACTACAAAGCCTGGGCCAACCAGGAACTGTTTACCGAATTGCAACGTCTCGACCCACAGCACCACCAGGCCGAGCTGCACGCCGCCCTGCGTATCCTCAACCATATCCATGTGGTCGAGCGGATCTTTGTCGCCAACCTGCAAGGCGTCCACCACGACTACAACGCCACCAACACCCCAGAGACGCCGACGCTGGAAGCGCTGCACGCAGCGGTGCAGGAGACTGATCGCTGGTATCTGGACTATGCCGCCGGGCTAAGCACCGAGCAGCTGGCCGAACGCCTGAGCTTCAGCTTCGTCGATGGTGATGCCGGCTGCATGAGCCGTGAGGAAATACTCGCGCATATCGTCACCCATGGCGGTTACCACCGTGGTGCCGTGGGGCGGATCATGGCGCAACTGCAAGTAGCGCCGCCACGGGATATCTACACGCGCTTTCTGCATCAGGATCAGCCGCAGCGCCGCGAACCAGGTTAGCGACGCTGCAGCGGGTTACTCACCGCGAATGTACTGTTCCAGCTGCTGGATCAGGCTGGCCTGTTCGGCGATGGTGTGTTTGACCAGGTCGCCGATAGACAGCAGGCCGATCAACTCGCCTTCGGCCAATACCGGCAAATGCCGTAGATGGCGATCGGTCATCAGCTGCATGCAGTGCTGCGAGGTGTCACGCGGCCCGACAGTCAGGACATCTGCTGTCATAATTTCGCTGATCTTGGTGCTGAACGCCGAGCGCTGCAGCAGCTCGATCTTGCGTGCGTAGTCACGCTCACTGACGATGCCGACCAGGCGACCCTTGTCCAATACCACCAGCGCACCGATGCCTTTCTCGGCCAGCAATTTGACTGCGTCGAGCACCGTGGTATCCGGGCTGACGCTGTAGATCGCGGCATGTGGCTTGCCCCTGAGTATCTCGGCTACGGTTTTCATGCAATGACTCCATTCTGGTCTTGTTGGCAGTAAAGGTCGCACGGGGGTTGTTGCCATGAGCATAGCCAACCCAACACTCGGATCAGAGCATCTGCCTGGCGGTTACGCAACCTTGCATAGCCACAGGCCTCAGCAAGGAGCAGGCCAAGCGGCAGCGCTAACCACGGTTTGTCGCCGGCAGACGCAGGCGCACCTCTACCCCGCCAGTGACATTGCCGATATGCAGTTCGCCGCCATGCAGTTGCACCACCTCCTCGACAAAATTCAGCCCCAAACCGGTGCTCTTGCGTCCACTGCCGGGGCGCGGCAAGGAATAGAACCGTTCACTCAAGCGCGCCAGGGCGTAGTCCGGTATCGGCTCCCCCTGGTTGAACAGGTGCAGTTCAAGCTGCTCGCCGACGCGCTCGGCCGTAAACCGCAACTGCCCCTGCGGCGGAGTGAAATCCAGGGCGTTGTCGAGCAAATTGGCCAGCGCCTGGCGCAACAGAAAACGCTCACCACGGAGCGCAAGGCTGGCTTCAATCCTATTCTCGACCTGCACAGCAGCCGCTTCTATTCGCGCCATCTGCGCCTGTAAAAGCGACGTGACCAGTGCTTGCAGCGGCACCACGACCTGTTCCTCCAGGCCCTGACGCTGCTCGACCTGGGCCAGATGCAGCAGGCGCTCGATCAGCTGCTGCATGCGCGCGCTTTCTTGCTCGATATTGGCGACAAAGCGCTGCCGCTGTGGTGCCGGCATCTCGCTGTCGAGCAGTTCCGCCGCACCGCGAATCGCCGCCAGCGGGCTTTTCAGCTCGTGGGTCAGGGTGTGTACATAGCGTTCAACATAGGCCTTGCCTTCCAGCTCGGTGCGCATGCGCTCGATGGCTTCGGCCAACTGCGCCAGCTCACCACCGCGTACGCTGGGCAGTTCGGCACGCTGCCCGGCGCTGACCGCCTGAGCGTAGCGGGTCAGCTTGCGCAAAGCGCCGCTGAGCCACCAGGACAGCAGCGCACCGATCAGCAGACCAAGCACGATCAAGCCGCCACCAAGCCAGGCCAGGCGTTGCTCAGACCGTTCGATATAGGGCTGCAAGGTGCGGTTGGGTTTGGCCACCGAGACCACGCCGATGATCTGCGTGCCATCCATGATCGGCGCGGCCACATACATCACCGAGGAATCCGGATCGTTCGGGTCTTCCTTGGTCGAGCGCGCACCGTATTCGCCGCGCAGGGTACGCAGCACATCGTTCCAGCGCGAGTAATCCTGGCCCACCGCTGCGCCACTGGAGTCGAGCAACACTATGCCGTTGGCGTCGGTGACATAGATGCGGTGGTTGACCTGAGTCTTCTCCACGCCCCAGATCTGCGCCTGCGGTTGGCGCTGACCGTAGGCTTGCAGCAACGCGGGCAGGCGGCTCTGTTGCAGGCGACCAGCCTTGACCTCGTCACGCAGAATCTCGGCCAGCAGGTTGGCCGTGTCGACCAGGGTTTCCTCGGTGCTCTGGCGCACGCCAGGGCGGATCTCGTCCATCACCGTGCTCAGCACAAACCAACCGGCTAGCCCGACAAACAGGAAGTACACCAGGAAGATGCGTATTCCCAAGGGCATCAGGCGTGCCTCGGCGAATAGCTGTAACCGAGGCCCCGATGGGTCTGGATCGGCTCAGCCGCAGCGGCCACCTGACGCAACTTGGCGCGCAGGCTTTTGATATGGCTATCGATGGTGCGTTCATAACCGACATCGGCGGCCACACCGAGGCCATCGAGCAACTGCTCGCGGGAGAACACCCGCTCCGGCTGTGCCAGCAGGCTTTGCAGCAGGCGGAACTCGTGGCGGGTCAGGCTCAGCAGTTGGCCGTGGTAGTGAATCTGCACCCGCTCGCTGTCCACCTGAAAAGGCCCCTGAGCCGTCGCCACAGCAACAATTTCACGCGGGCCCATGCGTTTGAGAATGGCCTTGACCCGCGCCGCCACTTCCCGAGGGCTGAAGGGTTTGACCACGTAATCGTCGGCACCGATTTCCAGCCCCACCACGCGGTCGATTTCCTCACTGCGCGCGGTGAGAAAAATCACCGGTACCTCGGAAAAGCGCCGCAGGCGTTTGCAGGCCTCGAAGCCGCTGATATCCGGCAAGCCGACATCGAGAATCAGCAGATCAGCGGGATTACGCTGCTGCTCAGCCAGGGCCTGCTCGGCCAGGCTTAGCCAGGTGGTGGTAAAACCTTCGCTCTGCAGGGCGAAGATCAGGGTGTCGGCGATGGCGGCTTCGTCTTCGACAATCAGAATATGCGGCATGGCGTCCTGCTCGTGGCAACTCGGCGGGGAGCCTGCGGCAGGCCGCTGCCAGCGTCAAGCATGCCGCCGGTGCAGCCCGACTCGTAGGTTGGCGTTGAGCGCAGCGAAGCCCAACAGGTGACGGACGTATCGTTGGGCGTCGCCACTGCGCGACTCAACCCAACCTGCAGATAGCCACGAGCCCTCAGTCGAGCTTGAAGCGTGCGGTGTTCTGCTCCAACACCTGACTGCCCTGACGCAGCTGTTCGGCAGCATTGCTCACGGCCTGCGCGCCTTCCAGCAAGGTGCTGGCCGCATGATCGACCTGCTGAATATTGCCGCTGACTTCATCGGCCGTGGCAGCCTGTTGCTCGGCGGCAGTGGCGATCTGTGCCAGACGGTCAGTCACCAGTTGCACCGATTCGACGATGGCATTGAGGTCCTCACCCATGGCCAGCACGCTGCCGACATCGCCTTCGGCCTGGCGCACGGCGTCTTCCATCTGGGTCACCGACTGGCCGACCACGCGGTGCAGGTTGGCCACGGTTTCGGCGATTTCCGCCGTGGAGTTCTGCGTGCGCTGCGACAGCGAACGCACCTCATCGGCAACCACGGCAAAGCCGCGACCCTGATCACCGGCACGCGCTGCTTCGATGGCGGCGTTGAGCGCGAGCAGGTTGGTCTGCTCGGCGATGCCCTTGATCACATCCACCACGCGGGTGATCTGTTCGGTCTGGCCACGCAGCTGCTGCAGCGTGCTGGCGCTATCGCCCAGGCGGCTGCTGAGCTGACGCATGCTCTGACTGGTGCGCGCACTGCGCTGGTTGCTCTGGCTGGCAATCTCGCGGGTCTGACTGGCTTCCATGGCGGCCTGCTCGCAACTCTGTGCCACGCTTTGCGCGGTCGCCGCCATTTCGGTGGCGGCGGCGGCAATCTGGCTCATCTGCGCCTGTTGCTGCTCCACCGATTCCAGGGCATTGCGTGCTTCACCATTGAGCAGCTGCACGGTGCCGCCCAGTTGCTGGCTCTGCTGATTGACGCCCCGCATGGAGTCGCGCAGCTGACCAACAGCCGTATTCAGCGCCATGGCAATACTCGCCAGGTCGTCCTCACCATGCACCTGCATGCGCACGCGCAAGTCGCCATCGCGCAGACCTTCGGCAGCCTCAATGATCCCGGCGGTGCTGCGGCGAATCGAGGCGTTAAGGCAGAACAACACATACAGCGCCAGCAGGGTCAGCAGGCTGAACACGCCGATCGACTGGATCATTGCCTGCAATGCATCCTGCCGGTACTCACCCAGGCTGGCGGCGAATTGCTGGTAGAGCGCGCGCTGCAAGCCCAGCAGCTGCCCTTCCAGCTGCGCCACGCGTTGCACGAACTGTTCCGGGGTCAGGCTCATGGGGCTGGCTTCGAACATGTCGCGATCAATGCCTGCCAGAAAGGCTTCGTAACCTTGCAGTGCCTCCTCATAGGGCCCTTGCAACTGGCGCATGGCACGCGGGGCTTCAAGCCCGAGGGTCGACTGCGCCTTGAGCAGCTGGCTGCGCGATTCATCCAGATTGCGCCGCAGATCGCGAATCGCCACCCGGCTCTGCAGGGTGAAATGCTGCGACACCACCGCGCCATAGCCCTGGCTGGCAAAGCTGCCCAGCTGCTCGAGCAGACGCGGCAAGGTGTAGGTCAACTGTTCCATCATCAGGTAGGTGTCGAGCTGCGGATCGAGGATCAAACCGCTGTCGGTGGCCACCTGCTCACGCAGGGCGAGCAGGCTCAGCAGATTCTTCTGGTAGCGTTCGAGGGCATCCGGCAAGGCTAGTTTGCCCAGCTGCTCGACACTCAACTGATCACTGCCGGCCAGCAGGCTCTGCAGATGCTGGCGCGCCTGGTCACCAAACAGCGGTGACCTGAGCGGTGCTTCGAGCCCCTGCAGGGCGCTGCCAAGCTCATCCCCGCGCTCACGCAGCAGGCCTTCGGCTGCCTTTTCGGTGCCCTTCCAGCGCGACAGCAGGGTACGTTGCTCGATCAACGCCTGCTGCACATCGGCCATGCCTTGCAAGGCGCTGAGCCCCTCCAGCTCATGGTCGATGGACGTGAGTCGGGTCAGGTAATTGCTGCTGATCACCCACAAGGAAAAACCCAATGGCAGGGCAAACAGAATAAATACCAGCTGAAACTTGCGTGCGAAGCTGAATCGTTCAAGCAGCCGCACACCCGGTTTGAGTACTCCAGTCATACACACCTCAACCTGTGGGGCGCGCCCACGGCGGGGCACACCAAAGCAAAACTTGAAGCAAAAAGCACGCCCGAGCAGCGAGCCTGCCGACGCTAATGTGTAATGAGCATAGATGAGCCAACGGGCCACGGCCTGTTAGCCCGCCAGCCCGTACGCCAGCGCGGAGAAACCTAGCGGGAAATACCGCTCCAGAGTTCCTCGACATTGCGAAAGCCCCACTCTTCGGCAGACTCACGGGCGACGATCTTGTCGCGCCCCGCCAGTTTGCTCAGGTCGAGGACTTCCTGTGGGATCGGGGTTTTCGACTTGGCCGAGAAGAATACTTTCACTCTGGGGGCCAGCAGGGACTTGGCCTGTTGCTCCATGACCACACCGATACGCCCGCTCTCCAGGCGCACCAGCGAACCCACCGGGTAGATGCCCACGGTTTTGACAAAGGCCTGGAATATCACGGGGTCAAAATGGCCCTTCCATTCGGCCATCTTGCGGATCGACTCGGCCGGGTCCCAGCCGCGCTTGTATGGGCGATCCGAGGTAATCGCGTCATACACGTCACACACCGCCCCCATGCGCGCATACAGGCTGATCTGCTCACCCTCCAGGCGATGCGGGTAGCCCGTACCATCCATCTTTTCGTGGTGATGCAGGCACACATCCAGCACCAGCGCGCTGACCTGCTTGCTTTCCAGCAACATGCGCGAGCCGGCTTCGGGGTGATTGCGCACGGTGGCGAATTCGTTGTCGGTGAGCTTGCCGGGCTTGTTCAGTACCTCATTGGGAATTGCCATTTTGCCAATGTCATGCAGCAGCCCGGCCAGCCCGGCTTCACGCACCTGGGCTTCATTGAGGTCCAGCTGGCGCGCCAGGGCGATCATCAGGGCGCAGACCGCCACCGAATGCATATAGGTGTATTCATCGGCATTTTTCAGCCGCGCCAGGCTGATCAAGGCATTGGGGTGACGCATGATCGAATCGGAGATTTCCTCGACCAACTCGCCGGCCTGCTCGAACTGCAACGCCTGGCCCATACGCGCATCGGCAAACATGCTGACTACCGCCGCCTTGGAGCGCTCGCAGAGCTTGGCCGCGCGCTGCACCTCATCGTCCATCGATACCGCCAGGCTGACAGGCGGGCTCTGCACAGCAGCCAGCAGACTGGCTTCCGCTTCTGCTGCGACTTCTTCGGGAGTGACACTGACGGTGCCAACCTCGACATCCAGGCCCTTGCTGACATCGATCCACAGTTCACCGATGCTGCTGGCCTGGATTCGCTGCAGGTCTTTTTCAGATTTGAGGAGAAACTTGGATTTCCAGAACGGGTGGTCCATCCATGCGCCACAAAATTCGTGGATAAACATACCGACACGCACGTCGGATACAGCGATGCACTTCAACATGGATTGCACTCAAAAGAGGACAAAAACCGGGGACTGTCATCAGCATAGATGACCTTACAGCTTGTATTGTCTGCCTGCCGCCAAGCTAATGGCAATAGGACATCGGTCCAGGGCAAACGGCTTGGAAGCCTTGTCACGACTGCTTATCATTGCCGCACCCGCGCGCCACAAGGAGCTGCCATGCGCCGTCTGTTAACCGGCCTCAGCGTCATCGTTCTGCTGTTGCTCAATACGCTGATTCTGATCGGCCCGCTGCTGCTGATCGCCCTCGGCAAGTTCGTCCTGCCGGGCAAGGCACTGAAAACCGCCAGCTCGCGCGGGGTGATGTGGGTGGCGGAAAGCTGGGCGGAAATCAACAAGCTGATTTTTGCCAGCCTGCTGCCGGTGCACTGGGACATTCGCGGCAACGCTGACCTGCGCCCGAGCACCTCCTACCTGGTCATCAGCAACCACCAGTCGTGGGTCGATATTCCCGCGCTGGTGCAGGCCTTCAACCGCAAGACGCCGTACTTCAAGTTTTTCCTCAAACAGGAGCTGATCTGGGTGCCGTTCCTCGGCCTGGCGTTCTGGGCGCTGGACTACCCCTTTATGAAGCGCTACTCCAAGGCCTTTCTGGCCAAACACCCGCACATGCAGGGCAAAGACCTGGAAATCACCAAACAGGCCTGCGAGAAGTTCAAGGACCTGCCGGTGACCGTGGTCAACTACCTCGAAGGCACCCGTTTCACCCCGGCCAAGCAGGCGCAACAGGGTTCGCCCTTCCAGTACTTGCTCAAGCCCAAGGCCGGCGGCGTGGCCTTTGTGCTGGCGGCGCTGGGTGAGCAGCTGGATAAAGTGCTGGACGTGACCCTGGTCTACCCTGGCACGCGCATTCCGGGTTTCTGGGCACTGATCAGCGGTCAGGTGGACAAGGTGATCGTCGATATCCAGACCCGCGAGCTGGACCCGGCACTGTGGCAGGGCGATTACGAGAACGATCCGGTGTTCCGCCAGTTTGTGCAGAACTGGGTGACCACTCTCTGGGAAGACAAGGATGCGCGGATTGCGCAGATTCGCGCCGAGCTGAACCGCTCAACGCACGCGTGACCACTGTTACTGCGGCAGGTCGCGACGGATCATCCAGTGCTCCGGCGGCGGCATCAGGCGGCTGATGTCGAACTGCGGCAGGCTGGCCTGATCGAGCATCTGGATCATCGGGCTGACCTGCCGCGCATGCGGCTGATCTTCCAGCACACGCACGGCCAGATCGACCGCGATGCGCGCCTGCAAAACCGGTGAGTCGGTGGGCGCGGCAACAATAAAGCCGTCGCGAATCTGCTCGATAATCCGCTCAGTGGTGTAGGTGGCCAATACCTGCGCCCGGTAGTTCTGCCCGGAGGTCTGCACCAGCTGGGCGGCAAAACCGGCCGCCTCGGCGTTACCCAACAAGTAATCGAGGTGCGGATGCTGCCTGAGCAGCTCGCGCACCAATTGTGCCTGGCTGGCGCGATCCACCGGGGCATAGCCAGCATGTTCCACGCGCATACGCCCGGTCTGCTGCGCCTCACGCAACGCCCGCTCCAGATCCTCGACCCAGCCCGCCCCTTGCGGCCCCGGCAACCAGCCCAGACTGTATGGCCCAGCAGGGCGATGCTGTTCGATATAGCCCTGCACCGCACGCAACATGTCGGCAAAGTCCACATTGGAATTGGCACTCAAACCGGGGCAATCGTTGCCGTTAACCAGTTCCACCACCGGCTTACCCTGCTCGACCAGGGTGGCGATGGCGCCGCAGAGCGTCTGAGCGTTGATGGCGGCAATGATGTAGGCATCCGCATCCAGTTGCCGGCACTGCTCGAGCTGCTGCGCCTGCACCTGCGGATTTTCATAGCCACCGGCTTCATAGATACCGAGGCGCACGCCTTGGCGGGTGGCCTCTTCATCCAGGCCCCAGGCTACGCCCCACCAGTAGCGGTCTTTGCCATGAGGCAACAAGGCACAGATTAGCCAGGGCTTGGCGGCTTTTGGCAGGGGCTGATAGAGCTGGGTGCGGCCATCGGCCTGAACTTCGACTGGGAACCAGTCAGCCGCCGACACCAGGCCTGTAGTGCACAACAAACTGAGGGTTAAAACGATTACCCGCATGAAATCCGACCCTGGAAAGTGCGCACTGAACAGCGGTGCCGTGCACTTACTGTAGCCACTTTTGCGGGGATAACGCGGCAGCCAAAAGGCGGACACCTGCGTGCCCGCCCGGATGCCTTATGGCTGTCAGGCGGCGCTGAACAGCTTGTGCGGATCGATAACGAATTTCTTCGGTACACCGGCATCGAACTCGCCGTAACCGCGCGGCGCGTCGTCCAGGCTGATCACCTGCACACCCACCACTTCAGCGATATTGATGCGGTCCCACATGATCGCCTGCATCAGCTGACGGTTGTACTTCATCACCGGGGTCTGGCCGGTGTGGAAGCTGTGGGACTTGGCCCAGCCGAGGCCGAAGCGGATGCTCAGGCTGCCGATCTTCGCCGCCGCGTCCACCGCGCCCGGATCTTCGGTGACGTAGAGACCGGGAATACCGATCTTGCCGGCTACGCGCACCACGCCCATCAGCGAGTTGAGCACCGTGGCCGGCGCTTCATGCTGGGCACCGGAGTGACCATGGCCACGGGCCTCGAAGCCCACCGCGTCGACGGCGCAATCGACTTCCGGCTCGCCCAGGAGCGCAGCGATCTGCTCGTGCAGCGGGGTGTCCTGGGACAGGTCGGCAATCTCGAAACCCTGCGCCTTGGCATGGGCCAGACGCACCGGGTTGACGTCACCGACGATCACCACCGCAGCGCCGAGCAAACGCGCCGAGGCGGCGGCCGCCAGACCCACCGGGCCGGCCCCGGCGATATACACGCTACTGCCCGGCCCCACTCCAGCAGTCACAGCCCCGTGATAACCGGTCGGCAGAATGTCGGACAGGCAGGTCAGGTCGCGGATCTTCTCCATGGCCTTGTCGCGATCCGGCAGTTTCAGCAGGTTGAAGTCGGCGTAAGGCACCAGCACGTATTCGGCCTGGCCGCCGGTCCAGTCGCCCATGTCGACATAGCCGTAGGCACCGCCGGCACGCGCCGGGTTGACCGTCAGGCACACGCCGGTGTGCATTTCCTTGCAGCTGCGGCAGCGCCCGCAGGCGACGTTGAACGGCACCGAAACCAGATCACCGATCTTCAGGTGCTCCACGTCACTGCCCTTCTCGATCACCTCACCGGTGATCTCGTGGCCCAGTACCAGGCCGACCTGAGCGGTGGTACGGCCGCGCACCATGTGCTGGTCGGAGCCGCAGATATTGGTGGAAACCACACGCAGGATGACCCCGTGCTCGATCTTGCGACCGCGCGGGTCCTGCATTTTCGGATAGTCGATTTTCTGCACTTCGACCTTGCCAGCGCCGAGATAGACGACGCCACGATTACCAGACATACGTATTTCTCCTTTCTTGTTGTGAATACAAAGGCGCGGCCAACGGTCGCGCGGCCTTGTACTGGAGCGTTTGAGTCTGTTGCCGGGTGGGCCGAGGGTTTGGCAGTCGGTGATCCACCCGTAGCGGGAATTTCCAGCGCTGTGGCTTAGGCGTGCAGCACCACCGTGCGGCCGTCATTGAGGAAGACGCGGCGTTCAAGGTGATAGCCGATGGCCTTGGCCAGGGTCTGGCACTCGATATCGCGGCCCTTGGCGATCAGGTCTTCGGGGTAGTGGGCATGGTCCACCGGCTCTACGCCCTGGGTGATGATCGGCCCTTCGTCGAGGTCGTTGTTGATGTAATGGGCAGTGGCGCCGACCAGCTTGACGCCCTTCTCGTAAGCCTGGTGATAGGGTTTGGCCCCCTTGAAACCGGGCAGCAGCGAGTGGTGGATATTGATCGCCCAGCCATCCAGCTTGCGGCACAGCTCGGGCGACAGCACCTGCATATAGCGGGCGAGCACCACCAGCTCGGCACCCGTGTCCTCGATCACCTGCAGCACCTTGCGCTCCTGCGTCGGCTTGTCTTGCGGGTCGAGCGGAAAGTGGTAGTAGGGGATGTCGTGCCAGCGCGCCAGCGGTTCCAGATCCGGGTGATTGGACACCACGGCCACCACGTCCATGGCCAGATGGCCGATACGCTGGCGATAGAGCAGGTCGTTCAGACAATGGTCGGCCTTGCTGACCATCAGCACCACCTTGGCGCGGTAGCCCGGCGGGGTCAGTTCGACCTGCATGCCGAAGGCGCTCAAGCGCTCGTGCAAACCGGCACGAAAGGTCTGCTCGTCAAAGTCATCCGGCTGACGGAATTCCACCCGGATAAAGAAGCGCGCCGACAGGCGATCATCGAAGGAATGGTGTTCGGTGACGTAGCAGCGCTGCTCGAACAGAAAGCGCGTCACCGCATCCACCGTGCCGAGCACGCTCGGGCAGTGGGCGGTGAGAATCCAGGTATCGGGGGTGCGGCTCATAACAAACTCCAGAACAAACTCCGCTGCTTTGCACCCCTCTTCCATTTATGGGAGAGGGGTCGGGGGAGAGGGCCGCCGGTACAACGCGATCAGCCCTTCCCCTCTCCCCAACCCTCTCCCCAGAGGGAGAGGGAGCCGTTCGTGTCAGCCTCAGGCCTTGATCGCCAAGCCATATTCGGCGCTGGCGTCCTGCAGCCACAGCCAGAAGTAGTCGGAGAAGCTGCGGCGGATCAGCAGTTCCCAGGTGTCTTCGCCGGTGTGGCGGATCACCAGTTGCGACTTGGCGAAGTGCGTGCCCACCGCCTTGCCCACCGGGAAGTTGCTCGGGTGCACGTCGTAGCTGGTGGACTTCATCAGCACTTCACGCACCTTCGGCCCGCTCAGTTCCAGCAGCGTCTGACCGCCGCTGACGTTGACGATCGAAATGTGCTGGCCGTCCAAGGCTTCGCGCAGCTTCTGCTCGACCGCGAACTCGCTGCCGCTCGGCACAATCAGCAGCCACTCATCCGGCGCCAGCCATTGCAGCGAGGTGTCACCGGCCGCCACCAAAGTCAGCGCCACCGGCAGCTCCAGGCCCAGGGCCTTGTGCACACCACCGGCAAACGCCGGGTCCTTGGCGTCACCACGCAGGGTCAGGTGCCCGAGCAGCTTCTTCTCGCGCACCGTCACTCCGGCGCTGGCCGAGCCTTTACCCGCCAGCTGTTCAAGGCCGGCATGGAACAGTGGCGATTCGGCATGCGCGGCAGCCGGGCGTTGCTGATAAACGTTGATCAAATTAGACATTCTGGCGATCCCCTTTCGGGTCATAGAACACGGAGCTGACGATTTCGGCTTCGATCAGGCTGCCATCGGCCAGCGGTGCGAACACCCGCTCACCCATGCGTTTGAGCCCGCCCTTGACCACGCCCATGGCGAAGGAATAACCCAGCGCCGCGCTCATGTAGCTGGAGGTGACGTGGCCGACCATCTGCATCGGAATGCTCTGTTTCGGGTCGAACACCAGTTGCGCGCCTTCCGGCAGCACCTTGTTGGGGTCGACGGGTTTGAGCCCGACTAATTGTTTGCGGTCTTCGCGCAGGCTGTCTTCGCGGTTCATGCCGCGCCAGCCGATCCACGAGAACGCTTTGGTGCGGCCCACGCACCAGCCCATATTGAGGTCGTCCGGGGTGACCGAGCCGTCGGTGTCCTGACCGACGATGATGAAGCCCTTCTCGGCCCGCAGCACGTGCATGGTCTCGGTGCCGTAAGGCGTCAGGCCATGTTTCTTGCCGGCTTCGATGATCTTTTCCCACACGCCCAGGGCGTAGTCGGCCTGCACGTTGACTTCGTAGCTCAGCTCGCCGGTGAAGGAGATGCGGAACACCCGCGCCGGCACACCACCGACCAGGCCTTCCTTCCAGGTCATAAAGGGGAAGGCATCATTGTCCAGATCGATGTCGGTGACCTCGGCCAGCAGCTTGCGGCTGTTGGGGCCGGACAGGGTCATGGTCGCCCAGTGGTCGGTGACCGAGGTGAAGTACACCTTCAGCTCCGGCCACTCGGTCTGGTGGTAAATTTCCAGCCATTCCATCACCCGTGCGGCACCGCCGGTGGTGGTGGTCATCAGGAAGTGGTTATCGGCCAGGCAGGCGGTTACGCCGTCGTCGAAGACCATGCCGTCTTCCTTGCACATCAGGCCGTAGCGCGCCTTGCCCACATCCAGCTTGGTCCAGGCGTTGGTGTAGACGCGGTTGAGAAACTCGCGGGCATCCGGGCCTTGAATATCGATCTTGCCGAGGGTCGAGGCATCCAGAATACCCACTGCGTTACGCACGGCCAGGCACTCGCGGGCCACGGCGGCGTGCAGGTCTTCGCCGGCTTTGGGGAAGTACCACGGGCGCTTCCACTGCCCCACGTCCTCGAATTCGGCACCGTTTTGCAAGTGCCAGCTTTGCATCGCGGTGTAACGCTTGGGCTCGAACAGCGCACCACAGTGACGGCCGGCCACCGCGCCGAAGGTCACCGGCGTGTAGTTCGGGCGGAACATGGTGGTGCCCATCTGCGGGATGCTGATGCCCAGCGAGCGGGCGGCAATCGCCAGACCGTTGATATTGCCCAGCTTGCCCTGGTCGGTGCCGAAGCCCAGCGCGGTGTAGCGTTTGACGTGCTCGACCGACTCAAAGCCCTCGCGGGTGGCCAGCTCGATACCGGCTGCGGTGACGTCGTTCTGCAAATCAACAAACTGCTTGGGTGCACGCGCCGTTGGCTTGTCGTGCGGCACCTGGAACAGCGCCAAAGACGGTTCTTCCAGGCGTGGCGCGACCTGCGGCAGGCTGGCGGAGACCGCCTTGAAGCCGGCTTCGGCAGCCGCCGAAACACCCGCCTCGAAACCATCGGCCAGGGCATCACCCAGGCCAAACACGCCGTTCACTGCACCGGCGCACAAACGCTTCTGGAAGCCGCCCTCGCCCGGCACAAAGGCCAGAATATCTTCCCGCCAGGTCGGCTTACCGCCCAGGTGCGACGCCAGGTGTACCACCGGGCTGTAACCGCCGGAGCTGACGATCAGATCGCAGTCGAGCACTTCGCCCGGGCTGCTGACTTTATGGCTCTGCACATCAATGGCGCAGATGCGCGCAGCGGTCACCCGCTTGCTGCCAGCGGCTTCCACCACGGCGCTGCCGGTAAGGATGCGCACGCCGCGCTTGCGCGCCTCTTCCACCCAGGTGCCGCGTGGGTTGCTGCGAGCATCGGCCACCGCCACCACCTGCAGGCCGGCGTCGAGCCAGTCGAGCACCACGCGGTAGGCGTAATCGTTGTTGGTCGACAGCACCAGCTGCTTGCCCGGTGCCACGCCATAACGGCGCACGTAGGTGGACACCGCATCGGCGAGCATATTGCCCGGCACATCGTTGTTGGCGTACACCAACGGCCGCTCGTGGGCACCGGTGGCCAGCACTACACGCGTGGCGCGGACGCGGTGCATACGCTGACGCACCATCCCCATGGGCGCGACTTCACCGAGGTGATCGGTCAGGCGCTGGTGAATGGTGAGGAAGTTGTGGTCGTGGTAACCGTTGACCGTGGAACGCGGCAACAGGGTGACTTCAGCCATGCCCGAGAGCTCGGCAATCACCTGCTCGGCCCAGTCGGCGGCCGGTTTACCGTCGAGGGTTTCGCGGGTGCTGAGCAGGCTGCCGCCAAACTCTTCCTGCTCGTCCGCCAGAATCACCCGGGCACCGCTGCGTGCAGCGGCCAATGCTGCCGCCAGGCCCGCCGGGCCGGCACCGACCACCAGCACGTCGCAGTGCTGGTTCATGTAGTCGTAGCTGTCCGGGTCCACGGCGGTCGGCGCACGACCAAGACCGGCGGCCTTACGGATGTATTTTTCGTAGGTCAGCCAGAGATTCTGCGGGTACATAAAGGTCTTGTAGTAGAACCCCGGCGGCATCATCTTGCCGCCGACCTTGCCGAGAATGCCCATCAGGTCGGTGTTGACGCTCGGCCAGCCATTGGTGCTGCTGGCGACCAGGCCGGCATACAGCGCCTGCTGGGTGGCGCGCACGTTGGGGATCTGCGCCGCTTCGGTGCTGCCGATCTGCAGCACGGCGTTCGGCTCTTCCGCGCCAGCGGCAACGATGCCGCGCGGCCGCGAATACTTGAAGCTGCGGCCGACAATATCCACGCCGTTAGCCAGCAAGGCGGCCGCCAGGGTGTCACCGGCAAAGCCTTCATAGCTCTGCCCGTTGAAGCTGAATGTCAGAGGCTGGCTGCGGTCAACGCGGCCGCCTGTAGCAAGACGATTGACCTGGCTCATGCCGTTACTCCTTGGTCGATGGCCTTTTTCTCGGCAGTACCGGCAGCGGTGACGCTGGGCTTCTCGCCAATCTTGTAGGTTTCGAGAATTTCGTAGGTCACCGTGTGACGGGTGGCGTTGAAGTACTTGCGGCAACCGGCCGAATGCACCCACAGCTCGTGGTGAATGCCGCGCGGGTTATCGCGGAAGAACAGGTATTCGCCCCACTCGGCATCGCTGCAGGCAGCCGGATCCAGCGGGCGCGGAATATGCGCCTGGCCCTTGGCGTGGAATTCCTCTTCGGAGCGCAGTTCGCCGCAGTGAGGGCAGAAGATATGCAACATGGGTAAGCCCTCTTAGTGAGCCACGGCAGCAGCGCCGTGCTCGTCGATCAATGCGCCGGTGTGGAAACGGTCCATGGCGAACGGCTTGGCCAGCGGGTGCATTTCGCCCTTGGCCAGGCTGGCCGCGAACACGTGGCCCGAACCCGGCGTGGCCTTGAAGCCGCCGGTGCCCCAGCCGCAGTTGAAGAACAGGTTCGGCACCGGGGTCTTGGAAATGATCGGGCAGGCGTCCGGCGAGGTGTCGACGATGCCGCCCCACTGACGGTTCATGCGTACCCGCGACAGCACCGGGAACATCTCGACGATGGCCTGCAGGGTGTGTTCGATGGTGCCGTAGGAGCCGCGCTGGCCGTAGCCGTTGTAGCCGTCGATGCCGGCACCGATGACCAGGTCGCCTTTGTCCGACTGGCTGATATAGCCATGCACGGCGTTGGACATGATCACGCTGTCGATAATCGGCTTGATCGGCTCGGACACCAGCGCCTGCAACGGGTGCGATTCCAGCGGCAGGCGGAAGCCCGCCAGGCCAGCCATATGCCCGGAGTTACCGGCGGTGACCACGCCCACGCGCTTGCCACCGATAAAGCCCTTATTGGTTTCCACGCCGATGCACACGCCGTTTTCCTTGCGGAAACCGATCACCTCAGTCTGCTGGATCAGGTCCACGCCCAAGGCATCTGCGGCGCGGGCGTAGCCCCAGGCCACGGCGTCGTGACGGGCCACGCCACCACGGCGCTGCACGGTAGAGCCCATCACCGGGTAGCGGGTGTTCTTGCTGCAATCCAGATAAGGAATCTCTGCGGCCACCTGCTTGGCATCCAGCAGCTCGCCATCCACGCCATTGAGGCGGTTGGCGCTGACACGGCGCTCGGAGTCGCGCATATCCTGCAGCGTATGGCACAGGTTGTAGACGCCACGCTGGCTGAACATGACGTTGTAGTTGAGGTCCTGAGACAGGCCTTCCCACAGCTTCATCGCGTGCTCGTAGAGGTGCGCCGACTCATCCCACAGGTAGTTGGAGCGCACGATGGTGGTGTTGCGCGCGGTGTTGCCGCCACCCAGCCAGCCCTTCTCGATCACCGCGACGTTCTTCACGCCGAACTCTTTGGCCAGGTAATAGGCCGTGGCCAAACCGTGACCGCCACCGCCGACGATGATCACGTCGTACACCGGCTTGGGCGTGGGGTTGCGCCACATGCGCTGCCAGTTTTCGTGGTGGCTGAACGCGTGCTTGAACAGGCCGAAGCCGGAATAACGTTGCATAAAGGTGCTCCTGAATTCTGTTCCCCTCTCCCCCAGGGAGAGGGGCTAAGGGAGAGGGTGGCTGCCCTCTCCCGCCCTTCGGGCACCCTCTCCCGAGGGAGAGGGATCAATCAGCGATAAACGGGATAGTCAGCACACAGGCCAGCGGCCAGAGTCGCAACCTGCGCCTCCACATCGGCATCGCCAAGGTGGTCGAGGATGTTGCAGATCCAACCGGCCAGCTCGATGCTCTGTGCTTCCTTGAAACCGCGCGTGGTAATCGCCGGGGTGCCGATACGCAGGCCCGAGGTGACGAACGGCGACTGCGGGTCATTCGGCACGGCGTTCTTGTTGACCGTGATGCCGGCGCGGCCCAGAGCGGCATCGGCGTCTTTGCCGGTCAGGCCCTGACGGATCAGGCTGACCAGGAACAGGTGGTTGTCGGTGCCGCCGGAGACCACGTCGTAGCCGCGTTGGATAAACACCTTGGCCATGGCCTGGGCGTTTTTGATCACCTGCGCTTGGTAGTCCTTGAAGCCCGGCTCCATGGCTTCCTTGAAGCACACCGCCTTGGCCGCAATCACATGCATCAACGGGCCACCCTGAGCGCCGGGGAACACGGCAGCGTTGAGCTTCTTCTCGATATCAGGATTGGCCTTGGCCAGGATCAAGCCGCCACGCGGGCCGCGCAGGGTCTTGTGGGTGGTGGTGGTAACCACATCGGCAAAGGGAATCGGGTTGGGGTACAGGCCGGCGGCGACCAGGCCGGCGACGTGGGCCATGTCGACAAACAGCAGCGCCCCGACTTTGTCGGCAATGGCGCGGAAACGTGGGAAATCCAGGGTTTTCGAGTAGGCGGAGAAGCCAGCGACGATCATCTTCGGCTTGTGCTCGACGGCCAGGCGCTCGACTTCGTCGTAATCGATCAGCCCGGTGGCGGTGTCGATACCGTACTGCACGGCGTTGTACAGCTTGCCCGAGGACGACACCTTGGCACCGTGGGTCAGGTGGCCGCCGTGGGCCAGGCTCATGCCGAGGATGGTGTCGCCGGCATTGATCAGCGCCAGGTACACCGCGCTGTTGGCCGACGAGCCGGAGTGCGGCTGGACGTTGGCGTAATCTGCACCGAACAGCGCCTTGGCGCGATCAATCGCCAGCTGTTCAACCACGTCGACATGCTCGCAGCCGCCGTAGTAACGCTTGCCCGGATAGCCTTCGGCGTACTTGTTGGTCAGGCCGCTGCCCTGGGCCTGCATCACGCGCTTGCTGGTGTAGTTTTCCGAGGCGATCAGCTCGATGTGATGCTCCTGACGCGCTTCTTCAGCGTCTATGGCGCGGAGCAATTCATCGTCGTAACCCTGAATCTGGTCGTGCTTGCTGAACATCGCGAATCTCCTACGGCAGCCGCTGCGGCGCATCTGGTCGATCGGGGAACGAACCCCAGTTGCTAGCGATGGTATGACTCGCCCTGCAGCGCCAGATGCCTAGGCACGCCACGGGGGATTGCGTTTGCGACATGCACGCGTCGCAAACGCACAGGTAGCGTTGCGGCTTCGCCTGTATGGCAGAGGATGTCGCCCCCGTATCTGCACGCAGGCGTGACCGCAGATACAGTAGAAGCATCCCAAACGGCTTAGCGTTAGCGCCTACAAGGAAGCTCCCATGCCCGATCTCTCGCAACAATTCGCCAGCGACAACTACTCCGGTATCTGCCCGGAAGCCTGGGCAGCCATGGCCGAAGCCAATCAGGGCCATCAGCGCGCCTATGGCGACGACGAATGGACCGCGCGCGCCGCCGACCATTTCCGCCGCCTGTTTGAAACCGACTGCGAAGTGTTCTTCGCCTTTAACGGTACGGCGGCGAATTCGTTGGCCCTGGCGTCGCTTTGCCAGAGCTACCACAGCGTGATCTGCTCGGAGACCGCCCACGTCGAAACCGACGAATGCGGCGCGCCGGAGTTCTTCTCCAACGGCTCCAAGCTGCTGCTGGCCAAGACCGAGAACGGCAAACTCACCCCCGAAGCGATCCGCGACATCGCCCTCAAACGCCAGGACATCCACTACCCAAAACCACGGGTGGTCACCCTGACCCAGGCCACGGAAGTCGGCACCGTTTACAGCCCAGACGAAGTGCGGGCGATCAGCGCGGTGTGCCGCGAACTGGGCCTGCACCTGCATATGGACGGCGCGCGCTTCTCCAACGCCTGCGCCTCTCTTGGCTGCAGCCCGGCCGAGCTGACCTGGAAGGCCGGCGTGGATGTGCTGTGTTTTGGCGGCACCAAGAACGGCATGGCGGTGGGTGAGGCGATCCTGTTCTTCAACAAGGATCTGGCGGAAGACTTCGACTACCGCTGCAAACAGGCCGGTCAGCTGGCCTCGAAGATGCGTTACCTGTCCGCGCCCTGGGTCGGCATCCTGCAGAACGATGCCTGGCTGAAATACGCCCAGCACGCCAACCGCTGCGCGCAACTGCTCGCCGAGTTGGTCAACGACATTCCGGGAGTCAGCCTGATGTTCCCGGTGCAGGCCAACGGCGTGTTTTTGCAGATGTCAGAACCGGCGCTGGAAATCCTGCGCGGCCAGGGCTGGCGCTTCTACACCTTTATCGGAGCCGGCGGCGCACGCTTTATGTGCTCCTGGGACACCGACGAAGCGCGGGTGCGCCAGCTGGCCGAGGATATTCGTGCAGCGATGGCGGCGGGCTAAAGCAATACCTGAACAGGTAAACCATTTTCCCATGTAGGAGCCAGCTTGTGCCCCCATGGATGGGGTAAATGCAGCGAGCCGCCGGGAGCGGCGGCTGCCTGGCAATCCAGCCGACAGCATCGCCAGCAAGCTGGCTCCTACGTGACCGAGAGACTCACGAAGGACGGGGCACCAACGCCGGCAGCAAGGTGCGCGAGATGGCCTCGCGCACATTCGGCAGCAGCGTCGCGCTGCCACCCAATAATTCCTCCACCAGGCGCCGCAGCGCCAGCGCTCGCTCCGGACTCAGGCCGCTGACGGCATGCTCGCAGGCCTGCTCGGCGGTAACGCCGGGTGGAATCGACAGCCCCAGCGCCACCAGGCGTTCGCGTAGGTCCTCCTGATCGATCAGGTCGGCGTGCATCATGGTCAATTCCTCCTTTGATGGCGTGCTAGCGCAGCACGCCTTCTTCCAACAGCAATTTGAAGATAGCCTCCGCACCCGCTTGCGGCGAGACATCCTTGAGCACCTGCCCACCGCCGCCCGACGCTTTGGCGGTGGCGGCTTTCATGCGTTCGGCGCCGGTCTTGGCCTTGATCACCTTGAGGCGCTTGGGCCGGGGCTTGGCCGGTTGCAGCTGGGCGCTGGCAAACAGCGGGTCGGCAACCAACTCCACCTCTTCAGCGGTCAACAGGCCCCTCCGCGCCGGGCCGAAGGCGCTTTGTCGGGCAACAGGTGCCGCGTTATCCACGCTGGCGACAAACGGCAGACGCACCTGTAAGCGCCGGCGCTGACCGCGCGGCAAAGCTTGCAGCACCTGGGCCACACCATTGCTGACCTGCTCCACCGCCACCAGCCCGACCACCAGTGGCCAGCCGAGCTGTTCCGCCAGCAGGTAAGGCAGCATGCCCGAGCCTTCACCGGTTTCCGCCTGGCTGCCGGTCAACACCAGTTGCGCGCTGGAATCACTCAGGTAGTCAGCCAGCACCGGCAGCGCATCGCTGTGCGCCGGTTGTTCGAGAATCTTGATCTGCGCAAGGCCCATGCCCAGATAAGCGCGCAGCGCCTCCTGCTGCGGGTCACCTGCATGCAGCACCTGCAAGCGCTCACCGGCCAGGCGCAAGCCCAGCTCGACCGCGCGGGCGTCCTGCTCGGCGCGGCGTGGCCGGCCTGAGGTCGGGTGAGCACCGACCGAAACCAGGGCGACGATATTCAGATCAGTCATGCATCCCCCGTAGCCCGGATGCAATCCGGGAAAGATGGTGGTGACCCCGGAGTTCATCCGGGCTACGCCGCTGGGCTGGATATACCCGTGGGAGGGGCTTTAGCCGCGAAAGCCGTTCGCGGCTAAAGCCCCTCCCACAGAATTTTGCGAACCCCGTTTTAGGCAGCATCGCGTTCTGCCCCCTGCCGATGGGCGGCGACCCGCTCGATCAGCGCCTGCAAGATCGCGGCAGACTCGCCGATCACCGAGAGATCGGCACGCTTGATCATGTCGCAGGTCGGGTCAAGGTTGATCGCCACCACCTTGTCGCAGGCGCCAATGCCTTGCAGGTGCTGGATCGCCCCGGAAATCCCCACGGCCACATAGACCCGCGCGGTGACCCAGATGCCAGACGCGCCAACCTGACGCTCGCGACCCATAAAGCCATCGTCCACCGCCACCCGCGAGGCGCCTTCGGTGGCGCCCAGCGCCGCAGCGGCCTGGTGGAACAGCGCCCAATCCTTCACGCCGTTGCCGCCGGAGAGAATAAATTCGGCCTCGGCCATGGGGATCTGCGCCGGGTCGACCGCCACCGCACCCAGATCCTGAATCCGTGGCAAGTGGCTGACCAGCGCTTCACTGAGCGCCAGCGGCCGTACTTCATGGCGGGTTTCGCTGACCGGTTCGGCGCATTCCACCGCCGCCAGAATCAGGCGTGGCGCTTGTTGCACCAAATCTTCCCGTCCGGCACCGGCACGCCCGCTGGCCATACCATCGGCCACCTGCCAGACCCGCGTGGCCGGGCGCTCGCCCAGTTTGGCAGCCAGGCGGCGACCCAATTCACCACCACCGCTGCGGCTGTCGGGCAGCAACCAGTGGCGCGGCGTCAGTTGCCGTTCGACTGCACCGAGGGCCAACACCCGCGCTTCCGGGGAATAGCCGTCGAAATCGTCACCAGCGAACTGCAACAGGCGATCCACACCGTTGCTGTCGAAGGCGCTTTCCTTGTGCTCACCAAAGATCACCGCCACCACCGCGCCGTCGCTGCCGGCGAGTTTGTGCGCCAGGCCTAGCAGGTCCTTGTCATGCGCGCTCAGACGGCCGCCGAGCATATCCGGCACCACGGCGATATAGAACGCCGGTTGCTCGACCACATGCAGCGGCAATTGCACCACGGCACTGGCCGTCGAACGCTTGGCCACGCCGCCTTGCTGCGCGCCGGAGCGGTCGATGCGTTTAAGGCCGTTGGGGCCGACAAAGCCCACCGCATGCGGGTTCTTGCGCAGCACTCCAGCGGCGCTCAGCCAGCTGGCCACCGCCGGCTGTGCAGCGGCATGCAGCGGATGCAAACGGTTACGGGCAATCCATTCAGCCCTTGGGTCACGGCGGATAAGGTCGCTCATACACAGGACTCCGCGAGGCGTGGACGAAACGTAGGTTGGGTTGAGACGCGCAGCGGCGAAGCCCAACAAGCGTGCGCGAGAGAGCAGATCGAGCCGCGCGCTACGCGCGTTCTGTTGGGCTTCGCTGCGCTCAACGCCAACCTACAACCGGCGTGTGCCTTCATCAGTGCACCTCCGCCAGCTCAGGTTTTACCGGTGCAGGCTGCTTCGCCTCGACCACGCCCTCGATCAATACATCGGCCACAAGCTCGGCAATATCCTTGACCTCAGGCCTAGGGCCGACCACGCCTTCGAGCATCGCCGTGCACTGCGGGCAACCTACTGCGACCAGTTCGGCGGCGGTTTCCTTGATATCGACCATGCGCATATCGGGGATACGCTGCTTGCCGGGGATATCGGTGATCGGCGCGCCGCCGCCACCGCCGCAGCAACGGGAGCGAAAGCCGGAGCGCTGCATCTCTTTCACGTCAATGCCGATGGCGTTCAGCACAGCGCGTGGGGCCTCATATTCACCGTTGTAGCGGCCCAGGTAGCACGGGTCGTGGTAGGTAACCGAGCCGCCCTTGTGGGTGCCGAGGTTGAGTTTCTGGCCGCTGATCAGCTCATCCATATAGGTGCTGTGGTGCAGCACCGAATAGCGGCCGCCCAGCTCGCCGTATTCGTTTTTCAGCACGTGGAAGCTGTGCGGGTCGCAGGTGACGATGCGCTTGAACTGGTACTTGGCCAAGGTGGCGATATTGCGTTTGGCGAGCAACTGGAAGGTCGCTTCATCGCCGAGACGCCGGGCCACGTCGCCACTGTCGCGCTCTTCCAGCCCGAGCACGGCGAAGTCGACCTTGGCGGCTTTCAGCACTTTGACAAAGGCACGCAGGGTGCGCTGGTTGCGCATATCGAAGGCGCCATCGCCAACCCAGAACAGCACATCGACGTTCTGTTTGTCGCTCATCAGCGGCAGGTTGAGGTCCGCCGCCCAGTTCAGTCGACCGCCGGGGTTGAAGCCACCGGGGTTGTCAGTGGCGATCAGGTTGTCCAGCACCTCGGCGCCCTTGTTCGGCGTCGCGCCTTTTTCCAGGGTCAGATGACGGCGCATATCGACGATGGCATCGACGTGCTCGATCATCATCGGGCACTCCTCGACGCAGGCACGGCAGGTGGTGCACGACCACAGCGTCTCGGCATCGACCAGCGCCTTGCCATTCAGGTTGACGATCGGCAGATGTGGGCCGCCGCTGTGTTCGCCTACTGGTTTTCCTGGGTAAGGCGAACCGGCAAAGTTGGCATCGGTGCCACCGGCCAGACCAACCACCATGTCTTGAATCAGCTTCTTCGGGTTAAGCGGCTGGCCGGCGGCGAAGGCTGGGCAGGCCGCCTCGCACTTGCCGCACTGCACGCAGGCATCGAAACCGAGCAGCTGGTTCCAGGTAAAGTCCGTAGGTTTTTCCACGCCCAGCGGGGCTTTCGGATCATCCAGATTCAGGGCTTTCAACCCGGTCGAGCGGCCGCCACCAAAGCGTTCAGAACGGCGGTGCCAGGCCAGGTGCAGGGCACCGGCAAAGGCGTGTTTCATCGGCCCGCCCCAGGTCATGCCGAAGAACAACTCGGACACGCCCCAGGCCACGCCGACGGTCAGCAGCAGCGCCAGCACCCAACCACCAAAGCCTTCCGGCAGGATGCCGGCAACAGGAAGCGTGGCGATAAAGAAGCTGCCGGCAAACATCAGCAGGCTTTTTGGCAGACGCATCCACGAGCCTTTCGACAAGCGCGACGGCGGGTCGAGGCGGCGCTTGGCGACAAACAACGCGCCGCCGAACATCAGCGCGCTCGCCGCCAGCAAGGCGAAACCGAGGATGCGGCTGTGCAGACTAAAGCCGTGCACCAGAATCGCCAGCACCGCCGCCAGGACAAAGCCGCCCGCCGTGGCCACGTGGGTGTTGGCGATGTATTTATCGCGCGCCACCACATGGTGCAGATCAACCATATAACGGCGCGGCATGGCCAGCAGCCCGCCCAGCCAATCGACCTGAGCCGGACGGCCACGGCGCCACATCAGAAAGCGCTTCACCGCGCCAATAACCGCAAGGGCCAGGGCGGCGAAGAGCAGGATGGGGAGTAGGGTGTTTAACATCGAGGACATCCTCAATCCCGAAGGTGGGGCTGGTGGGAGGGGCTTTAGCCGCGATGCTTTTAGCCTTGTCGCGGCTAAAGCCCCTCCCACACCGGTTCAGCGTTTAGATCAGAAGTCCTTGCACAACCGCAGCGCGTCATAGATCGCTGCATGGGTGTTGCGCTGGGCTACGCAATCGCCGATGCGGAACAGCAGATAACCTTCGCCCGCCTCGCTCAGACAAGGCTGCGGCTTGATCGCAAAAAGCGCTTCCACATCAATCTGCCCCTTGTTGCGTGAGCCGTCCTTGAGCGCGTAGTACAGGCGCTCATCCGGACGCACGCCGTTCTCCACCACCACTTGGTCGACCACCCGCTCTTCTTTCGCGCCGGTGTATTCGTTCTCCAGCACCGCCACCAGCTTGTCGCCTTCGCGGTAGACCTTCTCCAGCATCAGGTCGCCGGTCATGATCACTTCTTTCGGGTACAGGCTGCGGTAGTAGGTGGGGAAGCTGGTGCCGCCGATGGCCACGCCCGGTTTTATGTCGTCGGTGACGATCTCCACTTTCGCGCCTTTCTCGGCGATAAAGTCGGCCACCGACATGCCGGTGAACTCGCAGATGGTGTCGTAGACCAGCACGTTGTTGCCCGGCGCGACCTTGCCGTCGAGGATGTCCCAACTGCTCACCACCAGGCCTTCGGCCGCGCCCCAGTGCTCGTTCTGCTCGATAAACGGATGGCCACCGTTGGCCAGCACCACGATGTCCGGGCGCAGGTCGAGGATGCTCGCCTCGTCCGCGCCGGTGCCCAGACGCAGGTCAATATTCAGGCGCGCCAGCTCCAGCTGGAACCAGCGGGTGATGCCGGCCATCTGGTCACGCTGCGGCGCTTTTGCGGCCAGGCTGATCTGCCCGCCCAGTGCATCTTTCTTTTCAAAAAGCGTTACGTCATGGCCGCGTTCAGCGGCAACGCGTGCGGCTTCCATCCCGGCCGGGCCACCGCCAACGATCACCACCTTGCGCTTCGGTCCGCTGGTTTTCTCGATGATATGCGGCAGGCCCATATATTCGCGGCTGGTGGCGGCATTCTGGATGCACAGCACATCCAGGCCCTGGTACTGGCGGTCGATGCAGTAGTTGGCACCGACGCACTGCTTGATCTGGTCGACCTGGCCCATCTTGATCTTGGCGATCAGGTGCGGGTCGGCAATATGCGCGCGGGTCATGCCGACCATATCGACATAGCCGCCTTCCAAAATCCGCGTGGCCTGGTTGGGGTCCTTGATGTTCTGTGCGTGCAGCACCGGCACCTTGACCACTTCCTTGATCCCGGCCGCCAGGTGCAGGAAGGGCTCCGGCGGGTAGCTCATGTTCGGAATCACGTTGGCCAGGGTGTTGTGGGTGTCGCAGCCCGAGCCGACAACGCCGATAAAGTCGATCATGCCGGTGGCGTCGTAGTAGGCGGCGATCTGCTTCATGTCCTCGTGGGACAGGCCATCCGGGTGGAATTCGTCGCCGCAGATGCGCATGCCGACGCAGAAGTCGTCGCCGACTTCCTTGCGCACGGCCTTGATCACTTCCAGGCCAAACTTCATGCGGCCCTCGAAGGTGCCGCCCCATTCGTCGGTACGCTTGTTCACGCGCGGCGACCAGAACTGGTCGATCATGTGCTGGTGCACGGCAGACAGCTCAACGCCGTCCAGGCCGCCTTCTTTGGCGCGGCGTGCAGCCTGTGCGTAGTTGCCGATCACCCGCCAGATTTCCTCGACCTCGATGGTCTTGCAGGTGGCGCGGTGCACCGGCTCACGGATGCCGGACGGCGACATCAGGGTCGGCCAGTGAAAACCATCCCAGCGCGAGCGACGACCCATATGGGTAATCTGGATCATGATCTTGGCGCCGTGCTTGTGCATGGCGTCGGCGAGATTCTGGAAGTGCGGGATGATGCGGTCGGTGGACAGGTTGACCGAACTCCACCACTGCTGCGGGCTGTCGATGGCCACCACCGAGGAGCCACCGCAAATCGCCAGGCCGATGCCGCCCTTGGCCTTCTCTTCGTAGTACTGCACATAGCGCTCGGTGGTCATGCCGCCGTCGGTGGCATACACCTCAGCGTGCGCGGTGCTGAGCACACGGTTGCGGATGGTCAGCTTGCCGATTTGGATCGGCTGGAACATTGCTTCGAAAGCCATTACGGCACCCTCACGGAACTAAGGATTGTGGGAGGCGCTTCAGCGGCGATAGCGGTATGCCCGTCGCGGCTAAAGCCCCTCCCACACAGGGTTGTCTTTAGCGTGGCTTGACCACAAACAGGCCATCGTCGTGGCCCTCTTCGGAGCCGCCATAGACCTGCTCGGCCACGGTGCGCAGTGTGCTGCCCTGGGCCTGGAGAATCTGGTCCATGGCGCCGGCAAACCAGCCGGTGAACATGTAGTCGACCTTGCGCCCGCATTTGCCGTAGACGTAGACAAAGGCCGAGTGTTTGAGGCGAACCGAGCAGGTGCCAGCAGCCAGGTCGATGGCTTCGATCTCGAACAGGCCCCAGCCGCGTTGCGACAGGCGCTTCATGTAATGCTCGAACACCGCCACGCCTGACAGGCCGTGGCATTCGGCCTCTTTCTCGCACCAGTGCCAGGCGGACTTGTAACCGGCCTTGTAGAGAATCTCGGCATAGGCCTCAGCGCCCAGTACCTCTTCAATACCGATGTGGTTGTTGACGAAGAAATGCCGCGGCACATAGAGCATCGGCAGCGCGTCAGTGGTCCAGACGCCGGTTTCGTCGTCGACCTGGATAGGCATTTCGGGTGCGTGGGTGGCCATGTGTTCAGTGCTCCAGAATTCGTTGTCTTGCATATTTGAAAGGTGCCGATGAATGCCTGTGGAGCCGTAGCGAGCACGCCGAGAGCAAGGAGACCCGCAGCGACAAGCGAGAGCAGTACGCATGTACGGCGAGCTTGTCGCGAGGACGCGACGCAGCTATCGGTGGGCGCAGTAGGCTCCGGAGGTATTCATCACTCGCCCCAGACGTCTTTCAGAACCCTTACCCAGTTCTCGCCCATGATCTTGCGCACCACGCGCTCGGAATGGCCGCGCCCCAGCAAGGTCTCGGTGAGGTTGGGGAATTCGCCGACAGTGCGAATGCCCAGCGGGTTGATGATCTTGCCGAAGCTGGTCAGGCGGCGGGCGTAGCCCTTGTCGTGGGTCAGGTACTCGAAGAAGTCCTGGCCGTGGCCCTGGGTGAAGTCAGTACCGATACCGATGGCGTCTTCGCCGACGATGTTCATCACGTATTCGATGGCTTCGGCGTAGTCGTCGATGGTCGAGTCGATGCCCTTGGCCAGGAACGGCGCAAACATGGTCACGCCGACAAAGCCGCCGTGATCGGCGATAAATTTCAGCTCGACATCGGACTTGTTGCGCGGGTGTTCTTTCAGCCCGGACGGCAGGCAGTGGGAATAGGTGACCGGCTTTTTCGATTCGAGGATGACTTCCTCGGAAGTCTTCGAACCCACATGCGAGAGGTCGCACATGATGCCGACGCGGTTCATCTCGGCGACGATCTCGCGGCCGAAACCGGACAGCCCGCCGTCACGCTCGTAGCAGCCGGTGCCAACCAGGTTCTGGGTGTTGTAGCACAGCTGCACAATGCCCACGCCGAGCTGCTTGAACACCTCGACGTAACCGATCTGGTCTTCAAATGCATGGGCGTTCTGGAAGCCGAAAAGGATGCCGGTCTTGCCCTGCGCCTTGGCGGTGCGGATGTCAGCAGTGGTGCGCACCGGCATCACCAGGTCGCTGTTCTCGCGGATCAGCTTCTGGCTGGCGGCGATATTGTTTACCGTGGCCTGGAAACCTTCCCACACCGACACGGTGCAGTTGGCAGCGGTCAGGCCGCCTTTGCGCATGTCCTCGAACAGTTCGCGGTTCCACTTGGCGATGATCAGCCCGTCAATAACGATGCTGTCGGCGTGTAATTCGGCTGGGCTCATCAGGCAGTCCCCCTTATCGGTGTCGCCAAACCCGTTGTTGGCGCTTTGGACTGAGCATATCCCTGGGGGCTCGGGCGACCCGGTGCAAAAACGACCGGGGTATTGCCGAAAGCGTCAAAGCGGGGTCGCGGGCGGATATGTCTCGGATAAAGCCTGTGGGAGGCGCTTTAGCGGCGATGCTGTCGCGGCTACGACTGCATGGATGCAGGAGATAGAGCGGAGCAGGATGCCAGAGCCGAAAGCCCCTCCCACAGGTCACTAGCCTTAGCCATGGAGGGAGGCAGGGAAATAAAAAAAGCCCCTGCCCGGGGGTGTCCGGCAGAGGCCAAGGTGACCCTTGAGGTGGGTCTCAGTGTGATGCAGAGGTCGCAGGCCTGCGCTGCGCCGCCAGCAGACCGTAAGCAGTCAGGCCAAGCAGCAGCCACAGGCCAAACGTCACGCCGGCTTACTCAGCGCCGACCTGACGCAGGTACGGCGCCGGCGCCGCGCCAAGGTTGTGCAGCACGCGCTCGCTGTACCAGTCGATAAAGTTGACCACGCCAAACTCGTAGGTTTTCGAGTACGGGCCGGGCTGGTAAGCGGTGGAGTTGATGCCGCGCTGGTTCTCCTCAGCCAGACGACGGTCCTGGTCGTTGGTGGCATCCCACACCTGACGCAGGCGGGCGACGTCGTAATCGACACCTTCCACGGCATCCTTGTGCACCAGCCATTTGGTGGTGACCATGGTTTCCTGGGCGCTGATCGGCCAGACGGTGAAGACGATCATGTGATCGCCCATGCAGTGGTTCCACGAATGCGGCAGATGGAGGATGCGCATCGAACCCAGATCCGGGTCAGTGATGCGGCCCATGAGTTTCTTGCAGCCCTGCTTGCCGTCCATGGTCATGGATACGGTGCCCTTGAGCAGCGGCATGCGCACAATACGGTTGCGCAGGCCGAAGCTGGCGTGGGCGTAGGGAATATTGTCCTTGTCCCAACGGCCCGTGCATTCCGCCACCTGATCCTTGAATGCCTGAGTGGCGCGCGGGTCGGTGACGTCATCCCACTCCAGCAGGGTGTTGAGCAATTCCGGGTGCGAACCGTTGCAGTGGTAGCACTCGCGGTTGTTCTCCATCACCAGCTTCCAGTTGGCTTTTTCCATCAAGGTGGTCTGCACCGCCACCTTGGTGTTTTCCATGTCGTACGGCTCCATGTAGTGAGCCAGGGTGCTAAGGAAGTCGTCGATGGCCGGCGGGTTTTCCGCCAGGGAGATAAAGATGTAGCCGCCCGCCACCTTGCAGTTAACCGGCTTGAGGCTGTAGTCCTTGAGATCGAAATCCGCGCCCATTTCAGTGCCGGCGAACAGCAGGCGACCATCCAGCTCGTAGGTCCACTGGTGATAAGGGCAGACCAGCTTGGCCACCTTGCCCTTTTCGCTGGTGCACAGGCGCGAGCCGCGGTGACGGCAGACGTTATGGAACGCATGCACCACACCGTCGGCTCCACGAATCACCATGATCGGGTTGTCGCCGAGCTGCAGGGTGAGGAAGTTGCCCTTGGCCGGGATCTCGCAAGTCATGCCGGCGATCAGCCATTCCTTGTGGAAGATTTCCTGCATGTCGATCTTGAACAGGCGCTCATCGTTATAGAACGGCTGTGGCAGGGAGAAGGTGCGCTCGCGGGTCTGCAGCATCTCGGCAGTGGCCTTGCGTGCAGGCTCCAGCGGGTCGCCCAGGCTCAGGGTAGAAGTGACGTCCATCGGTAACTCCTCAATGGCGACTCGCTCGGCGAGTTGCCGCAATAAAGTGGCTAGTCGGTATCACGCAAGGTGGCGTCATTGCCCCGCTCTGCGCCTGCCGATGGCGCCTGAATGAACGCGGAATTCGCTCATGACCTTTTGCTTCGGCTGGCTGCGAGTGTGGCGCTGGACGAGGGCGAAACCTTGTCTATGGGCGACATACCCACGTCCGTTTCCGACGCGGCAAACCAAGGCCTGTGCGGCAGGTCGCGATAAGCATGTAAATGTCGCTGGCAGATAAATGAGCGCCAACACCAGTACGCACAATCGCCCCATACAAGGCCGATGTCCGGCCATGCGGAGAGACGTCCATGACGACGAACGACTTCCTCAACCCGGTGACCACGCAGACCTGGAGCAATGGTCGGCATATGGTGCGCTGCGTCAAAGTCATCCAGGAAACCTGGGACGTGCGCACGTTCTGTTTTATGGCCGACCAGCCCGTGCTGTTCTTCTTCAAACCGGGGCAGTTCGTCACCCTGGAGCTGGAAATCGACGGCCAGCCGGTGATGCGCTCCTACACCATTTCCAGCTCGCCGTCGGTGCCCTACAGCTTCTCCATCACCATCAAGCGGGTGCCGGGCGGCAAAGTCTCCAACTGGCTGCACGACAACCTGCAGGAAGGCCAAGAACTGCCGGTGCACGGCCCGGTCGGACTGTTCAATGCCATCGACTTTCCGGCGGACAAGGTGCTGTTCCTCAGCGGCGGTGTCGGCATCACACCGGTGATGTCGATGGCGCGCTGGTTCTACGACACCAACGGCAATGTCGACATGGTGTTTGTGCACAGCGCGCGTTCGCCGAAGGACATCATCTACCACCGCGAGCTGGAACATATGGCCGCGCGGATCAGCAACTTCAGCCTGCACGTAATCTGCGAAAAGCACGGCCTGGGCGAGGCCTGGGCCGGTTATCGCGGCTACCTCAACCAAAAGATGCTGGAGCTGATCGCCCCGGATTACCTGGATCGAGAAATCTTCTGCTGTGGCCCGACGCCCTATATGAGCGCGGTCAAGCGCCTGCTTGAAGCCAACCAGTTCGATATGCAGCACTACCACGAAGAAGCCTTCGGCCCGACGCCGCCGGAAGTGCGCGCCGAGGTCAAGGAGCTGGCCGCCGAAGCCGCCGAAGCCCCAGCTGTACCCGCCGCCGAGCAGCATCAGGTGGCATTCACCAGCACCGGCAAGAGCATCCGCGTCGATCCGGGCGAAACCGTCCACGCCGCCGCTGCCAAGCTTGGCCTGCATATCCCCAAGGCCTGCGGCATGGGCATCTGCGGCACCTGCAAGGTGATGAAAACCTCAGGCGAAGTGAGCATGGAACACAACGGCGGGATCACCGACGAAGACGTCGCCGAGGGCTATATCCTCTCGTGCTGCAGCGTGCCCAAGGGTGATGTGTCCATCGATTACTAAGCCCCCAGACCGCACACGACACACTGCAAAACGCCGCACCCGCCCTCAAAGGCTGGTGCGGCGTTTTAGTTTGCTCAGGACGCTTGTGGAAGGGGCTTTCGGCTCTGGCATCCTGCATCCATGCAGTCGTAGCCGCGACAAGCAATTAACAGCTCGCCGCTAAAGCGCCTCCCACACAGCGTGTAGGAGCCAGCTTGCTGGCGATCCCTGCCAACCAAAAGCATCGCCAGCAAGCTGGCTCCTACAGAGTATTCAGCACTACTTAGAGCCTGACGCTGGCAAAGGTCGACTCCCCCTGCGCCCGGGTCAGCGCGGCCATGGCCGAGGATGGCGATGGCCGCATCAGGTCTTCCGGCATTGGCAGCAGCGCCACCACATTACTGCCCTGCTGGCCGGCGCGCTCGTCACGCGGCGGGATGCCGAAGTATTCGCGGTAGCACTTGGAGAAGTGCGGCGTGGAGACGAAACCGCACACCGAGGCCACTTCGATGATCGACATGCTGGTCTGCTTGAGCAGCTGCCGCGCGCGAATCAAGCGCAGCTTGAGGTAGTAGCGCGACGGTGAGCAGTGCAGGTATTTCTGGAACAGGCGCTCCAGCTGGCGGCGCGACACATCGACATACAGCGCCAGCTGATCGAGGTCGATTGGCTCTTCCAGATTGGCTTCCATCAGCGCGACGATTTCCTGCAGCTTCGGCTGGTTGGTGCCGAGCATGTGCTTGAGCGGCACGCGTTGGTGATCCTGCTCGTTGCGAATGCGCTCGTAGATAAACATCTCGGAAATCGCCGCCGCCAGTTCGCGGCCATGCTCGCGGCCGATCACGTGCAGCATCATGTCCATCGGCGCGGTGCCGCCGGAGCTGGTGTGGCGGTTACGGTCAATCGAGAACAGGCGAGTGCTGACGCCGGCACGGGGGAAGGCTTCCTGCATCGAGGCCAAACATTCCCAGTGCACGCTGCAATCGAAACCATCGAGCAGCCCGGCCTTGGCCAGCGCCCAGCTGCCGGTGCACACCGCGCCCAGTTGCGCACCATGGCGCGCCTGGCTTTGCAGCCACTGCACATGCTCGCGAGTCACGCTGTGCTGAATGTCCACGCCGCCGCAGACGATCACCGCGTCCAGGCGCGGCGCGTTGCTCAAGCCGGCGTCCGGGGTGATCTGCAAACCATCGCTGGCGCTGACTGGCAGGCCGCTCTGGCTGAGGGTGTGCCAACGGTAAAGCTCCTTGCCGGACAGCTGGTTGGCCATGCGCAGCGGCTCGACGGCAGACGCCAGGGAAATCAGGGTGAAGTTGTCGAGCAGGAGAAAGCCGATGGATTGCGGAGCACGGCTCTGGGGTTGTGCCCCTTGAGTGAACTGTGACATCAGGTGAACCCTCACGCGAAGCAAAGCACGGTAGTGAGCCCCTCGATACGGTGGCTCTTCTTATGGTTCTGGGACTGCACGGCACCAGACTGACAGGCTGCATAACGCAAAGGCCGTGCCTAAATTGATTGGGCGTTCAATTAAAAATATCGGCTATTTCCCAGGGCTAGTGCCACTAGGCGTTGGCAGGAGCGACAGAAGCATTCTGATTACGACCGCAAGCGCCCGGATGACGGGCGTTTGAGCATTTCGGTAGCACTGCCAGAGCCGTGCCCTGTCACCCCGCTACGCAGGGTAAAAACAGCGCGGTAACGGACCAACGGTCAGGCGCTCAAAGGTGGCATTGCGCCACCCTGATCAAGCCGGACAAGAGGCCGCGCACCATAAGCGGGCGCGACGCAGACCATGCACCGGATTGGTCGCTCAGCGTATGGGGTAAGCCCGCTGACTCAACATTCGACCGCGCTGACGGCCAGCCCGCCACGCGAGGTTTCCTTGTACTTGTCATGCATATCGGCACCGGTATCACGCATGGTGCGGATCACCCGGTCCAGCGAAATAAAGTGCTCACCGTCGCCACGCAAAGCCATCTGCGCGGCATTGATTGCCTTCACTGCGGCAATCGCGTTGCGCTCGATACAGGGCACCTGCACCAGGCCACCGACCGGGTCGCAGGTCAGGCCGAGGTTATGCTCCAGACCGATCTCGGCGGCGTTTTCCACCTGCTCAGGCGTCGCCCCGAGAATCTCCGCCAGCCCCGCCGCCGCCATGGCGCACGCCGAACCGACCTCGCCCTGGCAACCGACTTCGGCGCCGGAGATGGATGCATTCTTCTTGCACAGAATGCCGATGGCGGCGGCGGCCAGCAGGTAATCCACCACATTGGCTTCACTGACCGCCGGGCTGAAACGCACGTAGTAATGCAGCACCGCCGGGATGATCCCCGCCGCGCCATTGGTCGGCGCGGTGACCATGCGCCCGCCGGCGGCGTTTTCTTCATTCACCGCCAGGGCAAACAGGTTGACCCACTCCATACCGCTGAGGGTGGAGCCGATCACGTTGGGTTTGCTCATCTCCTGCAAGCTGCGGTGCAGCTTGGCGGCGCGGCGTTTCACATTCAGCCCGCCGGGCAGAATGCCTTCGTGGCGCAGGCCGTGTTCGACGCACTCACGCATCGCCTGCCATAGACGCATCAGCCCGCTGCGGATCTCCGCCTCGCTGCGCCAGGCCTTCTCGTTGGCCATCATCAGTTCGGAGACGCGCAGGCCATTGCGCTGGCAAAGCTGCAACAACTGCTCAGCGCTGTCGAAGTCATAGGGCAGCACGGTGTGGTCCTGATCCAACTGGCCGCTGGCGGCCTGCTCGGCATCCACGACAAAGCCGCCGCCCACCGAGTAATAGGTGTTTTCGTGCAGCAGACTGCCATCGGCGGCAAAGGCACTAAGGGTCATGGCATTGGGGTGATAGGGCAGGTTCTCGTCGAGCAGCTGCATGTCGCGCGCCCAGTCGAAGGCGATGCTGACACGCCCGCCCAGCAACAACTGGCCGCTAGCCAACAGCTCAGCAATGCGTGGTTCGATGCTCGCGGGGTCGACCTGATCCGGCCACTCGCCCATCAACCCCATGATCACCGCGCGGTCGCTGCCGTGGCCAACACCGGTGGCCGACAGCGAACCGTACAGGCGCACCTGCAGGCGTGCCGTGCGCTCCAGCAAGTGCCGCTCGACCAGTGCGCCGCTAAACAGCGCCGCCGCGCGCATCGGCCCGACGGTATGCGAACTGGACGGCCCGATGCCGATCTTGAACAAGTCAAACACGCTGATAGCCACGACACTCTCCTGCACTGCTGCTACATGCAGGCCATGATCAGGATTTCCCGGCCGCACAGTCGCCCCACACCGACTTGCCCATACCTAAATCCGTCAGCTGGTCAGCCATACAGCGGATCGCGGGAGCGGGGTTTTCAGTAGCCCGGATGCAATCCGGGAAAACCTATGGCTATGCCTCGATGACCTGTTTCATGCAGCAACTCTTTGTAGGAGCGGTTTGCTCCCCCGGATTTCATCCGGGCTACGGCTTCACACGCCTACCTTCGCCACAGCCATTCACGACAACAGCATTCCAGTTGCGACTTCACGCATAGGCAGCAGCGGAAATCTGTCGGCATGATCGCCGCGCCCATGGATCGGCCACTCGCTGTTTGCCCAGCCCGCACCATGGCCGAGATGCGCCCACCCAGACGCACCCTGTCACCGTAATCGGGAGACGCTTGATGACACTGAATATGCGCAGCGGCCTATTGGCGGCTGCTTTGATTTCGCCCTTGCTGGCCCAGGCCGTGGAACCGGCGCAATGCGATGTGATCCGCTTCGCCGATGTCGGCTGGACCGATATCACTGTGACCACCGCCGTCACCCGCCAGGTACTCAGCGACCTCGGCTACCGCACCCAGGTCAAACGCCTGTCCGTGCCGGATACCTACAAGGCCATGCAGGACGGCAAGATCGATGTGTTCCTCGGCAACTGGATGCCGAGCATGGAAAACGACATCAAACCCTACGCCGCCAACGGCTCGGTAAAGACCCTCGGCGCCAACCTTGAAGGTGCCAAGTACACCCTGGCGGTGAACCAGGCCGCTTACGACGGCGGCGTGAAGAACTTCGCCGATCTGGCACGTTTCAGCAAGGAACTGGGCGGCAAGGTGTATGGCATCGAACCCGGCAATGACGGCAACAAGCTGATCCAGCAGATGATCGACAAGAACGCCTTTGGCCTGGCCGGCTTCAGCCTGGTGGAGTCCAGCGAGAACGGCATGCTGGCCCAGGTCAAACGCGCCGAACACCTCAAGCAGTGGGTGGTGTTTCTCGGCTGGGCACCGCACCCGATGAACAACCAGTTGCAGTTGTATTACCTGGATGGCGGCGACGAATTCTTTGGCCCCAACTACGGCGGCGCCACGGTATACACCAATGTGCGCGCCGGTCTTGGCGAGCAGTGCCCGAACGTGACCCGGCTGCTGCAAAACCTGCGTTTCAGCCTGGAGATGGAAAGCTACCTGATGGGCGCAATCCTCAACAAAAACACCAACCCACGACGCGAGGCCAAAGCCTGGCTGAAGGCCAATCCACAGGTGTTGGCCAGCTGGCTGCAGGGTGTCAAACAACGCGACGGCCAGCCGCTCAACGCGTCGCCGCGGCTTGCCGCAAATGACTGATTTCGCGTTTTTTTCGATATCGCCGCAGCCCGCTGGTCATCGCGCCTGCGGCCGATTCAACGGCTGTAAACCACGCCCGGCGCGGCTTTGCGCCTTGGCCAAGGGGCAAAAAAGTCTGTTATGGTTTTTAAAGCGTCTGTCGCCGCGCAACACGTCAGGGTCGCAAACCGACAATTGCGACAGGCCGAAGACTATATCGTTGAGTCAGCCGATTTCGTCGCTGTCAGATTCCGGCAGGTTGTTGAAACGTAGCGAGCGAAGGTTAGGCAAGGCGGAATCAGCCGAGAAAGCGGAGTGTACGAGTTGTACATGAGCATTTGATTCGTTGCTCTCACCCCTTCGGGGCCGTGCTAAAGCACGTTCAGCCTTTGGGCTGTGAGGCTGAGTCCAACGCCGCATAACCGAGCGCAGTAGTTTCAGCAGCTTGCCGCAGGGTCGACAGACCGGGCGCCCACAGCCCCGGACCGAAGAATATATAAGCGCTGGCTTGTCCCGAATGGGCGCCAGCCCAACAAGAAATTTCGGATGTACGCGCACCTCGGGTCGAGGTGTGTAAAACCCAAGGATGGGGCTTCGTAACACTGCCAGAGGGTTTGGAACGCGGTTTGCAGCACGGCACAGCAAGGTTGACTCGACAGTACACCCCCGTAGCGTCCATTGCCCGCAAGGCAACTGGAGCGTTGCAGCGGTTGTGCCTGAGTACCTCGGCGGTGCTGTTCGGCAAGACACGTCCCCGACCCCGGAACCCAGTAAACCCACACAGGCAAGAACAGTCGGCATCACCGTACGTACGCCAGCTGGCGTAGGCCCGGTTCCGCAGCACTGATCTGGATGTCTACTGAAGGGGAATCATCCCATGCAGTCTGGAAAAATCGTCGTCGAAAACCTCTACAAGGTGTTCGGCGCAGAGCCACAGGAAGCCATCGACCTCCTCAAAGAGGGATGGAGCAAGGAACGAATTCTTGCGGAAAAAGGCGCAGTTATCGGCGTCAGCGACGTGTCCTTCAGCGTCGAGGAAGGTGAAATTTTCGTGCTGATGGGCCTCTCCGGCTCCGGCAAATCCACCCTGATCCGCCTGATCAACCGCCTGGTTGAACCCAGTGCCGGTAACGTCTACATCGATGGGCAGAACGTCGCCAAGATGCCCAAGGCGGAGCTGATCGACCTGCGCCGCCGCGATATGAGCATGGTCTTCCAGTCCTTCGCCCTGATGCCCTCGCGCAGCGTGCTGGACAACGCCGCGTTCGGCCTGGAAGTGGCCGGCAAGAGCAAGAAAGCGCGTGAAGAGCGCGCCATGCAGGTACTCAAGCAGGTCGGCCTGGACAGCTTTGCGCACAAGATGCCGCATGAACTGTCCGGCGGCATGCAACAGCGCGTCGGCCTGGCCCGCGCCCTGGCGGTCGACCCGTCAATGATCATCATGGACGAGGCGTTTTCCGCCCTCGACCCGCTCAAGCGCCGCGAGATGCAGGACGTGCTGCTGGAGCTGCAGAAGACCGACCGCCGCACCATCATCTTCGTTTCCCACGACATCGAAGAAGCCATGCGCATCGGCACCCGCATCGGCATCATGGAAGGCGGCAAACTGGTTCAGGTCGGCACCCCGCAGGAGCTGATCGACAACCCCGCCAACGATTACGTGCGCAACTTCTTCAACACCGTCGACACCAACCGCTACCTCACCGCCGGCCAGCTGATGGCCGACAGCGTGCCGCTCTACGTGCACAACGGCAAAGCACCGGACGCGCAGAAGGTCTGTCAGGAACTGCAGGCGCTGGACAAGCACTACGCCTTTATCGTCGACGAGCAGAACACCTTCCAGGGCTCCATCAGCCTGGAGAAGATCGCCTTGCTGGTCGAAGGCGGCACCACCTGCGGCCTCGACAGCAGCGTCCTGAAATCGATCAAACCGGTTCCCGAAGACCTGCCGCTGGATCAGGTGATTGAACGCCTGGTGGACAACGAAGGGCCGATCCCGGTGGTCGACAGCAATGGCCGTTACAGCGGCGCCATCAGCAAAGGCCGGCTGCTGACCCGCCTGCAGGGAGAGTTCCATGAGTGAGAAAAAACTCGACCTGGGCAGCTGGGTCAACGATGTGGTGCAGCACCTGCTGGACAACTACAGCGATGGCTTCGACAGCATCGGCGCGGTGGTCAACGGCTTCTCCGAAGGCATCGAATGGCTGCTGATGCTGCCACCGGCCTGGCTGCTGATCGCCATCTTCGTCGGCCTCGGCCTGTGGCGCATCAGCTACAAGTTCGCCATCTTCACCGCCGTGGCCTTTATCCTGATCGTCATGACCGGCTTCTGGGAGCAGACCGTGGTTACCCTCGGCCTGACCTTCTCCGCCACCCTGATCAGCCTCTTGCTCGGCGTACCGCTGGGCATCTGGGCGGCGCGCAGCGAGCGGGTGGCGACCATCATCCGGCCGATTCTCGACTTTATGCAGACCATGCCAGCGTTCGTTTACCTGATCCCCGCCGCCATGCTCTTCGGCCTCGGCCGTGTGCCGGGGATCATCGCCACGGTGATCTTCGCCATGCCCCCAGCGGTGCGCCTGACCAACCTGGGCATCCGCCAGGTGAATAAAGAGATCATCGAAGCCGGCCAATCCTTCGGCTGCACCCCGCGTCAGCTACTGTTCAAGGTCCAGTTGCCCAACGCAATGCCGTCGATCATGGCCGGGGTCAACCAGACCATCATGATGGCCCTGTCGATGGTGATCATCGCCTCGATGGTCGGCGCCGGCGGCCTGGGCAACGACGTACTGGCGAGTATCCAACGCCTGGACATCGGCCTGGGTTTTGAAAGCGGCATGGCCGTGGTGTTGCTGGCGATCATTCTCGACCGCATCACGGAAAGTTTCGGGACCCCGCAAACCGCCAAGCGCCGCAGCGTGTTCGGCTGGTTCAGCGGCAAACTTCAACGTCAGTAAGCCTTAGCTTTTGCCATCACAGGGAGTCGCAGATGAAAACGATTAAACAGCTCGCAGGTGTCGGCCTGCTCTCCGTGGCCATGCTGCAAAGCGCCTGGGCGCAAGAGCCGGAGAGTTGCAAGATGGTGCGCTTCGCCGAAATCGGCTGGGCCGACATCGCCGCCACCACCGGCGTGGCCATGACCCTCAGCGAAGGCCTGGGCTACCAGACCCGCAAGATCATGGCCTCCGTGCCCATCGCCTTTACCGGCGTGCAGAAAGGCCAGATCGACGTCTTCCTCGGCTACTGGGCGCCCTCGATGGACCCGGTGATCGAACCCTTCACCAAGGATGGCGGCGTCAAAGTGCTGCCCAAGGCCAACCTTGAAGGCGCCAAATACACCCTCGCCGTGCCGACCTACGCCGCAGAAGCCGGGCTGAAAAGCTTTGCCGACATCGCCAAGTTCAAGGACCAACTGGGCGGCAAGATCTTCGGCATCGAGCCTGGCAACGACGGCAACCTGCTGATCGAAGGCATGATCAAAAGCAACCAGTTCGGCCTCGGCGACTTCAAGATGGTTGAGTCCAGTGAAGCCGGCATGCTGGTTCAGCTGCAACGTGCGGTGAAGAAGAACGAACCCGCCGTGTTCCTCGGCTGGGCGCCGCACCCGATGAACACCCAGTTCGACATCACCTACCTGGAAGGCGGCGATGACGTGTTCGGCCCGGACTTCGGCGCCGCCAAGGTCTACACCGTCGTGCCGCCAGATTACGAAGCGCGCTGCGCCAACGTCGGCAAACTGCTGAACAACCTGCAGTTCACCGTGGAAATCGAAAGCCAGCTGATGGAAAAGGTTCTGGATAAACAGAACCCGACCGAAGTCGCCAAAGAGTGGATCAAAGCCAACCCGGCGATCCTCGACCAGTGGCTGGCCGGCGTGACCACCTACGACGGCCAGGACGGCGTTGCAGCGGTGAAAAAGCACCTCGGACTGTAAGCCAAACCCCGCGCCGCCCCCATTATCTGCGGGCGGCGCGGTTAGTGGATTCACCTATTTAGCAACTCAGCCAGCGAGGCCATACGGCCATCGCCTGGATAGCTGCACCCCGGATTTAACACGCAACACCGTACGACCCAGCTAGGCCCGCAAGAAGAACGCGCCAGTAACTCACTGAACTGCCACTCTCACTGACGGAGCACACCCTATGCGAAACCTGAAAAACCTCTGCCTGCAAAGCCTAGGCGTCGCCGCCCTGGCCCTCGGTATGAGCAGCGCCATGGCGGCGGACAAACCCACCCTGAACATCGGCTACGTCAACGGTTGGGACGACAGCGTCGCCGCCACCCATGTCGCCGGGGAAATCCTGCAAAGCAAACTCGGCTACACCGTTGCACTCAAGCCCGTAGAACCGGCCATCATGTGGCAAGGCGTAGCGCGCGGCGACCTCGACGCCACCCTCTCCGCCTGGCTGCCCGCCACCCACGGCGAATACTTTGCAAAACTCAAAGACAAGGTCGAAGTGCTTGGCACCAACTACGCCGGCGCGAAAATCGGCCTGATCGTGCCCGACTACGTACAAGCCAAAACCATCGCCGACCTGCAAACCTACGCCAAGGATTTCGACGGCAAAATCACCGGCATCGACGCCGGCGCCGGCGTGATGCGCCGCACCGAAGACGCGATCAAGGAATACGCCCTGGCAGACATCAAACTGATGCCAAGCTCCGGCCCGGCCATGGCCACCGCCCTGACCCGCGCCGAGAAAAACAAACAAGCCATCGTCGTCACCGGCTGGATCCCGCACTGGATGTTCGCCAAATGGAACCTGCGCTTCCTCGAAGACCCGAAAAAAGTCTTCGGTGATGACGAACACGTCGACACCGTGGCCAACCCCAGCCTCGCCGGCAAAGCCCCAGAAGCTGCGGCCTTCCTGAAGAAATTCTCCTGGAGCGGTGAAGAAGTCGGCGCCGTTATGCTCGCCATCCGCGAAGGCGCCAAACCGGAAGACGCCGCCAAAGACTGGATCAGCAAAAACCCAGAGCGCGTCGCCGAGTGGCTTAAATAAGCCAAGGCACCACCTCTATACAGAAGCGGGCTACGGCCCGCTTTTTTGTGGCCGCGAAATGGTGGCGGGAGAATGTTCTAGACAGGGGGAGATGGGGATGGATAGGGTTGAGCCTAGCCAAACTTTCGCCTAACCCCCGCCGTTTTCTGCACCTTCGCGACATTGAGCGTGGGACATAGACAGGATGCAGCAGATAGTGTGGCGTTATGCGCCGGGAAAGCGCGACATTGTTATGTCGCATAATTAATAGTTAGACAAGTTGGAAATAATTCCATGAATCGAGAAAGTCCAGACGTGATCGAAACTTGGTGTTCTCGACTCGGTGTTACCTCTGAGGCTGAAGCATGGTCGGTAGGGTTTAGCTTATCCACAGTACCGATGGAGAACTGGTTCTATAAGCGAAAAGCGCTAAGACCAGAAGATATGAAGCTTGAACTTACCGTCCCTGGTTATGGCCTATGGTTAGCTGAGCTTCGCAGGCACGACAATTTATTTCTCATTCAGTGGAGACCAAACGGTGATTTTCGAGTCGAATCATCGCAACTAAAATATAAAAAACTTATAAAGTGGCCAGTATTGAACTCTTTATTTGATTTCCCGCTTTTAGTCGAGCAAATCGAGAAAGCCCTCTCTATCAAATTTATTCGCCACGCAAACATAGGAACCAACGGGTTTGTTAATCTTGACTCGTGGATTTCGGAGAGTAGCCCGAAGATTCAAAAGTGGCTTGCTCCTTGCGCTGACTCAATCGGCACATATCTCGCGTCACAAGAACCAAGTGATTTCTAAAGCTATACTTTAAATTATGCGTACATCTGAGCGTCTAACAATTGGTTCAAATCGCTCGCTGTGCTCGCTGGGACGGGCTAAAGCCCGCCCCTTAACCAAACGTTATGCCTTAGGAGCCACCATGCTGAAAAATGAGTGCAAGGCCCTTCATTTTTATAATGATCAGTTCAGAGAGCTTATAAATGGAAAGGCTCAGCGGCATAACGGCGAAAACGAGTCCTTCAATGAATTTATCCAGCGCGCTCTTAAGCTAAATAAACCGGATGACTGGTCGTTTATATGCTCATCCATGGACATAATAAATGACAGTCTTTTAGGAATTGAAAACTTCATACGCTTCGGCATGGATGGGCCTACAAAATACGATGATCTAGGCGAGAAGTACATTCGCCTTTATGGCGTTCTAAACGCTACATACATTCAGCAGCAAGCCTTGCTAAATCTTCACCGAATATCAAACACGCCCAATCTCAACAAAGCAGAGGCATCGGTTAACTCACTTACAATCCGAGATATCCGTCACAAGCTAGGGGCGCATAGTGTTGACTATTCAAATAGGGAAACATCTCAAACCGAGAGTTTTGTTCCTGTTAGATTTACCCTCGGCGGAATGCACTGCGAATACTACAACAATTCCACTTTTTCAAACTCTTCCGTAGATCTTGCCGCTGCACTAGACGAGCACATTTCGCTAATGAACGATATGTACGCTCTCATATACGAAAAGCTAGCAAAAACAATATACAAATCAAATAAAGAAAAATACGCAAAGCTTATTGACGAGTTGTCAGACGGAAAAGTGATGCGCGACGGGGGCATTGCCATTAGAAGTGCGGATGGCTATCGAGTTCTCGTAACAACCTTCACCGAAGCATAACAGCTGGTTCAAACCGCTCGCTGCGCTCACTCGGGTCCGGCTAAAGCAGGCCCCTTAACCAAACGTTAGACATTTCAATAAGCTCAATGCCTGGCTCAAGGAGTTAGCTCAATGAACCAAGATCAAGCGTCAGAGTTCTTGCGTAATTTAAAGGACGGCCAGAAAGCTCTTGAGAGAGCAGCAAACTACCTACTTGATTTTGAACGAAACCCCGATAATGAGAATCTTAGAAAACAGACAACTGAAATTCTGGCTTTAATAATCACTGAACTAGAGCTTCCTGTTATCGCGAAATTTCCAAACCTCAACGCATACAGGTAGCAACAGAAATATTAGGCAACAGACCACGATTTTCAGCCGAAAGATAACAACTCAAACAAGTACAGTCTCCTTAGTGCATAACCGGGCTAAACAATGAACCGCCGCAAGAAAATCAAACAGCTACTCGAAGCGCACGCCAAAAAGGCCAACGCGAAAAAAGCGCCGAAGAAAAAATCCACCTATGTCAGCAAAGCCGACCGTTTAAAGCTGGCTGCCGAAGCCAACCCGGAAGCAACCATTGCCCCTGAGAGCTGAGTACGCGTTCCTACCTCAGCCGTTAACAAATACGAGAAAACACCATGATCACCTGCCATATCCGCTATGTGCTCGACCCGCGCAAACTCCAGGAATTCGAGCATTACGGCAAGCTGTGGATTGCCCTGGTGGCGAAGTTTGGCGGCACGCATCACGGCTATTTTCTGCCATCGGAAGGTGCCAACAATATTGGCCTGGCGATGTTCAGCTTCCCCAGCCTGGCGGCGTATGAGCAGTATCGGCTGAAATCCTTTGCCGACGCCGAGTGCCTGGCGGCCTTCAAATATGCGGAAGAGACTCAGTGCATCATCAGCTACGAGCGCACCTTCTTCCGTCCGGTATTTGATGCCTGACTGAACCCTTACTTGCCGAGTTAAGCACCATGTCCCAGCTCGCCCACTTCCAGTTGATGGCCCGCTATAACGCGTGGATGAATGACAAGCTCTACGCGGCTGCCGGCCAGCTGTCGCCACAGGCGCTGAGCGAGGATCGCGGGGCGTTTTTCCCGTCCATCCTCGCCACGCTCAACCATATTGCGGTGGGCGATATCATCTGGCTCAAGCGCTTTGCCGAGCACCCGGCCTGCACAGAGCTGCGCGCGGCGATCGGTGATTTACAGCGGCCGACGGCGCTGGATCAGCTGCTGTTCGATACCTTCGCGCCGTTGCAGGCGTTGCGCAGCCGGCTGGATGGGCATATCAGCAACTGGGTCGCAGCGCTGAGCGAGGCGGATCTGGAACATGTGCTGGCCTACGGCAGTATGAAGGGCGTACCAGCGCAGCGCCCCTATGCCGGCCTGATGCTGCATTTCTTCAATCACCAGACTCACCATCGCGGTCAGGCCAGCACCTTGTTATTCCAGGCAGGCCAGGATATCGGCGTGACCGACTTGCTCGTGCTGATCGCCGATGTAGACCCACGCTAACGCGCACAAGCAGCGGACAGGACGTCACCCATGGCTTTTAACCAAACCGAACGCCTCAGCCTGCTCGCCATCAAGGGCGTTGGCCCCACGGTGATCAAACGCTTCGAGGAGCTGGGTATCGACTCCCTGGCGCAATTGGCCACGTACCGGGCCGAGGATATCGCCGAGATGGTCGCTGCCATGCTCGGCAGCACCTGCTGGAAGAACAGCCCGCAGGCCAAGGCCGCGCTGAATGCGGCCATCGCCATAGCCAAAGAAAGCCAATGAAGCCCCTCGCCCTGCTGAGGGTTTATCTACCGTCGATGGCCTTTCGCCAGGCAGCGCAGGCGCAGCTGGGTGGGTGTTTGCCGGCGACTACAGCGGTAGCGGTGTGGCTCAGAACCCTGGAAATACAGCGTGAATTGCAACGCACGCGGGTAGGCCACTCGCCTGGGGTGAATCTGCTGCTGCGTTATATGCAGTGGGATTACGCGCTGTACCGCGCCTTGCAGGAGCACGGCATAGGCCAGCAGCAGGCCTGCGAGTGGATCGAGCAGATCAACTGGCAGATCTTCGCCCCGGCCAGTGCCCTGGCTTTCAAGCTGTCGAGCCTTCGCAGCCGCCGTCTGCAAACACGCATCCAGTGGCTGCTCGATGCGCTGTTCAACCTGGTGTTTACCCGCCCGTTTCGCCGCACCACCCTGCCCGCCGTCGCGGGCGTGGCCTTTGATGTGCAGGTGTGCCCGCTGGCCAATTACCTGCGCGAGCAGGGTGCACCAGAGCTGACCCACTTTGCCGCGTGCAGCCTGGATTACCGTATGGCCAGCGATTGGGGCGTGACGCTGCAACGCAGGCAAACCCTCGCCGGCGGCGCGGCGTATTGTGATTTTCGCTTTAGCCTGCCGCCCGCCGAGCTGATTGCCCGCTCCGGCGCAACGGTTGAACACAACACCGCGCGTCAGGCGAAAAAGCAGCCGTAAAGCTGCCCGGCAGCGGGGCATATCCCTGACCGACAGGTCATCCCTGAAACGCCATGTTTGATTGATCGCTCAACAATAACCGGCCTAGACTGCGCGCATTCCGGGGACGCCCACTATCGACGGAGAAGCCGATGCCCAAGGTTGGAATGCAACCGATCCGCCGCTCGCAATTGATCGCGGCGACCCTTGAAGCGGTGGATCAGGTCGGCATGAGCGATGCCAGCATCGCCTATATCGCGCGGATCGCCGGGGTTTCCAACGGCATCATCAGCCACTATTTCCGTGACAAGAATGGCCTGCTCGACGCCACCATGCGCCACCTGATGCAGGCACTCAGCGATGCCGTGCGCGAACGCCGCGCCAGCCTGCCGCCGGACCAGCCGCGCGAACACCTGCGGGCGATGATTGAAGGCAACTTCGATGACAGCCAGGTCAACGGCCCGGCGATGAAAACCTGGCTGGCGTTCTGGGCTACCAGCATGCACCAGCCGGCGCTGCGGCGTTTGCAGCGGGTCAACGACCACCGTCTGTATTCCAACCTGTGCGGGCAATTCCGACGGGTGTTGCCGCAGGATCAGGCGCGCAGCGCGGCCCGTGGCCTGGCGGCGTTGATCGATGGCCTATGGCTGCGCGGCGCGCTGTCCGGCGAAGGCTTCGACACCCGCCAGGCGATTGAGATCGCTTACGAATACCTTGATCTGCAATTGGCCAAGGCGCAGTAAACCTCGCACACCTTCCGCCGAGGCGCTAGCCGAGTGAACTGCCGTAGGAATGCTCAGCTTTTGTAGGAGCGGGCTTGCCCGCGATTCGCGGTAACTCGAATAACATCGCGGCCAATCACTAGGTGCCTCCACCGCTCCTACATACCCCACAGACCCGGCCAGCACGGCTGGCGAGCACTTGATTGGCGCACAGCCTCAAACAACCCGAATACCGCCGCCACACCCTGCGTGTCGTGTTTGGCTGCGCACTGTCGTTTTTGTTGATTGATCGTTCAATTAAGATAATTTAGCCTTGCGTCTATATTGCCTACACCGACGACCTGCGCCAGGCGGCTCGCGTCGCCCACCGCCCACGAGGAACGCGCCATGCCCCGCTTCGACGAACAGCAGCTTTATATCGGTGGCCGTTATGTAGCGGCCAGCAGTGGCCAGACGTTTGAGAGCATCAACCCGGCCAACGGTGAAGTGCTGGCCAAGGTGCAGCGCGCCAGTCAGGCGGACGTGGAATTGGCCGTGGCCAGCGCCAGCGAAGGGCAGAAAGTCTGGGCGGCGATGACCGCCATGCAGCGCTCGCGCATCCTGCGCAAGGCGGTGGATATTCTGCGCGAACGCAACGATGAGCTGGCCGAGCTGGAAACCCTCGACACCGGCAAGCCGCTGAGCGAAACCCGCTACGTCGATATAGTCACCGGCGCGGACGTGCTGGAGTACTACGCCGGGCTGATTCCGGCCATTGAAGGCGAGCAGATCCCGCTGCGCGAGACCAGTTTCGTCTACACCCGCCGCGAGCCGCTGGGCGTGGTTGCCGGCATCGGCGCATGGAACTACCCGATCCAGATCGCCCTGTGGAAATCCGCCCCGGCCCTGGCCGCCGGCAACGCGATGATCTTCAAGCCCAGCGAAGTCACCTCGCTGACCGCGCTGAAACTCGCCGAGATTTACACCGCCGCCGGCCTGCCCGATGGCGTGTTCAACGTGCTGACCGGCAGCGGCCGTGAAGTGGGCCAGTGGCTGACCGAGCACCCCGGCATCGAGAAGATTTCCTTCACCGGCGGCACCGTCACCGGCAAGAAGGTCATGGCCAGCGCCTCCAGTTCCAGCCTCAAGGAAGTGACCATGGAGCTGGGCGGCAAGTCGCCGCTGATCATCTTCGAAGACGCCGACCTCGACCGCGCTGCCGATATCGCGGTGATGGCCAACTTCTACAGCTCCGGCCAGGTCTGCACCAACGGCACCCGCGTGTTTGTGCCGCGCATGCTGCAGGCGCGCTTCGAGGCCAAGGTGCTGGAGCGGGTTAAACGCATCCGCCTCGGCGACCCGCTTGCCGAGGCCACCAACTTCGGTCCGCTGGTCAGCGCAGCGCATATGGACAGCGTGCTCGGCTATATCGACAAAGGCCGCAGCGAAGGCGCGCGCCTGCTGATCGGCGGCAACCGCGTGACCGAGGGCGAGTACGCCAAAGGCGCCTATGTCGCGCCGACGGTGTTCACCGACTGCAAGGACGACATGACCATCGTCCGTGAAGAAATCTTCGGCCCGGTGATGAGCATTCTGATCTACGACAGCGAAGAGGAAGTGATCCGCCGCGCCAACGCCACCGAATACGGCCTGGCTGCCGGCGTGGTGACCCGCGACCTGAATCGCGCGCACCGGGTGATCCACAAGCTGGAAGCCGGGATCTGCTGGATCAACACCTGGGGCGAGTCGCCGGCGGAAATGCCGGTGGGCGGCTACAAGCAATCCGGCGTCGGTCGCGAAAACGGCCTGACCACCCTGGCGCACTACACCCGGATCAAGTCGGTACAGGTCGAGCTGGGCGGCTACACCTCGGTGTTCTGACCACTGTGTTGTGGGAGGGGCTTTAGCCGCGACACCTTTCGCGGCTAAAGCGGAACGCCGCCCGGCCCCTCCCACGGATTGAATCGTCGCCCCGTAGCCAGGATGCAATCCGGGAACAGTCACCGCGTTTTCCCCGGAGTGCATCCGGGCTACAGGAGCTTTTATGCCCCAGGAATTCGACTACATCATCATCGGTGCCGGCTCGGCCGGTAACGTGCTGGCCACCCGCCTGACCGAAGACGAAGGCGTCAGCGTGTTGCTGCTGGAAGCCGGCGGCCCGGATTACCGCCTGGATTTTCGCACCCAGATGCCCGCCGCCCTAGCCTTCCCGCTGCAAGGCCGGCGCTATAACTGGGCCTACCTGACCGACCCCGAACCGCATATGAACAACCGCCGCATGGAATGCGGGCGCGGCAAGGGCCTGGGCGGCTCATCGCTGATCAACGGCATGTGCTACATCCGTGGCAACGCCATGGATTACGACGGCTGGGCCGAAGCAAAGGGTCTGGAAGACTGGAGCTACCTGGACTGCCTGCCGTATTTCCGCAAGGCGGAAACCCGCGATATCGGTGCCAATGCCTATCACGGCGGCGACGGCCCGGTGAGCGTGACGACGCCGAAGAACGGCAATAACCCGCTGTTCCACGCCATGATCGAAGCCGGCGTGCAGGCCGGTTACCCGCGCACCGACGACCTCAACGGCTACCAGCAAGAAGGCTTCGGCCCGATGGACCGTACCGTCACGCCCAAGGGCCGGCGCTCCAGCACCGCACGCGGTTATCTCGACCAGGCCCGCCAGCGGCCGAACCTGACCATCGTTACTCACGCCCTCACTGACCGCATCCTGTTCAGCGGCAAGCGCGCCATTGGCGTGGCCTATCTGCAGGGCGACAACGACACGCCAATCACCGTCAATGCGCGCCGCGAAGTGCTGCTGTGCAGCGGCGCGATTGCCTCGCCGCAGGTGCTGCAACGCTCCGGCGTCGGCCCGGCAGCGCTGCTGCGTGAACTGGATATTCCGCTGGTGCACGACCTGCCCGGCGTCGGCCAGAACCTGCAGGATCACCTCGAGGTGTACCTGCAATACGCCTGCAAGCAGCCGGTGTCGCTGTACCCGGCGCTGCAATGGTGGAACCAGCCGATGATCGGCGCCAACTGGCTGTTCCTCGGTAAAGGCATCGGCGCCAGCAACCAGTTCGAGGCCGGCGGTTTTATCCGCTCAAGCAGCGAGTTCGAATGGCCGAATATCCAGTACCACTTCCTGCCGGTAGCGATTAACTACAACGGCAGCAACGCGGTGAAGGAGCACGGCTTCCAGGCGCACATGGGCTCCATGCGCTCACCGAGCCGTGGACGCATCCAGATCAAATCCAGGGACCCGCGCCAGCACCCGAGCATCCTGTTCAATTACATGGCCCACGAGCAGGACTGGCGCGAGTTCCGCGACGGCATCCGCATCACCCGCGAAATCATGGCGCAGGCCGCGCTGGACCCGTATCGCGGCCGCGAGATCAGCCCCGGTGCCGAGTTGCAAACTGACGCCGAACTGGACGCCTTTATCCGCGAACATGCAGAAACGGCCTACCATCCGTCGTGTTCCTGCAAGATGGGTGAAGACGCTATGGCGGTGGTCGACGGCCAGGGCCGGGTACATGGCATCGACGGCCTACGGGTGGTGGATGCCTCGATCATGCCGCTGATCGTCACCGGTAATCTGAATGCGCCGACCATCATGATGGCCGAGAAGATCGCCGACAAAATCCGCGGCCGTGCCCCACTGCCGCGCAGCACTGCGCCGTATTTCGTTGCCGGCAATGCGGCCGTACGCGGCACCGCACAACGCTCCGCTTAACAACCTATCCGGGACTAGTGCTCAGAGCGTGTAGCTCTTGTAGGAGCGGGCTTGCCCGCGAAGGTCGACAGAAAAACATCGCGGCCAAGGCCGCTCCTACGAGTTAGCAAAATCCGCCGCAATCTTTGCTTGAGCACAGCCTCTAGTCAGGCCGGACGCGGCGTGATTGGCCACCCAGTACGCCGACCTTTAGCCCGGTGCAACCACAGGCGGCTTGATGCTGCAGGCGAAGCACGTCGATAATGCGCAGTTTTCAACCAGCGCCATTGTGCGCCGCCGCCATCGGCCGACCGAGCAGACCATGAAAGACAGCATTCGCCACCTGATCCAGCAAGCCCTGACCCGCCTCACTGCCGACGGCGTGCTGCCGGAGGGCCTGACTCCGGCCATTCAGGTGGAGAACACCAAAGACAAGGCCAACGGCGATTTCGCCAGCAACATCGCCATGATGCTGGCCAAGCCGGCCGGCATGAAACCGCGCGACCTGGCCGAGAAGCTGATCGCCGCGCTGCCGGCCGATGCCGGTATCAGCAAGGTCGAAATCGCCGGCCCGGGCTTTCTCAACTTCTTCCAGAACACCCAGGCCCTGGCCGCGCGCCTTGACGCGCTGCTGGCCGACGCCAAGCTGGGTGTACGCAAGGCCGGCCCGGCGCAGCGCGTGGTGGTCGATCTGTCCGCCCCCAACCTGGCCAAAGAGATGCACGTTGGCCACCTGCGCTCGACCATCATCGGTGACGGCGTGGCGCGGGTGCTGGAATTCCTCGGCGACGACGTGATCCGTCAGAACCACGTGGGCGACTGGGGCACCCAGTTCGGCATGCTGCTGGCCTATATGCAGGAAAACCCGGCGGCTGCCGAAAGCGAGTTGGCCGACCTGGAAGGCTTCTACCGCGCGGCGAAAAAGCGTTTCGACGACTCCCCCGAGTTCGCCGAGCGCGCCCGTGAACTGGTGGTGCAACTGCAAGCTGGCGATGCCGAGTGCCTGCGCCTGTGGCACCGCTTCAACGATATTTCCCTGAGTCACTGCCAGGCGCTGTATGACCGCCTGGGGGTGAAACTGAGCATGGCCGACGTCAAGGGCGAGAGCGCCTACAACGACGACCTGGCTAATGTGGTCGCCGACCTCAAGGCCAAAGGCCTGCTGACCGAAGACAACGGCGCGCAATGCGTGTTTATGGACGAGTTCAAGAACGCCGAAGGCAACCCGCTGCCGCTGATCGTGCAGAAGGCTGGTGGCGGCTACCTGTACGCCACCACCGACCTGGCCGCCACCCGCTACCGCGCCAACGTATTAAAAGCCGACCGCGTGCTGTACTTCGTCGACCAGCGCCAGGCCCTGCACTTCCAGATGGTCTTCGCCGCTGCGCGCCTGGCTGGTTTCGTCCCGGCCAGCCTGCAGATGGAACATATGGGTTTCGGCACCATGAACGGCGCCGACGGCCGACCATTCAAGACCCGCGACGGCGGCACGGTGAAGCTGGTCGACCTGCTCGATGAAGCCGAAGAGCGCGCCTACACCCTGGTCAAAGGCAAAAACCCCGAGCTGGATGAAGCCGAGCTGCGGCAGATCGCCCGCGCCGTGGGCATCAGCGCAGTGAAATACGCCGACCTGTCCAAGCACCGCACCAGCGATTACCGCTTCAACTTCGAGCTGATGCTGAGCTTCGAAGGCAACACCGCGCCGTACCTGCTGTACGCCTACACCCGTGTGGCCAGCGTGCTGCGCAAAGTGGGCAAGGGCTTCGACCAACTGGACGGCCAGCTAGACCTGCAGGCCGCCCAGGAAATCGACCTGGCCGGCAAGCTCGCACAGTTCGCCGAAGTGCTCGGCGGCGTGGCCGACAAGGGCGAACCGCACCTGCTCTGCGCCTACCTGTATGACCTGGCCGGGCTGTTCTCCAGCTTCTACGAAAACTGCCCGATCCTCGCCGCCGAGGACGAAGGCGTGCGCAACAGCCGCCTGCGCCTGGCGGCCCTCACCGGCCGTACCCTCAAGCAGGGCCTGCAGCTGCTCGGCCTGGAAACCCTGGAGCGCATGTAAGTGGCTGCCAAGAAGAAGCCCGCCGCCAAGCGCGGTGCCAGCCGCTACCAGGCTCCGGCGAAAAAGCCGGTGCCGGGCTGGTTCTGGCTGGTCTGCGGGCTGGTGATCGGCGGCTTTATGGTGTTTCTGTTCAGCCTGGAACCCGGCCGCGACGAGATCAAGCGCAGCAAGGTCGAACAGGCGCGCGCCAACCAGGCCGCCAAACCACCGGCCAACAAGCCCGCCAACAGCGAGCCGGCCAAGCCCAAGTACGACTTCTACACCCTGCTGCCGGAGTCGGAAGTGATCCTGCCGCCGCAGGCCATCGAACAACCGCCGGCCGTGCCTGAGCAGAAACCGGTCAGCCCGGAAGAAGCCGCGAAGATCGACGCCGCCCGTGCCGAAGCCGCGCTCAACGGCCAGGTGCCGCCACCGCCGCCAGTGGTCGCCAAAGGCCCGGTCAGCTCGCAGTTCTTCCTCCAGGCGGGCTCGTTCCGTCGCAAGGACGATGCCGACGCCCTGCGCGCGCAGATCATCCTGCTCGGGCAGAACGTGCAGGTGGAATCCGGCACGGTGCGCGAGGAAACCTGGCACCGCGTACTGGTCGGCCCGTTCGCCACCCGCGAGCAGCTCGGCCAGGCGCAGAAATCCCTGGCTGGCAGCGGCTTCAGCAATCTGTTGTTACAGCAGCGCCAGGTGCAATAAATCCCAGGCCTGGCGGGCCCTGCGGCAAGTTCTGCCGACTATTTGTCGGACACTGGCTACCCCAGGGCTTGAAGCCAGCGCGCACAGCCCCCACTTCATTCGGCATTGGGCACTTTCGCCCCGCTGCGTGGAGACTCTCCCCTTGACCACCATCGTTTCAGTGCGCCGCAACGGCAAAGTCGTCATGGGCGGCGACGGCCAGGTGTCCCTCGGCAATACCGTGATGAAAGGCAACGCGAAAAAAGTCCGTCGCCTGTACCACGGCCAGGTGCTGGCCGGCTTTGCTGGCGCCACTGCCGACGCCTTTACCCTGTTCGAACGCTTTGAAGGCCAGCTGGAAAAACATCAGGGCCATCTGATCCGCGCCGCCGTCGAGCTGGCCAAAGACTGGCGCACCGACCGTTCGCTGAGCCGCCTGGAAGCCATGCTGGCGGTGGCCAACAAGGACGCATCCTTGATCATCACCGGCAACGGTGACGTGGTTGAGCCCGAACACGGCCTGATCGCCATGGGCTCCGGCGGTGGTTTCGGCCAGGCCGCGGCCATGGCCCTGTTGCAGAAAACCGACTTGAGCGCCCGCGAAATCACCGAAACCGCGCTGAACATTGCCGGTTCTATCTGCGTGTTCACCAACCAGAATTTAACTATCGAGGAAGAAGACTGCGCTGAATAAGCGCGCTCTCCTCTGGAGTACCCCCGCATGTCCATGACGCCCCGCGAGATCGTTTCCGAACTCAACCGCCACATCATCGGCCAGGACGACGCCAAACGCGCCGTGGCCATTGCCCTGCGCAACCGCTGGCGGCGCATGCAGCTGCCCGCCGAGCTGCGCCAGGAAGTAACCCCGAAGAACATCCTGATGATCGGCCCCACCGGCGTCGGTAAAACCGAAATCGCCCGGCGCCTGGCCAAGCTGGCCAATGCCCCGTTTATCAAGGTGGAAGCGACCAAGTTCACCGAAGTTGGCTATGTCGGCCGTGATGTCGAGTCGATCATCCGTGATCTCGCCGATGCGGCGATCAAGATGCTGCGTGAGCAGGAGATGATCAAGGTCCGCCACCGCGCCGAGGACGCCGCCGAAGAGCGCATTCTCGATGCCCTGCTGCCGCCGGCCCGCACCGGCTTCAACGAAGAAGCCGCACCGAGCAGCGACTCCAACACCCGTCAGCTGTTCCGCAAACGCCTGCGTGAAGGCCAGCTGGACGACAAGGACATCGAGATCGAAGTCGCTGACGCCCCGGCCGGCATCGAGATCATGACCCCTCCGGGCATGGAAGAGATGACCAACCAGCTGCAAAGCCTGTTTTCCAACATGGGCAAAGGCAAGCGCAAGAGCCGCAAGCTCAAGGTCAAGGATGCCCTGAAGATGGTGCGCGATGAAGAAGCCGCGCGCCTGGTCAACGAGGAAGAACTCAAGGCCCAGGCCCTGGAAGCCGTGGAGCAGAACGGCATCGTGTTTATTGACGAGATCGACAAGGTGGCCAAACGCGGCAACACCGGCGGCGCCGACGTATCCCGCGAAGGCGTGCAGCGCGACCTGCTGCCGCTGATCGAAGGCTGCACGGTCAACACCAAGCTAGGCATGGTGAAGACCGACCACATCCTGTTTATCGCTTCCGGTGCATTCCACCTGAGCAAGCCGAGCGACCTGGTGCCCGAGCTGCAAGGCCGCCTGCCGATTCGCGTGGAGCTGAAAGCCCTGACCCCGCAGGACTTCGAGCGCATCCTCAGCGAACCGCACGCCTCGCTTACCGAGCAATACGCCGCGCTGCTGCACACCGAAGGCCTGGGTATCCAGTTCGCCCAGGACGGCATCAAGCGCATCGCCGAGATCGCCTGGCAGGTCAATGAGAAGACCGAGAACATCGGCGCACGCCGCCTGCACACCCTGCTCGAACGCCTGCTGGAAGAAGTGTCCTTTAGCGCTGGTGACCTGGCCGGGCAGCAGAATGGCGCGCCCATCGTGATCGACGCCGCCTACGTCAACAGCCACCTCGGCGAGCTGGCGCAGGATGAAGACCTGTCGCGCTATATCCTCTAAAAACCTGCCTACGATTAACTGCGCGTCGGCCCTGCGGCGTTAAAAACAGGCCCGGAAGCCGCTTGCGGCTAACGCGCTTCAGCGCGACCCCGAAGGGGCGAGTGAAACGAGTAATGCTCATGTACAACTCTTACACTGCGCTTCCTCGCCGTTTTGACCAGCCAAAGGCTGTTACTAACGTAGCGCCTTGCATGGCTCTAGCTCGCAAGATCGTAGACAGTTTTTAACAGCAGTCTGTAGGAGCGAGCTTGCTCGCGATTTGGCATGATCGCGAGCAAGCTCGCTCCTACATTTCCTGCGGAACCCGCCCATGCGTATCCCCACCGCGATCAAACTGCACAAAGCCTCGAAGACCCTGGAGCTGCATTACGGGGCGGACGAGCACTACACCCTGCCCGCCGAATTTCTGCGCGTGCATTCGCCCTCGGCCGAAGTGCAAGGCCATGGCAAGCCGATCCTGCAAACCGGCAAGCTCGGCGTTGGCCTGAGCAAGATCGAGCCCGCAGGCAATTACGCCCTCAAGCTGACCTTCGATGACGGCCACGACAGCGGTCTGTTCAGCTGGGACTATCTGGAACAGCTGGCCATCCGGCAAAACGAGCTGTGGAACGATTACCTGGCCGCCCTGGCCGCCGCCGGCAAATCCCGCGACCCTAGCGAGAGCGTGGTGCGTCTGCTGCTCTGATACCCACGTGCGGCCTGTCAGGTACAGCCCCATGCAGCCTCGGTGTTTTCCCCAGGACAAACCTGCCGGGCGACAATCGGCCGCAGCGCAGCAACCCCTCTAGGCCGTTGCTCCTGGCCGGTTAGAGCGCATTTTCTAATCCTTCTCTGCATACTTGTCGTGCATTCGGCCAAGATCGCGGCCAGCTTGCACAAATTCACAAACTCGGGTAACCAAGTAGTTGGAAGTTTTCCTGTTTCTGGCCAGGCCAGTTGCAGGGAAGATTGCGGAGCGATCCGCCCTTGGTAATCCGGGCAATACCTGGTTCATGGAACCTGCTCAAAGTCTCGCGAGCTAGAGTCATGCTAGGCAAAAGCAGGCGAGGAAGCGGAGTGTACGTTTGTACATGAGCATTCCGAGTCTAGTTTTGACGCAGCAAGGCCGACGCGCAGCAGACTTGGAGCAGGTTTTAGCCCTGTGTCGCCGTGCACAGCCGTATGCCGGTATTTCGTCTCAGGACAATGGAGCGTTGTAGATGACAGATAAGAATAATGATGACCTGAAACACCAGGCCTCCGAGAACACCCTGGGTCTTAACCCGGTCATCGGCATCCGCGGGAAAGACCTGCTCAGCTCGGCGCGGATCGTGCTCAAGCAAGCCATCAAGCAACCGTTGCACAGTGCCAAACACCTTGCCCACTTCAGCCTCGAACTGAAAAACGTGATGCTCGGCCAATCCGACCTCACCCCCGCCGAAGGCGATCGGCGCTTTGCCGACCCGGCCTGGAGCCAGAATCCGCTGTACCGCCGCTACCTGCAGACTTACCTGGCCTGGCGCAAGGAGCTGCATGACTGGGTCGAGCACAGCAACCTGTCCGAGCAAGATGCCAGCCGCGGTCACTTCGTGATCAACCTGATGACCGAAGCCATGGCCCCAACCAACAGCATGGCTAACCCGGCGGCGGTAAAACGCTTCTTCGAGACCGGCGGCAAGAGCCTGCTCGATGGTCTCTCGCACCTGGCCAAGGACATCGTTCACAACGGCGGCATGCCCAGCCAGGTCAACATGAATGCCTTCGAGGTCGGCAAGAACCTCGCCACCAGCGACGGTGCGGTGATCTTCCGCAACGACCTGCTGGAACTGATCCAGTACAAGCCGATCACCGAGCAGGTGCACGAGCGCCCGCTGCTGGTGGTACCGCCACAGATCAACAAGTTCTACGTCTTCGACCTGTCGCCGGAAAAGAGCGTGGCGCGCTTCCTGCTGCGCAACGGCGTACAGACCTTCGTGGTGAGCTGGCGCAACCCGACCAAGGCGCACCGTGAGTGGGGCCTGTCGACCTATATCGAAGCCCTGAAAGAAGCCATCGACGTGGTTACCGCCGTCACCGGCAGCAAGGACGTCAACATGCTGGGCGCCTGCTCCGGCGGCCTGACCACCACCTCGCTGCTCGGCCACTACGCCGCGCTGGGCGAGAAGAAGGTGCATGCCCTGACCCTGCTGGTCAGCGTGCTGGATAACCGCCTGGAAACCGACGTAGCGCTGTTCGCCGATGAGAAGAGCCTGGAGCTGGCCAAGCGCCGTTCCTACCAGGCAGGCGTGCTGGAAGGCAGCGACATGGCGAAAGTCTTCGCCTGGATGCGCCCCAACGACCTGATCTGGAACTACTGGGTCAACAACTACCTGCTCGGCAACGAGCCACCGGTGTTCGACATTCTCTACTGGAACAACGACACCACTCGCCTGCCGGCTGCGCTGCATGGCGAGTTTATCGAGATGTTCAAATCCAACCCGTTGATCCGCGCCAATGCCCTGGAAGTCTGCGGCACGCCGATCGACCTCAAGCAAGTCACCAGCGATCTGTACTGCGTGGCCGGCACCACTGACCACATCACGCCGTGGGAGTCGTGCTACAAGTCGGCCAAGCTGTTTGGCGGCAACGTCGAGTTCGTGCTGTCCAACAGCGGGCACATCCAGAGCATTCTCAACCCGCCGGGCAACCCGAAAGCACGCTACATGACCAACACCGAGTTGCATGCAGACCCGAAAACCTGGCAAGCCACCTCCACCAAGCACGCCGACTCCTGGTGGCTGCATTGGCAAACCTGGCTGGCCGAACGTTCCGGCGCCAACAAAAAGGCCCCGACCCAACTCGGCAACAAGAAATACCCGGCCGGCGAAGCAGCGCCTGGCACCTACGTTCACGAACGTTGAACACTGCGCACTGCGCATCACTGCCCGCGACACTGGAGGTGTCGCTCGCCCGCCGGGTCATTTGACCGGGCGTGGCGAACCAGGCTCGCCCTGGCGTTTCTGGAAAAGACCCGGAGGGTCTGATCCAGCGTTTTAATTGATAGGGCTTCTGCGCATGTCGCTACCTTTCACATTCCGCACCATCGAACTGGACGGCCAGACCATCCGCACGGCCGTTCGCCCCGGCAACGGCAAAATGACCCCGCTGCTGATCTTCAACGGCATCGGGGCCAACCTGGAGCTGGTCATGCCATTCGTGCGGGCGCTTGATCCGGGCCTGGAGGTCATCGCCTTCGACGTCCCCGGCGTCGGCGGCTCGTCCACACCCAGCACGCCCTACCGTTTCCCGGGCCTGGCCAAACTGGCTGCGCGCATGCTTGATTACCTCGACTACGGCCAGGTCAATGCAATTGGCGTGTCCTGGGGTGGTGCGCTGGCCCAGCAGTTCGCCCACGACTACCCAGAGCGCTGCAAGAAACTGATTCTTGCCGCCACCTCGGCCGGCGCGGTGATGATTCCCGGCAAACCCAAGGTGCTCTGGTGCATGGCCAGTCCACGGCGCTATGTACAGCCCTCCTATGGCGTACAGATCGCCCCGGAAATCTACGGCGGCGCGTTCCGCCGCGACCCGAAACTGGCCCTGGCGCATGCCAGTAAAGTCCGTTCGGGCGGCAAGATGGGTTACTACTGGCAGCTGTTCGCCGGCTTGGGCTGGACCAGCATCCACTGGCTGCACAAGATTCGCCAACCGACGCTAGTCATGGCCGGCGACGACGACCCGCTGATCCCGCTGGTGAATATGCGCCTGCTGGCCTGGCGGATTCCCAACTCGGAACTGCACGTGATCGATGACGGCCACCTGTTCCTAGTGACCCGCGCCGAGGCCGTGGCACCGATCATCATGAAGTTCCTCGAAGAGGAACGGCAACGTGCCGTGATGCACCCGCAACCCACGGCGGCACGCAGCAACGGCTAAACGCACCACCGCTGGGCAGGACGCCTGGTTACACGCACAGAGGCTGTGCCGGCAGTACAGTGCTTGACCCGTTTCCGGGCACGTTGTATTACCTGAGACTTGGCGCGCGGCAGTCTGGAACGCACCTTGCGCGCGCGTTGGTATAAGCCTTGCTGCTTATCCATCAACCTTGAAGTCTCACGGTTTGACGACGGAGTGTTGCCCCATGCGAGACCAACCCGCCAAACGCGCCCTGCCCGTACGCAGCAGCGTGATGAATGCCCAGAACGCAGTGGTTGGTCTACGCGGCCGCGATCTGTTCTCCACTCTGCGCAGTCTGGCCCTGCAAGGGGTCAAGCAACCCATCCACAGCGCCCGTCATGCGCTGGCCCTGGGCGGCCAACTAGGGCGTGTGCTACTCGGCGACAAGCCGTTCAAGGTCAACCCGCAGGACCCGCGCTTCGCCGATCCCACCTGGCGTGACAACCCGCTCTACAGCCGCGGCCTGCAAGCCTACCTGGCCTGCCAGAAGCAGCTGAACAGCTGGATCGACGAGAGCAACCTGGACGCCGATGACCGTGCCCGCGCACGCTTTGTCGCCACCTTGCTCGGCGATGCCCTGGCGCCCAGCAACACCCTGCTCAACCCGCAGGTGATCAAGGAACTGTTCAACAGCGGCGGCAGTAGCCTGTTCAAGGGCGTGACGCACCTGTTCGATGACCTGGTGAACAACGACGGCATGCCCAGCCAGGTCAGCAAGCACGCCTTCGAAGTCGGCCGTAACCTGGCCACTACCAGCGGCGCCGTGGTGTTTCGCAACGAGTTGCTGGAGCTGATCCAGTACAAGCCGATGAGTGAAAAGCAGTACGCCAAGCCGCTGCTGATCGTGCCGCCGCAAATCAACAAGTTCTATATCTTCGACCTCTCCAGCGAGAAGAGCTTCGTCCAGTACGCCCTGAAAAACGGTCTGCAAACCTTCGTCATCAGCTGGCGCAACCCCGATCCTCGGCACCGCGAATGGGGCCTGTCGAGTTATGTCGAAGCGCTGGAAGCGGCCATCGACGCCTGCCGCGACATCACTGGCAGTAAAGACGTCAACCTGCTCGGCGCCTGTGCCGGCGGCCTGACCATCGCCGCCCTGCAAGGGCATCTGCAGGCCAAACGCCAGCTGCGCAAGGTGGCCAGTGCCACCTACATGGTCAGCCTGCTCGACAGCCAGATCGACAGCCCGGCCATGCTGTTTGCCGACGAGCTGACCCTCGAAGCCGCCAAGCGTCGCTCCTACCAGCAAGGCGTGCTGGATGGCCGCGACATGGCGCGGGTGTTCGCCTGGATGCGCCCCAACGACCTGATCTGGAATTACTGGATCAACAACTACTTGCTCGGCAAACAACCGCCAGCCTTCGACATCCTTTACTGGAACAACGACAACACCCGCCTGCCCGCCGCCCTGCATGGCGACCTGATCGACTTCTTCAAGCACAACCCGCTGACCCACCCGCGCGGCCTGGAAGTCTGCGGCACCCCGGTCGATCTGCAGAAGGTCACAGTCGACAGCTTCAGCGTCGCTGGAATCAACGACCACATCACCCCCTGGGATGCGGTGTACCGCTCGACCTTGCTGCTGGGCGGCAACCGGCGCTTTATCCTGTCCAACAGCGGGCATATCCAGAGCATTCTCAACCCACCGGGCAACCCAAAATCCAATTACCTGGAAAACCCCAAGCTCAGCGGCGATCCGCGTGCCTGGTACCACGATGCCGAGCACGTGCAGGGCAGTTGGTGGCCGGTATGGCTGAAATGGATGCAGGAACGGTCTGGCGAACAGCGGGACACCCTACTGGCGCTCGGCAACCAGAACCATCCTGCGATGGAGGCTGCACCCGGCACCTACGTACATGTGCGCTGAAGCGCCCGCATGATCGAACTGGCCGCAGCCTGTTGCGGCCAGGTATCTTCCACCCTCCCGCGGCCAGAATAAGAAGACCGGATGAAAACCCGCGACAGAATCCTTGAATGTGCCCTGCTGCTGTTCAACCAGAAGGGCGAACCCAATGTCTCCACCCTGGAAATCGCCAACGAGCTGGGCATCAGCCCGGGCAATCTGTACTACCACTTCCACGGCAAGGAACCGCTGATTCTCGGCTTGTTCGAGCGCTTTCAGGCGGAACTCGCGCCGCTGCTCTCGCCCCCCGAGGATGTGCAGCTGGACGTGGAGGATTACTGGCTGTTTCTGCACCTGATCGTCGAGCGCCTGGCGCACTACCGCTTCCTGTTCCAGGATCTGTCCAACCTGACCAGCCGCTTGCCAAAACTCGAACGCGGCATGCGTCACTGGCTCAACAACCTCAAACGCGCATTGGCCGAGTTGCTCGCACAACTGCAACTCGAGGGTCAGCTGCAAAGCGACACCCAGTCGCTGGGTCAACTGGTTGAACAGATCACCCTGACGCTACTGTTCTCGCTGGACTATCAACGCATCCTCGGCCGCGAAGGCGAGAGTCGCCTGGTGGTGTACCAGGTGATGATGCTGGTCGCTCCGCACCTGGCCGAAGAGTCACGCTACGCGGCTGAACACCTGGCTCAGCGCTATCTGGAAGACTGACCCAGACAAACGCAAACGCCCGGCACTAGGCCGGGCGTTTGCGTTGACTGCTGCGCGTCTTACGACTGGGTAGCAGGTGTCACGGGTGCAGCAGGTGCAGCGGCCGGAGCAGGTGCAGCAGCGGCTACCGGAGCAGCAGCCGGTTTGGCAGCTGCTGGCTTGGCCGGAGCCTTGGCGGCCGGCTTAGCTGCTGGCTTGGCAGCCGGTTTCGCGGCTGGTTTAGCAGCAGGCTTGGCGGCAGCTTTGGCAGCGGGTTTAGCCGCTGGTTTGGCTGCAGCCTTGGCGGCCGGTTTAGCTGCTGGCTTGGCAGCCGGTTTCGCGGCTGGTTTAGCAGCAGGCTTGGCGGCAGCTTTGGCAGCGGGTTTAGCGGCAGGCTTGGCTGCTACTTTCTTGACTGCAGGCTTGACCGACTTGACCGAAACACCAGTCAGTTGCTCGATCTGCTTGGTCAGGCTTTCCACTTTGGCGTTGAGCGCTTTCACTTCATTGCGGCTCGGTACGCCGAGACGCGAAATGGCATTGTTCAAACGCTTGTCGAAGGCTTCTTCCAGCTCGCCCCACTTGCCAATCGCCTTGTCTTTGACTTCATCGACTTTCGATTTGGCAGTGTCCACTTTCGAACCCACAGTGGACTTCACCGCGCCGACTTGTTTGTCGACTTCAGTCTTGGCCAATTTCTCAGCTTTCTCGCCGTCCTTGACCAGCGTGTCGAACAGCTTGTTGCCGTCCTTGCTGACCTTGGAGTAGGCACCCAAACCAGCCAGCCAGATTTGACGCGAGTATTTTTCTACTTCGCCGATCCAGGAAGTGGTTTGCTTTTCGGTTTTCTTTTTGACAGCCATCCTGCTCTCCTTACTTGGTACGCGCGACGTGCTCGAGCAACGCGCTCAGCTCATCCAGCTTAGCAGAGAGCGCTTCAACATCCTGCTTGGACGGAATGCCAATGCGGTTCAGGGCGCTGGCAACACGGTTGTCGAAAGCTTTTTCGATCTTGTCGAGTTGCACTTCAACCTTGTTTTTCACGCTGCTGACATTGCTGGTGACAGTGGTTTTGACGCTGTCGATTTGGCTGTTAGCCGCTTCAACTTGTTCGCTGACCAGTTTTTTGCCTTGTTTTTCAACGCCTTCGCCGCTCTTCACGAGCTCTTTGAAGTATTCGGAACCTTCCTGACCGGCTTTGGCGTATGCGCCCAGACCCGCCAACCAGATTTTGCGGGCGTAGACTTTGGCGTCGCTCAGCACGCTGCTGGTTTCTTCAACAACGGCTTTCTTTTTAACGGCAACTTTCGACATGGTGCACCTCACTCTAAGTGTTTCGAGGAAACGCCCACGGAATGCAGGCTTAGGTGCACGGTATCGATGAAAATTAGAAACCGCATACTAAGCGTAAGAAAAAACTGCCTGGAGCAGTTTTTAACGTCGCGCAGCGGCGGCCCGCAGGGTGGTCGCCAGGGGTGGCAGACCATCAAAAACTGCCCAAGGCAATTTTAAACAGCACCTCAGGCCTGCAGATTCTTGTCCAGCACTTCTTCGATTTCACGCTTGATGGTGCCGCTCATGGCCGACAGCAACAGCCCCAGGCTGAGCTGCACACGTACGCTGTCGTCATGCACATCAATGCGGCCATCGGCGCCGCTGCGTTTGAACTCCAGGCTATCGCCGTTCCAGCGATAACGCACGTCGTATTCTCTTGCCAGGCGCTCGGCCAGTTGCTCGGCTTTCTCGCGGGCAACTTCGCGGCCCAGGGAATGGGGACGTTCAATGGTGATCTTGGCCATGGCATTTCTCCTCGCCGTTAACTGCGACCTTAAGTCGCTGCGACTATAGCAAGGCTGCAAGGCGCAAGCTGCACGCAACGTCAGTGCTCAGGCCATGGCACAACTTTGTGGTTTGCCGCCGCACGGCCCAAACCCAGCGGGGCTTTTTGGGTTTAGAATGGGCGCCACTTTGGATGCAGCCTCTCTGTTTTAGGAAAGGGCAAGATGAACGACCCGCGCAACAGCAGCGACAGCGAACCCACCACGCACTTTGGTTTCCAGAGCGTGCCGGAAAGCCAGAAGGCGGAGAAAGTCGCCGAGGTGTTCCATTCGGTGGCCGCCAAATATGACCTGATGAACGACGTGCTGTCCGGCGGCATGCACCGCCTGTGGAAGCGCTTCACCATCGAACTGTCCGGCGTGCGCAGCGGTAACCGGGTGCTGGATATCGCCGGTGGTACGGGCGACCTGACCCGCAAGTTCTCCAGCCTGGTCGGCCCGACTGGCGAGGTGGTACTGGCCGATATCAACGAATCCATGCTCAAGGTGGGCCGCGACCGTCTGCTCGACAAGGGCGTGGCCGGCAACGTCAGCTTTGTTCAAGCTGATGCGGAAAAACTGCCGTTCCCGGATAACCACTTCGACGTGGTGACCATCGCCTTCGGCCTGCGCAACGTTACGCACAAGGACGATGCCATCCGCTCGATGCTGCGCGTGCTCAAGCCCGGCGGCCGCTTGCTGATTCTGGAGTTCTCCAAACCGTCCAGCCCGCTGCTGTCGAAGTTCTACGATGCTTACTCGTTCAAGTTCATGCCGCTGGCCGGCAAGCTGATCACCAACGACGCCGACAGCTACCGCTACCTGGCCGAGTCGATCCGCATGCACCCGGATCAGGACACCCTCAAGGCGATGATGGTCGAAGCCGGCTTCGAGCGCGTGACCTTCCACAACATGACCGGCGGCATCGTCGCCCTGCATCGCGGCATCAAGCCCTGATGCTGATCACCGGGCTGCTGGCTGGGGTCGAACTTGGCCTCAATCGCGTACTGGCCATGGACAGCACTGCGCTGCCACGCCTGGCTCGCCTGAGTGGCCGGGTGATTGCGGTGGAATGCGCGGCACCGAATCTGCAGCTGTTTATTCTGCCTAGCGCCGGTGGCCTGCAACTGGCTGCGCAGTGGGCTGGCGAGGCCGATTGCCAGTTGCGCGCATCCGCCGCCAGCTTGCTGCGTCTGGCCACCAGCAAGGACAAGACCAGCATCCTGCACAGCCCGGACGTCACCTTGGACGGCGACAGCGCCGCTCTGCTGGAACTGGCCGGCATCCTCCAGGATCTCGAGCTGGACTGGGAATACGAACTGTCACGCTGGCTAGGCCCGGTCGGCAGCCAGTTGCTCGGCGGCCACCTGCGCAGCCGGGCCAACTGGACCAGCCAGGCCCTCGACAGCCTGCGCCTGAATCTGGCCGATTACCTCAGCGAAGAATCCCGCAGCCTGGTTGGCCAGCGCGAAGCCGATGCGCGCTTCGCCGAACTGGATCAGCTGAAGCTGTCCCTCGATCGACTCGACGCGCGCATCGAGCGCCTCGCCCAACGCCATAAGCCCACCGCATGAAGCTGCTAGCCCTGCGTCGCCTGCTGCGTATTCAACGCGTGGTTGTCCGCTATCAACTGGATGACCTGCTGCTCAACCTGCCACTGCCCTTCTGGGCGCGCCTGTTGCGCTACGCACTGCCCTGGCGCTGGCTGCCACGACGCCCACTGGCGCTGTCGCGAGGGGCGCGCCTGCGCCTGGCGCTGGAAGAGCTGGGGCCGATCTTTATCAAGTTCGGCCAGGTGCTTTCCACCCGCCGCGATCTGCTGCCGCCCGACATCGCCGATGAACTGGCCAAGCTGCAGGATCAGGTACCGCCCTTCGACCCCGAACAGGCAGTGGCGCGCATCGAGTCGCAGCTGGGGGCCAAGGTCGGTGAAGTCTTTGCCCGTTTTGACACCCAGCCCCTGGCCTCGGCCTCCGTCGCCCAGGTGCACGCCGCGCAGCTGAAAAGTGGCGAGGAGGTGGTGGTCAAGGTTATCCGCCCGGGCCTGAAACCGGTGATCGAACAGGACATCGCCTGGTTGTTCCTGCTCGCCAAACTGGCCGAACGCGCCTCTGCCGATGCCCGTCGCCTGCGCCCGGTGGAAGTGGTCAGCGACTACCAGAAAACCATCATCGACGAACTCGACCTGCTGCGCGAAGCAGCCAACGCCAGCCAGCTGCGGCGCAACTTCGACGGCTCGCCACTGCTCTATGTGCCGCAGGTCTATTGGGATTATTGCCGACCGAAAGTGCTGGTGATGGAGCGCATCTACGGCATTCAAGTCACTGACTTGGCCACCCTGGCCGACCAGCGCACCGACATGAAACTGCTGGCCGAGCGCGGCGTGGAAATCTTCTTCACTCAGGTGTTCCGCGACAGTTTCTTCCACGCCGACATGCACCCCGGCAATATCTTCGTCAGCACGCGCACGCCATGGAACCCGCAGTACATCGCCATCGACTGCGGCATCATCGGTAGCCTCACCGCCGAAGATCAGGACTACCTGGCGCGCAACCTGATCGCCTTCTTCAAGCGCGACTACCGCCGCGTAGCACAGTTGCACATCGACTCCGGCTGGGTGCCGGCGGAAACCCAGGTCAATGATTTCGAGGCGGCGATACGCACCGTTTGTGAGCCGATCTTCGAGAAGCCGTTGAAGGACATTTCCTTCGGTCAGGTGCTGCTGCGGCTGTTCCAGACCGCCCGGCGCTTCAATATGGAAGTACAGCCACAGCTGGTGCTGCTGCAGAAAACCCTGCTGAATATCGAAGGCCTGGGCCGCCAGCTGTACCCGGACCTGGACCTGTGGAGCACCGCGCAGCCGTTCCTCGAACGCTGGATGCGCGAGCGCATCAGCCCGCTGCACCTGCTGCGCAACCTGCAATTGCAGGCCGAACAGGTGCCGCACCTGTCGCAGATTGCCCGCGACGCGCTGGAGCGCCTCAACCAGCCAGCGGCCAGTCGCCAGACACCGCCTGCGACCGCACGCCAATGGCCGGCTCGTTTGCTCGGCGCGGCACTGATCGGCGGGGCTGCCACCCAGGGCCTGGCGCTGAGCCTGGTGGCCTGGCCCAGCTGGCTGATGCTGGCGGGCGGCCTTTATCTGGTGCTGCGCCGATAGCCACACCGGGTGGGCACTGGCACACTAGCTTTCTGAATCAAGCGGCCCGAGATGGGCGGAACATGCAATGACTGACTGGCTCGACGACATCAACTGGAACAGCGACGGCCTGGTACCGGCCATCGCCCAGGACTACCAAACCGGCCGCGTGCTGATGATGGCCTGGATGAACCGTGAGGCCCTGGCCCTGACTGCCGCCGAGCAGCGCGCCATCTACTGGTCGCGTTCGCGTGGCAAACTCTGGCGCAAGGGCGAGGAATCCGGGCATGTGCAGAAACTGCACGAAATGCGCCTGGACTGCGACGCTGATGTGATCATCCTGATGGTTGAGCAACTGGGCGGCATCGCCTGCCATACCGGCCGCGAGAGCTGCTTCTACCGGGTGTTCGAGAACGGCGCCTGGAAAACCGTCGAAGCGGCGTTGAAAGACCCGCACGCCATCTACAGCGCAGGACATACCCATGAGTGACACGGCCATGACTGATACCCTGAACCGTCTGGCCGAGGTGCTGGAGTCGCGCAAAGGCGCCGCCGCCGACAGCTCCTATGTCGCCAGCCTGTACCACAAGGGCTTGAACAAGATTCTGGAAAAGGTCGGTGAGGAGTCGGTGGAAACCATCCTCGCCGCCAAGGATGCTGCCGTCAGCGGCGACTGCAGCGATGTGATCTATGAAACTGCCGACCTGTGGTTCCACAGCCTGGTTATGCTCGCCGCCCTCGGCCAGCATCCGCAGGCAGTACTGGACGAGCTGGACCGGCGCTTTGGCCTCTCCGGGCATGCGGAAAAAGCCGCACGCTCGCAAAACTGATCAACCACTTTTAGTTACGGAGTACGCGTTATGGGATTCGGTGGCATTAGCATCTGGCAACTCCTGATCATCCTGCTGATCGTGGTCATGCTGTTCGGCACCAAGCGCATCAAGAGCCTGGGTTCTGACCTCGGCGATGCCATCAAGGGCTTCCGCAAATCCATGGATAACGCCGATGCCGAGAAACCGGCTCCGGTAGCAGAAGAGCCTAAAGGCCAGACCATCGACGCCCAGGCACGCAAGGTCGAAGAACCGGCGAAAAAAGACTAAGCCATGTTCGATATCGGCTTTACCGAGCTGCTGCTGGTCGGCATCGTCGCCCTGGTGGTGCTGGGGCCTGATCGCCTGCCCGGTGCTGTGCGCACGGCCGGTTTGTGGATCAGCCGGATCAAGCGCAGCTTCAGCGCGATCAAGGCTGAGGTCGAGCGCGAGATTGGCGCGGACGAAATCCGTCGCCAGCTGCATAACGAGCAGATTCTCGAACTGGAGCGGGAAATGAACGCGATGAAGCAAAGCCTCAACGCACCGCTCAGTAGCGTCAGCGAACCGAGCACAACCGCGAAACCCGCCGCCAAACCGGCAGCCACCGATAGCACCCGCCAGGATAAAAGCCCGCAGCCATGAGCCAACGACCGGACAGCGATCAGGAAATGCCCCTGGTCTCCCACCTGACCGAACTGCGCACGCGACTGTTGCGCATTGTGGCAGCGGTATTTGCGCTGTTTGCCGGGCTGTTCTACTTCTCCCAGGACATTTACGCGCTGGTCGCCGCGCCGCTGCGCGCCTACCTGCCGGAAGGCGCAACGATGATCGCCACCGGGGTGGCCTCACCGTTCCTGACGCCCTTCAAGCTGACCCTGATGGTCGCGCTGTTTCTCGCCATCCCGATCATCCTGCACCAGATCTGGGGCTTTATCGCGCCGGGGCTGTACAAGCACGAGAAGCGCATTGCCGTCCCGCTGCTGATTTCCAGCATCCTGCTGTTCTACGCCGGCATGGCCTTCGCCTATTTCGTGGTGTTCCCGATCATGTTCGGCTTCTTCGCCAGCGTGACCCCGGAAGGCGTAGCGATGATGACCGATATCGGTCAGTACCTGGATTTTGTCCTGACCCTGTTCTTCGCCTTTGGCGTGGCCTTCGAAATCCCCATCGCGACCTTTTTGCTGATCTGGGTTGGCGTGGTCGATGTCGCCACGCTACGCAAGAGCCGCCCCTATGTGATTGTCGGCTGCTTCGTCGTCGGTATGGTACTGACTCCGCCGGACGTGTTCTCGCAAACCCTGCTGGCCGTACCCATGTGGCTGCTGTTCGAAGCCGGCCTGCTGTGCGGCGGCCTGATCAAGCGCCGCGCCGATGAAGAAGCTGCTGAAGCGGACAGCGACAGCCCTTCCAACGACCAGCCGCCCGCCGCGCAACCGTGAACCTGCTGCTTCTGGAAGACGGCGACTTTATCGCCGCCGACCGCGTGCTGCTCAGCGGCCGCCGCCTCAAGCACCTGCATGACGTGCACCGCGCCGAAGCCGGCGACAGCCTGCGCGTCGGCCGCCTGAATGGCCTGATGGGCAGTGGCCAGTTGCTGCGCCTGGATGCACAAGAAGCCGAGCTGTCTGTGCAACTCGATCAGCCGCCGCCAGAGAAACTGCCGCTGACCCTGCTGCTCGCCCTGCCTCGGCCAAAGATGCTGCGCCGCGTGCTGCAAACCGTCAGCAGCATGGGGGTGGCCCGCCTGGTGCTGCTCAACAGCTACCGGGTGGAAAAAAGCTTCTGGCAGACGCCGTTCCTCGAACCCGCGGCCATTCGCGAGCAGTTGATTCTCGGCCTGGAGCAAGCCCGCGATACCGTGCTACCGGAAGTGATTATCGAAAAGCGCTTCAAGCCTTTTGTCGAAGACCAGCTGCCGGGTATTGCCGCCGGCACCCTCGGCCTGGTTGGGCACCCCGGTGACTACCCCGCGTGCCCACGGGCCGTCGAACAGGCCGTCACATTGGCCATCGGCCCGGAAGGCGGCTGGATCCCCTATGAAGTGGAAAAGCTCACCGCAGCTGGCCTGCAACCGGTGCAACTGGGTGCGCGGATTCTGCGGGTGGAAACAGCAGTAACGGCTCTGCTGGCGCGGCTGTTTTAACCCGACAATCTGCGGCATAGGAGCGGGCCATGCCCGCGAAAAGCGCCGCCCCGAAACTGCTCGCACGCCTGGCCTGCTCCTACAGATCCGCAGGGTGAAGGGAACAGCGCCATCCAGCCTACAAAGCCTGCTTTTCGTGCCAATGCGCCGGCAACAACTGGCCCTCGTACGCCGGCGCTTCCTTCAACTGAACATCCCTCGGCTGCAGCGGCTCGCCACAGTCCGAACACACCAGTACGCCATGCATCGGCTGGCCACAGCTGCGGTGGATATGCCGAATCGGCGCGCCCTCGGCACCGCTCATATGCCGATCCCCCCAATGCACCAGCGCCATGATGGCCGGGTACAGATCACGGCCCTTGGCGCTTAGGCAATATTCCTCGCGCACTGGCCGCTGCTGATAAGCCACCTTGTCCAACACCCCCGCTTCAACCAGTTTTTTCAGGCGTTCGGCCAGCACATGACGGGTAATCCCCAGGCGTTTCTCGAACTCGTCGAAACGACGAATGCCTAGAAAACTCTCACGCAGCACGAGCAGCGTCCAGCGATCCCCCACTACCGACAGGGTGCGAGCCAAAGAGCAGGGTTGCTGCTCCAGTTCTTCCCAACGCATAAACCAGTCTCCTGCAACGATGGCTCACCATAGCTTGACAGGTTCCAAAATGGAACCGACTATCGACATCAGTTCCAAAATAGAACTAACGGAGACTGCAATGACAGAACGCAAAGCAATTCTGGTAGTCGGTGCGGGGGATGCCACCGGCGGCGCCATCGCCAAACGCTTCGCCCGCGAGGGCTATGTGGCCTGCGTGGCACGCCGTAACGCCGAGAAATTGGGCCCACTGGTCGCGGATATTGAAGCGGCTGGCGGCAGTGCGCGCGCCTTTGGCTGCGATGCGCGGATCGAGGAGCAGGTGGTCGAGCTGTTCGCCACCATCGAACGCGAGGTCGGCCCGCTGCATGCGGTGATCTTCAACATCGGCGCCAACGTGCAGTTTTCCATCACCGAAACCACCGAGCGGGTCTACCGCAAGGTCTGGGAAATGGCGGCGCTGGCGGGTTTTCTCACCGGCCGTGAAGCCGCCAAGGTCATGCTGCCGCGCGGCCAGGGCACGATCATCTTTACCGGCGCCACCGCCTCGTTGCGCGGCCGGGCGAATTTCTCCGCCTTCGCCAGTGCCAAGTTTGCTCTGCGCGCGTTGGCCCAAAGCATGGCCCGCGAACTCGGCCCCAAGGGCATCCATGTCGCCCACCCGATTATCGACGGGGCCATCGACACCGCGTTTATCCGCGACACCTTTCCGCAGCTGTACCAACTCAAGGATCAGGACGGCATTCTCAACCCCGAGCATATCGCCGACACCTACTGGCAGATCCATTGCCAGCCCCGCGATTGCTGGGTGCATGAGCTTGACCTGCGGCCATGGTCTGAGACGTTCTAACGACTGCGCGCCCGCCCCATAACAAGACCTCCCGAAGGAGCATGCAATGAGCAAAACCCTGGAATTCTTTTTCGATTTCGGCAGCCCGGCCAGCTACCTGGCCTGGACCCAGGTACCGCGAATTGCCCGCGAAGCCGGCGCGCAGCTTATCTGGAGACCGATGTTGCTCGGCGGGGTATTCAAGGCCACCGGCAACCAGTCGCCGGTCATGATCCCCAGCAAGGGCGCCTGGATGCTCAAGGACCTGGCGCGCTTTGCCAGCCGTTACGGCGTGGCCATGGCCTTCAACCCGCACTTCCCGATCAACACCCTGCCCCTGATGCGCGGTGCAGCCGGTTATCAGGACGACGACCGTTTCGAGCATTACGTGCAAACGATGTTCGAAGCGCTGTGGACGCAGCAGAAGAACCTCGGCAAACCCGACGTGGTTGCCGAAGTGCTAAGCGCCGCCGGCTTCGATCCCGCCGAGTTCGAACGCTTGGTCAGCGATGAAGCAGTGAAGGAGCGCCTCAAGGCCACCACTGAAGAGGCGATCAAGCGCGGCGTGTTTGGCGCACCGACCTTCTTTATCGGCCAGGAGATGCACTTCGGCCAGGATCGCCTGGACTTTGTTGCCGAAGCGCTGGCGCGTTAGCAGGCTGCTAGCTTTCCAGCAAAAAGGTCACCGGCCCGTCGTTAACCAGATGCACCTGCATATCGGCACCGAACAGGCCGGTGGCGACCTGTGGGTGTTTGCCGCGGGCCTGGGCGACCAGCAGGTCGAACAGCTCGGCCCCCAGCGCCGGTGGCGCGGCACTGGAAAAGCTTGGCCGTAGGCCGCTCTTGGTGTCGGCGGCCAGGGTGAATTGCGACACCAGCAGCAGGCCGCCGCCAATATCGCTGAGCGACAGGTTCATCTTGCCGGCGGCATCGCTGAACACGCGGTAGTTGAGCAGTTTATGCAGAATTTTCTCGACACTGGCCGGGGTGTCCTGCGGCTCAACGCCGACCAGCGCCAACAGGCCCTGATCAATCGCACCAACCACTTCACCCGCCACTTCTACTCGGGCGCCACGCACCCGTTGAATCAGCGCCTTCATGCTTCGTCCGGCGCCAGATTGAGCAAGCGCCGCGCCAGTTCATCTGCAGCACGCACCAGGGCGTCGGTGATCCCGGTTTCGGCAGCCGAATGGCCGGCGTCGCGGATGATCTGCAGCTCGCTGTTCGGCCAGGCCTGGTGCAGCGCCCAGGCATTGTCCAGCGGGCAGATCACGTCATAGCGGCCATGCACAATGACGCCCGGCAGATGGGCGATCTTCGGCATATCGCGCAGCAGTTGATCGGTTTCGAGGAAGGCGTTATTGACGAAGTAATGGCACTCGATGCGGGCAATCGACAGCGCGCGGTGCGCATCACTGAAGCGGTCGACCACCTGCGGATTGGGACGCAGGGTGGCAGTACGGCCTTCCCAGGTCGACCAGGCTTTGGCGGCATGCATCTGGGCAATCTGGTCCGGCCCGGTCAGGCGCTTGTAGAAGGCCTGCACCAGATCACCGCGCTCATCCGCCGGGATCGGCGCCAGGTAATCTTCCCAGTAATCGGGGAACAGGCGGCTGGCGCCTTCCTGGTAAAACCACTGAATTTCCTGCGGGCGACACAGGAAGATGCCGCGCAGAATCAGCCCATGCACGCGCTGTGGATGGGCCTGGGCGTAAGCCAGGGCCAGGGTCGAGCCCCAGGAGCCACCGAATAGCACCCATTTGTCGATACCGAGGTGCTCGCGGATCTGCTCCATATCGGCGATCAGCGCCTGGGTGGTGTTGTGCTCCAGGCTGGCGTGCGGGGTGGAACGGCCACAGCCACGCTGATCGAAGGTGACAATACGGTAGAGGTTAGGGTCGAAATAGCGTCGGCTCGCCGCGTCGCAACCAGCACCAGGGCCGCCGTGGATAAACACCACGGGCAAACCATCCGGCGAACCGCTTTCGTCGACATACAGCACGTGCGGCGCCTGCACCGCCAGCTCATGACGGGCGTAGGGTTTAATCTCCGGATACAAGGTCTGCATGGCATGCTCCTGAATAGATGCGTAGCGTTGACGGCCTTCCGCACACGACCAACACTCTGCCCGGCATCATAACCATGAAACAGGAGTTGAGCATGCCAACACGGATATTTGCCTTAGCTTTGCTGATGTTTTGTACCCTGCTCGCTGGCTGCGGCGCCAAGGATGATCCGCAGGCAGCGCTGGAAGCAGCCGTACAACAACTGCAGGACAACCTGGAAGCGAAACAGAACAGCGCGGTACTCGACCAGTTGCACCCGCAGTTCTCGGCCCAGGGCGAGTTCGACCGCGAATGGGCGCAGCGCACCATGTTGCTGCTGTTTATGCGCCATAAGAACGTCGAAGTGCTGGCCCTGAGCAAAGCCAGTTACGTCCATGAAACCTATCGTGAGAAAGGCTTCACCGAAGCCCAGGTTGCCTTGGTCGGCGCCGAAAGCCTGATCCCCGACAGTGCCCGCCACTTCACCGTGGAGATGGAGTGGTGGCTGGAGGGTGATGAGTGGAAGCTGGCGCGGCTTAAGTGGCAATAACGGCTCAGCTACTGATTAAAACAGCCAAGGGATAAACATCTTGCTGCGCTGCATATAGTCGCGGTACGCCTCACCGAACTGCGCCAGGCACTCGGTTTCATCGCATTTGGCAGTCAACCACAACGCCAGGCTGGCCAGCAGCGCCAGGTTCCAGCTCAGGCCATTGGGTTGCTTGCAGGCCACGCCCCAGGCCAGCAGTAGCAGCGAGGCGTACAGCGGGTGGCGGATATGGCTGTAGATGCCACTGGTCACCAGCTGCGAGGTGCGTTCAAAGGCGAACAGCTCGGCATCCTGACGCTGCTCATTCGGGCGGCCCATGCGACGCAATTGATAAAGCCCGGGAAACAGCACCAGCAGCGAGGCAAACAGCAACGCCCAGGACGCCAGCTGATGGGCAGCAAAGCGGTCGACAAACCACAGCGGGCCATTGAGCACCAGCAAGCCAAGAATCGCCTCCCAGGCAAAGAACCGGTAAAAGCCATGGGACTTCGGCCGCCGCAATGCCTGCCAGGATAGCGCCAGCAGAATCAGCGTCCCCAACCCAAAAGCCACTGCCTGCACCCACGCCATAGCGCTTCCCCTATTCTGTCTGCCATCTGTCAAAGCCAGGCGCTGCGCGACTTGCAGGCCCTCTGTTACACTGCCGGCGTCTTTCTCTCGGCCGCCCGCAATGGATCGCACGCAACTGCACAGCCTGCTGCCTCACCAAGGTCCCGCTCTCTGGCTGGATGGCCTGTTGGCGCATGACCCACTGAGCATCCAGGGCCTGAGCGCCTGGCGTTACTTGGAGAACTTTGGCCCCGACGCCTCGCCTTGCCTGCTGTTTGAAGCCGCCGCACAGTTGTGCGCCGCGCATGGTGCCTTATACGGCGATGCCAGTGCCATTGAAATGGCCCTGGTTGGCAAGCTCTCACAGCTGCAACTGCACCATGAGCCGGCGCAGCGCAGTGGCGCGCTGCAGGTCAATGCCAAGCAGGAGGCGCTAAGCCCGGCCGGCGCTCTGTATGCCTTCAGTATCCACAGCGACGACCACCTGCTGCTCGACGGCAAACTGCTGCTGGTGCTGATTCATGCTTGAACTGCGCAATGTCGTCCACAGCTATCCAGGCGCCAACCGCGCCGCACTGCAAGGCATCGACCTGCAGTTGCAGGCCGGCGAATGCCTGGGCCTGCTGGGCAGCAATGGCGCCGGCAAGACCACCCTGCTCTCGCTGCTTAGCGGCGTGCTGGCACTGCAACAGGGCGAACTGCATTGGCAAGGCCAACCCAGGCTCGGCCTGGTGCCGCAACAGCTGGCCTTCTATGCCGGGCTCAAGGTGGGCGAGAACCTCGAACTGTTTGCCGATCTGTATCGCCTGCGCGGCAATGAGCGCCGCCAGCGTCTGCAGCAATGCATCGATATCTGCGCCCTGGACGACAAGCTGACGCGGCGCAGTGAGCAACTCTCCGGGGGCGAACAGCGCCGCTTGAATTTCGCCATCGGCCTGCTGCAACCGGCTGACGTCTATCTGTTCGACGAAGCCACCGTGGGCGTCGATGCCACCAATCGACAACACTTGCTGGCCGCCGTGGAGCAGCTGACTGCGGAGGGCAAGGCGGTGATCTACACCAGCCATTACCTGGAAGAAGTTGAACGGGTGGCCCAGCGCATCCTGCTGCTGCACGAAGGCCAGGTACGCCTGGATCTGGATAAACGCCAGCTGCTCGGCGATGACCACGGCCTGCTGCTGGAATGGCCGGACGCGGCACCTGCCGGGCTTAACCAGCTGCTCGCGAGCCTGCAACTGACGGCCGAAGTATTGCCCAAGGGTCTGCGTATCGCAGCACTGAATGGCCAGCAGCTGCTGGCCATCAGCGAATTTGTCGCCGCCCAGGATGGTCTGCCCAACCTGCTGCGCTTTGGTCGTCCGTCGCTGGAACAGCTCTATCTGCGCTTGAACGGAGGCCGGCTATGAAGCTCTGGGCAGGCCTCTTGGCATTGGCACGCAAGGAAGTGCTGTTGCTGTTGCGCGACCCGCACGCGTTGGCGGTGCTGTTTATCATGCCGACCCTGTTTCTGCTGCTGATGGCCGGGGCCATGTCCAGCTACATGCAGGACAAACCGCCAGCGCTGCGCCTGATCGTCGAAGCCCCGCAGGACGACGCCAGCCAGTTCTTCCACGATGCCTTGCAGGCGCAACTGGCGGACAGCACGCTACTCGCACATAGCGACGAGCCGCTGGCCCAGGTGCGCCTGCCGGCGGACTTCGCGGCCACCCTGCTGGACAGCCCACACCAGGGGCCGAGCCTGAGCTTCCCCGCACAGTTCGACAAACTCTCGCGCCAGCGCCTGCACAGCGCCGTGAGCATCGCCCTGGCGCAAACCCGCCTGCTGGCCTACCTGGAAGACAGCGGCGTGATCGACGCCGAGCTGAGCCGGGCTGAGCGCCTGCACCTGGTGCAGCAGCGCACCCAGAGCCAGATTGATGAGCAGGAACAACTGGCCAGCGGCGACCTCAGCGGTCGCGCCAATGCCACCCAGCTGAGCGTGCCAGCCTGGCTGATCTTCGGCATGTTCTTCGTCGTGCTGCCCATGGCCGGCGGCTTTCAACGTGAGCAACAGAGCGGCACTCTGCTGCGCCTGCGCTGCCTGGGACTGAACCTCGGCACCCTGGTGTTGAGCAAGCTGCTGCCGTACTTCGCCATCAATCTGTTGCAGTTCGTGCTGCTGCTCGGCATTGGCATCTACGGGCTGCCGCTGCTCGGCCTACCCGCCCTCAGCCTGCCCGGCAGCGCGCTGGCTTATCCGCTGCTGGCCATCAGTGTGGCCCTGGCCACCAGCAGCCTGGGCCTGTTGCTCGCTGCACTGGCGCGCAGCAGCGAACAGGCGCTGCTGCTCGGTGGCGGTATCAACATCCTGCTGGCCGCGATTGGCGGCATCATGGTGCCGAAAAGTGTGATGCCGGCCGCCATGGCCCAACTGGCGGAAATCTCCCCGATGAGCTGGGCACTGGATGCCTTTCTCACCCTGCTGGTGGGCCACGGCTCACTGGCCGACATTGCCCCCTACTGCGCACGTCTGCTGCTGTTTGCAGCGCTGTGCGGGGTAGCCGGGCTGCTTCTGTTCACCCGACGAGTACAGCGCACGCAATGGACCACTCACTACTAGAACAACAACTCAAACAACTGCTGATTCGCGAGTGCGACAAGGAAGACGACATCGACTGGCAGAGCATCAGCGATGACGAACCGCTGTTCGGCGCCAAGAGCCGCATCGCCATGGACAGCCTCGACGCCCTGCAAGTGTCCCTGGCGCTGCAACAACACTACGGTGTACGCATCGAGGGCGCGAAAGACGGCCGGCGTATCCTTGGCAGCATCGCCAGCATCGCCGCCTATATCAGGCAGCAGCAGTGACCCCGGTTTACCTGCAACGCGCCGCCCTGCACTGCGCCCTTGGCGATGACCTACCAAGCGCAGCCCAGGCTCTGCAAAACGCCCAGCCGCCCCAGGGCGAGCCCTTTGTGCTGCATGAAGTGCATGAACCACGCAATTATCTGTACGCAGCGAACACTGGCGAAAGCCTGAGCCAGCGTCTGGATCGTCTGCTGAGCGAAACCCTCGGTGAACACCCCCAGGCCCTCGACGACTGCCTGTTGATCGTCGCCAGCACCAGCCTGGACATCAACGAACTGGAGGCGCTGACCCGCCAGCAGAAGGGCTTTCACCCGGAAGATTCCACGCCGCTGGATCTGCTCGCCAAGCAACTGCGCCAGCACTGGGGCTTTGCCGCCGCCTTTACCCTGAACACCGCCTGCACCAGCGCCGCCAATGGCCTGCTCTACGGCGCCAGGCTGATCAATGCTGGCCAGTATGCCCGCACCCTGGTGCTGAGCTTCGAGACGCCCAGCGCCATCGCGATGCAGGGCTTTGGCGCGCTGATGCTGACCAGCCCCAGCGGCCAGTACCGCCCGTTTCACCCCGAACGCGACGGCCTGGTGCTGGGCGAAGCCTATGCCGCCGTGCTGCTTGGTCGCGAGCCGGGTGACGCCCCCTTGGCGCGTTTACTCGGAGGTTTCAGCGCCTGCGACACCAGCAGCCTGACCACCACCCGCGAAGATGGCAGTCATATCCATTGGGTGATGCAGCAGGCCCTGCGCAGCGCCGACTGCAACGCCGAACAGATCGACCTGGTGAAACTGCACGGCACCGCCACCAGCGCCAACGATGAAGCCGAAGGCAATGGCATGCGCCTGCTGTATGGCGAACGCATGCCGGCCCTGAGCCTGCTCAAACCCTGGCTCGGGCATACCCTGGGCGCCTGCGGCCTGAGTGAAAGCCTGCTGCTGCTCAAGGCCCTGCAAAACGGCCCGCTACCCGGCGTGAGCTACGCCAGCCAAGCCATGCTGCCACTGCGCGCAGAGCCGCAGACCCTGGCGGCCGACAGCCTGCTGCTAACCAACTTTTTCGGCTTTGGCGGCAATAACGCCAGCCTGGTTCTGCAAGGTTGCAGCACGGGAGAAACCGTATGCCAGTGATCGCCGCCAGTGAAGTCCACGGCCTGGCCGCCACCAGCGATAAAGAGCTGAAAGCGGCCCTGGGCCAGTGGCTGGACAACCCGCCAAGGCGTATTGACCGCCTGATCCTGCAATGCCTGCTCGCCGCCGCACCGCTGAAAAGCCAGGTGCGCAGCAACTGCGGCCTGTACCTGGCCTCGATGCACCCAGCGCGGGCCACCATGGGCACGCTGCTGGAGGCGGTATGCGTGCAGCACAAGCAGCCCAAGCCGTTCGAGTTTGTGAACAGCGTCAGCAACGCCGCCGGCTTTCATATCGCCCAGCAACTGGGCATCGACGGGCCGAACCTGTTTATCGGTGCTGGCGAGCAGGTTTGGGGGCAATTGCAGGCCCTGGCCAACCTGGATTTGCAGGAGGGCTTGATCGAGCAGGCATTGCTGCTGCTCTGCGATGAGCGTGGAGATTTCTGTGTGCAGGCGCTGCTGCTGGAAGGGCCAACTGCTGGCGCGTACGCCACCAGCTTTGCCGAGCTAAGCGTTGGCACAGAGGTGCAGCGGATCAAACTCTAGGGTGGATAACGCCGTTTTCATCCACCGGGGGCGTTGATCGGTGGATCGATAAAGCGCGATCCACCTTACGCCGCTACTTGCGCTTGCTCCAGGCCGCCAGTTCTTTCATCAAGCCGCGCTCTTGCAAAGCAATGCTGCGCAGGCTGTCGGCGATGGGGGCGAAGTTTGGCGTCTCGCCCTTGTTGCGGCTGGCGCGCACGCAGGCCGAGGCGAACTGGCGCCAGTGGTCGCCGATGGCGGTCAGCTGTGACGAGGCGTCCTGCAGGTTGCTATCACCCAACTTCTCGCCGGCTTCCTGCAGAAAACTCGCGTACATAAAGCGGAACCCCGCACCACCCGTGCCGATCTCTTCCTGCATACGCACGATATGGGTCAGGTACAGGCGGTTGTATTTGCTCTGCGCCGGATCGAGCTTGTCGATCTGCCCCGCCAGATGCTGAATGCCGCGAATACCGATCCACGGCAGCGGCATGCCGTCGAGAATCCGCGTGGTGGACAGCACGCTCTGGCGGATCAGCTTGCTCCAGTCCTGCTCCAGCGGCACATCATCGAGCCAGTACATCAGCCCTTTGGCAGCCAGTGCGCCCTTGGCAAAGCGCGCCTTCTGCAAGTCTTCGGCGGCGCAGCGCACCGGCTCTTCAAACACCGGGTCGCTGATCAGGTACTCATTGCCCTCGCGGCCATAGGCCAGCAGGTTGTGTGCGTTGAAGTGAAAACGCATCTCCGGCGGAAAATACGGCAGCCAGAACACCGAACTCTGCAGCCCGGCCAGGCGCCCGCTGTCCAGCGCAGCGTCCAGTTCCCGGCGGCCCTGCTCGGGATCACTGAAGGTGCGGGTATGCAGCTTCGCCCTCAGACGCTTGCTCAGGGTCTTGATCAGGTGCTTGGGTGGCATGCGGTAAGCAATCAGCGGCATACCACTGAGCTTGACAATCGGCAGGTAGGCAAATGCCAGGCCCGACGCCAGGCCGAAGGCCATCGGCTCGCTCATCGGCAGCCCGGCATGGGTCAACAGACTGGCCATCACCCCGCTTTCGCAGTGGGCACTCTGTTGATGCTGAAAACGGCTCATGCCAAGTCCTTCTGGTAAGTGATCAATTGCGCGACAGGCAGGCCGAAGGCCTCGGCGTAGCGAGCCAGAATGGCGGTCGACAGCTTCTTGTAAATCGCCGGCCGAAAATGCCGGCGAATGCGCCACTGCCACAGCCCGGTGATCTGCGCCAGCGCCGGTTCATCCAGGCGGTAGCGATACATCAGGCACTTGAGCGGCGACAGCTCGCCGCGCTGCCAGCCCGCTTCGGCCTCGGCTTCCTGCTCCTGCAGTTCGGCTACGGCCAGCTGAGTGGCGAAAGCCTCCGGCTCCCAGCCATCGCTCTGCGCGCCCTGATAATGGCCGCTGGCATCTACCGCGTAGACCAGCTTGCAGTGGCCGCCGTATGTGGAGCTGTGATCCTGGGGAACCTCATCAAGCTTCATGTGTTGTCACCGTCCTGGCCAACCACTGTCAGATGCATAAAGGCGCTGGAGAAACGCCCACTTTCCGGCACATAGCAGAGCAAACGCTGGCCGCTGCGCAGGCTACCTGAATTGAACAACTCATCAAGCATGATAAAGATCGACGCAGCGCCGGTATTGCCCTTGCTGGTCAGGTTGGTAAACCAGCGTTCCTGCGGGATCGACAAGCCTGCATTGGACAGACCCACGGCCAGACGCTCGCGGAAGAACTCCGAGGAATAGTGCGGAAGGAAATAGTCGACTAAATCGGCGTGCAACTCACGGCGTACCATGATCCGCGCCAGGGTCTCTTCGACAGTGTATTTGACGATGTTGTCGTTGAGCAGCTTGACGTCCTGCTTGATCGCCATCAGCGAGCGGCGGTTGCGCTCGCCGCCGTCATAGCGGCTCCAGCCCTGCAGCTGGCCATCGACCATTTCCGCACCGGCGTACATGCACGGCGGCATCTGATCGGCAAAGGAGAAAATGTCGATCCAGTCGATACGCAGGCTCAGCCCCTTAGGATTCGGCTGCCCCTGCAGCAATACGGCACCGGCGCCATCGGAGAGCATCCAGCGCAGAAAATCCTTCTCGAAGGCGATTTCCGGGTGGGTTTCCAGCTCATCGAGGCGGCTTTCGTACTCGGCGTTGAAATTGCTCGCCTGCATCAGTGTCGAGGCGACTTCCGAACCACAGGCCACCGCGTTACGGCTCTCGCCACTGGCCACGCTCATCCAGGCGTATTTCAGCGCGGTCATGCCGCACAGGCAGATACCGGCGGTAGTCACCACCTCGCACGGCGGGTTGCCCAGCTCGCCCTGCACCATCACCGCATGGCCAGGCATAACCTGATCCGGCGAGGCGCTGCTGGCGACCAGGCAATCGAGATTTTCCAGCTGGAAATCGCCGCCAAACAGGCCACGAATCGCTGCCGCGCTGACCTGGGCATTGCTCATGCTCGGCTCGCCCGTCTGCGGGTCGATGACATAGTGGCGCTGCTGAATGCCGTTGCTGCGCAGGATCAGCTTGCGCGCCCGCGAAGGCTTGCCGCCGACCAGGCCCAGGCGCGCTTCCATCTGCTCGTTGTCGACCGGCTCATGGGGCAGGAAGGCGCTGATGCGATTGATAAATACAGGTTGTACCACGGGACTTCCTCGGGTCACTTCACTCGCCAGACGGGCCGGCAAAGTAGGCCTTTTCACGCTGCGTTCGCTCCTTGAACAGAGGGGCCAGCAGTTTTTTAAGCAGGGCACTGAGCGGCACCACGGTGACGATCAGACACAACAGAAACAGGATATACACCACCAGCCCAGCGCCACGTCGGCGGCTTTGCTGCGGGCCTAAAGCGGCCAGCAAGCGGCTCCATAGCTGAAAGCTGCGATTACCGACCTTCTCACTGGCGATCAACTTCTCATCAATGCGCACCGCACCCAGGCCGCGGAGCATCGGCTGCTCGATCGGCAGACTGTCAGCCGTCAGCCGCTGCACCATGGCCTGGCCAAAACGGCTGGCGGCGACAATTTCCGCCTCATCAATACCGGCGCGCGGCACCCAGCTGTAGGGCTTCTGCCGCCCGGTAAACAGCCACAAGGGCGTCGCCAGAAAACTCGCCGCCGTGCCGCAGGCATCGGTCAGGGCGATATTGTCCACCAACCGCGCGCCCAATTCAGTGAGCCGGTTCTTGACCTTCTCCTGGGCCATCAGCCACATGTTGCGACAACCGATCAGCGTTACCACCGGCGTGCCCTTGAGCAACTGCGCCGCCTCGGGGGATGCAAGGAACGCGGTCATCGGTTGCGACGGCGAGAGGAACCACACCTGATAGGCGAGGATCACCAGGTCATAACGCTTGCTCGCATCCACCGCCAGGGGCAGCAAAGGCTGCGGGCGCATCAGCACGGTTTCCGGAAAAATCCGGAAAAAATCGAGAAACGGCCAGGGAAACGGGTAAGGTTGCGCAGGTTGCAGCGGCAGAAAATCCAGCTGAATATCCGCCTGATGCTGCAGCGGTGCACACACGGACTGCGCCAACCTGTCTAGCTGGCCGGTTTGCGAAAAATGAACGATCAAGACCTGACGCATCGCCAGCCACTTCCTGCGAAATGCCCGGATTATGCCACAGAGAATTCTTCAAACCGTAAAGAAGGCCGGCTATCAGACTGGCCTTTTGCTGCTACTGGTCGGTTCACCGGCCCAGGCTGGCGACATCCTGGTCACAGTCGAGGGCATACAGGCCAGCGGCCGGGTGCATGCCGCACTGGTCGACGGCCAACAGCGGCGCTGGCCCGAACAGCCACTGCTTCAGCAACACAGTGACGACGCCCAGTTGCGCCTGGCCGATCTACCGCCCGGACGCTATGCCATCCAGCTGTACCAGGACAGCAATGGCAACGACCAGCTCGATCAGGGACGGCGCGGCATCCCGCTGGAGCCGGTAGGTTTCTCAGCCAATCCACCATTGGTCAACGGCAAACCCTCACCGCGCGACAGTCAGTTCGAACACGGCACGGCGGACACCCACCTGCATATCCGCCTGCAGAGCCCGAAAGCCAAGAAATAAGCGACGCTTAACGCGGCAGGGCCATCTCGGCAGCCGTGCGGCGCCAGATCAGCTCACGGGTGTCATAACCACGGCTGCGCGCCTCTTCAAGTAGCGTCGCAAGGTGCCTCGTGCTGGCGTCCTGATCACGGGTCAGCAACCAGAGATACTTGCGATTGGGATGCCCAACCAGCGCGGCCTGGTAGCCATCATCCAAATAGAGCACCCAGTACTCGCCCTTGGTCAGCCCCGGCAGCAGGCTGCTGGCCCAGTTGTCGAAGCGCACCCATAGCTTATTGGTCTCGCCCGGCACCTGCGCCACGGCCTGCCCCTTGACCTCCTGCACCTCACCATCGAAGGTCCGGCAGCGATTGGTCACGCCAAGCGTTCCGCCCTCCTGCAGCTCATAGAGCGCCTCGGACTGCGCACACTTGCGCTGGAAGAACATCGGCAAACGCGCCTGCTCATACCAGGTGCCCTGATAACGCTGCAGGTCGACACGCTCAACCGTCTTCGGTGGCACCACGCCCGTACCGGAATTGGCGCAGCCCACCAGCAGCGCCGCTGCGGCCAACGCCGCCAGCAGGCGCATTACTGCAAACCCTTGCCGGAAAACATCAGCACCTTGTCGCCCGCGTACTGCACGCTGATAAAGCGCTGCTCATCGCCCCAGGTGCAACTGGACATGCCTAGCGCGCCGGCGCATTCAGTCGGCTTACCCAGGAGGCTCTGGACTTCATCCTTGCTCATGCCAGGTTTGAGTTGGGCGTAGTTATCCTGATTGACCTTGTTGCAGGCGACCAGCAGCAGACAACCGGCGAGTAGTGCGACGACACGCAGAGACATGGGAATACTCCTGAGAAAGTGGCCAAGACCAGCTTGGCATAGCCATACCGAGCCTGCCTGCTTCGACGCTAGAAGCGTGAGCCTGGTTCCAGCAGAAAGGCAGATTCCTCGACACTGCTGCTGCGCCCGAGAATCTGATTGCGATGGGGAAACCGGGCAAAGCGGGCGATGACCCACTGATGGCGCTCGGCATAATCCAGATAGCCGGCAAACAGCTCGCGCTCGGCGCTTGCAGCCTGCTCAAGCAATGCCTGAAAAAACTGCACGGCCTGATTCTGCAGCTGCAGGTCTTCGGCATGTTCAAGCACCAGGTAAGCAAACACCCGCTGGATCGGCGGCAATGCCTGATCCCAGCCTTGCGCCAGACCATGCAACGCCAGTGGGCGCGCCAGCCGGTCGCCGGCAAAGGCGCGCGGCGTATCACGAAAGATCATGCGCGGCAGCTGATCGAGCAACAGCAGGTTTGCCAGCCAACCTTCTGGCTCAGCCTGCCAGGCACTCAACTGGCCAGCCAGGGCCTGCTCGACCCGTTCGCCAAACCGCTCGCGGGCCTGGCGATCCTGGCTGTCCTGCTTGCCGAACCACAGGGCAGTGCGGCTGGCCGCCACCTCGGCGGCCGGCGCACCGGAGGCACCAAACCACCAGTCGAGCAACGGCTGCCAGGGCTGCATCGGTTACTCGCGGTGGTAAGCGCTGATACGCAGCACTTCTTCTTTCGAGCCGAGGAACACCGGCACACGCTGGTGCAGGCTTTCCGGCTGGATGTCGAGAATGCGCTGGGTGCCGTTGGTGGCCACGCCGCCGGCCTGCTCGATGATCATCGACATCGGATTGGCCTCGTACATCAGACGCAGCTTGCCGGCCTTGCCTGGCTCGCGGCTGTCGCGCGGGTACATGAATACACCACCACGAGTGAGGATGCGGTGCACGTCGGCGACCATCGAAGCAATCCAGCGCATGTTGTAGTTCTTGCCCAGCGGGCCTTCCTCGCCAGCCAGCAGCTCGGACACATAACGCTGCACCGGTGCTTCCCAGTGGCGCTGGTTGGACATGTTGATGGCGAATTCCTTGGTCGCTTCCGGCACTTTGATGTCGTCGTGGGTGAGCACGAAGCTGCCCAGCTCGCGATCCAGGGTAAAGCCTTTGACGCCTTCGCCGAGGGTCAGCATCAGCATGGTCTGCGGGCCGTAGATGGCATAACCGGCTGCCACTTGTTGAGTGCCTGGCTGGAGGAACGCTTCCTCGCCCAGGTCGCCTTCGGCACCGTTACGGTCCGGGCAGCGCAGCACCGAGAAGATGGTGCCGACCGAGACGTTGACGTCGATGTTGCTGGAGCCGTCCAGCGGGTCGAATACCAGCAGGTAGGCACCCTTCGGGTACTTGCCAGGGATCTGGTAGGCGTTGTCCATTTCTTCGGACGCCATGCCGGCCAGGTGACCACCCCATTCGTTGGCTTCCAGCAGAATCTCGTTGGAGATCACGTCGAGTTTCTTCTGCACTTCACCCTGTACGTTCTCGGTGCCCATGCTGCCCAGCACACCACCCAGTGCGCCCTTGGACACCTGATGGCTGATTTCCTTACAGGCGCGTGCGACCACTTCGATAAGGAAACGCAGATCGGCCGGGGTGTTGTGGCTGCGGGTCTGCTCGATCAGATAGCGGCTGAGGGTAACGCGGGACATGGATGGCTCCGGGAAGGAAGAAAAATCGCGCGCAGTTTACCCCTTTGGCAGAAAAAGCGCCTTAGCACTGGATGGAAGGATACTGCCCAGTCACAAAGCATCGGTTGCTAACGCAGCAGGCCCGACACGCAGCGACCTGTACGTGGCCTCAGGCCAGGCTGCAAACCCGATTGCGACCTTCATGCTTGGCCCGGTACAAAGCGGCATCGGCGGCCTGCAACAGCTCATCCAGCACCAGCCCCTGCTCGGGCCACAGCGCCAGGCCGGCCGACAGGGTGACATAGCGCGCGCCGCCACGGGTGGGCAACGGGTGTGCCGCCAGGTCGCGGCAAATATTCTCCAGACGGCTACGCGCCTCGAGGGCATCGGCGCGCGGCAGGATCAGCAGGAACTCTTCACCACCGATACGGAACACCGCGTCCGAGCTGCGCAGGTTTTCCAGCAGGTGCTGGGCCACTCCCTTGAGCACGTCGTCGCCCTCAAGGTGGCCGTGCTCATCGTTGAGCTGCTTGAAGTGATCCAGATCGATCAGCGCCAGCGCGATGGGCGTGCGTTCACGTTGCGCCACGGCCAACTCACGGGCAAAGAACTCATCAAGATAACGGCGGTTGTACAGGCCAGTGAGCGGGTCACACAGCGCCTGCTCCTGCAGCTGCTCATGCAGGCTGGTGATGGTACGTAGGCGTTCCTCACTGAGGGCCAGGGCCTCGGCCAGTTTCAGCTCACTGAGGTGGCGCTGGGTGACATCACGTAAATACAGCATCTGCCCGAGCACCAGGGTGCCGCGATGGGTCACCCGCTCGATGGCGCGGATGCGCACTTCAAAATAGCGCGCCGAGTTGGCCAGGGTCAGCAGACACTCCTGTTCACTGGCGCCCTGCTCGCTGAGCAGTTGCTGCAGGTCAGGGCCGAGAATCGGCCAGTCCGCCAGCGGCCTCCCTTGCCAGCCACTGCGCAGGCTGGCGAGTTTCAGGGCCGCCGGGTTGGCTTCAATCACTCGCAACTGTGCATCGACCACCAACACCGGATCGATCAGGGCATCCAGCAGCAGATGGCGGGCCACCGGCAGCAGGTCGAACAGACGCACGCCAACGATCAGCCAGGCAAACGCCACCAGGGTAAAGGCGAAACTGAACGGCGTGGGGTCGAAGCCGAACAACATCCAGCCGAACACCACGTAGCTGATATTGGCGACCCAAGGCACCGCCGTGACGAAGACAAAGGCCAGGTAATGCCGCCGATGCACGCCATAGCTGACGATGGCAGCACGCAGCACCACGCCCATGCAGAACATCATAAACAGATAGATATAAGCCGCTGCGGCATAGAACAGCGGGCCATGCTCATAGCGAATCGGCGCGCCCGGCGCATCGCTCAGCGGCGCCGTACCTTCGCCATAGAACAGGCCGTGCCAGGGGTTGCTCAGCGCCATCAGCCAGATCAGCAGCGGTATCACACTGAGACCCAAGGTACTGCGCAGCGGCAGCGGCTGACGCACGCTGTTGACGTATTGCCAGAGAAACACCGCCCAGAAGGTCGGCACCACCAGAATCCCCGGCCAGGCCATGGTCGCCCAGAACACCTTGCACTGCGGCCCCTGCGCGGCCATTTCCAGGCTCGCTGCCGCCATCCACCAGAGGCTGGCCAGGTGCAGCACGATAAAGCTCTCGCGCCCCGGGAAATAGCGCTGCCGGGTCACCCAACGGGCCAGCAGCAGCACACCGAGGCAGACCACACAGGTCAGGATCACGGGGCCGCTCAACGCCCAGGCAGAATTACCGCAGGCATTCATCGGGCGGGTACTGCCGCAGAAAATAGCTGTGCGCACGGGCCAAAGCAGCCGGGCAAACGCACAGAAACCGCCCCAACAGGGGTCGTAATAGAGATACGCAAGGGCCTTCCTGACCTCAAACGTTAATCAGTTGAAGGTGCCAACCATACTGCAAAATTCGTTAGGCAGCTGGGCTTTATTTCGCCTGAGCGCTGCTATTCAGCGCTCGGCCGACGCAACAAGCTGACCGCCATCAGCGCCAATAAGCCTACCCCCACTAGCAAAACCAGCCACAAGCCCCAGCGTTTCCAATTGCTGTCGCTGGCGGCGGCCTGCTCCTGTTGCCTGATGCTGTCAGCCGGCAACTGCGCCTCGGCTGTACCCAACTGTTGCAGACGCTGCGGCTGATAACCGGGGATCAGCGTCGTCAACGGCAGCGCGGCCGACTCGGCGCCCGCACGCCCCAGGGCCAAGCGATAGGGCGGGCTGCCACGCTGGAGGAACACCAGCTGGGTGGCGCGCACTGCAACCTTGATTTGCGGTGCTGCGACACCCAAACCGCCGCCGCGCTCGTCCACCTGCAGGCGTAACTGCTGCACCGCCCAACCGGGCAACGGCAGCTCGTCCTGACGGATTTCCGCGCCATTTTCCGGTAACCGATAGAGCAGGCCCTGCGCCAGCGATTGCCAAGCGCCCTTGGCTTCACTGCGACCGCTGACACGAATCGGCGCCAGGCTATTGGCCTGGCTGAGTTCGACGTGCAAGCGCTCCAGCGGCAAGGCCAGGGGCAGTTGCCACTGGTATTCGCCATCCGGGCTGCGCGTCGCCGCCAGCGGCTGCGACCACACCAGCGGTGCGGGCACGCGGTCGCTGCGCTGACTGCGCAGACTTGCAGCCTTCAGCTGCGGTGCCTGTTGCGGGCTTTGCCAGAGCAGGCGCAAGTAGCGCGCCTTGCGCCCCGGCAGCTCAACCTGACGCTGCTCGACACGCTCATCGCCAAATGACAAGCGCGCCAACTGTCCGCTGCCCCAGGAGCGCCAGCTTTGCAGATCATCACTGGCCTCGATGCTGAAACGCTGAAAACCGTCCTGGCCGCCGCTCCAGTCCAGTTGCAGGCGCGCCAGCGGCTCATCCAATGCGCTGGCATCCAGCAGCCAGCCGCGCAGCAAGGCCGGTTGAGCAGCGCTATCACTCTCATCGCGCAGCTCGATCAAGGTACCGCTGGTACTGCGCTGCACCCGCAGGCTCGGCGCTGCACTGCTGTCACCCTGTTCGGCATACAGCGGAAACCACTTCACCGCCTGTTCCTGCTGGCTGTCGCGCGACTCGCCCTGCCCCGCCACCAAGGCATAAGCCAGGGCTTGGCCTTCGCCGTTGAACACCCGCAGGTCGCGCAAATCGCCATAACGTGCAGCGAAATGCAGCGCCATCGGTACATCCAGGCGATACCAGGGGCCTTCCCCGCTCAGGCTCAGCGGAAATTGCACGGCATAGTCGCCCGGCTGCTCCTGCGCCAGGACTGATGCGCTGCACAGCAGGCCGAGAAACGCAGCGCAGCATGCGCCTGGGATAAAACGACTGATCATGCTTGCTCCTGCGGCTGATCCGCATCCGCCTTGCGTGCCGGCAGCGGGGCGAAATAGCCCACTACCAACAGCAATACACCCACACCAATAAACGACACGATGCGCTCCAGGCCACCGCGATTACCCAGTTCAACAAAGAACAGCTTGGCCACCACCAGCGCGATCAATGCCGCACCGATCAGCCACAACTCACGCTGCCCACGGCGGTTGCCAAATACCATCAACGGCAGGGCGATCAGCGTCCAGACAATCGACAAGCCGGCCTGCACCAGCATCGAATCGAGCAACGCATCCAGCCGATAGGGCACGCCACCCCAATGATGGGCAGTGCGCATGACCATCGCAGTCAGCAGAGCGAACAACGAAGCACCGGCCACAGTCTGGGTCAGCCACTGGCTACGCACGCTTGCCACGCCCAGTTCAGCCAAGCCCATGCACGCCCAGGCAAACACCGAGCCGAGCGCAAACAGCAGGCCCAGCTCCAACGGATTGAGCAGCGGCAGGTAGGCCAGCGGCTCGGCATCCCCGGCGCTGGCGACGTTGGCCAACCAGAACCAGCCGAGCATCAGCAGCGCCAGTGGGGCCGCTGCCAGCAAGCGGTATTCCCGTGGATAGATCGCCAGCGGCCAAGGCCAGCGACGCGGCAATGCCATGAGCCACAGGTAGGCACTTGGCAGCAGCGCCCAGCCCAGCCAGCGCCAGGCGTTGTAATGCTCCGACAGGGCCAACAGCAGGTAACGCAGCTCCAGCGCCAGCACGCCCAGCAACAACCAGCAGCCCAGCACATGGGCGGCGCTCAGCGCCCCTGCCGGCAACTGTGGTGCCAGACGCCGCAGCGCCCAGAAGTGCACAGCAAACAGCAGCGTCCAGGCCAGCCAGCCGAACTGCGCAGCCGGGTGATAGTGCAGGTGCCAGGCGTGCAGCAGCACCACGCCGGCCAGCGGCGTCAGCAGGCAGCACAGCAACGCCAGTTCGGCCCAGCGTGTACGCGGCGCGAGAAAAGCCGCCAGGGCGACGCTGGCCGCCAACACCACAAGCAAGGCACTGCTCTGCCACTCAGGCGTCACAAAGCGCAGCACTTCGCTGCTCAGCGCCACTGCCCACCAGGCTGCGCCCCACACCAGCAGCAGTTGCGCCAGGCCCAGCAAGCTGACATTACCCAACGCACTGGGCGCTTCGCGCCGCGCCAGGTGCTGCAAACGCCAGGCGCCAACCAGCGCGGCCACACCGAGCACCAGCGGCGTCCAGAAATCCACGTGAGCCAGTGGTCGAATACCCTCGGCCGACAGCTGGCCGAACAGCAGCGGGCTGACTGCAAGGAACACCAGTCCTGCCAGCACCTGCAATAGCAGACCGAAGATAAAGCTGGCGCGCTGCTGCAAGTGCAGGCTGAGCCAGATGATCAGCAGGCCGCTGCCGCCCCACACCGCACTGGCCGTGGCCCAGGGCAGGACGAACAGCACCGCCAGGTTGAGGAACACCAGCCCCACCAGCAGCACCACGGACAGACCGCGCAGCAGGCGACGGTCGTTACCCACCTGCGGGTCGCGCGCCGCCAGCAGCATGCCGGCGATCAGGCCGAAACCGATCAAGGACGAGGTCAACAAGCCCTGCCAGCCGGCAGAGAAGCCACCCATGCCAGTGGCTGCATTGCCGGCCATGTCCAGCATAAACACCACACCGCCGAGTAATTGCACGGCAAAGGCGCTGAACAGAAAGCTGCGCGCCTGAATACGCAAACCCAGCCACAGGGTCAGCAAGCCGGCCAGCGCCCAGCTGATCGCCGTGCCCTGGGCGGCAAACAGCAGTGGCGCAATCAGATAGAGGAAGGCCAACCCGGCGCAGGCCAACACCGGCAGCCCGCGCACCTCCCAACGGCTGGCCAGCTCGGTGTTCTGGCGTAGCTGCCAGTAACTGAACAGCAAAGCCACGCCGAGCATCAACGCACCCAGCGGCGCACCGTCCAGCAGAGTCAATTCGCCGCTGCGCAAGCCGATAACAAATGCCAGCGCCGCCCCCACTTGCAGCAGCAGGGCGAATGCCCGCGCCAGGCTGCGTTGCTGAAGCAGGCCGAGCCAGAAGATACCCGCGCCTTCCACCGCCCAGGCGGCCGAAGTCCAGCGCGCATCCAGGCCCAAGGGAATCGCCAAACTGCCGAACACCACACCCAGCGCCAGGCAGGTTTCCACCAGCAACGCCGCGCGATCACCCGTGCGACCGACCAAAAGCCGCGCCAGCACCAGGTAGAACAAGCCCAGCGCCAGCGCACTGAACGCTGCGGCAAACTCGATGTGCTGCACCAGCGCAAACTGCAAACCAAAGCCCACCAGCGGCGGGCCGAACAGCACGGTGGCGTCAATGTAGTCGCCTTTGCGTGCCGCCCAGCGCAGCAATTCATCAGGGTTCTCGGGCGCATCCAGGGCTTCACGCAGCTTGCGCCGGGCAAACAACAGGCCGATGGCCACATACATCAGGAAGAACAGAATCAGGAACGGCTCGGTGCTCCACAGCAACTCCGGCTTATAGGAGCGGATGCCCCAGGCGAAGCCGATGCCGAAGGTGCCGACAAAACCGATCAGGTTGAGCAGCCGCCAGGCCTTGAACCAGGCGATGGCAAAAATCCCGGCATTGAGCAGGGCGAAATAGCTGAACAGCGCCACATGGTTGCCACTGCCGGTGCTGGTCAGGATCGGCGCGGCGAAACCACCCAACGCCGCTGCAGCCGCCAGGCCCAGGGCATTCTGTTGCACCGCGAGGATCGCCGAGAACACCGTCACCAGCACCAACAGACCCAGCGCCATACCGGGGTCGAGCAGCGGATGCAGGCGCATCGCCGCGAACACCGTCAGATACAGCACGGCGATCCCGGTGCCTTGCAGCATCAAGGCATAGTTCGGGTTACGCAGCCGTAGCCACCAGCCCAGGCCCAGCAACGCCACCGCACTGGCAGCCACCCCGGCATAGCGCAACTCCACCGGCACCACCACACCTTCGGTGGCGTAGCGCAGCAGGAAGGCCAGGCCGAGAAACAACAGCACCACACCGACGCGCAACACCGTATTGCCGCCCAGCAGCCAGCCCTGGGCGAGGTCGATAGCCCGTTCGATCGGCGAAGGCTGACGCGGCTCTGGCGGTTTCTTCGGCGTTGTCGGGCGCGGCGTTATTGGCTCAGCAGCCGACGGCTCGGCGGTCTGCATGACCGCAGCGGGTGCCGGCACGGGCTCGGGCAGAACAAAGTCCAGGGTCCAGTCCAGTTCGGGTTCGGGTTCGGCCGCCTGGGCAGCGGCAATCGGCTCAGGTTCGGGTTCGGCAACAGTGCTGAGCGGTTCCGCCTCAGGCGGCGCCTCGGGGGCTGATGTGGCGCCCTGCTCTAGCTTGAGCAGGCGCTCATACAGCGCCGTGGTGCCTTGTTCGAAGCGCAGCGAAAAAGCCTTGAGCTGGGCCGTCAACGCCGCGTTCTCGCGCTCCAACCCCTGCAATTTGAGGGCCTGGCCCACACCCAGCCCTATCAGCGCACCGAGCAGCGAGGCCGTCAGCGTCTCATCCGCCAAGGCCCCAAGCAGCAAACCGACCAGCATGAAAATCCATTGCATGCAGCGCGTTCCTATTCAGCTAAACCCGAACATCCTGTTGCCCGGCACCCGGCGCAAACTGCGCAGCAGTATAGGAGCCCGGCCGGTGCATACCCAGAGAGACGAATGCCGCACGCATCACAGCACAACAAGAAATTCGAGGCGACGCTGCCGCACAAATGATGACCAGCCGGCAGATAGTCATTCACAAACGCCGCCAGGCCGCTATCATCGCGCGCCGCATAACTGATGCATGCCTGCGCTGATGAAAAATAACCTGATTGCCGCCGCCGAACTTGATCGCCTGGAAACCTGGGCCAAATACACCGCTGATATGTGCCACAGCTGCATGTCCAGCTGCTGCACGTTGCCGGTCGAGGCGCGGCTGAATGACCTGATTCGCATCGGTGTGGTCGATGAATTCGAACGCAGCGAGCCGCTTAAGAACATCGCCAAGCGCTTGCAGAAGGAGGGCATCGTCGAACGCTTCCATCAGAAGTCGGGCATCTTCACCCTGACCCGCATGAGCAACAACGACTGCTACTACCTCGACCGCAAAACCCGCCTGTGCACCATCTACGAGAAGCGCCCGGACACCTGCCGCAATCACCCGAAGATCGGCCCACGTCCAGGCTACTGCGCATACAAACCAAAGAGTTAAGTTCCACCAGCGCTGTACTGGGTTACGCTGAAGGCTATTACCCGCAATAGGCCAACCCAGATGCAGCAATGGCATACCACCAGCCTGTGGATGGACCAACTGGGCAAAACGCTTACCCCGCGTCTGCCCCTGAGCGAAGACCTGCACGCCGATGTGGCGATTATCGGCGCGGGCTACACCGGCCTGTGGACCGCCTACTACCTAAAACGCCAGGCCCCGCAGCTGCGCATCGTCATCCTCGAAGGTGAGATTGCCGGCTTCGGCGCGTCCGGACGCAACGGCGGCTGGCTGATGGGCAATCTGCTCGGCCAGGAGCGCCTGCTCGCCAATCTGCCCAATGCACAGCGGCACAGTGCCCTGGCCCTGCTGCATGGCATCCCCGATGAAGTGGCCAGCGTGTTGCAGCGTGAACAGATCGCCTGTGACTACCGCAAAGGCGGTGTGCTGTATTGCGCCGCGCGCTATCCCGAACAATTGCACAGCCTGCAAAACCAGTTGGCCGAGCTGCGCGCTCAGGGCCTAGACGAAACCGACTACCGCTGGCTGACCCCCTTCGACCTGGGCAAGCAGTTGCAGCTGGCCAACGCCTTTGGCGCCATCTACACCCCGCACTGCGCCACCATTCAGCCCGCCAAACTGGTGCGCGGCCTGGCGCGCTGCGTGGCCGCCATGGGTGTCGAGCTGTATGAGCAGAGCCGGGTGACCGACTGGCAAACCGGCCTGGTGCGCACCGCCACTGGCAGCGTGCGCGCTGACTGGATCGTCCCGGCCGTGGAAGGTTACGCCGCCAGCCTGCCGCCGCTGGGTAAGCATCAACTGCCGGTACAGAGCCTGCTGGTGGCCACCGAGCCGCTGCCCAAAGAAGTCTGGGCCGACATCGGCCTGGAGCGCGGTCAGGCCTTCAGCGAGAACAGCCGCCAAGTGACCTACGGCCAGCGCAGCGCCGACGACCGCCTGGTATTCGGCGCCCGAGGCGGTTACCGCTTTGGCGGCCGCCTGCGCACCGATTTCAACCTCAGCGAGAACGAGCGCGACCTGCGCCGCTACCTGTTCGGCGAACTGTTCCCGCAACTCAAACAGGTGCGCATCACCCACGCCTGGGGCGGCAACCTGGGCATGGCGCGGCGCTTTCGCCCGCACATGCTGGTGGACCGCAGCAACGGCATCGCCCTGTCCGGCGGGTACGGCGGTGAGGGCGTGGGCGCCAGCAACCTCGGCGGACGCACCCTGGCCGACCTGATTCTCAACCAGCACAGCGAGCTGACCCGCCAGCCTTGGGTGCTCGGCGACCAGCCGCTCAAGCGCCTGCCACGCTGGGAGCCGGAACCCCTGCGCTGGCTTGGCTACAACGCGATCATCCAGAGCTTCGTGCACGAAGACCGCGTGCTGGCCAACCCAGACAGCGCGCCCTGGCGGCGCAAGCTGGCCATCAGCCTTGCCAGCCGCCTGGAAAAGCTTATGTGCTAACGACTGCCTAAGCCTGCGCTTACCTAGAAAAAAGCCCCGCCAGATCGCTCTGGCGGGGCTTTTCATTTACAGCCGAGGCTAGTTGCTAAGCATCAGGCCTTGTTGGCTTTTTTGGCAGCGCGGTGCGCTCGCCTTCGGCATCACTGCACACTGTTAGCAAAGCACCGTCCAAAAGATACGTGGTGAGACGCTCTTTATGCAGGGCAATGCTCATTTGCCATACCTGCTAAGCCACCCTGGCAGAGCAAAAGCCATACCCATTTATATGGGCCATATCCGCACCCTAGTCTTTCAAAAAACCATGGTTCTGCAGAGTTACAGGGATATTACCTTGCTCATCAATTAGCGTAATCGTACAACCCGCAGTAGATGGCTGCTGTGTAAGCGTGTAAACCCTATTAACCTCAGGGATAAAACTGATGCCTGCAGAGCATTGAGAAACTGAAGGATAGCCGCCGTATGCCGCCGACAACGCAAGAAGATAAGTGGCTTTAAAATATTTTCGCGCGCCTGCCGGAACATATACCGACGCCGACTGCCTCGCAAAATTCCCATGTTCTATTAGCCGCCCCATGCCTGCGCTTTTTTCAAATCGAGCGCTATCAAAAACCCACAATGATTGTCTTTCACCTGAAGCAAAAGATATTTTCGTATAAATAATCTTGGCCGCATTAGACGTATCAGTCATCGGCGGCATGTCTTTAACACACCCTTGCAGACCAAAAGCCAAAACCAAAGCAGCTAGCTTTTTCATAAACCCTCAACACGATCCTTGATATAACAATCCAAAAAATAGCGATTAACAATCAACGGAGTAAAGCGGCCACGCATGGCTCAGGCAGAACACGCTTGATCAATTGGCTGTTAGCTTGGCTCGAAGCATATTATCGCTCTCAATATCTTGCAGAAAGTTATCAACCATGGACGCTATCGCATGTTTTTTGGCGCTCTGCTCATCAACAAACAGAAATTTCAACTCCTCAGACTCCCGGCGATACCTGTAGTCCTCAAGAATATCGCCACCCTCCATAATAGAAAACCTCCCTTCATAGTTATATTCATACGGCATGGGCAACAAGAATAACGTAAGTGCACCCAACATCATTTTACCGAAACTAACAGCTTCTGGGCCCTTCTCCTGACGTTCAAAGCCCACTACCACCTTAAATCGCGCCAAGCCATTGTTTATTTCAACGCGCTGAAATTTATCCGTCGCTCTGAACGCATCCAGCACGAATAGGTGTGTTTGATCTACATAAGTAGTACACCCAAACTGCCCACAATTTAAACTCTGCCGCACATAACCGTCGTTCACCATCAATGAAATATAGGGATATTCAGTGCCAGGCGAATATTTGTGGGAAGAAAACTTGTTAGGCGCTGCACAGCCCGACACCAACAAGACCAAAAATAACGAACAGAACAATCTAAACACATTGAACTCCAAGTTCAGTTTTATATTAGCGACAGAAGCAGGTCACACACCTCGCATATAGAGGGGCAAACCACGTTTTACTAAATATCTGGCGCGCTCTTGGGACGCCCTGCCTTGCCTCTTGTGACCCTTCGCCCCAACGCAGCCTCAACTTCGGCAGAAAATTTCGGACTGCCCAATGCGTAGTTTCCATTTGTCGCGGCACGTATTTGATCAACAAGGCCTGGGTCTAGTTGATAGCGGAATAATTCTCTATAAGCCTCAGTCCTGAACACCTCATCTCGACCCAGTGCCTGATAGAGAGGGTGTGGGCAGCGCTGCACTGAGGGCTCACCCTGCGCGTTGGCCCGGTAGCTCGACCAGCGATACTCAGCCGGATGCTCAACCATGCCTGCACGGATAGGATTCATCTCAATGTATCGATAGCAAGCCAACACATATGCCTCTTCCTGCATGAGGCAAGAGCGGAAACGCCCCTCCCACAGCGTCCCGCTACGGCGGTATGTGCGATTAACATACTGCACGTAACGCTGCCCTAGCCCCTTCATCATGAGTCCTGCACTATCAGGACTTTCGGGTGTAACCAACAAATGAACATGATTGGTCATCAAACACCAGGCATGAATCGCACATCCATGCTTCTTTGCTTGCTCCATCAATACATCCAGATAAAAAATAGTCCTCGTCAGCGTAAAAAAGGCTGAGCGATTATTCCCTCTCTGAATCAGATGAACTGAAACACCTGGCAATGAAATGCGCGCTCGACGTGGCATACAGACCTCCTTCCATGGAATTCCATAACCCTAGGCCAAAAACGTGATCTGCCCCCTATTGCTTACCAACTAAGCGACAGTTATTCGATCACCACTTACCGACTCAAAAATGGCCCCTACCACGCCTGCCCTTTCAAAGCGTAGCTTTATTTCTTCACTAACTATTAGTGCACCTAAATACCTTTTTAACCTAAAAATATGATGCGATCCGATCTTTACTGGATCGACAACTAGATTAAAAAACGAACGATAATCACCCGCCAGATCTGGCCTTACTGGGTCATCAAAATCATATTTATTAAAATTAGATTTTTCTTCATCAACACAATCAATCTGCGTTTCAACAATCATCAGAAAATAATCTTGAAAAACCTGTTTACCCTCTATTTTCACCGGTTCAAAAACGATATTTCGGTATGGTTCATCAATCTCTGACAATCCAACCAAAGCACCGCAAGCCTTTGCACTCAGTACTGGAACACTAGCGTAACCAGCAAGAGAATAATCAACCTCATTGCCATCAAACCGAATATCGAGGGTATATCTGCCGGGTTCCATAAAATTCACCGGCGGATTACTAAAATGCCAATTATCCACATGCCGCACGTCACCGAGAACCCACTTTCCGGAAACTGCAACATCCTGCCTAAGCAAATAATACTTCACACTACTGCCCCGTAAGCCATTTATTAACTTGACTTCCCACAATCACTGCCTCCGACTTAATCCTTTCCAAGGCTTTCGTCACAGCCAGATTATAGGATTGAGTATTAGGTGTTAAACCTCGCGTAGCCTGATCCAAACTACCATAGACATATTGGTGATAAGCCTCTGGATGCGGACCTCTATGCCCTGGCACAGCCACCAAATTCTCAGTTGCGCGATTGATATTAAGGCCAGCCCCATCAAAGAAACGCTGATACTCCTTAGTCCAGGCCACCTGCCCATTGGCACCCGCCGTACATTTATTAGTGCAAATATGGTGGAGCGGTACAGATTCATAATTCGGCGGAGCGCTGACCGTGTTTCTACCGCCATCCAGAGTAACGTACCCGCCACTATTATCGCGATAGATTGGTTTTCCCTCAGCAGTGTAGCGACCAGTTGAGTTATATACCCCACCTCTTGGCCCTGTAACAGTCGCCGAACCATCTGCATTTCGACTTAAACTATAGTCAGCAGGCACCTTAAACTCGGGCGATGGCAAAGCCAGAGTGCTATTCGTATTGCCTGTCGCTTTTGGATCTCCAGCCCCACTCCCTACCGTAGGTTTACTCGCCAACGACTGGTTAGCCCTCTGAATATCAGCCGTCAGCTTGGCTTCAGCTTTTTTCTCAAACGAGGCCAGTTCAACAGGGGAAGGTGCCTTACCCACCAGAAGGTCATCAAGCTTGCTCGCAACTTTAACCAACTCAGGCAAAACAGTTGTGCCTGCATTACGCATCGCTGCGAAGATGCCAGCCAGCTTAGCAGCCTTGGCAGCAGGCCCAATTGCATCGAGAAGGCCAGGCTCCAGTACATCACCAACCAGTCCCATACCAGCACTGATCTGCCCTGTTGTTTCCAGAACCTGACGGCGATACTCCTGCCAACCAGGTGCAAGCAACTCAAGCTGCGCATCGCTCATTTCGGTGAGGCGCTGTAGCTCGATACTGGTCAATAATTCCTTTTCAAGGGATGCCTGATACTCGGCAAGCGCAGTTGCTTTGGCTGTTAACTTGAGTTTTTCAGGATCATTACCTAGCGCTACTAATTGTTCATCACGCTTACGATTACTCGCATCAAAGGCGATTGTGCTCTCAACCTGTCGCAGATGCCCCTCTTGGTTCGACGTCATCATGCCGACGATATTTTGCGCATTACTACTCAAGCCATTGAGACTTGCCAGCGCATCTAGACCGCCTTGGATTTCCTGCTGGATCGCAGCACAATTTCCGTTCGCGCTACAATTATTCAGTCGTTTGAGATTGGTAGCACTTCGCTCTTGAAACTGCCCCCTGACCTTCTTCTCACAATCTGCATCGGCCCCGCACTTCTTCAGTGCGGTATCCATTTCTGCCACATCGAGGTGATTCAAAAAGTTAAAGCTTGTGGCGTTCTTCGCGATATCAGCGCCTAACTGCGCATCACCGTCCGAGGCAACAGCGGCAGCAACACCAATCAACTGCGAAGCCATCAGCAGCAAGTCTTTGTCCTGTTTCACCAAGACACTCAACTGCTCGACAAAGGCTTCGTTAACACCTGCCGCCAGGGCGCCAGTGGCAAAGTCGCCGCCAGATGCCTCACTCAGCAAGCCACCAACCAGAGCATGCATGGCGACTTTTTGCGGGCTGCCATCCGCAAAGCCATTGGCCTTGCCCCAATCGCCTACAGCATTGAACGCTACAGCGGCCACGGTGTTCTGAGCCGCATTCAGCAGCGCGCCGTTTAGGTTGTCCTTGAAACTACCACCATTGATCGCAGTGCCAACTCCCGCCTGCACAACAGCAGTAGCACCCGCTTGTTTGATATACCCCAAAGCACCGTCGAACGTGCCAAGGTTGTGGCCATTGGTCATAACCTTGCTGGCATCAGCACCACTAAATGCAGGATTGACAACATGTGACAAGACACCTGCTGTAACCCCGGCAGTCGCATAGCTCTTCAGGTTGTCGCTGGAATGAACATCTTTGAAAGTTGCTAAGGGGTTGCCTTTGTTATTGATACTACTGATGGTCGTTTGCACTGCCATCGCCTGGGCAGCAGCACCAGCTGCACTACCCAGAACCCCTGCCGCTGTGGCTCCAATCGTTGAGGTAGTTGCAGTAGTAACAGCGCCCGCTAGCGCAGCACCTGCCCCGGCAGTAAGCGCCGTAACAATGATCGCAATAATGACCATCGCGCCCCCACCCAGCCCGGAGTGCGCATAGTCCCAACTGTCATGCACCTCTTTGACCCGTCGCCAGTCGACATCACCACGGGCTTCGGCTTCTTTCAGCCAGGCCAGCTGTGGGTCAGCCTGAACCATGGCATCAATGGTCTGACTCACCGACTTTTTGTCGATATCGGTAATGTCAATTTTCAAGCCCTCTGCGGCTCGAATGGCAATTGCGCCCTGGGCAATCAGTTGGCTTTGCAGCAAGGTTTCGTCGGTTTTGCCCTCGCCTTTTGTCGAGGTCCAGAGAAAGCCATTACTGCTCTTCTCATGACTCTCCTGATCCAGGTCCTTGACCGCCTCAAAGGTGATGCTGCCACCACTGTCCAGGGTCAGGTCATTGCCGCTTTCCAGGCGGGCACGCTGATACAGCTGATCACCCTCGCTGACCAGGGTCAGGTCACCGCCCGCCGTGATGCTGGTGCCAACGTTGCGGATTGTGGTCACTTCGTCGCGTTGGGTTTCCTTGCTGCCCCAACCGCCTTTCTTCTGTTTGTCGTACAGGTAGTAGTCGCTGTTTTGCGCGGCCAGCAGTGACAGCTGGTTGCCGGCATACAGGTAGGCCTCATCACCTGCCTTGAGTTTGCTGGCAACTGCCGTCAGGTCGTTGCCGGCTAGTACGGTCAGGTTGCCGCCTGCCGTCAGCTCGGCAGCTTGCTGGCGCACTTGGCTGTCGACGATATCGACCTTCTTGCCACCGCTTTTACGGTGCGACTCGTAGTGGCTTTCATTGGCGGCAGCGGCGATCAGCACATCGCCACCTGCATCCAGGAGCAGGTCTTCTCCGGCGCTGACGCGGCTGGCGATCACTGCCAGGTCGCGCTCGGCGCTCAGCTCAATAGTGCCTCCGGCTTCGACTTCACTGCCGTACTGGGTGATCTGCTCACGGCGGCTATTGCCTTTGCGGTCCTTGCGGGTGGTCAGGTCATGTTCTTGCGCCGAGGCGATCACCAGATCACGGCCGGCATCCAGCTGCATATCGCCACCGGCCTTGAGCGCACTGCCGATATTCTGGATATCGCGACCGGCAGCCAGAGTCAGGTCGCCACTGGCTTCGATACGCGCTGCGCTGTCGACGAAGTCCTGCTGGTGCTGATAACCGCGCTTGCCTGACTCGTGACGGGTGATGGTGCGCTCGTTGACGATATCGCCGGTCAGAGCAATCGCCGTGACATCCTTACCCGCGATAATCCCGCCCTGGGCATTGCGAATGCTGTCAGTGGCCAACAGCGACAGGCGCTCGCCGGCCTGCATCAATCCGCTGTTGCCGATATTGCTGGCTGTGGCAGTGAGGTTGTTGCTGGCGCGCAGAGTGCCCTGGTTAGTGAGGCTACCGCCGGAGATCAGCGCCACATCGCGACCCTGAATCAGTGCACCATTTGGAGCCAGGCGACCTTCGGCCTGGGCCAGGTAGAGCACAGGCACCAGCACTTTCTGCCCGGCCACTTCGCGCTCTTCCATCCACACCAGATCGTGGGTCAGTGCTGCCACTTGCTCGGCCGTCAGGCTGACACCCAGACTGAGATTAAGGGCCTCTTTACTGGCGATGGCGTTGTCCATCAGGTACCTGAACTGCGCTTCGTCGCTGTCCAGTCCGGCCAGGTAGCGTTGCCCGGTACGAGCGATCACCGCTTCACGGATCAGCCGCTGCTCATAGAAGCCATCACCCAGCCGCTTCTGAGCGGTCTGTGGGTCGTAGCCCAGGTTACCGAGCATGTAGTCGGAATTGAGGAAGTTTTTCAGGCTGGCGAAGACCGGGTTGGTCTCGATCAGATAGGGATGGCCAGGGTTGGTGCTGAGGCTGAACAGGCCATTCTGCCCTTGTGGCAAGCTGAAGCCCGGCAATGCCAGCGGATCAACCGCCTGCTGGGCAAGATCGGGCGGCAACTGCGGATTAAGGGTTACGACGGTGGCGATTGAGGAGCCTGGTGCACTGGTACCAGGGTCGCGGCTGCCGCCAGCGATATAGGTGAATGAAGGACGGATTTCACCGTTGCTCAGTTGCTCACTGGCATTGATCTGTACATCACCACCAGCCTGAATAATGGCGGCGTAGGCCTGTACGGCATCCGGGGTAAAAGTGCTATTGGGCGCGGTATGGCTGGGCAGGTAGTTGCTGAGAATATTGTTGAGCTGCGCATTGATGTTGGGGCTGGCGTTTGGCCAGTTCTGCGCGTTGAAGTTGTTGACCGCACTGATGATGAAACCCACCGATTTCTCACGCTCGCTAGTAGCCCGCCGAGTAATCAGGTATTCGCCAGTCTGCGCGCCTTTGTTATCGAAGCGCGTGGTATCAATCTGCACATTGCCATTGGCCGAGATCAAACTGGAGTGGTTGGCCAGATCATCGCTACGCAGCAACAAATTGCCGCCTGCAAGCAGACTGCTTTGTGGGCTGACATTGAGGGCTTCGGTACGCTCAATCTCCCGAAGGCGGTAACGCACGTTCTCCTTGTCGCCACTACAGTCGGTGCAGTCCTGGTCATAGAACTGCGCGGCCACCTTGCGGGTGACGATATCCAGACTTTCGCGAACGTTCTTGATGACTTTGGCGCTGATGCTTACATCCGCTTCGCTTTCCAGGGTGCCTGATACGTTGCTGAAGTGCGCAGCCTGATCAGTTGGGTCAAGCGCGGCAAAGCTGAAGTTACCGACGCTGTACAGGTCACCGCGCTGGTTGACCAAGCTATCGCCACGCAACTGCATCTGGCTGCCACTGAACAGCAGACCACCCTCATTACGCAGGCTGGTGGCTTGCGCCAACAATGCCGCACCAGCACCAATGGTGCCGAAGTTATTGAGGCTACTTGCACTCAGCAGCAGTGCATTGGCCGCACTGATCACGCCACGGTTTTCGAAGCTAGAACCCAGGGTGAAATCTGCCTGACCGCCACTGAGTACCTTGGCTGCAGCCCCCAGGTTGGCACTGTCAGCGGTGAACAACAGGTCTCCCTGGCTGAGCAACGAACCGTTGCCGCTGTAGCTACCAGTCAGCTCAAGCTCAAGCTCGCCATCGGTTTCGATGCTGCCGTGGTTGATCCAGTTATCACCAGTGGCCACGATGCTCTGACGTGACAGCAATTTACCGCTAGCTGTCTGGGTGAACTCGTCGATAGCCAGGGTCAAGCGTTCGGCCTGCAACTGGCTGCTGTTGCTCCAGGTACCGGCCTGCACGGTCAACTCGCCTGCTGTGCTGAAGCTGCCGCCAGCGAGGCCGACGTCACCCAGATCAAGGTTAAAACCCTGATTGCCAGTGTGACGCACCGTGCCGCCCTGGTTGCTCAGGCCAACGCTGCTCAGGGTAAATGCACCACTGCCAATCTCGACCAAGCCGGCATCGTTATTGAACAGGCCACCCAGAACAAACCGGCTCTCGTCTTCGCCACCCAGGGCGCGCAGTTTGCCGCCGTTGTTGCTCAGGGTATTAGCCGCCAGTTGCAGATCGCTGGCGGACTCAATCAGCCCATTCTGGTTATTCAGGTTCGCGCTGAGCTGCAGGTCAAGCGCACCACCAGCCAGGGTGCCGCTCTGGTTGTTCAGGTTGGCAGCCTTCATGTTGATGCTTTGCTGGGCCAGAACTTCGCCGCCCTGGTTATTCAATTGGTCGACATGCAGCTCGAGATTCTGCTGCGCAACGACAAGGCCGCCACTGTTTTCCAGCGTCTGCGCCTTAAGCGTTGCGTCACCTGCGCTGAGCAGCTTGCCGGCACGGTTATCCAGCGTTTGCACATCGCTGTTGAGGCTGCCGTGAGAGGTGATGGTGCCGGTGTTTTTCACCGTGTCGGTTTGCAGGTTCAACGTGGCCGCACTGTTCAGGCTGCCATCAGCACGCACACCCGCCTCGACCACGCCCTGGTTAAGCAACTCGCCGCCCTTGGCAGTCAGTTGCTGGCCGGCTGCCAGGCTTTCCTTGACCAGCGTCTGGCCACTGGCTTCAACCATGGCATTGCGCCCGGCGAAGGTATCGGCATTCAGTTCGATGTTATCGGCCTTGAGTTGCAGGTCACGACCGGCGGCGGTGCGCGCCATGCTCAGTTGGCCGTTGGCGTCGATCTGGATATCACCGGCACTGGCGGCCATATCACCGGCCAGTTTCACGCCCACACCGGCTTCAGTACCGACCAGGCGAATTGCCCCGGCGTACATGCCGCCCAGGGCCGAGCTGTCGATGGCCAGTTGCGGTTTTGCGCTACCGTCATCGGCCTTGGCTGTGGTGCTGAGGCTGGCAGCGTCAACCTCGTTGCGCCCGGTAATCACATTCAGCTGGTTGGCATGCAACTCGGCGTTGATCTGCGCACTGCGGGTGATCAGGTCAAACTGGCTGACATTACGTGCATTGAGGCCATCGCCTTCGATGCTGATCTGCCCACCCTCGACATCAAAGCGATCCAGACGGCCACCTTCTACCACTGGCTTGCCGGTGCTAAGGGTCACGCGCGGGGTATTGATAAAGCCGCAGCCGTCACAGCTGATGCCATGCGGGTTGGCAACGATGACCGCTGCGGACTTGCCGGCCACTTCGGTGTAGCCCTTGAGCTGGCTGGGGCTACCGCCGTTGACTTCGTTGAGGATTACGCTGGCCGCCCCACCTTTGAGGTTGGGGTTACCCATCACGTAACCACCCAGCTGGGTTTGCACCACAGCCTGGGCGCTGTTGTTAAGGATCAGTCCCTGCTGGCTGACGTTGAAGTCAGTGAATTTGTTATGCGACAGGCCGCTGCCATTGGGCGTGGCGATATTGATCATGGGCACGCCATTGGCGGCCTGAGTCACGGCCGCGTTGCCGCCGGCTTGCGCATCCAGCGCCAACTCGGCCGCCGTGGCGACGATCGGGTTGAGGAACATGACCCCGATCAGGACACAGGCAATGTTTTGGAAAAAAGGCGTGCGAACGTCCATGTAATAACTCCAACCCGTAGGGCGATAAATCAGAAATCAGGAAAATCAGAAGAACAGGTCGACCCGGAAATACACCGGACGCTCACCGTGCTCGATGGCATCCGGGCGTTCCAGCGAGCGGGCGAAGGTCACCGAAGCGGCCAGATGCTGACCACGGGCACTCAGCTCGATGGCATTGCCGGAGAGGCGACCGTGCTGGTCCGGGTTGTAACGCCCGCCGCTGATCACACCCATGTCGTAGGCAAATGCCACGCCGTACTCACTGACAAAGGGCTGCAGCGGTTGCCAGCTCACCGCCTTGCGCCAGCGCACCTGATTACGCCAGTAGGCGCCACTGTCGCCGGACAGCGATTGTTCCTTGAAGCCGCGCACCGAGCTGAGGCCGCCGACGCTGATGCGTTGCGGACTGAACAGCACATCTTCACTGCGCTGGCCGTTAGCCAGGCTGTCAAAGCTGAACGACTCACCCCACAGCTGGAACGGCTGCAGGTAGCTCAGGGTCAGGCTGTATTTGTTGTAGCGCGCCACCGGCTGGCCGCCTTGAGGACTGCCACTGCGCTGCGCATCGAAGGCTCCTGTGCCGTGCTGCCAGCCGATGTCGGCGTTGACGAAGGCGCTGCCAATACGCCGACCATGGTTGAAGCCCAGTTGTGCTTCAGACAGACGATGGCTGGAGACGTCGATCAGGTTGCCGAGAATAAAGTTGTTGCTGCGCAGGTGGCTGGCGCCAATGCTGGCCGCCGTTTTACTCACGCTATCGCGGTGCAATACACGCTCGCCACGCAGGGCGTGGGTTTTGCTGTCGCCATCAGTGTCGAAGGCAAACCCATTGGCATCGCTTTCGGTGCGGTAGTAGCTCTGGCTGTAGCTGTAATTGAAGGTCCACCAGCCATACGGCAGGCTGTAGCTGAGGCTCTGGTTGTGCGAATGGCGGAAGCTGTCACTGACTGCATCACGACCGGCACGCAGGCTCAGTTGATCGGCCAGGCCGAGCGGGCTGTCCCAGTCCAGGCCCAGGCCCCACTGCTGTTCACCGGTGCTGCGCTGACCATCGTTATGCCGTGCCAGACTGACACGCCACGGCTTGCTGCGCTGCCCCTGCAGCTGCACGCGGCTGCCACCAACCTGCTCGCCTGGCACCAGCTCAAGCTGTGCCTGACGCGACGGCAAGCGGTTGAGCTGCTCGACCAACTGCTCCAACTCACGCAGATTCAGTACACGTTCGGGTGTGCCGGGAAAACTCATGGCAAGCTCGCGATCCGAGGCCAGCTCCGAGCTGTTCAACCCCTCAAGCCGACCCTCGATCACGGTAACCTGCAACGTGCCGCTGGCCAGATCCTGCTGCGGCAAGTAGGCACGGGTGGTGACATAGCCACGCCCGAGATAGTGGTTGGTGATGTCCTTGAGCAGTTGGTTGAGCTGACCAACGCCTAAGCATTGCCCACTATAGGGTTTGAGAATACTGGCTTGGTCCGCCGGGCTGAGCAGTGTAACGCCGACCAGATTGATCTGGTTGATGGCAAAACAGCGCTCATCTTCTGTCACTGCTTGAGCGGGTAGCTGGTCGACCTTGCCGGGCAACTGACGCAACTCATCTAGGCGACGCTCCTGCTCTTGCAGCAGACGTTCCTGACGTTCGCGGATAAGGTCACGATCACCTGGCGTTTGCGCCAGCGATACGGCGGGGATAAGAGAACACATCAGCCAGATGACCAAAAAATGGCCGGGAGCCATTTTTAACGTCGCGCAGCGACGACCTGCAGGGTGGCAGCCAGAAATGGCAGGCCATAATGGGCTAATACGAAGTGCCATGCCCTTCAGTCCTTTGAATAGCGAATCAACAGAAGCAAAAATGCGGCGCGCATTAAAACACATGGCGACGTGCCATCAGCCGTAAGACGCGTGAGCTAGTACACAGAACCGGACATTCATCCTGAACGTCTGACCACCGCTTACTGCCGCGCGCGGCCCTACAGAAAACCCGGCCAATTGCGAAGCTCAATCATCCACGCAGCAACAAAAAGCCCCGCCAGATCGCTCTGGCGGGGCTTTTCATTTACAGCCGGGGCTAGTTGCTAAGCATCAGGCCTTGTTGGCTTTCTTGGCAGCGCGGGTGCGCTCGCCTTCGTCGAGGATCTTCTTACGCAGACGGATCGACTTCGGCGTTACTTCACACAGTTCGTCGTCCTGGATGAACTCCAGGGCCTGCTCCAGGGTGAAGCGCACTGGCGGCACCAGGGCGATGGTTTCGTCTTTACCGGAAGCACGCATGTTGTCGAGCTTCTTGCCCTTGGTTGGGTTGACGCCCAGGTCGTTGTCGCGGCTGTTCAGGCCGATGATCTGACCGTTGTAGATTTCCTGGCCGTGCTCGACGAACAGCTTGCCGCGTGCCTGCAGGGTTTCCAGGGAATAGGTCAGTGCCTTGCCGGTATCGATCGATACCAGTACGCCGTTCTGGCGGCCGGACATGTGGCCCGACTTCATTGCGTCGTAACGGTCGAAGATCGAGGTCAGGATGCCTGCACCGTTAGTCAGGGTCAGGAAGGCGTTACGGAAGCCGATCAGACCACGGGCCGGGATGTTGTATTCCAGGCGTACGCGACCTTTGCCGTCCGGCACCATGTTGCTCAGGTCGCCTTTACGCAGACCCATTTCTTCCATGACCTTGCCCTGGGATTCTTCCGGGATGTCGATGGTGACGTTTTCGTACGGCTCCTGCTTGACGCCATTGACCTCACGGATGATCACTTCCGGACGGCCGACGCCCATTTCGAAGCCTTCACGACGCATGGTTTCGATCAGTACCGAGAGGTGCAGCTCACCACGGCCGGAGACCTTGAACTTGTCGGCGCTGTCGCCTTCTTCAACGCGCAGGGCCACGTTGTACAGCAGCTCCTTGTCCAGACGCTCTTTGATGTTGCGGCTGGTGACGAACTTGCCTTCCTTGCCGCAGAACGGCGAGTCGTTGACCTGGAAGGTCATGGAAACGGTCGGCTCATCAACGGTCAGCGGTTTCATCGCTTCAACGTGGTTCTGGTCACACAGGGTGTCGGAGATGAATAGCTCGTCCATACCGCTGACGCAGACGATGTCACCGGCGGTGGCTTCTTCAACATCCACGCGACGCAGACCGTGGTGGCCCATCAGCTTGAGGATACGGCCGTTACGCTTCTTGCCGTCGACATCGATGGCAGTAACCGGGGTATTCGGCTTAACGCGACCACGGGCGATACGACCCACACCGATAATGCCGAGGAAGCTGTTGTAGTCCAGTGCCGAGATTTGCATCTGGAACGGGCCGTCAACGTCAACGGCTGGAGCCGGTACGTGGTCAACGATGGCCTGGTACAGCGGGGTCATGTCTTCGGCCATGTCAGTGTGGTCCAGACCGGCAATGCCGTTCAGGGCCGAGGCGTAGACCACCTGGAAGTCCAGCTGCTCTTCGGTGGCGCCGAGGTTGTCGAACAGGTCGAAAATCTGGTCCATAACCCAGTCCGGACGCGCGCCCGGACGGTCGATCTTGTTGATTACCACGATCGGACGCAGACCGGCTTCGAAGGCCTTCTTGGTTACGAAGCGGGTTTGTGGCATCGGGCCATCCTGGGCGTCAACCACCAGCAGCACCGAGTCAACCATCGACATTACACGCTCAACCTCGCCGCCGAAGTCGGCGTGACCGGGGGTGTCGACGATGTTGATGTTGTAACCGCTCCATTTGATGGCGGTGTTTTTCGCCAGAATGGTAATGCCGCGCTCTTTTTCCTGGTCGTTGCTGTCCATCACGCGCTCGTCGTTGAGCTCGCTGCGGTCCAGGGTACCGGACTGACGAAGAAGGGCGTCTACCAGGGTGGTCTTACCATGGTCAACGTGGGCAATGATGGCGATGTTGCGTAGATTTTCGATCACGTGTGTATCTCGATCAGAGGATTCGGTTTGCCGCTTAGTCTAGGCGGCGAGTATTAAGAAACGCGGTGTCAGCTGGCCCGTTGGTCGGGAGGGCGATGGCGAATACTGCCGCCATTCAACCCGGGCGTTTTATGTCGGACGATAAACGCGCACATTGGCATGCCCCTCGCTGAGCAGGTGGTGGGCATGCAAACGGCTCATGATGCCTTTGTCGCAATACAGCAGGTATTGGCGTGCGGCATCCAGCTCCTTGAAGCGGCTGTTCAGGGCATAGAACGGCAACGCTTGTACTTCGATACCGGGCAGCTCCAGCGGCTGCTCTTCGGCGCTATCCGGGTGGCGGATGTCGATGATCACGTGCCCGGCCAGGGCTTCGCTGACTTCCTCGACCTTGACGTCCTTGCCCAGCTCGTCGATCACCTTGTCGATCGGCAGCAAGGTGGCGCGTTGCAGTGCGCGTTCGAGGATGGCCATGTCGAACTGCCGCTCTTCGTGTTCGATGCGGTCTTTCTTGGCGCGCGTGGTCGGGTTTACCGAAATCACGCCGCAGTATTCGGGCATGTGCTTGGCGAACTCGGCGGTGCCGATCTGCGTGGCGGTGTCGATGATGTCTTGTTTATGGCTGGCGATCAGCGGACGCAGCACCAGCATGTCGGTGGCCGAGTCGATCACCGAGAGGTTGGGCAGGGTCTGGCTGGACACCTGGGAAATCGCCTCGCCCGTGACCAGGGCATTGAGCTGCAACTGCTCGGCCATGCGGGTGGCGGCGCGCAGCATCATGCGCTTGAGGATCACGCCCATCTGGCTGTTGTCGACCTTGCCGAGAATCTCGCCGAGCACTTCCTCGAACGGCACGCTAATAAACAGCACGCGCTGCGAACTGCCGAACTTCTCCCACAAATAGTGCGCCACTTCCATCACGCCCAGTTCGTGAGCACGGCCGCCAAGATTGAAGAAGCAGAAGTGGGTCACCAGACCGCGGCGCATCATCTGATAGGCCGCCACGGTGGAGTCGAAGCCGCCGCTCATCAGCACCAGGGTCTGCTCCAGCGAGCCCAGCGGGTAACCGCCCAGGCCTTCGTGCTGGTGATGAATGACGAACAGACGCTGGTCGCGGATTTCCATGCGCACAATAACGTCGGGATCTTTCAGCGAGATGCCGGCCGCGCCGCACTGCTGACGCAGCTGACTGCCAACATAGCGCTCGACATCCATTGAGCTGAAGGCGTGCTTGCCGGCACGCTTGCAGCGCACGGCGAAGATCTTGCCCGGCAGCTGATCGGCAAAATGCAGTTTGCACTTTTCCAGCACATCGTCGAAATCACCCAGCGGGTATTCATCAACTTGCAGGAAGTGGGTGATGCCTGGCGTGCAGCTCAGCCGCTCGACCATCGCCTGCAGGGTTTTCGGCTCACTGATCTGGGTTTCGACTTCCAGGTTGTCCCACACACCGCTGACCTGCAGCTGTGGATCGAACTCACGCAAAACCGAACGAATATTCTTCGCCAGCTGCCGGATAAAGTGCTTACGCACCGGCCGACTTTTAATGGTGATTTCCGGGAAGACTTTAACGATCAGTTTCATGAAAACGCTGCGTGCCGAGGCGGCCAAAAAACAGGGGCGCGGATTATAGCGGAAATTGCTCAAGCTTTGATCAAAAATCCTCACAACACAAAAACACGCACCATTAAAGAGCGCACAACAAATTGCACGCCCTATAACAGTGCAAATATTTCCTGGGCAGCGCTGCGCAGCCCCCGCCAGCCCTGAGTTTCAGGGCTTACACCCATTCCTGTGCACTGGCATGCAATTTGCTCCCTTGTGAGGCAGGATGCCCTGGCGGAGTATGCCGGCGGCCGTACCGTACTATTGAGGGCTCACGATTCGAGCCTTATCCACCTGGAGGACAGCATGTCGAAGTCGATTCAACTGATTAAAGAACACGACGTGAAGTGGGTTGACCTGCGCTTCACCGACACCAAGGGCAAACAGCACCACGTGACCATGCCGGCACGCGACGCGCTGGACGAAGACTTCTTCGAGCATGGCAAGATGTTCGACGGCTCCTCCATCCATGGCTGGAAAGGCATCGAAGCCTCCGACATGATCCTGCTGCCGGTTGACGAAACCGCCGTACTGGATCCGTTCACCGAAGAACCGACCCTGATCATCGTCTGCGACATCATCGAGCCAAGCACCATGCAGGGCTACGATCGTGACCCGCGCTCGATCGCCAAGCGCGCTGAAGAATTCCTGAAAACCACCGGCATCGGCGACACCGTATTCGTTGGCCCGGAGCCTGAGTTCTTCATCTTCGACCAGGTCAAGTTCAAGTCGGACATCTCCGGCTCGATGTTCAAGATCTACTCCGAGCAAGGCTCCTGGATGACTGACCAGGACGTCGAAGGCGGCAACAAGGGCCACCGCCCAGCCGTCAAAGGTGGTTACTTCCCAGTTCCGCCGTGCGACCACGACCACGAAATCCGTACTGCCATGTGTAATGCCATGGAAGAAATGGGCCTGGTCATCGAAGTTCACCACCACGAAGTGGCGACTGCCGGCCAGAACGAAATCGGCGTGAAGTTCAACACCCTGGTCGCCAAGGCTGACGAAGTTCAGACCCTGAAGTACTGCGTACACAACGTGGCCGATGCCTACGGCAAAACCGCTACCTTCATGCCGAAGCCGCTGTACGGCGACAACGGTTCGGGTATGCACGTACACATGTCCATCTCCAAAGATGGCAAGAACACCTTCTCCGGCGAAGGCTATGCCGGCCTGTCCGATACCGCTCTGTACTTCATCGGCGGCATCATCAAGCACGGTAAGGCCCTGAACGGCTTCACCAACCCGTCGACCAACTCCTACAAGCGTCTGGTCCCAGGTTTCGAAGCTCCGGTCATGCTGGCTTACTCGGCGCGTAACCGTTCGGCTTCGATCCGTATCCCATACGTTTCCAGCCCGAAAGCCCGCCGTATCGAAGCGCGCTTCCCGGATCCGGCTGCCAACCCGTACCTGGCCTTCGCTGCGCTGCTGATGGCCGGTATCGACGGTATCCAGAACAAGATCCACCCTGGCGATGCTGCCGACAAGAACCTGTACGACCTGCCGCCAGAAGAAGGCAAGCTGATCCCGCAAGTGTGCGGCAGCCTGAAAGAAGCCCTGGAAGAGCTGGACAAGGGCCGTGCGTTCCTGACCAAAGGCGGCGTGTTCTCCGACGACTTCATCGATGCCTACATCGAGCTGAAATCCGAAGAAGAAATCAAAGTACGCACCTTCGTACACCCGCTGGAATACGACCTGTACTACAGCGTCTAAGCCAGACTCGCGCCGCCCTGCGGCGCGTTCGAAAGCCCTGCCCGGCCCTGCCTGGCGGGGCTTTTTTATAGCTGCGCACTATCGGCCTGCACCCGCAGGTTGTGCTGCGCGCACCCTGCGGAACATTCACGCTTTCACCTCCCGTATCACAATGTCGCTGCTCGGCGCTTGCCAGCGCGCGCGACCGGTGCAAGGCTTAGGGCACCTTATTAAGGAGAGTCAGGCATGCGCCCTCTACTTATCTGCCTGCTGCTGGGCCTGGCATTGCCGGCCGGCGCGCAGATCTACAAATACACCGACGCCAACGGCAATACGGTATTCACCGACCAGCCGCCGGAAGGCCAGGCGACGCAGAACGTCGAGCTGCCCAAAACCAATAGCGTGACCCTGGCCGTACCCGCAGCCCCAGCGCCCAGCACACCGGCCGACAGCGGCACGCCAGCAGCCCCTTACAGCAACCTGCAACTCACCGGCTTGCCCAGCGATGAAGCAATGCGCGCCAATAACGGCACCTTCACTGTCGACGTGGCAATTGAACCGCGCCTGGCCAGCAACCACCTGCTGCGTTTACTGCTGGACGGCAAACCCCATGGCCAGCTCAGCAACGCGCCACGCCTGCAGGTAAGCAACGCCGACCGCGGCGAACACAGCCTGGCAGTGGAAGTGCTGAGTGCAGGCAAGCCCATCCAGCAAAGCCCCACGGTGACGTTCACCGTGCAACGGGTGAATACCAGCAGCCCGGCACTGCGACCGCCACCACCGCCACCCAAACCCAAGCCGAAGCCAGCCACCTGACCTATGCGAACTCTGCTGTTGTGCAGCCTGATGCTGCTCACTCTGCCCAGCCTGGCACAGGTCTATACCTATATTGATGCTGACGGTAACCGGGTGTTTACCGACAAACCCAAGTCCGGCAATGCCGAACGCGTTGAGTTGGCGCCAAGCAACGCCATGCCGGCCCCGCCGATGTCAGCGGCACCGGTCATGCTTGCACCACCAGAGCCTGGGCTGCGCTACAGCCTGCTGCGCATTCTGGTGCCACAACCGGATGCCACCATCCGCGACAGCGCCGGCAACCTGATCGTCAGCGTCAACAGCGAGCCCAACCTCTACCCACAACACAGCTACCGCCTGCTGCTGGATGGCGTACAAGTCGGCGAAGTGGGCAGCAGCCCGGTATTCCCGCTGGAAAATATCGACCGCGGCACCCATCAGCTGGCAGTCGAGATCATCGACTCGCAAGGCCGCATCATCGAGCGCACGCCCAGCCAACCCTTCCATATGCTGCGCATTTCCCTGGCGCAGAAGCGCATGGTCAACCCCTGCAAGAAGGCCGACTACGGCGTGCGTCCGGAGTGCCCGCTCAAGGACAAGCCGCCGGAAAAGAAAGACATCCCTTTCGTGCCCTTCCTCTGATAGCAGCGCTATCCAGCCACCGGTTGCAGCAGGCTGAACGCGGCGAATGAGTGCGCCAATACAGCGACAGAAACCCTGGCGCACCAACAAGGTGCAATCAGGTGCGCTGCATTTCTATACTCTCCCTGTTTTGGGTCGCGCCACAGCGCCCTGCTGCGCTGAAAAGCAGCCTATTCGCGACATTCCACAGGCAAACACGCTTCTTTTCGGGGCTTTGGTTTGCTTCTTGCATTTTCCAGCGGCATTGCCGGAACCCAAGGGCCTGCGACATTCCATATGATCATCAATGACGCGCTGCACCGCCTGCTGCTGGACAACCTGACCACTGCCACGCTGCTGCTCAACGACGACCTGCGTCTTGAGTACATGAACCCGGCAGCGGAGATGCTCCTGGCCGTCAGTGGTCAACGCAGTCACGGGCAATTCATCAGCGAGCTGTTTACCGAATCCAGCGAGGCACTCAGCGCACTGCGCCAAGCCGTCGAGCACGCTCATCCGTTCAACAAGCGTGAAGCCGTACTGACCTCGATCAGCGGTCAAACCCTGACTGTCGACTACGCCGTCACCCCAGTGCTTAACCGTGGCGAGACCCTGCTGCTGTTGGAAGTGCACCCGCGCGACCGTCTGCTGCGCATCACCAAGGAAGAGGCACAGCTGTCCAAGCAGGAAACCACCAAGATGCTGGTGCGCGGCCTGGCTCACGAGATCAAGAATCCGCTCGGTGGCATCCGTGGCGCGGCCCAGCTGTTGGCTCGCGAGCTGCCCGAAGAGAGCCTCAAGGATTACACCAACGTGATCATCGAGGAGGCCGACCGCCTGCGTAACCTGGTCGACCGTATGCTCGGTTCGAACAAGCTGCCTTCCCTGGCGCTGACCAACGTGCACGAAGTACTGGAGCGAGTCGGCAGCCTGGTGGAGGCGGAAAGCCAGGGCAGCATCATTTTGGTGCGCGACTATGACCCGAGCATTCCGGACGTCCTGATCGACCGTGAACAGATGATTCAGGCCGTGCTAAATATCGTGCGCAACGCCATGCAGGCCCTGGCTGCGCAAAGCGATCTGCGTCTGGGCCGCATCACCCTGCGTACCCGCACCCTGCGCCAGTTCACCATTGGCCACACGCGCCATCGCCTGGTGACCAAGATCGAGATCATCGACAACGGCCCCGGCATTCCGCCCGAGCTGCAGGAAACCATCTTCTACCCCATGGTCAGCGGGCGTGCCGATGGCACCGGCCTGGGCCTGGCCATTACCCAGAACATCATCAGTCAGCATCAAGGCCTGATCGAGTGCGAGAGCCACCCTGGCCACACCGTGTTCTCGATCTTCCTGCCGCTGGAACAAGGAGTAACGCCGTCATGAGCCGCAGTGAAACCGTCTGGATTGTCGATGACGACCGCTCCATCCGCTGGGTGCTAGAAAAGGCCCTGCAACAGGAAGGCATGACCACCCAGAGCTTCGACAGCGCCGATGGCGTACTCGCCCGTCTGAGCCGCCAGCAACCCGATGTCATCATCTCCGATATCCGCATGCCCGGCGCCAGCGGCCTGGATCTGCTGGCACGCATCCGCGAGCTGTACCCGCGCCTGCCAGTGATCATCATGACCGCGCATTCCGACCTGGACAGCGCGGTGGCCTCCTACCAGGGCGGCGCCTTCGAATACCTGCCCAAGCCGTTCGATGTCGACGAAGCCGTGTCACTGGTCAAACGTGCCAACCAGCACGCCCAGGAGCAGCAAAGCCTGGCCGCCCCCGTCGAGCAGCCGCGCACCCCGGAAATCATCGGCGAAGCGCCGGCGATGCAAGAGGTGTTTCGCGCCATCGGCCGCCTGTCGCACTCCAATATCACCGTGCTGATCAACGGCGAATCCGGTACCGGTAAAGAACTGGTCGCCCATGCCCTGCACCGCCACAGCCCGCGCGCGGCCTCGCCGTTTATCGCGCTGAACATGGCGGCGATTCCGAAAGACCTGATGGAGTCCGAGCTGTTCGGCCATGAAAAAGGCGCCTTTACCGGCGCGGCCAACCAGCGTCGTGGACGTTTCGAGCAGGCCGATGGCGGCACCCTGTTTCTCGATGAAATCGGCGATATGCCGGCCGACACCCAGACTCGCCTGCTGCGTGTACTGGCGGATGGCGAGTTCTACCGGGTCGGCGGGCATACCCCGGTGAAGGTCGATGTGCGGATCATCGCCGCCACCCACCAGAATCTGGAAAGCCTGGTGCAAGCCGGCAAGTTCCGTGAAGACCTGTTCCACCGCCTCAACGTGATCCGCATCCACATCCCGCGCCTGTCGGATCGCCGTGAAGACATCCCGACCCTGGCCCGGCACTTCCTCAGCCGCGCTGCGCTGGAACTGGCGGTCGAACCCAAGCTGCTGAAAAGCGAAACCGAAGACTACCTGCAACAACTGCCGTGGCCGGGCAACGTGCGCCAGCTGGAAAACACCTGCCGCTGGATCACCGTCATGGCCTCCGGCCGTGAAGTGCACATCGACGACCTGCCGCCGGAGCTGCTCAGCCAGCCGCAGGAAAGTGCACCGGTGAGCAACTGGGAACAGGCGCTGCGCCAATGGGCCGACCAGGCCCTGGGCCGTGGCCAGTCCAGCCTGCTGGACTCTGCCGTGCCGGCGTTCGAACGGATCATGATCGAAACCGCACTCAAACACACCGCCGGCCGCCGCCGCGACGCTGCCGTGCTACTGGGCTGGGGCCGCAACACCTTGACCCGCAAGATCAAGGAACTGGGCATGAACGTCGACAGCGCCGACGACGAAGATGGCGACGACTAGAGCCTGTTAAGGCGTATGGCGAACCGCGTAACCGCGACGTTGGTTACGCGGACTTGACCTGCGACACGCATCACCCACCGCTCACCTGTAGGAGCACGCCATGCGTGCGATGCGCGGGCATGGCTCGCGCCTACAAATCTCAGCATTCCATGGGCAGCACATCGCTTAACGGACTGGTATTCGTCTGTAGTAGTGGTTTTCTTTTGCCCATGTAAACCCGCCGAAAATGCTCCAGAGCAATGCACTGCTATCGCACCAATGCACAGCGGCGGTTCATCCACAGAGTCGGCGACATGCCCGCCGCCACCGTTAAAACACCCTGCAACCCAGCATTTACGTGGCCTGCAGCCAACGTAATAAAACTGGCACACAGCCTGCATAGACTCAAGTAATCCCAGTTTTGGGGACCTTGGTACAGGCAGGCCGGGGATTCCCCTCTTTTACACCGCAGACAAAAAGGCCACCTAAGCAGGTGGCCTTTTTGCTTTCCGTCCCGGCTAGCGATAGACCTCACGCCGGAAGATCAGCGGCGCAGCACCTTTGTAGATGCCGAAGGTGGCGAGGCCGCGAGCAGCCGTACGGTTGGCACCGTCCCAGGGGTAGTGCAACCAGCTGGGTGCGGCAGGGAAGCTGACTTGCGCCGAACCATCATTGCCGGCTCCAGGGGCACTCAAGAGCACCTGCCGCCCATCGGGGTTGAGTGGCCAATTCAGGCTGGCCGTGGTCTCACCCGCCGCAAGATTGCCGCTGAACTGATCCAGCTGCGCCGCTCCCAGGCTAGCGGCAGTGGTGCAATTATCTAGGCCTTCGGGCTGGAAGCTGCCGCCGGCAACATCCTGCCAACTCTCCAGCACCAGAGGCAGCCCCAGACTTTGCAGCTCCGGGCCATGGGCATTGCCCAGACGCAGACGCCCGAGACGTATTTGACTGCCGAGGTTATTGGCCGCATCCACCGTAAAGTCGTAGCTGAAACTCTGGCAACCAGCTCCCGTTCCGTAGCAAACCTCCTGAAGCTGATCCACTTCACGCAGGCTGGCAGCGGTAAAGGTCTGGCGTATTTGCGCCGCGAACGGGTAGTCATCGCTACTCGGCGCATTCGCGGGCTGATAGAGCAACTGCTGGCCTGTCCAGCGGTAGGTACGAGAGCCATCACCATCACCCGCTCCGACGACTTGCCGAACCGCTGGCACCCCCGTCTGCTTCAGTTGCATGACCAGGCGCGCATCGCGGGCGGCACTAGCGGTAATCGAACTGTAGGTGCCCACATCCGGGGCGGCGAGTTTCCAGAAGGCACCCCGGTCGTAGTTGGTGGTTATTCCACCCGTACGGTTCTTCGCCGTGATGGTCAGTGTCGGCTGCCGATTGTTAGCAAACTCCATCGGCTGGCCCTGGTAACTGAAAGCGCTGCCGCAGCTAGAGGTCAGGCTGGCATTGCCTGACGCACTCAGGTAGGCGGGAATAAAACGTCCGACCAACGCGCTGCTACCGCCGCTGACTGTTTCCCCATCCAGATAGCCGCCTGCCGAAGGAGTAGCCGTGATGGTAAAGACACCGACTTCGGAAACCGAGCGGTCTGCAATGGTCGAATTACCCAACACATGGTTGTAGGTATTTGGTGTTAACACACCATTTTCACCCCCGCTCGGAGCCACCACCGCACTCTCAAGCCTGATGCCATTGAGGCGAAAGTTGGGGGTGGTGATATTCCCACTGCATAGCTGCGCTGCCGTCAGCGCCTCGCCATCGGCTTCCCAGCCCACCGCGCGAATAGTCAGCGGGAAATTGTCGCCAGCACGGATACCGCCGGGGAACACCGCACAACTGGCGTCATTGCAGTTGGTATTGGCGGCCAGGGTGCTGGCCGTCTGCAAACAAAGGCCATAGGGCTTGCTGACAAACAGATCCGTCCCATTCATCTGCAAGCCACTGTCACCTGTGCCCGCGCTACCTGAATAGCTGGCACTCAGGCTTCTCTGCCCCGCATCGTTGTAGCGTACGGTCAACGGTGCCCGACCATTGCCGTCGAAACTCAGCGACAGGTTGCTTACTGACGCCGAGATGTTGCTGCCATTGACCACCACCGGCTGAGTGCCGCTATTGGGCTCGACATAGGCCGCTGTAAAGCCAATGGTGCGTGTGACATTGGCAAAAGCCGGTACACACAACGCGGCATTATCAGCCTTGCGTACCGCCGTAATACTGGCCTCAGTGGGTTTAGCCGCCAGCATATTGGGCACATCCAGCAAGAAACCACTCTCTGCATAGCTGATTGTGCAATTGGCCGTCGAGCACACCGGCACACTCAGTGGTTTGGTAGCCGGTGATGAATTACTGACACCAATACTGAGGTTACCCACTGTCGTCCGCTGCAGACGAGCTGCCGCAGTGCCACCACTGAAATTGAGCACATTGCCACCGCTCAAGGTGGCAGGAGCCACCGCGCTCCAACCCGTGGTGGGCGTTAAGGTTACGCTCACCGGGTCGGTATACAGACTGCTGCAACTGGCATTCAGGCAAGCTTGCACCGTTACATCCTGAGGCTTACAAGTCAGTGCCTGGCCAGAATAGGTAAATCGAAAATGATCGATCTGCTGGCCAATCGGGTTGATCCGCGTCGCGCAGACCTGAAAGTCATCCAGTTCGTGGATATTGTTCGAACCGCCAGTGGAGCCGGTCAATGACACGAAGAAGTCGCTGGGCAAAGCCGCCTGGTTAGCGTTCGCCATAGCATTGAAGGGTGCGATCAGGGTGCTGAAACCGGAGCCGGTGTTGCGCTCGACCGACACCAAGGTGCTGCCCGTTGTGCGGCTGTCCAGCGTGATCCGGTAGATATGCCCTGGCCCGGGGGTGGCGCCAGAGACATCAACACCCGGATTGAGATTGGCTGCCGTGCCCGCCAGGTACCGGTAGTTCGAGGTGCCGCTGCCGGAGCCACGAATGGACACCGAGTCCTGGCGTAAACCGGGGCCGCCAATGCGTGTTTCCGTCGGATTGGAGAAGTTGCCGTATTCATCCAGGGCAATCCCCAGCCAGCCACCGGCAAAACCGCTGGTACCGTTCAACTGCGCATAGCCGAGTGAACCGCCATAACCACCCGGCTGCGGCGTGATCGAGGCATCGGAAAAAATCACCGCCACGCCATCGGCACCGTTGCCGTTATAGGCGTAGTACTTGAACTGCACCTGAACAAAGTTGCCAGTGGCCGGCAACAGACGCTGCAGGGTGGCCCCCGTGGCCACATTGCCGGTGTTATCCGTCAGGCGCATGCGGTTACCCACTGTTCTGGGCACACCAAAACTGCCGTTACGGCTGGTCACCGCCCAGTTGTCGGTGCCCAGGCTGGCGCGGTCGAAGCTGTCGGTAAAACAGCTGGAGATCGGGCTGCCATCGCACAAGTTACTCGGGGTGGTCACGCTGGGCGAACAGGTGCCATAGACCTTGCTGCTACCGGTGCCTCTGATGGAGCTGTCCCAGCCGCCGCCCGTGACATTGCCGTACACCGTGCTGTTGTTGAGGGTAATGGTGTTGCTGTTGCTGACAGTGCCCGTGATCGTGCTGTTGTTGATCTCCAGCTCATTGCTGGAGCTGATATTGCCGGTGACATAGGCACCGCTGATGGTGATCTTGCAGCAGTTGCCGTTGATATTTGCATTGATGGTGCCGCCCGAGAAGGACGAGACACCGTTGGTGGCCGTGATGGTGCCACTGAAATTGCTGTTGCTGGCGGTAATGCCGTTGGTCGCGGTGGCGGTGCCGGTCACAGTGGTGTTGGTAAAGGATGCATTGCCATTGGTACTCGCCGAGCCGGACAAAGTGCCACCCGTGACGCTCAAACCGTTGGTAAAGCTCACATTGCCGCCAACATTGGTAGTGCTCAGGCTGCCATTACCGGTGCCCGTGACGTTGCCCGAGACGCTGGAGTTTGTCAGCGTGACGCTGCCGCTGGCCGTTTCAATAAAGCCGTTGATGGTGACGTTGGTCAGGGTGATGGCCGCACTGCCGTTTCGGACATTACCGTTGATGGTCGTCGCGCTATGCGGCGCGATAGTGGTGATCTGGTTGTAGGAAGCCTGCAGGGTAATCGGGTTGCTGGCCGTACCGATGGTGTTGCCACGCAGGGCGAAACCACCATCGGCGCTCAGGGTCAGCGCACTGCTGCTGGTCAGCGTATCGCCGCTGGCAAAGCTGATCTGGCCACTACAGGTGTTGGTTGCCTGATTCCAGTTGCCCGCTCCGCCCTGGCAAGGCGCAAATGTCGCGCTCGGCAGGGTGTAATTGACTGCCAGCGCATTGCCACTCAACAGCAGCAGCCCGACAACCAGGCAACGCAGGTACATATTCATGGTCGCTCCACCACCGAGGTTATCTGCCGATAGGCATAGTCCGGGTTACCCGGCTGGCCATGTTCAGCCCGGGCCGTAATGCTGAAGAACTGCACAGCCAGGCGGTCTTCTTCGGGAATATCCACCGCTGCCGATGGTGTGCAGGTCACCGCAACCTGAAAACCATCGAGTGCGAAACTCGTACAGCCCTGGCCAGCCAGCACCCGGACAATGCCGTACTCAATCCCCGCCCGCGCCGCCTGGTAGGCCCGCGCCTGCTGGATGGCCAAGCTGGTGGTGGCGTTCTGGGTCACCGCCAGACGCGCCATCGCGGCGATCACCAATGCCACGATGATGATCAGAAACATTGCCGCTACCAGGCCAAAGCCGGCCTCATTTCGTTCAGGGCGCATTGTCGACATGAACCTGCTGCAAGAGGCTGATGGATTCGCCGTTGGCACTCAGCGTCAGCCGAATCGTCACCAGACCACTGCGAATATTGGTGCCCGGCGTGTAGGTGAAACTGCTGTTGGCACAATCCACCTGATCGACCACGGTCGCCGCAGCGCTGTAGTCATAGTTGGCCTCCAGAGAATCAAATTCGCCACGCCATAACCGGCCATTGGCACAGCGATAGCCCACCACCTGATCGGCAAGGAAGAAACGATGCTGCGGCGAGGCATAACGGAAGCGAAAGCCATTAATCGCCGCCCCCGTCAGACGCAGCTCAGAGCCCTGCACGCTGATGCTGACTCGTGGGCTGATCACCGAGGGGGCGCCTGCCGCCGGCGGCCAGACGTTATTGCCGGCCCCGGCGCTGCCAACGTTGTAGATCACCATCCACAGATTGGCCGGCAAGGCCAGTTCATTCAGTTGCAGCGGCCCGGCAAAGGGAATGGCGCAAGGTGAAGCAACGCACACCGGCGGATCCTGAAGCACACCGCCCGCCAGATTGGCGCGATAACGCCCACCCGACGGTGCCCGCAACAACTCTAGCGCCCCGCCATTGATACGCACCGAGTTGGGCACTGCCAGGCGCACGTCGCGGGCCATGCGATTGACCGCCGTGGCGGCCAGATCGACCAGTTCGGCGCGGCGGCTCTGGTCGACAAAGCCCTGCATCGGCCGCGACATCACCGTACTAATCATTACTGCCACCAACCCCGAGAGGGCGATCACCATCACCAGCTCGACCAGGGTAAAGCCATGTCCGGTATAAGCCACAGACACACGGGCCGCTGACCGAATGCGGGCGGGCCGGCGCATCAGTAGTTGGTCCTGAAGCCGTCGAGGCTTAGGGCTTGCCCGCTCGGATCACTGACCGTGACGCGTATGCGGGTTGCCGGTGTTCCATCCAGCGTCACCGTGGTGTCGACGCCGACAGCCACCTGATAACCCGGCAGAATCGCATTGCCATTGATGTCCTGTGCCGCTTGCGCGGCCTGTGCAGCGGCCGGTAAGTCGGCATAAGCACGAGCACTGATGGCTTCCAGATAGGCCTCGGCCAAGGCCAGGCTTTGCTGACGCAACATTGGGTCGGCCGAGCGCCCGGTAATACTGGCCATGGCTGAAAACATCGCGGCGGCGGCAATGCCGATCACCACAATGGTGATCACCAGCTCGACCAGCGTCATCCCGCGCTGCCGAGACCAGCGGCCACCCAGCACGAACTCTCGCCCGCTCACGGTGTGGTCCCGATAAAACCGGTAACCGGGTTGACGCTCAGAACAAAGGCACCGTTGCCCAGATTGGCAGTGTTAGCCGCACCGGCAGCGCCACCCAGGGAATTGAAAGTGATATCCAGAGCAGTCGTCATCGTCACGCTCTCCGGCTTGCTGGCGGCATAGTTACCACCCGACGGGTTGGCCACTGCACTACCGGCGGCCAACGGGCCACAGGCCTGCGCATAGGTCAGCGCATAGCCCGCGTTATTGATCTGGGTGCGAATCGGGCAGCCGCTGGCCACTGCCAGCTTCTGCCCGTAACGCACCGCAGCCAGGCTTTCTTCAAAAAACAGGCGCTCATCGAACACCTGCCGATCAAAGAAACGCGGCCCCACCACGGCGGCGAGAATGCCGATCAGCACAATGACCATCAGCAACTCGACCAGGGTAAAGCCACGCATGTGGGCTTAGCAGTCGCTGGTATCACGGACGATGGTTGGTGCCGTAATCACTGCCGGCGTACCCGATGATGTGGCTGCTGTATAAGCCACCTGACAGTTAGCTGGCGTTTTTGCACCTTTTGCCCGTACCGTCACAGTAGTACCAGCGGTGGTGATGACAAAATCACCCGTATTGGTGCTATCAGTATTCGCGTCACCAGTAATATTCGCCGCCACTACGATGCCTGCAGCACTGGCATAGCCATTCGAAATGGCCACAGAAGCCCCCTCCAGAGTAACAGTCGCCGGATTCGTACCAGCCGCCAGAAATGCCGAACGCGTGATTGCACTGGCCGACTTCATCGCGCCTTCAACACCCTGGATGGTGGCGCGGCGTGCATCGGCGCCGAAATCCGCAAACCGCGGCAGCGCAAACGCCGCCAGAATGCCCAGAATTACAATCACCATAATCAGCTCGATCAGGGTAAAACCGCTTTGTTGCTTCTTCATCGGTACTTCCTCATTGCAGTAAAGGGGAATTAAGGGGTGGTTCGATCAAAGTTGGTGGTCACGGTGCCGTTGCTGGAGTCATAGACGATGCTGTCGTTGAGGTCATCCAGCTGGTAGGTGTAGGTGCAGACCCCGCCGGCGGCTGAGGCGATGTAGTCCACCGGGTTGGCCGGGGTCGAGGCGGTGCCGACGCGCGGTGCCGAGCCCTGCAGGATGGCATTCCACACCTGCACGCAGTTGAGAACATCGGCGGTGCCGACCGGCCAGCCCTGGGCGTTCACATCTACCGTGCCGTCACCAAAGCCGACCACATCGGTGTTTGGCGTGGTGTCGTTGCCATTGCCGCGGTTGACCTCCCACTGCGCGCGCACCAGCAGCACGGCCGAGGCCAGCGCCCCGCCGGCACCGCGCACAGCGGCTTCGTGGGCATCCTTGGTGACGTTGATAAAGCGCGGCAAGGCCACCGCAGCGAGCACGCCGAGAATGACGATGACCACCACCAGTTCGATCAGGGTGAAACCCCGGTTGTGTTGCATGGCGCTCTCCTACTCAATCAACCCCTGCGCGGCAATCTGCGCCTGGGGTACTGCCTGAAGTTCAAGGGCCAGCCCTCTGCCCTGCCAGTGTGCACCTGTCGCTGTAACCTGAGAAACCGCCTGCACCCGGTAGGCCTGCAGCTCGGTCGAGTCTTTTGCCCATCCGTCACTGAAGCGCCAGCGGTACAGCACCCAGCCGGGCTCAGCGAGCCAGTACCAGCAGCCACGGGTGGGCGTGTCACCACGCACCAGCTCGCCGCAGTAGTTGTCCTGTTGCCAGCGCAGCAACAGGAACGGATTACCGACCAGCATGCCGCGCGTCAGCAGACGGTCCTGCGCCAGTTGCTCGGCCGTGAGGCTCGCCAGGCTGCTGGCCAGATGCTCACGGGTGGCCTGCTGCGCACGGCGCTCACTGACCTGGGCGATCTGCCAGGCCAACGCCAACAGCACCGCCACCAGCATCAGGCCGGTCAGCATCCAGCCGAGCCGACGCGCCAGGCGCACGCGCCCTTGCAGCTGGTATTCACCGCTCAACGGCCACCCTTTGCCGCCGAAGCCAGCTCCCACATCGGTAGGAACACACCCAACGCCAACACCAGCACCATAATGCCCATCGCCACAATCAGAATAGGTTCAATGGCATCGGCCAGTTGTTTAAGGTCGTAGTCCACTTCCTGCTCGTAGAAATCCGCCACCTCGACAAACAGGTCGTCCAGTGCGCCGGTTTCTTCACCCACGGCCATCATTTGCAGCACCAGCGGGGTAAACAGGCCGCTGGCAGAGGCCGTTCGGGTCAACGCCTCGCCACGCTCAATGCCTTCACGCATGGCCAGAATCGCCTGACCGATATAGCGGTTGCCCACACTGGCGCTGTTGATCGACAGGGTCTGCAACAGCGGCACGCCAGCGCGGTACATCATCGCGAAGGTGCGGGTGAAGCGCGCCAAAGCGATCCGCTCGAAAATCCCACCGACAATCGGCAGGCGCAGTTTGATCTGGTCCCATTTCAGGGCACCGGCATCGGTCTCGATCCATTTGAAAAAGCCAAACAGGCTGCCACCGAACAGCAGCGCCAGCAGCCACCAGAAATCCTGAAAGAACTGCGAGGTGCCGATCAGGATCTGCGTGGCCCAGGGCAGATCCGCCTTGAACTGGGCAAACACCTTGGCAAACGCCGGGATCACGAACAGGTTGATCACCACCAGCGCCACCGCCATGGCCGACAGCACAAACAGCGGGTAACGGGTGGCCTGTTTGATGCGTTTGCGGGTTTCGCGCTCCAGCTCGAGATAAACCGACAACTGGCGGAAGGCCTGATCAAGCTGGCCGGTGTTTTCCCCGACGCTGATCATGCTGACAAACAGGGTGTTGAATACTTTGGGGTGGGCGTTGAGCGCCACGGCCATGCCCTGCCCGCCCTCCAGATCACTGCGCACCGCCTGCAGCACTTCACGCAGGTAGAGGTTGCGGCTGGATTCAGCCAGGCCGCCGATCGCACGAATGATCGGCACGCCGGCCTTGCTCAGGCTGTACATCTGCCGGCAGAAGATAATCAACTCTTCCAGATCGACATGTTTGCGCCGCAGGCTTTCCTTGAGCTGGGCGAATACATCGTTGTCGCTGGCCTGGGCTTGCTCCTCGATGGTCAGCGGGGTAATGCGTTCAGCAAGCAGTTCGCTGGCCAGACTGTCCGCCGAGCCGGCTTCGCGGCTGCCGCTGACCTTGCTGCCCTGGGCGTCGCGGCCGGTGAAGTGAAACTGGCTCACCGCACAGCCTCCCGGTACCAAGCGCTAGCCCTGGGCATCAGACCACCCCTTCATCGGTGAGGGTGGCGCAGACTTTCAGCACCTCTTCCACGCTGGTCACTCCAGCCAGGGCGTAATCCAGCGCGCAAGCGGCCAGTGGACGGTAATTGGCGCTGGCCTGCGCGGCCTCGGCAAAGCCCTGGGGATCGTTGCGGCGCAGCGCGGCGATCATGCCGTCGTCCATTTCCAGCAGTTCGTAAACGCCCACCCGGCCGGCATACCCGGTGTTGTGACACTGGTGACAGCCCGCCCCGCGTTTGAAGCTGCGCCCGAGCAGCGGGGCCTTGTAGAGGCTTTCCAGCCAGACCAGCTGGCGGGCATCCGGGGTGTGCTCCTGCATGCAGTTCTCGCACACCCGCCGAACCAGACGCTGAGCCAGCACGGCATTCAGCGAAGTGGCGACGAGAAACGGCTCGGCGCCCATGTCGATCAGGCGCATGGCCGAGGTCAGCGCATCGTTGGTGTGCAGGGTCGACAGCACCAGGTGACCAGTGAGTGCAGCGCGCAGGCCGATCTCGGCGGTTTCCTGGTCACGCATCTCACCGATCAGCACGATGTCCGGGTCCTGACGCAACGCGGCGCGCAACACGCGGGCAAAGCTCAGGTCGATCTTGGCGTTGACCTGCACCTGGTTGATACGCGGCAGGCGGTATTCCACCGGGTCTTCCACGGTAATGATCTTCTTCTCCGGGCTGTTCAGCTCGGCCAGCCCGGCATACAGCGTAGTGGTCTTACCGGAGCCGGTAGGCCCGGTGACCAGCACCAGGCCGAACGGACGTTGCAGCAGGCGGCGAAAGCGCACCAGCATGTCCGGCGGCATGCCGCTGGCTTCCAGGGTGGACACTCCGCCGGTCTGGTCGAGCAGACGCATGACCACCGACTCGCCGTATTGCACCGGCATGGTCGAAACCCGCACATCGATGTTGTGACCCTTGACGCGGATATTGAAGCGGCCGTCCTGGGGCAGGCGCTTCTCGGAAATATCCAGCCCGGACATGATCTTCAGGCGCATCACCAGGGCCGAGGCCACACGCGCCTCCTTCATCACCTGCTCGCTGAGCACACCATCGATACGCTGACGAATGCGCACCACGCCTTCGTCGGGTTCGATGTGAATGTCCGAGGCTTTCATCTGCACAGCGTCTTCAAACAAGGTTTGCAGCAGGCGCACCACCGGGGCTTCGGTGTTGCTATCGGCACCGAGTTTGGACAGGTCGAAGTCGCTATCCTTGAGCTCGCCTTCCAGCTCGCCGGCAATCGAGGCGATCTCACTGGTGCGGCGGTACACCGTATCCAGCGTCGCCAGCAGCTCCGCCTCGCGCACCACCGCCGGGCGCACGCGGACTTTGAGGATGCGGTCCATCTCGTCCAGGGCAAACAGATCGAGTGGATCGGACATGCCCACCAGCAGGCCATCGCCGTCGCGTGACAGCACCAGCGCGCGGAACCTTCGGGCCATGGCCTCCGGCAGGCGCTGCACCAGTTCCTGATCGAACTTGAAATGTTTGAGGTCGATAAACGGAATCTTCATCTGCTCGGACAAAGCGGTGAGCAAACGCACTTCATCGACGAAGCCCATGTCGACCACCGTGCGCCCCAGCTTGGAGCCGGTGCGTTTCTGGTCCTGCAGGGCCAGTTGCAGCTGGGCATCGCTGAGCAGACCGGCCTGAATCAGCAGGTCACCGAGGCGCACCTTGCGCTGACGAATATCACTTTCAGCCATCAACGGCCTCCCAGCGCCTTGGCGCGTTCACTGGCAAAGCGCCGGGCGCTGTCGTCCAGGCCCTGCCCCTGAAGGGCCAGGCGGTAATGGCGGCCTGCTTCGGCCGGTTGGTCAAGCTGCTCCAGGGCAATCGCCAGGCCCAGTTGCCAGGTTGACTGAGTGGGACGCAGGGCCGTCATGCGGCGGTACAGCTCGGCGCTGTTCTGCCACTGCCCGGTCTGCTGGTAGCTGGCCGCCAGCAGGGCAAAGTAAGTGGGCTCTTGCTCCAGTCGCGGCGGATTCTGCTCCAGGGTCGCCACCGCGCCCTCGGTATCACCCGCCTGTAGCTGCGCACGCGCCAGCAACAGGCGCAGCTCGCTGTCATCGGGCAGTTGCGCCAGCTGCGCCGGCAACCACGTAAGCAGACGCTGCTGGTCGCCGGCAGCCAGGTAGGCACGGGCGAGCCAGCGCAATACATCCGGGTCCTGTCCGCGGCTCTTGTGCAGGGGTTCCAGCAGGCTGATCGCCCGCGCGTTGTCACCGTCCTGCAGGGCCTGCCGCGCCAGCGTCAGAGGATCGGGCTGATGTGTGGCAATCTTCACCTGCGGGGCGCTGGCCGCTGGCGCCGGCTGAGCGGCGGCAGGCGGTGCGGCGGCAGGCAGCGGCGCGCTGACCCAAGCCGGCATAGGTGCCTCGACCTGTGCCGGCGCAGCCTCGGCAGGCGGCAGGTTATCCAGCGCCAGGGGCGCATCGTCTACCGCGACCGCGGTGTTCAGCGGTACTTCCACCCAGAGCATCCAGCGATCGCCGGCAGCTTCCAGGCGATCGCGGACATCCAGGCTGTCACCCAGGCCAACCAAAAGAATCTGTACATCCGCACCCTTGTTTTCCAAGCGCCAGGACAGGCTTCGCCCGTCACGCTGCACACGGCTCTGTTGTGGTTCACCGACCAGCTGGGTGTCCTTCAGGCGCAGGCTGACGGCACCGCTTTCCTCACTGCGCTGGTAGGTTACGCTGCGGTCCAGCAGCAGCTGCAACACCAGCCCACGGGCATCATGCTGCGGCAGAACATCGAGCACCTGTACCGGCAGTTGCACAACCGGCGCAGGTGCCACAGGGCGGGTGACAGTGGCCAGATCCGGCACACCCTTGACCACGCGGCCGATCATCAGGCCGACCAGCACGCCAATCAGAATCACCGCCATAAACCAGATGGAGCCCCGACGCATGCGCTCGAAACGGTCGCGGCGGGCGGCTGCCTCCTCATCCACGGCGTACAAGCCCTCGAGCTGCACACGTTCGTTGGGCGCAGCGCGGCGAGTTTCCAGGTCACGCAGCATGTCGTTGACCAGGCTCATGGCAGCCACTCCCGCCAGTGCTCCAGCCAGGGCCAGGCCCCCAGCACCAGAACAATCGACAGGGCCCCGGCCGCCATACTCCAGCCCAGCCAGGGTGAACGGCGGTGCAGGAACGGTTGCGCCCCTTCGGTATCCAGTTGCGCACGTTTGACATGGCTGACCCGCACCTGCCGCGCACCTTCACCGAAGGCGACCATCAACGCTTTATGAGCGAGGATATTCAGCAGCCGTGGAATCCCTCCACTGCCCCGCACCAGACGACGCACGGCGGCTGTATCAAACAGCGGCTCGCCGCGATAACCGGCAACCGCCAGACGTTCATTCAGGTAACGGCTGGTGTCTTTCTCGTCCAGCGCACGCAGCTGGTAGGAAAAGGTGATGCGCTGGCGCAGCTGGCGAAACTCCGGGCGGGCCAGGGTGGCATCCAGTTCGGGCTGGCCGAACAGCACCACTTGCAGCAGCTTGGCCTGCTCGGTTTCCAGGTTGGTCAGCAGGCGCAGGGCCTCAAGGGTGGCCGTCGGCAGCGCCTGGGCTTCGTCGATCAGCAGCACCGTGCTCTTGCCGGCAGCAGCCAGCTCGATCAGGCGCCGGTGCAGGGCATCGAGTACGGCCTGGGTATCCAGCTCCTCAATGCCGTCAATGCCAAGCTCGCGCGCCAGGGCCTGACGCAAGCCCACCGGGCTCATGCCGGGGTTGGGCAGGTAAGCCAGCTGATACCGAGCATCATCCAGCTCATTGAGCAGCGTACGACAGAGCAGGGTTTTACCCGTGCCCACTTCACCGGTGACCTTGATAAAGCCTTCGCCCTCACCGAGTGCCACGCGCAGCAGGTTGAGGCATGCCTGATAGGGCGCCAGCTGCACCAGAAAACCGGTGTTCGGGGTCAGCGCGAAGGGTTTTTCGTGCAGACCAAAGAAGGCTTCATACATCGGCCTATCTCAGCTCCTTGAAAGTTTGTGCACTCTTGCGCAGCTCGTTCAGCCAGACCTCATCACTGACCACCTGCGGCCGCATGAGAATCACCAGCTCGCTCTGCTGCAGCGCCTTGCGCTGTTGCTTGAACAGGTTGCCGACAATCGGCAGGGTGCTGGCCCAGGGAATGCTGGCATCGGTGTTTTCATTGTTGTTCTGCAACAGACCGCCGATCACCACCACCTGGCCACTGCGGGCACGCACGATGGAGTCGGACTGACGCGTGGTGGACAGGGCCAGCGGCAGGTTGAACACATTGTCCTGGCCCAGGGCGATGGTCTTGTTCTGGTCACGCACGCGGCTGACGGTCGGCCGCACATGCAGGGTCACGGTGTCGTTCTGGTCGATCTGCGGGGTTACATCCAGAGAGATACCGGAGAAGAACGGCGTCAGGGTGATGTCCTGGGTCGGTTCAGTAACCCCGCCCACGGTGGCGGTGGAGCCGGTGGACGACACATTGGTGACAAAGAACTCGTCCGTACCGACCTTGATCACCGCCTTCTGGTTATTCAGCGTGGAAATCCGTGGGCTGGACAACACACGCACTTCGCCCTGGGTTTCCAGCAACTCGATCAGGCCGGTGAAGTCACCCAGGGTCAGGGCAATGCCAAATACCCCGTCGATGCCGGTCGGGCCACTCAGCGCGGCGCCACCCAGGCTACTGCTGACATCACCGCCAAGCTGATCCCAGCTGATCCCGGCCTGGAAGCCATCGGACAGCTGCACCTCAAGAATCTTGGTTTCCAGAATCACCTGGCGTTGCAGGTTGAGTTGCGCCTGCTCAAGGAACCGCGCGACGTTCTCCTGGGCGGCGCTGTGCGCGCGCACCACCAGCAGGCTGGCCTGCGGGTTGATCATCACGCTGCTGTTGCTGTCGCCGGCCACGATCATTTCGACCACCTGGCGCACTTCATTCCAGAAGTCGACATTGCTGGAAGTGCTGACCTGACTGGCGTTCAGCGTGGTCACGGTGTTGCTGTTGCCAGCCCCCGTGTTATTGGCGCTGTTGTTGCCGGAATTATTGTTGCTGGTGCTTTCCACCTGTCCGGAGCTGACCCTGGTATCGGTCTGACCGATGCGCTGCAGGTTGAGGTAGTTGATGTCGTAGCTGCGGGTGATCACCTGGTTGGGCAGGATCTGATAGCCATAGCTGGTGCGGCGGAAGTCATAGCCATAACTGTCACGCACGGCCGCCAGCACTTCATCGAGGGTGACCCGGCGCAGGCTGAAAGTGATGGTGCCGGTGACGTCCGGGTGCACCACCAGGTTCTGTCCGGCACCGTCCATCAGGCTGAGGAAGAAGTCACGCGCCGGCATGTCCTTGGCTGCTACATCAAAACGCGGCCCGCTGCTGAAACCACTGCCCAGCGGCGGGATCAACGCCGCCTGCACGGCCAGCGGCGGCATCACTTTGGGCGTGGCCTGAGCCTGCTTGAGGCTGTCATCCAGCAACTTGCTGCTTTGCTCATAAAGCTGCGCGTCGCCATCCTTGAAGGTCTGGCAGGCCACAAGCAGGCAGCTCAGGCTCAACAGGCAGACGCTGGGCAAAAATCTGATCATGGGCATCATCGGCTCGGTTGCATAACGGGTTCAGCCAGGCGCAGCAGCTGTTGCTGGCCCTGACGTTCGATCAATACGGATTGCGCATGGATGGCCAGCACCCGGGCATCGGCATAGCGCTCGCCGACCCGCAGGCTTTGCCCGGCAATGATTGCGCGGCTGCCCTGGGCACCGCGCACAATGGCCTGCAGCACCAGCGGGCGGTCGCCGCTGGCGGCAACGGCGGGCTGCAATTCGCGGGGCGGCTGGGTCGGATCGATGCCCGGATTGCCGGCCAGCGCCGCACCACTGAGCAACAGGCTGAAAAACAGGACTCTAGACACCGACCCACCCCGCATGCCGACTCAAGGTATAGAGTTTCAGGCGGATGCTGGCCTTACCCGGCCCCGCCTCACCAACCTGATAATCCAGGCTGTCCCAGTTCAGCTGCCAGCCACTGGCCTTCACTGCCTGCAGGTAACTCAGCAGGTCGAAGTAGCCGCCCTCCAGCTGCAACTCCAGGCCATGGCGGTAGAGGGTCGCAGCGGTTGGGGCGGGTTTCTCCTCGCTCGCCGTGGCGCCCGCAACCGGTTCGTCACTGGCCAGCTGCACCGGCTCGCTGAAGCTGCTCATGCCCAGCACCCGTAGCTGCGGCTGTTTGCGCAACAGCTCCTGCAACACCGTCTGCATTTTCTGCGGCGTCACCAGCTCATCGGTGTGCTGATCAATCTGCAGGATCAGTGCGTCGCGACTGGTCGCGGCCGCCAGCAACGCGTCGCGGTATTGCCGATTAGGATCAGCAGCGGCGCGCTGTTTGAGTTCCTCCCGCGCGCTCGCCGCTTCCAGCCGCTGCGCCTCAGCCAGTTGCCAGCTGCTCTGCTGCTTGGCCAGACGCACGCTGAGCGGGTCACCGATTAGCAGCACGTAGAGCACGAAGAGCAGGCCCAGGCCCACGCCATAGGCCAGCCAGCGCTCGCGCGGGGCCATGCCCTGCCAGCGCTGCAACCACTTATTCATTGCCGGCCTCCTTATCCTTCAGCTGGGACGAGAGGTCGAAGTGCAGCAACTGGTCATCGCCACGCTGCACGTCAAATCGGGCGAATTCACGGCCACTGAAGACCGCACTCTGTCCCAGACGCTGCAGGTACTGCGGCAGCAGCTCCTGATCCTGGCTGCGCCCTTGCAAGCGTATCTGCCGACCGCCTTCACGCAGGCTGATGCCGCTCAGCCACAGTCCGCTTTGCGGGTGCTGCTCGGTCAGCGCCGTCAGTGGGGCGACAAAGCCCGCACTGCGCTGACTGCCAAGCAGTTGCAGGTAGGCAATCAGCCGCTGCAATTCACGGTTATCCCGCTCGCGAGCCGTCAGTTCCTCAGGCAAACGCTCATCCAGTTTCGGCTCGACAAAACTGCCACGCGCCGTCGCCAGCTCGGCCTCTTCCTCCTGCGCCTGTGCCTGCACCTGAGCCAGACGCTGAGCGCCCTGATGCAGTTGCCAGGCTTGCCAGCTCGCATGCGCCAGACACAGCAGCAGCACGATACCCAGGCCCAGCAGCATCTGTGCCCGCTGCGGCCCGCTTTGCTGTGTGCGTTCGACCTGGAACAGGTTGAGGTTCTGCATCAGCCGGCCTCCTGCCGCAGGGCTGCACCGACGGCGCCCATGCAATAGGCCTGCTCCTGCTCGGACAGCTCGGCGCTGGCCTGCCCCGGAAACAGTTCACGCAGATCCAGCGCCTGCAACTTGACCGCCAGGCCGCTGGAGAGTGCCTGCAGGGCCGCCGCCCCATTGCGCTTCATCGGCAACAGCAGCAGCCGGTTGATATAGCCCTTGCCCAGCTGGCTTTCGTAATAATCGAGGGAGCGCTGGATCTCCAGGGTCATCGCCGAGAATTCCTGATCGGCCTGCTCCAGGCCCTGTTCGATGCGCCGCGCCATATACAGATCAGCGCCATGCTGCACGGCAATCAGCCCTTCGCTGGAACGCAGGCGCAGCAACGCCAGGCTCATGCCTTCGCTGCCGGCCAACAGGCCCAGGTTGCGGAATGCCATTTCAGTGACGTCGATACTACCCAGACACAGGCCGGCTTCATCGCACATCGCGCTCCAGGCCAGCATCCGCGCCTTGTTCAGGACCGCGCAGTAAGCCATGCGCGAACGCCCACGGTAGGCATCCTCAGGCAGGTTGAAGGCATCGACGACAACGCTGTCGATCGGCTCACTGATCAGTTCCTTGACCCGCCAGCGCATCGCATCGCGCAACTCAGTGGCAGGCACATCGGGGCTGTCGAGCAGGAGCATCTGGTAAGTGGCGGGGTGCAACAGCAGGTTGACCGGCATGCCGGTAAAGCCCAGTTCATGAACCAGACGCTTGAGCAACGCCGGTTGTTCGGCACTGGCGGCCTCATGGAACTGGCACTCCAGCAGACGCGGAGGCTGACCCGGCTCACGCAGCACCCGCGCCAGGGCAATACCTTCAGGGCTGGTTTCGATACCCAGCAAACCATTGGCGGCTTTTATTTTTCTTTTCGCAAACCACGCCAACTGCACATTCCCCCACCCATTGCAGCGCAGGCAACACCTGCCTGCGACACACTGTAGAATAGCGCCCGAGTCCTAGCCCTGAGCCTGATCAATGTTCCATGTCGTGTTGTTTCAGCCGGAAATCCCCCCGAATACCGGCAACATCATTCGCTTGTGCGCTAACACCGGCTGTCATCTGCATCTGATCGAACCCCTGGGTTTCGAGCTGGATGACAAGCGCTTACGCCGCGCCGGATTGGACTATCACGAATATGCGACATTAAAACGCCATCAATCGTTGGCGGACTGTATAACACAAACCGGCTGCGACAGAATCCTGGCATTCACCACCAAGGCTAGCCATAACTACGCACAAATGCAGTTTCGCCGGGGTGACATGCTGCTCTTTGGCCCTGAAAGTCGCGGCCTGCCTCAGGAAATCCTAGACCAGATCGCCGATGCTCAACGCCTGCGCATGCCCATGCGCCCGGGCAATCGCAGCCTGAACCTGTCCAATGCCGTCGCCGTGGTGGTGTATGAAGCCTGGCGCCAGCTCGACTTCACCATGGACTGAACACGCGCAAAACAACAGGTAATAAAAAAGCGCCCGCAGGCGCTTTTTTAGTCTTCAGTGGCGTGCAACTCAGTGCGCCACTTCCGCCTGCGCGGCCTGCTGCATGCGCTGCAGCTCCTGCGCGTAGAGGACATCGAAGTTCACCGGAGCCAGCATCAGCGCCGGGAACGAGCCACGCACCACCAGGCTGTCCAGGGTCTCACGGGCATACGGGAAGAGGATGTTCGGGCAGAACGCACCCAGGGTGTGGCTCATGGAAGCGGCATCCAGGCCCTTGATCAGGAAGATACCGGCCTGCTGCACTTCAGCGATAAAAGCGGTTTCTTCGCCGGTTTTCACGGTAACGGAGATCGTCAGCACCACTTCGTGGAAATCACCGTCCAAGGCTTTCTGGCGGGTGTTGAGGTCCATGGCGACGCTAGGGGCCCACTCCTGACGGAAGATTTCCGGGCTCTTCGGCGCTTCGAAGGACAGGTCACGTACATAGATACGCTGCAGGGAGAATTGCGGGTTCTGTTCGCCCTGAGCGGCGCCGTTGCTAGCTTGTTCTGTCATGGCAAAGCCTTCTTCTCGTTAGGTACTGAATAAACAGGGGTTAAGCCTTGAGCAACGCGTCGAGCTTACCGGCGCGCTCCAGGGCGTAGAGGTCATCGCAACCGCCGACGTGGCGGTCACCGATCCAGATCTGCGGCACCGAGGTGCGCCCCGCCTTGCGGGTCATTTCCGCGCGGACATCCGGCTGGCCATCAACCTTGATCTCGTTGAAAGCCACACCTTTATGGGTCAGCAGTTGCTTGGCACGGATGCAGTAAGGGCACCAGTCACTGGAATAGATGACGACAGGTTGCATCTCACTTCACCAGCGGCAGGTTGTCGCCACGCCAGCTGGCAATCCCGCCGGACAGTTTGGCGGCGGTGAAACCAGCCTTTTTCAGGTCACGGCAGATGCCGCCGCTGTGCTGGCCCATGGCATCGACCACGATGATGGTCTTGGCCTTGTGCTTGTCCAGCTCAACCATGCGTGCGGCGAATTTTTCAAACGGGATATTCAGCGCGCCGACGATATGCCCAGCGGAAAAATCCTTCTGCCCGCGGATGTCCAGCACCACGCCCTGCTCACTGTTGACCAGTGCCGTCAGCTCGCGGCAGCTCAGGCTCTGCCCGCCCTTGCGCGTCTCGGTGAAGATCAGCAGCGCCAGCAGCGTCACGAACAACCCGCTCAGTACATAGTGGGTAGTGGCAAATTCAATCAAGTTGGCAAGCATTGTGCGGTTCCGGGACGGTAAAATGCCGGCCAGTATACACAGCCACACAGGTCGGCCAAACCCCGCCCGGCGGTGACGTTTGCCGCACTTGGCCGTAAAATGCCCCTCCTTTGTTTCCCGCCCATCGACCCAGAGCGAGCCAGCTTTATGAGCGCCACGCCCAACCCCCTGGTACTGATCATCCTCGATGGCTTCGGCCACAGTGACAGCCCCGAGTCCAACGCCATCATGGCCGCCAACACGCCGGTCTATGACCACCTGCGCACCACCCAGCCGCACGGTTTGATCTCTGGCTCAGGCATGGATGTCGGTTTGCCGGACGGGCAGATGGGCAACTCCGAGGTCGGTCATATGAACCTTGGCGCCGGCCGCGTGGTGTATCAGGACTTCACCCGGGTGACCAAAGCCATTCGCGATGGCGAGTTCTTCAGCAACCCGACCATCACCTCGGCAGTAGACAAGGCAGTGGGCACCGGCAAGGCCGTGCATATCCTCGGCCTGCTCTCCGACGGTGGCGTGCACAGTCATCAGGACCACCTGGTGGCCATGGTAGAACTGGCCGCTCAGCGCGGCGCGGAAAAAATTTACCTGCACGCCTTCCTCGACGGCCGCGACACTCCGCCCAAGAGCGCCCAGCCGTCCATCGAGCTACTCGACGCCACCTTCGCCAAACTCGGCAAGGGTCGTATCGCCAGCCTCAGCGGCCGTTACTTCGCCATGGACCGCGACAACCGCTGGGAACGTGTCGAACAGGCCTATGAACTGCTGGTCGACGGCCACGGTCAGTTCAGCGCAGCTACCGCAGTGCAAGGCCTGGAAGCCGCCTATGCACGGGGTGAGAGCGACGAGTTCGTCAAGGCCACCACCATCGGCGAGCCGGTGCGCATGGAAGACGGCGACGCCGTAGTGTTCATGAACTTCCGCGCCGACCGTGCCCGCGAACTGACCCGAGCTTTTGTCGAGCCGGGCTTCAAGGAGTTCGAGCGCAAACGCGTGCCGCAACTAGCCGGTTTCATCATGCTCACCCAATACGCCGCGAGCATCCCGGCGCCCAGCGCCTACAAGCCGGAGGCACTGACCAACGTACTTGGCGAATACCTGGCGAACAACGGCAAGACCCAGCTGCGCATCGCCGAGACCGAAAAATACGCCCACGTCACCTTCTTCTTCTCCGGCGGCCGTGAAGAGCCTTTTGCCGGTGAGGAACGCATCCTGATTCCATCACCCAACGTCGCCACCTACGACCTGCAGCCGCAGATGAGCGCGCCGGAAGTCACCGACAAGATCGTCGACGCCATCGAAAACCAGCGTTACGACGTGATCGTCGTCAACTACGCCAACGGCGACATGGTCGGCCATACTGGCGTGTTTTCCGCTGCTGTGGCGGCGGTGGAATGCCTGGACAGCTGCGTCGGCCGTATCGTTGCCGCACTGGACAAGGTAGGCGGCGAAGCGCTGATCACCGCCGACCACGGCAACGTCGAGCAGATGGCTGATGAAAGCACCGGCCAGGCTCACACCGCACACACTTGCGAACCCGTGCCGTTCATCTATGTCGGCAAACGCCCGGCGACCATCCGTGCCGGCGGTGTACTGGCCGACGTGGCCCCGACCCTGCTGACCCTGATGGGCCTGCCGGTGCCGGCGGAAATGACCGGCACCAGCATCGTCGAGCTGAACTGAGCAAATGCCCGCAGCCAGGTGCAAGGCCTGGCCTGCGGGCCGCCACATACGCGACGTTAAAAATGGCTCCCGGCCATTTTTTAGGCATACTAGGCAGGTTCTTAATTCAGGTGCTGCCAGCCCCATGTTTCGTGCCCTCGCCCTTGTTTTCCTGACCCTCCTGCTGACGCCTGCCATCGCCGACGAGAAGGCCGATGCGCAGAAGCAACTGGATGCCGCGCGCGCTGACGTCGCCGAGCTGAAACAACTGCTGGAAAAGCTGCAGCAGGAGAAATCCGGCGTGCAACAGGCGCTGAAAAAGACCGAAAGCGAGATGGGCCAGCTGGAGAAGCAGGTCAAAGGTTTGCAACAGGACCTGAAAAAAAGCGAAGACGAAATTCAGCGGCTCGATGGCGAGAAAAAAAAACTCGAGGGCGCGCGCCTTGAACAACAACGTCTGATCGGCATCCAGGCCCGTGCGGCTTATCAGAGCGGCCGCCAGGAGTACGTCAAACTGCTGCTCAACCAGCAGAACCCGGAAAAATTTTCGCGCACCCTGACCTACTACGACTACCTCAGCGAAGCACGCATGGAGCAGTTGGCCACCTTCAACGAAACCCTGCGCCAGCTGGCCAATGTTGAAATCGACATCGCCAACCAGCAGAACCAGCTACTGGAGCAGAAAAGCGCCCTGGATGGCCGTCGCGAGCAACTCGCCAGTGTGCGCAAAGAGCGCCAGCTGGCCCTGGCCAAACTGAACAAGGAATTTTCCGCCCGCGACCAGAAGCTCAAGGCGCGCGAGCAGGAACAGGCCAACCTGGCCCGTGTGCTGAAAACCATCGAAGAAACCCTCGCCCGGCAGGCCCGTGAAGCGGAAGCGGCACGCCAGCAAGCGCTGCTGGCCGAGAGCGAACAGCCGCGCAGCGGCACCAAAGCGAACAACAGCGGTCCATTGGTCAGCGCTGGGGCCAGCTTTGGCGGCCCGTTCGCCAAGGCACGAGGGCAATTGCCCTGGCCGGTCAACGGTCGCCTGGTGGCACGCTATGGCACCCCGCGTGGCGGGGATGCGCGGACCAAATGGGACGGTGTGCTGATCGGCGCTGCTGCCGGCAGCCAGGTGCACGCTGTACACGGCGGCCGCGTGGTATTCGCCGACTGGTTGCGCGGAGCCGGGCTTCTGGTCATTCTCGACCATGGCAACGGCTATCTGAGCCTCTATGGGCACAACCAGAGCCTGCTCAAGGATGCCGGCGACGTGGTCAAGGCGGGTGAAGCCATTGCCACAGTCGGCACCAGTGGTGGCCAGGACACCCCCGCGCTGTATTTTGCAATTCGCCAGCAGGGCCGCCCGATCGACCCCGCCCAATGGTGCCGCGCGCAGGGATAAGCCCGCGCTTCACAGGAGTTCGACATGCCGCATCTGTTCCGCCTTACCGCCATCGCGCTGGCCGTCACCCTGCTGGGCAGCACTGCCGTCCTGGCCGCGCCGGCTGCCGCCCCTGCCACGGCCAGCGACAGCGCGCCCCTGCCGCTGGATGACCTGCGTACCTTTGCCGAGGTGATGGATCGCATCAAATCCGCCTATGTCGAGCCGGTCAGCGACAAGACCCTGCTGGAAAACGCGATCAAGGGCATGCTCAGCAACCTTGATCCGCATTCGGCCTACCTGGAACCGGAAGCCTTCCGCGACCTGCAGGAAAGCACCAGCGGCGAATTCGGCGGCCTGGGTATTGAGCTGGGCACCGAGGACGGTTTCCTCAAAGTGGTTTCTCCGATTGATGACACCCCGGCCTCCGCTGCGGGCATCCAACCAGGCGACCTGATCGTCAAGATCGACGGTCAGCCAACCAAGGGCCTGTCGCTGATGGAGGCCGTGGAGAAAATGCGCGGCAAAGCCGGCAGCGACATCGAGTTGACCCTGGTGCGCGAAGGCGGCAAGCCCTTCGATGTTGAACTCACCCGTGCGGTGATCAAGGTCAAGAGCGTGAAGAGCCAGCTGCTGGATGATGGCTACGGCTACATCCGTATCACCCAGTTCCAGGTCAACAGTGGCGAGGAAGTCGGCAAGGCCCTGGCCAAGCTGCGCAAGGACAACGGCAAGAAGCTGCGCGGCATCGTTCTCGACCTGCGTAACAACCCAGGCGGCGTGCTGCAGGCAGCGGTGGAAGTGACTGACCATTTCCTCAAGAAAGGCCTGATCGTTTACACCGAGGGGCGTATCGCCAATTCCGAGTTACGCTTCAATGCCGACCCGGCCGACGCCAGCGAAGGCGTACCACTGGTGGTGCTGATCAATGGCGGCAGCGCCTCGGCTTCGGAAATTGTCGCAGGCGCCCTGCAAGACCATAAACGTGGCGTACTGATGGGCACCGACAGCTTCGGCAAAGGCTCGGTGCAGACCGTGCTGCCGCTGAATAACGACCGCGCGCTGAAACTCACCACCGCGCTGTACTTCACCCCCAACGGCCGCTCGATCCAGGCCCAGGGCATCGTTCCGGACATCGAAGTGGCGCGTGCCAAACTGACCCGCGAACAGGATGAAAGCGGTATCAAGGAAGCCGACCTGCAAGGTCACCTGGGCAATGGCAACGGCGGTGCCGACAAGCCAAGCAAGGGCAAAGTCACTGCGCCGGCACGCCCACAGGATGATGACTACCAACTGAGCCAGGCACTCAACTTGCTCAAAGGCCTGAGCGTCACCCGCGGCGACTGAGCCTCACACCCCGTAGGAGCGAGCCATGCCCGCGAAGCTGCGGCCAAGAAAAAGCCCGGGTTTGATCGCTCAACCCCGGGCTTTTTAACCGGTTACACAACCGTTAGGTGCTGCACGCATTGGTAGGTTGGGTTGAGGAGCAGCGCGACGAAGCCCAACACGACATGCTGCGGTCTGTTGGGCTTCGCTGCGCTCAACACCAACCTACGAGATATCGCCCCGCAACACGCTATGGGTGCAAAGCTTTTTAATAACGCCTGAAACTACAGGTAGTTATTGGTCATCTCGTCAATAAAGCCTTCGGCACGCAGTTCATCCAGCGCCTTCTGCAAACGCTGCACCACCTCATCCGGGGTGTCCTTGTTCAGCGCCAGATACAGCTCGGCTTCATTGAAACGCAGCGCGGTATTCAGACCACTGACACCTTCCTGCTTGGCCAGGTAGCGCCCCACCGGATCAGTGGTGGCCCACAGGTCGATCTTGCCGCTGAGCAGCTTCTTGATGTTTTCCTGATCGCGCAGGGCATTGGTTGGTGTCAAGCCCTGGCTTTCCAGATGCTGACTGACCGCGTCGTTCTTGTAGGCACCGATCTGATACTGCGCGGCGTCCTTGAGGTTAGCGACGCTCAGGTTATTACCCGGTGCAGCCAACAGCACCCAACCGGTTTTCGCTAACGGCCCCACCCACTTGAACAGCGGCTGGCGCTCGGGCGTGAAAGTGGTGGAAAACAGACCGTAGTTTGGCTTGTCCAGGGTAAGGCGATACAGGCGGTCCCAAGGGAAGCGCAGAGTCAGGGTGTAGTTGATGCCGGCACGCTTGAACATCGCCCGCACGATCTCGGCACTGATGCCGTCGATACCATCGTCACGGGCAAAGTTCTTGTCATCCACCGCCATGTTGAACGGCGGGAAGTTCTCGGTCAGCAACACCACTTTGTAATCAGCTGGAAGCTCTGCACGGGCTGCACAGGCACTCAGAACAAGCCCGAACAACAGGCCGGCTTTCAGGGTTTTCAACATAGGTCATTCCGCTCGCATGAATTGTGATTATGGCTAGCGGCATCCTTGCTCGGGCGTGCGCCCGGCGACGTATGGTACGCGGCGTCAACCATCCATGGTCGCAAGCCGGCTTGTGGCCAGCTCGCTGGTCTTGCGTGTTACGACTGCCTGCGGTTTACAGGTAGTTGTTGAGGATGTCGTCGACAAAGCCTTCGCTGCGCATCTTGTCCAGCTCAGCTTGCAGCTTCTGTACAACCTCATCCGGTACATCCTTGTTCAGCGCCAGGTACAACTCGGCGCTATCGAAACGCAGGATGGTCTTCAGCCCGGAGATACCTTCCTGCTTGGCCAGGTAACGACCGGCTGGGTCACCAGTGGCCCACAGGTCAATCTGCCCGGCCATCAGCTTTCTGGCATTTTCCGTGTCACGCAGCGCAGTGATCGGCTCCAGGCCTTTCTCCAGCAGATGCTCGGCAATCGCATCGCCCTTGTAGGCGCCGACCTTGTACTGTTTGGCTTCGTCCAGGCTATTCAGGGTAATGCTGCTGTCGGCCTTGCCGAGCAGCACCCAGTCGTCCGGGCCGATCGGGCCAACCCATTTGAACAGCGCCTCACGCTCGGGCAGGCGCGCAGTGACGAACACCCCGTAGCCCGGCTTTTCCAGTGCCAGCTTGTAGATGCGGTCCCAGGGAAAGCGCAGGGTCATGTTGTATTGGATGCCGGCGCGCTTGAACATCTCACGGATGATGTCCACGGCAATACCGTCAATGTTGTCTTCCTGGGCGAAGTTCTTGCCGTTGATCGCCATGTTGTAAGGCGGGAAGTTCTCAGTCAGCAGCACCACGCGGTAATTCGGGTCAACTTCGGCCCGGGCACTGCCCGCGAGCACCATAAGAGTGCCGGCAAGGGCGACTAGCAATTGTTTAAGCATGATGTCTCACATCAATAGTTGGGCTGAGCATGCAAGCATACTCAGCACTGCAGACTTAGCCCAGCCTGGGGTTGCCGCTGGCATGGGCCACGCTGTGCTTACAGGTAACCGTTCTTGATCGTGCCCAGCTCACCTTGAGCGCGCATATCATCAAGGGCTTTTTGCAACTTCTGCACCAGCTCGTCCGGGGTTTCCTTGTTTAGCGCCAGATACAGGTCGGCACTGTTGAAACGGTGCACCACCTTCAGTGCCCCCAGGCTCGACTGCTTGGCCATATAACGCCCGCCCACATCATCAGTGGCCCACAGGTCGATCAGCCCCTTTTCCAGCTTGTTGAGGTTTTCCTTGTCCTGCAGGCTGGTCTGCACCGTCACGCCGCGGTCGATCAGGAACTGCGAAATCGCATCATTGCGGTAACCACCGATCTTGTACGCACCCGCCTGATCCAGGCTGTCGAGGGTAATCGTGCTATCGGCCTTGGCCAACAGCACCCAGTCGCTGACTGCAATCGGCCCAACCCACTTGAACAGCGCTTCGCGCTCCGGTGTGCGGATGGTGGAGAACAGGCCATAGCCTTTGCTATCGAGTGTTTGTTTATACAGCCGGTCCCAAGGGAACCGCAGGATCAGCTGACACTCCTGCTGCGCCTTGCTGCACAGCGCACGCACCGTGTCACTGCTGATGCCCTGCACATCAGCATCCTTGGCAAAATTGCCACCACTGGCCGCCATACTGAACGGCGGCAGGTTTTCAGTAAGCAGAACCAGAGGCTCCGCACGCACCAGGCTGACGGCCGACAACAGCCATAGCGCAATGAATAGCCGGATAGCGGACATAAGAACTCCGTGTATGGGCAAGACCACTAAAGGAATGAGAAACGGCCGAAAGGCATGCCGACAGCATCGACCCCAGGCGCGGACAGATTGATTTTAGCGGGCGGATCAACATTTTGCTGTCGACTCGCCCGCAGCAGTGGCCAGCAGGGCTGCCGGCCAGCGAGGTTTAAGAGCTTGTTTCGGATGCCGCGAGCTAGAGCGAGACAAGGCAGAAACAGCCGAGGAAGCGCAGTTTACGGCTGTAAATGAGCATTACTCGTTGCACTCGCCCTTCGGGTCGCGCTGAAGCGCGTTAGCCGCTAGCGGCTTGCCGAGGCTGTTTTTAACGCAGGATCGCCGACGCGCAGCAAATCCGAAACAGGCTCTAACGGACGACGATGCCGCGAGCGGCCATATAGGCCTTGGCTTCCGGCACGGTGTATTCGCCGAAGTGGAAGATGCTCGCCGCCAGTACGGCAGCCGCTTTGCCTTCGATGATGCCGTCGGCCAGGTGTTGCAGGTTGCCGACGCCGCCGGAGGCGATCACCGGGATGCCGACCATTTCACTGATGGCGCGGGTCACACCCAGGTCGTAGCCGCTCTTCACGCCGTCCTGATCCATGCTGGTCAGGAGGATTTCACCGGCACCGAGGTCTTCCATCTTCTTGGCCCAGAGCACTGCATCCAGGCCGGTGGGCTTGCGTCCGCCATGGGTGAAGATTTCCCAACGCGGGGTTTCACCCGGTTTCGAGACTTTCTTCGCATCGATGGCAACGACGATGCACTGCGAGCCGAAGCGCGAAGCAGCCTCGCCGACAAACTCCGGGGTGAACACTGCGGCAGTGTTGATCGACACCTTGTCCGCACCAGCATTCAGCAGGTTACGGATGTCCTGCACGGTGCGCACGCCGCCGCCGACGGTCAGCGGGATAAACACCTGGCTGGCCATGCGTTCGACGGTGTGCAACGTGGTGTCGCGGCCATCGACGCTGGCGGTGATGTCGAGAAAGGTAATCTCGTCCGCACCCTGCTCGTCGTAACGACGGGCAATTTCCACCGGATCACCGGCGTCGCGGATGTTCTCGAACTGCACGCCCTTGACCACGCGGCCGTTGTCCACGTCGAGGCAGGGGATAATGCGTTTAGCCAAAGCCATAGCGGTGCTCCGTAGAGTGGGCAAGGCGTTGCTTGCCCACCATTACTCGATACTCGGTGGAAAACGCTTCGCGGCTTTCCACTCTAGGTTTAACCCTTGTAGCTATCGCAGAAACTCTGCGCCTCGGCCACATCCAGGGTGCCTTCATAGATCGCGCGGCCGGTGATGGCACCGATGATGCCGGGCGAACGCGCCAGCAGCAGCTTCTCGATATCACCCAGGTTGTGGATACCGCCGGAAGCGATCACCGGAATGCGGCTGGCAGCGGCCAGGGCAGCGGTGGCTTCAACGTTGCAGCCTTGCATCATGCCGTCTTTGGCGATGTCGGTATAAACGATGGCCGACACGCCATCAGCCTCGAAACGCTTGGCCAGGTCAGTGGCCTGCACGGTTGAGACTTCCGCCCAGCCGTCGGTGGCGACGAAGCCATCTTTGGCATCCAGGCCGACAATGACCTTACCGGGGAAGGCCTTGCAGGCATCGGTGACGAACTGCGGATCTTTCACCGCCTTGGTGCCGATAATCACGTAGCTGACGCCAGCGCGCACGTAGTGTTCGATGGTTTCCAGGGTGCGGATGCCGCCGCCGATCTGGATCGGCAGGGTCGGGTAACGCTTGGCGATGGCCGTGACCACTTCGCCGTTGACCGGCTGACCTTCAAAGGCGCCATTGAGGTCAACCAGGTGCAGACGACGGCAGCCGCCCTCGACCCATTTGGCCGCCATGCTCACCGGGTCATCGGAAAACACCGTGGAGTCTTCCATGCGGCCCTGGCGCAGACGCACGCAGGCGCCGTCCTTCAGATCGATAGCGGGGATAATCAGCATCGGTTGAACCTGCTCAAGTCGTGTGAATTCGGTGGGTCAGCTCTTTTCGAGCGCCCAGAGGTCGCTTTCGATGCTCTCGAACCGTTCTTTCAGGTGAGTCTGCACATCGAAAATCGCCCGGTTGTAGTAGTGCGGCGCAATCTCGCGGGCAAACAGTTCGAGCACCTCAGCGGCCTCGAAACTGCCCAGCTCCAGCTCGAAGCGCTCGGCCATAAAACGCTTGAGCACCAGGCAGGCTTCACGCTCCTGCTCGGCACTCAAGGTCATGATGGGCGGTTTCGCCTTGCCCCGGCTCATTTACCAGCGGCCATCCCAGGCGACGAAGTTCTGCAGCAATTGCAGGCCATGGGTGTGGCTCTTTTCCGGGTGGAACTGCACGGCAAAGCGCGAACCTTCGGCCAGCGCCGCGGCGAAATCCTTGCCGTAGTGACCGCGACCGACCACCTGCTTGGGGTTACCGGCCTCGATGTAATAACTGTGCACAAAGTAGAAGCGCGCCAGGTCCGGAATGTTGTGCCACAGCGGGTGCTTGACCGACTGTGCCACCTCGTTCCAGCCCATGTGCGGCACCTTCAGCGGCTCGCCGTCTTCGACCATGTCCTTGCCGAAGAAACGCACCTGGCCAGGGAACAGGCCGATGCAGTCGACGCCATCGTTCTCTTCGCTACGCTCCAGCAGCGCCTGCATACCCACGCAGATGCCGAGAAACGGCCGATCCGCGCTGACTTCCCGCACCAGGCTGTCGAAGCCCAGGCGCTTGATCTCGGCCATGCAATCGCGGATCGCACCGACGCCGGGAAATACCACCCTGTCGGCTTCGCGAATCACCTGGGCATCGCTGGTCACCAGCACCTTGCCGGCGCCCACGTGCTCCAAGGCCTTGGCCACCGAATGCAGGTTGCCCATGCCATAGTCGATTACTGCAACCGTCTGCATTTACAGGCAGCCCTTGGTCGACGGCATTTGCCCGGCCATGCGCTCATCCAGCGTCACAGCCATGCGCAACGCGCGGCCGAAGGCTTTGAACACGGTTTCAATCTGGTGGTGGGTGTTGGTGCCACGCAGGTTGTCGATATGCAGCGACACCAGAGCATGGTTGACGAAGCCCTGGAAGAACTCCTGGAACAGGTCCACATCGAAACCGCCCACCACGGCGCGAGTGAACGGCACGTGCATCTGCAGGCCCGGACGACCGGAGAAGTCGATTACCACGCGCGACAGCGCTTCATCCAACGGCACATAGGAATGGCCGTAACGGGTCATGCCCTTCTTGTCGCCGATGGCCTGGGTAAAAGCCTGGCCGAGGGTGATACCGACGTCTTCGACGGTGTGGTGGTCGTCGATATGCAGGTCGCCCTTGCACTGGATATCCAGGTCGATCAGGCCGTGACGGGCAATCTGATCGAGCATGTGCTCAAGGAATGGCACGCCAATATCGAACTTGGCCTTGCCAGTCCCATCCAGGTTGATCGAGACCTTGATCTGGGTCTCCAGGGTATTGCGCTCGACGGATGCCGTACGTTCGGCCATCACCAGCTCCAGAAATTGCCCACGGAAAAAGGCCAGCATTATAGGCGGGCATCCGCCTGGGCGGCTACCGGCGGCGATCAGAGGCACGCACTATCGGTTAGCGGCCAACCGATACAAACGCTTGCAGCGCCTGGGGAAACTCGTCTGTCGCAGGGAACCGGCCGCCGACTTGCCGATCCAAAGGCCCAGACCAAACCGTCAGGCGCCGCCCTCATAACAGCCCCAGCAAGGGCCTATCGCGCCCAATGCCTGCAAAAGCCGCTTGCAAAATCACCCGGCAAACGGGACTGTCTGCGGCCCAGGTAAAAGCGCCGGCGCTATACTCGCCGGCTCAGATGGCTGCTCTTCACCCTCTTGCTTCGAAACAAGGATTCGCACATGAAAGCGCTCGGCAAAATCCTCGGCCTGTTTTTTCTCGGCCTCTTGCTGATCATCGTGGCACTGGGCTTTGCCCTCACCCACCTGTTCGATCCCAACGACTATAAAGACGAAATCCGCCAGTTAGCCCGTGACAAGGCCAACCTGGAGCTGACCCTCAAAGGCGATATCGGCTGGAGCCTGTTCCCCTGGCTCGGCCTGGAGCTGACCGACGCCAGCCTGGCCAGCCTCAGCACACCGGACAAACCCTTCGCCGATCTGCGCCTGCTCGGCCTGTCGGTGCGCGTGCTGCCGCTGCTGCGCAAAGAAGTACAGATGAGCGATATCCGCATCGATGGCCTCAACCTCAATCTGCAGCGCGACGAAAAAGGCCACAGCAACTGGGAAGATGTCGGCAAACCGGCCAATGCCAGCGCCGCGCCCAGCGCAACACCACCTGCCGCTAACGACAGCGAACCGAGCCAAAACAGCAACGATGCAACCGCCAGCAGCGGCCAACCGCTAAAACTGGATATCGACAGCCTGATCGTCAACAGTGCACGCATCGACTACCACGACGCACAGAAAGGCCAGCAATTCAGTGCCGAAAGCATCCAACTGACCACCGGCGCAATCCGCGAAGGTGCGGGCGTCCCGATCAAACTCAGCGCCTTCTTCGGTCTCAACAAACCGGTGCTGCGCGCTCGCAGCGAGCTGCAGGGCGAGCTGCGCTTCGACCGCGTACTGAAACGCTACCAACTGGAAGACGCCAAGTTCTCCGGTGAAATCTCCGGCGAACCCTTCGACGGCCAGACCCTGACCTATTCGGCACAGGGCCAGCTGCTGGTCGACCTGGCCGCCCAGGTCGCCGAATGGAACAGCCTGAAACTATCCGGCAACCAGCTGCGCGCCCTTGGCGAGCTGAAAGTCCGTGACCTCGACAAACAGCCAAAACTCAGCGGCGGTCTGTCCATCGCACCGCTCAATCTGCGTGAGTTCCTCGCCACCATTGGCCAGAAGCTGCCACCAATGGCCGACGACAAGACCCTCAGCCAGTTCGAACTGGTCACCCGCCTCAGCGGTACTGACAACAGCCTGACGTTCGAAGACCTCAAGCTGACCCTGGACGACAGCCACTTCAGCGGCCAACTGGCGGTGGCCGATTTCGCCAAGCAAGCCCTACGCGTACAACTCAAGGGCGACCAACTGAACCTCGACCGTTACCTGCCCGCGCCCGCCAAAGATGCCAAGGACGCTGGCGCCGCCCGCAAAGCCGAGGTCAAAGCCAGCGTCGCCAGTGCCGGGCAGAGCGGCAGCACACCATTACCCGACGCACCGACCCAGCAAGCCTGGAGCAGCAGCGAAGTGCTGCCCATCGAGACACTGCGCAAGCTCGATATGCAACTCAATCTCGGCCTGGATCAGCTCACTGCGCAGCAGCAGGTGATCAATAACTTCAGCGCCAAGGCGCAGAGCAAGGGCGGCTTGCTGACTCTGCAAGATGTGCGCGGCAATATCGGCACCGGCAGCTTCGACGCCCAGGCCAGCATCGATGTGCGCCCAGCCATCCCACTGCTTAGCGTACGCAAGAACGTCAACGGCATACCGGTCGAACCCTTCCTGAAAAAGCCCGACCAGCCCTCGCCGGTCAAAGGCCTGCTGGACCTCAAGGCCAACCTGAGCACCAGCGGCAACAGCCAGCGCGCCTGGGTTGAAGGGCTGACGGGCGATGCCAGCTTTATGCTGAATGACGGCGTACTGGTTGATGCCAACCTGGAACAGCAGCTGTGCCGTGGTATCGCCACGCTCAACCGTAAATCCCTGAGCAGTGACCCGCGCGGCAAGGACACCCCCTTCGAGACCCTGCAAGGCAGCCTGACCCTGCGCAATGGTGTAGCCCACAACCCCGACCTCAAGGCCCGCATTCCTGGCCTGGCGGTCAGCGGCAATGGCGATCTGGACCTGCGCATCCTCGGCCTGGATTACCGCGTTGGCATCACCATCGAGGGTGACCAGCGCGAAATGCCCGACCCGGCCTGCCAGGTCAACGAGCGCTATGTCGGCATCGAATGGCCGGTGCGCTGCCGCGGCCCGCTGGAGATGGGCGGCAAGGCCTGCCGCCTGGATCAGGACGGCCTGGGCAAAGTCGCCGCCAAACTGGCCGGCAACAAGCTCAACGAGAAGATCGAAGAAAAGCTCGGCGACAAGGTCAGCCCCGAGCTGAAAGACGCACTCAAGGGCCTGTTCAACCGATGAGCCCCGAGCAGTTTTCTGACGCGGTACTGAACTGGTACGACAGCCACGGACGCAAGGACCTGCCCTGGCAACAGGGCATCACCCCCTACCGCGTGTGGGTCTCGGAGATCATGCTGCAGCAGACCCAGGTCAGCACCGTGCTCGGCTATTTCGACCGTTTTATGGCCGCCTTGCCGACGGTAAATGACCTGGCCGCTGCACCGGAAGATGAAGTACTGCACCTGTGGACGGGCCTCGGTTACTACACCCGCGCGCGCAACCTGCAGAAAACCGCGCAGATCGTGATGCGCGAACATGCCGGCGACTTCCCCCGCGATGTCGACCAGCTCACCGAACTTCCCGGTATCGGCCGCTCCACCGCCGGCGCCATCGCCAGCCTCAGCATGGGCCTGCGTGCGCCGATCCTCGACGGTAACGTCAAACGCGTACTGGCGCGCTACGTGGCCCAGGAAGGCTATCCCGGCGAGCCAAGGGTGGCGAAACAGCTGTGGGATGTAGCCGAGCGTTTTACCCCACACGCTCGGGTCAACCACTACACCCAGGCGATGATGGACCTGGGCGCCACCCTGTGTACCCGCAGCAAACCCAGCTGCCTGCTCTGCCCGCTGCAGAGCGGCTGTCAGGCGCACCTGCTCGGCCTGGAAATCCGCTACCCAATCCCCAAACCGCGTAAGGCGCTGCCGCAAAAACGCACGCTGATGCCGATCTTCACCAACCGTAATGGCGAAGTGCTGCTCTATCGCCGCCCATCCAGCGGCCTTTGGGGCGGCTTGTGGAGCCTGCCAGAGTTAGATGAGTCCACGGCCATCACCGCACTGGCCAGCCAACACGGTTTGCAACTCGGCGCACAACGCGAGCTGAGCGGCCTGACTCACACCTTCAGCCACTTCCAGCTGGCCATCGAGCCCTGGCTGGTGCAGGTCGACGCTGCGCCAGCCGCCGTGGCCGAGGCCGACTGGCTCTGGTATAACCTCGCCACCCCGCCGCGCCTGGGCCTTGCCGCCCCCGTGAAAAAACTACTGAAGCGCGCGGCCGATGCACTCGCAGCAAATACTGGAGAAACGCCATGACCCGCACCGTACAGTGCCGCAAACACAAGCAAGAACTCCCCGGCCTGGACCGCCCACCGTATCCGGGCGCCAAAGGTGAGGACATCTTCAACAACGTCTCCAAGCAAGCATGGGACGAATGGCAGAAGCACCAGACCCTGCTGATCAACGAACGCCGCCTGAACATGATGAACGCCGAAGACCGCAAATTCCTCCAGACCGAGATGGACAAATTCCTCTCCGGCGAGGAATACGCCCAGGCTGAAGGTTACGTGCCGCCAAGCGAATAACCCTGCATAAGCGTGGGAGGGACTGGACGGCATTCCGCTTTAGCGGCGAAATGCCCTCACAGCAGTCGCGGCTAAAGCCCCTCCCACGCCAACCACTCTACACAGCTACTCCCGTAGCCCGGATAAAGCGCGGCACGCGCTGCAATCCGGGACGGCACCCTCCCGGATTGCGCCAAGGGTTATCCGGGCTACCCAACCACCCTGTACACCCGCCCCAAAACCCTCGCCCGAACCTAAGCGCCCGAAATATTTAAATATTTTTCAAACTCGCGCTTGACACCCACCCTTCAAATCCGTCTAATAGCGCCCCGTTGGCCCAGGTAGCTCAGTCGGTAGAGCAGGGGATTGAAAATCCCCGTGTCGGCGGTTCGATTCCGTCCCTGGGCACCAAAATACCGAAACCCCTGATTCCGCAAGGTTCCAGGGGTTTTGTCTTTCTGGAGGAGCTGTAACCCGCCCCACTTGAGTACACACGGCGGGTACACGATGGCGTTTATGGCCCAACCCTGGAAAGACCCAAGAAGCGGCATCTACTACATTCGCCGCCGCGTCCCGAAGGACGTGAAGCCCCACCTCCCCCAATTCGGCGAGTTCTACAAGCGCAGCCTTGAGACGACATGCCGACTCGAAGCCAAGACCCGCTTCGCAGCAGAGTGGACCAAATCTGAAGAACTCTTTGGCCGAGCGCGCCTTCAGAATCAGGGCAGCTTCCAACCCAGTGCGCGTGATGCCGTACAGATGGCCGCATGGTGGGCAAAGCGGGAGCTTGAGGACTCCGAGCTATCAGGAAACTTTGAGCAGTGGCTCATTTGTACTGATGACTATGTAGAAACACTGGCATCGTGCTTCGGCGCAGGGAAAGCGAGAGACCTACTGAAGCGACGTGACTTCGGAGCAAGCCGTATGGCGAGTCTCGACAACGTCATTTCTGAAGAGCTGTCTCGAAACAACCTCCCCCCGGTAGCTCATGATTCAGCCTTCGAGACCCAACTTCGGGAGGCATTTCTTGCCAAACAACTTGAGCTCTCGGAGATCGCCTTCAAGCGCTACCACGATGACCACGCAACCCCACTGAGCATGCCGACAGAGGCTCCACTCAGCTTCGACACCACTCGACATCGACGTGAAGAGAACAAGCTATCCGAGGTCTTCGAATCTTGGGCTCGTAGAGCACGTGACACTGACGGCGATAGTCGAGACGTGCGAAAGCGCATAGGGGAGTACCAGGCGACTATCAATCGCTTCATCGAGCTTCTCGGCGACCTGCCTGTACAACACATTCGAAGAAAGACTGTTGAGGAGTTCCAAGGACTGCTTCGCAGACTCCCCAGCAAGGGCGAAGGCATCAGGTCGCTCAATGCCCATGAGCAGATCGCCAAAGCCGATGCACTGGACCTCCCCCGCCTCAGCACGGTTACTATCAAGAACCGCCTGATGGCGCTGTCGTCCGTACTGAGTTATGCCGTCCGCATGGAGTACCTGGGAGAAAACCCTGTAACGACCTCAGGGATTACCCAGCAGCTCGCGAAGGCCAGCAGCAAGGCAGCCCGAGCAGCTCCGCGCAGGTCCTACAATCGAGACGAGCTGGTCCAGATATTCTCCAGCCCAGTCTTCCGCGATGAGTGGGTCTCCCCACGCGCCTCCTTCGGACGCGCTTGGTACTGGTTACCGCTCCTACTGTGCTACTCGGGAGCCAGACGAGAAGAGCTCGCCCAGATGCGTGCCAACGAGGTAAAGACCAGCGAAGACGGAGTACCGTTCTTAGACCTCATGTCCACCTCCGACGAGGACACCAAGGACGGGCGAACCATGAAGACCCTTGGCAGCCATCGAGCAGTTGCCCTCCATCCAGACCTCATAGAACTGGGCTTCTTGGACTACGTTGATGGCCTGCCAAAGAACGGCCAACTATTCCCCTTGCTGACCCCGAACCCAGAGGGCTGGTATGGGCACAACTTTGGCAAGCGCTGGAGCGAGTACCTGAAAAAGGTAGTCAGCTTGCAATCCCCCGTCGCTCCATCGCACGGCTTCCGCCATGCATTCAAAACAATGTGTAGAGAAGCCTCGATTCCTGAAGAGATTCACGACGCAATGACGGGGCATGACAATGGCTCCGTGAGCCGAAGGTACGGCGAAAGACAACTTCTGGCACTTCAGCTGGAATACCTCAAGCGACTGCCCAGCGTGGCCCGTCTCGCCAACCTTCTGCCACCCCAGCAGTAATCGCCACAAAGGGCCCTAAGCACCACTCAGATGCCTACAGATAAGGCAGGGTACGAGGAGGAACAGAGCGCCCACCTACGCGCTCGCTGGAGCCTTCCTGAGGGCAACCTGGGGACGAAGCGATTCGCCCCCACAGCATCTTTACCCTGCGCTATTCAGGAACAGCCATAGCCAGCTCTTCCGCCCGCACAAATGCATCAAGCGGCGCCCTCGAATGCGGATGACGACACATATAGTGCTCAACCCCTCGAATGGTGTGTCTTGCAGCCTGCGCAATAGCTTGAGCTGACCGCTCAGATACTTCTCGCTGCCTTAGAGCCGCCACGGTGATCTCCTTCATGTGCAGAGCCGCCCAGACCTCTCCCGGCCGCACATTCAGCCTCCCCTTACTGGAGCCAGCCGCGACGGCAATAGACCCATAGAGAATGTCGTCAAACCAGTGAGGCCGACAGGCTGAAAGAGCAGGCATCAAGTGAAATAGCGTGTTTTCCGTTCGGAGCGCTGGCCGCCCCCTTGGTGAACGCACCGGAGTTGGCTGTGAGGGTAATTCTTTAGATCGTCGCTGCTTAATCAGCGCCTGCGCCGCAAGGGCCGCATCGGAGGGGAGCTGTGGGTCTGATCGCCGCCTATCAGCCCATCGCTTGAATGATGAAGATAAATATTCCTGAGTGTCTGCACTGCTACCCACGGGGCCTCCTCGTAGTCAATTACTTCCTACGAGTGAGGGCTTTTAGGTCACACCTGAGACCGCACTACAACAACCAATATCGGCAAGCAGGAGCGAGCACGTCGAAGACCGTCGACACCTCAAGGCACACCCAATGGGGTCTCTTATATACCCTGCGTTAATTCAATGACGGCACCACTGGGTCATTTCTTGCCAGCCCGAAGCTCTGCCTTCTTCGCAAACGCATGCAAAGGCACCCCACGCTTTATGTTCTCAATGAAGTTATCCAGCGCCTGGGGATTACCGCGAATACCATCTGCGATGAACTTGCTAAACAAGCGAGAACCTGACTCTACAACAGTAGGAAACAACAACTTTCTCGGTAGGTCTGCCCACCCCGGCACCGTACTGGAGCCGGCAGCAACCCAGTACGACACTCCGCCACACTGAAAGCAGCGCCCCACATCTATGTCTGCCTCACTGGCCACTCTGTAACCACTTGGAAAATCCAGAGACGGCTTCACGTACTCAACATCGCACTCATCTTCAAGGCAATGCGGACAGGTGAATTTGCCAATGGGATTAGTCAGCCCCTGCCGGACAAACGAGTCTCTGAGCACGGCTGCTTTACTGCTTTTACGAGCCGCAACAGCTTGCTGGAGTGCAGCCAGAACCTCTGCATACACCTCAGGGCCGGCATCGAGATACTCCCCTTCGGACAGCGGAGAGGTAGCTTTAGACGTTGCCTTCAGATGCGCGGCAAGGTCCAACCAATTGGCAGCAGGATTGTCGAGTTGGAAGCCGTGCAGCGAGGACATCAGTAACCGACTGGCGGCCTCTGCGATCTGCTTGTCCGAGGTCTGGAGGGAGACGGTGACAGACTCCTTCGATACCCCCTTAGGGCGGACCCTGAGGTAGTAGGTGCCCGAACGCTGATACATCCACGGCCGACCGATAGGGCATTCGACAGAGGCGCTTTGGGACCCTACTGCTCGTGCCTTAAGCATCGTATTCCCCCAGCGAATCAACTACCCCTTGAGGTGGTGGCGGCATGGCAGCTACACGACGAGCACGCTTGACGGACGCAGGCGAGATTCCGAAGTGCTCTGCTGTGGCACTGATGCTCGCACTGTTCTCCTCACGCCACCGGACCACCTGTAGGTCATCAATAAGCTTTTCTCGCCCAAGATTTTTACCTTCAGCTTTGGCGCGCTGGATACCAGCCATCTGCCGGTCTTTGATATTCGCACGCTCAAGCTTGGCCATAGCCGCAAGCATGGTGAGCATCATCTCCCCCATAGGAGTGCTCATATCAAAGCCCTCCCGAAGCGAAACAACTGCTGCGCCCTTATCCTTGAGAGCCGTTACGGTCTCCAGCACGTCGATGGTGTCGCGCCCCAATCGGTCAATCGCGTACACCACTATCGTGTCCCCCTGCCGGGCGTAGCCCAGCAACTCACCCATGCCCTTCCTGGCCTTGGCCTTGATGACCCCAGAGGTCGCCTCATCAGCAAACCAGCGGTCCACCTTGAAGCGCTGCTCTATGGCCATTCGCTGGGTACTCGTTGTTTGATCCCCGGAGCTAACCCGGACATAGGCAATAACTTCAGACATGGCAGCACCTGGCTCAGAACGTATGGCTCACAGCCTACCGGGTAGCTCAAATAATTTCAACAGCAATGAGCCACCCCCTGGACCTACCCGGCAGCGTGGCTCGCAAGGTGTACCCTTTGATCCAATGGCGCTACTGCATGCCGAGAACGAAGCCCCTAATCATGAGAGCCAAGGGGTAATGGGGGAAATCGCCGGAGCGATCATCAGTTACATGCCCCCTGAAATTTTTGCGCCAAATTTTGGTGGACCTCGCCGTCTCTACAAGCGGGGATAGGCTTGTGACCACCCATCACATTGACGAACGCGTCACCTACAAATAACGTAAAGTTCACTGCCCCCAAGAGGGCGCTTTGAGATGAGCCAAGGAGAAGGGCCATGCCAGATAGCTATGATCGAGTAAGGCCAAGCACATTTACTGGCAATGCTGTCAAAAGCCCTACTTATCTCTTCTACTCGTCCGTAATGCTATGACCCAAGCAGCCTTGGTAAATCCGACCATTCTGACGTGGTCCCGCGAACGTGCAGGCCTGTCTGCTGAACAGGTCGCTAAAAAGCTTCCCGTCAAACCTGAGAGCGTCAAAAAATGGGAAGCAGGAGAGGCAAAACCTACGTTCTTGCAGGCTCAAAAGTGGGCAAATGTTGCTCATATCCCTTTTGGCTTTCTCTTTCTTCCAAAGCCTCCAGCAGAAGAGCTTCCTCTACCGGACCTGAGAACCGTACGAGGAATCGCTCCCGAGCGGCCCAGCCTTAATCTGCTGGACACTGTGAAAGACGCCATACGCAAGCAAGACTGGTACCTTGAATATCTTCAAGACCAACAACGTGAAGAGCTGCCCTTCGTTGGCCGATTTACACCGCAATCCCCAGTAAAGGCAGTTGTAGCCGACATGCGAGCGACCTTGGGGGTTAACCCTGACGCTGCACGGCTTGATTACGACAAATACAGCCGCGCACTCATCAAGGCAGCCGAAGATGTTGGAGTCTTGGTAATGCGCAGCGGCATTGCCCTTGGGAACACTCACCGTAAATTAGAGGTTGATGAGTTTCGCGGGTTTGCTATCAGCAATGCGTACGCACCTGTAGTTTTCATCAACAGCGCAGATGCACCGACCGCGCGCCTTTTTACGCTAATGCATGAGCTTGCCCATATCTGGATCGGTAGCAGTGGTGTTTCTGATGGGAATACAGCTGCTGGCAGAGCAGAAGAGCGCTTCTGCAACGCTGTGGCAGGTGAGTTTCTCGCTCCAGAAGACCTATTCCGAGCGGCGTGGAATGCTCAAATTTCCTGGGAAGAAAATCTTGCCCCCATGTCCACGCGCTTCCATCTCAGCAAGCTGGCTATAGGCCGTCGAGCGCTTGATCTTGGGTACATTACTCAGCACCAATACAGCGCTTATTACCGACGCGTCCTCAAGGACTTTCAGGACAAAGAAGGTGGCATGGGCGACTACTACAGGAACGCGACCGCAAAAAATAGCGCGCGCCTAAGTAGAGCAGTATTAAACGAAGCACTGAGCGGCCGACTTCTATTGCGCGACGCGGGATTCATCCTGGGCGTGCAGCCGGCCAAGTTAAGGACTCTCGCTAATAAGCTCACGGAATGAAGCATCTACTCGACGCAAACACTCTAATCGAAGCCAAGAACCGCTATTACGGCATGGCCTTCTGCCCTGCATTCTGGCAATGGTTGCTCCTGCAGAACCAAGCACTGGAGTTAGCCAGCATTACATCAGTGATGGACGAGATAGCCAAAGGCAAAGACGAGTTGGCGGAATGGACTGCCAATAACCCGGCTTTCTTCCACGCCATCAGCGATGAGCAGACACAGGCTGCCTACATTGATGTCGCCGCGCATGTAGCCCAACTGTCCCCCAACATGAAGCCAGGAGCATTGGAAGAGTTTCTGTCTGGGGCAGACCCGTGGCTTATCGCCAAAGCCATGTGCACAGGAGCCACAGTGGTCACCCACGAGGTCCTAAATCTGGAAGTGAAGCGGAAATTTATTATCCCTAATGTCTGCAAGCACTTTCAGGTCCCTTATATGAATACGTTCGAGCTACTCCACACGCTGGACGCTCAATTCGTGCTGCCACACCATTAAACCTCTGGGCGTGGGTACACGCACCGGGTACACTTCGCCCCCTACAAGCTCCCCAAGGGGTTGCTTCAGCGCGGGTTTACAGGTCTTCAGCCAGTGTCGGCGGTTCGATTCCGTCCCTGGGCACCATGAATACCGAAAAACCCCAAGCGAGCTAAACCTCCTTGGGGTTTTTTAATGCCTGAAATTCTGCGCACAGCGACTTATAAGCCCGGTAAACGCCGCAGAAATTGTGCACGCGCGACAGCCAACTGCAGCCAGGCGACACCTGTACCCCCAGCAACCAGGCACGCCCGGTAAACGGCTTGGCGGTCAGCGAAACGCTATGCTAGCTTGACGCCTCGCCAGGAAGGCCACGCAACGCCTGAGCGCACCCGAAGAATAAGAGGACAGTCCATGGCCGAGGCCACGCCCGCGCTGGAAATACGCGACCTGCATAAACGCTACGGCGACCTTGAGGTGCTCAAGGGTATCTCCCTCACCGCTCGCGACGGCGATGTGATTTCCATCCTCGGTTCTTCCGGCTCCGGCAAATCGACTTTTCTGCGCTGCATCAACCTGCTGGAAAACCCGCACAAGGGGCAGATCATCGTCGCCGGCGAAGAACTCAAGCTGAAGCCTGCGAAAAATGGCGACCTGATCGCCGCCGACAATCGCCAAATCAATCGCTTGCGCAGCGAGATCGGCTTTGTCTTTCAGAATTTCAATCTGTGGCCGCACATGAGCGTGCTCGACAACATCATCGAGGCGCCCCGACGTGTGCTCGGCAAGAGCAAGGCCGAAGCCATCGAGATGGCCGAAGCGCTGCTGGCCAAGGTCGGCATTGCCGACAAACGCCACGTGTTCCCCAATCAGCTTTCCGGCGGCCAGCAGCAGCGCGCAGCAATTGCCCGCACCCTGGCCATGCAGCCGAAAGTCATCCTGTTCGATGAGCCGACCTCGGCCCTCGACCCGGAGATGGTACAAGAAGTGCTTAATGTGATCCGCGCACTCGCCGAAGAAGGCCGCACCATGCTGCTGGTTACCCACGAGATGAACTTTGCTCGCCAAGTGTCCAGTGAAGTGGTGTTCCTGCATCAGGGCCTGGTCGAAGAACAGGGCTCCCCGGAGCAGGTGTTCGACAACCCGAACTCGGCGCGCTGCAAACAATTCATGTCCAGCAATCACTGAAAACACGGAGCAACTACGCATGCAGAACTATAAGAAGATCCTGCTGGCCGCGGCCGCCACCCTGGCCTTCGGCACCAGCGCCGTCGCTGCTGACAAACTGAAACTGGGCACCGAGGGTGCTTACCCACCCTTCAACCTGATCGACGCCAGCGGCCAGGTCGGTGGTTTCGACGTGGAGATTGGCCAAGCCCTGTGCGCCAAGATGAAGGTCGAGTGCGAAGTGGTCACCTCTGACTGGGACGGTATCATCCCGGCGCTGAACGCGAAGAAATTCGACTTCCTGATCGCCTCCATGTCGATCACCGAAGAGCGCCAGGCCGCCGTTGATTTCACCAACCCCTACTACACCAACAAACTGCAGTTCATCGCGCCAAAAGGCGGCGATTTCAAAACTGACAAAGCCAGCCTCAAAGGCAAAGTGATCGGCGCGCAGCGTGCGACTATCGCCGGCACCTGGCTGGAAGACAACCTCAATGGTGTGGTTGATATCAAGCTCTACGACACTCAGGAAAACGCCTACCTCGACCTGTCCTCGGGCCGCCTGGATGGCGTGCTGGCGGATACCTTCGTTAACTGGGAATGGCTGAAGAGCGACGCTGGCAAAGGCTTCGAGTTCAAGGGCGACCCGGTCTTCGACAACGACAAGATCGGCATTGCCGTGCGCAAGGGCGACGCCCTGCGTGACAAGCTGAACGCCGCTCTGGCCGAGATCGTGGCTGACGGCACCTACAAGAAGATCAACGACAAGTACTTCCCGTTCAGCATCTACTAAGCTGCCGGCACTGCGTCGCCCGCCCGGGCGGCGCAGGCTTCTGAGCCCCTATGAATTTCGATCTCTACGGATTCGGCCCAGCCCTGGCTGCTGGCACCCTGATGACCATCAAGCTGGCGCTTAGCGCGCTGTGCCTGGGTCTGGTGCTCGGCTTGCTCGGCGCCCTCGCCAAGACTTCCCCGTACAAGCCGCTGCAATGGCTTGGCGGTACCTATTCGACCATCGTGCGCGGCATCCCCGAACTGCTCTGGGTGTTGCTGATCTATTTCGGCACCGTGCAACTGATGCGCAACCTGGCCGACCTGCTGGGCGTAGAAAGCCTTGAGCTGAATGCCTTTGCCGCCGGCACCATTGCTCTCGGCATCTGCTTTGGCGCCTACGCCACCGAAGTGTTTCGTGGGGCGATTCTGGCCATCCCCAAAGGCCATCGCGAGGCGGGCCAGGCCTTGGGCATGTCCAAACCGCGAATCTTCTGGCGACTGATCCTGCCGCAGATGTGGCGCATCGCCCTGCCCGGTCTGGGCAACCTGTTTATGATCCTGATGAAGGACACCGCACTGGTCTCGGTGATCGGCCTGGAAGAGATCATGCGCCGCTCGCAAATCGCCGTAACCGCCAGCAAGGAGCCCTTCACCTTCTACTTGGTGGCAGCCTTTATTTATCTGGGCCTGACCATCCTCGCGATGATTGGCATGCACTTCCTTGAAAAACGCGCCAGCCGTGGCTTTATCAGGAGCGCCTCATGAACTGGGAAGTGATCATCAAGTGGCTGCCGCGCCTGTCAGAAGGTGCACTGCTGACCCTGGAACTGGTGGCTATCGCAGTTATCGCCGGACTGATCCTGGCCCTGCCAATGGGCATCGCCCGCGCGTCCAAGCATTGGTATGTACGCGCGCTGCCTTACGGCTACATCTTCTTCTTTCGTGGCACGCCGTTGTTGGTTCAGTTGTTTCTGGTCTATTACGGCCTGGCGCAGTTCGATGCGGTACGCCAGGGCCCACTCTGGCCCTACCTGCGCGACCCTTACTGGTGCGCTGTTCTGACCATGACCCTGCACACCGCGGCCTATATCGCTGAGATTCTGCGCGGGGCGATTCAGGCCGTGCCACCGGGCGAGGTCGAAGCAGCCCGTGCGCTGGGCATGTCACGCGCCCAGGCAATGCTCTACATCATCCTGCCACGCGCCGCGCGCATCGGCCTGCCGGCCTACAGCAATGAAGTGATTCTGATGCTCAAGGCCAGCGCCCTGGCCAGCACCGTGACCCTGCTGGAGCTGACGGGCATGGCTCGCACGATCATTGCTCGCACCTACCTGCCGGTGGAAATCTTCTTTGCTGCAGGGATGTTCTACCTGCTGATCGCTTTCCTGCTGGTGCGCGGCTTCAAACTGCTCGAACGCTGGCTGCGCGTCGACGCCTGCCAGGGCCGCTGATTGCCTGAGGGCTCGCGCCCTCAGGCACTGCCATCATGCCAACCACTACTCCCGCACAAATTCTGCAAGACGCTGCCTTGCTGCAGCGCTTTCAGGCGCTCGACCGCTTTCTTATCGAACACCAGGCGCTGTGGCGACCACGGCCCTTTGTGCATTACCCGGCACTGCCCTGGGAAACCGAGCACCCACAACTGGCCGCCTGGCTCCGAGCACAAAGCCTGGAGCATGCCGAAGCCGCGCATAACCAGCCGCACCTGCTGCAAGCACCTGCGCCCTTCCCGCAACTGGCCGCCCAGGCTCACGAGCTAAGCCAGCTCGGTGAACTGCCACAGTCACCTGCGCAGACATTACCCCCGCGCTTTAGCAGCGATGTACCGGGGCGCAAGTGGCAACAGATCGACGCCTTCGCCCGCAGCCTGAGCTTTATCCAAAAACCGCAACACTGGCTGGACTGGTGCGCCGGCAAGGGCCACCTCGGACGGATGCTTGCACATAACGGCGGCAAGCTGACCTGCCTGGAATACAACCCACAGCTGGTCAGCAGCGGCCAGCAGCTCAGCCATAAACTCGGCATCGCCGCCCAGCATATTGAGCAGGATGTGCTGGCTGACGACGCCGTGATGCAGTTGCAGGCGCAACACACCCCCGTAGCCCTGCATGCCTGCGGTGAGTTGCATACGCGCCTGCTGCAACTGGCCAGCCAAGCCGGCTGCCAGCAACTGGCCGTAGCGCCCTGCTGCTACAACCGCATCAGCACTGCGAGTTATCAGCCACTGTCGGCAAGCGCCCAGGCCTCGACACTGCGACTGTCCATCGATGATCTCGGCCTGCCCCTAAGCGAAACCGTCACCGCCGGCGCACGGGTACGCCGCCAGCGCGATCAATCCATGGCCCGCCGTCTGGCTTTCGATTTGCTGCAGCGCCAGCTACGCGGCGTCGACGAATACTTACCAACGCCATCCCTGCCACCTGCCTGGCTGGACAAGCCCTTTGCCGATTACTGCCAAGACCTTGCTGCACTCAAACAGCTGCCCACACCTGCCGCACAAAACTGGCAACAGCTCGAACAACAAGGCTGGCAACGCCTGGCCGAGGTGCGCAACCTGGAACTACTGCGCGGGTTATTCCGCCGGCCACTGGAACTCTGGCTACTGCTCGACCGCGCCCTGTTTCTGCAAGAGCAAGGCTACACCGTGCGCCTGGGCACCTTCTGCAGCCACCAACAGAGCCCGCGAAATCTGCTGTTACTGGCAGAACGCCAGCAAAAGTTGCCCACAACATCTGTGGATAACTCTGTTGACAGAATCTGAGCAAACCACGCATAAGCCCGCCCCAGCTGCATATCGCCAACCTGCGCATTTTTTAATCTGAAAATATATCTTGTAAAAACATGCACTTAGCCAATACCGCGAACCAGCGCACAAAGTCTGCGCACGTCCGTGCCAGATGCCCTGCTTATGTGCATAACGATTTAGCTACTGATAACAATGCCTGCACAGAACTACGCTCATACGGCTTTACTCAGCCAAATGAATGGATATAATGGCGGCCCTCAAAGGCCGGTATAGCTCAGCTGGTAGAGCAACTGACTTGTAATCAGTAGGTCCCGGGTTCGATTCCTGGTGCCGGCACCATATAAAGAAAGCCCGCAGCGATGCGGGTTTTTTTTGCCGAAAAAATACTGCAGCTTGCTCCACATGGCGGGGCTTGTAACACTGTCCGCACCGTTCAACGACCACCTGAGCAACGGAAGGTATAGGCCTGTGCGTATCCTTATTACCGGCGGAGCCGGCTTTATCGGTTCGGCACTGATTCGCCATCTGCTGAATCACACCGAGCATCAGGTGCTCAACCTCGACAAGCTGACCTATGCCGGCAATCTTGAGTCGTTGGCCAGCGTTGCCGCTAACCCACGCTATCGCTTTGTGCAGGCGGATATTGCCGACAGCATGGCCGTCAGCCAGGCACTGGTTGAATTTCAGCCGGATGCGATCATGCACCTGGCGGCCGAGTCGCATGTCGACCGCTCCATCGACGGCCCGGCGGCATTTATCCAGACCAATATCGTCGGTACCTATGCGCTGCTCGAAGCCATACGCAGCTACTGGATGCAACTGGAACCGGTGCGCAAGGCAGCGTTTCGCTTTCACCATATATCCACTGACGAGGTGTATGGCGACCTGCATGGCGTGGATGATCTGTTCACCGAGAACACGCCCTACGCACCCAGCTCGCCTTACTCGGCGAGCAAGGCTGCATCCGATCATCTGGTGCGCGCCTGGCAACGTACCTATGGCTTGCCGGTACTGCTGACCAACTGCTCGAATAATTACGGCCCTTACCACTTCCCGGAAAAACTCATCCCGCTGGTGATCCTCAATGCCCTGGATGGCAAACCACTCCCGGTTTACGGCAATGGCCAACAGGTACGCGACTGGTTGTATGTGGAAGACCATGCCCGCGCGCTGTTAAAGGTCGTGAGCGAAGGCAAGGTCGGCGAGACCTACAATATTGGCGGACATAACGAACAGAAGAACCTACATGTTGTGGAAAGCATATGCGCACTACTGGATGAGCTGGCCCCGCGACAGAACGGTTCGTATAAAGAGCAGATCAGCTTTGTCAGCGACCGCCCAGGCCATGACCTGCGCTACGCCATCGATGCCAGCAAGATCGAACGCGAGCTGGGCTGGAAACCCGAGGAAACCTTCGCCAGCGGCCTGCGCAAGACCGTGCTCTGGTACCTGAGCAACCTCGACTGGTGCCGCCGCGTGCAGGATGGCAGCTACCAACGCGAACGCCTCGGCACACTGCAAGGAGCAGCACAATGAAAGGCATCATTCTCGCCGGTGGCTCCGGCAGCCGCCTGCACCCGATTACCTTGGGCGTGTCCAAGCAGCTGCTGCCGATCTATGACAAGCCGATGATCTATTACCCGATCTCGGTGCTGATGCTCGCCGGAATTCGCGAAATCCTGATTATTTCCACCCCGCAGGACCTGCCAAATTTTCGCAAGATGCTTGGCGATGGCAGCCAGTTCGGCGTGCACTTTGAATACTGCGAGCAGCCCTCGCCAGATGGTCTGGCCCAGGCCTTTATTCTCGGTGAAGACTTTATCGGTACGGATTCGGTGTGCCTGATCCTTGGCGACAATATCTTCCATGGCCAGTATTTCACCGGAAAACTCCTGCGCGCCGCCGCCGAACCTTCAGGAGCGACGGTATTCGGCTATTGGGTCAGTGATCCGCAACGTTTTGGTGTGGTTGAATTCGATGCTCAGGGCAAGGCCATCTCCATTGAAGAAAAGCCGGCGGTGCCGAAATCCAGCTACGCGGTGACCGGCCTGTACTTCTATGACAACGACGTGATCAGGATCGCCAAGGCGGTCATACCTTCGGCACGCGGCGAGCTGGAAATCACCGACGTCAACAACGCCTACCTGCGGCGCGGCGATCTACGGGTCGAGCGTTTCGGTCGCGGCTTCGCCTGGCTCGACACCGGCACCCACGACAGTCTGCTGGATGCCTCGCAATACGTGCAGACCATCGAACAGCGCCAGGGCCTGAAAGTCGCCTGCCTGGAAGAAATCGCCTATCAGCAGGGCTGGATCGATCGCCAGCAACTGCTGGCCCAAGCCAAAGCTTTTGGCAAAACCGGTTACGGTCACTACCTGTTCAAACTGGCTGAGGAGTAAGCATGCAGGCAATCAACACTGAGCTGCCCGGCGTGCTCATTCTCGAACCCAGAGTGTTCGGCGATGATCGCGGCTTTTTCTTCGAAAGCTTCAATGCCCGCGCATTTGCCGAGGCCACCGGCCTGCAGTGTGAGTTCGTTCAGGACAATCACTCGCGCTCGCAGCGCGGCGTATTACGCGGCCTGCATTACCAGGTGCAGCAGGCGCAAGGCAAGCTGGTACGGGTTAGCGCCGGTGAAGTCTATGACGTAACAGTAGATTTACACCGTAGCTCGCCGACGTTCGGCAAATGGGTAGGCACCTTATTGTCCGCCGAAAACAAGCGCCAGTTGTGGATACCGGCAGGTTTTGCCCATGGCTTTCTGGTGCTTAGCGAATTCGCCGAATTTCTCTACAAGACCACCGATTACTACGCGCCTGAACATGAGCGCTGCATCCGCTGGGATGACCCGAGCCTGGCCATCGACTGGCCGCTGGATGGCGCGCCGCAGCTATCCACCAAGGATCAGGCCGGAGTCAGCTTTGCCGAGGCGCAGGTCTTCCCATGAAAGTGCTTCTGCTCGGCCAGCACGGCCAGGTCAGCCAGGAACTGCAGCGCGTCCTGCAAGGCGCAGGCGAGTTGACGGTACTGGGCCGCGAGCAGCTGGATCTGGCTCAGCCCGCGCTGATCCGCCAGCACGTACAAAATCTGCGCCCCGAGCTGATCATCAATGCCGCCGCGCACACCGCGGTGGATCAGGCTGAGAGCGAGCCGGAGTTAGCCCTTGCGATCAACGCCATGGCACCCGGCATCCTCGCTGAAGCCGCCGCTGAGCTGGACGTTCCGTTGATCCACTACTCCACCGATTATGTGTTCGATGGCAACCACACCGCGCCCTACCGCGAAAGCGACGCCACCCATCCGCTCAGTGTTTATGGCCGCAGCAAACTGGCGGGCGAGCAGGCAATTCAGGCCGTGGGCGGCATGCACCTGATTCTGCGCACCAGCTGGGTCTATTCGCAGCACGGCAAAAACTTTCTGCTGACCATGCAACGCCTGCTGCAGGAACGGGAAAGCCTGTCCGTGGTGAACGACCAGATTGGCGCGCCGACCTGGGCCGGCACCATTGCCCAGGCCACCGCGCAGCTGATTGAGCAGTGGCGCAGCGGCCAGGCCGGCCCGTGGGGCGTCTATCACCTGACCGCCCAGGGCGAAACCAGCTGGTTCGGTTTCGCCAGCGCAATTGCCGCGCACCTGAGTAACCAGGGCAAACGTGTGGCGACGCTACAACCTATTCCCAGCAGCGCCTATCCAACCCCGGCGCGGCGCCCGCTCAACTCACGACTGGACTGCAGCCGCTTGCAGCAGGACTGGCACGTCCAGCTACCGGATTGGCAAGCCGCGCTGGAGCAGTGCCTGGCCCGCAGCTAAGCGGTAAAGCGCTGAATCTGCTGCTGTAAACCGCTGGCCAATTGCGCCAGATCGCGACTGGCCAGCGAACTCTGCTCGGCGCCGTTGACCACCTCACCAATGCTGTCGTTAAGGCTGCTGATGTTCTGGCTGATCTCATTAGCCACCGCCGTCTGCTCCTCGGTGGCGGCGGAAATCTGCACATTGCCGTCGGCAATCCCCTCAATGGCATGGGCAATATGATTGAGCACCTCACCCGCTTCACGGGCATGGCTGACGCTGTTCTGCGCCTGCTCGCGCGATAGCTGCATGGCGCTGACCGCACTGCGCGCTCCGCCTTGCAGGGCATCGATCATGCTGCGAATCGATTCGGTGGCTTTCTGCGTGTTGCTGGCCAGGCTGCGCACCTCATCAGCCACCACGGCAAAGCCGCGCCCGGCCTCACCGGCGCGCGCCGCCTCGATGGCGGCATTGAGCGCGAGCAGGTTGGTTTGTTCGGCAATGCTCTGGATAACACCCAGCACCTTGCTGATCTCATCACTCTGGCTGTGCAGGGTGTCGATCACCTCACCGGCTTTTTCCACCGAGGTCGACAGCCCCTGAATCGATGTGAGGTTGGACTGCACCAGCTCGCTGCCCTGGCGCGCCTCCTTGTTCGCATCCGCCGCATTGCTTGCCGTGGCCTGGGCGTTACGCGCCACCTCCTGCACGGCCACGCTCATCTGGTGCACGGCGGTGGCCACCATGCTGGTCTGATCGCCCTGCGTGGCGGCTGCCTGGCTGACCTGGGCGCTGATCGCGCTCATTTCCTCGGACGCTGCCGCCAGTTGCGTGGCGGTATCGGTCAAATGACGAATCAACGCCTGCTGATGTTCCAGCAACAGGTTGAACGCACGCGCCGTATCGGCCACCTCATCACGGCCAGCGGCATCGGCACGTAAAGTCAGGTTGGAAGACTGCTGCACCTCGCTGATCAACCCACGCAGGCGGGACAGCGGCCGAATGATCGACAGGCTGATCACCAGCGCGGCGACCAGCACCAGCAACAGCGCAATAACCCCGATGACGATAAAGGTCGTTCGGATCGACTCATACTGCGCGTGGGTACGCCCGCCAAGCGCCTCTCCTTCGCTCAACTGCAACCCGATCAGGCCATCCAGTTCGCCGCTCAGCGGATCGAAGGCGTCATACAGCGTGCGGTTGAACCTGTCTGCCGGCGCAGCGCGCAGCTGGCCATTGGCGACCTGGCCCAGGTACTGTTCCACCAGTTGCTGGACGCGCTGGAAGTGCGGCCTGGTGCGCTCGACCCGGGCGCTTTCCTCGCGCGTCAGTTTGGTGGCGATATAGGCAGCCCAGGCCTGGTCGCCGCGCTGACGGGCCTCGCTGAACGCCTTGCGCAACTGGTTCTCGTCGAAGACCTCGGCGCGGTATTTGTGCAACGCATCGACCATCGCCACTGCGTAAGCATCTGATACCACCTTGAGCTGGCTGATCGGCTGCATGCGATCACCGAACAACTCGTCAAAGCTGGCGTTAAGCTTGCTGGCATTGGACAACGCCATGCCGATGACCACAATCAGCACCAGCAATGGCACCACCGCCAATAACAACAACCTCGCCCTTACCGTCAATTGAGCCAACATCGGACACCTCCAGGGACTAAAGCGCAGCCGTCCATGCAGGGCGCAAGCAGCCGGCACCATTACTCCAGGGCGATGCCGAACGATTTGAGTATTGACCCATATCGGCGAGCTTGCCCGCTTATTGCATAACCGCCCACCAAGACACCTAGCCGAGTACCCGCATGCCCACCGCCACTCCGCACCCCCGCCGCCCGCGCTGGCGCAGCCTGGCCCTTCTGGCACTGCTGCTGACACCGCTGCTGTGGCCCTTGCAGCAACTGGCCGAGCGTTACTACAGCGGCGTGCTGATCGAACAGAACCGCCAGACCCTCGACCTGTATGTGGCCAACCTGCTCGGCACACTGCGGCGCTATGAGGTGCTACCGCCGATTCTCGGCGACTTACCCGCCCTGCGCCTGGCCCTGCAACAGCCCGACCGGCAGAGCGCCCGCGACAGCGCCAACCGCCTGCTGGATCAAGTCAGCGCGCAGACTGGCGCCGACGTGATCTACCTGATGGACCCCAACGGCAAGACCCTGGCCGCCTCCAACTGGGAGCAGGCCGACTCCTTCGTCGAGCGCAATTTCGCTTTTCGCCCGTATTTCCGCGAGGCCATCGCCGGCCGCCCGGGGCGCTTCTTCGGTCTCGGCACCACCTCCGGCAAGCGTGGCTACTACTTCGCCGCAGCCGTGCGTGATGGCGAGCGCAGCCTCGGCGCACTGGTGGTCAAGGTCGACCTCGACCACACCGAAACCCTGTGGGGCAATACCCCGGAGCAGTTGCTGGTGACCGACAGCAATGGCGTGGTGATTCTCACCTCCAACAGCCAGTGGCGGTTTACCGCCAGCCGTCCACTGGATGCTGCGGAGCGCGCCGCGATTGCCGCCAACCTGCCGTACCCGACCCAGGCGCCACCGCCGATCAAGCTCGATGCGCAGAACTGGATCCGCCAGGACCGCGAACTCAAGGAAACCGGCTGGACCGTCAGCATCCTCGCCCCGCGTAGCCTGCTCGACCGCCCGGTGCGCACTGCCCTGGTCGCTGGCGGCGGCATGCTGCTGCTGTTGATGCTGTTGCTCGGCCTGCTCATGCAGCGCCGCCGCCACTACCTGGAACGCATCGCCCTCGACAGCCAGGCGCGCCAGCAACTGGAACAACGCGTGCTGGAACGTACCCTCGACCTGGAACGCCTGAACAGCCGGCTGAAGCAGGAAGTGCTGGAACGCGAACAGGCCCAGCAGGAGCTGGTGCAAGCCCAGGATGAACTGGTGCAGGCCAGCAAACTCTCGGCCCTCGGCACCATGAGTGCGAGCATCAGCCATGAGCTCAATCAACCGCTGGCAGCCATCCGCAGCTATGCCGATAACGCCGGCGTACTGCTCGATCACCAACGCAACGAGGACGCCCGTGGCAACCTCAAGCTGATCAGCCAGCTCACCGAACGCATGGCCTCGATCATCGCCCACCTGCGCGCCTTCGCTCGCCGCGACCGCCACGCCCCGGAAAGCGTGGCCCTGCAACCGGCCATCGATGACGCCCTGGCGCTGCTGGCCAAGCGCCGCCAGGCGATGCAGGTCGAGCTGATCCGCGACCTGCCGGACGCCACCCTGTGGGTGCAGGCCGGAGAAACCCGCCTGCGCCAGGTGCTCGGCAACCTGCTGGCCAATGCCCTCGACGCCCTGAGTGAAGTACCACAACCGCGCCGCCTGTGGCTGAGCGCGGAAGTCACCAGCAGCGGTGTTGACCTGCACCTTAGGGACAATGGTCCCGGCTTTAGCCAGGAGGCGCTGCAACGCGCCCGCGAGCCATTCTTCACCACCAAGACCAGCGCTCAGGGCCTCGGCCTCGGCCTGGCCATTTGCGATACCCTGATGCGCGCCCTGGGCGGCGAACTGCTGTTCGCCAACCACCCTGACGGCGGCGCCCAGCTGACCCTGCGCCTGCGCGCGGCGGATCAGGGCATCAAAACCCAGTCGCCAGAGGACTTTGTCGTATGAGCATGATCGATTCCCGCACCCAGGTGCTGTTGATCGATGACGACCCCCACCTGCGTCAGGCATTGAGCCAGACCCTCGACCTGGCGGGGCTCAAGGTCAGCACCCTGGCCGATGCCCATGGCGTGGCCGCGCGCATCGAGCGCGACTGGCCCGGCGTGGTGGTCAGCGATATCCGCATGCCCGGTATCGACGGCCTGCAACTGCTGCAACAACTGCAGGAACAGGACCCGGAACTGCCCGTGCTGTTGATCACCGGCCACGGCGATGTGCCGCTGGCTGTGCAAGCCATGCGCGCCGGCGCCTATGACTTTCTCGAGAAACCCTTTGCCAGCGATGACCTGCTCGATAGCGTGCGCCGCGCCCTCGAAGTGCGCCGCCTGGTCCTGGATAACCGCAGCCTGCGCATGGCCCTGGCGGATCGCCATACCCTGTCGGCGCGCTTGGTCGGCCAATCCCCAGCCATGCAACGCCTGCGCGAGCAGATCGGCGCCCTGGCTGGAATCAACAGCGATGTGCTGATCCTCGGCGAAACCGGTGCCGGCAAGGAAGTGGTGGCGCGCGCCCTGCACGACCTGTCCAGCCGCCGCAACGGCCCGTTCGTGGCCATCAACGCCGGCGCCCTGGCCGAATCGGTGGTGGAAAGCGAGCTGTTCGGCCACGAGCAAGGGGCCTTTACCGGCGCGCAGAAACGCCGCATCGGCAAGTTCGAATTCGCCAATGGCGGCACCCTGTTTCTCGATGAAATCGAAAGCATGACCCTGGACGTCCAGGTCAAGCTGCTGCGCCTGCTGCAGGAGCGCGTGGTCGAACGTCTCGGTGGCAACCAGCTGATCCCGCTGGACATCCGGGTGATCGCGGCGACCAAGGAAGACCTGCGCCAGGCCGCCGATCAGGGCCGCTTCCGTGCTGACCTGTATTACCGCCTGAACGTCGCACCGCTGCGCATCCCGGCCCTGCGCGAGCGCGGTGAAGATGCGCTGCTGCTGTTCCAGCACTTTGCCGAAGCCGCCAGCAGCCGCCATGGCCTGGCCGAACGCAGCCTGCAACCCGGGCAACGAGCCGCCCTGCTGCGCCACCCCTGGCCAGGCAACGTGCGCGAGTTGCAGAACGCCGCCGAGCGCTTTGCCCTGGGCCTGGAACTGGACCTCGATCTACAGGCCCAAGCTGCGGCGCCACAGCCCGATGAGGACGGCAACAGCGGCGGCCTGAACGCCCAGGTAGAAGCCTTCGAGCGCAGCCTGATCAGCGCCGAGCTGAGCCGCTCGCACAGTTCGCTGCGCAGCCTGGCCGAAGCGCTGGGTGTGCCGCGCAAGACCCTGCACGACAAATTGCGCAAGCATGGCCTCAGCTTCGCCGACGCTGGCGGAAGCTCGCCAGACCACTCCGAGTGATTGGCGGAAACCCGCCAAAATCTTCTCCGGCCGCGGCTCTCGCAAGCCGCCAGCCTGCTTCCAAAACAGCGCCAGCCCCCGTCACAACTGCCCTCCAGCCTGACCAGCGGCAATCGGTCACAGGCTGGCATGGCGGTTGCTCTAGCCCCTTGCAGGCGACTCACACACGCACTGGTTGAGGCAATCGCTGCCCAGCGCCCGTCACTTTCTGACAGGCCGCCTAGACTTGAGCCTGATCGCCCGACATGCCGCGCTAAAGCGCATCACGCATTACAAAAACAAGAGGAAAGACTCCATGTTCAAACTGACTGCCAAGGCGCTGGCTTGCGCCCTGTCTCTGAGCATCGCCGGTATGGCCCAGGCCGCCGACCCGATCGTCATCAAGTTCTCCCATGTGGTTGCCGACCACACCCCGAAAGGCCAGGGCGCCGTGCTGTTCAAGAAGCTCGCCGAAGAGCGCCTGGGCGACAAGGTCAAGGTCGAGGTGTACCCGAACTCCTCGCTGTTTGGCGACGGCAAGGAAATGGAAGCGCTGCTGCTCGGCGACGTGCAACTGATCGCACCTTCGCTGGCCAAATTCGAGCATTACACCAAGCAGATCCAGATTTTCGACCTGCCGTTCCTGTTCAACGACATGGCCGCCGTCGACCGCTTCCAGCTGAGCCCGGAAGGTCAGGCACTGCTGAAATCCATGGAAGAGAAAAACATCACCGGCCTGGCCTACTGGCACAACGGCCTCAAGCAGCTGTCGGCCAACAAGGCACTGCGTGAGCCAAAAGACGCCCGTGGTCTGAAGTTCCGCGTACAGGCTTCCGCCGTGCTGGAAGAGCAGTTCAAGGCCGTGCGCGCCAACCCGCGCAAGATGAGCTTCGCCGAGGTGTACCAGGGCCTGCAGACTGGCGTGGTCAACGGTGCCGAGAACCCTTACTCGAACATCTACAGCCAGAAGATGCATGAAGTGCAGAAGTTCATCACCGAATCCAACCACGGTGTGCTGGACTACATGCTGATCACCAACACCAAGTTCTGGAACGGCCTGCCTGCCGACGTGCGCAGCGAGCTGGACAAGATCATCGTGGAAGTGACTGCCGAAGTGAACAAGCAGGCTGACGCCCTCAACGAAGGCGACAAGCAGCGCATCCTCGAAGCCAAGACCACCGAAATCATTACCCTGACCCCTGAGCAGCGTAACCAATGGCGCGATGCCATGAAGCCGGTGTGGAGCAAGTTCGAAGCAGAAATCGGCGCTGACCTGATCAAGGCAGCCGACGCGGCCAACCAGTAAGGCACAACGGGTCGGCTGACGGCCCGCACACCTGCACTGAACACCCGGGCTCGCAGCCCGGGTGTACCGCCCACCACTCTGGAGACTCTAATGATGAACGCCTTGCGGCGCGTCTGGGACCACTTCGAGGAAGCGTTCATTGCCTTCCTGCTGGCCACCATGACGCTGGTGACCTTCGTCTACGTGATCCTCAACAACCTCTACACACTGTTCTACAGCCTGGCGGATCGCTGGGAAGGCAGCAGTGAGTTGTTCTTCGCCATTGGCGACAGCATTCTCGGCATGGCCCAGTCGATGACCTGGAGCATTGCCCTGACCAAGGCCTTGTTCGCCTGGTTGATCTTCTTCGGCCTGGCCTATGGCGTACGCACCGCCGGGCATATTGGCGTCGACGCGCTGGTCAAACTGGCCAGCAAACCCGTGCAACGCATCATCGGCATCATTGCCTGCCTGGCCTGCCTGGGCTACGCGGGGCTGATTGCCGTGGCCAGCTTCGACTGGGTACACACCCTGTTCAATGCCGGTATCGGTGCAGAAGACCTCGGACACTTCGGCATCATGCAATGGCACATCACCCTGATTGTGCCGTTCGGCTATGCCATGGTGTTTATCCGCTTTGCCGAAATCCTCGTGCGCATCCTGCGCAACCAGCAGACCGGCTTGGGCCTGGCCGATGAAGCCGCTGACGCCCTGAAGATCAATGAGCACGAGGAGCAAAAACCATGACCATCCTGTTCCTCTTCTTCCTGCTGTTCCTGCTGATGTTTATCGGTGTGCCGATTGCCGCCTCCCTGGGCCTCGCCGGCTCCGTGACCATCATGCTGTTCAGCCCGGACTCGGTGCGTTCGCTGGCGATCAAGCTGTTCGAAACCAGTGAGCACTACACCCTGCTGGCGATCCCGTTCTTCCTGCTCTCCGGTGCATTCATGACCACCGGCGGCGTGGCTAAACGCCTGATCGATTTTGCCAATGCCTGCGTCGGCCATATCCGTGGTGGCCTGGCAATCTCCGCAGTCATGGCGTGCATGCTGTTCGCCGCGCTGTCCGGCTCGTCCCCTGCCACCGTCGCTGCAGTGGGTTCGATTGCCATCGCCGGCATGGTGCGCTCGGGTTATCCGCAGGCATTCGGCGCCGGTATCGTGTGTAACGCCGGCACCCTGGGCATCCTGATTCCACCGTCGATCGTCATGGTGGTGTACGCCGCTGCCACCGAGCAATCGGTGGGCAAGCTGTTTATGGCCGGTGTAGTGCCGGGTCTGCTGCTGGGTGTAGCGCTGATGGTGGCGATCTATATCGTTGCACGGAAGATGAACCTGCCAGCCATGCCCCGCGCCACGTTCCGTGAGTTCATCACGGCAGCACGCAAGGCCGTGTGGGGACTGCTGTTGATGGTGATCATCCTCGGCGGCATCTACACCGGCATGTTCACCCCGACCGAAGCTGCCGCAGTGGCCGCAGTCTATGCCGGCTTCGTCGCGCTGTTCGTGTACAAGGACCTGACCATCCGCGAGTGCCCCAAGGTGCTGCTGGACTCCGGCAAGCTGACCATCATGCTGATGTTCATCATCGCCAACGCCATGCTCTTCGCGCACGTACTGACCACTGAGCAAATCCCCCAGCAGATCACCGCCTGGGTGATCGAGATGGGCCTGCAGCCCTGGCAGTTCCTGCTGGTGGTGAACATCGTGCTGCTGGTGGCGGGCGCCTTTATGGAGCCGTCGGCGATCATCCTGATCCTCGCGCCGATCCTCTTCCCGATTGCCGTGCAACTGGGCATCGACCCGATCCACTTGGGCATCATCATGGTGGTGAACATGGAAATCGGCCTGATCACCCCGCCAGTGGGGCTGAACCTGTTCGTCACCTCGGCAGTGACCGGCATGCCGCTGACTGCGGTGGTCAAGGCGGCCTGGCCATGGCTGATGCTGCTGTTGAGCTTCCTGATGATCATCACCTACGTGCCAGCCGTTTCCATGGCACTGCCAAACTGGCTGGGCATGACCTGACAGCAACTCCGTGTGCACTTCCCTGCACACTTTCCAGCCCGGCCTTAGCGCCGGGCTTTTTTTGCCTGTTTTTTTGTGGAGGGGTCGCTACAGCAGCGCACCCAGCAACAGTGCAATGCACCGAATTAGTCAGAGGAGTCTGGGTTAAACCCGCGCCAGATCGGGCAGATCGCCGGACAAGCCCAGCGCCTGACGTACAAACAGCGCCTTGGCTTCCGGCAAGTCGTCCACCCAGTTGAGGCCGCTGTTACGTAGCCAGCGTACGGGCAGCGGATCGGCCTGGAACAGCCGCTCGAAGCCTTCCATCGCCGCCATCATCGCCAGGTTGTGCGGCATGCGCCGACGCTCGTAACGGCTGAGCACTTTCACATCGCTCAAACGCTCGCCGCGTTGTGCGGCGTGCAGCAGCACCTCGGCCAGTACGGCGACATCAAGGAAGCCCAGGTTGACGCCCTGCCCGGCCAGCGGATGGATGCTGTGTGCGGCATCGCCGATCAGCGCCAGGCCGTCTTCGATATAACGCTTGGCGTGGCGCTGACGCAGCGGAATGCACAGGCGCGGATCGGCCTGGAGGATGTCGCCCAGGCGATGCTCGAAAGCAAAGCCCAGCGCCCGGCGAAAGCCCGCATCATCCAGGGCCATCAAGCGTTCGGCTTCGGTGGGCGTCACCGACCAGACAATCGAGCACCAGTGCTCACCTTCGGGGCCAGCCAGCGGCAGGAAAGCCAGCGGGCCGTCATCGGTAAAGCGCTGCCAGGCGGTGGCCAGATGCGGCTTGCTGCAACGCACACTGGTAACGATGGCGTGGTGCAGATAATCCCATTCACGGGTGGCGCAACCGGCCAGACGCCGCACGGCGGAATTGGCGCCGTCGGCAGCGATAATCAGCGGCGCGCGCAGCTCACGGCCGTCGCTCAGGTTGAGCAACCAACCGTCACCGGAACGGCGCAGCTGCTCCAGGCGCGCACCTGGCAACAGGCCAATCGGGCTGTCGTGCAGACGCTCAAGCAGGGCGTCCTGCACCACGCGGTTCTCGACGATATGGCCGAGCGCTTCAGCATGCACGCTGGCCGCGCTGAAATGGATCTGCCCGGTGCCGGAGCCGTCCCACACCTGCATCTCGGCATAAGGGCAGGCGCGCCGCGCGGCGATACCGTCCCACACACCCAGACGCTCAAGAATGCGCTGGCTGGCCACCGACAACGCACTGACGCGCGGCTCAAACGCCGAACCGGCGTCGAAGGGTTTGACACTCAGCGGGCTGCCATCCAGCAGGATGATGTCCAGCCCCTGATCCTGTAGGGCCAGCGCCAGGGCGCTGCCCACCATGCCAGCACCTACGATGATCAGATCCGCTTGCATCACATATTCCTTGTTCAAGCTGCCTGCCGAGCGCGCGGCTTTAGCCGCACATAAAGAGTCTTGTGCACCCGTGCCACCAGCGTGCCGCTGCCATCGCGCACTTCCACATGCAGCTCGGGGTGGTACTTATCGCCATTGGCCGTGTGCTGACGGATGTCGTCGAGCAGGTGTTCATCAATGCTGAAATCGGCGTACACCGGGCCTTTGCCGGGGGCGATAAAGTCGATGCGCGCGGCCTTGTCCCAGACAATAAAATCGCTCCCGAGGTTTTCCATGATCATCAACATGAAAAACGGGTCAGTCATCGAATACAGGCTGCCGCCAAACTGGGTGCCGACATAGTTGCGGTTATACCAGCCCAGGCCCATCTTCACCTGCACCTGACGGAAGTCCGCGCTGATCTGCCGCACCCGCACGCCGGCCCCCAGGTAGGGCGGATACAGGTTCATCGCCCAGCGCAGCAGCCGCGCCTTGCGCGCCAGTTTTTTTGCCGACATGCATCAATGCTCCGAACGGGTGCCGAGGCCCATGGCCTGGCGGGCAAACCAGCGTTTAGCCGGGGGTAATAGATCGAGGCCGAGCAGGCCGAGGTTGCGCCCGGCCGCCAACAACGGCTGACCCGTGCTGAACAGGCGGGTGACCTGGTCGGAAAAGCCCACCGTCAGCTGTTGATCCAGCTGCTGACTGCTCAGGTAGCGCTGCAGGGTGGCCAGATCGCCCAAGGGTGCGTTGCTGGCCAGCAGGGTTTCGGCCAGCACCAGGGTGTCGCGCAGCGACAGGTTGTAGCCCTGCCCGGCAATCGGATGCAGGCTGTGCGCGGCGTTGCCTAGCACCACCAGATGTTGACGCACCTGCTCCTTGGCCGCGGTCAGCGCCAGTGGATAAAGGTGCCGCGCACCAACCTGGCGCAAACTGCCCAGGCGGTAACCGAACGCCTGCTGCAACTCGGCGAGAAACGCCGCATCGTCCAGCGTCGACAGGCGTTCGGCTTCCAGGCTGGCACGGGTCCAGACCAGCGCGCAGCGGTTATCCGCCAGCGGCAGCAGGGCCATCGGCCCTTCTTCGGTAAAGCGCTCGAAGGCCAGGCCGTTGTGCGCCTCTTGCGGGCTGACGTTGGCGATCAGCGCGCTCTGGCCATAAGGCGTGTTGCTGACGGCGATGCCCAGTTGCTCACGCAGCCCGGAGCGGCCACCTTCAGCGAGAATCGCCAGGCTGCATTCCAGTTCGCTACCGTCATCCAAAGTCAGCCGATAGCCATCGGCCAGGGCCTGCATGCGCGTGACCTGGGCCGGGCTGCGCCAGCTCACCACCTGTTGATCCAGCGCCTGCCACAAGCATTCGCCGAGCCAGGCGTTTTCCACCACGTACCCCAGCGCCGGCACGCCTTCTTCCTCGGCGCTCAGGCGCGCGGCAGCGAAACGGCCACGGTCGGAAACATGAATCTGCTTGATCGGCTCGGCACGCTGGCTGATCTGCTGCCACAGGCCGAGACGCTGATAGATCTGCTGCGAACCAAACGACAGCGCAGTCGAACGTGCGTCATAGCTGGGCTGATAACCGTTGCCCGGAGTGAAGGGTTCAATCAGGCAAATACGCCAGCCGCGCTGCTTGGCCTCGGCCTGCAGGGCCACGGCCAGGCTCGCGCCGACCAGGCCACCGCCGATAATCGCAATGTCGACGCGTGACATGCGCTAGGCCGCCACGCTGCGTGCGGCAGCCATCAGCGCTTCGATCTCGGCGACGGTTTTCGGCACGCCGCCAGTGAGAATTTCGCAGCCGGTCTTGGTCACCACCACGTCGTCTTCGATGCGCACGCCAATGCCGCGCCACTTCTTCGCTACGTCCTGGTTGTCCACAGCGATATAGATGCCCGGCTCGACGGTCATGGCCATGCCGACTTCCAGCTCGCGCCATTCGCCGCCGACCTTGTACTCGCCGACGTCGTGCACATCCATGCCCAGCCAGTGGCCGGCGCGATGCATATAGAAAGGTTTGTAGGCTTCAGTGGCAATCAGCTCATCGACATCGCCGCTGAGCAGCCCCAGCTCCACCAGCCCGGCAGTAATGACCTGCACAGTGGCCTCATGGGCCTGGTTCCAGTGTTTGCCTGGACCGATTTCCTTGAACGCGGCTTCCTGCGCCGCCAGCACCAGCTCGTAGATCGCCTTCTGCTCCGGCGAGAAGGTGCCACTGACCGGAAAGGTGCGGGTGATGTCACTGGCGTAGCAGTCGATTTCACAACCGGCGTCGATCAGCACCAGGTCACCGTCTTTCAGCGGCGCGTCATTCTCGCGGTAATGCAGGATGCAGGCGTTCTTACCGGCCGCGACGATGCTGCCATAGGCCGGCATCTTTGCCCCACCCTTGCGGAACTCGTAATCCAGCTCGGCTTCCAGGTGGTACTCGAACAGACCGGCACGGCTGGCCTGCATGGCGCGCACATGCGCGCGCGCGCTGATTTCCGCCGCCTCTTTCATCACCTTGACCTCAGCCGCTGACTTGTACAGGCGCAGGTCATGCAGCAGGTGCTCAAGGGTGATGAACTCGTTCGGCGGCGTCGCGCCCTGACGTGCCTTGGAGCGGATCACGTTGATCCACTCCATCAGCTGACGGTCGAACTCATGGTTGGTGCCCATGGAGGAATAGACCCGATCACGGCCTTCGATCAGCCCCGGCAGAATGTCGTCGATATCACCAATGGGGAATGCGTCATCCGCGCCGTACTGGCTGATCGCACCATCCTGACCAGCGCGCAGGCCATCCCACAGCTCACGCAACGGGTCACGCTCGCGGCAGAACAACACGTACTCGCCATGCTCGCGCCCGGGAATCAGCGCGATTACCGCCTCCGGCTCGGGAAAGCCGGAGAGGTACTGGAAGTCGCTGTCCTGGCGGTAGATGTGCTCGACATCGCGGTTGCGGATATACACCGGCGCCGCCGGCAGAATCGCGATGCTGTTGGGTTCCATCTGCGCCATCAGCGCCTTGCGCCGACGGGCGTATTCCGACTTGGGGATGCTGATCATGGGCAGATTAAGTCCAGTTGCGGTTACAGGAAGATCAATGCAGCGACGGCTTCGCCGCGGCAACCACTGGCTTGGCACACTCGCTGAACAGCAGCAACGGCGCCACACGCAGGTATTCCATCACTTCCATGTAGTCGTTCTCGCCATCGTCGGACTCATCCAGGGCGTTCTGCACCTGGGAAATCGCCGAGAGGTCCTGCAGCACTTCCATGGCTTCCGCGCTCAGGGCGCTGTCACGGGCAGTCAGGCCAAAGCCGCCGAGGAAGCCCTGGCACCATTGTCCCAGAGCCACAGCGCGCTCGCTAAGCGGCGCATCGTCGCTGGGCAGCAGCAACACCACGGTGACGTCATTGCTCGACAGCTCGTTCTTGACCATTTCCTGCAGGCCGATCAGCGCCTGGCGCACGGTGTCTTCAGGGGCAGCGCCAAGCAGCTCGGCGGCATCCACCAGCCAGGGGTCGATATCGAAGCCGGCACCAGCACAGCTACGGCCAAGCAGCAGGCCATGCAGTTCGGCAGGGGAAACGGGGTGGCCGTTGCTGGCGAGCAGGGCGGCAAAAGCGGAATACGGGGAGTTCGAGGTAGGCATAGATAACTAGGCGCAACGCTGCGCAATCACTAGAATGGAGGCCTTGTATCCTAGCACCGGCAAGCGCGCCAAGACTATGCAAGGTGCTAGACGGAGCGCGCATGACTTGCACGACGGGTGAAACTCATCAACCTCTGGCAGCGCAATCTGCCTCACACTGACCAGGCTGCCGCACAACAGCGTCGTGCACTGCCCGGCACTGTCGAAGACGACTGAAAAACGCTATTTTCCGCTTGTCCGTCCCGCTCATATACCCACGAGTAGAGAACCCATGGAAGACGCCGATCTGCATGCCCTCACGACCAAGCTGGATCTGCTTATCCAGCGCGTCGAGCAGCTCAAAGCGCAAAACCGACAGCTTCTGACGAGCGAAAAGGCCTGGCGCGAAGAACGCGCGCACTTAATTGAAAAGAACGAAATGGCCCGGCATAAGGTCGAATCCATGATTTCGCGCCTCAAAGCCCTGGAGCAGGATTAATGACCCAGTCGAATACCTTGACCGTCCAGATTCTGGACAAAGAATATTGCATCGCCTGCCCGAACGATGAACGCAGCAATCTAGAAAGCGCCGCACGTTACCTGGACGGCAAGATGCGCGAGATTCGCTCAAGCGGAAAAGTCATCGGTGCCGACCGCGTTGCCGTGATGGCTGCCCTGAACATCACCCACGACCTGCTACACAAACAGCAACACCTTGATCAGCAGGCCGGCGCCAACCGCGAACAGGTACGCAGCCTGCTCAACCGGGTCGACAGCGCTCTGGCACGGGATGCTGATGAGCAAGGCAGCTGATTACGCACAGACGCTTTCGGGTATACTGGCCACCGCTCCCTGGAGTGTGCGCCAGTTGGTGATGTCCCTGAGCCGATACGCACAAACCCGGGGGTTGCATGTTGAGGCCGGTGTGCATGTCCGCCTGACGGAAAGCCTTAACGCCTCCTGCAACCTCCACCTTGAACTTTCGGGTTCAAGGGCTAAACCGACAGCGGCACGTCGGGGAGTCATCCTTTCCAGCCTGTTGCCCAACCGTGGCAACAGCGCCTGCTCAAACCCATGACCGATACCTCTGCACTGAGTCGCGCGCAACTGCGTCGGCACTTGCGCGCGCAGCGTCGTGCGCTTGGTCGACAGGCCCAGCGTCAGGCCTCGCGCGGGCTGTACCGGCAACTCGCCCAGCACCCGTTGTTTCGCCGCGCGACGCAGATTGCCCTGTACCTGCCCAATGATGACGAGATCGACCCGCGCCCACTGCTGCGTGCAGCGCAACAGCGCGGCAAGGCAACCTACCTGCCGGTACTCAGCCCCTGGCCACGCAGCAAGATGGTGTTTCAGCGTATTCGCCCTGGTGAACGCTTGCAAAAGAACCGCTTCGGCATTGACGAGCCACGGCGCAACCGCAAGCAGCAGCGCAAGACTTGGACTCTGGATCTGGTATTACTGCCGCTGGTCGGTTTTGACCGTCACGGCGCGCGCCTGGGTATGGGCGGAGGGTTTTATGACCGCAGCCTGGCTTACCGCGCACTGCGTAAAAATTGGCACAAACCGACGTTATTGGGCCTGGCACATGAATGTCAGCAGGTCGAACGCCTGAGCATGGCCAGTTGGGATGTGCCCCTGCAAGGCACCGTGACGGACAAGGCGTGGTATTGACGGGTTGCAGCGGTACCGCGCTCCCTGCGGTACATAACCGGTTTAGCCTGCCGCTTTGAGCTGCACCACCGGCGCAGGCTGGCGCTCCCACAGGCTCTGGGTGTAACCCGTGGTTACTACGCCGAGGCTGAACAGAATCACCAACACCCACAACACATCTGGTTTACGTTTCATTCAATGCCTCCCCCTTCAAGGCATGGCGCGCGGTGTTCCCGCAGCAATTATTGTTATAGGGCCCGCAACGGCGGCCATCCGCACAGCCACTCGGGCGACAACCCAACCTGGCAAACACCGTGCATTACGCCCCGCCCGTTACTGGACTGACCCACAGGAGCAAAGTTCATGCCTTATTGGCTAATGAAGTCAGAACCCGACGAATTATCCATCCACGACCTGCAGCGGCTGGAGCAAGCGCGCTGGGATGGCGTACGCAATTACCAGGCGCGCAACTTCGTGCGCAGCATGCAGCCGGGTGATCTGTTCTTTTTCTACCATTCCAGCTGCCCGGAACCGGGCATTGCCGGGATCGCCCGCATCGTCTCGGCGCACTACCCCGACCCAACAGCCCTGGAGCCTGACAGCCATTACTTCGACGCCAAGGCCAGCGCCGCCAAGAATCCCTGGAGCGCTATCGATGTGGCTTTTCTCGAGGCCTTCAAACGAGTTATCCCGCTGGCTCAGCTGAAAGCCCAGAGCGCCCTACTGGAACTGCCGCTGGTGCAGAAAGGCAGTCGCCTTTCGGTGATGCCGGTTGGGGCTGAGGAATGGGCTGCCGTTCTTGCGTTGCGCTGAAACAGCGCAACGCAGACTCACTGAATAATCAGATTGTTGAACAGTAAATCTTCCACCAGCGGTTTGCCTTCTTCCTGGGTGAGGATTTCCTGCACCTGTTTAAGGGCCTCGGCGCGCAGCGTTTCGCGGGCACCAGGTGCAGCCATGGCCGGCTCGGTCTGCTGCGAGAACAGCATGACCAGCTGATTACGGATCAGCGGTTCATGGTGCTTGACCTTGGCTTCTACGTCCGCGCCGGTGACCCGCAGAGACAGATCCGCCTTGTAGAACTTGAGTTTGGGGCCCTCACCGAAGTTACCCACCAGCGCCGGCACCAGGGTGACGTAGGACACCACGGGGGCCGCCGCCCCTTCCTTGGCTTCTTTGTCTTCCGATGCCTGCACCGTCAAGGGCAGGGACAGGGCCAACAGCAATGCGATCCAGGCTTTCACAGGCGGTATCCTCAAGAGTTCAGTCCCTAGCATAGCCACACTCAGGCAGCGGCCCAAGCCCCAGGCTTATGCATGGCTATCAGGCACAGCCATGCTCGTTGACCGTAGCGCCCTCGCACCTACACTGCATGGCCATCAACCGCAGAGGAAAAGCCCGATGAAAGCCGTGCTGTGCAAAGCCTTCGGCCCCGCCGAAACCCTGGTACTGGAAGAAATCGCCAGCCCCGAAGCGAAGAAGAACGAAGTGCTGCTCGAAGTCCATGCGGCCGGGGTCAACTTCCCCGACACCCTGATTATCGAAGGCAAGTACCAGTTCAAACCGCCCTTCCCGTTCTCGCCGGGTGGCGAAGCCGCGGGTGTGGTCACAGCCGTCGGTGAAAAAGTCAGCCACCTGAAAGTCGGCGACCGGGTGATGGCCCTGACCGGCTGGGGCAGCTTTGCCGAAGAAGTGGCAGTGCCTGGCTACAACGTTATGCCAATCCCGGCGAGCATGGACTTTGCCAGCGCCGCCGCCTTCGGCATGACCTACGGCACCTCGATGCATGCCCTCAAGCAGCGTGCCAACCTGCAACCGGGGGAAACCCTGCTGGTGCTCGGCGCATCCGGTGGTGTCGGCCTGGCGGCTGTGGAAATCGGCAAAGCCATGGGCGCCAAGGTGATCGCCGCAGCCAGCAGCGCGGAGAAACTCGAAGTAGCCAAGGCCGCAGGCGCTGACGAACTGATCAACTACAGCGAAAGCAGCCTGAAGGACGAAGTGAAGCGCCTGACCGGCGGCCAGGGCGCCGACGTGATCTATGACCCGGTGGGTGGCGACCTGTTCGACGCGGCCATCCGCTCCATCGCCTGGAATGGCCGTCTGCTGGTGGTGGGCTTTGCCAGCGGACGCATCCCCGAACTACCGGTCAACCTGACCCTGCTCAAGGGCGCGGCCGTGGTCGGCGTATTCTGGGGCGCGTTCGCCCAGCGCCAACCGCAGGACAACGCCGCCAACTTCCAGCAGTTGTTTGCCTGGCACGCCGCAGGCAAGCTCAAGCCGCTGGTGTCGCAGACCTTCCCGCTGACCCAGGCAGGTGAGGCGATCAACACCCTCGGCCAGCGCAAGGCCGTGGGCAAGGTCGTGGTACAGGTGCGTTAAACACCCAGCACCGGCAACCGGGCACACAGCGGCCCGGTTTGCAGAACCTGCCGGTCATCTTGTGCGCCAGCGCATGCTTGGCGCACAAAAACTGATATGGCCTAGACCAGCACTGCGATAGCGCGACCCAGCGCACAGCCACATTTCTCTCGCTGCCTAGAATCCGCCGCTTTTTTAGCGGATCACCGGCATGACTTTCTCGCGCATTGCACAACACAGCAAACCCGGATTATTCGCCCTGGCGATCAGCCTCAGTCTGAGCAGCGGAGTCTGGGCCACACCGCTGCCTCCTGCGGAGTTGCCGGCCGAAATCCAGCGCGAGTTCATCCGCATCTATGAACTGCCGAACGCGGTACTGCCTTCGCAATTAGTACCGATGCTGGAGATCTTCCCGGAATACCGCGAACAACTGATGCGTTATCTCGCCGAGGAAGCCAGCGCCGAACGCCAATCACTGCTGGCCGATCTGGCCAATGCCAGCCAGGAAGAGCGCATCAGCTGGTTTGCCAAACGCAGCAACCAACTGCTGATCGCCGGTACCGTACTGGCCGGTGCCATCGCCGCCAACCAGTCTTCTGGCGGCTCCAGCAGCACCCCGGGCAACAGCGCGCAACCGGCAAATCCACCCGCGCCAGCACCTGCACCACAACCACCAGCCCCAGCACCACCAGCTCCAGCCCCTGTGCCACCTGCACCTGAGCCACAACCGCCTGCGCCGGAGCCCGCGCCTCCTGCTCCCGAGCCCGCACCGCCCGTACCACCCGCGCCAGAACCAGTACCTCCAGTACCGGAGCCTCAGCCGCCCGCGCCAGAGCCCGAACCAGCACCACCGGTTCCGCCTGCACCAGAGCCGCAGCCTGGTCCGGCGCCACAACCTGTTGATCCTGCCCAGTTTCGAACTGCCGAGTTCAACGCCAGTTGGGGCCTGAGCACCATCAGGGCTGAACACGCTTATGCGCGAGGCGCCACAGGCGCCGGCGTGACCGTGGCCGTGGTCGATACCGGGGTCGATATCGACCACCCGGACCTGCGCAGCAACATTGCCCCCGGCGGTGATCTGGTGCGTACAGGCGGCCCGCGCATGACCGATGGCGATAGCCACGGCACCCATGTCGCCGGCACCATCGCCGCAGCCCGCAACGGCCAGGGCATGCATGGCGTGGCCCCGGATGCACGGATTCTGCCGATCAAGTATCTGCATGACGGCGTGCAGGGCAGCGAAACCTTGGACACCCGTGACGCCCTTCGCCGGCAGATTGAACTGGGCGCGCGCATATCCAATAACAGCTGGGGGCAACGGGTGAATGTCGCCGAGGGCGGCTATCGCTCACGTACGCTGGCCGATCTCGATGCCAATGAGCGTAACTACTACCGCAACTCGGTAGCCACCCTGTACCGCGAAGCGCAACAGGCCGGCATCGTCTTCGTCTTTGCAGCCGGCAACAACACTACGGGCGATACCCGCATCGCCGGCGACAGCAGCCTGTACGCCGCCTTGCCAGTCATCGCCCCAGAGCTGCAGGGGCAGTGGCTGGCGGTGGTGAATATCCGCGAGGATGGGCGGATTTCCGATGGCTCGCACCGTTGTGGCGATGCCCAGGCCTGGTGCCTGGCCGCGCCCGGTAGTTGGGTGTACTCCAGCGTGCCCGGCGATGGTTACGGCTACAAGAGTGGCACCTCCATGGCCGCCCCACATGTATCCGGCGCGCTGGCATTGCTGATGGACCTGTTCCCGACCCTCAGCGCCGCACAGATCACCGAGCGCACCCTGGTCTCGGCCAACAAGAGCGGAGTCTATGCCGACACGGCGACCTACGGACAAGGCCTGCTTGACCTGCAAGCAGCCAGCAACCCGATTGGCGGACTGTTGATCGAGGCCAGTAGCGGCGAAGTCATGACCCTCGACCAGGCCCGCCTGCGCGAAAGCCCGGCCCTGGGCAATGCACTCAGGGCGTCACTGGGCAAGGTCGACCTGGTGCTCAAGGACAGCCTGGACGCACCGTTCATGGTCAACGCCAGCATTCTGCAACAGGAGCCACAACAGGCCCGCAGCCGCATAGATACCGGCAGCTACCTGCAACGCCTGGAACAGGAACACAGCAGCCAACAGATCGATGCCGGCAATGGGCTACAACTGCGCTACAGCGCTACACACCAGAACAGCGGTCTGGGCGCACTGGGCAATGTGCAAGTCTGGCAGAACCTGGGACAGGGAAGCGCCATCAGCGCCAGCCTGAATACCGACACATCCTGGAGCCAGGGCCTGCTGCGCATGCAGCCCAACCTGCACAACAGCAGCATGACCCGCGCCTTCAACAACCCCTATCTGAGCCTGGACAGCCTGGCCAGCGGTGCCGGCCTGCATTGGCAACTCGACGACAACTGGCACAGCGCCTTACAGGTACAAACCAGTAAAGCCAGTGAGCGCTTCAGCGACCGCGCCAGCGGCGAGCAGCAACACAGCCTGCAGACAGAATGGACTTACCGCGCTGACAACGGCCTACAGGCCAGCCTGCAACTGGGCCTGCTGAATGAGCAACAGCGCCTGCTGGGCAGCCAGGGCGGCGCCTGGATTGGCCAGGGGCAAACCCGCACCTGGTTCGGCGGGCTCAACCTGAACCTGCCACTGAACGAACAGTGGCAACTGTTCGCGCGTTACAACAGTGGTTTAAGCCGGCTGGATGGCGCTAGCTGGATCGAGTCCGGGCGACTGCGCAGCGACAGTTTCACCCTTGGTGTACTCGGCGAGAGCAATCCACAGCTGCAGTACGGCGCACTGGTCTACCAACCACTGCGCCTGCGCGACGGGCAGACCACGCTACAGATGCCCACGCGCCTGAACACCGACAACAGCGTCAGCTGGAACAAAGTGGACATGGACCTCAAAGCTGGCGGGCGACACATGGAGTACGAGCTGTTTATGCGCTATGAACTGCCGGCCTGGCAGCTCAGCTTCAAGGGCAGCCTGCTGCATATCGCCGACTACCAGAACCAGCCTGGCAATAACGACAATCTGCTGCTGATCAATGCGGGTTGGCGTTACTGACAGTCACCCCCGGCCAGCATGCCGGTCGGGGTTTAACTGCGCGGCGCGTAGGCGAAGACGTCGGCGCGCATCTGGTGGGCGTCCATCCCGGCGTCCACCAGCGCATCCAGGGTGGCATAGACCATTGCCGGTGAACCGCTGGCATACACGTGCAAGGCCTTGAGGTCGGGGAAATCTTCGCGCACGGCTTCATGCAACAGACCGCAACGGCCCGGCCAACCACACTGATCACTGACCACCTGATGCAGAAACAGGTTGGGTACCTGCTGCCACTGCGCCCAATGCTCCAGCTCGTAGAAGTCCTCAGGGCGACGTGCGCCCCAGTACAGGTGCACCGGATGGGCAAAACCCGCAGCACGGCAATGTTCGATCAGGCTGTGCATCTGCGCCATGCCGGTGCCGGCGGCGATCAACACCAGCGGCCCATCCGGCAACTCGGCCAGGTGGGTATCACCAAACGGCAGCTTTACCCGCACCAAGCCGCTGCGGCGCAGCTGGGCAATCAGCGCCACCGTGGCCTCATCACGGGCCAGCACATGCAGCTCCAGCTCACGCCCACGATGCGGCGCCGAGGCCAGAGAGAAGGCCGCGTAATCGTCGCCATCACGCTGCAACAGCAGGTATTGCCCGGCGTGGTAACGCGGCGCTTTGCCAGCCGGCGCTTGCAGGCGTAAACGGAACACATCGCCGCCCTGCTCGTCACAGCTGACCACCTGGCAGGTCAGTTCACGCACCGGCAATTCGCCCGGCGCCAGCACGCCGTCCCAGTGCAGCACACAGTCCTGCAGTGGCTCGGCCAGGCAGGTGAACAGCTCACCCTGGCTCAGCCCGACCCCGCCCTGCTGCACGCGGCCCTCAACCAGCAGCGCCGCACAGATATGGCAGTTGCCATTGCGACAACTCTGCGGGCAGTCGTAGCCCAGGCGCCGCGCCGCATCGAGAATGCGCTCGCGCGGCTGCACTTCAAGTACTGCACCCGAAGGGTTCAGGGTGACCTTCATCAATCGATCCCCAGCTCAGACCACAGCGCATCGACGCGCTGCTTGACCGCTTCATCCTGAACGATAGCCCGGCCCCACTCGCGGGTGGTCTCACCCGGCCATTTGTGGGTGGCATCAAGGCCCATCTTCGAGCCGAGGCCGGAGATCGGCGAGGCGAAGTCGAGGTAGTCGATCGGTGTGTTGTCGATCATCACCGTGTCGCGCTTGGGGTCCATGCGCGTGGTAATCGCCCAGATCACGTCATTCCAGTCCCGTGCGTTGATATCGTCGTCGGTGACGATAACGAACTTGGTGTACATGAACTGTCGTAGGAACGACCACACACCGAGCATTACGCGCTTGGCGTGGCCCGGGTACTGCTTCTTCATGGTCACCACCGCCATGCGGTAGGAACAGCCTTCCGGCGGCAGGTAGAAATCGGTGATCTCGGGGAACTGCTTCTGCAGGATCGGCACGAACACTTCGTTCAGCGCCACGCCGAGAATCGCCGGCTCATCTGGCGGGCGGCCGGTGTAGGTACTGTGATAGATCGGGTCGCGGCGCCGGGTGATGCGCTCGACGGTGAACACCGGGAAAGTGTCGACCTCGTTGTAGTAACCGGTGTGATCACCATAGGGGCCTTCCGGTGCGGTCTCGCCCGGATGGATCACGCCTTCGAGCACAATCTCGGCACTGGCTGGCACCTGTAGATCGCTGCCACGCGCCTTGATCAGCTCGGTGCGATGACCACGCAGCAGGCCGGCGAAGGCATATTCAGAGAGCGTATCCGGCACCGGCGTCACGGCGCCGAGAATGGTCGCCGGGTCGGCACCCAGGGCGACGCACACAGGGTAAGGTTTGTCCGGATGCTTCTGGCACCACTCGCGGTAATCCAGCGCGCCACCACGGTGGCTGAGCCAGCGCATGATCACCTTGTTGCGGCCGATCACCTGCTGGCGGTAGATGCCGAGGTTCTGCCGTTCCTTGTTCGGGCCCTTGGTGATGGTCAGGCCCCAGGTGATCAAAGGCGCCACGTCGCCCGGCCAGCAGTGCTGGATCGGCAACTTGCCGAGGTCGACATCATCGCCTTCCTCGATCACTTCATGGCAAGGCGCATCTTTGACCACCTTGGGCGCCATGGAAATGACCTTTTTGAAGATCGGCAGCTTGCTCCAGGCATCCTTGAGCCCTTTTGGCGGCTCCGGCTCCTTGAGAAAGGCCAGCAGCTTGCCGATCTCGCGCAACTCGGACACTTCTTCGGCGCCCATGCCCAGCGCCACGCGTTTGGGCGTGCCGAACAGGTTGCCGAGCACCGGCACGTCGAAGCCCGTGGGCTTTTCGAACAGCAGCGCCGGGCCGCCCTTGCGCAGGGTGCGGTCGCAGATTTCGGTCATGTCCAGAACCGGCGATACCGGGGTCTGGATGCGCTTGAGTTCGCCACGCTTTTCCAGTTCACGGATAAAGTCGCGCAGGTCGCGATACTGCATGCTGAAGCCTCGTGTCGGACAGGCAAGAGTCGGCCGCAAAGTTTAGCGCCGAAGTCGGGCTTTCAGAAGGGAAAGCCAATACCCAGGAACACAAAAGCCGGGCTTACCCGGCTTTTGTAGATGCGTATGTTTAGGATCGTCGCGGGGAAGGTCAGGCAGATGCCTCGTTAACGCAGCATCACGCGCGCAGCCCGCAGTAAATCCTCTTACTTACGCTTCATCGACTGGAAGAACTCGTCGTTGGTCTTGGTCGCTTTCAGCTTGTCGGTGAGGAACTCGATGGCGGCAATCTCGTCCATCGGGTGCAGCAGCTTGCGCAGAATCCACATGCGCTGCAGTTCGTCATCGGCGGTCAGCAGCTCTTCACGACGAGTACCGGCGCGGTTAATGTTGATCGCAGGGAACACACGCTTCTCGGCGATGCGACGGTCCAGCGGCAGCTCCATGTTGCCGGTGCCTTTGAACTCTTCGTAGATCACTTCATCCATCTTCGAGCCGGTTTCCACCAGCGCGGTGGCGATGATGGTCAGCGAGCCGCCTTCTTCGATGTTCCGCGCAGCGCCGAAGAAGCGCTTCGGCTTCTCCAGGGCGTGAGCATCAACACCACCGGTGAGCACCTTGCCGGAGCTTGGGATCACGGTGTTGTAGGCGCGCGCCAGACGGGTGATGGAGTCGAGCAGGATGACCACGTCCTTCTTGTGCTCAACCAGGCGCTTGGCCTTCTCGATGACCATTTCAGCAACCTGCACGTGGCGGGTCGGCGGCTCGTCGAAGGTCGAGGCGACCACTTCGCCGCGCACGGTGCGCTGCATTTCGGTCACTTCTTCCGGGCGCTCGTCGATCAGCAGAACGATCAGGTGGCACTCGGGGTTGTTGCGCGCAATGTTCGCCGCGATGTTCTGCAGCATGATGGTCTTACCGGCTTTCGGCGGGGCGACGATCAGGCCGCGCTGGCCCTTGCCAATCGGTGCGCAGAGGTCGATCACCCGGCCGGTGATGTCCTCGGTGGAGCCGTTACCGGCCTCCATCACCAGACGCTTGTTGGGGAACAGCGGCGTCAGGTTTTCAAACAGAATCTTGTTCTTGGCGTTTTCCGGACGATCAAAGTTGATCGTGTCGACCTTGAGCAGGGCGAAGTAACGCTCGCCTTCTTTCGGTGGGCGGATTTTGCCAACGATGGTGTCGCCGGTACGCAGGTTGAAGCGGCGGATCTGGCTCGGCGAGACGTAGATGTCATCGGGGCCAGCGAGGTACGAGGCATCCGCAGAGCGGAGAAAGCCGAAACCGTCCTGGAGAATCTCCAGCACGCCATCACCGGAGATTTCCTCACCGCTTTTAGCGTGTTTTTTCAACAGCGAGAAAATCACGTCCTGCTTGCGCGAACGGGCCATGTTTTCCAGGCCCAGCTGTTCGGCGAGTTCCAGCAGTTCGGTGATCGGCTTTTGCTTGAGTTCGGTCAGATTCATAGGAATGACGTAATCATGAGGGAGGGAAATAAGCTAATAAGCTTGGGAGGCCGTGCCACTGAGCGGCGATTTGATCGCCCGTGTGTATCGAGGGTATTCGCGGAGGAATCCGTCGGCGACGGCTTGCAGGGGGCTGCATAGAAAATGCAGCGAGGCCGAATGTAACACCGGCTTTATTCATACGTCTAGCGCCCGGGCAGAAAAAAGCCCCGCACTTGGCAGGGCTTTTAGCACAGGATACGACTTAGATATTACTGTCGAGAAACGCCGCCAGCTGCGACTTGGACAGTGCGCCGACCTTGGTTGCTTCGACGTTGCCGTTCTTGAACAGCATCAGGGTCGGGATACCACGCACACCGAACTTCGGCGGGGTGTCCTGGTTTTCGTCGATGTTCAGCTTGCAGACTTTCAGTTTGCCCTGATAGGTCTGAGCGATCTCATCGAGCACCGGGGCGATCATCTTGCATGGGCCGCACCACTCAGCCCAGTAGTCGACCAGCACCGGTCCTTCGGCCTGCAGAACATCCTGGTCGAAGCTGGCATCGCTGACGTTGGTGATGAATTCACTCATGGAAAGTCTCCGGGTTCGCAAGCTTAAAGATGGCCGACATCATAGCCCGGCTTTTCCCACACAGGAAGGCGGTGGCAATTGAGCTTCTCTATGGCGTGTCTGCAAAACAGCCGTGCCTGCAGCGCTGTCACAATTTATTCAGACAGTCGGCAAACCCTGCGTTGCTGCCGTCTAGGCCCAGCAATCGCGCGCTGGCAACAGACCTGCGACATCAGTATGCGTTGGCGGGGCCAGGCTATCGTGGCACGATGACGCGGTTCCGCATTGAGATGGTCCTGCCATGCCGTATACCCCTGCCGAGTCTTTTCCTTTGATTGCAGCTATCGACCTGGGCTCCAACAGCTTCCATATGGTGCTGGCCAAAGCCGACCATGGCGAGATCCGCATCCTCGAACGCCTCGGCGACAAGGTGCAACTGGCAGCCGGTATCGATGAACAGCGCCTGCTCAGTGAAGAGGCCATGCAGCGTGGTCTTGACTGCCTGCGCCGCTTCGCCCAGTTGACCGCCAGCCTGCCGGAAGGCGCAGTGCGCGTGGTGGGCACCAACGCCCTGCGCGAAGCGCGTAACCGCAGCGAATTTATCCGCCGCGCCGAAGAGATTCTCGGTCATCCGGTTGAAGTCATCTCCGGCCGCGAAGAAGCGCGGCTGATCTACCTCGGCGTATCACACAGCATCGCCGACACCCCCGGCAAACGCCTGGTCGCCGACATCGGCGGCGGCAGTACCGAGTTCATCATCGGCCAGCGTTTCGAGCCGCTGCTGCGCGAAAGCCTGCAGATGGGCTGCGTCAGTTTCACCCAGCGCTTTTTCAAGGACGGCAAGATTACCCCGGCACGTTACGCCCAGGCCTACACGGCGGCGCGGTTGGAGATCATGGGCATTGAGCACGCCCTGCGCCGCCTGGGTTGGGAAGATGCAGTGGGCGCATCCGGCACCATCAAGGCCATCGGCCTGGCCATTCAAGCCGCCGGCCTAGGTACAGGCGAGGTCAACAGCCAGGGCCTGGCCTGGCTCAAGCGCAAGATGTTCAAGATCGGCGAGGCGGAAAAACTCGAACTCGACGGCATCAAGCCTGATCGCCGGGGCATTTTCCCTGCTGGCCTGGCGATTCTTGAAGCCATCTTCGATGCCTGCGATATCCAGCGCATGAGCCATTCCGAAGGCGCGCTGCGTGAAGGCGTGCTGTACGACCTGCTCGGTCGTCATCAGCATGAAGACGTGCGTGAACGCACCCTGAGCTCGCTGATGGAGCGTTACCACGTCGACCTGGAGCAAGCCGCGCGAGTCGAAAGCAAGGCGCTCTCGGCGCTGGAGAAGGTGGCCAAAGACTGGCAGCTGGAAGACGACTGGCACCGCGAGCTGCTCAGCTGGGCGGCCAAGGTGCATGAAGTGGGTCTGGACATCGCCCACTACCAGTACCACAAGCACGGCGCTTACCTGGTCGAGCACTCGGACCTGTCCGGCTTCTCGCGCCAGGATCAGCAGATGCTCGCGCTGCTGGTGCGCGGTCACCGGCGCAATATCCCCAAGGACAAATTTGCCGAGTTCGGCGCCGAAGGCACCAAGCTGATCCGCCTGTGCGTGCTGCTGCGTTTTGCCATCCTGTTTCACCACATCCGTGGCACCCAGGAAATGCCCAACGTGCAGCTCAAGGCCGCCGAGCAGCGTCTGGAGATTCAGTTTCCCGAAGGCTGGCTGGAGAACAACCCGCTGACCCAGGCCGATTTCACCCAGGAAGCCGAGTGGCTCAAGCGTATCGCGATCGAACTGGTCGTAAGCTAACCCTTCCCACCTAACGCACCCTCCCCCGTACGTGGGAGAGGGTTATCCGCAGCCTTGCTTAGCGGGCGGTGATCAACGGTGCCGTCAGCTTCTCCAGCAAACCGGCCTGCGCACTGCGCGGGTTCTGGTTACCGCTCGGGCTGGTACGCAGGTAGCGGCCGTCCGGCTGCAACACCCAGGCCTGCGTGTTGTCGGTCAGATAGCTTTCCAGCTCCTTTTTCACCCGCAGAATCAGCTTCTTGCCTTCCACCGGGAAGCAGGTCTCGACGCGCTTGTCGAGGTTGCGCTCCATCCAGTCGGCACTGGACAGGTAGATCAGCTCGTCGCCGCCATTGAGGAAGTAATAAACCCGCGTGTGCTCGAGGAAGCGGCCGATGATCGAGCGCACCTGAATATTGTGCGAGACCCCGGCGATGCCCGGGCGCAGACAGCACATGCCGCGCACCACCAGATCGATCTTCACCCCGGTCTGGCTGGCCTTGTACAACGCGCGAATGATCTTCGGGTCGGTCAACGAGTTGAACTTGGCGATGATCTGCGCCGGTTTGCCCTCGGCCGCCGCCGCGGTTTCCTTGGCGATCAGGTCGAGCAGAGTTTTCTTCAGGGTGAACGGCGCATGCAGCAGCTTCTTCATGCGCAGGGTCTTGCCCATGCCGATCAGCTGGCTGAACAGCTTGGATACGTCCTCACCGAGCGCGACGTCGGCGGTCAGCAGGCTGTAGTCGGTGTACAAGCGTGCGTTACCGGCATGGTAGTTACCGGTACCGAGGTGCGCATAACGGCGAATTTCGCCGTTTTCGCGACGCAGGATCAGCATCATTTTCGAGTGCGTCTTGAAGCCGACCACACCGTAGATCACCACCGCGCCGGCAGCCTGCAAGCGGCTGGCCAGGGCCAGGTTGGACTCCTCGTCGAAGCGCGCACGCAGCTCAATTACCGCTGTCACTTCCTTGCCGTTTCGCGCGGCTTCCACCAATGCGTCGACGATTTCCGAGTTGGCCCCGGAGCGGTACAGGGTCTGCTTGATGGCCAGTACATGCGGGTCTTTCGCAGCCTGGCGCAACAGATCAACCACCGGAGTAAACGACTCGAAGGGGTGCAGCAGCAGGATGTCCTGCTTACTCACCACGCTGAAGATGTTCTCGGCATTCTGCAGCGGTTTGGGGATCACTGGAGTAAACGGCGTGTACTGCAACTCCGGATGACTTTCCAGACCGGTAATGCTGAACAGCCGGGTCAAGTTGACCGGCCCATTGACCCGATACAGCTCGCTTTCGCTCAGGTTGAACTGCTTGAGCAGGTAATCGAGCAGCGGCCGTGGGCAGGTGTCGACCACTTCCAGGCGCACTGCATCGCCATAACGGCGACTGAACAGCTCACCACGCAGGGCACGCGCCAGGTCTTCGACGTCCTCGGTGTCTACCGAGAGGTCGGCGTTCCGGGTCAAGCGAAACTGGTAGCAGCCCTTGACCTTCATACCCTGGAACAGGTCATCGGCGTGAGCGTGAATCATCGAGGAGAGGAACACGAAGTTGTCGCCAGGGCCGCCGACATCCTCCGGCACCTTGATGATCCGTGGCAGCAGACGCGGGGCCGGGATAATCGCCAGACCGGAATCGCGGCCGAAGGCGTCGACACCTTCCAGTTCGACGATAAAGTTCAGGCTCTTGTTCACCAGCAACGGGAACGGGTGCGTCGGGTCGAGGCCGATCGGGGTGATGATCGGCGCAATCTCGTCGCGGAAATAGCGGCGTACCCAGGCCTTGAGCTTGGCGGTCCAGTAACGGCGACGGATGAAGTTGACATTGTGCTTGGCCAGCGCCGGGAACAGCGTGTCATTGAGGATCGCGTACTGGCGTTCGACCTGCTCGTGCACCAGCTCGCTGATCCGCGCCAGCGCCTGATGCGGTTGCAGACCATCGGCGCCGGCTTGTTCACGGGCGAAGTTGATCTGTTTCTTCAGGCCGGCGACGCGGATCTCGAAGAACTCGTCGAGGTTGCTGGAGAAGATCAGCAGGAACTTCAGCCGCTCCAGCAGCGGATAGGACTCATCCAGCGCCTGCTCCAGCACGCGGATATTGAATTGCAGCTGCGACAGCTCGCGGTGGATATACAGACTGCTGTCATCCAGGTTATGGATCACCACAGGCGCAGGTACGACCGGCGCTGGAGCCTCGGTGACAGGGGTTTCCACGGCTACAACCTCATCGACGACCGGCTGGGCGTCTTGCAATTCAGGGGTACTGAGTCCTTCGGTGTTCATCTGGAGTTCCTGTGGGGCCTACTGCCCCTGCTTCAGCAGTTCTGCCGCGCGCACGGCGAAATACGTCAGGATGCCATCGGCACCCGCACGTTTGAAGGCAGTCAGTGATTCGAGAATCACCGCCTCGCCCAACCAACCATTCTGGATCGCCGCCATATGCATGGCGTACTCACCACTGACCTGATAGACAAAGGTCGGCACCTTGAATTCAGTTTTGACCCGCCAGAGGATGTCCAGATAGGGCATGCCTGGTTTGACCATGACCATATCCGCGCCCTCGGCCAGATCGGCGGCCACCTCATGCAGCGCTTCGTCGCCATTGGCCGGGTCCATCTGGTAGCTGGCCTTGTTGGCCTTGCCCAGATTCGCCGCTGAACCCACCGCATCGCGGAACGGGCCGTAGTAGGCGCTGGCGTACTTGGCCGAGTAGGCCATGATCCGCACATTGTTGTAATCGGCCAGCTCCAGCGCCTCACGGATCGCCTGCACGCGGCCGTCCATCATGTCCGAAGGTGCGACCACCTGAGCACCGGCTTCGGCATGCGACAGCGCCTGTTTGACCAGCGCATCGACGGTGATGTCGTTCTGCACATAGCCGGACTCATCGAGGATGCCGTCCTGACCATGGGTGGTGAACGGGTCCAGTGCCACGTCACTGATCACGCCCAGCTCGGGGAATTTCGCGCGCAGCGCACGAATTGCGCGCTGAGCGATGCCGTCCGGGTTCCAGGCTTCTTCAGCCAGCAGGGATTTCTTCTCCAGCGGCGTCACCGGGAACAGCGCCAGCGCCGGAATGCCCAGGGCGACCCAGTGCTCGGCTTCCTTGAGCAGCAGGTCGATGGACAGACGCTCGACGCCTGGCATCGAGGCAATTGCTTCGCGGCGGTTTTCGCCATCGAGGACGAACACCGGCAGGATCAGGTCATCGACACTCAGGCGGTTTTCCCGCACCAGACGCCGGGAAAAATCATCACGGCGGTTGCGACGCAGGCGAGTGGCGGGAAACAGACGATTGGCGGGGGTAAAGCTCACGGCAGGCTCCGAAGCCCGTAGCAACGGGCGAGTGTGACAGTTATAAGCGGCCATTATGACCAAAGTATGACAACGCACGACAGCGCTGCGACCGCTTGCCGCAAGCTCAGCAAGCATAGCGCCGCAACTGTGGCGAAGATATGTTGCACGCGTATACGCCACAGCCGTTTCCCCGCCCCGAAAAGCACAACGGTGGACAGGCATGCGCCTGTCCACCGTTGTAAGGTCCAGCCAAGAATTAGGTTTAGGCTGGCACAGCAGCCTGCCCGCGCGGGGTCCAGAACAGCGCGCCCAGGCTAAGTAAGCTGTAGCCCAGCAGCAGCGCCCAGAGCAGTGGCTGGGCGGTCAACAGACCAAGCTGCAGGGCCAGCCAGACCGCCGGCAGGTTGAGCAGCAGACGCAGTACTTCCAGACGCTTAGCCGTCGGCCGGTTTTCCAGCCAGCGGCCGATGATCGTCAGCCCCACGGCCATCCAGACGATGCCCAGCAGCGCCTGCGCCAGGCTCAGTGTGTCGCCCAGGCCCAGCAGCAAGGTGCCGGCCACCACATACAGGCTGAACTGCACACCGGCATAGAGTTTCTGCGCCAGGCTCAACGGCACGTCGAATTTGACGAACTGGCTGAGGTCCGGCTTGTTATGCGGGTACTTGGCCGCGACATCGGCCGGACGCCAGCCGGTGCGCATAAACCAGATGCGCAGCTTGTCCCACCAGGACTCGGCCCGCACGGCATCACGCCACAGCGCCACATAAAACTGCGCATTGGCCCACAACGGGTTCCAGCTGGCCAGCGGCGTGGTCACGCCAAAGATCACCGGCTCTTCGTCCAGCTCTTCCTGAAAGGTGCCGAACAGGCGATCCCAGAGAATGAACACGCCGCCGTAATTGCGATCCATATACACAGCATTCTGCGCATGGTGCACGCGGTGGTTGGACGGCGTGATAAAGAACCACTCGAACCAGCCCAGTTTGGGAATATGCCGGGTATGCACCCAGAACTGATAGAGCAGGTTGAGTGCCGCCACGGTGAGAAATACCAGCGGCGGCACACCGATCAGCGCCATCGGCAAATAGAAGATCCAGCCGAAGATGAAACCGGTGCTGGTCTGCCGCAACGCCGTGGAGAGGTTGTAGTCCTCACTCTGGTGATGCACCGAATGCGCCGCCCAGAGTACGTTGCGCTCGTGACCCAGACGGTGGTTCCAGTAGTAGCAGAAGTCATAGAAGACAAAGGCGAACAGCCAGACCCACAGGCTGCTGGCCGATAACTCGAACACACCGAAGTGCTGCCAAGCCAGGGTGTAGGTCAGCAACCCAACTGCCTTGGTCAGCAGGCCCACAGTGGTCGACAGCACGCCGGCACTGAGGCTATTGAGCGCATCGGAGAAGCGGTAGGTGCTGACCCCGCGCCAACGATCGAGCAACAGCTCAAGGGCGATCAGGGCAAAGAAGAACGGCACGGCGTAGAGGATGTAATTCATGGTTTCACCTGTGGCATAGGCCATATCGCAGCACGCGGCTAACGGCTAGGATTGCTGAATAAATCCTAGCCCAGCGCTGCAAGCGTCTCGCGGCGCGCCATGCCAACCTAAGTGGCATATGGCGACATCAGAGCTCAGGCTCAAAGGACATGACTCAACCCGGTACAGCTGGCAATTCAGGAGAACTTGATGAACAAGAAAGTCGCGGTGATTCTTTCCGGCTGTGGCGTCTACGACGGCGCGGAAATCCATGAGAGTGTGCTGACCCTGCTGCGCCTCGATCAACGTGGCGCCCAGGTGCAGTGCTTTGCCCCCAACGTGCCGCAGCTGCATGTGGTCGATCACTACAGCGGCGACGAAATGGACGATACGCGCAACGTACTGGTCGAGTCCGCACGGATTGCCCGTGGCAAGATCAAGGACGTCAAGGAGCTGCACGTCGGCGACTTCGATGCGCTGATCCTGCCCGGCGGTTTTGGCGTGGCGAAAAACCTCTCCGACTTCGCCATCAGCGGCGCTAACTGCACGGTACAGGCGGATGTACTGAGCGCCACCCAAGCCTTCGTCAATGCTGGCAAGCCGGTCGGACTGATGTGCATTGCCCCGGCGCTGGCGGCAAAGATCTTCGGCAACGGCGTGATCTGCACCATCGGCAAGGATCACGAAACCGCCGCCGCCGTGGTGCAGATGGGTGCCGAACACCACGAGTGTGAAGTCAGCGAGATTGTCGAAGACGCCGAGCGCAAGCTGGTGACCACCCCGGCCTATATGTCCGCCCAGTCGATCAGTGAAGCAGCAGCAGGGATCAACAAACTGGTGGATCGGGTGCTGGAACTCAGCCACCCGGCCTGACAAATCGCTGAAAAACTACCTGCGTTGGCAATACTGCGTTAAAAACGGCCTCGGAATGCTCATTTACAACCAGTAAACTCCGCTTCCTCGGCCGTTCTTGCCTTGTCTTGCCTGCCTCGCTTACGTTTTTCAACGACCTGTTATTCGGCTGAATCAGCCCGACATATCAGCCAATGCGCGCGGCACTCCAGCCGCGCCACTGGCCAGATCAGCCAGAGTGCGGCAGCTTGAACATCCCTTCGCCCAGGCACGATCTCCATGAGCAACCCACCTTTCGAGCTCACCGCCGAACTGCAGCAAGCGGTCAGCAACTTCTTTCAGCGCATTCCGTTCAATCAGATGCTTGGTATCGAACTGGATGAACTGAGCACCCAACGCGTGACCATGCATCTGCCGATGAAGCCCGAGCTGATTGGCAACTTCGTCCACGGCATCCTGCATGGTGGGGTGATTTCTTCGCTGCTGGACGTCTGCGGCGGTGCCATGGCGCTGATCGGCGCTTTCGACAAGCACCAGCACCTGTCCAGCGCCGAGCGCATGGCGCGGCTGTCCAAGCTCGGCACCATCGACCTGCGTATCGACTACCTGCGACCCGGCCGTGGCCAGCGCTTTACCGCCAGCGCCGTGCTGCTGCGTACCGGCAACAAGGTGGCAGTGGTGCGTAGCGAACTGCACAGCGACGACGGCACCCTGGTGGCTGTCGGCACTGGCACCTATCTGTGCGGTTAAAAGCTATTTGCGCTGCAAGCGGGTGAGAATGCGATCCAGTGAATTGGCGAACGCCTGCTTGTCGCGCTCGCCATAGGGCGGCTGACCGCCACCGACCTGGCCCAGTTCGCGCAGCTCGGTAAACAGGTTACGCACGGCCAGTTTGTCGCCCATGTTGCGCTCATCAAACTCGCGACCACGTGGATCAAGTGCGGCCACCCCCTTCTTCACCAGGCGATCGGCCAACGGCACGTCGCTGCAAATCACCAACTCGCCCGGCAGCGCATGCTCCACCAGGTAGTCATCCGCAGCATCCGGGCCGCTGGGCACCACGATCAACCGCACACAGCTATAAGCCGGTTTGACCTGCGCCTGACCGGCCACCAGCAGCACCTCGAAGCGCCGCTTCAAGGCGAACTTCACCACCTGATCCTTGGCTGCCTTGGGGCAGGCATCGGCATCAATCCAGACTCGCATCACCCAGCATTCTCCACAGGCAACAAAGCCGGCATGGTAAGCCATGCCGGCAACAGCGGTGCATCAAGCCTGAGCCAGACGCCGCCGCTCGCCGAGCCAGCTACGCCCGTAGAGCAGGGCAATGGCCGTCAACGCCGTGGCCTGCGCCGCCAGGCTGTAGGCGTCATCATGAATGCCCAGCCAGTCGAACTCGAAAAAGGCTACCGGTTGCGTGCCTAGCACCCCGGCTTCCTGCAACGCCGCTACACCGTGGCCAGCGAACACCACCGAGAGCACACAGAGCAGCACGGCATTGGCACCAAAGAAGGTGGCCAGCGGCAGTTTGCGTGAGCCGCGCAGGATCACCCAGGCCAACCCAAGCAGCAGCACCAGCGCCGCCGCTGCACCTGCCAGGACCATGCCGTGGCCTTGCGGGCCGGCCTGCAACCAGAGGGTTTCATAGAACAGGATGACCTCGAACAGCTCGCGGTACACCGAGAAGAACGCCAGCACGGCAAAGCCGAAACGCCCACCGCCGCCGACCAGGCTGCTCTTGATGTAATCCTGCCAGGCCGCCGCATGCCGGCGGTCATGCATCCACACCCCGAGCCAGAGCACCATCACGCTGGCAAACAGCGCTGTCACGCCTTCCAACAGCTCACGCTGCGCGCCGCTGACGTCGATCAGGTATGCCGCCAGTGCCCAGGTGGCCACCCCGGCCAGCAGTGCCAGGCCCCAGCCGATGTGCACGCTGCGCACCGCCTGCTGCTGACCGGTGTTGCGCAGGAAAGCCAGGATCGCCGCCAGCACCAGAATTGCCTCCAACCCTTCGCGCAACAGAATCAACAGGCTGGAGAAGAAGCTCAGCGAACTCGACAGACCATCGCCATCGAGCAAGGCGGCAGACGTCGCCAGCTCGGCCTTGGCCTGCTCCAGCCGCTGCGCCGCCTGCGGCACCGACAAACCGTCCTGCAGCGCCTGACGGTAGGCCATCAGCGCACGCTCAGTGGTCTTGCGCTGCACCGAGTCGAGGTTATCCAGAGCGCTTTCGACCAGCTCGAAACCCTCCAGATAAGCGCCTACGGACAGGTCATAGGCCTGCTCGTGCTCACCGGCCCGGTAAGCCGCCAGGCTCTGTTCCAGGGTCGTGCGGGTGTGTTCGATCAATTGCAGCGGGCCGCGCTGCTGCACCGGCGGTTGAGCCCGCTGGGCGCGAAAGCGCGCAGCCGCCTCATCGCCCTGCACGGCGGCCACTTCATCCGGGGTTGTACCGGCCAACGCTGCCATCGTGAACGGCGCGCCGGCAGCAACCGGCTCGGCACTGAAACCAGCGATATAACTGGCCAGGTCCCAGCGCTGACGCTCATCCAGCTGATCGGCAAAAGCCGCCATGTCCGTGCCGTCGATGCCCAGGCCAATGGTATTGAACAGGTCATACAGGCTCAGGCGATTGAGTCGCGCCAGATCGCGCAGGTTGGCCGGTGGCGGCTCCAGGCCAATGCCTGCCGGCCCGTCGCCGGCACCGCTGGCGCCATGGCAGACGCTGCAATGCTGGGCGAACAGCGGCGCGCCACGGCTGGGGTCAGGGGTGATGGCCGGGATCTGGCTGACGCCGTAGGCCGTGGCCAGGGTCGCGGCCAACTGCCGCGCCTGCTGTGCGACCTGGCTGCCCTCGACGCGCTGCTCGATGCCCTGGCGCAGGCTGGCCACGCCCTGCTCCAGTTCAGCCTGTTCGCTGCGCGCTGGCAGCGCAACGATCAGGCTTTGCAGTACAGTCAGAAACTCAAGCTGCTCGCGGTACTCGCCGGAGTCGATCACCTGACCATTGGCCACGGTGGCCGGGTAGTCAGCGCCCAGGTAACCGAGCAGATGCAGAGCTTGCGCCGCGCCCTCAAGGGGCTCGGCCATAACAGTCAGGCTGCACAGGGCCAGAACGGGCACCAGCAACCAACTGAAGTAACGCAATACGGAAGTCATATAGGAGTTGATCCCAAATACGAATGGATGACATTCGATTGTTACCCTCCTAACGACTTTCCTCAACCACTGATCGACCATAGCCCGCGACGGATCGTCGCAACGGCGCAGGAGTGATGCGATGAGTTTTTGGCAACGCTTGGAAGAACCAGCCCATGCAGTGGTCTGTGGCGCCAGCCGCGGGATCGGCCTGGCCCTCACCGCGCAGCTGCTGGCGCGCGCGGATATTGCTGAAGTGTGGGCCATCGCCCGCCAGGCCAGCAAAGCGCAAGGCCTGCTGGAGTTGCAAGCGCAATACGGCCAGCGCCTGCATTGTCTGGATGCGGATGTATGCGATGAACAGGCACTGGCAAAGTTGGTCACTCAACTGCGTGCGAGCATTCCACGCCTGCATCTGCTGCTGTGCACGGTGGGCGTACTGCAGGATGGCGCAGCGAAGGCCGAGAAAGGCCTGAACCAGATCAGCCTTGAGGGGTTGTTGGCGACCTTTCAGCGCAACAGCTTTGCACCGATTCTGCTGCTCAAGCACCTGCTGCCACTGCTGCGTGGTCAGCATGCCTGCACAGTGGCGGCGCTGTCGGCACGGGTCGGCTCGATTGGCGACAATCGCCTCGGCGGCTGGTACAGCTACCGCGCCAGCAAGGCGGCGCTAAACCAGTTGCTGCACACCGCGAGCATCGAGCTGAGCCGGCTCAACCCCAACAGCTGTGTGCTCAGCCTGCACCCTGGCACCACCGACACCGAACTGTCGAAGCCCTTTCAGGCCAATGTGCCCACCGACAAGCTATTTACTCCGGGCTATGCCGCCGAGTGCCTGCTGGCGCAGATCGAACGACACGGCCCGGCGCAGACCGGGAGTTTCTGGGGCTGGGATGGCCAGCCGATTCCCTGGTAGCGATACCGGCGCAGCTCAGACCGGCGCGCGGCGCACGCTGGCCAACAACGCCGCCGCGCCGACAAACAGCGCGCCAAAGGTGCGGTTCATCAGCCTCTGTTGGCGTGGCGAACGCAGCGCGCCCAACACCCGCGCGGCCAGGCCGGTATAGCCGGCCATGACGATCAGATCGACGCAGATCATGGTCACGCCCATCACCAGATACTGGCTCAGCAGCGGGGCTTGCGGATTAAGAAACTGCGGCAGCACCGCGAGCATAAAGACAATCGCCTTGGGGTTGCTGAAGTTGACCAGAAAACCACGCAGCACCAGGGTCAGCGGACGGCCGATGGGACGCTCGGTCTGCGCCGTCATATCGCTGGGCAGCGCCTGCCACTGGCGATAGCCGAGGTACACCAGATACACCACGCCAAACCATTTGATCAGGCTGAAGGCCAATTCCGAGGTCGCCAGAATCGCCCCGACCCCAGCCGCCACAATGGCGATCTGCAAGGCCAGGCCCAGTTGCAGGCCCAGGGCATTCCAGTAGCCGCGCACAAAACCGTATTGCAGCCCGGCCGACATCGAGGCAATCGCCCCGGCGCCCGGCGACAGGCTGATGACCCAACAGGCCACAAAGAACGCAAGCCAGGTTTCCAGTGCCATGGCACTTCTCCATTACAAACAGCGGAATAAAAAAGGGGTAGGCCACTAGCCTACCCCTTGTTGGGTGACTCGCCCAGCCGCTGAATCAGTCCGGCGAGCCTTTACGCAGCTGCACCGGCTCCAGCTCTGCTTCTTTGCGCGCCCGTGCGCGAGCCACCCGCATGCGGATATTGACGGCCTCTACCGCCAGCGAGAAGGCCATGGCGAAGTACACATAACCCTTCGGCACATGCACCTCGAAGGCTTCGGCGATCAGCACGGTACCGACCACGATCAGGAACGACAGGGCGAGGATTTTCAGGCTCGGGTGCTTGTCGATGAAATCGCTGATGGTGCCCGCCGAGAGCATCATCACGATCACCGAAATCACGATGGCCGCGACCATGACGGGTACGTTGTCGACCAGACCGACAGCGGTGATCACCGAGTCCAGGGAGAAGACGATGTCGATGATCGCGATCTGCACGATGATGCCCATAAAGCCGTAGGCCTTGCCGCCTGCGGCCTGGGTTTCTTCCTCGCCTTCGAGACTGTGGAAGATTTCTGCCGTGCTCTTCCACAGCAGGAACAGGCCACCGAAGAACAGGATCAGGTCGCGCCCGGAGAAGCCTTGGTCGAACACATGGAACAGGTCGGCCGTCAGGCGCATCACCCAGCTGATCGACAGCAGCAGCAGGATTCGCGTACCCATGGCCAGGGCCAGGCCGAAGAAGCGCGCTTTCGGTTGCTGATGCTTGGGCAGGCGGCTGACCAGGATCGAGATAAAGATGATGTTGTCGATGCCAAGGACGATTTCCAGGGCAGTCAGGGTCAGAAACGCGACCCAGAGTTCCGGGCTGGCCAGCCATTCCATAATTGCTTAAACCTCTTTATTACGCGGCGTAGGGAGTTCGCCATTACGCCAGCGGCGGACGGCTTTCTGAAAAAACAGGCTATTGGGAATCTGCACCCAGGCGCCGGGCGCATCACCGCTGAGGTCTTCAAGCGTGGTGTAGAACAGGTTGATCGCCACCACGCGGCCGCGCACGCCGGGCTTGTCGGCGCTCTCCAGCACCTCGACGCAGTCGCCGATGCGAAACGGGCCCATGGCGAAGATCAGCAGCGCGCAGAACATGTTCGACAACACGCTCCAGATGGCGAAGAAGGCAATCGCTGCCACGGCTACAAAGCCAGTCAGCGCGCCCCACAGCACCTGAGCGGATACGCCCAGGCGCTCCAGCACCAGCATAAACGCGCTACCGAGGATCAACCAACGCAGCAAACCCCGCAGCGGCATCAATAATTCGGCTGGCAACTGCGGATAACGATTGCCCAGACGGGTAATGCCACGGGTGAGGATGCGCTGCAGCAGCCAGGCCAACAGCAGGATCAGCAGTACCTGGCCGGTGCGCAGCAGCGGCTCCTTCCAGGTCATCAGCCATTCGAGGGTCGGCAGGGTGATGTTCAACTGGCAGCCTCCAGCTCGGCTTGCAGCGCTTCGAGGGTTTCCAGCGCGAGCATCCAGCGTTCTTCCAGATCAGCTTCGCGGCTTTTCAGCTTGGCCTGCTCGGCCAGAGCATCACGCAGATCATCCTTGCGCGCGGCTTCGTAGATGTCGCTGTCACCCAAGCGGGCCTCAACGGCGGCAAGTTTCTCGTGCAGCTGGCCCAGCTCTTTCTCCAGCTTGTCGGCTTCACGCTTGTGCGGTGCCAACTGTTGGCGCAGGGCCGCAGCAGCCTGACGCTGCACGCGCTTGTCGGTTTTGTCCGGGTTGCTCTCGCTGCTGCTGGCCGGCGCCTGCCGCGCGCGGTAGTCCACCAGCCAGCGGGCGTAATCGTCCAGATCACCGTCGAACGGCTGCACCTGGCCATCGGCGACCAGCAGGAACTCGTCGGTGGTGCTCTTGAGCAGGTGACGGTCGTGCGACACCACCACCACTGCACCGGAAAATTCCTGCAGGGCCATGGTCAGGGCCAGGCGCATTTCCAGATCAAGGTGGTTAGTCGGCTCATCGAGCAGCAGCAGGTTGGGCTTGCCCCAGGCGATCAGCGCCAGGGCCAGACGGGCTTTCTCGCCACCAGAGAAGTTCTGCACCGGCTCGTCACAACGCGGGCCACGGAAGTCGAAACCGCCGAGGAAGTCGCGCAGGGTCTGCTCGCGCTCGGTCGGCGCCAGGCGCTGGAAGTGCAGCAGCGGGCTGGCGTGGTCGTCCAGGGCGTCGAGCTGATGCTGGGCAAAATAGCCAACCACCAGGTTCTCGCCGCGCTGCAGATGGCCGCTGATCGGTTGCAATTCGTTCGACAGGTTCTTGATCAGGGTCGATTTACCCGCGCCGTTCGGCCCGAGCAGGCCCAGACGCGCACCGGGGACGAGGCTCAGTTTGACCTTTTCCAGCACCACCTTGTCGCCATAACCCAGGCGGCCTTCGCTCAGACTGAGCAGCGGACTGGAAATCTTGTCGGCCTCGCGGAAGCTGAAGTCGAAGGGCGAATCGACATGCGCCGCCGACAGCTCTTCCATGCGCTCCAAGGCTTTGATCCGGCTCTGCGCCTGGCGTGCCTTGGTGGCCTGGGCCTTGAAGCGGGCGATGTACTTTTCCATATGCGCACGTTGCGCCTGTTGCTTCTCGTACGCCTGCTGCTGCTGCGCCAGACGCTCGGCACGGGTACGTTCGAACGCCGAATAGCCGCCGCGATAGAGGGTCAGCTTCTGCTGATCGAGGTGGGCAACGTGGTCCACTACGGCATCCAGGAAATCGCGGTCATGAGAGATCAGCAACAACGTACCGGGGTAACCTTTCAGCCAGCCTTCCAGCCAGAGAATCGCGTCGAGATCGAGGTGGTTGGTCGGCTCGTCGAGCAGCAGCAGGTCGGACGGACACATCAGCGCCTGCGCCAGGTTCAGGCGCATGCGCCAGCCACCGGAGAAGTCGCCAACGCGACGGTCCATCTGCGCACTGTCGAAACCCAGACCGGCGAGCAACTTGCGCGCGCGGGCATCGGCGCTGTAGCCGTCGAGGGTGTCGAGTTCGGTGTGCAGGCGCGCCACGGCAGCACCGTCATGCGCGGCTTCGGCTACCGCCAGTTCGGCCTGCACCCGGCGCAGACGCACGTCGCCATCGAGCACATAATCGACTGCCTGACGCTCAACGGCCTCGATCTCCTGGCGCATGTGCGCCACGCGCCAGTCGGCGGGGATCAAGCAGTCGCCCGCGTCGGCACTCAGCTCGCCACGCAACAGGGCAAACAGGCTGGATTTGCCGGCGCCATTGGCGCCGATCAGGCCGGCTTTGTGGCCGGGGTGCAGGGTCATCTCGGCGTCTTCTAGCAGACGCTGAGGGCCACGCTGTAAAGTCAGGTTTTGGAGTCGGATCATAATGGCGGCGGAGTCTACCAGAGTCCTTTTTGATAAGCCCGGAAAGCACCATGCCTACTGACCTGTGGCGATTCGCCCAAGCCCTGTATCAACGTCCTGGCGTCGAGGCCGCGTGCCTGCTGCTGCAAACGCAAGGAGCGGACGTGTGCCTGCTGTTATGCGCCGCCTGGCTGGAACGCCGACAAATTACCTGCCGCGACGAACACATTGAAGCATTGCGCGCCTTGGCACAGCCCTGGCAACAGCAGGTGGTGATACCGCTGCGCCAATTGCGTCAGAGCTGGCGTGAGCAGGCGCAGAGCGATAACGCCCTGAAGCAGTTACGTGAACAGATCAAACAGCTTGAACTGGAGGCGGAGCGCGAGCAGCTGGAGCGCCTGGCGGCGTGTACTCAAGATTGGCAGTCCAGCAAGGCCGATGCGCCGCTGAACTGGCTGGAACGCCTGGCGCCCCAGCCAGGCAACCGCGATGCGCTGCAAACACTGCGCATCGCGGCGGCGCAACTCAGCGCTTAAACAGCGCTTGGCGGGGTGCTGCCAGCAGATGCAGCAGGTGCATCGGCAACCGGCGCATTTACAACTGCTGGTTTAGCAACAGGAGTGGCAGCTGGTTTTTTCGCAGCGGGCTTCGTCACGGGTTTCGCGGCAGGTTTTGCAGCCGGCTTGGCCGCAGGCTTGCTGGCGGGCTTAACCGCTGGAGCCTTTTTTACCGCCGGTTTAGCCACGGCCTTGCTGGGCTGAGCCGCCGGCTTGCTCGCAGCGGGCTTGGCTGCGGGCTTCTTCGCTGCGGGTTTAGCGGCTGGCTTAGCTGCGGCGGGCGCTTTGCTTGCGGCCTTGGCGGGTGCTTTGGCAGCTGGCTTGGCAGGCGCCTTAGCTGGAGCCTTGGCGCTTGGCGCAGCAGCTTTAGCCGCTGGTTTGCTGGCTGCGGGTTTGGCCGGGGCCTTGGTCGCGGCCGGCTTGGCAGCCGGTTTTACTACAGCGGCCTTGGCCGAGCGGCTGTCCAGCGCTTTGCCTACGGCTTCTTTAACCTTGCCAACGCCCTGAGCCAGTTTCAGGCTTTCCTGGGCATCGCGCTTGAGGTTGGCAATATAGCTGCGAGTTTCGCTCTGACGATCTTTCAGGGTATCGAGCAGTTGCTCCAGCTCAGCTACGGCATCCTTGGCTTTGGCTTGCGCCTTGGTCTTGCCGGCGACGGCCGCGTCCTGCATCTTGCTGCGGGCCTTGTGCAGTTTTTCCTGGGCCTTGCCGCGCTGTTTCTCCAGCTTGGCGAGCAGCTGCTCGGCATCGACCAGAGCGCGCGTGCACGCGTCCTCCAGGTGCTCAAGCAGGCTGCTGGAAAGTTGCTGCAACAGGTGCAGCGGCGTACTCACTGACTTCTTCTTTGCATTCTTTGTAGCCGACATGACGCGCCTCCTGGCGGATGAAGTTGGCGCTCATACTAGACCTCCTTCTGCTCGCCTTGCCACCTCACGCCTTGAGCTTGAGCACTTGGCTGGCATAATCGGGCCACCCTCGGCCGGAGAACACCCATGCCCCGCTTGACCCTGCTGCTAATTTGCCTGCTTGCCCCCCTGGCCCAGGCCGATGACCACTCACACGACCTGGCCTACAGCCTGGGTGTAAAACTGGGTGAACGACTGCGCGACGAAGTGCCCGACCTGCAATTGCAGGCGCTGCTCGATGGGCTGCGTCAGGCCTACCGTAACGAGCCCCTGGCATTGGATGAAAAACACATCGAAAGCTTGCTGGCAGAACATGAAGAAAACCTGGCCGCTGCCCCGGAACGCATCGAAAAAGCCAAGGCGGCGGAAAAGCGCTTTCTTGCCGGTGAAAAGGCCAAGGCTGGTATCCGCGCGCTGAAGAATGGTGTGCTGGTCCAGGAACTGCGCGCCGGCAGTGGGCGCAAACCGGGGCCGAAAGACCGCATTCAGGTGCGTTACATCGGTTACCTGGCCGATGGCAGCCAGTTTGATGAAAGCCAGAGCCCGCAGTGGTTTCGCTTGGACAGCGTGATCGCAGGGTGGCGCAGTGCCGTGCAGGAGATGCCGGTGGGGGCGCAATGGCGCTTGGTGATTCCGTCGGCGCAGGCCTATGGCGAAGAAGGTGCCGGAGATTTGATTCCGCCCTACTCGCCCCTGGTGTTCGAGCTGGAGTTGCTCGACACCAAGGAGTAATCAGTCAGTCCATCAGAGGGCGGGCGCGGCTTGCCCCTGATGTGCGTTGTGCAGGACTTCGATCAGGCAGTCCTCCAGCTCGAAACGCTCGTGCAGCAGCTGGCCCAGGCGTTTCAATTCATCGAGCAGGGATACGGAGTCGTGGCAGTCGCCATTGTCGCAACGGTCATTGAAGGCCAGCGCCACCTCGGTGATCACCTCGATGCGCGGGTAGATCTGCTTGGCCAGCTCCAGACCACGCTGGTCACCAAAGGCTTTGGCTTCGCTGGTCAGCTGCTCATAGACTTCGAAATGCCCGGCAGACACATAGTCGACGAGAATTTCACAGAAGTGCTGCAGGGCTTCAGCGTTGGCGCTCGGCGCCTGCACCGAGCCATTGATGGCGGCGTAGGCCTGCACCAGCTCCTTGCGCTCTTGCAGCCAGCGGTCAATCAGCAGGTGAACTCCACCCCAGCGTTCTTGGGCGTTCTGACAACTCTCAAGCATGATGACCTCTACTTCCCTATTGCTATTAGTGTTGTTCGCCTGCCGGAGACATTTTTTTGTCAGTCGCAGCAAGGTCTGGGAAGACAACCGTGAAACGGCAACTTTCCGGCGGTACTCGCGAGCCAGATTATTCCCGCAGGCTGTAGCCTTCAAGGCGGCCCGGGAGAAAATTTCATACAAGCGTTTAACTGGTGATCAATCGGTCTTGCCCGCCGCTACAGGCTTGTAAAAACTCAGGGTGACCTGGCCAAGATCGACACCCCACTTGGACATGCGCGCCCGGTTGAGCATGACCCGCTCGTCCATCAGGAACATCCAGTCATCAAAATCAACCACATAGGTTGAATCATCGACCTTCAGCCGCAGCTGGTAACGCCAATTCAGGGCATTGCCGGCCACCTGGCCGATCGCCTCGCCAACCACATCATCTGCGGTGCCACGCCAACTGCCGTCGGCCTGCTTGCGCAATGTCCAGACACGCCGCTCGGTGCTGCCGTCGCTGTAGGTGAAGCGCTCATCGAGTACGCCCACATCACCGTCCCAGGTGCCGGTCATGGCCACATGAAAGCGCTTGACCACTTCACCGGAGCGGTTCTGGAACATGCCCCAAGCCTCAAGCTCGCCGTTGAAGTAGTCACTCAACTCAAGGTTCGGCTGCTCACGGGCATAATCACTTACCTGCGGGCCGGCACACCCGGCCAACACACTCAGCAGACACAACAGCAACAGCTTTCGCATAGACACCTCATTGCTCGAGCGCATTTACCGCCGGCAGGGCCACCGGACACAAGCGTGCATCCAGCAGACGCAGACCTTCCTGATACAAACTGTTGCTGCGCTCCAGCTCGCCCAGCTGTGCCAGCAGGCGAGCCAGCTCGCTGCAGGTTTCCGGATGACGCTGGAAAGTCAGGCTGCTTTCCAGGTAATCCCTGGCCTTGCCCAACAATTGACTGTGCAGGCACAGGCGGCCCAGAGTCAGCAGCAACCCGGCATCCTGCGGATGCTGCTTCAACCAGCCTTCGGCTGCCTGCAGTTGCTTGTTCAGGTCACGCCCGCGCAACAAGCCGTACAAGCGCACCAGCGCAACATCGTAGTGCTGCTTGAGGTACTGGCGCAGCAGTTCTTCCGCTTCGCCTTCAGCCCCCAGCTGACGCAATTGCTCGGCATACACCGCCAGCAATTCCGGCTGCTGATGCTGCGCCGCCGACATGGCCTGCCATGCCTGCTGCAGTGTCGTCAGCGCTGCTTGCGCATCCCCACCGGCTTGTCCCGCTTGAAGCAAGCGGCCGCGCCAGGCCTGACGCTCGAGCTCGCTCAATTCGGCATTGCCCAGGGCCTTTTCCTTGCGCAGATCCGGCAACAGGCCGAGCAGCGCCGACCAATCGCCCGACTGCAGGTACAGCTGCTGCAACTGGCGTAACACCAGATGATGATGGGGGTGCCGTGCACGCATCGCCTGCAGGGTATCCAGCGCGGCCTCGGCCTGCCCGCGCGCCAGCTGCAGTTCGGCGTGCTGCAGAGCAATCGCCAGCTCTGCCTGCGGTTGACGGTTGAGGGCCTGTTCGAGCAGCCCGTCACTGTCCTCGTAATGCCCCAGCTGGTTGGCTGCACGCGCCGCGCCCAGGTAGTAACTGAGTGGCTGCGGTGAGCTGCTCGCGGCCTGTTTCAGATGGCGCAGCGCACGTGCCCAGCGACCCTCTGCCAGGTCGAGAAAACCCTGCTCGGAGGCCATACGCACGCGCCGGCGGCTGTGCAGACGCGACCAGGGGTTGAGCAAGCTGCCTGACGTTACCAAGGCTCTCAGGCTCCAGCGCAGCAGATACACCAGCAACCAGAGCACCAGAACCAGAGCGACAAACGCCCACAGGCTGGACTCATAACGGAAGCCCTGGAAGGCAATCAGCACATAGCCCTTGTGCTCGGCCAGTGGCAAGCCGAACAGCAGCAGACTGGCGACGCCGGCAACCAGCGCCAGGATCAGCAGCAACCAGTACAGGCGCTTCATTGCAGGGCCTCCTGCAGTTGCGCCTCGACATCATCATTGGCCGCTGCCGCAGGTGGCGCTTCGCCACTCTGCTGCAAACGCGCGACCTGCTTGGCTTGCAGGTAAGCCTGTACGGCATTTAACGCCGGGCTCAGATCCGGTGGCGTCACGGCAATCGGTTGCTGCGCCAGCTCGTCAATCCGCGCGCGCAAAGCGCGGCTATTGGGGTTGTCGACATCAAAGTGCGCATCCAGCACCTCGCGGGCCTGTTGCAGGGCCTGCTGATACACCGCCGCCTGGCCGTGCAAGGCACCCCACTGCGCCTGCTCCAGCGCCAGACTGAGGGCCAGGCGCACCTGGGTCAGACTCTGGCCGGCGAGCATCGGGCGGATATTGCGGTCAGCGTTGATATCGATGCGGAAGTACTCCGACAAGGTCTGCAAACCCCGCTGCCACCACTGCTGCTCGACCACCCCAGCATCGGCCAGCTCGCTGAGCACACCACCCTCGCCGCTGAAGCTCGGAGCCAGGGCATTGAGTTGGGCCACCTGCTCGCGCAAGGCGCCGAGCTGCAGGAACAGCCCGGTGCGGTCAGGGTTGAGGGTCGAACGCAATGCTTCCAGGCTCTTGGCCAGTTGCTCACGGGCGGCAAATGCAGCGGGATCATCCTGCTCATGGAGGATTTCATCGGCGGCCTGAACCAGCGCGGTGGCGCTGTTGATATCCTGCAACGCAGACAGGCGCAAGCTGGCCAGGCGCAGCAGGTGCTCGGCCTCGGCCAGGCGCCAATCCTGGCGACTGGCACCGAGCACGGTTTCCAGGCGCTGATTGAGCACTTGCTGATCGCCCTGTAGCTGGGCGAGCAGACGACGCCGGCTTTCCAGCTCCTCGACAGTGGGCAGTTGATCAAGACGCTGTTGCAACGTTTCAGCCGTCTGCGCCAGGTTCTGCGCCTGGTCACGAGCACCCTGCAACTGGCTTTGCTGCTGGCTCTGTTGCTGTTGCTCGCGGGCCTCCAGCATCTGCAACTGCCACACGCCCCAGCCACCGGCCCCAGCACCGGCAGCGGCCACCAGCAAGGCCAACAACGCCAGACCGTTGCCGCGCCCAGCCGGCTTGCTCGGCGCAAGTGGCGGCGTGCTCGGCAGCTCTGCCGCGCTTTGCTGCAGCGTCTGCGCGTGCTCTTGTGGGTCTTGGTCTTTCGGAGTAGTTGCTTCGCTCACGTATCCATCCTTTGCGTCAGAGATCGGCGACAGGTTGCGCCTGCAACGCTGCCAGCAACGCCGCGGCACTCGCACCGCGACAATCCACAACAGAGTGGGCACCCGCCGCACGGGCCATCTCGGCAACGCGTGGGCTGGGTACAAACAAGGGTAGCCGGGCCAGCTCGGGCCAGTCGTTGCCCGCCAGCTCGTGCAGATGCACAAAACCCTGCCCACTGCTGACTACCAGGGCGTTCAAGCGTTCAGCCCGAACCTGCTCGATCAGCGCCGCTGGCGGGTAATCCGGCAGCACCCGGCGATACAGTGGCAGATAGTCCACCTGCACGCCTTGGCCGCGCAAGCGCTCGGCCAGTAACTCCCGGCCACCCTCGCCGCGCAGGATCAATACCCGCGGCATCTCAACGGCCAGTGCCCGCTGAAACTGTGGCAGAGCCAGCAGGGCTTCACTGTCATCGCCCAGCTCGGGGTAATGCACGCACAGGTGCCGTTCGCGCAAAACCTGCGCCGTGGCGGCACCGACGCTGAACCAGGGCTGTGTCTCGGGTATGGCGATCTGCGCAGCGCTCAGGCGAGCCAGCGCCAAACGCGCTGCCGGCTTGCTGACCACGATCACTGCGCTGTACTGCGGCAAGCGAGCCAGCGTACTGCGTTGTTCGGCTGTCTCGGGCAGCGCCTCAATGGCCAACAGCGGCAGGCTACTGCTGAAGATGCCCTGCTGGGCCAGGGTGGCTGCCAACGCGCTCGACTCTTCAGCCGGACGGGTCAGCAGCAGCCGCCAACCATTCACTCGCCAGCAGCCTCGCCATAGACCGCTTGCAGAATGGCCGCCGCACCTTGCGCCAGCAGCGCTTCGGCGACCTGTACGCCCAGCTGCTCGGCAGCCGCCACGGGCGCACGCTGTTCGGCGCGCAGCAATTGCGAACCGTCGGGTTGACCAACCAGGCCGCGCAGCCAAAGTTGTTCGCCTTCCAGTACCGCGTAACAGGCGATCGGCACCTGGCAGCCGCCGTTCAGGTGTTTGTTCAACGCACGCTCGGCGGTTACCCGCAGCGCGGTATCGCGGTGATGCAACGGCGCCAGCAGGGCGTGAATTTCACTGTCAGCCGTGCGGCATTCGATACCCACCGCGCCCTGACCACCCGCCGGCAGGCTGTCTTCAGCACTGATCGAAGAACGAATACGCTCTGCAAAGCCCAGGCGAATCAGCCCGGCAGCGGCGAGGATGATGGCGTCGTACTCACCGGCATCCAGCTTGGCCAAACGGGTATTGACGTTGCCACGCAGGAACTGGATTTTCAGATCCGGGCGGCGCGCCAGCAGCTGGGCCTGACGGCGCAGGCTGGAGGTGCCGACCACACTGCCAGCCGGCAACGCGTCGAGGCTGGTGTAGGTGTTGGAAACGAAAGCATCGCGCGGGTCTTCGCGCTCGCAGATGCAGTACAGGCCCAGGCCTTCGGGGAAGTCCATCGGTACATCCTTCATCGAATGCACGGCGATGTCGGCCTGATTCTCCAGCAGCGCAGTTTCCAGTTCCTTGACGAACAGGCCCTTGCCGCCAATCTTCGCCAGCGGTGCGTCCAGTAGCTTGTCGCCACGACTGACCATCGGCACCAGGCTGACCTTGAGGCCAGGGTGCGCCTGTTCCAGACGGGCTTTGACGTGTTCGGCCTGCCACAGGGCCAGGGCACTTTTACGGGTGGCAATGCGGATTTCGCGAGACATGGGCAATTCCAGAAAACGAACTGCCGGGGATAATAACAGGCTGGCCCGGATCAGGCCTGCGACCCTAGCAGCTAAAGCGCCTTAGCAACCAGTATCGGATCTTGCGAGCTAGAGTGAGACAAGGCGGAAACAGGCGAGATACGCAGCGCAGCGGAGTAACAGCCAACGGCTGGCCCGCAGGGTGAGCGCAGCGAATCAAGCGGAGTTTACTGTTGTAAATGAGCATGACTCGCTCCACTCGCCCTTCGGGTCGCGCTAAAGCGCGTTAGCCACAGACGGCTTGCCGAGCCTGTTTCCAACGCAGGATCGCCGACGCGCAGCAGATCCAGCCAGAACGCTAAAGGTTGTGCATCAGCTTGCGCACCCCGGCCACATGCCGGCGGCTGACAATCAGTGCTTCCTCGTTCATACCCTTGAGAAACAGCTGAAAATGCCCGAGCGGCGTACGTTGCAGGCGTTCGATACGCTCGCGAGCGACCAGTGCATTGCGGTGAATGCGCACAAAGCGATCGCCAAACTCGTCTTCCAAGGCTTTCAACGGTTCATCCAGCAGCACTTCGCCGCCTGCATGGCGCAAGGTCACGTATTTGTGGTCGGCAATAAAGTAGATCACCTGATCCAGCGGAATCAGCTCGATGCCTTTGCGAGTGCGTGCGCTGATATGGCTGCGCGGGCCACCGCCGCTGTCTGCCGCCGGACGAGTCAACGCCGCCAGTTGCACACGATTGGGCCGCTCGGCCTTCTTCAGCGCTTCGCTGAGGCTTTCCGCCCGCACCGGTTTGACCAGATAGCCCACGGCGCTGACCTGGAAGGCTTCCAGGGCAAATTCGTCATGCGCAGTACAGAAGATCACCGCCGGAGGCGCTTCACGCTCACACAGCTTGGCGGCTACTTGCAGGCCATCCAGGCCCGGCATGCGGATATCCAGCAACACCACGTCCGGCTTCAAGCTGTCGATCAGGCTCAGGGCCTCCTCGCCGTTGCTGGCTGCGGGTTCAAGCACGCGATAGCCATCAAGATCGCCCACCATACGGCTCAGGCGCTCTCGGGCCAGGGGTTCATCATCGACAATCAGGACATTCATAATGCACGGGCTTCCTGCTTGGGTCTCGCACAAGGATAGCGTAGACAAGTGAAGTGGCGTCCGTCACGGCGCTCTACGCTGAGACTGGCCCGCGGCCCGAAAAGTGCCACCAGCCGCGCGTCGATATTGCTCAGCGCCTGATGCGTGCCGCGCGACGGCGGCTCCTCGCCTAGTTGTTCGTATGGATTGCTCACGCACAGCTGGAATACCCCCTCGTGATAACTCGCCTCGACCCGCACCAGACCGCCCTCGATACGCGGCTGAATGCCATAGATCAAGGCGTTTTCCAGTAAGGGTTGCAGCGTCAGTTGTGGAATCGGCAGATCATCCGGCACATCGACAATCTCCCACTGCAACTGTAGACGCTCGCCGAGCCGATAGCGCTCAATCGATAAATATCGTTGTGCCAGTTCGAGTTCTTCGCGCCAGGGCACCAGGCTGCCGGGCTTGGCCAGGCTGGCGCGGAACAGATCGGAGAGATCCAGCACCGCCTGCTCGGCCTTGTATGGGTCGACCACCACCAGACTGGCAATGCTGTTCAGGCTGTTGAACAAAAAGTGCGGACGTATGCGTGCCTGCAGGGACTCGATACGCGCGCGCAGCTCCGCTTGTTCCTGCTTGCGCCACTGGCTCTGCAGGTAGAAGTAGCGCAACAGCAGTGCCGACATGATCAAGCTGATCAGGGCATGGCGCAGGTACAGGTTGACCTCGCCGGTGCGCGGCAACGGCCCGCCCAGCTCGTAGTAGTCGGCTACGGCGGTACAGATCAGACTCAGCGCGACCACAATCGCGCAACACAAAGCGCCGGCAGTAGCTGCAGGCATGCGCGCCATCAACGGGCGCAGGCGACACAGCACCGCCGCCGAGAGCAGCACGATCCATTGCACGAACAGCGAAGTCAGCGCCAGGCGCACCCAGTCGAAACCCGGCAGCATCGGCTCGGACAACACCAGCACCAGCACCAGCAACTCAGCCAGCAGCACCATGCTTAGCAGCGCGTCTGGCTGGCAAAGCTCGGGCACGAAAAAGTCATCGACCAGTGGTGGTTGTTTTTCTGATAACAGGCTTTTTATTTTCATCGCCGCAGTTTCCGCGTGAGCCGCCCCAGCAGCAAGATAGACAGCTGCGACCGGGCAAAATAAAGCACCGAAATGCGCCCGCCGCGATAAATCTGTGAACGGCGCAACATTGCTCTACTGCAGCCTAGCTGTGGCCGCCGACAACGTGACGCGGCGAATTTGCCAGCCAGCCTGTTATTATCGGCGCACTTTTCCGTCTTGCCGGCCGCCCCAGCGTGGCCAGCCCGTTTTAGCGCACCAGCCGAGCGAAGCCCATGAGCACTGAAAAAACCAACCAATCCTGGGGCGGCCGCTTCAGCGAACCCGTCGATGCCTTTGTTGCCCGCTTTACCGCCTCCGTCGAATTCGACAAGCGCCTGTACCGCCACGACATCATGGGCTCCATCGCCCACGCCACCATGCTGGCCAAGGTCGGTGTACTCAGCGAGGCCGAGCGCGACAGCATCATCGCTGGCCTGACGCAGATTCAGGGCGAGATCGAAGCCGGCCAGTTCGACTGGCGCGTCGATCTGGAAGACGTGCATATGAACATCGAAGCGCGCCTGACCGATCGCATCGGCGTCACCGGCAAGAAGCTGCACACCGGCCGCTCGCGTAACGACCAGGTGGCCACCGATATCCGCCTGTGGTTGCGCGACGAAATCGACCTGATCCTCGGCGAAATCACGCGCCTGCAGCAGGGCTTGCTGGAGCAGGCCGAGCGTGAAGCGGAAACCATCATGCCCGGCTTTACCCACCTGCAAACCGCGCAGCCGGTGACCTTCGGGCATCACCTGTTGGCCTGGTTCGAAATGCTGTCGCGCGACTACGAGCGCCTGGTCGACTGCCGCAAGCGCACCAACCGCATGCCCCTGGGCAGTGCGGCGCTGGCCGGTACCACCTACCCGATCCAGCGTGAAATCACCGCACAACTGCTGGGTTTCGACGCGGTTGGCGGCAATTCACTGGATGGCGTATCGGATCGCGACTTCGCCATCGAATTCTGCGCCGCCGCCTCGCTGGCGATGATGCACCTGTCGCGCTTTTCCGAAGAGTTGGTGCTGTGGACTTCAGCGCAGTTCCAGTTTATCGATCTGCCTGACCGCTTCTGCACCGGCAGCTCGATCATGCCGCAGAAGAAAAACCCCGACGTACCGGAACTGGTACGCGGCAAGACCGGCCGGGTATTCGGCGCATTGATGGGCCTGCTAACCCTGATGAAAGGCCAGCCGCTGGCCTACAACAAGGACAACCAGGAAGACAAAGAACCACTGTTCGACGCCGCCGACACCCTGCGCGACTCGCTGCGCGCCTTTGCCGACATGATCCCGGCGATCAAACCCAAGCACGCGATCATGCGTGAGGCGGCGCTGCGCGGTTTCTCCACTGCCACTGACCTGGCCGACTACCTGGTACGCAAGGGCCTGCCGTTCCGCGATTGCCACGAGATCGTCGGCCATGCCGTGAAATACGGCGTCGAATCCGGCAAAGACCTGGCCGAAATGAGCCTGGACGAACTGCGCCAGTTCAGCGAGCAGATCGAACAGGACGTGTTCGCCGTGCTGACCCTGGAAGGCTCGGTAAATGCCCGTGACCATATCGGCGGCACCGCGCCGAACCAGGTACGTGCAGCGGTTGTGCGCGGCAAGGAACTGCTGGCGACGCGCTGATCGCCAGCTCACCAAGGGAAAGGGATGTCCCATGTTCGAGCTGTTGCTACGCGGCCTGGCTGTCCTGGCGGAAGTCTTACTGGAGCTGATGTTCGGCTACATCTTCTATGCCAGCGGCTGGCTGGTGCTGCGTCTACTGACGCTGGGCAGCTATCCGCGCCTGCCGCTGCGTATATCCGACCCGATGGGCACACGTAGCAGCTGGGTCAGCGCCTTCGGTTTTCTTTGTGTGGTCGGTCTGCCGCTGACTGCTCTGGTTTCTCTCTATGGCTAAGTATCCATGACCCTGAATATTCGCCCCGCCACCGCAGCAGACGCCGCTCTGATCCTGCGCTTTATCACCGACCTGGCGATCTACGAGAAAGCCGAGCATGAGGTGAAAACCGATGCCGCCGGGATTGAAGCGAGCCTGTTCGGGCCTGACAGCAGTGCCCAAGCGCTGATCTGCGAGTATGACGGCCAGCCGATTGGCTACGCCGTGTATTTCTTCAATTACTCGACCTGGCTGGGCAAACACGGGCTGTACCTGGAAGACCTCTATATCAGCCCGGAGACACGCGGCGTGGGCGCAGGCAAAGCGCTGCTGCGTCACCTGGCACAACTGGCCGTGGCCAAGGGCTGTGGTCGCTTCGAGTGGGCTGTGCTGGACTGGAACACGCCCGCCATCGAATTCTATGAAGCCTTCGGTGCCAAACCGCAAGACGAATGGACCACCTACCGCCTGACCGGCCAGGCCCTGCTGGACTTTGCCCAGGGCTAGCCCTTTTGGAGAAGCATATGAGCGAGCAAGAAGACGAAGATTTCGCCCAGGACACCCTGACCCAGGCCATCGAAAATCAGCTGGAAGCCGGCGAACCGGCGTTTGTCCAGGCAGTGCTGAACAAGCTGACGCTGGTCGGTTACCAGCGCGATGAGATCATCGAGCTGATGGCCCTGGTGCTGGCCGATGAAATCGACGCCATGCTGCGCGATGACCGCCCGTTTGACCTAGCCCGCTATGAGCAAGGCCTGCGCGCCCTGCCTGAGCTACCGGAAGAAAACTGAGCCGCACTTGACCCAGGCCACTGTTCAGCTGGGCAGGCAGATTGCTACTGTCTGACCATCTGACACACATGGCGCAGCACCGATGACGCGTTCGTTCGAGCAAATCGGCCTTCTGCTCACCCTGCTCTGCGCTCTGGCTGGCGCCGGATTGGCACGTGCTGACACCCCGCGCATCGGCGCCGAGGATGACTGGTACCCCTACACTGCCTGGCGTGAGGGACAGATCGTAGGTATGTCGGCAGATATCGTCCGTGCGGCTTTCGCCAGCAGCGACACCGCCATCGAGCTCACTGCCTACCCCTATTCACGTTGCATGGAGCTGGCCCGCTCCGGCGTCCTCGCGGCCTGTTTCAATACCACCCCCGACTCACGCATCGAAAAACAATTTCTGCTGCCCGAAGAAATGCTGTTCAGCGACGACATCCTGCTCTGGGCCCGCAACGGCGCAGCTCCTCTGGCGGAGCTCAATAGCCTGGCCGGCAAGCGCGTAGCGGTGACCATCGGCTACACCTACGGTGAGCCCTTCGACACCCGCAAGGACATCCTGCGCGTGCCGGTGCGCCGCGACCTCAATGGTTTTCTCATGCTGCAGCACGACCGCGTCGATTATGTGGTGGCCTTTCGCGGCACCACCCAGGCGCTGCTCGACCAGCACCCGGAATTAGCCGAACAGTTCGTCGCCGTGGCCACCGTGCACCAGCCGCAGCTGTATCTGACGTTCTCGCGCCATCATCCGCAGGCCCCGATGCTGCTGGAACACTTCGACCAGGGCATGCGCCAGATCCGACAGGACGGCACCTACCAGAAAATTATCGCGCGCTGGCAACGCCTGACTCGGCAAGCGCCGGAACAGCCCACTACACTGCTGGAAAAGCCATAACAACAAGACGGAGTCACTATGAAAGCCTTCACTTCCGACCTGATCGACGAGCTGGAAATCCTCGCCCTGTACAACCTGAGCAACCATCAGGAAGGGCTCAAGGTGCACAACAATGCTTCATTCAAGGCTCAGGGGGCGATCACCCGGCTGTATGAGAAAGGCCTGATCAGTCAGTCCGACGGTGGTTACCTGACCAGCCTGGGGATTGATGCCGCCGAACACGCCCAAGGCCTGTTGACCATCCTCGCCCCGAAAAGCGCCTTGCTGACTTAAACCCACCCCTTCAGCCAGGCCCATGCCGGGCGATATAGCAGCAGATACTGCACAGAACTGTCCGCCCTGCTGCGCTACAGCGATTCGTAACCACAGCACCCTGGCTGCAGCATTCAGACCCGCGCCATGCTCATGACGCCCACCTGAGTGCTGCCAGTCTGGCGCTGCAACCAGGGTTCTGTGCACGCTGATCAACAGGTTCCAAGAGCCGGGGCAACTGGTAGGCTTGCCTCACCTTCCCAGCGAGCATGAGCATGACGCGCACTCAGGAAATTCGCCCGGACATTGAAGACGGTATCGATCGCAAGGTCCTCACCCAGCTGCGCGCGCGCTTCCTCAAACTCAATCAGAGTCGTCTGCAACGTGCCATGCAGGCGCTGTCAACGCGCCAGCAGCTGGTACTCAAGCTGCTGCCGCTGCTGTTCCACGTCAATCACCCGCTGCTGCCGGGCTATGTCTCCGGGCTGACCCCGGCCGGCCTCAGCGGCTTCGAGCCGGATGACGAGCTGCTTGCCGAAGTGCAGCGCCTGACCCGCTCGTTCGTCTACAAACCGTATCGCGGCAAACAGGCACTGCCGATTCACGGCCTGTTTCTGATGGGCAGCCTGGGCACCGTGGCCCAGGCCGAACAGAGCGACATGGACCTGTGGGTCTGCCACGCCAGCGACCTGAGCCCGCAGCAACTGCATGAGCTGAACAAAAAGTGCGCGCTGCTGGAGAGCTGGGCGGCCACCCTGGGGGCGGAGGCGCATTTCTTTCTGATCGACCCGCTGCGCTTCACCCAGGGTGAGCGCGAAGCACAACTGACCTCCGATGACTGCGGCACCACCCAGCACTACCTGCTGCTCGATGAGTTCTACCGTACCGCCATCTGGCTCGGCGGACGCACGCCGCTGTGGTGGCTGGTGCCGGTGTATGAAGAATCGCGCTATCAGCACTACACCAGCACCCTGCTGGCCAAGCGCTTTATCCGTGCAGAAGACGTACTCGACCTCGGCCACCTGGCGCGCATTCCACCGGAAGAGTTTATCGGCGCCGGCATGTGGCAGCTGTTCAAGGGCATCGAGTCGCCCTACAAGTCGGTGCTCAAGCTGCTGCTCACCGAGGTGTACGCCAGCGAACACCCCAAGGTCGAATGCCTGTCGCTGCGCTTCAAGCAGGCAGTGTTCGCCAACCGCCTGGATGTCGATGAGCTCGACCCCTATATCGTGGTCTACCGCCGTCTGGAGGAATACCTCAAGGCCCGTGGCGAGTCTGAGCGTCTGGAGCTGATTCGCCGCTGCCTGTACCTCAAGGTCGACAAGAAGCTCAGCCGTCCACCGCGTAACCAGCGCAAGAGCTGGCAGCGCCTGCTGCTGGAGCGCCTGACCCGTGACTGGAACTGGGACAACCGCCAGCTGGCAATGCTCGACAGCCGCAGCCAGTGGAAGGTGCGTCAGGTCAGCGCCGAGCGGCGCATGCTGGTCAACGAGCTGACCTACAGCTACCGCTTTCTCTCCGAATTCGCCCGCAGCGAACACGCCGGCAGCTCGCTCAACAGCCGTGACCTGGGCATCCTCGGCCGCCGCTTGTATGCCGCCTTCGAGCGCAAGGCCGGCAAGATCGAATTCATCAACCCGGGCATCGCCCCGGATCTGGCCGAAGACACCCTGACCCTGGCGCAAAGCCCCAACCCGGATGAGCCCAATGAAAACCTCTGGGCGCTTTATAACGGCAGTGTCAGCGCCCAGGATCTGGAAGACTTTTCCCCGCTCAAGCGCTCGCGCGAACTGGTCGAACTGCTCGCCTGGTGCCAGCGCAATGGCGTGATCGACAACAGCACGCGACTGTCGCTGCACCCAGGCAGCAGCGACCTCAGCGAATTCGAGCTGTCCAACCTGCTCAGCAGCCTGCAGCAGGTGGTGCCGCTGCCGTTGCCGGCGGTCGATGAAGCCGCGCTGCTCAGCGCCAGCGTGCCCAGCGAGGTGCTGCTGCTGGTCAACGTCGGCGTCGACCCGCTCAAGCAGTTCAGCCAGATGAACATGCACATGACCACCGAGCGCACCGATGCGCTGGGCTATTCCGGGGTGCGCGAGAACCTTATTCTGACCATCGACCAGGTCACTCTGAACAGCTGGAATGAGCTGCTGGTGACCCGCTATGACGGCCCGCATGCACTGCTCGACTGCCTGCGCGACTTCCTCAACGCCCTGCCGGCCGTGGGCCGCAAACCCAACCTGCGGGTGCGCTGCTTCTGCCGCAACCGGGCCACGGCGATTGCCGAACGGGTCGAGGAACTGTTCCGCGAAACCCTCGGCAGTTTCAGCAGCGAACAGACCAACCGCTACCTGCTGCAGATCAAGCAGCACTATCACCTGCTCGAGCTGAAACCCGGCAATGTCAGCCACACCAGCCTGAAAGACCTGCCCACACTGATTGATCACCTGGGCGAGGAGCTGCCCGGCTACAGTGAGCTGCATCTGGACCGCAGCGCTCTGGAGGGTGAAGACCTGGCGCTGATCCTGCCACTCGGCCGGCCGCAATGTATCCAGGTGTTCTACCGGCTGAACGAAGCCAGCGCCCTGGCCGAGCTGAGCGTGCTCGATGAGCACAATGCGCTGTGGCGTCAGCAGATGCCGTATCGCGATGAGCAGAGCCTGCTGACCCCGCTGCAACGCTTTCTGCAATCGGTGCTGTACCGGCGCAACGCCCTGCTGCCGCTGGATAACCTGCCAGCGCATCAGCCACTGGAGGTGCTGTATTACCAGGTGCTGCCGGATGCGCCGCTGCGCGCCCAGCGCCTGGAACGGCGGCCACCACCGCTGTCACCGATCAGCCATCCGTTCTATGACGTGCAGGCCATCGTCGAGCCGGCGGATGGCCAGCGCATGGCCCCCGGCGAGCGCCTTGACCTCGGCCAGCGGCGACCTGCCGGTACACCCGGGCACAAGCGCTCGCACGTCACCCTGTACTGCAACCACCGCGAGTTTTCCGAACTGGAGTACGCCGGCGACCTGTTCGCCGCCGTGGCCCAGCACATCCTCGCGCAACGCCGCGATGGCGCGCGCTACCCCTGCTACATCACCGACCTCGACCTGTCGGCGGTACTCGGCGAAGGGCATATGCAGAGTGTGCATTACCTGCGCTACAAGAGCCGCCTGGAGGCGGCGCTGAATCAGGCCTTGCAGAAGGCCTGACGCACAGCATCAGGCGCGGCTGTACTCGCCCGCCGCTTCCGGCTGATATTCCACCGCCAGCAGGGTCAGCTTGAGCACTTTGCCATTCGGCCCGGCCCAGTCGATATGCTGGCCCACGGACAAGCCCAGCAGCGCAGTGCCAACCGGCGCCAGCACGGACACGCAGCCTTCACCGCCGGCATCCTGTGGGTACACCAGAGTCAGGTGGTAGTCCTTGCCACTGCTCTCTTCACGGCAATGCACGCGCGAATTCATGGTCACCACTCCAGCCGGCACTTCGTCATGGCCAACCACATCGGCGCGATCGAGTTCGGCCTGCAAGGCCGCAGCGCCGGGGCCGAATTCATCCAGGCTGTCGAGCAGGTGCTCCAGGCGCTGCAGATCAAGACGGGTGATGGTGAGCGAAGGTGTGCTGGTCATGGTGCGGGTATATCCCCTTTACGGATGCTGAAAAAAGCAAAACCCCATCACGAAGATGGGGTTTTGCAAGTCGTGGGCTGACCGTACCACAGCCACTCAAATAAACAAGACCGCCCGGTCAAGGCATGCCGTTACGCTGCTGCAGGCGAGCCTCGGCCGCCGCGCAGATCGCCTGCTGGCGCGGTGTGTCGGCTTTGCTCCAGTCGAGAATTTCCTGCAGCGTGCGGCCACAGCCCAGGCAGATATCCTGATCATCCAGACAACACTGGCGGCGGCAGGGCGAAACGACCTGCACGCCGGCCGGCTCAGAGCTCTTCGAACTCAAGGTCAGCACCGGATTGTTCAAGGGTGATGCGCGCCAGCATTTCGCCCAGCTGCTCGTCGCTGCTGTCGCAGATCCAGCGCTCGCTGGCCTGGTCGTAATCAAAGTGGAAACCACCGGAGCGCGCCGCCAGCCAGAGTTGGCGCAACGGTTCCTGACGGCTGAAGATCAGCTGGCTGCCGTTCTCAAAACGCACGGTGAGCACTCCGCCGGAATTCTCCAGATCCAGATCCAGGTCGCTGTCATCGAAAATATCTTCCACCGCCTGCTGGGTGGCATCGACCAGATCGTGAAAGCGGGCTTCGGTCAAACTCATTACGGCTTACCTCAAAAAAATCAGCGACTTGAGCTGCGCTGCTTAATGGTCTTGTAGATGGCGGCGATACTCGCCGGGGCTTTGCCCCGTCCAACGGCGAAACGCGCGGGCCAGCGAACCGGGCTCACTGAAACCGACCAGAAAGGCGATTTCCGCCAGCTCCAGCGCTGGGTCGCGCAGGTAATTGAGCACCAGTTGCTGGCGGGTTTCATCCACCAACTGGTTGAAGGATAACCCGGCCTCGCGCAAACGCCGCTGCAGGGTACGCGGACTGAGCGCCAAACGCGCGGCGATTTGCTGCAAATCGGCGCCCGCCTCTGGCAACTGCCGGGACAATTCCAGGCGCGCGCGATCGAGCACGCTGCTGCTCTGCCGGATTTCTCCGAGCAGGCGATCAGCATAGGCATCCAGCATCACCTGCACCTGCGCATCGGCCTGACCCAAGGGAGTAGCCAGCAGACGCTTGGAGAAGACCAAGGCATTATCGGCCTGATCAAACAGCACTGGGCAGCGAAAGATGCGCTGGTACTCCGAGGTATCGGCGGGTGCCGCATGCTGAAAGCGCACCTCGGTCGGCGGAATATCCAACCCGGTAATCCAGTGGCCAAAGGTCACCCAACCGGCCATGGTTTCCTCGCACAGCTGACGTTTCTGCTGGGGCAGCAAGGGCTGCCAGCTATGTGTCACCTGTGGCTCCAGTCCTTCACGTGGCGGCTCGTCGGCCAGATCAACCTGTCCCAGGTTCCCCACCAGTGCCGCATAGCGCGCCTGGCGATGCAGGGCATCCGCGAGGGTCGCGCAGCTCATGATCAGATACCCAAGCACCCCGTAGTAACCCGGCCGCACCGCTTCGCCCAGGTGCAGGCCCAGCTGCTCGTCGCCGGTCAGCTGCACACCATGGCCGAGCAGCTCCAGATAAGTGCTGGCAGCCACGCGCTGATCGCGCTGGGTCAGAATCTGCGGGCTGAGTTGCACGCGCTCAAGCAGCGCGTGCGTATCGAGCCCCTGACGGGCGAGGTAGTCGAGCAACCCTTGCAGGTAGGCGACTGAAACCGAACTGTTGACCACTACAGGGGTGTCCATCCGGGCTCCTGAACGCGGGTGGTAGGCGCAAAGACCCTGCCAAAGATACAGGCAAAGCCCCGCCAGACGGGAACCCTGGCGCATAGGCAAGGCGTCGGGGGGTCGGTATACTCCGGCGCAATCATGCTTTATTACAAGGATTTCACCATGAAGCGGTTGTTTACTGCCTTTATCGCGATGCTTGCTGTCAGCACCCTGCTCGCGGGCTGCGGCCAGAAAGGCCCGCTGTACCTGCCAGAAGAAAGCCAGCCAGCGCCTGCGCAAACCGAATAAGGGCCAGCTATGAACGCCTTCAACTACCGCGACGGTCAGCTGTTCGCGGAAGGCGTGGCCTTGTCCGCCATCGCCCAACGCTTCGGTACGCCGACCTACGTTTACTCGCGTGCGCACATCGAAGCGCAATACCGCACCTATGCCGATGCCCTGCAGGGCATGCCGCATCTGGTGTGCTTTGCCGTCAAAGCCAACTCCAACATCGGCGTGCTGAATGTCCTGGCGCGCCTCGGCGCCGGCTTCGATATCGTTTCCCGCGGTGAGCTGGAACGCGTCCTGGCCGCCGGTGGCGAAGCAAGCAAGATCGTATTCTCCGGCGTCGGCAAAAGCCGTGACGACATGCGTCGCGCCCTGGAAGTCGGCGTGCACTGCTTCAACGTCGAATCCACCGAAGAGCTGGAGCGCCTGCAAGTGGTGGCTTCTGAGCTGGGCAAGACGGCGGCGATTTCGCTGCGGGTCAACCCGGACGTCGACGCCGGCACCCACCCGTACATTTCCACCGGTCTGAAAGAAAACAAGTTCGGCATCGACATCGAGCAGGCTGAAGCGGTGTATGCCCGCGCCGCCGAGTTGCCGAACCTGCAGATCGTCGGGGTCGATTGCCATATCGGCTCGCAGCTGACGGCCCTGGCGCCGTTTCTCGATGCCCTGGATCGCCTGCTGGTACTGGTTGACCGTTTGGCCACACGCGGCATCCGCATCAAGCACCTGGATCTGGGTGGCGGTCTCGGCGTGCAGTACCGCGACGAACAGCCGCCACTGGCCGGCGAGTACATCGCCGCCGTGCGTGAACGCCTGGCCGGTCGTGACCTGGCCCTGGTATTTGAACCGGGTCGCTACATCGTCGCCAACGCCGGCGTGCTGCTGACTCAGGTGGAATACCTCAAGCACACCGAACACAAGGATTTCGCCATCGTCGATGCGGCGATGAACGACCTGATCCGCCCGGCACTGTACCAGGCCTGGATGGACGTGGTGGCCGTGCAGCCGCGCGCTGGCGCGACGCGCAACTACGACATCGTCGGGCCGATCTGCGAGACCGGCGACTTCCTCGCCAAGGACCGCGACCTGGCCCTGGCCGAAGGCGACTTGCTGGCCGTGCGTTCGGCCGGTGCCTACGGTTTTGTCATGAGTTCCAACTACAACACCCGCGGCCGCGCCGCCGAGGTGATGGTGGATGGCGATCAGCCCTTCGAAGTGCGTCGCCGCGAGACGCTCAGCGAACTCTTTGCGGGCGAAAGCCGCCTGCCGGAGTAAGCCTGATGCTATTGCGCTTTACCAAGATGCACGGCCTCGGCAATGACTTTATGGTCCTCGACCTGGTCAGCCAGCACGCGCATATCCAGCCGAAGAACGCCAAGGCCTGGGGCGATCGCCACACCGGCGTGGGCTTCGATCAGCTGCTGATTGTCGAGCCGCCGAGTAACCCGGACGTGGACTTTCGCTACCGCATCTTCAACGCCGACGGCTCGGAAGTGGAGCAGTGCGGCAATGGCGCGCGCTGCTTTGCCCGCTTTGTGCTGGACAAGCGCCTGACAGTAAAGAAACAGATCCGCGTGGAAACCAAGGGCGGCATCATCGAACTGGACGTGCGCAACGACGGGCAGATCAGCGTCAACATGGGCGCACCGCGCCTGAGCCCGGCGCAGATCCCCTTCCAGGCCGAACAGCAGGCGCTCAGCTATCCGGTCGAAGTCGATGGTCAGAGCGTTGAATTGGCCGCCGTGTCCATGGGCAACCCGCATGCCGTGCTGCGCGTCGACAGCGTCGAGCAAGCTCCGGTGCACAGCCTCGGGCCTAAGCTCGAACACCACCCGCGCTTTCCGCAACGGGTGAATGTCGGTTTCCTCCAGGTGCTCGACCGCAAGCACGCCAAGCTGCGCGTCTGGGAACGCGGCGCCGGGGAAACCCAGGCCTGTGGTACCGGCGCCTGCGCTGCGGCCGTGGCGGCGATCAACCAGGGTTGGATGGATTCCCCGCTGCAGATCGAACTACCAGGTGGCAAACTGAGCATCGAGTGGGCAGGTCCGGGGCAGCCCGTTATGATGACCGGACCCGCCGTACGGGTGTACGAAGGACAAGTCCGCTTATGACTGAGCAGCGCGTATGACCGACAAGCAGGATTCACCCAAGCCACTGGATTCGGAAACGGTTGCCGCCTACCTGCGCCTGCACCCGGAATTCTTTATCGACCACGACGAACTGATCCCCGAGTTGCGCATTCCGCACCAGCGCGGCGATACCGTGTCGCTGGTCGAACGCCAGGTGAAGCTGCTGCGCGAGCGCAATATCGAGATGCGTCACCGCCTCTCGCAACTGATGGACGTTGCCCGCGACAACGACCGGCTGTTCGACAAGACCCGCCGCCTGGTGCTCGACCTGCTCGACGCCAGCAGCCTGGAAGAAGTGGTCAGCTGCGTCGAAGATAGCCTGCGTCGCGAATTTCAGGTGCCCTTTGTCAGCCTGATCCTGTTTTGCGATGCACCACTGCCGGTTGGCCGCTCGGTCAGCAGTGCCGAAGCACATCAGGCCATCGGCGGCCTGTTGGCCGGCGGCAAAACCATCTGCGGCGTACTGCGTGAGCATGAGCTGAACTTTCTCTTTGGCAACGAAGACGGTGCTCAGGTAGGCTCGGCCGCAGTGGTCAGCATCAGCCACCAGGGCCTGCATGGCGTGCTGGCGATTGGCAGTGCCGACCCGCAGCATTACAAAAGCTCGCTGGGCACGCTGTTCCTCGGTTATATCGCCGAAGTGCTGGCGCGCGTCGTGCCCGGCTTTGCCACACCGTTGCGTTCGGTACGCTAGCGCTCTACCCCGCACCGACCGTATCGCAGGGAGCTTCCATGCAAGACCTCTTGGACGCCTACCTCGAACACTTGCGCAGTGAGCGCCAGCTTTCCTCCCATACCCTGATCGGCTACCGCCACGACCTGAGCACGCTGTTGGCGTTCTGCAACCAGGAGCAGATCGACAGCTGGAACGCGCTCGATACCGCGCGCCTGCGCCGGATGATCGGCCGCCTGCATATGCAGGGACAGTCCAGCCGCAGCCTGGCACGCCTGCTCTCGGCCACCCGCGGCCTCTATCGTTACCTGATTCGTGAAGGCCACTGCGACAGCGACCCGGCCAGCGGCCTGACGCCGCCCAAGGGCGAGCGGCGCCTGCCGAAAACCCTGGACGCCGACCGTACCGCGCAACTGCTCGACGGCGCCTTGGAAGACGACTTTATCGCTCGCCGCGACCAGGCCATGCTGGAGCTGTTCTATTCCTCCGGGCTGCGCCTGTCCGAGCTGGTCAGCCTCAACCTTGATGGCCTCGACCTGCCCGCCGGCCTGGTGCGCGTCATCGGCAAGGGCAACAAGACCCGCGAGTTGCCCATCGGCCGCATGGCCCGCGAAGCGATGGAGCAGTGGCTGCCACTGCGTGCGCAGGCCAACCCGGCCGACGGCGCCGTCTTTGTCAGCCAGCAAGGCCGACGTATCGGCCCGCGCGCAGTGCAACTGCGGGTGCGCCAGGCCGGTGTACGTGAACTGGGCCAGCACCTGCATCCGCACATGCTGCGCCACAGCTTTGCCAGCCATATGCTGGAATCGTCACAGGACCTGCGCGCGGTACAGGAGTTGCTCGGCCACGCCGACATCGCCACCACCCAGGTCTATACCCACCTGGATTTCCAGCACCTGGCCAACGTTTATGATCAGGCTCACCCAAGGGCAAAACGCAAAGGCAGCGCAGAATGAGTATTCAGCTGATTACCTTCGACCTCGACGACACCCTGTGGGATGTCACCCCGGTGATGCAGGACGCCGAAGCGGCGCTGCGTAACTGGCTGGCCCTGCACGCACCACGGCTCGGCGGCGTGCCGGTGGAGCATCTGTGGTCGATTCGCGCCACCCTGCTGCAGGCCGAGCCAATGCTCAAACATCGCCTGAGCGAGCTGCGCCGGCGCATCCTCTTCCATGCCCTGGAAAATGCCGGCTACCCGCACGACGAAGCGCAGGTGCTGGCCGAAGCTGGTTTTCAGGTGTTTCTCGCCGCGCGCCATCAGGTCGAGCTGTTCGCCGAAGTACACCCCACGCTTGAAGCACTGGCCAATCGTTTCCAGCTCGGGGTGATCACCAACGGCAATGCCGATGTGCGTCGCCTGGGCCTGGCCGACTACTTCCAGTTCGCCCTCTGCGCGGAAGAACTGGGCGTCGGCAAGCCTGACCCTAAGCCGTTCAGCGAAGCACTGAAACGCGCCGGTATCGCCGCCGAACACGCCGTGCATATCGGCGACCACCCCAGCGACGACATTGCCGGGGCGCAAGCGGCGGGGCTACGGGCAATCTGGTTCAATCCTCAGGGCAAGGCCTGGGTCGCGGACAACCGCCCGGATGCGGAAATCCGTAGCCTGGCCGAGCTGCCGGTGCTGCTGCACAGCTGGGCGTAATCCGTCGAAAAAATCGCGACATAAAAAAGCCCGCAGATCATCAATCTGCGGGCTTTGTGTTTACGTCAGCGGCTTAGATGGGGCGGCTGCCGTATTTGCTGTCCGGCTTCTTGGGTGGATCGGCGACCACATTGGCCTCGACCTCCTGCACCTTGCCGCCACGCGCCAGAAACTCTTCCATGGCACGGGCCAGGGCATCACGCTCTTTCTGCTTGGCTTCGATGCTCGGCAGTTCTTCGACGTCGACAGCGGCCTTGGCCTTCTTGCTTTTGCTGGCCGGGGCGATCTCGTCGTCACCGTCGCCATCATCACCGCTGTCGCCGTCATCGGCGGCAGCCAGTTCTTCGCCTTCGTCTTCGTCAGCGCCTTCTAATTCGTCGTGTTCCAGATCTTCGTCGCTCATGTTCCAACCTCATGACTTGCGAAAAGCAGAGTAGTTATAGCCCAGCTGCGTCAGCTTTCTAACGTCGCTGATAAAAATTCCAGGGGTCTGGCTGTGGCTGAGCGCTGCGCATCGGCGATCTGCGCTCAACGGCGCGCATTCTAGGGGCTGTTGCCGGTGCATCACAACCGCACCAAAGCCTGTTTTGCCAGGATAAGCTCAGCCAAGGCAAAGATTGTTCGGCGCCCCATAAAAAACAAAGGGCGCCCGAAGGCGCCCTTGTGTAAAGCCAGGAAACTCAGCGCTTGGTGAATTCCGGGTAGGCTTCCATACCGCACTCGGCGATATCCACACCTTCGTACTCTTCTTCTTCGCTGACACGCAGGCCGATCACCAGCTTGATGATGGACCAGACGATCAGGCTGCAGACGAAGACCCAGGCGAAGATCGAACCAATACCCAGCAGCTGCGCACCCAGGCTGGCGTCGCTATTGGTCAGGCAGACCGCCAACAGGCCCCAGATACCGACCACACCGTGAACGGAGATGGCACCGACTGGATCGTCGAGCTTGAGCTTGTCCAGGCCGAGGATCGAGAACACCACCAGCACGCCACCCACACCACCGATCAGGGTGGCTTGCAGGGCAGTCGGGGCCAGCGGTTCAGCGGTGATGGCCACCAGGCCAGCCAGGGCACCGTTGAGGGCCATGGTCAGGTCAGCCTTGCCGAACAGGATGCGCGCTACGATCAGCGCGGCAACCAGGCCACCGGCAGCCGCCATATTGGTGTTGACGAAGACCTGAGCCACGGCGTTGGCGTCTTCGATGGTGCTCATCTTCAGCTGCGAGCCACCGTTGAAGCCGAACCAGCCCATCCACAGGATAAAGGTACCCAGCGCTGCCATCGGCAGGTTGGCACCCGGAATGGCGTTGACCTGGCCATTCGGGCCGTACTTGCCTTTACGCGCGCCCAGCAGCAGTACGCCAGCCAGGGCAGCAGTTGCGCCAGCCATGTGCACCACACCGGAACCGGCGAAGTCGAGGAAGCCCGCTTCGTTGAGGAAGCCCGAACCCCATTTCCAGAAGCCCTGTACCGGGTAGATGAAACCGGTCATGACCACGGCGAATGCCAGGAAGGCGAACAGCTTCATGCGTTCAGCCACGGCACCGGAAACAATCGACATGCAGGTTGCGGCGAACACCACCTGGAAGAAGAAGTCCGAACGGGCCGAATAGTAAGGCGCATCGTCACCGCCGGCGAGAACCGACTCAACGCTGTTCTCGTCACCAATCAGGAAACCCAGGCTTGGCAGGATGCCGCCTTCCGGGCTGGAGTACATGATGTGGTAACCGATCACCAGGTACATGATGCTCGCCACTGCATACAGGGCGATGTTCTTGGTGAGAATTTCAGTGGTGTTCTTGGCGCGCACCAGGCCGGATTCGAGCATGGCGAAACCTGCCGCCATCCACATCACCAGCGCGCCGCAAACCAGAAAGTAGAATGTGTCAAAACCGTACTGCAATGCAGTCAATGCTGTGTTGTCCATGGTTCACCTCTTGCCGTCGCGCTTTCATAGCGCTGTTCGGTTAAGGCGCCCGGGTTGGCTCCGGGCGCACTCCGTGTGCTTACAGGTTGTAGCCGCGCTCGTTGTGCTCAGAGAGGTCAAGGCCGACCGACTCGGCTTCTTCACTGACCCGCAGGCCCATCACCAGATCCAGTACCTTGAGGATCACGAAGGTGACGATGCCGGTGTAGACCACAGTGACCAGCACACCGACGATCTGAATCCAGACCTGGCCGCCGATGTCTTCCACCGCACCGAAACCGCCCAGTACCGGAGCAGCGAATACGCCGGTGAGGATGGCGCCGACAATGCCGCCGACACCATGCACGCCGAAGGCGTCCAGGGAGTCGTCGTAGCCCAGCTTGCGCTTGAGGCTGGTGGCGCAGAAGAAGCAGATCACCCCAGAGGCCAGACCGATCACCAGAGCGCCCATCGGGCCAGCGGTGCCGGCAGCCGGGGTAATGGCCACCAGACCCGCGACCACGCCGGAAGCGATGCCCAGGGCACTCGGCTTACCGTGAGTGACCCACTCGGCGAACATCCAGCCCAAAGCAGCGGCAGCAGTCGCAATCTGAGTGACCAGCATGGCCATGCCGGCAGTGCCGTTGGCGGCGATAGCCGAGCCGGCGTTGAAGCCGAACCAACCGATCCACAGCATGGCCGCACCGATCAGGGTGTAACCCAGATTGTGCGGAGCCATGGCAGTGGTGGGGTAACCCTTACGCTTGCCCAGCACCAGGCAGGCCACCAGACCGGCGATACCGGCGTTGATGTGCACCACGGTGCCACCTGCGAAGTCCAGCACGCCCTCATCCCACAGGAAAGCGCCGTCGCCGGACCAGACCATATGGCACATCGGGGCGTAGACCAGGGTGAACCAGACCGCCATGAAGATCAGCATCGCAGAGAACTTCATGCGCTCGGCGAAGGCACCGACGATCAGGGCCGGGGTGATGATGGCAAAGGTCATCTGGAAGACGATGAACACGCTTTCCGGGAAGGCGCCAACCAGGCTATCGGGCGTCAGACCACTGAGGAAGGCCTTGTTCAGACCGCCGACAAAGGAGTTGAGGTTGGTGACGCCCTTCTCCATGCCGGTGGTGTCGAATGCCAGGCTGTAGCCGTAGACCACCCAGAGAATGCTGATCAGACCGGTGATGGCAAAGCACTGCATCATCACCGACAGCACGTTCTTCGAACGCACCATGCCGGCATAGAACAGCGCCAGACCAGGGATGGTCATGAACAGCACCAGCGCAGTGGCAGTCAGCATCCATGCTGTGTCACCGCTGTTCAACACAGCCTCGTCCGCCAAGGCCAGGCCTGGGAAAACAAGAGACAAAAGGGCTCCTAGCCCTGCGATTTTTCGCAGAGTCATGGTTTAACTCCTGGGGCGTGGGGGTTCGGAGGCTTAAACTGCGTCGGTGCCGGTTTCGCCGGTACGGATGCGGATGGCCTGTTCCAGGTTTACAACGAAAATCTTGCCGTCGCCGATCTTGCCGGTATTGGCAGCTTTGGTGATGGCCTCGATCACGCGATCGAGTTGATCGTCAGCGATGGCCACGTCGATTTTCACTTTTGGCAAGAAATCGACCACGTATTCAGCACCGCGGTACAGCTCGGTATGGCCCTTCTGGCGACCGAAGCCTTTGACTTCAGTAACAGTGATGCCCTGCACGCCGATCTCCGACAGTGACTCACGGACGTCGTCCAGCTTGAACGGCTTGATGATGGCAGTGACTAGCTTCATGTAACTCTCTCCCGTGTATGGTGGACATGCCCCAGGAATTTCGAACCCGGGCCAAGTCTAAGCGCAGTGCCTGGCTTTTGTAATGCATCGCCGCCCTGATCCAGCAGCACCGATGCTCACCAACCGCTCCCGACGAAGCACTTCCCCGCTTCATCTAACGCACCGGAACTGCATCGGTGCATGCGTCGCAAGAGACAAAGCAGAAACCTTGCCAGATTGGCGAAAAACGATTTATTTCATGCAGTTACCCGGCAAATGCAGGTATCAGGCAGACATCCGCAGACATGCCACGCACAACAACAGTGCACACGGCTGGCGCAGGACGCGCGAAAACCGTGCAGTCACGACTACAGCCTGCGTCAGTCGCACCGGCAGGTGCACTGAACGTGCGTGCTACACTGCCGCGACCTGCAAACGGAACCTCACCATGCTGCCACCCAAAGCCCTGCTAGACGCCCTGACTACCCACGCCTCACGTCTGTTCAACGGCGATGCGCCGCTGCCACGCAGCGAATTCGAAGCGCAATTCAAGGTGCTGCTGCAAAGCGCCTTCAGCAAACTCGACCTGGTCAGCCGCGACGAATTCGACAGCCAGATGGTTGTCCTCGCCCGCACCCGCGCACGCCTGGAAGCCCTCGAAGCCAAGGTCGCCGAGATGGAAGCACGCAGCGCAGACGCCCCAGTCACCCGCGAGTAACGTCCGCAGCGGATGCATCAGCCGATCAAGGAGTGATCGATGTCTCTGGCCATAGTCCACAGCCGCGCCCAGGTGGGGGTTGAAGCGCCCGCCGTCACCGTCGAAGCCCACCTGGCCAACGGCCTGCCCTCACTGGCACTGGTCGGTCTGCCGGAAACCGCAGTCAAGGAAAGCAAGGATCGCGTGCGCAGCGCCATCCTCAATTGCGCGTTCGAATTTCCCCCCAGACGCATTACCTTGAATCTGGCCCCGGCTGATCTGCCTAAAGATGGTGGGCGTTTTGACCTAGCGATTGCCCTGGGCATTCTCGCCGCCAGCGGCCAGGTGCCGGCCAGTGCACTGGAGCAGCTGGAATGCCTGGGCGAACTGGCGCTTTCCGGGGCGATTCGTCCAGTACAGGGCGTCTTACCCGCAGCCCTGGCCGCCCGTGCAGCTGGGCGCACCTTGCTGGTGCCCAAGGCCAATGCCGAGGAAGCCAGCCTGGCCTCCGGGCTGACAGTGATAGCTGTCGAACACCTGCTGGAAGTCGCCGCCCACCTCAATAACCAGACGCCGCTTGCGCCGTATCAGGCTCAGGGCCTGCTACGCCAGACCCTGCCCTACCCTGACCTCGCCGAAGTGCAGGGCCAGATCGCCGCCAAACGCGCACTGCTGGTGGCCGCAGCCGGCTCGCACAACCTGTTGTTTACCGGCCCACCCGGCACCGGCAAAACCCTGCTGGCCAGCCGCCTGCCCGGCCTACTGCCGCCGCTGGATGAGCAGGAAGCGCTGGAAGTGGCAGCCATCCACTCCGTGGCCAGCCACACGCCGCTAAGCGCCTGGCCGCAGAGGCCCTTTAGAACGCCTCATCACAGCGCATCCGGGCCGGCATTGGTCGGCGGCGGCAGTCGCCCGCAACCGGGTGAAATCACCCTGGCCCATCACGGAATTTTGTTCCTCGATGAACTCCCCGAGTTTGATCGAAAGGTTTTGGAGGTGCTGCGTGAGCCCCTGGAAAGCGGGCAGATCGTGATTGCTCGGGCACGCGACAAGGTGCGCTTCCCCGCACGCTTTCAACTGGTGGCGGCGATGAATCCGTGTCCCTGTGGGCATCTCGGTGATCCTTCCGGGCGCTGCCGCTGTTCCACTGAACAGATTCAGCGCTACCGCGGCAAGCTTTCCGGCCCGCTGCTCGACCGCATCGACCTGCACCTCAGCGTGCCACGGGAAACCACCCGGCTGGATGCCAACACCGACGCCGGCCCCAGCAGCGCTGAGCTGGCCACCCTGGTGATACAGGCGCGCCTGGCACAATTGGATCGCCAAGGCTGCGCCAATGCCCATCTGGATCTCAATGGCGTACAGCAGCATTGCAGCCTGCAAGACGAAGACCGCGCATGGCTGGAAAATGCCTGCGAGCGCCTGGGCCTGAGCTTACGGGCGGCACACCGGGTGCTGAAAGTGGCGCGTACCCTGGCGGACTTGGACAAGGCGGTGCATATCAAACGCAGCCATCTGGCTGAAGCCCTGCAGTACCGACCCAGCATCAGCGGGGCCTGAATCGCAGTCATAAAAAAGCCCCGCATGCGGGGCTTCTTTTATAGGGAGCTGTAACGCGTAGCGTCTTTTTACGATCTCGCGAGCTAGAGACATGCAAGGCAGAAACAGGCGAAAAAGCGGAGTGTACAAGCTGTACATGAGCATTACTCGTTCCACTCGCCCTTCGGGCCGCGCTAAAGCGCGTTAGCCGCAAGCGGCTTGTTGAGCCTGTTTCTAACGCAGCAGGGCCGACGCGCAGCAGATCGTAGACAGGCGCTTACTGCTCGCGGCGGGCTACCTGCTTACGACAGGCATCACCGAACGCCTTGAAGATCTTCACCGAATGCGGGTTCTGCGCCGCCTGCCACTCCGGGTGCCATTGCACGGCCAGGGTGAATTGCTCGGCGCCCGGCAGATGAATCGCCTCAACCAGACCATCCTCGGCATGGGCCAGCGCCTCGATACCGTCACCCAGCTTGTCCAGGGCCTGACCGTGCAGCGAATTGACCGGGAAATCGGCCTCACCCATCAACTCGGCAAACCAGCTACCCGGCACCGCACGCACGCTGTGGCTGTCGGCGTACTGCACGTCCACCGGCGCGCTGGTGTCTTCGCGATGGTCATTCATACCCGGTACTTCGTAGACCTTCTGGTGGATATTGCCGCCCAGGGCCACGTTGATTTCCTGCATGCCGCGGCAGATGGCGAACAAAGGCAGGCCGCGGGCCAACGCCGCGCGAATCAGCGGGATATCGAACAGATCGCGATCCTTATCCTGGCCCTTACTCGGAGTCAGGTTTTTCTGCCCATAGAGCGCAGGGTCGATGTTGCTGCCCGCACCGGTCAGGTACACGCCATCGACCATCGACAGGTACTGGTCGATATCGTCGGCACCGCAGCAACTGGGTGCCAGCAGCGGCACACAGCCCGACAGTTCGACCAGGGGGGTTATGTATTTGTGCGTCATGACTTGATAGGCATGCCCTTTGCGCTCTTGCGCGCCCATGGACATCAGGACAACCGGTTTACGCGCGCCGGAGCGCTGTTTCGTATTGTTGTTGGACATACATCACCTTGGGGCAGCCGGGATTGGCTGCCGTTGTTGTGCAGAAGGGCTGACGGTTGTCGCGCACCTTCTGTTTTACGGCTGATTGCGCCTGTCTAGCTGGCCGCCGCAGCGGCATCAGATACGCGAGAAACACTCATCTGGCAGTCGCAACCCTGGAGCCAGTCTGCCAAAGCCGTAAAATATGTCAAACAAATACGCTTATATTGTTAAGAAATCAGACCGCAAGTAGCAGGCAACTAAGCCGAACAAACGAAGCAAGCCACTGTTTTAAAAGCATTAATCTGATAAAGCTGGAAAACGATAGTCCAATATTTTTTACGCCTTATGCGCTGTCGTGCTAACGCACCCGATTTCCCACCCGCTCAACCACGGGTAACTGCATCGCCGCCACATCCGCCACCAGATAATCGCGCAAACGACGAAAACGTTCCTGACCACGGCGCGCCTTGGGCCATACCAGGTAATAGCTGCAGCCACTGGGCACCGCGCTGGGCCAAGGCAGGCCGAGTCGGCCCTGGGCGACATCCTCGGCAACCATCACCAGATCGCCAATCGACACGCCATAGCCACGCGCAGCGGCCACCATGCCCAGCTCCAGAGTATCGAACACCTGGCCACCCTTGAGCGGCACCTGATCGGCCAGGCCCATGGCCTGCAGCCACTGCCGCCAGTCGCGGCGGTCCGGGGTCGGGTGCAGCAGTTCCGCAGCCTGCAGACGCGGCAAATCCCAGGGCTGTTCGCTCAAGGCTTCTGGCGCGCAGACCGGAATCAGCCACTCGGCAAACAGCTCGGTGCTTTCCCATTCCTCGGGGAAATCGCCCTGGCTGAGCAACACGGCGCAGTCGAACGGCTCATGCAGAAAGTCCACCTTATCCACGTCCATCCAGGCGCTGGTCAGTTGCACCTCACTGGCGCTGCTCAGGCGATAGCGCGACAGCCGTGCCAGCAACCAGCGCATGGTCAGGGTCGAGGGCGCTTTCAGGCGCAGCACCGCGTCGTCGACACGCAGGGTGTTGCAGGCACGCTCCAGCGCCTCGAAACCATCACGCAGCCCCGGCAGCAGCATGCGTGCGGTTTCGCTGAGTTGCAGGCTGCGACCGCGACGCTCGAACAGGCGGCAGGCGAAGTGCTCTTCCAGAGTGCGCACATGCCGGCTGACCGCACTCTGGGTAATCGCCAACTCTTCGGCGGCGCGGGTAAAGGAGCTGTGCCGCGCCGCCGCCTCGAAGGCGCGCAGGGCATAGAGCGGCGGCAAACGCGAACTCACGCCTGCCATCCATGAGTAATAGTCATGCCTGTCATCGCTATTATCCTTTTGTGCTGCTACGAGTGGCTTATGAGAATAGGCACATTCTCTGCCTGTACGGATTAACCGGGCAAGCCTTATAACTGAGTAGAACTCATCATGCCGCAATCCCTTCGCAGCGAACTGCACGCCATTCTGAAACTCGCCGGACCGTTGATTGCTGCGCAACTGGCACATGTACTGATGGTGTTTACCGACACCGTGATGATGGGCCTGCTCGGCCCCGCGACCTTGGCTGCCGGCGGGCTGGGCGCGGCTAGCTATTCGTTTGTGTCGATCTTCTGCGTGGGGGTGATTGCCTCGGTCGGCAACCTGGTGGCGATCCGTCATGGTGCACAGGATGCGGCCGGCGTAACCCGGCTGACGCAGAACGGCTTGTGGCTCGGCTGGGGCCTGGCATTGCTGGCCGGCCTCGCGCTGTGGAATCTCGGCCCAGCATTGCTGTACTTCGGCCAGAAACCGGAGAACGTCGGCGGCGCCATGCAGTTTCTCTCCACCCTGGTGTTTGCCCTGCCCGGCTATATGAGTTTTATGGCGCTGCGTGGCTTTACCAGCGCCATCGGCCGCCCAGGTCCGGTGATGGCCATCAGCATTGGCGGGGCGCTGGCCAACTTCGTCCTCAACTATGCCTTGATCAAGGGCTGGTTCGGCCTACCGCCGCTGGGCCTGGCCGGCATCGGTCTGGTCACCGCCGTGGTGATGAACGTCATGGCGTTGCTGCTGGCCTGGCATGTGCTGCAACACAGCGTCTACAGCCCTTATCCGCTGTGGCGCGGCCTTTCGCGGCCAGTCTGGGCCGAGCTGAAAGAGCTGCTGCGGCTGGGTCTGCCGATTGGCGGCACCTATGCGGTGGAGTCCGGGCTGTTTGCCTTTGCCGCGCTGTGCATGGGCGCGCTGGGCAGCACCCAGCTGGCGGCGCACCAGATCGCAATCATGTCGGTGTACGTGGCCTTTATGGTGCCGGTAGGGATTTCCTACGCAGTGACCTTCCGTATCGGCCAGCACTTCGGTGCCGGCCGCCTGCTGCAGGCGCGCCAGGCCGGGCGCCTGGGCCTGGGCCTCGGCGCGCTGTGCATGCTCGGTTTCGCCTGCCTGTTCTGGCTGGCGCCGCACTGGGTGGTCGGGCTGTTCCTCGACCACAGCGACAGCGCCTATGCCGAGGTGGTGAGCCTGGCCGTGGCACTGCTGGCGATTGCCGCCTGGTTCGAGTTCTTCGATGGCATCCAGACCATCGCCATGGGTGCAATTCGCGGCCTGAAGGACGCCAAGACCACCTTCTGGGTCGGCCTCGGCTGCTACTGGGCCGTTGGCGCGCCGCTGGCCTGGGCGCTGGCATTTCCCCTGGGCTGGGGCGCAGCAGGCGTATGGTGGGGGCTGGCCGGCGGCCTGGCCTGCGCGGCTATCGGCCTGACCCTGGGCTTTGAATGGAAAACCGCGCGGCTGCTGCAACCAGCGGCCGCAGCATTCACGTCACAGCCTAAGCGCCTGGTTTCTTGAAGCGATAAAACAGGTTGGGCTCGCTGACCAGATACAACACACCCTGGTTATCCATGGCGATGCCCTCGCCCTGGGGCACGCTGCGGGTCAGGCCATTGCGCCCGGCCAGCAGCGACAGGCTGCTGATCGGCTTGCCCTCGACATTCAGCTCCAGCACCAGTCGTGACTCATCGGACAGCGCCAGCAGATGGCCGCTGCGCTCATCAAACTGCAGGCTGGAGAGATCGCGCACAAACAACCCGGCATCGCGTTGCTGATCATCCACCACATGCACGGCGAAGGGTTGCTGTGGATCACGCTGCGGGAAACCGTGGATCTCATAGATGCGCATCGGATCGCGCTCTTTGGCAACAAACAGACGCTGCCCGACCGAGTCGTAGGCCAGCCCCTCAAAACCTTTGTTGCCATTGCGGCCGATGCTGAGGGAGAACTGCTGTGCCTGATCGGCATGCAACTCGGTGGTGCTGTCATCGACCCACACCTTGATCAACCGCTGCCGACGCTCGTCGCTGATCACATACAGGCCCTTGCTGATGTACTCGACCGCCTCGGCATCGCCAAAACCATGCAGGTCGATACGTCGCAGCAACTCGCCATCCAGCGACAGCTCGATCAACTGCGCCTTCTGGTTGGTCACGGTAAACAGGCTGTTGCGATCCGGGTCGTAGGTCAGCGCCGAGACATCATCATCCAGCCCCTCGATCACCTTGGCTTCGATCTCCACCTGATAGCCCGACAGCAGTATGTCGCGCTCCGCAGCCAGGCTTTTGCCCGACTGCTGCAGATTGAACCAGGCCCGCTCGAACAGGCGGTATTCCTGGGCGAACAAACCAAGCGACAGCAACGCCAGCACGGCAAAGCCGAGCAGCAGGCGCTTCAGGGTGAAATGATCTCGCATGACGCTTCACTCTCAACGATCACAGGTGGCACAACGACGTCAGCCCGAAGCAGGGCTTCGGGCTGACGTAAGCACATGGTGGGGCGGCTTACTTGATCAGTTCGAGGTACTCGACATCGATCTCGCGGCTCATCAGGTCGCGATCAACCTCACCAGTGATCTTCACCGTGGCGGTTTCGGAAATAGCCTGGGCTGGCCAATGCTCATCATCGATCTCAACATGGATGGTGCCGCTGGCGTCCTTGAACTCATACAGCTCATCCTGCAGACGCTTGACGATCTGGCCCTGCAGCACCACCGGGGTGTCATCGGCGGCATCCAGTGCAGCTGCCACGGTGGTGACCTGAGTGGTGGCGCCAGGGCCGGTGTAACCGGTGGCCATGGCAGCGGTGGAGAACAGGGGCGCCAGCAACAGGGCAATAGTCAGACGTTTCATGGGGTAACCCTCTATCAGTAAGTTGATGGGGTTAGCCTAATGGGCCTAGCTGAAGCCAGGCTTAATCGACGCTTAAGCCAAGCTTAATCCGCCGCCATCGATTCCTTGCGCAACACATAGAACAGGTTGGGCTCACTGACGATGTAGATATTGCCGGCTGAGTCCATGGTCACCCCCTCGGCCTGGCCGATACCCTGATGCAGGCCATTCATGCCACGCGCCAGACTGATAAAGCTGACCGGCTCACCCTGCTCATCAACCTCCAGCAACAGTCGCGACTCATCGGAGAGCACCAGGGCATGACCGGTGCGGGCGTCGTAACTCAGCGAGGAAATATCACGCAGAAACAGATGCCCGGAGCTCAGCGGCTCAAGGGTTCCGGCCGCACCATCCTCTCCGGGAAATGGCAGGCTGAACAGCCCCAGCGGACCGCGTTCCTTGCCCAGCAGCACGCGCTCATTGCGCGAATCCCAGGCAATGCCTTCGAAGCCCTTGTTGCCGGCATCGGCAAAACCAAGGTCGAAGGATGCCAACTCGGCGAACTCCAGACTGCGGGTCAACGCGCCCAGCTTGAAGGTGGTCAAGGTGCGGCGGCGCTCATCGATAATCGCCAGGCGACCATCGGAGAGCATTTCCACCCCTTCCGGGTTGGCAAAACCATGCAGATCGATGCGCCGCAGCACCTGGCCATCCAGGGTCAGCTCGATCAACTGCGGGTATTTCCCGGTAACGGTAAACAGCGTGTCGCTCTCGGGGCTGTAGGTCAGCCCGGACACCTCGTCGTCTTCCAGCCCTTGCAGTGGTTTGCCTTGCAGCACCGCCTTATAGCCTGGCAACCAGATGCTCGCCTGCTGCTCGGCAGCTCCTGCCTGTTGCTGTTGAAACCAGAAGGACACGCGGTCATCCCAGTGGCGATAGCTCGCCACCAGAACACCAATCAACGACAGGCACAGCAGCACGATCAGCCAGCGCAGGCGCACCAGCCGGGCAATCCAGATCGACATCGCACACAACTCATAAGAACGATGGCTATCAGACTAGAGAGCAACGCTTAAGTTTCTGTTAAGCCGCCAGACCAGAGGCACCTCCAGGTGCCTCTCCAAAGCAGGCTGCGGATTAAAGGGCGCGGCTGCTGAAGCGGCTATGCCCGACCAGCTCCAGCACCAGCTCATCACCCTTGTGCAGCGGGCCAACGCCCACCGGCGTACCAGTGAGAATCACATCACCCGGCTGCAGGCTGAAGTGGCCGCAAATATGCTGGATCATCGGCAGGATAGGGTTAAGCATGTCGCGGCTGTTGCCGTCCTGACGCACTTCACCGTTGATCGCCAGGCGGATGCCGATATCGCTGAGGTCCTCGACTGCATCGCCCGGCACAAAGGGCGCCAGCACACAGGCACCGTCGAAGGACTTGGCGGTTTCCCAGGGGTAACCCTTGGCCTTGAGCGTGGCCTGCAGGTCGCGCAGGGTCAGGTCCAACGCCGGGGCGAAGCCGGAAATGGCATCACGTACTTCTTCAGCGTTCGGGGTGCGCGACAGCGGCTTGCCAATCAGTACGGCGATTTCCGCTTCGTAATGCACATCGCCCTTACCCTCAACCAGGGTGAAGCCGTCATCCAGCGGCACCACACAGCTGCCGGCCTTGATAAACAGCAGCGGCTCGGTCGGCACCGGGTTGTTCAGCTCCTTGGCATGCTCGGCGTAGTTACGGCCGATGCACACCACCTTGCCCATGGGGAAGTGGATATGGGTGCCATCGACATACTGATGCTGGTAGCTCATAAGCAACTCCTGATGGGAATGCATAACGCCGCTCGTTGTGCGAGCAGACGGCGTAGAGCGGTAACCCCGCCCTACGATCTGAATCGTTGGTCGCCCATGGTGGACGAGCGTTCACGGGATGTCGTTTCGACCAAAGGCGCAGGCAACAGCCGCCACGCCATCAGAGCGGAAAGATCTTGCCCGGGTTCATGATACCGTTCGGGTCGAACACGCTCTTGATCGCCTTCATATAACCAATCTCCGCTTCCGAGCGGCTGTAGGTCAGGTAATCGCGTTTGGTCATGCCCACGCCGTGCTCGGCGCTGATCGAGCCGTTGTACTTCTGCACGGTCTCGAATACCCACTTGTTGACCGTGGCACACTTGGCGAAAAACTCGTCCTTGGACAGGTTCTCCGGCTTGAGGATATTCAGGTGCAGGTTGCCGTCACCGATATGGCCGAACCAGACGATTTCGAAGTCCGGGTAGTGTTCGCCGACGATACGATCGATATCGTGCAGGAAAGCCGGCACCTTGGAGACGGTGACCGAAATATCGTTCTTGTACGGTGTCCAGTGGCTGATGGTTTCCGAGATGTACTCGCGCAGCTTCCACAGGTTTTGCAGTTGCTGTTCGCTCTGGCTCATCACGCCGTCCAGCACCCAGCCCTGCTCGACGCAATGTTCGAAGGTGGCCAGAGCCGCTTCGGCGACTTCCTCGGTGGTGGCTTCGAATTCCAGCAGGGCATAGAACGGGCAATCGGTTTCAAAGGCCGGCGGCACGTCGCCACGGGCCATGATCTTGGCCAGGGCCTTGTCCGAGAAGAATTCGAAAGCAGTCAAATCCAGCTTGTTCTGGAAGGCGTGCAGCACCGGCATGATCGAGTCGAAGTCCGGGGTGCCGAGGACCATGGCGGTGAGGTTCTTCGGTGCACGATCCAGACGCATGGTGGCCTCGACGACGAAGCCCAGGGTGCCTTCGGCGCCGATAAACAGCTGACGCATGTCGTAACCGGTGGCGTTCTTGATCAGATCCTTGTTCAGTTCCAGCAGCTCGCCGGTGCCGGTGACAACCTTCAGCCCGGCCACCCAGTTGCGGGTCATGCCGTAGCGAATCACCTTGATGCCGCCGGCATTGGTGCCGATATTGCCGCCAATCTGGCTGGAGCCAGCAGAAGCGAAGTCCACCGGGTAGTACAGCCCTTTATCCTCGGCGAACATCTGCAGCTGTTTGGTCACCACGCCCGGCTGACACACGGCGGTGCGGTCGAATTCGTTGAAGTCGAGAATCTGGTTCATGTAGTCGAAGGCCACGACCACTTCACCATTGGCTGCCACAGCGCCTGCTGACAACCCGGTGCGGCCGCCCGACGGCACCAGCGCCACCTTGTGCTGATTGGCCCAGCGGACGATGGCCTGGACCTGCTCGATGCTCTTGGGGAAGGCAATCGCCAGCGGCGCTGGGGCGAAGTGCTTGGTCCAGTCCTTGCCGTAGGCGTTGAGGGAATCGGCATCGGTGAGCACTTTGCCGGGCTCAACCAGGGTCTTCAGCTCTTCGATCAGCGCAGGGTTGGTCATCTACGGAACTCTCAAACGATTCATGGTCACCCTGAGCACGCTTCATCTGCCAGGGTAGGTGTTTCGCGGGGCTCGTATGCTAGCATACGCACCCCGTGAATCGTGCCCCCGCGCCGATCTGCGGGCTGCGGCCGGCGGCGCTCGGCCTCTTCCCTGACACTATTTGTGGGACAACAGGTACTCCGATGAGCAAGACCTCTCTCGACAAGAGCAAGATCAAGTTCCTTCTTCTTGAAGGCGTCCACCAGAATGCAGTGGACACCCTGAAGGCCGCTGGTTACACCAACATCGAGTACCTCAAGGGCGCACTCTCCGACGACGAACTGAAAGAAAAGATCGCCGACGCGCACTTTATCGGTATCCGTTCGCGCACCCAGTTGACCGCCGAAGTCTTTGACTGCGCCAAGCGCCTGGTGGCTGTGGGCTGCTTCTGCATCGGCACCAACCAGGTTGACCTCGAAGCCGCCCGCGAGCGCGGTATCGCCGTATTCAACGCACCCTATTCGAACACCCGCTCGGTAGCCGAGCTGGTACTGGCCCAGGCCATCCTGCTGCTGCGCGGCATCCCCGAGAAGAACGCCTCCTGCCACCGTGGTGGCTGGATCAAATCGGCAGCCAACTCCTTCGAAATCCGCGGCAAAAAGCTGGGTATCGTCGGTTACGGCTCGATCGGCACCCAGCTCTCGGTACTGGCTGAAGCCATGGGCATGCAGGTGTTCTTCTACGACACCGTGACCAAACTGCCGCTGGGCAACGCCACGCAGATCGCCAAGCTGCATGACCTGCTGGGCATGTGCGACATCGTGTCGCTGCACGTGCCTGAGCTGCCGTCCACCCAGTGGATGATCGGCGAGAAGGAAATCCGCGCGATGAAAAAAGGCGGCATCCTGATCAACGCCGCACGCGGCACCGTGGTTGAACTGGAGCACCTGGCTGCCGCGATCAAGGACGAGCACCTGATCGGCGCCGCCATCGACGTGTTCCCGGTCGAACCGAAGTCCAATGACGAAGAGTTCGAAAGCCCGCTGCGCGGCCTGGATCGCGTGATCCTGACTCCGCACATCGGCGGTTCCACCGCCGAAGCGCAGGCCAACATCGGCCTGGAAGTGGCCGAAAAGCTGGTCAAGTACAGCGACAACGGCACCTCGGTGTCTTCGGTCAACTTCCCCGAAGTGGCCCTGCCGGCGCATCCGGGCAAGCACCGCCTGCTGCACATCCACGCCAACATCCCGGGCGTGATGAGCGAGATCAACAACGTGTTCGCCGAAAACGGCATCAACATCTCCGGCCAGTTCCTGCAGACCAACGACAAGGTTGGCTACGTGGTCATCGACGTCGACGCCGAGTACTCCGACCTGGCGCTGGAGAAACTGCAACACGTTAAAGGCACGATCCGTAGCCGCGTCTTGTTCTAAGCGCTGCTGCGATACAAAAAAGGGAAGCTTCGGCTTCCCTTTTTGTTGATAGCAATTTCAACGGCTACTCTGCCGAGCGTTGCGGCGCTGTGTGGTCGGTTGGTGTTGAGCGCAGCGAAGCCCAACAGAACGCGGTCTGCATCGTTGGGCTTCGTCGCGTTGCTCCTCAACCCAACCTACTTGCTAGGCGAATCAGGCTTCTAATTCGCGTAGCGCTGCCTCGGCCGCCGCCAGCTCATCTTCGCTAAACACCTGCACCCCAGCGCGGCGCAAAGCCGCAGCGGTCACGCCTTCACCGGCGACTTTGGTGCCACTGAAGCTGCCGTCATAAGTCTCCCGGTTACCGCATGAGGGACTGCGTGCCTTGAGCAGTGCCAGTCGGATGCCATGCTGCGCCACCAGGGCCAGAGCCTGCTGAGCACCATCAACAAAAGCCGCCGTGACATCCTCGCCCTCCACCGTCAGCACTGGTAGCAGTCCATCGAGTACCTGCGCGCCTTGGCCACCGGCAATTTCCGCCGGCGCACGCGGCGCCGGCAGGCCGCCAGCCACTTCCGGGCACAGCGGCACAATGCGGCCTTCACGCTGCCAACGCTCCAGTAGGTTGAACGGGCCGTGGGCGCCGCCGTCATAACGCACGCGCTGGCCCAGCAGGCAGCGGCTCACCAGAATCTTCTGCATCACTCACACTCATTGGTCACTTGCCGTAACACGGCCAGGTTACCGCCTGGTCTGGCCGCCGATCAAAGGGACGGGCCACCCGGCAAATTGCCAAGCACATCACGCAGGGCAACCACTTCGCGCACGGTGCCGGCCTATCCTTCGGCGGGAAGCAACGCGGCCCGATGGCGCGCGCGCCAGGCCCGGCACAGACTCTCGGCACTCTAGTCGAGGACACATCCATGCATCGCCCACTTCGCACCCTTGCCCTGTCACTCGCCGCCAGCCTTGCGGTCTGCACCCTGCCAAGCCAGGCGGCCCTGCTGCCGATGGACAACCAGAGCCTGAGCGAGATCAGCGGTCAGGCCGGCATCAGCATCCGCACCGACGTGCTGGCGACGATTGGTCGGGTCAGCTGGAATGACGATGGCGGCAGCGCCTCCCTGCGCAATGTGAAAATCGACAATGGCTGCACCACCCCCGCCAGTTGCCCGAACGGCTCTGGCGGCAGCTTCGCCTTCGGTGCCGCGCAACTGGGCCTGACCCTGCCATTTTTCGGCGTCAACCTGCCCACGCTGAAGATCGATGTGGTGACCAATGGCAGCGGTCAGCAGCAACTGCAACTGACCTTGCCCGACCTCACCACCATCAACGAACAGTTGGTGGCCAGCGGCATCCCGGCGCAGCGCATTCGCGTACGCCTAGCCGCCGATATGTATGTGGGCGAAAGCCGCCTGGGCAGCATCGAGATGCGCGATATCACCGATCTGCGTGGAACCTTTAAGGTCTGGGGTCACTGAGTAGCGTTACAGCGGCCCGTTACCCCGGCGACGAAACCAGCCGGTCAGCGACAGTCGATCACGGTTGGCCGGCAAGACCTCATGGGGCATGTCGGCGGATAGAAACAGCAGCAGGCTGCCCGCTTGCGGCAACACATCACGGGTCTCGCCGTTCGGCAAATACAAACGCAGCGCGCCGCCCTGCTCGGCCTGCCAATCTTCATTGAGATAGAACACCGCCGACACTGCGCGGCGATCATCGTCGCGAAAACGATCCACGTGCTTCTGATAGAACGCCCCCGGCGGATACAGGGCAAAGTGCCCCTCGAAATCCTCCAGCCCCAGGTACAGGCACTGGTTCAGCGCCAGCCGCAGCTCATCAACGATCTGCAGGTACTGATCACAGGCATCCGCCTGCCCCGCTTCCAGCCACTGAATATGGTCGCCGCGCACCCCTTCGCGGATCTGCTGCTGCGCGCCACGGCCGACGCCGGCGGGCGCCAATGCACCTTGTGCGGCACGTTTACGGCACTCTTCGGCCAGTTCGAGGGTCAGAGAGGAAGCAATAAACTGCGGCTGTAGCGACCACCCCTGTTCGGCCAGGTCGTCAACGATGCGGGGCAGAAGTGCGCTGTGGGTATCGGTCGTCATGCCGGCGATTCTACCAGCGCCCTGCCGAGCCTCGACAAGCGTCAGCATGCCGCAGAAAATAGCCGCCCCTGAATGGAGTCCCTATGCGCGCCCTTTCCGTTGTACTGGCCCTGCTGCTCAGCCTGCCCGCCCTGGCTGACGATTACCTGCAGCTGTATCAGGCGGCCGGCTGGCCGCAGCAGCGCATGCACTTCAGCGACGCCCTGCAGGCCGCCCAGGAACGCTACCGCAGCAGCCTGCCGCCAGCGGTGTATCAGGCGCTGGTAAACAACAGTAACCAGCGCTTTGCCGCCGCTGCGGTGGATCAACGTGCGCAACAGGGCCTGCGGAATAACCTCGGCAATCCGGCCAGCGCGCTGCAGTTCTTCCAGTCGCCCCTGGGCCGCAAGATTGTCGATGCAGAGCTGCTCGCCACCCGCAGCGATCAACTGGCCCGCTACGCCAACGGTCTGCCGCGCAGTGAAGCCAGCGCCACCCGCCGCCTGCTGATTCGCCATCTGGCCCAGGCGCTACCGGCGCGGGAAGCCGGTGCGGAAGTCAGCCTGGCCCTGGCCGGTGTCGCCGCCGACAGCCTTAGTCAGATGCTCCCAGGCCTGCTCGGGGGCGACAGTGCCCAGGCCATGCTCAATGGCCAGCGCCAGCGGTTGATGGAGCAGATCGGTGCGGATCTGGATAACACCCTGCTACACGTCTACCGCGAGCTGAGCGACCCGGAGCTGGAAGAGTTTGTCAGCTTTGCCCAGTCAGAAAACGGCAAGAGCTACTACCAGGCGGCGCTGGCCGCCATCCGCAGTGGCTTGGCAGTTGGCCAGAGCAGCGCCAGTCTGGCTCCTGCTCCACGCGGTATCTGATTAACTCAACCGCTGGCTAAGAAACTCGAAATAGCGCTGGCGCAAGGCTGGCGCTTCATTGGCCAGGTGATGTCGCGCTTCGGGCAGACGCAAAATCTGCGGCGCAGCAAACTTGTCCTGCAGCACCTGAAGGTTGTGCTGCCAGGCCACGGTCATATCTGCCTCACCCTGAATGATCAACGGGCTGCGCGTACTGCGTGGCGCGGCTTCGATATGTGGCACCCACTGGCTGAGCGCACCCACCCAGGCGGTTGGCAGGTTGCGTGGCTGCAACGGGTCCTGGTGATGAACGAAGTCGATAAACTCGGCATCGCTGGAATTGACGCTAAAACGCCGGGGAATCTCGCTGACAAAGCGCTTCATGATGCGGTAACTGAACTGCGACCAACCCCAGGCACGCGGCCGCACCAGCGGCGCCAGCAGGATGGTTTCACCGATTGCCGCGCCTGGGCTGCCGGTCAGCAGGTAGTCGATCAGAATCGCCCCGCCGGTGCTTTGCCCGCACAGGTGCCAGGGCTGCGGCAGCGCTAGCGCAGCCGCCTCAGCCAATACCGCCTGCAACACCGCTTGATACTCGCTGAACGCGCCGATGCTGGCGCGCGCACCGCTGGACAGGCCGTGCCCAGGCAGGTCGAAAGCCAGCACCGCAAAGTCCATACCCAGCGCCCACTGGATTACATGGCGATACAGGCCAACGTGATCGTAATAGCCATGCAGCAGCACCAGCGTGGCGCGCGGCTGCTCCGGCCACCAGGCCTGTACGGCGATCTGGTAGCCCGCCGCCTGCAGCGTGCCCATACGGCTGCGCGACGCCCAGGTGTCGCTGAAACCGTAGAACTGCCGGTAAGCCTGCTCGCCCGCAGACAGGTCAACGGCTGCGGCCAAGGGTCGCAGACTGGCAAGCAGGTTTTCCGGCTGAAACGGCTCAGGCATTGGCTTTCCATCATTCATGCGGGGAAGTTCCGGCCATCCGGGCCGACGTCATCAGGTTGCGGATATTCTGCTGTCGCGCCAGTCATGGCAAGCTGCACGCCTGTTCAGCGAAAACTCATCATGACTCGACCCACGCGCAAGACCCTGCTCGCCAGCCTGCTGATTCTGCTCTGGGCCGCCGCCATGCTGGCCGCCTACTGGTGGTATGAAGCGCGCTACCTGCGCAGCTTTAGCGAGCAGACAGCGTTGTTCTACGGCGAGCAGCTGCGCTTGCCGGATGAGCTGGCCGGCCCCGGGCCGATCCGTCTGGTGCACTTCTGGGACCCCGCCTGCCCTTGCAATGTCGGCAACCAGCAACACCTGGCCGAGCTGATCGAACGTTTCAGCCCCCAGGACGTGCGCTTTTATGCCGTACAAAAACCTGGCAGCAGCGGCCAACTGCCCAGCACCCTGAGTGCCCTGCAACCACTGCCTGAGCTGACGGGCAGTGCGCAGATTCCCGCCAGCCCGGCGGTAGCAATCTGGGATCGCCAGGGTCAGCTGGCCTACTTCGGCCCCTACAGTGAAGGCGCCGTGTGTACCTCCAGCAACAGCTTTATCGAGCCGATTCTGGAGGCGCTGATTGCCGAACGCCCAGTCAACGCCAGTAACACCCTGGCGGTGGGCTGTTTCTGCGACTGGCAGAGCCACTGACTATCTCAGGCCATCCGGGGTAAAGCGCTGAAAGATCTGCTGCGCCTCACCACTGGCCTGCAACTGTTCGAGCTGCCGATCAAATTCTCTGACCAGACTTTCACCGCGCGGCGAGCCCTTGCTGACCAGTAGAAAGAACGCCTTGGTGGCGACCAGCGGCACATGGCGCAGTTGCTCATGGCCCTGATAGATACCCAACGCCAAACCGCCATACAACGGCTCGATCTCACTGGGGAAAAAGTCGCAGCGCTGACGCTGCAGCATGTCCAGATTCTGCTGAACGCTGGGGAAGCGCTTGATCGGCTCACCCACGCCAAACGGCTGATAGTTGTAGCCGATCACTCCACACACCCGATACGGTTGCAGGTTCTGCAGCAAGGCCGGCAACGGCACATCGGCAAAACGCTGGGCCGAGTAGAACAGCCCCAGGCGCGTTTCATACAGCTGCGCGCTGTAGTGTGCATAGGCGGCACGCTCGGCGTTGTGGCTGGCATCCCAGGTCAGCTCGCAGCGGCCCCTTTCGGCGAAGTCCGCCAGTTCCTGCTGCACCCGCGCCCAGGGCATGTAGTGCACGTCATACGTCAAGCCCTGGCGCTGCAGCGCCGTCAGCACCAGGGTGCTGGCCGAGCCGGTCAGGCGGTTGCGATCCACCTCGCCATCGACCCGCTGCCAGTAGGTGTAGGGCGGCCACTCGTTGCTGTCGCCCAGGCAGATCTGCACCGGCTGCGCGGCCAGACAGGACAGCCCCAGCAGCAACCACACTCCACTCACAATCACTCGCCACATAAGCACTACCTCAGGCCTGTGTGGAAAGGCTAGATCAGTCTGCGGCTGGCACTGCCCCAACTGACTACCGGCGGATTGCGCTGAACGCTGCAACTTTGTCGAATAAAACTGTACAAATGGCATAGCATGTACAACTTATCGTTACATAAAAGCTCTGCGTATCCACGGACGGCTGCCATACTTCATCAACAGAGCCACACCACTTTGCAGGTTTTTCGCCATGTCTAGCCGCCTTTCACCCCTTGAGCTGCATTACCGCAAAGCGGACCGCATCATGCTGATCGTGCTGTGGCTGATGTTTCTTTACTCGCTAGGTCTGGCGCTCTGGCACGGCACCTGGGGTCAAGCCTTGCTGGTGGGCGGTGGAACAGCGGCGGTGATGACCGTACTGCAGCAGCTGATTGCCGGGCGCCGTCTGCTGCGCTGTGCGATTGGTGCAGCGTTTATGGTGATGTCCGCACTGCACATCAACCAGGCGGGCGGCATGCTGGAAATGCACTTCGGTATTTTCGTATTGCTGGCGTTTCTGGTGTATTACCGCGACTGGCTGCCAATCGTGGTGGCGGCTGCAGTGATTGCGGTTCACCACCTGGGCTTCTATGCCCTGCAAACCCAAGGGTTCAGCGTCACGGTGGTGGCGCAAGGCAGCTGGCCCATCATCTTCCTGCATGCGTTCTACGTGGTGCTGGAAAGCGCGATCCTGATTTACCTGGCCCTGCAAACCCATGCCGAAGCCGTGGAGGGGGCCGCCCTGATGCAAACCGCCGAACAACTCACCGAAAATGACGACGCCATTGACCTGAGTTACCGCAGCAATGCTGAAGGCAAGGTCAGCAAGCGCTTTAACCGCTTTCTCGACACCCTAGATGAGCTGGTTGGCGAAGTGATCAAAGACACCCAGGGCCTGCAAACGATGGGCGACAACCTGGCGCAAGCCACCGGTCATCTGCGCAGTGGCGCCGATCGCCAGCAGGGTGAAATCGTCTATATGAGCTCAGCCATGCAGCAGATGAGCAGCGCCATTGATGAAGTGGCCGGGCATGCCGATGGTGCTGCCAGTGCCGCGCAAACGGCCAATCAGCAAGCCGCCGAAGGCAGCCGTTCGGTCAATCACGTACGCAGCGAGATCGGTAAGCTGGCCGCTCAGATCGACGTCACCGAAGGTGAAGTGCAGGCGCTGGCCAACCAATCCGAACAGATCGGTAAGGTGCTGGAAGTGATCCGTTCGATTGCCGAACAGACCAACCTGCTGGCCCTCAACGCCGCCATCGAAGCTGCCCGCGCCGGTGATCAGGGCCGTGGCTTTGCGGTAGTCGCCGACGAGGTGCGTAATCTGGCACAGAAGACCGCCCTCTCCACCGCTGAAATTCAGCAGATCATCAGCCGCTTGCAACAAGGCAGCCGTCAGGCCGCCGAAGCCATGCAGCAGAGCCGCGACAGCGTGCGCAGTTGCGTACAGGACAGCCAGGCCACTGCCGACCTGCTCGGCGCCGTGGCGCAGGACATCAGCTCGATCACTCAGATGAACGAGCTGATTGCCGCCGCCACCCACCAGCAGGCGGCCGTCAGCGCGGAGGTCAGCCAGCACCTGACCAGCGTGCAACAGGTCGCTGAACAAAACCTCAGTGATGCCGAAGCTCTGAGTCACGATGGCCAGCAACTCAGCCACTTATCTGAGCGGTTGAGCGACCTGAGCCGGCGCTTCCGCGTCAGCCGCTAGTGCGGTAAGCCTGCGGGGTTGCGCCCTGCCAGCGGCGGAACGCGCGGTAGAACGGTGACAGCTCGGCAAAACCGCAGGCACGGGCCACTTCACGGATGGCCAGGCCGCTGTCGAGCAACGCCTGCGCACGCAGGCGGCGCACCTCATCGTGCAGTTGGCGAAAGCTCTGCTGTTGTTCGGCCAGCGCCCGCTGTAAGCCGCTGACGCTATAACCCAGCGCGGTGGCACAGCGCGGCAAGTCACATAGCTGCACACCCAGGTTGACCTCCAGCCAGTAGCGCACGCGGTTGAGCAGCTGGTTTTCTTCCAGCTCGGCCAGTTCCACTTCCGCCTGCGCCCAGAGCACCGCGAACAGCCGCGGGTTGGCGCTGCGCGAGGGCCGGCTGAGCCAGGCGCGCGGGAAGATCAGCGCGTCATGCGCCTGGGCAAAACGCGGCAGCAGGCCGAACAGCCGGCGATGCTCACTCAGCCGGCGTGGGGCCGGGTGGCGAAACTCCACACCGTCGAGCGCAAAGCCGCTGTCGTTGACGCTGGCCAGCATCTTCTGCAGCAACAGCGCCAGGCACTCCATCTGCTGGCGCAACGAGCCGACGCCACGGTAATTGAGGTCGAAGATCAGCCGCGCCTGCTCGCCTTCCAGCTCCAGGCGCGCGGCAAATCCGCCGGAAAGGATGTGCTGAAAGCGCACAAAGCTCTCCAGCGCCTGGCCCAGATCGCGGCTGGCCAGCAGCAGGTAACCCACCACATCCATCGGCCGTGGCTGCATCCGCTCGCCGAGGTGCAGACCGATATCGTCATCACCACTGATGCCGGCCAGCGCCCCCCAGAAGCGCGGCGCGTTGTCGTGATCCTCACGGGCATTGAGCAGCGGCGGCGCCAGCACCACGCCCTGATAGGCCTGGCGATAGGTGTCAGTCGGGTCCATCCCCAGCGCAGCCAGGGCCTCATAAAGCAGGCGGCGCAGGGTCGAGGAATGGGTCAGCGCGCTGGCGATGCTGTTATGCGGGTCGTATTGCATAAGGACCTCTCGGATTGACCAAAGACTTTCACTCTTGCGCCATTTGGTCAATGCCGCACCACGCAGCAGCCCGCACAATGGCAAGGCTGATAAGCAGGCTGTGTAATGCCAATAACAGGACGGCTGGTTGGGCTTCGCTGCGCTCAACGCCAACCTACGCGTGTTGTCCGGCGCAGCCTGACAAAACCAATAACAAGGATTCCCAGATGAAACGCACCCTGACTGCCCTTGCCCTGATTGTGGCCGCCAGCGCCGCCGGCGCTTACTGGTATATCGACAGCAAGCAGCCGCAACGCGCCGGCGAGCTGCAACTGAGCCACCTGCAGGCCGCAGTCACGGTGGATTACGACGAGCGCGGTGTGCCGCATATCCAGGCGCAGAACGAAGCCGATATGTACCGCGCGCTGGGCTATGTGCATGCCCAGGACCGTCTGTTTCAGATGGAAATCCTCCGCCGCCTGGCCCGTGGCGAACTGGCCGAAGTGCTCGGCAGCAAGCTGGTCGACACCGACCGCCTGTTCCGCACCCTGGGCATCCGCGAACACGCCGACCGTTACGCCGCCAAGCTGGACCTGAATGCCCCGGCCAGCAAAGCGCTGCAGGCTTATCTGGATGGCGTGAACCACTATCAGGCCAGCCACCCGGCACCGATCGAGTTCGATGTGCTGGGCATCGAAAAACGCCCGTTCAATGTCGCCGACACCCTCAGCGTCGCCGGCTATATGGCCTACAGCTTTGCTGCCGCCTTCCGCACCGAGCCGGTGCTGACGCATATCCGCGATCAGCTGGGCGCCGATTACCTCAAGGCCTTTGACCTCGACTGGCACCCGCAGGGCGTGGTCGGCCCGCACCTCGCCGCAGGCGACTGGCAGGACCTCAACGCCATCGCCGAGCTAAGCCATGCCGCGCTGCTGGATGCCGGCCTGCCGCAGTTCGAGGGCAGTAACGCCTGGGCCATCTCCGGTAGCCGCACCGCCAGCGGCAAACCGCTGCTGGCCGGCGACCCGCATATCCGCTTTGCGGTGCCGTCGGTGTGGTACGAGGCCAACCTCAGCTACCCCGGTTTCAGCCTGTACGGCCATCACCAGGCGCTTAACCCGGTGGCCTCGCTGGGCCATAACCGCGACTTTGCCTGGAGCATCACCATGTTCCAGAACGACGACCTCGACCTGATCGCCGAGAAAACCAACCCGGACAACCCCAACCAGGTCTGGTACCGCGGTCAGTGGGTCGAGCTGCAAAGCCGTGAGGAGCAGATCAGCGTCAAGGATGCCGAGCCGGTGCGCCTGACCATCCGCCGCTCGCCGCACGGCCCGATCATCAACAGCGCCCTGGGTGAAACCGTCGGCAGCACGCCGATTGCCATGTGGTGGGCGTTCCTGGAGACCGAAAACCCGATCCTCGATGGTTTCTATCAGCTCAACCGCGCCGCCACCCTGGAGCAAGCCCGCGTCGCCGCCGAGCACATCGAAGCGCCCGGATTGAACGTGGTGTGGGCCAACGCCACAGGTGATATCGGCTGGTGGGCGGCGGCGAAACTGCCGCGCCGCCCGGCCGGGATCAACCCGAGCTTTATCCTCGACGGCAGCAACGGTGAGGCGGACAAAGACGGCTACTACCCGTTCAGCGCCAACCCGCAGGAGGAGAACCCCGCGCGCGGCTATATCCTCTCCGCCAACTACCAGCCCGTGTCACCGACCGGCATGGAAGTGCCGGGCTACTACAACCTGGCCGATCGCGGCCAGCGCCTGGACGAACGCCTGCGCGACGACAGCGTGAAGTGGGACGTGCACAACAGCCAGGCCCTGCAACTGGAGCCCGGCACCGGCTACCCACAACGCCTGCTCGCGCCGCTGGCAGCTGATCTGCGGGCTGCCGCCACTGGCAGCGAAGAACAGGCGCTGGTCGAGCAGCTGCTGAGCTGGGATGGCCAGCATCAGGTCGAGAACACCGCCGCCACGCTGTTCAACCAGCTGGTTTACCAGCTGGCGCGCGAAGCCATGGCCGATGAGCTGAGCGAAGTCTTCTTCGCCAACCTGCTGCAAACCCGCGTGCTCGACAGCGCTCTGCCGCGTCTGGCCGCCGATGCCAGCTCGTCCTGGTGGGACAAGCGCGGCAGCGACGCCGTGGAAAGCCGCGCCGACACCGTCAAAGCCGCCTGGCAGGCCAGCCTCGCCCATCTGCGCAGCACCCTGGGTGACGACAGCGCGAAATGGGCCTGGGGCAGCGCGCACACCCTCACCCACAGCCACCCGCTGGGCCAGCAGAAGCCGCTGGATAAGCTGTTCAACGTCGGCGCCTTTGCCGCACCGGGCGGCCATGAAACACCGAACAACCTCTCGCAACCGGTCGGCCCAGCGCCCTGGTCGGTGGTCTACGGCCCCTCGACCCGCCGCCTGATCGATCTGGCCGATGCGGGCAGCGCACTGGGCATCAACCCGGTCGGTCAGAGCGGCGTGCTGTTTGATCAGCACTACAAGGACCAGGCCGAACGCTATATTCGTGGCGAGTACGTGCCGATGCACCTGGATGCCGAGGCGATCAAAGCCAACAGCCGCAGCCAGCTGATTCTGCGCCCATAAGCCAAGGAGAACGGCGATGAAACGTCTGTTACTGCTTTTACTGATCATCCTGCTCGGCCTGGTGGCCGTGGTGGTCGGCCGCACCCTGCTGCTGCCGGCGGCCGCCTTCAACAGCGAGCCGGTTAGCCTGCCTGAAGGGCTGGATGGCCAGCGCGCTGCCGAGAGCCTGGCGGCCGCCATTCGCCTGCCGACCCTGTCGCATCAGGTCGGCGCGCCGGCCAGCCAACTGGCGGCCAGCAACGCCGCCTTCACCGGCATGCGTGAGTGGCTGGCGCAACGCTACCCACAGATCACCGCCAACACCGAGCCGCTCGCCACCGGTAGCCCGAGCATCCTGCTGCGCTGGCCGGGCAAGGACAGCCAGTTACCCGCCGCATTGTTGATGGCGCACCAGGACGTGGTTCCCGTCGCACCCGGCACCGAAGAACTGTGGACTCACCCGCCGTTCTCCGGGGCGATTGCCGATGGCTTTGTCTGGGGGCGTGGCGCCATCGACAGCAAAGGCTCGATGGTGGCCATTCTCGAAGCCGTGGAAACCCTGATCGCCCAGGGCTTCCAGCCACAACGCGATGTGCTGCTGGCCTTCGGGCACGATGAAGAAATCGGCGGCCACCAGGGCAACCGGCGCATCGCCGCGCAGTTGCAGGAACAGGGCAAACGCCTGGCCTGGGTCAGCGATGAAGGCGGCTTTGTGGTGCGCGGGCAGATCCCCGGCGTCAGCCAGGATGTCGCCGTGGTCGGTATCGCAGAAAAGGGCTACGTCAGCCTGACCCTCACCGCCAGCGCCCAGGGTGGCCATTCCTCGCAGCCGCCCGCCTTTGCTGAAACCGCCATCGGCCGCTTGAGCCAGGCCCTGCAACGGGTCGGCGACGCACCCTTCCAGCGCGGTTTCGACGGCCCCACTGGCGACCTGCTGGCCAGCTTTACCCCGGCGCAAGCCTTCGGTTACCGGTTGATCTTCGCCAACCTCTGGCTGTTCGGCCCGCTGGTGGAACAACAACTGGCCGCCTCGCCAGCCGGTGCCGCGCAGCTGCAAACCTCGCTGTCGCCCACCCTGTTGCGCGCCGGAATCAAGGAAAACGTCCTGCCGCCCAGCGCCCGCGCCACCCTCAACCTGCGCATCCACCCGCGCGACAGCATCGACAGCGTGGCCGCCCACGTGCGCAATGCCGTGGCGGATGAGCAGATTCAGGTCAAAGTCATGCCCGGCGGGCGCGAGCCCTCGGCGGTATCCGATGTCAGGGGCGAGGCCTATCAGCAGTTCGCCGAGGTGATCCGCCAGAGCTTCAGCAACACCCTGGTCAGCCCCAACCTCACCGTCGGCGGCACCGACTCACGTTACTACGAGCCGCTCACCGACAACGTCTTCCGCTTCAGCCCACTGCTGATGGAACGCGAAGACTTGCCGCGCATGCACGGCACCAACGAGCGCGTGGCGATCGATACCTTGGCCAATGCCAGTGGCTTCTACTACCGGCTGCTGCAGAGCCTGGCGGACTGACTACCAGTGGCGCGCACCTCAGCAACACGCCGCCTGGCGACACTGCGCAGAAGCGCCGCCAGACCAACGAGCAGCGGAACCTATTAGGCCCGCTGCTCGCTCAAAATCTGAAGCTCAGCTCTCTTGCCAGATGATCCGCAGCAAACCCCGGCCGGAAACGCCCAACGAAGCGGCCTTGCGGATCAATAATTGAGAAAGTCAGCGAATGAGCGACCGTATAGCCATCCGGCGCGGGTGAAACTGCAAACTGAATACCCAGCCTGCTGGCAAACCGAAGCAATTGTTCCTCGCTGCCCGTCACGCCACGAAATGACGCGTCAAAGTGCCTGACAAACTGCCCCACCCCAGCCACCGAGTCGCGCTGCGGATCAACCGAGACAAAGACAAAGGCAATCTCAGCGCCGTCGCCCAGCTCGGCTAAACGGGCGGCTAGGCCTGCCATCTGCGTCAATCCTGTCGGACAGATGTCCGGGCAGTGCATAAAGCCAAACAACACAATGCTCCAGCGCCCCCGCAAAGACTGATGGGTAAACGCCCCCTGATCAGACTCAAGCCTGAATGGCGCCAGGCTACGGGGCGCACTCAGCCATTCAATCGCTTGCGGCACAGCCGGACGGGGGACAACAAAAGCGGCTACTGCGCCCAACAGCAGCCCCAAACCGAGCAGCAACAGAGCCAGTAGCGGCCTACCCATCGGCCCGCACCTTGCCGCTTGAGTAGAGCAGCCATAGCGCCAGCAAGGCGGGCAATGTCACGCCGGCAAAATCCTCGAACAGCGATTCAGGCCCACAGATACCCACCAGCACCTCCCATATGTGGAACAGCGCGTGGGCAACCAACCAGGCTGTTGGCAGCGACCACAACAGCAGGCGGTGGCGCAGGTAAATTGCCCCGTAGATAAACGCGATGCCGATCAGCAGGTAGATCATGCCGATGTCGCGCAGGAAGTGCTGGTTGAAAGCCCCCCGGTCCGGCACACCGGGCACCAGCCAGTACCAGGTCTCAGGCGCCAATGTCATAAAGACGCCATTGCCCATGGCCGCCAGCCCCAGCAGCAAGGCCAGCGCTGTGCTGCGCGCGTTAGACACCTCTTGCCTCCTCAGCCAGAGCAGGCTCACGGGTAGGCGTCAGGAACGACTCATTGACCTGAATCCGGCTGCAGGCCTTGCCGTAACCCAGGGCGTATTTCAACGCGGGATAGACCCGGTATGAGCTGATGGCAAAACCAATGGCAATCAGTCCCTTGTCACCCCACAGCGCGCGAATCTGCTCACGCAGTTCGTCTGCTTCGGGGTTATGCGCCAGCACCTGCTCAGTAAAGCGCACCACCAAGGCGAGCTCTGCAGGGAGGTGCTGCAAATCCCGATCAATCAGTGCGCGTACCAGCGCGGGATCAAGCCCCGCCTCCAGGGCCATGTTGACCACCAACTGCGTACAGGGCCCGCAATCATCCCAGATAATCGCGCGCAACCTCGCTGCATACAGCGGCCCCGCGGGTAATTTACCCGCATGCGCAGACATGGTTTGCAAACCCATAAACTTCAGAAACGCACCCAGGTCAGCCTGCAAGATATCCTGCTGATAACCCACGTCGTAGTTATAACGGCGTTTAAACGCCAGCAACATTTTATTAAGCGCATAACGAATCACTTCAAACACCTCATTGAGTTGAATAGTATCTATGAGTTAAATGAATCACTAAAAACGAGTCATTAACGCAAGTGGAACTCAGGATCACCGTGCCATTGAAATCTCGCGCATCTCCTGAGTGCGCACCGGCTTAAACAAAACAAAGCCGCTCAATAGAAATATCAGTGCACAAATAATCAGCATGAATAAATAACTGCCGCTTTCAAGTAGCCCAGATGCCAGCAATGGGCCTGTCGCCAAACCGGCAAACGAAACAACGGCCGCTGTTGTTGCCAGTTTTCCACTGGCGTCCAGCCCTGCAGTAACAGCCAACAAGTAAGACTGCACAGCGGGCCAGGCGATAAACAACATCGCCATTGCCAGCACATACAGAACAGGGTGTGCCGCAAAGATCAGCAACAACGCTGCGATTGCCGAGATCGCGACGCCGAGTAACAACCAGGGCAAACGGCCATGGCGTTTGCCAATCAACATCGGTGCCATCGCACCGAGCAGGCCTAACAGCCCAGTGGCTGCGATGTAGATACTGACCGGCTCAGCAGCGAGACCCGCTGCCAGCCCAATCAGCCCGACATAAGCCCAGATCGCACTGGCAGCCACTTGATAAAGCATGATTGCCAGTAGCAGTAGAAAGGCATGGTGATACTTACCGGAGAACAAGATGCCTGGCTCACTTGAGGCGTTATTGAGCGGGATGTTTGCCACTCGCAGGACAAACAACAAACTCAACAACGCCAAACCGGCCATCACATAAAAAACGGCATGAGCATTGGTGAAGTTCTCAAGGAGTGGCAACAGATAAATAACCAGCGCACCCACACTGAACTGGATAAACAACAAACAGCCAAACGCCCGGTCAGGGTTGTTCAAACGAGCCAGTACAGCAAAGGCAATACCCAGGCTAAAACCGCCAAATAAACCGGCCACAAAGCGCCAGCCCTGCATTGCTTCATAGGTATCAATTCGGGCGCTGGCAATATCCATCAATGCCAGCACTGCCAAACTCATAAAAACTGCAGGCTGCCAACGAATTCGGCTCACCAGAAAGATTGCTGCCGTAGTGCCGAGCAATCCACCATAACCGTTGAGCGCAATGATCTGCCCCGCTTCCACATCAGAGAAGCCAATAGCGCCGGCGAGCGCATTAACCAAACCCGGCAGAAAATTAATATAGGAAAGTCCCGCCATGGTAATAAATGCCATCGCCAGGTAGGTAAACAGAGAGTTACCGATGCGTATATTCAACATAGCGCCTCATGAAAGTGAGTTGACTGCCGCTGCTGTTGAATTCTTATGCGGTACTTGCCAGATGAACATACGGTCGCCTGCCCTATCAGTCGTGAATACTATTCACGAATGCTCATGCTAGGCTCCGCCCACGGACAAACTGCATGTGCCTACTCGCCCATGGACAAACTGCGCTTATTAGAACTATTCCTGGCCACCCATGATGGCGGCAGTTTCGCCGCCGCAGCGAAGGTATGTGACACCGACCCTTCCACCGTCAGCAAAGCCATTGCCCGTCTGGAAGCTCAACTGCAACTCACACTGTTTCAACGCAGCACGCGGCAATTGCGGATCACGACGGCGGGAAAACACTATGCCGATACCGTACGCAAGCTGCTCCAAGACCTCGACTCCTGCGAGGACGAACTCCGGCACCTGAATGACTCCCCCTGCGGCACCCTGCGCATCAACTCGGCGGTCTGCTACGGCCACCTCTATGTCCGCCCCCTGTTACACGCGTTCTGCCAGCGTTATCCCGCGATCAAGCTGGAACTTGAGATCAATGACCTGCACCTGGATGTCATCGACAACGACATTGATATCGCCCTGCGCACCGGCTACGTGAAAGACAGCCGCCTGGTAGCCCGACGGCTCAGTCCAATGGACTTTCTCGTCTGCGCCTCACCGCATTACCTCAACACGCAAGGCACACCGCAACACGCGGATGACTTCCACACGCACAGCTGGATTGGGTTTCGCATCAAAGAAACACAACAACTGCAGCCGATATTCTTGCCGAACCGACACGGCGAATACCTTCCTTATGAGCTAGAGCGCCGACATATCACGGATGATGGTGAGGCCATGGCATACATGTGTGCAGATGGCCTGGGCATTGCCCAGCTTCCGCACTTTCTGGCAAAGCCCGGCTTGGACAGTGGCGCCCTGGTCTCGCTTTATCCCTGCTACAGACCGCCACAACCGGACAATGGCGTATTTCTGATTTACCCCAAACGCGATTACTTGCCAGCCAAAGTCAGAGTATTTATTGAATTCATGACCACCGCGCTGGAATCTATGGGGGAAAACACTCATCACACGTGGGCAGAAAAATTAACGCCACTCGTTGAGTTTCCTCAGCGTTAATTAAGGTCGACATAGAGAACAACTCCTTATTTTTCTCGAACCAGCCCCGGCATTGCCCCGACACGAGCACTAATAGCACTCGTCCAGTTCAACACACCGCGCGGCTTGAGCCTCCATGTAGATGAGGGCAAACTGCCTGCAGGACACTGCCGCCAACGGGGCACGATATGGACGTTGTAAAAAGCCTCAAACCAGGTAAAAACGGCACCAAACGCTTTGTCGAACGCTACGGCGACGACCTGATTGCCGTACGCTACCGCCACGACGCCGAAAATCAGATCAGCTACACCACCGTCGAACTGATCGTCGAACACAAACACAAACCACCAAAAACCCGCGCCCAACCGCCCAAACAAGCAACGGCGCTTGTATTCGTGCGCGTAGGTTTTCATGAGAAGGACATGCAACTGGCGGTAAAGCAGGCGGGCGGTAAGTGGCAGCCTGAAGAAAAGGCATGGTTGCTGAGCTACAAAGCAGCAGTAGAGCTTGGGCTGCAAGAACGGATCATCAATAGCTGATGGTCAGATATGGATACGAGATAGCCAGATTTGGATACTTATTGCCAGCGACGGCAATAGTGTGCAGATATGGATATGTCGTCTAATTATAGTTATGTGCCTATCAACATCTGAGGAAAAATCTTGAACACTGGAAACCGCGAGCTAACTCAAGCTGAAATAGATAATTTAAAAACCCAAAAAGAAAAACAAATCAGCTCCACCCTAAATACAACAACACCTTTAATTGTTTCTATTGCTGGATTCTGCATTGCCACACTATCATCGCAAAATATTCCAGCCGTATATAATTTTATTATTTCAACAGTAGTGCTGATACTACTACTGACAATCTTGCTGATAACAACATACCCAAAAAATACTTTAAGGCTTGAGCTGTCACGCCTGTATAAAGATTGCAAGAACCATCGCGGCTCTAAAGAAATATTAGACGAAATGAATATTTGGCTTGGCTTTAAAGATGGCAAAATTAAATTGTGGCTTCCAGTGCTTATCTCAACATTGTTTATCGTCTACACAACAATCGAACATGGCATCAGAGCGTTCTGTACCACATAACAAGTGGTTCAAGTCGCTCGCTTCGCTCACTCGGGACCGGCTAAAGCCGGCCCCTTAACCAAACGTTAGAGCTAGCACCTTATGAGCCCAGAAGTTTCTAACCTGATATTAAATATAGGGATCTCTTTTGTCTCTGCATTGGCAGGAGCTTATGCAGGCACCCGAGCTGCAACTATTTGGCAGCAAAAACGAGAAGATGCGCGCTTCGAGTCAGAAAAAGAAGCAACAATACTTAAAGCAGTTATTCTATGCAGGCACTACGCACAAATAACAAGTAAAATTCAAGCAAAAATCACCAGTAACGAGAAAAAGCTGGAGTGGTTTGAGGTTAATGTAATTGAAATCTCATTATCACCATCCTTAGAACAAGATACACCTGACCTATTGAACTACTTGGGAAGAAAACATGGAGAGCTTGTTGAAAGCCTCATCCATGCTGAATGGGTTGCGAAGTCCGCGATTTCTGTTTCGTATAACCGAGACATCGAATATCGAAACTTGCAATCCTTCTTAATTGAGAAAGGCTCACCACAAAAAATCACCAAAGAGCACGCAATATCGCTAATAGGTAATGCATGGGCTGCAAAACTGGATTCACAAACCAAAGAGCTGCATGCTGCTGTTAGTGCAGCAATTGAGCAAAATAGAGTTTGTCACAACGAGCTATTAGGTTTGCTGCCAGAAGCAAAGCGAAAGGGTAAAGAACTAATAAAAATTGAACCAACCATATGAGCCCCACCGGCCCGCTCTAACAACTGGTTCAAGTCGTTCGCTTCGCTCACTCGGGACCGGCTAAAGCCGGCCCCTTAACCAAACGTTATATTCGCTAAAGGGAATTAGTGCGCGTGAGTCAAAACGAAATAAAGCTAGAGAAACCTTTGTTCTATAACAATCCTTTCGGATTAAGATTTGAGATTGGCCCAACTGAAATTGGCGTTTGGGCCAACCGAGAAAAACGTCAACTTAATGAAAAATACTTTAATTCTGCCCTAGAGAGGGCGCAAAGAATATTTGATACAGCCTTCTCACCCTTAGATGACATATCAATTGTCTATCAGATATTCTCTGATGGTAGGCGGAGAGTAAAGAAAAACTGCTATATCCTCCGTCAAATAAATACCAACAGCACAAATGAAATTGTATTCTCCAAGCATAGAGAATTATATTCAGAAAACTTAAATTACAAATGCCAACACTGGCACCGGGCTACCGCACCCAGTCTAAAAACCGAACATGTAAATATCAACAAAATCTTGCTGGCTTTAGTAAATACAGACTTTGGCTCAAGATGCCCATCAATTGGCGGCGAGTGTTATTTTATAAACCACACCAAAGGCCTTGTACTTAACCTCTACGACGACCGAGGCATGGATGTAGTAGCTCTAAAAAGAGAAACGCTGCTACCTTTATACAAAATTTACAACGAATGGCTACTGAACCACGATAGAGAGCACATTAATGAGGTGTTCTCGCAAATATAACAACTGGTTCAAACCGTTCGCTACGCTCACTGGGACGGGCTAAAGCCCGCCCCTTAACCAAACGTTAAGCGTATACAAGAAGGAGCATCCCAACCATGGCCGGCCGATTTGAACTACCAAGCGTAATGAAAAACATAGATGCCCTGACCAGAAACATGAATTTCGAGATTCCCAAGCCGATAATTCCCGACAATAGAAGCCGAGCAGAAAGAAGGGAAGACTTCGAGAAAAAACTGAAATCTCTAGACAAAAAGATAATAGAAGACCTGAAGGACAGGGTTATAGAAATTCGCGAACCCGAGGATCTCATGGCCTTAAAAGAGGACATCGAAGATTCTCTAATAAAATTCATAAGATTCTATGATCGATTCGAAGACCTGAACTCAGAAGAGTCAAGAAAAGTTGCTTTAAAAGAAAAAGAATTAAAACTTGACGCCCACTATGACTGGAGAGAAAAAGCACGACTCTTCTTATTTCGCATACTAGGGTCGGCGCTAGTTGTAGTTACTTTATTTGCAATAGGCTATATCGAACATGAATACGAGTGGGCAAGGTTACCCATGTCCAAATACCTCAATACAAGTACAACGCTACCGTAGCCGCTTAACAACTGGTTCAAATCGTTCGCTTCGCTCACTGGGGCGGGCTAAAGCCCGCCCCTTAACCAAACGTTAGGCCTCCTGCGAAAATATCACTCATCACCAAAGGACAGTAGATGAACTTGCCAATCAGAGCCCAAGACACTGCAATCAGCAAGTTGGGCGATACTTATGAAAATGTCGCAGGACCTGCACTTGTTGCACTACTGACGTTAATCAACCCTGCATTTGGTGCCTCAGCTGCAGCTATCGGTGTGCTTTTGTCCTACGGCAACTCACAAAGAGCAAAAATCAAACAAGAATATCTAGCCAGTCAAATTACAAAACAACTTGAACAACATAAAAATAGCATTCACAACCTGAATGAAAATCTGCACGAAGCTGTTGTTCTAGCGATTCAAGGTGTTCAGTCAGCAGTAAGCACAGACAAAATAAATAGATTTGCAAAAATCATATCCGGCCACATCATAAACAGCAGTTCTTGGGATGAAACAGCTACAGCACTTCGAGCAATAGCAAGCCTAGAAGACATTCACATCAAGATAATTTCAGAAGCATCACTACACATTAATACTGGTAACGGCCAAGCGAAATTCTACATAGAGATCCCAAACTTTCCAAAGCCAGGAATGATTGATGGTAGATCAACAGCCCCCACACTTAACATCTTGACGCTACTTGCTGGAAGAAGCCATACAGAAGTTGAGATGTTTTGTATGGAGCTAATGTCTAAAGGATTACTGCACGACAACGGCCAAGGTTCGTTTGATAAAGGGCCAGTTTATACATTAACTCCAGCCGCATTTTGGCTTCTTCAAAAAATAGAAAGTATGGAAAGTTAAAACTTATGCTTCAGTTCTTAACTGCCTAACAACTGGTTCAAACCGTTCGCTTCGCTCACTGGGACGGGCTAAAGCCCGCCCCTTAACCAAACGTTATAAGTCATAGGGAATCGTTAAACCGCATGAAGAAAGCAACAATATTTATTGCAGCACTTCTGTCTGGCTGTGCCGAAATGCCAGCATATAGCAACATTGAATCTGATTTTATTGATGAATCAAAATATGTGACCCTGGAAACAGACACCTATGCTGAAAGAAAGAACAGATCGCTTCTAAGTTTAGAAGCAAATCTAAACATCATAAGAATAAATGGAAAGAAAGTAGGCGACATCCCGTTTTCAACATACTACTACAGAAATGACTCCCCTCAGAAAGCACTATTAAAACCTGGAAAATACACAATACAACTTGAATACAAACTACCAAGTCATTTTTTGTTTGCTGACTTAGAATTCATGGGGCACGCCGGACAAAAAATCTTAGCAAAATCAGCTTATATTGGTTTAAATCGAGTTGATGTATGGCTTGAGGACGCTGAGACAGGAAAAAAAATAAGCAGTCGCGTTAAATAACGTCCAGCAATGCTCACTGGGGCGGCCTAACACCCGCCCTTCAAGCTGAGCCCTGCACTCCAATCGACACAATTGGTGGTCAGCGCCAGCAGCACTGCGCGCTCGTCAGTCCTATCCCGCACCGCGCACCACTTCCCACCGAAAACCCGGATAATGGCCGCCATTCGTTTAGCCCGTATTCTGGTAATCCCGCATGGAAATCAAGGTCAAGTTTCTCGACAACCTCCGACTTGAAGCCAAGTTCGATGACTTCACGGTGGTGGCTGACCAGCCCATCCGCTACAAGGGCGATGGCTCGGCGCCGGGGCCGTTTGATTACTTTCTGGCCTCTTCGGCGCTGTGTGCGGCGTACTTTGTGAAGCTGTATTGCGACACGCGCAATATCCCCACCGACAACATCCGCCTGTCGCAGAACAACATCGTTGACCCGGAGAACCGCTACGCGCAGATCTTCAAGATCCAGGTCGAATTGCCGGCGGATATTTCCGAGAAGGATCGCCAGGGCATTCTGCGCTCCATCGACCGTTGCACGGTGAAGAAGGTGGTTCAGCAGGGTCCTGAGTTCATCATCGAAGAAGTCGACAACCTGGATGCCGACGCCCAGGCCTTGCTGATGCCTGTGGCGGGAACCAGCACTTACATTCCCGGCAAGGACCTGCCGCTGGAAGAAACCATCGCCAATATGTCGGGCATCATGGCCAAGCTCGGCATGAAGATTGAGATCGCCTCGTGGCGCAATATCGTGCCCAACGTCTGGTCGTTGCATATCCGCGATGCGCAGTCGCCGATGTGTTTTACCAACGGCAAGGGCGCAACCAAGGAGAGCGCGCTGGCCTCGGCGCTGGGCGAGTTTATCGAGCGGCTGAACTGCAACTTCTTCTACAACGATCAGTTCTGGGGCGAGGAGATCGCCAATGCGGCGTTTGTGCATTACCCGGACGAGCGCTGGTTCAAGCCGGGGCCCAAGGATGCGTTGCCGGCAGAGATTCTCGACGACTACTGCCTGGCGATTTACAACCCGGACGATGAGCTGCGCGGCTCGCACCTGTATGACACCAACTCCGGCAACACGCTGCGCGGCATCTGTTCGCTGCCGTTTGTGCGCCAGTCGGATGGCGAGGTGGTGTACTTCCCGTCCAACCTGATCGAAAACCTCTACCTCAGTAATGGCATGAGCGCCGGCAACACCCTGGCCGAGGCGCAGGTGCAGTGCCTGTCGGAAATCTTCGAGCGTGCGGTCAAACGCGAAATTCTCGAAGGTGAGCTGTGTCTGCCGGACGTACCAGCCGAGGTGCTGGCCAAGTACCCGAGCATCGTTGCCGGCATTCAGGGCCTGGAAGCCCAGGGCTTCCCGGTACTGGTCAAAGACGCCTCGCTGGGCGGCGAATTCCCGGTGATGTGCGTGACCCTGATGAACCCGCGTACCGGCGGCGTGTTTGCCTCGTTCGGCGCGCACCCAAGCTTTGAAGTGGCGCTGGAGCGCAGCCTGACCGAGCTCCTGCAAGGCCGCAGCTTCGAGGGTTTGAATGACCTGCCGCCGCCGACCTTTGAAAGCCAGGCGCTGATGGAGCCGAACAACTTCGTCGAGCATTTCATCGACTCCAGCGGCGTGGTGTCGTGGCGCTTCTTCAGCGCCAAGGCCGACTACGAGTTCGTCGAGTGGGACTTCTCCGGCCAGGGCGCAGATTCGAACGAGCAGGAAGCCGCAACGTTGTTCGGCATCCTCGAAGCGCTGGGCAAAGAAGCCTATATGGCGGTGTACGAGCACCTGGGCGCCACGGCTTGTCGCATCCTGGTGCCGGGCTATTCGGAAATTTATCCGGTTGAGGACCTGATCTGGGACAACACCAACAAGGCGCTGCTGTTTCGCGCGGACATCCTCAACCTGCACAGCCTGAATGATCGCGGCCTGAAATCGCTGCTGCGCAACCTGGAAAACAGCGATGTCGACGATTACACCGATATCACCACGCTGATCGGCGTCGAGTTCGACGACAACACGGTGTGGGGCCAGCTGACCATTCTGGAGTTGAAACTGCTGATCCACCTCGCCCTGAAGAAGTACGACGACGCCAAAGAACTTGTGGAAATGTTCCTGCAGTACAACGACAACACCGTCGAGCGCGGCCTGTTCTATCAGGCGTTGAACGCGGCGCTGGAAGTGCAGCTGGACGATGAGCTGGAGATGAGCGACTTCGAACCGAACTTCCGCCGTATGTTTGGCAATGAGCGCATGGACGCAGTGCTCGGCTCGCTGGATGGCAGCGTGCGCTTCTACGGCCTCACGCCGACCAATATGCAGCTGGAGGGCCTCGACCGCCACCTGCGCCTGATTGAGAGCTACAAGAAGCTGCATGCAGCACGGGCCAAAGCGGCCGCTGTAGCGGGTTGATCACAGGCTGCATGGTTGACGTCGTGCTGAGCCTTTGTAGGAGCGGGCTTGCCCGCGAACCGAAGTGATCGGAAAAACATCGCGGGCATGGCCCGTTCCTACGCGCCCGCGAGTACGGCTGAAACATTTAACGGCTATAGCGCTATGTTTAAACAGCGGCCTTCCGGCTAGCAGAACGACTTAGGTTGAACGCTACGCACAGCCAATCACAACGCGCACGAGGGAACGTATGAGCTTTGTACTAGGCAACTTCAAATGGCTGATGCTGGTGTCCGGCGTGCTTACCGCCAGCATGTTCTACGGCCTGTTCGCACCGCAGGCGGCGCTTGAGTCGATGTTTGGCGCGGCGTTTAGCGGCCAGCTGGAATCCATCGTGATTCGCAGCTGGTCAGCGCTGGTTGGCCTGATGGGCGCGATCCTGATTTATGGCGCGCTGAACGAACAACACCGCGCGTTCTGCGCCACCATCGCGGCAACGAGCAAGGCGATTTTCGTCACCCTGGTGCTGGTGTATGGCCAGGCGTTTCTCGGCAAAGCCGCGGCGGCGATCATCATGGATTGCGTGGTGATCGCCGCCACGCTGATCTACCTGTTGGCGCTACGCATCAAGCGCTAGGGCGCATAGCCTTATCCAGGCGTATCGGGGAGCTGTAGGGTGGGTGACGCTGTTTTCATCCACCACGATTGTGCGGCTGGTAGATGTTGGTGACACGTCATCCACCCTACGCTCGGCTTAGGGTGCGGTAGCCAGCACCGCGCAGTTGCGGCCCTGGTGTTTGGCCTTGTAGAGCAGGCGGTCGACCGTTTCGATAAAGGCCTGGGGCTGGTCAAGCGGGCCGGGCGTCAGGGTGCCAACGCCCAGGCTCAAGGTCAGCAACGGCCCGACCTGGGAATGGGCGTGCTGGATATTCTGCTCGCGGATCAGCTGACGGCAGCGCTCAGCGACCTGGGCGGCGGCCTGGGCATCGGTTTCCGGCAGCAGCAGCACAAATTCCTCACCGCCATAGCGGGCCATCAGGTCACGCGGGCGCACGGCTGCGCCACTCAGGGCTTTGCCAACGCTTTTCAGGCAATCGTCGCCCTGGATATGGCCGTAGTGGTCGTTGTATTCCTTGAAGTAGTCGATATCCAGCAGGATCAGTGACAGCGGCTGGCCCGTGCGCTGGGCATTGCTCCACTCCACCTGCAGGCGGTTGTCGAACATGCGCCGGTTGGCCACGCCGGTAAGGCCGTCGAGGTAGGACAACTCTTCCAGCTGTTGCTGCAATTGCAGCAGCTGCTGCTCGGTCTGCTTGCGCTCGCTGATGTCGAACATAAAGCCGATCAGCGACTCGACTTCACCCGCTTCATTGCGCAGCACGTGCACCACATCGCGAATCCACACGTAGCGGCCGTCACGGGTCAGGGCGCGGTAGTCGGCTTCATGGTCGGTGCCGGCCTGGGACTGCGAGACACAGAAGCCCACCACCGTGTCGCGGTCCTCGGGGTGCATGCGCTCGGCCCAATCGTTGGCGCTGATCCAGCTGGCTTGCGGCCAGCCGAGCAGGGTTTCGATCTGCGGGCCGATATAGGCGAAGGTCATGCTGGCCCAGTCGATCTTCCAGGGGATGGCCTTGGTCGACTCCAGCAGGGTCTTGTACACCGCGCTATCGGTAATCATCGAGTCAGGCATGGCAGGTAATCCGGGCGAGGTATAGCGCAGGTTGTAACCAAGATCGCCAGCCGGCGCAACCGCAGGGCGGATGACTGGCCAGTACTGCCGCAGACAGCACAAGGGCCACGAATGTGGCCCTTGTGCGTTGCCTGGGAAACCACTCAGGCCTGTGCCTGAGCGACTCCCGTGGTTTCATCCATGGCTTGCTGCAGGGCCTTCTTGCGCTTCTCTTCGGCACGGTGGGCGAAGAACCACACCAGGAAGGTGGCGAAAGACACCGCCAGCAGGATCAGGCTGGCCACCGCGTTGATTTCCGGCTTCACGCCCAGACGCACGGCAGAGAAGACTTCCATCGGCAAGGTGGTCGAGCCCGGACCGGAGACGAAGCTGGCGAGTACCAGGTCGTCCAGCGACAGGGCGAAGGACATCATGCCGCCAGCCGCCAGCGAAGGCGCGATCATCGGGATGGTGATCAGGAAGAACACCTTCCACGGCTTGGCACCCAGGTCCATGGCCGCTTCTTCGATGGACATATCCAGCTCACGCAGGCGCGACGACACCACCACCGCCACATAGGCGGAACAGAAGGTGGTGTGGGCGATCCAGATGGTCAGGATGCCACGCTCGGCAGGCCAGCCGATCAGTTGCGCCATGGCCACGAACAGCAGCAGCAGCGACAGACCGGTGATCACCTCGGGCATTACCAGAGGCGCAGTGACCAGGCCACCGAACAGCGTGCGGCCCTTGAAGCGGGTCACGCGGGTCAGCACGAAGGCGGCCATGGTGCCCAGCGCCACCGCGGCAATCGCGGTGTAGCAGGCGATTTCCAGCGAGCGCATCACCGAGTTCATCAGCTGGGTATTGTCGAGCAGGCCGACGTACCACTTCACCGACCAGCCACCCCACACCGTCACCAGCCGCGAGGCGTTGAACGAGTAGATGACCAGAATCAGCATCGGCAGGTAGATAAACGCCAGACCGGCCCAGAGCATAAAGGTGGAAAAACTGAAACGCTTCATGCCCGGCCCTCCATCTCTTTAGCCTGGTTACGGTTAAACAGGATGATGGGCACAATCAGGATCGCCAGCATGACCACCGCCAGGGCAGACGCAACCGGCCAGTCGCGGTTGTTGAAGAACTCCTGCCACAGCACCTTGCCGATCATCAGGGTCTCCGGACCGCCGAGCAGTTCAGGAATCACGAACTCACCGACCACCGGGATAAACACCAGCATGCAACCGGCGATGATGCCGTTCTTGGCCAGCGGTACGGTGATCTTCCAGAAGCTGTTCAAGGTGCTCGAACCCAGGTCTGCTGCGGCTTCCAGCAGGCTCTGATCATGTTTGACCAGGTTGGCGAACAGCGGCAGCACCATAAACGGCAGGTACGAGTAGACGATACCGATATACACCGCCAGGTTGGTGTTGAGGATCTGCAGCGGTTCGCTGATCACCCCCAGCCACATCAGGAAGCCATTGAGCAGGCCGTTGTTGCTAAGGATGCCCATCCAGGCATACACGCGGATCAGGATCGCCGTCCAGGTCGGCATCATGATCAGCAGCAACAGCACCATCTGCTTGTCCTTGTCGGCGCGGGCAATGGCGTAGGCCATGGGGAAGCCGATCAGCAGGCAGAGCAGGGTACTGACCGCTGCCATCTTCAGCGAGCCCAGGTAGGCCGCCAGGTACAGCGCATCCTCACTGAGGAAGATGTAGTTACCCAGGTTGATGATCAGCGTGAGCTTGTTTTCCGCCCAGCTGTACACATCGGTGTACGGCGGGATGGCCACATCGGCTTCGGCGAAGCTGATCTTCAGGACGATGAAGAACGGCAGCATGAAGAACAGGAACAACCACAGGAACGGCACCCCGATTACCAGGTGCCGGCCCTTGGGCAGACGACGGCTGATACTCCGGACGATGTTCATGATTGCAGTACCACGCCGCTGTCGTCTTCCCAGTAGACCACCACCGGGTCATCCCAGGTGGGGCGCTTGCCGCGCCGCTCGGCGTTGGCGATAAAGCACTGCACGATCTGCCCGGAAGTGAGTTTGACGTGGTACACCGAGTGACCGCCGAGGTAGGCGATATCGTGCACGTGGCCATTGCTCCAGTTGTATCCCGGATGCTCATGGTCGCTCGGCAGCGCGGTGGCCATCAGCAGTTTTTCCGGACGCAGGGCGTAGCTGACTTTCTTCTCTTCGGCACGGGTACTGACGCCGTGACCGATGTAGATCGGCTTGTCCAGCTGCGGGCAGCTGATGATCGCGTGGTCCGCTTCGTCGCTGGTGATCTTGCCGTCGAACAGGTTGACGTTGCCGATGAACTCGCAGACCAGACGGCTGGTCGGCGTCTCGTAAATGTCTACCGGGCTGCCGATCTGGGCGATCCAGCCCAGGTGCATGATGGCGATGCGCTGGGCCATGGTCATGGCCTCTTCCTGGTCGTGGGTCACCATGACGCAGGTTACGCCGACCCGCTCGATGATCTCGACAAGCTCAAGCTGCATCTGCGAACGCAGCTTCTTGTCCAGAGCACCCATCGGCTCGTCGAGCAGCAGCAGCTTGGGACGCTTGGCCAGCGAACGGGCCAGGGCCACACGCTGACGCTGGCCACCGGACAGCTGGTGGGGTTTGCGCTTGGCGTACTGGGTCATGTGCACCAGTTTGAGCATCTCTTCGACGCGGGCGTCGATTTCCGCCTTGGGCATCTTGTCCTGCTTAAGGCCGAAGGCAATGTTCTCGGCCACGCTCATGTGCGGGAACAAAGCGTAGGACTGGAACATCATGTTGATCGGCCGCTCGTAGGGCGGCAGGTCGGTGATGTCCTGACCGTCGAGGAAAATGCGGCCCTCGGTCGGCCGTTCGAAACCGGCGAGCATGCGCAGCAGGGTCGACTTACCCGAGCCGGAACCACCGAGCAGGGCAAAGATCTCGCCTTTGTTGATGGTCAGAGAGACATCTTCGACGGCCACAGTTTCGTCGAACTTCTTGGTGACGCGCTCGATCTTGACCAGCACCTCTTTCGGTTGCTGATCGCCTTCGAGAACCTTTTTGTAGGCACTGGAAGCAACTGCCATTACCAAAACTCCCGCAAAAGTAGCGCCCGACCCCGCTGGCCGGGCGCTTTGAATTTATTTACCCGACTTGACCTTGGTCCAGCTGCGGGTCATCAAACGTTGCACCTTGACAGGCAACTCCGCCGAGATGAACAACTTGTCCAGCACCGCTTGTGGCGGATACACCGACTCGTCGTTGCGTACTTCCTGATCCATCAGCTCGCCCGCCTTGATATTCGGGTTGGCGTAGCCGACGTAATCGCTGACCCCGGCGATGGCCGCCGGATCGAGCAGATAGTTGATAAAGGCATGGGCCTCTTTCGGGTTGCTGGCATCCGCCGGAATGGCGAGCATGTCGAACCACAGGTTGGCGCCTTCCTGGGGGATGCTGTAGGCGATCTCGATGCCTTTGCCGGCCTCTTCGGCACGGTCGGCAGCCTGCAGGATGTCGCCGGAGAAACCGACGGCCACGCAGATGTCACCGTTGGCCAGGTCACCAATGTACTTGGAGCTGTGGAAGTAGGTCACGTAAGGACGCACCGCCAGCAGCTTGGCTTCGGCCTTGGCGTAATCCGCCGCACTCTGGGTGTTGGGATCGAGGCCCAGGTAGTTGAGCACGGCCGGAATCATTTCATCGGCCGAGTCGAGGAAGCTCACACCGCAGCTGGCGAGCTTCTGCATGTTTTCCGGCTCGAACACGGTGGCCCAGGAGTCGATTTCCTCGACACCGAGCACTTCCTTGATCTTGGCGACGTTGTAGCCAATGCCGTTGGTGCCCCACAGGTACGGCACCGAATACTGGTTACCCGGGTCGTTGACTTCCAGCTGCTTGAGCAGCAGCGGGTCAAGATTCTCCCAGTTCGGCAGCTGACTGCGGTCGAGCTTCTGAAACGCCCCCGCCTTGATCTGCTTGCCGAGGAAATGGTTGGACGGCACCACGATGTCGTAGCCGGAACGGCCCGCCAGCAGTTTGCCTTCCAGGGTTTCGTTGGAGTCAAACACGTCGTACAGGGCTTTGATCCCGGTTGCCTTCTGGAAGTCGGCCAGGGTGGTTTCGCCAACATAGTCAGACCAGTTGTAGACCTTGACCACAGGCTCGGCGGCTTGCGCTGCGCTGATGCTGACGGCGGCGGCCAACAGGCCCGCCAGAAGAGGGGTACGACGCATAGGAGCTTCCTTATTGTTGTTGAGAGATGGGGCAGGCGAACCCGCCCCATCCAGTACGGCTAAGGCATTAGCGACCCGATTTGATCTTGGTCCAGCTGCGGGTCATCGTGCGTTGCGCGCTGGCCGGCAGGTCCGGGAAGGTGTAGATCTTGGCCATGGTCGCGGCGTCCGGGTAGATGCCCGGGTCATTGCGCAAAGCTTCGTCAACCAGCGGGGTCGCCGCAGCGTTACCGTTGGGGAACTGCACGAAGTTGGTGATGTTGGCCATGACCTCTGGCTTCATCAGGTAGTTGAGGAACACGTGAGCGGCTTCGACGTTCTTCGCATCAGCCGGAACAGCCATCATGTCGAAGAAGCTGCCAGCCCCTTCTTTCGGGATGCTGTAGGAAATGTTCACGCCGTTCTTGGCTTCTTCAGCACGGGACTTGGACTGATACAGGTCGCCCGAGTAGCCGATGGCCACGCAGATGTTGCCGTTGGCCAGGTCGCCGATGTACTTGGAGCTGTGGAAGTAGGCGGTCGAGGAACGGATCGAGAGGAACAGTTCTTCGGCTTTCTTCAGCTCGCCAGCATCGGTGCTGTCCGGCTTGAAGCCCAGGTAGTTGAGCGCAGCAGGAAGGATTTCGGTCGGCGAGTCGAGGAACGACACACCGCAGTCCTTCAGCTTGGCAATGTTTTCCGGCTTGAACACCAGGTCCCAGGAGTTGACTGGCGCGTCTTCGCCCAGCGCGGCCTTGACCTTGTCGACGTTGTAGCCAATGCCGATGGTGCCCCACATGTAGGGGATCGAGTACTGGTTACCTGGGTCGCTCGGGTCCAGGGCCTTGAGCAGGTTCTTGTCGAGGTTTTCCCAGTTTGGCAGCTTGGATTTGTCCAGCTTCTGGAATACGCCCGCCTTGATCTGCTTGGCCAGGAACGGGTTGGACGGCACCACGATGTCGTAACCGGAGCTGCCGGCCAGCAGTTTGGCTTCCAGGGTTTCGTTGCTGTCAAAGACGTCGTAGACGACCTTGATGCCGGTTTCCTTCTGGAAGTTGTCGAGGGTGTCTTCTGCGATGTAGTCGGACCAGTTGTAAACGTGCAGGACCTTGTTATCCGCGTGTGCGGCACTTACCACAGCCCCAGCAAGGGACAACGCGAGAAGGGTTTTGCCGAATTTTTTCATGCGTACAGCTCCTGTTGTTGTAGTCGTTTCCGGAAGATGCGCGTCATCTGCAGCACCTTCCGGTGAGCCTGACTTACGCATTGGCGCAGTCTGGCAAGGTCACCACCCGTTGACAACTTTCAGACGTAAGCATCTGAAACCAAAGGTTATTGAACCTTAAACCAGCACCTCTGCAGCAGTCAGGTCGAGGCATTTACGGGCCTTTTCAACCAGTTCGTCGATTTCCGCGTGGCTGATTACCAGCGGCGGCGAAATGATCATGGTGTCGCCCACGGCACGCATGATCAGACCATTATTAAAGCAGTGGCCGCGGCAGATCATGCCGACGCCGATATCCCCGGCGAAACGCTTGCGGCTGGCCTTGTCCTGAACCAGTTCAATGGCCCCCAACATGCCAACGCCGCGCACCTCACCGACCAGCGGATGATCGGCCAGCTCACGCAAACGCTTCTGCAAGTACGGTGCCGTTTCTGCCTTGACCCGCTCAACAATTTTTTCTTCACGCAGAATGCGCAGGTTTTCCAGGGCCACAGCCGCCGCAACCGGGTGCCCGGAATAGGTGAAACCGTGGTTGAAGTCACCGCCCTGGTTGAGTACCTCGACGATATCGTCACGCACGATCAGCCCGCCCATGGGGATGTAGCCGCTGGTCAGGCCCTTGGCGATGGTCATCATGTGCGGCGTGTTGCCGAAATAGTCGCTGCCGAACCATTCGCCGGTACGGCCAAAGCCGCAGATCACTTCATCAGCGACAAACAGAATGTCGTACTTGGCGAGGATTTCGCGGATGCGCGGCCAGTAGCTGTCCGGCGGAATGATCACCCCGCCGGCGCCCTGGATCGGCTCGGCAATAAAGGCGGCGACATTCTCTTCGCCAACTTCGAGAATCTTCTGCTCCAGCTGGTCGGCGGCCCAGATACCGAACTCGTCCGGGCTCATGTCACCGCCCTCACCGAACCAGTACGGCTGCGGAATATGCACGATGCCCGGAATCGGCAGATCGCCCTGCTCATGCATGTACTTCATGCCGCCCAGGCTGGCACCGGCGACGGTGGAGCCGTGGTAACCGTTGAGGCGGCTGATGATTACCTTCTTGTTCGGCTGACCTTTGACCGCCCAGTAATGGCGCACCATGCGCAGCATGGTGTCGTTGCCTTCGGAGCCGGAACCGGTGAAGAACACATGGTTCATCCCCGCCGGGGCCAACTCGGAAATCGCCTTGGCCAGCTCCAGTGCCGGCGGCGTGGCCGTCTGGAAGAACATGTTGTAGTAGGGCAGTTCCTGCATCTGTTTTGCCGCAGCGTCGGCCAGCTCCTTGCGACCATACCCGACGGCAACACACCAGAGCCCGGCCATGGCATCAAGAATCTTGTGGCCTTCGCTGTCCCACAGGTACACCCCGTCGGCCTTGGTGATAATGCGCGGCCCGTTTTCCGCCAGCTGCTTGAAGTCGCTGAACGGCGCGAGGTGGTGTTCGCGGCTCATGGCCTGCCACTCGCGGGTTTTCGGGTTGGTCACTTGACTGTTCATAACAACACCTTGGATTACCCGGGCTGCGCACTGCAGCCCGCTAAAATTCTTGGAGCCTGCAAGCAGGCTCATCGCGGCTGCTGGCGCAGGGATCACCCGCGCCAGCAGCCTGGCTGTTACACCGACAGCAGCAGGAACTCACGCTCCCAGGAGCTGATCACCCGCTTGTAGTTCTCGTGCTCGGCGCGTTTTACCGCCACGTAGCCACGGATGAACTTCTCGCCGAGGTACTTCTCGGCGTCCTTGCAGGCTTCCATACGCTCCAGGGCGCTCTCGATGGTCACTGGCAGGCGCAGGTTGCGACGCTCATAGCCACGGCCCTTGACCGGCGCGCTCGGTTTGACGTCACCAACCATGCCCATGTAGCCGCACAGCAGGGTCGCCGCCAGCACCAGGTACGGGTTGGCATCGGCGCCAGCCAGGCGGTTTTCCACACGACGGTTCTGCGGCGTGGCTTCCGGCACACGCAGGCCCACGGTGCGGTTCTCTTCGCCCCACTCGACGTTCACCGGTGCCGAGGTATCCGGCAGGAAGCGGCGGAACGAGTTGACGTTGGGGGCGAACAGCGGCAGCAGCTCGGGGATGTACTTCTGCAGGCCACCAATGTGCTGCATGAACAGTTCGCTCATGCTGCCGTCGGCATTGGAGAACAGGTTCTTGCCGGTCTTGATGTCCACCACACTCTGGTGAATGTGCATCGCGCTGCCCGGCTGATCGGTGATCGGCTTGGCCATAAAGGTGGCGGCCACGTCGTGCTTGAGCGCGGCTTCACGCATGGTGCGCTTGAACACCAGAATCTGGTCGGCCAGGTGCAGGGCATCGCCGTGACGGAAGTTGATTTCCATCTGCGCCGGGCCTTCTTCGTGAATCAGGGTGTCGAGGTCCAGGCCTTGCAGCTCGCACCAGTCGTACATGTCCTCGAACAGCGGATCGAATTCGTTGGCCGCGTCGATGGAGAACGACTGGCGACCGGTTTCCGGACGCCCGGAACGGCCAATCGGCGCCACCAGCGGGAAGTCCGGATCGCTGTTGCGTTTGGTCAGGTAGAACTCCATTTCCGGCGCGACGATTGGCTTCCAGCCCTTGTCCGCATAGAGCTTGAGCACATTCTTGAGGATGTTGCGCGGCGACAGCTCGATCGGGTTGCCCTGCTTGTCGAAGGTGTCGTGAATCACCATCGCAGTCGGCTCGATGGCCCAAGGCACGAGGAACACGGCGTTCTCGTCCGGGCGGCAGAACATATCGATGTCCGCTTCGTCGAGCAGGTCGTAATAAATGTCGTCCTCGACGTAGTCGCCGGTTACGGTCTGCAGCAGCACACTCTCGGGGAGGCGCATGCCCTTCTCGTCGAGGAACTTGTTGGTCGGCGAGATCTTGCCACGGGCAATGCCGGTAAGATCGCTGATCAGGCATTCAACTTCGGTGATTTTGCGTTCTTTCAGCCAGCTCGAAAGCTGGTCTAGTTTGGTACTCATAGAGACCTCAGGGTTGGTGAGAGCCGACCTATATATAGCCGGCTCAGCGTTGCCCCGCCTTCTTCCTGCAAGCCTCACCAAAGGCCTGGAAGATGGCGAGATAATTCGGGTTGGATCGTACCTGCCATTCAGGGTGCCATTGCACCCCCAATGCAAAGCTTTTGGCACCTTCGACGGAGAAGGCTTCGATCAACCCGTCAGGCGCCAGTGCTTCTACGCGAAGGCCCGGCGCCAGACGCTGAACGCCCTGGCCATGAATGGAATTGACCTGAATCTCGTCCGGCAAGCCGATGCCGGCGAGCAGCCCGCCTGGCTGCACATGCAGCGCGTGACGCAGGCCATATTGCTGTTCTGCGGGGGTGTCTTCAGGCTCACGGTGATCCATGTAGCCGTCGACTTCGTGCACCTTCTGGTGCAGGGCACCGCCAAAGGCCACGTTCATCTCCTGAAAACCGCGACAAATGCCCAGCACCGGAATGCCCTGGGCAATTGCTGCTTTAATCAGAGGAAGGGTTGTGCTGTCACGGGCCGCATCATGCAGGGTGCCGGCATCGCTGGCGGGGCCACTGTAATGATGGGGTTCGACGTTGGACGGAGAGCCGGGAAACACCAGGCCATCAATGTGCTGCAGCAGGTATTGCTGATCGATCTGCTCGCCCAGGGCCGGAATGATCACCGGCATACCGCCAGCGACGGTGACAATGGCCTGCAGGTATTTATCACCTGCGGTGTGATAGATGTTGTGCCCGAGCTGCTTGGTACAGGCACTAACGCCGATGATCGGCTGGCGCGACATGAGACACCCGTTTTATTGCTGTTATGGGTTTCGACCGAGCTTAGCCTTGTTCATTTTTTTTCACAATAGTCATGTAAAAAATTGAACACACCCGACTGAGCACCCCGCCGGACAAGGGTTTCAGCAGGGCCGCAATGCCCTGCAATGCCCTAAAATTGGCCATGAAGCCCCCTTTTGGGGCAAAATGCGCCTCTCTTGACAGCACAGGGTGTTTAAGATTGACTCACACCCGTGCAATTGCATGATTGATATTTTTAACAAAAAAGGTGTTGCATCATGTCGGTACCCCCGCGTGCCGTTCAGCTTAACGAAGCGAACGCGTTCCTTAAGAAACATCCTGAGGTCCTGTTCGTCGACCTTCTGATCGCAGATATGAATGGTGTGGTGCGCGGCAAGCGTATCGAGCGTGCGAGCCTGCACAAGGTTTACGAACGCGGCATTAATCTCCCGGCTTCTCTATTCGCCCTGGACATCAACGGCTCGACGGTGGAAAGCACCGGCCTGGGTCTGGATATCGGCGACGCTGACCGGGTCTGCTTTCCCATCCCCAACACCCTGAGCAATGAGCCATGGCAAAAGCGCCCTACCGCGCAACTGCTGATGACCATGCATGAAATGGAAGGCGAGCCGTTCTTCGCTGACCCACGGGAAGTGTTGCGCCAGGTGGTTGCGAAGTTCGACGAACTGGGCCTTACCATCTGTGCCGCCTTTGAAATCGAGTTCTACCTGATCGACCAGGCCAACGTGAACGGCCGTCCACAGCCGCCGCTGTCGCCGCTGTCGGGCAAGCGCCCGCAATCGACCCAGGTGTACCTGATCGACGACCTCGACGAATACGCCGAGTGCCTGCAGGACATTCTTGAAGGGGCCAAAGAGCAGGGCATCCCGGCTGACGCCATCGTCAAGGAAAGCGCCCCGGCGCAGTTCGAAGTCAACCTGCACCACGTCGCTGACCCGATCAAGGCCTGTGACCACGCGCTGCTGCTCAAGCGCCTGATCAAGAACATTGCCTACGACCATGAAATGGACACCACCTTCATGGCCAAGCCCTACCCCAACCAGGCGGGTAACGGGTTGCACGTTCACATTTCGGTACTCGACAAGCAGGGCAACAATATCTTCGCCTGCGATGACCCGGAGCAGAATGATGCACTGCGCCATGCCATCGGCGGCGTACTGGAAACCATGCCCGCGTCGATGGCCTTCCTCTGCCCGAACGTCAACTCCTACCGCCGCTTCGGCGCGCAGTACTATGTGCCGAACTCGCCGTGCTGGGGCATCGACAACCGCACCGTCGCGCTGCGCGTGCCGAATGACACGGCCGATGCCGTGCGCATCGAACACCGCGTGGCCGGTGCCGATGCCAACCCCTACCTGCTGATGTCGGCGGTACTGGCGGGCGTGCACCACGGCCTGACCAACAAGATCGAACCAAGCGCACCGGTGGAAGGCAACTCCTACGAGCAGAACGAACAGAGCCTGCCCAACAACCTGCGTGACGCCCTGCGCGAGCTGGACGACAACGAAGTGCTCGCACGATATATCGACCCGAAATACATCGATATCTTCGTTGCCTGTAAGGAGAGCGAGTTGGCCGAGTTCGAAAACTCGATCTCCGACCTCGAATACAACTGGTACCTGCACACGGTTTGACGCAACACCCAAACGCCGGCCTTTGAGCCGGCGTTTTTTATCCCGCTCCCCGCGAAACCGCCCTAGGCATCGCGCCACACGCGATGGAGGGCAGCGTTCGCCCACGTTTCTGCTGGGAGCCCCAATCCACATTGGAGGACTCCATGTCTCGCCTGCTTGCCCCACTGCTGCTTGCTCTGACACCACTGCTGGCCAGCGCCGAAGAGGTGATCCGGGTCTACAACTGGAACGATTACATCGCCCCACAGGTGCTCAAGGACTTCGAGGCGCAAACCGGCATCCGCGTCGATTACCACACCTACAGCACCGCCGAAGAGCTGCAGACGGTACTGGCCAGCGGTGAAGCCATCGACGTGGCCGTGCCGTCACACGACACACTGCCCACCATGATCAAGAGCGGCAGCATCCAGCCACTGGACTTCGCCCTGCTGCCCAATCGCAAGCACCTGGACAAACAACTGCTCAGCACCCTGGTTGCCCTTGATCCCGCCAACCAGCATGCCGTGCCTTATCTGTGGGGGGCGGTGGGCCTGGCGATCAACACGCCACAGGCCGAAGCTGCCTTTGGCGGCCCACTGCCCAATAGCTGGAGTCTGCTGTTCGATGCCAGCCAAAGTTCACGCCTGGCCAGCTGCGGCATGAGCGTGCTGGACGCCCCCGATGAGACCCTGACCCTGCTGCTCAACTACCAGGGCCGCAGTTTGGCGCGCAGCGCACCAAGTCGCATCGAGCGCTCCAGCCGGGTACTGGATGACTTGCGCCCGAGCCTGCGTTACGTCGACAGCGAGCGCTATATCGACGACCTCAATCAAGGCAAGTTGTGCGTGGCAATGGCCTGGGTTGGCGATGCCCTGGCTGCCGCCGATGCTGGCCAGCCGGTGCGCTTTATGGTGCCGGACGAGGGTTCGATCCTGTTTGTCGACAACCTGGTGATCCCCAGCAGCGCCAAGCGTGTGGACCTGGCCCACCGCTTTATCGACTACCTGATGCAGCCTCAGGTCGCCGCCCTGATCACCGCGGAAACCCTTTACCCCAGCGGCAACGCCGACTCGCGCGAATTTCTCGATGAAGCCCTGCGCAACCAGCCCGACCTCTACCCGGATCGCGACACCAAACGCCGACTGCACCCGCTGGAAACCCTGCCGGAAAAGCACAGCGCAACCCGCGACGCCGTGTGGACGCGCTTTCGCGATGGCAGTTGAGGACTAAGGCGAGTTGCCGAGCGTGGGAGGAGCTTTCGGCTCGGGCATCCTGCGTCGCAATCCACAGGGATGTGGTGAATGCCGCAAGCCGGCCGGGAGCCGGCGCGGCGCTACCTCCTGCATCCATGCAGTCGCAGCCGCGACAAGAGCAAAACAGCTCGCCGCCAAACCGCCTCCCACAAAAAGCCGGGCGTTTACTTGACCAGTTGACGCCAGGCCGACAACGAGCCGATAGCGATTAGCTGCGCCTTGCGCGCAGCCAGCGCCTCGGGATCGAGGGGTTGATTTGCCTGGAGGGCAAGCAGCTCTGCCAGCTTGTTCAGCTCACCGAACAGACGGTCGACTTCTGCCACATCCAGCACCGCGCGGGCCAGGTGCAGCCAGACCAGCAAACGCTCGATACGCGGCAACTGCTCGGCCAGATCTTCCGGCTGTTGCTGATAACGACGCAGTTGCAAGGCCGCGCCTTCGTCGGCAATCAGCGTCGGCAGCCAGTTGCCCAGCGGCGCAGCGCCCTGGCGATTACCTCGGTTATTGCGCTGCACAGTCCAGCTGCGGGCCAGCAACCAGCGCGACAGGTTCAGCGAGAACAGCCCCCAGCGGTTGCCCTGCAACTCTGCCGCAAATAACGCCGGGGCGTTCTTACGCAGACTGTCGTCGGCCTGACCGGCCAGCAAACGTGGACGCCAGTCAGCCAACAACTCATCCAGCGCTTCACGCAGGCTGTGAGTGGACGCACGAGGTGCCGCCTGGCCAAGACTGCCGAGCAACGCCCGCAGCTCCACCAGTTTCTCCAGCCATTGCGCCAGCAGTTTCCAGTGACCATTGAAGCGATACTGCTCGGCCAGTCGCTGACTGCTACCCAGCAGATGCCAGGCAATCACCCGGAACGCGTCATCCAGGCTCTGTTCCGCGCTCAGCTCTGGTGCGGGCAGGCTCAGGCTATAGCTGCCCGCATCGAACAGGCGATAGCCGCGCTCGGCCTTGCTGATGTCGCAAGGCATCAGCGCCAGGTCGGCCGCCAACTCGGTGGCCAGTTCCAGCAGCGCCTCAGGCTCGCCCTGACGCAGCTCCAGCTCCAGCTCGCAGATTTCTTCTTCGCCTTCGCCGGCAAGCACCTTGCCCAGGTCCAGCGCGGCTTCGATCACGACTTTGGCCTTGCCACGGCCCCAGGCGATCTCCGCCTTCTCGCGGACAAAATCAGTGGTGAAGATTGGCACCAGTTGCTTCTTGTCCAGCTCGGCCAGCGCTGCCGGCCAGCAGCTGTCGTCGAGCTTTTTCAGGTCCAGCTTGGCCTTGGCCAGGTACCAGTCCCATTCATTGCGCTCGGACAGGCCGGCAACGCTCTGCCCGCGGGTTTTCAGGGTCTGGATAAACTGCTCGCCATCGCGACGCAGACGCAGGGCCACTTTGGCCGCCGCCAGATCACGCGAAGGTGTATCAAAATACTGATTGAAAAGTTCGCGCTGCTCCCAACCACTTTTGTTGCGCTTCTTCAGCAACGGGTGATCACGCAGAGCCGCCAGGGTTTCCCGGCTGACCCGCAACTTAATTTCGGTTTCTTTGTTCATGATGGTGGTATTCAACGCCTACTATGAAATTGTGACAGTCCGATTACCTGCGCTGGCGAGCCCGGAGCCTGATCCGTATACTTGCCGCCTTCTTAACCCAGGGTTCACCCTATGCCAGCCAATCCATTTGCCAGCCTGTTCGGTCGCTCACCCATTGGGCCGATGCAGAAGCACTTCGCTAAAGCCCACGAGTGCGCAGCGAATCTGGTGCCCTTTTTCGAAGCCGTGATGGTGGAAGACTGGGCCAAGGTGGAACAGATACAACAGGAAATGGCCAACCTGGAACACGAGGCCGACAAGCTCAAGAAAAGCGTGCGCCTGCACCTGCCCAAGAGCCTGTTTCTGCCGGTACCGCGCTCGGATCTGCTAGAGCTGCTGAGTGTACAGGACAAAGTCGCCAACCGCGCCAAGGACATCGCCGGCCTGATGCTGGGTCGCGAAATGGCCATTCCACAGGACCTTCAGCCACTGATGCGCAGCTTTGTGCAACGCACCGTGGACGCCAGCGCCCAGGCGCTGAAAGCCATGAACGAGCTCGACGAACTGCTGGAAACCGGCTTCGGCGGCCGCGAGGCGGCGCTGGTCGAGTCCATGGTCATGGAACTGGAACAAATCGAACGCGACACCGACAAGATGCAGATCGAAGTGCGGCGTGCGCTGTTCAAGCTGGAAAAGGACCTCCCGCCTGTCGATGTGATGTTCCTCTATCAGATCATCGAATGGATCGGCGACGTAGCCGATCGTGCCGAACGTGTCGGCAACCGACTGGAACAACTGCTGGCGCGCTAAGCGCCAGTGTCCTTTCTGGAATCTACGGATTAATTATTTATGTCTCTGATTGCGGACTACGGCCTCGTATTGCTGCTGCTTGCCTGTCTCTTCGGCTTTTTCATGGCCTGGGGCGTGGGCGCCAATGACGTGGCCAATGCCATGGGCACCTCGGTGGGCTCACGCGCACTGACCATCAAACAGGCGATCCTGATCGCCATGGTCTTCGAGTTCGCCGGCGCCTACCTGGCCGGCGGCCAAGTCACCGAAACCATCAAGAGCGGCATCGTCGATGCGTCGATGATCACCCCGGACCTGATGGTGCTGGGCATGATGTCGGCCCTGCTGGCCGCCGGCACCTGGCTGCTGGTGGCGTCGACCAAAGGCTGGCCGGTTTCCACCACCCACTCCATCGTCGGCGCAGTCATCGGCTTTGCGGCCGTGGGCGTGTCCATGGACGCCGTGCACTGGGGCGGCGTTGGCCCTATCGTGGCCAGCTGGGTGGTGTCGCCGGTACTGTCCGGCATCGTCGCCTTCGGCCTGTTTGTCAGCGTACAGAAGCTGATCATCGACACCGATCATCCGTTCCAAAACGCCAAACGCTTCGTGCCGCTGTATATGTTTGCCACCGGCTTCATGGTCAGCGTCATGACCCTGACCAAAGGCCTCAAGCATATCGGCCTGAACCTCTCCAGCACGGAAGGTTTCCTCCTTTCCCTGGGTGTTGGCGGCCTGGTCATGCTGCTCGGCATCATCCTGCTCAGCCGAATCAAGATCGACGTCGAGGCGGACAAGGACTTCCACTACGCCAGCGTAGAGAAAGTCTTCGCCGTACTGATGATCTTCACCGCCTGCGCCATGGCCTTTGCCCACGGCTCCAACGACGTGGCCAACGCCGTCGGCCCATTGGCGGCGATTGTCGGGGTGATTCAGTCCGGTGGCGAAGCCGTCGGCGCCAAAGCCGCTTTGCCTGGCTGGGTGTTGCTGCTCGGCGCCGTGGGTATCGTGATTGGCCTGGCCACCTACGGTTACAAGGTGATCGCCACCATCGGCAAGGAAATCACCGAGCTGACCCCAAGCCGTGGATTCGCCGCCGAACTGGCCACCGCCACCACCGTGGTCGGCGCTTCAGCCATCGGCCTGCCGATTTCCACCACTCACACCCTGGTCGGTGCGGTGCTTGGTGTCGGCCTGGCCCGCGGTATCGGCGCGCTGAACCTGGGCGTAATCGGCAAAATCTTTATGTCCTGGCTGATCACCCTACCAGTGGGTGCGGCGCTGTCGATCGGCTTCTTCTTTATCCTGCGCGGCGTTTTCCTCTAAACGCCCTTCGCGGTTTTATCTCTGCCGGCGATGGCCCTATGATGGGCCTCGCCTGCGGAGATTGCCGATGCCCCTGCCTTCCCTAAAAGACCAGTTCGCTGCCCTGATCGCCGCACCGTCGGTGAGCTGCACCCAGGCGCATTGGGACCAGTCCAACCGCGCAGTCATCGAGCTGCTGTCGAACTGGCTCGGCGACCTCGGTTTCGCCTGCGAAACGCAGGAAGTTTCACCCGGCAAATTCAACCTGCTCGCCAGCTACGGCAGCGGCCCCGGCGGCCTGGTGCTGGCCGGGCACAGTGACACCGTGCCGTTCGACGCCGCGCTGTGGCAGACCGATCCGCTGAAACTCACCGAAGTCGATGGCCGCTGGGTCGGTCTCGGCAGCTGCGATATGAAGGGTTTCTTTGCCCTGATCATCGAAGCCGTACAGCCGCTGCTGGAGCAGCGCTTCCAGCAACCGCTGCTGATCCTCGCCACCTGTGATGAAGAAAGCTCGATGTCCGGCGCCCGCGCCCTGGCCGATGCCGGCCGACCACTGGGCCGGGCTGCAGTGATCGGCGAGCCGACCGGTCTCAAGCCGATCCGCCTGCACAAGGGCGTGATGATGGAGCGCATCGATATTCTCGGGCAGAGCGGCCACTCCTCCGATCCGCGTCTGGGCCACAGCGCCCTGGAAGCCATGCAAGACGCGATGGTTGAACTGCGCGGCCTGCGCGCGCAGTGGCAGCGCGAATTCAACAACCCGCAGTTCAGCGTGCCGCAGCCGACCCTGAATTTCGGCTGCATCCATGGCGGCGACAACCCCAACCGCATCTGCGGCCAGTGCTCGCTGGAGTTCGACCTGCGCCCGCTGCCGGGCATGCAACCAGAAGCACTGCGCGCAGCCATTCGGCAGAAACTGCAACCGCTGGCCGAGCAGCATCAGGTAAAAATCGACTTCGCCCCACTGTTCCCCAGCGTGCCGCCATTCGAGCAAAACGCCGACAGTGAGCTGGTGCGCATTGCCGAACGCCTTACCGGGCATACGGCCGCCGCAGTGGCATTTGGCACCGAAGCGCCTTATCTTCAGCAGCTCGGCTGCGAAACCCTGGTGCTCGGCCCCGGTGATATCGACTGCGCCCACCAGCCCGGCGAATACCTGGATATGTCACGTTTGCAGCCTACAGTGCGTCTGCTGCAACAACTGATCGAACATTACTGCCTAGAAGCCAAACAACCTGTGTCATCCGGAGGAGAGAACGCGTGAAGCTGCCCCAACTGCGACGATAAAACCGCTCCTGGCTGCCTCGTCTGGCGCGCCCGCGCCACTCCATGCGTTCCGTATTCGACACAGGTTTTTCAAGCAATGCACGACCACGTCAATTGGCTCCGCCACGCTTCGCCCTATATCAATGCCCACCGTGACTGCACCTTTGTGGTGATGCTGCCGGGCGAGGGCGTTGCCCACCCGAATTTCGGCAATATCGTTCACGACCTGGTGCTGCTGCACAGCCTCGGCGTGCGCCTGGTGCTGGTGCATGGCTCGCGCCCGCAGATCGAAGCGCGCCTGGCCAACAACGGTCTGACGCCGCGCTTTCACCGTGACCTGCGGATCACCGATAGTCCGACCCTGGAATGTGTGATCGACGCCGTTGGCCAGCTGCGCATCGCCATCGAAGCGCGCCTGTCGATGGACATGGCTCGCTCACCGATGCAGGGCTCGCGTCTGCGCATCACCAGCGGCAACTTCGTCACCGCGCGACCAATTGGCGTGCTCGATGGCGTTGACTACCACCACACCGGCGAAGTGCGGCGCATCGACCGCAAGGGTATCAACCGCCAGCTGGATGAGCGCAGCATCGTGCTGCTGTCGCCGTTGGGCTATTCGCCCACCGGGGAGATCTTCAACCTGGCCTGCGAGGACGTCGCCACCCGCGCCGCCATTGACCTCGACGCCGACAAGCTGCTGCTGTTCGGCGCTGAATGCGGCCTGCTCGACGAGGCTGGCAAGCTGGTGCGCGAGCTGCGCCCACAGCAAGTGCCGGCGCACCTGCAACGCCTGGGCAGCAGCTACCAGGCGGAGCTGCTGGATGCCGCCGCCGAGGCCTGCAAGGCCGGAGTAAGGCGCAGCCATATCGTCAGTTATGCGGAAGATGGCGCACTGCTCAGCGAGCTGTTCACCCGCACCGGCAACGGCACCCTGGTGGCCCAGGAGCAGTTCGAATCGCTACGCGAGGCGACCATCGAGGATGTTGGCGGGCTGATGGAGCTGATCACCCCGCTGGAAGACCAGGGCATTCTGGTGCGCCGCTCACGCGAGGTTCTGGAGCGCGAAATCGAACAGTTCAGCATCGTCGAGCGCGAAGGGTTGATCATCGCCTGCGCCGCGCTGTACCAGATTGCCGACTCGGACTTCGGCGAACTGGCCTGCCTCGCGGTCAATCCGGCCTACCGTCACGGTGGCCGTGGCGACGAGCTGCTCGAACGCATCGAGGAACGCGCCCGCGCCCAGGGCCTGAAAACCTTGTTCGTGCTCACCACCCGCACCGCCCACTGGTTCCGCGAACGCGGCTTCGAGCCCAGCAGCGTCGACCGCCTGCCGGCTGCGCGCGCCTCGCTGTACAACTACCAGCGCAACTCGCAGGTGTTTGAAAAAGCGCTGTGAATCCAGCGGTTGTAGGAGCGGGCTTGCCCGCGATCAGCGGTGTCCGCCATCGCGGCCAAGACCGCTCCTACAGGTTGCGTTTCGGCAGATGGGGCGGCAGGTACAAACTCAGATAGGCATCGAACACGCGCATACCTTCCTCGGCCATGCGCGGGGTGATTTCGCCGTGCAGTTGCACCGAACGGGCATACACGCGGTCGCCCAGCTCCATGGCTAGAGCGAACACATCGACATCCTCCGGCAGCTGCGGCAAGGGGAAGTGGCGGTCGAACAGCTGCTGCATCAAGTGACCCAGTTCGATGTCGTGCTGCCGATCCGCCTGGGTCACTTCGGCCAGACCGTGCTGCGCCAGGATCAGCTGACGCGCGGCGGCATCAGCGGCGTAGATCGCCAGCATGCGCTGCTCGATCAGCCGAGACAGGTCACGCCAGTCACGCAGCTGCGCATGTTCAATCGGTTCCTGCAGGCAGGCGCGAAACGCGCTGTGGATATCCGCCGTCAGCCCTTCCAGCAAGGCCGGCACGCTGGCGAAGAAGTGATACACCGAAGATGGTGGAATCTGCGCGCGCTCAGCCACGCTGTAGATCGACAGGCCCGCCACGCCCTGCTCGGCCAACAACTCGCGGGCAGCAGCAAGAATACCGGCGATGCGGCTCTGGCTACTGGCGCGGGGTTTGCGAGCAACAGGCGGACGTGACATGGCGAGACTCGGAGCAAGGAAATAGGGCGGATGACATTTCGCCGCCTACCCTACACCGAACCCGTAGCCCGGATAAAATCCGGGAAGGGTTTTACTGACAATAAATGCAAGCCCGTGTTAACCACGCGCGCTGCGTACACCTTCAGCCAGCGCCGCACACAGGCTCAGCACGCCATCCACCGCCTGCTCGGCAGTCTTGGCATTGGCGATCTGATCAATCAGCGCCGAACCAACCACCACGCCCTCGGCCAGACGGGCGATGGTCGCCGCATGTTCCGGGGTGCGGATACCAAAGCCGATGCACAGCGGTAGATCGGTGTGGCGACGCAGGCGGGTGACGGCCTGCTCGACGTGATCCAGGGTGGCCGAGCCGGCACCGGTCACACCGGCGACCGAGACGTAGTAGACGAAGCCGGAGCTGCCGTTGAGCACCTTGGGCAGGCGCTTGTCGTCGGTGGTCGGGGTGGTCAGGCGGATAAAGTCCAGGCCCGCCGCCTGGGCGGGATCACACAGGTCAGCGTTATGCTCGGGCGGCAGATCGACGACGATCAGACCATCGACACCGGCTTCCTTGGCTTCGGCAATAAAACGCGCCACGCCGTACTTGTGGATCGGGTTGAAGTAGCCCATCAGCACCAGCGGCGTAACCTGCTCGCCTTCGCGGAATGCGCGGACCATCTGCAGGGTCTTGGCCAGGTCCTGACCGCCTTCCAGCGCGCGGATATTCGCCAGCTGGATCGCCGGGCCATCGGCCATCGGGTCGGTAAAGGGCATACCCAGCTCGATCACATCGGCGCCGGCAGCCGGCAGGCCCTTGAGAATCGCCAGGGAGGCGTCGTAGTTCGGGTCGCCGGCAGTGACGAAGGTCACCAGAGCGGCGCGATTTTGCTGTTTCAGCTCGGCAAAGCGGGTTTGCAGGCGGCTCATCAGTGGTTCTCCTGCACGGTGTTTTCCATGTGGTGCATAACGGTCTGCATGTCCTTGTCGCCACGCCCGGACAGGTTGATCACCATCAGGTGCTCCTTGGGCAGAGTGGGCGCACGTTTGAAAGCTTCGGCCAGGGCATGGGCACTTTCCAGGGCCGGAATGATGCCCTCCTGACGGCAGCAGGTGTGGAACGCAGCCAGGGCTTCGTCGTCGGTTACCGAGGTGTATTCAACCCGGCCAACGTCGTGCAACCAGGCGTGTTCAGGGCCGATGCCGGGGTAATCCAGGCCGGCAGAAATCGAGTGGGCGTCGATGATCTGGCCATCGTCGTTCTGCAGCAGGAAGGTGCGGTTGCCGTGCAGCACGCCCGGTACGCCGCCATTCAGGCTGGCCGCATGCTTGCCGGTTTCGATGCCGTAACCGGCCGCTTCCACGCCGACGATCTGTACATCTTTATCGTCGAGGAACGGGTGGAACAGGCCGATGGCGTTCGAGCCACCACCGATGCAGGCCACCAGGCTGTCGGGCAGACGGCCTTCCTGGGCGAGGATCTGCTCGCGGGTTTCCTTGCCAATCACCGCCTGGAAGTCGCGCACCATCGCCGGGTACGGGTGTGGGCCGGCCACGGTGCCGATCATGTAGAAGGTGTTGTGCACGTTGGTTACCCAGTCGCGCAGCGCTTCGTTCATCGCATCCTTGAGCGTGCCGGTGCCGGCGACCACCGGAATCACGGTGGCGCCCAGCAGCTTCATGCGGAACACGTTGGCCTGCTGGCGATCGATATCGGTGGTGCCCATAAAAATCACGCATTCCATGCCGAAGCGCGCTGCAACGGTGGCGGTGGCCACCCCGTGCATGCCGGCGCCGGTCTCGGCGATGATGCGTTTCTTGCCCATGCGCTTGGCCAGCAAGGCCTGGCCGATGCAGTTGTTGATCTTGTGCGCGCCGGTGTGATTGAGCTCTTCACGCTTGAAGTAGATCTTCGCGCCGCCGCACATCTCGGTCAGGCGCTCGGCGAAATACAGCGGGCTCGGACGGCCGACGAAATCACGCTGGAAGTAGGCCAGCTCCTTCTGGAACTCGGGGTCGAGCTTGGCCTTTTCGTACTCTTCGGCCAGGTCGTGGATCAGCGGCATCAGGGTTTCGGCAACATATTGGCCACCGAACGAGCCGAACAGGCCGTTGGCGTCAGGGCCAGCGCGGAAGGAAGTCATGGCGTTCTCCTCAGAAAATTCGGGCGCGATTCGCGGGCAGTGATGCCCGCTTCTACAGCAATGGGCACAGGATAAAGCTGTGGCGCGCGCGGCAAAAGCGATAAGATCGCCGCAACCTGTCAGGAAAACTCACAGATGAGCCACGACCTTCCACCACTTAACGCCTTGCGCGCCTTTGAAGCAGCGGCGCGCTTGAACAGCATCAGCCAGGCAGCCAACGAACTGCATGTCACTCATGGCGCGGTCAGCCGCCAGGTGCGCAGCCTGGAAGAGCACCTGGGTGTAGCGCTGTTCAGCAAGGAAGGTCGCGGCCTTAAACTCACAGATGCAGGCATTCGCCTGCGCGATGTCAGCGCCGAACTGTTCAACCGCCTGCGCAGCACCTGTGCCGAGCTGCAACAAGGGCAGGCCGACGCGCCGTTTGTCCTGGCCTGCCCGGGTAGCCTGCTGGCGCGCTGGTTTATCCCGCGTCTGGACCGACTCAACCGCGAGTTGCCGGAACTGCGCCTGCAGCTGTCCGCCAGTGAAGGCGAGCTGGACCCACGGCGCAGCGGAGTGGATGCCACCCTGTGGTTCGCCGAACCGCCGTGGCCAGCGGATATGCAGGTGTTCGAGCTGGCCGCCGAGCGCATCGGCCCGGTGCTTAGCCCACGTTATGCGCAGTTCGCCGCATTGCATCAGGCTCCCGCTGCTGCGCTGCTCGGTGAACCCTTGCTGCATACCAGCTCGCGCCCGCAGGCCTGGCCAAGCTGGGCCACCAGCAACGGGCTGGATGCCAGCGCACTGAAGCTCGGCCAGGGTTTCGAGCATCTGTATTACCTGCTGGAAGCCGCAGCAGCCGGCCTGGGCGTCGCCATCGCACCGCAGCAACTGGTGACCGACGACCTGGCCGGCGGTCGCCTGGTCGCGCCCTGGGGCTTTGTCGAAACCTCGGCACGCCTGGCCCTGTGGGTGCCGGCACGGCGCCTGGATAAACGCGCACAACTGCTGGCCGCATGGCTACGTCACGAGTTGCAAGGTTGAATCGCCGCCGAGCAGAACCGTGGCAGCTCGACTAGCGTTGAATCATCAACCTGTGGAGAACGCCCATGTCCGACCATCACACCTACAAGAAAATCGAAATCGTCGGGTCCTCGAAAGTCAGCATCGAGGATGCCATCGAAAATGCCCTGGCCGAATGCGCCAAGTCGGTACGCAACCTCGACTGGTTCGAGGTGGTGGAGACCCGTGGGCATATCGTGGATGGTAAGGTCGGTCACTATCAGGTCACCTTGAAGATCGGCTTCCGCCTGAGCGATAGCTGAGCCCCAATGCTGCGGTCATACCTGAACCTGGCCGCAGGTCTTCCCGCCCGGCGCACCGTGCCCCTTGGAATCCGCCGAACAAGCCCCACTATCTAACTCAGGTATTGGCGCTTTGTGGCGCCCCAACACACGGATAACCCACAGGCGGCCCGATGAGCGCACTCGCACAGAGCAAATTCTCCACCCTGGACCTCGCCCCGATTCGCGATGACGGCAACGCCGCCCAGGCCCTGCACAACTCCCTGGCGCTGGCGCAGCATGTCGAGCGCCTGGGCTTCGAGCGTTTCTGGGTGGCCGAACACCACAATATGGACGGCATCGCCAGCTCAGCCACTGCCGTGCTGCTGGGGTATCTGGCCGCCGGCACGTCGAAGATTCGCCTGGGTTCCGGCGGGGTGATGCTGCCCAATCACGCACCGCTGGTGATCGCCGAGCAGTTCGGCACCCTGGCCACGCTCTACCCCGGCCGCATCGAGCTGGGTCTGGGCCGTGCGCCAGGGGCGGATCACTTCACCGCGCAAGCGCTGCGCCGCGACCGGATTGGCAGCGCTGATGACTTCCCGGCGGATGTTGCAGAGCTGCAGCGCTACCTCGGGCCGCGCACGCCGGATCAGCGGGTAATCGCCATGCCTGGCAGCGACACCAATGTGCCGATCTGGCTGCTCGGCTCCAGCCTGTTCAGTGCCCAGCTGGCGGGCGAAAAGGGCCTGCCCTACGCCTTCGCCTCGCACTTTGCGCCGCGCTATATGCATGAGGCGATTCGCGTCTACCGCAACCACTTCAAGCCCTCGGCAGTGCTCGACAAGCCCTATGTGATGCTCGGCGTACCGCTGATCGCTGCCGACACGGATGAACAGGCTGAATACCTGGCTACCTCGGCATACCAGCGCATCCTCGCGCTGATTCGCGGCCAGAGCCTGGTGCAGAAACCGCCAGTGGCCAGTATGCAGGGGCTGTGGTTACCGCATGAGAAAGAGGCCGTGAGCAGCTTCCTCGGCATGGCCATGATCGGCGGGCCGGACAAGGTGCGCACGCGTCTGGAGCTGCTGCTGGAACAGACTGGCGCCGATGAACTGATCTTCACCTGCGACCTGTATGACTTCGCCGACCGCCTGCATGCCTTCGAGCTGCTGGCACAATTACGCGACTAACCAGGCCGGTCAGAACGTACCGCAGCGCAACACCTGGCCGCGCGCCAGCACATTGCGCTGCTCATCGTAGAGCCAGGCCTGGGCTTTCATCTGCAACGGGCGGGCTTCCAGACGGTAGCGCTGCCCGGCAGCAAAATCGGCATAACGCACACGGATATCGCAGGTCACCTGCCGGGGCTCGCTGATGCCGTCCTGACCACCGCCGCTGTTCACTTCAAACTGCAAACGCGCCTGCAATTCATGAGCCCCCACCGGCACCTGAAAGTAGCGGCCATCGTTCAGACGCTGACCGTCGAGGCGATCGGCCATCAGCAGGGTGCCGGCATTGCTGCGCAGCTCAACCCAGGCCTGGTTTGGGTCAGGCGGCGGCACGGGCGAAGCACAGGCAGCGAGCGCCAGCACAGCACTGCATAAAGCCAGGTAACGCATGGGGCACCTCCATAAATCACAACAACCCAAGGGTCTGTTGACGTTTCGTTCGCGGCCGCGCCGAAGCCTGTTTTAGCGCGAGGCAAGGCACGAGACACGAAGTTTGGTTGTTCCAAATGAGCGTCGAGAAACGCAGTATCGCGCTAAAACAGGCTCGGCCCTTCGGGTTGCGCGAAAAATCTCGCCAAACGGTGTTGGAGGACTTGGTAAGGGAACACCATTACCTGCGTCCTCCGCCTAGCCTGGCGAGATTTTTCGCGGCAACGCGGTTCGCGACGAAACGTCAACAGACCCTAACCTAAGCCGATCCCGTGCTGGAGACAGCAGCGCCGATACGCTAGCGTGACAGCCTGTCTACTCACGGAAAATCCTCAATGTTCGACGCACTGCTCTGCCGCTGGGTTCCACTGGCCGCGGCGCTGCTGCTGAACGGTTGCAGCACCCTGGACTACTACAGCCACCTGGCCGGCGGCCAACTGCAATTACTGCAGGCACGCGAGCCGATTGCCGAGTTGCTGGAGAACCCGACGGCCGGCCCCGAGCTCAAGCAACGCCTGACACTCGCTCAGCAGGCACGGGACTTCGCCAGCGCCCAGCTGAGCCTGCCCGACAACGGCAGCTATCGCCTGTATGCCGATATCCAGCGGCCATTCGTGGTGTGGAATGTGTTTGCCACCCCGGAGTTTTCCCTGTCGCCGGAGCTGCACTGCTTCCCCATCGCCGGCTGCGTGGCCTATCGCGGCTTCTACAGCCAGGGACGGGCACGCGGCGCGGCAGCCTTGCTGAAACAGCAGGGCCTGGACACCTACCTGGGCGGCGTCGAGGCCTATTCGACCCTGGGCTGGTTCGATGACCCGATTCTCAACACCATGCTGCGCTGGAGTGATGAGCGTCTGATCGCAGTGATTTTTCACGAACTGGCGCACCAGCAGCTGTATGTGGCCGATGACACGGCGTTCAACGAATCCTTTGCCAGCTTTGTCGAACGCGAGGGCCTGCGCCAATGGCGTGCCAAGCAAGGGCTACCGCCCGTCGATCCGCAGGGCGAGCGTCAGCGTGAACAATTTGCCGAATTGGTTTTGGCCAGTCGCACACGGCTGCAACAGCTCTACGCCAGTGACCTGCCAGCGGCGCAGATGCGCAACGGCAAGCAGGCCGAGTTCGCCCGTTTGCGTGCTGAATACCGCGCGTTGCGCGAACGTGAGTGGGACGGCCGCGGCCGTTACGATGACTGGATCAACGCGCCGATGAATAACGCCAAGCTGCTGCCGTTTGGTCTCTATGATCAATGGGTGCCAGCCTTCGCCGCACTGTTCGAACAGGCTGGTCGCGACTGGTCACGCTTCTACCAGCAGGTCGAGGCATTGGGCAGACTGCCTGCCGCCGAACGGCAGCAGGCGCTGACCGGATTATCTGCAGGCACTTAGAACTTACGTACCCGAACCTCAGTCCAACTTTCGTTATTTCTGTTCACGCAAAAGGAGCGATGCAATGAACAAATTCACCCTGGCTGTGCTGCTCGGCCTAGTCAGCACTAGCGTATTGGCTGCACCCAAGCCCTGCGAAGAGCTGCGCGCGGAGATTGAAGTGAAAATCCAGGCCGCCGGCGTTGCCAGCTACACCCTGGAAATCGTGCCCAACGAAGATGCCCAAGATCCCAATATGGTGGTCGGCAGCTGCGACGGCGGCACCAAGAAGATCATCTACCAGAAAAACGGCTGATCCCTTCCAGCGGGCTGCCTGGTCCAGGCAGCCCGAGACCTAGCGCACAAACGCCTGGTGCAACTCGGCCAGGCTGTGGAAGTGATAGGTCGGCGCCTCGGCCTGCAACTCGGCAAAGCTGCCAAAGCCATAACCCACCGCCGCTGCATCCAGGCCATTGCGCCGCGCGCCGATCAGATCGTGCTTGCGATCGCCAATCATCAACGTGCTCTGCACCGGTAATTGTTCCTGCGCCAGCAGATGGGCAATCAGCTCAACCTTGTCGGTACGCGTGCCGTCCAGTTCGCTGCCGTAAATCACCTTGAAATGCTTCGCGAAACCAAAGTGCTTAGCAATCTGCTCGGCAAATACCGTGGGCTTGCTGGTGGCGATATACAGCGTGCGCTGCTGGTTCTGCAGCAACTGCAACAGCTCGTTCACACCGTCGAACAGCTGGTTTTCATACAAGCCCACTTCACGGAAGCGCTCGCGGTAGTGGTTCACCGCCTGCCAGGCGGTGGCCTCATCGAACTGGTAGGTCTGCATAAAACACTGCAGCAGCGGCGGGCCGATAAAGTGCTCAAGCGCCTGCAAGTCAGGCTCATCGATGCCCAGCCTGGCCAGCGCATGCTGCACCGAGCGGGTAATGCCCTCGCGCGGGTCGGTCAGGGTGCCGTCGAGGTCAAACAGGATGTTCTGGTAATGCATGACAGGTTCGCTCATCAGCCGGCATAGCCTTCCATCAGGTGCTGATCCTTCAAGCGCACGTAGTTGGCCGCGCTGTAGCTGAAGTAGCTACGCTCCTTGTCCGTCAGCGCCCGCGCCTGTTTCACCGGGCTGCCGACGTACAGGTAGCCGCTTTCCAGCACCTTGCCCGGCGGCACCAGGGAGCCGGCACCGATCACCACCTCATCCTGCACCACGGCGCCGTCCATGATGATGCTGCCCATGCCAACCAGAATGCGGTTACCCAGGCTGCAACCGTGCAAGGTGACGTTGTGGCCGATGGTCACCTCATCGCCGATATTCAGCGGAAAGCCCTGCGGGTTGAACGGCCCGGCATGGGTGATGTGCAGCACGCTGCCGTCCTGCACGCTGCTGCGCTCACCGATGCGGATGCTGTGCATGTCACCACGGATCACCACCAGCGGCCACACCGAGCTGTCGCTGCCAATTTCCACATCCCCCAGCACCACCGCCGAGGCGTCGACAAATACCCGCTCGCCGAGCTGCGGGGTGAACTGCTGGTAAGTACGAATCGCCACGATAGAAACCTCTTTGGCTGCGGTTTGCCCCGATTGTAATTAACATGCAGGGCATTGCGGTTGTGAAACGTCGCCTGCGACCCCATAACCTGCTTATGACTTCGCGTATCAGAAAGGTGCCTTGCCGTGTCCGCCAGCAACCCGCTTCTTCAAGACTTCGATCTGCCATCCTACAGCCTGATCAAACCCGAGCATGTCGAGCCGGCCATCGAGCAGATTCTGGCCGACAACCGTGCGGCCATGGGCCGTCTGCTGGAACAACAGGCCGCTGACCCAAGCTGGGACGGTTTGGTGCTGGCCCTGGACGAACTGGGTGCGCGCCTCGGCCAGGCCTGGAGCCCGGTCAGCCACCTGAACGCCGTATGCAACAGCGCCGAACTGCGCGCTGCCTACGAAGCCTGCCTGCCCAAGCTATCTGAGTACTGGACCGAAATAGGCCAGAACCAGCCACTGTTTCAGGCCTATCAGAAGCTGGCTGAAAGCCCGGCAGCCGCTGGTTTCGATGTGGCGCAGAAGACCATCCTCGAACACGCCCTGCGCGATTTCCGCCTGTCCGGTATCGACCTGCTGGCCGAGCAGCAAACGCGCTACGGCGAGATCCAGATGAAGCTCTCCGAGCTGGCCAGCAAGTTCTCCAACCAGCTGCTGGATGCCACCCAGGCCTGGACCAAGCACGTCAGCGACGAAGCTGCGCTGGATGGCCTGACCGATTCGGCCAAGGCGCAGATGAAGCAAGCCGCCGAGGCCAAGGGTCTGGACGGCTGGTTGATCAGCCTGGAATTCCCCAGCTACTTCGCGGTGATGACCTACGCCAACGACCGCGCGCTGCGCGCAGAGGTGTATGCCGCCTACTGCACACGCGCATCCGACCAGGGGCCGAATGCCGGCAAGAACGACAACGGCCCGGTGATGAATGAAATCCTCGCCCTGCGCCAGGAACTGGCCAAGCTGCTGGGCTTCGGCAACTACGCCGAACTGAGCCTGGCCAGCAAGATGGCCGAGTCCACCGAGCAGGTGCTGAGCTTCTTGCGTGACCTCGGCATGCGCGGCAAACCCTTCGCCGAGCAGGATCTGCGTGAGCTGCAAGCCTTCGCCAGTGAGCAGGGCTGCAGCGATTTGCAAAGCTGGGACGTCGGCTACTACAGCGAGAAACTGCGCGAGCAGCGCTACAGCATTTCCCAGGAAATCCTGCGTGCCTACTTCCCCATCGACAAGGTGCTGACCGGCCTGTTCGCCATCGTCGAGAAACTCTACGGCATCCAGATCAAGGAATTGACTGGCTTCGACACCTGGCACCCGGATGTACGCCTGTTTGAAATCACCGAGAACGGCCAGCACGTCGGGCGCTTCTTCTTCGACCTCTACGCCCGCGCCAACAAACGCGGCGGCGCCTGGATGGACGGCGCGCGCGACAAACGCCGCAGCGCCGATGGCACGTTGATCAGCCCGGTGGCCAATCTGGTGTGCAACTTCACCCCTGCCGTCGGCAACAAGCCGGCACTGCTGACCCACGATGAGGTCACCACCCTGTTCCACGAATTCGGCCACGGCCTGCACCACCTGCTGACCCGCGTTGAACACGCTGGCGCATCCGGGATCAACGGCGTGGCCTGGGATGCCGTGGAGCTGCCGAGCCAGTTTATGGAGAACTGGTGCTGGGAGCCGGACGGCCTGGCGCTGATCTCCGGCCATTTTGAGACCGGCGAGCCGCTGCCGCAGGACCTGCTGGACAAGATGCTGGCGGCGAAGAACTTCCAGTCCGGCTTGATGATGGTGCGGCAGATCGAGTTCAGCCTGTTCGACTTCGAACTGCACGCCACCCACGGCGATGGGCGCAGCGTGCTGGACGTTCTCGAAGGCATCCGCGAGGAAGTCTCGGTGCTGCGTCCGCCGGCCTATAACCGCTTCCCCAATAGCTTCGCGCACATCTTCGCCGGCGGTTACGCGGCCGGTTACTACAGCTACAAATGGGCCGAAGTACTGAGCGCCGATGCCTTCTCCAAGTTCGAGGAAGAAGGCGTGTTCAACAGCGCCACCGGGCAAGCCTTCCGCGAGGCGATCCTGGCGCGCGGCGGCTCGCAGGCACCGATGGTGCTGTTCGTCGATTTCCGTGGCCGCGAGCCGTCCATCGACGCCCTGCTGCGCCACCTCGGCTTGAGCCAGGAGGCCGCATGACAGAGACCACTGCCAAACGCTTTATCGCAGGCGCGGTCTGCCCGGCGTGCAGCGAAATGGACAAAATCCAGATGTGGAACGTGGACGGCGTGCCGCACCGCGAATGCATCGGCTGCGGTTACGCCGACACCCTGGATGAGCGCGGCAACTCGGTGCCGCGTGAACTGCCCACACGGGTCAATACCAGCGCACTAAAACCCAGGGCCGCTGATCCCAAGGTGCAAGCGGTGCAGTTCTTCCCCAATCCCAAGCTGAAAAAATGACCAGGAGTCATTGTTAACGTCGCGCAGCGACGACCCGCAGGATAATTCGCGCGATCGACCAAGGAGGGTATATGTGGCATCTGGTCTGTGGTGATGCAGCCGTTGAAGGGGTGCGTTTCGTTCTGGGAGAAGACACGGCGGACTGCACCTTGCGGGTCATGCGTGACGACCTCGCCGTAGGCCCGCTGCAGGATATCGACAACCCGCCGTGCAGCGCTCGCAGCGTCTACTGGCAAAACCTCTGGCCACAATCGATGCAGCCCGTGCCGGATTTCGACGCGGAACTGCAAGCCGATGCCCACTGGCTAAGCACCCTGAGCAGCGGCCAGCGTGGCGTGACGGTCTGGCACGGCGACAGCTGTTCCGAGCAGTTGCTGCTGGCCCGCGTGGCCCAGGCTCTGGCCGGCTCAGCCATGGAACTATGGGAGGTCGCCTGCGGCAACCCGCAGCTGCCGCCACGCCGTGCCGTCTCGCTGTGCCAGCCGCAGCAACTGCAGGAACTCTATGCACAACGGCAACTGCTCGGCGCATCACGGCGCAGCGAACTGGCAGCGCACTGGCAACAGGCGCAACAGCACAACGCCGCCATCCGTATCTGGCATGCCGGGCGTTTCAAGCACCATGAACATGCGCTGGTCGATGATCCCTTGCTGCAGTACTGCAGCGAGCAATGGCAGCCATTGGCGCGGGTCATGGCCGAGGTGATGGCGCAAAGCAAAGGTTTCTTCCCCACCGACGCCTTCCTGCACTGGCGCGCCCGTGAGCTGGCATTGGCCGGGCAGCTGCAACTGGCCCAACCGCCGGCCACTGCCTACAGCGAACAACAGGTACGCCAGCTCAGGGCGTAGCCTGATCAACCTGTTGCAGGTAACGCTCCAGCAGGCGCTGGTAGTCACCGTTGGCACGCAGTTGCGCCAGGCCCTGATTGAACTGCGCGATGAGCACCGCCGCCTGCGGATGGCTGCGCGGCACGATCAAATGCAGGGTACTGCTGCTGATCGCACTCTCGGAACGGCGAAACTGTTCGACCGGCACGCCCGTCAGGCGCAACGCGGTTTCCCCCAGGCGACGATCGGAGATAAAGAAATCATCGCGCTCCATCAGCAATAAGAGCGCGCACTCATTCAGCCCCGTCGGGGAATGCCGAATCAGTTGCCCATCATCGAGCAACTGCTGAATCACCGGCGGCGGTTGCCAGCCCAGCGGGTAGCACAACCGCCGCCCCTGCATGCTGGGCACATCGGTCAGTTCAATCACCTCACCCGCACGGCTGAAAATATGCTGCTCTGCCGTAAACAGCGGCTCCGAGTAGAGAAACGCCTCTTCACGCTGCGGGGTGCGCACATAGGGGAAGGTGGCGTCGTAATCACCGCGCAGGGTCTTCAGGTAGCCTCGGTTCCAGGGCTGCCAATCCAGACTGCTGGGGAGCTGAACGTGCTGCAAGGCACTGCGCACCACCTGGGTCAGCATGCCACCCTCCGGCAACGCCTCACCGGTAAAAGGCGCGTAGTCATCGCCAGTGACCAGCCGCACAGGCTCCGCCAGCGCGCTGGTGCAGAGCAGCAGGCTCAGGAAAAGAGAAGTAAGTATGCGTGCAGGCATCAACCTGACCTTAGCGCGGGCGCGCAATGCAAAGCAGCCATGACCCTGAATTCCAGTGTAGGCGGCAGGATACGCATAACTAGTCAAATAACCCTAACTGACCATTGGTCGCATGGGGAGCCTCGGCATGGACAACCGCAGGTGCGGTGGCCAACCGCTCAGCCAACCCCGCCGCGCGCTCGGCGCGGGTGGCCACGGCTTCACCGAGGCGGGCGGGTAATGCCCAGATTTCCACCTTGTGTTTGGCGCGGGTGATGCCGGTGTAGAACAGGCTACGGCTGAGCAAGGGGCTGGGCAGTTCGGGCAGCACCAGCAATACCTCACTGAACTCCGAGCCCTGGCTTTTATGCACGGTCATGGCGAAAGCGCTGTCGTGGCTGGGCAGACGGGCCGGGGCGAAGGGGCGAAAACCTTCTTCACCCTCAAAGAACACCCGCAGGCCGTACTCAGTGTGCAGGCAGATGCCGATATCGCCGTTGAACAGACCCAGGGCGTAGTCGTTCTGCCGCACCATCACCGGCCGGCCGACATACCAACGCTCGCGGCTGGCTACCTGGCTGCGGCGCTTGATTCGCGCTTCCAGGGCTTCGTTGATGCCAGCCACGCCCCAGGCCCCTTCGCGCTGGGCGCAGAGTGCGCGGAAAGTGTTGAACGCGGCGAAAGCCGCTGCAGGGTCGGCGCTTTTTGCGGCGCTGATATAGGGTTCATAGCCTTGATCCAGACGCTCCAGCAGATCATTGGGCGTCGGCGCGGCATTCCAGGCCAGGTCGGAGCGGTCCTCCTTGAGCAGATTCAGCGTGCCGCTGACATCGCCGCCGTTAATACGCCGCGCCAGTTCACCGATGCCGCTGTCGCCGGCAAAACGGTGGCTGTGGGTCAGCAGCACCACGGCGTCGCCGAGTTGCGAGCTGGGTTGGCTGACCGGCACCTGCTGGCCGGTGATGCGTTGCAGCTCGTTCGCCGCCTGAGCATCAAAGCCACGGCCCTCGCAGAGTTCAGCAAACACTGCGCCGGCTTCCACGGCGCAGAGCTGGTCTTTGTCGCCGAGCAGGATCAGTCGCGCAGTGGGCGGCAGTGCATCGAGCAGTTTGGCCATCAGCGCCAGATCGACCATCGAGGCTTCGTCCACCACCAGCACGTCCAGCGCCAGGGGGTTGGCCGCGTGATGCCGCACTTGCGGGCTGTCGCCACGACTGCCGAGCAGACGGTGCAGCGTGCGTGCCTCATCCGGCAACGCGGCTTTGATCGCCTCGCTGACCGGCAGCTGAGCCTTGGCATTACGAATGGCTTCGGCCATGCGCGCCGCCGCTTTACCGGTGGGTGCGGCCAGGCCGATGGCCAGCGGAGCGCCGCCCGGATGTTCGCAGCCAGGCTGCTCCAGCAGCGCAGCCAGTAGACGCACCACGGTGGTGGTTTTACCGGTGCCGGGGCCGCCGGAGATCACCGCCAGTTTACGCCGCACCGCTTGCGCAGCGGCCAGACGCTGCCAGTCGGGTTGTTGTTGCCCCGCCTGTGATAAAGAGTTGAACGCAAATAGCCGGGTCAGGCTTTCACTGAGCTGGGCGTCATTCACCTCGGGCAAATCGGCGGCGCGTTGCAGCAACTGCTTGGCCAACTGGCGCTCATAAGCCTGATAACGCGCCAGATAGAGGCGGCCATGCTCGAGAATCAGCGGGGTGAAATCACCGTCGCCACCCACCAGGGGCGATGCTTCCAGCTGCGCCTGCCACTCGGCCAGCGGCGGCAAACTGAAGCCGTGGTCGGGCCAGGGCCGCTGCCCGGCTAGACGCAACAAAGGCAAACACACATCACCCTTGTCCAAGGCCATGCACAGCAACGCCGCCGAAGCCAACACCATCGGCGACGCCTGCGGATCAAGGCGCTGCAAGCTGTCGACCAGGGCGCGCTCCAGCGGGCCGAGGGGCAGATCGTTAAGCATCACGCGCCCTCCGCAAACAGCTTATCCAACGCATCCAACAGCCCATCATCGGGGCGCGAGAAATACACCCCCGCGCTCGGCATGCCGCGCAGAAACAGGTAGTAGGCGCCACCCAGTTGGTCGTTGTGAAAATCATCCAGACGCTGGCGCAGAAAGCGCCGCAACGCCACCAGGTAGATCAGGTATTGCAGGTAGTAATGCTCGGCGGCCAGGGCTTGCAGCAGGCGTTCGCCGTCGTAGTAACTGGCGTCCGGGCCGAGCCAGTTGGATTTGTAGTCGGCGATATACCAGCGCCCGTCGTGCTCAAACGTGAGGTCGATAAAGCCCTTGAGAAAGCCCTTGAGGCTGTCGAATTCAAGGCGCGCCGCTGCCTCGCGCATCGGTGCGGCCAGGCCATGGGCCGGGTCGCAGAGAATCGCGCGCAGACGCTGCACATCCAACCCGGCCAGGGGGAAGGTAAAGCCCAGTTCGGGCAGGCGCCGCGTCGGATTCAGATCGGCGAGGGTCAGACCCTGGCCGTCCAGATCGGCGTCGAGCACCTGTTGCAACTGCTCCAGCGCCACCGCACTCCAATCGCTGCTGATGCCGTGGCCACTGAGCGCCGGCTCGATCAACTCGGGCAGCGCCGCCTTGCCACGCGCCCAATCTTCGAGAATCGCATGCAGGCAGGTACCGGCCCGCGCGCCCCGGGGGAAGGCGAAAAAGCCCGTGCCCGGCTCGCTGGCGTCCGGCAGCACCAGGCCGTCGCGGTCCGGCGCTTCCATGTGCATACCGGCGGCCAACCCGGAGAAGCTACCGATGCGCCAGGCGCTGTGCAGGCTGCGTTGCAAGCTGGCAAGTTGCTGCGGGGCTGGTGCACGCTGCTCACCGGCGGCGCTGGCCTCACCCTCACGCAGCGCCTGGATAACCATCTGGCCCTGGCTGCTGGCGATCAGGTGCTCGATTTCGGCCCGCAGTCCTTGCGGACTGAGGTTTTGCAGGTGGCCGGCCAGTTCGGCAAGGGCATCCTCACCCGATAAACCACGGCCGTGCAGCAGCCAGGCCAGGGCGCTGCTGTGCAGGCCGCTGTCACCGAGGGTGCCGTCCTTTTTCGGTTTGCAGTCCACCGGCCCCCAGTGCAGCCACAGGCGATCGCGCGCACGGGTCAGGGCCACATAGGTCAGGCGCAGTTTTTCGGCGAAGCGTTCGTGACGAGCGCGCTCGCGGTGCACGTCGAGCTGCTCGCTGCCCAGGTCCAGCAGCGGTGTGCCGTCGTCGGCGTGGCAGCTGATGTCTTCATGCTGGCGCAGCAGTGCGCCGTCCCACAGGTAGGGGCAGAACACCAGCGGATATTCCAGGCCCTTGGAGGTGTGGATGGTGACGATCTGCACCCGCTCGGCATCGCTTTCCAAACGCAGCAAGGCGTCTTCGCCATGAGCCTCGGCACTGCGTTGGGCGTTGAACCAGGCGAGCAATTGCTCCAGACCGGGGCGTTGCAGGCTTTCGGTTTGCAGCAGTTCGGCCAGGTGCAGCAGGTTGGTCAGGCGGCGCTCGCCATCGACCAGGGCCAGCAGGCGCTGGGCCACCTGTTGCTCATCCAGCCAGGCGCGGAAGGCGCGCATAAAGCCCTGTTGTTGCCAGAGTTGGTGGTAGCGCTCGGCGGCTTCGCGCTCGCGGTCCCAGGCCTGGGCATCCTCGCTGCAGGCGGCCAGATCGGCGGCGCTACGGCCCAGCAAACGGCTGGCCAGGGCATAACGCAACGCGCCCTCGCGGCCCGGCTCGGCATAGGCGGCGAGCACGGCGGACAGCTCATCAGCTTCCTCGCTGTGCCAGACGCTCTCCTTGCCGCGGCGCACGCTGGGCACGCCACGGGCGGCCAGCTCGGCAGCCACTTCGCCGGCCTGACGGTGACTGGCGACCAGCACGGCAATATCACCGCCTTTGAGCGGTGTGCGCGTGCCGTCCTTATCAAAATAGGCCTGGCCTTGGCTGCTGGCGCTAAGCACCGCCGCAATGCGCCGCGCCGTATCCCGTGCCACCAGTGCGCCCGCTTCGCCCTTGCCCAGATAGTCGTTATCCAGCCAGACCAACGCCAGCGGTGCGTCGGTTTCATCCTCAATACTCGGTAATACCAACTGTGCCCGCGCCTTGCTGCTGGCCCCGACCTGCTGGTAAGCCAAACCTTGCTCGGCAAAGGGCATGGGCCGGTCGAACAGCTGATTCAGCGCAGCGATCAGCTCGGGCGTGGAGCGGTGGTTGGTGGCCAGGCTGTATTGCCGCGCGGCTTCGCTGCGGGCTTTTAAATACGTGGCTAAGTCGGCACCGCGAAACGCATAGATGGCCTGCTTCGGATCGCCGACAAAACACAGGTCGCCCGCGTCCTGATAAATGCGGTGAAACACCCGGTATTGCACCGGATCGGTGTCCTGAAACTCGTCGATCAGCGCCACCGGATACTGCGTGCGCAGGGTGCTGGCCAGGTGCTCGCCGCCCTCGCTCTGCAAGGCTTGCTGCAGCTTGTTGAGCAGGTCATCGAAGGCCAGCAAGCGTTGCGCCGCCTTGCGCGCGGGCAGTTGCTCGTTGAGCTGATGAATCAGGCGTACCTGCAAGTCGATCAGGCGTTGCTCGGCCTCGGGTTGCGCGGCATCGAGGGCATCGCAGAGTTCCTGCAAGGCAGCGGCCAGTGGATTGGCCGGGGCTTCGCAGCCCTTCTTGCTGGCCTTGTTCAAGCCTTCGCGGGCCAGGCGGCGATGCGCTTCGGTCTTGCTGAACAGCGCGGCGGCGTCGCTGAAATAACCGTCCAACTCAGCCTGCCAGACGCCCAGCTTGGCTGGGTTGCACATATTGCTCTTAAAGCCATCGAAGGCCTTGAGATGCGCCAGCCAGCCGGCGCTTTCACTCAGCCAGAGGCGCTGCGCCTGCTGCCAGGCGGCGCGTAGGGCGCTCATCTCACTGCGCGTGCCCGGTTGCGGCTCGATGCGCAGGTACGGCTTACCCAGGTGATTGCGCAGGCGCTGACGCAGAACCTGCGGGGTGATCTTCTGCTGCACCAGAAACGCCGCCCACTCCGGTTCCGCGCTGGCCAGCTCATGCCGCCAGAGGTCGGCGAGCAGGGCGTCGATAATTTCGCGGTCGTCGTGGGTCAGTTCGTTGTCGAAATCGCCACCCGCTTCAAACGCGGCGTCCTGCAAGGCGCGCTGGCAGAAGCCGTGGATGGTGAAGATCGCCGCCTCGTCAAAACCGTGCACCGCCAGCAGTAGACGCCGATGGCTGGCGGCATCCGGGTACTGGGCATGCAGGTCATTGAGCAAAGCGTCGTCGCCCGGCCCCTGTTCATACACCGCCAGCAACTCGGCCAGGCGCTTACGGATACGCTCGCGCAGCTCGGCGGTGGCGGCGGTGGTAAAGGTCACCACCAGAATCTGGCTGACGTTGAGTTGCTTCTCCAGCAACAGGCGCGCATACAACGCGGTCAGGGTCCAGGTTTTACCGGTGCCGGCGCTGGCCTCGATCAGCGAGCGACCGGTGAAGCTGTCGTGCAGCAGGTTCAGGCTGGCGCTGCTCATGCTTCATCCTCGTCACTGCCTTGCAGGGCATCCAGCGCCGGGCCGTAAAGCTGTTCGGCGAGCATTTCAAAGCGTTCATCCAGCGGTTCACGGTCGCGGAAGGCCAGGGCATTCCAAGGGTCTTGACCTTCACCGGTCATAAAGTCATTGCCTTGCCACATCACCCGCGCTTCGCTGCGGGCGGCGTCAATCGGCTCTTTGCGCCCGGGATTGCGCCATTTGCGGGCAAAACCGTGGCTGCATTTGGCGAACAGCGGCAGCGGCTCGCACAGCGCGCTTTTGTAGGCTTCCAGCCAGGGCACCAGCAGCTCGCGGGCATTGGCCAGCGGGCCCAGACGCCATTCGCTTTTCGGCGAGAGCAGACGACTGTCGCGGCTGATCTCAGGCGTTGCCGCGCAGTTGAGCAGCAGATGGCGCAGCCAGAATGGCGCCAGCTCCCAGGCGCCGAGATCACGCAGGCGGTAGTCGAACAGGCCGGCGCAGGTCACGCCATCCAGCCAGCCGTGGATGCGTACACCGGCCAGCTCGATATCGACCAACAGCGGTTGCGGCGCGTCATCCGGGCGCTCGTCAAACAGCGTTGGCGCAAAGGCGCGAATCGGCCCGCGAATCTGTCCCCAGTGCGCTTGGCCCAGCTCGCCCACCGGCAGCCAACCGGAGGCGGCGGCCACGGCGCGTTCCTGGCGCTCGCTCCAACCGTTCTCGATGGCCTGCAAGGCTAACTGGCGCAGGCCATGCTGGCTGGTCCACTCGACGCTGAACGGCTCGTCACCGGCCAGGGTTTCTTCGCTCTGCGCCAGGCGCAGGCCGAGGCGTTGTTCCAGCAGGTAGCGCGCCGGGTGCTTGAAGCAGTGGATCAACTGGCTCGGCTCGATAACGAGTAAATCTTCATCCGGCTTATCCAACGGGCTGGCAAAGGGCGCGGGGGCTTGCACCGCCTGACTCAAGCGCTGCGCAGCGTGGAACCAGGGCGCGGCAAAGCCGGCATTGCGGTTGCCGGCGAAGTTGCCGGGGGCGAAAGGCTGCAATGGATGGTGGTGAGTAATCCTTGCGCTGGCCGGGCCGTTGCCATCGATCGCCGTCAGGTCGACCACATCCAGCAATTCGCTGACCAACACCGAAGGCGGCAGCTCGGCGTTGCTGCGCGGGTCGCGGCCGACGTAACTCAGGTACAGGCCGCCACGGGCCGAAAGCAGGGTTTCCAGCAGCAGGTAGCGGTCATCCAGACGTCGCGCGCGATCGCCACGGCGGGGCTTCTGGCTGATCAGGTCAAAGCCCGCTGCCGGGGTGCGGCGCGGCAAGGCGCCGTCATCCAGGCCGAGCAGGCAGACCAGGCGAAACGGCAGGCTGCGCATCGGCACCATGGTGCAGAAGGTCACCGCGCCAGTGAGAAAGCCAGAGGCGGCGCTGCCCTGCTCCAAGGCGGCGGTGAGTTGCTGGCGGATCAGCGCCAGCTCAATCGGCCGCTCGACCCCCGAGGCGTCGCCCTGCTCCTTGAGCGCGGCGCAAGCCTTGGACAGCAGCAACAGGGTGTCACCGGCTTCACGCTCATCGAACAGCTGATCGATCAGCCCTTGCAGGGATTCGGCCCATTCGCCCAGGGCGCGCGGTCGTTGCAGGCTCTGCGCCAGCGTAGCCAAGCGCTCGACAAAACCGGCCAGGCGCCCGAGCAGTTGTGCGCGGCCGCCTTCCAGCGCATCCAGCGGCCAGTAGCTACCCAACAGTGGCGCAGCCAGACCGGCCAGCTGCGGCGGCGCAGCAAAGCCCAACAGCAAGCGATCCAGCCCTTGCCGCCAGGTAAACGCCGCATCCGCCGGCAGGCCCAGTTGCTCGCGGTGCGTTGCATCGCGGCCCCAGCGCACGCCAGCGTGGCGCAGCCAGTCGCGCAGCAGCGGTAGATCCTCTGCCTCGATGCCGACGCGGCGGGCGATGGCCGGCTGTTCCAGCCAGGCGAGGATTTCCTCGGCGGCAAAACGGCTGTCTGTCAGCGCCAACAGGTTAAGGAAGGCTTCGATCAGCGGGATTTCCGCGCGCAGGCTGCGGTCGGCCAGGCTGAAGGGAATACGCGGCACGCCCTCGCGCGGGGCAAACACCGCTTCGATATAGGGTGCGTAACGCTCAATGTCCGGGGTCAGCACCACCACCTGATCCGGGGTCAGCGCGGGCTCGGCGGCAAAGCGGGCGAGCAGTTGGTCATGCAGGATTTCCACTTCGCGCAGCGGCGAGTGAGCGACGTGCAGTTCCAGCGAGCGATCGTCCTCACGCAGCAGCAAACGTTCATCGGCGGTGCGGGTGCGCAGGCGCAGGATGTCGTTCTGCAATGCCTGCAACAGGCTGGCATCGTGCAGGTCTTCATCCTCGGAATACAGGCCGATTTCCTGACTGCCCTCGCTGGAAGCCAGGCTAAACAGGCTGTCGAAAAAGTCGCGGCCCTGCTTGCCCAGGCTCGCCAATAACGGGTGGCCGACATCCAGGTACCAATCGTCCGGACTGAGTTCAGGCTGCCTGGCCAACTCACGAATATCGCGAATCTCGCCCCAGGCTTCGCGGCACGGGTTGAGGGCGAAAACAATCACCTGAGTGTGCCGCGCCAGACCTTCCAATACCCGCATATGGTGCGGCGGCAGCGAACTGATGCCAAACACCAGCACGCGCTCGGGCAGCCCGGCGATGGGTGGGGCGTCATACAGGCGGGTGAGCAGCTCTTCCAGCAGACGCGCGCGATGCGGGTGGCCGTCTTTGGTCAGCTCGCGCCAGAGCAGCGCCTGCCAGCCTTCATCCGGGCCGAGATCGAGCAAGTCGTTGCGTTCCCAGGCGGCGAGCCAGTCGTCACGATAGAGCAGGTATTGGTCGAATACGTCGGCGATCTTCACCGCCAATGACAGCCTGCGGCGCTCATCGCCACCGTCCAGATAATGCGCCAGGCGCGGCGCCTCACTCAGGTGGGCCGGCTCGCACAGCCAGTCATACAGGCGCCAGCTCAAACTACTGGGGCTGAACGCCGACTGCTCCGGCAGTTGCCCCAGGCACAGGCGCGAGACGTCCCAAACGAACTTGGCCGGCAGCTGCACCTCCAGCTGCATGGCAATGCCCTGCTTGCGCGCCAGCTCCAGGGTCAGCCAGCGCCCCATGCCCTGGCTCGGCACCACCACCAGCGCCGGCGCAAAGGGATCACGCATCGGTGTGGCGAGCAGGGTGGTGGCCAGCTCGCCAAGGGTTTCCAGGTCAGGGGCGTGATAAAGCGTCAGCATCGATGGGCATCCGTTCAGTAGCGAGCAAGGTTATCAGCTCACGCAGTCTGGCGGGATTACGCGACAGCCTGTGTCGCGCACTGGCACAGAGCGCCAACCCCAGCTAAAGCTAAATACAGGGTCTGCGCTTCTGCACGATGGGCCCTTATAACAAGTAAAAACCACGCGTCACGCTGCAACCGGGCGGGCGCGCCAGGGAGCAGCACCATGCTCACCCTGCTGAATCTTCTGTCTGCCGTCGCCTTGCTGATCTGGGGCACCCATATCGTCCGTACCGGCATCCTGCGGGTGTATGGCTCGCACCTGCGCAAGGTGCTTAGCCATAACGTCAGCAAGCGTCCACTGGCCTTTGCTGCCGGCATCGGCGTGACCGCGCTGGTGCAGAGCAGCAACGCCACCGCGCTGCTGGTTACTTCGTTTGTCGCTCAGGGCCTGATGGCGCTGACTCCGGCGCTGGCGATCATGCTCGGGGCGGACGTCGGCACGGCGCTGATGGCGCGGGTGCTGACCCTGGACCTGAGCTGGCTGAGCCCGCTGCTGATCTTTCTCGGCGTGGTGTTCTTTCTCTCGCGCAAGCAGACCCGCGCCGGTCAGCTTGGCCGCGTGGCCATCGGCCTGGGGCTGATGCTGCTGGCGCTTGAGCTGATCGTTGCCGCCGCTACGCCGATCACCCAGGAGCAGGGCATCCGCGTGCTGTTCGCCTCGCTGACCGGCGACCTGCTGCTGGATGCGCTGGTCGGCGCGCTGTTCGCGCTGATTTCCTATTCCAGCCTGGCCGCCGTGCTGCTCACCGCCACGCTGACCGGTGCCGGCCTGATCAGCCTGCCGGTGGCCATCGGCCTGGTGATTGGCGCGAATATCGGCAGCGGCGTGCTGGCCTTTCTCACCAGCAGCCTGCAAACCCCAGCCGGACGGCGTGTGGCTTTGGGCAGCCTGCTGTACAAACTGATCGGCCTGCTGTTGGTGATGCCGTTCCTCGACCCGCTGGCCAACTGGCTGGACAGCCTGAACTGGCGCCCCGAGGAGCTGGTGATCGGCTTTCACCTGCTCTACAACGGCCTGCGCTGCGTGCTGATGCTGCCCACGGTCGGGCTGATGGCGCGCTTCTGTAATTGGCTGCTGCCGGATCGCCCGGATGAAAACGGCGTCGCCCGCCCTCGCCACCTCGACCCTACGGCGCTGGCCACACCGAGCCTGGCCCTGGCCAATGCGGTGCGCGAAACCCTGCGCATCGGCGACCTGATCGAAACCATGCTCAGCCACCTGCTGGAAGTTTTGCGCGGTGGGCAAACCGCCTTGGGCAAGGAACTGCGCCGCCTCGACGACGATGTCGATGCACTCTACAGCGCGGTCAAACTCTATCTGGCGCAGGTGCCACGCGAGGTGTTGAGTGAGCACGACAGCCGGCGCTGGGCAGAGATCATCGAACTGGCAGTCAACCTGGAGCAGGCCGGCGACATCATCGAACGCATGCTCGGCAAAGTGCAGGATCAGAAGACTGCGCAGCGCCACTCCTTCTCCGACAGCGGCCTGGAGGAACTCACCGCCCTGCACGGCCAGTTGCTGGCCAATCTGCGCCTGGGCCTGTCGGTATTTCTCTCCGCCGACAAGGAAAGCGCGCGTCAGCTGCTGCGCGAGAAACGCCGCTTCCGCGCCCAGGAGCGTCGCCTGGCCCACGCCCACGTCAGCCGCCTGCACCATCAGGTGGTGCAGAGCATCGAAACCAGCGCCCTGCATATGGAGCTGATCGCTGATATGAAACGTCTCAACTCACTGTTCTGCGCCAGCGCCTATGTGGTGCTGGAAAGCAGCGAGACAGGCGCCCTGCACCATGAGGACAACGGCGCGGAGTAACACTGCAGACGAATTGGTCTATACCACCCAACCTTGGTTGGGTTGAGACAACACGGCGCATCCGCTTTAAGTTGGCGTGCGGCATTGCAACAGTTCTGCCATCAATGACCGCTAATACTGCTCAACTCCAACAACAAAAGAGCGCCTTCCCTATGAAAAACCTCACCTCCCTGGTCGTTGGTCTAGGCCTGGCCTTCAGCGCCAGCCACGCCAGCGCCTGGTCGCAACCCACACACAAGAATATCGTCAAGGACGCCCTGGCCTTCCTCAACTCGGCCCATGCCACGCCCGAGATGAAACGCGCCTATCAGTTCTACGTCGGTGCCGCCGGCAGCGAAGCCCGTGCGGGAGAAATCCTCGGCCAGGCGGCCTACGACGTTGACGATTTTCAAGACACCCGCCTGGGTGGTTGGTGGGTCGGCTACGAGCATGCGCCGGTGTATGGCGCCGCCGCTTCGCTGGTCAACTACACCTCGTACTGGCACTTCATCAACATGACCCGCCAGGGCGACGCCCACGGCAACGACCACGGTGGCTACGACTACCGCTACCGCAAGGTGGATGGCAGCTGGAGCGGCGACGTTGACTGGTACGCCATGGTGTACCTGTACAACCGCGAGCTGAAGAAGAGCGATTTCGACACCACCGAAGCGCATTACCGCCAGGGCACCTACTCCAACTGGCAAACACACTACGGCGACTTCCAGACGGCGGCCTTCCAGCCCATCGATAACCTGGCCAAATACTGGTTCGATCAGTACAAGAACGCCCCCTCGCTGCAAACCATCGGCTACGCACTGCACACCACCGGTGATGTGGCGCAGCCGCACCACGCCTGGGTCACCTCGGGCAACGGCCACTCCGGCTGGGAAGGCTGGGTGGACGATCACTACTTCAAGGAAGGCCTGAACAATATTGCCGCCGTGGCCAACCGGGTGGGCAGTTACGACCCGCAGAAACCGATCCGCGATCTGCTCACCCAGACCGCGCAGGTCGCCTATCAACGCCCTGAACCGCTGTATGACACCAGCTATGCCACCCGCTTGCGAGTGGCCAAGGAGCTGATTCCGGAGTCCATCGCCCTCACCGTCAGCGTGCTGACCAAGGGTGCAAACACCTTCTACGGCCAGGGTGGCCGCTAAGGTGCGCGGGCTTATCCAGCGCAGTTTGCTGGTACTGGGTCTGACCGGCATCTGCCTGTCAGCCCTGGGCAGCCAGGACATGCGCATCAACGGTGAACGCCTGCCCGGTAAAAGCATCGGCCTGCTGGAGCAGGCCATGACCCGGGTCAAATTCAACACCGACCTGCGCCTGCTGCGCACCGGCCTGGCGGAAAACCATCTGCTGGCCCGCGAGGTGGAAGCCGAACTGAGCGCCAAATACAGCAGCGATCTGGATGCCCTGGTCGAACGCGAAGCAGCCAACCTGATCGAGCAGGTCTACGGCCGCCAGTTCGATCACGATGTCCGGCCCTTTCTGCGCCAGCCACAGGCGCTAAGCAGTGCGCGCCTGCGCCAGGTGCTGACCGCGCCAACCCAAGGCGTGGTGCTCGATAGCCTGCAACTGAGTCCCCAACAACAGGCCGATGCCGCGCAGGTGCAACTGATCAGTTGGCAGTTCCCCGGTCAGGCCGAACAACGCCTGAACCTGCTGGAGCTGTATCAGGGCGATAACGTACAAGGCCGGGTGGAGCTGCAGCAGGGCAACCTGGTGTACCTGGCCGAACAGGTGCGTCAGCAGGCGCTGCGCGACTACCTCTGGTATCAGCTCGGAGAGAAAGGTTTTAGCGCGGACGAACAGGCCGGCATCCGCCAGCTGGTGCGCGACAAACTCGTTCGCCACAAGTACCTGCACCAGCTCGGCCTGCACAGCGACTTCCACCACGAAACCGCCAGCCTGCGCGAGCGCGCCCGCCAGGTCAGTGATGCAGATGCCGAGGCTTACTACCAGCGCAACCGCCAGCTCTACCAGAATGTCGCCCAGGTGCAGGCCAGTCATATCCGCCTGGCCGACCAAGCCAGTGCCGACCGGGTGTATGCCGAACTGCAAAAAGGCCTGAGCTTCGATGACGCCGTACACCGCTACTCCCTGGCTGACAGCAAAAGCCACACGCCACCCGGCGACCTCGGCTTGATCCGCCCGCAGGATGCGCAGCTGGATTTTCTGCGCAAGACCGCCCTGCTGCAGAAGGCAGGCAGCATCTCCCAACCGATGCTGATCGACGGCGCGTTCGAGATCGTCCAGGTGCGCAGCCGTGAGGATAAGCAACTGCCACTTAGCGACCCCAGCGTGCGTTATGAAGTCAACCAGGCCGTGGCCAAGGAGCAGCTGACCCAAGCCTTCCAGGCCCGCGTCAACGCCCTGCTGACCAACGCCAAGGTGGAAGGACTATGAAGGCCTGGCTCGGCATCGGCCTGCTCGGGGTGATCACGGCGGTGACCATCGTCGTCGTGCGCATGCCCCAGGCCGACACCTCGCCAGCCGTTGCGCCCCACGCGACAACACCTCCCAGCGCCGCCATTCGCTTACCAGAGCTACCCGCCGCGCTGCCGATACAGCAGCCCGCTGCAATCCCAACGCCTGCAGAACAACCAGTGGAAGAACCGCCCAGCGAACCGCAACTGAATGCCCAGGAAGCGCAAATGCTGATCCAGCTTATGGCCGACCAAGGCGACCCGCGCAGCCCGGCTCTGGGCCAACTGAAACCGCGGCAACCCGCATCCGCCGCCCAGCTTGCCGACCCGGCGCAATACAGCGCCTTCGAAGACCAGCAAACCCGCGATCAGATCATGGCCTACGCCAGCGGCGTCCAGCAGATCCCCGCCATCCGCGAACGCATCGAACAGGCTGCGCAATCCGGTGAACGCAGCCAAAGCGAACTCGATGAAGCCCGCGCCGCGCTGGAGCAACTGGAAATGCTGCAGAGCAAGCTGCAGCGGGAAAGGCCGGAGATGTTGCCAACCTCAGCAACCCCCTGAGGACTCAGCCTCTTACAACCACCCCCGCTCGCGGTAGTAGCGCAAAGCCCCTTCGTGCAACGGGGCGCTGAGGCCGGCCTGAATCATCTCGGCTTCGTTTAATTCGGCAAAGGCGGGATGCAGGCGTTTGAAACGCTCGAGGTTATCGAAAACCGCCTTGACCAGTTGATAGACCACGTCTGCACTGGTCGCGGCCGAGGTCGACAGTACCGCTTTGCCGCCGATTGAGGCGGTGGCGGCGGGATTGCCGCGGTAGATGCCGCCGGGAATTTCGGCACGGTTGTAGTAAGGCTTTGCAGCCAGCAAACGTTCGATTTGCGCTTCGCCTATCGGTACCAGTACGGCATCAAGGGTGGTGGTGGCCTCCTGAATGGCGCCATTGGGATGGCCAACAAAATAGGTCATGGCGTCGATATTGCCCTCACCCAACGCGGCAGCCTGGTCGGCGGCCTTGAGTTCGGCGGTCAGGGCAAAGATTGAGCGCGACCAGCCCTTGGCCTGCATGACTTCTTCCAGGGTGTCGCGCTGACCAGAACCGGGGTTGCCGATGTTCACGCGCTTACCCTTGAGGTCGTCGAACTCGGCAATCGCGGCATCGCGCCGCGCCAGCACGGTAAACACCTCGCTCTGCAACGAGAATACGGCCCGCAGGTCGGCCATGGCACCATCCTGGGCAAACGGGGCCAGCCCATGCAGGGCTTTGTACTGGTGATCCGCTTGCATGATGGCGAAATTGAACTCGCCGCTGCGCATACCTTTGACGTTGGCCACACCACCACCGCTGGCCGGAGCCGCACAGGTAATGCCATGCTCGACCGCCCCACGATTGAGAAAGCGGCAGATCGATTGCCCCGCCACGTAGTACACGCCGGTCTGCCCGCCGGTGGCAATGCGCGCGAAACGATCCTCAGCCTGTACGCTGGCAGTCGAAAACAGGCTCCAGGCAACTGCCCACAACGCCCACGTCACTGTCTTGCAGCTCATCGGACCACTCCTCCTCGGGTTGAACGCGCCAGCACCATCGACAGCCGCAGAGCCCCTAGACGTCTTAACCCTACCGCCAGGCCACAGCTTTGGGCAGAATCAGGCCATGGCCAAACACACACTTGATTCACAACACACCTCGGTCAGCGCCAGCATCACCCTCGCCGTGTTGCATGCTGCGAGCCGCCTGGGTATTGATCGCAGTCAACTGATGAGCACCTGCGGGCTGAGCGACAGCCAGCTCAGTGACCCCGACGCGCGCGTACCCTTCGCCACGCAGGAGCAGCTGTGGCAACACCTCAGCCGCATCGAACATAGCGAGCCAGGCCTGGCCCTGGGCTGCAACCTTGCTCCAGGCCCGTTCAGCGTGCTCGGTTACCTGTTGCAGAGTAGCCCGACCCTGGGTGACGCGCTGGCCGCCGGGCTGCGTTATCAACGTCTGGTCGGCGAGGGCGGCGAGGTACAACTGCGTGAGCAGGGCGACGAGTTGCAGCTGCTGTATCGACCGCTGCATCCCGAGCTGCCGGCCACCCGCACCCGCGTGCTGGCGCTGATGGCCTGCTGGGTGCAGATGCTCCATCCACTGCTGGACAACTGGCGGCTGCTGCGTGCGCAGTTCGTCCATGCGCAGCCGGCGCTACTCGACAGCTATATCCACACCTTCGACTGTCCCCTGCAGTTTGCCGCCGGCGATTACGGCATCGTGCTGCCCAGCGCGCTGGCCAGTGCGCCGCTGATCCAGGCCAACCCACCGTTGCAGAACCTGCTGCGCCAGCATGCCGAAGCCCTGCTCGCACGCCTGCCCAGCGAAGGCCTGAGTGCACGGGTGGTGGCCCTGCTGGGCGAGCAATTGGCGCGCGGCGAACCCGATCGCGGCGAACTGGCGCGGCGCCTGCACCTCAGTGAGCGCACCCTGCAACGGCGTCTGGCAGAGGAAGGCTGCAACTACCAGCAGTTGCTCAGTGACACGCGCCAGCAGCTGGCCGAACAGCACCTGAAAAACGGTGACCTGCCCGCCGCTGAAATTGCTCTGCTACTCGGTTACTCGGAACCCAGCGTATTCTTCCGCGCGTTTCGTCAATGGACCGGGTTAACGCCGGGTGAATATCGGGCGCAGCAGAAAGTTTAATAACTATCTATCAAGTATCTTCAAGGGAGCAACATGGAGCTTAAAGTAGGAAACTTCACCTTCGGGAGGTGCGACAAAATTGCTGCAGAATGGATGCATAAACACGGACAAGTTTTACTGAAGTATTCTTTATCGATAATATTTATTTGGCTTGGAGCGCTGAAACCGCTTGGCTTGAGCCCAGTAAATGATCTGGTAACCAACACAATAACCTGGCTTCCTCCCGACATCTTTATCCCTATCCTAGGGTACTGGGAGATTGCCATCGGTATATGCCTGCTTTTTAGACCACTCCTGAGAATTTCCCTGACCCTACTGTTCTTACAATTGTTCGGGACTATCCTGCCGTTATTTGTACTGCCTGAAGTCTGCTTTATAAAATTCCCTTACGCCTTAACTCTTGAAGGGCAATACATAATTAAAAATTGCGTGATCTTGAGCGCAGCCCTTGTGGTTGGCGGCGGTTTAAGCAAGGAAAGCTCGTTACATGCCAACCAATGTGTTCAAGAAACCTAGCAGCTAGTTAATTATGCAAACCCAACATAGGCTTAAGTCGCTCGCTTGCTAGCGATCAAGCCCGCACCTTACAAACCCTTAAATCCCCTGCGCCCGCAAAAACGCCAGAAACGCCTCGCGCGAGCTATAGCGCGGACTAAAGCCGAAATCCTGCTTGAGCCGACGGTTGCTCAGCACCGGGCGATAGCGCAGAAAATCCACCTGCTCCGGGCCGTAGGGGCTGAGACCCAGGGGTTTGAGTACGCGCAACGCAATGCGAATCAGCCAGGCCGGCAAGGGGCGGTAGGGTTTGCCCAGCAGTTCGGCGATTTCCTTGAGTGACAGCGCGCCGTCACCGGCCAGGTTGAAGATGCCGGCGCTTTGCTGGCGCAGGCCACGGCAGATGATATCCACTACATCCTGATCCCAGATAAATACAAAGCGGCTGTCGCTGCCGCGAATACCCAGCACTGCGGGCTTTTTGAACAGTTCGGTGATCTGGTTGTTCACCTGTTTGCCAAGGATGGTGCCGGGGCGCAGCACCAGTTGCTTGAGGTGCGGGTGCTGTGCGCGGGCTTCGGCCAGCAGCAGTTCCACTTCGCGTTTGTGCTTGGCGTAGGCGAACTGCGCGTGGCCGCGTAGCGGCTGGTCTTCATCCAGCCACTCGGCATTGCGCGGGTCATAGCCATAGGCAGCGCCGGAGCTGGTAACGATCAACTGTTCGACACCATGGGCCGCAGCCGCCTGGATCAGCGATTGGGTGCCGCCAACATCAATGGCATGCAGCTGTTCCTCGCTCATACCCGGCGGCGGGGTGACCACCGAGGCCAGGTGAACAATCGCCTGTGGCCGCCAGGTGGCCACGCAGTCGTCAACAGCCGCGGGCTGGCTGATATCGAGCAGCACCGGTTCGATATTCAGCTTCATCCCCGCGCGGTTCTGCGGGCGAATATCGGCGGCAATCAACTGCCACTGCGGGTGTTGAATGGCCAGTTGGTTAAGCAGCTGCTGGCCGATATAACCGGCTGCACCTGTGATCAAGACGCGCATGTAGCTCTCCATAACGCAGCGCGGCCCCATGGCACGGGCGCTGCGTTTTCAGCGAATGTGTTTACCCATTGCAGGCTATCCGGCGGGCGATGGCGCGGCAGTGGCAAGGCTGGCCAAACAGCGTGGCCAAAGGCGACAGATGCGTGTGCCCTGGCCGGCTGGGCGCGTTATGCTCTGCGCCCCGCCATTTCCCAGGTATGCCGCCATGAGCCAAGCCGAACAGAACCTGCGTATCGACTACATCGAGTTCGCCGCCGTCGACCTGCCGCTGCTCAAGCAGTTCTATCAACAGGTTTTCGGCTGGCGCTTTACCGACTACGGCCCGCACTACAGCAGCTTTACCGATGGGCGCATGACGGGCGGCTTTACCACCGACAGCGCGGCAGGGGCTGGGCCGCTGGTGGTGATCTATGCCGCGGACCTGGAGGCCGTGTGTGCCCAGGTGGCCGCCGCCGGTGGGCAGATCACCCAAGCGATTTTCAGCTTCCCCGGCGGGCGGCGTTTCGAGTTTCGCGACCCGAGTGGCAATCGCCTGGCCGTGTGGTCGGAGTAAGCGGGCGGTCCATGCAAGCAGTGAAACAACAGCTGTTCAAACTGATCGCCCTGATTCAACGTAATCCGGGGATGGTGGCGATCTTTGGTTTTGCCTCGGGGCTGGCGAGCTTTCTGCTGGTCGAGCGTCAGGCCGAGCTGGCGCGGGTGTTGGCGCTGGTGATGCTGGTCAGCTGGTTGTGGCTGATTCTGGAAAACATCCTGCGCGAACGCATCGCCCGCTGGTTCGGCTTCGAGCTGCCGCCGCCGCTGCTGCGCTATGCCACACAGATGATCCACCAGGAGAGCCTGTTCTTCGTTCTGCCGTTCTTCTTTATCACCACCACCTGGAACAGCGGCCAGTTGTTGTTCAGCGGCCTACTGGCTTGCGCGGCGCTGATTTCGATCATTGATCCGCTGTACTACAAGTGGCTGGCGCCCAAGCGTTGGCTGTTTCTTGCCTATCACACCCTGGCGCTGTTCGCGGTGCTGCTCACAGCGCTGCCGATCATCTTCAAGCTGACCACGCCGCAGAGTTACCAGCTGGCCCTGGCGGCAGCGGTGCTGCTGTCGTTTCCCTCGCTGTTCGCGATCATCACCGTGCAGCGCTGGTGGCGCGGCCTGTTGCTGGTCGGTATGACTTTAGCGATAGGTGCCGGCGGCTGGCTGGCGCGCACCTGGGTGCCACCGGCAACGTTGTGGTTGACCGAGGTGGCGGTGACCAGTGAATTCGATAACCAGAAGCGCGCGCCGGGCGAGAGCATCAAGGAATTGAGCGTGGCGCAACTGCGCAGCCAGGGCCTGTTCGCCTACACCGCGATCAATGCGCCGCGCGGGCTGAACGAGCGGATTTATCATGTCTGGCGCCGCGATGGCGGCGAAGTCGAACGCATCGCCCTGGATATCCACGGCGGGCGCAAGGAAGGCTATCGCGCCTGGACCCACAAGCAGAACTTCCCCGCCGACGCCGTCGGCCGCTGGCAGGTGCAAGTGCTGACCGAAGCCGGGCAAATGATCGGCGTGCTGCGCTTTAAGGTGGTGGAGTAGCGGGTAGGTTGGCGTTGAGGAGCACAGCGACGAAGCCCAACGAGGCTACAACGCTTCCGCGTGGTGGAATAACGTAGCTAAACCAATCTGAGATCTCGCGAGCTAGAGTCCTGCAAGGCAAAAACAGGCGAGGAAGCGGAATGTACTTTTGTACATGAGCATTCCGAGCCTGTTTTTAACGCCGCAGGGCCGACGCGCAGCAGATCGTTGCCGAACGCTTAACCGAAGAACCAGTAGCAGACGAAGATAGCCGCCACCACCCCGGCCAGCTCGGCCAGCAGGGCGCAGCCCACAGCATGCCGCACGCGCTGGATGCCCACCGCGCCGAAGTACACCGCCAGTACGTAGAAGGTGGTTTCCGTGCTGCCCTGGATGGTCGCCGCAATCAGCGCCGGGAAGCTGTCGACGCCGTGGGTCTGCATGGTTTCGATCAGCATGGCGCGCGCCGCGCTGCCGGAGAACGGCTTGACCAGCGCGGTGGGCAGCGCCTCGACAAAACGCGTATCCCAGCCCAGCGCTTCAATCAGCCAGCGAATGCCATCCAGACCGAATTCCAGCGCACCCGACGCTCGCAATACGCCAATTGCGCAAAGCATCGCCACCAGATAGGGCAGCAGGCTCTTGGCCACGTCGAAGCCTTCTTTCGCGCCTTCGACAAACTCCTCGTACACCGCCACCCTCTTCAGCGCGCCGAGCAGCAGAAATAGCAGCACGATACCAAACAGGGTGAGGTTGCCGGCCAGCGACGACAGCGCCGCCAACGCCGTGGCCGACATCGTCGCCAACACGGCCATAAAACTGCCGAGCAGCAGCGCACCGGGAATCAGGTAGGCCAGCACCACCGGGTCCCACAGGCGCAGGCGCTGCATCAGCGCCACCGACAGCAAGCCGACCAGGGTCGAGGCGCTGGTAGCCAGCAGAATCGGCAGAAACACCAGAGTCGGGTCCGGCGCACCCTGCTGGGCGCGGTACATAAAGATGGTCACCGGCAGCAGGGTCAGCGACGAGGCGTTAAGCACCAGAAACAGAATCTGCGCATTAGTCGCCGTGGTGCTGCTGGGGTTGAGGGTTTGCAGGGCGCGCATGGCTTTCAGGCCAATCGGCGTGGCGGCGTTATCCAGGCCCAGGCCATTGGCAGCGAAGTTCATGGTGATCAAGCCGAGGGCGGGGTGGCCGCGCGGCACTTCCGGCATCAACCGCGCAAACAGCGGGCCGAGCATACGCGCCAGGGCATCGACCAAGCCGGCTTTCTCGGCAATGCGCAATAGGCCGAGCCAGAGGGTCAGGGTGCCGAACAGCAGCACCATCACCTCGACCGACAACTTGGCCATGGCAAACAGGCTTTCGACCATGGCGGCGAATACCGCCGGGTCGTCACCGAGCAACCAGCGCGACAGGCCGGCAATGGCCGCCACCACAAAAAACCCCAGCCACAGCCAATTGAGCATGCCGTCTCTCCCCCAGATCCATGGGCGCGATGATAGCGCGGCTTAGTGAAGCTGGGGTGGGGTTAACCGCTATGGCGCGCTTGAGCCGCGAGACATACAACCACTAGCAATCGCCGGGCGGAGAGGGCGAAACCTTGTCCGCCGCAGCGGGCGCTTTCACAACCGCTCAGCCGTACTCACGGCGCGCCATGGCCCCACAGAGCCCCCACTGAGCGCCGACCAGTACCAAGCCGAGTTATCGCTAAAACTCTGCCCTGCGGCGTCCTCGATGTACTCGCATACACGCAGATCGACGCCATGACCACTGGCGACAAAACAGCGCTGCAAGCCGGCGCCATCACTGCGCTGCTCCAGATGGATGGCCTGAATGCGATACCCCAGACCGCGGTAGCAGTCTGCGGCCGGATGCAACTTACGCGTGGGACGAGTCACATGGCGCAGCGTGACCGCCCGCTTGCCCGCACTAAAACGGGCGATAGCACCGGGAAACTGCGCGGCGAAACGCTGTTCTACCGCCGACAAGGCCAACGGTTGTAATGGCTCGCCGGCGTGTTGCGCTGGCCACTCGACAAAGCTGCCGTACCTTGGCTCAACAACCGCAGGCGCTGCCAACAGCGGCCACAGCGCCATAGCCACGAACGCCGTGAGCAACACCACTTGCAAAGCCGGCTGCAGCGACGGCCGCTGGCCCGGCAGCTCAGGCGCCAGTGGCGCACGCATGACTTCGTGGGCCACGCCGTTCGCCATCATATAGCGCAACACCAGCGCACAAACGCCGACGAACACCAGCAAACCAGTGCCCTCATGCATCCAGTCGGGCCAATCCAGGCGCCCGGTTTCCTGCAGGATCAGCAGGCTATTGCGCAGAATATTGCCGGCCAGTATCAGCACCCCGAGCAGCGGCAAACGGCGCAGTAACTGGCGATCACCCATGCGTAGCCAGGCGGCGGTAGCGAACGCAGTGAAGTAGGCGACCCAGGCCATCTGAATGCCCGAACAGGGTGCATCGACCATGATGAGTTGCCCGGACACTTCCAGCGTGCTGCCTTGGCGTAGCACCTCGAGCCCGCCGGCGCGCAACAACCAGGCGCTGACCTCAGCGGTCAGCACCCGCAGCGGATAACCGATAAAGAACTGCAGGGACGACATGATCGGCAGCGCCAACAAGCCCAATCCCAGCCAGGCCAGCAACGCCTGACCCGGCGCGCGCAGGGCCAACACCGCGACGAATAGCGTCAGCACCGCCAGCACCGCGCGCAATAGCGGCGGCAAGCCTGGCGCCAACCCGGTCGCAGCACAGAGCAGCACTGTCAGCAGCAGCCAGGGCAGCCGCGGAGCGTCCAACAACTGACGGCGCTCGCGCCAGAGCATCAGCACTAACGCAAGCAGCGCGACTATGCCGAACGGATCGTCGGAGCCATCGCTCATGCGCCGCGCGCTCCACTGCCACACCGGCCATAGCGCCAGGGTCGGCAGCAGCAACCACAGCCACGCCGGCGCACGCGACCAAGCCACGGGGAGCTCGCGCATCATTTACACCTGCTCCTGGCGGGCATGCTGGCGCGCCAGCCAGCCCATGCCCAGGGCCGCAACCAGCAACATCAACCAGGCGCTCGGCTCAGGCGTACTCGACACCAGCGCACCTATTGCCTGGTTGCTCACGCCCTGGGGCAGCGGCAAAGGCTGTTTGACGCTGGCAGCAGCGGCCGGATCGGGGTTGCGCACCTGTTCGTCCACGGCGATAAACGAGGTGTAGGCCGTCAACAGGTTGTATTTCAGACCCAGGTCAAGAATCGCCTGGCTATGAGCGTAGTCGCCTTCGAGGGTTTCCTGATCGGTAAGGCTGGCGACCTTATGCCGTGCCCATAAATAGCCCAGCGCCTGATTGCTCGCACTGGCCATCTCGGGCCTGATCGGCACTTCAACTCGATACGGACCAGCAGCGCCGCGCCCTTCCACCTGCAGGCTGCCGTGCGCCTCGCCGCGCCATTTGCCGAACACCACCAGCGGCCGTTGGGCGAACAGATCCGGCAAGACCACGGGTTCGACGTCATAGACCTGCACGCCAGCGAAACGCACCTGCGGATTGGCCAGCACCGGCGCATCGATCATCTGCCGCAAGCGCTCGGCTTGCTCGTCCGCCGCCGCCTCATTGAGGACTACGAAGGGCTCGCCTTGCCCGGCCCGCGCCAGGCCCTCGATCAGCTGACGATTGACCGAGCTGCCGATACCGAAGGCGAACATATTGGCCTTGTCCAGATTGTTGCGCACCAGCTCGAAAGCCTCGCGTTCCACCGACACAAAACCATCGGTGACCACCACAAAGCTGCGCGCCCGCTCGGGATCGCTCGGCACCGCCAGAGCCTTGCGCAACGCCGGCAGCAACTCGGTGCCGCCAGAGCCCATCTGGGTATCGAGCATATCCAGCGCAGTCGCGATATTCGCCGGGGTGGCCGCCTGGGACTTGTCGGCGAGCATGCTGCTACTGCCAGAAAACAACAGCACATTGAAGCTGTCGACCGGGCGCAAACGCCCGAGCAGATTCTTCAGCAGGCGCTTGGTGGTATCCAGCGGGAAGCCATGCATGGAACCGGAAATATCCACCACGAAGATATATTCGCGCGGCACCAGCATCTGGCTTTGCACCTTCGCCGGCGGCGCGATCAAGGCCAGGAAGAAGTTTTCCTCGGCGCCTTTGGACAGCAGCACGCCGCTCTCGAAACTGGCGCCACTCAAACGATAGTCGAGGATGAAATCGCGGTTATTGCTCTGCCCCGCATCGCTGCCCAGGCTGACCCGCGCCTGACTCGGCGTGCTCTGTTGCAGTTCGATCTTGTGGCTTGGCGAGCGGATATCGGCCAATGGCACCGGCGACTGCAACTCCACCGCGAGCGAGAAAGCATCGCGCGTCGCTTCGCCTTCGGGCAAATATGGCGTGCTGACCCAGGGGCCAGCCTTGTGGCTCTCACTGCCGGCACTGGCGTTGTAGCGCGGCCCGACCACGGTAGGGAAAACGAAGCTGTAGACGCCATCGGTAGGCAGCAGCAACTCGGTATAGCGCAGCTCCACGTCGACCACATCGCCGGGCAGGATATTGGCGACATTCATCTGGAATACATTTTCGCGCTGTTGTTCGAGCAGGGCCGCAGTTTTACCGGCGCTCTTGGCCTGTTGATATTCCTGCTGGGCCTTCTGCTTCTCGCGGATCTGCGCCTGTAGTTCACGCTCGCCCAAGCGCACGGTCATGCCGTACACCGCCGCACGAGTCGAACCCGGAAACACATAACGCGCTTCCAGCGCCCGCGTACCCTCGTTGCGGTATTGCTGAACGACCTGCACATCGGCGATCACCCCCAGTACCCGCACCTCGACTTTGGTGGCCTTGAGCGGTAAGCGATCCACTGCGGGATCGTCACTCTGTACCGCGAAATAAGGACTTTCGCTGTGCTCGGCGGCGGATTGCTCGCTGGCCAGCGCAGGCAGCGACAGAACCAAGACGATCAGCAGCACAAACCGGCGACCGATGCTGACCTTAGGAATGGATAAACAATGAAACATGGCGAAGCTCCCCGTAAGTTATGCACACACGGGGGCCATGCTGAGGTCGCTTTGTGGTGGGAGTTTGTAGTCGTTATGGCGATTGTGTGGATTCTTCCATCCACAGATCGCCATAACGGAGCTGCGCCGCTTAGCAGGCCGTTGAGAAACCTAGGCGAGACAGCCGAGACAAGGCAAAAACAGGCGAGGAGCGCAGGTGATTATTCAACCGCCTGCTAGTACCAGTTTGGGTCGCTTTTCAGCTGCTCTTGCAGCAACTGCTGAGTCGCTTCGTCCGGCTCGCCGAGCCAGCGCAGTGTCGCGTGCTGGCTGGGTGCCCTGTCCGTCGGCAGGCCGTCGGGCAGTTGCACATAGAGGGCGTAGGCGTCGTCCTTGTCCCAGCTGAAGGCCACGTAGAGGCGCTGATTGAAGCAGTTGTTCTCTTCACACAGCTGGCCGACCAGGTACTTGTCACCGTCGTCATCCACCCCCTGCATGGGGCTGGCGATGCCATTGAGGTTGATCACCCACTCCGGCAAACGGCTTTCCTCTTCTACCAGCTCCTGCCAGCTTTGTTGGTAAGCCGGGTCGCTGGTGAGCAGTTCGTTGAGGCGGAATTGGCCGTCAGTGTTCGCGGCCAAAGCCGCCGCACTGCCGCCCAGCAACAGGGCGGCAAGCAGCGTCTTGATGGTCATGGTTGCTCCTCTAGAAGGTCGTTGAAAAAACGTAGGCGAGGCAGGCAAGACAAGGCAGAAGCGACCTAGAAAGCGGAGTTTACGGCTGTAAATGAGCATTTCTAGGGCGCTTTAACGCGGTATTGCCAACGCAGGTAGTTTTTCAACGACCGGCTATCCACGTGGGCGACGGCCCATGACGAACGAGACGATAAACATCACCAGGAACACCACGAACAGAATTTTCGCGATACCCGTGGCGGTGCCGGCGATACCACCGAAGCCCAGGACTGCAGCGATGATGGCGATAATCAGAAAGGTAATGGCCCAACTCAACATGGCGAATCTCCTTACTCAGATTGTGCGCCGTGGCGCGGTTTGACCCGCTGTGGCGCAGGCCACAGCGGAACAGACTTACTGCATGGACTGTTTAAGGGCGCGCATGCGGTCATGGTTGGCCCGCACATTGGGCATTTCTGCGTTCAGCAGGACCTGCACGTCCGGGTCGGCGCACTCCAGAGCATCCTCGAAGGCATGCAGGATGCGGTCTTCGGCCTCTTCCAGCTGCGCCACATAGGTGGCTTCGGTGTCGCTGACAAGGGTCGCCTTGGTGTCGGCGTAGACCTGACGCAGCTTGCCGACGAGGGTGCCGCCGCTGGCGGGCTTGGCCTGGTTGGCGGCCACTTTCACCGACAGCGCGCGAATCAGCTCGCCCTTGCTCTGCGACATGTCGCGAAACAGCGCCTGCAAGCGCACGTCCTTCACCTCGTCGTGGGCATGCTGGTAGAAGCGCTGGCCGTCACGGGTGATTTCGATCAGTTCGTTGAGTTGCTCAGTGGTGTGGGTCATGGTGAATCTCCTCTGCGTTGTAGCGGCGACCCGGATGACGGGGCCGCCGCGGACAACAGGTAGCGGCCGGTACGGCCGCTGCCCGGATGGATCAACAGGCCGTTAGCTGGCGACGCGCAGGGCATCGGCATCAACGCCGCGTACGCCACGGATGTTGCGTGCGGTCTCAATCGCCAACTGCTTCTCGGCGTTGCTCAGCACGCTGCCGCTGAGACTGACCATGCCCTTCTGGGTGTCGACCGAGATATTCAGGCCGTCGAGGTTGCGGCTGTAGATAAAGCTGGATTTCACCTTGCTGGTGATCCACGCATCGCTGATCGCCGCAGCGGTGTCATCAGCGGCGTTCTGTACCTTGGCCGCCGTGCTGTCTAGCGCACTGACGCTGAGCAGGTTGTTCACCTCGCGCACGCCATCGGTGTTGGCCGCCAGACGCCCGGCCAGCTCCTTGGCCTCGGCGCTCTGTGCGCTGCCGGTCAGGCTGACCGTGCCATTGGCAGCGCTGACCTTGATATCCAGGCCTTCGGTATTGCTGTTCCACAGCAGCTTGGATTTCACCGTGGCGGCCAGGGTGGCATCGTCAAAGCGCTGCGACAGGCTTGGCTCGCGGCTGGCCTTGGCTTCAAAGGCCGGGTCGAGGGTCAGCTGGTTATCGACCTCTTTCACGCCGTCGATGCCCAGGGCGATTTGCTCGGCCAGGTCACGTTCAACATCGGTTTCCACCTTGCCGGTGAGCTTGGCGCTGCCGTTTTCCACGTCCACGTCGATGGTGAAGGGATTGAGGTGGCGATTAAGGGCGAAGGCGGTCCAGATCGAGCCTTCCTGGCGTGCCTCGCTCAGCTCACGGCTGGTATCGCTTTGCGCTGCATAGGCCGCAAAAGGGGCCAGGCCGATCAGGCCAGCGGTCGCAGTGGCCAGGGCCAGAGTTTTCAATTGATGCATGGCAGTTCCTCCAATGGATAACGATCAGGCAGCCGTTTGTCGCCGCCGTTACTGCTAGATCGCAAGCGCCATGCCAGCTTTTTCAATCAGAATAAATACATATATATCAATAACTTAAATAATAAACAGAAACGCCTTGAACATGCAGCTTGCATGATCCGCGGTGAACCGCCGTGCAACTTGCACGACGCATCGTGGACTAACCCTCAGCACGGCTACCGCTGAATGGCTCAAGGAGAAGAACATGCTCACACGCAACGAGGAACACAGCCTGGGACGCATCCTGCTGGTCGATGACGAGCCGGCGATCCTGCGCACCTTCCGCTATTGCCTGGAAGATCAGGGTTATCAGGTCAGCACGGCCAACAGCGCTGCCCAGGCCGATGCACTGCTGCTGCGCCAGGTGTTCGACCTGTGCTTTCTCGACCTGCGCCTGGGTGCGGATGACGGCCTGGAAGTACTGGCGCAAATGCGCCTGCAGGCGCCCTGGATGCGTGTAGTAATAGTCACCGCGCACTCGGCTGTGGACACCGCCGTGGATGCCATCCAGGCCGGCGCAGCAGATTATCTGGTCAAGCCGTGCAGCCCCGAGCAGCTGCGCCTGGCCGCCGCCAAACAGCTGGAAGCGCGCCAGCTGGCCGAACGTCTGGAGCGTCTGGAAGGCTGTGCGCGCAAGCCCGGCGACGACCTCGACTCGCAGAGCCCGGCACTGATGGCCGTGCTGCAAACGGCCAAACAGGTGGCCGACACCGATGCCAACATCCTGATTCTCGGCGAGTCCGGCACTGGCAAGGGTGAGTTGGCGCAAGCCATTCACCGCTGGAGCAAGCGTGCGAAGAAATCCTGCGTCACCATCAACTGTCCGTCGCTCAGCGCCGAGCTGATGGAAAGCGAGCTGTTCGGGCATAACCGCGGGGCCTTTACCGGCGCCAGCGAAAGCACCCTGGGGCGGGTCAATCAGGCCGATGGCGGCAGCCTGTTCCTCGACGAGATCGGCGATTTCCCGCTGGCCCTGCAACCCAAACTGCTGCGCTTTATCCAGGACAAACAATACGAGCGCATCGGCGACCCGGTGACCCGTCAGGCCGATGTACGGATTCTCGCGGCAACCAACCTCAATCTCGATGAAATGGTGCAGCAGGGGCGTTTTCGTGAAGACCTGCTGTATCGCCTCAACGTCATCACCCTGACCCTGCCGCCGCTGCGCGAACGCCGCGAGGACATCCTCGAGCTGGCCGAGCGTTTTCTCGCGCGCTTTGTCGTCGACTACGCCCGCCCGGCGCGCACCTTCAGCGACGAAGCCCGCGAGGCGCTGCTCAGCTATGCCTGGCCGGGCAATATCCGCGAGCTGCGCAACGTGATCGAGCGCGCCAGCATCATCTGCAGCGAAGAACGGGTGCAGGTCAGCCACCTCGGCCTGAGCCCGCAGGCCAGCCCCAGTGCCCCGCAGATCGGCGATCAGCTGAGCCTGCAAGACCTGGAAAAAGCCCATATCAGCGCCGTGATGGCCAACAGCGAAAGCCTCGATCAGGCGGCAAAAACCCTCGGTATCGACGCCTCGACCCTGTACCGCAAACGCAAGCAGCTCAGCCTGTGAAGCTGCGCAGCCGGCTGTTTCTCAGCAGCAGTGCGCTGCTCACCGTGGCCCTGGTCGGGCTGTTGCTGGGCATGTTCAGCGTGCTGCAACTGACCCAGGTGCAAGGCCAGGCGATGAACCGCAACCTGCAGATCATCGAGGCCAGCATGGGCCTGCGCCAGGAGCTGGGCAAGCAGGTGATTCTGCTGCTCGCTGAAGACCTCGACCGCGAGGCACTTAAAGCCTCCGATCAGCAGTTCAAGGTCTGGCTGCAACGCGCCGCACAAAGCGCCACCGATGACAGCGACCGCCAGGCGATTGCCGAAGTCGAGCGGGCCTATGGCAACTTCGATGACCTGCTGGCCAAACCGCTGACCGTACGCCGCGAGCTGCTCAGCAATGACAGTTTCGGTCGCGCCATCGAGGCCCTGCGCGACCGCATCAACGCCGTGCAGATGCGTTACGTCAGCGCAGTGGAACAGGAAGAAGCCCGCGCCCGCGAACGCGCCTGGCTGATCGCCGGCTTGCTCGGGCTGATCGGTCTGGCCGTGCTGGTGATCGGTTTTGTCACCGCGCACAGCATCGCCCAGCGCTTCGGCCGGCCGATCGAGGCACTGGCGCGGGCCGCCGACCAGATCGGTCAGGGCGATTTTCAGGTGACCCTGCCGCTGACCCCGGTGGCGGAGCTGTCCGCTCTGAGTCAGCGCTTCGGCCTGATGGCCGAGGCCCTGCGCGAATTCAAAAGCAGCGATGTGGCCGCCCTGCAAGCCGAGCAACAACGCCTGCAAGCGGTGCTCGATGGCATCGATGACGGCCTGCTGATCTTCGACTGCGCCGGCCGGGTCGAGCATTTCAACCCGGTGGCACAACGGCAACTGGGCTGGAGCACGGCACAACTGGGCCAGACCCTGGATGTGGCGCTGCAACGCGCCGACCTGGCCGAGCAGCTGCACAAGGTGTTGCAGGGCGAAAATCTGGATGAGCTGCTGGACGATGTGCAGGTGCAGGTCGACGGTGAGAGTCGCCTGCTCGCCTACAGCCTGTCGGGTGTCAGCCACAGTGAAGGGCGGCTGATGTGCGCGGTGATGGTGTTGCGCGACGTGACCGAGCAGCGCGCCTTCGAACGGCTGCGCAGCGAGTTCGTGCTACGCGCCTCGCATGAGTTGCGCACACCGGTAACCGGCATGCTGATGGCGTTCTCGCTGTTGCAGGAGCGCGTGCAGTTCGCCGCCGAATCCCGCGAGGCCGACCTGCTCAGTACCGTGGATGAGGAGATGCAGCGCCTGCTGCGGCTGATCAACGATCTGCTGAATTTCTCGCGCTACCAGAACGGCCTGCAAACCCTGGAACTGTCCAACTGCGCCCTCGAACCGCTGCTGCTGCAAACCCAGCAGCGCTTCAGTGCCCAGGCGGCTGAATTGCAGATCAGCCTGGCTTGCGAGGTGCACGGCGAGCTACCGGACCTGCAGATCGATGCGCTGCAGATCGAACGGGTGCTCGACAACCTGATTGGCAACGCCCTGCGCCACAGCCACCCCGGCGGGCAGATCCGCCTGCAGGCACGGCAGCAGGATGATCGGGTGGTGCTCAGCGTGGCAGACAACGGCGAGGGTATTGCCTATCGCCAGCAGACGCGGATCTTCGAGCCCTTCGTCCAGGTCAGCCGCAAGAAAGGCGGCGCCGGCCTTGGTCTGGCCTTGTGCAAGGAAATCGTCCAGCTGCATGGCGGGCAGATCGGCGTGCACTCACGGGCAGGGCAAGGTGCGCAGTTCTACGTGACACTGCCGGTGTAGGCATTTCTGGGTATCAGCCTGGCTGATGGCGATTGCCTGTGCGCCGGCGTATGTCGACACTGGGCGCTCCACACATGAGGAGCACCGCCATGCCCAGCATCAACCCCAGTCCTGAGCAACTGGCTGCATTCACCGCCAGGGTGGCGGATGACACACCGCTGCTGATGCTCAACCTGCTGCGCTTTCAGGCCCAGGCCAGCTATGCCAGCGGCAGCAGCCACGCACCGTGCAGCGGCCGCGAAGCCTATGCGCGCTACAGCCAGACGGCGCTGCGCAAAGTTCGTGGGGTGGGCGGCGAGGTGCAGATCATGGCCCGCGCGCAAGCGGCGCTGATCGCGCCCGCTGACGAGCAATGGGATGAACTGCTGCTGGTGCGTTACCCGTCCAAGGCGGCTTTTCTCAGCATGCTCGCCGACCCGGAGTACCGTGCGGCGACCGAGCACCGCACGGCCGCTTTGGCTGACTCGCGGCTGATCGCCAACACCGAACACCCGGCGTCTGCTCAGCCTGGCTAGTGCCCGGCAGCGTCCTTGATCAAGGGCACTTCCTTGCCTTCGACGTCGAACAGCTTGCCGCCCTTGAAGTAGTCACCATCATTCAGTGCGGCAATGTCCTGGTAACGCAGGGTGCGTTCGTGGCCGGCGACGAATACCGACTGCTGGTCCGAGTTGCCGGCCTTGAAGTGGTTGAAGGCCAGGTTGAGCAGAATCGCCATGATCGCCGCCGAGCTGATGCCGGAGTGGAAGATGGTTTCGAACCAGGCTGGGAAGTGGTGATAGAAGGTCGGCGCGGCAATCGGGATCATGCCGAAGCCAATGGAGGTGGCGACGATGATCAGGTTCATGTTGTTGCGGTAATCCACCTTGGACAGGGTGCGAATCCCGCTGGCCGCCACGGTGCCGAACAGCACCACACCGGCACCACCGAGCACTGCCGTAGGCACGGCGGCGACCAGACGGCCCATCACCGGCAACAGGCCGAGGGTCACCAGAATCAGACCGGCCGAGGCCACCACATAGCGGCTCTTCACCCCGGTCACCGCCACCAGGCCGACGTTCTGGGCAAAGGCGCTCTGGGTGAAGGAGCCGAAGATCGGCGCAAACACGCTGGAGATCATGTCCGCACGTAGACCATTGCCCAGGCGTTTGGAGTCGACCTTGGTTTCGATGATGTCACCCACCGCGAGGATGTCCGCCGAGGTTTCTACCAGGGTGACGATGATCACGATCAGCATCGAGATGATGGCCGCCACGTGGAAGGTCGGCATGCCGAAATGGAACGGGCTGGGCATTGCCACCATCGGCCCTTCAGTCACCTTGGAGAAATCCGCCATGCCCAGGGCCACGGCTACCAGGGTGCCAATGACCATGGCCAGCAGGATCGACAGGCGCGAGATGCTCGAACTGCCCAACTTGCTCAGCAGCAGCACGGTGACTAGGGTCAACGCGGCCAGGCCGATATTGGCCATGCTACCGAAATCCGCCGCGGCACTGTTGCCGCCCATGGCCCAGCGCGCCGCCACTGGCATCAGCGTCAGGCCGATGACGGTGATGACGATGCCATTGACCAGTGGCGGGAAGAATTTGGTGATGCGAGAGAATACCGGGGTGATCAACAGCCCGATAATCGAGGCCGCGATCACCGCGCCGAACACCGCAGGGAGACCGCCGGCACCGTCACTGCCGAGGATCGCAATCATGGTCGCCACCCCGGCAAAGGACACACCTTGTACCAGCGGCAGCTGTGAGCCGAAGAACGGCAACCCGAGGGTTTGCAGCAAGGTCGCCAGGCCGCCGGCAAACAGCGAGGCGGCAATCAGCAAGCCGATATCGGCGGGTGACAGACCGGCGGCCTGACCAATGATCAGGGGCACCGCAACGATGCCGCCATACATGGTCAATACATGCTGCAGGCCATAGGCGAGGTTGGCACCGATACCAAGGTTTTCGTCTTCCGGGCGCTGTGCGGAAGACGGCGTAACAGGTGAAGTCGTCATGCTGGGGTACTCGCTGTTTGTTCTTGTGCGAGCAATGTAGACAAACATAAATCGTCTTGGCTACAACTTTGTATACATTTTCAGACAAAAGAGCATCGCCAGAACGATTCTCGAATACACAGTCTAGAAACGAACATGCGCGCATAAAAAACCGCCGAAACATACGCTGTTTCGGCGGTTGTTTATTACCAACGCTGCAGGCCTCGGTTTAGAGCATTGCGGCTAGTACCACCAGCAGCGCCGCCGTCTGGGCATCTGGTTCGCCGTCATAGCGAGTCGGGCGGTATTTCATCTGAAAAGCCGCGATGACATTGCGCGTGGCCTGATCCAGCTCGCCATGCAGCGGCACGGCATAACCCTGTCGCACCAACTGTTCCTGGAACCACTGCACGCTTGGCAGGCTGGCACTGAACAGCGCCTGCTGATGTGCCACGGCACTGTCATCCGGCCACGGCATCAGGCCGGCCTCGGCCAGGCGCTTCCAGGGGAACAGCGGACCGGGGTCGACCTTGCGCTGCGGGGCAATATCACTGTGCGCCAGGATGCTGCCGGGCGACAGCTGGTGGCGTTGCATGATGTCCTTGAGCAGCGCGATCAGCGCCTCGATCTGGGCCGGGGCAAACGGTTGCCAGTAGCGGCCTGCGGGGGTGTCATAGAAGCCCTGGTTAACCAGTTCGATGCCAATCGTGGTGCCATTGAGCCAGGTACGCCCTTGCCACTGACTGTCGCCGGCGTGCCAGGCACGGCGATTTTCATCGACCAGGCGGTAGATGGTCGGTGGCGCCTCACCAATCAGGTAGTGACTGCTCACCTCGGTCTCGGTCAGCAGTTGCAGCGAGCGGTTCAGATCAGCCGAGGTGTAATGCAGCACGATGTATTGCACACGGCTGTTCTGCCCAGCGGCGGTATGGCTGTCATCAATGCGCACGCCATGACCGCAGCCGGCCAGCAGCAACAACAGAGCACTCAGAAAGATCGTTCTCATGGGGCGATATGCAACACGCTTTGCAGGTTATCCAGCAGCATGTCGACGCTGAGCATGATCAACAGCATGCCCATCAGTCGTTCCACTGCGGTCAACCCGCGAGGGCCAAGGAAGCGCTGCAGAAACGACGCCTGCAAGAGAATAAAGGCGGTCGCCGCCCAGGCCAGCAATACGGCGGCGTAGAGCTCCCACAGCGGTCCTTCGTGGGTATTGCGCAGGGTCATCAGCACCGCCAGGGCCGATGGCCCGGCCACCGCCGGAGTGGCCAGCGGCACCAGCATCGGTTCGCCATCCGGCACATCCCCCAATACGCCTTGCGGGCTGGGGAAGATCAGGCGCATGGCGATCACAAACAGGATGATCCCACCGGCAATCGCCGTGGCTTCACGCGACAGGCCCAGGGCGCTGAGCACCTTGTCGCCAAAGGTAAGGAACAGCAGCAACAGGGCCAGGGCGAACAGCAGCTCGCGCCCGGCCACCCACAAACGGCGTTTGGCCGGCACGTTCTTCAGTGCAGCGATAAAGATGGCGATATTGCCGAAAGGGTCGGTGACCAGAAAGATCAACGCGGCGATGCCGAAAATTTCCATGAAGCACTCCTCTACAGATCGGCAGAGTTTAGTGCTTATGCCAGCAGAAAACGCCTTTGATCAGGTAGAAGCGCCACGCTGGTCTATTGCCTGGGCAAGCCATGGCGGACGCTGCTAGACTAAAACCTGTACAAATAAGGAAATTATGTACAGGATTTGTATTGATTAGGAGATCAGCACCATGCGCGCCTTGCTCTGGTTCAAACAGGATCTACGCCTTGATGACCATCCCGCGCTGCAAGCCGGCCTGAGTGCCGAGTGCCTGCTGCCGGTGTATGTGCTGGACCCTGAGCAGCTGCAACTCAATGAGTTTGGCATGCGCCGCATGGGTGTACACCGTGCGCGCTTCTTGCTGGAAAGTCTGGTGGCTCTGGAGGGCGAACTGCGCCAACGCGGTTCACACCTGCTGCTGGTGATTGGCAGCGCGGAACAAGCTATCCCCCAGCTGGTAGCGCAGTTCAATCTGGATCAGGTGCTGACCCTGGAGGAGATTGCTCCGGATGAACGCGCCCTGGTGGCTCGTGTCGCAAAACGCCTGGGCCAGGTGCCGGTGCAACAGGCACCTGCCAATAACCTGCTGCGCAGCGAAGAGCTGCCCTTCGCCCTTGAGCAGCTGCCGCATGTCTTCAGCCGCTTTCGCAGCCTGATCGAAGAGCGCCTGCAGGTATTCCAGCCACGTCATGCGCCAGATCGCCTGCCACTTCTACCCGATGGCGCGCTGGCGCTGATGCAGCCACTGCCCACGCTGTCCCAACTGGGCCTCGGCGAACCGCTGAGTGTTGCCGCCAGCGCCTTTCCCTTTTCCGGTGGCGAGCCGGCAGCCCTCGGCCGCCTGCGTGACTACCTGTGGAAAACCCAGGGCGTGCGGCAGTACAAGGACACCCGCAACGGCATGATCGGCAGCGAGTACTCCTCGAAGTTCTCGCCCTGGCTGGCCAATGGCAGCCTCTCGGCACGCCGGGTCATCGCCGAACTGCGCCGCCATGAAGCGCAGTACAAGCGCAATGACTCGACCCACTGGCTGTGGGTCGAGATGCTCTGGCGCGATTTCTTCCGCTGGACCCTGGCGCGGCATGGCAGCGCGCTGTTCAAGGCTGGCGGGCTGAAGGCCACCGCACGGGCACCGCAGCAACTGGACCAGCGTTTTCAGGACTGGTCGCGCGGGCGCACCGGCATGCCGCTGATCGACGCGAATATGCGCGAGCTGGCCGCCACCGGTTTTATGTCCAACCGCGGCCGCCAGGTGGTGGCCAGCTACCTGATCAATGACCTGCAACAGGACTGGCGCCATGGTGCGGCCTGGTTCGAGGAACACCTGATCGACTACGACCCGGCCAGCAACTGGGGCAACTGGGCCTACCTTGCCGGGGTGGGCAACGACCCACGGCATAACCGCGTGTTCAATGCCCTGCGCCAGGCCCGTGAATACGACCCGGACGCGCACTATGTCAGCCTCTGGCTACCGGAGCTGCGAGATGTACCGCAGGCGCTGCGGCACACGCCCTTTCTGCTCGCCGGCGGCCACCTGCGCAGCCTCGGCTACCCACAGCTGGGCACTATTCCGGAGAGCTGGAAACCCTACCTGCACGCAGTCGCCTGATCCCGCCAGCAATGCGCGCCCTGCAATGCCGCGTGCGGTGCCAGATCAACCCAGTTCGACGCGGTTGCGCCCGCCGCTCTTGGCCCGGTACAGCGCCTGGTCGGCGCGCTCGAAAACCTTCTCGCTGCTTTCGCCACTGACAAAGCTCGTCAGCCCGGCCGACAGGGTGATGGTCACCCGCTCGCCCCGGAAGTGAAAAGGACACTGCTCAACGCCATCGAGCAGGGTCTGCAACAGCTGCCGCCCGCCCTCCAGCGGGGTCGAAGGGATCAGCAGGACAAACTCCTCACCGCCAAAGCGGGCAATGAAGTCGGTCTTGCGCAGGCGCTTGGCCAGCTCACCGGCAATGATTTTCAGCACCTTGTCGCCAGCCAGGTGGCCATAACCGTCGTTGATCCGCTTGAAGTGGTCGATGTCCAGCACGGCCAGCGCCAGTTCGCCGCCGTAACGCTTCCAGCGCGCCATCTCCAACTCCAGGCGCTCGCCCCAGCCGGCACGATTGGGCAAGCCGGTCAGCGGGTCGATCAAGGCTTTCTGCCGCTGCTCTTCCAGGTGATCACGGAAACTCTGCGCTTCCTGCTCCATGTCAGCGACCTTCTGGGTCAGGCTTTGCAGGCGCTGCGCTACCTCTTCTTCGCGGCCATCGCGGTGCTTCTGATGCTCACTGACGGTGTTGAGCAAACCATCCAGACGCGCTTCCAGTGACTGCTTGAGGCTGTGCAGATCCACCGCTTCCTGCACGCTGGCTTGCAGGCCGCTGACCTGTTCACGCAGCTCCTGATTGAAGGTACGCGCACTTTCCACCGATTCGCTGTAGCCCTCATGGGCTTCGGTGAGGGTGCCGAGAAACGAAGCCAGGCGCTCGTTGAGCTGTTTCAGGTAGCTGGCAAATTCGCGCTGGCCACTGTCGGTCACGGCCAGAATCAGCACCGCCAGATCATCCAGCACAGCCACCAGCTCATACCAGTTCAAGCCACCCAGCACCCGTTGGCGCAGGGCCTCCCCCTGAGGCTTATGGCGCTCTGGCAGTTCCAGTTCATCGAGCAGGCTGGTCAGGCTTTCGCCGATATGCGGCGCTACCGCGCTATAGCCGGGCTCAGGAATCTCCGGCAGGGCATAGGCAGGGTCACCTTCGGCCAGCGGTGCAGCGAGCGCTTCGGCAACGGCGGGCGGGGTGACAGGAGCAGCTGGCGTTGGCGTTGGCGTTGGCGTTGGCGATGGCGATGGCGATGGCGATGGCGATGGCGATGGCGATACAGGCTCTGCGGCAGGTGCCTCCATGGCCAGCGCCTCAGCAGTCTCCACAGGTGCCGGAACAGCAGGCGCGGCTTCCGGGCTGGCCAGCGCTTCAGATGCAGACATTTGTGCAGGCTCGGCGGCGGCGGTTGGCAGCGGAGCGGGAGCATCCGTCGGCTGCTCGGCCACGGGCGCGGCGGCATCAGTTTCCTTGCCACCAAACAGACGTTGCAACAGACCGGGGCGGGCCGTCGCGGCGTCGCCATCAAAGGCTGCCAGCGCCTGCTGCTGCAGACTGCTCAGTTCGCTGAGCAATGCCGGCAGTTCGCGCGGCTGGCTGGCACGTTCCTCGATACGCTTAGCGAATTGCTTGAGCGCCTTGCGCACTTCACGCGGCGGTTCCAGAGCCAACAGTTGGCTGGTCAGGTTGGTGACGCCGGAAATGTTCTGTTCGATGCGGTCCTGGCGGCGCTTTTCCGAATCCAGTACGGCCTTTTCCAGGCGTGGAATCAGTGCAGCAAGACCGCTGTCGATGTCATCGCGACGCAGGGTTTCGCGTAGCTCCTGCATGCATTGATCGACCGACTTGTCGCTGCCTTCCGCCGCCAGCGAGCTGCGCACCAGGCCACGCCGCAACAAGTCCAGGCGTGCTTCCCAGCGGCGCTCAAGTTTTTCCTGTTGTTCCAGGCTTTCCAGGTACTTGCTTTTCCAGCGCTGGGCATCGTCGGTCATCATCGCCATCCAGTGTTCGAGGTCTGTTGCCGGGTCATCACACTGCAGGCGGGCGATAACCTGCCCATCACCTACAGCTCAACCAGCATAGGTGGTGCAGGCCCACAGAGTGAAGTGGGCAAACGAATTTGCACCGCCACAGGCAGATGGTCGGAGATCGGCAATGGCAACACCTCACAGCGCTCCAGGGACAATTCCGCGCTGAGCAGGATGTGATCCAGGCAGCGCTGCGGCTGCCAGCTGGGAAAGGTGGCCTCGACCTGCGGCGCCCACAAACCCAGGTCGCGCAGGGGCGAATGCTCCAGCAGGTCGTTGGCGTGGGTGTTCATATCGCCCATCAGCACCCGATGCCGGTAATCGCTGAGCAGCTCGCGGATATAGGCCAACTGCCGAGTGCGGGTACGTGCCCCGAGGGCCAGGTGCATCATCACCACGGCAATTGCGTCAGGCCCCTCGCCGAGGCGCAGCAACATTGCGCCTCGCCCTGGCGGGCCGGGCAACGGGTGATCTTCCAGCAGGCTGGGACGCAGGCGGCTGAGTACGCCATTGCTGTGCTGGGCGAAACGCCCGAGGTTACGGTTGAGTTGCTGGTACCAGTAGGGAAAGGCGCCGAGATGCGCGAGGTGTTCGACCTGATTGACGTAGCCGGAACGCAAGCTGCCGCCATCGACCTCCTGCAAAGCCACCAAATCGAAATCACCGAGCAGCTCGCCAATCCGTTGCAGATTGCCGCTGCGCCCGGCATGCGGCAACAGATGCTGCCAGCTGCGCGTCAGGTAATGGTGATAGCGCTGGGTGCTGATGCCCACCTGGATATTGAAACTGAGCAGGCGCAGGCTGCCATTCTGTGGCCAGTCATCCGCTGGCGCGCAACGTGGATTGACCTGTGGATCGCACAGGTCAATCGCCCGTCTGGCCGGCCAGCGCCTGAGCATGACGCGTTATCCGCGCACGCCGATTACTGCGCGGCGCGTTCTTTGGCGATCAGGTGATCGGCCACTTGCAGGGTTTGCTGCGGGCCGCCCGAGCTGCTGATGTCGAAACGGTATTTGCCGCCCACAATCATCACCGGCACACCGGTGATCTGATAGGCCATGGCGAGTTTCTTGGCCTTCTCCAGCTGGCTCTTCACACCAAAGGAGTTGTAGGTCTTGAGGAATGCATCTTTATCAATGCCTTCAGCCGCGAGGAAGTCAGCCATTTCTTCCGGGGTGGCCAGCTTCTTGCCCTGCACGTGGATGGCGTCGAAGATCGCCGCATGCACCTTGTGCTCGGCCTTCATTGCTTCAAGGGTGATAAACAGCTGGCCATGCACGTTCCACATGCCACCAAACATGGCCGGGATGCGTACGAAGTTGACATCCTCAGGCAGAGTTTTGATCCACGGGTTGATGGTGTCTTCGAACTTGTAGCAGTGGCCACAGCCGTACCAGAACAGCTCGACCACTTCGATCTTGCCCGGCTTGGACACGGCCACCGGGTTGTTCAGTTCTACATACTGCTTGCCCGCTTCAATCGGCTCGGCATGGGCACTCAGGCCAAACAGGCTGGTGGCGACGAGAGTGGCACTGAGGATCAGGTTACGCATGCATTACTCCTTGGCTATGGACGGTGCGTGATGACGAACCGAAGTTCGACCCGCGAGGCAATCTGAGGTTCCACACATTGTAGGGGCTGTTGCCCCGAGGTAGCGATGCGCAGAACGAAAAAGGGCGGCCTGAGCCACCCTTTTTCATTACTGCATGTCGCCCAGCGTGGATCAGTGCAGACCCTGGATATAGCTGGAAACTGCTTCGATATCCTTGTTGCTCAGCTTGGCCGCGATGGAGCGCATGATCATGCTGTCGCCATCGTTGGTGCGGTTGCCTTCGCGGAAATCGGTGAGCTGCTTGGCAATGTAGGTTGCGTGCTGGCCACCCAGTTGCGGGTAACCGGCGGCGTCCAGGCCAGCGCCATTCGGCGAATGGCAGCCGGTGCAGGACGGCATGCCTTCAGCCAGTTTGCCGCCACGGAACAGCTCGGCACCACGCTCGACCAGTTTCGGGTCGGCGGCGCCAACACTCATCTGCTGGCTGGCAAAGTAAGCGGAGATGTCTTCCAGGTCCTGATCGCTGAGGTTATCCAGCAAACCGGTCATTTCCACGATTGGACGGGCACCGGATTTGATGTCCTTCAGCTGTTTGAGCAAGTAGCGCTCGCCTTGCCCAGCCAGTTTCGGGAAGTTCGGCGCAGCACTGTTGCCATCGGCACCATGGCACGCACCACACACAACCACCTTACCCTGGCCAGCTTCAGCATTGCCTGCAGCATGTGCGAAGCCAGTGAGGCCCAGGGTCAACAGCAGACTCACGAGTACTTTGTTCATCAGCTAATCCAATTTACGGCTAAGAGAAAGAGTTTATGCGCCGGACTTACTCGGTCATCAACTTGATGACGGCTTGGTAATCCTCGGCGGTGCAGTCCATGCACAACCCGCGGGGTGGCATGGCATTCAGACCATTGGTGACACTCTGTACCAGGGCATCGGTACCCTTGGCCAGACGCGGTTCCCAGGCAGCCTTGTCACCACGCTTGGGAGCGGTCGGAATCTGCCCGTTATGGCACACACCACACGCGCGAGCGTAGACGGCTTCCGGGTCCTGTGCAGCCTGAGCACTCAACGACAGCATCAATGCACTGGCTGCAATCAGCAATTTTTTCATCAGATCAACCTCATCAGGGAGGGGAACGTACTGCTTTCTATGGGCAGATGATCTAAATCGTTCCCGTGAACACTTATCCAACAGCAGGGAGAAAGCGCACACAAAATCTGCGCCATTATATACTGGCGTCATTGAAACGGAAACGACGCAGCTTGCCGCGCTACGCGCCGACAGGCAGGCTGCGCGCAAATGTCGCAAGGGCATCGCGCCTGCAATGCCTTCTATGCCCGCCCTCACGGATACCCAGATGCAAGCCAAGAACCCGATTATCGGTCTGTGCCAACAGGCTACGTTCCTTATCAGCGCGGCCAAGGTCGACCAGTGCCCGGAGGATTTCGGCCATGAAGTGGCCTTTGCCGGCCGCTCCAACGCCGGTAAATCCAGCGCCCTGAATACCCTGACCCACGCCAGCCTGGCACGTACCTCGAAGACGCCAGGGCGCACCCAGCTGCTCAACTTCTTCAAGCTGGATGAAGAGCGCCGCTTGGTCGACCTGCCGGGTTATGGCTACGCCAAGGTGCCCATCCCGCTGAAACTGCACTGGCAGAAGCACCTGGAGGCCTACCTCGGCAGCCGCGAATGCCTGCGCGGCCTGATGCTGATGATGGACATCCGCAAACCGCTGACTGAGTTCGACATCCTTATGCTCGACTGGTCCGTGGCCAGCGAAATGCCCATGCATATCCTGCTGACCAAGGCCGACAAGCTGGCTTTTGGCGCAGCAAAGAATGCTCTGCTCAAGGTGCAGCAGGACATTCGCAAGCGCTGGGGTGATCGCGTCAGTATCCAGCTGTTCTCCGCGCCCAAACGCATTGGCGTCGAAGAAGCTCAGGAAGTACTGGCCGAATGGATGCAACTGGGTGAGTTTGCCCTGCCGGATGACGAAGAAACCGAGGCCTGATCCAGGCTTGCAGCAATCGCAGCGGCAGCCGAAGGGTAATCGACATAGGTGGGTTGAGCACAAAAAAAACCCCGAAACTTCTTATGGGGAGGGAAGTTCGGGGTTTAACGTCTGAACCGCTAGGGCGGGGTCCAGAATCTGCCAACACTTAACACAACAAGGAGCATCGAAGGGCTTTGCGGGCCATTCGTGAACTCTGACTGGCCGGGCAAGAATAAAGTTCAGCCGAGCTTTTGAATCGATTAGCTATAAAAACGGCAATATCGATACCCAAAAACCTAAAACGCCCGCCATAGCAGGCGCCCAGGCGCACCACGCCGGCGTCAGTGCGCCTCATCCCAGTTATCACCCACGCCAACCTCCACCAGCAGCGGCACATCCAGCGCGGCAGCATCGCCCATCAGCGGCTTGATCTGCTCACTGACCTGCGCGACCAGATCCTCACGCACTTCCAGCACCAGTTCATCGTGTACCTGCAGGATGACTTTGGCATCCAGACCGGACTCATTCAGCCAGTTGTCGACCCGGACCATGGCACGCTTGATGATGTCCGCTGCCGTGCCCTGCATCGGCGCGTTGATCGCGGTGCGCTCGGCGCCTTTGCGCAACGCCTGGTTCTTCGCGTGGATATCCGGCAGGTACAGCCGGCGACCGAACAGCGTCTCGACAAAGCCCTGCTCGGACGCCTGCTCGCGGGTGCGTTCCATATAGGCCAGCACACCGGGGTAGCGGGCGAAATACACATCGATATAGGCCTGCGCCTGCTTGCGGTCGCAGCCGATCTGCTTGGCCAGGCCGAAGGCGCTCATGCCGTAGATCAGACCGAAATTGATCGCCTTGGCGCTGCGCCGCTGATCACTGGTGACCGCCTCCAAAGGCACGCCGAACACCTCGGCCGCAGTGGCCTTGTGTACATCACGGCCATGGCGGAAGGCTTCCAGCAGGCTTTCATCCTTGGCCAGGTGGGCCATGATGCGCAGCTCGATCTGCGAATAGTCCGCCGCCAGCAGTTTGTAACCCTTGGGCGCGACAAAGGCCTGGCGAATACGTCGGCCCTCGGCGGTGCGGATCGGGATGTTCTGCAGGTTCGGGTCGGTGGACGACAAACGCCCGGTGGCCGCCACCGCCTGGTGATAGCTGGTGTGGATGCGCCCGGTGCGCGGGTTGATCTGCTCTGGCAGGCGGTCGGTGTAGGTGCTTTTCAGTTTGCTCAAGGAGCGGTACTGCATCAGCACCTTGGGCAGTTCGAAGTCCTGTTCGGCCAGTTCGGCCAGCACCGCTTCAGCCGTGGAGGCCTGACCCTTGGCGGTCTTGCTAAGCACCGGCAAGCCCAGTTTTTCGTAGAGAATCACGCCCAGCTGCTTGGGCGAGGCCAGATTGAATTCTTCGCCGGCAATCTCGAAGGCCTGACGTTCCAGCGCCACCAGTTTTTCACCCAGCTCGTTGCTTTGCAGACCCAGCAAGTTGGCATCCACCAGCGCGCCCTGGCGTTCGATGCGCGCCAGTACCGGCACCAGCGGCATCTCGATTTCATGCAGCACCTTGGCCAGGCTCGGCTCAGCGTCGAGCTTGGCCCACAGATGCTGGTGTAAACGCAGGGTCACGTCAGCATCTTCAGCGGCATAAGGCGCGGCCTGGGCCAGGTCAATCTGGTCGAAGGTCAGCTGCTTGGCACCTTTACCGGCGATGTCCTCGAAGCGGATATTGCTGTGATCCAGGTATTTAAGCGCCAGGCTGTCCATATCGTGGCGGGTGGCGGTGGAATCCAGCACGTAGGACTCAAGCATGGTGTCGAACGCCACACCCTGCACCGCGATGGGTGTCGAGGCATTGGCGAGGATATTGATGTCGTATTTGGCGTGCTGACCGACCTTGGCCTTGCTTGGGTCTTCGAGGATCGGCTTCAGCGCCTTGAGCACCGCATCGCGATCCAGCTGGGTCGGCACGCCCATATAGCTGTGAGCCACCGGGATATACGCCGCTTCGCCGGCCTTGACCGCAAACGACAGGCCGACCAGCTGCGCCTGTTGCGCATCCAGGCCAGTGGTTTCGGTGTCGAAGGCGATCAGCTCGGCATTGCGCAGCTTCTCCAGCCACTCGTCGAACTGCGACTGTTCCAGGATGCACACATAGTCACCCAAGGCGGCCGGCGCGGGCTGTTCGGCAACGGGCGATTCGATTGCCGCCGCTACAGCGGCCGGTGCTACGACAGCGGCGGCACTGGCGCTAGGAGCCAGAGCAAACAAGTCATCGGCAGGCGCTGCGACCGGAGCCTTAACCGCCGGAGCCGGGTTGCTGCGCAGCAATTCATCGCGCCAGGTCTTGAACTCCAGCTCGGCGTACAGCTCCATCAGGGCCGGCACATCCATCTCGCCCGGGTGCAGCGAGTCGATGGCGATATTCAGCGGCACATCCAGTTTGATGGTCGCCAGGGCGTAGGACAGGTAGGCCATATCCTTGTGCTCGGCGAGTTTGGCCGGCAGGGTCTTGGCCCCACGAATCGGCAGTTCCGGCACCTTGTCGAGGTTGGCGTAGAGCACATCGAGGCCACCCCCAACGCCGACCAGCAAGCCCAACGCGGTCTTTTCGCCCACGCCCGGCACGCCGGGAATGTTGTCGACCTTGTCACCCATCAGCGCCAGGTAGTCGATGATCAGCTCAGGACCGACACCGAATTTCGCTTTCACGCCATCGATGTCGTAGACGCTACCGGTCATGGTGTTGACCAGCGTAACGTGCGGGCAAACCAGCTGCGCCATGTCCTTGTCGCCGGTGGAGATCACCACGTCACGACCCTCGGCGGCGCACTGGCGGGCCAGGGTGCCGATCACGTCATCGGCCTCGACGCCCTCGACGCACAGCAGCGGGTAGCCCATGGCCCTGACGCTGGCGTGCAGCGGCTCGACCTGCACACGCAGCTCATCGGGCATGGACGGGCGATTGGCCTTGTACTCGGCGAACATTTCATCGCGGAAGGTTCCGCCCTTGGCGTCGAACACCACGGCAAACGGGCTTTTCGGGTACTGCTTGCGCAGGCTCTTGAGCATGTTCAGCACGCCCTTCACCGCACCGGTGGGCAAGCCCTTGGAGGTGGTCAGCGGCGGCAGGGCGTGGAAGGCACGGTAAAGGTAAGAAGAACCGTCAACCAGAACGAGAGGGGCTTGGCTCATGAGCAGGATCAACCTTTTCGGCGGGGGCAGCGGTAGAATGGCCGCACCATTGGAATCAAAGGGACAAGGTTATCATGCGCGCACTCAATCGCCTGTTGCTCGCCAGCCTGCTGGCATTCACCACCCTGGTCGCCCACGCCGAAGATCCGGTTTCGGCCGACCCGGATGTCACCATTCGCCAGGACGGCGACCGCACCATCACCGAGTATCGGCAGAATGGCTTTCTCTACGCGATCAAGATCACCCCGAAAAAGGGCAAGCCTTACTTCCTGGTACGCGCCGATGGTAGCGAAGGCAACTTTATCCGCTCCGATCAGCCAGACATGCTGATCCCGCAGTGGGAAATCTTTAAGTGGTAAGGCGTTTCTAACCTATGTCGGTATTTACCCCGCTTGAGCGCCATGAGCTCGAGGTGTTTCTCGCGCCCTATGGCCTGGGTCGTTTGCGCGACTTCCAGGGCATTGCTGCGGGCAGTGAGAACAGCAATTTCTTCGTCAGCCTGGAACAGGGTGAATTCGTTCTGACTCTGATCGAGCGCGGCCCAAGCGCCGACTTGCCGTTCTTTATCGAACTGCTCGACGTACTGCACGACGCCGGCCTGCCGGTGCCCTACGCCCTGCGGACGACCAGCGGCGAGGCGCTGCGCAGCCTGGCGGAAAAGCCGGCGCTGTTGCAGCCGCGCCTGGCCGGCAAGCATGTGCATGAAGCCAATGCGCATCACTGCCAGGAAGTCGGTGCGCTGCTGGCGCGCATCCACCTGGCCACGCGCCATCAGCCGCTGCCACGCAAGAGTGATAGGGGTCTGGACTGGATGCTCGCCGAAGGGCCAAGCCTGGCGCTGAAGCTGCCTGATGCGCAGTTGCCGCTACTGCGCGATGCACTGGCGGAAATCCACACGCTCAAGTCACGCATCCTCGCCTTACCGCAGGCCAATCTGCATGCCGACCTGTTCCGCGACAACGTGCTGTTCGACGGCAACCACCTGGCCGGAGTGATCGACTTCTACAACGCCTGTTCGGGGCCGATGCTCTATGACCTGGCTATTGCCCTGAACGACTGGTGCTCGCGGGATGACGGTAGCCTGGACAGCAAACGCGCGCAGGCGCTGCTCGGTGCTTACGCAGGTTTACGGCCCTTTACTGCGGCAGAAGCTGAGTTGTGGCCGGCCATGCTGCGCATCGCTTGCGTACGCTTCTGGCTGTCACGCCTGATCGCCGCCGAATCCTTCGCCGGCCAGGAAGTGCTGATCCATGATCCGGCGGAATTCCAACGTCGCCTGGCCCAGCGTCAGCAGGTTGAGCTGGCGCTGCCGTTTGCCTTCTAAGATCCGGGCGCTGATTACAGCGCCTCGAGGCAACCCGCCAATTCGCCCGCCATATTCTCCAGCAAAGCTTCATAGCCCTTTGCGTCCACCGGCAAGGCACCACCGAGGGCGTCCAACTCAGCCAGAGTGACCGGCAGGCCGGCGGTCAGGGTTTGCGCCAGGCGTGGGCGGAATGGCGGCTCACTGAACACACAACTCGGCCCAGCCTGCTGCAAGCGCTCGCGCATGGCGGCCACGTGCTGGGCGCCCGGCTGTACTTCACCCAGTACGCTGAACACGCCGGCATGCTTGAGGCCATAGGCGGCTTCGAAGTAGTCGTAGGCTTCGTGGAAAACGAAGTAGGGCTTGCCGGCCAGGCCGTTCAGGCGACTTTTCAGGCGCTGATCCAGCGCATCCAGACGCTCGCTGAACGCCTTGGCATTGGCCTGATAACGCGCGGCATTGACCGGGTCGGCGTGTGCCAGGTCGGTGGCGATTTTGCCGGCAATTACCCGGGCATTGGCCGGCAGCAACCAGAGGTGCGCATCCAGGCTGCCGGGGCGGTGGGCGTGGTCATGCTGATCTGCGGCATGCGCGTGATCGGCGTGATCATCCTGATGCTCGGTGTGTTGCGCTTCACTCTCGCCAAAATGGCGCAAAGACATACCCGGAACATCCTGCACCGCCACACTCGGCTTATTGCGGCCGGCCAGCACGCGCGGCAGAAAGCTTTCCAGATCCGCGCCAATCCAATACAGCAGGTCGGCTTCACGCACCCGGCGCACATCGGAAGGGCGCAGCGCGTAATGATGCGGCGATGCGCCCGGCGGCAGCAGCACCTCCGGCTGGCCGACACCGTCCTGCACGGCAGCGGCAATCAGTTGCAGCGGCTTGATGCTGGTCAGCACGCGCACATCAGCGTGGGCCGCAAAACTCAGGGAAAAAGTGATCAATAGCAGGCACACAGCCGGAAAAAGACGCAACACGGGGAGCACTCAAACGGGAAGGAACGGGTAATATAATAACGTCTCTCACCTTATTCGTCGTTGCCCATGACTCAAGCTCCGCTGGCCTCGCGCCCCCACGACCATTCCCACTGCGTCAGCCATGCCCTGGCCGAGGCCGAAGCCATCTGCGCGCGCCAAGGTTTGCGCCTGACCGCCCTGCGCAAACGCGTGCTGGAACTGGTCTGGGCCAGCCACAAGCCGCTGGGGGCTTATGACATTCTCGGCGTACTGAGTGACGAAGACGGCCGCCGTGCCGCGCCACCCACGGTATACCGCGCCCTGGATTTCCTCCTGGAAAACGGCCTGGTTCACCGTATCGCCTCGCTCAACGCCTTTGTCGGCTGCAGCCACCCGGAACACGCCCACCAGGGCCAGTTCCTGATCTGCCGAAGCTGCAATGCGGCCATTGAGCTGGAGCAGGCGACGATCAGCGACGCCATTATCAGCAGCGCGGCCGGTGTCGGCTTTGCAGTGGAAAGCCAGACGGTAGAAGTGGTCGGCCTGTGCGCAGGCTGCCAGGAGCAGGCATGAGCGATGCCCTGATTCGCCTCACCGAGGTGGGCGTGACCTTCGCCGGACAGAGCGTGCTGCAGGATGTACAGCTCAGCGTAAAGCCTGGGGAAATCGTCACCCTGATCGGCCCCAATGGCGCCGGCAAAACCACGCTGGTGCGCGCCGTGCTCGGCCTGCTTAAACCCGACAGCGGCAGCGTCTGGCGCAAGCCCAAACTGCGCGTCGGCTATATGCCGCAGAAGCTGCATGTGGATGCCACCCTGCCGCTCTCGGTGCTGCGCTTTCTGCGCCTGGTGCCAGGCGTCAGCCGCGCGGATGTGCAGGCCGCGCTGGCCGAAGTGGGCGCGGAACAGGTCCTCGACAGCCCACTGCAAAGCATCTCTGGCGGCGAATTGCAGCGCGTGCTGCTGGCCCGCGCCCTGCTGCGCAAGCCGGAACTGCTGGTGCTGGATGAGCCGGTGCAGGGCGTCGACGTGGCCGGCCAGGCCGAGTTGTACCGCCTGATCACCCAGCTACGCGACCGCCATGGCTGCGGCGTGCTGATGGTCTCCCACGACCTGCATCTGGTGATGAGCACCACCGATCAGGTGGTCTGCCTCAACCGCCACGTCTGCTGTTCCGGCCATCCGGAGCAGGTCAGCTTCGATCCGGCCTTTGTCGAGCTGTTCGGCGAAGACGCCAAGAGCCTGGCCGTTTACACCCACCACCACGATCACGAACATGATCTGCATGGCGCGGTGGTCACTGAAACGCCTGCGGGCCTGAGCATCAAGGGCCCGGTAAAAGCGCATATCCACGGAGATGGCTGCAAGCATGGCTGATTTTCTGCTCAACGCCCTGCTCGCCGGCCTCGCCCTGGCGCTGGTTGCCGGCCCACTGGGTTCCTTTGTGGTGTGGCGGCGTATGGCTTATTTCGGCGATACCCTGTCACATGCCGCGCTGCTCGGCGTCGCCCTCGGCCTGATGCTCGACGTCAGCCCAACCCTGGCAGTCACCGTGGGCTGCGTACTCCTCGCGGTGCTGCTGGTGACCCTGCAAAGCCGCCAGCCGCTGGCCTCCGATACCCTGCTCGGCATCCTCGCCCACAGCACCCTGTCGCTGGGTCTGGTGGTGCTGAGCTTTATGCAGGATGTGCGCATCGACCTGATGGGCTATCTGTTCGGCGACCTGCTGGCGGTCGGCCCAACCGATCTGGCCTGGATCATCGGCGGCAGCGCCCTGGTGCTGGTGTTGCTGGCGCTGCTGTGGCGGCCGTTGCTGGCGATTACCGTGCACGAAGAACTGGCCAAGGTCGAAGGCCTGCCGGTGGCGGCGATTCGCCTGAGTCTGATGCTGCTGATCGCCGTGGTGATCGCCGTGGCGATGAAGATTGTCGGCGTGCTGCTGATCACCTCCCTGCTGATCATTCCTGCCGCCGCTGCCCAGCGCCATGCGCGCACCCCGGAACAGATGGCCTTCGGCGCCAGCCTGCTGGGCATCGTTGCGGTATGCGGCGGGCTCAGTCTGTCGTGGTTTCAGGACACGCCGGCCGGGCCGTCCATCGTGGTCAGCGCTGCCGCGTTGTTTCTGCTGAGCTTTACCCTGCCACGGCGCACCGCCTGAAAGATTGGTGATGCCTCCGGGCACAGTGTAAACTTGCGCGTTTTTTGCACAATTCGAGACGCGCAGTCATGAAATCGTTCGTTTTCCGTGGAATTGCCCTCAGCCTGGTTCTGCTGCTGGCCGGCTGCCAGAGCGCGCCGCAACCGGCCAACCTGCCGGTGGATGATCTGGTCAGCGCCTTCCGCCAGCTCGATCAGAGCCTGGCCAGTGGTGACCTGAGCAACGCCGAAAGCCAGCTCGGCAACCTGCAGCAACGCGCTGCCGGCGACACCCGCCTGGAGCAATACCAGCGCCAACTCGCCGAAGCGCATCTGCAACAGGGCCAGAAAGCCCTGCAAAGCGGTGATCTGGATAACGCCACCAAGGCCCTGAGCCGTGCCCGCAGCCTGATGCCGCAGGCACCGGCACTGACCACCGGCCTGGATGGCGCCATCGCTCAGGCCCGTGAAGCTGAACTGGCCGCCGCCGCACAGCAGCGCCGTGCCGCCGAACAAGCGGCTGCACAGGCCGAAGCCGCCCGTCTGGAGCAAGCTCGGCAACTGCGTCTGGCGGCGGAGCGTCAGGCCGCTGCCATCCAGGCCACTCAACTGCCCAACACTCCCGCCGTGGAAACGCCGGCTCCCGTGCCCGCCAAACCGCAGGCGCGCATGATCGACCCGGCCGCCGCCAGCAGCGTGATCGGCATGCCGATGCTCGACAACCAGGACAACGAACGCCTGCGCAGCCTGCTTGACGGTGTCGCAGCTGATGTCGTGACCTTCCGCTGTGCTGTGCGCATCGAAGTGCGCGAGGCCAAGGATTTCCCCTGGGTCGCCTCCCTACTCAATGCACGGATCAAGCGCCTGGACCCGAGTTTCAGCCCGCGCATGAGCCAGGTAATCAAGCCCGCTCAGGTGCCGCAGCTGGTGCTTAGCCCGCAGCGTTAACCATGTTGTGCTGCGATCACGACCGGGCTTGCCCGGTCGTTTGCATTGACGCTGGCTACACTGCCCAGAGCAGTCAGCCATCTAATGCAATTTAGCTATAACGATAGGTCTACAAAGATTTTTGCGACCTAAACAGCGCCGGGTAGACTAGCCGCCGTTTCGGCCTACCCGGCAGCCCGAAAAACCCAAAAGGTTTATTCCGTGATCAATTTTCACCAGGTCCACAAGGCGTATCGCGTCAGTGGTCAGGACATCCCCGCGTTGCAACCGAGCGATCTGCAGATTGCCCGGGGCGAAGTGTTCGGCATCATCGGTCATTCCGGCGCCGGCAAAAGCACCCTGCTGCGTCTGATCAACCGTCTGGAGCAGCCTTCCGGCGGGCGTATCGAGATCGACGGCGAAGACGTCACCGCACTCGACGCCACAGGCCTGCGGCGCTTTCGTCAGCAGGTCGGGATGATCTTCCAGCACTTCAACCTGCTGTCATCCAAGACCGTCGCCGACAACGTCGCCCTGCCACTGAAGCTGGCCGGTGAGCTGCCGCGTAGCGCGATCAATGCCCGCGTGACGGAGTTGCTGACCAGGGTCGGCCTGCAGGACCACGCCAACAAGTACCCGGCGCAGCTCTCCGGCGGGCAGAAACAGCGCGTCGGCATCGCCCGCGCCCTGGCCACCGAACCAAAGATCCTGCTGTGCGACGAAGCCACCAGCGCCCTCGACCCACAGACCACCGCCTCGGTGTTGCAACTGCTGGCCGAGATCAACCGCGAGCTGAACCTGACAATCGTACTGATCACCCACGAGATGGACGTGATCCGCCGGGTCTGTGACCGCGTGGCCGTCATGGATGCCGGGGTGATTGTCGAATCCGGCCCGGTGGCCGAGGTGTTTCTGCACCCGCAACACGCCACCACCAAGCGCTTTGTGCAGGAAGCCGAGCAGGTCGACGAGAACGAGCAACGCGATGATTTCGCCCATGTGCAGGGCCGCATTCTGCGCCTGACCTTCCAGGGCGAAGCCACCTACGCACCGCTGCTGGGCACCGTGGCGCGCGAGACTGGGGTGGATTACAGCATCCTCGCCGGGCGTATCGACCGCATCAAGGACACACCCTACGGCCAGCTGACCCTGGCCCTGACTGGCGGCGATCTGGACGCCGCGCTGGCGCGCTTCAAAGCCGCCGACGTGCATCTGGAGGTGCTGCGCTAATGGAAGCCCTGCTGACTCGTCTACTCCCCAACGTTGATTGGGCGGAAATCGGCTACGCCAGCCTGGACACCCTGAGCATGCTCGGCGGCTCCATGCTGTTTACCGTGCTGCTCGGCCTGCCGCTGGGCGTGCTGCTGTTTCTCACCAGCCCCAGGCAGATGTTCGAACAGAAGGCCTTCTACGGCTTCCTGTCGCTGCTGGTGAACATTCTGCGCTCGGTGCCGTTCGTGATCCTGCTGATCGTGATGATCCCCTTTACGGTGATCGTCACCGGCACCTCGCTGGGCGTCGCCGGCGCCATCCCGCCGCTGGTGGTCGGGGCCACGCCATTCTTCGCGCGCCTGGTGGAAACCGCGCTGCGTGAAGTCGACCGCGGCATCATCGAAGCGACCCAGGCCATGGGCGCCACCACCCGGCAGATCGTGGTCAACGCCCTGCTCCCCGAGGCGCTGCCCGGCATCATCGCCGCGATCACCGTGACCGCGATTACCCTGGTGTCCTATACCGCCATGAGCGGCCTGATCGGCGGCGGCGGCCTCGGCGACCTGGCCGTGCGCTATGGCTATCAGCGTTATCAGCCGGACGTGATGGCGGTGACGGTGATCCTGCTGCTGGTGCTGGTACAGATTCTACAAACCGTCGGCGACAAGCTGGTGGTGCATTTTTCCCGCAAATAAACAGCCGGCGACTACCCGTCGCCAACCCCGATCCCACAAGGAGTTAGTCATGAAAAAACTGATCGCCGCAGTCGCTGCGCTGGCCGCATTCTCCGCTCAGGCCGAAAGCCTGAGCGTCGCCGCCACTGCCGTACCGCACGCAGAAATCCTCGAGTTCGTTAAGCCGGCACTGGCCAAAGAAGGCGTTGAACTGAACATCAAAGTCTTTACCGACTACGTGCAGCCGAACGTGCAGGTGGCCGAAAAGCGTCTGGACGCCAACTTCTTCCAGCACCAGCCGTACCTCGACGAGTTCAACAAGAGCCGTGGCACCGAGCTGGTCAGCGTCGCCGGTGTGCACGTCGAGCCCTTCGGCGCCTACTCCAGCAAACACAAAACCCTGAATGAGCTGCCGCAAGGTGCCAACGTGGTGATCCCGAACGACGCCACCAACGGCGGCCGTGCTCTGCTGCTGCTGCAAAAGGCCGGGGTGATTACCCTGAAGCCGGAAGCGGGCATCCTCGCCACGCCGAAAGACATCGTCGAGAACCCGAAAGCCATCAAGGTGCGTGAACTGGAAGCGGCCACCCTGCCGCGCGTGCTGACTCAGGTCGACCTGGCGCTGATCAACACCAACTACGCCCTGGAAGCCAAGCTCAACCCAACCAAGGATGCTCTGGCCATCGAAGGCAGTGACTCGCCGTACGTCAATATCCTGGTGGCGCGTGCCGACAACAAGGACAACGCCGCCCTGCAGAAGCTGGCCAAGGCACTGAACAGCGCCGAAGTGAAAGCCTTTATCGCTGAGAAATATCAGGGCGCTGTGGTTCCAGCGTTCTAAGACGTCGCGTTAGCTACACCCTCACCAAACCCCGCCCCGTGCGGGGTTTGTTCGTTTATGGCCGGGCAGCAGCTTCGCACAGGCACTCCAGCAAGCAGTCCAGAGCCGGCTGACGCTGAGCGCGGCGCAACACTGCGACCAGTTCGCGGTGGAAAGTCAGCGCGCCCAGCTCGATCACTCGCAACTGCGTCGGCCGCTGCAGCCACAGACCGGCACGTGGAATCAGCGAGACACCCAGCCCGCATTCGACCATACGCACAATGGCCTCCAGCTCATCCAGCTCCAGCGCTTCCTGCACCGTCAGGCGCTGCTCACGGAGGAACTGGTTGACCCGCCGCCCGCCAAACGAACGCCGGTCGTAACGTACGAAGGGCTGCTCGGCGAGAATCTGCAACGGGTCATCCGCCGTCACGCTGAGCGGGGTGATCAGCACAAAGGGCTCATGCGCTAGGCTGATCTGCAGCAGCTCCTTGGGCAGATCGAACGGTGGCTTGATCAGCAGCGCCAGGTCCAGTTCGCCGGCATCGATCTGGCTCAGCAAGTTCAGCGATACGCCCGGCACCAGCTTCAGCTCGACCCGTGGAGCGGCCGCGCGAAAACGCGGCAAGGCTTCGGACAGCAAGCCGGTCTGTAGCGTGGCAATCGCCCCGACCTTAAGCTCGCCCTGCCACTCAGCCGCGCTGGTCGGCAGGGCCATCTGCGCATACAACCCAAGCATCTGTTCCGCCAATGGCAAGGCATGCCGACCGGCCGCATTGAGCACCGCCGCACGCCCACTGCGCTCGAACAACCGAACGCCCAGACCCTGCTCCAGCACGCGCATCTGCGCGCTGACCGCCGACTGGGTCAGGCCCACCTGCTGACCCGCCGCTGCGAAGGTGCCATGCCGCGCCACCGCCACAAAGGTTTTCAATTCACGCAGCATCGACGCCTCGATTGATCAATTTTATTGGTGCTTACGAGCAAGGATATTCGCTTTTCATCAGTATCGCTGCTGCTGAGAATCTTATGACCGTAACCTCAAGGACCTAGCCCATGGCGCTCGCACCCTTTCACCTGGCAATTCCCGTTTACGACCTGGCAGCCGCACGGCATTTCTACGGCGAGGTGTTCGGCTGTGCCGAGGGCCGCAGCAGCGACCACTGGGTGGATTTCGACTTCTTCGGCCACCAGTTGGTGATCCACCAGGCGCCGAAGATGGCCTACCAGGAAGCCGCACACAGCAACCCGGTGGACGGCCACGACGTGCCGGTACCACATTTCGGTGTGGTGCTGGGCTGGGAGGATTGGCAGGTACTGGCGGCGCGGCTACAGGCCAAGGGCACGCAGTTTGTGATCGAGCCCTATGTGCGCTTCGCCGGCCAGGTTGGCGAGCAGGCCACGTTGTTCCTGCTCGACCCGTGCGGCAACGCCCTGGAGTTCAAGACGTTCAAGGACATCAGCCAGCTATTTGCCAAATAGCTGCTTAGGAGCGCTCAAGCAGGCCGGGCAACTGCGCGGCCAGCTTGGTGTTGTTGATCGGCGCACGGATAAAACCGCGCTGCTTGCCGTCAGGGCCGATCAGCACCAGGTTACCGCTGTGGTCGACGGTGTAGTTTTCCTTGCTGGTATCGGCCGGGATAAACGGAATGCTGACGCCATTGGCCAATTTCTGAATGGTTGCCTCTTCCCCGGTCAGGCCGATAAAGCCCGCATCGAAGTAATCCAGGTACTTCTTCAACTGCTCCGGCGTATCACGGTGCGGATCCACCGTAACCAGCACGATGCGCAGTTTGGCCAGGGTTTCCGCCGGCAACTGGCCTTGCAGCTGGCGCAGTTGGGCGAGGGTGGCCGGGCAGATATCCGGGCAGAAGGTATAGCCGAAGAACAGCAGACTCCACTGATCCTTGAGCTGATCCACCGCCACGGTCTGTCCGTCCTGATTGGTCAGGCTCAGCTCCGGCAGGTTGCGGCTCTGTGGCAGCAGGACGATGCCGGCATCGAGCAGCACGGTGGGGTCACCCTGGCCCTTGCTGGTCAGCACCTTGTTGACGGTCAGGCCCAGCACCAGGGCGACGATGGCAACGAGAACAAAAACGGTGATCTGGGTTCGGCTCATGGCACCAACGATTACAGGTTTAACAGCAGATAGTGGTCGACCAGCAGGGCGATAAACAGCGCGAAAAGATACCAGATGCTGTACTTGAAGGTGCTGATCGCCGCATGCGGTTTGCTGTCACGGTACAACACCACCGCCCAGTACAGAAAACGCCCGCCCAGAACCACGGCGCAGGCAAGGTAGAGCAGCCCGCTCATGTGAATGGCGTAAGGCAGCAGGGTCACGGCAAACATCACCAGGGTGTAGAGCAGGATATGCACCTTGGTGTAGTGCTCGCCATGGGTCACCGGCAGCATGGGGATATCAGCCTTGGCGTATTCCTCCTTGCGGTGGATGGCCAGGGCCCAGAAATGCGGCGGCGTCCAGGCGAAGATGATCAGCACCAGCAGCAGCGGTTCGGCGCTGATATGCCCGGTGACTGCGACCCAACCGAGCAGCGGTGGTGCTGCGCCGGCCAAGCCACCGATGACGATATTCTGTGGCGTGGCGCGTTTGAGAAAGCCAGTGTAAAGCACTGCGTAGCCGAGCAAGGAGGCCAGGGTCAGCCAGGCGGCCAGCTCGTTGGTAAAGGTCAGCAGCAAGGCCATGCCGGCCACCGCCAGCAACAGAGCAAAGCCCAGCGCCGCCGCCGGCGACAACCGTCCAGCCGTCACCGGCCGTTTGTGGGTACGCGCCATGATCGAGTCGATACGTCGATCCACCACATGGTTGACCGCCGCCGCCGCGCCCGCACATAAACCGATACCCAGGTTGCCGAAGATCAGCACTTCCCAGGCCACACCCGCACGGGTGGCGAGAAACATGCCGACCAGGGAGGTGATCAGCATCAGCACCACCACCCGCGGCTTGGTCAGTTCCAGATAATCGCGCCAACTGGCGTGGGCTTGCTGTTCGCGCACTAGAGTAGCCATAAGGTCTCTCCTCGATTGTTCTGGTTATTTGCCGGACAACGCGGCGAAGCCGGCGGGCGCGTCTGTTGCGGGGGATGTCAGCCATGCAGGGCTGCGCAGTCGGTAATTGATCAGTACCAGGGTTAGCAGCAGAGCCGCGCCGCCAAGGTTATGCGCCACAGCCACCAGCAACGGCAGATGAAACACCACGTTGCTGATACCCAGACTGATTTGCACCGCCAGGGCCAGCACCAGCAAACCGGCCAGGCGCGCCAGGCCATGACGCTTGAGCTGCCAGGCAAGCAGCAGCAGCACCAGGGTCACCAGCAGCGCGCCGATACGGTGAGTCATATGGATGGCGGTGCGCGCGTCGCTGTCGAGCTGGCCGCCGAGGTAGTTGGGGCCGATATGTTGGGTCAGGTGAAAGCCATTGGCGAAGTCCATCGCCGGCCACCATTCGCCGTGGCAGGTCGGCAGGTCAACACAGGCAACCGCCGCGTAGTTGCTGCTGACCCAGCCACCGAGAGCGATCTGCCCGATCACCAACAGCAGGCCGAGCGCAGCCAGGTTACGCAGTCGTGCGGGAAGATTGGCCAAGGCGGCCAGCTTGCCGGATAGGCGCAGGGTTAAAAGAAATAACAGACTGAGGGTGGCGAAACCGCCGAGCAGATGTGCGGTAACGACTTGCGGCCAGAGTTTAAGGGTCACCGTCCACATGCCGAAAGCTGCCTGCAGCGTCACCAGGCCCAACAAGAACAGCGGCAGTTTGAGTGGCTGTCCCGCCTCACTGCGACGGCGTAGCGCCTGCACCGCCAAGCCAAGAATCACCAGCCCCAGAGCACCGGCAAAATAGCGGTGGATCATCTCGTACCAGCCCTTGGCCACTTCCACCGGCGCGTCGGGAAAGCGCGCCTCAGCCAGGCTCTGTTTGTGCTCGCTCATCGGCACACCGATAAAGCCGTAGCAACCTGGCCAGTCCGGGCAACCTAAGCCTGCGTGGGTCAAGCGGGTATAGGCACCGAGCAGCACCACCACGACCGCCAGCAGTGTGGCGAACAGGGCAAAACGGTAACCGGGCTTGCTCATTATCAATCCTTAGCCAAGGCAGCATTAACCAATTTGCGAGATTTTCAGCAGGTGCCGCAGGTCATTGAGAATCGCCTTGCCCTTGCTGGTGGCGTCATAACGCAGCACCAGATTGCCGTGCGGGTCGACGATCCACAGCTGCGCGCCGGAGGCGGAACCGGCCGTCTTGCCATAGGCATCCAGTTGCAGCTGATAACGCGCCAGTTGCGGGTATTCACGGTGCAACTGGGCGTCGTAGTCAGCGCTCAGTGGCTGAGCAGTCGCCAGACCGTGCGCGGCGCGGCCGACATCGCGGTTGAGACCGATATGCACCTGACGGGCGAGAAACACCAGTTCCTTGCAGGCGCTATCACAGACCTCCGGAACAGTGACCAGCAGTTGCCAGCGCTGCTCATCGGCACCGACTACGCCGAGGTCGGCGCGGGTTTGCCCGGTGCCAATCAATTCGCCGTGGTAGCTGCGGGTTTCCGGCACCCAGAAGCGCCACTGGTACATGGCACTGGCCAGCAGCATCGGACCGATCACCACGGCCAGGATCAGGATCAGTTGCAGCCGCCCGCGGCGACGCTGGCTGGGTGACACTTCAGGCAGGGCGATGGCTGGGTTCATGGCAAGTCTCCCGCGCATTAGATAGACCGAGATAGATAAACAGGCCGAGCAACGCCGCCGCCAGGGCGAACCATTGCACGGCATAGCCCAGGTGTTTGTCCGGGCTCATGGCAACCACCGGCCAGTCACTCTGAAATGATGCCGGGCCAGGCAATAGGCGTACTTCGTAACTCAACCCGCCACGCCCCAGTTGCTGCCACAGGGCATCCGGTTTGACCTCGCTGACCACACGCGGCCAACCGCCAGCTACCGGCGTATTCTGTAGCTGAAAGGCCTCCCCCAGAGGCACATACACCGTGGCCTGCAGGCGCAACGGCGTATCTGGCGTGGCGAAGGTTGGGGTAATACGCCGATCCGGCCAGGGCAGCCAGCCGCGATTGAGCAGCAGCCAAAGGCCGCTGGCCTGATCATAGAAGGGCTGCAGTACTTCCACCCCGACCTTGCCGTCGCGGGTGCGGTTGTCCAGCAGCAGGGTATGCCGTGCATCGAAGAAACCCTGCAGCTGCACACGCAGGTAAGCCGGGTTGGGCTGACGCTCCAGCTCATCGATACTGATCGGTGCGGCCCGTTGTTGGGCTTGATGTGCGGCCAGCAGCTCACGCTTTTCTTCGGCCCGCGCCAGCTGCCAGAAACCCAGGGCGAGCAGGCAGGGAAACAGCAGCAGCACCAGTACGCTGGGCAGCCAGCCAGGACGGAAGGCGCTCATAGCGGCATCCCTGGAGCCCTGTACAAGCTGGCTATACTGCAGCTGAAGCGCATTTCCCTTCCCCCGAAGTTCCGCTTGGGAGTCACGCATGCTCAAAGCCGCGATCATCCTGTTATTGCTGGCGACTCTGGTCAGCCTGTTCAGTGGCCTGTTCTTTCTGGTCAAGGACGAAGGCCGCACCTCACGGGTGGTCAACGCACTGACCGTGCGCGTCACGCTGACGGCCCTGACCATTGCCCTGGTGACCTGGGGCTTCTACAGCGGCCAGCTGGTTTCCCACGTCACCTGGTAAGCCCCTCACAGCACGTAAACGAAGACAAACAGGCCAATCCACACCACATCGACAAAGTGCCAGTACCAGGCCGCCGCTTCGAAACCGAAATGCTGCTCGGGGCTGAAATGCCCACGTATAACCCGAATCAGCATGATGCTCAGCATCAGCGCGCCCAAGGTCACGTGGGCACCGTGAAAACCGGTGAGCATAAAGAAGGTGGCGCCATAGATGCCTGAGCCGAGGGTCAAGCCAAGTTCGGTGTAGGCATGGATATATTCCTCGACCTGCAGCACCAGAAAGGCGAGGCCGAGAATCACCGTCAATGCCAGCCACAGGGTCAGCGGCTTGCGGTGGTTCTTGCGTAATGCGTGGTGGGCGAAGGTCAGGGTAAAGCTGGAAGTGACCAGCAGAATGGTATTGATCAGCGGCAGCCCCCAAGCACCAATCACCCCACTGGGCGCAGGATAGAGTTTTGGATCAGGGGTGTTGAGCATCGGCCAGCTGTACTCGAAACCCGGCCAGAGCATGTTGGCGATACCCTTGTCGCCTTCACCGCCGAGCCAGGGCCCGGCCCAGGTACGCACGTAGAACAGCACACCAAAGAACGCCGCAAAGAACATCACCTCGGAGAAGATGAACCAGCTCATGCCCCAGCGAAACGAGCGATCCATCTGAGGGCTGTAGAGGCCACCGCGACTTTCCTTGATCACATTGCCGAACCAGCCAAACAACATGTAGGCGAGAAACAGGCCGCCGATAAAGAAGATCAATGGGCCATCGGAGTCGGCGCGATCCGCCTTCAGATCATTGAACCAGGTGCCTACGCCGTACACCGATAACAGCATGCCCAGCGTGGCGATGATCGGCCATTTGCTCTGGGCCGGGACGTAATAGTTCTCGTGGCTTTCATGACTCGACATTTATTGTTCTCCTTATGGAGCCGCCCGGGTAAGGGTCGCCTGTGCCACCGGCGGGATGCGCGCGGTAACGTCAAACAAGGTGTAGGCCAGGGTCAGGTGGCGAACATCTGCCGGTAAGTCTCGATCAACGATAAATTGCACCGGCATCTCAATGCGCTCGCCGGGTTGCAGAACCTGCTGGGTAAAGCAAAAGCATTCGGTCTTGTGGAAATACGCTGCCGCTTTGGACGGTGCCACACTGGGAATCGCCTGGGCGGTCATCGGTTTGTCGGTGGGGTTGTGGGCAATAAACAGCATTTGCGTGCTGTCGCCCGGATGCACCACCACTTCATCCGCCTGAGGGCCGAACTCCCAGACCATCTCGGCGGCATTGGTAGCGAGAAACTGCACCCGCACCTGACGCGATGCATCGGTGCTTTGCTGCCCGGCTTCATAAGCACCGGCGGTCTTGCCGTTGATGCCGAAGGCCTGGCACATCACGTCATAGATCGGTACCAGGGCGAAGCCGAAACCGAACATGGCCACCACCACCAGACACAGGCGGATAACCAGACGGCGGGTCGACAAGGCTTCGCTCATGGTGCGCTCCTTATTTCACGTCCGGTGGCGTGGTGAAGGTGTGATAGGGCGCCGGCGATGGCACCGACCACTCCAGCCCTTCGGCGCCATCCCAGGGTTTTGCCGGTGCTGGCTTACCGCCGCGGATGCACTTGATCACGATAAACAGGAACAGCAACTGGGTTGCGCCGAACATGAAGGCGCCGATGCTCGACACCATGTTGAAGTTGGCGAACATCATGTTGTAGTCCGGGATACGCCGCGGCATGCCGGCCAGGCCGACAAAGTGCATTGGGAAGAACGCCAGGTTCATGCCGACGAAACTCATCCAGAAATGCAACTTGCCGAGGGTTTCGTCGTACATGTGCCCGGTCCACTTCGGCAGCCAGTAGTAGGCCGAGGCGAAGATGCCGAAGATCGCGCCGGGTACCAGCACGTAATGGAAGTGCGCCACCACGAAGTAGGTGTCGTGGTACTGGAAGTCCGCCGGAGCGATGGCCAGCATCAGCCCGGAAAAACCGCCGATGGTAAACAGGATGACGAAGGCCACCGAGAACAGCATCGGCGTCTCGAAGGTCATCGAGCCGCGCCACATGGTGCTGGCCCAGTTGAACACCTTCACCCCAGTGGGCACGGCGATCAGCATGGTCGCATACATAAAGAACAGCTCGCCGGTCAGCGGAATGCCGACGGTGAACATGTGGTGCGCCCAGACGATAAACGACAGGAAAGCGATTGAAGCCGTGGCATAGACCATTGAGGTGTAGCCGAACAGCGGCTTGCGCGCGAAGGCCGGGATGATTGCACTGACCGCGCCGAACGCCGGCAGGATCATGATGTACACCTCAGGGTGACCGAAGAACCAGAACACGTGCTGGAACAACACCGGATCACCACCACCGGCGGCACTGAAGAAGCTGGTGCCGAAGTGGATGTCCATCAGCATCATGGTTACGCAACCAGCCAGCACCGGCATCACCGCGATCAGTAGGAAGGCGGTGATCAGCCAGGTCCAGACGAACAGCGGCATCTTCATCAGGGTCATGCCGGGGGCGCGCAGGTTGAGGATGGTGGCGACCACGTTGATCGCCCCCATGATCGAACTGATACCCATCAGGTGCACAGCAAAGATAAAGAAGGTCACCGACTCCGGCGCGTAGGTGGTCGACAGCGGCGCATAGAAGGTCCAGCCGAAGTTTGGCCCGCCGCCCTCCATAAACAGCGTGCTGACCAGCAGACCGAACGCCGCTGGCAGCAACCAGAAGCTGAAGTTGTTCATCCGCGGCAGGGCCATGTCCGGCGCGCCGATCATCAGCGGAATCATCCAGTTGGCCAGGCCGACGAAGGCTGGCATCACCGCGCCGAAGACCATGATCAGGCCGTGCATGGTGGTCATCTGATTGAAGAATTCCGGCTGCACGATCTGCAGGCCCGGCTGGAACAGCTCGGCACGAATCACCATGGCCATGCTGCCGCCCAGCAGGAACATGGCGAAGCTGAACCACAGGTACATGGTGCCGATGTCTTTATGGTTGGTGGTCAACACCCAGCGCATCAGGCCTTTGGCCGGGCCGTGGTGATGGTCATGTCCGGCATGACCGTGGCCAGCGTGGCCCGGATCGATCACTGCACTCATGTCCTTACTCCTGAGCCTGTTTGAACGCGAGGATGTCCTTCGGCGTGACCATGTCGCCCACCGCATTGCCCCAGGCGTTGCGTTCGTAGGTGATGATCGCGGCGATATCGACTTCCGACAGTTGCTTGCCGAAGGCGGCCATAGAGGTGCCCGGCTTGCCGTTGACCACGATATCGATATGCCCTTTGGCCTCACCCTTGGCGATGGCCGAGCCTTTCAACGCCGGGAACATCGGCGGCAGGCCTTCACCGTTTGGCTGGTGACAGGATGCGCAGTTGGTCTGGTAGGACTTCTCGCCACGGGCCATCAGCTCTTCCAGCGTCCATTCCTTGCTGGTCAGCTCCTTCTCGGCGGCAGCCTTCTGCTTGCGCTCGGCCAGCCAGGCGGCGTAGTCCTCTTTTGATTTGGCCTCGACCACCACGGGCATAAAGCCGTGGTCCTTGCCGCATAGCTCGGTGCACTGACCACGGTAGATGCCCGGCTCGTCGATACGCGTCCAGGATTCATTGACGAAGCCGGGGATGGCATCCTTCTTCACCGCCAGCGCCGGCACCCACCAGGAGTGGATAACATCGGCCGCAGTGATCAGAAAACGCACCTTGGTGCCAACCGGCACCACCAAAGGCTCATCAACCTCCAGCAGGTAGTGCTCGCCCTTGGCCGCCTTGTTGTTGATCTGATCCTTGGGCGTGGTCAGGTTGCTGAAGAATTCGACGTCTTCACCCAGGTATTTGTAGTGCCACTTCCACTGGTAGCCGGTGACCTGAATATCCAGCTCGGATTCGCTGGAGTCGTAGATTTCGATTAGGGTCTTGGTCGCCGGTATCGCCATCAGCACCAGGATGACCAGCGGAACGACGGTCCAGAGAATTTCGACCGTGGTGCTTTCGTGGAAGTGTGCCGGCTCCTGGCCCGTCGAGCGACGGTGGACGAGCATCGACCAGAACATCGCGCCGAACACGATCACGCCGATCACGACGCAGATCCAGAAGATGGTCATGTGCAGATCGAATACTGAGCGGCTGACCTCGGTGGCACCCGGCGTCATGTTGACGCCCCAGCTGGCGTGCGCCGAGCTGAATACCAACCACAACAGGAGGCCCATCCAGACTCGTGGATGTCGCATCATTGCGGGTTCCCCTTGATTGTTCTTGTTATCCCGCCGAATCGGTCAGTGGCTAAGCCATCACACATCTTCACGGTGAAAATGCCTGCGAAAACTGTCCATGCCGCAGCTGATTCGGAGTTATCAGGTACTGCCTTTCGATTTCGAGTATAGACACGGACTTTCACCTGGCAACGCGAAAGCCGAAATGAGGTTGGGCTCGCAAAGCCCATGCTGAAAGCCGCTAAAGCCGTGGCGCCGAGAGAAATCAGCGGCGACTTATATAGCCGAGTCGCATAACTGTTTAATAATTATGACAATCGGGTCTTAGCAGGTGCGCTGAGCCAGCTAAGGTTCTCGCCCATGTCCTTATTTCAGGAGCAGTCATGAATATCGCCGCATTGCAGCAACTGATCCAGCGCGCCCAACAACACGAAGCCAGCACCGGTCAGTTGGCCGAACAGATGCGCAGCCATCTGGATCAGCTACACCCGTCCATTCGCCTGCCCAGTCATGACACTGACGGTGTGCTGCTGCATTTTGTCAGCGCCTATATCGAGCAGGTGCCGGAACTGTTGCAGGCCGCTCATCAGGTGTCGCAGGAAGCGGGGATCGAGGCGCAGATCAAGCCGGTGCTCAAGGTGGCTGAACAGTTCTTCCTGCAGCCACCGGCGCTGATGGCCGGCCATGAAGGGCTGGAGGGCTTACTCGATGAGGCTTATCTGGCCCACCGCCTGGTTGAAGAAGTGAATGATCGCTACATCGCTCACCTGGGCTCACCCTTGATTCCGCTGGATACCACGGTAGCCAACCTGATCGCCCACCAGCTGATCGGCGAGCCCTTTGCCAATCAGCTGGATGAAGCCGTGCACCATGCCGTCGATGGCATGCTCGACGAAGCCAGCTTTGCCCAGGACTCGGTGCAGGCCTACCGCGAACGCCTGCACAACCCGCAGACCGAAGCGGCCTGGCAGCGCTGGCCGTGCCTGTCGCGGCAACTCGGGGTTGAGCTGCAGCTGAACGAAACCCGCGCGGCGGGTTAGCAGGCCTTAACCCTCGCGCGGTTGCTGATTAGCTGCTCGGCAGATAGCGCGCGCGGGGAGTAGCCATCGGTAGTGAGCCCTCGCCGATCAGGCGGAACTCGCCCTTTGCCGCGTCATAGGCCTTGATCTCGCTGGTTTCGATGTCATACACCCAGCCGTGAATAAACAGCTGGCCGCTGGCTACGCGTGCCGCCACCGACGGGTGAGTGCACAGGTGATTGAGCTGGGCCACCACATTCTCCTCAGTGAGAATGCCGAGCCTGTCATGGCCTTCACAACCGCAGTTCGCCTCGACCACCTTGAGCGCCACTTCGCTGTGGCGCAGCCAGGCCTTCACCGTTGGCATGCTCTCCAGGGTCTCGGGAGCCAGTACGGCCTTCATCGCACCGCAGTCAGAGTGGCCACAGACGATGATGTGTTGCACGCCCAGCGCCAGCACCGCGTACTCGATGGCGGTGGACACGCCACCCATCATCTGCCCGTAGGCTGGCACCACGTTGCCAACGTTGCGGTTGACGAACAGGTCGCCCGGCGAGCTCTGGGTAATCAGCTCCGGCACCACCCGCGAGTCAGCGCAGGTAATAAACATCGCGCGAGGGTTTTGTGCAGTGGCGAGCTTCTTGAACAGTTCTTCCTGTTGCGGAAACACCTCACTGCGAAAGCGTTTGAAACCGTCGACGATGCTCTGCAGTGCTTCTTCAGCACTCTCACTGCCGGTGCGCCCCTGCAACGGGATCAACTGATGCTTGTATGGCATGTTTGCGACCTCTGGACCTGAAAAAAACCTGCTAAAGCGACAGCCAAGCCCGCTGGCAAGTCACATGCCAAGTGTCACTGGCGCAGCCGCCAACAGCAACCTTGCATGCCTGCTAAAGCAATGCCAGTTGACCACCTGGAGGGCAGAAGCGCGTGCAATCGAGGTTGAACCCCTCACGTCGAGTCAGGCCCAGACGTTTGCTGGCCAGGGCAAAACGTTGCGCGAGCAGTTCGGCAAACGCCCCTTCACCGCGAAAGCGCTCACCGAAACGGCTGTCATACAGCGCACCGCCTCGGCTCTGACGGATCAGGCTAAGCACATGCTCGGCGCGCTGCGGGTAATGCGCCTGCAACCACTCCTCGAACAGTGGCGCCACTTCGCGTGGCAGGCGCAGCAGCATGTAGTTGGCACTCTGCGCGCCGGCCTCCTTGGCTGCGGCCAGTAGATGCTCCAGCTCCATGTCATTGATCATCGGGATCATCGGCGAGCAAAGCACGCCGACCGGAATACGGTTTTCACGCAGCACGCGGATCGCCCGCAGACGTGCCGCCGGCGCAGCGGCGCGCGGTTCAAGGATGCGTTTGAGTTCGTCGTCCAGGGTGGTCAGGCTGATCATCACCGCCACCAGGCGCTGCCGCGCCAGCTCAGTGAGCAAGTCGAGGTCACGCAGAATCAGCGAACCCTTGGTGACGATGGTCACCGGATGGCGATAGTCGAGTAGCACCTTGAGGCTGTTGCGGGTCAGCAGGTGCTGGCGCTCGATCGGTTGATAAGGATCGGTGTTGGAGCCCAGGTTGATCGGCGCGCAGACATAGCCGGGCTTGCTCAGCTGTTGTTCGAGCAGGGCCACGGCATTGGTCTTGGCGATCAGCTTGGTTTCGAAATCCAACCCTGGCGACAGATCCCAATAAGCGTGACTGGGCCTGGCGTAGCAATATATGCAGCCATGTTCACAGCCGCGGTAGGGATTCAGCGAACGGTCGAAGGGCAGGTCGGGCGACTGATTGCGGGTGATGATGCTTTTCGCGGTTTCGCAGCGCACCTCGGTCGCCCGACTGGGCGGCACCTCCTGCAACCAGCCGTCGTCAGTGGCGATAATGCGCTGTGGCGCAAAGCGGTTATGCGGATTACTGGCAGTACCGCGGCCGCGCGGCGGCAGAGAAATGGACATAGGCTGACTCCACAATTTACTGTATATAAATACAGTAAATTGCATGTATCACCAAGCACCGACCGTCCGCCCGACCTTTCCCGGGATATGAGTCAGCCAGCCACCAGCAGCAACAACAGCGGCAAACTGACCGCAGCCAGCAACGTCTGCAGAGTGATGATGCCGGCCATCAACTGGCTGTCGCCGCCCAACTGGCGGGTCAAGACATAGGCTGTTGGTGCAGTTGGCAGAGCAAAGAACAGCACCAGCACAGTGCTCTCCATCGCCGGCAGGTGCAGACCATAGGCCACTGCCCAAGCCAGCATCGGCATGCCCAGCAGACGCAACATGCTGTTCCACCCTAGAGCCGGAATCTCGCCGCCCAACTGCTCAGGTTTCAACGCGGCCCCAACACAAAGCAGACCCAACGGCAGGCTGGCGGCGGCGAGCAGACTGAGCAAACGATCACTGCCGCCCGGCAGGCCAATGCCACTGAGGTTGACCAATGCGCCGCCCAGGCAGGCGAGGATCAGTGGATTCTTCAGGATCGGCAGCAACAAACTGCGCGCGCTAACGCCACGCTCGGCCGTCAGCGACCAGACGGACAGCACATTCACCGTCGGCACCATCAGGGCGAGCATGATGGCCGCGAGGGTCAGACCGTCCTGGCCGAACAGGCTGCCCACCGCCGCCAGCCCGAGGTAGGTGTTGAAGCGCAGAATGCCCTGGCTGAAGGCGCCAAAACGCCCCGCTGGCCAACCGCGCACCCGACGCACCAGCAACAGCGCCAACCAGGCGATACCCAGCGCCAGCAGCACGGCCAGCCCCAGGCGCGGCAACGCCGGATTATCCAACGGCGCAGTGGCCAGGCTGCTGAACAGCAGCGCCGGGAACAGCACAAAATAATTAAGCCGCTCGGCCCCTGGCCAGAACGCCTCATTGGGGAACGCCCAGCGGCGCAGGTAATAACCCGCAACGATCAGGGCAAACAATGGCCACAAGGCCAGCAGCAGTTCGATCACGACAACCCCCAATAACAGCAAGCGCCCATCTTGGTCAGCCGCGTAAGGTGACGCAAGTTCGATACTGGTATTAGGCTGTTTTACCTGACCATCTCGTCGAGCAAAGCCAATGAGCGAAAACCATCAGGGCGGCTGCCTGTGCGGAGGCTTGCGCTATGAATTCACCGCGCCGTTGCAGGACATCGCCCACTGCCATTGCTCGACTTGTCGGCGCAGCAGCGGCGGCATCGTCACCACCTGGATCAGTGTGCCGCTGACGAGCTTTCGCTGGCTGGCCGGCATACCGCGCGAATATGCCTCGTCAGCCACGTGCACACGCAGCTTCTGCCCAACCTGCGGCGCGCAGTTGACCCTGTTCACCACACTCAGCCCGCACAGCCTGGATATCACCATCGCCACCCTTGATGAGCCCGCATTGGCCCCGGCGGATCGGCATATCTGGGTGCAGAGCCGCCTGCCCTGGCTGCACCTGGACGAGCATTTGCCGCAAGAGCAGCAGGAACATATCCCGTAGAAAGTGCAGGCTTCATGCTCTGCTTAGCCCGAATGCAATCCGGGCTACGGCAATATCAAGCCGCCACCCGCCTTATGCAGTGCGCGCAGGTGTTCGCCGAGTTGCGTCAGGTTGGTTTCAATGGCCTGCAATTCGGCCAGGCGCGCCGGCTCCAGCAAGGCACGCACTTCCTGATCGAGGTCGTCACTGAGCTGGCGCAGTTGCTGTTGCCGCGCCTGGCTTTCGCTTTCCAGACGTTGCCATTCAGCGCGCTGCGGCAGGCCGTAGCCGCCTTCGAGCAATTCCGCCGGGCGGCTGAGAAAACCGCTGTTGGCGAGAATCTGCTGCAACGCGCCACCGGCTTTGTTCACCGTCGGATCAACACCCTCACGCCCCGTCAGGTAGCGGCGTTTTAGCTCATCCTGGGCCAATAGCAGTTGCCGGCGCAGCGCCGCCTGCTCGAGCAGTAGCAAAGCCGCACTGGTGCGCAGATCGGCGCGAGCAAACCAGGGCTGACGCTGCTCCGCCGGTAAGCCCAGCCAGTGCTCGACTTGAGTCTGTTCGATCGGTAGCTGCGCTTGCAGCACGCTAAACATGGCCTGGTAACGCTCACGGAAGGAGTCGAAGCGATAGCCCAGGCGCAGCGCCTCGGCATCATCAGCCAGCACCGTGCGATCAGCCAGGTCATGGGCCACCAGGGTGTCGAGCAGGCCGTTGGGCATGATGCTGTCGAGGGCCTGCAAACGCGGGTGCTGAGTGCCACTGCGCAGCAGCTTGAGGGTTTCCACCGCGCAGTTGTTGGAGAGGAACCAGTAATCGCCGTCATAGCTCCAGTGCTGTTCGGCGGCGCGGGTCACCAGTTGCTCCAGTTGCGGGCGGTCCAGCTTCAGCGGCACCGACGCCAGGCTGCGCAGCTCGACCTTGGTGTACTCCTCGATCACCTGCTCCAGCGGCAGCACGAACAAGCGTGAAGGGTAGACGCCGGTCAGACCATCCCAGCTGGACAGCTGCACGTCGCCAACAAAAGCCCGGTAAGAGAGCACCAGGTGCTCTTGCAGATCCAGCCGGCAATCCGGCCCCAGTGGCCGTCCCGGCGCACAGATCACCAGCCGCAGCATGCTGTGACCCCAGCGACTGGCCAGCTCGTTGTTGGCCTCGGCCAGCAGGTAATCCACCTGATAGACCCGCTGCGGATCGATGCGACCCAGCGGCTGGCGGGCAAAATCGCGCCCGGCATTCAGGTAGGCCAGCCCCTCTGCGCAGGGCTGCTGATTAGCGGGCGCCCAGGCGAAATGCGCACTCAGGTAGCGCGCCAGCAGGGGCCGTCGACAGGCGTAGCTGGGGTCGAGAAGGAAGTACTCCATATTCACCGCGAGAAACTCGCGCGGATTACTCAGCTCGTAGCTATCCGGGCTGCGCGCCACCTGATGATTGTGCTGTTCACGCGCCCCACGCCGGCCAACCTGCTGCGGCCAGCCGGCCAGGTCGAGCAGCAATGGATCATCACTCAAGGTAAAGCGCCGCGCCGTCTGCCCACGACAATCATCCGGCAGGCCAACAGCACCCAGGCTCTGCTCGCGCTGGCGACACTGACGTTGCAGCTGGCGCTCGGCCTGCGGCCAGAGCTGGGCGCGGTCATACAGGTGGGTGAGCTCGTGCAGCACGGTCGCCAGCAGTTCGCGGCGTACACTGCCGTGCGGGCGTGAAGTCTGTTGCGTGGCGCTGCTGTCATCGCTCAAGGCTGGCAGCAACGCGGCATTCAACTCGATCCCGCTGAAACGTCCAGCACGCCCATAAACCTCGGCTGGCAGCTCGCCCCAGCGCACGCTGACGCGCCGATCAAGCTGTTGCCTGAACTGCGGTGGCAGGGCCTGTAGCGCTTCCTGCAGCAGCTGCTGACTGGCCTGTTGCTCGCCAGGGCTAAGCCCTTCGTCGTGCAACTGCAGACGCAGTTCTGCCTGGCTACAGCTGCTGGCCAGTAACGCCAGCATCAGCAGCCAGGCCCGTGGCCGACTCACAGGGCAAGAATGGCTTCAGCCAATACCAGGTCGGAAGCACCTTGCGCCTCAGGCACTTGACTGCGCAGGGTGCTGATAGCGGCTTCCAGCTGCGCACCACGGATCTTGCCCGCGCTGGCGACAAAGCTGGCAGCGTCATCGCGGGCAGCACGCACCACTTTCATATCGCGGATGGACGTGGTGGTGTCCGAGGTGAAATCGAGGGTGCGATCCAGCGCACGCACGATGATATTGCTGGTCGCAACCAGGGTTTGTGCCTGGGCCGTCGCACTGAGCAGGGCAACGGCGGCTACGGCACTGAGCAAGACAGGGTGCATAGGAATCTCCAGAATCAGCCATCAACCCATGACGGGTTGCCTTGGACGGGCATTCTAACGCGCAGTTCCATGCCGCCGTTCAGGCACATACCGCATCGGTCACAGGCTGAGTATGGCGCTCGCCAGTTGCATGTCATCGCCCGGCAACCCTGGGGCCTGCTGACGCATATGCTGCAACGCAGCTTCGAGCTGCACGCCACGGATGCTGCCCTGGCTGGCCACAAAAGCGGCGGCGTCATCACGGGCGGCCAATACCACTTTGTCATCGCTGAACGACGAGGACACTCTCGACGAGGCTTCCGAAGTGGCACCGAGCGAGCCGACAACAGCGTCGGTGGTGACCACAAAGCTGGTGGCGCTGGCGCTACCGGCCACCGCCAATAGCGTGGCCAGGCTGAGTGTGCGGATCATGTTCATCTACTACCTCCTGGAAAATCCCAACAGACAGGCTGGGTTGAGTGTAGACCCCAGCCTGGCCGGTTGGTTGCCTGCACTCAACGCCAGAAAGGTTTGGCCAACTCGTTCTGCCGCTGGGCTTCGCTGATTCCGGCATCGGCCAGCTGGCGACTGTCCAGGCAGGCCAGTTGCTTGCGCGTGCGCTGGTTACGCTGCCAGCGGCACAGCGCAGCGTAGGCGCGCAACCAGAATGGGCGAGTCACTTGTAGGGTCGAAGACGGTTGGCGTTTAAGCGTACGTTCCATGGCGCATTTCCTTGTCAGAGACGGGAGTGGGCAGCCTATGGTGCGCGTCGCCGGATAAAGCAGGCAGAGACAGCGTCGCGGCATTGTTATGGTGCAGTTCAGGCTCTAACAAAACTGTACTGGCTTCAAGCTCGACAGACTGTTACAGGCCGCGGCCTGTCGCCGGAATTAAACACCGGCAGATAAAAAGAAAGCCCCAACACGCAGGGCGCTGGAGCTTTCAAAAATCCCATTAAGGGAGGAGCAGAAATCGGTGCTGGGTGACGCTTAACGCCAGAAGGGCTTGCTCAGTTCGGCATGACGCTGTGCTTCGCTGATGCCGGCGTCGGCAAGCAGGCGGGCGTCAAGGCGAGCAAGCTGGCGGCGGCTAACAACGCGGCGCTGCCATTGCAGAACAGTGGTGAAGATACGCAGCGGCAGAGCGCTGGAGCCGGTGGCTTGGCTATGGTCGAAAAACAGGTCGGAACTGAGGGTACGTTCCATGGTGATCATCCTTCCGCTTGTGGCGGGTCAGTGGTGTGTTGCGATGGGGAAATTATTGCTGTTGAGCCAACAGCGCAGTAGCCACAGCTGAATGAAATTGCAGCTCTAATAGATAGTTTGCTTTGTAACTGTTTGGTCTGTTTTGCATTCAACTGTATGGGTCATAAGTGCTTTAGCCTAAAAAATGTCGATAGGCAGATAAAACGCCTGATCACTAGCCTTAATTGCAGTGAATACAAACAGGTACAGTTGCGGATTGCACTTATGTGACAGCTGACCTGTTTTTCAGATTTTCCTCTGGCAAAAACACTTTCCTGATCGAGCAGACAGAAAAAAGCCCGGCTAGCGAGCCGGGCTTTTTCTACAACGCAGCGGCGAGGTTTAGTCGACCGCTTTAACCATATCTTCGATGACTTTCTTGGCGTCGCCGAAGACCATCATGGTCTTGTCCATGTAGAACAGTTCGTTGTCCAGGCCGGCATAACCGCTGGCCATCGAACGCTTGTTGACGATCACGGTTTTGGCCTTGTAGGCGTCCAGGATCGGCATGCCGGCGATCGGCGACTTCGGATCGGTCTTCGCCGCCGGGTTGACCACGTCGTTGGCGCCGAGCACCAGCACCACGTCGGCCTGGCCGAACTCGGAGTTGATGTCTTCCATCTCGAACACCTGCTCGTAAGGCACTTCAGCCTCGGCCAGCAGCACGTTCATGTGGCCAGGCATACGACCGGCAACCGGGTGAATTGCGTACTTCACGGTCACGCCACGGTGGGTCAGCTTCTCGGCCAGCTCCATCAGCGCGTGCTGCGCACGGGCCACCGCCAGACCGTAACCCGGAACGATGATCACGGTGTCGGCGTTGGTCAGCAGGAACGCGGCGTCGTCGCTCGAACCGGATTTCACCGGGCGCGCTTCCTGAGCACCGGCTGGGCCAGCTGCATCGGTATCGCCACCGAAGCCACCAAGGATCACGTTGAAGAACGAACGGTTCATCGCTTTACACATGATGTACGAGAGGATCGCACCGCTCGAACCCACCAGCGAACCGGCGATGATCAGCATCGAGTTATTCAGCGAGAAGCCGATACCGGCAGCCGCCCAGCCCGAGTAGCTGTTGAGCATCGACACCACCACCGGCATGTCGGCACCACCAATCGGGATGATGATCAGCACGCCGATGATGAACGCCAGCACGGTCAGCGCGGCAAAGGCACGCACGTCGCCAGTGATGCTGTAGTAGATGCCCAGACCAACGATGGCCAGACCAAATACCAGGTTCAGCATGTGCTGACCCTTGAACTGTACAGGTGCGCCCTGGAACAGGCGGAACTTGTACTTGCCCGACAGCTTGCCGAAGGCGATAACCGAACCGGAGAAGGTGATGGCACCAATAGCCGAGCCGAGGAACAGCTCAACACGGTTGGCCACCGGAATGGCGTCGCCCAGTGCAGCCACGATGCCCAGCGATTGCGGCTCAACCACAGCAGCAATGGCAATGAACACGGCGGCCAGACCGATCATGCTGTGCATGAAGGCGACCAGCTCCGGCATCTTGGTCATTTCAACGCGCTTGGCCATGATCGAGCCGGCGGTGCCGCCGACCAGCAGGCCGACGATCACGTAACCGATGCCCTGGGTAGCAAGTTCAGCGCCCAGCTTGTAGATCAGGCCGACGGTGGTGAGCACAGCAATGCCCATACCGATCATGCCGAACAGGTTGCCGCGACGCGAGGTAGTCGGGTGCGAAAGGCCCTTGAGCGCCTGGATAAAGCAGACCGAGGCGACGAGGTAGAGAACAGTGATCAGATTCATGCTCATCAGTGCTTCTCCACCTGCGCCTTAGGCGCTTTCTTCTTGAACATTTCCAGCATGCGCCGGGTTACCAGGAAACCACCGAACACGTTAACCGCAGCCAGTGCCACGGCCAGAGTGCCCATGGCCTTGCCCAGCGGGGTCACGGTCAGCGCAGCCGCCAGCATGGCGCCGACGATCACGATCGCGGAAATCGCGTTGGTTACCGCCATCAGCGGGGTGTGCAGGGCCGGGGTGACGTTCCATACCACGTGGTAGCCCACATAGATGGCCAGCACGAAGATGATCAGGTTGTAGATGCCGTCAGAAATCATATCCATGAGCGGTGCTCCCCTTAGCCGTTAGTGCGCACGACGTTGCCATCGCGGCACATCAGGCACGCGGCGACGATGTCGTCTTCAAGGTTGAGGTGGAACTTGCCTTCGCCGTCGATGACCAGCTTGAGGAAGTCCAGCAGGTTGCGTGCGTACAGCGCCGAAGCATCCGCCGGCACCATGGCCGCCAGGTTGCTGTGGCCGACGATGGTCACGCCATGCTTGACCACTACCTGCTCGGCTTCAGTCAGCGGGCAGTTGCCGCCTTGCGCGGCAGCGAGGTCGATGATCACCGAACCGGGCTTCATTTCCGCCACAGTGGCTTCATGCAGCAGGGTCGGCGCCTTGCGGCCCGGAATCAGTGCAGTGGTGATGACGATGTCAGCCTGCTTGGCGCGCTCGTGCACTGCCTTGGCCTGACGCTCCATCCACGACGCCGGCATCGGACGGGCATAACCACCCACGCCCTGGGCGCACTCACGCTCTTCATCGGTCTCGAACGGCACGTCGACGAACTTGGCGCCGAGCGACTCGATCTGCTCCTTCACCGCCGGACGCACGTCCGAAGCCTCGATCACCGCACCCAGACGCTTGGCCGTGGCGATGGCCTGCAGACCCGCCACACCGGCACCGAGAATCAGCACGCGGGCCGCTTTCACGGTACCGGCAGCGGTCATCAGCATCGGCATAAAGCGCGGGTAGTGGTTGGCTGCCAGCATCACGGCTTTATAACCGGCGATGTTGGCCTGCGAGCTCAGCACGTCCAGGCTCTGGGCGCGCGAAGTGCGTGGCGCAGCTTCCAGGGCAAAGGCGGTGATGCCGCGGGCATTCATGCGCGCGATGGTTTCATTGCTGAACGGGTTGAGCATGCCAACCAGCACCGCGCCGGTTTTCATGTGCGCCAGCTCGGCGTCGGTCGGCGCGACCACTTTCAGCACCAGATCGGCACCAAAGGCAGCAGCATCGTTACCGATAGCCGCGCCAACAGCTTCATAGGCGCTGTCCGGAATGCTCGCGCTCACGCCAGCACCGGTCTGTACAGTCACCTGATGGCCCTGGCCGATCAGCTTCTTGATGGTTTCGGGAGTTGCGGCAACGCGCGTCTCACCAGCATGGGTTTCGAGAGGAACACCGATGTGCACTTCAATTCTCCTGCGTGATCTTTTTAGTGAACCGGCGCACTGCGGGTGGCACGCGGGCAATGGGGAGGATCAGCACAATCCCACCGGCAAACAGTACTGTCACAGGCGGGGCGCGGCATTTTGCAGGCGAAGGCCATAGCCTTCAAGGCGTTATGAAGTAAAACCTTGCGATAACTACAAGTCACTGCATGACCTTGTAACCAGCAAAAACCCGTAAAGCCTTGCGCTGCAAGGCTTATAGCCAGTCGACCGATACAAAGTGGGGTTTATACATTCTTGACGCAAATGCAGCGCCATCAGATCAACGGCGATACACCCGATAAATCGGTAGAGCCACTGTTCCAGAGGGCTACAGACGTTTTTGTGTGCAAAAAATGCAACACTTTGGGCGCGCTGTGGAGTGTACAAGTGTAGCCACCGAGATAGCTGACTACGGGGTCAACATTGGTCCGGCGCGCACTCTAGGCGGCCTTTCTCGCGAGGTAAAGGTTTTTCCGACCAATTGCCGCCGAAGCGTTGACGGCCTTTTTCGTCAACAACCTGGCAGAGCGTTGTCTATTTCAGGTCATGGGCCAGGGCATAGGCATGGGCCTCGCGTACCAGCCAGTCGCGCAGCAGCAACAACGCCGCCGATTCCAGCTTGCGTTCAGGGATCATCAGGTAATACGCCTTGTCGCTCGACAGGCTCAGCGGCGCGGCAATCACCAGCCGCCCCTCGTCCAGCTCACGGCGGATCAGAAACGGCGGAATCAGCGCCACGCCCATCTCATGCATGGCTGCCTGGGCCAGCATGGAAAACAGCTCATAACGCGGCCCGGCCATATCCCGCGTGGTGTTCAGGCCTTGGGCGTTGAACCACTGACGCCAGGCGTAAGGCCGCGTGGTCTGCTGCAACAGCGGCAGGCTGGCGATCTGCTCCGCGCTCAATTGCGCCTGCCCGGCAAGCAGCGCCGGGCTGCACACCGGCATCGGGTTCTCGCCCATCAGCAGGTGGGCCTGGGTCCCGGACCAGTCGCCATCGCCGAAGTACACCGCCGCATCGAACTCGGTGTCGGCGAACAGAAAGGGCCGGGTGCGGTTGGTCAGGTTGACCGTGATCTCGGGATGCAAACGCTGAAAGTCCTTCAACCTAGGCAGCAACCACTGCGTGCCGAAGGTCGGCACCACCGCCAGTTCGATACTCATCGCGCCTTGCTGGCCCATCACCGCCAGGGTGTCGCGCTCCACCGCATCAAGCTGACCGGCCACTCGCCGCGCGTAGGACTGTCCGGCTTCGGTGAGCAGCACCCCACGCCGCGAACGGCGGAACAGCTCGATATTAAGGAAGGCCTCCAGCGCGGCAATCTGCCGGCACACCGCGCCCTGGGTCAGGCTCAGTTCCTGCGCCGCCTTGGTAAAACTCTGGTGCCGAGCGGCGGACTCGAACGCGATAAGGGCGGCAGTGCTGGGAATCTTGCGGCGCATCTGTGCGTCACCCTCACTTTATTCGGTAAAAACTGCCGAATAAGCCTATCTCGAAGTGAGCAATACGCACAATTGCGTGCACATTACTCGTTTGCCTGCCTGCCACAAGCCGCCTAGGATCAATCCCACGCTTCGCGGGTGTTTACCCCCGCACCTTTACTGTCCTGATTCGAGGTTTCCCGCATGGCCAAGGCAAGCTTTAACTGGATCGACCCGCTGCTGCTCGACCAGCAACTGAGCGAAGAAGAACGCATGGTGCGTGACAGCGCCCAGCAGTTCGCCGCCGACAAGCTGGCCCCGCGCGTGCTCGAAGCCTTCCGCCATGAGCAGACCGACCCGAAAATCTTCCGCGAGATGGGTGACACCGGCCTGCTCGGCGCCACCATCCCCGCCGAATACGGCGGCAGTGGCCTGAACTACGTGTGCTACGGCCTGATTGCCCGCGAAGTCGAGCGCATCGACTCTGGCTACCGCTCGATGATGAGCGTGCAGTCCTCCCTGGTGATGGTGCCGATCTATGAATTCGGCAACGAAGCGACCAAACAGAAGTACCTGCCCAAGCTGGCAAGCGGCGAATATATCGGCTGCTTTGGCCTCACCGAGCCGGATCACGGCTCAGACCCAGGCTCGATGATCACCCGCGCGAAAAAGGTCGACGGTGGCTACCGCCTGACTGGCGCGAAGATGTGGATCACCAACTCGCCGATCGCTGACGTGTTTGTGGTCTGGGCCAAGGATGATGCCGGCGAGATCCGTGGCTTTGTGTTGGAAAAAGGCTGGCAGGGCCTGAGCACCCCGGCGATTCACGGCAAGGTTGGCCTGCGCGCGTCGATCACCGGCGAAATCGTTATGGACAACGTGTTCTGCCCGGAAGAAAACGCCTTCCCCGATGTGCGCGGCCTGAAAGGCCCGTTCACCTGCCTCAACTCCGCCCGCTATGGCATCAGCTGGGGCGCCTTGGGTGCGGCCGAGTTCTGCTGGCACACAGCGCGTCAGTACACCCTCGACCGCAAACAGTTCGGCCGCCCGCTGGCGCAAACCCAGCTGATCCAGAAGAAACTCGCCGACATGCAGACCGAGATCACCATGGCCCTGCAAGGCTGCCTGCGTCTGGGCCGGATGAAGGACGAAGGCACCGCCGCGGTGGAAATCACCTCGATGATGAAGCGCAACAGCTGCGGCAAGGCCCTGGACATCGCCCGCATGGCCCGCGACATGCTCGGCGGCAACGGCATCAGTGACGAGTACGGCGTGGCCCGCCACCTGGTCAACCTGGAAGTGGTGAATACCTATGAAGGCACCCACGACGTCCACGCGCTGATCCTGGGTCGCGCGCAGACCGGTCTGCAGGCGTTCTTTTGATCCACACGTAGGTTGGGTTAAGGCGCGTAGCGCCGAAGCCCAACAAACAACAGCTCCATATGACCGCTTTGTTGGGCTTCGCAGGCTCAACCCAACCTACGCCCAATTGCACCCGTGAGGCCTCCCCATGCCCGGCGCCCTATCGCATATCCGCGTTCTCGACCTGTCCCGCGTACTCGCCGGGCCCTGGGCCGGGCAGATTCTCGGGGACCTGGGTGCCGAGGTGATCAAGGTCGAGCGTCCCGGCACAGGCGACGATACCCGTCACTGGGGCCCGCCCTACGTGAAGGATGCCGAGGGCAACGACTCGCGCGAGGCAGCCTATTTCCAGAGCGCCAACCGCAACAAACAATCGGTGACCCTGGATTTCACCCAGCCCGAAGGCCAGCGCCTGGTGCGCGAGCTGGTGCAGAACTGCGACGTGCTGCTGGAGAACTTCAAGGTCGGTGGCCTGGCGGCCTATGGCCTCGATTACGCATCCCTCAAGGCGCTTAACCCGCGCCTGATCTACTGCTCCATCACCGGCTTCGGGCAAAACGGACCCTACGCCAAGCGCGCCGGTTATGACTTTATGATCCAGGGCCTCGGCGGGCTGATGAGCCTGACCGGCAAGCCCGACGGCGAGGAGGGTACCGGCCCGGTGAAAGTTGGCGTCGCCCTCACCGACATTCTCACCGGCCTGTACGCCACGGTCGGCGTTCTCGCAGCACTCAACCAGCGCGAGCAATCCGGCATCGGCCAACATATCGATGTGGCGCTGCTCGACGTGCAGGTCGCCTGCCTGGCCAACCAGGCAATGAATTATCTGAACACTGGCGTCTCACCCAAACGCCTGGGCAACGCCCACCCGAATATCGTGCCCTACCAGGATTTCCCCTCGGCCGATGGCAACTTCATCATTGCCGTGGGCAACGATGGGCAGTTCCGCAAACTTTGCGAGGTTGCCGGCCTTACGGCTTTGGCCGACGACCCGCGTTTTTCTTCGAACAAGGCCCGCGTCGCCCATCGCGCCGAGTTGATTCCGCTGCTGCGCCAGGCCACGGTGTTCAAAACCACTGCCGAATGGGTGGCGCTGCTGGAAGCCGCCGGCGTGCCCTGCGGGCCGATCAACGACCTGGCCCAGGTATTTGCCGACCCGCAAGTACAAGCACGCGGCCTGCGCCTCGACCTGCCCAACAGCCTGGGCAGCACCACACCGCAAGTGGCCAGCCCCCTGCGCCTCTCGGAAACCCCGGTGCAATACCGCAACGCACCGCCGCTGCTCGGCGAACACACCGAACAGGTACTCACCCGCCACCTGGGGCTAAACGCCGAGCAGATCGCGGCGCTGCGTGAAGCGGGCGTGCTCTGAGTGGTGATCTAACCAACAGGCTTGGCGTTCTCGGGTAATCTCTGCCGGCAAACCACCCGCGCAAAACCGGCGAGGACACCCCACGTGCGACGCTACCTATGGCTGCTGCTGATACTGGGCCTGCAATCGGCGCTGGCGGCGCCACCCGCAGTGCCGCAGATGGCCGTGCTGGAAGACGCCCAGCACAGTGAAACCCTGGCAAGCATTCAACAGCCAGACCGCCAGGCTTTGTTCAAGCCATTCGACAAGGGCTTTTCTGGTGGTTATAGCCGCAGCGTTTTCTGGTTTCGGCTAAGTCTGGCGCATACGGATACGTTGCATGCCCGTGACGATCAATGGCTGCTGGAAATTCAACCGCCGTATCTGGACGATCTGCGCCTTTACCTTCCAGACCCACGGGCACCCGGTGGTTACAAGGAAGTGCGCGGCGGTGACTTACTGCCCCTGAACGAACGCCCCTACGCCTACCGCAGCACGGTATTTCGCCTGCCTCCTGAGGCGTTGCAAGGTGGCGAGTTATACCTGCGCCTGCACACCAGCAGCAGTTCCCTGCTGATCGCCAAACTCTGGAAGCAAGAAGATTTCCAGAGCGCCAAGATCAGTGAATACGGCGCATTCGGTCTGTACTACGGCCTGCTACTGACCCTGATTCTGCTGATGCTCTGGCAAGGCCTGTGGCGCAAGGACCGGCTGTTTAGGGCGTTCCTGCTGTATGCCGGCGGCATCATGCTGTTTATGCTCGGGGCCAATGGCCTGGCCTCGCAGTTCATCCTTCCTCAACACCCCTGGGTCGGCCACTACTGGACGCAGTACGGCAGCTTTCTGATGTACGCCAGCGGGGCTTACTTCTACCGCCTGGTGTTGCAGATCGACACCCGTACACCCTGGCTGAATCGCTGCTACAAGCTGATCCAGTACAGCCATCTGCTGCTCCTGCCGACCCCGGCACTGGGCCTGTATGTGGAAGCGGCAGGGCTCGCCGTCAGCCTGACACTGTTGATGATTGCCCTCGGCACCGTGCGCAGCATCGGCCTGTGGCGGGCCGGCAACCGCGCCGCCGGGTTATTGATCCTGGCCCACTTCGCCAGCCTGATGGGTGCGCTGTCGGCAGGCCTGGCCTTGCTTGGCTGGTTACCCGGCGACCTGTGGCTGGTGCATGGCTTCCAGATTGGCAGCCTGGCCAGCATTCTGGCCTGCGCCCAGGTGATGGTCTGGCGGGTGCGCGCCATGGAGCGGCAATGGCGCGATGAACAGCTGCGCGCCCTCGGTTTCGAGCGGCAATCGCGCATCGAGCAGCAGGCACGGCTCGCCCAGGCCGACTTTATCAGCCTGCTCTCGCACGAAGTCAGAACTCCCTTGGCGATGATCGACGGTGCCGTGCAGTCGCTGCAGCTGATGACTGATGCCCACCAGCCCGAGGTGCAGCAGCGCCACTCGCGCATACGTCGCGGCGTACGCCGCATCAATGATCTGCTCGAACACTTCCTGCACAGCGAGCGGCTGGATGAGCCCGACCTGCGCCTCACACCGCAATGGCTGGAGTGTCAGGCGTTCTGCAACCAGCTTATCCAGGATCAGCACCTTGCCCAGCGCGTGCAACTGCACGTAGCCACGCCCTGCGTCTATGCCGACCCACAACTCGCGGCCATTGCCCTGGGTAACCTGCTGAGCAACGCCGGCAAATACTCTGCCGCTGACCAGCCTATCGAACTGCACCTGACGCGGCAGGGCGACTGGTTCTGCTGCGAGGTTAATGATCGCGGCTGTGGCATCGAAGATACGCATTTGCCGCATATTTTCGCGCGCTTCTATCGCGTCCCCGGGCGCGGTGATGTCGACGGTTCCGGACTGGGCCTGTATATGGTGCGGCGCATCGCCGAACTGCATGGTGGGCAGGTCAATGCCGAGCCTCGTGACGGCGGCGGCATGTGCTTCAAATTACTCCTGCCTTACCCTGAGGAGGCCACCCCGTGACCCGCATACTGGTTATCGAAGACAACCAGGACCTGCTGGAAGAACTGTGCTTTCAGCTGCGCCACCATCAACATGACGTGCTCGGCTTGCCCGACGGCAGCACCCTGGAGACAGCGCTGGCGAACTTCGCCCCGCAGTTGCTGTTGCTGGATCTGGGCCTGCCCGGCGAAGACGGCCTGAGCATCGCGGCGCGCATGCGCCAGCAGCACCCGCAACTGGGTATCGTCATGCTCACCGCTCGCACCCAGCTGCACGAGCGTCTGCAAGGCCATCAGCAAGGGGCTGACCACTACCTGTGCAAACCGGTGGAACTGGCCGAGTTGCTGGCGGTCATCACCAGCCTGAGCCGGCGTTTGCCCGATGAAGCCGCACCGCCCTGGCAATTGCGCCGGGCCGACAGCAGCCTGTTGTGCCCACAGGGCATTACCATCAGCCTCAGCCATAACGAAAGCCTGCTGCTGCACTGCCTGCAACAGGCCGCAGAACACCAGACCAGCCGTGAAGAACTGATCCGCGCCCTCGGCGAAGACCCCTACCAGTATGACGAGCGCCGCCTGGAGGCCATGATCAGCCGTCTGCGCCGCAAGATCAGTCAGGCCAGCGGCACTGAATGTCCGCTGAAAGCCTGGCGCAACAAGGGTTATAGCTTCTCTGCCCGGCTGCATAACAGCGCCTGAGATGTCAGCTTTGGTCAGGTTCGCAACCTGGCAAGTGGCTAGCATGCGTCAAAGGCTGTCTTGCGCGTTGTGCCTCCTGCGACAGCCTCGTTGCAGAGAGGAATACCGATGAAGCGTGCCACCCTCAACCACAGCTATCGCCTGGTCTGGAATAAGACATTGGGGGCCTTTGTCGCGGTTGCCGAACTGGCCCGCTCGCAGCGCAAAGGCGGCACAGCTGGCGCCACCGCACTGCTACTGAGCTGCCTGCCGTTGCCAGCCCTGGCGACGCTGCCCACCGGCGGCACGGTGGAAGCGGGCACGGGCAGCATCAGCCAAAACGGCAACGCCATGACCATCCATCAAGGCAGCGATAAACTGGCGATCAACTGGCAGAGCTTTTCCATCGGTGCCGGCAACAGCGTTACGTTCAATCAGCCGGGCAGCGGCTCGGTGGCGCTCAACCGGGTACTGGGCAGCGATGTCTCGGTGATTCAGGGCGCCCTCAATGCCAACGGCCAGGTTTTTTTGGTCAACCCAAATGGCGTGCTGTTCAGCCCCACGGCCCAGGTCAATGTCGGCAGCATCGTGGCATCGACCCTGAATATCAGCACTGCCGACTTTATGGCCGGTAACTACCGCTTCGAAGGCAACTCCAGCAACGCCATCATCAACCAGGGCAATATCCAGGCGGCCAATGGTGGCAGCATCGCCCTGATCGCCGCCACGATCAGCAATACCGGCAAGCTGACCGCCAACGGCGGCAATGTCCTGCTGGGTGCCGGTAGCCGCGTCACCCTCGACCTCGGGGGCCCGGTAAAACTGGAGGTGGAGCAATCCGCCCTTGACGCGCTGATCGAACAGGGTGGCGCCATCAAAGCCGATGGTGGCCGTGTCTACCTGACGGCCAAGGCCGCTGGCGACCTGGCCAGCACCGTGATCAACCACACCGGGATTACCGAAGCACACACCCTCAGCACCGGCGAGAAAGGCGAGATTGTGCTGCTGGGGGATATGCACAATGACCGCATTCAGGTCGCCGGGACGCTCGATGCCAGCGCACCAAAGGGTGGCGATGGCGGGTTTATCGAAACATCGGCGGCGCATGTGGCCATCGACAGCGCGGTAAAAGTCACCACGGCTGCAAACACGGGCAAGACGGGCAAGTGGCTGATCGACCCGACTGACTTCACCGTCAGCGCGGGTTCGGCCGCACAAAGTACCTCGGGTATTGGCGCATCAACTCTGCAAAGCGCCCTGGCCAACAACAACGTGGAGATACAAACCAGCAGTGCCGGCGCTGAAGCGGGCGACATTCATGTCAATGCCGACCTCAGCTGGCAGGCCAACACCCTGACCCTGACCGCCCATGGTGATCTGCTGCTCAACTCGACCCTGCGGGCCAGCGGCAATGCAGGGCTGGCACTCAATCACGGTTGGGATGGCGCGCAGCTCAACCCGAGTTATGCCAACAACGGCAGCCGACTCGTGGTGCATGGCCGGGTGGACCTGGCAGACAGCAGCGTCAACAGCCTCAGTATCAACGACCAGAGCTACAGCATCCTGCGCTCGCAGGCCGACATGGCCGCCATCAGTGGCAACCTCGGCGGCAAGTATGTGTTGGGTGGCAACCTGAACTTCAGCGGTAACTGGACACCGATCAGCGCCTTCAGCGGCACCCTCGATGGCCTGGGCAATGCCATCTCCGGACTTTCCGTCAATCACAGTGCGTCTGGCGCTGGGTTATTCGGCAGCAGCAATGGTGCCAACCTGGCCAATATCCGTCTGGTTGATGTCGATGTGCGCAACTCGGCAGGCGGTGTCGGCGCACTTGTCGGCAACGCCACCAATACCCGCATTTTCAATGCTCACAGCAGCGGCCAGATCACCTCGACCCGAGCCAGCGGTTCAGCCGCAGACGCTGGTGGACTGGTGGGGTATTCAGTGGGCAGTCAGATCGCCTGGAGCAGCTCATCGGCCGCAGTTACAACCATCGGCCGCAATGCTGGCGGCCTGGTCGGTGATGCGACCTCAAGCAGCAGCATCAATAACGCGTTCGCCACCGGTAATGTCACCACCAGTGGCAGCGAGGGCAACGTAGGCGGGCTGGTCGGTGCCCTGCGCAGTAACAGCCACATCAACAACAGCTACGCCTGGGGCAATGTCAGTGCTCAGGCCAACACTGGAGGTGTTACAGGGGTCGGGGGACTGGTTGGTGAAATACGTACGGCTGAGGCCAGCGTTGCCAACAGCTATGCGCGCGGCAGTGTCAGCACCACTGGCGTGGCCGACCCCAAAGGTGGGTTGATCGGTAAAAATGCGCAGGGGGATGCCAGCAATATCACCACCAGTTACTGGCTCGATGGTCTCGCCACCAGTGCCGGCGGCACACGTATCAGCGCCAACCAGACGCAGCAAGCCAGCTACGGTTTTACCGCGTTCAGTGATAACTGGACGATCCTGGAAGGGCTGGCTACGCCCATGCTCAAGGCCAAAGGCAGCGATGCCTTTATGCTCAACGGCAACCTGAGCCTGGAGAACAACCCGTCACTGGTGCTCAACCAGAATATCGACAGCGTGTCGGTACTCGGCCGCTCAGCCCTGACCCTGAAATCGTCCGGCGATATCGTCCTCGGCCAGGGCCGCCATATCATCTCCAGAGGTGGCGTGCTGGACACCATTTTCTGGGCAGACAGCAACGGCGATAACAGCGGCGGTGTTCTGCTGGATGGCGGTTCAGCCAACCGCAACACCCTCACCACCAACGGCGGCCATCTATGGATCGGCGGCGGCAGTGGTTCGACAACTTGGAATGGGCTCACCGTCGGCAATGCGGCCGCTATTGGCCTGAGTGCAGTCGCCACCGGCGTGACGCAAACCTATGCCGGGATCAACGCACTCTTTACCGATATCGACACTGGCAGCGGCGATATCTACCTGAACGGCACCAGCACCCAAACCGGTTATCGCTTCGGCATCGGCCTGCGCCTGAGTGGCATGAAGATCGCGGGCAGCAGCATGACCCTGCTTGGCCAGGGCTCGCAGAACCTGCGTAATGCCGACGTCAATCTGGACCGCGGCAACTGGGGCGTGGGCCTGGAAAACAGCACGCTGAATGCCACGGCGGGGCTCAATATCACCGGCACCGGCGGCGGGCAGAATGCCAACGGCGGCGGCAACCATGGCGTATTCATCAGTAACTCCACGCTTGCCGCTACCGGCAGCGCTGATCTGACGATCACAGGCACCGGCGGCGGTAGCAGCACGGAAGCAAACAACCTGGATAACGATGGTATCCGCATCAACAGCGGCGACATTCGCACCGAAGCCGGCACCCTGACACTCAACGGCACATCCGGGCTGAATAGCAACGCCCAAGGCATCCATGCCGCTGGCGGCACACTGCGTAGCACCAACGCCGGCGACATCACCCTGGTCAGCGATACCCTGCAACTGGATGCCAACCCAAGACTCAGCGGCACCGGTACCTTGACCATCAAGCCTGAGACAAGTGGCACCACGCTGGGTGTCGGCGCTGGCAGCGGCACCCTGCAGGTCAGCGACACACACCTGGCGAGCAATATCGTCGATGGCTTTGCCAGCATCATTCTGGGCAGTGCCACCACCGGCGATATCAATGTCGCCGGCAGCACCAGCTATGCCGACAACCTGACCCTGAAAAGCGCCGGCGACATCACCCTGAATACCGGAGCCAGCATCACCGGCAGCAACGGGCAAAATGCCGCGCTGGTGCTCTGGGCCGATGCTGATGGCAGCGGCGCCGGCTCGATCTACCTGATGGATGGCGCGGCGATCAATAGCAACGGCGGCCATCTGTGGCTGGGTGGAGGTAGCGGCAGCACAACCTGGAACGGCCTGACGGTTGGTGATGGCTATGCCATGGGCGGTACTGCCCAGGCAGTCGGTGCGCAGAATTTCAAAAATGGTATTTCCCTGTACCGCAGCAGCCTGAACAGCGCGGGAGGCGATATTGCCCTGTATGGCAAATCGGCCAACCAGAGCGGCGCCTACGGCTACATGGGCATTTACCAGGAGCAGTCGAGCATCAGTTCGGGCGCGGGTGATATTGATATTTCCGCAATTTCTACCGGCTCCAGCAACGATGGTTCCTGGCACTACGGCCTGCTGATGGGCACTCTGGACGATGGCACTGCATCCAGCATCAGCTCCACCAGCGGGGCGATTCGCATCAACGCCGCAACCGACTTCAGTGAGAACACCTTTGGTGCTGGCCTGGGCCTGTATTCCTTCAATAACTTGTTGAGCACCGTCAGTATCGGTTCGCACAGCGGCGCGATCGAGATCGTCGGCGCACTCAACAGCAGCGGTTATGACGGCCAATATGGCGGCATTTATGCCTTTGGTTCCGGCCAGGAAATGATTGTCTCGCGCAGCGGCAATATTTCGCTGCAAGGCACCTCCGCCAACAGCAATGTGGCCGGTATCAATGTCTCACCCGGCAACAGCAGCAGCCGTCTCGGTTATGACGGTGTCAACGCCTACACCGGCAATATCACCCTGAATTCCAACACCTTTATCAGCTATGAAGGCTCGATCAATGCCAATCAGCTGGAATTGCTAGGCAGTGGCGTGAGCTACACGCTGACCAATACCGCCAACAATGTCAGCCGTCTGATTGGTAACACCGGCAGCATCGCCTATGTGGATGCCGATGCCCTGGAGCTGGGTGCGATCACCACCAGCGGTGCGCTGAATATTGCCACGCTGACTGGCAACCTGACGCTCAACGGCAACCTGCAATCAGCCTCCACAGCAGCAGACGCCATCGTTCTGAATGCCGGAAAAAATGCGCTGGCGGGCAACGCTGCTGGCGGCAATATCATCCACAGCAGCGGCATCCTCAGCAGCGGCGCTAATGGCCGCATCACCTTGCTCACTGGCAGTGTGGCGGGCAGCAGTGGCCTGGCGGCATTGCTCGGTTCAGGCTCCGGGCGCTTCCGCTATAACACGGATGAAACCAGCAACGGTTACGACACCTTGAACACCGCATTGGGCAGCGGGCTGTATGCGCTCTACCGGGAACAACCTCTGCTGCTGGTGACACCCGGTTCTGCCAGCAGCGCCCTGGGCGCTCCTGTCAGCCTCGCCGGTATCAGCAGCACCATCAGCGGCTACGCCAATGGCGATGACGCTACCCTTGCCGGCCTCAGCGGCACGGCCAGTTACAGCACCGATGCGACCGACAGCAGCACTGCCGGCAACTACCAGATCAGCTATACCGGCGGGCTAAGCAACACCCTGGGTTATGGCATTGCTGACAACAGCGCCTCCACAGGCGAGTACTCGATCATCGGCAATACCGCCCCAACCAGCGAGCAGCCGGTCGTGCAACCGCCCTTGTTGGCGGCCGTCAGCACCGCTCAGGCCTCAGTCACCCTGCCCAACTCGCCGAGCAGTGGCAGCCGTGCCATGAGCAATGCGGATGGCCTTTCCGCCAGCGCACAGACGGGCCTGGAATTCGTGGCAACCGACTCTGCCGATACACCCAACCAAGCCACCCAGGGCGGCGCACAGCCTTCCGGCTTTATGCAGGTCTTTGTGGTTAATGGCGGCATCAATGTGCCGAGCGACAACGAGGCAAGCACCGACGATGAAAACGGGGAGGGCATCTGATGCCCAGTTCGCCCGTCTACCGCCCTGTTCAGCATTCAGGAAGCGTTCGATCCATGGATAAATCTGTACCCCTCGGCTCGGCGCTGATCGCCCTCGCCGCACTGCTGACCACTCCGGTACTGGCCCAGACGCCCCCGGACGCCGGGCGCATTCTGCAGGAGCAGGCACCAACGCTGGAGCAGCCCAAAGCCTCGCCCAACTTCAATTTTTCCGCCCCATCCAGCAGTACACCCCAGAGCGGTGGTCCACAGGTGCAGCTGCAAGGCATCCAGCTCAGCGGCAACAGCCTGTTCAGTGAGGCCGAACTGCTCGCCGTACTTGGCGCAACCACCGGCAAGTCCTATGACCTGGGCGGCATGCGCCGCCTGGCCAATCAACTCACCGAACACTACCGCGCTGCGGGCTACCCCTTCGCCCGGGTCTTCATCCCAGCGCAGAACCTGGCCGACGGCGTGCTGCAATTACAAGTGGTTGAAGGCCGCTATGGTCTAGTCGGCGCGCAGGGTGAAGGGCGCCTGGCTGCGCAGGCCAATGCCTTCCTCAGTGACCTGCGGCCGGGTACGGTGATTGCCAGTGACCAGCTGGAGCGCGCCACCCTGATTCTCGATGACCAGCCCGGTATCAAGACCACACCGATCATGCGTCCCGGCCAGGAGGTCGGTAGCGGTGATCTGCAGGTGCGGGTCGAACGTGAGCCCATGCTCAGCGGTGAGGTGGGCCTGGATAACCATGGCAACCGCTACACCGGTGAGCATCGCGGCTTCTTCAACCTGCGCGCCAATAGCCCCTTTATGTTGGGCGATCAGCTCAGCCTGCGCAGCCTCTATACCGAAGAAGGCATGTGGTACGGCAGCCTCGATTACAGCCTGCCGCTGGGCGGCTCCGGCCTGCGCGGCAAGGTGGGGTATGCCCATACCTACTACGAGCTGGGCAAGGAGTTCGCCGACCTCGATGCTCGTGGCACCGCCAAGGTCAGCAGTGCCGGCCTGAGCTACCCATTGCTACGTTCGCAACGCGCCAACCTGGTAGTGAGCGCCACCTACCAACACAAGCAATTGCGCGACGAATACCACAGCACCGATACCCGTCTGGACAAGTCCAGCGACAGCCTGCCAGTTAGCCTGCAATTCGATCTACGCGACAGCCTGGGCGGGGGTGGCATCACCTTCGGTGCACTGACCTGGACCCCTGGTGAACTCCACCTCGACAGTGGTTTGCGTGCCGCCGACCGGCTCAGCGCGAAGAGCGCCGGGCGCTTCGACAAACTCAACCTGGACGTTGCTCGGCTGCAATTGCTGCCGGCCGGTTTCAGCCTTTACGGGCGGTTCAGCGGCCAACTGGCCAACGACAACCTCGACTCCTCGGAAGACTTCGGCCTGGGCGGCCCCACGGGCGTACGCGCTTACCCATCAGGCGAAGGCTATGGCGATGACGGCTGGCTGAGCCAGCTGGAGCTGCGCTATGCCATGGGCGCATTCAGCCCATTCGTCTTCCATGACAGCGGCCGGGTCAGCGTTGCCCATGACACCTGGCAAGCCGGCGACAACCATCGCAGCCTGTCCGGCGCAGGTGCCGGGCTGCGCTTTAGCCAAGGGCCTTGGCAAGCCGAAGCCACAGTGGCCTGGCGCACCGCAGGTGGCAAGCCGGAGTCCGACAGCCGTGACCGGGTGCCCACCAGTTGGCTGAGTGCGCAGTACCAGTTCTGAGGTGACCGGCTAACCCGGTTGCCCATCCACCCGCGCGGTGCAGAACATCACCGCGTAGTGACGCACGAACAGGGCAAAGGCCGTGATCCACAGCACGCTGGACAGGCCCAGCCCTGCAGCCGGGGCGAACGGCACCAGCAGCACCCGCGCCATAGCCGCCAAGTGCACAGCAGCAAACGCCCAGCCCATCACCGCAGGTGGCTGCAACGGCCGGCCGGTATGACCGAGACTGACCCGCGCGAGCATCGCCAGAATCGCCCCGCCGACCGTACCCAGCGCCAGGGCGTGATAGGCCAGGCTGGCGTTGTGCAGCCAACCGGCATGCCAGGCCGCCAAAGCCAGTAACGCCAGCGGTAGCCAGGCATAGGCCAGGTGCAATGACCACAGCAGCGGCACGCGCCAGATTCCGTCGTTGTACCAGTGCCGCAGACGCAAACCGTGCAGCGCAGCCAGGGCCAGCAACAGCGGCAACATCCATAGCGATGGCTGCAAGGCCAGACCACTGGCAAACAGCAGCGCCAGGCTTAGCGACAGCACCAGTACCAGCAGATCCAGCCGTGGTCTTGGGCTAGCAGGCGCAAGCTGGTTGAGGCCGCGCTGGGTAAAGAACGGAATCACCCGCCCGCCGATAATGCTCACCAGCGCCGCGATCAGCCATAAACCGGCCAAGGCCCCGCGCCGCTGCAATTCATCATCGCCACGCCACAGGCCATACAACAGCAACCACTCACAGCCGGCCATCAGCAACAGCACAACCACCAGCGGATAATTGCGCCATTGGCGTACCTGCCACAGCTGCCGTCCCAGCAACAACGCCAACAGCGGCAGAAAGGGCAGTTGCACGACCAGCAGCACAGGCAACGGCACCCCGACCAACCAAGCCAGCCGCGCCAACAACCAGAGCGCGAATAATGCCGCCAGCGGCCAGCCACTCAGCCCCGGCCGCCCCGTCCAGTTCTGTACGGCTGTGAGCAGAAAGCCGGCGATGATCGCCCCGGCAAAACCGAACGGCAGCTCATGCCGGTGCCAGGCCAAACTCCCGCCCACCGGCTGCCAACCTGGCAGATAGCCCAGCAGCGCCGCCGACCACAGGCCAATCGCCAACACGGCAAACAACGCACCACCGAGAAAGAACGGGCGAAAGCCCAGCCGCCACAGTGGCGCAATGGCTAGTTCCTGCTGCCGATCACGCAATTGCACAGCAAGGCTCCTGTTGCTTACGCAAATGCTGCTGCGCGGCCAGGCGCAGCACATAGCCGAGCTTGAGCAGACCGGGGCCGATGATGGTCAACGCATGCGCCGTGACCAGGCTGCCCATGCTCAGCTGCGCCTCCAGGCCGTAGGCACCCAGCAGGCCGCTGAGCAACAGCAGCACGCCGGCCAGCAGCATACGGTTCGCCAGTTGCAGCACCCGCAAAGGGCAAGATAGATAAGCCAACATAATCACCTCCCAGGCTGCTAGCAGCTCGTTGAAAACTACCTGCGTTGGCAATCCAGCGTTAAAAACGGCCTCAGAATGCTCATTTACAGCCAGTAAACTCCGCTTCCTCGGCCGTCTTTGCCTTGTCTTGCCTGCCTCGCCTACGTTTTCAACGGCTGCTAGGCCCTTGTTTTAGCTATCCAGCGCACTGGCCGGACCAAAGAACTCGTAATGGCTCTGCGCCGCCGGCACCCCTAGGCTGTGCAGATGGCGTTTGACCTGCGCCATAAACGGCTTGGGGCCGAGGAAGTAGGCATCCAGATCACGCTGCTCGGGCAGCCACTCGGCCAACTGTTCCAGGCTGAGCAGGCCTTCGGCATCGCCCGCATCACCCGCGCGCGGCTCGCTGTAGCACACGTAATGGCGCAGCTGCGGACGCTCGGCGCGCTGCGCCTCCACCCAGTCACGGAAGGCATGCACCCCGGCGTGACGCGCGCAGTGGATAAAGTGGATATCGCGGCCCGTGTCGCGCGCCGCCTCCAGCATGCTCAGTGCCGGGGTGATGCCAACGCCAGCGGTGATCAGCACCAGCGGCTTGGCCGACTCACGCAGGACGAAATTTCCCGCCGGGGCGAACAGCTCCAGACTGTCGCCGACCTGCAGCTGGTCATGCAGGTAATTGGAAACCTTGCCGCCCACCTCGCGCTTCACGCTGATGCGGTACTCGCGGCCATTGCCCAGGGCCGACAGCGAGTAGTTGCGGCGCTGCTCGCCGTCGTCCAGCAACAGGCGCAGGCCGATGTACTGACCCGGCTGGAAGGCCGCCAGCGCGCCACCGTCGGCCGGCACCAGGTACAGCGAAACGATCTCCTCGCTCTCCTGCACCTTGCGGCTCAGGCGGAAACTGCGCGCCCCGCGCCAGCCACCCTCGGCATTGGCGTTGGCGCTGTAGGCCGCCTCTTCGGCACCGATCAGGATGTCCGCCAGCTGCCCATACGCCACGGCCCAGGCCTCGATCACCGCATCGGTGGCAATCTCCGCACCCAGCACTTCACGAATCGCCCGCAGCAGGCAGCTGCCGACAATCGGGTAATGCTCGGGGAGGATCTGCAGCGACACATGCTTGTTGACGATCTGTCCTACTAGAGGCCCCAGCGCCTCCAGCCGGTCGATATGCCGGGCGTACATCAGCACCGCATTGGCCAGCGCACGTTGCTGGCCACCACTGGCCTGGTGCGCCTGGTTGAACAGCGCACGCACCTCGGGGTACTCGCTGAGCATCATCTGGTAGAAGTGTCGGGTCAGGGCTTCACCACCACTTTCCAACAGCGGTACGGTGGCTTTGATCAGGGCAGTTTGTGCAGGGCTCAACATTCAGGCGTCCTCGTCAGGCGACACGCTGCACTTGCGCAGCGGTCCGGTTCATATCACTCTGACTATTACAGGAAACGTGCCAATTATTTTATCTATATAAATCATATACTTATAATATGACGTGTCTTTATGACAACAAGCATTTTGAGTCTTAATGACAACTAGCGTGTCCTTATGACAGCAAATCCACTGCTTACCGCCCTAATTCCCCTGGTCGCCGATCTGTCCCGCGAGCTGCCGGAAGCCGAGCGCTATCGCCGCCTGTTACAGGCACTGCGGCAGCTGCTGCCGTGCGATGCCGTGGCGCTGCTCAAGCTCGATGGCGATGTACTGGTTCCGCTGGCCGTTGAAGGGCTGAGCGCCGACACCCTAGGCCGGCGCTTCAAGCTCGACGAACACCCGCGCCTGCAGGCACTGCTGGCGCAACGTGGGCCGACGCGCTTTGCCACCGACTGCGAGATGCCCGACCCCTATGACGGCCTGGTCGACGGTCATCGCGGTCACCTGCCCGTGCACGACTGCCTCGGTTGCCCGCTGTATGTGCAGGACCAGCCCTGGGGCCTGCTGACCCTCGACTCGCTGGATCCGGCGAGCTTCGGCCGGGTCGATCTGGACAACCTGCAGGCATTTGCCAGCCTGGCCGCCGCCACCGTGATGGCCAGCGAGCGGATCAACGCGCTGCTGCAACGCGCCGAGGATCAGCACCAGCTGGCCGAAGCCTACAAACAGGCCGCCGGCCAGCAACGCCCACGTGAACTGATCGGCCAGAGCGCCGTGCACAAACGCCTGGCAGCGGAGATCGCGCTGGTCGGCAACAGCGAGCTGAGCGTGCTGATCAGCGGGGAAACCGGGGTCGGCAAGGAGTTGGTCGCCGAAGCCCTACACGCCGCCTCACCGCGCGCCGCCAAACCACTGATCAGCCTTAACTGCGCGGCACTGCCGGATAATCTGGTGGAAAGCGAACTGTTCGGCCACGTGCGCGGGGCCTTTACCGGCGCGCACAACGAACGGCGCGGCAAGTTCGAGCTGGCCGATGGCGGCAGCCTGTTTCTCGATGAAATCGGTGAGCTGCCACTGCCCGCACAAGCCAAGCTGCTGCGCGTGCTGCAGAGCGGCCAGCTGCAACGGGTCGGTGCCGACCAGGAACAGCGGGTCAACGTGCGCGTGCTGGCCGCCAGCAACCGCGACCTGGCCGAGGAAGTGCGTGCCGGGCGCTTTCGCGCCGACCTCTATCACCGCCTCAGCGTCTATCCCCTGAAAGTCCCGGCCCTGCGCGAGCGCGGCCGCGATGTGTTGCTGCTGGCGGGCTACTTCCTCGAAGAAAACCGCGCCCGCCTGGGCCTGCGCAGCCTGCGCCTGACCGCCGACGCACAAGCCAGCCTGCTGGCCTACAACTGGCCGGGCAACGTGCGCGAACTCGAACACCTGATCGGCCGCGCTGCACTCAAGGCCTTGGCCGATTGCAGCGAGCGCCCGCGCATCCTCAGCATCGACAGCCGCCATCTGGATTTGCCGAGCAGCCAGCCCGCAGCAGCACCTGCGACTCAACGCGCAGCCGAGCCACACCATCCACTGCCGCTGCGTGAAGCCGTAGACGCCTACCAGAAACAGCTGATCCGCCAGACCCTCGAGCGCCATCAACACAAATGGGCCGCCGCCGCCCGCGAGCTGGGCATCGACCGCGCCAATCTGATCCGCCTGGCCAAGCGTCTGGGCCTGGAAAATGGCTGAGCAAACGGGCGCATAAACGCCGGCCGTTGCTAAGCTTTGAGCAGGCTCATCCCGAGCCTGTTGATCCCGGCCATAGGCAAATGCAATTTGTCGCAGCCCCCACCGGGAGCAGCTAATAGCCACTCAATTTTCCTGCTCCCTGCGGAGAGCACTTATGGCTGCTGATTCACACACAGACCGCATCAAAGTCGAGGCGGCGCAGCTGACCATCGGCATGTATGTGGTGGAGCTGGATCGGCCATGGACGGACACATCCTTTCTCTTTCAAGGCTTTCGCATCCGTCAGCAGCAGGAAATCCGTCTGCTGCAAGAAGCCTGCAGCTATGTCTGGGTCGATGCCCACCGCTCAATCGGCATGCTCAATCAACTGGCTGAGAACCTGGCGCAGCCTGACAACCTGCAGCCGGTGATTGCCAAGGTCGAATTCAACCTGGAAATGCAGCACGCCGCGCCCACCTGGCATGCGGCACGTGAGGAGTCGCTGCGTATCCTGCAAGCCGTAAAAATGGGGCAGGAACTGGATGTTGGCGCCGTCAAGGCGGTGATCAAGGACTGCGTTGAAAGCATCCTGCGCAACCCGGCAGCCATGCTCTGGCTGGCGCGCATCAAGAACAGTGATGACTACACCGCCGAGCACTCACTGCGGGTCTCCATCCTCTCGATTGCTCTGGGTAAAGAACTCGGCCTGCCGGCTTATCAACTGGAGCAGATCGGCGTCTGCGGCATGCTCCACGATGTCGGCAAGATCAAGGTACCCAGCGAGATCCTCAACAAGCCCGGCGCGCTGACCCCCGATGAACTGCGCATCATGCAGAGCCATGCGGCCGAAGGGCGCAAGCTGTTGATGAGCAATCAGCAGATCACCCCCGCCACCGTTGACGTGGCCTACTCGCATCACGAACGCCTCGATGGCAAGGGCTACCCGCGCGGCCTGGATGCCAGCAAGATCCCATACTTCGCGAAAATCATCGCCGTGGCCGACAGCTATGACGCGATCAACAGTGATCGCATTTACAGCAAGGGCAAATCCAGCCTGGAGTCGCTGCGCATCCTGTTTGATGCCGCCAACAGCCATTTCGATGAAGAAATCGTTGGGTGTTTCATTCGCCTGATCGGCATCTATCCACCGGGTGAAATTGTCGAACTGAACACTGGTGAAGTCGGCATCATTATTGGCTGTGCACCGGCGAGCAAACTCAAACCCAGGGTGCTACGGGTGCTGGATGCAGAGAAACAGCCGTGCAAGGAAAGCATCATCGACCTGACCCAGGCCGTGCGGGATGCAGCGGGAAAGCCCTATCGCATCCACGAGGTGCATAGCAGCGGGGCGTTTGGCATCGATATTGACGCCTATCGGCGCAAAGGCCTGATGATTCCTGATGGCCTCTGAGGTGTTCATTCCCTGAGCGTACATCTCAGAACGCCGCTCAACCCGCTCAGCCGGCACTTCGCCGGCGGCGACTCGACAGTTGAGTCCGCTTGCTCTAGCGTCGCAACTCCGACCCGACTATCACGGCCTGCCATGCGCCCGATCCTGTCCGCTGTATTCGCCTTGTTGCTGCCGATCACCGCCACCGCCATCGAACCCCAGAAAACCCTCTACCTGAGCCCTTTCGCGGTGGAGAACCCAAGCGATAGCCAGCAGCGTGAACGCGCGGCGCAGCTGGACGATGCCTTGCAGAAGGCCCTGCTGGCGCGCCAGGTTAAGGTGCAACCGCTCACTGACCAGGCCGCCTTGCCGGAGAGCGGCTGGCTGGTTCAGGGGCAGGTGGCGAGCCAGGCCGGCCGACGCCTGGTGCGCACAGCCGTTGGCTTTGGCGCAGGCGCCAGTGCGGTCGAGGCGCAGGTGTGGATCAGTGACCTGACAGCGGGAGAGGTGCAGCAACTCTCCGCCCAGGACCGCTCCGGGCGTCTGCCTGGCGCGCTGCTCACCCGCAACCCTCAGCTTGCGGCAGCCAAATTCCTGCTGGAGCGCCGGGCGCTGAATCGCAACATCGATGAAGTGGCCGGGGAACTGGCGGATGACATCAAGCGCTCACTGGCCGGCGCACCCTAAGCGCTACGACCCGACCGCTTTGCTGGCTGGCGGCCAGTCAACAACAGTGTCGCGCAGGCTCAATAGGTTTAGCCTGAACAGACTGAGCAACAGGCACAAAAAAGCCCCGGATTTTCATCCGGGGCTTTTTGCTTTGAAGATGGCGCACCAGGCGGGATTCGAACCCACGACCCCTGCCTTCGGAGGGCAGTACTCTATCCAGCTGAGCTACTGGTGCAGCGCGGGCGCAATCATACGCATGTCGCTGGCGGGCGTCCATGCCGCTGCCTTGTTCGCGATTCTGCACGCAATCATCCCTGCAGCTGTCTATGCCTATAAAGGCCTTGAATAAACGCATTATTGCGTTAATTTTTTCGAACAGGCTCTTGCCCTTTACCCCTCTTGACCCTAGGATTCGTTTGAGATTTCAAACGCTCTTGCTGAAAATCCTATGCGGCTCGTACTTCCCCCGCCGATTGACAGCCTGAGCCAACGGATAAAGCCCAGGTGTGCCGCCGTGCGGTGCATTCGATGACACGTACCGATGCCAGGGTGTCGGAATTTAGGAGACTGCCATGCAACTGAAAGACACCCAGCTGTTCCGTCAGCAGGCTTATATCGACGGTACCTGGCTGGACGCCGACAACGGCCAGACCATCAAGGTCAACAACCCGGCCACCGGCGAGATCATTGGCAGCGTGCCGAAGATGGGCGCTGCGGAAACCCGTCGTGCCATCGAAGCCGCCGACCGTGCCTTGCCGGCCTGGCGCGCGCTGACGGCCAAGGAGCGTGCAGGCAAGCTGCGCCGCTGGTTCGAGCTGTTGATGGAGAACCAGGACGACCTCGGCCGCCTGATGACCCTGGAACAGGGCAAGCCGCTGGCCGAAGCCAAGGGCGAGATTGCCTATGCAGCGTCCTTTATCGAGTGGTTCGCCGAAGAAGCCAAACGCGTGTATGGCGATGTGATCCCAGGCCACCAGCCGGACAAACGCCTGATCGTGATCAAGCAGCCAATCGGCGTCACTGCCGCCATCACCCCGTGGAACTTCCCGGCGGCGATGATCACCCGTAAAGCCGGCCCGGCCCTGGCCGCCGGTTGCACCATGGTGATCAAGCCGGCCTCGCAGACGCCGTTCTCCGCCCTGGCCCTGGTTGAACTGGCGCACCGCGCCGGCATCCCGAAAGGCGTATTGAGCGTGGTCACCGGCAGTGCCGGCGAAGTCGGCGGCGAGCTGACCAGCAACCCGATCGTGCGCAAGCTGAGCTTCACCGGCTCGACCGAAATTGGTCGCCAGTTGATGGCCGAATGCGCCAAGGACATCAAGAAGGTCTCGCTGGAACTGGGCGGCAACGCGCCGTTTATCGTGTTCGACGATGCCGACCTGGATAAGGCCGTCGAAGGCGCGCTGATCTCCAAATACCGCAACAACGGCCAGACCTGCGTGTGCGCCAACCGCCTGTACATTCAGGACGGCGTGTACGACGCCTTCGCCGAGAAGCTGGCCGCCGCCGTGGCCAAACTGCAGATCGGTAATGGCCTGGATGAAGGCACCACCACTGGTCCGCTGATCGACGAAAAGGCCATGGCCAAGGTTCAGGAACACATCGAGGACGCCGTCAGCAAAGGCGCACGTCTGCTCGCCGGCGGCAAGCCGCACGCCCTGGGTGGCAGCTTCTTCGAGCCGACCATTCTGGTCGACGTGCCGAAAACTGCTGCGGTGGCCAAGGAAGAAACCTTCGGCCCGTTGGCGCCGCTGTTCCGCTTCAAGGACGAGGCCGAAGTGATCGCCATGTCCAACGACACCGAGTTCGGCCTGGCCTCGTATTTCTATGCCCGTGACCTGGGTCGCGTGTTCCGTGTGGCGGAAGCCCTGGAATACGGTATGGTCGGCGTCAACACCGGGTTGATCTCCAATGAAGTCGCGCCGTTCGGCGGCGTGAAAGCCTCAGGCCTCGGCCGCGAAGGCTCGAAGTACGGCATTGAGGATTATCTGGAAATCAAATACCTCTGCCTGGGCATCTAACCCGGCGAAGTAACCCCGCAGAGGCGCACGAGAGCGCTGCGCCTTCTGCGTTTATATGGACATAGCTGTGCCCGGGCGTACTGTGGCAGTCGATCATCGAATACTGCCAAGCCGCACCGGTGACACATCCTTGAACCACGCCGAGATTGACCGGCGAATGAGGACATCATGAGCAAGACCAACGAATCCCTGATGCAACGCCGCACCGCAGCCGTTCCGCGCGGCGTGGGCCAGATCCACCCGATTTTTGCCGAGCGCGCGGAAAACGCCAGCGTGTGGGACGTCGAAGGCCGCGAGTACATCGACTTCGCCGGCGGCATCGCCGTGCTGAACACCGGCCACCTGCACCCGAAAGTGGTTGCGGCGGTGCAAGAGCAGCTGACCAAGCTGTCGCACACCTGCTTCCAGGTGCTGGCCTATGAGCCCTACGTCGAGTTGTGCGAAGAAATCGCCAAGCGCGTACCGGGCAACTTTGCCAAAAAGACCCTGCTGGTCACCTCCGGCTCCGAAGCCGTCGAAAACGCCGTGAAGATTGCCCGCGCCGCCACTGGCCGTGCCGGCGTGATCGCCTTCACCGGGGCCTATCACGGCCGCACCATGATGACCCTGAGCCTGACCGGCAAGGTTGTACCGTACTCCGCTGGCATGGGCCTGATGCCGGCCGGCGTGTACCGCGCCCAGTCGCCGTGCGAACTGCATGGCGTGAGCGAGGACGAGTCCATCGCCAGCATCGAGCGCATTTTCAAGAACGATGCACAGCCGCAGGACATCGCCGCGATCATCATCGAGCCGGTGCAGGGTGAAGGCGGTTTCTACACCAACTCCCCGGCCTTTATGCAGCGCCTGCGCGCCCTGTGCGACGAGCACGGCATCCTGCTGATCGCTGACGAAGTGCAAACCGGCGCAGGCCGTACCGGCACCTTCTTCGCCACCGAGCAACTGGGGGTGGTGCCGGACCTGACCACTTTCGCCAAATCCGTTGGCGGCGGCTTCCCGATCTCCGGCGTGTGCGGCAAAGCCGAAATCATGGACGTGATCGCACCTGGCGGCCTGGGCGGCACCTATGCCGGCAGCCCGATTGCCTGCGCAGCGGCCCTGGCCGTACTCAAGGTATTCGACGAAGAGAAACTGCTGGAGCGCTCGCAAGCCCTGGGCGAGAAGGTCAAGGCCGGTCTGCGCGCGATCCAGGCCAAGCACAAGGTGATTGGCGACGTACGCGGCCTGGGCTCGATGATTGCCATCGAACTGTTCGAGACCGACGAGAAGCGCACCCCGGCAGCTGCCCTGGTCGGCAAGATCGTCGCCCGCGCCCGCGAGAAAGGCCTGATCCTGCTGTCGTGCGGCACCTACTACAACGTGATCCGCTTCCTGATGCCCGTCACCATCCCTGACGCGCAACTGGAAAAAGGCCTCGCCATCGTCGCCGAATGCTTCGACGAACTGGCCTGATAGACCGCTGCAATAAAAAACCCGCTTCGGCGGGTTTTTTATTGCACGCCATCTTGCCCAAAGCCCCTTGCAAAGGCTCTTTGTAGGACAAACAAGCCGCTCTAGCACGGCTCATTCAGCTATGATGCAGAACCTGACGAAGTGATCAACAGTTCGTCGGCCTGCGCTGGTTATTCACGGGTTGCTGGGTAGACTGCGCGCCGTCATCACGATGACGCCATTATTTTGCCATTACGCTTTCCCCTGAGGTTTCCATGACTGCCCCGGCCAAGGCTCCGGAGATTCTGATCGCCGAAGCAGACCCCTGGACTGCTGACCTGCTCGTGCAACTGGTACGCGATGTGCGGCCGGATGCGCGCATTCTGCAGGTCACCGACGGCGAAGCCGCATTGGCCAAATGCAAGCGCCGCCTGCCCAGCCTGGTGATCGCAGATGGCGACCTGCCCGCAGTGGATGGCCTGGAACTGCTGCGCCAGCTGCGCCGCCACCCGCGCACGCCGGCCCTGCCGTTTATCCTGATCAGCGGCCGCCTGGACGCCAACAGCGTGCGCGCCGCGCGGCCGTTGGCACCCAGCGCCTACCTGGCCAAACCCTTCAATGCCGAACAGCTGCGTCAGCGTCTGCTCGGCATCCTCGGCAATCCGTCTGTTTCGACCCCGGACGCCAGCGCACCGCTGCTGGTCGACAGCCTGGAGGATTACCTCGACGCCGTGCGTGAAGAGGGTCAGGGCGCGCCGCTGCTGGCATCCGTCAGGGATTCGGTCAGCCAATGCCTGAACGGTGACGACACCGACCTGCGCGAACTGGAACAGGTGTTTGCCCGTGACCCGCAGATCACTGCCCGCCTGATTGCCGCCGCCAACAGCGCCGCGCAGCACCAAGGCGCGCCCTGCCAGACCCTGAGTCAGGCACTGCCGCGCCTGGGCATGGCGCGTACGCTGAACCTGGTACTGGGTATGGCGGTGCAGCGCAATGCACGGCTCAGCGACCCGCGCCTGGCCGAGCTGGCCAGCAGCGCCTGGGACAACGCCCAACGCAGCGCCGAGCTGGCGCATTGGCTGGCCAGTGAGCTGCAGCTGGATGCTGAGCTGTGCTTCACTGCCGGCCTGCTGCACAACATTGGGGAGCTGGCCCTGCTGCGTAGCCTGCAGGATTGGCAGGACGCCGGCGGCACCCTGCGCGATGAAGACATCCACAACAGCTTCCGGCAACGCGCCGCCGGCTTCGGCTCGGCGCTGCGCATCCGTTGGCGCCTGCCGTTTGGCCTGCGTGAGCTGATCGCGGCGTTCTACAACCTGGGCAGCGGCGTGTTTAGCCGCGAAGCACTGGTGCTCAATCTGGTCTGCCAGGCTCTGCGCCTGCGCAGCAACCAGTCGCCGAAAGAGCTGCGTGATGAGCGCTGTGTGCGCATGCTGCGCCTCGACCTCAACCTGCTGGAGCGCATGCCTCTGGCTCCCCCAGACTGAGCGCTGCCGCCGCGGGTATTACTCAGGCCAGGATATCGGCCAGCAGGTCAAAGACGATACGAATGCGCCGAGCCGTGCGCAGCTCGCGGTGGGTGACCAGCCAGATCGGCAGTTGAAAGGGTTCAACGTCCTCCAGCACACGCACCATGCCTGGGGTTTCCCGCGCGATTTCTTCCATGATGGCGCCGATGCCCAGGCCCTGGCGGACCATTTCCCAGTAGGTCACGGAGTTGTCGGCATAGCTGCGAAAGTTCTCGCTGCTCAGCTGCAGGCCTTTGGAACGCATGTGCTGCAGGTAATGGCCGGCGCGATCGAGGCCGATAAAATCGTGTTTTACCGCCTCTTCTGCGGTACGCGGCAGGCCATGCTCGCGCACCCAGCTTGCGGACGCGTAGAAGCAGGCGGAGCTGTGCCGCACCAAACGGCCGATCAGCTCCGGTTGCTCCGGGCGCAAATGGCGGATGGCAATGTCTGCCTCGCGGCGCAGCAGATCGCTGACACCGTCCGATGCCACCACCTCGACCTGAATGCCGGGTGCCGCCTGGCGGATCTGCAGGAGGATCTTTGGCATCAGGTACGCCGCCACGGCATCGCTGGTGGCCACCGACACCACCCCCGTCACCGCTTCCGAGCGCCCGGTCGCGGCCAGGCCCAATTCGTGCGCCGCCGCGCCCATCACCCGAGCATGGCCCAACAGTTCCTGCCCCGTGCTGGTCAGCGCCATGGTTTTGCCGACCCGCTCAAACAGGGTCACGCCCAGCGCCAGCTCCAGGGCGGCGACCTGGCGACTGAGGGTGGGTTGCGACTGCCCGAGCTTACGCGCGGCCGCTGACAGCGAGCCGGTTTCCGCCGTCTCGAGAAAGGCGCGCAACTGGTTCCAGTCGACCTTATCCATACGTAAATGCATATGTTGTCTGCAATTTATCGCAATACCCCGTGATGATGCGCAAGGATAGCATCCGCACTGTGTTGGCTTTCGCCTTACCTCCATGCACAGGACGCGCCCCATGCACTCACCGATCACCGCTGCCAGCAACCACCGCGCTGACACTGCAACACCGGCAGCCATCGCCGACAAGGCGCGCTTCTGGAACCGTATTGCCGGTCAATACGCCAAGGATCCGATTGCCGATCTGGCCGGTTACGAGCGGACGCTGCAGCGCGTGCAAGCCTTGCTGTCTACCGAGCATGAGGTGCTGGAAATCGGCTGTGGCACGGGCACTACCGCCCTGCGTCTGGCGCCTGCCACGCGGCGGCTGGTAGCCACCGATGTCGCCGAACAGATGATTGCCATCGCCGGCGAGAAGCTCGCCCGCCAGCCCATAGCTCAGCTGGAATTCCAGCTGGCCGACGCCGAAGCCCCCGTGGCCGAGCAGGGCACCTACGATGCCGTGCTGGCGTTCAACCTGCTGCACCTGGTGACAGACCTGCCACAGACGCTGAATGCAGCCATCAGTGCCTTGAAGCCAGGCGGCTTGCTGATCTCTAAAACACCCTGCCTGAATGAGATGAATCCGCTGATCCCCAAGCTGGCCCTGCCGCTGCTACGCGCCATCGGCAAAGCGCCGCCGGTGCTGTGTTTCGACGCCCACCAGTTGCAGGTGGCCATGACCGCGCAAGGTCTGCAAATCCTGGCCGTCGAGCGCCATGGCAGCAAGAGCAAAGACTGGCGGGTGTTTATCGTGGCGCGCAAGCCCGATGCCCCACCGTTAGCGGCCTGATCAACGCCGCCTAGCTCGCCCTGACTGACGACTTTCACCGCCCGGACCTGCTGGTTCGTCCCTCTGTTGCACCCATAAAAAACTGGAGCTTGCCATGTACCTTCGCTCAATCACCGCCCTGACTGCTGTACTGCTGCTATCCGGCTGCGCCGCCACCATCAACCAGAGTGGTCTGGAACAACGCACCGCCCAGGCCATCGGCCACCCCGTCGGGCAATTCAGCATCACCGAGCGCACCGAGGAAACCGGCGGACGCATCAACTACAACGTCAACACCCGAGACGGCGGCACCTACCGCTGCTACATGTACTCGGCCACCGGCTTCCAGAAGGCCATGAGCTTTGGCATGACGCCGCACTCAGACGCTATCTGTACGGCCATGGCCGGTACGCCAGCCGCTAGCGGGCAACGCGGCAACAGTTCCGGCAGCTCCTGCAATGCCCTGCTGCAGGCGGCCGGACGCTGCTGAGTGCACAGGACTTCCCGGTCAGGCATGGCCGGGAATGGCGCGATCACGCTTGCCGGTGCCTGGCCTGACTGCAGCGCTGGAAGACATACGGGACCAGCAGCGCGTCAGTTTATCCAGCGCCGGTAAACCGCTTAAGGCCCTGGGTGGGCCGATGCCACAGCAGCTACTCAACAACGGCAGCAATGCGCAATCCAGCTCAGCAACAGGAAGACGGTTTATCCGTGCAGGTAATCCCGCGCGGCTCACTTGAAAGCCACTTTCCAGCATGGCTCCAGCCATCAATGAACAGGACATAAACATGACACGACAAAGCCTTGCTGTTGCACTGGCAACCTTCGCCCTTGCCGGCTGCGCCAGCAGCCAGAATGTCCACCTGTACACGCCGGCTGAACAGGCGGGGATGACCGCAGACGGCGCTATTGCCACGATGCTGACGCCATCCGAGTTGCCAGAATACTTTAGCCAGGCGGGTAAAACGGCCAAACCCACAGGCCATGTCTCCTATTGCAACGCCGGCGCCCTGAGTGGTTCCGCCAGAAGCGACGCCCTCAAAACCGTGGCCGGGATTTGTGGTGCAGATCAATACACCATTGTCCGCGCGATACCGATGCTGGATGCCGTAAGCACCGCCGTAGGCACCAGCTGCACGCGCTCGGAGATGATCATTTTCCGCTGCGACGGCCAGCAACCTGAGCGCAAGTAATCTTGCGCTATCGCGGCAAAAGCGGCGTTTCTCCGGGGCCGGCATCGCTGCGCGGCTAAAGCAGTCAACGCCGCTCGCGCACCAGCTACATCTGCACGCCGCCCCTAGGTGCTGTCGCTAAGCAGGGGCAGCAGTTGTGGATAGCCGCCGCAACAGCCCCGGTCCAGTTTGCCCCCGTATCAAACCTCTTCGGCTTTCAACGAACTCAGCCACACAAATCAGCTATCCGCCAACTCCGAAATCAGCGAGTTGACCTCCATGCTGGCCTTTTCCATATCGCTGACTGCACGCAGCACCTTGCTCCACTCTTTCGCCTGGGCGGCGTGCAGGGCTTCGTGAGCGCTGTCATGAACCACCCGATGCGGCTGCTCCAGCTGCTGGAAGCTGCGCCGTGAGCCATAGCGCGCGGTGGTGTCGCTGCTCTGGTACCACTGCCCCAGGCGGCAGCTGGTGTGACTACTCAGCTGAGTGTTGCCGTCATGCAGGAACAGGCGCTGGTAGACCGTGAGCTTGAACAGCAGGTGATCGAGCTTGACCGCCTCACAGAATGAGCCGAGGGCGATGCCTTCGATCAGCTGGCTCATGTGCTCACCCAGCACCACCATCTCATCCAGGGTCTGCGCCGAGCGCGATACATCGCCGGACAAACGCGTGGCCTCGCTGGACAGGCTGCCAATGGAGCGGCTGGCACTGTCGGTTTCCTGGTTGATGCTGCCAACCAGGGTGCTGATTTCCTGGGTGGCCTGGCTGGTGCGCTGCGCCAGCGCCCGCACTTCGTCAGCCACCACGGCAAAGCCTCGGCCCTGTTCGCCGGCTCGCGCGGCTTCGATGGCTGCGTTCAAGGCCAGCAGGTTGGTCTGATCGGAAATCGCCTTGATCAGTTCGACGATTCGGCTGATCTCACCCACCCGCTGTTGCAGCAAGTCGACACTCTGCACGCTGCTGACGCCTTGCACCGCCATACTGCCGAGCGAGTCCGCAAAGCCGCCGAGCAAGGTCGAGGTCTGTTGAAAAATCCCGCTGTGCTGCTCGAGGTTGGCAACTTCACGGCTCAACTTCTCGGCCTGGGCCACCACACCATCACGGGTCTGCGACAGGGAGTCCTCAAAGCGGCTCAGCTTGCCGTGCAACTCATGCTGATAACGGCTCACCCCGTTGAGCTCGTTGCGCTCCTGCTGATTTTGCTGATGCAGGCTGCGCAGTTCATCCAGCTCGCGCTGCATGGCCGCCTTTTCCTGGCCCAGACGGCTGACATCCTGCTCCAGAACTTCACAACGCAAACGCCATTTACGATCGAACATGGTGCACAGAACTCCAAGAAAGACGGCAGGAGACAGCATCCGGCACAGCCGGCATCCGAGTATATTTCGGCGGCAGAGAACAAAGGTTGAGGTGTATCAACGTCGCTCGAGCACCAGCTGCATCTGCACGTCACCCTGGGAGCTGTCGCTGAGCTGGGTCAGCGGTTGTGGGTGGCCGATGCAGTAGCCCTGGGCATAGTCGAGGCCCAGTTTGCGTACGCACTCAAGCGTCTGCGGGCTTTCGACAAACTCGGCCACGGTGCTCAGGCCCAGCTGGCTGGCGATCTGCTGCATCGAGCCGACCATGGCCTGGTTGATCGGGTCACTCTCGATACCACGGATAAAACTGCCGTCGATCTTGACGATATCCAGCGGCAGATGGCGCAGGTAGGCGTAGGAGGCAAAACCGCTGCCGAAGTCATCCAGCGCCACCTTCAGGCCCAGGCTGCGCAGCTGCTTGATCCACTGCGCAGACACCCCCAGCTCGCCCAGCGCGACCATCTCGGTCACCTCGATGCACAGTTTGTGCGCTGGCAGGTTGTGCCGCAGCAGTTCGCCGTGGAGCATTTCATGGAAGTGCGCATTGAGCAGCGAACTGGCGGTGAGGTTGAAGTTGACCTGGGCCAGTTGCTGCACATGCCGTGGGTTGTCCGCCAGCCATTGCAGCAGGCGCATCACCACCCAGCGGTCGATGGCGCCGAGAAAACCATAGCGCTCCGCCGCTCCGAGGAACTGCCCGGGGCTGATCCACTCACCACTGTGCGGGTCGTGGTAACGCAGCAGCACCTCGTAACGCAGGCCGTCATCGCTGCTCTGCAAAGCCATGACCGGCTGATAGAACAGCTCGAAATGACCAAGGTCGATGGCCTCGCGCAGGCGGGTGATCCATTGCAGCTGACGCTGATGCTCCAGCAGCACACCGTCGTCCGGGTTGAACTGCTGCACGCGGTTGCGCCCCAGGTGCTTAGCCAGCTGGCTGGCGCTATCGGCCCAGTTCAGCGCGGTTTCCCAGTCGCTGACGCCGCTGCCGAGTTCCAGCAGGCCGATACTGACCTGCACACGAAACGGTCGGCCCTGCCAACTGAAGACGAATTGCTCGACGCAATGGCGCAGGGTTTCCGCGTGCTCCATCGCCACGTCGGTGTTGATCTCACGCAGCAGCACGGCAAATTCATCACCGCCGATACGTGCCAGCTCGGCATGCCGGGGCAGGTGGTGACGCAGGTGGCTGGATAGCTGACGCAGCAGCTGGTCGCCCGCCGAATGACCGCAGAGGTCGTTGACCTGCTTGAACTGATCCAGGTCCAGGCTCAGCAAGTGACTGAAACGCCGCGTCCCTTCGCCCTTGAGGCTCTCACGCAGCAGGCGCTCCAGCTCGCGGCGATTGAGCAGACCGGTCAGCGAGTCATGCGCGGCCAGGTATTGCAGGCGTTCTTCCAGGGCACGGCGCTCGCTGAGGTCGACCACAATGCCTTCGATGCAGTCCTGGGTCGGACGCAGGTGCAGTGACAGGTAAACCCAGTGGCTCTGCCCATCGAGGCCCTGCATCTGGCATTCCTGACTGATCGCCGGTTGCTCATTGTGCAGTTGCGCCACCTGCGCCGCCCATTGCTCGGCACCGAGCAGCTGCTGCATGGACAGTTCCGGAGCGGCCTGGCCGAGGCCGAGCAGGGCAGCAAAACTCGGGTTGGCCTCAATCAGCGTGCCACTGCGGGTGCAGCGGAAAATCCCCTCGCCACTGCTGCTGAACAGCGCCTGGTACTGTTCCAGATTGCCCAGTGCCTGGGCCTTGCTCTGCAGCAGGGCACGGCGGATCTGCTCCAGCTGTTTGTCGAGGATGCCGCCAAACAGCAGCATGCTCAGCACCGGCAGGTAGGCGTGCATGTAATTGAAGCCCGGCGGCAGTGGAATCACCCCGCTGCGCCCCAGCGGCACCAGCAGCATCAGCAGCAGCGCCGAGCTCCAGCACAGCAGGTAACCGATGGCATACGGCCGGCGTTGGCGCACGCCGAGGATCAGTAGCAACAGCTGGAACGCTCCGGTGAGCAGGATCAGCACGTTCAGCGTCTGGTAGGAGCGGTAGTGGCCATAGCTGACGATGGTCCAGCCACACACCAACAAGGTGGCGGCAAACAATGCACTGCGCAGGTGACGCACGCGGCCCAGCTCAAGCTTCAGGGCGCTGGCCAGAAACAGGCTGCTGAAGATCAGCATGCCGGGGTTGGCCAGGTTGGCCAGTTGGGCCGACAGCCAGTTCCACTGCAGGCCCAGCAGGCTGGTGATGCCGTGCAGGCTGGCGTTGTACAGCGCCACGCTGGCCACGGTCAGGCAGAACCACACCAGCTGCGACTCACGCAGGGTGCTGAATTTGACCAGGAAGAACAGCGTCAGGCTGAGCAGCGCACCCAACAGCAGGCCGCTGCGCATCCAGTGTTCGGCCAATAGCAGCGGGCTCTGCTCGGCACCCACCAGCTGCATCGGCACGCTGATCGCCGAGCCACTCTGCACCCGCAGTAATAACGTGTGCGGGCCCTGACCCAGGCGCGGCAGGCTGAGCATGAAATGCGGCGTCGGTTCGCCGCGTTGCAGGAAGGGTCGGTGATCGCCGCTGTAGAAGGGCGCTATGAGGTTTTCCCGGTCATACAGCCAGACCTCGATGTCGTCGAGAAAAGGCCGGTCGATAATCAGATCCAGGCGTTCGGCTACCGGCGCATCGAGGCGGAAGGCCACCCACCAGGCGCTGGCCGAATAGCCTATGCGCGGCACCCCACGCACCAGTTGGCCCTGCTGCTCGATCAGCTGCTGCACTTCGCCGGCCGTCAGGTTGCCGCTGGGGTCTTCCAGTACCAGGCTGGCCGGCACGTCGACCGGCTGAACCAGCTGCTCGGCCTGCAGCGTCATCATCGGCAGCGCCGCATGCACAACGCCGCTGCCCAGCACCAGGCTGAGCAGCACGAGCAAGAAGGGAAGGTTGAACCGACGAAGCATCCTGGCGCCTCAATAAACTGCGAGGTGCGCCAAGGCTCAGGGTGAACACAGCTCGCCGGCCTGGCGAGTTGACGCTCGGGAATTCTAGCTGAGAACTGGCGATTTGATTGCGCTGACGGTCTCACTCAGCTCCAGCAGCAGACCGGTAATCTGCTCGGCGCTCATGCTGAATGGATCAAAACGGTCGCTGGCCGAATATTTCAGGAACAACTCGCGATTAGCTTGTTTGGCCCCGGCCCAGCCCATGCTCCAGCTGCTGTAGCGGCGCATGCTGATCTCGGCGTAGTCAAGAATGGTCAGATCCTTGTGCCGGCTGTCATCCGCCAGGCGGTTGTACAAGGCATTCACCTCGGCACGCGGACCCTCCAGCGCCTGCAAAAAAATATCCGCATTGCAGCAGAGGATGCCGGTGAGGCCCTTGGCGGGGTTGTTGCGCTGCGAGCTGTCGAGAATTTCGCGGATCAGCTCGGCAGACACGCTGTGGCTGGCACGGCTGGCATAGGTAAGGCGCACAAGCATGGTCAGCTCCTGTGATCGGGTTAATAATTGGTCGATTCTGCATTATCTGTATAAGATTTGTATAACTAATTGCAGCAGATTCTTCCACCCGCTTGCGTAACAAAAACCGCTGACCACTCTCTATAGTGGCTACACCGGGGCTGACGCACCTCAGCACGCCGCGCCCCAGACGCGCCCGTATAAGGAGTTCACTGTGCACGCCATGCTGCCCCTGCTCGACCAACTGGCGTTTCCGGCCATCCGCCGGGGCCAGCTGGAAGCGCTGCAGATCAACCTGACCTACCGCTGCAACCAGCGCTGCCTGCATTGCCATGTGAATGCCGGGCCGACCCGCACCGAGGCCATGACCGATGAAAGCCTGGCCCTGCTGCATCAGGTGATTGATGCCCACCCCGTCCACACACTCGACCTCACCGGCGGCGCGCCGGAAATGCACCCGCGCTTTCGCGAAATCGTCAGCCACGCGCGGCGTGAAGGCCTGCGGGTGATCGACCGCTGCAACCTGACCATCTTGAGCGAGCCCGGCTATGAGGACCTGGCGCAGTTTCTCGCCGACCAGGGTGTGGAAATCAGTGCATCCCTGCCTTGTTACTCCCGCGATAACGTCGACAAGCAGCGCGGCGATGGTGTGTTCGATGCCAGCATCAAGGGCCTGCAACAACTCAACGCCCTGGGCTACGGCCAGCCGGGCAGCGGTCTGATTCTCAACCTGGTATACAACCCGCAAGGCCCGAGCCTGCCGCCACCACAAGCGGCGCTGGAGGCCGATTACAAACGTCACCTGGTCGAGGACTTCGGCATCGTCTTCAACCACCTGCTGTGCATCACCAACCAGCCGATTGCACGCTTTGGCAGCACCCTGGTCAGCAAAGGCCAGTTCAACGGCTATATGCAGCTGCTGCGCGACAGCTACCGCCCGGAAAACCTCGAACCCTTGATGTGCCGCAGCCTGGTCAGCGTCGACTGGCAGGGCTACCTGTACGACTGCGATTTCAACCAGATGCTCGATCTGCCGCTGCCTGAGGTAATTGGCCGTGATCGACCGCACCTGCGCGACCTGCTCGGTGCAACGCTGGCCGGCAACTCCATCGTGACCCGCGATCATTGCTACGCCTGCACCGCCGGCCAGGGCTCCAGCTGCGGCGGCTCTTTAACCTCCTAAGGATCAATCCATGCAACCCACCAGTCTGACCGGCTTGTTTTTCTGGGGTTTTCTCGTGGTCTACGGCGCACTGATGCTGGCGCTGTCGCCACGTGCTGTAACCCTCGGCGGCTTCTTCAATGGCGAGGACAACCAGGGCCGCAGCGCCAGCCCGTGGTTGATCACCTCAAGCATCTTTATCAGCTGGATCTTCGCCAAATCGGTGACCAACGCCGCCAATCTCGGCGCGACCTACGGCCTGGTCGGCGGCCTGGCCTATGCCATGTACTGGCTGTCGATTCCACTTACCGGCTTTGTCATCTACCGCCTGCGTCGGCGCTTTGCCGCCACCGGCCTGGTGAGCTTTCTCAGCAGCCACTACGGCCGAGGTGCGGCGCTGGCGTTCTCGGCGGCGATTCTGATTCGCCTGTTCAACGAGGTGTGGAGCAACACCGCCGTGGTCGGCGGTTATTACGGCGACTCCGGCAGCATCGAATTTATTGCCTCGGCCTTGCTATTTACCGCCGTAACCCTGGCCTACAGCCTGCGTGGCGGGCTGCGCAGCTCGATCCTCACCGATGCAGCGCAAGCGGCGATCTTCGTGATTGCCCTGGTATGGGTGCTGGGTCTGGTGCTGCCGCAGCATTCGCCCAGCGAGCTGGCCAGCACCAGCAATTGGGCGCTGAATGCCGGCGTCGACCTGCTGCTGGTCGCCGGCCTGCAGGCCTTCAGCTACGGCTTCCATGACCCGGTGCTGACCGATCGCGGCTTTATCAGCGAAGAAAAGGCCATGCGCCGCTCCTTCGTGATTGCCGGGGTGCTCGGCTTTATCGCCATCCTCGCCTTTAGCCTGATCGGCGTGCATGCGCAGCTGGTGGGCGTTGCCGCCTCGGATAACGTACCCGCCGCCCTGGCCAAGAGCCTGGGCATCGGCGCGCTGCTGGTGATGACCGTGGTGATGGTCTCGGCCGCCGGCTCGACCCTGGATTCGACCTTTTCCAGCCTGGCCAAACTGGCCGGGCGCGAGCTGCCGAAACTGGCCGGCCGCGACCTCGGGCAGAAAGCCATCGGCGTCGGCATGGCGGTGATGGTGGTGTTCGCCCTGCTCGGCAACCTGCCGATGATCGCCGGCACCGACATCCTCAAGGCCACCACCATCAGCGGCACCATGGTCATCGGTCTGGCGCCGGTGTTCGTTCTGCACGGCCTTACCACGCCAACCCGCCTGGGCTTTCACCTGAGTTTCTGGACCGGCCTGGGCCTCGGCGTGGCGCTGACCCTGAACTGGATTCCACAAAGCTGGGCCATCGGCGACGGCAAGTATGCGTTGCTGCTCGGCACCAACCTGTATGGCCTCGGGCTCTGTGTACTCGGCTATCTGCTACCTGGCTGGCTGCTGCGCCGCCCGCAGGTTAACGCCTGATGCGCGCCGGCCGTGACTGCCCGCTGGACTACCGCCTGGCGCGGGATGCCTTTAGCGGTGAGCCGCTGTTCGACTGCCAGGCGCTGTATGTGGTCGGCGGTCTGTATGGCAATCGCCAGGCCCTGGCCGCTCTGCAACGGCGCGTGGCGGCGGAGCCAAAGGCGCGGGTGGTGTTTAACGGTGATGCCCACTGGTTTGACCGCGATCCCGAGATTTTCCAGCAGATCGAGCAGGGTCTTGGCGCCCATCTGGCCCTGCGCGGCAATGTTGAAACCGAACTGGGCCGCGCCGATGACAGCGGAGCCGGCTGCGGCTGCGCCTACCCGATGGCCGTGGATGACGCGGTGGTCGAGCGCTCCAATGCCATTCAGCAGGTATTGAACCGAACTGTGCAGGGCTTGCCGGGCATGGCCGAACGCCTGGCGTCACGGCCGAGCACGGCACTGGTCAGTGTGGCCGGGCGGCGCGTGGCGATCAGCCATGGCGATGAGCAATCCCTGGCTGGCTGGAGCTGCTCGCGGGAATCGCTCAGCGAACCGGAGCGTCAGCAGCAGCTGGATAGCTGGTTCGTCGCGAACAGCGTGCAGGTGCTCGCCACCAGCCATACCTGCTCGGCGGTGGCGGTAAACCTTGAGCACGGCGCGCTGATCAACAATGGCGCGGCCGGGCTGCCGAACTTTGCCGGCGGTCGCTATGGCCTGCTCAGTCGCATCGCCAGCACGCCGCACCCGGCGGCGTTGTACCGCTGCCAGCGTGACGGTCTGTTTATCGAAGCGCTGCCGCTGAACTACGACCACACTGCTTTTCTCGCCGACTTCGACCGCCAGTGGCCTGCCCATAGCTCGGCGGCGTTGTCCTATCGTTCGCGGGTGCTCGGCCAACTGAGCGACCGCCCAGAGACTGCTCTGCTGGGCGGTTTCAGCCTGTGCCAAAGCCTTTGCGCCCTGGAGGCGCTGACTGATGAATAGCCGCAAACTCGCCCTGATGGGCCTGATCCTCGCGCTGCTGGGCAGCTTCTTTGTCTTCGATATCGGCCAGTACCTCAACCTGGACGCACTCAAGGCGCAGCAAGCGGCGCTGAATGCTCAGGTGGCCGCGCAGCCCTGGCTGGCGGCGGGGCTGTTCTTTCTCGCCTATGTCGCGGTCACGGCCTTGTCGCTGCCCGGCGCAGCCTTGATGACCTTGCTGGCCGGCGCGCTATTTGGCCTGTTGCAGGGGTTTATCCTGGTGTCCTTCGCCTCGACACTGGGTGCGACCCTGGCCATGCTCAGCAGCCGTTTTCTGCTGCGCGATTGGGTGCAAAGCCGCTTCGGCCAGCGCCTGGCTGGCATCGACAAGGGCGTGGAGCGGGAAGGGGCGTTCTACCTGTTTGCCCTGCGTCTGGTGCCGTTGTTCCCGTTCTTTCTGATCAACCTGGCCATGGGCCTGACCCGCCTGCCGGCGCGCACCTACTGGTGGGTCAGCCAGTTCGGGATGCTGCCTGGCAGCCTGGTGTATGTGAACGCCGGGCGTGAACTGGGCCAGCTGGAATCGCTGGCGGGCATCCTCTCGCCGGGCTTGCTTGGCGCCTTTGTTTTGCTCGGCGTATTCCCGTTGATCGCGCGCAAGCTGCTCGGCCTGATCCAGGCGCGGCGGGTGTATGCCGGTTGGCATAAACCGAAAACCTTCGACCGCAACCTGCTGGTGATCGGCGCCGGGGCCGGCGGTTTGGTCAGCGCCTATATCGCAGCGGCGGTAAAGGCCAAGGTCAGCCTGATCGAAGAACACCAGATGGGCGGCGACTGTTTGAACACCGGCTGCGTGCCGTCCAAGGCGCTGCTGCGTTCGGCCAAGCTGGCCAATGAGCTGAAAAAAGGCCCGGCGCTGGGCTTTACCGGCGTGCAGGGCACGGTGGATTTTCCGGCCGTGATGCAGCGCATCCAGCGGGTGATCGCCGAGATCGAACCGCATGATTCGGTCGAACGCTACACCGGCCTGGGCGTCGAGGTGATCCAGGGCGAAGCAAAGATTCTTTCGCCCTGGAGCGTGGAAGTGAATGGCCAGATCCTGACCAGCCGCAACCTGATCATCGCCGCCGGCGCGCGGCCGCTGGTGCCGAAGATTCCTGGCCTGGAGCAGGTGCAGAGCTACACCTCGGACAGCATCTGGAGCCTGCGCGAGCAACCACGCTGGCTGCTGGTGCTCGGCGGCGGGCCGATTGGCTGCGAGCTGGCCCAGGCCTTCCAGCGCCTCGGCAGCCAGGTGATTCAGGTGGAGCTGGCCGAGCGCCTGCTGCCCCGCGAAGACGCCGATGCCAGCGAACTGGTCTTGAACAGCCTGCGCGCCGACGGTGTGGATGTGCGCCTGCAACACCGCGCCGAGCGCTTCGAAGTGGTGGATGGCGAACAGCGCATGGTCGCCCGCCGTCTGGATACCGGCGAGGAGGTGACCATCGCCTTCGACGGCCTGCTACTGGCCCTCGGCCGGGTGGCCAACGTCAGCGGCTATGGGGTCGAGGAGCTGGGCCTCACCGTACGGCCCAACGGCACCCTGGAGGTCGACGAGTACCTGGCCACGCGCTTCCCCAATATCTACGCGGTGGGCGATGTCACCGGGCCGTACCAGTTCACCCACGTGGCGGCGCACCAGGCCTGGTATGCGGCGGTGAATGCGCTATTTAGCCCGCTGAAACGTTTTAAGGTGGATTACCGGGTGATTCCTGCCTGCACCTTTACCGACCCCGAAGTCGCCCGCGTCGGCCTCTCCGAAGGCGAAGCCAAGGCGCAGAACATTGCCTATGAGGTGACCCGCTACGGCATCGACGACCTGGACCGGGCCATCGCCGACGAGGCCGCCCATGGCTTTGTCAAAGTGCTGACCGTGCCGGGCAAGGACCAGATTCTCGGGGTGACCATCGTCGGCGAACACGCCGGGGAGTTGCTCGCCGAATACGTGCTGGCGATGAAACATAATCTCGGCCTGAACAAGATTCTCGGCACCATCCACAGCTACCCGACCATGGCCGAAGCCAACAAATACGCGGCCGGCGAATGGAAACGCGCCCATGCGCCGCAGGGGCTGCTGCGGTTAGTGCAACGCTTCCATAGCTGGCGCCGCAACTGATGCGCGGGTTACTGCTGGCTCTGCTGATGCTGTCGCCGCTGGCCCAGGCCGAAAACCAACTGGTGCCCTGGACGGCTGGCCCGCCTGGCGGCGCATGGTCGGCGCCCTGGCGTCTGGCGGATATTCCCAAGCTCAAACCCTCCGCGCGCAGCCTGGTCGAGCAGGATGGCCAGCCGGTGCTGCGCATCCAGGCTGATGCGGCGGCCGGCGGTCTGCTACATCCGCTGGACCTGCCCGGCGATCAGCCCTGGCAACTGAGCTGGCAATGGCGCACCGAGCAGAAACTGGACAAGGCCCGTTTCGCCACCCGTGAAGGCGACGACTACGCGGCGCGGGTTTATGTGCTGCTGGATTACCCGCTGGATTCGCTGAGCTTTGTCACCCGGCAAAAGCTGCGCCTGGCGCGCACCTTCTTCGATCCCAACCTGCCGGCGGCGACCCTCAGCTACGTCTGGGACAACCGTGCCGCGCCCGGCAGCCACGCGCGCAGCGCCTATACCGAGACGGTGGAGATGCGCGTGCTGCGCGGCCCGGAAGCGCCGCTGGGGCAATGGCTCAGTGAAAGCCGTGATCTAAAAGCGGATGCCATCGCCGCCTTTGGCAGCGCCCCGCGCAGAATTCTCGGCGTGGTGTTTGCCGCCGACAGCGACAACACTGGCGAGTCCGCCGACAGCTATTTCGCCACGCCGCTGTTACAGCATCCCCTGACAGACGACAGCACAAGCCCGTAGCATAACGGCACATCGTTTTGAGCCATGGATGCCTGCGTTTGAACCATCACTACGACCTCCTGCTGCTCGGCGCCGGCCATGCCCACCTTGGTGTGCTGCGGCGCTGGGCGTTGATCGAACGACCACCGGGACGTATCGCATTACTCAGCGCCGGACCGGTGGCCTGGTACTCGGGCATGCTGCCGGGGCTGCTGGCTGGGCGACACAGCGCGGCGGATTGCCAGATCGAACTGCAGGCACTGTGTCGCGCGGCCAAGGTCGAGCTGATCGTCAGCCCGGTGGAAAGCCTGTCCGCCGCCCAGCAACAGGTACAGCTGGCAGACGGACGAACCCTGAATGCCAGCTGGCTGTCGCTGAATATCGGTGCCCAGGTTGGCGCACCGCCCCAGCAAGGCGACGCCATGCAGACGCTGGCGGTCAAACCCTTTGCCGAGTTTCTTGCCGGTTGGCAACGCTGGCAGGCCGCACCACAGCCTCTGGCAATTCTCGGCGGCGGCGCAGCGGGGGTTGAGCTGGCGCTGGCTTTGGCCGGGCAGGTGCCGCAGCTGGCGCTGTTCTGCGCCGGTCACCTGCTCGATGGTTTGTCGGCTGGCGTGCGCCTGCGCGCCCTCGGCCATCTGCGCCAACGCGGCGTGTGGGTGCGTGAGGATTGCCCGATCAGCCGTATCGAAGGCAACTGCCTGCTCAGCGGTGACGAACCGGTCTGGCGCGGTCAACGCTTGTTGCTGGCCAGTGGAGCAAAGGCCTTTGCCTGGCCTGCACACAGCGGTCTGGGCTGCGATGAACAGGGTTTTGTACTGATCGCGCCGACGCTGCAGAGCTACACCCACCCGACGATCTTCGCCGCCGGCGACTGCGCCAGCCTGCCCGGTGCGCGCAAAAGCGGTGTCTATGCCGTGCGCCAGGGCCCGGTGCTGGCAGCCAACTTCAACGCCGCGTTACGTGGCCTGCCGCTCAAACGCTACCACCCGCAACGACAAAGCCTGGCGCTGCTCGCCACCGGCGATGGCGGCGCGTTGCTGGACTGGCATGGGCACAGTGCCGGTGGCCAGTTCTATGGCCGCTGGAAGGATTTTCTCGACCGTGGTTTTATCCAGCGCCATCGCCTTTGACGGCGCGTTAGGGTCTACTGCACAGCATTACGGCAGTGCGCGAAACAGGCCCTTAGGGATTAACCCACCTGCGACCAAAGTGCCATGGCCGCGAACCGCCATGGGTGCTCGAATCAACCTCCCACCAAAGGTTGGCCGCAGGGAGCGACACCCGCTATGGTCTATAGATTCGCCGACAGCGGCCGATTGCCTGAGCAGGTATATCCGGCTGCACGCACGCAGGTTCCAGCAGGCATGGCCCGCCCATACAGCAGCGGCGCGCCACTGGCAGTTTCTGGTGTTGGCTCGACCAGAATAAAAATAATGAGGTTTGTCATGCGCTCTGCGTTTATTTCCTACCCCAAGGCCTGCCTGCTGCATGCCATCGGGCTGGCCGGGTTGATGGCGGCCTATCAGCAGGTCCAGGTGCCCTGGTTTATCAGCATTCCGTCCTTTCTGCTGCTGGCCCTGTGGCCCTGGCTGGGCCCCTGGCAGCGCCAGCATGACGAGCTGCCGGTGCACACAGAGACGCCCAGCGACGCCTTCAGCAACCTCAGCCAGAGCCTGTCCCAACTGACCTGTCACAACGCCCTGGCCGCAGCCGAAGTGGCCCACGCCGCGCAGCAACTGGCCGACAAACTGCACTCGCAGCTGAGCGCCACCGAGCAGATCAACCAGGCCGCCGAGGCCATCACCCACACCGAACAGGACAATGCCCAGCGCGCCGAACAGACCCTGCTGGCCGCGCAGAGCGTGCGACAGAACAGCAGCAGCGGGCAGCAAGAGCTGCGTCAGGCCATCGATGCCATGCAGCACCTGAGCGCGCAGACCGCCACCAGCCGCGAGCTGATCGACGGCCTCAGCAGCCGCACCGAACAGATCGAGAAAGTCACCCAGGTGATCCAGTCGATTGCCAGCCAGACCAATCTGCTGGCGCTCAATGCGGCCATCGAAGCGGCCCGCGCCGGCGACCTGGGGCGCGGTTTTGCCGTGGTCGCCGATGAAGTGCGCAACCTCGCCGGACGCACCAGCAGCGCCACCGAGGAAGTCGGGCAGATCGTCAGCGATATCCGCCAGCAGAGCGCAGCGGTGGTCAGCCATATGCAGCAGCAGGCCGAGCAACTGACCCTCGCCGCGCAGCAGGTCGAGCACACCGGCGAGCAGTTGCAGGGGATTGCCGCACTGGCGGTGGACGTGGAAATCCAGGTCAGCCAGATCGACAGCGGCACCCGCCATAATCACGAGCGCCTGGCCGAACTGTCGGTGGCGGTCGGCCAGTTGCGCGGCGATGTCGGCGACAGTGAAGGGCAGACCCGCCAACTTAGCAGCGCGGCCGAGCGTCTGGTCGCGCAGGCCGAAAGCGTCAGCGAACAGCTCGCCGAAGTCGGCCTGGATGACTACCACCAGCGTATCTACAACCTCGCCCGCAGCGCCGCCACGCAGATTGCCGCGCAGTTCGAAGCGGACCTGCACAGCGGCCGGATCAGCACCAGCGATCTGTTCGACCGCCACTACCAGCCGATTGCCGGCAGCTTCCCGGCCAAGTACAAGACCCGCTTCGACAGCTACGCCGATCAGGTGCTGCCGGCCATTCAGGAACCGCTGCTCAGCCAGCACGAAGGTCTGGTGTTTGCCATCGCCTGCACCGCCGAAGGCTATGTGCCGACGCACAACGCTGCGTTCAACCACCCGCCCTGCGGCGACCGCGCCATCGACAGCGTGAAGAGTCGCAGCAAGCGCCTGTTCAACGACCGCACCGGCATCCGCTGCGGCAGCCACCAGAAGCCGCTGCTGCTACAGACCTATATGCGCGACACCGGCGAGCTGATGCACGACCTGTCGGTACCGATCATGGTTCAAGGCCGCCACTGGGGCGGTTTGCGCCTGGGCTACAAACCCGAACCCTGAGCCGTCATCAGGCGTTTGTACTGACGGGTGCGGCGGGCGCTTTTCAGTTGCTCCAGCAGCAGCGCGCGCAAAGGCGATACCTGTGGGTTGGGGCGGCGACCCCGGCTGAGTTGGCGCATCTGGAATTTCACCACCGCCATATAGGCCAGGGAGGCAAACGCCTTGTTCTTCCAGCGGATCGCTGGCAGCTCGGCGCTGCTGGGCTGCCCGGCCTGCCATTGTTTCGGCAGCGCTGGGTTGATCGCCAGGGCCGTGGCAATCCCGGCCATGGCCACGCCGCTGGCCAGCACCTGCTCGACCACTGGCAAACGGCGAATGCCGCCAGTGACCATCACCGGCATCGTCGCCACGGCGGCGATCTCACCGGCGAACTCCAGGAAGTAGGCTTCGCGTGCCAGGGTCCGCCCGTCACGCGCATCACCCTGCATGGCCGGCGCTTCGTAGCTGCCGCCGGACAGTTCGACCAGATCAACCGCCTGTTCATTGAGCAACTGCACCACGCGCTTGGCGTCGGCGGCATCGAAGCCGCCGCGCTGGAAGTCCGCCGAGTTGAGTTTGACCGCCACACAGAAGCTCGGCGCCACCACAGCCCGTACCGCCTTGACCACTTCCAGCAGCAAGCGCGCACGGTTTTCCAGCGGGCCGCCCCAGCGATCGCTGCGCTTGTTGCTGAGCGGCGAGAGAAACTGGCTGAGCAGATAGCCGTGCGCCGCGTGGATCTGCACCCCGGTAAAACCGGCCTGCTCGGCCAGCTGCGCGGTGCGCGCGAAACGCTGAACAAGGTCCTGGATGTCGGCTTCCTCCAGCGCTCTGGGCACGGGGAACATCTTCGACAGGCCACCCAACTCCAGCGCCACAGCCGACGGGGCGACCGTCTGCTGACCGAGGTTGGCCTGCATCTGCCGGCCAGGGTGGTTGATCTGCATCCACAACTGCGCACCGCGAGCACGACCAATCCGCGCCCACTCGCGAAACTTGTCCAATTGGCGTTCATCTTCCAGCACCACGCCGCCGGGGCCGGTCATGGCGCGACGGTCGACCATCACGTTGCCGGTCAACAGCAAACCGGCACCGCCTTCGGCCCAGGCCTGGTACAGGCGCAGCAATTCGGCGGACGGACCCTGGCTGGCGTCTGCCAGGTTTTCCTCCATCGACGCTTTGGCGATGCGGTTGAACAGGGTGGTGCCGTTGGGCAGTTGCAGCGGTTGGAAGGCAGTCATGACTTGCTCCGGGGGTGGCAGATGGAGCAAGACTAAGGTTAAAGTCAACTTTAAGGTCAATAGCCCGGAGCACAGATGATGAAAATCGGTGAACTGGCCAGCCGTACGGGGCTGGCGGCGTCGCGCATCCGTTTTTATGAGGCCAGCGGGCTGATCAGCGCCCAGCGCCAGGCCAATGGCTACCGCCACTACCCGGAACAGGCGGTGCAGACCCTGGGCATTATCAGCTGCGCGCAGCAGGCCGGCTTCAGCCTGGAGGAAATTCGCCGCCTGCTACCGGATGCCAACACCGAGGGCTGGGCGCATGAGCAGTTGCTCGGCAGCCTGCAACGCAAGGTCGGCGAGATCGAGGCCATGCAGCAACGCCTGGCGCAGAACAAGGCGCAGCTGCTGACCATCATCGCCAGCATCGAAAGCAAACCGGAAGGCATGCCCTGCACTGAAAACGCCGAGCGGGTGATGGCACAGTTGCGCGGCGCATGAGTCACCCGCGTAATGTTTAGCCCATCATTAACCAAGCATGTAAAAAACAGCATTTAACCAACGCATGGCCCCGTGTGAATCTGGCGGTCATGCACCTTTCTCTTATGTTCTCTCCCGCCCTTTTGCACGCAGCCGCTCCGCGTGACCGGGTTACGCTGCCACAAACCCTGGTGTTCTGGGCGTTATGGCATTGCCGCCACGCGCGCCCGCCGGATGACTGGACCGCTCAGCCCTGACCCTCTGTCCATTCCCGTCATCTACCAGGAAGCTGCTTATGAATGCCGCCCTCAAACCCGTAACACCCGCCGCCGTACGTTGCCCGTCCTACTACAGCGCCACCCTTAATGAAGAAACCGATTACCCGACCCTGCAAGGCGAGGTCAGCGTCGATGTGGTGATCATCGGCGGCGGTTTTACCGGCGTGGCGTCTGCCGTGGAGCTGGCCGAGCGCGGCCTCAAGGTGGCGATTGTCGAGGCCAACAAGATCGGCTGGGGCGCCACCGGGCGCAATGGCGGGCAGGTCACTGGCAGCCTGTCGGGCGATGCGGCAATGACCAAGCAGATGCGCAACACCCTCGGCGAAGAGGTTGAAGACTTTATCTGGCACCTGCGCTGGCGCGGCCACGAGATCATCAAGAACCGCGTGGAGAAATACGGCATTCAGTGCGACCTCAAGCACGGCCACCTGCATGCGGCGATGAAACCCACGCATATGCAGGAACTGGAAACCACCTACGCCGAAGCGGTACGCCGTGGCATGGCGGCGGACGTGACCCTGCTGGATCGCGCGGGCGTGCGCAGCCACCTGGCCAGCGACCTGTACAGCGGCGCACTGAAGAACACCCGCAACATGCACCTGCACCCGCTGAACCTGTGCATCGGTGAAGCCAAGGCCGCCGCCAGCCTCGGCGCGCTGATATTCGAGCACTCCGAAGTGCTGGAGATTGTGCATGGCGCCAAGCCGGCAGTGGTCACCGCCCAAGGCCGGATCAACGCCAAGCAGGTGCTGCTGGCCGGCGACGTGTACCACAAGCTGGAGCCGAAAAAGCTCAAAGGCATGATCTTCCCGGCAATGGGCGGCATCGTCACCACCGCGCCGCTGGGTGAGCTGGCGAAAGAAATCAACCCGCAGGACCTGGCCGTGTATGACTGCCGCTTCGTCCTCGACTACTACCGCCTGACCGCCGACGGCCGCCTGCTGTTCGGCGGTGGCTGCAACTACTCCGGGCGCGACTCGCGGGATATCGCCGCCGAACTGCGCCCCGGTATCGAACAGACTTTCCCGCAGCTCAAGGGCGTCGACATCGACTTCCAGTGGAGCTGCGCCATGGGCATCGTGATCAACCGCATCCCGCAACTGGGCAAGCTCTCGGACAACGTCTGGTACTGCCAGGGCTACTCCGGCCACGGCATTGCCACCACCCACATCATGGGCGAGATCATGGCCAACGCCCTGACCGGAACGATGGGCCACTACGACACCTTCGCCGCCTGCAAACACATCAAGGTGCCGCTGGGCGACGTGTTCGGCAACCCGATGCTGGCCGCCGGCATGTGGTACTACCAGATGCTGGAAAAGCTGCGTTAAGACGCAGCTTCTGAGCGGTTGCGCGCCGTCTGGGTGGCCGGCGCCTCGTCACGATCATCGACAAAGGCCACCGCAGGCGAGCCATCGGCATTTAGCTGGTAGATCGCGCTCGGCTGGCCTTGCTCGTTGAAGAACACCTGACCGAGCCCCGCGCCATTCCACAGGCGTTCGCCGGCCTTGCTGCGCGAAGGGATGCGCGGTTTGACCTGCATGCGCCGGCGCGTAGTCAGCCAGTTGAGCGGCGACCAGGGCGCGTAGAGCCAGCGGTTGAGGCGGTCGAACCAGTCGAGCAGGCGCGGCGGGAATTCGTTTTTCAGGCCGCTGCTGGTGATCTGCCAAAGCTTCGGCCCGCGCTTGCGCTGGCGAATCAGCACCTCGTAGACAAACGAGTAATGCACGTCGCCGGAGAGAATCACGTAGTTACCCGGCGTGCGCGAGTGGCGGAAGATGTTCAGCATCACCTGCGCCGCGCCCCGGTGGGCCATCCAGTTTTCCGCGTCGACCATCAGCGGATGGCCGGCCCAGCTGAAGACCTTCTGGATGGTCTCGATCAGCTTGACGCCGAACATCGGCGCCGGCGAAACGATGATCGCCGCCGGATGATCCAGCAGCTCTTGCTGAAACTCGCACAGCGCTTCCCAATCCAGCAGACCGGACGGCCGCTTGAGGTTGCGCTCGCTGCGCCAGCGCCGCGTACGGGTGTCGAGCACCACCAGCGCCGGGCTGCTCGGCAGGACGAATTGCCACTGATGAAAGCTCAGCAAGCTGTCGATCAGCGCATCCTGCGGCTGGCTGCACATGTGGTTGGCAGCATCGCGGCCCTCGGTCATGGCGCGGATCATCTGCAGCGGCTCAGCAAACACATCCGGGTTATTGCCCCAGCCCTGGCACAGCAAGTAGGCGATCAGCGCATTGCCGATGATGCGTTTGGAAAACGGGTGGCCGTAGGCCGTCGCTTCCCACTGCGCGGAGAGGTTCCAGTCATCGGTGATGTCGTGATCATCGAAGATCATCAGCGTCGGCAAATGGGCGAGGGCGCGGGCGACCTGGCCCAGACCACCGCGAAAGGCCTCGATGCGCTCACGCTCGGCCTGATAACGCGGCACTTCCTCGGCGCTCAGCACCGGCATCTCGGCATCCAGCAAGGCCCATGGCGTCGGCGACCAGACCAGCAGGTACATGGCCAACACTTCGGCGCAGGTCACCAGGTGGTTATCGGCGCTGTTGGTGGTGAACACCGGTTTTTCCACACCACCGAAAAACCGCTCGCGCAGGGTTTTGTTGCTCTTCAGCGCCGGCAGCAGCTCGGCGCGCTGGTAGTAGCTGGCGGGGTGCTGGTACAGCGCCGTGCTGTCAGCGACCACCGCACCTTCCAGGTGCTCGCCGAACAGGCCGAGACGCTCAATCACCTGATGAATCGCCCGCAGCAGCGGCCCGCTGACATCATCGGCGTAGATCTGATCGCCACTCATCAGCAGCAAGGCCGGGCGCTGCTCGGCGGCAGGCGCTTCGGCCAGCAGACGATCTGCGCAGAGCAGGCCATCGGCCGCCGGGTGATGCGGCTTGCGGCAAGAGCCATGCAGCAGATGATCCAGCTGCGCGCGCAGGACGAAATTGGCCTGGGTCGCACCGTCGTACAGCAAGTGCGGCGCCCAGTCGGCGATACCCAATGCAGACTGATCCGGCTGTTCGATCAGCAGGTCGTAGTCGATCTGCACATCGCAGGGCAGCGGCGCGTCCAGTTTCAGATAAATCAGGTGGATAAACGCCTGCTCGCCCATCTGGATAACCTGGCAGCTGTCGCCAGCCAGCGGCAGGCGCTGCGGCTCGGGCATGTCGCCATGGCTCAACTGCAGGGTCAGCGATAAGGGGCGGCTGCCAACCAGCCAGAGCACCAGGCGCTGCGCCTCCATGCGGCGCAGCAGCGGGCCGGCCAGCACCAGGGGCAGATCAGCGTGGGCAACAGCGGTGGCGGTCGGCATCAGGGCGGCGGGCTCTACGCAAATAGGGTCGGTTATAGAGCGCCATTGTGCGGCAGAGGTTCAGTCTTTGCAGCCGCCGCCTACTGCGCCGCCTGACGCAGGCGCGGCAGATCGAGGAGTTCGATCTCGCCATAGGTCAGCCGCAGGATGCCCTGGGCCTCCAGCTCCTTGAGGATCTGGTTGGTGGTCTGCCGGGAGATCGCCAGCATCAGCGCCAGCTGCTCCTGCGGCAGGTGCAGCACCCGGCGCGGCTCGCCCTCGCCATAGTTTTCCGCGATCAGCAGCAACCGCCTGGCCAGGCGTGGGGCAGCGGGCAGCAGGCTCATTTCTTCCAGGGCGATAAAAGCCAGGCGCAGTTTGTGGCTCATCAGCAGAGCGAAATCACGCCAGTACTGCGGCTCTTGTTCGAGCAGCGCCAGCAGCCGCGCCTGCGGCACCAGCAGCAAGGTGGCAGGGCCTTCGGCAAAGGCATCGTGGGTGCGCGGCTGGCCATCGAACAGGGAAATCTCGCCAAACCAGTAGGGCGGCTCGACCAGGGTCAGCAGCGCTTCCTTGCCGGAGGCACTGACCGCACCGATGCGCATGCCGCCCTCGACCACGGCATACAGGCCACAGGGTTTGTCGCCGCGACGAAACAGCACCTGACCGGGCGCCAGTTGCTGCACCTGGGCGGCGGCCAGCAGCGCCTCCTGCAGGGCGACGGGCAGGGCGCTGAACCAGTGGCCCTGACGCAGACGTGCCTGATAGTGATGGCCGCTGTTCATCGACAGCTCCAGGCGGTTTGTCGGCTAGCTGACAGAGCGCTGCGCGGGCGTAGGTTCATGCTGGCCACCTGTCTTGCATGAGGAAAATAATAATGAAAACCCTGGTTGATCATCTGGCTCAATACGCGGCCTATCACCGCGACCAACGCAATATTCTCAGCCACTTTATCGGTATTCCACTGATCGTTGTGGCGGTGGCCGTGCTGCTGTCGCGCCCGGGCTTCGAGCTGCTCGGCCTGTGGCTGTCCCCCGCACTGCTGGTGGCCGTGGCGGCAGGGGTGTTCTACCTGCGCCTGGACCTGCGCTTCGGCCTGCTGATGGCGCTGCTGCTGGTGCTCAGCCTGTGGGCAGCGGCGGGCCTGGCCGTGCAATCGACGGCGGTGTGGCTGAGCGGCGGCATCGGCCTGTTTGTGATCGGCTGGATTATTCAGTTTGTCGGCCATTACTACGAAGGACGCAAGCCGGCGTTTGTCGATGACGTCATGGGCCTGGTTATCGGCCCGCTGTTCGTCGCCGCCGAAGCGGCCTTCCTGCTGGGCCTGCGCAAAGAGGTGGAGCAGGCCATCGTCGAACGCGCCGGCCCGACCTGTATTCGTGAGAAAAAAGCGACTGCTTGATCGATTCACGCCTAGAACGTAATCAAGATCTTGCGAGCTAGAGTCCTGCAAGGCAAAAACAGGCGAGGAAGCGGAGTGTACTGTTGTACATGAGCATTCCGAGCCTGTTTTTAACGCAGCAGGGCCGACGCGCAGCAGATCGAAGACGGACTCAGTACATCGCCATCCATTGCGTGGTCAGCGACCGCGTATGGCGATACACGGTGATCGGCGCAAAGGGTCGGCCCGAAGCACTCTGCAGAGCGCTGCTCTGGCTGTTGAGGTCGACCAGCGCGGCCTTGAGGTAATCCCAGCGGGTTTTCAGCTTGCCCACCTGCGGGTCGGCCTTGCCATCCAGCGCGGCCAGTTGCTCATCCACCGACGGCACAATCTTGCGTTCATCCTGACCGAGGTAGGTGTCGGGCTGCTCGCGGGCGGTTTCGAAATTGCCGAAGTAGGCGCGGCTGAGGTACTGCACCGAGAGGTATTCGAGCTTGGCGGACAGTTCGCTGTCAGCCGGCCCGGCCAGCTTGCGGGTTTCCTCCAGCACGCCGAGCAGGGCTTTGCTGAGGTCCTCGGGGTAGCGCCAGGGCATGTCGTCCTCGTTCGGACCAAAGGCCACGCCACGGCGAATCTGCACCACCAGTTCCTGATGGGCGCTGCGCAGGGCATCACTGCTTTGCGGCAGGCTCTGCACCGCAGCGGCCAGAGCCTGCAGGTCGGTTTCCAGGGCATCCTGATGTTTCTTTTGGAAACCCTCACCGCGTAACAGCATCAGGCTGCTGGTGACCCGGCTGGCCTGCACCTGAACCTGTTCCTGGGGAGTAACGGCCTGGGCATAGGTCAACGGCGAGAGGCCGGCGAACAGACCGAGAATGACGAGCAATAGCGGGCGACATAGCGCTGTAGAACGCATTGTGGGTGTGCTCCTTATTATTTTTGTGAGCAGTGCTGAGTGGGCTCAGCGGTACATTCGCGGGCAACAGGGTACTGCACTGGCCAACGGAGAAAAGCAGCCTAAAGAGTGATTTCGTCGGAAAGATGCGCCTTTTCGGCCAAATCGCGCAGGTATTGCGCACTGAAGGCATCCGCTGGGAAGAAGGTTTCCAGGGCCAGTTCCGCCAGGGTGATGTCGTTGGCAGTGCCGAATACCGTGGTCGTGCCGATCAGGCTGACCACGCCCTGCTCGCTGGCAAACTGCAACGGCATCAGCACCACATCCGTATCGGCCGGCGGCGCTGCAACAGGGCCCGGGTAGGCGTTCAGTTCATCCCACAACGCTTGTAACTGAGCATCGCCACTGACCTGGATATCACGCTGCAAGCGCGCCAGCAGGTAGGCGCGCCACGCTCCCAGATTGACGATACGCGGCGCCAAGCCACCCGGATGCAGGCTCAGACGCATGACGTTGATCGGCGGCGTCAGCAGCTCGGGGGTAATGCCTTGCAGAAAAGGTGCAAGGGCGCTGTTGGCCGCCAGCAGGTTCCAATGCCGGTCGATGGTCAGTGCCGGGTAAGGCTCGTGGGCCTTGAGCAGCAGTTCGATGGCACTGCGTGCGGCCGCCATGGCCGGCTCGGACAATTCACGTTGAGTGAACAGCGGTGCATAGCCGGCGGCGCTGAGCAGTCGATTGCGTTCGCGCAGCGGAATGTCCAGTTGCTCGGCGAGCAACAGCAGCATCTCGCGGCTGGGCTGGGCGCGCCCGGTTTCCAGGAAACTCAGGTGGCGGGTGGAAATATCGGCCTCGCAGGCGAGGTCGAGCTGGCTGAGACGACGGTGCTGGCGCCATTGGCGCAGCAATGCCCCGACGGGCTGGATTTGGCTGTTCATGGGCATCGACGATAGACCAGCCACGTCATGGCGGCCATTACCTGCGAGGTAATCGACGCGGCGTGCGGATCGGCGAAATCTAAGGCCAAGCCGCCATTTCGACGGTTCTTTACGGAGACTTCGCCATGACCACCTTGCAACCTTCGCTGTTACTGCGCCGCGCCCTGTTCGCCGATGGACTGGTCGGTGTGATCACCACGGCGCAACTCCTGCTGCTGGCTGACTGGCTCAGCAGCCTGTTGGCCCTGCCGGGTGAATTCCTCTTCGGCGTTGGCGTGGTGCTGATTCCGCTGGTGGCCTTTTTGCTCTGGCTGTCGCGCCGTGAAAGCATGGCGCGGGCAGCGGTCTACATGGTGATCGGCCTGAATGCGCTATGGGTGGTGCTCAGCCTGCTGGTGCTGCTCAGCGGCTGGTTCACGCCGAACCTGCTGGGCTACGCCTTCGTGATCGTCCAGGCTGTTGTGGTACTGGTGTTTATCGAGCTGGAGTGGCTGGGGCTGAAGCGCTCGCAGGTCATCCCCGGCGCGTTTGCCCCGGCATCAATGCGTGCTCAGTAACGACACCGACTTGACCTGCGCCCACAGCGATTGCCCGCGCTGGATCTGCAGACGGTCAAAGGAGTAACGGGTGATGCGGGCGATCAGTTGCTCGCCACCCACCTGCACGCGCACCAACACATGAGCCTGCTCGGCAACGCTGATCCAGTCGACCACCCGCGCCGGCAGCAGGTTGAGCACGCTGCTGTCCTCGGCCTGCTGCAGGCTCAGGCTGATATCGCGGGCCTTGATCTTGACCCGCACCGACTGGCCCAACGGCAGCGGCCCATGGGGCAAACGCAGGCGTATATCGCTGTCCGGCAATTGCAGGTAGAGCAGCCCGTAGGCCTGATCATGGGCGGTGACCACGCCGTCGACCACCGCTTCGGCATCGTCCTCGAAGACGAACGGCAGGTCGGCGCGCAGCAGGGTTTCCTTGAGCGGGCCACTGCCGCTGACCTTACCGTCCTCCAGCAGCACCAGGTGATCGGCCAGACGCGCCACCTCATCCGGCGAGTGGCTGACGTAGACAATCGGAATCTCCAGCTCCTGATGCAGGCGCTCCAGGTAGGGCAGCACCTCCTGCTTGCGCTTGAGGTCGAGGGACGCCAACGGTTCGTCCAGCAGCAACAAACGCGGGCTGGTCAGCAGGGCGCGGGCAATACCAACACGCTGCTGCTCGCCGCCCGAGAGGTTGCCCGGCAAACGCTCCAGCAGATGACCGATGCCCAGCAGCTCCACCGCCTGCTCCAGGGCAATCCGCCGCTGCGCAGCGGGGATGCGCTTCAAGCCGTACTGCAGATTGCGCCGCACCGTGAGGTGGGCAAACAGGTTGGCATCCTGAAACACGTAGCCCACTGCACGTTGATGCGCCGGCACGAAAACGCCCTGGGCGCTGTCCTGCCACAGTTCGCCGTTGACCTGCAGGTAACCTGCGCTCGGCTGATCCAGCCCGGCAAAACAGCGCAGGCAACTGGTCTTGCCGGAACCGGAATGGCCGAACAAGGCACTGACGCCACGGCCGGGCAGGTTCAGCTCAACATCCAGGGTGAAACCTGGGTGTGCAACCTTGAAGCGCGCGTTGATTTCACCCGACGCGGCGACCGTACGAATCGCCGGATTGCGCCGTGCCAAAGGCCAGATCATTGCCACACCCGCTTGCTGCTTCTGCCAGAGTAGAGCGCCAGCAGCACGATAAAGGAGAACAGCACCATGCCGCTCGCCAGCCAATGGGCCTGGGCGTACTCCATGGTTTCCACATGGTTGTAGATCTGCACCGACGCCACCTGGGTCTTGCCGGGGATGTTGCCGCCGATCATCAGCACTACGCCGAACTCACCCACGGTATGGGCAAAACCGAGAATAGAAGCCGTGATAAAGCCCGGCTTGGCCAGCGGCAGCACCACCGTGAAGAACGCATCCCAAGGGCCGGCGCGCAGGGTCGCCGCCGCCTCCAGCGGGCCACGACCAATGGCCTCGAAGGCGTTCTGCAGCGGTTGCACGACAAAGGGCAGGGAGTAGAACACCGAGCCGATCACCAGCCCGCTAAAGGTAAATGTCAGGGTGCCGAGACCGAGGCTTTGGGTCAGCTGCCCGATAAAACCGTGCGGGCCCATGCTCACCAGCAGGTAGAAGCCGATCACCGTCGGCGGCAGCACCAGCGGCAGCGCGACGATGGCGCCGATGGGCTGCTTCCATTTGGATGACGTGCGCGCCAGCCACCAGGCAATCGGTGTACCGATCAACAGCAGTAACAGGGTGGTCAGCGATGCCAGCTCAAGCGTCAGCAGTACCGCAGCGAAATCAGCTTTGCTCAGTGGCATCGCAACCGCCTTTTAAAGTTGGTAGCCGTAGGACTTGATGATCTTCGCCGCCTTCTCGCCTTTCAGGTACTCGGTCAGGGCTACAGCGGCCGGGTTATGTTCGCCCTTCTTGAGGATCAACGCATCCTGCTTGATCGGCGTGTGCATCTGCGCCGGCACCATCCAGGCCGAGCCACTGCTGAGCTGGCCATCCTTGTACACCTGCGACAGTGCAACAAAGCCCAACTCGGCGTTGCCGGTGGCAATGAACTGATGCGCCTGGGTGATGTTCTGCCCTTCGACCAGTTTGTCCTTGACTGCCGCACTCAGGCCCAGCTTGTCCAGCACTTCGGTGGCTGCCAGGCCGTAGGGTGCGGCTTTCGGGTTGGCGATCGCCAGGTGTTTGTACTGATTGGCCTTGAGCACAGCATTGCTGTCATCCAGATAACCCGGCTTGGCCGACCACAGCACCAGGCTGCCGATTGCATAGGTAAAGCGCGAGCCGCTGACGCCCAGACCTTCACTGTCGAGCTTGGCCGGGGTGCTTTCATCGGCACTTAAAAACACCTCGAACGGCGCACCGTTCTGAATCTGCGCATACAGCTGGCCAGTGGCACCGAAGGAGGCAACCACGCTGTGTCCAGTGTCCTTTTCAAACTCGCTGGCAATCGCCTGCAACGGCGCGGTGAAGTTGGCGGCTACCGCCACCTGAACCTGTTCGGCCAGGGCGTTACAGCTGAATACCGTCACGGCAAGCAGGCTGACTAAGCGTCGGAAAAAACCCGTTTTCATCCAGAACTCCTTTGCAGTCCATTGTCAGTCTATGAACCCGTATCGCTATATACAAAAAGATATAGCGTATAACCGGCCCATCTGAGCCAGGCAAATGCACTGCGTCATCAGGTAGGGAAGGTGGGCATCCTTGAAGAATCAGACCCGCAAGTCAAGTTTTCTAACGACACTCAACTGTGACTACGCCACACGCTGGCCAGCCAGGGCTGCTGCTCACGCGGCAAACCAGCCGGGCGGTAGTAATGCTGCAGCTCACTGAAGCCGGCCGCCGTGAGCAATACACGCCAATTGGCCAGGTCGTGATAGGCACCGTAGCGCTCGCCATTCCAGCCTTCCTGGTTGTCACCCCGGGGGTTGGAGCTGAACAGCACACCGCCCGGCTTGAGGGTGGCATGCAGTTGCTTGAGCACCCGTGGCAGTTCCTGGCGGGGAATATGAAACAGCGAGGCATTGGCGAACACGCCGTCAAAGCGGCCAAGCGGCAGATCTAGGGCGAGAAAGTTCTGCTGCCAGGCTTCGCAGCCACTGTCGGCGCGGGCCATTTCGACAAAGCGCGGGCAGCCGTCCAAACCAACAGCCGTGTGCCCCATGGCGCTAAAGGTGCGCAGATCGCGGCCCGGGCCGCAGCCGAAATCGAGAATCTGGTAGGGCGCAGTGGCCTGAATGTGCGCGAGCAAGGCGGCGATATTCTGGCTGACATCGTGATCGCGGGTGCCGTCGCGAAAGTCTTCGGCGCAGTCCTGATAGTGGCGCAGGGTCAGCGCGCTGATCTGCGCCAGGTCATCCGCACTCAATCCCACAACTTCAACCCTCGGCCAGCAGGCGACGCAGTTCGGCCAATACCGGCGCGCTGGCCGGGCGCACATCGCGCCACAGGGCAAAGGCTTCGGCGGCCTGTTCGACCAGCATGCCCAGGCCATCCAGAGTACGCGCTGCGCCGTGCTCGGCAGCCCAGCGGTTAAAGGCTGTCAGCTCCTTGCCGTACATCATGTCGTAGCACAGGGTATGCCCCGGCTGGATCAGGCTGGGGGCAATCGGCGGCAACTCGCCGGCCAGGCTGGCCGAGGTGCCGTTGATGATCAGGTCCACCGGCGCGTCGATCCAGTCATAACCACTGGCCACCACCGGGCCCAGGTCGGCGAATTCGCGAGCCAGTTGCTCGGCCTTCTCCACCGTGCGATTGGCAATCACCAGTGCCGCCGGTTGCTCGGCGAGCAACGGCTCCAGCACCCCACGCACCGCACCGCCCGCGCCAAGCAGCAGGATGCGTTTGCCTTTGAGGTTTAACCCAGCATTCACCGTCAGATCACGCACCAGGCCGGCGCCGTCGGTGTTGTCACCCAGCAGGCTGCCATCGGCAAGCTTCTTCAGGGTATTGACCGCACCGGCACGTTGAGCACGGGCGCTGAGCTGATCGGCGAGAGCAAACGCCTGCTCCTTGAACGGCACGGTGACATTGGCGCCCAGACCCTCGGCAAAGAACGCGCGAGCAAAGCCGGGGAAATCCTCCAGCGGCGCGAGCAGGGCTTCATAGCTCAGCTGCTCGCCGGTCTGCTGGGCAAACAGGCGATGAATCAGCGGTGATTTGCTGTGGCCGATGGGGTTGCCGAATACGCCGTAGCGGTCCATGGGACTCCTCAGAAATAAACATGCTTTGCTCCCCTCGCCCATTTATGGGAGAGGGGTCGGGGGAGAGGGACTTTCGATTCTGGCCCTATCCCCAACCCTCTCCCGCAAGCAGGAGAGGGGGCCATTCTAGGCACCAGCCAACCAATCACGGTCGGTCAGGAAGTACTCGGTCAGACGTGCCTCTTCACTGCCCGGCTGCGGCTTCCAGTCGTAGCCCCAGCGCACGTGCGGCGGCAACGACATCAGAATCGATTCGGTGCGCCCACCGGACTGCAAACCAAACAGCGTGCCACGGTCGAACACCAAGTTGAACTCGACATAACGGCCGCGGCGGAAGGCTTGGAATTCACGCTCGCGCTCGCCATAGGGGGTCAGCTTGCGCCGCTGCACGATGGGCAGGTAGGCCTGGATATAGGCATCGCCGATGGCGCGCATAAAGGCGAAGCTGGTGTCGAAGTCCCACTGATTCAGGTCATCGAAGAACAGCCCGCCAATGCCGCGCGGCTCGCCGCGATGTTTGAGGTGGAAGTAGCGATCACACCAGGCCTTGAACTTCGGGTAGACCTCAGCACCGAACGGCGCGCAAGCGTCATGGGCGATCTGGTGCCAGTGCCGGCAGTCTTCTTCATTGCCGTAGTAGGGCGTCAGGTCGAAGCCACCGCCGAACCACCAGACCGGCTCTTCACCTTCTTTCTCGGCGCTGAAGAAGCGCACGTTGGCGTGGGAGGTCGGCACATAGGGGTTTTCCGGGTGGATCACCAGCGACACGCCAAGGGCCTCGAAGCCACGCCCAGCCAGTTCCGGCCGGTGAGCGCTGGCCGAGGGCGGCAGGCTGTCGCCGAACACATGGGAGAAGTTCACCCCGCCCTTTTCGATCAGCGCACCGTTCTCCATCACCCGCGTGCGCCCGCCACCACCGGCCGGCCGCTGCCAGGCATCCTCGAAGAATTCGGCACCACCATCTTCGGCTTGCAGGGCAGTGCAGATACGGTCTTGCAGATCCAGCAGGTAGGCTTTGACGGCCTCAGTACGGTCACTCACGGCGGCACCTTGAAAACGGGTAAGGCCAGGCGGCACATGGCCGCGGGGAAAAATGGGCGGCCAGCATAACACCAGCCACCCCAAGGCCGCAGTTGACGGCGGTCAATGCAGACGATTGGATAACGGCACGTTTCTGCCCCTACGGGCATCATCCAGGCATTCAATCGCGGAAGACTCTGAAAATGGCCATGCGTATCCAGTTCAATCGTCACGGCGGCCCGGACGTCCTTGAATACACCGACTATAACCCCGCCGCCCCTGGCCCGAATGAAGTGCGGGTGCAGAACCAGGCGATTGGCCTGAATTTTATCGACACCTATTTCCGCAGTGGCCTGTATGCGCCACCCAGTTTGCCATCCAGCCTGGGCACCGAAGGCGCAGGCATCGTCGAGGCAGTGGGCTCGGCAGTCAGCGGCTTTCAGGTCGGCGACCGCGTCGCCTATGCCACCGGGCCGCTGGGCGCCTACAGCGAACTGCATGTACTGCCGGCCGAGAAACTGGTGAAGCTGCCGGATGCGATCAGCTTCGAGCAAGCGGCCGCCGTGATGCTCAAGGGGCTGACCGTGCAGTACCTGCTGCGCCAGACCTTCCCCCTGCAAGGTGGCGAAACCATCCTGTTTCATGCCGCCGCCGGCGGGGTGGGTTCCTTCGCCTGCCAGTGGGCGAAGGCACTTGGGGTCAAGATGATCGGCACCGTCAGCTCGGCGGAAAAAGCCGCCCGCGCCAAAGCACAGGGCGCCTGGGCGACCATCGACTACAGCCATGAGAACGTCGCCCAGCGCGTGCTGGAACTGACCGACGGCAAGAAGTGCCCAGTGGTCTACGACGGCGTCGGCCAGGACACCTGGGAAACCTCGCTGGACTGCGTGGCACCGCGCGGCCTGCTGGTCAGCTTCGGCAATGCATCGGGCGCGGTCACCGGCGTCAACCTGGGCATCCTCGCGCAGAAGGGCTCACTGTTCGTCACCCGCCCAACCCTGGCCGGATACGCCGACACGCCTTCCCGACTGCAAAGCATGGCCGACGAACTGTTCGCCATGATCGCCAGCGGCCACCTGCAGGTGGAGATCAGCAACCGCTATGCGCTCAAAGATGCGGCGCTGGCGCAAAGCGCCCTGAGCGCACGGCAAACCACCGGCTCGACCATTCTGCTGCCGTAGACCGTCTGCCAAACCGTCGCGGCTGAAGCCCCTCCCACAGCTGGGTGTGTCTGTGGGAGGGGCTTCAGCCGCGAGCTTTTGTTGCTTCAGGACGGACGGATCACATCCCCACTGATCAGGTCACGAATCAGGCTCGGGTTCTTGCGGCCGCCCAACGCCCCACCCAGCACCATGTCCAGCTGGCCGGGGAAGTACTGCTCGACGCGCAGACGCGACCGCGCAGACGGGCGACCTGCCGGATTGGCCGAGGTCGACACCAGCGGCCCGGTCAGACGACACAACGCCTGCACCTGCGGATGATCACTGACGCGCAGGGCCACACTGCTGTGCTGACCACTGATCCATTCGGGCAAGCGATTCTGATGCGGCACCAGCCAGGTGTTGGGGCCCGGCCAGCTGCCGGCCAGGCGCGCCAGCCAGATTTCCGGCAGATCATCGAGAAGAAAGTCGAACTGTTCGATATCGGCGGCAACCAGAATCAGGCCCTTATGCACAGGCCGATCCTTCAGTGCCAGCAAGCGCTCTACCGCCTCGTCATTCCAAGGATCAGAGCCCAGCCCCCACACCGCCTCGGTCGGATAGGCAATCACGCCGCCATTGCGCACCACCCGTGCGGCTTGCTGAATCTGCCAGTTGCTAACCATTCACTGCTCTCCACTGAACACCTGGCGGGCAGTGTATCCAAGCTAAAGCGCGCGGCCCACCCAGCGACCATTTTCACAGGCAATGTGGCCTTCCAGTTCCAGCTCGGTCAGCGCCGCCAGCACCTCGGCCAGAGGCCAGCCACTGGCGACCACCAGCGCTTCGCTGCTATGCGGCGCGGCATGCAGTAAAGCCAGTAAAGGGTGGCTAGGAAGTTCTGCCGGGCTCGCGGCGACAGAGGGTGGCTGCACCTGCCAGCCGCGCAGCGCCTGGAGAATGTCCTCGATGCTTTCTACCAGCGTGGCACCTTCGCGGATCAACTGATGACAGCCACGGGCACCGGGATGATGAATCGAACCGGGAATCGCATACACCTCACGGCCCTGTTCGGCAGCCAACCGTGCAGTGATCAGCGAACCACTGGACGGGCTGGCTTCCACCACCAGCACGCCAACGGACAGGCCGCTGATAATGCGATTACGCCGAGGGAAATTGCTCGCCTGTGGCGGACAATCCAACGGTAACTCCGACACCAGCGCGCCACCCTGGGCGACGATGTCGGCGGCGAGTTTCTTGTGGCGCGCCGGGTAAAGACACTGCAAGCCGGTACCAAGCACCGCCACGGTTTTGCCGCCGGCATCCAGTGCACCCTGGTGGGCCGCACCATCAATACCCAGGGCCAGGCCGCTGGTAATCACAAAACCACCGCCGGCCAGGCTGCGAGCAAAGCTGTGTGCGGTATCGAGCCCCGGCCGTGAGGCACGTCGGCTCCCCACCATGGCTAGCTGCGGTTGCTCCAGCAGCGTCGGGTCACCTGCAACAAACAACAACGGCGGTGCATCCACCAACTCGTCCAGCAACCCTGGATAAATCACGTCATCCCACATCAGCAGGTGATGCATATCGGCTTCCAGCCAAGCCAGACTTTGCGCGGCACGCTCACGCACCTCGGCACTGCGCCGCGCCTCGCTGCACACCTGCGGCAAACCTAGGGAACGCCAGGCACTAGCCGGGGCGCTAAGCGCGGCAGATGCACTGTCGAAGGCACTGAGGAGTTTACGAAAGCGCCGCGGACCCAGCTCCGGCAGACAATGCAAACGCAGGCGGGCTTCCAGCTCGGCGGGGGAGACAGCAGGCGCAATAGCAGCAGAGTGCGACATACGGATCATCCTTGATCAGTCGCGCCGCACGGGCGGCAGGAAATTCAGCAGGTAATAAAAAGCCCCGCATCTGCGGGGCTTTTTGGTGTTACGGGTTACGCACTTTGTCCATGATCGCCAGCGAGCGCGAGGCTCCCAGCACCAGGCCGTAGCTGAGCTTGTCGTAGGTGCGGAACACCATCAGCAGGCCCGCACGCTCGTCCGGAATCTTCACCGAATCGCCGGTTACCCGGTCACGTACGGTTTCACCGGTCTTGTAGATGGCCAGAACGTTGCCTTCCTTCAAGCCATCACGAGCCCCCTTGTTGATGGTCACCACGTCGAACTGACCGATCTGGGTCACGCCGCGCGGCACATCGAGGATCACGCCGTTAACCTCACTGGCTGGCTCGCTCGGCATAAAGGTCGAATTGATCGGACGCTCTTCGGTGGCAAACAGACGGTCGCCAAGGCGCACTTCCTGAGTCGAACGGGTCAGCACCATGGTGCCGACGTCACCTTCTTCGGCGACGATCTCACCGGAACCGATGTCATCGGCATTGATCCCGAGAAACTCCTGGGTATCCGGATCGATGTAGGTTTTGCCCTGGCGGAAGATGCCATAGGCCGGCGCGGCCTGGTCGAATGTGCCACGGGCATACACGCGATCACCCGCGCCACTGACCACCCGCTCGGCATTGCCGGCCACGATATAGGGCGCGCTCTGGAACTGCTCGGGGGTATCAACAATGCGGTTGACCAGCAGGAAGCTGTTGATTGCCTCCAGCGGAATTGCCGGAATGGCTTCAGCCATCGGCGTACTGCGAATCTGCGGCGACAGCTTGATGGTGCCGCGCGACTCACCGCGGTTAAGCATCAGGCGCGGTTGGCCGTCGATGTATACCAGGCTCAGTTGGTCGCCCGGATAGATCAGATGAGGATTTTCCACCTGCGGGTTGGCGTGCCAGATTTCTGGCCACTTCCACGGCTGACTGAGAAATTTTCCGGAGATATCCCAGAGGGTGTCGCCTTTGACCACGGTGTAACGGTCTGGGTGACCGTCCTTGAGTTGCACTTCGGCCTGGGCCAAGCCGCCTGCGGCAAGCAGCAGCAGGGCGAGTAGTGATTTCCTCATGCGGTGAATCCCTTTATTATGTGTCTTCACGTGGAGCGCCCTAGCGCCGCGACGAAACCCAGTCGTGCTGCGGCGTGAAGCCGTTTTTCAATGCTGCTCATCATCTTAGCAGCGGATTTTGACTTTATTCCACAAGTGCATCACAAACGCATATGGCGATCCTGAATATCCTCGAATTTCCCGATCCGCGCCTGCGCACCATCGCCAAGCCGGTGGACGTGGTCGACGACGCCTTGCGTCAACTGATCGATGACATGTTTGAAACCATGTACGACGCACCGGGCATCGGCCTGGCTGCGACGCAGGTCAACGTGCACAAGCGCGTGGTGGTGATGGATCTGTCCGAGGACAAGTCCGAACCACGGGTGTTTATCAACCCCGAGTTCGAGCCGCTGACCGAGGAAATGGATCAGTACCAGGAAGGCTGCCTGTCGGTGCCGGGTTTCTACGAAAACGTCGACCGCCCGCAGAAGGTCAAGATCAAGGCCCTGGATCGTGATGGCCAGCCCTATGAGCTGATCGCCGAAGGCCTGCTTGCCGTATGCATCCAGCACGAATGCGACCACCTCAACGGCAAGCTGTTCGTCGATTACCTGTCTACGCTCAAACGCGACCGGATCAAGAAGAAGCTGGAAAAGCAGCACCGCCAGCAGGCTTGAGCCACATCATTACAAAGGCTTGCTGCGGCAAGCCTTTTTCTTTAGCGAGCCCCCATGACTGAAGCACTGCGTATCGTGTTTGCCGGCACCCCGGAATTCGCCGCCGAGCACCTCAAAGCGCTGCTCGACAGCCCACACCAGATCATTGCCGTATACAGCCAGCCGGACCGCCCGGCTGGCCGCGGGCAGAAACTTACGCCCAGCCCGGTCAAGCAGCTCGCCCTGCAGCACGACATTCCGGTGTACCAGCCGCAAACCCTGCGCGATCCCGCTGCCCAAGCCGAGCTGGCTGCGCTTAAACCCGACCTGATGGTGGTAGTGGCCTACGGCCTGATCCTGCCGCAGGTGGTGCTGGATACTCCGCGATTGGGCTGCATCAACAGTCACGCTTCGCTGCTGCCACGCTGGCGTGGCGCCGCACCGATTCAGCGCGCGGTCGAAGCCGGTGATGCCGAAAGCGGCGTGACCGTGATGCAGATGGAAGCCGGCCTGGATACCGGACCGATGCTGCTCAAGGTCTGCACGCCCATCTCAGCCGACGATACCGGCGGCAGTCTGCACGACCGCCTCGCCAGCCTCGGCCCACAAGCAGTGATTGAAGCCATCACTGGCCTGGCCGATGGCACGCTCAAGGGCGTGGTGCAGGACGACAGCCTGGCCAACTACGCGCACAAGCTGAACAAAGACGAAGCGCGCTTGGACTGGAACCGCCCAGCCGTCGAGCTGGAGCGCCTGGTACGCGCTTTTCATCCCTGGCCGATCTGCCATAGCGCCCTCGGTGGCGACGCCATCAAGGTGCATGCCGCTGAGTTGGGCGAGGGCAGTGGTACACCTGGCCGCATTCTCGCCGCCGATAAATCCGGCCTGACCGTGGCCTGTGGCGTAGGCGCATTACGCCTGACCCGCCTGCAGCTGCCCGGCGGCAAGGCGCTGAACTTCAGTGACCTGTACAACAGCCGCCGCGAGCAGTTTGCCGTTGGCTTGGTGTTGGGCGCATGAATCCACGTCTCGCCGCCGCCCGTGCCTTGGCCAGCGTACTGGCCGGCAAGGCTTCGCTGGGCAGCAGCCTGCCGCCGTTGCTGGACAAGGTCGAAGCGCGCGATCGCGGCCTGGCTCAAGACCTGGCCTTTGGCACTGCGCGCTGGCAGCCACGTTTGGCATTGATCGCCGAGAAGCTGCTGCAGAAACCTTTTAAAGCCGCCGACCGGGATGTCGAAGCGCTGCTGCTGATCGGCCTGTACCAGCTGTTCTACAGCCGTATTCCGGCCCACGCCGCCATCGGCGAGACGGTGGCCTGCGTCGACAAGCTGAAAAAGCCCTCGCTCAAGGGTCTGCTCAATGCTGTGCTGCGCAACGCCCAGCGCGACGGCGAAAGCATTATCGCCAGCCTCGACCGTGATCCGGTGCTGCACACCGCCCACCCTCGCTGGCTGCAGAAAGCCCTGAAAGCCCAGTGGCCGCAGCACTGGGAAAGCATCTGCGCGGCCAACAATGCTCATCCGCCGCTGATTTTGCGGGTCAATCGCCGCCTCGGCAGCCGTGATGACTACCTGGCGGAACTGCGCCGGGTCGGCTTCGAGGCCGAGCCCTGCACCTTCAGCCGCGATGGCATCCGCCTGCTGCACGCCTGCGATGTCACCACTTTGCCGGGTTTTGCCGAAGGCCGTGTCAGCGTGCAGGACGAGGCGGCGCAACTGGCTGCCGAACTGCTCGACCTGGCGCCTGGCCAACGCGTTCTGGATGCCTGCGCCGCGCCCGGCGGCAAGACCTGCCACCTGCTCGAAGCCGAACCAGGGTTGAGCGGCGTAGTGGCGGTGGATCTGGAAGAAAAACGCCTGGTGCGCGTGCGCGAAAACCTCAAACGCCTCAATCTGCACGCCGAACTGTTCGCCGCCGATGGCCGCGACCTGGCTGCCTGGTGGGACGGCAAGCCGTTCCAGCGCATTCTGCTCGACGCACCGTGCTCAGCCACCGGGGTGATTCGTCGTCACCCGGATATCAAGCTGACCCGCCAGGCCGATGACATTCCCGCCCTCGCGCAGCTGCAAGGCGAACTGCTGGACAGCCTGTGGCAGACCCTGGAGGTCGGCGGCATCCTGCTCTACGCCACTTGCTCGGTGATGCCAGCGGAGAACAGCGACAATATCGCCGCCTTCCTCGCCCGCACTCCCGGTGCTCGCGAGCTTGATATCGGCGGCCCGTTCGGTGTGCCAACGCCCCACGGCCGCCAGCTCTTCCCGCAAGAAGACGGCCACGACGGCTTCTACTATGCCAAGCTGATAAAAGTCGCCGCGACTCCCCGCGGCTAACGGAGCGATCCTGTGAAGATCATCATTCTCGGCGCCGGCCAGGTTGGCGGCACCCTGGCGGAACACCTGGCCAGCGAAGCCAACGACATCACTGTGGTCGACACCGACGGTGACCGTCTGCGTGACCTCGGCGACCGTCTGGATATTCGCACCGTACAAGGTCGCGGCTCGTTCCCCACGGTGCTGCGCCAGGCCGGCGCGGACGATGCCGACATGTTGGTGGCGGTGACTAACAGCGATGAGATCAACATGATCGCCTGCCAGGTGGCCTACAGCCTGTTCCACACGCCCACCAAGATTGCCCGCGTGCGTGAAGCGGCGTATCTGACGCGCAGTGGCTTGTTTAACAACGAGTCGATCCCGGTCGATGTGTTGATCAGCCCCGAGCAGGTGGTGACCAATTACATCAAACGCCTGATCGAATACCCCGGCGCCCTGCAGGTGATCGACTTCGCCGAGGGCAAGGCCCAGCTGGTGGCAGTCAAGGCCTACTACGGCGGCCCGCTGGTCGGCCAGCAGCTGCGGCAGCTACGCGAACACATGCCCAATGTCGACACCCGCGTGGCGGCGATCTTCCGCCGCAACCGGGCGATCATGCCTCAAGGCGACACGGTGATCGAAGCCGATGATGAAGTGTTCTTTATCGCCGCCAAGGCGCATATCCGCGCGGTAATGAGCGAAATGCGCCGCATGGAAGACAGCTACAAGAAGGTGGTAATCGCCGGCGGCGGGCATATCGGCGAACGTCTGGCCGAAGCCATCGAAAGTCGCTACCAGGTGAAGATCATCGAGATGAACCCGGCACGCTGCCGCTACCTCTCGGAAACCCTCGACAGCACCATCGTGCTGCAGGGCAGCGCCTCGGACCGCGACCTGCTGGTGGAAGAGAACATCAGCGACGCCGACATCTTCCTCGCCCTGACCAACGACGATGAAGCCAACATCATGTCCTCCTTGCTGGCCAAGCGCCTGGGCGCACGCAAGGTGATGACCATCATCAACAACCCGGCCTACGTTGACCTGGTGCAGGGTGGTGAGATCGACATTGCCATAAGCCCGCAACTGGCGACCATCGGCACCCTGCTGACCCATGTGCGCCGTGGCGATATCGAAAGCGTGCACAGCCTGCGCCGCGGTGCAGCCGAGGCCATCGAAGCGATTGCCCATGGTGACGCCAAATCGAGCAAGGTGGTCGGCCGTATGATTGAAGACATTGCCCTGCCACCGGGCACCACCATCGGCGCGATCATCCGCAATGAAGAAGTGCTGATTGCCCACGACGACACGATGATCGAATCCGGCGACCACGTTATTCTGTTCCTGGTCGACAAGAAATACATCCGTGACGCAGAGCGCCTGTTCCAGGTCGGTCTGACCTTCTTCTAAGAACCCGTCTCGGATCCGCTGCGCGTCGGCGGTACTGCGTTAGAAATGGCCTCGGGCTGCTCATTTACAGCCAGTAAACTCCATGCCCTCGGCCATTTCTGCCTTGTCTCGCTCTAGCTCGCGAGCTCCGAAACAGGTTCTAAACGGTAAAGGGAATATTCGATGAGCACAGAAGCCCTGGAGAAGATGCTGGCCAAGGGAATGGACAACGCCTTGCTGCGCTTCGGCCTGGGCAAGGGCTATCTGGATGCGGCTGAGTTCGCCAGAGCGGCGGAGCATTTGCAGCGCTGTGTTGAGTTCGATGCGCAGTATTCAGCTGCCTGGAAGTTGCTCGGCCAGGCGCTGAACAAGCAGGGCTTGCAGGATCAGGCACGAACGGCCTGGATGCAGGGATTACAGGCGGCAGAACAGAAGGGCGACAAGCAGGCCGGCAAAGAGATTGCGGTGTTTCTCAAACGGCTGGAAAAACTCGCCCAGAAGCCCGCCGACTAGTCGTTCTGGATAAAACGCAGGCCAACGCCCAGCGGCTCAACGCGCACCACTTCCAGGGTGAGGATCGGCGCCTCCATCGGCAGGCCCTGCACCTGACCCTGCACCTGCTCACCCATAGCCAGCGTGTTTTGTGCCTGATCCATCAGCACATACACACCGCACTCGGAAATATCCCGGGTGGTAACCATCAGCTCGCCATGCAGCGGATGTTCGATGCGCAGGCGTACCTTGAGGGGGGTGCGGACATTCTTTCGACTATTGCTCATGCGCCGTCCGTTCGAGTGGATTTCCCCAGCCTAGTCGAGAGCAAGCTCCGCCTGCAACTCAGACCCATTCAATACCACTTGGCTTCGCCGTCCGGACGCTTCTTGAAGCGCTTCATGTTCCACATATATTGGCTGGGTGCCTGGCGCACCTGCTTCTCGATGCCCTGGTTGAGCGCAGTTACCGCCGCCTCGATATCGTCGCCGTAGAGCGCGTCTGGCGCCGCTTCGATCACCACACGGTAGCCACTGCCATCGTCCAGGCGCAGGGCGTGCATAAATACCGCTTCAGCCTTGCGGTCCTTGACCAGCGACGGGACAAATTTGCTGGTCAGCGCCGGCACCCCGAAGAAGGGCACAAATACACCGCTCGACAGGCTTGGCTCCGGGTCGGCGGCAATCCCCGCGACACCGCCTTTGCGCACCTGTTTGATCAGGCTGAGAATGCCTTCCTTGGTCGACGGTGCCAGGCTGTTGCCCAACTGCACGCGCTGTTTGACCAGCAGCTCATCGACGGCCTTGAGCTTGATCGGGCGGTAGAGAATGATCGGCTTGCACAGCGAGCAGACGTACTGCAGCAGCACTTCCCAGTTGCCCAGGTGGCTGCTGATCAGCACCACGCCCTTGCCACTGGCCAGGGCGTCCTGCAGCACCTGCATGCCCTCAACCTGCTTGATCAGGCCAAGGGTCTTGTTGGCGGGCCAGATCCAGGCGCAGGCGCTTTCGGTCAGGGTCTTGCCGATATCCCGCAGGCTTTCACCCACCAGACGCTCACGCTGGTCCGCCGGCAGGTGGGCAAAACAGCCGGCCAGGTTGATCCGGGTCACTTCACGGGAACGGTTCGGCAGCTTCCACATCAGCCAGCCAATCGCCGCGCCAACCGCCTGCACCGCTCGCCATGGCAGCAGGGCAAACAGGCGCAGAAATCCCACCACCAGGGCACCTTTGAACTTTTCCACAGGCAACTCCAGCCGATCAAAAGGCGCCCATTGTAACCGCCTGCGCTAGCGGGCGTTGAGTTGCGCGTAGCGGTCACAGTCGGTGGTGTGATCCATGACCATGCCGCTGGCCTGCATATAGGCGTAACAGATGGTCGGCCCGACAAAGGTGAAACCAGCCTTCTTCAGCGCCTTGCTCATCGCTTCGGCTTCCGGGGTCACCGCCGGTACCTGGCCGCGTTCGCTGAAGTGGTTGATCTTCGGCACGCCGCCGACAAACGACCAGAGCAGCGCCACCGGGTCTTCCAGCTTGAGCCAGGCCTGGGCGTTCTTACGCACAGCCTGGAGCTTGAGGCGGTTGCGGATGATGCCGGGATCCTGCATCAGGGTGTCTTCGATGTATTCGTCGGTCAGTGCAGCCAGGCGCTGCACATCGAAAGCGAACAGCACCTTGCGGTAATGCTCGCGCTTCTTCAACACGGTGATCCACGACAGGCCGGCCTGAAAACCCTCCAGCAGCAGTAACTCGAACAACACCTGGGGGTCACGTTGCGGTACCCCCCATTCTTCATCGTGGTAAGCCTGATAAAGCGGATCGTCAGAGCACCAAAAGCAGCGTGGCATGCGGGTTTTCCTAGGGTCTGTTGCCGTTTCGTTCGCGGCCGCGCCGGAGCCTGTTTTAGCGCGAGGCAAGGCACGAGACACGAAGTTTGGTTGTTCCAAATGAGTGTCGAGAAACGCAGTATCGCGCTAAAACAGGCCCGGCCCTGCGGGTTGCGCGCAAAATCTCGCCATGCGTTGTTGGAGGACTTGGCAAGGGAACAACCATTACCTGCCTCCTCCGCCTAGCCTGGCGAGATTTTGCGCAGCAACGCGGTTCGCGACGAAACGGCAACAGACCCTCAGCTTCGGTATACTCGCGGACTTTCTCAAGCCGCCAAAGTACGGGTGAAATTTGTGAGCCAGACTACGCCTGCCGTGCGCACCTTCCAAGACTTGATCCTCGCCCTGCAACAGTACTGGGCCCAGCAGGGCTGTGTGGTGTTGCAGCCCTACGATATGGAAGTTGGCGCGGGCACCTTCCACACCGCCACGTTTCTCCGTGCCATTGGCCCAGAGACCTGGAACGCCGCCTACGTGCAGCCTTCCCGTCGTCCGGCCGACGGCCGTTATGGCGAAAACCCCAACCGCCTGCAGCACTATTACCAGTTCCAGGTGGTGCTCAAGCCGAACCCGGAGAACTTCCAGGAGCTGTACCTCGGCTCGCTGAAGGCCATCGGTATTGATCCGCTGGTGCACGACATCCGCTTCGTTGAAGACAACTGGGAATCGCCGACCCTCGGCGCCTGGGGTCTGGGTTGGGAAATCTGGCTGAACGGCATGGAAGTCACCCAGTTCACCTACTTCCAGCAAGTCGGTGGCATCGAGTGCTACCCGGTGACCGGTGAGATCACCTATGGCCTGGAGCGCCTGGCCATGTACCTGCAGGGCGTCGACTCGGTATACGACCTGGTGTGGACTGACGGCCAGTTCGGTAAGGTCACCTATGGCGATGTGTTCCACCAGAACGAAGTGGAACAATCGACCTACAACTTCGAGCACGCCAACGTCGACAAGCTGTTCGAGTTGTTCGACTTCTACGAGTCGGAAGCCAACCGCCTGATCGAGTTGGAGCTGCCGCTGCCGACCTACGAGATGGTGCTCAAGGCCTCACACACCTTCAACCTGCTGGATGCGCGCCGAGCCATCTCGGTGACTGCGCGTCAGCAATACATCCTGCGCGTGCGTGCGCTGGCCCGTTCGGTGGCGCAGAGCTACCTGCAAGCGCGGCGCAAACTCGGCTTCCCGCTCGCCACCCCCGACCTGCGTGATGAAGTATTGGCCAAGCTGGAGGCTGCAGAATGAGTGCGCACGATTTCCTGGTAGAACTGGGCACCGAAGAGCTGCCACCCAAAGCCCTGAAAACCCTCGGTGAAGCCTTCCTGGCTGGCATCGAGAAAGGCCTCAAGGCTGCTGGCCTTGGCTACAGCAACGTACGCTATTACGCTGCGCCGCGTCGTCTGGCAGTGCTGGTGGAGCAACTCGCGACCCAACAACCGGACCGTACCGTCAACCTCGACGGCCCGCCCGTACAGGCGGCGTTCGACAAGGACGGCAACCCGACTCAGGCTGCGCTGGGCTTCGCCAAGAAGTGCGGCGTTGAGCTGAGCCAGATTGATCAGAGCGGCCCCAAGCTGAAATTCAGCCAGAGCATTGCGGGTCAAGCGGCAGCTGGCCTGCTGCCGGGCATCGTTGAAACCTCGCTGAACGAACTGCCGATCCCGAAACGTATGCGCTGGGGCGCGCGCAAAACCGAATTCGTCCGCCCAAGCCAGTGGCTGGTGATGCTGTTCGGTGACGAAGTGATCGATTGCGAAATCCTTGCCCAGCAAGCCGGCCGGGTTTCCCGTGGCCACCGCTTCCACGCCAACCACGACGTGCGTATCAGCTCGCCGGCCAGCTATGCCGAAGATCTGCGCAGCGCCTATGTGATTGCCGACTTTGCCGAGCGCCGCGCGCAGATCATCGCGCGGGTCAATGAACTGGCTGCAGCAGAGCAGGGCAGCGCCATCGTGCCGCCAGCGCTGCTCGACGAAGTTAGTGCACTGGTCGAATGGCCGGTGCCGCTGGTCTGCTCGTTCGAGGAACGCTTCCTCGAAGTGCCGCAGGAAGCGCTGATCACCACCATGCAGGACAACCAGAAGTACTTCTGCCTGCTCGATGGCAACGGCAAGCTGCTGCCACGCTTTATCACCGTGGCCAACGTCGAGAGCAAAGACCCGGCGCAGATCATTTCCGGCAACGAGAAGGTGGTACGTCCGCGCCTGACCGACGCCGAGTTCTTCTTCAAGCAGGACAAGAAGCAGAAGCTGGAAAGCTTCAACCAGCGCCTGGCCAATGTGGTGTTCCAGGCCCAGCTCGGTTCGGTCTATGACAAGGCGCAGCGTGTCTCCGCCCTGGCTGGTTTTATCGCCCAGCGCATCGGTGGCGACGCCACCCGCGCGGCGCGTGCCGGTATCCTCTGCAAGTGCGACCTGGCGAGTGAAATGGTCGGCGAATTCCCAGAAATGCAGGGCATCGCTGGTTACTACTACGCCAAGCACGATGGCGAAGCCGAAGACGTCGCCCTGGCGCTGAATGAGCAGTACATGCCGCGCGGTGCCGGCGCCGAGCTGCCAAGTACTCTCACCGGTGCTGCTGTGGCCCTGGCCGACAAGCTGGATACCCTGGTCGGCATCTTCGGCATCGGCATGCTGCCCACCGGCAGCAAGGACCCCTACGCCCTGCGTCGCGCCGCGCTCGGCGTGCTGCGCATCCTGATCGAGAAGCAGCTGGATCTGGACCTGGCCGAAGCCATCGCTTTCTCCATCAACCAGTTCGCCGACAAGGTCAAAGCCGACGGCCTGGCTCCACAGGTACAGGACTTTATCTTCGACCGCCTGCGTGCGCGTTATGAGGACGAAGGCGTCGACGTGGCCGTGTACCAGGCCGTGCGTGCCGTCAGCCCGACTTCGCCGCTGGACTTCGACCAACGCGTGCAGGCTGTACAGGCGTTCCGCAAGCTGCCCGAAGCAGAAGCCCTGGCGGCTGCCAACAAACGTGTATCCAACCTGCTGAGCAAAGCTGAAGGCCAGGTTGCGGCCAGTGTCGAAGCCCATCACTTCGACAACCCCAGCGAGTTCGCCCTCAACGCCGCCATCCAGCAGGCCGAACATGCAGTACAGCCACTGGCTGCCGCACGCCAGTACAACCTGGCGCTGAGCCAACTGGCCAACCTGCGCGAGCCGGTGGACGCCTTCTTCGTGGCCGTACTGGTCAACGCCGAAGACCCTGCCGTGCGGGCCAACCGCTATGCACTGCTGGCCAAGCTGCGCGGCCTGTTCCTCGGCGTCGCGGATATCTCCGTACTGGGCTAAGGCCTGCTGAACACCCGGTGGGCTGCACAGCCCACCTTTACCTCTACCGGGTGCCGGCCATCACCGTCTCCCGGTTATGGATAACTCGATGAAACTGCTGATTCTCGACCGCGACGGCGTGATCAATTACGACTCCGACGCCTATATCAAAAGCCTCGCCGAATGGATTCCGCTGCCCGGTGCCATCGAAGCCATCGCGCGCCTGTCGCAAGCCGGCTGGACCGTAGCAGTGGCCACCAACCAATCGGGAATCGCCCGCGGCTATTACGACCTGACCACGCTGGATGCCATGCACGCGCGCCTGCGTGAACTGGTGGCCGAGCAGGGCGGTGAGCTGGGTCTGGTGGTCTACTGCCCGCACGGCCCGGATGAAGACTGCAACTGCCGCAAGCCGAAACCCGGCATGCTCGAACAGATCGCGGCGTACTATGGCGTAGCACTTAAGGGCGTGTGGTTTGTTGGTGACAGCAGCGGTGACCTGACAGCGGCCGGCGCCGTCGACTGTCAGCCAGTTTTGGTAAAGACCGGCAAGGGCGAACGCACCCTGGCCAAAGGATTGCCAGCGGGCACCCTGATATTCGATGATCTGGCGGCGGTTGCCGATCAGCTTCTCCACTTATAAAGCAGGCCCTGCCTGCGACGGTAAAAGCTCCCATGTCGACAGTGCAGACCATCAGAACTTTCTTCTTCTACCTGCTGCTCTCTTCCAGCTCGTTCTTCTGGTGCATTCTCAGCGTCTTCGTTGCACCCTTCCTGCCCTTCCGCGCCCGCTATCGTTTCGTCATCCAGAACTGGTGCCGCTGCGCCGTCTGGCTGGCCAAGGTGGTCGTCGGTATTCGCTACGAGATCAAGGGCCTGGAGAACATTCCGGAGCAGCCCTGTGTGATCCTGGCCAAGCACCAAAGCACCTGGGAAACCTTCTTCCTTTCCGGCTTCTTCGAACCGCTGAGCCAGGTGGTCAAACGTGAGCTGCTCTACGTGCCGTTCTTTGGCTGGGCCATGGCCATGCTCAAGCCCATCGCCATCGACCGCAGCAACCCCAAAGCGGCGCTCAAGCAGCTGGCCAAGCAGGGTCATGAGCGACTGGAGCAGGGCGCCTGGGTGCTGGTATTCCCGGAAGGCACACGTATCCCGCCAGGACAGATTGGCAAGTTCAGCCGCGGTGGTGCCGCCCTGGCAGTCAATGCCAACCTCCCAGTGCTGCCGATTGCCCACAACGCCGGTGAGTTCTGGCCCAAACTGGGCTGGAGCAAAACCCCAGGCACCATCCAGGTGGTGATCGGCCCGCTGATGCACGCCGAAGGCAGTGGTCCACGCGCCATCGCCGAACTCAATGATCGTGCCTTTGCCTGGGTCAGCCAGGCGCAGTACGAGATCGGCTCGCTGGACAGCCTGGATCAACCCCTAGAGGCCACCGAGCCCGCCTGATCAATTGTGGATAACCTGTGCGCGAAATACCGGCAGAGTGCCATTAATCAGTTCAAGGCCATGATTTATAAATAATTTTCTTTGACTGTTTAATTCCTCGAATTGGTGCATAAGTTTTCCCGCATACGCTGCCAGCCGGCCTCTTAGAGGCCGGCTTTTTTATGCCGCATACAGCCGAAGAAACAGCACCAGATGTTCCATGTGGAACAAAAAAGCCCCTGCAACTTGAACAGTTGCAGGGGCTTTTTAGTACTGCGGAACCTGATCAGAAGTCCAGGTTGGATACCGCCAGAGCGTTGGTCTCGATAAAGTCACGACGCGGCTCTACCGCATCACCCATCAGCGTGTTGAAGATCTGATCAGCCGCGATCGCATCCTCGATACGCACCTTGAGCATACGGCGCACTTCTGGGTCCATGGTGGTTTCCCAAAGCTGATCCGGGTTCATCTCGCCCAACCCTTTATAGCGCTGGATGCTGTGGCGCTTGGTGCTTTCAGCCATCAGCCAGGCCAGCGCATCCTTGAAGGTAGTGACCGCTTTCTTGCGCTCGCCTCGCTGCACATAAGCACCTTCTTCCAGAAGGTTGTTGAGCTGATCGCCCAGGCTGGTAACGGTCTTGTAGTCGTTACTGGCAAAGAAGTCGCGGTTGAAGATGATGTAGCTGGATACCCCATGGGAAACCAGTTCAACCTGCGGCAGCCAGAGGTGACGTTCCTGATCTTCGTGCAGGCTGGTCTTGTAGATCAGACCGGACTTCTCCATACCCTTGAGGCGCGCATCAAGCAGACCCAGCCATTGTTCCATAGCAGTTTTGTCGGCCAGCTGCTCAGTTTCCACGCGCGGGATATAGACGAAGTGTTCAGTCAGTTCGATCGGGTACAAACGCGACAGACGCTTGAGGGTTTTCATCACCAGACGGTAATCATTGACCAACCGTTCCAGCGACTCACCGGACAGACCAGGCGCACCTTCATTGACATGCAAGCTGGCCTCTTCCAGGGCCGACTGCGTCATGTACTCATCCATGGCGTCGTCGTCCTTGATGTACTGCTCTTGCTTGCCTTTCTTGACCTTGTACAGCGGCGGTTGAGCAATGTAGATGTAGCCGCGCTCAACCAGCTCCGGCAACTGACGGAAGAAGAAGGTCAGCAGCAGAGTGCGGATGTGCGAACCGTCGACGTCGGCGTCGGTCATGATGATGATGTTGTGGTAGCGCAGCTTGTCGATGTTGTACTCATCGCGGCCGATGCCACAGCCCAGGGCGGTGATCAGGGTGCCGACTTCCTGGGAGGAAATCATCTTGTCGAAACGGGCTTTCTCGACGTTGAGGATCTTGCCCTTGAGCGGCAGGATCGCCTGAGTCTTGCGGTTACGGCCCTGCTTGGCAGAACCGCCCGCGGAGTCCCCTTCCACGATATAGAGTTCGGAAAGGGCAGGGTCTTTCTCCTGGCAGTCAGCCAGTTTGCCCGGCAGACCGGCGATATCCAGCGCGCCTTTACGGCGGGTCATTTCGCGGGCCTTACGCGCTGCTTCACGAGCACGCGCAGCGTCGATCATTTTGCCGACTACGGCCTTGGCTTCGTTGGGGTTTTCCAACAGGAAGTCGGAGAAGTACTTGCCCATTTCCTGCTCGACCGCAGTTTTCACTTCGCTGGAAACCAGCTTGTCCTTGGTCTGCGAGCTGAATTTCGGATCCGGTACTTTTACCGAAATGATCGCGGTCAGGCCTTCACGGGCGTCGTCACCGGTGGTGGCGATTTTGTGCTTCTTGGCCAGACCTTCCTGCTCGATATAGGCATTCAGGTTACGCGTCAGCGCTGAACGGAAGCCGGCGAGGTGAGTACCACCATCGCGCTGCGGAATGTTGTTGGTGAAGCACAACAGGTTCTCGTTGAAGCTGTCGTTCCACTGCAGGGCGACTTCTACACCCACACCGTCGTCACGCTGCACGGTGAAGTGGAACACCTGGTTGACCGCAGTCTTGTTGTGGTTGAGGTATTCAACGAAGGCACGCAGACCACCTTCGTACTTGAACAGCTCTTCCTTGCCGCTGCGTTCATCCTTGAGCAGGATACCGACACCGGAGTTGAGGAACGACAGTTCGCGCAGACGCTTGGCCAGAATATCCCAGCTGAAATGGATATTGGCGAAGGTCTCTTCGGATGGTTTGAAGTGGATCTGCGTACCAGTGGTGTCACTGTCGCCAACCGTGGCAATGGGTGCTGTGGGCACACCATGCACATAGGTCTGCTCCCAGATCTTGCCACTGCGGCGGATGGTCAGAACCAGTTCCTTGGACAGCGCGTTAACCACGGAAACACCCACGCCGTGCAGACCGCCAGAAACCTTGTAGCTGTTGTCGTCGAACTTACCGCCTGCGTGCAGGACAGTCATGATCACTTCAGCGGCGGAAACGCCTTCTTCCTTGTGGATATCCACCGGAATACCGCGACCATTGTCGCGCACGCTGATCGACTCATCCGGGTGGATGGTGATGGTGATTTCACTGCAATGACCGGCCAAGGCTTCGTCAATCGAGTTATCGACCACCTCGAACACCATGTGGTGCAGACCGCTGCCATCGTCGGTATCGCCGATGTACATACCAGGCCGCTTGCGTACGGCATCCAGGCCCTTGAGGACCTTAATGTTATTGGAGTCGTACGTTTGGTTTTCGCTCATGCCTTCACTCCCGGTGGTCGTGGGTCTGGGTGATGCCACCATGTTCCACGTGGAACATGGCAACTGGCGTATCCGTGCGCCAGCCTTCCCTCAACAATTCATGGTCTACACAGGTGATAAACACCTGGCAGTGCAAGTCTTCCAACAATCGACACAACGCACGACGGTGCTGCTCATCCAGTTCTGACGGCAAGTCATCCACCAGATAAATGCATTGGCCGTGCTTGGCCTGATTCACTAAATGCCCCTGGGCAATGCGCAGGGCACATACAACCAACTTCTGCTGTCCGCGCGAAAGTATCTCGGCGGCATTGTGCGCTCCCAAACGCAACCTGAGATCAGCACGTTGGGGCCCCGCCTGGGTATGGCCCAGTTGCTGATCACGGGAGAGGGTAGAGGCGAGTACTGTGTTCAACTCACGCTCTTTATCCCACCCGCGGTAGTAGCTGAGGGTCAGCCCCTCCAGCTCAACCAACTCGTTCAGGGTACGCTCGAAAACCGGTTTCAAGGCCTGAATATAGGCGCGTCGATAACCGTCAATTTCGTCGCTGGCCAGGCATAACTCTCGATCCCAGGCCGCTTGTGAAGCGGCGTCAAGTGTACCATGCCGCAGCCATGAGTTCCGCTGACGAAGGGCCTTCTGCAAGCGCTGCCAGGCTGGGAGAAAGCGAGGTTCCACGTGGAACACTCCCCAGTCGAGAAACTGCCTACGAATCTTCGGTGCGCCTTCGAGCAAACGGAAACTATCTGGATTGATCAGCTGCAGCGGCAGCGTCTCAGCAAGCTGCGCAGCGCTGCGCGCATTTTGCCCATCGATGCGAATCTGAAACTCGCCCTGACGATCCCGTGAAATCCCCAGGTTACTTTGCCGGCCATCCGCTAACTGCACCTGACCGAAAATCGTGCAGGCCGTCTGCTCGTACTGAATAACCGGGAGCAGGCGGGTGCTACGAAATGAACGAGCCAGCCCCAACAGATGAATAGCTTCGAGCAGGCTGGTTTTACCGCTGCCGTTGGCGCCGGAGAGGATATTGATACGCGGGGAGGGGGAGAGGGTCACCGGGTGCAGGTTACGCACCGCGGTGACGGTAAAGCGAGTAAGGGACATTCAGTGGTTACAGGCGCATCGGCATAACAACATAAGAAGAGTCGTCGTTGTCCGCTTCCTGTACCAGGGCACTGCTGTTAGCATCGGAGAGGATCAGACGCACCTGGTCGGTGGTCATCACACTCAGCACGTCGAGCAGATAGCTGACGTTAAAACCGATTTCCAGCGAGCCGCCGTTGTAGTCCACGGCGATCTCTTCTTCCGCTTCTTCCTGCTCCGGGTTGTTGGCCTGAATTTTCAGCAAGCCCGATTCCAGTTGCAGGCGGATACCACGGTATTTCTCGTTGGACAGAATCGCAGTACGGCTAAACGCTTCGCGCAGCCCTTGGCGATCGGCGACCACCAGCTTGTCACCACCACGCGGCAGTACACGCTCGTAATCCGGGAACTTGCCGTCGACCAGTTTCGAGGTGAAGGTGAACTCACCCGTGGTGGCACGGATATGGTGCTGACCGAGAACGATGCTGACGCTGCCGTCCTGCTCTGTGAGCAAGCGGGCCAGTTCAAGAATACCTTTGCGCGGCACAATAACCTGATGACGCTCGACCTGTTCGATCGCCGCTTCCATCGAGCACATGGCCAGACGGTGACCGTCGGTAGCCACCGCGCGGAGGATGCCGGTCTGTACTTCCAACAACATGCCATTGAGGTAATAGCGCACGTCTTGCTGCGCCATGGCAAAGCTGGTGCGCTCGATCAGGCGACGAAGCCGGCTTTGTACCAGGCTGAAGGTCAGCGAGCCTGGGCCTTCCTCAACTGTCGGGAAATCATTAGCGGGCAGGGTGGACAGGCTGAAGCGGCTGCGGCCGGCTTTGACCAGTAGCTTTTGCTCGTCGATACGGATATCGATCAGCGCATCAGACGGCAGACTTTTACAGATGTCCATCAGCTTGCGCGCCGGTACGGTGATCTCACCCGGCTGCGCAGGCTCTTCCAGAGTCACGCGACCGACCAGCTCGACTTCCAGGTCGGTACCGGTCAGCGACAGCTGCTGGCCTTCGACCACTAGGAGCACGTTAGAAAGAACCGGCAAGGTCTGACGGCGTTCCACGACGCCGGCGACCAGTTGCAGAGGTTTCAACAAGGCTTCGCGTTGAATGGTGAAATGCATGGTCTAGTCCCTTGCCTAGTGGAGTTGCGTATTAAGTAGTCAGCGTACGCAGCAAATTCTTATAGTCCTCGCGGATGTCCGCGTCGGATTCTTTAAGTTCAGCAATCTTACGGCATGCATGCAATACCGTTGTGTGATCGCGGCCGCCGAAGGCGTCACCAATTTCCGGCAGGCTGTGGTTGGTCAGCTCTTTCGACAACGCCATGGCCACCTGACGCGGGCGCGCGACTGAACGCGAGCGGCGCTTGGACAGCAGATCAGAAATTTTGATCTTGTAATACTCGGCCACGGTGCGCTGGATATTGTCGATGCTGACCAGCTTGTCCTGCAGGGCTAACAGGTCCTTGAGCGACTCGCGGATCAACTCGATGGTAATGTCCCGGCCCATGAAGTGCGAGTGGGCGATGACACGCTTCAACGCGCCTTCCAGCTCACGCACGTTGGAGCGAATCCGCTGGGCAATAAAGAAGGCCGCATCATGCGGCAGATCGACTTTGGCCTGATCGGCCTTCTTCATCAGAATCGCCACGCGGGTTTCCAGCTCCGGCGGCTCGACGGCTACCGTCAGCCCCCAACCGAAGCGTGACTTGAGTCGTTCTTCCAGGCCTTCGATTTCTTTCGGGTAACGGTCGCTGGTAAGAATCACCTGCTGACCACCTTCGAGCAAAGCGTTGAAGGTGTGGAAGAACTCTTCCTGGGAGCGCTCTTTTTTGGCGAAGAATTGAATGTCATCGATCAGCAGAGCATCCACAGAACGGTAGAAGCGCTTGAATTCGTTGATCGCGTTCAGTTGCAAGGCCTTGACCATGTCCGCGACAAAGCGCTCGGAATGCAGGTACACCACCTTGGCATTCGGATTCTTCGCAAGCAGGTGATTACCCACCGCATGCATCAAGTGGGTTTTCCCCAGGCCCACGCCACCGTAAAGGAACAGCGGGTTGTAACCGTGCTTGGGGTTGTCCGCCACCTGCCAGGCCGCTGCGCGAGCCAGCTGGTTGGACTTACCCTCGACGAAGTTATCGAAGGTAAAGGTGCGGTTCAGATAGCTAGTGTGCTTCAGGCCACCTTCTACCTGCACAGTGCGTTCGGTACGCACTGGCGCCTGCTGGTTGGCCGCACCGGCCATGGAGTCGAAGCTTGCGCGCGACGGCTCACTGCCAGCACCGTTCGCCGCCAAGCCGGCAGGCGGAGTAGGCGTATCCAACGAAGCTACTGCCGGAGCAGCTACAGGTGCTGCTGCACGCGGGGCGCTGCTGCGTTTACTGCCTATTAATAAGGAAAGATCCGGAACCAGACCATTGGTGCGTTCCGTAAGCAGCTCAAGCAGGCGACTGAGGTATTTCTCATTGACCCAATCAAGAACAAAACGATTGGGCGCATACACGCGAAGCTGATCGCCTTCGGCTTCGACCTGCAGTGGGCGGATCCAGGTGTTGAATTGCTGAGCAGGCAGCTCATCGCGCAAAAGCTCGACGCACTGTTGCCAAAGTTCCACAGACACGGACATCCCCTAAAATCGAAAGGCGCGAGGCAAAAAACAGCCGTCATTGTAGCTGTCGAGGGTCGAGTTATCCACATGTAAGCATGCGTAGGCACAAGGAAAATCAAGGTCTTATCATGCATGTCAGTTATCCAACACCACAGCTAAAGGCTGTGGATAACAAAACCTAAGCTCTAGGGATAAGCCCGGGTAAAAACCAGTGGACAACCCTGCTGTGGGTAAAATTGCATTTCATCCTCAGCTTGTGCGCGGCTTCCACACAGTTGCAGCACCTCTTTCTGACAGACTTACCCTTGGCGATAAGCCTTTAAAACCGTGGCCTTCAGGTACTTATGCACAGAACCTGGCATAGCTAATAGCTTTTAACGCTACTAAACATCTTTAAATATTCTCTTCTTTATATTTCTTTATTCAGGAAAAGCCTGGTTGGAAATTGACCTGACCCTCGGGTTTCTCTAGAATTGCCGGTCTCTTAAAACGGGGGCCATTCCGGCCCGTAGTCGACCACCCAGGTACCGCACCATGAAACGTACTTTCCAACCCAGCACTATCAAACGCGCTCGCACCCACGGTTTCCGTGCTCGTATGGCCACCAAGAACGGCCGTGCTGTCCTGTCGCGTCGCCGCGCCAAGGGCCGTAAGCGTCTCGCCGTCTAAATTTCGGTCTTGTGGTGAGTCGAGACTTCAGTCGGGAAAAGCGTCTGCTAACTCCCCGGCAATTCAAGGCAGTCTTCGACTCCCCTAGCGGCAAAGCTCCGGGCAAAAATGTCCTGCTGCTGGCGCGCAACAATGAGCTGGATCACCCCCGTCTGGGCCTGGTGATTGGCAAGAAGAGCGTCAAGCTCTCGGTTGAGCGCAATCGTCTGAAACGCCAGATCCGCGAATCGTTCCGCCTGAACCAGGACAATCTGGTCGGATGGGACATCGTGGTAGTTGCGCGTAAAGGCCTTGGTGATCTGGAAAACGTTGAACTGGCCCGCCAGTTTGGCAAGCTCTGGAAACGCCTCGAACGCAGCAAGCCAAGCCCGGCAGCCGTCGCTACCCCTGGGGTGAACGACAGTCCCCATGCGTAAACTGGCTTTGCTTCCCATTCAGTTCTACCGCTACGCCATCAGCCCCTTGATGGCCAGTCACTGTCGTTTCTACCCAAGCTGTTCTTGCTACGCGCTTGAAGCCATTGAACATCATGGCGTCATGCGCGGTGGCTGGCTGACTCTGCGTCGGCTTGGCCGCTGTCACCCGTGGAATCCCGGTGGCTACGACCCGGTTCCCTGCGCGAAAACCTCCCGTTCCTCTTCGATGGCCGAATAATCATGGATATTCAACGCTCGATCCTGATCGTCGCCCTGGCAATCGTGTCCTATATGATGGTTCTCCAGTGGAACCAGGATTACGGTCAAGCTGCCCTGCCGACAGAAATTGCCGCGACCAGCAGCACCGTACCTGGTTTGCCGGATACCACTGCCGCCACTTCAACCCCTGCTGGCAGCGACGATATTCCGAGCGCCACTGCTGTTGTTGAACCCAGCGCCATCAGTGCCGCACCTGCTGCAGCCAGCGATGAGCTGATTCGCGTGAAGACCGATGTGCTGGATCTGGCCATCGACCCGCGTGGTGGTGATGTGGTGCAACTGCGTTTGCCGCAGTACCCGCGTCGTCAGGACCGTCCGGATGTACCGTTCCAGTTGTTCGACAACGGCGGCGAGCGTACCTACCTGGCACAGAGCGGTTTGATTGGCAGCAATGCGCCGGACAAATCCAGCGGTCGTGCCCTGTGGAGCAGCGAGCAAAAGAACTATGAACTGGCCGACGGCCAGGATCAGCTGCAGGTTGACCTCACGCTCAGCGAAAACGGCGTCAACTACATCAAGCGCTTCACCTTCAAGCGTGGTCTGAACGCTGAATGTTCCGCCAAGGAACAGCAGCAGAAGAAACCCGGCTGCGTTGATCCTTCGTCCTATCAGGTGACGGTCAGCTACCTGATCGACAACCAGAGTGGTCAGGCCTGGAGCGGCAATATGTTTGCCCAGCTCAAGCGTGATGGCAGCGACGATCCGTCGTCCACCACTGCGACCGGTACTGCGACCTACCTCGGTGGTGCGCTGTGGACTGCCGAAGAGCCGTACAAAAAAGTGTCGATGAAAGACATCGACAAACAAGCCTTCAAAGAAAGCGTTCAAGGAGGCTGGGTTGCCTGGCTACAGCATTACTTCGTCACTGCCTGGATCCCAAGCAAAGACAGCACTAACCAAGTACAGACCCGCAAAGACAGCCAAGGCAACTACATCGTCGGCTTTACCGGCCCGGCCATTCAGGTTGCTGCCGGCGCTCAGGGCGAAACCAGTGCAGTTCTGTATGCCGGCCCGAAGCTACAAGGCCATCTGAAGACCCTGTCTCCAGGTCTTGAGCTGACAGTAGACTACGGCATCCTGTGGTTCCTGGCTCAGCCGATCTTCTGGCTGCTGGAAGTTATCCACAACCTGCTCGGCAACTGGGGCTGGTCGATCATTGTGTTGACCATCATCATCAAGCTGATCTTCTTCCCACTGTCCGCCGCCAGCTATAAGTCGATGGCGCGCATGCGTGCCGTGGCTCCAAAACTGGCGCAGCTGAAAGAGCAGTTCGGTGACGATCGCCAGAAGATGTCCCAGGCGATGATGGAGCTGTACAAGAAAGAGAAGATCAACCCGCTGGGCGGCTGCTTGCCGATCCTGGTGCAGATGCCGGTATTCCTCGCCCTGTACTGGGTGCTGCTGGAATCGGTAGAAATGCGTCAGGCTCCATGGTTGCTGTGGATCACTGACCTGGCGATCAAGGACCCGTACTTCATCCTGCCGATCATCATGGGCGCGACCATGTTTATCCAGCAGCAGCTCAACCCGACGCCGCCGGACCCGATGCAAGCCAAGGTGCTGAAAATGATGCCAATCATCTTCACCTTCTTCTTCCTCTGGTTCCCTGCGGGTCTGGTGCTGTACTGGGTGGTCAACAACGTCTTGTCGATTGCTCAGCAGTGGTACATTACTCGCAAGATCGAAGCTGCAACCAAGGCGGCCAACGCCTGAGTCGTAGAGGCTTCTAAGCTGTAACAAACGCCCCTTTTCAGGGGCGTTTTGCTATGCCCAATTCAGGAGAGCCGCATGCAAACCGTCACCGAAACCATTGCTGCCGTCGCCACCGCCCAGGGCCGTGGAGGGGTTGGCATCGTGCGGGTGTCCGGGCCATTGGCCAGTCAATTGGCGCAAGCAATCTGTCAGCGCAAACTGCAACCGCGCTATGCCCACTACGGGCCGTTCTTTGCCGAGGGTGAACAGGTGCTGGACGAAGGCCTGGCGCTGTACTTCCCCGGGCCTAACTCCTTCACCGGTGAAGATGTGCTGGAACTGCAGGGCCATGGCGGCCCAGTGGTGCTCGACCTGCTGCTGCGTCGCTGTGTACAACTCGGCGCACGCCTGGCGCGACCCGGCGAGTTCAGTGAGCGCGCTTTTCTCAATGACAAGCTCGACCTGGCTCAGGCCGAGGCAATTGCCGACCTGATCGAAGCCAGTTCCGAGCAAGCCGCGCGCAATGCACTGCGTTCGCTGCAAGGCGAGTTCTCCCGTCGCGTACATGGCCTGACCGAGCGGCTGATCAGCCTGCGTATCTACGTCGAAGCAGCCATTGATTTTCCCGAAGAAGAAATCGACTTTCTCGCCGATGGCCATGTGCTGAGTCTGCTCGAGGGTGTGCGTACCGACCTCGCCGGTGTGCTGAGTGAAGCCGGCCAGGGCGCACTGCTGCGCGATGGTATGACCGTGGTGATTGCCGGCCGACCGAATGCCGGCAAGTCCAGCCTGCTCAATGCCCTGGCCGGGCGCGAAGCGGCCATCGTCACCGAAATTGCCGGTACCACCCGTGACGTGCTGCGCGAACATATCCACATCGATGGCATGCCGCTGCATGTGGTGGACACCGCCGGATTGCGTGACACGGAGGATCAGGTCGAACGTATCGGCGTCGAGCGTGCGCTGAAAGCTATTGGCGAAGCTGATCGCATTCTGCTGGTGGTAGATGCTACGGCGCCGGAAGCCGATGATCCCTTTGCCCTGTGGCCGGAATTTCTTGACCAACGCCCTGATCCGGCCAAGGTCACCCTGATTCGTAATAAGGCCGACCTGTCGGGTGAGTCGGTGGTGCTGGAGGTGTGCAATGACGGCCACGTCACCATCAGCCTGTCAGCTAAATCTACAGAGGGCCTGGATCTGCTGAGGGAACATCTGAAAGCATGCATGGGCTATGAACAGACCTCAGAGAGCAGCTTTAGCGCCCGCCGGCGTCACCTGGAAGCCCTGCGGCAGGCGGCCGCTCATCTTGAGCACGGCCATACCCAGCTAACCCTGGCCGGTGCTGGCGAACTGCTCGCTGAAGACCTGCGCATGGCTCAGCAGGCGCTTGGAGAAATCACCGGCGCGTTCAGTTCCGATGACCTGCTGGGACGAATCTTTTCCAGCTTCTGTATCGGCAAATAGCCTCGCTTAGTCAGATAGGATGGGTTATCGGCAAGACCGTTGGGTCTGGCATCACTCCCATTCCACGCGCCGCGTAACCCATCAGCTGCACAATATTTCTGATGGGTTACGGCGCATCAAATCCTGCGCCGCATTCGCAATTCCTCCCTGCGCCTAAGCCATCCTACGTCCTGAAATCACAACTTATGCCATCCAGGCAGGCCTTAGCCTGCCCGCAATTGATACGTCCAGCCATTCTTTGACTCACCTAAGCCCTGTGGAAAACCCGGCCTAAGCCCTGCCTATAACCCGGTGACAAAACAGAGGATAACCGCCGCTGTGGATAACCATAGGTTTCATCCACAGCTTGCGTACGGCAACTGAACAGGCAGGCGTCAGGATCAGCACAGACTTTTTAAACGCTGTAAGCACTGAATCCATTGGTCTGTAGCAATCTATCCACAGAAAATCCGTTGCTAAGTAATAAACATATAAACAAGGCTTTATAAAAATTCTCTCTTTTATTCTTTATTAACCGACACTCCCGAACAGCCCCAAAGCGAGCTGGCTATTTTTTGTGCAAAAGGCTTCATTCACACTGGCTTAATCCCTATACTTGCCGTCTTTCCAGCTTTTCATCCCAAAAGCCCCCCAATTCTCAACAGGCACGAGGTGCGTGGTGGATTTCCCTTCCCGTTTTCAGGTGATCGTCATCGGCGGCGGTCATGCCGGTACCGAAGCCGCACTGGCGGCAGCGCGTATGGGGGCAAAAACCCTGCTGCTGACCCATAACGTGGAAACCCTTGGGCAGATGAGCTGTAATCCGGCCATTGGCGGGATAGGCAAAAGCCATCTGGTCAAGGAAATCGACGCCCTGGGCGGTGCCATGGCAGAAGCCACCGACCGTGGTGGCATTCAGTTCCGCGTGTTGAACAGCCGCAAAGGTCCGGCAGTGCGCGCCACCCGCGCTCAGGCCGACCGTGTGCTCTACAAAGCCGCAATTCGCGAAATCCTGGAAAACCAGGCCAACCTGTGGATATTTCAGCAAGCAGCTGATGACCTGATTGTGGAAAACGCCGAGGTCAAAGGCGTTGTCACTCAGATGGGCCTGCGGTTTATGGCGGATTCCGTGGTGTTGACTACCGGAACCTTCCTCGGTGGACTTATCCACATCGGTCTGCAGAACTACTCCGGCGGTCGTGCCGGTGATCCGCCCTCGATTGCCCTGGCGCATCGTCTGCGTGAGTTGCCGCTGCGCGTTGGTCGTCTGAAAACCGGTACACCGCCACGCATCGATGGTCGATCGGTGGATTTCTCGGTGATGACCGAACAGCCAGGCGATACACCGACACCGTTGATGTCGTTCCTCGGTCGCGCCGAGCAGCAGCCGCGGCAGATCAGCTGCTGGATCACCCATACCAACGCGCGCACCCACGAAATCATTGCGGCCAACCTCGATCGTTCGCCGATGTACTCCGGGGTGATCGAAGGCGTCGGTCCGCGCTATTGCCCGTCGATCGAAGACAAGATTCACCGCTTCGCCGACAAAGACAGCCATCAGGTATTTATCGAGCCCGAAGGCCTGAATACCCACGAGCTGTATCCGAATGGCATTTCCACCTCGCTGCCGTTCGATGTGCAACTGCAGATTGTGCGCAGCATTCGCGGCATGGAAAACGCGCACATCGTGCGACCCGGTTACGCCATCGAGTACGACTACTTCGACCCGCGTGACCTCAAGTACAGCCTGGAAACCAAGGTAATTGCCGGGTTGTTCTTTGCCGGTCAGATCAACGGCACCACCGGTTACGAAGAAGCTGGCGCGCAAGGCTTGCTCGCGGGCTGTAACGCGGCGCTGCGTGCTCAGGGCAAGGACAGTTGGTGCCCGCGCCGCGATGAGGCTTACATTGGCGTGCTGGTCGACGACCTGATCACCCTGGGTACCCAGGAGCCGTACCGCATGTTCACCTCGCGTGCCGAATACCGGCTGATCCTGCGCGAAGACAATGCCGACCTGCGCCTGACCGAGAAAGGCCGCGAGCTGGGTCTGGTCGATGATGTGCGCTGGGCCGCCTTCGAAGCCAAGCGCGAAGGCATCATTCAGGAAGAACAGCGCCTGAAAAGCACCTGGGTGCGTCCGGGTACGCCCCAGGGCGATGCGATTGCCGAGCAATTCGGCACGCCGCTGACCCACGAGTACAACCTGCTTAACCTGCTCTCGCGCCCGGAAATCGATTACGCCGGGCTGGTCGCCATCACTGGCGGCGGTGCGCAGGATTCGCAGGTGGCTGAGCAGGTCGAGATCAAGACCAAATACGCCGGTTATATCGATCGTCAGCAGGATGAAATCGCCCGCCTGCGCGCCAGCGAAAACACCAAACTGCCGGCCGATATCGACTACGCGGCGATTTCCGGGCTGTCCAAGGAAATCCAGCACAAGCTCGGCAACAGCCGGCCGGAAACCCTGGGTCAGGCCTCGCGGATTCCCGGCGTCACCCCGGCGGCGATTTCCCTGCTGCTGATTCACCTGAAAAAGCGCACTGCCGGTCAGCAGTTGGAGCACAGCGCCTGATGTCGTTGGTCACCGCACGCCATGCCGAAGAACTGAGCCAGGGCGCTCTGGAGCTGGGTGTTGAACTCAGCACACAGCAGCACGAGCAATTGCTCGCCTATCTGGCCCTGCTGATCAAATGGAACAAGGCCTACAACCTCACTGCGGTGCGCGACCCGGATGAAATGGTCTCGCGCCACCTGCTCGACAGCCTGTCGGTGGTGTCTTTTGTCGCCGAGCGCGGTGACAGCTGGCTGGACGTTGGCAGTGGCGGCGGCATGCCGGGCATTCCCCTGGCCATTCTGTTCCCGGAGCGGCAGTTCACCCTGCTCGACTCCAACGGCAAGAAGACCCGCTTCCTGACGCAGGTGAAACTGGAGCTGAAACTGGCCAACCTGCAAGTTATCCACAGCCGGGTCGAAGAGTTCCGCCCCGACGTGCCGTTTGCCGGCATCTGCTCGCGGGCGTTCAGTTCGCTGGAGGATTTCAGCAACTGGACCCGTCATCTCGGCGACGGCAATACCGAGTGGCTGGCGATGAAAGGCGTGCACCCGGATGACGAGCTGCAGGCCCTGCCGGCGGACTTCCGTCTCAGCGCCACGCATGTACTCAAGGTTCCCGGTTGCCAAGGTCAGCGCCATCTGTTGATACTGCGTCGCTCGGTCTAGGGGGAACGGCAGCATGGCTAAGGTATTCGCAATCGCTAACCAGAAAGGCGGCGTGGGCAAAACCACCACCTGCATCAATCTGGCTGCTTCGCTGGTGGCGACCAAGCGCCGTGTGCTGCTGATCGACCTCGATCCCCAGGGCAACGCGACCATGGGCAGTGGTGTGGATAAACATGGCCTGGAGCACTCGATCTACGACGTGCTGATCGGCGAATGCAACCTGGTTGATGCCATGCAGTTTTCCGAGCATGGCGGCTACCAATTGCTGCCAGCCAACCGCGACCTGACCGCCGCAGAAGTATCGCTGCTGGAAATGAAAATGAAGGAAAGCCGCCTGCGTTATGCATTGGCGCCGATCCGTGAAAATTATGATTACATCCTCATCGACTGCCCGCCGGCGCTGTCGATGCTTACGGTCAACGCCCTGGTAGCTGCCGACGGCGTGATCATCCCCATGCAGTGCGAGTACTACGCACTGGAAGGGTTGTCCGATCTGGTCAACAGCATTCAGCGCATCGCCGAGTTGCTCAATCCCAATCTTAAGATCGAGGGTCTGCTGCGCACCATGTACGACCCGCGCATCAGCCTGACCAACGATGTCAGCGCCCAACTCAAGCAGCATTTTGGCGACAAGCTGTATGACGCGGTCATTCCGCGTAACGTGCGCCTGGCCGAAGCACCCAGCTTCGGCATGCCAGCGCTGGTGTATGACAAGCAATCCCGTGGTGCTATCGCCTACCTGGCCCTGGCTGGCGAGTTGGTCCGCCGTCAGCGTGCCAACGCCCACACCGCAACCGCATAAGGAAATTCCCATGGCTGTGAAAAAACGAGGACTGGGACGCGGTCTGGATGCCCTGCTGGGCGGCAGCAGCGTCAGCGCGTTGCAGGAAGAAGCCGCGCAGGTCGACAGCCGTGAACTGCAACACGTGCCTCTGGACCTGATCCAGCGTGGCAAGTACCAGCCGCGTCGTGACATGGATGCCACTGCTCTGGAAGAGTTGGCCGCCTCGATCAGGGTGCATGGCGTGATGCAACCCATCGTGATTCGCCCGATTGGCGGCGAACGTTTCGAGATCGTTGCCGGTGAACGTCGCTGGCGCGCCAGTCAGCAAGCCGGGCTGGACAGAATTCCGGCCATGGTCCGTGAACTGCCGGATGAAGCCGCCATCGCCATGGCGTTGATCGAGAACATCCAGCGCGAAGACCTCAATCCGATTGAAGAAGCCGTCGCCTTGCAGCGGCTGCAGCAGGAGTTCGAGCTGACCCAGCAGCAGGTCGCCGATGCGGTGGGTAAATCGCGGGTGACCATCAGCAACCTGTTGCGCCTGATAGCCCTCCCTGAAGAGATCAAGACTCTGCTTGCCCATGGCGATCTGGAGATGGGCCATGCCCGTGCCCTGCTCGGTTTGCCTGCCGAACAGCAGACTGAAGGTGCGCGACACGTTGTCGCACGCGGCCTCACTGTGCGTCAGACCGAAGCCCTGGTTCGGCAGTGGCTGAACAGCAAAGACAAGCCCGCAGCAGTGGCCAAAGTCGACCCGGACATCACCCGCCTGGAACAGCGCCTGGCCGAGCGCCTGGGCTCGCCGGTGCAGATCAAGCACGGGCAGAAAGGCAAAGGTCAGCTGGTGATCAGCTACAGCTCGCTGGACGAACTGCAGGGCGTACTCGCTCACATTCGTTGAAACAATTGAGCGTGTAGCGACTAGTCGGAAATCACTACCCGGCAGTTGAATGGGGGGGGAACCACCCCTATACTCTGCGCGCATTTCGTCGGCACAAAGTATGCCAAGTTATTGATTTCAAGGTGCCGACGCCCGAGTTCAGCTTTCAGGAAAACAAGATGGACGTTCGCACGCCGAATCGCCTGCCCTTCCATCGCCTTGCTGTTTTCCCGGTACTGCTGGTGCAACTCCTGGTTCTGCTGCTTCTGGCCCTGGTGTTATGGCAGTGGCAAGGCGCAGTAGCCGGTTACTCGGGGTTGTGTGGTGGCCTGATTGCCTGGCTGCCAAATCTGTATTTTGCCCACAAGGCGTTCCGTTTCAGTGGAGCGCGGGCAGCTCAAGCCATCGTCCGGTCTTTTTATGCCGGTGAGGCGGGCAAACTGGTTTTAACGGCAGTGCTGTTTGCACTGACTTTTGCAGGTGTGAAACCTCTGGAACCGCTGGCGGTATTTGGCGTGTTCTTTCTGACCCAGTTGGTCAATTGGTTTTCGCCCCTGCTGATGAAAACAAGACTTTTAAGACCTTAGCGCTCGAGGGATATATGGCAGCAGCAGAAACCGCTTCGGGTTATATCCAGCACCACTTGACCAACCTGACCTACGGTCAGCACCCGGTCAACGGCTGGAGTTTTGCCCACACCGCTAAAGAAGCTCAGGAAATGGGCTTCTGGGCATTTCACGTAGACACCCTGGCAGTCTCTGTCGTGCTGGGTCTGATCTTTATTCTGCTGTTCCGTGCCGCTGCCAAGCGCGCCACTTCCGGGCAACCGGGCAAGCTGCAGAACTTTGTTGAAGTGCTGGTTGAGTTCGTTGACGGCAGCGTCAAGGACACCTTCCACGGCCGCAACGCCCTGATCGCTCCGTTGGCTCTGACCATCTTCGTCTGGGTCTTCCTGATGAACTTCATGGACCTGGTACCGGTGGACTGGTTGCCGATGCTTGCTGCCAAACTGGCTGGTGATCCGCACCTGTACTTCCGCGTCGTGCCGACCACTGACCCGAACGCCACCCTGGGCCTGGCCCTGTCGGTATTCGCCCTGATCCTGTACTACAGCATCAAGGTCAAAGGCATTGGCGGTTTCATCGGCGAGCTGACCCTGCACCCGTTCGGCAGCAAGAACATCGTGGTCCAGGCGCTGCTGATTCCGGTCAACTTCCTGCTTGAGTTCGTCACCCTGATCGCCAAGCCGATTTCCCTGGCACTGCGACTGTTCGGCAACCTGTATGCCGGCGAGCTGATCTTCATCCTCATCGCGATCATGTTCGGCGGCGGTCTGCTGCTCGGCGCGCTGGGTGTTGCCCTGCAGTGGGCGTGGGCGGTGTTCCACATCCTGATCATCGTGCTGCAGGCGTTCATCTTCATGATGCTGACCATCGTCTACCTGTCGATGGCGCACGAAGACAACCACTAAGAGCGCCCCGGCGCTCGCAGTGGACGCCCGCAAGGGCAACCAGAAGTACCGATTTGCTTTACTGCTTTACCTTAGAAAACCTTAACCAATACGACATAAAAAGTCGGGAGGAAAGATGGAAACTGTAGTTGGTCTGACCGCTATCGCTGTTGCACTGCTGATTGGCCTGGGTGCCCTGGGTACCGCCATTGGTTTCGGCCTGCTGGGCGGCAAGTTCCTGGAAGGCGCTGCGCGTCAGCCGGAAATGGTTCCGATGCTGCAAGTGAAAATGTTCATCGTCGCTGGTCTGCTCGACGCCGTGACCATGATCGGTGTTGGTATCGCACTGTTCTTCACCTTCGCGAACCCCTTCGTTGGTCAAATCGCAGGCTAATCCACTCGTTTTCGAGTGAATTGGTTTGATGGACAACGAACGAGCGAGGTGTTGGCGTGAACATTAATGCAACCCTGATTGGCCAGTCCGTTGCCTTCTTCATCTTCGTGCTGTTCTGCATGAAGTACGTGTGGCCTCCGGTCATTACGGCTTTGCAAGAACGTCAGAAGAAGATCGCAGATGGCCTGGATGCTGCTAGCCGTGCGGCTCGTGACCTGGAGTTGGCCCAAGAGAAAGTGGGTCAGCAACTGCGCGAAGCCAAAAGCCAGGCAGCCGAGATCATTGAGCAAGCCAAGAAACGCGGTACCCAGATCGTCGACGAAGCCCGTGAACAGGCCCGCGTCGAAGCTGACCGTGTGAAGGCTCAGGCTCAGGCCGAGATCGAGCAGGAAATCAACGGTGTCAAAGACGCGCTGCGTGCCCAACTGGGTAGCCTGGCCGTTAGCGGTGCCGAGAAGATCCTGGGCGCATCTATCGACCAAAACGCGCATGCGGAGCTGGTTTCCAAACTGGCAGCCGAAATTTAAGCGAGGGGCGCGATCATGGCAGAACTGACCACGCTGGCCCGACCTTACGCTAAGGCTGCTTTCGAGTACGCCCAGGCCCACCAGCAACTGGCCAATTGGTCAGCCATGCTCGGCCTGGCTGCAGCGGTGTCGCAAGACGACACCATGCAGCGCGTGCTCAAGGCTCCGCGTTTGACGTGTACAGACAAGGCCACCACCTTTGTCGAGGTGTGTGGTGACAAGTTCGACGCCCAGGTACGCAATTTCATTCATATCGTCGCTGAAAACGATCGTCTGGCCCTGTTGCCACAGATCGTTGAACTGTTCGAGCTGTACAAGGCCGAGCAGGAAAAGTCGATTGATGTGGACGTTACCAGTGCCTTCGCATTGAGCGATGAACAGCAAGACAAACTCGCCAAGGTTCTCAGTGCACGGCTCGGCCGAGAAGTGCGTCTGCACGCCGCGGAAGATGCCACCCTCATCGGTGGTGTTGTGATCCGCGCCGGCGACCTGGTTATCGATGGCTCAGTTCGCGGCAAAATCGCGAAGCTGGCCGAAGCATTGAAATCTTGAGTTTGAAGGGGCAGCAGAGCTATGCAGCAACTCAATCCTTCCGAAATTAGTGAAATCATCAAGGGGCGTATCGAGAAACTCGATGTCGCCTCTCAAGCCCGTAACGAAGGCACCATCGTGTCCGTCTCCGACGGTATCGTGCGCATTCACGGTCTCGCCGATGTGATGTACGGCGAAATGATCGAGTTCCCGGGCAGTGTCTACGGTATGGCACTGAACCTGGAGCAAGACTCCGTAGGTGCTGTAGTGCTGGGTGCTTATACCACCCTCGCCGAAGGCATGAGCGCCAAGTGCACCGGTCGCATCCTCGAAGTTCCGGTTGGTCCGGAACTGCTGGGCCGCGTCGTTGACGCACTGGGTAACCCAATTGACGGCAAAGGCCCGCTGAACAACGTCGCTACCGACGCTGTTGAAAAGGTTGCGCCGGGCGTGATCTGGCGTAAGTCGGTCGACCAGCCGGTACAGACCGGTTACAAGTCGGTTGACGCCATGATCCCGGTTGGCCGTGGCCAGCGTGAGCTGATCATCGGTGACCGTCAGATCGGTAAAACCGCTCTAGCCATCGACGCCATCATCAACCAGAAAAACAGCGGCATTAAGTGCGTCTACGTAGCTGTTGGTCAGAAGCAATCGACCATCGCCAACGTGGTACGCAAGCTGGAAGAAAACGGCGCGCTGGCTAACACCATCGTTGTCGCGGCTTCCGCTTCCGAATCCGCTGCACTGCAGTTCATTGCACCGTACGCCGGTTGCACCATGGGCGAATACTTCCGCGACCGCGGTGAAGACGCGCTGATCGTTTATGATGATCTGTCCAAGCAAGCAGTGGCCTACCGCCAGATTTCCCTGCTGCTGCGCCGTCCGCCAGGCCGTGAAGCCTACCCAGGCGACGTGTTCTATCTCCACAGCCGTCTGCTGGAGCGCGCTTCCCGCGTTTCCGAAGAGTACGTCGAGAAGTTCACCAATGGCGCTGTGACTGGCAAAACCGGTTCCCTGACCGCTCTGCCGATCATCGAAACCCAAGCTGGCGACGTTTCCGCGTTCGTTCCGACCAACGTGATCTCGATCACCGACGGTCAGATCTTCCTGGAATCGGCCATGTTCAACTCGGGTATCCGTCCTGCGGTCAACGCCGGTATTTCGGTATCCCGCGTGGGTGGTGCTGCACAGACCAAGATCATCAAGAAGCTCTCCGGTGGTATCCGTACCGCTCTGGCTCAGTACCGTGAACTGGCGGCATTCGCCCAGTTCGCTTCTGACCTGGACGAAGCCACCCGTAAGCAGCTTGAGCACGGTCAGCGCGTTACCGAGCTGATGAAGCAGAAGCAATATGCGCCGATGTCGATCGCTGACATGTCGCTGTCGCTGTATGCCGCCGAGCGTGGTTTCCTGGTCGATATCGAAGTTGCCAAGATTGGTGCATTCGAGCAGGCCCTGATTGCTTACTTCAACCGGGATCACGCCGCATTGATGGCGAAGATCAACGAGAAGGGTGACTTTAACGACGAAATCGACGCTGGCCTGAAAGCCGGTATCGAGAAGTTCAAGGCCACCCAAACCTGGTAAGCCGCAGCGGGGACCGCGAGGTCCCCGCTTGCTAACCCGATAGGTGTCAAATGGCAGGCGCAAAAGAGATTCGCAGCAAGATTGCGAGCATCAAAAGCACGCAGAAGATCACCAGCGCCATGGAAAAGGTGGCGGTCAGCAAAATGCGCAAGGCACAAATGCGCATGGCAGCTAGCCGTCCCTACGCGGAGCGTATCCGCCAGGTTATTGGTCATCTGGCCAACGCCAACCCGGAATACCGTCACCCGTTCATGATCGAGCGCGAAGTCAAGCGTGTAGGTTATGTCGTGGTGAGCTCGGACCGTGGTCTGTGTGGTGGTCTGAACACCAACCTGTTCAAGGCTCTGGTCAAGGACATGGCGAGCAATCGCGAGCAAGGCGTGGAGATTGATCTCTGCGTGGTTGGCAGCAAGGGTGCGGCATTCTTCCGCAACTTTGGTGGCAACATCGTTGCTGCGATCAGCCACCTGGGCGAGGAACCGTCGATCAATGATCTGATCGGTAGCGTCAAGGTTATGCTCGATGCCTACCTCGATGGTCGCATCGATCGTTTGTCCGTGGTCTCGAACAAGTTCATCAATACCATGACGCAAAAGCCGACAGTGGAGCAGTTGATTCCGCTGGTGGCTGATCCGGATCAGGATCTCAAGCATCACTGGGATTACCTGTACGAACCCGACGCCAAACAGCTGCTCGACGGCTTGATGGTGCGTTACGTGGAGTCGCAGGTGTATCAGGCGGTGGTTGAGAACAATGCGGCTGAACAAGCGGCCCGGATGATCGCGATGAAGAACGCCACCGATAACGCTGGCGATCTGATCAAAGACCTGCAGTTGGTTTACAACAAGGCACGTCAGGCAGCGATCACCCAGGAAATTTCGGAAATCGTCGGCGGCGCTGCCGCGGTTTAAGCACGGTTCAAATATTCAGAGGAACCAAAGATGAGTAGCGGACGTATCGTTCAAATCATCGGCGCCGTTATCGACGTGGAATTCCCGCGTGATCAAGTGCCGAGTGTTTATGAAGCGCTGAAAGTAGACGGCGCCGAAACCACCCTGGAAGTTCAGCAGCAGCTGGGCGACGGCGTGGTACGTACCATTGCGATGGGTTCGACCGAAGGCCTCAAGCGTGGCCTGAACGTCGGCAGCACTGGCGCAGGTATCCAGGTACCGGTTGGGGTGAAAACCCTGGGCCGTATCATGGACGTGCTGGGCAACCCAATCGACGAAGCTGGCCCGATTGGCGAAGAAGAGCGTTGGGGCATTCACCGTGCCGCACCGACCTACGCCGAACAAGCTGGCTCCAACGAGCTGCTGGAAACCGGCATCAAGGTTATCGACCTGGTCTGCCCGTTCGCCAAGGGCGGTAAAGTCGGTCTGTTCGGTGGTGCCGGTGTAGGCAAAACCGTAAACATGATGGAACTGATCCGTAACATCGCCATCGAGCACAGCGGTTATTCCGTGTTCGCCGGTGTGGGTGAGCGTACTCGTGAGGGTAACGACTTCTACCACGAGATGAAGGACTCCAACGTTCTCGACAAGGTAGCCCTGGTTTACGGTCAGATGAACGAGCCACCAGGCAACCGTCTGCGCGTAGCACTGACCGGCCTGACCATGGCTGAGAAGTTCCGTGACGAAGGCCGTGATGTTCTGTTCTTCGTGGACAACATCTACCGTTACACCCTGGCCGGTACCGAAGTATCCGCACTGCTGGGCCGTATGCCTTCCGCAGTGGGTTACCAGCCGACCCTGGCCGAAGAAATGGGCGTTCTGCAAGAGCGTATTACTTCGACCAAGACCGGTTCGATCACCTCGATCCAGGCCGTATACGTACCTGCGGACGACCTGACCGACCCAAGCCCGGCGACCACCTTCGCCCACTTGGACGCCACCGTTGTACTGTCCCGTGACATCGCTTCCCTGGGTATCTACCCAGCGGTCGATCCACTCGACTCGACGTCGCGCCAGCTGGACCCGATGGTTATCGGCCAGGAGCACTACGACACCGCTCGCGGCGTGCAGTACGTACTGCAGCGCTACAAAGAGCTGAAGGACATCATCGCGATTCTGGGTATGGACGAACTGTCCGAAGCAGACAAGCAACTGGTATCCCGTGCTCGTAAGATCCAGCGCTTCCTGTCCCAGCCGTTCTTCGTGGCCGAAGTCTTCACCGGTTCGCCAGGCAAGTACGTTTCCCTGAAGGACACCATTGCCGGCTTCAGCGGCATTCTGAAAGGTGACTACGATCACCTGCCAGAGCAGGCGTTCTACATGGTTGGCAGCATCGAAGAAGCTGTCGAGAAAGCGAAGAAACTGTAATCACCCGTGCGCCCGGCAACGGGCGCTTACGGTCTGCCGATACGCGTAGTAGTGTGTAGGCAGATCGATACGTGAGGTTAGACATGGCTATGACAGTCCATTGCGACATCGTCAGCGCAGAAGGCGAGATCTTCTCCGGTCTGGTCGAGATGGTGATTGCGCACGGTAACCTGGGTGATCTCGGTATCGCTCCAGGCCACGCGCCGCTGATCACCGACCTCAAACCGGGTCCGATTCGTCTGGTCAAGCTGGGTGGCGAAGCCGAGGTGTTCTACATCTCCGGCGGCTTCCTCGAAGTTCAGCCGAGTGTGGTGAAAGTTCTCGCCGATACCGTGCAGCGTGCTGCCGATATCGATGAAGCTGCTGCTCAGGAAGCCCTCCGGGCTGCCGAGAAAGCCTTGAATGAGAAAGGCGCGGAGTTCGACTACGGTTCCGCTGCTGCTCACCTGGCCGAGGTCGCGGCTCAGCTGCGTACCGTTCAGCAGTTGCGCAAGAAGTTCGGCGGTTAATTCCGACGCTTCATCGCAAACGAGTAAAAGGGTAGCCTTGGCTACCCTTTTTCTTTGCCTGCTGTTTTTACCTTTTCAGTTGGCCGGGCTAGGGATTTAGCCCGCCTTCGTCTGCCTGGAATCTGCTCTTATGTCGCTCGATATCGTTATCCTCGCCGCCGGCCAAGGCACCCGCATGCGTTCCGCCTTGCCGAAAGTCCTGCACCCGGTTGCCGGCAAATCCATGCTTGGTCATGTGATCGACACGGCCCGTCTGCTGAAACCACAAGGCATTCATGTGGTGATTGGACATGGTGCGGAGCGGGTGCGTGAGCAGCTGGCGGCGGATGACCTGAATTTCGTGCTGCAGAGCGAGCAGCTTGGCACTGGTCATGCCGTGGCCCAGGCCTTGCCGGCATTGAGCGCCGAGCGCGTGCTGATCCTTTACGGTGATGTGCCGCTGATCGAAGTGGACACCCTGCAGCGTCTGCTGCAACAAGTCAGCGAGCAACAACTTGGTCTGCTGACCGTTAACCTGAACGATCCGACCGGTTACGGCCGTATAGTCCGCGATGAGCAGGGCATGGTGAAAGCCATCGTCGAGCACAAGGACGCCAGCGCCGAACAACGCCTGATCCGTGAAGGCAACACCGGCATCCTCGCCGTGCCGGGGAAAAAACTCGGCGACTGGCTCGGTCGTCTGTCAAACAGCAACGCCCAGGGCGAGTACTACCTCACCGATGTAATCGCCATGGCGGTGGCCGATGGTCTGGTGGTCGCCACTGAGCAGGCGACTGACGAGATGGAAGTGTTGGGTGCCAACGACCGCATCCAGCTGTCGCAGTTGGAGCGCCACTATCAGTACCGCGCCGCGCGCCGGTTGATGGTGCAGGGCGTGACCCTGATCGATCCGGCGCGTTTCGACCTGCGCGGCGAAGTCACGGTAGGCCGTGATGTGTCGATCGATATCAACGTGATCCTCGAAGGCCAGGTGGTGATCGAAGACGGTGTGCAGATCGGCCCGAACTGCGTGATCAAGAACTCGGTCCTGCGCAAAGGCGCCATCGTCAAAGCCAACAGCCATCTGGAAGGGGCTGAAGTGGGCGAGGGTGCCGATTGCGGTCCATTCGCCCGCCTGCGTCCGGGTTCCGTGTTGGGCGCCAAAGCCCATGTGGGTAACTTCGTCGAACTGAAGAACGCCAAAATGGGCGAGGGTGCCAAGGCCGGGCACCTGAGTTACCTGGGCGACGCCGAGATCGGTGCGCGCAGCAATATCGGCGCTGGCACCATCACCTGCAATTATGACGGCGCCAACAAGTTCAAGACGGTTCTGGGCGAGGATGTGTTTATCGGCTCCAACAGCGCCCTAGTAGCCCCGGTGACGCTGGGCGACCGAGCCACCACCGGTGCCGGTTCGGTGATTACCGGTGATGTGCCGGATAACACCCTGGCCGTAGGTCGTGCCAAGCAGCGCAATATCGAGGGCTGGAAGCGCCCGACCAAGAAGAGCTGATGGAGTTGGCAAGGATGCCGTTACGCAAACGCTGGATAATCCCGGCGCTGTTTCTGGTCTGGGCCGTGCTGCCGGAATGGCCGCAGATCCCAGTGCAGGGCGCCAGTAATCGGGACTGGCATCCGCGCACCTTCTGGTTCGAGCCCTGGGGCCGCTCCGGCGTACACAAGGGCATCGATATCTTCGCCAAACAGGGCACGCCAGTGCTTTCTGCCAGCTATGGCGTGGTGCTGTTTCGCGGTGAGCTCGCGCAGGGCGGCAAAGTGGTGCTCGTTCTGGGGCCGAAATGGCGCATGCATTACTACGCTCATCTAGACACCATCGACGCTTACCCAGGCCAACCGCTGCTGGCCGGCAGTGTGCTCGGCACGGTGGGCGATACGGGTAACGCGCGAGGCAAACCGGCGCACCTGCATTACTCGATTGTCAGCCTGTTGCCGCTGCCTTGGCGGGCGGACGAGTCGACCCAAGGCTGGAAGAAGATGTTCTATCTGGACCCGAGCCAGCTTCTGCCAACCCGCTGAAATGGCTTGAGCACACATCGCCAGATGTCGATTCCCGCTTGACGGACAAGCTTCATTAGGTTTTGATTCGCGCCATTATCTTTCGAATCGAAACTTATAATGTCGAAACGCAACACTCCGCAACGTCGACACACCATTCTTGCCCTGCTCGCCGAGCAAGGTGAGGTGAGTGTGGATGAGTTGTCGAAAGTCTTCGCCACTTCGGAAGTGACCATTCGCAAAGACCTCGCTGCCCTGGAGAAGAACGGCTTGCTGCTACGCCGCTACGGCGGTGCAGTGCCGATGCCGCAGGAGCTGATCAGCGATATCCAGCCGATCTCCCAGTACAAGCAGGCCATCGCCCGCGCGGGCGTGGCGCGCATTCGTGAACATGCGCGGATCATTATCGACAGTGGCACCACCACCGCGGCGATGATCCCGCAGCTTGGCCACAAGCCCGGCCTGGTGGTGATGACCAACTCGATGAACGTGGCGCGTGCCATCAGTGAGCTGGAGCATGAGCCAGTGCTGTTGATGACCGGCGGCACCTGGGACCCGCATTCGGAATCCTTCCAGGGCCAGGTCGCCGAACAGGTGCTGCGCTCCTACGATTTCGACCAGCTGTTTATCGGTGCCGATGGCATCGACCTGACCCGTGGCACCACCACCTTCAATGAATTGCTCGGCCTGAGCCGGGTGATGGCCGAGGTGGCCCGCGAAGTGGTGGTGATGGTCGAAAGCGACAAGATCGGCCGCAAGATTCCCAACCTGGAGCTGCCCTGGAGCAGCATCCATACCCTGATCACTGACGAACGCCTCAGCCCCGAGGCCCGTGAACAATTAACCGAGCGCGGCATCAAGCTGATCTGCGCGGCTGTTGAAGCTTAAGGAGAAGATTATGTGTGGCATCGTAGGCGCAGTCGCTGAACGTAATATCACCGCTGTGCTGGTTGAAGGCCTCAAGCGCCTGGAATACCGCGGCTATGACAGTGCCGGTGTGGCGCTGCTGACCGAGCAGGGCGGTCTCGATCGCCGCCGTCGTGTCGGCAAGGTCAGCGAGCTGGAAAGCGCGCTGAGCACTGAACCACTGGCCGGTCGCTTAGGGATAGCCCACACCCGCTGGGCTACCCACGGTGCGCCAAGCGAGCGCAATGCCCACCCGCACTTCTCCGGCCATGACCTGGCGGTGGTGCACAACGGCATCATCGAGAACCACGAAGAACTGCGCAGCGAGCTCAAGGGCCTGGGTTACGTGTTCAGTTCCGACACCGACACCGAGGTGATCGTGCACCTGCTCGATCACATTCTCAAAGCGCAGTCAGATCTGACGGCCGCGCTGAAACAGGCGGTCAAGCAACTGCACGGCGCCTATGGCCTGGCGGTGATCAGCAGCAAGCAGCCGGATCGCCTGGTCGCCGCGCGCAGTGGCAGCCCGCTGGTGATCGGCCTGGGTCTGGGCGAAAACTTCCTCGCCTCTGACCAGCTGGCTCTGCGTCAGGTCACCGACCGTTTTATGTACCTGGAAGAAGGCGATATCGCCGAGATCCAGCGCGACATCGTGCAGATCTGGGATGCCGCCGGCCGGTCGGTGACGCGTGAGAGCGTGCAGTACCACGAAGGTGCCGAGGCCGCCGACAAGGGCGAGTACCGCCACTTTATGCTCAAGGAAATCCATGAGCAGCCCAAGGTCGTGCAACGCACCCTGGAAAGCCGCCTGGGTTCCGACCACGTTCTGGTTCAGGCTTTCGGCCCGCAGGCTGCCGAGCTGTTCGCCAAGGTGCGCAACGTACAGATCGTTGCCTGCGGCACCAGTTACCACGCCGGCATGGTTGCCCGTTACTGGCTGGAAGGTCTGGCTGGCATCCCTTGCCAGATCGAGGTGGCCAGCGAGTTCCGCTACCGCAAGGTGGTGGTACAGCCGGACACCCTGTTTGTCAGCATCTCCCAGTCCGGCGAAACCGCCGACACCCTGGCCGCACTACGCAACGCTAAGGAGCATGCACCTGAGAAAGGCGGTTACCTGGCCAGCCTGGCGATCTGCAACGTCGGCATCAGCTCGCTGGTGCGCGAATCCGACCTGACCCTGCTGACCCAGGCCGGCCCGGAAATCGGTGTGGCTTCGACCAAGGCCTTTACCACCCAGCTGGTGGCATTGATGCTGCTGACCCTGGCCCTTGGGCAGGTGCGTGGAACCCTGGATAAAGCCCTGCAAGCCGAGCTGGTAGAAGAGCTGCGCCGCCTGCCGACCCGCCTGGGCGAAGCCCTGGCCATGGACAGCGTGGTGGAGAAAGTCTCCGAGCTGTTTGCCGAGAAGCACCACAGCCTGTTCCTCGGCCGTGGCGCGCAGTACCCGGTGGCGATGGAAGGCGCGCTCAAGCTCAAGGAAATCTCCTATATCCACGCCGAAGCCTACCCGGCTGGCGAGCTCAAGCACGGCCCATTGGCCCTGGTGGACAGCGATATGCCGGTGGTCACCGTGGCGCCGAACAACGAGCTGCTGGAAAAGCTCAAATCCAACCTGCAGGAAGTGCGCGCCCGTGGCGGCGAGCTGGTGGTGTTTGCCGATCAGCAGGCCGGCATGAGCAATGGCGAGGGCACCCACGTGGTGAACATGCCGCATATCCACGACGCCCTCGCGCCGATCCTCTACACCATTCCGCTGCAGCTGCTGTCCTACTACGTCGCCGTGCTCAAGGGCACCGACGTTGACCAGCCGCGCAACCTGGCCAAGAGCGTAACGGTTGAGTAAGCAGGCACCAACTGATGCGTCGTGAAGACATAAGGAGCAAGCAGGCCCAGGGCTTGCTCCTGGATATCCATGTCATCGCCAACCCGTCTAATACCCGGGAGTGGATCGTGCTGTTGAAGAAAGGCGCGGGCACCAGCTTTTTTCTGGTCGATGACCAGGAGCAGGTGGAGTCCTTCGCCGACCTCAATGGCCTGATCGAAGAGCTGCGGCTTCTCGGTATCAAAGGTGCAGAGATCCATCTCTAGGTGTTGCTAGTCGTCTGCTGATCTAAGCAGACGGCGCTGCCTAGGTGGACTCCCCTGCTTGCCTATTAACATCCCCCGCGATTGCAGGGGTACATTCGTGCTTCTACAGCAGCGCTGAACGGCTGAAGTTTTTTTCAGCGCCGCTGTAACGCCTGCTTGCCTCGTCGCTCTAGTTGAATGCCGGCACACAAACCCTTTTTCGTCCGGCTCACCCAGATCACCCGAGGATACGCACATGACCATGAAATCCACCGCTGCTACTGGTGCCGCCATCGCCTTCGCTGCTGCTGCCATGTTCGCCGGCATGTCCGGCACTGTCGTTGCGGCTGAAGAGGCCAAAGTACATTGCTACGGCGTCACGTCCTGCAAAGGCCAGAATGACTGCAAGACTGCTGAAAACAGCTGCAAAGGTCAGGCTGTCTGCAAAGGCCACGGTTTCAAGGCCATGACCCAGGCCGAGTGCGATGCTGCAGGCGGTACTGTCGGCGAGTAAGTGAGCCGGGGCGGCCGCCGCGCGGTTGCCCCGCATCACCCTGCAAGGAGCCAGCAATGAATGCTCAACGCGGCAATCTGGGCTTTGGCCTGGGCCTGCGCAGCACCTATTACCAAGCCATTCTCGAGCAGCAGCCGGCGATCGACTGGTTCGAGATCGTCTCGGAAAATTACCTGGTAGCGGGCGGCAAGGCCCTCTACTTTCTCGATGCCATCGGCGAGCAATACCCGCTGGTGATGCATGGCGTGTCGCTGTCGATTGGCGGCCCGCATGAGCTGGACCGCGACTACCTGCGTCAGCTCAAACACCTCGCCGCGCGCGTGCAGCCAGCGTGGATATCCGATCACCTGTGCTGGAGCCGGGGCAATGCCCACCAGCTGCACGACCTGCTGCCGCTACCTTATACCGAGGAGAGCCTGCAGCATGTGGCCGCGCGGGTGCGCCAGGTGCAGGATGTGATCGAGCGGCCGCTGGTGCTGGAAAACGTCTCCAGCTACCTGCGCTGCGCCGATGATCAGTTCAGCGAATGGCAGTTTCTCGCCGCACTCAGCGAACTGAGCGGCTGCGAGCTGTTGCTGGACGTCAACAATGTCTACGTCAGCGCGCGCAACCACGGCTTCGATGCCTGGACCTTCATCAGCAGCCTGCCCAAGCAGCGTATCCGTCAGTTGCACCTGGCCGGCCACAGCGACTACGGCAGCTACCTGATCGACACCCATGATCAGCCGGTCAGTGATCCGGTCTGGCAGCTTTATCAACGCACCCTGCAGCACCTCGGGCCGGTATCCACGCTGCTGGAGCGCGACGATCATTTTCCCGACCTGGGTGTGTTGCTCGACGAGTTGAACACTGCGCGCCGGTTTGCCGCCCAGGCGCTGCAAGGTACGCCGCGATGCGCCTGAGTGACTGGCAGGCGCAGGTGCAGGCCTACCTGCTGAGCCCCGCTGCCCAGCCCAACCCGGCGCTGCGCGCCAGTCTGCTGGGTAGCGCGGCGCTGAGTGCCGAACAGGGCCTGGCGATTTACCACAACGCCTACCGCGCGCGTTTGCTCGAAGCGTTACGGGGTGATTATCCGGCGGTGCACGGCTGGCTCGGTGACGAGGAATTCGATGCCCTGGCTCTGGCCTATCTCGATGCGCACCCCTCGCAGCATTTCAGCTTGCGCTGGCTCGGTGCGCAGCTGGCTGACTTTATCGACGGTTATCTGGTACCGGCTCAGGCTGCGCCGCTCAGCGAACTGGCGCGGCTGGAATGGGCCTTTACCCTGGCCTTCGATGCGCCGGATGGCCTGCCCCTGAGCCTGATGCAAATGGCCGAACTGCCGGCCGAAGACTGGCCTACCTTGCAGGTTCGCCTGCTGCCGAGCGTGCAGTGGCTGGTTTGTCGGCACAACAGCCTGGCGCTCTGGCGCGCGTGCAAGGAGCAGGGCGATTTCCCCGGCAGTCAGCCGCTGGAGGAGGTGGAAACCTGCGTGATCTGGCGCGATCAGCTGGTTACCCGCTATCGCAGTCTGGCGGCCGATGAAGCGGCGGCATTGCAGGGCATGACCGTGCACGGCTGGAACTTCGCCGAACTGTGCGGCGAGCTGGCGCATCTCGGCGAACAAGCGCCAGCTCAGGCGGTGAGCTGGTTGCGCCAGTGGCTGGTGGATGGGATTTTGCAGCGGGCGGATCACACCCAGCCGTGATGGTCTCTGCCCTGTTGGCACATACCCTGACAGGGCATTTTCCTTCAATACAGCGCATTGCGCGCCTGTCAGCCTGACGCTTCCTTTGGTTGTGCTGACAGGTGTGTGATGAATACGCTGTTTTATTCCATGGCGGGTTTTGCCCTCGCTGCTTCGATCTCTCCCGGCCCGGTCAACCTGCTGGCGCTCAGCGCTGGCGCGAGCCATGGGCTGCGCAGCAGCATGCGCCATGTCACCGGGGCGACATTCGGCTTTACCGCCTTGTTGCTGGCCATGGGCCTGGGTTTGCAACAGCTGTTGCAGCAGTGGCCGGCGCTGACGCAATGGGTGGCCTGGTTTGGCGTCGCCTTTCTGCTGTACATGGCCTATGGTCTGGCCCGGGCTGACGGGCAGCTGAGTGGCAACGACGCGCAGCAGCGCCCGTCGCTGTTCAAGGGCGCGCTGATGCAGTGGCTTAACCCCAAGGCCTGGCTGGCCTCGATGGCAGGCATGGGCGCCTATGCGGCAGATGGTGATCTGTTGCGCGTGGGGCAGTTCGCGGCCTTGTATTTCGTGATCTGTTATCTGTCGATCAGTTGCTGGGCGCTGGCCGGGGTTTACCTGCGCCAGTATCTGGAGAATCCGCTGTACCTGCGCCGGTTCAATCGCGTCCTGGCCTTGCTGCTGGTGCTGTCGGCGCTTTATCTGCTGGTCTGATCAGGCGCGGCGGTATTGCCCGGGGGTGGCGGCGAGCAGCTGTTTGAAGGTGCGCTGCAAGTGCGCCTGATCGGCAAAGCCGGCGTCCAGCGCCACCTCGGCAATCGACTCGCCGCGCTTCAGCCCGGCCTGGGCCACTTGCACGCGGCAGTTGAGCAGGTAGGCATGCGGGGTCATGCCGTAGTGCTGGCGGAAACTGCGAATCAGGTAGGAGGGCGACAGCTCGGCGGCGCTGCAGATGTCTTCCAGCTTGAGCGTCTGGGTGCAGTGCGCGCGGATAAATTCTGCGGCCAGACGAATACGCGGGTTGTCCTCGCGCAGAGGAGCCGGTGCGGGGGCCAGGCGCTGTTGCAGGGTGCTGAAATAGTCGATCAGGGCGCACTCTTTGCGCAGATGATCGACCGATGCCGCGTTGAGCAGGTCGTACAGCTGATTGAGGCCGTTGAACAGTTCAGGGTCGCGACTGAGGATGGCAGAGAAGGGCTGCAGGGGCTGGTTATGGCTGAAGCCCAGCTGGTGTTGCAGATCGCCCAGCCAGGTGCTGTCGATGTAGAACATGCGATACGACCAGGGCTGCCCGTCCACGGGGTTGCAGGCATGCACGTCACCCGGGTTCATCAGCACCAGCGTGCCGGCGGCGACCTGCTCGCGCGCCTTTTCATTGAGGTAGGTGCTGCGGCCTTGGGTGATGGTGCCGATCGAAAAACACTCATGGGAATGCTTGGCGTAGCACAGCAGGCGGCCATCGAGGGCTTCGCGCGTTTCCACGAAGGGCAGCGCGGGGTCGCGCCAGAAGCGTGGGGTGGTGGCCTGTTGCTCAGTGCTCATCATGCATACCTGGTTAAATCGGTGTGCCGCCAGCGCTGACTATAGCGGCCGCTGGCACTTGTTCAAACAGTCGAGCAGCCGCGCTCTGCACGGCACGGTGCTTTGTCTTACCATGCCGGCTCCGCCTTGTTGCGAGCCACGCATGTCTGCCTTTCTGCTGCGTTACCGCGTTGCCCTGATCGTCCTGCTGATTCTCCTCGGCCTGCTGGCGAGCATCTGGCTGGCCGGGCGTTATGCCGAGCAGCGCGCCTGGCAGGAGCGCAGCGTGGAGGCGCGTGGGCAGTTGCAGCTGTATGCGCAATCGATCCACACCCTGGTCGAGCGCTTCCGCTCGGTGCCCGAGGTGCTGGCGCTGGACAGCGATATCAAGTCGCTGCTGCGCGCGCCTACCGACAGTCTGCTGCGCAGCACACTCAACGAGCGCCTGGAGCAGCTCAACAGCGCCGCCGGTTCCAATGTGCTTTATCTGCTTAACGACAGGGGCGAGACCCTGGTGGCCAGCAACTGGCGCGACTGGAGCAGTTTTGTCGGCAACAACTACGCCTTTCGCCCGTATTTTCAGGATGCCGTGCGCCAGTCTTCCGGGCGCTATTTTGCGGTGGGCGTGACCACCGGCATCCCTGGTTATTTCCTCTCCCATGCGGTGCGTGATGACGACGGCACGGTGCTCGGCGTGCTGGTGGTCAAGCTGGAGCTGGAAGAGTTGCAGCGCGAATGGGCCAGCCAGCCTGGGGTGCTGCTGGTGGCCGATAGTTACTCGGTGGTGATCCTCAGCAACCGTCCTGCCTGGCGTTTTCTCGCCCTCGACAGCTTGAGCGAGCAGGCCCGCGCCGAGCTGGTGGAGGTGCGCAAATACGCCGAACAGGCCCTGCAACCACTGCCCAGCACGCTGCGCCGGCAGATCGACAGCGCCAGCCAGTGGCGGCGGGTCGAGGGCCCGGATGGCCCGCGTGACTACCTCTGGCAGCGTCAGCCGCTGGATGACGAAGGCTGGACCCTGCACCTGCTGCACGAGCCGAAAACCCTGGTCGACAGCGTACGCAGCTATCGCCTGGCCGCTGCCGGGGTGTGGATGACCCTGGCCTTTCTGCTGCTCTACCTGGCCCAGCGGCGCAAGACGCAGCGCTTGCAGGCCGGTATTCGTGAGCGCCTGGAACTTGAGGTGGCGCTGCGCACCGCCGAGTTGCGCGAGGCTCAGGAAGGCCTGGTGCATGCGGCGAAGATGGCGGCGCTGGGGCAGATGTCGGCGGCCATGGCCCATGAAATCAACCAGCCGCTGACCGCCATGCAGATGCAGCTGGGCAGCCTGCGTTTGCTGCTCGACAGCGGCCGGCAGGACGATGTGCGCGAAGGGCTGCAGCGTATCGATGGCCTGCTGCAACGCATTGCCGGGCTTACCGGCCACCTGAAAACCTTTGCCCGCAAAAGTCCGGCCGGCCTCAGCGAGCGTCTGCGGTTGAGCGATGTGCTGGAGCAGGCCCTGCAATTGCTGGCACCGCGCCTGCGCAGTGAACAGGTGCAGCTGCACAGCGAGATCGACAGCGAGGCACGGGTGCTGGGTGATGCGATTCGCCTGGAGCAGGTGCTGCTCAACCTGCTGAACAATGCCCTGGATGCCATGGCGGACAGCACCTTGCGGCAGTTGCAGATTCGCATCGAGCGCCAGGCCGAACAGTGCCTGCTGAGCATCGCCGACAGCGGCGGCGGCATTGCCAGCGAGGCGCTGGAGCATGTGTTCGAGCCGTTCTTTACCACCAAGCCAGTGGGCGCCGGCTTGGGCCTGGGGTTGGCGGTGTCCTACGGCATCGTCCGTGAACTGGGCGGCAGCCTGGAGGCGGCCAATAGTGAGCAGGGAGCGATCTTTACCCTGCGCCTGCCGGCCGCACCCTAAATCATGTGGGAGGGGCTTTAGCCGCGAAACACGGGTGTCTTTGTCGCGGCTAAAGCCCCTCCCACTAGGCGGTATTCCATCGTCAGTTGCTGATCGCCACAGGAGTGTTGTTTTCCCTGATTCCTTCCGGGCTACACTGCCCGCCGATTTAAAGAGGGGGAAATGCCATGACTGGGCAGGTAATAGTCGTCGACGATGAAGCCGCCATCCGCGAGGCGGTGCAGCAGTGGCTGGAGCTGTCCGGTTTCAGCGTGCACAGCTGCGCCACGGCGCAGGCCGCTTTGGCCCTGGTCGAGCGTGATTACCCCGGCATCATCATCAGCGATGTACGCATGCCTGGCACCGATGGCCTGCAGTTGCTCGACAGCGTGCTGGAGCGCGACCGCGATCTGCCGGTGATTCTGATTACCGGGCATGGCGATGTGCCTATGGCGGTACAGGCGCTGCGCCAGGGCGCGTATGACTTTATCGAAAAGCCCTTTACCCCCGAACGCCTGCTCGACAGCGTGCGCCGCGCCTTGGACAAGCGCCGCCTGGTCTGTGAGAACCGCCAGCTGCGTCAGCAGTTCGCCCGCAAGGATCAGATCGAGGCGCAGCTGCTCGGGGTCTCCAAACCGATGGAAATCCTGCGTCGGCAGATCCTCGAACTGGCCGGCACCTCGGTGAATATCCTCCTGCGTGGCGACACCGGCAGCGGCAAGGAGCGGGTTGCCCGTTGCCTGCATGATTTCAGCAACCGCGCCGGCAAGCCGTTTGTCGCGCTGAACTGCGCGGCGATTCCCGAGCACCTGTTCGAGAGCGAGCTGTTCGGCCATGAAAGCGGTGCGTTTACCGGCGCCCAGGGCAAGCGCATCGGCCGCATCGAACATGCCGACGGCGGCACGCTGTTTCTCGACGAGGTGGAAAGCCTGCCGCTGGCCCAGCAGGTCAAACTGCTGCGCGTGTTGCAGGAGAAAACCCTGGAGCGCCTGGGTTCGAACAAGAGCATCCGTGTCGATCTGCGGGTGATCAGCGCGGTCAAGCCGGACCTGCTCGATGAGGTCAAGGCTGGGCGTTTCCGTGAAGACCTCTACTACCGGCTGAATGTCGCCACCCTGCGCATTCCGCCGCTGCGTGAACGCCGCGAGGACATTGCGCTGTTGTTCGAACACTTCGCTCAGCAGGCCGCGCAACGTCATGGCCGCGAGTTGCCAAGCCTGCCACCCAGCGAGCTGACCCGCCTGCTCGGGCACGACTGGCCGGGCAACGTGCGCGAGCTGATCAATGCTGCCGAACGCCATGCCCTGGGCCTGAGCGGCGCAACGGAGAGCGGCGAGGGGCTGCCGCAGCAATCGCTGGCCGAGCAGATGGAGGCTTTCGAGGCGCAATGCCTGCACCGCGCGCTGCAGCACTGCCAGGGCAATATCGCCGAGGTGATGGCGCTGCTGCAGCTGCCACGCCGCACCCTCAACGAGAAAATGCAGCGTCACGGCCTGCAGCGCAGCAGCTATCGACCGGCCGGCAGCAGCGAAGACGACTGATAGCCCGTAGCCCGAATAAGCCTTGGCGCAATCCGGGTCGCGGCCCCGGATTGCGCTGCGCTTATCCGGGCTACGCTTCCAGTTTCGGCGGAATTTCGCTTATCCCGGTTTTTGCACGGGCGGATTTCCGCTTATTACCACGGGCAGAACAGCCGTGCAGCGTAACGAAACCGCTCTAGCACGGGCTTTTCCTTCGCTGGCACGGCATCTGCTATAGCCCTTGTCAGCCAGGCACTCGATTGCCTTGGCCTCTATAAGAAAGACAAGAGGTGAATCCCATGCACTGCCCCGCAGCATCTGCGCGCCTGGCGCGTCCGGTATCAACCGCCCATCTCTTGTGCGCTCGGCTCAGGCCGCGCGTGAGCCTCTGCTCCTTTTCGCCCTTGCGTTAGTCCCGGCGCTGCACGCCGCCTGGGTGGCGCGCAGCGTCTACAGTGAAAACCTCTGCATAAAGCCATAACAACGACGGAGACTCTTCCATGCGAATGACCAAACGTTTCAGCCTGTTTGCCGCTGCCGCCGCCTTGACCGCGAGCACTGCGGTACTCGCCGCGCCGACCTTTATCAACGTGCTCACCGGTGGCACCAGCGGCGTGTACTACCCGATTGGCGTGGCCCTGTCGCAGCTCTACGGCAACGGCATCGACGGCGCCAAAACTTCGGTGCAGGCGACCAAGGCCTCGGTGGAAAACCTCAACCTGCTGCAAGCCGGTCGCGGTGAACTGGCCTTCGCCCTCGGCGACTCGGTAGCCGATGCCTGGAATGGCGTGGAAGACGCAGGCTTCAAGGCGCCGCTGAGCAAGCTGCGGGCGATTGCCGGTACCTACCCGAACTACATCCAGATCGTTGCCAGCAAGGAGTCCGGTATCACCACCCTGGCGGATCTGAAAGGCAAGCGCATCTCCGTGGGTGCGCCGAAATCCGGCACCGAGCTCAACGCCCGCGCTATCTTCAAGGCTGCGGGCCTGAGCTATGAAGACATGGGCAAGGTGGAATTTCTGCCGTACGCCGAGTCGGTTGAGCTGATCAAGAACCGTCAGCTGGATGCCACCCTGCAGTCCTCGGGCCTGGGCATGGCGGCGATTCGCGACCTGGCCGCGACCCTGCCGATCACTTTCGTCGCCATCCCGGCCGAGGTCACCGCGAAGATCGACAACGCCGCCTACCAGGCCACAGCGATTCCAGCCGGCACCTATGACGGCCAGGACAGCGATGTACCGACCGTGGCGATCAACAACATCCTGGTCAGCCATGAAGGCGTGTCCGATGAAGTGGCCTACCAGATGACCAAACTGATGTTCGACAACCTCGAGCGCCTGGGCAACGCCCACTCGGCGGCCAAGGACATCAAGCTGGAAGGCGCCGCCAAAGGCCTGCCGATCCCGCTGCATCCGGGTGCCGAGCGCTTCTACAAGGAAGCCGGCGCGCTGTAAGGCTGCTGAAGGGTTAACCCTGTAGGTTGGCGCTGTGCGCAGCGCCAACCGCTCCCGAACATGAGCTAGAGCTGCGAATAAAACCGGCGTGCGTGCCACGGCAGGTTTTGTTGGCGACTCTTGTGCTGGCAACGTTGTAGTGAGGGCATCTGCTCCATGAGTGACCACAATCAGGGCCTTGCCGCCAACCCAGGCGATTGGCCGAAAGCGCTGTTTTATGTCGCGCTGCTGTTCTCGACGTTTCAGATCATCACCGCGGCTTTCCACCCGGTTTCCAGCCAGATTCTGCGTGCCGTGCATGTGGGCTTTCTGCTGCTGGTGGTGTTTCTCTGCTTTCCCGCCCGTGGCAAGGCGCAGCCCTGGCAGCCGCTGGCCTGGTTGCTGGGCCTGGCCGGCATGGCCACAGCGTTTTACCAGTGGTACTTCGAAGCCGACTTGATTCAACGTTCCGGCGATCTGACCCAGAGCGATATGGTGGTCGGCCTGGTGCTGATCGTCCTGGTGTTCGAAGCCGCACGACGGGTGATGGGCATTGCCTTGCCGATCATCTGCGCGCTGTTTCTCGCCTACGGCCTGTTCGGCCAGTACCTGCCGGGCGACCTGATGCACCGTGGCTACGCCATCGACCAGATCGTCAACCAGTTGGCCTTCGGCACCGAAGGGCTGTACGGCACGCCGACTTATGTATCGGCCACCTATATCTTCCTGTTTATTCTGTTCGGCGCGTTCCTTGAGCAGGCCGGGATGATCAAGCTGTTCACCGATTTCGCCATGGGTCTGTTTGGCCACAAGCTCGGCGGCCCGGCCAAGGTCTCGGTGGTGTCGTCGGCGCTGATGGGCACCATCACCGGTTCGGGGGTGGCCAACGTGGTCACCACCGGCCAGTTCACCATCCCGCTGATGAAGCGTTTTGGTTATCGCCCGGCCTTTGCCGGTGGCGTGGAAGCGACCTCGTCGATGGGCAGCCAGATCATGCCGCCGATCATGGGCGCGGTGGCCTTTATCATGGCCGAGACGATCAACGTGCCGTTCTTCGAGGTGGCCAAGGCCGCGTTGATTCCGGCGCTGCTGTACTTCGGTTCGGTGTTCTGGATGGTCCATCTGGAAGCCAAGCGCGCCAATCTGCAGGGCCTGCCGAAAGACCAGTGCCCGAACCCCTGGGCGGCGGTGAAACAGCGCTGGTACCTGCTGATTCCGCTGTTCATCCTCATCTACCTGCTGTTCTCCGGGCGCACGCCGCTGTTCTCCGGCATGGTCGGTCTGGCGCTGACCGCCATCGTGATTCTCGGCTCGGCAATCATTCTGCGGGTATCGTCCAAGGCCATGCGTTTTGCCTTCTGGATTGCCCTGGGCGTGCTCTGCGCTGGTTTCTTCCAGCTCGGCATCGGCGTGGTATTTGGCGTGGTCGCGCTGCTGGTGGCGGTGTGCTGGTTTCTCAAGGGCGGCCGCGACACCCTGACCATCTGCCTACACGCGCTGGTCGAAGGTGCACGGCATGCCGTGCCGGTGGGCATCGCCTGCGCCCTGGTCGGGGTGATTATCGGTGTGGTGTCGCTGACCGGGGTGGCCTCGACCTTTGCCGGTTATATCCTCGCCATCGGCCAGGACAACCTGTTCCTCTCGCTGGTGCTGACCATGCTCACCTGCCTGGTGCTGGGCATGGGCATCCCGACCATTCCCAACTACATCATCACCAGTTCGATTGCCGCGCCGGCGCTGCTGGAGCTGGGCGTGCCGCTGATCGTGTCACACATGTTCGTGTTCTATTTCGGCATCATGGCCGACCTTACGCCACCGGTGGCGCTGGCCTGTTTCGCAGCCGCACCGATTGCCAAGGAGAGCGGGCTGAAGATCAGCCTGTGGGCCATTCGTATCGCCGTGGCCGGGTTTATCGTGCCGTTTATGGCGGTGTACGAGCCGGCGCTGATGCTGCAGGGCGACAGCCTGCTGGCCACCTTGTATGTGGTGCTCAAGGCGGTGGTGGCGATTGGCATCTGGGGTGCGGTATTTACCGGTTACCTGCAGGCCAAGCTGAGCTGGTGGGAACGCGCGTTGGGCTTTGCCGCTGGCGCCAGCCTGATTCTGGCTACGCCAATGAGTGACGAGATCGGCTTCGCCCTGGCGGCGTTGTTTATCGCCCAGCACTTCTGGCGCGCGCATCGCGCCCAGGTAGCGGCGGCATGATCGGCCTGTGTCTGGGTCTGGCCGGTACGGTATGGGCAGAGGTGCCCACGCCGAGCTTTACCCTGGCCTGGACACACAGCATCGAGAAGATTCGCTGGGAAGAGGATTACCGCGTCACGCCTGAGGGCTTGCTCCTCGGCGAAGCGCGGGTCAAGGGTTCCGGCGCCGGTATGGAGATTCCAGACGGCGCCGAACTGCGCGAGGGCAGCTGGCATTACCAGCGTCAGCTACCCCCCTTGCAACCCCTGCGTTTGGGGCGAACCCCCGAGGCAGGGGATTATCAACTGTGTTTCAACCAGCGTTGCCACTCGATGAGTGAATGGCTCGGCCCGCCACAAGCGACCCAGCCGGCGTTGGAACTCTGGAGCTGTGAGCAAAGCTCCCCGGCCGCCGCGGCGGCAGGCCAGGACGACGGTTAAGACGGCGTCTGCTCCCGGGCCACAAGCCCTGGCGTAAAAAGAGGAGAACCCCCATTTGGCCCAGCCGGTGGGGGTTTTGTTCATATGTAGGTTGGTGTTGAGCGTAGCGAAGCCCAACTGAAGCGTTTCGATAGCACTCTGTAGGAGCCAGCTTGCTGGCGATCCTTGCAGAGCTAAAGCATCGCCAGCATGCTGGCTCCTACAAAAAAACGCCTGGAGCAATTTTTGACGTCGCCTGCGACGGCCCCGCAGGGGTTGCCGCCAGGGATGGCGGGCCACAAATCTGCGGGCACTCCAACAAGCAGGAAGCCGATGAACACCATCACCTATTACCTGGATATGCAGCACCCCGAGCAGATCCGCGCCAAGCCGCTGCCCGCCGAACTGAGCGTGGTGGAATGCCAGCTCAAGCAGTTTCAGCTCAACCGCTTTCTCTACCAACTGGTCGGCGAGCCCTGGCAGTGGACCGACAAACTCAGCTGGAGCGACGCGCAGTGGCGCGAGTTGATCGAGCAGCCCCATCACCGCACCTGGGTGGCCTATCACCAGGGTGCGATTGCTGGCTATTACGAGCTGCTGCGTGATGCCGATGGCGTCGTGGAAATTCTCTATTTCGGCCTGGCCGAGGCCTTCTTCGGTCAGGGCTTTGGTGGCCCGCTGCTCACCCACGCGCTGCAATCCGCCTGGGCCTGGCCGGGCACCACCAAGGTCTGGGTGCACACCTGCAGCCTGGATCACCCCAGCGCATTGGCCAACTACCAGGCGCGTGGCCTGCGCATCTACCGTGAAGAGGTCGAGGCGGACGCTTCCTAAGAGGGTCTACGCTTGCAGGGTCGCCCACTTGATTCAGGAGCCGCTTATGCGCCGCGCCCTCTGTAATCCCATGCTCCTCAGCCTCTGCCTGCTACCCGCCCTGGCCAACGCGCTGGATATTCAGCCCGGCCTTTGGGAAATCAGCTCGAACAAAATGCAGGTCGGTGGCCAGGCCGTGCCTGGGATGGAGCAGATGCTCGAACAGATGAAAAACCTGCCGCCCGAGCAACGCCAGATGATGGAGCAGATGCTGGCCCAGCAGGGCGTGCAACTGGGCGACAAGGGCGTGCGCATCTGCATGAGCGCAGAACAGATCAAGGCTCAGCAGATCCCCATGCAAGACCCCGAATCCGGTTGCAGCAATGAAATCACCGAACGCAGCGACCAGCTGTGGAAATTCCGCTTCAGCTGCCCCAACGGCCAGGGTGAAGGCGAAACGCGCTTTGTCAGCGACAAGGAGTTCACCTCAACGGTCAACGGCACCTTCGATGGCCAGAGCAGCAGCATGCAAAGCCATGCGCGCTGGGTGGCGGCGGATTGCGGTGCGTTAAAGCCCTAACAAGTCGCTGAAGAGCTCCCCGCTGTCAGCGCCCGCCGAGTGGGTTGGCGATGCCGTGACGTTCCTTTAGCGTCTGCACCAGATCGGCCTGGCTGGTGAGGAAGGCATTGAACTGTTCGATCACCTGCGGGTGATGGATGCTCGACAGGTAGTAGTGGTCATCCTGATAGGGCAGTTTGGGGTCGAACACCAGTGCATCATCTGCGGCATGGTTGTAGAGCTGGTATCGCACCACCTGTGGGTTGAGATAGACGCCATCGACCCGGTCGCTCATGGCCATGGCCAGCAGTGATTCGATCTGGTTGGCCTGGATCAGGATGATGCGCCCGGCCTTGATGTCATCCAGATAGGGCCAGGGGGTAAAGCCGCGTTGAGTGCCGAGCCGGCGCAAGCGCTGTTTGCCCTGACCAACAAACTGCGGTTTGACCAGCACACCATCCACCGCCGCAGCGGCGGCCTGGCTGTAATGCAGGTGATGGCCCTGTTTGATATCGGCGTTCCAGCGAGGGTTGTCGGGGTACTTGAATGCCACCCGATCATTGAGAAAGTCACTCAGCAGACGCCGCACAGGCAGTGGCTGGTAGATGAACTGATGGCCCTGGTACGCGGCAAAGGCGTCCAGCAGGTCGCGACCATAGCCCAGGTACTGGCCGTCTTGTACGTCGGAGTAAGGTCTGTAGGGCTGCAATTCGACCCCGACCGTAAAGGTCTCGGCCCGTGCTGGCGCGGCGAGGCTGAAGGACAGGCAGGTCAGCAGGGTCAGCAGTGCTCTCATCAACGACATCTCGAACAACGACCCCGAGCAGGCCATAGGCAAACCATAGCTAATTGCCTCGTTCAGCGGGAGGTAACGTGTCGATAAAGTCTGACCAGATAGATGGAAAAACGCCCCGTTGGTGAGCGCCAATGGCCACCAATACTGGCGTTGCGCCTGCATGCATCGGCTTAGGCTGTTACCCTGTACCCCGCAGCCGCCGGCTTGGCGGCTGTACGAGTAGGGCAATCCCGTCCTCGTGCGCGTAAAGCGTGCCACACGTCAAAGGAGCACCCAATGGGGCAGAAACCTTCGTCTGACACGACCTCGCAACCAGAAGCGGTAACTCTGGACGGCATCCCGGCACCCACCGGCGACGCCAATCTGATCGACACCGACTACGTCATCGGTCAGGACAATATCCAAGGCCAGTTTTCATTCAGCCTGGATATTCACGGCAAGGTCTTCATCATCTCGGCGGTCACCGCCATCCTGTTTGTGGTGTTGACCATGGCCCTGCAAAGCCAGGTCGAACCACTGTTCAGCGCCCTGCGCAACTGGCTCACCCACCACCTGGCCTGGTTCTTTATCGGCGCCGCCAACATCTTCGTGCTGCTCTGCCTTGGCCTGATCGTCTCGCCGCTGGGCAAGGTACGCATCGGCGGCATGGACGCAAAGCCGGACTACTCCTACCTCGGCTGGTTCTCCATGCTGTTCGCCGCCGGTATGGGTATTGGCCTGATGTTCTATGGCGTCTCCGAGCCGATGTCGCACTTCAGCGCGGCCATGGGCGGTGTCAGCGTCGGTGAGGATGGTCTGCGTACCGACTGGGCACCGCTCGGCGGCGCCGCCGGCAATGCCGAAGAGGCGATACGCCTGGGCATGGCCGCGACCATCTTCCACTGGGGCCTGCATCCCTGGGCGATCTACGCCATCGTCGCGCTGTCGCTGGCGCTGTTCTCCTTCAACAAGGGCCTGCCGCTGTCGATCCGCTCGATCTTCTACCCGATTCTCGGTGAGCGGGTATGGGGCTGGCCGGGGCATATCATCGATATCCTCGCGGTGTTCGCCACCCTGTTCGGCCTGGTCACCTCCCTCGGCCTGGGCGCGGAGCAGGCGGCGGCGGGCATGGAATACCTGTTCGGCATCACTTCCAGTGACACCAGCAAAGTGCTGCTGATCATCGCCATCACCATTATCGCCCTGGTCTCCGTGGTGTCCGGCCTGGACAAGGGCGTCAAACGCCTCTCCGAGCTGAATATGGGCCTGGCCATGGCCCTGCTGCTGTTTGTGATTATCGCCGGGCCGACCCTGGCTATCCTCACGGGCTTCTTCGACAACCTTCTGGCCTACCTGCAATACCTGCCCGCGCTGGCCAACCCGATTGGTCGCGAAGACGCCAACTTCAGCCAGGGCTGGACGGCCTTCTACTGGGCCTGGTGGATCAGCTGGTCGCCGTTTGTCGGCATGTTTATCGCCCGCGTCAGCCGTGGTCGCAGCGTGCGCGAGTTCCTGATTGCCGTGTTGCTGGTGCCGTCCCTGGTCTCGGTGCTGTGGATGACCGCCTTTGGTGGCACGGCGATCAACCAGTTGCTGGTCGATGGCTTTACCGGCGCGCAGGAGGCGGGTCTGGAACTCAAGCTGTTCAGCATGCTCGGTGAACTGCCACTGAGCAGCATCACCTCGCTGATCGGCATCGTGCTGGTGGTGGTGTTCTTTATCACCTCATCGGACTCCGGCTCGCTGGTGATCGACACCATCACCGCCGGTGGCAAGGTCAACTCGCCCGTACCGCAACGGGTGTTCTGGTGCACCATCGAAGGGGTCATCGCCATCGCCCTGCTGCTTGGCGGCGGCCTGGTAGCCCTGCAGGCCATGGCGGTGTCGACGGGGTTGCCGTTTACCATCGTGCTGCTGGTGGGCTGTGTGTCGATCGTCAAAGGCTTGATGAGCGAACCGCGCTGACCGCTGTTGGCAGGTAGTACAAGAGCGCGCCTTTGGGCGCGCTTTTTTATGCCTGGGGTTTGTGCCGCTTGACGCCTGTAGGAGCGGCGGGGACGCCTAGTTCCATGGCCGCGATGCTTTTCACCCCTCGCCCGCTTGCGGGAGAGGGGCCGGGGGAGAGGGCGCTTTTACTGTTCGGCATTGCACCGCGTGTGCTGATGGCTTGTGTTGCGCCCCCTCGGGCGCGTCACTTTTTCTTGCTTGCCCAAGAAAAAGTAACCAAAAAGAAGGGCACCCCGGCATCCGGGTCTCGCTGCGCTCGACTTCCCTCCCTCCGGCACTGCTCCGGGGGCCGGCGTACATGGGCCATCCCTGGCCCATTACGCCTCTCGCCGCATCCATGCGGCTCGTCCCCCTACGCAGTGCCTACGCTTGGCCTCCTGAAGGGGAGTTTGGCGCGCGCCTGAACGTTTGGCGTTAATGGACTGGGGAAAACTAAATGCGAACGGCAAAAGTCGCGCTCGCTCTCATATGTGACTTGCTATATGCCATATATGCGAAGCAATTCAGTCACAAGAATACCGTTGATCAGCATGCCATCTAGATTTGCATCAGTGATTACAACATTGCTTAAGTCGACATTATGAAATTTAGCCCCTGCTAACGAAACGTCGGAGAACGATGAACCGACAAGGTTGACGTCAGTGAAGTTAGCAAGTGTCAGGTTAACGTCTTTAAAGCTCGCCTCGGTTAATGAAACGGCCTCAAATTTCGATAAGTGTTTAGTCACTATTAGCTCTCCATGCTGTATGCCTAAAGTTTAGCTAAGAGGTAGATTTTAGTCCGTTCTTGTGAGCGAAACTAACGGGTTGAACCAGTTGTTAGCCATGGTACTGAATCATTGCGCTCGATAGCAGGGTAACATTAAAAACGGAATGCCCAATTATTGGGAAAACTACACTTCCTGACAGTAATCTTATGTACATAAGTACACTTCCAATAGCTGTTGCTATGAGAAAGGCTAAGGGATCTATGTTTAGGCTATCGTTGCTGTAATGTATCCCATGAACTGTGCCGAATAATAAGGTGATTAAAATTGTGGCGGGATTAAAGAGTGAGTTTGAATTTATGTGCAGCCCCTTTAATAGCAAGAGTAATAATATGCCTCGGTAAGCTAGCTCTTCATCAAGTGAGGGCATGGTGAGTTGAAACAGTAGTGTTTCTATGTTGAATGGAATGTTTTCTTGATTGAAGCTAAGGCAGACAGCAGAGACAAATAATAGTGTGATGGCTGAAAATGATTTTTTGATTGAGTTACTTCTTTGACTTAGTGTAAATCCGAGTTCTGCTCTGAGTTTTGGTAGCGCCATGATGACCATTAACGAAAACGCCAGTGCACATGATTTGCCGATCCAATTCCAGCCACCTATGTTGTGTGTGTAGTTTAGAAGGGCGAAATTTGCTATTGCATATCCGACAGCAAGTGAAATGTAAGTTGGTTCTATTTTCTTGGTTGTGATTGGCATTGAAATTTGCGCGAGTTTAAATTCAATTTCGAATTTCTTTTGATTGATAATAAATTTAATTTTTTATGCTGGTGGCTAATGTTTGGACAAGGGGTGCTTTTTAGCCCGTACCAGTGAGCGGTTGGCGAAATGCTGGCAGGCTTGAACCAGAAGCTAGTTCATTCGAGCCTAGGCTGTCCATGATGGAAATGCGGACAGGCTTTGCTTTGGCTTTTCTTTCGTCAGCCACAAAAATATCAGCCGCGCGCCAAGTTCCCGTCAGGAGGCCGAGTGGAGGTGTTGCGTAGGGGGACGAGCCGCATGGATGCGGCGAGAGGCTTAAAGGGGCAGGGACGACCCTTGTAAGCCGGCCCCCGGAGCAGCACCGGAGGGAGGGAAGTTGAGCGTAGCGAAACCCGGATGCAGGGGCGTGTTTCTTTTGCTTACTTTTCTTTGCACGGGCAAAGAAAAGTGAGGCGCCCGAGGGGGCGCAACACGAAACATCAGCGCGCGCGATGCAGTGCCGAACACGAAAAGCACCCTCTCCCCCAGCCCCTCTCCCGTAAACGGGAGAGGGGAGCAAAGCGCGCTCTTAGCTCCACAATTCTCCCACCGGCGTATCCGCCGAATAGCGCGTCGCCACCTGCGCCTGCAGTAGTTCGGCGGTGGCCAACGCATCGGTCAACGCATGGTGCGCCTGGTACAGCGGCAGGTTGTAGCGCAGGCGGCTGTCCGCCAAACGAATCGACACCGGCTGCCGGCCCAGCAAACGGCCCAGCCAGCCCGGCTGGCGCTTGGGATACAGGCGCGCCTCCAGCTGCATGGTGTCGATCACCGGGAACTGCAAACCTTCGCCCACTTGCTGGCGCAGCGCCTGGTCGAGAAAGCTGCGCTCGATGTTGCGGTAGTGCACCACCATCACCTTGCCGGCCATGGCCGTCAGCAGCTCGTCGAGAATCTGTCCCAGGCGCGGCGCGTGGCGGATGTCGGAGTGGGTGATGTGGTGGAAGGTCACCGATTCGCCGCTCAGCTCACTGGCCGGTTTGACCACCCAGTAACGCGCCGCGCCGCAGCGGATGCGTTGCAGGCTGAAGGGCAGCAGGCCGAGGCTGACGATGGCGTGCTGGTTGGCGTCCAGGCCGGTGGTTTCCACGTCCAGGGCCAGCAACGGCACCTGCTCCAGCGGGGTGTCGGCGGTTACGCAGCCGGCCCGGTAGAAGGCTTGCAGGCGTGGGTCGCGGGCGCTGCTGGCGAGTTCGGCAAAGCGCGCGGCCCAGTCCGGTGCTGTGGCGGTCACAGGGTTTTGCCCGGTTGTGCGGGGTAGCGGAAGCGCAGGAATTTCTGCGCGTTGCTGAGCACACCAAAGGCTTCCTTGAGGGTGTGCCGTTCGCTGGCGGACAGCGTTGCCGGTTCGATGTAGTTGCCTGGCGGGCGCCCTTCGGCCGCGGCCAGGGCTTGGTGGCGCACCCGCACCAGGCTGAGAAATTCCAGGGCGTAGCGCAGCTGGCTGATGGCTTCGGGCTGCAGCAGTTTGGTTTTGCCGATGGCGTCCAAGCGCTCCAGGGAGTTCTGCGCCTTGCTGCCGCAGGCCAGGGCGTGCACGCGGATCAGGTCGGTCAGCGGCGCGGTGCCACGGCCCTTGAGGTTGATGATGTGCTTCTGCTGGCCGTCGGTTTCCATCACAAAGGTGCGGAAGAAGCCCAGCGGCGGCGTGCGGTTGAGGGCGTTGCGCGCCAGGGCGGCAAGGAAAGCCGGGTTGCTGCTGGCTTTCTGCGCGAGCAGGTCTTTGAGGTTTTCCACCAGTTCGACCTCGCCATACACGCCGTCGAGGTCGAAGAAGATGCAGCTGTTGAGCAGGGTCTGCGGCTTGGGTTGGTCGATCCACTGCTGGAAGTAGCCGCGCCAGACACTCAGCGGCTGCCGCCACTGGGCGTTGCTGGCCATGATGCCGCCCTTGCAGTAGCTGTAACCGCAGGCGGTCAGGCCGTCGCTGACGAACTGGGCGAGGGCGGCGAAGTAGGCATCGTGCTGCGCCGGATCGAAGCGGTCATCGAGCACCAGGGCGTTGTCCTGATCGGTGACCAGCAGCTGTTCGTCGCGGGCCATGGAGCCGGCGACCATAAAGCAGTAAGGCACCGGCGGCGGGCCGAGTTGCTGTTCGGCCAGTTCCAACAGGCGCTGGGTAAAGGCGCGGCCAATGCCGGCCATGGCGCTGCCGACCATATGTGCGGTGGCCTGTTCGTTGACCATGCGCACGAAGGTGCCGCGCAGGTCCGCCAGCAGGCTCTGCAGGCCGGCGACATCCGTTTGGTTGAAGATCGAGTTGACCAGGTACAGGCTGCTCTGCGACTCGTAGCGGATGATATCGCTGAGGTTGATCAGGCCAATCGGCCGACGCCGCTGCATCACCGGCAGGTAGTGGATGTTATGGCGGAGCATGCACAGCATGGCGTCGAATACGCTGTCATCCGCCTGAACGGTGATGGGATTTGGCGACATCACCTCGCTGACCGGCGTGGCGCTGTCCAGCCCAACGGCGAGCACGCGGGTGCGCAGGTCGCGGTCAGTGAGGATGCCGACCATGCCGGCCGAAGATGCGCTGTCGTCGACGATCACCAGGGAGGACACGCTCTGCTCGGTCATCAGCTGCGCGGCCTGCTGCACGGTGGTGTGCGGTGGCGCGCTGACCGCCTGGCGGGAGATCAATTTGCGCACCTTGAGCTGGATCAGCTCGCTGGCCTGGCCCTGGCTTTCCACTGCGGATTTGAGCCGCGACTGGCCTTCGGCCTCGACGAACTCGGCAAAGCCGTCGTGCTCTTCGCACAGCTGGGCGAACAGGGTGGCGGGGATAAAGTAGATCAGGCTGTCTTCAATCGCCCGCGCCGGGAAGCGCACCTTGTTGCTGCGCAGCAGGCCGGCCTGGCCGAAGATGTCGCCCTCGCTCAGGCGGTTGTACAGCGCGCCGTTGCGTCGGTAGATTTCCACCGCGCCGCTGCGTACATAGTGCAGCTCGTGAATCGCCGCGCCGTACAGCAGGATGTCGCTGCCGGCCTTGTAGTAGGCCACCTCGATCTGCCGGGCGATGGCGTCGAGGCTTTCGTCGGGCAGGGCATCGAAGGGCGGGAAGCGCTGCAGGTGATCGCGGATTTCCAGTAACTCGATCTGCATGGGGTGCCTCGCAGTGGCTGGCCCTAGAGGATACGGCGATTGTCCGGTGCTGTCCGCCTTGCTGGGGTTACCGAGTGTGGCGACCAGGGGCGGGGATGATCAGAGGGTTGGATATCCACGGCTATGCTGAGTTGTCTGTTGGCGTGATGTTGCAGTCCTTGTGGGAGCGGGCTTGCCCGCGATTGCGGTCAATAGAAAAACATCGCGGGTAGAGCCCGCTGCTACGGATGGCGCGAAACTCGCTATCGCTGTTGGCAACCCGTAATTAAGACAACGCTTTTTAACGACCTGCTGTTCAAGGAGTGGCTATGCAAGGGGCGGGATTCTGGGTGGTGCTGGCGCTGCTGGTGGTGCTCGCCGGGTTGACGATTTATTACTACAACCGCCTGGTGTTCAACCGCGCGCGGGTGGCCGAGGCGTGGAGCGGTATCGACGTGCAGCTCAAGCGCCGCGCCAGCCTGATTCCGGCGCTGGTCGAGTGCGTGCGCCAGTACATGAAGTACGAGCAGGGCACGCTTGAGGCGCTGGTGCAGGAGCGTATGCGCGCCGTGCAGCTGGCCGATTCGCCGCTGGGCGAGCGGGCGCCGGTGGAGGCGCACCTGGGCACGCAGCTGCGCCAGTTGTTTGCCTTGATCGAGGACTATCCGACGCTCAAGGCCGATGGTCAGTTTCTCGATCTGCAGCGCAACCTCACCGAGGTCGAGAACCATATCCAGATGGCCCGGCGCTATTACAACGGCGCGGTGCGCGAGCTGAATGTGCTGGTCGAGTCGGTGCCGAGCAACCTGGTGGCGCGACCCTTTGCCTTTACCCAGGCGGAGTATTTCAGCCTGGATGACCCGCGTGATGCTCAGTCGCCAAAAATGGAGTTTTGACATGCTGCGAGTGCTGCGTTTTGCCCTGTTGAGCCTGTGCCTGCTGCCGCTGTGGGCCGCAGCTGCTGAGGTGATTGAAGACTTTGCTGTGACCCTGCAGGTGCAGGCGGACGGCAACCTGCTGGTGACCGAACGGATTACCGTGCAGGCCGAGGGTGAGCAGATCAAGCGCGGCATCTACCGCGATCTGCCGGTCAGTTACAGCTTGCCCCTGGGCCTGTTGCAGAGCAGCCCGATCACCTTGCTTGCGGTGAGTCGCGATGGCCAGGCGGAGCGGGCGCGGGTCGAGCAGAACGGCAGTTGGGTGCGCTATTACCTCGGCTCGGCCGACCAGCTGCTGCAGCCGGGGCGTTATCAATACGAACTGCGTTACCAGGTTGAGCGCCAGCTGTTGCACCACTTCAATAGCGACGAGCTGTACTGGAACGTCACCGGTAATCAGTGGGTCTTCCCGATTCTCAAGGCCTCGGTAGAGGTCAAGCTGCCTGCCGGTGCACGGATAGGTGATCTGGCCGCCTATACCGGGGCTGGCGGCGAGCAGGGTGAGGCCTATGAGGTGCTCGAACAGCGCGATGACACCCTGCGCCTGGCCACCACCGAAGCCTTGCCGGCTTACCACGGCCTGACCGTGGCAGTGGAGTGGCCGGCCGGGCTGGTGTCGCGTCCCGGTTTGCTTGAGCGTGCCGGTAACTTGCTGCGTGACAACCTTGGCCTGTTGCTCGGTGCGCTGCTGCTGATTGGTTTGCTGCTGTTCTACCTGCGTGCCTGGCACCGGGTCGGTCGCGACCCGGAAAAAGGTCTGATCATTCCGCTGTTCGAGGCCCCGCAGGGCATGAGCGCGGTGCAGGCCGGCTACCTCTGGCATCGCGGTTTCAAAGGTGCTTATCAGGATGCGCGGGCGTTCAGTGTGTGGCTCACCGATATGGCGATCCGCAAGCACCTGCATATTGAAGACAAGCCGCGCGGCGGCGGTTTTACCCTGGCCCGTGGCAAGGGTGAACGGGCTGATTTCAGCGAGGCTGATCGCGAGCTGCGCAAGCGCCTGTTTCCGGCCAGCAAGGAAGGCATCGCCCTGGAGATTGGCAGCGACTACGAGCCGCGCCTGGCCGATGCCGTGGCTGGGCTGAAAACCCAGCTGCACACCCAGGGCAAGGCCTGGTTCAGCAATAACCGCGGCATCTGGACCTGGGGGCTGATCTGGGCGCTGGTTGGCTGCCTGGTGATGGTGCTGGTCGATGCCCGCAGTGAAGACGATGTGGCCGCCAGCCTGGCCGGCGTGGTGTTCACCCTGGGCTTTGGCGTGCCGTCGCTGTTTGTGCTGTATATGGCCTGGAATCAGCCCAGTTTGGGTAAGCAGATCGGCCTGGGGCTGGCGGGGTTGATGTTTGTCTGGCCGGTGCCGGTTGGCCTGTGGATGCTCAGTGATGCGGCGTCGGTGCCGGCTTTGCTGCTGTTGTGCATCTATGTGCTGCTGGTGGTGCTGTTCTATTACCTGCTGCCAGCGCCATCGATCGAAGGGCGGCGTTTGCTCGATCAGCTGGAAGGCTACCGCGACTACCTGCAACTGGCGGAAAGCGACGCACTGGCCCTGGCCGGCAATGCCCCGGCGATGAGCATTGCGCTGTATGAAAAACACCTGCCCTACGCCATGGCCCTGGGCGTCGAGGACAAGTGGAGTGCGCGCTTTAGCGCAGCGCTGGCCAACGGCCTGATCGACCCGGCGCAGCGTGACTATCAACCCGACTGGTACCACAGCCGCAGCAGTTTCAGCACCCCGCTGGCGATGAGCACCGCCCTGGCAGCCGGGCTAAGCAGCGCCACGGCATTGGCCTCATCGCCCCCGTCGAGCAGTTCATCGGGTGGTGGTGGTTCGTCCGGCGGTGGCTCTTCAGGTGGTGGCGGTGGTGGCGGTGGCGGCGGCGGTTGGTAGGGCGCTAAGTGCTGTTGTAGGAGCGGGCCATGCCCGCGATTCGCACGCATGGATTAGGCATCCCCGCGGTTCCTACAGGGTTGTGACCGTTGAAACCTGTCACAACCCTAGGGCTTGCGGGTTTCCTGCAACTTGGCCAACAAGGCTTCGCTTTTTTCCAGCTGCTCGGCTTCGCTGAGCTGCGGGTTTTCCAACACGCTGTCGAGTTGCGCGATCAGCTCGCTCTGCCGGTTGATCCGCTCATCGAGCTTTTCCAGCTTGCGCTGGTTGAACCAGCTCCACAGCGCCAGGGCGCAGGCGGCCAGCACCACGGCGCTCAGCACGATAATCGTCAGGGTGTTCATTGCGGCTCCAGGGTTTTGCGCATCAGCATGCGCGGCAAGGTAACAGCGCCACGCGTTACCGTCTGTGCCTGCTGCACAGAAAAGCCCTGGCGGGCAAAAAACGCCTGGGCCACCAGGCTGGCCTCGGTAAACAGCTCGCGCGCCCCTGCCGCGCGCAAGCGGTGCTCGGCAGCGGCATACAAGGCACTGGCCACACCCTGGCGGGCATAAGCGGGCGCGCAGTACAACAGGTCGATATGGCCTTCCAGGCTAAAGCCGATAAAACCGGCGATTGCCTGGGCATCGTCGGCAATCAACAGCTCAAGTGAAGCGAAACGTGTCTGCCAGGCTGTCAGGTCCGCCACCTCGGGCGCCCAGGCCTGCCGCTGCGCCGCGTCGTAGTGCGGGGTGGTCAACTGGCTGACCGAGGCCTGAAACAACGCGACCAATGCTGTCAGGTCATCAGCGTGATAGGTGCGTAGGCGCAGGGAAGGTGGCATGGGCGGGTTTCGTGCGGTGGGCGTGCAGTGATTGTCCGTCGCAGTGGCATGCGGCTCAAGGGCCCGGTGCATCGACCGGGCCCTTGGTGTTGGCTGGATCAGTCCGCGTGCTGAGCGGGCATGCGCGCCTCAGTACTCAGGCGTGCAACCAGTTCATCCAACGGCAGGCTACCGAGGTTGTCGCCGGCGCGGCTGCGCAGGGTGACGCGGCCTTCGGCCTTTTCCTGTTCGCCGATCACCAGCAGGTAAGGCACTTTCTGCAGGGTGGCTTCGCGGATCTTGTAGCCGATCTTCTCGTTGCGCAGGTCGATAGCGGCACGCAGACCGGCGCGCTTGAGGCGCTTCAGCACTTGGCGGGCGTAGTCGTTCTGCCCTTCGGAAATGGTCAGTACGGCCGCCTGCTGCGGGGCCAGCCACAGCGGGAACAGCCCGCTGTAGTGCTCGATGAGAATACCGGTGAAGCGTTCCAGCGAGCCGAACAGAGCGCGGTGCAGCATCACCGGGCGTTCGCGTTCGCCCTGCTCGTTGACGTAGCTGATATCGAAGCGCTCCGGCAGGTTGAGGTCCACCTGCAGGGTGCCGCACTGCCAGTCGCGGCCGATGGCGTCGCGCAGGACGAACTCCAGTTTGGGCCCGTAGAACGCGCCTTCGCCGGGGTTGAGCTGGTAGTCGATGCCCATCCGTTGCAACGCGCCGGACAGCGCGCCTTCCAGCTGATCCCAGGTGGCGTCGCTGCCGATGCGGTTGGCCGGGCGGGTGGACAGCTTCACCGCCACTTCGTTGAAACCGAAGTCGCGGTAGATGGCGAACACCAGGGCGATGGTGTCGGCGCACTCCTGCTCCATCTGCGCGGCGGTGCAGAAGATGTGCGCGTCGTCCTGGGTGAAGTGGCGCACGCGCAGCAGGCCGTGCAGCGCGCCGGACGGCTCGTAGCGGTGCACCTTGCCGAACTCGGCCATGCGCAGCGGCAGGTCGCGGTAGCTCTTCAGGCCACGGGCGAACAGCGCCACGGCACCGGGGCAGTTCATCGGCTTGAGGGCGAACACGCGCTCGTCCTCGGTGGTGGTGGTGAACATGGCCTCGCGGTAGTTGAACCAGTGCCCGGAGGTTTCCCACAGGCTGCGGTCCATCACGTCCGGGGTGTTGACCTCGACATAGCCGGCGGCGTCCTGCTGCTGGCGCATGTAGCCGATCAGCTGCTGGAACAGGGTCCAGCCCTTGGGGTGCCAGAACACCGAGCCCGGGGCGCAGTCGTCGAAATGGAACAGATCGAGTTGCGGGCCGAGCTTGCGGTGGTCGCGCTTGCCGGCTTCTTCCAGGCGGGTGAGATGGGCTTTTAGCTCTTTGCTGTTGGCCCAGCAGGTGCCGTAGATGCGTTGCAGCGCGGCGTTCTTCGCGTCGCCGCGCCAGTAGGCGCCGGCCACCTTGGTCAGCTTGAACGCCTGCAGATGGCCGGTGCGCGGAATATGCGGGCCACGGCAAAGGTCTTCGAAGTCGCCCTGGCGGTACAGCGACAGCACTTCGCCGGCCGGAATGTCGCGGATCAGCTCGGCCTTGTAGTGCTCACCCTGGGCCGCGAAATGGGCGATGGCTTCATCACGTGGCAGCTCGCGGCGGCTGACCGGCAGATCGGCGGCGGCCAGCTCGCTCATGCGCGCCTCGATCAGTGCCAGGTCATCCGGGGTGAAGGGGCGCTCGAAGGCGAAGTCGTAGTAGAAGCCGTCCTCGATCACCGGGCCGATGGTCACCTGGGCGCTGGGGTACAGCTGCTTGACCGCCATGGCCAGCAGGTGTGCGCAGGAGTGGCGCAGCAGCTCCAGGCCCTCGGGGTCGCGCGCGGTGATCAGGCTGAGCTGGGCGTCGTGGTCGATCAAGGCGCTGGTGTCCACCAGCCGGCCATCCAGGCGCCCGGCCAGGGCGGCCTTGGCCAGGCCGGGGCCGATGTCGGCGGCGACTTCGGCCACGCTCAGGGGTTGGGCATAGTGACGCTGGCTGCCATCGGGCAGGGTGATGCTGGGCATGTCGGTTCTCTGATCAGGTCGGTTAACGGGGCGCTCAGCCGCGCTGGTAGCGCAGCGGCAGCCCCTGGCAATCGTTGTGCAGCTGACCTTCGTGCCAGGCCAGTTGGCCGGAGACGACGGTGCTGCGTACGGCATGGCGGAAGGCGCGGCCCTGGAAGGGCGTCCAGCCGCAGTGGGCGAGGATCGGGTCGGCGGCCACCGGGCGTGGCTCGGCCAGGCGTTCGATCAGCGTCAGGTCGGCCCAGTAGCCTTCGCGCAGGTAGCCGCGCTGCTCGATGGCAAAGCGCTGCGCCACCGCATGGCTGGTTTTCTCTACCAGGGTGGTGAGGGGCAGCAGGCCGTCGGCGACCAGTTCCAGCAGGGACGGCAGGGCGTGCTGTACCAGCGGCAGGCCGGACGGCGCCTGCAGGTAGGGGCGCTGCTTCTCGTCCAGGGTGTGCGGGGCGTGGTCGGTGCCGATGATGTCCAGCCGCCCGCAGAGCAGGGCCTGACGCAGCGCGTCGCGGTCGGCCTGGGTCTTGATCGCCGGGTTGCACTTGATCAGGTGGCCCAATTCCGCGTAGTCGCGGTCATCGAAGAACAGGTGATGGGCGCAGACCTCGGCGGTGATCTGCTTGCCGGCCAGCGGGCCTGGCTGGAACAGGCTCAGCTCGCGGGCGGTGGTGATATGCAGTACATGCAGCTGGGTGCCGTAGCGGCGGGCCAGACTCACGGCCAGGCTGGAGGACTGGTAGCAGGCCTCGGCATCGCGGATCAGCGGGTGCTGATCGGCCGGGATCTGCTCGCCGTACTGCGCCTGCCACTGCTGTTCACGTTCGCGGATACGTGGGGTGTATTCGCAATGGGTCAGCAGAGTGGTGGGGCAGTCGCGGAACAAGCGCTCCAGCGAGGGCAGGTCGTCCACCAGCATATTGCCGGTGCTGGCGCCCATAAAGACTTTCACCGCTGCCACCCGGTTGGGGTCGAGCGCCGCGACGATGTCGAGGTTTTCGTGGCTGACGCCGAAGTGAAAACCATAGTTGGCCATGGAGCAGTTGGCGGCGCGCCGCTCCTTGGCCTCCAGCGCTTCAAGATTGAGCGTCGGCGGGTTGGTGTTGGGCATGTCCATCACGCTGGTGATGCCGCCGGCCACCGCCGCGCGCGATTCCGTGGCGAAATTGCCCTTGTGCGACGCGCCGGGGTCGCGGAAGTGCACCTGATCGTCGATCATCCCCGGCAGCAGGTACTGCCCGGCGGCGTCGATCTCGGTACCGGCATTGAGTCCGCTGATGCTGGTGGCGATCTTCTCGATGCGGCCGTGGCGCACCAGCAGGTCGGCATTGGATTCGCGGCCTTCGTTGATCAGGCGGGCGTTGCGGATCAGCAGATCAGTCATGGGGATGTTCCCGATTGCAGTGAGGGGGCGTTGGCACCGGGTCATAACCGCCCGGATGCCAGGGGTGGCAGCGCAACAGGCGGCGCACGGCCAGCCAGCTGCCGCGCCATGCGCCGTGGGTTTGCAGCGCCTCGATGGCGTAGTGCGAACAGCTGGGGTGGAAGCGGCAGCGTGGCCCGAGCAATGGGCTGATCAGGTACTGGTAGAGCCGCACCAGGCTCAGTAGCAGGCGTTTCATTGCGGCACGCTGATCACGCTCACCTGCGCGTCGCGGATGGCGTTGTAGAAGCAGCTGGGGCGACCGGTGTGGCAGGCCGGGCCCTGTTGCTCGACCAGTAGCAGCAGGGCGTCGCCGTCACAGTCCAGGCGTGCTTCGATCAGCCGTTGCCGGTGGCCGCTGGTTTCGCCCTTGCGCCACAACTGCTGGCGCGAGCGCGACCAGTAACAGACCTGGCCGCTGGCGAGGGTTTCTTCCAGCGCCGCGCGATTCATCCAGGCCAGCATCAGTACCTCGCCGCTGTCGTGTTGCTGGGCGATGGCGGCGATCAGGCCGTCAGCATTCCAGGGAATGGCCTCCAGCACGGCGGCCAGCGGGCGGCTGTCGCCCAGCCCGGCCTGTTCCAGCTCAAGCCATAGGCTCATGGCTTGAGCGCGGCCAGCAGGGTGTCGAGGTTGTACTTGAACATGCCCAGGTAGGTGCTGGCCGGCCCCTCGCTGGCCAGGGCATCGGAGTACAGGGTGCCGCCGACCTGGGCACCGGCTTCGTTGGCGATCTGCTGGATCAGGCGCGGGTCGCGGATGTTCTCGACGAACACGGCTTTTACCCCGTCGGCGCGAATCTGCCGGATCAGCGCGGCCACTTCGGCGGCGGACGGCTCATCGGCGGTGCTCAAGCCCTGCGGCGCGACAAATTTCAGGCCGTAGGCCTGGCCCAGATAGGCGAAGGCGTCATGGCTGGTGATGATGGTGCGCTGCGCCGGCGGCAGTTGGCCCAGGCTGGTGCGGGCTTCACTTAGCAGGGCGCGAATCTGGCTGATATAGGCCTCGCTGCGGTAGGCGTAATGCTGTGCATTGGCCGGGTCGAGCTGGCTCAACGCCTTGGTGATGTTGCGTACGTAAATCTCGGCATTGGCCAGGTTCTGCCAGGCGTGTGGATCGGCCACCTGCTGGCCGTCTTCATCGAGCATCAAGGGCAGCACGCCGGTGCTGGCATCAATGCGCGTGCCGGGTGCTTCGCTGCTGGCGATCAGGCGCGACAACCAGGGTTCAAAGCCCAGGCCGTTGGCGATGATCAGGTCGGCGGCGAACACGGCTTTGGCATCCTCGGCGCTGGGCTGATAGACATGCGCATCGGCGTCGGCACCGACCAGATTGCGAAGTTCGAGCTTATCTCCGGCAATTTGCTGGGTAATGTCGGCCAAAATGCTGAAGCTGGTGACAACTCTGAGTTTTTCTTCAGCATGCGCGAACAGGGCAAAACTTAAACTCAGCAGGGCAATCAGGGTGCGCATAGGTGTTCCTCAATGAGCGGGAGAGAAGCGGGGCGAGCGGCGCAGCAGCCCATTTATTGGGCCGCACACGACGGAACCGATGTAGGCCAGGCCGGCGAGCAGGACGATGCATGGGCCGCTGGGCAGGTTGGCGTAGTAGGACAGCAGCAGGCCAAGCCAGACGCAGGTCGCGCCGGTCAGCCCGGCGAGCAGCAACATCTGTGGCAGCCGGCGGCTCCAGAAGCGGGCGGCGGCAGCTGGCAACATCATCAAGCCGACCACCATCAGCGCGCCGATGGCCTGAAAACCGACCACCAGGTTGAGCACCACCAGGGCGAGAAACAGCCCGTAGGCCAGCGGCCCGAAGCGGCTGACGCCGGCGAGAAACAGCGGATCCAGGCTGTCCAACAGCAGCCAGCGGTAGATCAGCGCGAGCAGCAGCAGGCTGCCGATGGACACCAGCAACATGCCGTCCAGGGTCGGTGGGTCGACGGCCAGCACCGAGCCGAACAGCAGGTGCAGCAGATCGAGCTGGTTGCCGGCCAGGCCCAGCAGCAACACACCGCTGGCCAGCGAAATCGGGTAAATGGCGGCAAGGCTGGCGTCCTCACGCAGGCCGGTGCGCCGCGTTACCCAGGCGGCGATCCCGGCCATGCCAAGCCCGGCGCCCAGGCCGCCCAGGGTCAGGGCCGGCAGGCTCAGGCCAACTAGCCAGAAGCCCAGTGCCGCGCCGGGGAGGATGCCGTGGGCAATCGCATCGCCCATCAGGCTCAGGCGGCGCAGCACCAGAAACACCCCCAACGGTGCCGCGCTGATCGCCAGCGCCACGCCGCCCAGCAACGCGCGGCGCATAAAGGCGAACTCGATGAAGGGTGTCCACAGCAGTTCCAGGCTCACGCCACATGCTCCAGCGGCGAGCACTGGCCGATCAGCTCACGAATCGGCGCGAAGATGCAGCCGCTGCGTGACACCAGCAGGGCGTTGTCCAGATGCTGACTCATGTGGCTGAGGGAATGGCTGACGACAATCTGTGTGCGACCCTCTGCCTGCCAGCGCGCGATGTGCTGCCAGAGCAGGCTCAGGCCCTGTTCATCCAGTGCGGCTTCCGGCTCGTCGAGCAGCAGAATCTGCGCATCGGTCAGGCTCAGCCGGGCCAGTAGGGCGCGCTGCAATTCGCCGCCGGACAAGACTTGCAGGCTGTGCTGTTGCAACTCGCTCAAGCCCCAGTCGCTCAATGCCTGTTCCAGGCGCGCCTGACGCTGCGGGCGACTCAGGCGGCTGCGCCATAACCCGGCGCTGACCAGATTTTGCACACTGATCGGAAATTGCCGATCCAGTGCCTGTTGCTGCACCAGATAGGCCACCCCGCCTAGGCGCGGCACGGCCAGTTCAACCTGGCCACGCAAGGGCTGGGCGATGCCGGCGATGACCTTGAGCAGGCTGCTTTTGCCGCAGCCATTGCTGCCAATTACCCCGGTCAGGCTGGCGAAGGCCAGGTGCAGGTTCAGCGGCGGTGTCAGCGGCTGGCCGGTGAGGCCCCATTGCAGGTTGTGGCAGTGGATCATGCCGCACTCCAGTTCCAGCGGCTGACGGCAACGGCATCGTGGGCGTGCAGGCTTTCCGCGTGCACCACGCGCAGCTGAAAGGCGCGGAACCCCGTGTGTTCGCGCAAGGCGCTGTGCAGGCGGCGGGCGGCGTCTTCGCAGAACATCAGGTTTTGCCCGTTGGCCAGGGCGAAAGCCTGTTCGTCGGCGCGCTTTACCGCCGTCTGCACGGCAGTGCCCAGCGCCTGCTCGGCGCTGTCGATCAGCGCAACCAGCGGCAATTCCACGCTGTCGCTGTGCAGGCGCACCTGCAATGTGGCGTAGCTGCGCTGGCTGTGCGGCGTGGCGACGATGCCCTGGGGCGAGCCGAGCCAGGCCAGCAGTTGTGCGTGGTCCAGCGGCTGGCCGGCGAAATCCTCGACAAAGCGCTGCTGAATCAGCTGGCGCGCCAGGGCAGCGGAGCACGGGCAGGTCGAGGAATAGGCCACCTCTACCTGTAGTTCCACGTGAAACCCCCATGAATCCTGGCGTGCGCGCACTTCAAAGGGGTAGGACTTCCATCCTGCCAGAGGGCTGACCAGTGCCGGGCGGCTGAGCAACGCCTCACCGCGCAGGGCAATCGACGCCTGTTGCGACAGGTCCTGGTGGCTGTGCAGAAACTCGCTCAGCAGTTGCTGCAGCGTCGTCGTGTTCAGTTCGCTGTGTTCCAGCCCATGCAGCGCCAGGTACAGGCGCGACATATGAATGCCACGGGCATTGCCATCATCCAGGCTGACGCCGACATCGGCGCAGGCCTGGATGCGCTGCCCAGCCAGGTTGATTGGCAGCGCGATGCCTTGCATGCCAACCCAGTCGAGGGTGTGTTCATGGGCAGGCGTTTGCGCGGCTATGTCCGGCAGGGTCAGTGCGTTCATCAGAAATCAGCGCTCGGTTATGGGTTTAAATGTTATGTTATAACAATTGCAACGCAAAACCAGTGAATCCTGACGATGACCGAAACGCTGCTTACCCACGCCGAACTGCTCGCTCAGCCGGCGGATGACTATATGAACGCCGCGCAACAGCAATTCTTCCGCACGCTGCTGCTCAGCCAGCGCGATGAACTGCAGAACCGCATTGCCGAGGAGTTCGAAACCCTGCGCGAGCGCGAAACCAGCAGCGACCCTGCCGATATCGGCAGCGCCGAAGAACAGCGCCAGTGGCAACTGCGCCTGCTGGAGCGGGAAAAGAAGCTGCTCGACAAGATCGATGAAGCCCTCGACCGCCTGGCTCGTGGCGAATACGGCTGGTGCGTCGAGACCGGCGAGCCGATTGGCCTCAAACGCCTGTTGCTACGGCCCACTGCGAGCCTGTGCATCGAAGCCAAAGAGCGCCAGGAACAACGCGAAAAACACCTGCGCCACACCGAACAATGATGGAGCCTGCAACCATGACCAATCGCCTTCCCGTAACCGTACTGTCCGGCTTTCTCGGTGCCGGTAAAAGCACCTTGCTCAACGCCATCCTGAAAAACCGCCAGGGTTTGAAAGTGGCGGTGATCGTCAACGATATGAGCGAGATCAATATCGATGGCAGCGAAGTTCAGCGTGATGTCAGCCTGAACCGCGCCGAAGAAAAGCTCGTGGAAATGAGCAACGGCTGCATCTGCTGCACCCTGCGCGAAGACCTGCTGGAAGAAGTCGGCCGCCTGGCCCGTGATGGCCGTTTCGACTATCTGCTGATCGAATCCACCGGGATCAGCGAGCCGCTGCCGGTGGCCGAGACCTTCACCTTCCGTGGCGAAGACGGCCAGAGCCTGGCCGATGTGGCGCGCCTGGACACCATGGTCACGGTGGTCGACGGGGTGAACTTTCTGCGCGACTTCCATGAGGCCGAGAGCCTGGCCAGCCGTGGCGAAACCCTCGGTGAAGAGGATGAGCGCTCAATCACCGACCTGCTGATCGAACAGGTGGAATTCGCCGATGTGCTGCTGATCAGCAAGATCGATCTGATCAGCAGCCACGAGCGTGAGGAGTTGATGGCCATCCTCAAGGGCCTCAATACCCATGCCGAAATCGTGCCGATGGCCATGGGCGCTGTGCCGCTGGAGAAGATCCTCAACACCGGTCGTTTCGACTTCGAGCGCGCGTCGGAATCTCCTGGATGGCTTAAGGAGCTGCGCGGCGAACACATCCCGGAAACCGAGGAATACGGCATTGCCTCCACCGCTTACCGGGCGCGCAAGCCGCTGCATCCCGAGCGCTTCTTCAATTTCATCAACCGCGAATGGACCAATGGCCGTCTGCTGCGCAGCAAGGGCTTCTTCTGGTTGGCCAGCAAGTATCAGGAGGCCGGCAGCTGGTCCCAGGCGGGCGGTCTGATGCGCCATGGTTTTGCCGGGCGTTGGTGGCGTTTCGTACCCAAGGCGCAGTGGCCGCAGGATGAGGAAGGCCTGCAGGCGATCATGAAAAACTGGCAAGCCCAGACCGGTGACTGCCGCCAGGAGCTGGTATTTATCGGCCAGAACATCGACTTTGCCCTGCTCACCGCCGAACTGGATGCCTGTCTGCTCACCGAGGCGGAAATGGCCCTCGGTGTAGATGCCTGGCGTGCACTGCCCGACCCATTTGGCCCCTGGCATGAGGAGGCGGCCTGATGCTCGCGCAGGTGTTGCGCCAGCCGCTGCAGCAGGTCAGTAGCGAGCAGATTGATGTATTCGGCGAAGTGCTGCGTGATGAGGTCAATCTGGCGCTTTGGCAGCGTCAGCTACCGCCGCAGATCAGCGATTTTGCCAACGCCCTGTTGGCCCAGGGCGAGCCGCTGAGCCAATCCGTGGTGCTGGAACTGGCCAGCCCGGAGAGTGAGGCGAACCTGAGTGGCCTGGTGGATGGTTACAGCGACCTGCCGGGCCAGGCGGCCTTTTTGCAGGACGTCAGCTGGCTGGTCAGCGCCTTCGCCTGCCTGTTCGACGCCAAACGCATCGGCCTGCGCCTGCGTATTCTCGACAAGGCCATGTGCCCGCGCTTTCACGTCGACCATGTGCCGGTGCGCTTGATCACCAGCTATGCCGGGGTCGGCAGCGAGTGGCTGGCAGAAGGCGTGATGGCACGCCGACGCTTGGGCGATCCGGCAGCGGAGCCCAGTGATGCTACGTTGATCAACCGTGCCGAGGCCGGCCATGTGCTGCTGGCCAAGGGCGAAAGATGGACGGGCAACGAGGGTGGCGGGCTGATTCACCGCTCGCCGCAACCGCCTGCCGGTGAGCGGCGCTTATTGCTGACGCTGGATTGGCTGGGCTGACTTCAGGCAAAAAAATAGGCTGCACAGACAGCAGCCTTAAGCACCAGAAAGGCATACCGGCGCGTGACCCGGCATGCAGGGGTGAGGTACCCAAGGCCACTAGAACATAGACAGGGTTACGTTTTGATGACGGCTAGCGCGCCATCCACACACCCTTGTTCTGCTTTTCGCAGAAGGGCTTGAGGTAGGTGGCGTCGCTGGCGACGCCGTAGTAGTGCACATCCTGCTGGTAAGGCGTGCCGCCGACGGTGGCGTTGCGGCATACGCCAAAGGCGCCCATCGGGCATTGCTCGACAAATTCCACCTCGACCTTCTGGCCCTGCAACTGCGGCTGACAGAAGCCAGTGCGGAACAGGTTGGGCGGGATGCTGCGGTTCTGCTGGCAGACCTTCACATCCAGGCGTTCGGCCTGGCTATGCACCACACAGGCCTCGCCCCAGGCCAGGCCGGACAGTGTGAACAGGCTCAGCAACAGAAAAACACGCATCGACCGATCCCCCAAAAAATATGCCGGCGACTCTAGCATGCTGCTTTTATTCAGTCTGCGCCCCGTACCGGGGTTCTCCCCAGGCCGGCAAACCCGCACCATAGGCCCATGCTGAAAAATATCCCTACCCACCTGATCGCCGGCCCCCTGGGTGCCGGCAAAACCAGCCTGATTCGCCATCTGCTGGCGCAGCGCCCTGCGCATGAACGCTGGGCGGTGCTGATCAATGAATTCGGCCTGATCGGCCTGGATGCCGCGCTGCTGACCACGGACGACGACGGCGTGGCCCTCGGTGAAGTGGCAGGTGGCTGCCTGTGTTGCGTCAACGGCGTGCCGTTTCAGGTCGGCCTGAGTCGGCTGTTGCGCAAGGCCAAACCGGATCGCCTGCTGATCGAGCCGTCCGGCCTCGGTCATCCCCTGCAACTGCTCGAACAGCTGCGCGAAATGCCCTGGGCTGGCGTGCTGGCCGTGCAGGAGCCGTTGCTGGTGCTGGATGCTCAGGCTCTGGCGGCGGGTGAGGCGCTGCCGGATAGCCAGCAGGCGACGCTTGGCCACGCCGGGCTGCTGCTGTTGAACAAGGCCGAGGGGCTGGATGACGCCACCCAGGCGCGCATTCAGCTGCAACTGCCCGCGCGGCCGATTTACTGGACCCGTCAGGGCGCCTTGCCGCTCGCAGAGTTGCCCGGTTTTAGCGCCCAGGCCGAGAGCGCGGGCACGCTGGATAACCTGCCCAGCGGCAGCGCGCCGTTGCCGCAACTGTGGCGCAGCCCAAGCGAGCCGATCTGCCAGGTGCAGCAGCAGGCCGAAGGCTGGAGCATCGGCTGGCGCTGGCACCCGAGCCAGCAGTTCGAGCTGATGCGTGTGCAACAGTGGCTGAGCGGACTGCCCTGGCGCCGCGCCAAGCTGGTGTTGAATACCAACGCCGGCTGGCTATCCGCCAACGCGCTCAATGGCCAGGCCCTGCACTGGCAAAACAGCGAATGGCGCAAGGACTCGCGGTTGGAGTTGATCTTCAGTGAGGCGCAGGAAGTGTCGGCGTTGCAGGCCGGGTTTGCCGCCTGCGTATTAGCGCCAGATCACTTCAGCCAGGCTGCCGAATAGCAGAATCAGCACAGCCAGGGCGCTGATACGCATAGCTAGAGGTGAGGTGAGCCACTGTAGCACCTGCTGTTTGGGGGCTTCGCGCAGTGCATGCCACTCTTGATGGAATGCCGGGTCGATGCGTAAGGCAAATAGCCTGTCGCGGTACAACAGGTGACGTGCGTGGCGCATCTGGCTGTAAAGCGGCAGGCGAATGGCAAAGTGCAGTTCGCCGTCTGCGGCGCGTCCCATGGCCAGTACATGGCAGTTGATACCGGCGCTGCTGAGCTGTTCTTGCAGGTGCTCGATAAAGCCGGCGTGGCTGGATTCCAGTAAAACAAACACCCTTACGTCCTCCCTGATAGGTTCGCGATCAGCATGCCGGAGTCAGATAGAACTGACGAGTCGTCTGGTTACGCTGATAATTCCGGCTAATGAATTCACGCAAGGCACGCCCATGCACGTTCTTCCCTGGTCACACGACAGCAGCGCCGGTTTCACCCTGCGTGGCTGGTATACGCCGCCTACGGGCAAACCCGTGCTGCACTTTCTGCATGGCAACGGTTATTGCGGGCGAGTGTATACGCCGCTGCTGGCGCTGTTGGCCGAGGATTTCGACCTGTGGCTGTGCGATGTGCAGGGTCATGGCGAGAGTGATCATGGTGGACGCTTCCATGGCTGGAACCGCAGTGCCGAACTGGCGGTAGAGGCGTTTAACGCCGGTCGTGCGCGCTTTGCCGATGTCCCGGTCTATGCGCTGGGCCACAGCTTTGGCGGGGTACTGACCGGCTTGATCCTGGCGCGCCATCCCGAGTTGTTCCAGCGCGCGGTATTGCTTGATCCGGTGCTGTTCAGCCCTGCGATGATCGGGGTGATGGCCTTGTCCGATGTGGTGGGCTTGAGCCGGCGCACCACCCTGGCCAGCAAGGCACTCAAGCGACGTAGCAATTGGCCGGACCGCGCCGCTGCGCATGCCGCGCTGCATGGCCGCGGGATGTTTCGTGGCTGGACCGAAGAAGCCTTTGCCGCCTATATCCAACATGCCTTGAAAGACAGCGACAAGGGCGTCGAGCTGTGCTGCCGGCCGAGTCGCGAAGCCGACATTTTCAGCTCTTTTCCCAAGCGTCTGTGGCCGTCGCTGGGCAAAGTCACCACCCCGACCCAGGTGCTCTATGGCGAGCGCAGTTACCCCTTTGTGGCCAAGTCGGTGGCCCGTTGGTGCGCCAGCAATGGGCATGTCAGTGGCCATGTAGTGCCAGGCGGGCACTGCTTTATGCAGGAACAGCCGGAGGCCGCTGCAGCGTGCGTTAGCGACTTTCTGCTGCAGCGTGGCTGAGCATGCAGGCCGCGACTCGGGAGGACGTCTGGTTGATGTTGTCCGACCTGTGGCTGGATACCGAGCTGGATCAGCGCTGGCTGGCAGGGATTGCTGATGTATTGCGGCGTAGCGGCCTGAGCAGGGCGCAGCTGGAGGCAATCTGGTTGTATGAAGTGGCCCCCGTGGTCTGGCTCAATCACTGGAGCTTTACCGGTGTGTGGGGCGGTTTCGATTCGCAGTGGTTGTTCGCCGGTTGCCGGCGCAACCAGCAACGTGGGCGTTGGCATCGCTGCAAATGCCGGCTGTTGCGCTGGCCGATGACCTACGGCTGCCAGAACGAATGGCAGCAGATTCTCGGCTACTTGGCCGAGCCAGCTGCAGGCAATGCGACTTAGCGCTTTGGCAGTGCCGCTTATGGCGAGTGAGGCGGTGTTTTCACTGACGCGGGCTGCTGTCGTCGGGCAAATGGTGCTGGTTGCGCCACTGGGCCATTTCAATCACCTGGGCACTGTCTGCCGGCGGTTCGCGGAAGGGGTGGGCCGCCAGTTCGATACGCCCCACCTGCTTGCCGAACATGACGATGCTGCCGGCGTGGCGCTGCTCACCGGTGACCGTGAATTCGAAGCCATACACCCGCGCCAGACGCTTGCGCCCGCGCGCATCGGGCAACAGGGCGAGCCGGCGCAGGGCGACATTGCCATCGAGCAGCTCCACATCAGCCTTGGTGCAGTGCTGCTTCACCAGCTCCAGCGCCCGTTCGCGCAAGCCATGGGCATGCCACAGCCAGGCGCAGGCAGTGGCGAATATCATCAGCAGAAACATATCAAAGAGCTCGAACATGATGGCTCCGGCAGCAGGAAGCAGAGCTTAACAGAGCACAACGGCTGAGCCTGTACTCATTCGGCATCCTGGCAGATGCGGTTACGTCCCTGGGTTTTGGCCTGGTACAGCTGAGTGTCGGCGCGCTGTAGCAGCTGCTCCAGGGTTTCATGCGGGCGGCTGCTGGCCAGGCCGATGCTGACGCTGATGTTTAGCGGGCCCTGAACTGTGTCGATGGGGTGCGTGTGCAGGTCGCTGCGCAGGCGCTCCAGGCGCTGTTGCGCGGCGTTGAGGTCACTGTCGGGCAGGAGGATGACGAATTCCTCGCCACCCATACGGGCGAATAGATCGGTGCTGCGTGCCTGCTGCCTACACAGGGCACTGAACGCCACCAGCACCTGATCGCCGACGGCATGACCGTACTGGTCGTTGACCCGTTTGAAGTGGTCGAGGTCGAGCATCGCCAGACACAGCGGCGTGGCCTGGCGCTGGCTGCGTTGCAGTTCGTGTTCGGCGCGCTGCTGAAAGGCGCGACGGTTGAGGGCGCCGGTCAGCGGGTCTGTGGTGGCGAGCTGGCGCAGCTGCTCTTCGAGGGTTTTGCGCTGGCTGACATCACGGATTTCGGCGACCTGCTGCTGGGCTTCGGCCAGGCGCGCGATGCTCAGCTCGGCGGCAAATGTCTGGCCGTCCGCACGCTGGGCGAGCAGGTCGTGGGGCTGGCCATCGGCCTGCAGCAGCAGGTCGCTGAGCGGCTGTTGGCTGCTGCTGTCGAATAGCCGCGACAGCGGTTGGCCGAGCAGTTGTTCGCGGGTTTGCGCAAACAGCTGTTCCAGCCTGGGGTTGCTGTCGATGATGCGGTCATCTTCCAGTACCACCACTCCGGCGTTGCTCACGCTCATCAGGCGTTCGAAGCGCTCGGCGTTGGCGGCAGCCTGCTGGGCGTTGCGCTGGCTGTCGGCGAGGATGCGGCGCATGGTCAGCAGGGTCAGGCCAACCAGGCCGGTTACCCACAGCGGGACGCCGAAATTGTAGGGCAGCAGGTAGGCAATCGACTGGGTTACGTCGACGTGTTCGATGCCTTGCAGGCCATCAATCAGACCCAGCAGGCCGCGAATCAGAGTGATCAGGGCAAAGGCGGCGAACGTAAGGGCGACGAAGCGCCGTACGCTTTTCAGTTCCGCCTCTGCCGAAGCGCTCCATAGCGCGCGGCAGGCCTGTACCGGGAGCAGGCCGCCAATCAGCGAGTAGATCGTCACCACCAGTTCGGTATTGATCGCGGCGACATACCAGTGCCAGCACATCACTGCGCTCATCGCGCCGGCACTGGCCGGGACGATCCACCAGGGCGGCGGCAGGCCCAGAAACCGGAAAACCCCAACCATCAGCAGGGCTTCGCCAGCCAGTTGCAGGGCATTGCCGCTGATGTTCAGCAGTTTGTTGCCAGTGCCCATGTAGCCAACGAACAGTAACACGCCGATCAGCAGCGTCCAGGTTCCGGCCATCCAGATGCCGGGGCCACGATAGGGGCGGGAGAAGTACCAGAGGCCACTGCAGGCCACGGCGCTGCCGAGCATCAGGTTGATGCTCAGTAGCATGGGGGAGAAATACAGGCTTTCCATGGCCTTACTCGGTGTTATGCGCAGGGCACAATTGTGCCGCTGGCGTGCGATGTTGTCTGTGGGTTCAGCTTTTTTCTTCGTTCAGCGCCTGGTAGCGCTGTTGCAGTTCGTGGCGGATCTGCCGACGTTGCAGGGCCTGGCGCTGGCGGCGTTCGGCGTCGGCGGTGCTTGGCTCCAGAGCCGGGATCGGTGCGGGCTTACCCTGTTCATCGACTGCGACCATGGTGAAAAAGCAGCTGTTGGTGTGGCGCACCGAGCGCTCGCGGATGTTCTCGGTGATCACCTTGATGCCGACTTCCATCGAGGTGCGCCCGGAATAATTGACCGAGGCGAGGAAGGTCACCAGTTCGCCGACATGAATGGGTTCGCGGAAGATCACCTGGTCCACCGACAGGGTTACCACGTAACAACCGGCATAGCGGCTGGCGCAGGCGTAGGCGACTTCATCGAGGTATTTGAGCAGGGTGCCGCCGTGCACATTGCCGGAGAAGTTGGCCATGTCCGGGGTCATCAGTACGGTCATCGACAGCTGGGCGTTTCCGGGTTCCATGGCGGGCTCTGTGCTGGGGTTTGTGGCAACCATAGCAGGTGCCGGGGCAGGCCGGCGCGGCTAATCAGGGCACGCCGAACTGCTGGCGCAACTGGCTGAGCATGGCGGCCTGCTCGCTCAGGAACTGGTCGAAGCGTTTGATCAGCTGCGGGTAGCGATAGCTGCTCAGATGGAAGCTGGTGGTGATCTGCGGCAATTGCGGGTCACGTTGCAGTTGCTGCGGGTCGATGCCGAGCAGTTGCATATGGTGTTGCACCACCTGCGGGTTGGCGTAGATGGCATCCAGGCGGCCGCGCTCAAGCATACGCAGCAGGCTCTGGATGTCCTGCACTTCCACCAGTTCGATGCGGTGTTGCTCCAGCAGCGGTTGCCAGGCCTCGGCAGTAAAGCCGCGCACGATACCCACCCGTTTGATTGCGCCCAGACCCTGATTGAGCTGCTCACGGCGCACCAGGGTGGCGTCGACGATTTCCACCACGGCCTGGCTGTAATACAGCGGCTGGCCGTCGCGGGCTGCGCGGGCCCAGGCCGGGTTGTCGGGGAACAGCAGGTCGAGGCTGTGTTCGCCGAGCATATTGCGATACAGACGGTTGACCGGCTGCGGACGCAGTTCCAGTTCAAGCTCTTCGTGTTTGGCGAAGGCCTGCAGCAGGGCGATGCAGTAGCCATCGAAACCCTGTCCTTCCACCGTACTGTAATAGGGGTAGTAGTCGTGATTCTCCAGGCCCACGCGCAACGGTTCGGCCGTTGCGAGTGTGCCGTACAGCCAGCAGGCCAGGATAATGCAGAGGCGCATGGGCCACTCCAGGGTGCTCAGAGTCTGTACAGCTTAGCTGGTGGTGCTCCAGCCGTCAGGCGTGGCTCAGGTACCAGCGCCAGTCTTGCTCGCCGACTTCGCCCATAAACTGGCGGAACTCGTTCCATTTGATCGCCAGGAATACCTTGAGGAAGTCCTCGCCCAGTGCCTGCTTGGCCCAACTGGAGCTTTCCAGCGTACGCAGGGCGGTCAGCCAGTCGGTGGGCAGGGTTTCGCGGGCCTGCTCGTAGCCGTTGCCGATGATTTCCTCGCCCGGATCGATCTGGTTGTTGATGCCGTGATGGATGCCGGAAAGAATCGCTGCCGCGGCCAGGTAGGGGTTGGCATCGGCGCCGCAGATGCGGTGCTCGACATGCCGGCTCTTGGCCGGGCCGCCCGGTACGCGGAACGAAACGGTGCGGTTGTTCACCCCCCAGCTCTTGGCCAGCGGCGCGTAGCTGTTGGCCTGGAAGCGGCGGAACGAGTTGGCGTTGGGGCAGAAGATCGCCAGGGCATCATTCAGCGTGGCCATCATTCCGCCAATCGCATATTTCAACAGCGGCGTGCCATGTGGGTCTTCTGATGCCATCAGATTGTTGCCGTTTTCATCCGCCAAACTCACGTGCATATGCATCCCGCTGCCGGCCAGGTCGCCAAATGGCTTGGCCATAAAGCAGGCCTGCAGTCCGTGCTTGTTGGCCACGCCCTTGACCAGGCGCTTGTAGCGCACACCTTCATCCACCGCTTGCAACGCGTCAAAGCGGTGCTCCAGGGTCAGCTCCAGCTGGCCTGGCGCGTATTCAGAGATCGCTGTGCGCACTGGCAGGCCCTGCACTTCGCAGGCGGCGTAGAGGTCGTCGAGGAAGGCTTGCTGCTGCTCCAGCTCCAGTACGCCATACACCTGCGGTGCCTGCGGGCGCACGCCATTGGCTTGCAGCGCCGGCTGCGGACGGCCGTTGGCGTCGCGGGTCTTGTCCAGCAGGTAGAACTCCAGCTCCACCGCCATTACCGGGTGGTAGCCATCGGCCTTGAGCGCGTCAATGGCGCGAATCAGCACATGCCGCGGATCAGCGGGCGCGGCCGGTAGGCCCTGGGTCGGGTGCATGCTGACCTGCAGCTGGCCAGTGGGCGTGGCACGCCAGGGTTGCAGGGTCAGGCTGCCGGGGATCGGGTAGGTCCAGCAGTCGGCGTCGGCGACTTCCCAGACCAGGCCGCTTTCTTCCACGTCCTCGCCCTGAATGGTCAGCGCCAGGATCGAGCTGGGCAGCGGTCGGCCGCTCTCGTAGATGGCCAGCAGTTCATCGCGGTGCAGCAGCTTGCCGCGCGGGATGCCGTTGGCGTCGATCAGCATCAGCTCGATCAGGCGTACGTCGGGGTGGGCGGCGAGGAAGTCGCGGGCTTCCTGGGGATTGGCGAATTGCATGGTGATTCTCACAGTGAGTCGTCATTTTATGGGAGGCGCTTTAGCGGCGATTGTCGCGGCTAAAGCCCCTCCCACAGGCTGATCAATGAGTTACTCGCGGGCGCCGGGGATGGCCAGCAGTTCGCTCAGGGCCTGGTCGAGCATGCCGATCAGCTTGTCCACATCCTCGGCCGTGGTGCTCGGGCAGCACAGGGTCATGTTGTGGAACGGGGTGATCAGGATGCCGCGGTTGATCAGGTACAGGTGCAGGGCCATCTGCAGCTCGTCGTGGAACGCCGCTTCGGCCTCGGCGCCGGTCTTCGGCGACACCGGGCAGAACTGGAACTCGCTGCGCGCGCCCAGCTCGGTGACCGACCACTTGAGGTCGTGCTTGCCGATCAGCGAACGGAAGCCATCCGCCAGGCGCTTGGCCAGCGGCAGCATGTGGTCATAGGCGGCCGGAGTCATCACCTGTTCCAGGTTGGCGCGCATGCAGTGCATGGCCAGGGCGTTGGCCGACAGCGTTGTGCCCATACCACTGTGGCCGTGGCCATGGCTGCCTTCGCTGGCGCGCTGGCGCGCGGCGGTCATGGCTTCGGCCATCGCCGCGCTGCAACCGAAGATGCCGCACGGCACGCCGCCGGCGATCGGTTTGCCGACCACGAAGAAGTCCGGGTCGAGGTTCCACAGCTGGGTGCAGCCACCCATATCGGTGGAGATGGTGTGGGTCTCGTCGATGATCAGCAGCGCGCCGTATTTACGCGTCAGCTCGCGGCACTTCTGCATAAAGCCTGGCTCGGGCAGGACCATGCCGATGTTGGTCATGGCCGGCTCGCACAGCAGGGCGCAGACGTCGCCTTTAGCCAGCGCCGCTTCCAGCGCGGCGACGTCGTTGAACGGGATCGAGCGGCTGTACTGGGTCAGGTCGTAGGCCTGGCCGACCAGGCCGGAGCGCGGCACGGTTTCGCCGTCGATGCAGCGCACCATCACGTCATCCACGGTGCCGTGGTAGCAGCCGTCGAACACCAGCAGGGTTTTGCGCTGGGTAATGGCGCGGGCCCAGCGCAGCACATAGCGATTCGAATCTGTTGCTGTGGCGGTCACCTGCCAGAACGGCAGGCCGAAACGCGCGGCCAGCAGCTCGCCGCAGACCACCGCATCTTCGCCCGGCAGCATGGTGGTCAGACCGTTGTTGCCCTGTTCGGCGATGGCCTTGGCGATCGGGTCCGGCGAGTGGCCGAACATGGTGCCGGTGTCGCCCAGGCAGAAGTCGATGTACTCGTGGCCGTCGACGTCATAGAAGCGCGCGCCCTTGGCCCGCTCGACGAACAGTGGCACCGGGGTCGACCAGTCGGCCATCCAGTGCATCGGCACGCCGCCGTACAGCGAGTTGCGCGCGCGTTCGGCCAGGGCCACGGATTTCGGGTTGCGCGCGATAAAACGCTCACGCTCGCGCTGGGCGAAGGCTTCTACGGCGGATGGGCTGATACCACTGGCAGTCATGTTGAACACCTCGTTCGAATATCTGCACATGCTATTTTGTGATCACAGAAAACTCAAGCGTTGGTTTAATACTGCTTTATTGCTAGATTATTGCCATATTTGTGATCACAGGATGCTGCGTGATGGACTTCCAGCAACAGGTCGCGCTGATCAGTGGCGCGGGCAGTGAATCGGGTATTGGCCTGGCGATTGCCCGCCGTCTCGGTCGTGCCGGGGCGCGGGTGCTGTTGACGGCCAGCAGTGCGCGAGTCGAGCAACGGGTCGCCGAGTTATGCGCTGAAGGTATTCAAGCACGTGGTCGCGCCGCTGACCTGACTGATGAACAGCAGGTCGGCGAATTGCTCGACTGGGCGCAGGCGCAGTGGGGGCCGATCGATATTCTGGTGAACAATGCCGGCATGGCCATGCAAGGCAGCCCTGAGCCGTTTGCCGAGTTGGCGGACATGGACCTGGCCACCTGGAATCTGTCCATCGCGCGTAACCTCGGCACGGCGTTTCTGCTCACCCGCGCGGTGCTGCCGGGCATGCGGGCGCGCGGCTACGGGCGCATCGTCAATATCAGCTCGACCACCGGTACCCGTGGCAGCAACCCCGGTGAGTCTGCTTACAGTGCGGCCAAGGCCGGCATGCTCGGTTTGTCCATGGGCCTGGCGCTGGAAGTGGCCAGGCAGGGCATCACGGTCAACAGTGTGGCGCCGGGCTGGATTGCCACCGGTTCGAGCACCGAAGAGGAGCAGCATGCGGCGCAGTACACCCCGCTAGGCCGTGCCGGTCGCCCCGAAGAAGTGGCTGCCGCCGTGGCCTTTCTTGCGTCACCGGAAGCCAGTTACATCACCGGTGAAGTGCTGGTGGTGGATGGCGGGAACTGCCTGATCGAAAACAAGGCACCGTGAACCAGTAGAATTCATTCCGCCGCTCAAGTGCGGCGCTCTTCGTTAGAAGGAATACCCATGCGCAACTGCTCGCTGAGCCTCGCCCAACTCCCCGCGCCACCGCTGCGGGGCTGAATCACCATGGCCGACAATCTGCAGGAACAGCTCTACCAAAAAATTCGTGAAGGCTTGCTGGCCGGGCGCTTCCAGCCTGGCGAGCGTTTGAAAATCCGTGACCTGGCGGCCGAGTGGGGCACCAGCCCGATGCCGGTACGCGCCGCTTTGCAGCGTCTGGTGGCCGAAGGCGCGCTGGAAGGTGAGCCACAGCGCTCGGTGCGGGTGCCGCCGATGACCCGCGAGCGCTACGAGCATATCTTCCAGGTGCGCCTGGGCCTTGAAGGCCTGGCTGTGGAGCTGGCCACCCCGCGCCTGACACCCGCCGATCTGGCCGCATTGCGTGACTGCGTGGCGCGCATGGATCAGGCCATCGAACAGCGGCAGATCCAGGCGTACCTGAATGCCAACAGCCAGTTTCACCTGCACCTCTACAGCGCCTGCGGCAACCCGGTGTTGCTGCGCTCAATCGAATCGCTGTGGTTGCAGGTCGGGCCGTTTTTCAACCGCCTGTTCACCGGCGCCGACCTGTCACTGCGGCTGAATGACTTTCATGAAGACGCCTTCACCGCCATCGAGGCGGGCGATGCCAAAGGCGCGCGTCAGGCCATGGAGCAGGACCTGCTCTACTTCGCACGCTTTCTGCTCAACCTGCTGGATCTGGAGCAGGGCCAACAGCGTTAGGCCTCTGGCAGCATGATGGCCGACAACTACACTGAGGCGACTCCGATACTGCGGGACAAGGACTTCTTCCCATGCTGGATTACGGCAGCAAGCGTTTTTTGATCGTCGATGACTTTTCCGATTTCCGCAGCTCGCTGAAAGCCATGCTGCGGGACATGGGCGCGCGCGATGTGGACACCGCCGACCGTGGCGAAGAGGCCATCAGTCTGTGCCGCAACAAGCGTTACGACATCATCCTGCATGACTACAACCTGGGCGGCGGCAAGAACGGCCAGCAGGTGCTGGAAGAACTGATCGCCGGCAAGCTGATCAGCCACCAGTGCATCTTCGTCATGGTCACTGCCGAAAGCAGCCAGGCCATGGTCCTCAGCGCGCTTGAGCATGAGCCGGATGCCTACTTGACCAAACCCTTCAACCGCGCCAGTCTCGATCAGCGGCTGGACAAGCTGGTGGAGCGCAAAACCGCGCTCAAAGGCATTCTTCAGGGCCTCGACAAACAGGACCCGACTGCCGTGCTGGAGGCCTGCAAGACTCTCAGCCAGCAGGACAAGCGCTACCTGCCGCTATGTCAGCGCTACCAGGCCACGGCGCTGCGCGAGTTGGGCCGGCTGGATGAACTGGAGCACCTGCTCAATGGCGTATTGGCCGAACGCCCGTTGCCCTGGGCGCAGGTGGCGTTGGCCAGCCTGCTGCATAAGCGCGGCGACCTGAGCCGCGCGCAGAGCCTCTACGAAAAAGGTTTGCAGCTGTTTCCGATGATGCCGGCGCTGTATGACGGCCTGGCCGCCGTGCTGCTGGCCCAGGGTGACAGCCAGCGTGCTCAGCAGGCCCTGGAAGATGCCGTTAAGCTCGCGCCGCTGGCGATTCGCCGGCAGATGCAACTGGGCAAGCTGGCCCTGGATAACCAGGACTATGACAGCGCCGGCAAGGCCTACCGGCAAGCCATGGAACAGGGCCGCACCTCGAAATTCAAAAGCCCGGAAAACTACCTCGGCCTGGCCCAGGCGATCACCGCCCAGGCCGGTGATGGTGCGCTCGACAAGCGCTTGCAGATCGAGATCAACCAGGCCCTCGGCGAGCTGGACAAGACCTACAGCAATGACCCCAACGTGCAGTTGCGTTCGCGTCTGGCCATGGCCAGCAGCCTGATGAAATCCGGAGAACCGAAAAAGGCTGCACAACTCGCCGCCGAAGCGGCCGCCGCGCTGGCCAGCCTGCCGCAGCTGTTCGCCGCCGATGCCGCGCTCAGCGTGGCCAGTCAGCTGCGTGCCCTGGGCCAGAGCGAGGCCAGCGACAACCTGCTGAAAACCTGCGTCGAGGCCTATGGCGACGATCCACAGGTGATGCAGGGCGTGGCCCGGCAGACCGACAACAGCGACATTCTTTCCGGCGGCAAGGAAGCCGTCGAGCTCAACCGCCAAGGCGTGCGCTGCTACCAGCAAAAGCAATTCGATGAGGCGCTCAGGCTGTTCCGCCAGGCCTTTGCCCTACAGCCGAAGAACATCAGCATTGCCCTCAACACTGCGCAATCGCTGCTGCAGTCGGCGGGTGGCGAAATAGCCCCGGCCTTGCTGGAGGAATGTCGGCGCTGCCTGGAAATGGCCAGTCACATGCCGGCCACCGATGCCCGGCATGCGCGCTACCTGCAGCTGCAACGGCGGGCGTCCGCTCAATGAGTGAGATTCCCGGCGGCCTGGACTTCTCCACGGTGATCGCTTCCACCGTGCACGACATGAAAAACTCTTTGGCCATGCTCACCCGCGCCCACGCGCAGTGGCAGGCGCAGCTGCCAGCCGAGCAACAAGCGGTGGCCGAACTGGGGGTGATCGACTACGAGTTTGCTCGGCTCAACGGCATGCTGGTACAGCTGCTCGGCCTGTATAAGCTCGGCGTCAACCAACTGCCCATGCGTCCCGGTTATCATGAGGTCGAGGATTTTCTCCAGGCCCAGCTGGCCCGCCACTATGAAGTGCTGCAGAGCCGGCAGATCAACGCCCGCTGCGAAGTGGAAAGCTTCGACCTGATGGGCTTCTTCGACCAGGAGCTACTCGGCTCGGTGGTCGCCAACATCATCACCAACTCCATCCGCTACGCCCACAGTGCTCTGCTGATCAAAGCCTGGGAGGAAAACGGGCAACTGGTGCTGGCGATCTGCGACGACGGCCAGGGCTACCCCGAGGAAATGCTCGATCAGCAATCCAACTACGTCCTCGGCCTCAAACACAGCACCGGCAGCACCGGCCTGGGTCTGTACTTCGCCGGACGCATCGCCGAACTGCATGAACGCCAAGGCTTGCGTGGGCATATCGAACTGGCCAACGGCGCGCCACTGGGTGGCGGGGTGTTTCGGATTTATTTGCCCTGAGAGTGGACGCTAACAGCAGTTGCTCAGTGGCACTCGATAGGTGTGCCCTGCCATTGCTGCCAGGCTTGTGCCCAACCACTGTGATGGCTGACATTGGGCAGCACCGCGCTCTGTAGGCAAGCCGCTGGTCCCAGGGCCTCACGGTAACGTTGCAGCAGGCGTGGCGGCAGCACTTGGTCATCGATGCCGAACAGATGCCGCTGTCGAATCTGTGCCAGGCGTGTTTTCTGATCCAGTGGCTCCAGTGAGCCGTCTAGCGGGCTGAGGTTGTGCAGCGTTACCCACTGTCGTGGACTGAGGTTGCCGGCCAGGGTCTGCACCTGGATGACATCATCGCGGCGCAGGGCCAGTAGCAGCGCCAGAGTGGCACCGCCGGAATAACCGATCAGTTCAAAGTCCCGATTGGCATAGCGCTGCTTGAGTTGATCAAGCGCCAGATCGAGGCTGTGCACCACCTCCTCGGCATAGCGCCGGTTGGTCCAGAGTGCGTTGTTACAGGCCGGAGCACTGACGAACTGACAGGGGCGTGCCAGGTAGATGGCGGGCATCGGGTCGGCAAAAGCCAGATCAGCCACCAGCAACTGGCGTGGGCTTGGGTCAAGGCTGGGTTGGCTGGGTGTGGCCCAGGCATGACCATCGCCCTCCAGATACACGCGCAGCCGCTGGCCTGCCTGTACCTGTTGGGGGGCTGCGATAACCAGAGGGAAAGGCGAGCCCGGCAAGGTTTGCACTTGCCGGGCATGGGTGCTGGCCAGTTCTTGCAACTGGCCGAGTGGCGTCTGGCAGCCCGCTAACAGCATGCTGCTAAATAGAATGCTGAGCGAATGGCGGGCCACTGGTTTCATCAGAAGTCGTAACGCACCTTGGCCTGCAGGGTGTCGGCCTGGAAGTCTTCCTTGCCACTGTAGTCGTAGCTGACCCCTAGGGTGGTGTTAGCGATGACGTAGTCCACACCGATGCCGGCTTCGTAGCGGGTGCGCGCCGGGCTGGCGCCAGTGGCCAGGAAGGACGAGCTGCCGAAGGTGAAACTGGCGTTGGTAGCGATCTTGTCGGCGGCGAAGTCGTGGTAAACCATCAGTGTGGCTTGTGGTTGCAGGTTGCCCTGGCCCAGCGGCAGGTTGCCAGCGACGCGCAGACCTGCGCCCAGTTCGGCAACTTCATAGCGCTGGTCTTCGACGGCCAGTGCAGCGATCGAACCCTTCTCGCGGAAGCTGTCGATATCCACACGGGCATAGCGCGCCGCCGCGCGGGGTTCGATCAGCAGGCCGTGGTTGAGGTTAAAACCATAGCCGCCGAGTACATCCAGGCCGAGCAGCTGGCTGTCGTAGTCGCCCTTGGCCTTGGTACCGGCAATATAGCGGGTGCTGTCGTTGTGGTTGAGGCCCAGGGTCAGGCTGGAGTCGAGGAACCATGCGCCTTGCTCGTAACCGCTGTAGAGGGTGATGGCATGGCCATCGATATCGGTCTGGTTGCCACCGTCGGCGGTAATGTCGCTGTTCAGGTAGCTGTAGGACAGGCCCAGGGTCAGTTGGTCGGTCAGCTTACCGTCGGCGCCGATGGCCAGGCCGGAGAGGTCGGCGTCGTAGCCCTCGATCCCATCGCGAGCATCTTGAGTCACGTCGCTGCCCAGCGCCTTGAGCCACAGACCGCGCTCGATAAAGGCATCGCCCGCCGAAGCTCCGCGCAGCCCCTGCGTGCGCTGGGTGGCGTTGAAGTTGGCGATATTGTTCAGGCTATTGGCGGCCTGCAGCGAAGCACCGTTGACCTGCGGCACCAGTTGCTCGACGGTGCGCGCCACCTCATCGGCATCGCCGGCGAGGGAATTGAGCACCGGATCGTTGTTATTGCCACCGGCCATGCCGGAGAGCAGCGGTAGGATCGTGCTGCCGGCGCGCTGGCCGTTGGGGGTATTGCCGATAAAGGCGTAGTCGTCCACGGTGCTGACGGTGGCATATATTGCGCCGTTGTTGACCAAGAAATCGTCAACCTGCAACAGGGCGGAATCGCGAGTTACCACGGACAGGCCGTTGTTGGTGATGCCTTCGCCAGCGAGCAGGGTGTAGGTGCTGTTGTCGGCGGCAAAGTCCGCGCCGCGCACCTTAAGGCCGATTTGCGAGCCATTACCGAAGGTCGCGGTGCTGACGCCATAAACAATCGCGGTGTTGTTTGGTGTGCCGCTGCTGGCCAGGGGGGTGGCGCTGCTCAGGTAAAGGTCGAGCATGGCATTGGGGGCCAGGGTCAGGTTGCCTGAGTGCCGCACGCGATCCTGTTCCAGGGTCATCTTGGCAGCGTTGGCCAGGTTGATATTGCCGTAGCTGTAGCCGGTGTCATAAACCACGTCGCCGGTGATATTGATGGCGGCCAGGCCACGCATAGCGCCACGAATCCGACCGCCGCTCCAATTCAGGGTGACGTTGTTGCCAGCGTTCTGCGCATTGATGGCGTAGCTGTTGGCGCTGCTGCCGAGGATGTTGCCACTGTTATTGATGGTCATGGCGGCGCCGGTCTCGAGATACATGGCCTCGGTACCCGAGATGGTGCCGCTGTTGTTCAGCGTGGTGAGGGTCGCGAAGGAGACGTACAGGCCGGTGCCGTTGGCGTTTGTGGCAGATATAGTGCCGGTGTTGTTTAGCGTGGTAATAGTTGAAGATGAACTATTGTAAAGTCCATAGTCGCCGCCGGTAATTGTGCCGTCAGCACTATTGTTCAGCGTAGTGATACTCCCGTTGAGAGTAGTCAGGCCAGAAAAGTTACCTGATATAGTCCCGCTATTATCCAGTGCACCGATGTTTGTAGCGTTGATATATGAGCCGGTAATGCCGCCAGAAATGGTGCCGTTGTTAGTTATTTGCTGGATATTAGAGTCATAGGTATATAGGCCGTTTTCTCCTCCGAGGATTGTGCCCTGGTTATCCAAATTTAAACTATTGGACGTCTGGTGAACTAAGCCAAAACCAGTTCCGTTTAGAGTGGTAGCTGCTTCGACTATCACTTGGTCAACAGTCACTTGGCTAATGCGACAGTCTATATAGGCGCTGTAATTTTCTCCGCAGGTGTAGGTAGAAGGCAGCGCGACCACGACAGAAGGAATGGAAGAGGCAATAGCGGCGGCCAATAGGGATTTACGCAGGGTCACGGACGGCATACTCGTTCCTTATGATTGTTATGGGCCGCAGAAGTAGCGCCTCCGTCGAGAGTGCGGTTGCTGGCCAATGGCTATTAAATAACCAATTCTCCTGAATGCGGCGGCCTTTTGCAATCAAAGGCAATTAGCCATTGGTCGGATACGGTGGTGACTGCTAAGGTGCGCCCGCACGGCGCATCTGTTGTTCAACTTTCCAGCCAGACGTCACGCACCCAGTGCCAGACCGATTCCCAGCTTTCGTCTTCATTGATTTCGCCGGTTTCCGCCTCCCACAGCAGTACGGTGCCGTCTTCTTCAACCACGTAGTAGTTGCCGTGGTCTTCGCACAGCGGCACGAACTCGCGCGGTACACCAATGTCCCAGGCGTATGAGGCTACTTCCGGCAAGTAGGTGTGGGACTGCGGATCGCTGGCGGTGACGGGTTCCAGTCGGCCGTAAACCACGTCGCTGACCGTCAGGAGGAATTCACGCAAGCCGAAGGGCAGGTGGATAAGGATCTGCTCCTGAATCTCCACTAGGGTTTCTTCATCTGGCAGCTCCAGTGGGACGGGCACCGTCTCGTTGAGTTCGCGCAACTGTTCGATGACTTCTTCCACGGGGTGTGCCTCTTTATGCGGGTAATACGGGAGCGTCTTATACCCTAGACGGGTCTAAGCAAAAAGCTGGCAAAGTGCTATCGTCCAGTTTAACGGTGTGTCAATTTTAAAACGCCAAAAAATGGTCTTTTTATGAAAAGCCAAGCGCAAGAATCCGAAGACGGTGTGCTCAGTGAGGAGGAGCGCCTGCAGTTGCTGACCCGTGCCGGCCAGCGCAATCGCCTGTTCCTCCTGGCGTTGGGCGGGGTGCTGGGCAGTCTGATGCTGCTGTCGGTGGGATTGAATCTCTACGGCCTGTTCAGTGCCGGCGATGAGCCGCGGATTCAGGCGCTGGAGCAGCAGGTGCAACGGCTTGAGCAGCAGTTACAGGTGCAGCAGAGCACGCTGAGTAACCAGGAAGAGTTGCTGGCCAGTCAGCAGGCGTCGCAACTGACCGGGCTGTTCGAGCGGGCAGAAAACCCGGACAGCATCGCGCAGGTGAGCAAGGTGCTGCAGGCCCAGGAACGCGATTACCAGCAGGTGATGCAGGGGTTGAAGACCGGCATGCGTGATCTGGCCGATATGCTGCCGGGTTCACGCAGCTGGCTGGCCGATTACAACGAAATGATCGACCGCGCCCAGCTCAATAGCCGCAAGCGCAGCGAGGAAATTCAGGCCTGGAGTGACAAGGCTCGGCAGCCGCCCGGTGCGGCTGTCGACCCAGGTTGAGGCGTCAGCCCATGTGGTAGAACGCCAGCTTGTTGCCATCCAGATCGCGGAAGTAGGCGCCATAGAACCCCGGAATGCGTTCGCCGGGTGCGCCTTCGCAGTGGCCGCCCAGTTCGATGGCCTTGGCGTAGAGCTTGTCCACGCCTTCGCGTGAGCCGCCGGGCAGGGCGATCATCTGGCCATTGCCCGGGGTGGGTGCTTGTTTGTCATAGGGCAGGCAGACGGCAAACATCGGCTGACCCTTGGCGATGCCATAAAAGGCAATGCGGCCCAGGTCCATGACTACCCTGGCACCCAGTTCAGCCAGCAAGGGGGTGTAGAAGGACTTGGCTTTTTCCATGTCTGTGGTGCCAACCGTGGTGTATCCGATCATTGCTCTGTCCTCGTGGTGGTTAAGCTAGAGCAGATTGCACCTTGAATGCGGCGCGCGCCAGCCCATGCGTTTGCTGAATGATGGACAAAGAAAACCCGGGACATGCCCGGGTTTGCTTTATTACCGCAAGTATCAGCCGTTCTGGCGGATACCGGCCACCAGCCACGGCTGGTTGTCACCGACGGCACGCTCCAGGCGCCAGCTTTCGCTGAATACTTCGCCCTGGTCAAAGCGCGAGGTCTTGGCCACGCCGGTGAAGGTCAGGGTGGCGACGGTCTTGTCGCTCAGATCATCGACGCCATCCAGCTGCACATCGAGGTTGTCGACGTAGGTGGACTGGAAGCCATCGCCCAGGTCGGCGCGTTCGCGGCGCAGGAACTCCAGCAGTTGTGGGGTGACGAACTCGGCGATCTTGTCCATCTCGTTGGCATCCCAGTGCTGTTGCAGGCTGAGGAAGTGCTCGCGACCGGCGCTGACAAAGTTCTGCTCGTTGAACCAGGCCGGGGCGTTGATCACCGGTTTGATTGCGGCTGCGGCGCTGCCGCCGAAGATCGACGCCGGGGCTGCCGGCATTTCACGCTGCATCGGCGCGCCGTTGGCAGTCGCCGGGCTGGCCTGCTGGCGACGGGCGGCGAGGAAGCGGAACAGCAGGAAGGCGATCAGGCCGAAGATCAGCATGTCCATGATCTGCAGGCCTTCGAAGCCGTCACCCATGAACATCGAGGCCAGCAGGCCACCGGCGGCCAGACCGGCCAGCGGGCCCAACCACTTCGATGCACCGCTGGCTGCTGCAGGCTGACGGCCGGCAGCGGCAGGGGCAGCAGTTTGCTGGGCCGGTGCCTGGCGCGCCTGATGGCTAGGGGCGGAACCGAAGGATTTGCCGCCGCCCATACGCTTGGCTTCGGCGTCGAAACTCATGGTGGTCAGTCCCAGGCTGAGGAACATGGCCAGGGCGATGCTGAGGAAACGCTGCATGGTTAGCTGTCTCTTGGTGATTGGATCTACGCGCGGCATCTTGCCCGGCGTGAGCGGCGCTGGCTAGCCATAGAATGTTTCCGGCTTTTGCCTTCGGGTCTGTCTCCGATCAGCTGCGCGTCGGCCCTGCTGCGTTAAAAACAGGCTCGGCAAGCCGCTTGCGGCTAACGCGCTTCAGCGCGGCCCGAAGGGTGAGTGAAACGAGTAATGCTCATGTACGACAGTACACTCCGCTTCCTCGCCGTTTTGACCAGCCGGAGGCTGTTACTACGTAGCGTCTTGCAGGGCTCTAGCTCGCAAGATCTTAAATAGGTTCTCTGAACGGACAGCGTCGTTGGGCTTCGCTGCGCGAAGCGCCAACCTACTCGCCTGGAGGTGGACTACTGGCGCAGCAGCATCAGCAGCGACCCACAGCGTAACTGCCGGCGCAGCAGGGCGCGGAAGTCGGCGATGTCTTCCTCGGGGTGGCGCAGCCAATGGATAAAGCAGCGCAGGTAAACGCCGGTGAGCAGACTTTCCTCGGCGATACGGCACAGGTGCAGGGTTTCCCGCTGCGCGGCTTCGCGCCACCACTGCACGGTGCGGCTGATGCGCAGCAGGCCGCCAAGCTGCAGGTGGATATGCCCCGGTTCGAGCTTGTACAGCAGCATCTGCCCGCTGACTGCGCGGTGCGCGGCCAGGCTGTCGAGCCAGGCAATCAGCAGTTCTTCCAGGCGTTTGGTCGGCTCCAGCGTCAGCAGGTCTGCGCCAGTGCCGCGCGCGAGCAAGGCCTGGTCCGCGCGGTCGAACCAGGCTTCGACCAGTTGATCCTTGTCGCGGTAATGCGCGGCGATGGCATCCAGGCCTACGCCCAGATCAGCGGCTACATCGAACAGGTGCAGGCGTTCCCAGCCGCAAACATCGGCCAGTCGCAGGGCGCTATCGAGTATTTGTGACGCGGAGACAGTTGCGCGTTTCATTGGCTCACCTCGCCAAGCAGTATGGGCGGCGAGCGCAGTCGGGCCTGCCTGAAACGACAAACGGAACCCGAAGGTTCCGCTTGTGGTGAGCGTCGCCGGGGATCAGCGCCAGTTGTACAACTCTTTCTCCGACAGCTGGTGCATCTGGCTGACCTGAGCCTGGAAGGCCTGCATCGAAGCCCAGATACGGCCGTTCAGCTCGCTTTGCGCGGCCAGTTCGCCGAGCACCACGGCGGACTCGCGCTGCATGGCGGCCAGCACGTCGTCGGGGAAGCGCTTGAGCAAGGTGCCCTGTTGCTTCAGCTCATCCAGCGCCATGGCGTTGTGGTAGACGTAGTCGTCGAGCATGTCCTGGCTGGCAGCGCGGGCTGCTTCCGTGAGGATTGCCTGCAGGTCGGCCGGCAGGCTGTCGAGGGCCTTCTGGTTGACCAGCAACTCCAGCACCGCCTGGGGTTCCTGCCAGCCCGGGTAGTAGTAGAACTTGGCCGCCTTGTGCAGACCAAAAGCCAGGTCGTTGTAAGGGCTGACCCAGTCGGTGGCGTCGATGGCGTTGGTTTGCAGGGCAGTGAATACCTCGCCGCCTGGCAGGTTCACGGTGGTCGCGCCGAGTTTGCTCAGCACTTCGCCGCCCAGGCCCGGCATGCGGATCTTCAGGCCCTTGAGGTCATCCAGTGAGTTGATTTCCTTGTTGTACCAGCCGCCCATCTGCATGCCGGTGTTGCCCACCACCATGGGTTTTACCCCATAGGGGGCATAGGCTTCATCCCACAGCGCCTGCCCGCCGCCCTTGCTCAGCCAGGCGTTCATTTCGCTGGTGGACAGGCCGAACGGCACGGCGGTGAAGAACTGCGCCGCCGGCACCTTGCCCTTCCAGTAATAGGCGGCGCCGTGACCCAGCTCGGCGGTGCCACGCGATACCGCGTCGAACACCTCCAGCGGCGGCACCAGTTCGCCACCGGCATACACCTTGATGGTCAGGCGGCCGTTGCTCATGGTTTTGACCCGCTCAGCCAGGCGCTCAGCGGCAGTGCCCAGGCCGGGGTAGTTCTTCGGCCAGGCGGTAACCATCTTCCAGTGGAAGCTTTCTGCGGCAGGCGTTCCTGCGGCTTGCGGTGCAGCAGACTCTTCCTTGCAACCGCTCAGGCCGATGGCGGCGAGCAGGGCGCTGGCAAGCAGCAGAGGGCGGCGGATCATGGGGGCTCCTTGTTGTTTGAATTGGTTGTCGATTACAGCGCCTGCAGCTTTGCATAGCTGAGCATCAGCCACTTGCTGCCCTCGCTCTCGAAATTCACCTGCACCCGCGCCTGGGCGCCGGAGCCTTCGAAGTTGAGGATGGTGCCCTCACCGAACAGTGAGTGCTGCACGCGCTGGCCGAGGCTGAAGCCGGTGTCCGGTACGGCGCTGCCGGCGAACAGGCTGTCGCCGCTCATGCTGTTGCCGCCCATATTGCGGCTGACCGCGCCGAACGGCCGGCTGACGCTATTGGACAGGCGCACTTCCTGGATCAGTTGCGGCGGAATCTCACGGACAAAGCGCGACACCTTGTTGTAGGTCTCGTTGCCATACAATCGGCGGGTTTCGGCGTAGGTGATCACCAGTTTGCTCATGGCGCGGGTGATGCCGACGTAGGCCAGGCGGCGCTCCTCTTCCAGGCGGCCGGGCTCTTCCAGGCTCATCTTGTGCGGGAACAGGCCTTCTTCCATGCCCACCAGAAACACCTGCGGGAACTCCAGGCCCTTGGCGCTGTGCAGGGTCATCAGCTGCACGCTGTCCTCGTTTTCGGCGGCCTGGGTATCGCCGGCCTCCAGCGAGGCGTGTGTGAGGAAGGCTTGCAGTGGGCTGAGCTCGTCGTCTTCGTTGTTGTCGAAGGTGCGCGCGGCACTGACCAGTTCTTCCAAGTTCTCGATACGTGCCTGGGCTTTTTCGCCTTTCTCGGCCTGGTGATAGGCAATCAGGCCGCTCTGCTCGATGACGGTCTGAGTCATCAGGTGCAGCGGCATGCTCAGCACTTTGGCCGCGAGGTTTTCGATCAGCTCGATAAACCCGGCCAGGGCGCTCGACGCCCGCCCCGGCAGGGCCTTGGCGGCGACCATCAGGCGAATGGCTTCCCACATCGACACATCGTGGGCGCGGGCATACTCGCGGATGGTTTCGACGCTCTTCTCGCCGATGCCGCGCGCCGGCACGTTGATGATGCGCTCCAGTGCGGCGTCGTTGCCCCGGCCGTCGAGCAGGCGCAGATAGGCCATGGCGTTCTTGATCTCGGCGCGTTCGAAAAAGCGCTGGCCGCCGTAGATGCGGTAGGGGATCTTCTCGCGCAGCAAGGCTTCTTCCAGCACCCGCGACTGGGCGTTGGAGCGATAGAGAATGGCGATTTCGCTACGCTTGAGGCCGTCCTTGCGCAGGGCGTCCTCGATCGACTCGACCACATAGCGCGCTTCGTCGTGCTCGTTGAATGCCGAATACAGGTTGATCGGCTCGCCGTCGCCGTCTTCGGTCCACAGTTCCTTGCCCAGACGTCCCTGGTTGTTGGCGATCAGCGCGTTGGCGGCCTTGAGGATGCCGGCGGTGGAGCGGTAGTTCTGCTCCAGGCGGATCACTTCGGCATCGCTGAAATCGTCGGAGAACTGCTGGATGTTCTCGATCTTCGCCCCGCGCCAGCCGTAGATCGACTGGTCGTCATCGCCCACCACCATCAGGCTGTCGCCGCCCTTGGCGAGCAGGCGCAGCCAGGCGTACTGCACGGCGTTGGTGTCCTGGAATTCGTCGACCAGGATATGCCGGAATCGCCGTTGGTAATGCTCCAGCAGGCCCGGTTTGTCCCGCCACAGGTCGAGGGCGCGCAGCAGCAGCTCGGAGAAGTCGATGACCCCGGCGCGGGCGCAGGCGGCTTCGTAGGCTTCGTAGATCTTCAGCATGGTGGCGAGAAACAGGTCACCGCCGGGCTGGATGTTCTTCGGCCGCAGGCCTTCATCCTTCTGCCCGTTGATAAACCACTGCGCCTGCTTCGGCGGCCAGCGCTGTTCATCCAGGCCGAGGTCGCGGATCACCCGTTTGACGATGCGCTGCTGATCGTCGGAGTCGAGAATCTGGAAGTTCTCGGCCAGGCCGGCTTCCTGCCAGTGCGCGCGCAGCAGGCGGTGGGCCAGACCGTGGAAAGTGCCCACCCACATGCCGGCCGGGTTGTGGCCGAGCATCTGTTCGATGCGGTGGCGCATCTCGGCGGCAGCCTTGTTGGTGAAGGTCACCGACAGAATGCTGTGCGGCGAGGCATTCTCGATCTGGATCAACCAGGCGATGCGGTGCACCAGCACGCGGGTTTTTCCGGAGCCGGCACCGGCCAGCACCAGTTGGCGGCCCACACGCGCGGCGACGGCCTGGCGCTGGGCATCGTTAAGAGAGGCAATCAGGAGTTCGGGGGCATTTTGCATCGCGGCATTCTAGGGGGCTGCGCCAGGCAGGGCAAACCGGCTCGCCGCCGGCTTTTACTGGACGACTGGCCAGTCACGCGAGCAGCCCCAGTCAGCGCTGGCTGTGCTGATCGAAAGTTGGCCGCGTAAGTGAGAATTAGTGCACATCTGGCTTGGGCGATGCGTCTAGCTCGCGTATGCTGCGCCGACGTTTAGGCAACCACTATAAGAAAATCGCCTATGACTTCGACTGCATTTGCCCAGGCAAATGGCCTCAAGCCGACTTCCGGGCGGGAAGTGGCTCAGCTGTTTGCTACCGATATCGCCGCCGAGCGCACCCGCATGCTCTATCAGGGTTCGCAGGTGCCGACCCTGTTTATGCTGCTCAGCGGTGTGGTCTGCGCTTTCCTGCTATGGGGTGCACTGCCATCGGAGCTGTTGGTCAGCTGGTCGATCTGGCTGGTGATCCTCGCCGTGCTGCGCCTGGTACAGGTGCGCGCCTTCAATAAAGCCTTGCCCAGTCGCCAGGCCGAAGCGCATTGGCAGCACCTGTTCCTGCTCGGTGCCGGAGCGTCCGGATTGACCCTGGCGTTTGCCGCCATCGCCCTGGTGCCGGCCCAAGTCTTCTACCTGCAGGCAGTGGTGTATGGCCTGATCGCTGCGGCGATCCTCTCGGCCAGCGTGGCCTACGCCATCAGCTTTACTGCGTTCCTGACCTTCGCCTTGCCCTGCCTGCTGCCCTCGGTGGGCTACCTGCTGCTTAGCGATAACCCGCTGCAACAAGGCTGGGGCCTGCTCGGCAGTATCCTGCTGCTGGCCTTGCTGGTGGTGGCCTGGCAGGTCAATCGGCTGGTGCAGCGCAGCCTGCTGCAGCGCTTTCAGAATCAGGCGCTGATCAGCAATCTGGAGTACGCCAAACAGCAGGCCGAGGGTTTGAACAGCGAGCTGGCCCACGAAGTGGAGCAGCGCCGTCGCGCCGAGCGCGAGCTGCGCCAGGCCCATGGCGAGCTGGAAATGCGCGTGGCCGAGCGCACTCTGGAACTGGATGAAACCACCTACGCCCTGAGCAAGAGCCGCGCGCGCCTTACCCTGGCCATCGAGGCCAGCGAGCTGGGCCTGTGGGACTGGGATCTGCAGAGCGACGAGGTGCACCACTCGCGGCTCAAGGAAATCTTCGGCCTGGAACCGCACGAAGTGCAGGTCATGCTGCGCGACCTCAAACCGCGCCTGCACCCGGATGATCTGCCCGCATTGCGGCGCGCGCTGGTCGAACATATGAAGGGGCGCAGCGACGACTACCAGGTCGAATACCGCATCAAGCACGCCCAGGGCCACTGGGTGTGGATCGAGGACCGTGGCCGCGCGGTGGAGCGCGCCGCCGATGGCCGCGTCTTGCGCATGCTCGGCACGCGCCGCGACGTCAGTGCGCGCAAGGTGCAGGAACAGCAGCAGCAACTGGCCGCCACGGTGTTCGAGGCGGCCAGCGAAGGCATCGTGATTCTCGACCCGGATTACCGCCTGCTCTCGGTCAACCAGGCCTTCAGCGATGTCACCGGTTATCGCCAGGACGAAGTGGTCGGCAAGAGCGTGATCAGCCTGATCAGTAGCGGTGACAGCCGGCGGCAGTACCAGCTGATTCGCCTGGAGCTGGAAAAGACCGGCTCCTGGCGTGGTGAGCTGATCGAGACGCGCAAGAATGGCGAGCTTTATCCGCAGTGGCTGCAGCTAAATGTGGTGCGCGATTCTGCTGGCAACGTCAGTCATATCGTGGGCTTCTTCGCTGATCTGTCGTCGCGCCGCGAAGCCGAAGAACGCCTGCGCTACCTCTCGCACTATGACGAATTGACCGGCCTGGCCAACCGCAGCCTGTTCAAGGAGCGCCTGCATGAAGCCAGCCAGCGCGCCCGGCAGAGCAACCGCAGCATCGCCTTGCTGCACGTCGATCTGGACCGTTTCAAGCTGCTCAACGACAGCCTTGGTCATGAAGTGGCCGACCAGCTGCTGCGGCAGGTCAGCCGCCGTCTGACTCAAGCGGTGCCGGAGGCCGACACCCTGGCGCGGTTGTCCGGTGACGAATTTGCCATCCTTATTGATTCCTACGGCAGCCTCTCCAGCCTGGCACGGCTGGCCAGCCGTCTGCTCAGCAAACTGCGTGTGCCGATGACCGTGGGCGGGCATGAGCTGGTGGTCAGCGCGTCTCTGGGCATCAGCCTGTTGCCGGACAACGCGCGGGAGATATCCGCACTGGTCAGTCAGGCCAATATGGCCATGCAGCACGCTAAACATCTGGGCGGCAACACCTTCCAGTTCTTCACCGACAACCTGCAGGCCTGCACCCTGGAGCGCCTGCAGCTGGAAAACCAGCTGCGCAAGGCCATCAATGAAGGCCAGCTGGAGGTGTTCTACCAGCCCAAACTGTGCCTGGACGCTGATAGCCTCAACGCCGCCGAGGCGCTGGTGCGCTGGCGGCATCCGGAACTGGGCCTGGTGCCACCGAGCGACTTTATCGGTCTGGCCGAAGAAACCGGGCTGATCGGTGCCATCGGCGAGTTCGTCCTGCGTCAGGCTTGCTTACAGGCACGCGCCTGGCAGCTGCAAGGGCTCGCGCAGATTCGCGTGTCGGTCAACCTCTCGGTGCATCAGCTGCGTCAGGGCAACCTGCTCAGCTTGGTGCGCCAGGTGCTCGATGAAACCGGGCTGGCGCCACAGCTGCTGGAGTTGGAGCTGACTGAAAGTCAGCTGCTGGATAACGTCGAAAGCGTGATCAGCACCTTCCAGCAACTGCGCGAGCTGGGCATCAAGCTGGCGATCGACGACTTCGGCACCGGCTATTCCTCGCTCAGCTACCTCAAGCGCTTCCCGGTGGATTACGTGAAGATCGACCAGACCTTTATCCGCGACCTCACCCCCGGCAGCGAAGACGCCGCCATCACCCGCGCGATCATTGCCATGGCCCACAGCCTGGAGCTCAAGGTGGTCGCCGAGGGCGTGGAAACCCAGGCGCAGATGGACTTCCTCAAAAGCCAGCGCTGTGACGAGATCCAGGGCTACCTGATCAGCAAGCCCGTGCCTGCCGAGCAGTTCGCCCAGTTGCTGCGTGAGCAGGGCGACAAGCTCTAATCGCCAGCCCGGTGGCTTGTCTGCCACCGGGCTGGCCGCTACTGTCGCGCTTTTTCCGACTCGCAGGATGCACCATGCAGCCCACCTTTTCTGCCCGCCCGGCAAATGCCACGCTGATCCTGCTGGCCTCGCTGTACTGCGCTCAGGGCCTACCCTCGGGGTTGCTCGCGCATTCGTTGCCGGTGCTGCTGCGCCAGCATGGTGTCGATCTGGCGCTGATCGGCCTGCTCAAGCTGCTGGCGCTGCCCTGGTTGCTCAAGGTGCTTTGGGCGCCGTGGGTGGATCGGTTGGCGTCGCCGCGTCTGGGCCATCATCGTGGCTGGATTCTGCCGTTGCAGCTGGGTGTTATCGCGCTGATTGCGAGCCTGGCACTGATCAATCCCGAGCGGCTGTTCGACAGCTATTTCTTTGTGCTGATTGGCCTGTTGCTGCTGGTCAATCTGGCGGCCTCGACCCAGGACATTGCCACCGATGGCCTGGCGGTCAGGCTGCTGCCGGAACGCTGGCGCGGCCTGGGCAACAGCTTGCAGGTGGGCGGCTACAAGGTCGGCATGCTGGTCAGCGGCAGCGGCCTGTTGTTGGCCATGGATGCCCTGGGCTGGCACCTGAGCCTGGCGCTGGTGGCGGGGCTGCTGGTGCTGATGACGCTGCCGATCTGGCGCTTCAATGAACGGCGTGAGCTGCCGTTCCAGCCGGCCCAGGCCGAACCCGCAGGGCCAGGTTTGCTGCTGCGGCATTACCGTGGCTTGCTGCTGCAGCCCGGCATGCTGTTCTGGCTGGCGGTGTTGCTGAGTTTCAAGCTGGGCGATGCGCTGGGTTCGCCGATGATCAAGCCGATGCTGGTGGATCAGGGCTGGAGCAATGCCGAGCTGGGCCAACTGACCCTGATCAGCAGCCTGGCCGGCATCGTCGGGGCGTTGCTGGGCGGCTTGTTGTATGCGCGCATTGGTGCGCTGCGCGCGTTGTTGCTGTTTGGTCTGTTGCAGGCCAGCGGCATTGCGGCCATGGCAGTGCTGGTCAATGCCGGCGGCAGCATCGGCCTGGTGTATCTGGTGGCGTTGTTCGAGCAGACCGCCGATGGCATGTCCACCGTGGCGCTGTTTGCGGTGATGATGCGCCAGTGTCGTCCCGAGCATGAGGGCGCTGACTTTACCCTGCAGGCCAGCGTGCAGCTGCTATTGGCGGGGCTGGTGGGTGCGACCAGCGGATTGTTGGCCACGTGGCTGGGCTATCAGGTGCTGTTTGTCGGGGCAGGCAGTCTCGGTGTGCTGGCGCTGCTGGTGGTGCTGTTGTACTTCCGGCGTTACGGCCAACTGCGTTAGGCCGCCGCTGATTGGCTGATTGGCTGATTGGCTGATTGGCTGATTGGCTGAATGGCCTGGCTCGACCTAGAGTGAAACAGACTTTTGACCTCTGCCTGGGGTTGCTGCCATGTCTGTTGTGCGCCTGTTGGGCCTGCTTCTGCTACTGGTTTTGCCGTCGAGCCATGCGGCCCAGACCGATGCCTTTATGGTCTTCGGCGCACATGACGGTTTCCCCAAGTATTACGAGGAAAACGGCGAGGCCAAAGGGATCGTGGTGGACATCAGCCGCCAGTGTCTGGAGGACATGCAGGTGCCTTACCGCATCCGTTTGATGCCCTGGATGCGTGCCTACACCATGGCCCAGCGCGGCGAGGGCGGGGTGATCGGCCTGTCGATGAGTGACGAGCGCCTGGCCCTGTTCGATTTTTCCGAGCCGATCTTTACCGAACGCATCGTGCTGGTGGTCAAGCAGGGTCGCGAGTTTCCCTTCCAGCAGGTCAGCGACCTGCGCGACAAGTTGATTGGTGTGAGCATTGGCACCAGTTACGGCAATGTCTTTGATGCGGCGGTGGCCGATGGCACGCTGACCATTGTCGGTTTCAACGACACCCGCAACGGCCTGGCCATGCTGATGCGCGAGCGTATCGACGCGATTCTGCTGGGCTCCAGCGTCGATCTGCAGCGCCTTGTCCGCGACAACCCGGATCTGCAGGGCGCGACCTTCGTTACCTTGCCGGAAGCGTTCAAAACAGACAGCAAGTACCTGGGCATTGCCGTCGGCCTGAAAATGCGCTGGTTTGTGCAGCAGTTCAATCAGTGCCTGGAGCGGGGCTATAAATCAGGCGCGTTCGATTCGATCATCTACCAGTACAGCAACTGACTTTTGATAGTTGGGGTGGCTGGATCGGGCCGCTGGCGTTTCCTCTGTTCCCAACCGCCGGGCAGCGCTTGCTGGATGTGTCGGTGCTGAGCCTCTAACCCAATCAAAGATGGCTGCCTTTGCCTGCGCGGCGCGCAATCCTGACGATCTGCATGGATTGAATGGAGGTTGCGTATGCCCAAACCCGCGAGCCTGAGTGTTGGCCTGCGCCTGCTGTTGGCGTCCCAGGCCATGGCCCCGTTGAGTGTCAAACTGGGCCTGGTGCAGCAACTGGGGGCCGAGAAAGCCGCGCTGCTGGCGCCGCATATGCCACCCGGGCAGTTGCGCGAGCTGATCATGGCCATGCCCATCGAGTTTGCCGCAGCGGTGACGGTGCACCTCGACCCACGGCTGATTCTCGACACCTACCTGAGCCTGCCGGACAGCCTGCACCTGGAGGTGGCGCGCCAGCTCTGCGCTGACGGTGCTTTTGCCACGGCGGCGCGCTATGCCGAGTGCCTGTCGGCCAAGCAGATCAAGGTACTGATCTACGGCATCAATGATGTTGACCATGTGTTGCAGATCGCCCGGCATATCGTCGACATGCCGCTGATCAGCGAGAGCCTGCGCAGTTTCTCCACCGGTTATCTGTGCAAGCTCACCGAGGCGGCGGTGGCCGATCGCAACCTGCCGGTGGCCGCGCAAGTGCTCGGTGGCCTGTCACTGGCGCGGCAGGCGGACGTCTGTGCTGGCTTGCAGCCGAGCACGTTGCGGCAACTGCTGCCGCTGCTGCTGCTGATCAGCGGTGAGGGGCTGCGCAAGCAGTTGCCGGAGGCGGTGTTGGAGTTGTTTGAAAAACAGCTGGCCTAGCCGCCCGGCTACTCCATCCACTGCCGTTCGTGGCGCTCCAGCAGGTTACCGGCCTGCTCCGGACCGTCGCTGCCGGCCGGGTAGGGGCGCGGGCTCTGGTAGTGCTGGTGCCAGCCCTTGATGATCGGGTCGACCCAGTTCCAGGCGGCTTCCACCTCGTCACGGCGCATAAACAGCGTCGAATCGCCCTCAATTACATCCAGCAACAGGCGTTCGTAGGCATCCCAGCGGCGCTGTTTGTGGAAGGCGTCCGCGAGGTTGAGGTCGAGTTCCACCGGTTGCAGGTGCATACCCTTGCCGGGGCTTTTGCCCATCAGTTGCAGGCTGATGCGCTCTTCCGGTTGCAGGCGGATCAGTAGGCGGTTGGCTTCGCCGCCGCCGAACAGCTGGTGTGGCACCGGCTTGAACTGGATGAGGATTTCCGAAGTCTTGCGCGCCAGGCGCTTGCCGGTGCGCAGGTAGAACGGCACGCCGGCCCAGCGCCAGTTGTCGATCTCGGCCTGCACGGCGACAAAGGTTTCCGTATCGCTGTCGTTGTCCACGTTCTTTTCGAAGTAGTAGGCCGGCACTTCCTGGCCGCCGATCTTGCCGGCGGCGTACTGGCCACGCACGGTCTTGTCCTGTACATCGAGGCCGCTGATGGGCTTCAGGGCTTCAAGAATCTTCACCTTCTCATTGCGCACGGCCTCGGCGTCGAAGCGCACCGGCGCTTCCATGGCCACCAGGCAGAGCAACTGCAGCAGGTGGTTCTGGATCATGTCGCGCATGGCCCCGGCTTTTTCGTAGTAGGCGCCGCGGTTTTCCACGCCGAGGGTTTCGCACACGCTGATCTGCACGTGATCGATATGCCCGGCGCGCCACACCGGTTCGAACAGGGCGTTGGCAAAGCGCAGCGCCATCAGGTTCTGCACGGTTTCTTTGCCCAGGTAGTGGTCGATGCGGAACACCCGCGACTCATCGAACACCGCACCGATGGCGGCGTTGATCGCCTGGGCCGATTCCAGCGAGTGACCAATCGGCTTTTCCAGCACAATGCGTGCCTTGGGGCCCGCCAGGCTGGCGATCTTCAGGTGCGAGGCGATGTCTTCGAACAGATCCGGCGCCGTGGCCAGGTAATAGATGCGCACGCGCTCGGGGTCGTCGCCCAGGCGTTTGCCCAGGCGGCCGAAGTCGGCGCTCTGGCTGGCGTCCATGGCAAAGTAGTCGAGGCGCGCGGCGAAGCTGGCCCAGGTCTCGTTGTCGAAGTCGTTGCGCGCCACCTGGGCGCGGCAATGGCGTTCGGCCAGGGCCTGGAAGGCGCTGCGTGCCAGGTTGCTGCGGGCCAGGGCGAGGATGCGCGTGTCGTTATGCAGACGACCGGCGCGATGCAGGTGGTAGAGCGCTGGCAGCAATTTATGCAGGGCCAGGTCGCCGGTGCCGCCAAACACCAGCATGTCGCAGGGAATGCTCAAGGTGGGAACTCCGACTCTGTTTGGTCGTGCGGGGGCGGCGGCCATGTAGTATAACTACAAGGTCACTACAACCCATCGTGCGCTGATCATAACCGAGTCATGTCTGTGAATGCGGCGTGCTTGATGGATTCGTTAGCTAAATGTCGAGCCTAAACCTGTGAACCTGTTGCAGCACATTGCCCAGTCGCGCCCCCTGTTACGCAAGTCCGAGCTGAAGGTGGCGGATCACGTTCTGCTCGACCCGGCTTCGGTCATGCACAGCTCCATGGCCGAGCTGGCCCACAGCGTCGGCATCAGTGAGCCGACCATCGTGCGCTTCTGCCGCGCGATTGGCTGCACCGGCTTTCAGGACCTCAAACTCAAGCTGGCGCAGAGCCTGGCTGCCGGTGCCAGCTTTGGTCAGTTCGCTATTCATGAAGACGATTCGGTGGCGGACTTCAGCCTGAAGATCTTCGACACCACCCTGCACACCCTGATCGAGGTGCGCGAGAAACTCGACACCCAGGCCCTGCAGCAGGCCATCGCCGCCATCGCCAATGCCCAGCGTGTGGAGTTCTACGGTTTTGGTGCATCTGGCGCGGTGGCGGCGGATGCTCAGCACAAGTTCTTCCGTCTGCTGCTCACTGCTGCGGCCTATTCCGACCCGCATATGCAGGCAATGAGTGCGGTGACCCTGAAACCCACCGACGTGGCCATCTGCATCTCGCAGTCCGGGCGCTCCAAGGACCTGCTGATTACTGCCAATCTGGTGCGGGAAGCCGGTGCAACCTTGATTACACTGTGCCCCAGCCAGACGCCGCTGGCTGATCTGGCCACGGTCAACCTGGCCATCGACGTGCAGGAAGACACCGAAATCTATACCCCGCTGACCTCGCGTATCGCCCACCTGGTAGTGATCGACGTGCTCGCCATGGGCGTTGCCATGGCCCGCGGCCCGGGCTTGGTCAACCACCTGAAGAGCGTCAAGCGCAGTCTGCGCAGCCTGCGTCTGTCGCCCAAGGCGCACAAGAACAGCGAAGACTGATTTCATCGTCGCGTTATCGCCCGGCCATCAAAGCGTCATCTAGGCAGCCGATGCTGGTACTCCCTTATTCAGCTTGGGAGTTGCCCCTATGTCTGGCTATCTGGATAAACCGCAGTCGCATGAAAGCACCGACAGCAAAACCCGCCGCAAGCTGCTCGATCAACGTCGCATGGAATACCGCCGTGCCATCGAGAGCTATGCCGAGCAGCGCCAGTTGCAGCAACAGCTGGCCGATTACCCAGAACTGATTGCGCTCAACTACCTGGCGGGCAAGCAGGCGCTGGCGCGGCAAAACGCTCAGCCAGGGCGTTGATCAGGCTGCGCTGATCGCGCACGAAGGCGAAAAACGCCTGGGCCACCGGTGACAGGTATTTGCTGCGCGGGTGCACCAGGCACCAGCTGCGCAGCAGCGGCAGCTCGGCCACCGGCAGTTCGCGCAATACGCCGTGCTCTAGCTCGCGACGCACGGCGTGGCGTGGCAGCAAAGCCAGGCCAAGGCCGGCGATAACTCCTTCGCATTGACCTTCCATGGAGCCGACTTCCAGGGTTAGGGGGAAGTGCGCGCGCTTTTGGTGGCAATACTCCTCGCAGGCCTGGCGTGTGCCGGAGCCGGCTTCGCGTATCAGTAGCGGGAAGGCGGTGAGGTCCTGCAGGCTTAGCTGTGCGTGCTGGCACAGCGGGTGATCGGGCGGCGCGACTGCGATGATCGGGTTATTCAGGAAGGGCAGAAACTCCAGATTCATGTCCGTCGGTACTCGCGACATGATCAGCAGGTCATCGCGGTTGGCGTTCAGGCGCTTGAGCGCCTGACTGTGATTGGTGACCACCAGCTGTAAATTGACTTCCGGGTATTCGTGGCGAAAAGCGGCGAACAAGTGCGGAACGAAGTACTTGGCGCTGGACTCGATGGCCAGGCTCAGCTGTCCCTGCAGTGAGCCCTGCAGATCGGCCAGCTGCATGTCGAGGCTTTCCAGGCGACCGAAAATATCCGCGCTGGCCAGCTGCAGGGCTTCGGCGGCTTCGGTGAGGTAGAGCTTCTTGCCGACGTAATCGAACAGCGGTTGGCCGAGCAGTTCCTCAAGTTGGCGAATCTGCAGGCTGACGGCGGGCTGGGTCAGGGCCATTTCCTCGGCCGCGCGGCTGTAGGAGAGGTTGGTGCATACCGAGCGGAACACCTGAAGCTGGCGAAGTGTCATACGCATCAATGACTTACGCACGCTTATTACCTCTTTGCTGGGGTCTTGGGCGTTTAACTATAAGTCTTAGCTAATATTAAACCCAATAAATATTGATTTTGGTTAATCGCTAAGCCGGCGTAGCTTAAATGCATGACCGCTCACGCCACTGCGGTCACACGTCGACCGTTTTTGTCGGTTGCCTGTTCACGTGATCGAGGATGCTGGCTCGTGATCAAGAAAATTCTGATAGCCAACCGCGGTGAGATTGCCGTGCGCATTGTGCGAGCCTGCGCCGAAATGGGCATTCGCTCGGTGGCGGTGTATTCCGATGCCGACCGCCATGCCTTGCACGTCAAGCGCGCGGACGAAGCGCACAGCATCGGTGAAGAGCCGCTGGCCGGTTATCTGAACCCACGCAAGCTGGTCAATCTGGCGGTGGAAACCGGTTGCGATGCACTGCACCCCGGTTACGGCTTCCTTTCGGAGAACGCCGAACTGGCAGAGATCTGCGCTGAACGTGGGATCAAATTTATCGGCCCGAGCGCAGAGGTCATCCGCCGCATGGGTGACAAGACCGAAGCGCGGCGCAGCATGATCAAGGCCGGCGTACCGGTTACCCCTGGCACTGAAGGCAACGTTGCCGACCTGGCTGAAGCGCTGCGCGAGGGCGACTGCATCGGTTACCCGGTAATGCTCAAGGCCACCAGCGGTGGCGGCGGTCGTGGTATCCGTCGCTGCAACTCGCGTGCGGAGTTGGAAGCAGCCTATCCACGGGTGATTTCCGAGGCGACCAAGGCCTTTGGCAGTGCCGAAGTGTTCCTGGAAAAATGCATCGTCAATCCCAAGCACATCGAGGCGCAGATCCTCGCCGACAGCTTTGGCAACACCGTGCACCTGTACGAGCGTGACTGCTCGATCCAGCGGCGTAACCAGAAACTTATCGAAATCGCCCCCAGCCCGCAGCTGACCCCCGAGCAGCGTGCTTACATCGGCGATCTGGCCGTGCGTGCGGCCAAAGCCGTGGGTTATGAGAACGCCGGCACCGTGGAGTTCCTGCTCGCCGAGGGCGAGGTGTACTTCATGGAGATGAACACCCGGGTGCAGGTGGAGCACACCATCACCGAAGAAATCACCGGCATCGATATTGTCCGCGAGCAGATTCGCATCGCCTCGGGCCTGGAGCTGTCGATCAAGCAGGACGACATCATCCACCGCGGTTTTGCCCTGCAGTTCCGCATCAACGCCGAAGACCCGAAGAACAATTTTCTGCCCTCGTTCGGCAAGATCACCCGCTACTACGCCCCCGGCGGCCCCGGCGTGCGTACCGACACGGCGATCTACACCGGCTACACCATTCCGCCCTATTACGACTCCATGTGCCTGAAGCTGATCGTCTGGGCGCTGACCTGGGAAGAGGCTCTGGCCCGCGGCCTGCGCGCCCTGGATGACATGCGCGTGCAAGGGGTGAAGACCACCGCCGCCTATTACCAGGAAATCCTGCGCAACCCGGAATTTCGCAGCGGCCAGTTCAACACCAGTTTTGTCGAGTCGCACCCGGAGCTGACCGAATACTCGATCAAGCGCAACCCGTCGCACCTGGCCATCGCCATCGCCACCGCCATTGCTGCCCACGCCGGCCTGTAGGGGAAGGAATCAGATTATGAGTAAAAAAATTACCGTCACCGATACCATCCTGCGCGATGCTCACCAGTCGATCATCGCCACGCGCATGCGCCTGGACGACATGTTGCCGATCTGCGCCAAGCTCGATCAGGTCGGCTACTGGTCGCTGGAAGTCTGGGGCGGCGCAACGTTCGATGCCTGCGTGCGCTTCCTCAAGGAAGACCCGTGGGAGCGCCTGCGCAAACTCAAGGCCGGCTTGCCCAACACCCGTCTGCAGATGCTGTTGCGCGGGCAGAACCTGCTGGGTTATCGCCACTACAGCGACGACGTGGTGCGCGCCTTTGTGGCCAAGGCGGCGGTCAATGGCATCGACGTGTTCCGCATCTTCGATGCGATGAACGATGTGCGTAACCTGCGCGTTTCCATTGAGGCGGTGAAGGCCGCCGGCAAGCATGCCCAGGGCACCATCGCCTACACCACCAGCCCGGTGCACACCGTCGAAGCGTTCGTGAAGCAGGCCAAGGCCATGCAAGCGATGGGCATCGACTCCATCGCGATCAAGGACATGGCCGGTTTGCTGACGCCTTATGCCACCGCCGATCTGGTGCGGGCGTTGAAGGCGGACGTCGACCTGCCGGTGTTTATCCACAGCCACGACACCGCCGGCATGGGTTCGATGTGCCAGCTCAAGGCCATCGAAGCCGGTGCTGACCATATCGACACGGCGATCTCCAGCTTCGCCTGGGGCACCAGCCATCCGGGCACCGAGTCGATGGTCGCGGCGCTCAAGGGCAGTCCGTACGACACCGGGCTGGACCTGGCGCTGATCCAGGAGATCGGCCTGTACTTCCATGCCGTGCGCAAGAAGTACCACCAGTTTGAAAGCGAGTTCACCGCCGTGGACACCCGCGTGCAGGTCAACCAGGTGCCGGGCGGGATGATGTCCAACCTGGCCAACCAGCTCAAAGAGCAGGGCGCGTTGAGCCGCATCAACGAAGTGTTCGCGGAAATCCCACGGGTGCGTGAAGACCTCGGCTTCCCGCCGCTGGTCACCCCGACCTCGCAGATCGTTGGCACCCAGGCGGTGTTCAACGTGCTCGCTGGCGAACGCTACAAGACCATCACCAACGAGGTGAAGCTTTACCTGCAGGGCCGATATGGCCTGGCACCGGGCAAGGTCAACGAGCAGCTGCGCAAGCAGGCGATTGGCAGCGAAGACGTGATCGAAGTGCGTCCGGCCGATCTGCTCAAGCCGGAAATGGCCAAGCTGCGTGAGGAAATTGGTGCCCTGGCTTCGTGCGAAGAAGATGTGCTGACCTACGCCATGTTCCCGGATATCGGGCGCAAGTTCCTTGAAGAGCGTGCCGCCGGCACCCTGACTCCGGAAGTCCTGCTGCCGGTTCCCGAGGCTGGCGGCGTGGCCCCGGCCGGTGGCGAAGGCGTACCGACCGAATTCGTGGTGGATGTGCACGGCGAAAGCTACCGCGTCGACATCACCGGCGTTGGTGTGAAGAGCGATGGCAAGCGCCACTTCTACCTGTCCATCGACGGCATGCCGGAAGAGGTGGTGTTCGAGCCGCTGAATGATTTCGTCGCGGGTGCCAGCGGCAAGCGCAAGCAAGCCAGCGCGCCGGGTGATGTCAGCACCAGCATGCCGGGCAATATCGTCGATGTGCTGGTCAAGGTCGGTGATGTGGTCAAGGCCGGCCAGGCGGTGCTGATCAGCGAAGCGATGAAGATGGAAACCGAAGTGCAGGCGCCGATTGCCGGTACCGTGAAGGCGGTGCATGTGGCCAAGGGCGACCGGGTCAACCCGGGTGACGTACTGGTGGAAATCGAAGGTTAACCTCGGAAGCCCCGGCTGTTTGAACAGGCATTTGAATGGCTTTTTTGGGGCTTCTTTTTACACCGCCAGCGCGGCTCAGCCGTCGCGCCGGCAAGGGTTTTTAGGCCCAGTGCCTGAGTCCCCGGAGCCGTAAGGCTCCTTTTTTTCGGTTATGCCCCGCTGCGCAGGGGCCTGCTGTTCTCAGCAGGAGACTGGGCAAAACTGCGGGTATCAGCACAACGCGTGGTGGGGGCATGACCTTTTATTCGAGCAGGTGGTGACGCGGCAGGCGTCTTAATGGCAGTTCAATACGGGAGCAATGCGCGGTGAGCCTGGATCCGGTGGTGCTGTTCTTTGTCTTCGGCCTGTTGGCCGGTCTGCTGAAAAGCGAACTGAAGCTGCCGCCAGCGTTGTATGAAACGCTGTCGATCATTCTGCTGCTGGCCATTGGTTTGCACGGCGGCGTGGAGTTGGCCGAACAAGCCAGCTTGCAGTTGCTCGGCCAGGCGGCCTGGGTGCTGGGCCTGGGGGTGGCGCTGCCGCTGCTGGCCTTTGCCGTGCTGCGCGGTCTGGGTTTCGACCGGGTCAACGCCGCGGCAGTGGCCGCGCACTACGGTTCGGTCAGCGCCGGGACCTTTGCCGTGGTGGTGGCCTATATGCTGGCCAAGGGCATCGAGTTCGAGAGCTACATGCCACTGTTTGTCGCCATCCTGGAAATCCCGGCGATTCTCGTTGGCATCCTGCTGGCCAAGGGCATTGCCCGCGACACCGACTGGGGTGAGCTGGGTCGGGAAATCTTTCTCGGCAAGAGCATCATGCTGCTGCTCGGCGGCCTGATCATCGGTGCGATTGCCGGCAAGGAGGCGATCAAGCCGCTGGAGCCGTTCTACACCAGCATGTTCAAACCGGTGCTGGCGCTGTTCCTACTGGAAATGGGGCTGATTGCCTCCGGTCAGCTCGGCGCGCTCAGGCAGTTCGGCTTGCGTCTGCTTGGCTTTGCCCTGCTGATGCCGTTGTGCGGTGCGCTGATCGGCGCACTGCTCGGCCGCTTTATGGGCCTGAGCCTGGGCGGCACCGCTGTGCTGGCTACACTGGCGGCGTCGGCGTCCTATATCGCGGTGCCGGCGGCCTTGCGTCTGGCCTTGCCCGAGGCCAATCCGTCGCTGTCGCTGACGGCGTCGCTGGGTATCACCTTTCCCTTCAATATCATCGTCGGCATCCCGTTGTACCTGATGCTGGCCGAACAGCTGATCGCCTGGGGGCTCTAGATGGACGCGCATATCCGCACCCTGCTTACCGTGATTTGCGAAGCGGCGCTGGAGAAAAAACTGGTGGCTGACCTGGAACAGCTCGGCGCGCCGGGCTGGACCATCTCCGACGCCCGTGGCCGGGGTGGCCGCGGCGTGCGCAGCGCCGGTTGGGACACCGAAGGCAATATCCGTGTGGAGATCATCTGCACCCGTGATGTCGCCGAACGCATCGCCGGCCATCTGCAGGCGCGCTACTACGCCAACTACGCCATGGTCTGCTACCTGGCCCAGGTTGAAGTGCTGCGCGCGGAAAAGTTCTAGCGGCGCAGACGATGGGCCTGGCGCAGTTCTACCAAGTCCTGATAAGTGCAGGTTTGCGGCGCTTCACCGGTCAGGTCGAAGCAGCGCTGACCGAAGCCCATCGGCCAGTAGGCGATGCCGACTGGGGGCCAGAAGATCGAGGCGACGCGGAAACGGCTCTTCAGTTTGCCCGAACGAATGGTGTTGGCTTGGCTGTCTTCGATCCGGTAAGGAATACCGCCGGTCAAACCCCAGGAGAATGGGCGGCTACTCACGAGTCCCTGGTTGTTGTGCGTGGGGCGGTCGCTGATCACCAGGGTGCTGTCTTCTGGCAGTTTGAACCAGGCCTTGGTGGAGCAACCCGCGACGGTCAGGGTGAGCAGTAGCAGAGCGGCAATACGTAGTGCGTGCATTGATGTTCCATCCATGTGGTCAATCCGTGAACATTCGCGCGTTATGCGGGCGCGAATCGTTGCCGAGCAAACGGTGGTGGCTCGACGGGGCGCGAATATAGCGATTTTTCCATTGCTGTGGAGAAAATCCGTTGAGGTATTGCGGCGGGGTGTGCTGTTGAGTGTGTTCGGCAGCGCTTTTCGAGCGTCTAGCAGGCATAGCCCGCGGGTGTCCGGGCGTTGCCATGAGCCTGAGCATGCAAGCGCTGTTGAATGAAATTCTGGATCAAGTCCGCCCGCTGATCGGCCAGGGCAAGGTGGCCGATTACATCCCGGCGCTGGCCGGTGTGCCGGCCAACCAGCTGGGTATTGCGGTGTACAGCAACGACGGTGAGCTGTACTGCGCCGGCGATGCGCACACGCCGTTCTCGGTGCAGAGCATTTCCAAGGTGTTCAGCCTAGTGCAGGCCATCGAGCATTCCGGTGAGGATATCTGGCAGCGCCTGGGCCATGAGCCGTCCGGGCAGCCGTTCAATTCGCTGGTGCAGCTGGAGTTCGAGCGGGGCAAGCCGCGTAACCCGTTTATCAATGCCGGTGCCCTGGTGATCTGCGACATCAATCAGTCGCGCTTTGCCGCGCCGGTGCTGTCGATGCGCGACTTTGTGCGCCGCCTGGCCGGCAATCCCGAAGTGGTGGTGGACCGGCACGTGGCTGAGTCGGAATACCAGCACCGCGCGCGTAATGCGGCCGCAGCTTACCTGATGCAGTCCTTCGGCAATTTCCATAACGACGTGGAGGCGGTGCTGCGCAGCTACTTCAGCTACTGCGCGCTGCGTATGAGCTGCGTCGACCTGGCGCGGGCCTTCTGTTTTCTGGCCAACGATGGCTTCTGCAAGCACAGCGGCCAGCAGATTCTCAGTGCGCGGCAGAGCAAGCAGGTTAACGCGATCATGGCCACCAGCGGCCTGTATGACGAGGCGGGCAACTTCGCCTACCGCGTCGGCCTGCCGGGCAAGAGCGGCGTCGGTGGCGGCATCGTCGCCGTGGTGCCGGGGCGTTTCAGCGTGTGCGTGTGGTCGCCGGAGTTGAACGCCGCTGGCAACTCCCTGGCCGGGATCAAGGCCCTGGAGCTGCTTAGCGAGCGGATTGGCTGGTCGGTGTTCTGATGGCGCTACACCTATCGCGGCGATGACGGATCAATCGGCCATTGGCTCGGCTGATTCGTCGGGTGCCTCTTCTTCGGTCTTTTCACAGATGCCATGGGCGCCTTGTTTGCCGGTGTAGGACACCGTTGGCGCGCCCGCGGCATTCAGGCTGATGGACAGGGTTACTCCCTCGCCCTTGGCCTCGAAGAATTGCTCGCTGAGCTTGTGCAGGACGATCTTTTTGTCGTTGAGATACACCGGGCCGCCGGCCTCGGCGCGTACGCTGAGATCGGTTGGGCAGGTGACCTCGAAGGCCGGCAGGTTGGCGGCATGGCTCATGCCGCTGACGGTTAACAGGGCGAAAAGGCTGGGCAGTCTGTTCATGCTGTGGCTCCAGGCAGGGCGGTGGATCAGGCCGTCGCCGTTGGCTGCGGCCTGAACACTCAACTAAGCAGCCGTCTGTGGCCCTGTCCAGCCGTTGCGGGGTTGGCCCGATCAGTTGCCGGGCCCGCTATCACCCGGCAATCAGCTCTTTGGCCGCCTGGCGGTGATCGGCGATCAGCTTGGCTACATCCAGGCCTTCGATCTGTCCGTCGATGACTCGCCACTGGCCACCGATCATCATCCGGTCGGCCTTGTCGGCACCGCACAGCAGCAGCGCGGAAATCGGGTCGTGGCTGCCGGAGAAACGCAGCTCGTCGAGCTTGAAGAAGGCTAGGTCGGCCTGCTTGCCCACGGCCAGTTCGCCGATATCTGTGCGCCCCAGCAGCTTGGCCGAGCCTTTGCTGGCCCAGCCGAGGGCCAGTTCCGGGGTGATTTTCTCGGCACCGTAGCGCAGGCGTTGGATATACAGGGCCTGGCGCGCCTCGAGGATCATGTTCGATCCGTCGTTGGAGGCGGAGCCGTCTACACCGATGCCGATTGGCGCGCCCGCGGCTTCCAGGTCGAGCGTCGGGCAGATGCCGGAGGCCAGGCGCATGTTCGAGCTTGGGCAATGGCAGATGCCGGTGCCGGCTGCACCCAGGCGGGCGATTTCATCCGGGTTGAAGTGGATGCCGTGGGCCAGCCAGGTGCGTGGACCGAGCCAGCCGACGCTGTCCAGATAATCCACGGTGCGCAGGCCGAAGCGCTGCAGGCAGAAGTCTTCCTCGTCGAGGGTTTCCGCCAGGTGGGTGTGCAGGCGTACGTCCAGCTCTTCGGCCAGTTCGGCGCTCTGGCGCATGATTTCCTGGGTCACCGAGAACGGCGAGCAGGGCGCGAGGGCGATCTGGATCTGCGCGCCGTCGCCGCGCTGGTGGTAGTCGTGGATCAGCCGTTGGCTGTCGGCCAGGATCACTTCACCCTCCTGCACCGTCTGTTGCGGCGGCAGGCCGCCATCGGCTTCACCCAGGCTCATCGAACCACGGGTGAGCATGGCGCGCATGCCCAGTTCGCGCACGGCTTCAACCTGCACGTCGATGGCGTTTTCCAGACCGCCGGGGAACAGGTAATGGTGATCCGCCGCCGTGCTGCAACCGGACAGCAGCAGTTCGGCCAGGGCTACTTTACTGGCCAGGGCGAGTTTCTCGGGGGTCAGACGGGCCCACACCGGGTAGAGAGTTTTCAGCCAGGGGAACAACGGCTGGTTGACCACCGGGCCCCAGGCGCGGGTGAGGGTCTGATAGAAGTGGTGGTGGGTGTTGATCAGGCCCGGCAGCACCACATGCTCGCGGGCATCGAAGGTGCGGTTGCACGGTTGCGACGGCTGTTGGCCGGCCTTGAGCAGCTCGACGATTACACCGTCTTCAATCACCAGGCCGCCGGCGGCGTCGAGGGTATTGGCAGTGAAGATAGCGAGGGGGTTCTTGATCCAGATACGTGTAGCAGCCATTGAGTTGGCTCCTCTGAAGTTGGGTTCAGGTTAGCCAGCTCAGTGTTTACCCTGTCTGCTGATCCAGGTGCGCGGCCGGCGCAGATGGCCGGGCGTGGCGCAGAAGATAACGCCGTAAGCTGCCAGCGGCAAGAGCGCAGGACGGAATTTCTGACCGTAAGGTCAGTGCGTCAGAACACCTTGCGGTACTGGACGAAGCCCGAGCGCTCGGCGATGCGCTCATACAGCAGCATGGCTTTGCTGTTGCTCTCATGGGTCAGCCAGTAGGTGCGCGAACAGCCATGAGCCTGGGCTTCACGGTAGACGTGTTCGATCAGCTGACGGCCGGCACCGCTGCTGCGGATGTCCTTGGCGATAAACAGGTCCTGCAGGTAGCAGTAGTCGCCAGTGGTCCAGGTTGAGCGGTGGTAGATCCAGTGCACCAGGCCAATCGCCTGGCCGTCATGCCAGGCCAGCGCGGCGTGCATCGGCTCGGCCGGATCGAGAAAGCGTTGCCAGGTGATGTCGCTGGTCGTGGCGGCAATCTCGGTCATGTAGAAGCGCTGATAGCCTTGCCACAAGGGCAGCCAGGCGGCGTGGTCGGCGGCCGTTACCGGGCGGATTTCGACGGGAATGCGGATCGGCATGGCGTGGATGTCCTCTCTGGCAGGCGAGTACAGTCAATCATTGCAAACAGGGTAGATGTTCTGACCCCGTTTGCAGCAATTGATGCCATTAGCGTGTGGCGCGGTAATCCTGAATCAGCATCCCCAGGTCTTCACTCGAGCATTCGGCCGGCAGATGGCTGCTCAGGTCGTAGCAGCGCTGACCGAAGCCCATGGGCCAGTAAATGATGCTGTAAGGCGGCCAGAAGATCGATACCACGCGAAAGCGCGTGCGCAGTTTGCCTTCGCTCAGGGTTTCGCCGGTGGCACTGGTCAGGCGGTACGGTACGCCAGCGGTGCGGTTCCAGAAAAACGGGCGGGTTTTCACCAGGCCTTGCGGATGCTGTTCGGTGCGCTGGTTGACGCTGATGGTGCTGTGCTCGGGCAGCTTGAAGTAGGCCTTGGTGGAGCAGCCGCTGATGGCCAGGGCGAGCAGAAGGAAAGTGGCGAGGCGAAGCAATGGCATGCAATACGTCCTTGTCGGTCGGGATAACTGAAGAGGCTGCCGGACTGTGCCATCCGGCAGGGGGCGCGACTATAACGGTTTGCCGGGCCCGCTTCAGTGATTTATTGCGCGCGCTCGCCGCATAGATCCAAGGCAAACCAGTCTTCCACTTCGGCCTGGTTCAGGCCAGCGCCAAGCAGGGCGAACAGTTTGCCCAGCGCCGCTTCGCGGGTCATGCCGCCGGCGGAAATCAGCCCGGCGCTGGCCAGTTGGCTGCCGGCTGCATACACACCGAATTCGACATGACCGTGCGGGCACTGGCTGATGGCGGCCATTACCACGCCGCGCTCATGGGCGGCCTTGAGTACGTCGAGCAGTTCGTCGTCGTCGGCCGGCCCGGTACCGCTGCCGTAGCACTCCAGCAGCAGACCTTGCACGCCGCTGTCGAGCAGGGCGCGCAGGTGGCTGGCCTGGATGCCGGGGTAGAACGGCAGCACGGCCAGATTCACCGGTTGCCGCATTTGGCGGTAGTCGATGCTCGCCGGAATGCTCTCGGCGCGGGCACTTTGGCGCTGACGAGGGAGCACGTGGAAAGCGTCGAAGGCATCACTGCGCAGCTTGCTGACCCGCGCGCCATGCAGCAGCTCGCCGTTGAAATACAGATGCACGCCAGGCGATATGCCTGCCTGCAGCGCATGCATGGCACCGAACAGGTTGCCCCAGGCATCGCTGCCCTCGGCACCTGCCGGCAGCATCGAGCCGCTGAGTACCACCGGTACGCCAAGACCGAGCAGCAGAAAGCTCAGGGCGGCGGCGCTGTAGGCCAGGGTGTCGGTGCCGTGCAGCAGCAGCACGCCATCGCAACCGTCCTGCTCGATACCGCTGCGAATCGCTGCGACCATCGCCAGCCAGTTGTGCTGGTTCATATTGGCGCTGTCGATCGGCGGCAGCAGCTCGCGGAAGGTCCACTCGGGTAGCTGACGCGTCTCCAGCGCCTGCTGGGCACGCAGGCGTGCCTCGAAGCCGGATGCGGGGGCCAGGCCGGCCGCGCTCATCTGCATGCCGATGGTGCCGCCGGTGTAGAGCACCAGAAGATTGCTACAACCCATCAGGGGTCTCCGTACTTTCATTGTTCTTATAAGAAAACAGGGGGCCAAGCCCCCTGTTTGTCATAGCAGTTGTCGCGACTTAGCGCTGGTGCACGCTGTTGCTGACTTCTGCATGGCTGGCCGGGGCGTTTTGCGCCGCATTTGGCCAGGCTGCTGGGTCGAGGTCCAGGTCGGCGAAGTTCTTCGCGTCGAACACCGGCGACTCTACACCGGCCTTGATCTGGCTGTCGTAGTCGCGCATCAGGCGCAGACCGACCTTGAACAGCAGGACCAGGGCAATCAGGTTGCAGATGGCCAGCAGGCCCATGGTCACGTCGGCGAAGGCGAACACGGTGCCCAGATCCTGCACCGAGCCCCAGAGTACCAGTGCCACCACCAGTACGCGGTAGACCAGTACCGGTGCACGTTTCTTGCTGAAGAAGCCCAGGGCGTTTTCACCGAGGTAGTAGTTGTAGATCAGGGTGGTGAACACGAACAGCAGCAGCGCGATGCTGACGAACACCCGGCCCCACTCACCGACAACGGCGGCCAGAGCGGTCTGGGTCAGCACGACGCCGGCCATTTCGCTGCCTGGCTGATACACACCCGAGAGCAGGATGATCAGTGCGGTGCTGGTGCACACCAGGATGGTGTCGATAAATACGCTGAGCGACTGCACGATGCCCTGCGCCGCCGGGTGCTTGACCTGGGCGACTGCAGCGACGTTCGGCGCACTGCCGAGACCGGCTTCGTTGGAGAACAGGCCGCGTTTTACACCCATCATGATGGCCGCGCCGATGCCGCCGGCAAACGCAGGCTCCAGACCGAACGCGCTCTTGACGATCAGGGCAAACACCGCCGGGACGTCGCCCAGGTTCATGCCGATCACCACCAGCGCCATGGCGATGTAGGAGAAGGCCATCACCGGTACCAGTACGTCCGCGAACTTGGCGATACGCTTGATGCCGCCGAAGATGATCAGGCCGATCACTGCGGTGAGGATCAGGCCGCTGGCGATGGTGGGCAGGCCAAAGGTGTCATGCAGCGAACTGGCCACGGTGAACGACTGCACGGCGTTGAAGCCGAAGCCGAAGGTCACCAGCAACAGGATCGATACGACGATACCCAGCCAGCGCTGGCCGAGGCCGTGCTGGATGTAGAAAGCCGGGCCACCACGGTAGGTGCCGTCGTCTTCACGGCGTTTGTACAGCTGCGCCAGAGAGCACTCGAAGTAGCTGGTGGCCATGCCGACCAGGGCTACAACCCACATCCAGAAGATCGCGCCCGGGCCGCCGAGCATGATCGCCACCGACACACCGGCGATGTTGCCGGCGCCGACGCGGCCGGCGACCGACAGCATCAGCGCCTGAAACGAGCTGAGCTGACCTGGCTGGCGCTGGAAGGCTTCGGCGAAGATGCGGAACATGCTGCTGAAGTAGCGGAACTGGACGAAACGCGAGGCGATGGTGAAGTACAGACCAAGGCCGATCAGCATCACGATCAGGAGCTTGCTCCAGATCAGGTCGTTGAGAATATCGAGCATGGCAGTGAGGTCTCTCTTGTTGTTCTGTTAAGGAAATATGGCTGGGGCCGAATGGTTGAGCAGACGCGGGCATCGTGCAATTTCGCGGGTGGCGGCGATCTGATGCGAGTTGATGCTAGAATCGCGCCGCTCGCATCACCAGGAAATCCGCCATGTCCGACTACCTAGGGCTCAATCTCAAGCTGTTGTGCAGCCATTACCGGTCTATCGCCGAGGTGTGCCGCAAGCTGGCAATCAACCGTGCCCAGTTCAATAAATACCTGAGCGGGCAGAGCCGGCCAACGGCCTACAACCTCAAGCGTATCTGCGATTTCTTCGGTGTCGAGGCGTATGAGCTGAGCCTGCCGGCCGAGCAGTTCGCCGACCTGATCGGCGCGCGCACACCGGGTCAGGATGCCGGCACGCGCAGTGATGCCCTGGTGGAGCTACTCAAGCCGCTGCGCGCGCATGCCGGCAATCTGTCGCGCTATTGCGGCTACTACTTCGAATATTCCAACTGCATGTCGGTGCCGGGCACCGTGCTGTTGTCGCTGGTGCATCTGTGGGAGGAGGACGGCGATTTCCTGTTCGAGCGCCAGGAGCGTCAGGAGCGTTCGGCCAGTACTGACGTGCAAGCCGAAGACTGGGTGCGTTGCCGTTACCTGGGCGCTGCATTCCAGCTGCAGGACCGGCTGTTTCTGATGGACTACGAATCGCTGACCCTTAACGAGATGAGCCAGACCATCCTCATCCCCAGCTACAAGAGCCGCATCACCCGCCTCAATGGCCTGAAAACCGGGGTTTCCAGCGGCGACCGGCGCAGCCCGGCCTGCACCCGCGTGGTCTGGGAATACCTGGGCGCGGAGATCAACCGCATCAGCGCCTACCGTCAGGTGCGCCTGTACCAACCGGACGATCCGCGTATTGACGATGACGTGCGTCAACGCCTGGCTGACGTACCGCTAAAGAACGGCTTGTTTGAGATCGAATAAGCGGCAGTGCTGTTACCGCAGGTCCTCTAAGCGCTGTTTCTGCTGGCCGTCGGCACTGAAGTTGTCCGCTGCCAGCCAGCGCTCGTAGCCGGCGGCAAGTGCCGGCCACTCGCTGTCGATAATCGAGTACCAGGCGGTGTCGCGGTTGCGCTTCTTGATCACCATATGCTGACGGAACAGCCCCTCGTAGCTGAAGCCGAAGCGTTCGGCCGCGCGCTTGGAACGCGTGTTGTCGTTGTTACACTTCCATTCCAGGCGGCGGTAGCCGTTGGCAAAGGCGTGCTGGGCCAGCAGGTAGATCACCTCACTGGCCTGCACGCTGCGCTGCATCACGCGGCCGTAGCAGATATGGCCAATCTCGATGCTGCCGTGCTGCGCGGCGATATTCAGGTAGCTGAGCAGGCCTTGCGCGCGGCCGCTGTCTGGCTCGATCACAGTGAAGAACAACGGGTCTGTGCTGGCGGCGTTGCCGCTTAGCCAGGCATCGAACGCCGCGCGTTCACTGAAGGGGCCGTAGGGCAGGTAATCCCAGAGGGCCGGGTCGCTTTCCGAGCCTTGCAACGCCTGCCACAGATCGTCGCCATGGCGCGTCGGGTCGAGGGGTTCGAGGCGCACATACTGGCCATTCAAGGCCTGGCGGGCCGGGGTGGGCACGGGCTGCCAGTCGCGTAAAGGTTGCTGGGGCATGCGGCTGCTCCTGTTCAGAACTGTTTGCGGTATTGGATAAAGCCCGAGCGCTCGGCGATGCGGTCGTAGAGCTGACGGCCTGGGTAGTTGGTTTCCTGGGTCAGCCAATGCACGCGGCGGCTGCCGGCCGCCTGGGCCTGGGCATAGACGTGCTCGATCAGCAGCCGGCCGATGCCGCCGCCGCGCTGATCGGCACCGACAAACAGATCCTGCAGATAACAGCTGTGTTCCACCGACCAATTAGTGCGGTGGAAGATCCACTGCACCAACCCCAAAGCCTGGCCGTCGCGCCAGGCGAGGGCGGCATGGGTGGGCTCGCTCGGGTCGAGAAAGCGCTGCCAGGTCATGGCGCTGACCTCGGCAGGCAACTCGCTTTGGTAGAAGTGCAGGTAGCCCTGCCACAGCGGCCACCAGGCGGCGTGATCGGCAGTGCTGACGGGGCGGATTTCGATAGACATGGTTCTTCCTTGGGTTAGTAGCTGTCGTTTATGTGTGCGGCCAGTTCGCGGTCGCGTGGGTCAACGCTGGCGTGCAAACCCTCGCGCACGCCGTCTTGATCGGCCTGGCTGCGGTTCTGCCCGAGCTTCCATTTGCCTTCCAGGTGTTCGATGGGCAGGGCGAAGCCGACGATGGCGCGCAACATGCTGTCGATATACTCGCGCGGTGCATCGCTGACGGCCCAGGGCTGCGGGCGTTCGGCTTCGTGCAGCGCGCTTAGGCGGCTGACCAGTTGCAGCAGGCGCTCGGCGTCATCGAATATTTCGGCGCGGCCATGGGCCTGCACGCTGATGTAGTTCCAGGTCGGCACCACCTTGCCGTGCTCGGCCTTGGCCGCGTACCAGGACGGGCTGATATAGGCCTCTGCGCCCTGGAAGATCACCAGCGCCGGGCTGCCCTCAGCCAAATCGCGCCACTGCGGGTTAGCCTTGGCGAAATGGCCGTACAGCGTGCCGTAGGGGCCTTCACCTGTTTCCAGTAGCAATGGCAGGTGGCTGGCGAGCAAGCCGTTTGCGCCATGGCTGACCAAGGTCGGCAGGCGCGTGGCACGCATCTGCTGGTGCAGCGTTGCGAGGTCGTCCTGGCGAAAGGCGGCGGGCGTGTACATGGCTGCTTCTCCGAAACGGGGCCTGAGCTGATGGAGCCATGCTAGGCCGCCTATTGGCCTGTTGTAAGATCCACTTTCTGCGACTTCTATGGAGCCAATCGGCATGGCCATTCCGTCCGCTGCGCCGCTGCCGGTCGATCTGTCCGGCATTCACCTCGACCCACAGCGTGGCCTGGCGCGTCAGCTGTATCAGGCGCTGCGCGAGCGCATCCTCGATGGTCGCCTGCAAAGCCGCACACGCCTGCCGGCCAGCCGTGATCTGGCGAACCTGCTGGGCATCTCGCGCAATACCGTGACGCGCGCCTTCGATCAGTTGTACGCCGAGGGCTATATCGAGGGGCGCATCGGTGCCGGCACATACGTGGCCGAGCTGAACGCAGCAAAGCGGCCGGCGCCCGCGCAGCCACTCGTCAGCACGCAGAGCCCGGCGCTGGAGCTGTTGCACAAGCACCATCTGAACCCGCCATTGAGCGGCGCGCCAAGGGCGTTTCGCGTCGGTGTGCCGGCCTTTGATCTGTTTCCCTTCGAGACCTGGGCGCGCTTGTCCGCACGCTTCTGGCGCAAGCCGTCACCGGCCCGCCTGGGCTATGGCGACCCGGCCGGCGACCTGCAATTGCGCGAGCTGATTGCCGCCTATCTGCGCAACAGCCGGGGGCTGCACTGCGACCCGGCGCAGATCGTCGTCACCAATGGCGCGCAGCAGGCCATCAGCCTATGCGCGCAGTTGCTGGTCACGCCGGGCGCACGGGTGGCCGTGGAAAACCCCGGCTACCGTGCCGCCGGCCATGCCCTGGCGATAGCCGGGGCGCAGCTGTGCGGCGTGGCGGTGGATGGCGAAGGTCTAGATGTTCCGGCACTAACGCAGCTTGAGGACTGTAGGCTGGTCTATGTGACGCCCTCGCACCAGTACCCGACCGGCGTCACCCTGTCGCTGGCGCGGCGCCTGCAACTGCTGGAATGGGCCGAGCACCATAACGGCCTGATCATCGAGGACGACTACGACGGCGAGTACCGCTACAGCGGCACGCCGCTGGCACCCCTGGCGGCGCTCGACCGCCAGGGGCGGGTGCTGTATGTCGGCACCTTCTGCAAGATCGCCTTTCCAGCGCTGCGGCTGGGTTACCTGGTATTGCCACCCGCGCTGGCCGAAGCCTTTGCCCAACGCCGCGCGCTGGATATGCGTCATTCGGAAATCGGCACCCAGGCAGTGATGGCCGACTTTATCGGCGCCGGGCATTTTCAGCGGCATATCCGCCGCATGCGCATGGCCGCGCGCAGCCGGCGCGATGCGCTGCTGGCCGGTTGGCCTGAACATGTGCCGGGCTGTGCGCCGCTGCCAGCGGTGGAAGCCGGCTTGCACCTGTGTGTGCGGGTCGACAGCCTGGCCCGTGAGCGTGAGTTGATCAGCGCCGCCGCACGGGTTGGCGTGGAAATGACGGCGCTCAGCAGTTACTGGCTGCCTGGCAGTCGCGTGCCGGAAGATCAGCGCGCCGGGCTGGTGCTGGGCTTTGCCGCAGTGCCCGAGGCGCAGATCAATGAGGCGTTGGCAGCGTTGCGTCAGGCCTGGAGTGCGCATTAACGCCAGGCAAAAAAAGGGATGGCCGTGGCCATCCCTTGAGGAGTGGAGGCGGGGGAGCCTCCTGTTACGCAGGGGTTCGCTTACTGGCTGAGGGGCACCAGGCGCGGGGCGATCATGTTTTCCGGGCGCAGGATGTCGGCCAGTTCGGCGTCGCCCAGCAGCTTTTCTTCGCGCACCAGTTCCAGCACGCCGCGTCCGCTTTCCAACGCTACTTTGGCGATGCGCGTGGCGTTCTCGTAGCCGATGTAAGGGTTCAGCGCGGTGATCAGGCCGATGGAGTTTTCCATCAGCTCGCGGCAGCGCGCTTCGTTGGCGGTGATGCCGTCGATGCACAGCTCGCGCAGCATATCCATGGCGCGGGTCAGCAGGCGGATCGAGTCGAAGATCTTGTAGGCGATCAGCGGCTCCATCACGTTCAGCTGCAGCTGGCCGCCTTCAGCGGCCATGGTCAGCGCCAGGTCGTTGCCGATCACTTCGAAGGCCACCTGGTTGACTGCTTCCGGGATCACCGGGTTGACCTTGCCGGGCATGATCGAGCTGCCCGGCTGGCGCGCCGGCAGGTTGATCTCGTTGATCCCGGTACGCGGGCCGCTGGAGAGCAGGCGCAGGTCGTTGCAGATCTTCGACAGCTTCACCGCCGTGCGCTTGAGCATGCCGGAGAACAGCACAAAGGCGCCCATGTCCGAGGTGGCTTCGATCAGGTCGGCGGCCGGGGTCAGCGGGTGGCCGCTGATGATCGCCAGGCGCTTGACCGCCAGCAGCTGGTATTGCGGGTCGGCGTTGATCCCGGTGCCAATCGCGGTGCCGCCCAGGTTGACTTCGGTGAGCAGGGTCGGGGCGAGCAGCTTGAGGTGCTGCAGGTCTTCGCCGAGGGTGGTGGCGAAGGCGCGGAACTCCTGACCGAGGGTCATCGGTACGGCGTCTTGCAGCTGGGTGCGACCCATCTTCAAGACGTGGCCGAATTCCAGGTGCTTTTTCGACAGCGACTGGATCAGCTTGTCCAGCGCGGTCAGCAGGCTGTCGTGGCCGAGCAGCAGGCCGAGGCGGATGGCGGTGGGGTAGGCGTCGTTGGTCGACTGCGCCATGTTCACGTCGTTGTTCGGGTGCAGCTGCTTGTAGTCACCTTTCTCGAAACCCATGGCCTCCAAGGCAATATTCGCAATCACCTCGTTGGCGTTCATATTGGTCGAGGTGCCCGCGCCGCCTTGAATCATGTCGACCACGAACTGTTCGTGGAACTCGCCTTGAATGATGCGCGCGCAGGCGGTGCTGATCGCCGTGTGCTTGGCGGCGGACAGGTGGCCCAGCTCGCGGTTGGCGTCGGCAGCGGCCTGTTTGACCATGGCCAGGGCGACCACCAGTTTCGGGTAGTGCGACAGCGTCACGCCGGACAGGCGGAAGTTCTGCACGGCGCGCAGGGTCTGGATGCCGTAATAGGCATCAGCGGGGACTTCAAGGGTGCCGAGCAGGTCTTTTTCGAGGCGAGTGGATGCAGCAGCGGACATGATCAAGGTCATCTCAGGAAATACGGCATATGCCGCGATGGCCCGTAGATTAGGGGCTGTGGCCTGGAGCTGGCCAATGCTGTTAAACGCTGGGTCATGCATAATCGGCATAATGTGGGTGTGACGTCCCGGGTTGTTTGGACGTACAGCGTACCTGTGGGAGGGGCTTCAGCCGCGACCATCGCCGCTAAAACGCCCCACACCCTACATAGGCAGGAGTGACGATGAACCTGGAAAGCAAATGGCTGGACGACTTTGTCACCCTGGCTGCCACCCGCAGTTTTTCCCAGGCAGCGCAGAAGCGCTTCGTTACCCAGCCGGCATTCAGCCGGCGTATCCGCAGCCTGGAAGCGGCGCTCGGCCTGACGCTGGTCAACCGTGCCTGCACGCCCATCGAGCTGACCGAATCCGGCCAGCTGTTTCTGGTCACCGCCCGCAGCATGGTCGAGCAGCTGGGTGAGGTGGTGCGCCATCTGCACAACCTGGAAGGCCAGCAGGGTGAGGTGCTGCAGATTGCCGCTGCGCACTCGCTGACCCTGGGGTTCTTTCCGCAATGGATCGCCCGCCTGCGCAGCGAAGGCCTGCCGCTGAATACGCGGTTGGTGGCGACCAACGTGGGCGAAGCGGTGCACGCCCTGCGCGAAGGCGCCTGTGACCTGATCCTCGCCTACTACGACCCGGACGCAGCGTTGCAGATGGATCCGGAGATTTTCCCCTCGCTGCATCTGGGCCGCACCGAGATGCTCCCGGTGTGTGCGGTGGGCGACAACGGTGCGCCGTTGTTTGACCTGACCAGCGGCCAGAGCGTGCCGTTGCTGGCCTACAGCGCCGGGGCCTTTCTCGGTCGCTCGGTCAACCTGCTGCTGCGCCAGCGTGCGTTGCGTTCGACCACGGTGTACGAAACGGCGATGGCCGACAGCCTGAAAAGCATGGCCCTGCAAGGCATGGGCGTGGCCTGGGTGCCGCGGCTGAGCGTCACCGCCGAACTGGCCCGGGGTGAGCTGGTGGTGTGCGGCGACGAACAATGGCAGGCACCGTTGGAAATCCGTCTGTACCGCTGCGCCCTGGTGCGCAAGGCCGCGGTGCGCCTGTTGTGGCGCAAACTGGAAGGTGGCCTGGGCGGCCCCGACGGCTCGACTAAGGGCTAGTACAGCCTTAAGGATTGCGCTGATAGCATTCTGGCATCACTCGGCAGCGACTACGCTTGCTGCCCATGAGTGCTTGCAGGAGTCAGCCCAGCGTGTCGGCGAAAAAGTCTTTAAGCCTGAGCCAGTGGATCTGGCGGGCCTTTGTGCAGAGTGCCCTGATCCCGCTGGTGTTGGTAGAAGCGGTGTTGATCACTATCTACCTGCTCAGCAACAGTGCCATTCGTGACGCGCAGATCGAGCATCTGCGACAAACCGCCCTGAATGACCTGCAGGCCTCCGCCGGCCTGGAAACACGCATCGTCGAGGGGCAGCTAAGTCAGATCGAGGCGCTGACCAACGCCTACCGCAATATGACCCAGCGCGCGCTGCAGCAACCGGCCAACGTCACGCAGGAGCTGGCTGTGACCTCCAGCGGTGTGCGTTACAGCGCGCAGGACAACGGCGGTGCGGCGTTCTTCTACTCGGCGGTCACGCCACTCGACCGCCAGGAACTGGACAAGGTGGCCAGGTTGGCCACGCTGGAACCGCTGATGGCCGAGTTGAAACAGAGCAGTCCACTGGTGGCCAGCCTCTACTTCAACAGCTGGGACAGTCTCAACCATATCTATCCCTGGTTCCTGACTCCGGACCAGTACCCGCACGATATGGTCATTCCGGATTACAACTTCTACTACCTGGCCGACGCCGCGCATAACCCGCAGCGCAGGGTGGTGTGGACTGACGTCTACCTCGATCCGGCCGGTCAGGGCTGGATGATGTCGGCGATTGCCCCAGTGTACCGCGGCGATTTTCTCGAAGGGGTCACCGGGGTGGACATCACCGTTGGCGGCATCCTCAGTCAGATCGATCAGTTGCAGGTGCCCTGGGACGGCTACGCCATGCTAGTCAGCCAGAACCTGAACATCATGGCCCTGCCCAAGGCCGGTGAGGACGACTTCGGCCTGAGCGAACTGACCCAGCATTCCTACCAGGAGGCGATCCGCCGCGAGATCTTCAAGCCGGAAGACTTCAACCTGAGCAAGCGTGAGCAGACCCGCGCCCTTGCCACCGCCATGGCGCAGCAGCCGCAGGGCGTGCAGTCGGTCATGCTTGGCGGGCGTGCGCACCTGCTGGCCTGGGCCACCATCGAAGGTACCGGTTGGAAACTGCTGGCGGTGGTGGACGAGGCTCAGGTGTTCAGCCAGACCAACTTTCTCGCCCGCCATTACCAGCAGATCGGCTACCTGCTGATTGCCGGGCTGGTGCTGTTCTACCTGCTGTTCTTTGCCTTCATGTGGGTGCGTTCGCGCCGCCTCAGCCAGCATCTGCTCAAGCCGATTGCCGGGATCTCGACGATGATGGCAGCGATTGGCCAGGGCCAGTGGCGGCCGAAACGGGTAAATGCCGATATCCGCGAGCTGGATGATATGGCCGGTCAGGCGGCGCAGATGGGTTACACTCTGGAGCAAAGTGAGGCGCGTAATCAGGTGGCCAATGAGGCCAAATCGCGCTTTATCTCCAGCATGAGTCACGAGCTGCGCACTCCGCTCAATGCCATCCAGGGCTTTGCCCAGCTGATCCGCATGGGCGACCTTCCGGCGCCCACTCAGGACGAATATCTGGAAGAGATTCTTCAGGCCAGCCTGCACCTCAACCAACTGGTTGGCGACATCCTCGACTGGTCGAGTATCCAGGCGCAGAAGCCACAGCTGGAGCTGCAGGCGGTGGATGTCGGTACGCTGATGAGCGAGTGTGCCGACCTGGTGCGACTGGAAATCAAGCGCCACGGCCTGCAGTTCAACCTCGATCTGCCCGCCACGCCGCTGCAGGTGCGCGCCGAGCCACGCCGCCTGCGCCAGGTGCTGCTCAACCTGCTGTCCAATGCGATGAAGTACAACAGCTCGAACGGGCAGATCAGCTTTGGCTATCAGCTGCTCGACGGGCATGTGCGTCTGCTGGTCGAGGACACCGGGCTGGGCATCAGCGCGGCGCAGCAGGAGCTGCTGTTCAAGCCGTTCCAGCGTCTGGGCCGCGAGAATACCGCGATTCAGGGCACCGGCATCGGCCTGTCGCTGTGCCGCGAATACGCCAACCTGATGGATGCCACAGTCGGCGTGCGCAGCGAGCCGGGGGTGGGCAGCAGCTTCTGGATTGAACTGCTGCTGTACGCGGCTAGTGACGGCGTACAGCCGACCGATCAGCGGTTGCAGATTGTTTACGCGGACAGCGATGGCGCGAGCCAACAGGCCGTCGCTGCCGCCCTCGCGGACCTCGCTCAGGTACGCCTGGTCAGCGACGCTCAAACGACCCTGGAGCAGCTGTCCAGTGCGCCTCCCGCCCTGTTGTTGCTGGATGTGCAGTTGCCGGGGTTGAGTGCCCAGGAGCTGCTCAAGCAGGTGCGTCGGCATCCGCGCAACGAAGCGTTGCCGGTGGTGCTGCTGACCCACGGGATGACGGCCGAAGTTGCCGCCGCTGCTGTCAACTGCCAGGGCTTGCTCGGCAAGCCACTGGACCTGGAAGAGTTGCATGGCCTGGTCGAGGCCCTGCTCAGTGAGGTAACGGATGATGCTGAGTGAATCCCTGCGGTTTTCTCGGGTGGTGGTGATCGATGACGTCACCGCCAACCTGCGTTTGCTTGAGTCCAGCCTCAAGGTGCTGGGGCTGCGTGAGGTCAAGGCGTTCAGTGATTCGGCGCAGGGTCTGCAGTGGCTGCAGAATCAGCCCTGGGATCTGCTGCTGCTTGATCTGGATATGCCTGAGCCGGATGGTTTCGAAATTCTCCGGCAACTGGCCGCGCGTGATCGCAACTGTGCACCGGTGATTCTGGTCACCGCATTGAGCGATGTGGAAAACCGCCGCAAGGGCCTGGAGCTGGGCGCCAATGACTATGTGTGCAAGCCGCTGGATCTGCCCGAGCTATTGCTGCGGGTGTGCAACAACCTGCAACTGAGTCAGGCCAGCCAGGCGCTGCAGCATGAGCGTGATCTGCTGGAGGTAAAGGTGGCACAGCGCACCGCGCAACTGGGCGCCAGCTATCAGGCGGTGATTCGTTGTCTGGCGCGGGCGGCGGACTACAAGGACAACGAAACCGGCAATCACATCATGCGCATCGGCGAGTCTGCTGCGCTGCTGGCGCGGGCCTACGGCATGGATGAGCCCTGGGCGGAGCTGCTGCGCCTGGCCGCGCCGATGCATGATGTCGGCAAGATCGGTATTCCTGACAGTATCCTCAATAAACCCGGGCGGCTGACCGAGCAAGAGCGTGAGGTGATGAATACCCATGCACAGATCGGCCACGACATCCTGCAGGATGCTGATCCTTCACCGCTGCTCAGCCTGGCGGCGGAAATTGCCCTGCATCATCACGAGAAATGGGACGGCAGCGGTTACCCGCAAGGTCTGGCAGGCGAAGCGATCCCGCTTTCGGCGCGCATCGTGGCGTTGTGTGATGTGTATGACGCGTTACGTTCGCCGCGCCCCTACAAGGCTGCCTGGCCGGTGGAAAAAGCCCAGGCCTACATCCTCGAGCAGGCCGGGCAGCACTTCGACCCACAACTGGTACAACTGATGGAAGGCTTGTTCGAGTATGTCGAAGGGGTGCAAAGCCGTCTGGCCGACACGCTGGCAACCGGCTGAAGCCAGGCTAAAGGCGGTATTTCTTCACCTTGTCGAACAGCGTGGTCTTGGCCATGCCCAGGGCCTGGGCGGCCTGGCTGAGGTTGCCGGCGTGGCGACCGAGGGTGTCGCTGAGCAGGTTGCGCTCAAAGGCCTCCACCGCTTCGGCAAAACTCGGGCTGGTTTCGCTGCTCAGCTCGCTGCCCTTGAATACCGGCAGGCCCAGGGCAAAACGTTCGGCGACATTGCGCAGTTCGCGCACATTACCTGGCCAGTCATGGGCCATCAGCTGGGTCAGGGTCTGGCGGTCGAGCGCTGGCGCGGGGCGGTCGAAGCGCAGCGCGGCGAGTTGCAGGAAGTGCTCGAACAGCAGGCCGATGTCTTCGCGGCGTTCGCGCAGCGGCGGCAGGGCCAGGCTCACCACATTGAGCCGGTAGTAGAGGTCGCTGCGAAACTGCCCGGCTTTGCCTTGCTGCTCCAGGTCGGCCTTGGTCGCGGCGATCACCCGGCAATCCACCTGCACTGACTGGTTCGAGCCGAGGCGCTCCAGGCTGTGTTCCTGCAACACCCGCAACAGTTTGATCTGCAGGTTGAGCGGCATGCTCTCGACTTCATCGAGAAACAATGTGCCGCCGTTGGCGTGTTCGATCTTGCCGATGCGCCGTTTGCCGGCCCCGGTAAAGGCGTGGGCCTCGTGGCCGAAGATTTCGCTCTCGAACAGATTTTCCGGCAGGCCGCCACAGTTGAGCGCGACAAACGGTTTGGCCTGACGCCGGCTGAAATCGTGTAGGCAGCGCGCGACCAATTCCTTGCCGGTGCCGGTTTCACCTTCGATCAGTACGTTGGCCCCGGTGTCGGCGACGTTGGCGATCAGCTCGCGCAGTTGCTGCATGGCCGGCGAGCGACCGATCAGGCGTTGCTCCAGGGCCTGGCGGCCGGCCAGCTGGCGGCGCAGGGCCGTCACTTCGCGGGCCAGGCTGCGTTGTTCCAGGGCGCGGCGCACCACGTCCACCAGGCGCTCGGGGGAGAAGGGTTTCTCCATAAAGTCGTAAGCGCCGTCGCGCATGGCATTGACCGCCATGTCGATGTCGCCGTGGCCGGTGATCAGCACCACCGGCAGGCTGGCGTCACGCTGTTTGAGGCGGCTGAGCAATTGCAGGCCGTCGATGCCGGGCAGGCGGATATCGCTGATCACGATGCCGGCGAAGTCTGCATCGATGCGTTGCAGGGCTTCTTCGGCGCTGCCCACGCCGACGCTGGGAATGTCTTCCAGAGCCAGTGCCTGCTGGCAACCGAGCAGCACGTGGGGGTCGTCTTCGACGATCAGGACGCTTAGCGGCTCACTCATGGCGTGGGTTCTCCTGGGGTGACTTTGGCCAGGTTCAGCTCGAAGGCGGTACCGCCGCTGTCCGGGTGTTGCACGGTCAGGCTGCCGGCCGCGGCGGCGGCCAGGCTGGCGGAAAGGGTCAGGCCAAGGCCGAGGCCCTTTTCGCCGGGTTTAGTGGTGAAGAACGGTTCGAACAGGTGCACACGCACATCGGCGGCGATCCCCGGGCCGTTGTCGCGTACGGTCAGGCGGTAGCGTTCGCCATCATCCTGGCCGCTCAGCCAGAGCTGGCGCTCGGTTTGTTCGCTCATGGCGTCGAGGGCGTTGGCGATCAGGTTGACCAGAATCTGCTCCAGGCGCGTCTGTTCGATGGCCAGGCGCACGTCGGCCGGGCCGTGGGCATAGTCGCGGTGCAGTTGCACGGCGGCATAGCCAGGGTGGTTCTGCAACAGCAGCAGGGCCGCGTCCACCGCCTGCTCCAGGCTGGCTTCGCCCTGGTCGCCACTGCGCCGGGCAAAGGCGCGCAGGCTGGCGGTGATCTTGCCCATACGGTCGACCAGCTCGCCGATGGTTTGCAGGTTGCTGCTGGCCACATCCAGTGCGCCGCGCTGGAGGAAGCGCACGGTGTTGCCGGACAGGGTACGCAGTGCGGCCAGTGGTTGATTCAGCTCATGGGCGATGCTGGTGGACATCTGCCCGATCACCGCCAGTTTGCCGGCCTGCACCAGCTCATCCTGGGCCTGGCGCAGGGTGGTTTCCGCCTGCTGGCGTTCGCGCACTTCGGCTTGCAGGCGCTGGTTGCTGGCTTGCAGGTCGGCGGTGCGCTCGGCGATCTTGCGCTCCAGCTCGTTGTTGGCCTGCTCCAGCGCTTCGCGCGCGGCCAGGCGAGTGGCGATCACCTTGCGCCGCTGGTTCAGCGCCAGGCCGAGGAAAATCAGCAGGGCGCAGGCCACGGCGGCCAGCATGGCGTGGCTGAGGGCAGCGCTGCGCTGGTCCTGCAACGGGGTAAGCAGGGTCAGGTGCCAGGGCGTGTCGTCCAGCGGTCGGGTCTGCGCCAGGTAGGTGATTGGCCCGGCGTCCGCCTCGCCGTCCTGATCGGCGGCGAAGCTGACTTGCTCCAGGCCGTCGCCGAGGCGGCGGCGGGCCAGCGGTTGCAGCTCTTCCAGCGCCCACCAGTGGTATTGCAGGCTGCGCGCCAGGCGCTCACGGGTGTTCGGCCCCAGCGAATGCACGGCCTTGAGCCGGCGGCTCGGGTTGCTGGAGAGAATGATGATGCCGTTTTCGTCGCTGACATAGGCTTGCAGGCGTGCGCGCTGCCAGCGCTGTTCCAGGCTGTCCAGGCGCACTTTGACCACCGCCACGCCGATGATCCGCTCGCCGCTTTTCAGGCCGTGGGCCAGGTAGTAACCGGGCTCGCCGGTGGTGCTGCCAATGCCGTAGAAGCGCCCCGGTTTGCCCTCGATGGCGTCCTGGAAATAGGCACGAAACGACAGGTCTTCACCGAGGTAGCTGCTTGGCTCGCGCCAGTTGCTGGTGGCCAGCACGCGGCCGCTGCGGTCCAGCACGTAGATGGCCAGGCTGCCGCTGCGCTGGTTGAGGCCTTCAAGGTAGTCGTTGACCAGCTGCCTACGGTAGGTGGTGGGCGTTTGCAGCAGGCGGCCGACGTTGTACTCCAGTTCCAGCAGGCTGGGCAGGTAGGTGTATTTGGTGATTTCACTCTCGACCGCACGGGCGTTGAGCTCGAGCTGGCGTTCACCGTTTTCGGCCAGGTCACGGATGCCGCTGCGTTCACTGAGGTAATAGCCGGCATAACCGCAGCCGAGCACCAGCAGGAGCAGCAACAGAATCAGCAGCAGAACACGGGCAAGGCGCGGTTTCACGGTCAGGGCTGGCGGCACGGCGCGAGGAGGGGCGGTGGGGCATTGCATCACAGTCCTCCCTGGCTGGGTAGTTGTGGGCGCGCGTAATCCGGTGGATGGGCTTGCGGCTCTGGCAGCCTGCTTCGCTCTAACACCTGCATCTATGCAGTTGTCCAACCGGGCCGGCCAATCGCCGCTGAAGCGCCTCCCACATGCGCTCAGCGGCCTGGTCCCAGCTTTGGGGTTAGTGCTGGAGAATCTTCGCGAGGAACTGCTGGGCGCGCTCGGAGCGTTGGCTGACGTCACCGAAGAATTCTTCCTTGGCGCAGTCTTCGACGATCTGCCCGGCGTCCATAAAGATCACCCGGTCGGCGACCTTGCGCGCAAAGCCCATCTCGTGGGTTACGCACATCATGGTCATGCCTTCCTGGGCCAGCTGCACCATGACGTCGAGCACCTCGTTGACCATCTCCGGGTCGAGGGCCGAGGTCGGTTCGTCGAACAGCATCACCACCGGGTCCATCGCCAATGCACGGGCAATCGCCACGCGCTGCTGCTGACCGCCGGAGAGCTGGCCGGGGTGCTTGTGCGCATGCGCCGACAGGCCGACACGCTCGAGCAGTTTGAGGCCCTTCTCGGTGGCTTCGGCCTTGCTGCGGCCGAGCACCTTGATCTGTGCGATGGTCAGGTTTTCGGTGATGGTCAGGTGCGGGAACAGCTCGAAGTGCTGGAACACCATGCCGACCCGTGAGCGCAGCTGGGGCAGGTTGGTTTTCGGATCGGCAATCGAGGTGCCATCGACCACGATGTCGCCCTTCTGGAACGGTTCCAGGGCGTTGACGCACTTGATCAGGGTGGATTTGCCAGAACCGGACGGCCCGCACACCACCACCACTTCACCTTTCTTCACCTCGGTGATGCACTCGGTCAGCACCTGGAAGTTTCCGTACCACTTGTTGACGTTCTTGATGGAAATCATACGGCTAACCTTTTTTGCAGATGCTTGACCAGCAACGAGGCGGAGAAGCTGATGAGGAAGTACACCAGACCGGCGAAGATCAGGAATTCATGGGGCTGGCCGATGATGTCGCCGCGCGAGCGGGCGGCGTTGAGGAAGTCCATCAGGCCGACGGTGTAAACGAGCGAGGTGTCCTGGAACAGGATGATGCTCTGCTGCAACAGCAGCGGGGTCATCTTGCGGAACGCCTGCGGCAGGATGATCAGGCGCATGGTCTGCCCGTAGTTCATCCCCAGTGCCTGGGCGGCGCCCATCTGGCCACGGGGGATGGCCTGGATGCCGGCGCGGACGATCTCGCAGAAGTACGCCGCCTCGAACATCACGAAGGCCACCAGGCACGAGGTGAAGGCACCCACCGGGGTGTCTTCGCCGGTGATCCAGCGCAGGATGAACGGCACCGCAAAGTAGAACCAGGTGATCACCAGCAGCAACGGAATCGAGCGGAAGTAGTTGACGTAGGTGGCCGCCAGCTTCGACAGGAACACGTTGTGCGACAGGCGCATAAGCGCCAGCAGCGTGCCCAGCACCACGCCGCCAATAACGCCCATGACCATCAGCTGCAGGGTCATGGCCATGCCATCCCACAGGCCTGGCAGGGCCGGAACGATTGCACTGAAATCCATCACTTACCTCCCACGGCAATCAGGCCGGGCACGGCGACTTTCTTCTCGACCAGGCGCATCAGCAGCATCAGGCTCATGTTCAGGGTGAAGTAGATCAACGTGGCCAGGGTGAAGGCCTCGAACAGGTTGGCGCTGAACTCGGCGGTCTGTTTGGTCTGCGCCAGCAGCTCCATCAGGCCGATCAGCGAGGCCACCGAGGAGTTCTTGAAGATGTTGAGAAACTCGCTGGTGAGCGGCGGAATGATGATGCGGTAGGCCTGCGGCAGCAGCACGTTGCTGTAGATCTGTGGCAGGCGAAAACCCATGGCGTAGGCAGCGGCCGTCTGGCCTTTGGGCAGCGCCTGGATGCCGGTACGCACCTGCTCGCAGACCCGCGCCGCAGTGAACAGGCCCAGGCACACCACCACACTGAGGTAGGCCGAGGTGGCGGGGCTCAAGTCCTGCTTGAACCAGATTTCCAACGGCTCGGGCAGCAGGTCTGGCACCAGGAAGTACCAGAGAAACAGCTGCACCAGCAGCGGTACGTTGCGGAACAGTTCCACATAGGCGGTGGCGATGCCGGCGATCCAGCGGTTCGGCACCGTGCGCATCACGCCGAGCAGTGAGCCCAGCGCCAGGGCGATGATCCAGCCAACGATGGCGATGGCGATGGTCCAGCCCAGGCCGGTGACGAACCAGTCCAGGTAGATCTCGCTGCCGATGCCGGTGGACTTGAAGAAGATGCCCCAGTCCCAGTTGTAGTTCATTTTGGGTTGCCCCTCGGGTGTTGCGAAATAGGCCGTGGGTTAGAGGAGGCCGGGCAGGTGCGTGCCTGCCCCGTTCGCGGGTGGCGAACGTGCCTCGATCCAGTCAGGTGGAAGGTGGAAGACGGGTGCTTCCGGTTCCCCGTCTACCGCCGCTCTTGTGAAGCGGCGGCAGGTATACCGTCAGATCTGCTCGGCAGACTTGTCGGTCGGGTTGGCAATGAGCTTTTTCAGTTCATCGCTCATGGGGAAATTCAGGTTCAGGCCCTTCGGCGGCACCGGTTGCATAAACCACTTGTCGTAGATGGCGTTGACTTCACCGGAGGCAAAGGTGGCGCTGATGGCCTTGTCGACCACCTGCTTAAAGCCTTCGTCGCCTTTGCGCATCATGCAGCCGTAGATTTCGAAGGACTGCGGCTCGCCGACCACCACCCAGTCAGCCGGCTGTTTGGCCTTGGCCATTTCGCCGTAGAGCAGGGCGTCGTCCATCATGAAGGCCAGGGCGCGGCCGGATTCGAGCATCAGGAACGACTCGCCATGGTCCTTGGCCGAGATGATGTTCATGCCCATCTGCTTCTCGGCATTCATGATCTTCAGCAGGCGCTCGGAGGTGGTGCCGGCGGTGGTCACCACGTTCTTGCCCTTGAGGTCGGGGAAGTCGTTGACCCCCGAGGTTTTCTTGGTCAGCAGGCGGGTGCCGACTTCGAAGATGCCGACGGAGAAGTCCACCTGGCGCTGACGCTCGATGTTGTTGGTGGTGGAGCCGCACTCCAGGTCGACGGTGCCGTTCTGCACCAGCGGGATACGGGTCTGCGAGGTGACCAGGTTGTAGCGCACCTTGAGGTCCGGCAGGCCCAGTTCCTGTTTGATCGCGTCAACCACTTTCAGCTGCAGGTCATGGGAATAGCCCACGGGCTGCTGCGGGTTGTCGCCGAAGTAGGAGAAGGGGATGGAGGCGTCGCGGTGGCCCAGGGTGATGGTGCCGGAGTCCTTGATCTTCTTCAGGGTGCCGGTCAGTTCGCTGGCGAAGGCCGGGCTGCTGATCAGGGCGGCGGCGATGGCCGCACTCAGTACGCGGGGGACAATACGCATGAATCTGTTCCTCGATGTTGTTCTTATGGGCGGCAGGCACCTGTTGGGCTAGCCGCTGGCTTGGAAGAGCTATCGCATTCCTGCTGGTACAGGGAGCAGGATGTATGCCAGGCCATCGAGGGTTTATACGATTGATTAAGTTATTGAAATATATGAATAAATTTTATCTCTTGGCGGATGAAAAACGCCCAGCCGTTCGGCTGGGCGATTATTCAGTGGCGTGGCATTCGGAAAACCGAACGCCTGCCAGCGGCTGCTGGGCGATCAGGTGCCCGACTTGATGGTGTTCCACACCCGCGTGCGCACCCGCTCGATCTTCTGCGGCAGCGGTTGCAGCACGTAGAGGGTCTTCTGCGCTTCGGCGGTTGGGGTCAGGCCGGCATTGTCGCGAATTTCCGCGCCCACCAGCGGCATGCCGTCCTTGTTCGGGTTGGGGTAGCCGAGGAAGTCGCTGACCGGCGCAATCACCTTGGGGTCGAGCAGGTTGTTGAGGAACTCATGGGCCTCGGCAACGTTCAGGGCGCTTTTCGGGATGGCGAAGGAGTCGTACCACAGCGGCGCGCCTTCCTTCGGCAGACGCCAGTCGACCACTACGCCGTTACCGGCTTCCTTGGCGCGGTTGGCGAACTGGTAGAAGCTGCCCGAATAACCGATGGCCACGCAGATGTCGCCGTTGGCGATATCGGTCATGTACTTGGCGGAATGGAAGTAAGCGACGTGGGGGCGAATCTTCAGCATCAGCGCGCTGGCTTTCTCGTAGTCCTCAGGCTTGGTGCTGTTGGGGTCGAGGCCCAGGTAGTGCAGGGCAATCGGCAGGATATCGCCGGGTGAATCGAGCATGGCCACGCCGCATTGCTTGAGCTTGCTGATGTTCTCTTCCTTGAAGATCAGGTCCCAGCTGTTCACTGGCGCATCGGCACCGAGCACGGCCTTGACCTTGTCCGGGTTGAAGCCGATCAGCACGGTGCCGTACATGTAGGGCACGGCGTACTGGTTGCCGGGGTCGTTGGCGGTCATCAGCTGCAGCAGGCCGGGGTCGAGGTGCTGCCAGTTGGGCAGCTTGCTCTTGTCGAGTTTCTGGAACACCCCGGCCTTGATCTGGGTGTCGAGGAAGGTGTTGGTCGGCACCACCAGGTCATAACCGGAGTTGCCGGTAAGCAGCTTGGCCTCCAGCGACTCGTTGGTGTCGAACACGTCCCAGGTCAGCTTGATGCCGCTCTTGGCCTGGAAGTCCTTGGGCACCGACGGCAGCATGTAGTCGGCCCAGTTGTACACGCGCAGCTCGCGCGGTTTCTCCGCTGTTTGCGCCTGGGCCGCCGTGGCCAGCAGGGTGGCGCCGCAGATGGCGACGGCGAGCAGGTGTTTGATCGTGTTCATCGTGTCTCACCCCTGAATCATTATTGATGTTGTGTTGGCTAGGCCTGTACGGCTTATGCGTGAGCGGCTTCGAAACCTTCCAGTACGTTGACCGCGTTGACGCCGATGGCTTCCACCGCATAACCGCCTTCCATGACGAATAGCGTCGGCTTGCCGAGGGCGGCGATGCGGCGGCCCATGGCCAGGTAATCCGGGCTGTCGAGCTTGAACTGAGAAATCGGGTCGTCCTTGAAAGTGTCCACGCCCAGCGACACCACAATCACTTCAGCACCGTATTCGGCAATCCGCTGGCAGGCGTCGTCCAGCGCGGCGCTCCACACGGCCCACGGGCTGCCCATCGGCAAGGGATAGTTGAAGTTGCAGCCTTCACCGGCCCCCTCGCCGCGTTCATCGGCATAGCCGAGGAAGAACGGAAATTCTTCGGCCGGGTCGCCGTGGATCGAGGCGAACAGCACATCATTGCGGCTGTAGAAGATGTCCTGAGTGCCGTTGCCGTGGTGGTAGTCGACGTCGAGGATGGCGACTTTCTTGTGGCCCTGATCGAGGAAGGCCTGGGCGGCGATGGCGGCGTTGTTCAGGTAGCAGTAGCCACCCATCAGCTCGCCGGCGGCATGGTGGCCTGGCGGACGGCACAGGGCGAAGGCGCTGTGGGCCCCTTTGGCGATCTCGGCCTGGGCACTCAGTGCCACTTGCGCGGCGCTGTAAGCCGCCTGCCAGGTACCGGCGGTAATCGGCGCGCCGCCGTCGAAGCTGTAATAGCCGAGCTGGCCGTGCAAATCATTAGGGATGACCTGGCGCAGGGTGCGTGCCGGCCAGGTGAAGGGCAGCAGGTCACCGTTGCCGTTCTGCGCCTGCCAGCGCGCCCAGGCACCCTTGAAGAAGTCCAGATAGGCCGAGCTGTGAATACGCTCAATCGGCGCCAGGCCGAAATCCTGCGGCGGACGTACTTCACCCAGCTGGCGATGCTGGACGCGCGCCAGGATATGGTCGGCGCGTTGCGGTTTCTCGAAACAGGGCATCAGCTGGCCGTCGATCAGCTCGCAGCTGCCGTGGTGCAGGTGATGGTCGTCGCTGTAAAAGGTGAGCATGTGACACGGCTCCAGGCTTGTTGTTGTGCCTGCATTGTTCGCCTGCACGCCCGGATGGAGAACGCTGGCAACGGCCAAAAGGGGATCGAAATGGCCAAATTTGGCGGCCGCCGAGCGCTGATGGCGCCGCGCAAACTGTAACAAGCCATGAGTCTTAAGCTTTTCTTAAGCCTGTAAATCGCATGGTGCGCCCCGCCGGGGCATTGCCCCTTCATTGCCGACAAGGGGGGCAGAGCATGCTCAATCAGACTCGCAAGTTGCCACGCCAGATGTTGCCGCTGCTATGTGCGTGGCTGGCCACGCCCGTGCTGGCGGATGTGGAATGCCCAAGCGCTGACCGCGCCAGCTGGATGAAGGAATCACACTTTCGCCAGCAGATGAAAAGTCAGGGGCTGCAAATCACCAAGTTCCGCATCACCCCGGGTAATTGCTACGAGGTCTACGGCCTCGACGGCAACGGCAAGAAAGTTGAAATCTATTACAACCCGGTCGACGCCACGCCCGTGGCTGAAGTTGCCACCGCGCATGTGGCCAAGCCATGACCAGGCAGTTTGTCCTGCCGGTATCGCTCATGGCCGTGCTGATGCTGTTTGCTCTGGCCTGGTACCGCGCCCCGGCCCAGCCACCGGCCGCCTTTGCCAGCACCGCAGCGGCGCCGGTCAGCGCGCCGGCATTCAGGGCGCGCTTCGCCTCATCGGATATGGACGACTTTGTTCACTCGGCATCGATCACCGGTCTGCCGGGTGGCGACCTGATGGCTGTCTGGTTCGCCGGTAGCCGTGAAGGCGCGGCTGACGTGCAGATCCGCGCCGCGCGTTTCGATGCCGGCAGTGGCCAGTGGGGGGCCGAGCGCGTACTCGCCAGCCGCGAGTCGACTCAGCGCGCGGTCGGCAAGCACATTCGCAAGCTGGGCAACCCGGTGATCAGCCTGGCACCGGACCAGCGCCTGTGGCTGTTCTACGTCTCGGTGTCGATTGGCGGTTGGGCCGGCAGCGCGGTCAACGCCATGGTCTCCGATGACCTCGGGCAAACCTGGTCGGCGCCACGCCAGCTGGTGACCAGTCCGTTTCTCAACATCAGTACCCTGGTACGCGCTGCGCCGGTGTTCCATGCCGACGGCAGCATTGGCCTGCCGGTGTATCACGAGTTTCTTGGCAAGTTTCCCGAGTACCTGCACCTGAGCGCGGAGGGCAAGGTGCTGGGCAAGTACCGCATCGGCAAGGGCCGCTATTCCCTGCAACCGACCGTCGTGGCGCTGGATGAACGGCGTGGGGTGGCGCTGCTGCGCTATGCCGGTGAGCAGTACCACCGCGTGCTGGCCAGCCACACCACGGACAGCGGCCGTAGCTGGAGCACGCCGCAACCGCTGGAACCAAGCAATCCCAACTCGTCGTTGGCCGCCGTCGGGCGTCCGGACGGCAGCCTGCTGGTGGCGATGAACGATCTGGAGGATGGGCGCTTCCGCCTGACCCTCTACACCACCGACAGCCAGCTGGAAAACTGGCGCACCCTCGGTGAGCTGGACGAGAGCCCGAATCCCTGGGGGGAACCCATCGCGCCGGCGGATTTCCCAGCGGTGATCCGCGAGAAGTTCCGCGCCAGCGGCGGTCGCCCTGAGCACGAGGCGCGCTTTCTCGAACAGGTCAGTGCGCGTATGTGCAGCAGCAGTGGCTGCGACTTCGATTACGAATACCCCTATTTCACCCGTAGCGCCGATGGCACCTACCACTTGGTCTATTCGTGGAATGACATGTTTATCAAGCACCTGGCCTTCAACGAAGCCTGGTTGACGGAGCGCCGCCCGCATGACTGACTTCTGCTTGCCATACCTGGCCTTCACGCTGCTGTTGTTCCTGATCTTCGTTCGACTGGCGCGCACTGCGGCGCCGCGCGGCATTCTGCTGGCGGGCTGTCTGCTACTGGGCCTGCTGCCGCTGCAGGGCATCAGCCTGGCACTGCAGGTGCGCACTTATATCGGCGACCTGTCGATCAGCAGTCTGGTGCTGCTGAGCTGGGCGACGCTGTGCCGTTTCGGCTTGCCGGGTGTCAGCCCTCGTGATCGTCTGGCCAGCCTGGCGCTGTTCGCCGGCCTGGCTGTGCTGCTCTACCCGGCGGCACTCGGCTTGAGCTACAGCGACCCTTACCAGCTGGGCTTCGAGGCCCGGCCGATGCTGCTGGTGCTGGGCTTGCTGAGCCTGGTGCTGATCCTCCAGCGCAGCTGGCTCGGTGCGTTGGCGCTGGTGCTGGCGACCCTGGCGTTCACCCTGCGCCTGAACGCCTCGGAAAACTACTGGGACTACCTCATCGACCCCTACCTGGCCCTCTACAGCCTGGGCGCGCTGCTGAGCGCCGCTGTGCGCTGGCTGCTGGCTCGACCGACAAGGAAACTCGCATGAGCTGGCTGAAATCCCGTCGCCTGCATTACCTGGCAGGCCTCACGGCGCTGTTGTTCGTACTCTTCGCGGCTCTGCGCGGGCTGTTTCTGCTGGGCTTTTCCGCTGTCGACAGCATCAGCGAGCCGGACGTGCTGCCCACCCTCGGCATCGGCCTGCGCTTCGACCTGCGCCTGGCCCTGCTGCTGATGTTGCCGGTGGGCCTCCTGCTGGCGCTGCCGAAGCTGCGCCTGGCGCGCTTTCGCGCCATACGTTGGCTGCTGCGCGTTTACCTTTTGTTGGCGGTGGCCGCGCTAGGCCTGCTGTACATCATCGATTTCGGCCACTACGCCTACCTGGGCGTGCGCCTCAACGCCACGGTGCTGCGTTTTGCCGGCGATGCGCAGATTTCCGCCGGCATGCTCTGGCAGACCTACCCGGTGCTGTGGATCACCCTGGCCTGGCTGGCCGGCGTAACGCTGTGGGCCTGGGCCCTGCTGCGCCTGGAGCGCGTCACCCTGGATCGGCCGCACATACAGCGAGTCGGCGTATTGCCGGCAATCGGCGGTGCGGCAGTGGTGGGCGTGCTGGTGTTCTTCGGGCTGCTCGGCCGCGCCAGCGCACTGAATCTGGAGAACCCGGTGCCGCTGCGCTGGAGCGACGCCTTTTACAGCGGCAATAGCCAGATCGGTGCGCTCGGGATCAATCCGGCGCTGTTTCTCTTCGACACCCTCAAGCTCGAACCTGCCGCCTTCGATGAGACGGCCACGCGCGAACACTACGAGGTGGTGGCCGACTATCTGGGCGTCAGCGAGCGTGATGCGCAGGCGCTGAACTTCTTCCGCCACCAGCCCGTTCAGGCACACCGCATTGCCACCGAGCGCCCGCCCAATGTGGTTTTCGTCATGCTCGAATCGCTCGGCACCAGCGCCGTGGGTGCCTACGGTAACCCGCTGAACCCGACGCCGAATCTGGATCGTCTGGCCAGGGAAAGCTGGTTCTTCCGCCACTTCTACGTGCCGGTGACCGGCACCGCCAAGACGGTCTGGGCAAGCATCACCGGCATCCCCGATGTGTCGCGCCAGGAGACCGCCACGCGTAACCCGCTGATCGCTCGCCAGCGCACGCTGATCAACGCGCTCGACGGTTATGAGAAGTTCTACATGATTGGCGGCAACGCCGGCTGGGCCAATATCAATGCGCTGATCCGCCAGAGCATCGACGGCGTGCAACTCTATGAGGAACGCCACTGGCAGTCGCCACAGGTGGACGTGTGGGGTATCTCCGACCTGGATTTCTTCAAGGAGAGTTCGCAGATTCTCGGCGCCCTGCCAAAGGACAAGCCGTTCTTCGCCTACCTGCAGACCTCTGGCAATCACCGGCCTTTCACCATCCCCAGTGATAACGACGGTTTCGAGGCGCTCGACCTGCCGCTGGAGCAGGTGCAGCAGGCCGGCTCGCGCAGCGTCGAGCAGTACAACGCCGTGCGCTTGTTGGACTTCAACATCGGCCGCCTGATGCAGCTGGCCAAGGAGCAGGGCTTCTACGACGACACCATCTTCGTCTTCTTCGGCGACCACAACACCCGCATCAGCCAGATTCCGCACATGGCTCCGGCTTTCGAGCAACTGGGGCTGGAGAGCAACAACGTGCCGCTGCTGATTCATGCGCCGAAATGGCTGGCGCCGCGCGAGTTCGACGAAGCCGTGGGCCTGGCCGACCTGCTGCCGACTGTGGCCGGGCTGGTCGGCGTGCCCTTCGACAACGGCGGCCTCGGCCGCGACCTGCAACTGCCAGCGCCGGAAGGCGAACGCGTGGTGCCGCTGGTGCTGCAGGAAGGCAGCTTCCCGGTGATCGGCGCGGTGACCCGTGATTTCCTCGTGCAGATGCAGCACGACGGCAGCTCACCGACTCTGCACGACCTGCGCTCGCCGACCCCGCGTGACAATGTCGCCGCGCGCCACCCGCAAGAGTTCCAGCGCCTGCTGGCGCTGAGTCGTGGCTTGCATGAAGCGTCGCGGCTGCAGATGTACCGCAACGTGCAGGCGGAAGAGTAAGCACACCTAGAGGAGGCGCTTCAGCGGCGAGCTTTATCGTGGCTGAAGCCGCTCCCACGGGGATTGCAGGTAATCCGGATGCAATCTGGGAATGGCGCGGGTTATTGGCTAGGCACGAAAGCGACTCGGCGCCACGCCGCTCCAGCGCTGAAAGGCGTGGCGGAAACTGGCTGTTTCGCTGAAGCCGAGGTATTCGGCAATTCGGCAGATCGGCCAGTCTTCCTGGCCGAGCAGGGTTTTCGCCCGTTCGAAACGCAGCTCGTCGAGCAGTTCCTGGTAATGCGTGCCCAGTTCCTGCAGATGCCGACGCAGGGTGCGCGGTGAGCAATGCATCTGCTGCGCCAGCTGTCCCAGGCCGGGTGGCGCGGTCAGCTGTTCAGCCAGCAACTGGCGAATGCGCCCGAGCCAGGCCTGGCGGGTGGTGAATTCAGCGTTCTGTTTGCGGCAGCGGTCGAGCATTTCCCGGTGGGTCACTGCATCGGCCAGCGGCAAGGGGTGCTGCAGCCAGCTGGCGGGGAAGGCGAAGGCATTGCGCGGTGCCTCGAATTGCAGCGGGCAGGCAAAGCTGTGCTGGTAGCGCGCGCTGTAGTCGGGTTCGCCATAGCGAAACTGCGCCGCGCTGAGCGGCAGCGGTTGGCCGAGCAGGTCATCGCTGATCAGCTTGAGCGAGGCCAGGCACATTTCCAGGTTGAATACTTCCAGTGCAGGGCTGTGCTGGTAGTCGCTGGCGCTGACCCAGGCCAGCTCGCCTTCGAGCTGCATATCCAGTTTGAAGTAGGTGCCGAGCAGGGCAGGGTACTGCAGCATCAGCCGCCAGGCGTCACCAAAGGTGGCACTGGAGAGTGCGGCGTAACCGACCATGCCATAGGCCGACACATGCATGCGCCGACCCAGTTCCAGGCCCAGGTCGCTGCGCTGTTGCAGGGCATTGGCGCAGACCTGCAGTTCCTGGGTACGGGTGATGCGCGTGTCGGCGCAGGCCAGATCAGCCGCCGCAATGCCGCTACCGGCCAGCAGTGGCTCGGTCAGTTCAGGTTGGTGGGCAAAGATTTCGAGGATTTGCGAAACCACATGCAGGGTGGTCAGGTGGGCGTGCAACATCGGGGTGACCGCAACTGTTCAGAATGCCGGTAATGAGGCAAGAACTATGCCGCGGCCTGGCAGCGACCCGGCACGGTGCCGGGCGCTGCTGGCAGGCGCAATTCAGCGATTGCGCAGGAAGGCGTTGATAAAGTCGCCCTGATTGGGTGCTTCTTCGTGGGTGGTAAAGGTCAGGGTTGCCTCGTTTTCGCGCAGTTTGAGCTTCGCGGCGAAGCTGCATTCCACGGTTTTCAGGCTTTTGGCCTCGGCCTTGTAGTCGGCATCGTTCTGGCACAGGTTGGCCAGTTGGTTGACCACTTCACCGCAGAAGCTCGGCACGCTCAGGCGCTTGAGCTTGTCATCGTCGATGGCTTGCCAGTCAACCTGGGTGTGCAGCGGCGTATCACAGGCTTTCGAGGCATCCTGGTCGATCTGTTGCAGCTGGGCGCTGAAGTCGGCCAGGCGCTGCTCACGATCAAAGCGACTGAGTTTGTCCTGAATGCCTTTTTTCATCTGCTGTTCGTACAGTGCCAGCAGGTTGGCCGGTTTGGCCTGCTTGCTCTTGCTCTCGTCGAAGCCCAGCTCGAAGCCGTCGGTGCTCGGCAGGTACAGCTGGTATTGCTCGCCGCCCCAGCCCTGGCGCTTGAGCAGCATGTTGTAGCTACTGCCATTGAGGGTGGTGGTGTAATCGCGCTCATCGTTGCCGCGTTCGTTGACCGTGCTTAGCAGCACCACTTCATCCAGCGGGTGGTTGATACCGCTGACCTGGATCAGCGCCTGCTTGCCATCGCTGCTCGGCGCGACGGTGACGCTGATGCCATTGCCGGCATTGAACACTTGCGGGTATTTGGCCAGTTCCAGGGCGCTGGCGTTGAGGGTGAAGAGGGCAGCGGCGAGTAGCAGTGACAGCCTTGTCATGGGGGTGTCCTTGGTTGTGAAGAGAACGCCCAGTATAGCCAGGCCACCGGCCGCGATTTGTGCGCCAGGTCTGCTCGTGGCGTTCCCCCCGGCGTTGCGTCTGACGTCGTGGCGGGCGGTGCGCGACAAACGGCGTGCCGAGGTGCACGCCAGCCCAGGCTTTACGGTATACTGCGCGGCCTTTGGCGGTCCGCACCGCCATAATTCATACACTAACAAGCCACGCCTGGTTTCCAGCGTGGCTTGTTAGTTTCTGCAGCGCCTACGGGCACTTGATGAAGAAGAGGCACGACGATGAGCGCACTGGTTGGCGTGATCATGGGCTCCAAGTCCGATTGGTCCACCCTTAGCCACACCGCCGAGATGCTGGACAAGCTGGGCATTCCGTATGAAGTGAAGGTGGTTTCTGCCCACCGCACCCCGGATCTGCTGTTCCAGTACGCCGAAGAAGCGGACGGCCGCGGCATCCAGGTGATCATCGCCGGTGCTGGCGGCGCGGCGCACCTGCCGGGCATGTGTGCGGCCAAGACCCACCTGCCGGTACTCGGTGTGCCGGTACAGTCGGCCGTACTCTCGGGCGTCGATTCGCTGCTGTCGATCGTGCAGATGCCCGCCGGTATTCCGGTCGCCACCCTGGCCATTGGCAAGGCCGGTGCCGTCAACGCCGCGCTGCTCGCTGCGAGCATCCTCGGTCACCAGCATCCGCAGTTCCACGAGCGGCTGAAGGCGTTCCGCACCGAGCAGACCGAATCCGTGCTGGACAATCCGGACCCGCGTGAGGCCTAACCCATGAAAATCGGCGTAATCGGTGGCGGCCAACTGGGCCGCATGTTGGCCCTGGCAGGCACGCCGCTGGGGATGAACTTCGCTTTCCTCGACCCCGCGCCGGATGCCTGTGCGCAAGCGCTGGGCGAGCATATCCGCGCCGATTACGGCGATCAGGATCACCTGCGTCAGCTGGCGGATGAAGTCGATCTGGTGACCTTCGAGTTCGAGAGCGTGCCGGCCGAGACCGTGGCCTTCCTCTCGCAGTTCGTCCCGGTCTACCCGAGCGCTGATGCGCTGCGCATCGCCCGTGATCGCTGGTTCGAAAAATCCATGTTCAAGGACCTCGGCATTCCGACTCCGGATTTCGCCGATATCCAGTCGCAAGCTGACCTCGATGCGGCTGTGGCCAGCATTGGCCTGCCGGCGGTGATGAAGACCCGCACCCTGGGTTACGACGGCAAGGGCCAGAAAGTCCTGCGCAAGCCCGAAGATGTCGTCGGCGCCTTTGCTGAGCTGGGCAGCGTGCCGTGCATCCTCGAAGGCTTCGTGCCGTTTACCGGCGAAGTATCGCTGGTGGCGGTGCGCGCCCGTGATGGCGAAACCCGCTTCTACCCACTGGTGCACAACCGCCACGACAGCGGCGTGTTGGCGCTGTCCATCGCCAGTACCGATCACCCGCTGCAGGCGCTGGCCGAAGATTACGTCAGCCGCGTGCTGACCAAGCTCGACTACGTCGGCGTGCTGGCCTTCGAGTTCTTCGAAGTCGATGGCGGCCTGAAAGCCAACGAAATCGCCCCGCGCGTGCACAACTCCGGGCACTGGACCATCGAAGGCGCCGAGTGCAGTCAGTTCGAAAACCACCTGCGCGCCGTTGCCGGCCTGCCGTTGGGGTCGACTGCCAAGGTCGGTGAGAGCGCGATGCTCAACTTTATCGGCAGCGTGCCGCCGGTGGAGCAGGTGATCGCCATCGCCGACTGCCGCTTGCACCACTACGGCAAGGCCTTCAAGGTCGGCCGCAAGGTCGGCCACGCCACCCTGCGCTGCGCGGATCGCGCCACGCTGGACAAGCAGATCGCCGTGGTCGAGGCGCTGATCGCCAAGGCCTGAAAAATCGCTGCGGCCGTCTCACCGGCGGCCGCAGCGGGAACCTTGGCGGCAGATATCCGTCTGATTGCGTAACGCCAGTATTGGCCCCTGCAATACACACGGAGTGACGCACCATGAGCATTATCGGCATCATCTTTATCGGCCTGATCGTTGGCCTCATCGCGCGCTTTATCAAACCCGGCAACGACAGCATGGGTTGGATCATGACCATCCTGCTGGGTATCGGTGGCTCCATCGCCGCCACCTACGGCGGCCAGGCACTGGGCATCTACAAGGTGGGCGAATCCGCCGGTTTTATCGGCGCGGTGATCGGCGCGGTGGTGCTGCTGGTAATCTACGGCGCTGTCAAAAAGGGCTAAGGCCCTGTCACTCCGCTGTCCTGTGAGCCCACCAATGCGCTATCTGTTGTTACCCCTGCTGCTGCTCAGCACCCTGGCCTGCGCCGAACTGCCGGAAACCGATTGGCTGGAGCTGATGCCGCCGGAAGACCGCCAGGCCCTGGAGGAGATGCCGGAGATCAGTCACCAGGGCCTTGAGCAGGACAGCGGCTTTTACAACCCCGGCGGCCTCAAGCAGCAGGATCAGAACCTGCCCGCGGTGATGTACTCGACGAAAACCGTTGCTGCCTTCGACGGTAAAGCTATCCGCCTGGGTGGCTACCCGGTGCCGCTGGAAACCGACAGCAAAGGCCGCAGCATATTGTTCTTCCTGGTTCCCTACCCCGGTGCCTGCATCCACGTGCCGCCGCCACCGCCGAACCAGCTGGTGCTGGTGCGCTACCCCAAAGGCATCGAACTCGAAGACATCTACAACCCCCTCTGGGTCAGCGGCACGCTAAAGGTTGAACAGGTCAACAACGAGTTGGCGGATGCGGCGTATGCCATGCAGGCGGATGTGGTTAGAGTGGTGACCGATGATGACCTGTAAGACTGGAGCCCCTGCCATGAAAGCTGCCATCGTTGTGCTGTTGTGCCTGATCTCCGCCACCAGCATGGCCCTGGAAACCGGTGAGCGCTTGGCACCCTGGACCCTGCTCGATCAGCATGACCAGGCCTACACCCTGGACGATCAACTGCAGGTGCTGCTGGTGGCCCGTAGCATGGACGCCGCCAAACTCGTCGACGCGGCCTTGCAGGGCAAGCCCAAGGGCTATCTGGAGCAGCGCCACGCCGTGTTTCTCGCCGATATCAGCCGCATGCCGAGCATCATCGGCAAACTCTTTGCCATCCCCAAAATGCGTGACTACAGCTACCGCATTCTCCTCGACCGCGACGCCCGTATCGCCCCCCGCTACCCGGCGGACACTGCCAGCGTGCTGTGGCTAGACCTGCGCCAGGGCCAGCTAAAGGGTCAGCGCCGCTTTACCGATGCTGCCGAGTTGGCGCAGGCGTTGGCGGCGGCGGGGCAGTAAACGCATGGCCAGTGCTGCCAGTCGCCAGAAAGTCCTCTCTTAAGCTGGCTCAGCCCACAGACTCAGGTTGAGCTGATGCTGTTGTCCGGCATTGAGCACACGAATGTCGTCCATGACGTTGGAATGTTCGATACACATCATGCCCTGCCAGGCATCACTGGCGAATTGTGACAGGCGCTGGGCTTTGTCGATCCAGGGGTTCCACAGCACGGCCGAATTCGAGCCGACGCTGTGCAGTTGGATGCGCCGCTGCCAGGCGTGATCGAGGATGCTCAACTGTGCCGGGGTGTCCAGGTAGATGCGGTCGGTCTCGCCGCTGAATGTCAGCAGACCGTCCTGCTGACGTTGCTGCCAGTCTTCCAGGGTTTCGATATAGCGGCAGCCGTGCAGACCTTCGACCGCGACGTGGCGAATATTGCTGACGGCAAAATAGCTGTGCAGCGCCTGGCTGATCGCCAGCGGCGTGTCGCCCAGGTTGCGGCTGCTCAGTTGGATATGCAGGCGCTCATCCAGGCGAATGCTCAGGCGCAGTTCAGCCGCGTGAGGCCAGTCGCTCAGGGGTTGGGTGGTGCTGTTGTAGCTGAATTCCAGTTGGACGCCGTCAGCGTGCTGGTCGATGCCTTGCAGCTGCCAGTCAAGGCTGCGCACCAGGCCGTGGGCAGGTGCAGAATCCGGCTGCTGATGCATGGCCTGCACCGCTTGCGGGTTGCGCTGCAGGTTGCCGAACCAGGGCCAGCACACCGGCACACCGCCGCGCACGCCTTGCCCACGTTTGTAGGCAGCCTGCTCGCTAAGCCAGATCAGCGGCGGCTGGTCATCCTGCTGGTAGCTGAGAATCTGCGCGCCCTGTTGGCTGATCAGCAATTCATTCGCGCCATGGCGCACGCGCCAGCAGGTCAGTTCGTCCAGTTCAAGGCGTTCAACATGGGATCTGGCCATCGGCGTACTCGTAGAAGAAAGAATAAAGAAGGCTATTGGAGCCCAGCTTGCGCGCAGAAAGCAAAACGCCCGTCAGTGACGGGCGTTGTGTGGCTGGAGTCAGGCTTACTTACCGTAGACCTGTTCCGGTAGCCAGGTGATCAGTCCCGGGAACTGGTAGGCAATCACCAGCAGCAGGATCTGGATCAGAATAAACGGCACCACACCTTTGTAGATGGTGCTGGTGGGCACCGAGGCCGGGGTGACGCCGCGCAGGTAGAACAGGGCGAAGCCGAACGGCGGGGTGAGGAACGAGGTCTGCAGGTTCAGGGCGATCATCACCCCGAGCCAGATCGGATCCAGGCCCATGGCCAGCAATACCGGGCCGACAATCGGCACCACCACGAAGGTGATCTCGATAAAGTCGAGGATAAAGCCGAGCAGAAAGATCACCACCATCACCAGGAAGAACGCACCGAGTACGCCGCCGGGCAGTTGGGCGAATACGTCTTCGATCAGGGCTTCGCCACCGAAACCACGGAACACCAGGGAAAACAGCGAGGCACCGATCAGGATGAGGAACACCATGGCGCTGATTTCGGTGGTGCCGGATGCCACTTCACGCAGCTGGCCGAAGTTCAGTTTGCCCTTGTAGAAGGCCAGCAGCATGGCGCCCAAGGCCCCGAGAGCAGCGGCTTCGGTTGGGGTGGCGTAACCGGCGAGGATCGAGCCGAGCACCGCGCCGATCAGCAGCAATGGCGGCACCAACGCGTTGATCAGCTTGTCCCATTCGATCGGGCCGAGCTCTTCCTGTGGCAGGGCTGGCAGCTTCTTCGGTTGCAGGATCGCCACACCGATGATGTAGAGAATGTACATCCCCACCAGCAGCAGGCCGGGCAGCAGCGCACCGACGAACAGGTCGCCCACCGATACGGTCTTCGGCGAGAAGATACCCATCTTCAGCTGCGCCTGTTGGTAGGCGCTGGACATCACATCACCCAGCAGCACCAGCACGATAGATGGCGGGATGATCTGCCCCAGTGTGCCCGTCGCAGCCAGGGTGCCGGTTGCAATCGCCGGGTCATAGCCGCGGCGCAGCATGGTCGGCAGCGCCAGCAGGCCCATGGTCACCACGGTGGCACCGACGATACCGGTGGAGGCGGCGAGCAGCGCACCGACCACGCACACGGAAATCGCCAGGCCGCCGCGCAGCGTGCCGAACAGCCGCGACATCGATTCGAGCAGGTCTTCGGCAACCCTGGATTTCTCCAGCATCACCCCCATGAACACGAACAGCGGCACCGCCAGCATGGTCTGGTTGTTCATGATGCCGAACAGGCGGTTGGGCAGGGCGCTCAGGTAGCCGGCATCAAAGGTGCCGGTAACGACACCGATACCGGCAAACAGCAGGGATACACCAGCCAGGGTAAAGGCCACCGGATAACCGGCCATCAGGGCTGCACAAATGCTGATAAACAGCAGGATTGCCATTAACTCAGCCATGCGGCACCTCCGCAGCCTGCAGGCGGCCGGTGAGGATATTGGCGGATTTGATCAAATCGGAGATTCCTTGCAGGACCAGGCTGACGACCAGCACCAGAATGATGCTCTTCTGCAGGTAGACGAATTTCAGGCCGCCCGACTCGCTGGAGCCTTCCAGGGTTGACCAGGCATTGGTGACGTAGTCCCAGCTGGCCCAGCCGAGGAACAGGCAAACCGGCAACAGGAAGAACAGCGTACCGATGCTGTCGACCAGCGCTTTGCGGCGTGGGCTGAACTTCTGGTAGAAGATGTCCACCCGCACGTGGCCGTTGCGCTGCAGTACCCAGGCAGCGGCGCCCATGAATACCAACGCATGGGCGTACAGCACCGCTTCCTGCAGGGCGGTGGCGCCGATCCCGAAACCGTAACGCAACACCACCACGATGGCGGTGCCGATCACCAGAAACAGGGTCAACCAGGAACAGGCTTTGCCGAAGCGGGCATTGAATGAATCGATCAGATGAGCAAGGCCGAGCAGAAGCGGAGGCTTATCGGACATTGTGAGTCCTTCTTGTGGTTATGGGCTTTGTGGGCAGGCCGGCGATTCTAGGCAGGCCTTCTGGCGTGCGGCAATGGCACTACAACTTTAGTCGTATCCGCTAGGCTTGAGAGTCACTTACCCCTATGTTACTCAGGCGCGGTCTACCTGCAGCGATCCTGTGGTCAGACCACTACAACAATAAAGGAGCTTTGCATGAAACGTCGTCAAATACTCGCAGCAGCCGGTGTCGGCCTCGCAGCCACGGCTTTGGCCGGTTGCAAGCAAGAAGCCGATACCGCTGGCAAGCCTCAAGAGGGCGCGAGCGCTCAGAACTTCAACTGGAAAATGGTCACCTCCTGGCCGAAGAACTTCCCGGGTGTAGGCGTGGGCGCTGAACGCTTCGCCAAACTGGTTGAAGAAATGAGCAACGGCCGCCTGAAGATCAAGGTCTATGCCGCTGGCGAACTGGTGCCTGCGCTGGAAGTATTCGATGCCGTGAGCCGCGGCACCGCCGAGATGGGCCACGGCGCACCGTACTACTGGAAAGGCAAAGTGCCTGCCGCGCAGTTTTTCTGCGCGCTGCCGTTTGGCCCCAACGCCCAGGAAATGAATGCCTGGCTGCACCGTGGTGGTGGCATGCAGCTGTGGGAAGAAACCTACAAGCCGTTCGGCGTGCTGCCGATGGCTTGCGGCGCGACCGGTGTGCAGACTGCAGGCTGGTTCAACAAGGAAATCAACGGCGTGGCCGATTTCCAGGGCCTGAAGATGCGCACTCCGGGGCTGGGCGGCGAAGTGCTGACCAAGATGGGCGGCACCGTGGTCAACATGCCGGCTGGTGAGATCTTCACTGCGCTGCAAACCGGTGCCATCGATGCCACCGAGTGGATCGGACCATACAACGACCAGGCCCTGGGCCTGCACAAAGCCGCCAAGTACTACTACACCCCGGGCTGGCAAGAGCCGAACGTGACCTTTGAGCTGGACGTCAACATCAAGGCCTGGGAAACCCTGCCGGCCGATCTGCAAGCCATCGTTCGCGCCGCCGCGCGTGATGTGAACGGCGACATGCTCGACGATTACAACGCGAAGAACATGGAAGCGTTGGAGCAGCTCAAGGCTGAGGGTGTGGAAGTGCGCCGCCTGCCGGACGAAGTGCTGGCCAAACTCAAGGAAGTGGCGGCCGAAGTGGTTGATGCCAGCGCCGCCGCCGACCCGGTGGCGAGCAAGGTATGGGCGCAGCAGAAGGCCTACCTCAAGCGTCTGTATGACTACGCCGAGCTGAACGAGAAGGATATCTACAACATCCGCAGCTAATTTCTAGCGCACAGCAAAACGCCGGCTCATAGCCGGCGTTTTTGTTTTTGCGGGCGGATGGGGCTAACCCAGCTGGTCTAGCGTCGTGCCGGCACCGGACGGGTGCGGCCGCTGCCGTCGATGGCGACAAACACGAAGACCGCTTCGGTGACCTTGCGCCATTCGCTGGACAGAGGATCGTCGCTCCACACTTCGACCAGCATCTGGATCGAGCTGCGGCCCACTTCCACGGTTTGCGTATAGAAGGACAGCTGCGCGCCCACCGCCACCGGCACCAGAAAGGCCATGCGGTCGATGGCCACGGTGGCAACGCGGCCGCCGGCGACCTTGCTGGCCATGGCAGTGCCGGCCAGGTCCATTTGCGACACCAGCCAGCCGCCGAAAATATCGCCAAATCCGTTGGTTTCACGTGGCAGCGCGGTGATCTGCAAAGCCAGGTCGCCTTGCGGGATGGGGTCTTCCTGTTCGAAATCGTGCATCGGATAGGCTCGCGGCGCGGTTGTTTTTATTGGCGCGGTGCAGGGCTTGGCGCTGGCGGCGAGTCTGGCTCTGCGGCGATCGCGGGGTGGCCCGGCAGGCCCGCGGGAGTGCGGGCGTTGCGAGTATAACGACTCGGCAGTCGCAGGGCGACCATGGCAGTTGGCCGCCAGGGCTCGGCCTCTCGGTTTATCGACTGCTGCAAAACATGGGCTGCGTTCATCTAACTGTCACATTGCTTACATACAGTCGTCATGCGGCCTACAGATACTTGGCCCCGTTCAATCCAACACTTGTTTTCCAGGAGTAAGGCATGAAACTTAAGCGTTTGATGGCGGCCATGACTTTTGTCGCCGCTGGCGTGGCTACTGCCACTGCGGTTGCTGCTGTCGACCCGGCTCTGCCGAGCTACACCAAGACTTCCGGCGTATCGGGCAACCTGTCCAGCGTCGGCTCCGACTCCCTGGCCAACCTGATGACCCTGTGGGCTGAAGAGTTCAAAAAGGAATACCCGAACGTCAACATCCAGATTCAGGCCGCCGGTTCTTCTACTGCGCCGCCCGCTCTGACTGAAGGCACCGCCAGCATGGGCCCGATGAGCCGTGCGATGAAGGATGCCGAGATTCAGGCCTTCGAAGAGAAATACGGCTACAAGCCGACTGCCGTACCGGTAGCCATCGACGCCCTGGCCGTATTCGTACACAAAGATAACCCGATCAAGTCCCTGGACATGGCTCAGGTTGACGCGATCTTCTCCAGCACCCGCCTGTGCGGTGGCGCTACCGATATCAAAACCTGGGGTGACCTGGGCATGACCGGTGAGTGGGCGGCCAAGCCGATCCAGCTGTTCGGTCGTAACTCGGTGTCCGGCACATACGGTTACTTCAAAGAAGAAGCCCTGTGCAAAGGTGACTTCAAGGCCAACGTCAACGAGCAGCCAGGTTCGGCTTCCGTGGTGCAGTCGATCTCCAGCACCATCAACGCCATCGGTTACTCGGGTATCGGCTACAAGACTTCCAGCGTGAAGACTGTGCCTTTGTCGAAGAAAGGCGGCGAAGCTTTTGACGCCAACGAAGAAAACGCCCTGGCTGGCAAGTTCCCGCTGGCTCGCTTCTTCTACGTTTACGTCAACAAGGCGCCGAACAAGCCGCTGAGCCCGCTGGATGCCGAGTTCGTCAAGCTGGTGCTGTCCAAGCAAGGTCAGGAAGTGGTCGTGAAAGACGGCTACATCCCGCTGCCGAGCAAAGTGGTTGAGAAAACCATGAAGGAACTGGGTCTGTAAGACCGGCCTGTTAGGCAAGGACGCCCCCAGATGGTCGGGAACCCTTTTTAACGTCGCGTAGCGACGGCCCGAAGGGTGGTCGCCAGGGATGGCAGGCCATAAAAACTCGCACGCCCGCCTTCGTTTACGACAGGTGGGCGTTGCTTTGTCAAAGCGCTGTAACTTTTCTGTCATACAGGGCCGCTAGAGTGAGCACTCGTATAGCGACAGAAATCACTATGGCGCGCTCATGGCTGCGCAGAGACGCTCTTACCTATGAATGACTTGGCTAGTGAAACCATGACCGCCACATCCAAATCCCTCGGGCTGGACTTCAACACTCCGGCTCTGCAGCGCAAACGGCGTATCCGTGCGCTGAAAGATCGTTTCGCCCGCTGGGCGGTATCCGTCGGTGGTATGGCCGTACTCGGTGCCATCACCCTGATCTTCTTCTACCTGGCTTATGTGGTGCTGCCGATGTTTCAGGGCGCCAGCATGGAAAGCCGCAAGCCGGTGCAGGTTGCCTGGCTGAATGAAGCGGCTGCGCCGCTGCTGCTGACTCTGGAAGAACAGAACCAGATGGGCATGCGCCTGGATCAGAGCGGCAAGGTGCAGTTCTTCGATGCGAAGAACATGCAGCCGTTGAACAGCATGCAATTGCCGATTCCCGCGGGTGCGCAGATTGCCTCGATCGGCCAGGATCAGCCGGGCAGCAACCGTGTCGCCCTGGGCCTGTCCAACGGTCAGGTGCTGGTGTTCCAGCATGTTTACAAGATCACCTACCCGAATGATGTGAAAACCATCAATCCGAGTGTTGAGTTTCCCTTTGGTGAGGCTGCGATTGGCCTCGATCCGCAAGGGCGCGCGCTGGATCATGTGGGCATCAGCCTGAATAGCGGTACGTTGATGCTTACCGGTTCCACCGGTGTAGAGCTGCATGTGCTGAAGCTGGGCCGCGAAGAGAACATGATGACGGGCGAGGTGACCCTCAGCGAAGAGCGTATTGCCCTGCCGCAGATTGCCGAGCCGATCAAGGCACTGATCATCGATCCGCGTCACCTGTGGCTTTATGTGGTCAATGGCCGCGCCACGGCTGATGTTTTCGACATGCGCAACAACAGCCTGAACGGCCGTTACAAGCTGCTGGAAGACGGCAAGCAGGAAGTCAGCAACGCCACTTCGCTGCTCGGCGGTATTTCGCTGATGATCGGTGACAGCAGCGGCGGCATCGCGCAGTGGTTTATGGTGCGCGAAGCAGACGGCAAAGCTGTCCTGAAGTCGATTCGCAGCTTCCAGATGGCCGGCAGCCCGATCATCCAGATTCTCCCGGAGGAGCGTCGCAAGGGCTTCTTCGCCCTGGATACCAAGGGCAACCTGGGTATCTTCCACAGCACCGCCCACCGTACCTTGCTGGTTGAGCCGGTTGCTGAAGGGCAGGCTCTGGCTGCTCTGTCGCCGCGCGCCAACCGCGTGCTGGTGGAAAGCGATGGCCAACTGCAGCGTTTGATCATCGACAACCCGCACCCGGAGATTTCCTGGAGTTCGCTGTGGGGCAAGGTCTGGTACGAAAACTATGACGCACCGAGCCATGTCTGGCAGTCGACTTCGGCCAGCACTGACAACGAGCCCAAGCTGAGCCTTGCGCCGCTGGCCTTCGGCACCCTGAAAGCCGCGTTCTACGCCATGCTTCTGGCCGCGCCGCTGGCCATCGCTGCCGCCCTCTACACCGCGTACTTCATGGCCCCGGCGCTGCGCCGCAAGGTCAAACCGGTGATCGAGCTGATGGAAGCGCTGCCCACGGTGATCCTCGGCTTCTTCGCCGGTCTGTTCCTCGCGCCGTATGTCGAAGGTCACCTGCCGGGCATCTTCAGCCTGCTGATCTTCACGCCCATCGGTATTCTGCTGGCCGGTTACCTGTGGAGCCGCCTGCCGGAGTCGATCCGCCTGAGCGTGCCAGACGGCTGGGAATCGGCGCTGCTGATTCCGGTGATCCTGCTGGTCGGCTACCTGTCGCTGGCCATGAGCGGTCACGTGGAGAACTGGCTGTTCGACGGCAACATGCGCTTGTGGCTGAGCAATGATCTGGGCATTCCGTTCGACCAGCGCAACGCCCTGGTGGTCGGTCTGGCCATGGGTTTTGCAGTGATCCCGACCATCTACTCGATTGCCGAAGACGCCGTGTTCAGTGTGCCGAAAAGCCTGACCTTTGGTTCCCTGGCGCTCGGTGCGACGCCGTGGCAGACCCTGACCCGCGTGGTCATTCTGACCGCCAGCCCGGGCATCTTCTCGGCCGTGATGATCGGCATGGGTCGTGCCGTCGGCGAGACCATGATCGTGCTGATGGCCACCGGCAACACCGCGATCATGGACATGAACATCTTCGAAGGTCTGCGCACCCTGGCCGCCAACGTGGCGGTGGAAATGCCCGAGTCGGAAGTCGGTGGTACCCACTACCGCGTGCTGTTCCTCTCGGCGCTGGTGTTGCTTGCCTTCACCTTTGTCATGAACACCCTGGCGGAGCTGGTACGCCAGCGTCTGCGCGTCAAGTACGCCTCGCTCTAAGGCTTGGGAAGGTATATGTCCGTGAAACAGAACAACCTGAAAACCTGGTTCAAGAGCGGTACGCCGTGGATCTGGATGAACGCTGGTGCGGTGTCGATTGCCGTGATCATGACCCTGGGTCTGATGATGGTCATCGCCGTGCGCGGCCTCGGCCACTTCTGGCCGGCGGATATCGTTGAGGCTGACTACCAGATCCCTGGTCAGGAAGCCCGGGTGATGGCCGGCGAGATCAGCCAGATCGAAGAAGTGCCGCGTGCCCGTCTGGCCGCTTCCGGCTTGCCGGTGGACGTCAACGGCGGCGAGTTCATGACCCGCGAGCTGTTCAAGGTGGGTAACCGTGATATCTACGGCGCGGATTTCACCTGGGTGGTCGGCGAATGGCTGAGTAACCCGCGCACCCCGGAAAATCTCACGGCGCTGGAGCGCCGCGAGTGGGGCAACTTCTACGGCTACCTGGTCAACGTCAAGGAAAACGGCGCACTGGTTGCTGAAGGCGACGCCAGCTGGCCTGCCCTGCAAGAGCGTCTTGCGCGCGTCGAGCAGTTGCACCAGCAGCTGGTGCGTCTGGAGAAAAAGGACATCGGCCGAATCAACGCCGGGCTTGAGCGCATTCGTTTGAAAACCCGCAAGCTGGAGCTACAGGGCAAACTGGACGCAGTCGCCCAGGCCGAACTGGACGCCGAGCGCGCGCAGTGGGACGCCGAATACAAGGTGCTGGAAACCGAGCTGATCGCCCTCAATCAGGCGTTCAATCGCGACAGCGTTACCCTGAAAACTGTCGATGGCCGTGAAGTAACCATCAGCCTCGGTAAGGTGGTGCGCGCCTTCCAGCCAAACGCCATGGGCCTGGGTGAGAAGCTCGGTTTCTACCTCGCCAAACTGTGGGAATTTGTCAGCGACGACCCGCGTGAGGCCAACACCGAAGGCGGCATCTTCCCGGCGATTTTCGGCACGGTGATGATGACCCTGATCATGGCCGTGATCGTCACCCCGTTCGGTGTGGTCGCAGCCATCTACCTGCGCGAATACGCCAAGCAAGGCCCGCTGACCCGAGTGATTCGCATCGCGGTAAACAACTTGGCGGGCGTTCCGGCCATCGTTTACGGGGTGTTCGGTCTGGGCTTCTTCGTCTATGTGCTGGGTGGCTCGCTGGACCGCATGTTCTTCCCGGAGGCCGCACCGGCGCCGACCTTTGGTACGCCGGGCCTGCTCTGGGCCTCGCTGACCCTGGCGATTCTCACCCTGCCGGTGGTGATCGTCGCCACCGAAGAAGGTCTGGCACGGATTCCCCGCGCGGTGCGCGAAGGCTCCCTGGCCCTCGGCGCGACCAAGGTGGAAACCCTCTGGCGCGTGGTGCTGCCAATGGCCAGCCCGGCGATGATGACCGGCCTGATCCTCGCCGTGGCCCGCGCCGCTGGTGAAGTGGCGCCGCTGATGCTGGTGGGTGTGGTCAAGTTGGCGCCGAGCCTGCCGGTGGATGGTAACTACCCGTATCTGCACCTTGATCAGAAGATCATGCACCTGGGCTTCCACATCTACGACGTCGGCTTCCAGAGCCCCAACGTTGAGGCCGCGCGGCCGCTGGTGTACGCCACTGCGCTGCTGCTGGTGCTGGTCATTGTGGTGCTGAACATGTCGGCGGTTTATATCCGCAACCACCTGCGCGAGAAGTACAAGGCGCTGGATCACTAATCATTGCGCCACGGCCCACTGGCCGTGGCGGCTTAACGAATTTGTTAGCGTAGGGAGCATCCCATGCAGCACGAAGCACACACACATGGTATCGATATGAGCGCTCTGGGGCGCGACCGTCAGGGCTTGAACATGGCCAACGAGCGCGTGGCCATCGATGTGCCGGGCCTGAACCTGTATTACGGCGAGAAGCAGGCGCTGTTCGACGTCAAGATGAGCATCCCCAATCAGCGCGTGACGGCGTTTATCGGCCCGTCTGGTTGCGGTAAATCGACCCTGCTGCGCACCTTCAACCGTATGAATGATCTGGTTGACGGCTGCCGCGTGGAAGGTGAAATCAACCTCGACGGCAACAACATCTACCGCAAAGGTGAAGATGTGGCTGAACTGCGCCGCCGCGTCGGCATGGTGTTCCAGAAGCCCAACCCGTTCCCCAAGAGCATCTATGAGAACGTGGTGTACGGCCTGCGCATCCAGGGCATCAACCAGAAGCGGGTGCTCGATGAAGCGGTGGAATGGGCGCTGAAAAGCGCGGCGCTGTGGGATGAGGTCAAGGACCGTCTGCATGACTCCGCTCTCGGCCTTTCCGGTGGTCAGCAGCAGCGCCTGGTGATCGCCCGTACCGTGGCGGTACAGCCGGAAGTGCTGTTGCTCGACGAACCCTGCTCGGCGCTCGACCCGATTTCCACACTGAAGGTCGAAGAGCTGATCTACGAACTGAAATCCAAATACACCATCGTCATTGTTACCCACAACATGCAGCAGGCGGCGCGGGTGTCGGATTACACGGCGTTTATGTACATGGGCAAACTGATCGAGTTCGGTGATACCGACACGCTGTTCACCAACCCGGCGAAGAAACAAACCGAGGATTACATCACCGGTCGTTACGGTTAATGCGGATCTGTCCCCTCTCCCGCTGGCGGGAGAGGGTTAGGGAGAGGGTGGTGCTTGCAGACCCTTTCCTCCGGCCTCTCTCCCAGACTTCATGAACGAAGGGGAGAGGGGAGGTACAACCCGGCTCAGGACTCTTACATGATCAACAAAGAAAACCTTACCCAGCATATCTCCCAGCAATTCAACGTCGAGCTGGAGGAGGTGCGCAGCCACCTGCTGGCGATGGGTGGCCTGGTCGAGAAGCAGGTCAACGACGCGGTTACCGCACTGATCGACGCCGACTCCGGTCTGGCTCAGCAGGTGCGTGAGATCGATGACCAGATCAACCAGATGGAGCGCAATATCGACGAGGAGTGCGTGCGCATTCTCGCCCGTCGCCAGCCAGCGGCGTCTGACCTGCGGCTGATCATCAGCATCTCCAAGTCGGTGATCGATCTGGAACGCATCGGTGATGAAGCGACCAAGATCGCCAAGCGCGCGATCCTCCTGTGCGAGGAAGGCGAGGCGCCGCGCGGTTACGTCGAGGTGCGGCATATCGGTGATCAGGTGCGCAAGATGGTGCAGGAAGCCCTGGACGCTTTCGCCCGCTTCGATGCCGACCTGGCGCTGTCGGTGGCGCAGTACGACAAGACCGTCGACCGCGAATACAAGACCGCCCTGCGTGAACTGGTGACCTTCATGATGGAAGACCCGCGCTCGATCTCGCGCGTGCTCAACATCATCTGGGCCCTGCGTTCGCTGGAGCGCATCGGCGACCACGCGCGCAATATCGCCGAGCTGGTGATCTACCTGGTGCGCGGCACTGACGTGAAACACATCGGCCTGACCCGTATGCAGGAAGAAGTGCAGGGCAGCGGCAAGGGCAATTAAGGTCCTCGCCAGCGGGTGACCCGGCGTCGCCCGCTCGGCAAAAATGCAGGTAATCGCCACATCTATGCATTTCGGTTGGCCTTTGGCCAGCAGCCGTGACTATGCTTAAGGCCATTACAACGGGAGTGGCCGATGAGCAAAGTCAGTGTGCTGGTAGTGGACGACGCAACCTTTATCCGAGATCTGGTGAAAAAGGGTTTGCGCGACCACTTCCCCGGCATCCAGATCGAAGAAGCCGTGAATGGGCGCAAGGCCCAGCAGCTGCTTGGTCGGCAGAGCATCGATCTGATTCTCTGCGACTGGGAAATGCCGGAGATGTCCGGCCTGGAACTGCTCACCTGGTGCCGCGAGCAGGACAGCCACAAGATCACCCCCTTCATCATGGTCACCAGCCGTGGCGACAAGGAAAATGTCGTGCAGGCGATTCAGGCCGGCGTTTCCGACTTTATCGGCAAGCCGTTTTCCAACGAGCAACTGATCACCAAGGTGAAAAAGGCCCTGAGCCGCGCTGGCAAGTTGCAGGCGCTGATGTCCAGCGCGCCGCCGAAAATGCTCAGCACGGGCGCCTTTGCCAATGATTCGCTGTCCGCCTTGACCGGTGGCAAGGCGGATGTGGTCAAGCCCGCCGCCGCGCCTGCGGCCAAGACTGCGAGCACCGGCAAACCAGCGGCCAGCAAGGCCGCACCCAGTGCGACACCAAGCGGACGGGGGCAGGGCCAGCTGCGCCTGGCGTCGGGCAGCAGCATGGCTTGTGTGATCAAGGCGCTGAGCCTCAAGGAAGCGCTGCTGGTGGTCAAACGCAGCGAAACCCTGCCGCAGGTTCTGGACAGTGCCGTGCTTGATCTGGAGCAGGGCGAAGCGGCGGAAACGGCACGGCTCAACGGCTATCTGCATGCGGTGGCGGCCTTTGAGCCGAAGCCGGACAGCGAATGGCTGCAACTGACATTCAAGTTTGTCGACCAGGATCCGCAGAAGCTCGACTACATCTCCAGATTGATCGCTCGCGGCACTGCGCAGAAACATTTCAGCCCGGGGGCGTAGGGTGGCGGGTGCGTCGTTGTGAACATGGTGCCGTCTTGCATGCCGCGGTCGGTAGTGCGCGCAAGCATGCCGACCAGCGGCGGTGAGCCGGTTCACAGCCCGACCCTCGGAGCCTCGCGTGGCTTTGGTACGGCTGCTAATCTGAACGGCCCGGACAGACCAATCACAAGATCCGAGTCGTTATGCTAGGGCGTCTGATACTTCTCTGCAGTTTGTTGACCCTTGCCGGCCAGGCAATGGCGTTGACCATTTACAAGTACACCGACGCCAACGGCGTGGTCACCTATACCGACAAGGCCACTGCCGGTGCTCAGGTGTTTGTATTCCGCGACCGCATGGTCGAGCGCCTGGACAATCAGGTAAAGCTGGAAACCAAGAAGCACGAGGCCGGGGAAACCCTGTTGGTGCGCAATGACCTGCATGCTCCGGTGCAGATCGAGTTGCGTCTTGAGCGCCTGGATAACGTCAGCGGTGTACCCGACAAACCGATCAACTGGGTGCTGCCGCCGCGCAGCAATATCCGCCTGGCCACTCTGGCCCCGCGTGATGCCAGCAAACCCATGCGCTACACCCCCAAGCTGCGTTATGCCATGGGCGACCCACGCCTGTTACCGACCCAGCAACATTACCCCCTGCCGTGGCGCGGTGGGCCGTTTCGCCTGACCCAGGGCGCCAACGGTAAGTACAGCCACTTCACCCCCAAGGGGCGCTACGCCATGGACATCGCTATGCCGGAAGGCACACCGATTGTTGCGGCGCGTGGTGGTGTGGTGGTGAAAACCGAGAACCAGCAGAGCGGCCGTGGCAACAACCCCTCCGGCAACTATGTGCGCATCCTGCATGACGACGGCACCATGGGCGTTTATCTGCACCTGATGCAAGGCTCGGTGGCCGTTACTGAGGGCAGTCATGTTGCCGCTGGCGCCTTTTTGGCGCGCTCCGGCAATACCGGCAACAGCACCGGCCCGCACCTGCATTTCGTGGTGCAACGCAATGTCGGCCTGGCGCTGGAGTCGATCCCCTTTGACTTCTCGCAGCCGGTCAACAGCCTGCCTAATTTTGCCGTTGGTGGCGAGTAAGAACCTGCTTACGATCTGCTGCGCTTCGGCCCTACTGCGTTAAAAACAGGCTCGGCAAGCCGCTTGCGGCTAACGCGCTTTAGCGCGACCCGAAGGGCGAGCTAAGCGAGTAGTGCTCATGTACAAAAGTACACTCCGCTTGATTCGCTGCGCTCACCCTGCGGGCCAGCCGTTGGCTGTTACTCCGCTGCGCTGCGTTTCTCGCCTGTTTTTGCCTTGTAGGACTCTAGCTCGCGAGATCGTAAACACGTTCTACGGCAGTCTGTCCCTCAATCCAGCTTCAGCACCTTGGCCAGCACGATCTTCGGCCCTTTCATCTTTTTCACGATGATGCGCAGGCCGTCGACTTCCAGCACTTCTTCTTCCTCTGGCATGCGCTTGAGCGTGTCGTAGATCAGCCCGGCGAGGGTTTCCGCTTCGACGTGATCGAGGTCGACGCCGAGCAGGCGCTCGACCTTGGCCAGTGGTGTGTCGCCACGCACCAGCAGTTTGCCCGGCTGGTAGGCAAGGATGCCGCGTTCGGCCTTGCGGTGTTCGTCCTGAATATCGCCGACCAGCGCTTCCAGCACGTCTTCCATGGTCAGGTAGCCGATGACTTTGCCATCGGCTTCTTCGACCAGGGCGAAGTGCGAGCCGCCGATGCGGAATTGCTCCAGCAGGGTGGACAGCGGCATATGCCGGCTGACGCGCTCGATGGGGTGCATCAGCTCGGCCAGTTTCAGCGCCGAGGGCAGCATTTCCAGCAAGGAGAGGTGCAGCAGCAGGTCCTTGATATGCAGCACGCCGACGTATTCACCGCTGTTGTCGTCATAAATCGGGTAGCGGCTGTATTTGTGCCGGCGGAACACGCTGAACACTTCATCCAGCGCGGCGTTCAGTGGCAGCGACACCAGGTCTTCGCGGGAGTTGGCCCAGTCCACCACTTCCAATTCGCCCAGTTCCACAGCCGAGGCCAGCACACGCATGTCCTGATCGCTGGGGTCGCTGGCGCGGCTGGAGTGCAGGATTAGCTTGAGCTCATCACGGCTGTAATGGTGCTCATGGTGCGGCCCCGGCTCACCCTGACCGGCGATGCGCAAGATGGCGTTGGCACTGGCATTGAGCAGGAAGATCGCCGGGTACATGGCCCAGTAGAACAGGTACAGCGGTGCGGCCGTCCACAGCGACAACAGCTCGGGTTTGCGAATGGCCCAGGACTTGGGCGCCAGCTCGCCGATCACGATATGCAGGTAGGAAATGATGAAAAACGCGGTGAAGAAGGCGATGCCATGCACCAGCTTCGGCGATTCGATGCCAATGGCTCCGAGCAGCGGTTCGAGCAGGTGGGCAAAGGCCGGTTCGCCGACCCAGCCGAGGCCGAGTGAGGCCAGGGTGATCCCCAGCTGACAGGCTGAGAGGTAGGCGTCCAGCTGGTTGTGCACGGTACGCAGGATATGTCCGCGCCAGCCGTTCTGGGCGGCCAGGGCATCCACCTTGGTGGCGCGCAGTTTGACGATGGCGAACTCGGCGGCGACGAAGAAGCCGTTGAGCAGAACCAGAAACAGGGCGAAGAGGACAAGGCCGAAATCGGCGAAATAGCTGTTGGCGACGTAACTCGTGGAGGGGTCCATACAGGGTTCGGGTAGTGGATGACCGCTAAAGGGTGGAGGTTGCCAGCGGGCTTTGCAAGTAGGACGCGGCTACTGGCCGCGTTTGACAACCTGTTGGCTGGAGAAGTGACAGGTAAAGGTGCTGCCTTTACCCAGGTTGCTGGCGATCTCCAGGCGTGCACGGTGGCGCAGTAGCACATGCTTGACGATGGCCAGGCCCAGACCGGTGCCGCCGGTGTTGCTGGCGCGACTGGAGTCGACCCGGTAGAAGCGTTCGGTCAGGCGCGGCAGGTGCTTGGCCTCGATGCCCAGGCCGCTGTCCTGCACGCTGAGGTGTGCGCCCTGCTCATCGCCCCACCAGCGCACATGAATCTCGCCTTCGTTCGGGGTGTATTTGACGGCGTTGAACACCAGGTTGGAGAAGGCGCTGCGTAGCTCGGTTTCGCTGCCCTTGAGCTTGAGGTGCGGATCGGCTTCCAGGCTGATGCGGTGATGACGCTCGCCGGACAGCGCCTGGGCATCGTTCTTGATGCTCAGCAGCAGCAGGTCGACGGCCACCGGCTGGTTATCCGAGGGATAGTCGGTGGCTTCCAATTTAGCCAGCAACAGCAGGTCGTTGAGCAGGTTCTGCATGCGTCCGCCTTGCTGCTGCATCTGCTGTAGGGCGCGCAGCCAGCGCGGATTCACGTCTTCAACGTTATCCAGCAAGGTTTCCAGGTAGCCGGCGATCACCGTCAGCGGGGTGCGCAGCTCATGGGAGACGTTAGCGACGAAGTCTTTGCGCATCTGTTCCAGCTGATACAGGCGGGTGATGTCGCGCACCAGCATCAGGTGTTCGCGGTTGCCGTACTGGGTGATATGGAATTGCAGGCGCAGGCGGTCGCTGACCGGCGAGGGCAGCTCCAGCGGCTCGTTGTAATTGTGGGTCTCGAAATATTCGATAAAGCGCGGATCACGCACCAGGTTGGTGATCTGCTGGCCGCTGTCCTGCGGGGTTTTCAGGCCCAGGAGTTTCTCGGCGGCGATGTTCCACCATTCCAGGTTGCCGTCGCGGTCGAGCATGATCACCGCATCTTTCAGCGCGGCGGTGGACTCTTGCACGCGGTCGATCACCGCCTGCAGGCGGCCACGGACTTTCTGGTCGCGGCGCTGCAGGTGATAGATGCTGTCGAATACTTCGCCCCACAGGCCATAGCCATCGGGCGGCGCTTCGTCACCCTGGCGGGTGCGCAGCCATTTGTGCAGGCGCAGCAGCTGGCTCAGGTGCCAGCCGAGGTAGCCTGCCAGGCCGAGCACCAGGGCCCAGGCATATTCGCCGGTGATCAACCCGAGCAGCAGGCAGACACCGACCAGCAGCAGCAAACGACGTATCAGGGGGCCGCGCCAGTCTTGATTCAATTCACACTCATCCGCCAATCAATCCATGCTTGCCTGGTGCCGCAGAGCTTAACTCAGCTCTTGGTGGAGAAACGGTAACCCGTGCCGCGTACCGTCTGCACCAGATTCTCGTAGACCTCGCCGAGGGCTTTGCGCAGGCGGCGGATATGCACATCGACGGTGCGCTCTTCGACATACACATTGCCGCCCCAGACCTGATCAAGCAGCTGGCCGCGGGTGTAGGCGCGTTCCTGGTGGGTCATGAAAAACTGCAGCAGGCGGTATTCGGTGGGGCCCATTTCGGCCGGTTTGCCGTCGATGGTTACGCGGTGGCTGATCGGGTCGAGCAGCAGGCCGCCGACTTCGATCGGCCCTTCGCTGTCGGTTGGGCCGGCGCGGCGTAGTACGGCTTTAAGGCGGGCGACCAGTTCACGCGGCGAAAACGGTTTGGTGATGTAGTCGTCGGCGCCGACTTCCAGGCCCTGGATCTTGTTGTCCTCTTCGCCCTTGGCGGTGAGCATGATGATCGGGATATCGCCGGTCAGCTCATCGCGCTTGAGGCGGCGCGCCAGTTCGATGCCGCTGGTGCCGGGGAGCATCCAGTCGAGCAGGATCAGATCGGGTTTGCGGTCGACGATGATGGCGTGTGCCTGCTGGGTGTTCTCCGCTTCCAGGCACTCGTAGCCGGCCATTTCCAGGGCCACGGCGATCATTTCACGGATCGGTGCTTCGTCATCGACGATCAGGATGTTCTTGCCAACCATGGATCAAGCCTCGGGTCATCTCGCTGTAATGGGCTGCATTAGATAACGGAATTATTGCAGCGATATGACAGCTGCGCGGCAAGCCATCTTTCTACCCGCGCAGCGCGTAGTCCAGAACCAGGCCGATAAAGATCGCCAAGCCGGCCCAGTGGTTGTGCAGAAAGGCATTGAAGCAGGCCATCGGCTTACGGTTGCGGGTCTTGTGATATTCCCAGGCAAAGCAGCCGGCAGCGGCCAGCAGGCCGAGGTGAAAGTACAGGCCAAGTTCGAAACGCGCGGCGGCCAGCAGCAGGCAGAGCAGCGCCAGGCCCTGCAGGATTACGATGATCAGACGGTCGGCATCGCCAAACAGAATGGCGGTGGAGCGCACGCCGATCTTCAGGTCGTCCTCGCGGTCGGCCATGGCGTAGTAGGTGTCGTAGGCCACGGTCCATAGCAGGTTGGCGATATACAGCAGCCAGGCTTCCGGCAGCAGGCTGCCGGTTTCGGCGGTAAAGGCCATCGGCATGCCCCAGGAAAATGCTGCTCCGAGCACCACCTGTGGATAGAAGGTGTAGCGCTTCATAAAGGGGTAGCAGGCGGCCAGGGCCAAACCGCCGAACGACAACCAGATGGTGGTGGCGTTGGTAAACAGCACCAGCACAAAGCTCAGCGCCACCAACACGGCGAACAGGATCAACGCCTCACGCGGTTTGACCTTGCCGCTGGCCAGCGGGCGGGCTTTGGTGCGGCTGACATGGCCGTCGAAGTTGCGGTCGGCGTAGTCGTTGATCACGCAGCCGGCGGCGCGCATCAGGATCACCCCGAAGACGAAGATCAGCAGGTTCTTCACGCTCGGCACGCCTTCGGCCGCCACCCACAGCGCCCACAGCGTCGGCCACAGCAGCAGGTAGATGCCGATGGGCTTGTCCAGGCGCATCAGCTGGATAAAGTCCCAGGCGCGCGGGTGCAGGCGATTGAGTGAATGCAGCAGGCGGGTATACATCGAGCGCGTCTCCATGCGAGGTGCGGCTGATTATACGGAGGGCGGCGCGCGATGGGGCGATGCGTAGGATGGGTTGAGCGCAGCGATACCCATGCGGTGCGGGTGTTTATTGATGGGTAACGCCTGCGGCTAACCCATCCTACGGCTCGATGGCGGCAGTTGCCCAGAATTCAGGTAGAAATACCTCGGCAACCAATACCCCCAGCGCGCCACGGCTAAAGCACGAACGGCGTGCCCACAGGCGCTCGCTACAGGCTTCCACTGGCAGCCACTGGGCCGGGTAGCGGCACACCTGCAGCTCACCGCGATCAAAGGCGCGGTCGCTGAACAGCAATTCACCCAGCGAGCGGCTGCCGAGTTGGTCCAGTGCCAGGCCGGAGCCTTCCAGCGCGCTGCGCGCCGCCACGCTGCGGGCAAACACCCAGGGCTGGCCGTGGCCGCGCAGGTACACCTCGCGCACCCAGCCCTGGCTGCCGTTGACTACGCCCAGTGCGCTGCACTCATCGTTGCGCAGGCGCTGCCAGCCTTCCTGCAGCGGGGTCACGCTAAAGCCATTGGCCGACAGAGCGGTCAGGCGGCGGGTCAGCGAATCTTCATTGAACAGCCAGTCGCGCACCGCTGCCGTGGGCGCGGGGTGCAGTTGGCTGGCAGTCAGCCAGCGCGGCGGATGAGCGAGAGCGGCGTGGGGCACGGGCAGGTTTCATCGTAGGCAGAGGCGCGCGAGTCTAACATGACCCCTCTGCTCGGACAGGTGGCGCAAGACGCTGCGATTGACCGCTACGCCCGGCACAACCCGACTTTGGTTGGCCCCGATGACGGGCTATTCATCGCCCGGCGGCTTGGCGCACCTGCACAGATACGGTAGTTTCCCCGGCGCAATAGCCGTGTGATCCGCCAGAGGTAGTTATGAAGAAGTGGCAATGTGTGGTCTGTGGACTGATTTACGACGAGAGCCAAGGCTGGCCTGATGAAGGCATCGCCGCCGGTACGGCGTGGCAGGATGTTCCGGAAGACTGGCTGTGCCCGGACTGTGGCGTAGGCAAGCTGGATTTTGAAATGATCGAAATCGGCTGACAAAGGCTGCTGCGCGTCGGCCCTGCTGCGTTAAAAACAGACTCGTAATGCTCATGTACAAAAGTACACTCCGCTTACTCGCCTGTTTTGACCAGCCGGAGGCTGTTACTAACGTAGCGCCTTGCATGGCTCTAGCTCGCGAGCCTTTGAACTTATTCTGCAAGCTTTCTACGGCGATCCTGGGGTCGCCGTTTTATTTAGTTGATGCCCATACTCAATACCTCGAACGAGCTGAATCAGCAGCGAGGTGGTTATGCGTAAGTGGCAGTGTGTGGTGTGCGGTTTTATCTATGACGAAGCCCTCGGCCTGCCCGAGGAAGGCATCGCTCCTGGTACGGCCTGGGAAGATATTCCCGCCGACTGGCTGTGCCCTGATTGTGGCGTCGGCAAGCTGGATTTCGAGATGATCGAGATCGCCTGAGCCATCTATCACCGAAGAATTGACCCCGGTCGCGCCCGCGCGCCATGAGTGAGGAATGCAGTAATGAGTGCACCTGTCGTTATCGTCGGCACCGGCCTGGCCGGCTACAACCTGGCCCGTGAATTTCGCAAGCTGGACAGTGAAACCCCGCTGCTGCTGATCACTGCCGACGACGGTCGCTCGTACTCCAAACCCATGCTGTCCACCGGCTTTGCCAAGAACAAGGACGCCGATGGCCTGAGCATGGCTGAGCCGGGCGCCATGGCTGAGCAGCTCAAGGCAGAGGTACGCACCCATACCCGCATCAGCGGCATCGATGCGGGCCACAAGCAGCTGTGGATCGGCGAAGAGGCTGTGCCGTACCGCGACCTGGTGCTGGCCTGGGGCGCCGAGGTGATTCGTGTGCCGGTCGAAGGTGATGCCAATGATGCGATCTTCTCGATCAACGATCTGGAAGATTACGCACGCTTTCGTGCGGCAGCCGCCGGCAAGCAGCGTGTTTTGCTGCTGGGCGCCGGGCTGATCGGTTGCGAGTTTGCCAATGACCTCAGCCTGGGCGGTTATCAGGTCGAGCTGGTGGCACCCTGCGAGCAGGTAATGCCCGGCCTGCTGCATCCGGCTGCGGCCGCTGCGGTTCAAGCCGGTCTGGAAGGGTTGGGGGCGCGTTTTCACCTCGGGCCGGTCCTGGCCAGCCTGAACCACAAAGGTGATGCGCTGGAAGCGCACCTGTCCGACGGCACGCTGATCGAGTGCGACCTGGTGCTGTCTGCTGTGGGCCTGCGCCCGCGCATCGAGCTGGCGGCTGCCGCTGGATTGGCGGTCAATCGCGGGGTGGTGGTCGACCGCCAGCTGCGCACCTCTCACGCCAATATCTACGCCCTGGGCGACTGCGCCGAGGTCGATGGCATCAACCTGCTCTATGTCATGCCGCTGATGAGCAGCGCCCGTGCGTTGGCCCAGACCCTGGCCGGCACTCCGACGGCGGTGAGCTACGGGCCGATGCCGGTCACGGTAAAAACCCCGGTCTGCCCGCTGGTGGTCTCGCCGCCACCGCGTGGCCTGCAAGGCGAATGGAGCGTTGAGGGCAGCGGCGCTGATATCAAGGCGCTGTGCCATGACAGCAGTGGCGCGCTGCTCGGCTATGCCCTCACCGGTACGGCCGTGCAGGATAAATTGGCCCTGAATAAGCTGCTGCCTGCGCTTTTGGCCTGAATGGCGGTCGTTCTGTCGGATATGCCACAAAATTGCCTGGTTTAACTGTCGGACAAGACTGGCGCAGGGCCCGATGGCATGCCATCCTCCCTCAGTCTGCCGCAGCCTAGAGCTGTTGTGGCGCCTTGGTATCTGCTCGCGCAGAGCAGCCCGGACACAACAACAAAAAACCGTAAAGAGGCATTTATGCGTAAACCGGAACTCGCCGCCGCCATCGCCGATAAGGCGGATCTGACCAAAGATCAGGCCAACCGTGTACTTAACGCGGTACTCGAAGAAATCACCAACGCCCTGAACCGTAAGGACAGCGTGACGCTGGTGGGCTTCGGTACTTTCGTGCAACGTCACCGCGGTGCTCGCACCGGCAAAAACCCGCAGACTGGCCAGCCGGTGAAGATCAAGGCCAGCAACACCGTCGCCTTCAAGCCGGGCAAGTCCCTGAAGGATGCTGTCAATTAGGTAGTATCTGTTTCATTATCTGTGGATAAGTTGTGCAAAGCCCCGTAATTCGGGGCTTTTTGCTATCTGTGCAAAGTAAATTTTTTGCAATGGCGTTTCATTTTACGGCTAAAGAAAAAGTGAATGTATTGGAGTGCCTGACGTTTCATTATTGACGATTATTTAACCAGGCTATAGGCTGACGTGCTCGTGGAAAAAACACGGTGTTTCATTTGAAAAACTCGATCTATTCGCTCACAACTGTCGTTTTCGAAAAGCTGGGCAGTCTTAAACTAAAGTTAGTAACTGAAGATAGCCAAGTTAATATTTTTGCTGGCGCATATGCTCTGCAACGATTCGACAATGGCTCGAAGCCAAACACCATAAGAGTTGATCAGAGCGCAATTCTAATCCTCTATCGGTTTTGTGAGATTCACAAAATAGACTTGATTGAGCGAATCGCAAATCTCGACCCTTTTACAATCGGAGAGATTGAGTCTTTTTCTTCATATTGCGGTTATGCACAGCAGACGGGAGAACGAATAAACCCGAGTTGGTATGGCGCTCGTATGCGGTGTGCCAAAAAATTTATGGACTATCTTTGGTTGTTCTATGAGGGTAAGTGTACTCGAAACTTAGAGCAGCTTAAAACTGCAAAGCTTTTATATGAAAGTATGGTGGCTGGTTTCAAATTATATATGAAAGCGCCATACAGAAGTGACAAAAAAGATAGAGTTGGTCTTACTCCTGAGCTCCAGGCTAGGTTTATTGCCATCATTGATCCCGATGTTAGTAACAACTTAAACCCTTGGAAGACCTCAAAGGTAAAGTGGAGGAACTATATACTTCTGCTTCTTTTAATGCTTGGCGGTAATCGGAAAGGTGAAACTCTGCTGCTGAAGCTAAATAATTTTCAGTTGACAGGTAATCGTAAGTATTACGATATTGTAAAAAATAAAGATGTGGTTGATTATCCCCGCTCTGAGTCTCCCTCTGTTAAAACTCTAGGTCGACAGGTGGTTTTGAATGATCAACTCGCTGCGTTGATCGAGCACTACATAGTGAATATCAGAAAAGAATTTATTGGATGGCAGTCAACAAGCTATGTCTTTCTGTCATACCGAGATGGGAACCCTATTTCAGTTCAAACTCCAAACTCAATTTTGAATGAACTAATTCAGCAATATCCTGAATTTAAGGGGCTTTTGAGCCCTCATCGTCTACGGAATACATTCCATGATCTTTTGAATCAGGCACTGGATAGGAAGTTTAAGAGCGAAAGTGGTTTAAGTCGTAAAATTATGAAAGCACCCATCCAGGAAGCAGCCGGGGGCTGGGCAAGTAATAGCAGCATGCCTGAGCATTACGCCAAAGGGTCGATACAAGCCAAAGTGGCTGAGTTGCAAACTTTGCTTCAATACGAAGCCCTTAATTCTCAGGTGACTAGCTAGATGGAAGAGCTGGGCAGTAAGTTGACTTTGGGTGTTCCTAATGATCTCAAAGGCACAATCCTACAAGGCGCTTTTGTAAAAAGCCGATTGGGTTACGATATTGAGTTGTTTGATGAGTATGGAGATTTCAAATCAGTCATCATATTGCCAGATGATACAAGTGAATTTGTTTACCTTAAGTCACAGTATCTAAATTTAATGAGTTTTGAGTTAAAGGAGATAGTTAAAAGTTATTTACGATATGTTCTAGAGCGATATCATGCATCTACTGTCAGGTTAAAGTTCAAGTTTCTGGAGTTTTTTGCTCGTGAGATTTCTAAAGGCATACATATCAACGATTTCTTGATCAGTCTTTCTGTGCTAGAGACCAGAGAAAAAGCAGCACATATCTCTGCGTGCAAGGAATTCCTAAGGTTTCTTTTGCTTTGTGGCTATGAAGATCTTTCTCTTGAGTCATATGAAGAGTTTCTTAGGCTAAAAGAATATACCTCACAAGGAAATTCGTATTTAGCTCTTTTTTTAATGGATGAGGAGAGGGGGCCATTTAGCAGGGATGAAGTTTCGGTGCTTTCGGATCAGGTTAATAGAAAGTCGCTTAATCTAGAGTTTCGTTTAGTTTTAGATTTGTGTTTGTGTTTTGGCTTGAGACCAACACAGATTTCTCTATTGAGGCGGAAAGATTTTATTAGGGATAATAAAACAGGGGTTAGTTATCTCAAGATTCCCCGAATGAAACAAGGCTCGCGAGACCGGAGAGTTCAATTCAGTTCGCGGATTTTGACAGAGAGAACTGCAAATCTAATTCAGACCCACATTGATTCAGTTCAGATTCCTGGAGATATTGATCCGGCAGAGCTTCCAATTTTCATCAACCCTAATTCAATATGCCTAGAGAGAGATGGTAATTCCTTAGGCAGTCATTACTGGGATGATACAGAGCGGTTGTCGAGTGATTATTTTTTAGATGAGTCAAAATGTGCAGTGTTGTACCAAAAAAATCGGTCAAGAATTAACTATATTCTATGGGGGAATGAGCATAGGTTGCCATTGTCGCCACGTACCGGGAAAAAATTCAAGTTATGTGCATATAGATTTCGCTATACCGTAGGCACACAAGCTGTAATGTCGGGCTGTTCGCCAGAAGAAGTTGCTGACTTGCTTGATCATAACGATATAAAGAGTATTAAACACTACTTTAGATTCACGCATGAAATGTGGGAAATTCTTGAAAATGCAACTTTAAGTCGCATTGAACAAAAGCATTTCACCGCTGCTTGGATGAGAGATGGTGATCTTATAAACAATATCTACAGCAATGTTTGTGAACCAAAAAATTTTAATGTCATAGGTAAGTGTGCCGCTAACTCAATATGTTTCGATGAGCCAGCAGTAGCTTGCTATTCGTGCGACAGGTTTTGTCCTAATAAAAATGCCGCTGCCCATGAAAGTGCTTTGGAAGGGCTGATGGAGCGGAAAGTTAACTTGTTAACCGTCAGTACCACTAATGTGGTCTCAATAATTGATCAGGCAATAGCTGGTTGTCGTGCTGCGATTGCCTACTCAGAAGGGCAAGATGTAGTTTTTATTAATGTTAAGGAAGTCTGAATGCAAAGTATACCTGTACTGGATATTGCGCATGAGGAGCTCCGGATTAAGCTAGGTCGTCTTGCAATCAGTGCTGAAGATAAGTTTTCCAAACTCCAATGTTTTAAGGGCTCAAAATGGGACGATTTATTCTGGCTGTACAAAGGAAAGCATAAGGTTTATTTGTTTGCGCGTGATGGCGCTAATCCTGAGTTAATGCTTTTAAATAAAGTTTTTTTAATAAATTATCTTTGGGACAGGCGTTCAGGAAGTAAGCAGATAAGCGCTGGGCGTCTTATTGAACTTGCTGCTTCTATAAAGTATATGGCTGCTCAGGGGGTTGTTAGCCTAAAGGAACTTAATCAAAACAATTACATGGATGCCTTCCAGTCTATTCAGGCGCGTTATAAGTCATCTGCAGGTGCATCTAGAGCGCTGAATGTTTTTTTTAGATTTATCTTTGATTCAGGCCTAGCAGTTAACAATTTTGATCTTATTGGTACAAGGGACCTTGACGCAAAAGATCAGTATGGACGTGTCGCGCTTGCAGATAAATTGCCGCTTCCTGAGTTAGTCAAAGCGATTATTGCATTAAAATGGGCAGTGGAAAAGCAGTGGGATAATAGTCTTCGTGCTCAGATGGATATGCTATCCGTCTTAACTCAGGCATTTCAGTATGGATTAGGCTTAAGAATCGGCGAAGTTTTACGGCTACCTAAGAACTGTCTCGTTACACTTAACGGTGAACTGTACTGTAGGGTGTGGACAGAAAAGGGCGCAGAGCCAATCGCCAGGTATGTGCCAACAATTTGGAGAGCTGCGCTTTGTGAGGCAGTGTCCCGAATCGATTCGATCTGCGAGCCTTATAGAAAACAAGCTTTGAGCATCGAGGATGGCTCTTTTACAGAGATTCTCGATAATCGTTTTCTTGCAAGAGTAGAGAAGATTGATCGGAGTGTTGAGTCCTACTTAATTCGTCTTTCTCAACTCATGGAATCTAAGGCTGCCGATACTGAAAATCGGTTGCGTCTTCTTAAGCTCTTACCAGATGACGAGCTTGTTGAACTCAAGAGAGTTCATGAGTATTTACCATTTGCTTCTAATTCGCGCGACTCACAATCTCTCCTTAAATATTACACAAAAAATGGATTTAGCATAATTTCCAAGCCGCTCGGTAAAGTAAAGTGCGAGTACTATATTCGAGGCATAGACATTAAATTACGTATCACACAGATAGTCAGGGTCAGACATGAATTTATTTTTTATCATGAGTTCTTTGAGTTGCTCCATGACCGAAAGCCTGAAGGAAGTCGCTCCAAGGATACTCACGCACTAAAGCATATTTTAAATTTTAAGATTCTTACTTCGTTTGAAGCCTTTTCTTTTTTAGGAGAGTCGTGTTCGAATGGATTGAGAGTCGTATACATTAATCGTGCTGACGCTGTTGTAGCAATTCGGAATATTATCAGCGGTGGTTACGATCACGAATCATATATCCCTGTCTTGGATGCTGAACAACTATATCCTGAGCTCTTCAATCAGAAGACTATGACTTCAATTGCTGGCGGGAGTGCGACTGGATTTTTTTCGTTTCTAAGAATCTCGGATGAGCGGAAGACTTTCTACAGGCCGGCTGCTGAAAACGGCAGATTGAAGTATCTTGCTGTTTCTGGCTTTTTAGTTGAGCAAGCTAGCATTATAAGTGCTGTTATAGATGATTTTGTTTCAGTCAATACAAAGATTAAGTCTGAGCTAATCGATGAAATTAGAGATGAGCTTCTGGCTGAAGGAATTGAAATTAGTTCTGCCAAGCTAGGGATTAATCAGAAGGTTTCAGATTATTTGTTCGTTGTACCAAGCAATCTTGGTGGCGTTTATAATGAGCATATCCCTTGTATACTCGGCTACTACTCTGTCTTGTATGCAATAAAACCAGCCAGGCAGCAACAATCAGCGTTTTTCCGTTACGGTCTTGTCGCCGATGAATCGATTGTGAAAACTTTCCAAACTCACAAGGGGCGGCATTGGCAAACAAATTCACTTTTCCGTGCTGGCTTGGCTGCCAGTATTGTGAATAAGTGGATGGGGAGAACTGACGGTCAAGGTGACCACTACGATCATCAAACTGCTAAAGAGCGTGCTGACAAAGTCGGCGAGCTTATGCTTGTAGAACAATCCCGCTTTATTGGTGACCTACCAAATAAGGTGAAAATCTGGACTGAAAACAATATTCCAGCCCGAGATATAAAGTCTCTCTTAGATGATATGCTAACAACTGTACACTACGGTCCTCTTGGTCATTGTTCTCGTGACATTAATCTTAAACCCTGCGAGTTTCATTTAAAATGCCTTACTGGTGATTCGGGAAAGGGCTGCAGGGAGTTTGTTGTGGATATTTTAGATCCAGTACAAATCAAACAAGTCGAAGCGGAGCGGGACAGATCTGAAATTGAACTGGCGCGGCTTTTTGAAGCTTTGAATAGGCCAGGTATTCCGACTGAGTCTGTTGAAATGCATATTGAGCATCAAATGGCAATTTTTAGAAATTCTTCTTATATATTAGACCGATCTGAAGTTGTTCTTACCGACGGCCAAGTCGAGCAGAGTAAAGATTACAAGCCATTTATGATTGATGGCTCCGCACCAAATAATTGTGTGTTCCAATGTGGGGCTGACTGATTATGACTATTCCTGTCGAACAATGGGATAAAGCCTTTTCAATATTGCAGCAGTTTGAAAGGCAACTTATAGACCCTTCCTGCTTTGGATGGAAATTTATAACCGAGAAATCTGGTGTATCTAAGCCTACCCTGTGGAGAAATAAGGAATTTGAAAAAGAGTTTCAGCGTATTAAGGAAGTAGTCAAAAGCTATGCTCGGGGTGAGAAACAGTTCGATCAAGAGGTATCACTGAAAGCCGCCAAAGATCGTGATAGAGATCACCAGATTGATGTGCTCAAAGCACAGGTCCAGGAGTTGACGAGGCAATTAAATAGGGAGCGCGAAAGGCTCATTTACGCGTCTATGATTGCTCGCCGTAAGAACATCGATCCTGCGGAGTTTCTAGATGAGAGCCCCGTCTTTCGTAAGTCTGCCAAGGGTGGCTCGGTGGTCAAGCTGCCGTCGAGGCATGACTAACCAGCGGGTGGTCATCTGATGGTTTGAAACCGGCATTTAGGTCATAGCTACTCTCTCTGGAAAAATCATCCAGCGGTGATAGCGTAAGCCTGAACCGTCGCGAAATTGATGGATATCAATTTCGCGATTGACGTCCCTAGGTATCGTGTCAACATCCAGTTATCGTTTAGACAGGCTCCAGAGTGACATCCCGCATGCGTCGGCTTGGTTTTGTTCTAGTCCTGATTGTCAGCCTTGTGCTCCCCTCTTTCGGCAGCACGGCTTTTGGTATGTCGGCAGAGCCGTGCCCGATGCAAAACGCCATGGCCGATATGGATCATGCTGGCAGTGAGGCCCCTTGCTGCGAGGATATGGAGAACGCATCCAGTCCAGGCAGCAAGTCGCCCTGCAAATCTGGCCAGGAATGCAAAACCAGTGCTCTTCTCCAAACTGTACTGATCAAACCCTTCGCCCCACAGCACACCTTCCCGCAAACAGCACTGATACAGCCGCTCCTTCAACGAGAACCTGCCGGTCTTTGGCGTCCGCCCCGCGTCTCCTGATGTTTTGATCTGAAATGCGCGTTCCCTAAGGACGTGCGCTGTTGTCGCCTGCATTTAGGCGGCATCGATCAACATCATTGGAGACGAAAGCATGCCTGCTTTCCTTTTCGCACGCCGTGGCTGTTCGGGCGTGCTGGTTGTCGTGCTGTGCGTGAGTTCCTTTCTCACCGCGCAGGCGCAGCCGCTTACCTTTGCCCGTGCGCAAACCCTGGCCGAACGTACTGCCCCGGAGAATCTTGCTGGTCTAGCTCAGGTGGAGTCTGCGCAGCAGGCTGTGCTGCCGTCGGGTGCCTTGCCCGATCCCAAGCTGATCCTGGGCGTGGATAACCTGCCTATCGAGGGGGCGGACCGTTACTCGCTTAACCGCGACTTTATGACCATGCGCCGCATTGGCCTGATGCAGGAAGTGCCCAACAGCGATAAGCGCCAGGCTCGCCGCCATCTGGCCGAGGCCACGGTTACCCGCGCCGAAGCGGAGCAACGCGCGATGGTCTTGCAGACCAAGCGGCAGACGGCGCTGAGCTGGCTCGATGTCTATTACGCCGAGCGCCGCGTTGAACGGTTTGATCAGCTGGATGAGCAGATCAGACTGCTGCGCTCAGCTGTTCAGGCCCTCATCGCTGGCGGCTCCGCGCAATCCAGCGAACTGCTGCAGGCCGATCAGGAAGCGCTGACGTTGCAAGATCGGCGTGACGAGTTGGCGCGTGATGTCACGATGGCGCGCGCCACGTTACGTCGCTGGGTCGGTGCTGAGGCGAGTCAGCCGCTGGCAGGAACGCCGCCCTTGCTTAGCCTGGAGGTGCCACACCTGCAGCATCGCCTCGGCGAGCACCCGGATCTGCGTGCTGCGACGGCCCGCGTGGGTGAAGCCAATGCCGAGTTGGCCGAGGCCGTAGCCGAGAAAAAGCCGGACTGGGGTGTGGAGGTCGCCTACAACAACCGAGATAACCAGTTCGGCGACATGCTGATGCTGCAGTTCACCTTTGACCTACCAATGTTCGTCGGTACCCGTCAGGGGCCCAAGATCAACGCCAAGCAGCACAGCGTGGCCCAGATGGAGGCCGAACAAGAGGTGCTGCTGCGCGCTCACCAAGCCGAACTGGAAAGCGGCCTCGCCGAGCTGGAACAGCTGCGCAAGATGTTGATCCGTACCGAACAACATCTTATTCCCTTATCGAGCAAGCGCGTGGATCTGGAACTCGCCGCCTACAAAGCGGGCAACAGTCAATTGGCGGCTGTGATCAATGCCCGTCGTGACCTGATCGAGGCGCAACTGCGGAAAATCGAACAGCAACGCCAGCTCAGTCAGCTCACCGCAAGCCTGTACTACGCCTATGTGGAGGGCCTGAAATGAAAGCGTCCACTTTGAGCTATTGCCTGCTGGCTATCGCCGTTGCTGCAGGTGGAACCGCTGGCGGCTTCTGGCTGGGCAAACAAAGCTCATCCCATGACCAGATGCCAGCTGCAAAACCGGAAGATCGCCAGGTGCTCTATTGGTACGACCCGATGGTGCCGACTCAGCGTTTCGAACAGCCAGGTAAGTCTCCTTTTATGGATATGGAACTGGTGCCGAAGTATGCGGGCACAGAGCAGAATATGACCTCTCTCAGCGTTCCAGCGCAAGCAATCCAAAACCTAGGTATGCGCACTTCGACAGTCGTACGGGCAGTACTACCTTCCGGTATCGATGCGGTTGGTTCACTGGCCTACAACCAGCGCGAAGTCGCTACTTTGCAGGCGCGCTCTGCCGGCTTTGTCGAGCGCGTTTATGGCCACGCGCCGGGCGATGTCTTGCCAGCCGGCACGCCACTGGCTGACCTGCTGATACCCGAATGGTCTGCAGCTCAGCTGGAGTTTATTGCGGTGCTACAAAGCGGCGATGCTCGGCTCGCCAGTGCAGCGCGTGAGCGCCTGCGCTTGCTCGGGATGCCCCAGGGGTTGATCGATCAGGTTCAGCGTACGCGCCAGCCAAAGGCATTGCAGACAGTAGTGACGCCGATTAGCGGTGAGTTACAGACCCTGGATATACGCGCCGGTATGGCGCTAGCGGCAGGCCAGGACCTGGCGCGGATTAATGGGCTTGCTAGCGTCTGGCTCGATACGGCGGTTCCGGAGTCCCAGGCCTCCGCGGTGCAGTTGGGCGCGCCAATCAGTGCAAGCCTGGCCGCTTTTCCAGGGCAAACTCTCACGGGCCGGGTGATTGCATTGCTGCCCAGTGCCGATTTGCAGACCCGAACGCTGACGGTGCGCAGTGAGCTGCCCAATCCTGACGGCAAGTTGCGCCCCGGTATGTTTGCTTCGGTGCGCCTCAATAGCACGAACGAGCAACCGGTGCTGCTGATCTCCAGCGAGGCGGTAATTCGTACCGGCAAACGCGCCTTGGTCATGCTGGCAAAAGGCGAAGGACGTTACCGCCCCCATGAGATCCAGATCGGGCGCGAGGCCGATGGGCGCGTGGAAGTGCTCTCAGGCCTCTCTGAGGGCGACGCGGTGGTGACCTCGGGGCAATTCCTGATTGATTCCGAGGCCAGCCTGCAAGGGGTGATGGCGCAAGTGGATGATGCGCTGCCTGAGCAGGCCCCGTTGCATGAGGCCCAGGGGGTGATCCGCAAACTGGACGGGCAAGCGGTCACGCTTGAACACGGCCCCTTCGACAGCCTGAGCATGCCCGGCATGACCATGGTTTTTGAGATGGTCAAGCCCGAGGTTGCGACTGGGCTGAAGGTAGGTGACTCCGTGCGCATTGGTGTCCGCCAGAGTGATGCCGGGCTGGTCGTCGAGCAACTGACTAAACAAGAGGCCAGCCAATGATCGCGCGCCTGATTCACTGGTCAATCGGCCAGCGCATGCTGGTCTTGTTGGTGACCCTGTTTATTACCGCCTGGGGCATCTGGTCCTTACGCAGTACGCCGCTGGATGCGTTACCGGATCTCTCCGACACTCAGGTGATCATTCGCACCAGCTTCCCCGGCCAGGCACCGCAGATCATCGAGAACCAGGTGACCTACCCGCTGGCCACCACCATGCTCTCGGTGCCGGGGGCAAAGACCGTGCGCGGTTATTCGTTCTTCGGTGACTCGTTCGTCTACGTGCTGTTCGAGGACGCTACCGACCTGTATTGGGCGCGTTCGCGCGTGCTGGAGTACCTCAATCAGGCGCAGGAACGCCTGCCGCAAGGCGTCACCACCACCCTGGGCCCCGACGCCACGGGCGTGGGTTGGATCTATCAGTACGCCCTGGTGGATCGCAGCGGCAACCATGATCTCGCGCAGTTGCGCTCGATCCAGGACTGGTTTCTCAAGTACGAGCTGAAAAGCCTACCCGACGTGGCGGAGGTCGCCACGCTGGGCGGTATGGTCAAGCAGTATCAGGTCGTACTCGATCCGCAAAAGATGGTTGCTTATGGTGTAACGCAGCGGGAGATTGAGGCCGCCCTGCAAGGCGCTAACCAGGAAACCGGCGGTGCCGTGCTGGAGTTGGCCGAGCGCGAGTACATGGTGCGTGCCACTGGCTATTTGCAGAGCCTGGAGGATTTTCGCAATGTACCTTTGCGCGCCTCACAGGCCGGCATACCGATTCTGCTGGGCCAGGTCGCGAACATTCAGCTGGGGCCGGAGATGCGCCGCGGTATCGCCGAACTGGATGGTGAGGGCGAAGTGGTGGGCGGCGTGGTGATCCTGCGTTCGGGCAAGAACGCGCGCCAGACCATCCGCGCCGTCAAGGCGAAACTGGACAGCCTGCGCAGCAGCCTGCCAGCCGGCGTCGAACTGGTGACCACCTATGACCGCTCAGAGTTGATCGACCGGGCCATCGACAACCTCAGCTTCAAGCTGCTGGAAGAGTTCGTGGTGGTCGCCCTGGTCTGCCTGATTTTTCTCTGGCACCTGCGCTCCTCACTGGTGGCGATCATTACCTTGCCGCTGGGCATCCTGATGGCGTTTATCGTCATGCGTCAGCAGGGCATCAACGCCAACATCATGTCCCTCGGCGGTATCGCCATCGCCATCGGGGCCATGGTCGATGCGGCCGTGGTGATGATTGAGAACGCCCATAAGCACATCGAAACCTGGAAAGAACAGCATCCGAATGAGCGTCTGCAAGGCGATGCGCATTGGCAGGTAATTGGCAAAGCGGCTGCCGAGGTGGGGCCCGCGCTGTTCTTCAGCTTGCTGATCATCACCCTGTCGTTTCTCCCGGTATTTACCCTGGAGGCTCAGGAGGGCCGACTGTTTGGCCCACTAGCGTTTACCAAAACCTATGCCATGGCTGCCGCAGCTGGGCTATCGGTCACCCTGGTGCCGGTGCTGATGGGCTACTGGATACGCGGGCATATCCCCAGCGAGCAGCAAAACCCGCTGAACCGTTGGCTGATCGCAGCCTACCGGCCGGTACTCGAAGTCGTACTGGCCTGGCCGAAAACCACCCTGGTGTTGGCGTTACTGATCTTTCTTTCCAGCCTCTGGCCGCTGAGCCGTCTAGGCGGTGAGTTTCTTCCAGCGATGGACGAAGGCGACCTGCTGTATATGCCCTCGGCGTTGCCGGGCCTGCCCGCGAGCAAAGCCAGCCAACTGCTGCAACAGACCAACCGCATGATTCTCAGCGTACCGGAAGTGGCGCGGGTATTCGGTAAAGCCGGTCGCGCAGAAACCGCTACCGACCCCGCCCCGCTGGAGATGTTCGAGACCACGGTGCAGTTCAAGCCGCGTGATCAATGGCGCGCAGGTATGACTCCAGAAAAGCTGATCGAGGAACTGGACCAGGCGGTACAAGTCCCAGGTTTGTCGAACATCTGGGTACCGCCGATCCGCAACCGTATCGATATGCTCGCCACCGGGATCAAGAGCCCGATTGGGGTGAAGGTCGCCGGCACATCGTTGCTGGATATCGAGCGCATCAGCCGCGAGATCGAAGGGGTGGCCAAGCAGGTGCCGGGGGTCAGCTCGGCACTTGCTGAGCGCCTCAGTGGCGGCAGCTATGTGGATATTCGGATCAATCGCCTGGCTGCCGCACGCTACGGCCTGAATGTCGATGACGTGCAGGCGGTGGTGTCTGGCGCTATCGGCGGCAGCAATATCGGTGAAACCGTTGAGGGTTTGGCGCGTTATCCGATCAATCTGCGCTACCCCCGCGAGTGGCGAGACAGCCCCGAGGCGCTGCAACGGCTGCCCATCCTGACGGCGACAGGGCAGCAAATCACCCTAGGCTCGGTGGCCGACATCAGCCTCAGTGAAGGACCGCCGATGCTGCGCAGCGAGAACGGCCGACTTTCGGGCTGGGTCTATGTCGATGTTCGTGGCCGTGACCTAGCCTCGACCGTGCGCGAACTCCAGCAGCGAGTGGCCGAGTCTGTGAAGCCAGATGCGGGCATGACCATTTCCTACTCGGGGCAGTTCGAGTTTCTGCAGCGCGCCAATGAACGCCTGACTTGGGTGGTTCCGGCGACGCTGCTGATTATCTTCGTGCTGCTCTACCTCACCTTCAACCGCTTCAGCGAGGCCTTGCTGATCATGGCCACCTTGCCGTTCGCCCTGACCGGTGGCGTTTGGCTGCTCTACTGGCTGGGTTTCAACCTCTCGGTTGCCACCGGCGTGGGCTTTATCGCGTTGGCCGGGGTGTCGGCAGAGTTTGGGGTGATCATGCTGATCTACCTGCAGAATGCCTGGCGTACCCGCGTTGCAGAAGGGCGCACGGATAATCCCGCGTTGCTTGAGTCCATTCGCGAGGGGGCGGTACTGCGCGTACGACCGAAGGTGATGACGGTCGCGGTGATCATTGCCGGCCTGCTACCGATTCTCTGGGGCGATGGTGCCGGCTCCGAGGTGATGAAGCGCATAGCCGCGCCCATGGTCGGCGGCATGATCACCGCTCCGCTGTTGTCGATGCTGGTGTTGCCCGCAGCCTATTGGTTGATGCGACGCAAAGGAGCTTGAGCGTGACGTAGCTGGCTTGCAGATGGCTCGGGGCAACTGGATAGAAAATCTGGGTTGTCCCGAACCATTTCATCTCTTCAACCACTGAAAAGCCCCTTCAATATTGCAATTACGAAGATGTAATTTTCGCTTCACTTTGATGACAGGTGCATACGTTTATATTTCCACTACAACCTAAGTAGAGGGATTAAACGTGAACATTCTTAAAGCAGTATTGGTGGTATCGGTTATTTCTGCATCGTCCCTGGTTATGGCCGAAGGCGGTGGTGATCGGGTCTATGGTCGAATGATTCAAGACAACGAAAGAGCGATGCAGGAATACGCTGCTGCTCGTGGCAAGACGCCGCCCGAGGTGACTCACTATCGCTACGGCATGAAGTTGGACATCGCTAAGGTCGTACATACGAGCCCTACAGGCTCCGGTTGCGAGGTAATGCCGGCTCAGATGACCTATGAAGACTCCAACGGCGATTTGCAGACTGTTGAATATCGGGCAATGGGTACAGCTTGCCGCAATCAAAACTGAGCCATATAGGAGCTTACAGTTCACTGACTTAAAAGTAATTTTCAAGTCACCCTGATGTTATTTGGCATGTGGAAGTATGGCGCAAGCGCGCACGGGCTATGCCTGGCGCGCTACGGCAACTACTACAAGAAGTCTCCCAGAGATAAAACTGCCAAATAATTCAGGAGCGTCACATGAATAATAAACCCCTGTTCTGCTTATCGCTGATAGCTCTGTGTATCGGCACCGGGCAGGTTGCCATTGCCTCCGAACAAACGGCTGAAGGCTTCGTCGAGGGCAGCAGTTTCACCATTCTGAACCGCAACCTCTACTTCAATCGCGACTTTCGTAAGGGGCAGTCGAGCAGCACAGAAAATGGTTACTCGGAAGAATGGGCCCATGGAATCATCGGGCAGTTTGAGTCTGGATTCACCGAGGGTACCGTTGGCTTTGGTATCGACGCGTTTGCGATGCTTGGCCTAAAACTCGACTCTGGTGACGGGCGATCCGGCGCAGGCGGCTCCGTTGATGTGATGCCTTACAACAGCGCAGGGCAACCCGAGGATGACTACTCCAAGGTGGGCGGTGCGGTTAAAGCCAGGTTCATGGATACAGTCATCAAGGCTGGCGACGTTTTTCCTGTCTCCCCCGTCGTTCAATATGGAGACTCCCGACTCCTGCCCGAAAGCTTTCGCGGTATCACCGTGGCCAACAGCAGTATTGATGGCTTGGCCCTGCAAGGTGGCCGCTTGCATTCAATGAGCGAGCCCAACTCAAGCAGCATGCGCGATGGCTTCGCAACGTTCTATGCCGGCTCCGTCGACTCCCCTTGGATCGCCTATTTTGGCGGCGATTACTCGGTTAACGACAACATTGGCATCAGTCTCTATACCAGTCGTCTCAAAGATGCATGGAACCAGTACTACGCTGGTACCACGTTGAGCTATCCGCTTTCCGATGATGTCGCCCTGATCGGTGGGCTCAATTACTACAAAGCTGTCGATGAAGGGAAACAACAACTGGGCAGCTTCGATAACAACATCTGGAGCGGCAAGGTCGGCGTGCAATTCGGTGCCCATACCGTCCTGGTTGGTGTTCAGCGCAATAATGGCGATGACGACTTCGACTATTTGCGTCAGTCCGACTCGATCTACCTGGATAACTCCATCCAATACAGCGACTTCAACTCGCCCAAGGAAAAATCTTGGCAGGTCCGCTACGACTTGGATATGGAGCCTTTTGGTGTGCCCGGCCTGAGCTTTATGACCCGCTACGCGCAGGGCTGGGATGCGGACTACACCAATGCCAACGAGGTGTACATGCGCCGCGACGACGATGGTAATCCGCTGACCAACCAAAAGCGTTGGGAGCGGGATATTGAAGCCAAGTACGTCGTGCAAGCCGGCTCAATGAAAGACATGTCCTTCCGTATTCGCCAAGCGACTACCCGTGCAACCGATTTCGAATCGGATCTGGATGAGGTTCGCCTCATCGTCGAATACCCGCTCGAAGTGCTTTAAAGCGTTGTCGCCGAGTGCCTGCGGGCACTCGGCTTGCTCGGCTGCTGTCTCCTTTAGTGCTCCTTTGGTTTGGAGACAGCCTTCGGCACCCACGGGTGCCTTTTTTGGCGCAATTGCAGCGGGTTTGACCGACCAGAAATCGAAGCTAAGGGGCTCGTAACTACCCAAAACTGACACTCACAGGTATGCATGGATTAGTGACAAGACAGGGCATCGATTATTCGGCATTGCTCGATCACGCCGCCCTCACAGCAAGCAATCAGTTTTTCCAGCTCGGTCTCTAGGGCCACGAGGTCACGGATGCGTGCACGTACTTGATGCAGTTGTTCACCCACTTTGGCATCCACCGCAGCGCAGTAAGCATCGCGCTGATCGGCAAATCCCAGCAGTTCGCGCACATCATCCAGAGTGAAACCCAGTGAGCGGGCTCGGCGGATAAACAGAAGGCGGTCACGCTCGCTGTGTGTATAAATGCGATAGCCCGAAGGCGTGCGCCCGGCCGAGGGCAGTAGGCCCAGTTGCTCGTAGTAGCGGACTGTCACCGCCTTGGTGTCTGTCGCCTTGGCCAACTGACCAATGGTGTAATTCGCCGTGCTCATCGCTGCTTGACCTTATAGCCGCTATAACCTTCATCCTAACCGTATTCAGCTCACCTGGGGATCGGTCATGGACAGCTGCTGCGAAGACAAGGCAAGCGAACTGGCGCAGTTACGCGACCAGCAAAGCCGTGTGCTTTATATCGTTCTGGCGATCAACGCCCTGATGTTTCTGGTCGAGTTTGTCGCCGGCTGGGTTATCGGTTCGACAGCGGTGCTGGCGGATTCGCTGGATATGTTCGGCGATGCCTCGGTGTATGCGCTGACCCTGTATGTGCTGCACCGCAGCGCGCGCACTCGTGCCGGCGCGGCGCTATTCAAGGGCAGCCTGATGCTGCTGTTCGGCCTGCTGGTAATCGCCGACGCCATACGCAAGCTGGTGATGGGGGGCGTCCCGGAGGCGCAGTGGATGGGCCTGGTGGGTGCGGCGGCGCTGATCGCCAACACGCTCTGCTTCACACTGCTGTACCGTCATCGCTGCGATGACCTGAACATGAAATCCACCTGGCTGTGCTCACGCAACGACTTGATTGCCAATGCCAGTGTGATCGTCGCCGCCATTCTGGTTGCGGTTACCGGAACCCTCTGGCCGGACGTGATTATTGGGCTGGCCATCGCGGCGCTGTTTCTGCATTCCGCGCGGCAGGTGCTTGCTGAATCCTGGGCAGAATGGCGTCGGCATGCAGCGGTTTTGCCAAGTGCAGCGCCGCCCGCGTCCATACCCAGCGCCTGTTGCAATCCGCCGCTCAGCACTCAAGAAGAGCGCTGTTGCGCGGCTGATAGTGCGGCGCAAACCGAGACGAGCGGCAGTGTTTGTTGCCAGCCAGCAACGACACAGACTTCATGCTGCAACACGGCAGCAATCGACAGCTGTTGCGGGCCATCCCCAGCCAAGGAAAAGGACGAGTAGATGAGCGTGAAAGAGCCTGTGCATTCCACCATTAGCCCCTGGGGGTTATTGCTCGCCGCATGGCTATTGGCGGTGGCCGCGACCCTGGCTGCCTTGTTTATCGGCGAAATCATGGGCAAAACCCCGTGTGTACTGTGCTGGTTCCAACGGATTTTCATGTTTCCTTTGGCGGTCATGCTGACGGTCGCCTGTTACCGCGCGGACTTCGCCGTTTGGCTGTACGCCTTGCCACTGGCTGTTATCGGTTGGTCAATCGCCCTGTATCACTCCCTGCTGTTCATGGGCGTGATTCCGGAAAATCTCAAGCCGTGTAGTGCCGGAACTTCCTGTTCCGGGGCTGACATGTTGATTTTCGGCAGCGTACCGTTGCCGCTACTGTCCCTGGCAGCGTTCACTGCCATCGTCTTGCTTCTTGCCCTGATTCGTCGGAGAACCCTTGTATGAATAGACGTACCCTCGTGCTGACCATCAGCGCGGTAATCATTGCCGGATTCGTTGCGGCGGCAATGCTCTATCAGCGCTTTTCAGCTCCCCAGGAGACTCCGGTAGTCACCCAGGCAAGCAGCTCGTTGGTGCGTTTCCATTCACCAATCATTGGCCCAATGAACGCGCCGGTCACCATCGTCGAGTTCTTCGACCCTTCGTGCGAGAGCTGCCGGGCGTTTTTCCCTTACGTGAAGCAAATCATGGCGCAGTATCCGCAGGACGTGCGCCTGGTCGTGCGCTATGTGCTGTTCCACCAGGGCTCGGAAGAGGCCGTGCGCTTACTGGAGACGGCGCGCATGCAGGGGCTTTACGAGCCGGTGCTGGCCGCCGTGCTTGAAGCACAGCCGCTGTGGCATGACGACGCGCAAGCACAGAAAGCCTGGGAAGCGGCCGCAGCAGTGGGGCTGGATGTTGAGAAGGCCCGTGCCACGATGAACTCGCCAGCCATCAACGAGATACTGGCCAAAGATGCTGCGGACGTGAAGAAAGTCGGGATTCAAGGTACGCCCACGTTTTTCGTCAACGGCAAGCTTCTGACCAAGTTCGGCCCAGAGCCTCTGCTGGAGTTGGTGCAGAGCGAATTGCAGAAAGTGCGCTAAACCACCAAGACAGGCGCAAATGCCATGGCTGCTTAATTCGGGAGTTTTTATGAGCGCACTGGAAAACAAGATACCTCCGCCCATTGTGACGGCTCTGTTCGGGCTGCTGATGTGGCTGGTTGCCCGCTATGTGCCGGGCCTCGACCTAGCGCTCACGGTGCGGGTCTTGGTAGCGCTGCTCGTGTTGGCGATTGGCGTTTGCTTCAGTGTGGCCGGAGTCCTGTCGTTTCGGCAGGCGCAGACCACCGTCAATCCGCTGAAGCCCGAAACTGCATCGGCACTGGTGCGCTCGGGGATCTATCAATACTCACGCAACCCGATGTACGTCGGCTTTGCTCTGTTATTGCTGGCCTGGGCTTGCTATTTGGCCTCGCCTTTTGCATTACTCGGGGTGCTGGGGTTCGTCCTGTATATGAATCGATTCCAGATCAGCCCTGAAGAACGCGCCCTGACAACTCTGTTCGGTAGCGAATTCCAGGCCTATCAGGCGCAGGTGCGTCGCTGGCTCTAAGTTGGCTAGCCCACCGTTTGGAGCCGCCATCTGGAAACCAGCGGTCTTACAAAGCAATAATTTGTGGCAGCGGCCTGGAGGTTGAATGCCCGCCTTTGGCCGGTTCCCGCCAGTCGAGACCTACGCCTCAAGGCCAGAAGCAGCCGGTCAGTGGGTGACCACGAAATTAGGGGCGATTTAGTTGGTTTGGAATCCGCCTCAGCACTTCAAGGGCTATGCTGCCGGGGGCGCATGGAAACACGCGCTTCACGCCCAACTCCAGACCCAGCTGGTAGAAACAACTGAAGTGGTCTACTAATGCAAAAACTCTACGATCGGTTAGGTTTGCCAAAACCGCATTACCGGATGCATCAGGCGCTGCTGGCCGGGCTTCCGGTTACGCTGGTTGTGGATCTGGCGCATGAACTGGGGCTGCGTCGCACACAGGTCGCAAGGTGGGTGGGAACCTCGTTTCGACACTCCGTGATGTCTGCCCGGACAGGCGAGGTTTTTTGTCGTCTCGTCGAGACCTTGGACGCCCTGTTGGAACTCCATGAGGAAGATCTCGATGGCGCGCTGCGCTGGCTGACATCACCGGTTCTGGCGCTAGCCTCCGAGCGGCCGATCGATCTGCTCGTTACTGAGCCGGGCCGTAGGGCAGTACTGCAAGTGATTCGCGCGCTCGAACACGGCTTGCCGGTTTAGGGGGCTGACAGCTCTAGGACGAGCTTTATAGGCGTTTTTAGTCAATTATAAAATCCTACTCTGGACGTCCGATTCGTCTCGCCCACTTTTGGCCGAGTCCTGCCCGAAGCGTCTGACAGCCGTCGGCCAATAGCAGTCATCGAGTAGCTACCGATGTCGTACCGATTGAATCGGCTACTTCCCCTGCTTAAACGCTTTCAACAGCTTCTCGGGAACGAAATACAGATCACCTCGCGCCCTGGTGCAGGCCACGTACAGCTTATTGCGGGTTTGCGGGTTGGCCTGGTGTAACCTCTCAGCCATATAGTCTTTCCAGATACCCGGGCCCATCACAACGCAAGCATCGTTAAAGTGATCCATGCCCTTGCTTGCTCCCCAGTTTTCGGAGTGGCAGCCGTATTTGTAGTGTTCGCTCAAAAACAGCTTCACGATGGTTGGGTCAGCGTGCAACAAGTTGGCGTGCTCTTGGTCATCAACCGTAATGATCCGGCTGCCCCGTTCCTCATGAGCACTCATCGCGATTTGTAGCTTTGCGCTGATGAAGTCGCAGACCGTTTTTGCGCATCGCCAACTGCGGCTCAGTGTTGCTTTGTCTACCGTTATACCGGCATCACGAAAGCGCTTCTCGTAGCGAGCGACATCGTCGTGAAGGGTTTTGTTTACCGCTCCGTCTCGGCTGGTATCGAAGGTGTGCTGATGGAAGTCACCGACGAAGGTCATGCCGATCCTCGCCTGGGAAAGCTCCAGCAGCAGGTTGAAGTCGTGGCCCGCGAAATCCTGTACCTCGTCGACGTACAGGCAGTCATAAAAGCGCTCCAGGCGGGCGCGCACGTCCGGTATGGCCTCCACGACCTGGAGCAGTTTGGCTAGGCGGCAGTGATAGAGTCTGCCGCTGCCATCGCGATACCGATTGATACTGTCCAGGGGATACTGCCGTTTGGGTGGGTGCCTGAAATTCAGGCCGCGGGTTCCCAGCTGCAATTGCATCAACGGCCGATAGCAGAACCCATGTAGGAACGAGAAGTATGTCATTAGCGTGATGTTGGATGGGATCGCCCCGAATTTCTGGATGATCCTGTTGCGCAGATGCCGGTGATTGTTGTCCGTGTAAGTGATGATCAATGCCCGCTGATCAAGGCTGATGCGCTCGATGATCAGGCTGGTTTTCCCGGATCCTGCGACTGAAAAAATTACGCTCTTATCCATTTGATCGCTTCCTGTATGTACTTCGGGGCGATCAGTTCAGCGGACTTCTTGGTTAACAGCTCAAAAGCGGCATCCGCTTTATTTTTGAGCATGTACTCTTGAACGGTCAGTTTTTTGCGACCTGTAGCAAAGAGCTCGTCGCAGGTGTCCTGGTTGTCGCTGTACAGCCCTATCTCGAAGGTACTTCGATCAGGATCTAGGTCGGCAAATATCTTGGCCGAGTCGTACAGATAGCCTTCGTAGTTCGCTACACAGTTCTGCTGATAGTCACCGTCGTTATCTCGAATTGCGGCAACTCTGATGTTCAGGAGCTTTCCTAGCTCCAAGTAGCGTTTAAAGCTCGTTCCCCCGATCGAGATGATGTGCACATCATCTGCCTGGGGCTGATGGCCTGCCTGCTGCTTGTAGAAGTGCTCCATGAGAATGAATTCTGCGTCCCCCTCGACCAGGATGACTCGCTTGGAAAGGGCGAGCTCAAGGACGTTGTTATCGGGTGCTTTCATGAAGAATTTTGCGGTCGGTTCCGACAGGTCTTTCAAACGTCCCGCATGGCCAGATCCGAGCAGCAGTGCGTGGCGTAGATCAAGCCGTGCGCAGATATGGCTGCTGTGCGTCGCGATGAACAACTGAGTGCCCGTCGTGCCTGCCAGTCTCTCAACCAAACGCTTCATGTTGGTGTGGCTCAGATGGTTCTCGGGCTCCTCCAACAGCAGCGCATGCAGGCTCGCTTTCTCCTGGTGCTTCTGCAGGGCGAAATTGGTCTTGATGAAGCACTGCTCCCCTTTGCCGCGATTCTCAATAGGGATTCCGCCTTTGATGATCACCAAATCGGTTTCTAGGTTGGAACGCGAGCTTGTTCGCAAGGCAAACTGATAATCGCCGAGTGTGTCGTTCAAGTCCTTCAGGCTCTCTCGACCGAACGCCTCTTTTCCTTGCCGGTAGCGATTTTCGAGGCGGTAACGATCTGGCTCCTCGGTATGGAATCCGAACACCGCCCGGGTGTATTCGCGAGCGGCGTATTCACTGTCAATACGAGAGCTGTCGATCAGCAGGTGCTTGACCGGCCGCCGGTAGGTGACGTGAGGCGCCCCGGCGAAAGTAGAGAACTGCACGCTGTAATACTCGAAGGGAAAGCTGTCCCTGTTGGCTTTGAGCAGGTCGACTATCGTCTGGCCGAACTCTTCGATTAACGGAACGATGGCCATGCGTAGACCATCTGTCTTCGTTCCCAGAACGTTTTGGGTCCCGTGAAAACCCTGTTCATCTCCCTCTTCGAGAAACACGTCCACGATGACCTCGGGAAGCAAATCCAGCGTCGCAGGGCCTGCCAGGAATTTCTGTACCGCCCCCTGATTCAGCAAGGCCTCATAGCCTATGGTCTCGACGCGACTGCGACTCGCGCTCAGCGCCAGATCCAAGGCCAATAGCACGCTGCTCTTGCCAGTCTCGTTATCGCCGATCAGGACGTTCTTGCCTGGGTCGAACTCAAGGGTCAAGTCACTGAGGCTTTTGAAATTCTTGATCACGACTTTTTTTATTGACGGCATGTTCACTCCTTTAAACTGCGCGGTGTCGGCCAAAGCGCGTACTTTGTCCCAGGGCTGCTGATGAGCATGAGTCTGGATAAGCTATCAAGTTGACACTGCGCCGGACAATCCTGGCTTTAGGAGTGACCCAAGGCTGGACCCAGGTGCGGAAGGTCGTTATTCGTATCAGCCTCGACGCGGTTCAGAGATGTCTTGCCTAGTCTAGGGGGCAGCGGTGCACTGCAAATCGTCGCTGTAGGTGGTTGTGCTGCACTGAGTTGATGAAGGTAAAAGGATCACACTGCCCCATGGAAAAACTGACTGCCATAGAGAGTGATGCCCAATCCCAAGCTTGGTTGAAGCAGTTCAATCTGGGCGACCGAGCTCTAGCCAAGAAGCTGCTTGAAACATTCGTCCTCGTTTCACGGGATGACTTCGTCGACCACATGCGCGCCATGCTCCTGCGTGAAGCCGAAAATGTGGGCGGAATGATTGCCTTGTATGCCGAGCGAGAGCTTCGACATCGGCACGGGATCCCACACCGCTTATTCAAGGAGTCAAAAGGGGCAACAAAGCGAGCACTCGGTGCAGTAGGCCCTGCAGCGGTAAAGCCAACCAAAGCGTACGACCCTTCAGTAGGAAGCGAGGGAATTGTCGCCCAGATGATTTCACAGCTGTGCCTGGAGCACCCCCGAAAATTCCTTGATCACCCTGGTCCTGACAGAATTCGCTCAAAACAAGCTAGGGCATTCTGGGTCGTTACAGACTTGATCGGAAGCGGAAAACGGGCATCACGCTACCTGGAGGCGGCATGGAGAGTGAGGTCAGTTCGTAGTTGGTGGTCACTCAGGCTGATGCAATTTGCGGTCATGGCTTATTCAGCGACAAAGCCCGGTGAGGCTCGTGTGGTGTGGCATCCCAGCAAACCCAAGATACACATCGTCATTCCTTGTCCCACTATAGACAGCAGCTTTTCAGAAAAAGAAGCAGAGCAAATGAAGCGGCTTTGCACCGCCTACGACCCAACTAGTGGTGAAGTCGGCAAGGTTCCTTGGATAACCGGCGGGCCAAGCCTAGGGTATGGTTCTGGAGGGGCGCTGATCGCCTTCGCCCACGGAGCACCGAACAACATCCCGCTGATGTTTCACAAGGCCTCAAAGAACAGGAGGAAGACGTGGACCCCGCTGTTCCCTGCCAGAGTATCTGCTGGGATTAGCAAGGACGCGTTTGGGGTTGATCTCACCGCTGAAAAGATCAGCAGTCGTCTAGCTAACCTAGGTGACCACCATCTTGCCAAATCAACAGCGGTTTTGAGGTCGGGCATATCGACCAGTCAGACGTTCTTGCTCTTGAGCGCACTGTCACGCCATCAGCGCTTTAATGACCGAGTTCTCGCTGAACGTACAGGCCTTAAGGTGCATGAGCTACGTATGCTTTTAGAGAAGGTGGCCCAATATGGCTGGATCGACTCTCAGCGCAGACTGACCGATCAAGGAGCAGGCCAATTGGCGCACGCCAGAAAGCAGATGCACCTTGATACAGGCGCTGAAGCTGTTGGCATTCACGAGCCAGAACCTTATTATCCTACCTCGTTGAGGCAACCAATCTAGATTCTAGCTTCGGCGTACGTTCTTCGGGACGTTGCTGCCAGATGGGTCAAGCTTCACGGCCCATCACCGGGCGCAGACTACTGCAGCCCTATGTACTAGCTCCTGCTTACGGCTAAGCGCTCGCGCCACAGCCTAGTGGCGTAAGCCTTCTGCCTGCGGCGCGAGCACTCACCCTGCGGGTGTCAAAGTAGATGACGGATTGGAAGCCTCAGCACTACCGCCGCGCCCCTGGCGCAAGCAAAGTATCCATTCCAGTTTTGGCGGCGGCTGTCGCAACTAGCGAGAAGACTGTCGCAGTTCACCCTTCACTTCCCCCCATCCTGACCCTGAAGCACCTGGCTCATTTGACCGGGGTGCCATACAAGCATCTTCGTGATTATGTTTCGCGCGACACTGAAGCCTACAAGATTTTCCGTGTTCGAAAGCGGGCACGTCCTGGTACACCAACATCGTTTCGTGTCATTTGCGTGCCACCTCCGAGCCTGGCTATTGTTCAAAAATGGATTGCTCAGCACGTACTGGCCAAAGCAAAACCTCACTCTTCCAGTACGGCGTTTGCACCAGATTGTCGCTTAGTCGATGCGGCCAAACCTCATTGCGCAAGCCGCTGGTTGATCAAGGTGGATGTGCAGCGCTTCTTCGAGTCTATCTCGGAGATCGACTGTTACCGTGCTTTCCGCCGTCTCGGCTACCAACCACTCGTGTCTTTAGAGCTTTCACGACTTTGTACGCGCGTCGGTCGATTAAACGGGATGCGGCATGGCATTAAGTGGCGACGTAAAGCCCCCATTAAGAAATCTAAGATCGTACGATACGCTCAGCTGAGGCTCGGCCATCTGCCTCAAGGAGCCGCAACCAGTCCTATGCTGGCTAATCTCGTAATGAGGGACGCCGATGAGCTGCTAACCAGTATGGCGGATCAGCTGGGAATGACTTACACCCGATATGCCGATGACCTCACCCTCTCCACTGCGAGCCCTGTATTTGAGCGGCAGACAGCACGCCGAGTAATCAACGAGATTTACCAGGTACTGCGGCGGTATGGTCTCACGCCTAATCTGGCGAAGACGACGATTGCCACGCCCCGAAGCAGGAAGATCGTTCTAGGGCTACAAGTTGACCAAGATGAACCTAGGCTCACTAGGGCTTTCAAGATGAAGATGCGCATGCATCTTCATTACTTGGAGCGTAAAGACGTTGGGCCGCTGAAACATGCAGAGCGCCGCGGCTTTTCGGCTGTCGCTGGAATGCGTAATCACCTGATGGGGCTTGCGGCCTACGCAAGCCAAATCGAGCCTGCCTATGGCAGAGACCTCAAAGACAGGCTGGAGAAACTGCACTGGCCAGTGCTCTATTAGCCTCACTTATGCCGCTTAAAGACGCGACAAGCTCTTGTCGGGATAGCTACTGCACTTGCGGCTATAAATGATCGCCCCAGCCGCCCGGCCTCTCTAAGAGCGCATTAAGCAGCTGCGATAGCGTTCAAAAGCAGATTTCACGTCGTCGGCTTGGCGAGAGTTCGTTTGCCGCCCAAATTTCAATGTCCGCAATTGGCCGGTTTCTGTCTAAGCGACACCAATGGGGTCGTTTCGGGCAACCACGTTCGCGAAAGTATTGGTCAAGTCAGCGCAATGGCCCATTTTTCATATGGCCCTGTAGCGGCTAGTGGCTTGGCCAGTCGTGCTGTATTTGGCGTTTTAAAGTAAGCGTCCGGCCAACACACCTACCTGACAGCGTCGTCTAAGGCGATGGTGTCCACCTGATTTTAAGTGGACACCATTTTTAGCCTTTTTAAGAGGACGCTCATGCAACAAGAACGCCACACCTATTCCAAGTCCTTCAAGGCTCAGGTCATTGCCGAGTGCGCACAGTCTGACACCTCGATTGCGAGTGTCGCACTGAGCCACAACCTCAACGCCAACCTTGTTCATAAATGGATCCGGCTGCATGCGCAGAAAACCATGGCCCTGCAAACCGCCTTCATCCCGATCAAGGCATCAATGCCATCGCCGATCCCTCAGGCCATGCCTGCCACGATACGAATCGAAGTGCCTCATTTAAAAGGCGTGGTCATTGTGAGTTGGCCAACAGAAAATGCAGTCGCATGTTCCGCGTTCCTGCGAGACCTGTTGCGATGATCCGCATCGATTCCATCTGGCTCGCCACAGAGCCTTTGGACATGCGCGCCGGCACCGAAACCGCGTTGGCGCGAGTGGTGGCGGTGTTCGGTGCGGCGAAGCCGCACTGCGCTTACCTGTTTGCCAATCGCCGCGCCAATCGCATGAAAGTGCTGGTGCACGATGGGTTTGGCGTTTGGTTGGCGGCGCGCCGGTTAAACCAAGGAAAGTTTCACTGGCCCGGCATTCGACATGGCGGCGAGATGGAGTTGGGTGCCGAGCAACTTCAGGCCTTGGTGCTTGGTTTACCCTGGCAGCGCGTCGGAGCTGGCAGTGCGATCACGCTGCTGTAAAAAGCGCTCATTAGCGTCTTGATCTACTGCCGCGAGCGGCTTGCCTTGGTAAAATCCACGGCATGACTTCTTCGCCCAACCTCAATCAAATGTCCTCCGAGCAACTGCGTGCATTCGCGGCGCAGTTACTGTCGCAAGTCGACTCTCTTGGGCAGCAAGTCGACCGGATGGGCAAGAAGAACAACCGCGATCAAACCATCATTGAGCAACTCACTCACGAAATCGCCTGGTTCAAACGTAACAAGTTTGCCAAGCGCAGCGAGCAACTGAGTCCTGATCAGGGCAGCCTGCTGGACGACCTGTTCGACACCGACATCACGGCCATCGAGGCTGAGCTGAATGCGTTGAATCCAGCCGTTACCTCGACCGAACCCCGTCAACAGCCTAAGCGTGCAGCCTTGCCGGCGCAGTTTCCGCGTACCGTGATTCGTCACGAGCCGGAAAGCACCCAGTGCGCGTGCGGCTGTCAGCTTCAGCGTATCGGCGAGGACGTCAGCGAGAAGCTGGATTACACGCCGGGCGTGTTCACCGTCGAGCAGCATGTCCGTGGCAAATGGGCCTGCCGTGCGTGCGAAACGCTGATCCAAGCACCAGTGCCGGCGCAGGTGATCGATAAAGGCATCCCGACTGCGGGCCTGCTGGCTCACGTGATGGTGGCCAAGTTTGCTGATCATTTGCCGCTGTATCGCCAAGAGAAAATCTTCGGCCGTGCCGGCCTGGCAATCGCTCGCTCAACGCTGGCGCAGTGGATCGGCCAAACCGGCGTGCAACTCCAGCCCTTGGTCGATGCGCTGCGCGAAACGGTACTGGCCCAAGGCGTGATTCACGCCGACGAAACGCCGGTGCAGATGCTCGCGCCGGGCGAGAAGAAAACCCACCGCGCCTACGTCTGGGCCTACTGCACTACGCCGTTCGCGGCGCTCAAAGCCGTGGTTTACGACTTCAGTCCGAGCCGTGCGGGTGAACATGCACGCCACTTCCTTGGCCCGTGGAATGGCAAGCTGGTGTGCGACGATTTCGCCGGCTACAAGGCAAGTTTCCAGCAAGGCATCACCGAAATTGGCTGCATGGCCCATGCCCGCCGCAAGTTCTTCGACCTACATGCGACGAACAAAAGCCAACTCGCCGAACAGGCGCTGCACTCGATTGGCGGGTTGTACGAAATCGAACGGCAAGCGCGGGACATGAGCGACGAAGATCGCTGGCGAATACGCCAGGAAAAAGCAGTGCCCCTTCTCGACGCACTGCATACCTGGATGCTGGCCCAGCGCGATCTTGTGCCCGAAGGATCGGCCATCGCCAAAGCACTGGATTACAGCCTCAAGCGCTGGGCGGCACTGGCTCGCTACGCTGACGACGGCGCTGTACCTATCGACAACAACTGGGTCGAGAACCAGATCCGGCCGTGGGCACTTGGGCGCTCGAACTGGTTGTTTGCGGGTTCATTACGCAGCGGCAAGCGGGCAGCGGCTATCATGAGCTTGATCCAGTCAGCGCGCATGAATGGGCATGATCCCTATGCCTATCTCAAAGATGTGCTGACGCGCTTGCCGACGCACCGGGCGAGTGAGATTGACCAACTGCTGCCGCATCGGTGGGCGCCGGCTTAACTTACGCAAGGTGAGTTGGCCGGACGCTTACGTTTTAAAGAGAGCGCAGGGCTGCGCAGCCATGATTCCGAGCACTCACCCTATAAAAGAGTGAGTGCTCGATTTTAGCGGAGGGTTACTTTGCGGGGTAGTCTGCAATAACTTGGTCAGTACCGGCCTTGGTCAATCCGATCACCTGATAGGCGTGCTGGGTACCGTCTACCTCCATACCCGGCGAGCCAGCCGGCATCCCAGGAACGGCGATACCAGCCAGATCATCGCGCTTGGTAAGTTCGATGACCTGCGCTGCTGGTACATGACCCTCGACGAATTTTCCGTCGATTACGGCGGTGTGGCAGGACGCCAGTCGGGGTGCAACGCCTAGGCGTTGCTTCACCGAGGACATATCGCGCTCGACATGATCTATGACATTGAAACCATTCGCTTCCAGGTGCGAGATCCACTTCTTGCAGCATCCACAATTTGCATCGCGGTGTACGTCGATTGTCAGTGCATCAGCGGAATGAACTGCTGATGTCATAAACAAGGCGGCCAGCATCACCACCCTCGCTCCGTTACGTTTAGCTGTCATGGAGGTGCTCTTTGCCATCGGCATGGGTGTGAGTTTTGGGGGCGGTTGGAGCCTGCTCCTGTTGAGCTTGCTCTGTGTCGTGATGATCCGCGCCACTCTGCGCCTTCGGATCATCCGCAGCATGGTGGTCTGCGCCGCTGGCTGATGACGTTACACCTGATGCGTGATGATCTGCACCGATCGCCGAAGCGCCGTGATGATCGGCTTCTTCGCTCGCCATTGAACTATTCGATGCATGATGATCTGTAGCCGCTTTAAGCTCGGCGTGATGATCCGCCTTGGCACTGCCATGCTGACCTTCGTGGTTATGCATCTGGGTCTCACCACCGCCATGCTCATGGCCGCCGCTCGATGCAACTAGCGTTTGGTACTGTTGGGCATCCATTTTCGGCAGTTGATCGAGGAACGCGACCATGCCCCAGATGTACGGGTCACCCATGCTCTTGCCCCAGGCCGGCATGCCGGTAGCCTTGATGCCGTGTTTAATCACCCAGAACGCGGCAGCTGGATTGCCATCGATACCCACCTTGGCCAAGTTCGGCGGAGCGGGATACAAGGATTGGCTAAGTTCTGTTTGCGCAACACCCGGTGCCAAATGGCAGCCGATGCACATCGAGTTGTAGTTACCTGCGCCAGCTTTAATCAGCGCCTCGTCATTCAGGTTAGGTACCTCAATGTCCTTGGAACGCACTTCGATGGAGCGGTCTCGGGCCATCGCCAGGAATGCATGCACTGCTGGGAAGTGAGGGTCATCGGCACCCACGTTGACCAGGCCCAAATAGGCCACGGTACCTACCGCGATACTTCCGACTACGCTCGCCGCCATCAGGGTTTTAATTGTTCTTTTCATGTCAGGCTCTTCAGGTTCTTAAAACCACATCCGAATACCGGCAACCAAGCGTGCCTCTTCAACATCCCCGCCCTCATCGCGCACTAAGTCGGCGGTATTACCATAAGCGCGACTCCAGGAAACGCCGATGTAGGGCGCGAACTGGCGAATGATTTCGTAACGCAGACGCAGACCAACCTCGGCATTGGCCAGGCCGGAGCCTATGCCGCGCTCGGGATCGTTCTTGCCATAGAAATTCACCTCCGCCGTCGGCTGGAGGATCAGGCGATTGGTCAGCAGAATGTCGTACTCGCCTTCTAAGCGTGCTGCCGTCTGGCCGTTCTCGCCGACAAAGGCGGTTGCCTCAGCCTCGAAGGCATACAGCGCCATGCCCTGAATGCCGAAGGCGGCCCAGGTCTGTGGCGACTCTGGTTTGAAGTCTTGGCGGACGCCTGCGACTACATCCCACCATGGGCCGATTGAGCGGCCGTACAAGGCCTGTAACTCAGCATCTTCAGTGACACCATTGGTACGTTCACCCTCGGAGCGCAGCCAGAGACGATTGATGTCTCCGCCAATCCAGCCGGACGCATCCCAAGCCAAGGTGCTGCCTTCATCGGCATCCTGGTATTCGAGTTGGTCGAGCAGAAAAAAGCTGTTGATGGCGCTGTCGTGAACCTTGTGGCCTGGCAATGGAGGAAACGCTGCTTCACGATCCGCATCAGTCAAAACAGGGATAGGGGTGCGACTGGTGGTTCGCGGAGCATCTGTGCTGCCATGGCTCATCTGATTGTGATCCATGGTCTCCATCTGGCCTTGCATAGCACCGTGGTTCATCTTGCTATGATCCATGGCTGCTGGCTTGTTCTGGTTCATCTGTCCATGGTTCATCTGGCTATGATCCATAGAGCCATGATCCATTTTGCTGTGATCCATGGCTGGCATCGAGCCGTGGCCCATTGCGGCATGATCCATTTGCCCAGTGTTTGCAGCGGCCTGCTTGACCACCGGCTTATTCGCACTGGACGTGCTCTGCGCAGCCCCCGGTGCCATGTGCATGGAGTGATCCATTGTCTCGGCAGCGTTGGCGAATCCGCCCGCTAGCGCGCTCAGCGAAACGGCCAGGGCGATGATAGTGGGACGTGAAAAACTAGTGGTCATGGTTCGACTCCGCCTCAGCTTCGTTGGCGCTGTGCTCTTCACTCGTGGTGTTGTGCCCCATGTCACCGTGGTCCATTGAGCCGTGATCCATATCGCCGTGTTTCATTTGCTCACCGTCCGAAGGTTGCGCCTGCGGCGAAGCTGCCGGTGTGCTAGCCGGCTTATTGGGTGGGGTGTGCTCGTGCCCCGCTTGGCCTTCACCGGCTAATGCAGCCGGCATTTGTATTACCCCTAGCAAACCAAGCGCAAAGACAGCACCGAATAGGGAGGGGCGCTGAAGAAATGTACTCATGATAAATCTCCTTTACTCGTCCACGCGTACTTCACGGAACATGCCCATTTCCATGTGCAGCAACAGGTGGCAGTGATAGGCCCAGCGCCCAAGGGCATCAGCGGTAACGCGATAGCTACGCTTCGAGCCCGGTGGCATATCGATAGTGTGTTTGCGCACCATGAACTTGCCGTTCTCATCTTCAAGATCGCTCCACATCCCGTGGAGGTGGATGGGGTGAGTCATCATGGTGTCGTTTACTAAGGTGATCCGAACGCGCTCGCCGTACTTCAGGCGCAGCGGCTCCGCATCCGAGAACTTGATGCCGTCGAACGACCAGGAAAATTTCTCCATATGCCCGGTGAGGTGCAGCTCAATGGTTCGGCTGGGTTCGCGGCCATCCGGATCGGGGAAGGTGCTTTTCAAGTCGGAATAGGTCAGTACGCGACGACCATTACCGCGTAGGCCGATGCCCGGATCATCCAGCTTGTGGGTCGGGGTCATGGTTTGCATGTCGACCAGCGGGTTATTGGTTTCAGAGGCCGGGTGCGATTGCATCGCTGCGCCCATACCCGCCATGCCTGAATGGTCCATGCCGGCCATGTTGCTGTGATCCATACCGGCCATGTCACCCTGCATGGTGCCAGGGCTCATGCCTGCCATCTTGCTGTGGTCCATCCCTGCCATATCACCTTGCATTCCGCCAGCGGCCATCTTAGTGTGATCCATGCCGCCTTGCATGCTGCCGTGATCCATGCCCGCCATGCTGCCGTGATCCATACCCATGTCGCCCATGGCGATCAGGGGACGAGGATCGGTTTCGGGTACTGGAGCGCTCAACCCTTCACGTGTAGCCAGAGTGCCACGGGCATAGCCGGTGCGATCCATGGACTGGGCAAAAATGGTGTAAGCCTCTTGGTCAGCGAGCTCGACAATCACGTCGTAGGTCTCGGCCACGGCGATGCGAAGCTCATCGACGCTGACTGGCTTGACGTGCAGGCCATCGGCCGCAACCACCGTCATCTTCAGGCCCGGAATACGCACGTCGAAGTAGGTCATGGCCGAGCCGTTGATGAAGCGCAAACGGAGTTTTTCGCCCGGCTTGAAAATACCTGTCCAGTTCCCATTGGGTGCCTGGCCATTCATTAGGTAGGTGTAGGTATAGGCACTGACGTCAGCAAGATCGGTGGGACTCATCTTCATCTCGGCCCACATCTTGCGGTCAGCAACTGCTGCCGACCAACCTTGCTCGCTCACGTCATTGATAAAGTCGCCGACGGTGCGCTTGTGCTGGTTGTAGTAGTCCGACTGCTTTTTGAGCTTGGCCAATAACCGGGTTGGGTCTTCATCAGTCCAGTCAGTCAGCATCACCACGTAGTCACGGTCATAGCTGAACGGCTCAGGCTCCTTGGCATCAATGACCAGGGCACCGTAAACGCCGATCTGCTCCTGCAGTCCAGAGTGGCTGTGGTACCAGTAGGTACCATTCTGATTGACCTTGAACTTGTACTCGTACATGCCGTCGGGCGCGATGCCGTGGAAGCTCAAGCCAGGTACACCATCCATGTTGGCGGGCAAAATGATGCCGTGCCAGTGAATCGAGGTGTCTTCGGCCAAGCGGTTTTTCACACGTAGTGTGACGGTATCGCCTTCCCGCCAGCGCAAAATAGGCCCTGGAATAGACCCGTTAATAGCCATCGCGGTGCGGGCTGCGCCGGTTATGTTCACTGGCGTTTCACCAATGAATAAGTCGAAATCGGTGCCAGTCAATACGTTGGGCTGACCTGGGCTGGTCACTGCCCAAACGGGAGTGCGCCACAAGCCAAGGCCTCCGAGAATGCCGGTGGCGGCCAGGCCTTTAACGAAGGTTCGTCTTGAGGTTTTGCAGTGCATACCGTTATGTCCGATCAGTTAGAGGAACCAGGGTAAACAACCGTGACTTCAGGTTGATTGTTAGCTTCATCCTGGGAGGGTTTCCCTATCAGCCTTGCCCACTGCCGTGATTATTCAAATCAATCCGACAGCGAGCTTGAGAAACTGCCATATCTCAACCGGCTAAGTGATTACATTTCTGTCAGGTTGACCTTGTACTAGCAGTTGGCGTGGTCGGCTGTTTGGGCTTTATTGCGTGCAACCGGCGACTCTTTTTTCTGTTGCTGGGCCAGTTGATAGGCTTCCATCGATACCTTGCTGGCCTGTTCCATGCGAGCAAAAGTACGGTCAGCACCGCCTTCGGCCATCGCCAAAGAAGAAGCGGTAAGCGCGATAACCACGAACAAGGTTTTGATTGATTTCATCTGGGCGTTCCTCGATTCAGTTCAGTTGGCCCGGTGACCCTCAGTGGGTCGGCATCAGGCGTTGAGCTTCAGGCTCGAAGTAACCTTAACCAGAGCGGCCTGTCATAAACCTGAGCTGAACATTACAGTTTTGTCAGGTTGCCAATTCTCTCTTGTCGACTCTCCACGGGCCTCTGTAGTGTCTACTCATGCCCGTTTATGAAGCCTGTGCGGATTCGTTTTATGGCATGCCTGGCAGCGATGCCTAAGCTTCTTCCGGTCAGTGGCGCTAACTAAATGGTCCTGACCCCCACACAACGCTCAAGAGAGATAGCCACTATGTCGACGAAAAATACTGTTGCTACCGGTGCTGCATTGGCGCTGGTTGCCGCCAGCCTATTCGCCACCCTGCCGGTTCAAGCGGCTCAGGACGCTAAAACAGCCGAAGTGAAATGCTTTGGTGTGAATGGCTGCAAAGGCCAAAACGATTGCATGACTGCGAAGAACGCCTGCAAAGGCCAGGGGGAATGCAAAGGCCAGGGCTTCAATTTGATGACCCAAGAAAAATGCGATGAGGCCGGTGGTAAAACCAGCGAGTAAGTCCATCCGAGGGAGTGCAAGTCACTCCCTTGACTCGGAGTTCTAATGAGCAAAAGCAACACGCTGGGTTTTGGCCTGGGCTTACGTAGCGAGTATTACCAGCAGATCCTGGAGCAACGCCCCGCAGTCGATTGGTTCGAGATCATCTCCGAGAATTACATGGTCGGCGGGGGGAAAGCCCTCTACTTTCTCGATGCGATCAAAGAGCAGTATCCGCTGGTTATGCACGGGGTTTCCCTGTCGATTGGCGGTCCTCATGAGATCGACGCTGACTACTTGCGGCAATTGAAAAATCTGGCCGACCGGGTTCAACCCCGTTGGATCGCTGATCATCTGTGCTGGAGTCGGGGTAGTGCCCATCACCTGCATGATCTGCTGCCGCTGCCATTTACCCAGGAAAGTCTGCTGCATGTCGCGTCAAGGGTTCGGCTGGTTCAGGATGTATTGCAGCGCCCCCTGGTGCTTGAGAACGTGTCGGCCTACGTGCAGTGGAAAACCTCCTGTATGAGCGAGTCCCAGTTTCTGGCCGAGCTTAGTAGTCTGACGGGCTGCGAGATATTGCTCGATGTGAACAATGTCTACGTCAGTTCACGTAACCAGGGGTTCGACCCTTGGCAATTCATCATGGAGTTGCCCCATGAGCGAATTCGCCAGATCCACCTAGCCGGCCATAGCGACTACGGCCATTACCTCATTGACACCCACGATCAGCCGATTGCCGATCCAGTTTGGGCCCTGTACGGCAAGGCATTGAGCTACCTGGGCGCTACTGCCACCTTGATTGAACGAGATGATCATTTTCCGCCTTTCGACGAGCTTTTGGCGGAACTGTCCAAGGCACGTTCTACTGCCGCCAATGTTCTGAAGACTGCACCACCATGCGCCTGAGGGTTCAGCAAGAGGCGCTCGAAAATTACCTGGCCACAGGCGATAGCACGATCCCTCCTGAGCTGTTGGCGCAGATCCAAGGCAGCAATACGCTGCCCGCCGCAGATGGCCTGATGATTTACCACAATGCCTATCGCGCCAGGCTTCTCTCAGTCATGAGGGAAGACTTTCCAGCGCTGCATCGCTGGTTGGGTGACGAATCATTCGAACAGCTGGCGGTGGCTTACATCAGTGCGTGGCCGCCGAGACATTTCAGCTTGCGCTGGCTGGGCGAAAAGCTGCCGGAGTTCATCCGAGGCTATATTGCCGAGCCGCAGCGTTCTCCGATGCTGGAGCTCGCCAAACTTGAGTGGGCCTTTACCCTGGCCTTCGACGCACCTGATGCAGTACCGCTGTCGCTGGATGTGATGAGTAGTTTTTCAGCCGATGACTGGGTCTATCTGCGGGTTTTCCTCATCCCCTCAGTTTGTTGGTTGAAGCTACAGCACAACACGGTGGATATGTGGAAGGCCGCCAAGGCAGAAGTCGATATTCCTGATGCCGTTGTTCTGTTTGTCCCAATGGACTGTTTGGTTTGGCGGCATGAGTTGGTGTGTCAGTACCGCACTCTAGAACCAAGTGAAGCCTCGGCTCTGCGGCTGCTCACCGATGGCGGCTCGTTCGCTTCGATGTGTGAGTACCTGGTAAGTACGCATGGCGAACAGGCACCGTTGCAAGCTGCTACTTGGCTGCAAAGCTGGATCAGCGATGGTCTTCTGGTGCGTACATGCCGAGTAGGGACTTTGGACGCAATTGCTCTGAATTGAGCAGATCGGGAGAGATTACCGTCTGCCACTTTGAGCCTCTTTTGAAGGGAATGGGATTAATCTGAAGATGCCTGGATGAAAAAGCGCGGTAACAACTCAACCGAAGTTGCTGAAACACCAACAGCAGCGCCGCACAATTGGTTTAATCGTACGGTCGTGGGGGCGGGCTTGACCAGTGCACTTGGTGATTTCTGCTATGAAACCACCACCGTTATTCTGCCTGGCTTCCTCGCTGTACTAGGCATTCCTGCGGCGGTACTTGGCACCATTGAAGGCATTGCCGATGCCGTGGCCAGTTACACCAAGATGGCTTCCGGCTATGTCGCCGACAGACTCGGCCACCGTAAGCTATTGGTACTGATCGGCTACGGACTTACGCCAGTCGGTCAGGTGTTGTTAGCGCTAGCGCTTGGCTGGCCGCTGATTCTGCTGGGTCGGCTGGTTTCCTGGTTTGGCAAAGGGCTGCGGGGGCCATTGCGTGATGCCATTGTGGTTCAGGCAGTGACGGCGGATAACCGTGGCCGTGCATTTGGTTTTCACCGGGCAATGGACACCGTAGGCGCGGTGATTGGCCCGCTACTTGGCGTCGCGGTTCTAGGATGGGCACAAGCATTGCCTTGGGATGATCCCAGCGGGCCGTTTCGCCTAGTTCTGTGGCTAAGCATCATTCCAGGAGCGTTGGCAGTGTTGGCTTTCCTGACGCTGGTCAAAGACCCTGAGTATTCGCCGAATCCAGAGCTGAAGTTCTTCCAGACGCTCAAGGGCTTACCTACACGCTTCAAACGTTATTTGGGTGCTGTAGGGCTCTTCGGTGTAGGCGATTTCAGCCATAGCCTGCTGATCCTTGCGGCAACCCAGTTGCTCACGGACTCCATGGGGATTGTGCCGGCTGCCCAGGTTGCCGGGCTGCTATATGTCTGGCGCAACGTGGTGCAAGTGGTCGTTTCCTACCCCGTTGGCGTTCTTGCAGATCGCTTTGGCTCCCAGCGGATGCTGATAATAGGTTATGCCCTGGGTACCCTAACGGCCGTGCTGATGGTGCTGGCTTTCTGGTTCGAGGTGAGCCGCGTGGCTGCACTGGCCGTAGTGTTCTTCGTGGCAGGTCTATATATCGCGGTACAGGAAGCCCTAGAGTCTACTGTGACCGCTGACATGGTTAGTGCCAACACCCTAGCCATGAGCTACGGCGCACTGGGTACGGTCAACGGTACAGCCAAGTTCATTTCAAGCACGTTGGTGGGTGTGCTCTGGACCGCTGTATCGCCAGTGATAGCGTTTGCTGTGGCGGCGTTATTGATGCTTACCGGTACTTTCGCTCTGACCCGAGTTTCTCGAAAGTGAGCAACGTATTGCAACGAATTCGCGGCTGGGCCAAGGCCCTGAAACGGCAAGTGATGATGCTGTGGTTTAGTGGCCGGCATCCGCAAACGCCATGGTTGCCGAAGGTGGTGGCGATGATAGTAGTCGCTTATGCCCTAAGCCCCATCGATCTGATTCCAGACTTCATTCCGGTCCTTGGCTACCTGGACGATTTGATCTTGCTACCTTTGGGCATCTGGCTAGTAATCAAGCTGATGCCCGCGGATGTATTGAAGGAATGCCGGCAGCTGACCTTGGCGTGGGAAAAGACTCAGCAGCCGCGTCCGGTGAATCGAGTCGCGGCAATAGTGATCATCTTGCTCTGGCTGGCACTGTTGGCCGGGCTCTGGAAGTTTCACACCCACTACTGATTCAGGGTTGCTCACCCGCATTTGGGTTCTTGGGTGAAAGTGCGCGATACATCTACTGCACCGAGATGCGCCAATGTTCGCCGGCCGATCAATACCGGATAGAGCATTTTGCCCCTGTTCTTCAGAGAGAACTGCTCGCTGTAAAGTTGGTTGCCGATGCACATTTTCATCAGTACCACGGGGCGATGCTCAGCGCCGCCTGCGCCGCGGATTTTGACATTACGCTCGACTCTTCGCTCGAAGGGAATGCTGGCTGCTTTTCCCGTATCGCTGTCTTTTACTTCAACATTGAAGCGTACCCATGTCTCGCCATTTTTTTCGAAGCGCTCCAGGCCTTTAGCGTCCATGGATGAGGTCAGTGCGCCAGTATCCAACTTGATTTTCACTGAGATTTTTTCAGGAAGTAGCAGCCCCTCTTCTACCCAGCCAAATACCTTAGGTGGACCCGCGCTCGCGGCGTTGCACAGAGCGAAAATTAGCAGCGTCAGTGCGCTATTAGTAATCCGTCGAATCAATCTTTTGTTCACGAAAGGCCCCATTTCGGAGGGTGGAACATACGAAAACGGCTATGCCGAGAGCTCTAAAATTTGGCTTCAATTGCCCTGCACATTCTTTCCGATCACTGGCAAAGCGCCTACGGGGGTGTCTGATTTATTGGAAGCGCTATCGTCGACTCCCGTCGTATTACTGAGCAGGCTGTTGGTTGCGGTCTGCAAGTAGGCCTGTAGCTGCTTACCCAAGCGGGTATCCAGCTCTGTGGCGGGCGTGAGAGCGCCTAGTGGTTGCGGGCCTAACGTATATTGATAGCTGTGTGGAGGCATGTTCTTAGGCAATACCAACATACGGTCACCACTGATCATGGCCACTGTCTGGTCACTGCCCGAGGGTTTCACAATGGCAAAACCGTTGTCTTCGGCTGGCAAGCTCAACAAGTCGCGCCCCCAGCACTGGTGGCGGACAGGTTCACCGAGCCGGCCCATGATGGTTGGTACGATATCAACCTGGCTGCCGACGACATCCAGGGTCTTTCCAAAGGTGTCTTGGATGCCCGGCGCGATCAACAGCATGGGTACATGGAATCTGTACAAATCCATCTCTGTTAGTTGTTCTTGCGCGCCAAAGCCATGGTCTCCGACCACCACGAACAGGGTTTCTTTGAAATATGGTGCTTTACGAGCCTTCTCAAAAAACTGCCCTAGAGCCCAGTCGGAATAACGCATTGCTGTCAGGTGCTCATCGAGTGAGCCTTGGCCAGTGACTGGCTGAACCGGCAGTACTTCTGGCAGTGCATAGGGGGTATGGTTTGAAAGCGTTTGCAGGAGTGCGTAGAAGGGTCTCTTCGGGTCCTGTTTAAGTAGCTCTTCTGCCGCGCGATCAAACATATCCTGATCAGCTACTCCCCATGTTGGATCAGATACCACAGGATTAACAAAGTCATTTCGGCCGATAAACCGGGTCATGCCTTGGTTACTGAAAAATCCGCGTTGGTTATCCCAGGCAAAGTCGCCGTTGTATACATACAGGTCGTCGAAGTCGCGTGCGCTAAGAAGCTGAGCTAAACCAGAGAATTGATGGCCTCCTTCCGGCGTCTGCATCAAGTACTCAAAACCGGGTAAGTTTGGGAAACAGGCCATGCTGGCGAACATGCCTTGATGAGTGTGGGTGCCGTTGGAGAAGAACCGGCGAAATAGCAGGCCCTCTTGAGCCAGTTGGTCGAAGTTCGGCGTGACACCAGCTGCGCTGCCAAGTGCCCCAACAAAGTGTCCGGCGAAACTCTCCATCAGGATCACCACGACATTACGGATCGGCAGGTTTGTATCTTGAGGCGGCTGGAAATCGCGACGAATCGCTGCCTCGCTCGGGTCTGTCAGGCGGTCATGTTCGGTAAGTAAGAGCTCGCGTGTCAGAGCCGTTGCCTGATCTGCAGGCATTTTGCTCTTCCAAATCTTGTCGGCGCGATCACCTGAGTAGTGGTTCTTCGCCGCAGCATAAAGACTCAAGGTGCCATTGAGACCAAGGTGGTTGGCGAACATTGAATCTGTGGTGAATGCATCCCCCCAGCGTAGCGGTGGTCCTTGGCGCAAGGTACCGCGCGCCGCAACGACTGATATAGCCAGGCAAAGCAGTAGAGCTACCCCTTGGCTGAGGCTATTCATTAATGTACGGGATTCGACGATTGATCGTCCCTGACCGCGAGTGCGTATATCCAGCCAACCTAGCAGTACGAAAAACAGAATGCTCAACGCCAGCCAAGCACCCAGTAGGCGCACTACAGGAAAGCCATACCAGAGCATGCTCAGGACAGTTGCAGGGTCCTCCTGCAAGTATTGAAAGACCAAAGCGTTGAGGCGCTGATGAAATTCTCGATAGAAGTTCAGCTCGATCATACCGAGCAGGATAACCAGGGCGGCGCAGGCTCCCAGCCAAATGCGCTGCCATGTCCGGCGGACCATTGCTGGGCGATATGCCAATGCAAAGATCAGTGGTGCGCAAATATAGACCACTAAGCGCAAGTCGAAACGTAGGCCATTAAAAAAAGCTTCTGCCAGGCTTGGCCAAGCAGTAGTGCCAATCAGCTCTCGGTTGAAAAGTAATAGGGCCACGCGTAATAAGGTCAACAACGCTACCAGAAGCGTTGCACTGCCAAACAGGAAGGCTAGGTGTTCGCGTAGTCCAAGTTTTTCTTTCGGATGGGAGGTGTCTGCGGGCGCGGGTATACGGGCAGGCATAAATGGACAGCCTTCTATAATTTGTTAATTGGGAGCTATAGCAGGATTAAGCCCCAGGTAAGAGTTATCAGTACCAGAGCAATTAATTGCGCCGCACTCCCCATATCCTTGGCTTGCTTGGACAGCGGGTGGATTGTCAGAGAAATACGGTCGACGGTAGCCTCAATAGCCGAGTTGAGCAGTTCCACGACTAGCGCAAGCATTGGCACGAGTATTAGCAGTACGCGCTCACTGCGGGTCACGTCCACCACACAGGACAGCGGCAGAAGCACTGCGTTTAATAGCACCAGCTGCCGGAAAGCAGCTTCGCCCTGAAACGCTGCTCGCAAGCCCGCCAGCGAGTATCCAGTGGCATAAAGAATGCGGGTAAAGCCGCTTCGGCCTTTCAGGGAGAGGGCGTCTAATTCGTCGTTTTGTGGCTTGTTGCTCATGGTTGCAACACTCCAGTGGGTCCATTCAGGGCTTGCTGATAGGCCTGATGGATAAATAACAGGTCAGTTTCGGAGATGTTCCCACGGTGCCGTCCTAACTGGCCTAAGTCACGGCGAGCCGCATCTTTGATTCGAAGCCGTCGGCGGCTTTTCTCAAGGTCGAGCAAGGCTATCTCGATCGCCATCGCGCCGTTTTTGTCTGGCTGGGCCTTGACGAAAATATGCTTGGGGTAACAGCAACCATGCTGCCAACCCGCGAGATGCAAGCGTGCTAGGGTTGCTGCGAGTTGTCTCAGTACAGTCTTCGTGAGTGCAGCACTGCTATTGCTGGTGTACCACTGCTCTAGACTGACAAAGCCTTGCAGGGCTTCAGTAACCAGCAGCGCCTGCCAATTGCCATGCTGCTGTCGGGCAGTGCAATAGACAACGTTAGGGGTTTTGATGCCGAGGCGGGCAAATGCGCGGTAAGCCTGGAGTTCGCGCAGGATGGTCGGGCGGCCCAAAGGATGCATTAAAGTTCGGTAGGTGTGCCCAGTCTGGCGTTTGCAGTACAGCGGTGGGCGAGCTGAATCGCGCTGCTGCAGTAACTGAACGCCACTTTCGCCACCACGCCGCTGGTTTGCCGGCTCAACCCAGATACCGGAGCTATTCCACCAGCGGTCAAACTCAGTCGTGATGAGCTGCTGCGATGATTTCTCGGTCATTACACCCATGGCTCAAACCTCCTTTCGCAGCACATAGGTGCGCCACATGGCGTAGCCAGGCAGAAAATCCAGGTGATCGACGACACGGAAACCGGCTTGCTTGAATTCATCCTCGATAACAGATTTGGCTACGACAAAACGGTTTTGGTTTTGTGACGCTCGACCCTCATCAGCACGCCGTTGTTCCAGGCGGCGACGCTTCCATGCTTTGTAGTTGCCATCAACCCAGAGTGACACGATCACGCTATCGCGGCTGACGCGATGGAACTCGCGCAAAATGGCTAAGCGGTGCTCGGATGACTCGATATGATGCAGCAGGCGTATGCAGAAGATGCAGTCCACTGCATTGACGCCCAGGTCAATATCAAACGCTGAAGTCTGAAAGGTATTGACTCGTGCGACCACCGCTGGCGGTTGTGCGGCGCAAGCAGTGAGGAGCATATCGGCAGAGTTATCTGCGGCGAGGATCACCCGATTGGGCTGCTCACAGAGCATGGGCCAGAAACGCCCTGCACCACAGGGCAAATCCAACACCAGATTGGGATCATCTGCTAGTTTCAGCGCTCGGCGTGCCACCTGAATATCGCGCCAGTGCGACAGACGCCGAGCCAAACCGTCCTGGTGTTTGATCAGGTATTGCTGCGCATGCTCCTGGTCATATTTACGGGAAAATTCGAGTTCGATTGGATTTGGTTTAGACATGGTGAGGCGTCCGCAAGAAGGTACGCTCGCCACACTAGAGAGTTGGGCATCAAGGCCTTGTCAAAAGGATGTGAAAAATACGTCAAACAACGCTTTTCAAGGTTACGTTGAAGCATGCCCCCCCATCGGGGAGGTTATGGACAGAGATCGTCCAGCCTTGTTTGCTACAGATGCGTTTAACTAATGAAAGCCCCAACCCCAAACCATCCCCCCTGGCCTGAGTACCACGTACAAAGGGCTGGAAAATTTGCTCATGCTGCTCGAAAGGAATGCCGTTGCCACTGTCCTCTACGCGAAACTCCCCAGTTCCTATCACTAGGCGCACAACCCCCTGCTCTGTGTAATGCAGTGCGTTTCGCAGCAAGTTGGCCATCACCGTGTTGAGAAAAGTAGGATTGTAGCGACCATCGTCTTTGCCCTCTTCGATGCACTGGAAATCAAGGTTTTTTTCTCTGAGTATTGGGCCCCAACGCTCGGTTTGCTCGGCGGCCACCTTGGCTAAACTGCTACTAGCGACAAAGGCTGTCTCATTAGTTTTATCTCTGGCCAGTTGCAGGAAGGTCTGCACTAACTCGTGCATCTCCTCACAGGCTCGGCCTATACGCTCAATCTGCGCACGTTCGCGCTGCTCCAGGTTCGCCTCGGCAAGCAACTCACAGGACGTGGCAATGATCATTAGCGGGGTGCGCAATTCATGGCTGACATCACTGGTAAATAGCCGCTCACGTTCCAGTGACTGGCGCACTTGACCCAGCGTGCTGTCGAAGGCCGCTGCCAACTGCCCAATCTCATCATCAGGATATTCGGGCGCAAGCGGCGGTGCCAAAGAGTGCAACTGGTCGCGATGACGCACCTGCTGAGCTAAGCGGCTGATTGGAGCCATCACCTTGCGTGCCATGACGAGTCCGAGGCCCCATGCGCTTGCGATGGTCAGTAGGAAGCCTGCTAGTACAACATCGAATAGAACCTTCTCGCGCGCCTCGAATTCATGCTGCTCCTGCACTAGAAGATAAGTCTTGTTGTTGATTTCCTGGACATAGACGTAGAAGGCTTCATCACCATCGACCACTTCATTGAACCCTTCTTGAAGCCCCTCATACTGCTTTGGGATAGCGTATTCCGCATTGTCAGAAGCAAAAAAGCGGGTGCTAGAATCAAGCCGTGGTGGCCGTCCTCGATTGATATCTTTATGCAGTACGGTGTTCAGTTCGCGCTGTAACTCTTCGGAAACTAGATGTTCCTCGACAAAGTGCACAACCGCTACGATCCCAATGGAAAAGGTACCGCTGACCACTACGGTCATCAGTACAAAGGCAAGCAGAATGCGCCGAGCAAAAGGTTGTTTAGATACCATCAGTTTTCTCCGCCAGGCGGTAGCCTACGCCATGCTGGGTATGCAGCAGATCCGTGGTGAAGGGCTTATCGAGAACCTGACGGAGCTGGTGAATATGACTTCGTAGGCTATCGCTATCGGGGCAGTCATCGCCCCAGAGCGCTTCCTCCAATACTTCACGGCGCACCACAGCTGGGCTTTTCTGCATCAAAACAGCTAACAGCTTCAGCCCAATTGGATTCAGCTTGAGCGGTTGGCCTGCGCGACTGACAAACAGCGTATCCAGGTCATAGAGCAGGTCCGCCACTTTTAGTTGGCGCTTTCGGTTGCCTTGGCTTCGACGCAGGATCGCCTCTATGCGGGCCACCAACTCGGATAACGCAAATGGTTTGATCAGGTAGTCGTCAGCTCCGACGTTCAAGCCTAGCAACCGGTCATCCAGTGCATCACGGGCAGTCAGCATAAGGATAGGCACCTCGTTCTGGCCATCCTCGCGCAGGCGTTTGCATACCTGATAACCGTCGATGCCCGGAAGCATGATATCCAGCACGATCAAATCGTAGTGTCCCGTGCTGGCGAGGTGTAAGCCGCTCAAGCCATCCTGCGCGCAGTCGACGCTAAAACCCTTTAGCTGCAGGTAGTCGAGCACATTGGCCAGGATGTCTCGGTTATCTTCGATGACCAAGATACGCATCGGCTGATTTCCCTTTGGGTTTGACGTTTTTTTCACGTCGTTTTGACAGGCTCCTCACGGAGGCAAATGCAGACTGCGGCCCGTTCATCCAACAAGGATCATACGATGCCCCAGTTTCATTATGCGCAACTTCGCTACTTGTCCATCGTCGTGCTGGCGTGGCTAACGGTATTTATTCTGACTCGTAGCCTGTTGCTAGTCAGTCACCTCGCAGATGCGAATCTCAGCATTTCGAACCTTTTGGGATTGTATGCCGTTGGTTTTATCTATGACTTGAGCTTCTTGCTTTACGCAACCTTGCCAATGGCGTTGTATCTGCTGCTTTGCCCACGCGCGCTTTGGCAGCAGCGCTGGCACAAAAAATTGATGGCCTGCGTAATGGCGCTCAGCCTGTTTGTCATGCTGTTCACTGCAGTTGCGGAATGGCTGTTTTGGGACGAATTCGGCGTGCGCTTCAATTTCATCGCCGTCGATTACTTGGTGTACTCCGAGGAGGTGATTAACAACATCCTGGAGTCCTACCCGATTTACCCCTTGCTGGCACTGCTCGCCATCTTGGCTATTGGCTTGACATTTATTCTCCGCAAAACGCTTGCAGCAGCCTTGGACGCCCCGCGCATGGCACCTAAGCAAGCTTTTTATAGTCTGGGCGCTTTGTTCTTGCTGGTCGGTCTTTGTAGTGGCTTTGTAGGGCAGAATGCCCCCCGTGGGTTAGGCGGCAATGCCTATCAGCGCGAGCTGGCGAGCAATGGTCCGTTTCAGTTCTTTGCCGCGTTTCGGAATAACGAACTGGACTACCAGCAGTTTTATTCGACCTTGCCAGAGCCTGACGTCGCTGGGTTGTTGCGAAGTGAGGTGAGCGAGCCCAATGCACGTTTTATCGGCAGCGACCCACTAGATATTCGCCGAGAAATCGATAATTCAGGGCAACCTAAACGCCTGAACGTAGTACTGGTGACCATTGAAAGCTTGAGTGCCAAGTACCTGGGCAGTTTCGGTGACAGCCGCGGACTAACTCCGAATCTGGACGCGCTGCGTAAGCAGAGCTTGGCATTTAGCAACTTTTACGCCACAGGTACGCGTACTGATCGGGGCCTGGAGGCCATAACCCTGTCGATTCCACCGACGCCAGGGCGTTCGATCGTTAAGCGCATTGGTCGTGAAACCGGTTATGCGAGTCTTGGCCAGCAGTTCGCGGCCCAAGGGTATGACAGTGCGTTTCTCTACGGCGGTCGTGGTTACTTCGACAATATGAATGCTTTCTTTGGCGGCAACGGCTATCGCATCGTCGACCAAAGTAGCGTGCCTGAGACCGACATCGCCTTCAAGAATGCCTGGGGCATGTCGGATGAAGACCTCTACAAACAAACCATCAAAATCGCGGATACCGATCATGCATCGGGCAAGCCTTTCTTCCTGCAGTTGATGACTACTTCAAACCATCGCCCGTACACCTATCCGGATGGACGCATCGACATCCCTTCCGGTGACGGTCGCGAAGGTGCGGTGAAGTACACCGACTACGCCATTGGCCAGTTTCTTGCCCAAGCGCGTGAAAAACCCTGGTTTAAAGAAACGCTATTCGTCTTCGTGGCCGACCACACTGCAGGCAGCGCCGGTAAGGAAGACCTGCCGGTGGCCAATTACCACATCCCGCTATTCATTTATGCGCCGGGCCACATTGAACCCAGGGAATTTACCGAGGTTTTTAGCCAAATCGACCTCGCTCCCACGTTGCTAGGCATGCTCAATATCGATTACGTATCGACGTTCTTCGGACGCAATGTGCTGCGAGAGGATCGTGCGGCTGGACGCGCCCTAGTTGGTAACTACCAGCACTTGGGACTTTTCGATGGCAACAACCTGGCCATCCTCAGCCCAAGGCGTGGCATGCGCAAACACGAAGACGCACTGGGACTGAGCCATGAGTCGATCATAGACACTGATGACGGGCTGCTGCGCCGCGATATCGCTTACTACCAGGGGGCCAGCTATGCCTTCCAAAAAGGGCTTATAGCCTGGCGAGCAAAAGTACAGCCAGATGAAGAGTTGAGCCTGCGCTAACCCTCATATGCATTACAGGCACCGCCAGGCGGTGCTTTGATTTGGAGCAACTGTAATGACGGCCAACCGCCCAGAAAGTACCTCACGCTACTTTGATTTCCGCCTTGCGATAGGGATTCCGTTAGGGCTTATGGCCCTGCTGTTGTTGCTTGACCCCAGTGGAGTTGATTTCGCTCTGGCTAAACTGTTTTACGAGCCAGGCCAGGGCTTTATCGGGCGTCACAGCTTCTGGTTGGAGGACATCCTGCATGACCGGGCGAAGCAAGCTGTTATTTTCTTGGGCGTAATGGCCATTTTCGGTTTCGTACTGAGCCTGATGCCAACTCGGCTAGGTTCTTTTCGCCGTCAATTAGGATTTCTGGTGATGGCTCTGGCCTTGTCTACCAGTATTGTCACCCCGCTGAAAACACTGACTGGCGTGCACTGTCCCTGGAGTCTGAGCGAGTTCGGGGGAGCAGAAACCTTTACACCTTTGCTAAGCGAGCGCGCGCCAACCGAAAAGCCAGGGCGCTGCTGGCCAGGCGGACATGCCTCTGCGGGTTTTTCGCTAATTGCATTGTTTTTTGCGTTGCGCGACCTGCGACCGCGTACCGCTCGCATCGCTTTGGCAGTCGCGTTGGGGTTGGGGGCAGTGTTCTCGCTAGGACGTATGATGCAGGGCGCGCACTTCCTCTCACATAACCTGTGGACGTTGCTGTTTGACTGGCTGATCTGCGTGCTGTGTTACCGATGGGTTCTCTACAAAGCGCCGCAGCCCATGCAGCTGTCAGTGCTAGCCCCTAACGTAGCGGGAGAACAGAATTGATGCGAGATACTCTTTGGCTCCTTCGAATGTGTCTGGCCGGGCTGGTATTGGTTACTGCACTGGTAGCTTTGCCGGTGAGTATGGCCTGGAGTGCAGTGCCTCCGATGCACGGCTCATTACATGAAACCCGGCCACAGGGTTGGGCAGAGTCTTTAGATCAGCGGTTGAATCTGTATCGGATACAGCCCGACCTCTATCGCAGTGCTTTGCCTGATAGTGCTGCCCTGCCGATGCTCAAAAAGCTGGGTGTTACGACAGTGATAAATTTCTATCAGCGCAGCGATTCAACCTGGTTGAGCGACCCCCAGGTGCAGCAAATTCACCTGCCATTCCATACTGACCGAGTGGATGATGTCGATGTAATCGCAGCTTTACAAAGCATCAGGCAGTCACAAAAACTAGGCTCCGTGCTCATTCATTGTAAGCATGGGCAAAACAGAACCGGCTTGATTGCAGCTTTATATCGAGTCGTCTATCAAGATTGGAGCAAAGAGCAAGCGCTGGCTGAGATGCGCGGTGGCGGTTTTGGAGGTGAGCAACGTTTAGATGATGCTGAACAATACTTACAGACAGTCGATATAGGGAAACTCAAGATCGCGCTTGAGAGCGGGGCATGCAGCACAAGTCCGTGGGCCTTATGTGCGATGGAAGCTTGGTTGCTTGATGTGCTGAGTGTGTAAATCCTTGGCAGGTTGCCGATTAAATAGTGGTGGATCGGGTACGTCGTGACGAATCAGAAACTGTGGGCTAAGGTACAGCTTCATCCGTGTGACCCTCTTTAAGCCGCCTTCGGGCGGCTTTTCTTTTTTCAACATAGATAGCCGAACGTTGAGAACATCAACGCCCAGCTACCATCCTGATAGCGATTGATGCGTGTTTTAAATAACTCGTTTGACGCTCAGGTATTCGCCCTTGGTCTTGAGGGTGATGGTCACGTCGCTGTTGCTACGATTGCGCCAGAACCAGCCGTGGGTGCCGTCGAAGATGGCGGTGAACTCACCTTTGTCTCCCTTGATCTGCTTGGCCTTGCTGTAGCTGTGATAGTAGCCCTTGGGGCCGTTGTAGGGCTCACCGTGAGTGTCGTGGTTGACCGGAACGCCATCAGTTGTCCACTCGTAACTGACTTTGGCTTTATCGAGCATTTCCAGCTTGATTTCACTGGCCTCGCCCGGCTTCAGAGTGACGGTTATCTCATCGGACTTTAAGGCGGGCTCAGGCGCTGCTGTCGGTTCGGCCACAGGTGCTGCCGCAACTTGTTCTTGAGCCACAGGCTGAGCAGGCGCAGGAGCCTGAGCGACTGGAGCCGTAACAGGCTGAACCGCTGCATCTGCTGCCGCTTCTTCTGCCAGGGTTATTTTCAATTCACCCATCTGGGTCAGCCCGAGCACGCGGCCTGCGCCTGTTGGGTCGATAGCGTATTCCGATGGCATGACTACGGTGACCAGCAAGGCGGCGGCAACACCTATGGCTATCACGGTGGAGCGCAGCAGTTGGCGGCTGGTCGGCAATTCATTGATGGTCGGAAGTTTGGTATTGAACATGCTGAGAATTCCTTATTGAGACACGATCAGGCCGGTGAGCTGGTAACCCATCAAGAGGAAACCGGCGCTCATCATGGCGACGTTGGCGGTGTAGGCATGACGCCAGAAGCTGGCGGTGCGCCGCCAGTAGCCCATGACAATCAGGATGGCGCTCAGGGCCAGGAGCTGGCCGATTTCAACGCCGACGTTGAAGGCGATCAGGTTAGGGATCAGGCCGGCTGCTGAGATCTCGTATTCCTGGATCTTGGTCGCCAGACCAAAGCCGTGCAGCAAGCCGAAGATCAGCGTGGCGGCTTTGGTGTTCGGCTGGTGGCCAAACCAGCGCTGGAATGCGCCCAGGTTATCCAGCGCCTTGTACACCACCGAGAAACCGATGATGGCGTCGATCACGTAGGAGCTGATGCTGATTTCCGCTAGTACGCCTAGCAGCAGCGTCACGGTGTGGCCTACAGCAAACAGAGTGACGTAGAGCCCCACGTCTTTCAGGCGGTAGAGAAAGAAGATCACACCGAACAGGAACAGCAGGTGGTCGTAGCCGGTGATCATGTGCTTTGCGCCCATGTAGATGAACGGCAGCACCATCACCCCGGAGCTTTCCTGGATAAAGCCCTTGTCGCCCTCGGCAACAGCGTGGGCCAGTGCTTCAGGCATGCCGAGAAACAGCAATGCTGTGAAAAACAGCAACAGTAATAGCGAGCGATTCGGGCGCACGGCAGATGCGTCCATTGCGCTCATAGGTAGCGAATGCATGGTTGAGTCCTAAATTGCAGTGGTCTTGGGCCGCGCAGCGACCTGTGTCAGAGCACGAATGTGGCGCGTGGTGGCCGCTCGATCAGGAAGATCGGGCTGGGGGGAATGGAGTGGCGCGGGGCATCTATTGGCTGAGCCCGCTCTGGCTGCGTGCTGACGCTGAGCAGTGTGGTCAGATGGGGTGTTTCATGCAGATGATCGGCTGTCAGCGAAGAGTGGTAGTGATCCGCGCATGCCGCGCAGGCAAATGCGCCGTCGCCGTGAGCATGCGAATGAGCACCGTCATTGCTGCTCGAAGCCGGCTGACTCGACCCCATAAACAGCGCAGAGGTATGCCCGGCCCAAGCCATCAAGATGGCGAGAGCAAGGGCAAAAATCACCTTGGTGCTGATGGGGTTGCTGAGCATGTCGTGGTTCTTTCGATGCCTAAGCGGTTGGCTTTCCCGGAGGGATGCGCGGTTTGACCATATCCCCCCCAGGGGGATAGCATGCGAGCGTAATTCATCGACGCATGAGACTCAAGGCATGACCGATCACGAACACGGCCACCAGCACAAAAGTCATAGCGATATCGTCAAAAGATTGAAGCGGGCGGAGGGCCATCTGCGCAGCATCGTCACCATGATCGAAGACAACCGCCCTTGCGTCGACATCGCTCAGCAGCTGCATGCCGTGGAAAAAGCCGTGTGCCAGGCCAAGCGTGTTCTGATCCAAGACCACATCGATCACTGCCTAGAGCACACAGTCGAGGCACTCGCTACAGGCGAACGCGCATCACTCGAAGACTTTAAGCAAATCACCAAGTACCTCTAGGGCTCTCCCGATGTCGAGCTTCGCCGAACTGCTGCAACAGGGGGCCTCGCAAGCCTGGCTGTACTTTCCAAGCGCTATTCTTCTGGGGGCCTTACACGGCTTAGAGCCGGGTCACTCAAAGACCATGATGGCAGCGTTCATCGTGGCTATTCGTGGCTCGGTGAAACAGGCCATTTTGCTGGGCCTGGCCGCGACGCTCTCCCATACCGCTGTGGTTTGGGCGGTAGCGATGTTGGGCATGTACCTGGGGCAAAACCTAGATGCCGATACCACCGAGCCATATTTCCAGCTTGCCTCCGCTGCGATCATCATTGTCATCGCGGTGTGGATGCTCTGGCGCACCTGGCGGGGCGAGCAGATGTGGCGTTTCGAGGAGGGTGATGAGCATCAGCACGATCATCACCACCACGATGAAACACAGCGTATCGATACTGGACACGGGCGTATCGAGCTGTCGATCTTCGAAGAGGGCGTCCCACCGCGCTGGAGGCTGACAACCTCGGGGGGGCATGCCTGGCCGGCTGCTGAGGTGAGCCTGCTGACGACTCGTCCCGATGGGTTGGCCCAGCAGTTTCGCTTCGTTGACCGGGGGGATTACTTGGAATCAGCGGACGATATCCCCGAACCCCATGAGTTCACTGTGCGCCTGAGTCTGGGCCATGCCGGTCATTCACACGACTATGACCTGGAGTTCCGCGAGCACAGCCACGTTCATGATCACACTGAGTTGGAGGGACTGGAGCTGTCGCTGGATGGCTACCAGGATGCCCATGAACGCGCGCACGCTAACGACATCCGCAAGCGCTTCAGCAACCGGAATGTCACCACTGGCCAGATCATCATGTTCGGTCTTACGGGTGGGCTGATCCCCTGCCCGGCAGCGATCACCGTGCTGCTGCTTTGCCTGCAAGTGAAGGAAGTTGCGCTAGGAGCCGTGCTGGTGTTGTGCTTCAGCATTGGTCTGGCCATCACCCTCGTCACCGTGGGCGCTGCCGCCGCTATCGGCGCACGCCAGGCCTCCAATCGCTGGCCCTGGCTTGGCGCGGTGGCGCGTCGTGCACCCTACCTGTCCAGTGTGTTGATCATCGGTGTGGGGATTTATGTGGGCGTGCATGGCTGGATCGGCCTGAACACCTAACCGATGTGGGAGTTATCCGGTTATTTCGGCCTGTTCCTCGCCGCCTTCGGTGCCGCCACGCTGCTACCCATGCAGTCGGAGGCGGTACTGGTTGGGTTGCTACTGACCGACCGCTATACGGCCTGGACGCTGCTAGCGGTAGCCACCACAGGCAATGTGCTGGGCTCGGCGTTGAACTGGCTGCTGGGTCGCTCTATCGAGCATTACCGGCACAAACGCTGGTTTCCTGTCAGCGAAGGCAAGCTGGAAAAGGCCCAGCAGGCTTATAACCGCTTCGGTCGCTGGTCGCTGCTGCTCAGTTGGGTGCCAATTATTGGTGATCCGCTTACCGTGGTGGCTGGCGTTCTGCGCGAACCTTTCTGGAGCTTTATGTTGATCGTGACGCTGGCCAAGGCCGCCCGCTATTTGCTGCTGGCCGCGCTAACGCTTGGGTGGCTCGGATGAGCCTGCCTGCGCGTGACGCCAGCCTGGATCTGATCAAGTGGCTGGCGATGCTGACCATGCTGCTGGATCACCTGCGCTATGTCTGGTCTGAGGCCGAATGGTTGTTCATCGTTGGACGCTTGGCCTTTCCGCTGTTTTGTCTGGGAGTTGCAGCCAACGTGGCGCGCTCTCGATCTGACGCACTGTACAGCGATGCCAATGCTCGTTACCTAGGCTGGATGTCTGTATTTGCGGCGATTTCGGAGCTGCCCTATCGCCTGCTTTCCAGCGACAGCAGCACCCTAAACGTGATGCCTTCGCTGCTGCTGGGTCTGCTTATCGCCTGGGGTGCGCACCACCGGGGACGCGACGGTTTTTGCCTGGCGATTGTCGGTGTGAGCGTGGCGGTGTTGATGCAGGAGCGCCTGATGTACGGTGTCTTCGGTGCACTGCTGCCAACAGCATTGCTACTGGCCATTCAACGTCCTGGCATTGTGTGGCTATTGCCTGCCGCACTTTGCGTGCTGGCCAACAGTCGCAACCGCTGGCTCGCGGAGTGGGAGTTGCAGCCCTTTACGCTGTTGATTGTAACCACGGCGTTCATAGCCCCCTTGCTTGGGCTGTGGCTGTTGCGCCGGCCAGGCTACTTCAGGATATGGCCGGTCAAGCGCTGGGGCTATTGGTTTTACCCTGGGCACCTGGCAGCACTGCACTTCATCCGCTCGTTCGGCTAGCACGGGCTTTCCTCTTCAGAAATTTTCTTGTCCGATAAAGGCCTTTTGCCATACCTTGCGGGTGTGACCTGTGTCACAAACAACAAGAAGCTGAAAAGGAGTTTCTCATGAAGAAGTTTTCTGCTGTTCTGATTGCTACTGTTCTCGCCCTGACCTCCGTGGCAGCGCTCGCCCACAGCGGCGGTACAGACTCGAAAGGTTGTCATCGCAACCATAAAACCGGTGATTACCACTGTCACTGAGTTTTACTGCTTCTGTAGCACTACGATTTGCTATGGCGTGCTACAGCACCGACAAGTCCGCTGACAAAGTGAATCTTTTGGGCAAGCTATCGAATTGCTGCTTGCGTTGACGGTGCCTGATTCAGCTAGAGGTTCCAGCGCTTGATCATTGGCGAGTCAATCTACCTGCTTGCTACTCCAGCTCTGGTCCCGCCGAGCTATATCCAGCGCCGTACGCGGTTGCAGTACTGAGCGAAGTCGTCACCGAATAGCTTGGTCAGCGCCCGTTCTTCCGGAGCAATCTGGAAGCGGTTCATGTACAGAACGAAGCCCAACACTCCCAGCAGCGCCGGCGGCCATGCGAGAAAGATTGACCAGGCCACCAGAACAGTTGCGAAACCTAGGTACATGGGGTTGCGCGTGTAGCGATAGATGCCCGAACTGACTAGCGCTGAAGCCGTCTCCGGCTTCAGCGGATTGACTGTGGTGCGGGCATGGTGGAAGGACAGTACGCCAGCCAGGCAGATAACGACACCCACCAGCAGCACCGCCAGGCCCACGCCAATACGCCACTCAATAGTCAGCGCCAGGCCGCCCTGCAGCTGGCGTGCGGCGAGCCACATCAGCAGGCCGAGCAGGGATGCGACCAGGGGCGGTGGAATGCGGTTCTCCAGCCTGTGCATGGCGTTACTGCCTAGCCTTGGCGAGTTCGCTGAGCACCAGTTGGCGCAGCGGCTCGGGGCCGAACTCGGTCAGCGGCTGGCCGTTGACGAAGAAGGTCGGCGTGCCCTGAATGCCAACTGTCTTGACGTCCTGCATATCGGTCTTGAGTACGGCGTCGACTGCGGGTGAGTTCATGTCGATGCGTGCCTTGTCGATATCCAGGCCAACCGAGGTAGCCGCCTCCCAGGCCTTCGCAGCTTTTGGATCATCGTGCCATTCCGGCTGAGCAATAAGCACCGCCTCCAGCACCTGCGGGAAAAGATTCTGTTTGCGGGACGCCTCCAGCAGTCGAGCAACTTCTTCGGAAGCCTGGTGGAATAGCACATAGCGCAGTACGAGACGCACATCGCTTGGATTCTCGGCGAGAATCTTTTTCACGGGCGGATAGAAGGCGCGGCAGGCCTCACAAGAGGGGTCGAAGAATTCGACGATAGTGACGGGGGCCTTAGTAGGACCAAGCACTGGCGAGTGGAACCGCACCAATGCACTAGCACCCTGCGCAGCGGGCGCAGCCTCTTTCTGAGGCGTCGGGGTAGCGCCCTGATAGAAAAATGCTGCGGCGGCGAAGGCGGCTAGCAGCAGAGCGCTGATGATGAGTACCAGGGTACGGCGGTTCATTGGGCGGTTCTCCGGCGGATGATGAGAAGCAGGATGGCGATGGCGACGAATGCGCCTAGGGCCAGCAGTGGCAGCGGGATGCCGCCGAGTATGGTCATGTTGGCGTCCGAGCAGGAGGGCCCGGTGGCACTGCAGGGTTGAATACGCTGCGGAATTAGACCGACATACAACAGGCTATGGCCGAGGGCAAGCAAGGCACCAATACCGGCAAGGGGCAGCGCGTAGCGCCAGCTGTCGAAATCTGAGCGATAGCAGGCCACGGCCAGGATCACTGCCAGGGGAAACATGAAGGCGCGCTGAAACCAGCACAGCACGCAGGGTGCCTGCCCCATCACTTCGCCAATAAACAGTGCGGCCAGCGTCGAGAACAACGCCAGCAGCCAGGCCAGAAGAAGCAGCCCCCAGGGGCCGGAAGAAGCTCTGTTAGTCATAATGGTCTCTTCACTGTGCGGCCAATGGCGCGGCTGTGAACGTCACTGGCAGGCGTTGGCCATCGGCGAACAACAGGATAACTTCGACCTGATCGCCTAATGACAACTCGCGCTGTCGCTGTAACAGCATCAGGTGATAGCCCCCGGAGGCGAATGTCAGCGTGTTGCCGGCAGATACTTCAATCTGTTCAACGTGCTGCATGCTTGCCATGCCATTCACCAACGAACTCTGGTGCATCATCACCTGAGCAAAGTCTGGGCTCTGCGCTCCGGTCAGGATCACCGGTTGGCTGCCTCTATTTGTCAGGCTGAAATAGCCGGCGGTGGGCAAATCCCCTGGGAGTAAACGCAGTTTCGCCTCACCCACTTCTAGGTCAGCGATGGCTGTTGTCGAAACGGCCAGCAGCAAGGCCATGCTTAATCGTAAGAGTCTGCGCATTGGTGTTTTCCTCGTTGTCATATTTGACTCTATTGTTCCTGCCTCGGATCGCAGCAGAGTCCGGTTTTGCGCAAAGCCTGTGCGAAGCTGCGGTTGTGTCACGCACAATTGGGCCGGTTTGTCGGCCTTGTTCGCGCAGCCGCTGTCCATCATCCAATACTCGTTGGTTTGAAGTCTTCGATAGAATGAGGATTATAGTAACTATAAGGTCAAGCGCGATGAACACGACAACTTTCACCGTGGGCCAGATGGCACGCGCCACCGACACCAAGGCGGTGACCATCCGCTATTACGAGCAGCGTGGCTTGTTGCCTTTGGCAGTGCGCAACGCATCAGGCTATCGCCAGTACACGGAAAAGGAGCGTGATCGGTTGTTGTTCATCCGGCGTAGCCGTGCCCTGGGCTTCAGCCTTGATGATATCCACCAGCTTCTGGGCTTTTCCAATCACCGCCAGGCATCGTGCGCCGCTGTGGATGCCAAGGTAGCCGAGCAGTTGGATCAGGTCAGGGCTCGCATTCGTGATTTACAGGTCCTTGAGCAGGAACTGCAACGACTGCTGTCCTGTTGCCATGGGGGGGTGATTGATGAGTGTCGGATTATTGAATCGTTGACCCGACAGTACGTCTGATATTTGAACGAACACTGGGGCGTCATGCGCCCCAGTGTTCTGCAGTGAGGATAAGGGCAGTCAGAATGCGTACTGTAAGCGCATCACCACACCGTCGCCGCTGTCATCGCCTACAACGTTGCTAACCTTTTCGGTGCTGGCCTTTACGTAGTTCGCACTGACTTTTACGGATTCATTCGCGTACCAGTTTACTCCCAGAGTATGCAGCTTGCCCTCGGCATCACCCACCTGACGAGTCGCACTGCTTGCGGTCAGGTTGTCATCCTCCACGGTAATGGAATCGTAGCGGTAGAATACTTCCCAGGCCCCAAGCTGCTTATTGGCAGGCTTGATAGAGTCGAATTTTGCACCGTCGAGCTTGTATATGCGCGGCTCGCCAGTGAGCGTGTAGGCCACCTGGGCGTAGTAGCCGCTGGCGTCGATATCGTTCTGCGCGGTATCGGCCTTCAGCGTGCGGCTCAGGTATTCGGCCTGTACTGATAGCGCGTCCATCGCCCAGGCACCCTCAACGCCCCACACCGAATCATCTTCCCACAATCCTTCGCTGGCGGTTGCGCCGCCGAATAGGCCGCGGTTGCCATTCGCGCCGGCGCTGCTGCCTCCATTGGTGTCGACGCCGCGCATACCCATGCGGGACCGAATGCGCGTGTCGACGGCGCTGTCTTGTAAGTCTCGGTAGGCATACTGCAGACCTACGTGCAGCACATTGCCCGGCTCACTCATCGGGGCGAACACACCGCGTAGGTTGTAGCGTTTGACGCTGTCGCCGTCGGTGTCGTTGTTGTTCTCGCTGAACAGGCTGCCAGAGAGGAATGCCATATTGCCTACCACGCTGTTGGCCTGCACACCCATACCGGAGTTGTCGTTGACCCACTCGGCCAGGTCATAGGACAAATTGCGTTCCAGCGCCGTAGTCCATTTCGAGCTGGTCGCCTTCTCTAGGCCGAAGTCTGTATAAATTCGGCCCATCTTCAAGTTCACCGGAGCGAAACCGGTATAGGTCACGCTTGCCTCATCGAGGTAACCGCTGCTGTCGTTGCCGGTGTTGCGCGAAAGATCGTAGTTGATCTGATACTTCCAGTCCTTGTAGGCCGTGCCGCCGAGCTCAAGGAAGGCCCGACGTAGGTAACCAGCATCCGCAGAGTTGCCGTTACGGGTGTAGTAATCGTCGAACATGGAGTAGTCCGCCTGCAGGCGTCCGCCGACTTTGAAGCTGAATTCCTTGTCAGTGGTGGCGACTTCAAGCCCCCCTTTTGTCTTGATGACCAGATCAGCGCCGTCGGTGGTGACCGTGCCGGCTTGGGCTGACAAGGCGCAGGCGCTCAGTAAGAGGCCCAAAGTGATGCGATTGAGCCATTGAGTGTTGGCGTGGGCAATGAACATGTACTTCTCCTCGTTGCTGCGTGTTGTGGTTGACGAGGCGCAGGCTCGGGGAGACGTATGACGCTTCTGTATATTTTTAGTGGCGTTTTTATTTCAGCTTGCGTGTGTCGAATGAAAGCCACGGGGAACGAGGGTTGCAGCGTGCGGAGATAGAATTTGGTTTGTTTCAGGCCAGTGACAATATGGAGAATCGTCGCGCTAGCGAGACTGTTCCGGATCAGCGAACCAGCTGCGGCGATCATCGAACGCCTTGTGGATGAGCGACACCAGAGTTTGTACTTCGGATTGCTCTGCCGTCAGCGGTGACGTGGATATCCACACTACCCGCTCCAAGTCAGGCTCGAACAGTTTTTCGAGTGATAGCAGATTACGATCTATACGAGAGATGTAGTCGGGTAGCAGACCGATGCAGGAAGTGTTTCGGACCAAATCCGCGACCCACTCTTGCGAGTACACCTGAGTGACCGAACTCTGGCGCTGGCGGATCAGCCGATTCCATGGCTCGAAGCTGCCAATCGTGGCGTTCGCAGCGTGTTGAACCAGCATAAAGTCCTTCAGGTCAGCGGCTGTGCCGGGCAGGCGCTTGCCTGCAAAGCGCTTGGCCATATGAGCACGATAAGCAATGCGTGCCAGCATCAATGGCCTGCTCATTGCAAAGCCGGGATTCGGTCGTGGTCTGTCGGGATCAGCGATCCACACCATGACCTCGGCTAACTTATCCGGCTCGCCCTCCAGCGGAATGACCTCCAGCCTAACCGCAGCATCCTTACGCAGCCAGGAGATCAAATCACGGGCCAGCAGGTCGGTGAGCAGTGCTGACGGTACAGCCAGACGTACCAGCGGACGCTGAGCACTGACAACCTCCGGCTGCAGGTCGCCGAAGCGCTCCGTCAGTGCTCGTTGCAACTCGCGCCCAACTGAGCTGAGGCGAAGCTCCCGTCCTTCGTAGAGGAATAACGGACTGCCTACACAGGCTTCTAGTTTTTTGAGTTTTTTGCGCATCGGTACGATGTGCAGGTTCAGGCTGCGTGCTGTCTGCCGAAAGCAGAGGCAGCGCGCGCTGGTTAAGAAGACCTGCGCCAGTTGGCGGTCGATTGTGAGTGGGTCGAACATTGGGCAATCGGAGCTCGTGCCAAGCAGGCTGTATCAAAGCCCTAATAGGCAAGAAGCTTATCGGTGTGAACCTAACGCGGGGATCGCAGCCGGATTACTAATTTGTAATGTGGTGGGCGTGAGCGCTCCAATGCTCTGGTTTGGTCTCACGGTAGTCGTCACTTTTTAGTGAGGAGGCCTCACGCGCGGCACTCTTAGTCGAGTGCCGCGCTGAGGTTTGCTGATTACAACAGCGGAAGGGTGTAGCTGACGATCAAACGGTTCTCGTCAACGTCGTTGCCGAAATTGGTGGAGCGTAGTGTGGCGTTGCGCCACTTCACGCCGAGATTTTTCAACGCGCCGTCCTGGAAGACATAAGCAATATCTGTGTTGCGCTCCCATTCTTTGCCATCGGCTTTGCCAGCCCCTAGATCAATATTCTCCCCGGTCAGGTAACGGGTCATGAACGTCAGACCAGGAATACCCACGCTGGCGAAGTTAAAGTCATAACGGGCCTGCCAGGAGGTCTCATCTTTATTGGCGAAGTCACCGATTTGCACGTAGTTGACCAGGAACGGATCGGTGCCGTTGATGTAGGCGTAACCGGTGTCTCCGCTCATGCTCTGGTAGCCAACACCCAATGCATGGCCGCCAAAGGCGTAGGTGAACATCGCCCCGAATGCCTTGTTGTCGACGTTACTGTTGCCTTCATCGGTGGAGCGGGCATAGCGAAGATCACTCTTCAGCGACTGTTTGTCACCCAGCGGTAAAGTGTGCAGAACCGTGAAAATATGCTGCTTATAGAACTCGTCCAGGTTGCCGTAGTTGTAGCCGGTGGCCAGGTTGCTGTTCCATTTGTAGGTCGCCCCGGCGAAGTTGAATTCATCGCTGCTCTGGGTACCGCCATTACTGATTGCGCGGGCAGAGCCGCTGGTGATGCTGAGGTCTTCGCTGTCGGATGAGTCGCGCTGGCTGACTTGCTTGAGCTGGCCTGCATCGAAGGTCAGTCCGTCAATTTCCAGCGCGTTGAGATGGCCCCCCTGAAATGTCTGCGGTTGCAGGCGCGAGTCGTTAGCTTGGACGGTTGGTAGCTTGGGTTGCAGCGTGCCCACTTTTAGCACGCTATTGGAGGCACGAAGCTTGGCGGTTAAACCGATCTCACCATATTCATCTTGTGCGGCACGCGGCGCTTCTTTATCGCGCTTGAGCAGGCCTGAGCCTGAGCGGTCGGCACTGGAGTCGAGCTTGAGGCCAAGCATACCTATGGCATCGACGCCTACGCCGACGGTTCCCTCGGTGAAGCCGGATTCGTAACGCAGCAAGAAGCCTTGGGCCCATTCCTCTTGCTTTGATTGACTGGCTGAATCTTGGCGGAAGTCGCGATTGAAATAGAAGTTACGCGCCTCCAAACCCGCTTTGCTGTCGGCAAAAAAATCAGCGGCTGCTGGCTGGCTAAGACTGAGTCCTCCAGTGCTCACCGCGACTGCCAAGATGGTCTTTTTCATTGGTATTTCTCCATGCTCAGTTGGTTGGCATATCGGGAGCCGTCGCTGTATGCCGTACTCTCCGAATAGGGTGACCCAAGCTCCTCTAAGGCCAGCACTCGGCGGGTTGCTGCGCCTGTTCGCTCGCCGGCTTCTAGACCGAAGAACCGTTGCGAATTTTGGGGAATGTCAAGCGGAAAACGGTAAAGCTGCCTGGCAGGCTGCTGACCTCAACCGTGCCCTGGTGCAGGCTCATGATCGAGCGAACAATTGCCAGGCCAAGCCCCGTTCCACCCTCTGCGCGTGAGCGGCTGGTATCGACGCGGTAGAAGCGTTCGAACAATCGGGGTATGTGCTGGGCGGGGATACCAATCCCGGGATTTCCGACCGAGAACGATACGGTTTCACTGTGCTTCTCGATCAGCAGCGAGATGTTTGCGCCGATGGGGCTATGCCGAATCGCGTTGGACAACAGGTTTGAAATGGCGCGCTGCACCATCAGCCGATCACCGAAGGTTCGGCCTGCTCCGGAAATGCTCAGGCTGATCTGCTTCTCTTCAGCGGAGATGCTGAACAGATCCACAACGCGTCGTGCCTCGTCTTCCAGTGCAATCTTCTCGAAGGGCACCAGGGACGCAGGGTGACTGACTTGAGCGAGAAACAGCATGTCGGACACGATTCGGGTGACGCGCTCAAGCTCTTCAGTACAGCATTCCAGTACGGCTTTGTATTCCTCTGGAGGGCGCTCTCTGGAGAGCGTTACCTGAGCCTTACCCATCAGGTTTGTGATGGGCGAACGAAGCTCATGAGCCAGGTCATCAGAGAACTGCGATAGCTGCTGAACCCCCCCGTCAAGCCGATGCAGCATGAAGTTGATGCCATGGGCCAGCGCGCTCAGCTCTTGCGGAAGTTTGTCCACGGAAAGTCGATGAGTCAGATCTTGGGTGGAGATCAGTGATGCTACCTGGCGAAACTGACGGAGCGGAGCAAGGCCCCGCTGTACGATCCACCATGCGCCCATGCCAATCAGCGCGAGCAGTAGAGGGAGCGCGATCAGCGTTGATTTGAGGTAGGCACTGAGCAGTGCCTCGTCGGCGGATCGATTAATGGAGAGCAAGACACGGACATGATCGCCGTCGTTGAGCCGCATCACTTTGGATGCGGTCAGAAAGTTGTTTCCCTCGGTATCCAACCAGTTCTGGTAACTGGGGGTGTCGCCTGCCGGTATGCTGGCAAGAATGGGCTCTAGGGATTTCTCGCCAAGGTTCAGGAGTAACTTGGTGCCTGATTTTTTTCTGTAAATCGTCAGGTGCAGATTGTCATGCCCCATGACCAAGTCCAGCAGCTCGTGAGGCTGCTGGGCAATTGCATGGGCGCTCATGTCCTCAGCGAGATTGTGCTGAATTTGCTCCAGTTTGCCGTCTAGGCTCTTCTTGGCCAAAGAATCCAGCTCATGGGTCAACGCGAAGTAGGCGAGTGCCGCAAGCAGAACCACCAGCGCCGCTCCCATTACGCTGACTGACAGGCCAAGGCGCATGGACAGGCTGGCCGGCTTCATGCGCGCTCCTCAAGTACGTAACCGACGCCCCTTAGGGTGTGGATCAGTTTGTTATCGAATGGGTCATCGATTTTGGCGCGAAGCCGGCGGATGGAGACCTCGACGACGTTGGTGTCGCAGTCGAAGTTCATGTCCCAGACCAGAGAAATGATCTGGGTGCGCGATAGCACTTCTCCAGAGCGGCGCATCAGCAAGTGCAGTAATGCGAACTCCTTGGTGGTCAGGTCGATTCGCTGCTCACCACGGAACGCGCGGTGCCTGGCAGGGTCGAGCTCAAGGTCGGCTACCCGCAGCACTTCCGGTACCGGAATCTGCTCGCTGCGTCGTAGCAGCGTGCGAATTCGTGCAAGTAACTCAGGGAATTCAAATGGTTTTACTAAATAGTCATCAGCCCCTAAGTCCAGGCCTTTTATTTTATCCACTAAACGCCCACGTGCTGTTAGCATTATTACGCGAGTACTACTGTTGTTGCGTATATGCTCAAGCACGCCCCAGCCATCAATGCCGGGCAGATTTACATCAAGAACAACTAAGTCGTAGGCATGTTGCCTGACAAGGTGGAGACCATCTACACCAGTAGCTGCTTTATCAACCACGTAACCACTTTCGCTTAAGCCTTGGTGTAAGTACTCGGCAGTCTTGGGCTCGTCCTCGACAATAAGGATTCGCATAAAAAATTCACCTTAAAATGTGCGGCCAATATTTATTAGATATTTTATGTTGTGGCGGCAGAATGGTTTTAATTCGTTAATCGGCGGTCACTGAATATGGCCGGCAGCGTTTCAGGTTGCTCCAAGGCTAAAGCCTGTAGCGGCTTCAGGGTCAAGGTGTAATGCCCATTTCGTTAGGCTGAAAGGGGCTAGGCGACAACGTGTCGCAGTGCTCGCAATTATCCAAAGTGCCCAACTTTGGACTGGAAGTGCCGCCCAATGGAGCTATGCGTGGGGCAACTCTTATTTATCTATGTTTGTTTCTAGTTGTTGCCAGGCGCTAACTCGTCTGCTTTTTTGACCGCTGCCAATACTAATACAGGCTTACTTGGAATGGTGCTGGATAACGTATTTGTAATTTTCCAGTCACCTTGCTGATAGGCATCGGGAACTACATTCTGTCGGGAATTGGTCTTCTACTCGTGTTCCCGAGCGATAAACAGTTAATCAGTCGGGTTCGGTAAGTAGTAAAGCCTTTGTGTATTCGTGCGGCGTTAATGCCGTAGAGGGCTTTCTAAGTGTATGTAAAAAAAATGGCCGTCCATGGAGATGGCGTAGTTAGGCGCTGTGTACTTTCAGGCCTGCTGGCTGCATTGTTGATTACTCCAGCAACAACAATTGCAGCCGAATCAGTCGGGCAAGCAATAACAATTGAGATCGCGTTGGCAAACGCGCTAGCGGAGAATCCAGAACTCGCAGCAGCCCAGTGGAATACAGGCATTGCCGAAGGCGCGCGTGCTCAAGCTGGGCTGATTCCCAATCCGGAGTTGTCCTGGAGCGTCGAGGACACGCGTAGTGAATCGCGCGTCACCAGTATTCAGGTATCCCAGCCAATTGAGTTAGGCGGTAAACGTGGCGCGCGAATCGATGTTTCTGAGCGTGATCAGGACGCTGTAGCGATTGATCTTGAGCGTAGAAAAAACACCCTGCGGGCTGAGGTTATCCAGGCCTTTTATTCAGCGTTGCGTGCCCAGGAAGGCTTGCAGCTGTCCACCCAGTCGCTGGACCTTGCCAATCGCGGACTCCAGGTGGCCGAAGGGCGCGTAAAGGCTGGCAAGGCATCCCCAATCGAAATAGCGCGTGCCCAAGTGCAGCGCTCTGAGATTCAACTGGAGTTGAACCGAGCTCGTCTTAGTCAAAGTAATGCCTACAAGCAGCTTGCACTCATAACAGGTGCAACGACGCCGAATTTCGCGCATGTCGAGGGTGATCTTGAGCGCCTACCGTATCTGCCATCGCAGGCTGAGATGCTTGTACGCATAACGGATACCGCGGATGTGCGTTTGGCCAGCATGCAAATTCAGCGTGCCGAGTCCTCCTTGGCGCTGGAAAAGTCGCAACGCATTCCCGACATCACGGTCAGCCTTGGCAGCCAATACGACGAAGGGCTTGGTGAGCGCGTCAATCTGCTCGGCTTGTCGATGCCTATTCCATTGTTCAACCGCAATCAGGGCAATGTGCTGGCAGCTGCTTATGGGGCTGACCAGGCGCGCGATCTGCGCAACGCCACCGAGCTTCGACTACGAGCACAGGCCCAGCAGGCGTTTGAGCAGTGGGAAAGCGCCAGAAGCGAGGTCGATTCGATCCGCAGCACCTTGCTTCCCACTGCGCAGCAAGCGGTAGAGGGTGCCGTCCGTGGATTTGAGATGGGCAAGTTTGCCTTTATCGATGTGCTCGATGCTCAACGCACCCTTGTCAGCATGCGCTCCCAGTACCTAAACAGCCTGGATGAGGCTATTTCGGCGTGGGTGAGTTTGGAGAAGATTTATGGCTCCCAACTCAACGTTGAATTCAAAAAATAAGCAGCCCAGCGCCCCTACACAACGCTCCAGACGGTCGCGTCTTGCGGCATGAGGCCTCGCCTGTTTACCAGACGGTTTCGTGCTTTTTGAGCGTGTTTAATCACCGCCGGGGCATGAGACACATTCAATACGTTTGATTATTTGGAGTTACCAATGGCATCAACAACTCCCAGAAAGCAGTGGCTAATGATTGCGGCTGTTGTCGCAATCGGTCTGGTCGTGGCGGTTCTGATTCTAAGTGGTAGCCCTGGTCAGTCCGGGGAAGAAGGCCATGGTCATGATGAAAGTCATGAAGATGCATCGGCTCACGCTGATCCCGAGCACCATGGGGAGGCTTCGGCCGAGGAGCACGAAGAGAACGACGAGCATGCGGATGGGGAACACCATGAGGCTGTAAAGCCTACAGCGGGCGAGCATGGCGGCAAGCTTTTCACTGAGGGCGATTACGCGCTTGAGGTGACGATTTTTGAGGCGGGCGTAGAGCCGCAGTTGCGCCTCTATACTTACTTGGACGGCAAGCTTCTAGATCCCGCAACCACTACTGCGCAAGTGACCCTGACGCGTCTTGGTCAGTCTGCGCAGATCATCAACTTCAGCAAAGAGAATGACTATCTGCGTGGTGATGCGGCGGTTGTAGAGCCGCATTCGTTCCAGGTTGCCATCAGCGCCAAGCACAGTGGCAAAAGCTATTCGTTCGCTTACGAGCAGGTTGAGGCTCGCGTGGCCATGACCGATGCCCAGCTTGAGCAGGGTGGCGTCACGATTGGCACAGCGGGTCCCGCGAAAATTGCTTCCACGCTGCAGGTGCTGGGCGAGGTTCGCTACAACGGCGACCGTACTGTTCAGGTAACTCCTCAGCTTGCCGGTCGGGTTGACTCGGTGGCGGTCAGCGCTGGTGATTCGGTTCGCAAAGGCCAGGTGTTGGCCAAGATATCCAGTCAGGCGCTTGCTGAACTGCGTGGCGAGCTGCTTGCCGCCCAGCAGCGTTCGGCGCTCGCCCGCACGACCTATGCGCGGGAAAAGCAGCTGTGGGAAGAGAAAATTTCCGCAGAGCAGGACTTCCTGCAGGCGCAGGTTGCCATGCAGGAAGCTGCTATCGCGGTGCAGCGCGTGCAGCAACAAATCGCCTCGCTGGGTGGTGCCCCGGCTAAAGGCCAGAACCTCACCGAGTTCGAGATTCGTGCCCCTATTGATGGCGTGATCACCAGCAAGAGCATATCGGTCGGTGAGGTTCTCAAAGAGGACTCTGCGGTCTTTACCGTTTCGGATCTGTCGACGGTGTGGGTGGATTCAACAGTCGCGGCGAAAGACCTGGGCGTAATCGCCGAAGGGCAAAAAGTTGTCGTGAGCTCCAGCGCATTCGCAGCCAAGGCTGAGGGCCGTATTTCGTATGTCAGCGCTCTAGTTGGGACGCAAACCCGCTCGGCTACGGCCCGTATCGTGCTCGATAACCCAGATAGGGTGTGGCGTCCTGGTTTGCCGGTGACGGTCGAGGTGGTTGCTGAGGAGAACGACGTGCCTGTTGCTGTGGCAGTCGAAGCAATCCAGACCGTGCGTGATTGGCAAGTGGTGTTCGGCCGCTTCGATAACCAGTTGGAGGCCCGGCCTCTTGAGCTTGGCAAGTCCGACGGACGCTTCGTCGAGGTTATCTCGGGTCTGAAGGTGGGTGATCGTTACGCACTGAAGAACAGCTTCCTGATCAAAGCTGAGCTGGGCAAAGCCGGCGCGAGCCATGACCACTAATTTGGAGTCGAGCCATGAAACAAGTGACAGCTATATTTCGCCCGATCCGGCTTGAGGCCGTCGAGCAAGCGTTGCACGCACTGCCGCATCTGCCTGGCTTTACCATTTTGCCGGCCCATGGTCACCCGCGTGGTCACGGTAAGGATCACAGCTTTATCGCTGACGAATGGAACCCCGACGCCCACCAGCATCTCGTGCTGTTGGCGTTCTGCTCCGACGAGGTTGCCGATGAGATCGTCCAGGCCATCGAAAAGGCTGCCCACACTGGTGTACCTGGTGACGGAATCGTCGCCGTATCCCCGTTGACCGACGCATTGCGCATCCGTACCGGAGAGCGCGGTGATGCTGCGCTTTAGGGGAAATTGACATGTACGAACGATTAATTCGCTTCGCCATCGATCAGCGCTGGCTGGTCTTGCTGGCTGTGCTCGGCATGGCAGCGTTGGGTGTTTACAGCTACCAGAAACTGCCGATTGATGCGGTTCCCGACATCACCAACGTGCAGGTGCAGATCAACACCGAGGCCAAAGGCTATTCGCCGTTGGAGACCGAGCAGCGTGTGACCTTCCCGATTGAGACGGTCATGGCGGGGCTACCCAACTTGCAGGAGACACGCTCCATCTCGCGTTATGGGCTGTCGCAAGTCACCGTCATCTTCGAGGACGGTACGGACATCTACTTCGCTCGCCAGTTGGTGAATGAGCGGATACAGGAAGCCCGTGGCAATCTACCCAGTGAGCTGTCGCCAAGTATGGGGCCCATCGCCTCTGGCCTGGGCGAGATCTACATGTGGACCGTCGAGGCGGAAGATGGCGCAAAAAAGCCGGATGGCAGCGCCTATACACCGATGGATCTGCGTGAGATTCAGGACTGGATCGTCAAGCCGCAGCTGCGCACCGTAAAAGGCGTTACCGAGATCAACACCATTGGCGGTTATGCCAAGGAGTTCCAGGTATCGCCCCTGCCGGAGCGCCTAGTCGCCCATGGGCTCAGTTTGCCGGACATCGTAGCGGCGTTGGAAAACAATAATGCCAACGTTGGTGCGGGCTACATCGAACGCAGCGGCGAGCAATACCTGATCCGCGCGCCAGGGCAGTTAGGCTCTATCGCCGACATCGCCAACATCATCATTAAGAGTAACGATGGTGTTCCTGTGCGTATCGGTGATGTTGCCGAGGTGGGTTTGGGTAAAGAGCTGCGTACCGGTGCTGCTACCGAAAACGGCCAGGAGGTGGTGCTTGGCACGGTATTTATGCTGATTGGCGAGAACAGCCGCGATGTGTCGCAGGCTGTCGATCAGCGGATGAAGGAGATCAATCGCAACCTGCCGAAAGGGGTCATGGCGAAGACGGTCTATGACCGCACTGTGTTGGTCGACAAGGCTATTAATACGGTAAAGAAGAACCTGATCGAAGGTGCACTGCTGGTTATCGCGATCTTGTTCCTGTTCCTGGGCAATATCCGTGCAGCCCTTATCACCGCAATGGTGATCCCATTGTCGATGCTATTCACCTTCACGGGGATGGTCAGTAATAAGGTCAGCGCGAACCTGATGAGCCTCGGTGCGCTCGACTTCGGCATTATCATCGATGGTGCCGTAGTGATTGTTGAGAACTGCGTGCGTCGCCTGGCTCATGCCCAAGCCGTCGCCGGAAGAACCTTGACTCGTAACGAGCGCTTCCATGAGGTGTTCGCGGCCTCGAAGGAGGCGCGTCGTCCGCTGCTATTCGGTCAGCTGATCATCATGGTGGTTTATCTGCCGATCTTTGCCCTGACAGGTGTAGAAGGCAAGATGTTCCACCCGATGGCGTTCACCGTGGTGACGGCTCTCCTCGGTGCCATGATCCTATCGGTGACGTTCGTCCCGGCGGCTGTTGCGCTGTTTCTCAATGGCAACGTCAGCGAAAAAGAAAACCGTTTGATGGTCTGGCTAAAGCAAGGCTACGCACCGTTGCTGGATTGGGTCATGGTCAGCAAGCCGCTGGTACTGACCATTGTGGTAGTCACTATGCTGCTGTCGGGCTTGGTAGCTTCACGGATGGGCAGCGAGTTTGTGCCGAGTCTGGATGAGGGCGATTTCGCGCTGCATGCCATGCGCATTCCAGGCACCAGCCTCACGCAGGCGATTGACATGCAGGTGCAACTCGAAAAAATAATCAAATCCTTTCCTGAGGTTGATACGGTGTTCGCCAAATTGGGCACCGCCGAAGTCGCGACTGACCCAATGCCGCCTAACGTGGCGGACAACTTCGTCATGCTCAAACCGCGCGACCAGTGGCCCGACCCTGATCGGAGTAAAGCCGACCTGGTTGCGGCCATACAGGAAGCGGTTGAGCGGGTTCCCGGCAATAACTACGAATTCACTCAGCCGATCCAGATGCGTTTCAATGAGCTGATTTCCGGTGTGCGTAGCGATGTTGCGGTCAAGGTGTTTGGCGATGACATGGATGTGATGAACGAGACTGCTGAGCAAATTGCAGAAGTCCTGGAAGGTATTCCGGGTGCCGCTGACGTAAAGGTTGAACAGACCACGGGCCTGCCGATGCTTAGCGTGCAAATCGACCGAGAAAAAGCCGCGCGCTATGGTTTGAATGTCTCGGAAATTCAGGATGCCATTTCCACCGCTATTGGCGGGCGCGAGGCCGGTGCGTTGTTTGAAGGTGATCGACGTTTTGATATTCAGGTTCGCCTCGCGGATGAGTGGCGCAATGATGTCGACAAAATCCAGCAGCTACCGATTCGCCTAGCGAGTGGCGATGGTGTGGACGGCCCGGGTTTTGTGCGCTTAGCTGATGTCGCGAGCGTGGTGTCCGCACCCGGTCCGAACCAGATCAGCCGTGAGAGCGGCAAGCGCCGCGTGGTGGTTACCGCTAACGTTCGTGGTCGCGATATTGGCTCTTTTGTCGCCGAGGCCGAGAGCAAAATCGCCCAAGCGGTAAGCGTCCCTACAGGTTACTGGACGACCTGGGGCGGCACCTTCGAGCAGCTGCAATCGGCGGCCAAGCGCCTGCAGATTGTCGTGCCGGTGTCGCTGCTACTGGTGTTCACGCTGCTCTTCATGATGTTCGGCAACGTCAAAGATGGCCTGCTGGTATTCACTGGTGTGCCCTTCGCGTTGACCGGTGGGATCATGGCTCTGTGGCTGCGTGATATTCCGCTCTCGATCTCTGCAGGGGTGGGTTTTATTGCGCTGTCGGGGGTGGCGGTGCTCAACGGCCTGGTGATGATTTCCTTTATTCGCAGTTTGCGTGAAAACGGCATGGGGCTGGACGAGGCCATTCGCGAAGGCGCGTTGACGCGTCTGCGGCCGGTGCTGATGACTGCCTTGGTGGCGTCCCTGGGCTTTATTCCAATGGCCACAGCCATTGGCACCGGTGCCGAGGTTCAGCGGCCTCTGGCCACGGTGGTGATTGGCGGAATACTGTCCTCAACGGCGCTGACGCTGCTGGTGTTGCCACTGCTCTATCGATTGGCTCATCGTCTGCGTTAATTTCGCAACGCCATTCGTAGGCAATTGCAAAGCCCCGCCCTTAAGCGGGGCTTTTTACTTTCTCAAGGTTGCGTGTGCTACAGATTTTGCTTGTGTCCTGTTTCTCTGATGATTAGGTTTGCGGCCACGCTAGTGCTGCGTGCGCCATCAATCATCGACGTATTGCCGAAACACTATTCGATGCTGTGGCGGGTGGGTCGAGTTAGGTATCTATGTCGCGCACAACTAAGCCGGGGGGCTCAGTCCTGAAGCGGTTTGGTAGAGCGGGCACGATCACGACAGAGGAACGCTGGCACGGCCCTAACGTAGATCAACTCAGCAACCAGCTCGACAAGGGTTTGGGTTATCACCGCCGCCGCAGCGAGCCCACGTAGTTCTTCCGGCAGTGCTAAAGCCAGGGGCAGTACCACCAGTGAATTACGCGTCGAGGTGCTGAAGGTCACGGCCCTTGCGGCACCCACAGGCAGCCTGAAAGCTTTGGAGACCAGTGCACCTATCAGGGGGGCCAGGAAGGCGAATGCGATGTAGACCGGTAGCACCGGAGCAAGCCTGTCGAGCTCATTCACCACGGGCGCGATCTGTGAGCCGACCACGACAACCAATACCGCTGCCATTGCTGGCACGGGTAACCATGCCCAGGCATCAGCCCATGCCTTCACCGCTGTAGAGCGTTTGACCAACGTCTCGGTCAACAACGCCAAGATCAGCGGGGCTACGATGAGCGCCAGAAAGGCCTCAACGAAGGGGCCTATCGAAACGACCACCCCAGAAGAGCCGCTCAGCATAAGCCCCAGGTAGAGCGGTAAAAGAGCAAGCTGAAGCAGCAGCAAAATAGGCGTCGCCGAAAGGATCAGGCGCGAATCACCTCGGCCAATGTGGGTGAACACAACCACGTAGTCGATGCACGGCGTCAGTAGTACCAGTAACACGCCAACCAAGATGGCTGGATGCCCTTCCAAGAAGCGGGTCAGCCCCCAAACCAGCAGGGGAATCAACACAAAGTTGGCGACCAGGAGCGCTCCCATGAAGGACTTGTTGCGCAAGCCTTCCCGAAGGTTCAAGAACGGTATCTGGAGAAACATTGCGTACATCAGAACAGCGATGGTGGGTGTGACTAAGGCCGACAATCCCTGGGCGGTGATCGGAGCTAGCAGCCCACCCATCGCCGCGACGATCACTGCCACGAAGTAGATCGGTACTTGGTTCTGCTCTAGCGCATCTCTAGTCATGGTTACCTCAAGATCAAACTGCAATGCCATGGGATGGTGCTGCTTAGGTATTCAGCGGGCACCTCCAGCCAGGCTGGCTTTCAGTATTTTACGGGGCAGCTATAGGGCTGAGTCGAGGGAAATGAGATCGGCTTGCCACTCAGACTCTCGTCCAGGGCCGCTTTCACGTAGTGGTGTGCACCCGGGGTATCCTTAATCGAAACGCCGCGTTTGATTTGGGAGTCGTGGAATTAGATCAGCAGCAGTTAATCGCGCTATCTGTGGCTGCCAGCTACCGCTTACTTAAAGGGTGGCTCAGGATAGCCGGAGCGGTGGGTCACAACCGTTGGAATGGTTGGGCAGAACTGCCGGCACGGGTGGGGCACAATCACTGGTACTCGGTGCCAGCATTCACGGGGATACAAAGATAGTATTAGTTATCTGTATAGGTACAGTTTTTGGCTTTCTACGGGGATGGTGTTTTTTATTTTTTGCAGAGCTATTAAATATTAAAAAGTTTAATAAAAAAAGCGCCCCGAAGGGCGCTTAGGGTACACCTCTTTCCAAAGGAGCTCGGGAGCTTCTAGAGGTGAACATCGTTCGGAAGTGAGCGGTTAATCAGCTTTATTTTCGCTATTCATGTCGGTGTTACTCCGATCTTGGCTGACGGTCTTAACCTTTAACTCATCCGCAGGCTTAGCTGCGGGCTCAGTTCCGTGAATTCGTTTCTGATCTGCTCGGAATTTTTCTTGCGCTTTCATTGAACGGTCGTAACCGTCCTCTGCAAAAGTCTGCGCAGAACCAATAGCAAATACAGATCCAATAACTAGGACTTTCAACATTTTCATAAGATAGACCTCATAAAATTCAGTTAGTAACTTGTCGAGGTTTATGGGTAAATTCTTCAAGTTCGAGTGAATTTTACGGGGCTGAAGCTAACAACAGCGTGAGCTAAACATTACATTCTTGAAATCTAATGAGTGTTCTTCCTCTGTTACTGCAATGTGGCTTTTACCCTGATCTGTATGGGCAGGGTGGAGCCTTGATGGCCCGCCCCGCCCATCCATTTTTAAAGCACGCTCAGTGGGTACTCGACGATCAGGCGAACCTCATCCAGATCCGACTCGTAATCCGTCGCACGGGTAGTCATCTGGCGAACGCGGAAGGACATATCTTTCAGCGAGCCAGTTTGTACGACGTACTTGGCTTCGATATTGCGCTCCCAGCGCTTCTGGTCTGTCAGTGGATTGCCATCAGCATCGCGACGCATATACACATTGTTGGCGTCGGAGTAGTCAGCATCTGTACCCAGCGCGTAGCGCGTCATGAAGGTCAGGCCAGGAACGCCATAACTGGCCATATCCAAGTCGTAGCGCAACATCCAGGACTGCTCCTTCGGAGAGTTGAAGTCGCTGTACTGGATGGAGTTGTCCAGGAAGATGGAGTCAGACTGGCGCAGGTAGTCGAAATCATCGTCGCCGTTGTTGCGCTGGTGCGACAGAGCAACGCTGTGCGCGCCGAATTGAACGCCCACTTTGCCGCTGTAGATGTCGTTGTCGAACTCCCCCAGCAGTTGCTGGCCGTCGTCGACAGCTTTGTAATAGTTCAAACCACCGAACAAGGAAACGCTGTCTGTTAGCGGATAGGTGAACGACGTGCCAGCATAGTGCTGTTTCCAAGCATCCTTGAGTTGGCTGGTATAGAGGCTAAAACTCAGATTATCGTTCAGGGAATAATCACCACCGAAATAAGCAACCCATGGCGACGCGACAGAGCCTGCGTAGAACGTCGCGAACTCATCACGCATGGTACTGACTTGCGGCTGGCTCATGGCATGCAGGCGGCCACCCTGGATGGTCAAGCCATCAAAGCTGGTGTTTTCAACCGTAACGCCGCGAAAGCTTTCTGGCAGCAAACGGGAGTCACCGTAGTGAACCACTGGCGTCATGGGGAAGACATCGCCCACTTTGACAACGGTGTCGAGTACGCGGGCTTTTACTGCGCCGCCTACTTTCGAATAATTGTCTTCAGCTTCGCCGTCACTGTTTACAGGTAATAGGTTAATACTGCCGCCTGGGCCATAACGACCATCACCTGTATCAAGTTTCAGGCCGAGCATGGCGAAGGCATCAATACCAAACCCTACAGTGCCTTGGGTGAACCCAGACTCAAATTTACCGATGATTCCATGAGCCCAAGCCTCAGAGTAACCATTATCAGTATTACTGGACTGACCCTTGCGGAAGTCACGGTTCATGTAAAAGTTACGGTTTAGAATATTGAAGCTGCTGCCTTCTACAAAACCTTCGGCCTGTTCTTCTGCAGCCGCCATAAGAGGGGCTGCACTGACAATCGCCGAAAATACTGCAAGGGATAGCTTGGTTTTATTAAGCATTTATTGCTCCTTTATAATTGGCAGTTGTTGGTCTAATTATTTCGCCATGGCGTTCTTATAGGTATTGCCCCCTCAAGCGCTCTGCGCCTTTGGGGAGCTGAGCCCTATCCTTGCAAGCCGAAGATAACTTGAAGATGATTGGAAAATTACAATTCTGTAATCTTTGTAAGGCGGTAATAAAAGTTGTGTTTAAGCGACATTTTTGTATGGCTTTTGACGGGGATGTTGCGTCGGTCTTGGGCGTGGTCGGCCAAAGCTGGGTGGGATCTACGGAGTGCGGAGAGTAGTTAACTCGTCGTGATGATGTGCAGCTTTAGTCAGCTGTCTAGGCCGTTAACAGCCAAAGCATAATCGCTGCTGATTCAGCGTTTGCTGTGAGTTGGCCTAGCATGCAGCCAAGTACCCTGCGGGGTGACGGTTACTACTGGGACTGAGTGCTGCTGTATTTAAAGCCATTAGCCGCCAAGGTTGCCCAGCGGCGCTGACGGTGGGCGTAGAAAAGCCGCGCAAAAAGCCACACAAAAGGCGTGAGGATGCCTGCCTCGATAGTCACGTGATCCCGGTAAAGCGTTCCGCCACTGGCCTCTTGTGCCGTAATAAGGTGATCCCACCTGCGAATCAGAGGGCTGTAGCCGTTGTCTCTAAGCATGAACGTGCCAGCGTTTTCTGCCTGCGGGTAGGTGATCACAATCGCCTGACGCCCGATGGGAAGTACGCCGAATAGTTTCAGCTTGACCCAGTAAGTACCCTCACCCCAGGTGCTAGGAAACTCCGTGGGAGCCAGCGGGCTAAAACTCAGTAATGGTGATCCGACCTGACGAAGCAGGCGTGGCGTGCGTACCTCGGCGATCACTTCAGCAAGTGAGCAAGGAAGCTGGGTGGCGAGATCAATTTGCATGAGCGTAATCACCGGCTGGGTGGGTTCGGGTCGTCGTTAGCAAGCAAGGTCTGCAGTTCTTCAGGAACCGGCATTGGCCTGAAGGCACTAATCCTCGAGCGGCCTGTATTGCCGATGGGCACCCAGATTTTGGAAAACAGCAGGGCCGCGACAATGCGCGGTAGTTGCCCTGCAACCTCGCGATAATCGCCAACCTGCCAGCCGAGTGTGAGCATCAGCCAATGTGACCAGGCATGCAGCAAGGGCAAGCGCTGGGTCAGGATGTGCGTGCGCTCCAGCCAGTGAAAGGCATCTGCACTGCGCTTCTCCTGCATGGCTTGCTCGGCCTGTTGAAAGGCTTGTTCAATCGCGAGTTGCAATGCTGCTTTCATTTCCAATCCTCCTTCCCTACTTTTTAAGTAAGCGTAGGCCGTTGAACACCACCAGTAAGCTCACGCCCATATCTGCAAAGACAGCCATCCACATGGTGGCTTGCCCCGTGAGGGTAATGACGAGAAACAGGGCTTTGATCCCCAGCGCCAACACGATGTTCTGCTTGAGGATGGCGGCGGTTTGTTGCGACAGGCGGATAAAGGCCGGGATCTTGCGCAGGTCGTCATCCATCAATGCTACATCCGCTGTCTCAATGGCCGTGTCCGTGCCGGCGGCGGCCATGGCGAAACCAATTTCCGATTTCGCTAATGCCGGTGCATCGTTGATGCCATCACCGACCATGCCGACGACGTAACCGCGCGCTTGCAATGCTTCAATAGCTTGCAGTTTGTCGACCGGCAGGAGGTTGCCGCGCGCCTCGTCGATGCCTACCTGCTTAGCAATAGCCTCTGCGGTGTGCGGGTTATCGCCTGTCAACATCGTGGTCTTCACCCCGAGCGCGTGAAGCTCCTCAATTGCCTCGCGACTGGAGTCCTTCACGGTGTCAGCCACGGCGAACATGGCTATGGCGCGCTGGGGGTTGCACAGGACTACCACCGTTTTGCCTTGGCGTTCGAGGCGTTCCAGCGTCGCTTCCAGCTCTGGAGAACAGAGGCCAAGCTCTTCCACCAGCCTGTGGTTACCTAGGTGAAAGTCCGTACCCTCAATGGAACCTCGAACGCCTCGCCCCGGTAGGGCTTCGAATCCATCAACAGTGGCAAACGTCAGCCCATTCTCAGTGGCATGCTTGGCTATCGCTTGCGAGACCGGGTGGTCAGACCGGCTGGCGAGGCTGGCGGCATGTATGCGGTAGGCTTCTGAGTCCTGCTCAGTCAATGGCATGTAATCGGTCTGTACCGGTTTGCCGTGAGTGATAGTCCCAGTCTTGTCTAGGGCCAGGAACCCAAGCTTGCCGCCGGACTCTAGGTAAACCCCACCTTTGATCAAGATGCCTTTACGTGCAGCCGCAGCCAGGCCACTGACAATGGTTACCGGCGTCGAGATAACCAAAGCGCAAGGGCAGGCGACTACCAGCAGTACCAGAGCGCGATAGATCCAGTCGTACCAGGGCGCGGCCATAAACAGTGGCGGCACAATCGCTATAGCCAGGGCGAACAGGAATACTACGGGGGTGTACACCTTGGCGAATTGATCAACAAAACGTTGGGTCGGGGCGCGCGAGCCCTGCGCTTCCTCAACCGCATGGATGATGCGGGCCAGTGTGGTGTTGGCTGCAGCTGCCACGACCCGGTATTCCAGCGAGCCGGCTTCGTTGATGGTTCCAGCAAAAACCGGATCGCCAATGGTTTTCTCTACGGGCAAGCTCTCCCCGGTGATGGGCGCTTGGTTGATGGTGGAGTTGCCGGCAGTTACTTCGCCATCGAGGCCAATGCGCTCGCCAGGACGAACCCTGACCAGCGCGCCCACTGCGATGGTTTTAACCTCGACCTCAAGCCATGTGCCGTCGGCCTGCTGCACCGTGGCGCGTTCTGGGGTTAGATCCATCAGACCACGGATGGCATTGCGCGCCCGGTCCAGCGATTTCGCTTCGATCAGCTCGGCGACAGCAAAGAGGAACATGACCATTGCTGCTTCTGGCCATTGCCCAATCAGCACCGCACCGGTCACCGCGATGCTCATTAGCGCATTGATGTTCAGGTTACGGTTCTTCAGGGCGATCCAACCCTTTTTATAGGTGGTCAGGCCGCATAGAAGAATGGCGAGCAGTGCCACTCCAGCCACTACCCACTCGGGCGCAAGTTCGGCAAAGTGGATCACCTCAGCCGATACGGCGGCCACGCCCGATAGCGCCAAGGGCCACCAGGCCTTCTTGCGAGGGGCTTCTTGCGAATCCTCGTTTGAGGTGGCTGATCCCTCAACCATTGGACTGAAACCAAGGTCGCGAATAGCTGCCAGTGCTGTAGGTAGAGCATCCGCTGTGTGGTGAAGTGTTAGCACACGCTGGAGCAGGTTGAACTCCAGCGCGCTGATGCCAGGCACCGAAGATAGCTTGTCACGGATCAGCTGTTCTTCCGTTGGGCAGTCCATCTGTTCGATTTTGATGCGGGTTTGCCCTTCAACGGATAGCGGTTCTGCCTGCATGCCCAAAGATGAAATCGCCGCTTCGATGGGCGCGGTCGACGGCAAGCTGTGCCATACCCCGAGAATGCGGTTAATCAGGTTGAATTCGAGCTTATCTACGCCTGCGAGCTTACTCAGCTTGTCCTGAATCAACGTCTGTTCAGTAGGGCAGTCCATTTGTTCAATGCGAAAGCTGGTGAGCCTTGAGCTGGCCATGGCATTTACCGTTCTGGTTGCAGTGGAGGAGCACTTAATCGCTTCGCTGGGGTCACAGCAGGCATCTTTTGAAATCGCGTCAGGTTTGTGTTCGTCACCGCAGCAACCAGCCATGGGGGTATCCTCATTGATCAGTGTCGTAGAGTGAACACCCTGAAGCCACTACAGGGTCAAGCGTTTGCAGAAGAGGTATTGCATGAAAATTGGAGAGCTGGCCAAGCTTGCTGATTGTCAGGTCGAAACGGTTCGTTACTACGAGCGAGAAGGACTGTTACCGACCCCGGCCCGCAGTGAGGGTAATTACCGCCTTTACAGTAGTGAGCATCTAGTGAGGCTTACATTCATCCGTAATTGCCGAACACTGGACATGACCCTGGACGAGATCAGAAGCTTGCTGGCGCTGATGGATAGTCCGGAGGAAAGCTGTGAGGGTGTGAATAGCTTAGTGGATGAGCACATTGAGCATGTGCAAGCACGTGTGACCAGCCTGATGGCGCTGCAACAACAGCTGGTTGAGTTACGACATCGATGCGTCACTAAGCAGGGTATGGATAAATGTGGAATCCTACAAAAGCTTACGGTTAGCGGTGGCGTCAGTGCTCTTCCAGAGCATGGCCAAACGCATGTTGGAAAGAGCCATAGCCATTAGCTGCTAGGGTGCGTCAAAATACTGCTTATGAGAGTGTGCAGGATTTTGTGTAAAAGAACTTAGTCATGCCGTTGAGGCAGGCACTCCTCGACCCGCCTGCGGTGAATCACTAGATGATGCCAGCACACGAAGAAGCGCAACGCCGCTCCCGCGTGGCCCATGTCCAGGCCACCAACAACCTTGCGGGCGCTCGCATGAGCTCTTATATGTCCTCGAAAATGGCTGACTATGTGAAGGGGCGCGTTTCCTCGGCTGAACTTGTAGCAGCCGCAAAGGTTCGCTACGGAGTCCATGACTGAGTTAGTCGATTCCATCTACGCTATAGCCTTTCCAGCCCTCTCTATGGCCCAGCCTATCCAATAAGATTCAAGCATGGCCGGTAGGGTCGCCTTTCGTAGGGAGGGCGAATTTCCCAGGCCCTGTCTGCCTTTCGAGCCGCGGTACCGACTGTGAGAGGCTTTAATCAATGATCTATTTCGCAGCGATATCGGCGGCAGGTGACTGGATACGTTCTTTCGACGTTGACTGAATACGTCGCAGTTGGCCGCGCTGCCGCTTAGCCTGCTGCTTTGCATGCAGCGCTTGAGTCGCCGTCACCACGCCTACTGCCTGGCCGCTCAAATCCAAGCGCGGCGCATTCTCCGTCATGCTTACCCAGTATCGACTTCCCCGGCACCAGGAAGCGATGCCCAGCTTGAGCTGTTCGCTGGATATGCCGAGCAACTCTAGGTGTTGCTCGGCATCTTTCAAAATGCCTTCCTTGAGCGGAACCTTGGGGTCTGGACTGACCGGGAAGGCCAGTGGAAAGTGCTTCTGCAACCGCCAGATAGCGTCCACCGCAGGATCCTGCTCACGAGGCTTCGTATTCAGGGAGGACTTCTGCTTGCGCTGCATCGTGCTAGCAGTCGTTACTTGCTCTTTTTCAGCTCGCAGGCGGTCACGTAGCTCAGCTAGTTGTTCAAAACCCATCGTTCAGTTCGCAGTATCGTGGTTGATTCGTGGCGCAAGGTTATCCCATGCAGTCTTCTGGAGCAGGCTTATCAGGCAGGCGGCACGATTAAGTGAAGTGATTGCGGCAACCCAGTCTCTTGCCGACAAGCAATGAAGCCAGGTGGTATTTGGCTAATCCGAACAATGGGCTGCTTCTAGCCGATTCCTGGCCTCCGTAGCCGGCTGCGTTTGGCCATAATATCGCTGGACGCCACCATAGGTGCCCCGGGGCGGAATACCGGGTTTTACCTTCGCTAGATACATGCCACGTGCATTTAATTGGCATAAATGCCTTCATCACTGAATCGTCCCAGCTGGTAAATCAGGTGGCCGAGCTGCCGCCTTCATTGAAAAACTCATCGCGAGCAATGCGCCCAAAATCGCTGAGGTCTGGCTCCTCATCACTGAACATGTAATTCACCATTCGCTCACGTCTGAGGCCTAAAATCGTTTTGAAAAAACAGGGCTCGCACAGATGAACCTCATAGCGCTCGCCATCATGAGTCGAGCCATAGCCCCAACTTGCGCGAAGAGTGCCAAATTGCAATCCATGCCCTTCAGCGCGCGTGCTATCGCCACAAACGTCGCATAGAACATCACTGACTGATTCGGTCTGTTCCGTAGCTGTGATCTTCATCGAGAATCTCCCATCAGGGTACATGTACGCCTTCGTTTATCAGTCACACGATCCGCCTTCAGGAACTTTGCTCGTTGGGGTGCGTGCCCCCCCCCCCCCCCCCCCCCCCCCCCCCCCCCCCCCCCCCCCCCCCCCCCCCCCCCCCCCCCC